>Ga0307478_10000001_pt1 | contig 1020745 bp, 896 predicted proteins | sample atmos_gasesECM4C_2_FD_203713 | JGI IMG/M metagenome (GOLD analysis project Ga0307478, IMG submission 203713) | Hardwood forest soil microbial communities from Morgan-Monroe State Forest, Indiana, United States - atmos_gasesECM4C_05 | ecosystem: Environmental > Terrestrial > Soil > Temperate...
TGCTGTTTCTAGCAGGACTGGCGGCCACTGGTTATATGTACGTTCATGTTCCTACGGGATTTGTACCGCAGGAAGATCAGAACTACTTCATCGTGGTGGTGCAAGCGCCGCAGGGAGCCTCGCTCTCATATACGACGGAGGTCTCCAGGCATGCGGAGGAGATTATGCGGGCCGATCCCGATGTGTTCGGCACATTCGCGGTCCCAGGTTTTTCGCTTGCCGGTGGCAGTTCGTCAAACTACGGCCTCATCTTCGCTCCGCTGAAGCCGATTGACGACCGCAAAGGCAAAGGGCACGCAGCCAGCGATATTGTGGCGCGACTCTCGCCAAAACTGTTCGCGGTTCCCGGAGCAATCGTGGCCGCGTTTGAACCACCCGCGATCCAAGGCCTGGGAAGTTTCGGTGGATTCCAGTTTGAGTTGCAGGATCTCGGTCGCAATACGCTCCAGGATATCGACGCCGTTTCGCACAAGATCGTTGGTAGCAGCCGCAAGCGAGCCGATCTGGCTGGACTGTTCACCAGCTTCACCGCGAACGATCCGCAACAACTCGTACAGATCGATCGCGAAAAGGCCAAAGCTATTGGAGTGCCAATCAGTCAGGTCACGCAGGCCCTCGGCGTTTACATGGGCTCGGAGTATGTAAACGATTTCGACTTCAACAATCGCTCCTACCGGGTGTACGTGCAGGCCGACCAGCCGTTCCGCATGAATGCTCGGGACTTGCGGCAATACTACGTTCGTTCCGAGACTAACGGCCTGGTGCCATTGGAAAATATTGTTGCACTAAAGGAGACCTCCGGGCCGCAGGTAATCAATCACTACAATCTATTCCGCTCGGCGGAAATTGACGGGGCCGCAGCGCTCGGATACAGCTCCGGTCAAGGCCTCAAGTCGATGGAGGAGTTGGCTAAGCAGAACATGCTGCAAGGCATGTCCTTCAGTTGGACCGGTCTGGCTCTGGAGGAAGTCGAAGCCGGTGGCAAGGCAATCATCATTTTCGGTCTGGGACTTCTGGTGGTGTATCTCACGCTATCGGCGCAATACGAGAGCTTCGCGCTGCCGTTTATCATCTTGCTGGCCGTTCCGATGGCGGTGCTCGGCGCTCTGATCTTCATCTCCATGCGTGGGCTGGTGGACGACGTTTATGTACAAATCGGTCTGGTAATGTTGATTGGGCTTTCCGCAAAGAACTCAATTCTCATCGTAGAATTTGGCGAACAACTGATCGAGCAAGGCCGATCAATTACAAGTGCGGCCATTGAAGCAGCTGAGTTGCGTTTGCGGCCGATCCTGATGACGTCGTTTGCATTCGTGCTCGGTGTGCTGCCCCTCTATTTCGCAACCGGCGCCGGCAAGCTAGGGCGGCACTCAGTCGGAACCGCGATCGTTGGCGGCATGTTGTTCTCCACCGTCCTCAACCTCTTCTTCATCCCGGTGCTGTACGTTGTTGTCAAAGGGTTCCTGGTCTCATTGTCGGCAAAAAATGAAGCAGCGGCAATTGCATAATTGAGTCAGTGACTGGTTCGTCGTGACGACCCGGTGTCTACTGCCGCGGGAGCGCGAATCGAGTACAGCGACCACCTATTAGCAAACGGAGTGTACTTCTGAAATTGAGGCTTCCTTCTGTCATTGGAGGTGAAGGTGCGGGAAATGGACCGTTGCATTCAACTCACTGACGGTTTTCTCATCTTGGCTGAGAAAGAGCTGTCAGCCTTCATTCGCGCGGTAGACAAGTTGTTCGGTGCTGAGCAGGCCCGCCAATCAGCGCGGCACTGGATAGAGGAACTGGAACGTATGGATTGGCCGTCTGGAGAATCGATTCCAGATTGGCGTCGGGCTACGGTGGGCGCAAGTGCTCGGCTTGCCGCATTGTTGTCTGGCAGTGGCGAGCCAGAACTTGGGAAGCGAGGAAGGAGATTCCTGTGAGCAAATGCTGTCTGCGATGCACTACGCTCACACTGATTTCCAGTCGACTGATTCTTGCTCCATTTATGATCCACGAACTGCTTCTATCCGTTCCCAAAACCGCTTTTGGTTGCCATCCGTGTCGCGTAGTTTCAGTAACTTACCGTCAAGACTGAAGCGACTGCTGCGGAAAAAGATTCCCATAGAAAGTACGCGAAGGCAAATAATGGCTGCCGCGATGCCCCCTTGTCGATGGCAAGGCTGTTGTCCCGCTGCCCCGCACTTCTTACCCGCAGTTGCTGTTTCCACCACGCACTATCAACAACTTCTAGCGCCACCCGTGCCACGAAGTCGTTGTAATCACTGTTTATTTTAGCCCTGAAAAGGCTGGCGTCCGGCAGTTCACGCTTCCGTTCTGCTGGCGGGGTGGCTGACAGTCGCAGTCAGGATTGCTCCTGCCGCAGGCCATTCGATCCTCGCTAGACGCTCCGAATTCCACGCTTTCGCGCCCGATCAAGCATCAGTTTCGTCCGGCCTCTGCCGTGTGAAAGCACGCTCAAAATTATGGTCCATTAACAGTCCACGAATTGTTTCCGAGTCTCACTAAAACGTTTCTAGAGTGCCATCCGTGTCGCGTAGTTTCAGTTAGTTACGAGCAAATGCTTCGCTGTCACGGCAGAGGCCGCGGGTTCGAGTCCCGTCGTCCCCGCCATTCTTTTCAAGCACTTGCAACCCTAGCCACCGGAAAGTCAGGGGATGTTAGGGGACGATAAGCGCCGGACGAGAATGGCCCCATCCGCGAACGGTTCCAAACAGAGCTCATTGGATTAGGTTGGTCTTCGGCAAAATACCCGTCGGCAAAAATCGCGTCGACCAATTTGTCCTGCGTCAAACGTTTGGTGTTCGACGTCGCTTGCAGATACTTGTTCGTGACATGAAGGTTGCTGTGCCGCAAGTAGTTGCGGATTGTGGCCTGAGGTTTGAGAATCCGAAAATAATGTCGCGAGATGAATGGCTTGCGGCTCGTAAGGAACTACTGGCCAAGGAGAAGCGGCTCACTCACGAGCGCGACGCAATCGCCGCGGAACGTCGCCAGCTTCCCTGGGGCAAAGTCGAAAAGACCTATGTCTTCGATTCACCCGGCGGCAAGAAAACTCTTGCCGATCTCTTCGACGGCAAAAGCCAGCTCATCATTATTTATCATTTTATGTTTGGTGCAGAGTGGAACGAAGGCTGCCCCAGTTGCTCGTTCAACATGGACCACACGGACGCCGTGCTGGTGCATCTGGCGCAACGCGATGTGTCGTTCACGGCTATCTCACGAGCACCCTATCCCAAGATCGCTGCGTTCAGCTGGCGCTTCAACTGGGTGTCCTCGAACGGCAACGATTTCAACCGAGACCATCACGTGGCGTTCACCGGGGAGGAACTCGCCAAGGGCGCGGTAGATTACAACTACGGGCATGAACAAATTCCCAAGCGAGGAGGCTCCTGGGATTAGCGTGTTTCTACAAGGACGAGAACGCTGCGAGGAGGGTGGACGACCGCGCGCGTTCCTGATCGCGCCTGTCTCGCCGTCATCCTTTTCGTGCTGCGCAGCGGGATTCCGCGGCAGAAGTCGCCGAAGGTGGGTGCGGATCGGGGCGCTCGCTCCTAGTAAACTCCGTGGGTCGTATGGCTCGAGCCATTTCCCGACACCCTCCTCGAAGGCGCGATCGACGTGCCGCTCGGCCCGGAGGCCCGCTACGAGCAGACAGAATCCATCTCGCTGGCCTTCGTGAAGGGCCTTCAGGTCCTGCCGCCTCGCCAGCTCGCCGTCCTCATCTTGCGCGACGTACTCGGATTCCATGCGAACGAAGTGGCGGAGATGATGGAATCGACTGTCGAATCGGTCAACAGCGCCCTCAAACGGGCGCGCGCCAGCCTGCAGCGCCGACGTCCTTCGGCCACCGGCCGCGAACTGCCTCCCGCCCCCGACTCACCCTCCGAGGATGGCGATTCGTAGCGAAGTTCGTCAGCGCGTATGAGTCCGCCGATCTCGACGCGCTGGTGGCCCTTTCTGACCGACGACGTCTTCATCTCGATGCCACCGATGCCCTTCGAATACAAAGGCCGAGATGTTGTTGCCCGCTTCTGCACCAGCATCTTCGCCTCGGGCCGCAGGTTCAACCTCGTACGCACGAGAGCGAACGGTCAGCCGGCGTTCGGGGTCTACTTGCGCGTCCCCGACGGTAGCTGTCAAGGGGTCGGCCTCCACGTCCTTACGCTGACCGGCGACCGTATCTCCGCCATAACCCGCTTTGAAAAGAACGTGCTCCCATGGTTCGGGCTACCGCGATCGCTCCTGAGCCGGTAGCCAGCTTCCGACTGGTGGGTGTGCGAGGCAGGGAAAGACGTAGTGCATTCGGGCGCAGACGATCCGTGGCATGGAGAAGCCCATCTACACCGATTCTCATGAAAACGCCGCTTGACCCGCAGCAAAACTCCGCGCAGCAAAACTCAGCACCAGCGAACGCTCCCTGAAGGGCGTCAGTCCTCCTTTTCCGCTCGATCGAGTGCCATCTCTTTATTGTAGTTCTCGGCTTTTGTTGTTAGTGGTCTTCGCCACTTCCACAAGCGTTCCAAGCTTTGATTCGGCGTCAGACCAGGGTTATATGGCCGGCAGGTGGATTTTTTTCAAGAACGCACCATAGCGTGCTGGTAGCCAGACGCGACTGTTCAACGGCTGAACGCGATCACTTCACTGAAACAGTAATCTCGGAGCCTGACACCGCAGTCACCGGCTGGTCGAGATGAACGAGAGCGGCCTTGGTAATTTTCACAGGGAATCGCCCCGTAGTCTTCGCTTCGAAGGTCAGGGTTGTTACAACGCCGTGTCCCGATATTGCTTCCGATTTAGGCGGCCGGGAAGCAGTGATCTCAACGGCGCCGCCAGAGGGATCCTCCCGATGAACCAAGGCGACGACTTGTTCTCCCTGAGACAGGAAATTGCCGTTTGAAATATTCAAGAGTTGTAGACCTTGTTTGTCATAGGCTATCTGCAAGGGAACCGAATACACATCCTGCGCACCAGACAGGACCACATCGAGAGTGAAGGTTCCACCCTCAGCCACCGAGATTGCGGTAGGATCAAACTCCAAAGCGGCGCTTGTTTCGCCGGAGGGCTTGGCTACCGGTATGGTTGCAGATCCATTGTCAGATTCCAAAGTCGGATTTGTTTCAGCCGCGTGACGAAGATGAATGGAATTCGCGGTTCCAACATCGAGAGTCCTTCCATTGAATTCGTTCAGATCTTTACGCCGAACAATATGCGGAATTATCGCAAACACGATTTCGTTGTCCATCACTTCGGTATTCTTTTGAGAAAACAGATATTTCAATATCGGAATCTGCGACAGCCCGGGAATACCGGTCAGTGACTGAGTATCTTGCTGCTGGAGCATTCCGCCAAGGAGACTCACCTCACCATCTTTCAGTCGAATCTCATGCTCCACTTTCCGCTGACCGATCACAGGTTCGTCAATCCCGCCAATCGGTTGATTGTTAATCACGGACGAGACGTCCAGTGCAATCTTGAGGGTAACATCTCCATCGGGGTGGATATGCGGCGTAATATCAACGTTAACCCCAACATCGATGTACTGAAATTGAGTATTGACCAGACCGCTTACCGCGAGGCCGCTGATCCCCGACTGGAAAGAACCGGTTGCAGTCGGCACCCGCTGGCCGATTTTGAGTGATGCCTTCTGCCCATTCAAAGATCGAATCTGCGGGTTCTGAATAATCTTGGTGCTACTGTCGGTAAGCAAGGCCGTTGCATTGGCGCTCGAAATCGTCGCCGCGAAATCGGTTGCGTTTAAATTGGCGAGTGAGTTCAAACTGATACCATTGCCAGAGCTGCTGCTTGAACTCGATGAGCTACTTGAACTGTTCGAACCGTTCGTGTTACTGCCGTTTATGTTGCCTGAACTAATGTTGGCTTGTAGCTGGACGGAAGCGCTGGTCGGTGGGCTGATTCCCAGGGTATGCACTTTATCGCGGCTTACTTCCATCAACGCGAAATCCACAACCACTTCGGGAGGAGCCTGGTCAAAGTCGCTCACGATCTTTTCTGCCAGGAGAACCTGGTCGGGCGTTCCCCGAATCACGATAGCTTCCTGAGAAGCAAGTTGCTGAACGCGAGTCACGTCGAGAACGGAACGGAGTGTGTTCACCAGATCCTGGAGTTCAGTGGGGGCCGTGAGGTTCGAGAGATAAAAAGCTTTGATGACATTTTCGTCCAGTTCTTTACGTTTCGCAGGATTGTCTGCTGCGACGAAAATCGTATTGGGAGTCATAGGTTTCCAGAACGTCTTTGATTCCGCGGCGACGAGATCGAATGCCTCTTGCAACGTAACTCCGTTCAGCTCGACATTGAGTTGTCGTGAGGCGAAGTCCGGATCAAAGAGCACGTTAATGCCCGCCAATTTGCCAATGGTTTGATAGATGATTTTGGTGTCTTGCGACAATTTCAACGTGACGGGAAGATTGGAAACGCCGTTTAGCTTCACTGGGCCTTGCGCATCCAAAATGTCGGGGCTGAGTCCATGCCCGGAGTGAGACGCACTCTCGCTGCGATTCCCGTGCGCTTGCTGAATCATATTGCGAGTATTTATCGCTTGCTGTGATGCGATGGGACTAGACGGGTCGATCCTGACGGCTTCTTCAAACAGTATCAAAGCCTCATCGAGTTTTCCCGCTTGCTGCAGTGGCGTGGCTCGGTGCACTTTTGATGCCGCGGCCAAGAACCTGATTCTGGTGAGTGCCGCGCGATAGCGCGTGTCCCGCGGGGACGCGTCATAAGCGCGCTGATAGGCAGCATAGGCGCCTTCATAGTTCTGCCGGGCCTCCAGGTCTCTGCCCTGTTTGTACGACGATTGACCTTTCTCGGCCAACGCCGGCGTCACCAAAAGCACAACGAGAAACACTGCGCCGGCGGTTATAAGAGACTTCATGACGTGCGTAGCAGAAAAATCCTTAGCCCTGATCCGAGGACAACAATTCCACACTTGAGGCTCCTTGAGAGGCCGAACCTATCGAGTCGAGTAGCAGCGAATTGACTTCTATGAACGCGACCTCGGCCAACTGTTGCAGGATTTCTGCGCAGGGAGTGCAGAATTTACAAATGCTTGACGCACGCGCTAAGAGTCGGATTCTGGTGGTCGCCGCGCAATGGCGCGTGTTGTGCGCGTCCGGCTCGTATCCGCCCAATCACAGCCAGGCATCCCAGGTCGCAACCAATTCCACACTTGGAATTCCTTGTTGCAGCTCGAGCTGTTGATGAGCTTGCGGATCGTCGCTAAACAATCTGGGGGGATCCCGGTGTCCGATGCCTTCTGAATCGCGTCGAGCAAGTGGTGGCGTTTGACGGCCGCATCGAAGTCTGGGCTGACGGACTTTCCTTCGCGAATGCCTTCAGCCATCCCCCTATACAGCTGCGCAACGTTGAAAGGAAGGCCCGACGGGAGTGTGGGTGGAACCAGCGATAGCTTCCGGTCTCGAGAGATCCGCCAGCGGTTTGCCCGCTTGCGCACCGCGCACGGTGAACTCGGAGACCTGTATGTAAGTCGCCTGGCGGGGTCTGCCGGCATCAGGTCTCGCTAACATCAGTTTGTTTCCATGCTGCGTTCTTATTCTCATCCGCTGCATCGTTTTCTCTTTTTCCGAGGGGGCTACCTTCTCTTTTGCCGGTGTGTAATCAAACTCGGGAATCCATCTGATCTTCGTTCAGCCGCCATCGGTAAATGCAGGCGTTCGCAGACATGACGGGGATAACAGTTCTCAGCAACAAACTCCGCTCCAATTCGTGCTAACCACAACAGCACTTCCTCACCCGTCAGATCGACGAATGTCACCTCCGATAAATTCACAACAAGTCGCAGCGGAATCTTGCGGCACGTCACCAGATCCCTTGCCTCCTTTGCGAATTCCCCGACAAGGCGGCCTTCCAGCCGCAAGGTCACAGTGTCCCCAATATCGTGGCATTCGACACGCAACATCGATAATCTCCATCGGCGAGCTTTCGCCATCGACTACTTGAGATAGTGCAGCCGGCATGCCAGCGCAGTTGGTGTTCTAACTTGCTGGAGGCGCGGGATCTTTTGGCGTGAGAGGACTCGGTGTTACGCCCTATTGCGGGCGGTGCCTGAATGTGGGCAGGGCGTCGGCGAGCTCCGCCGTGGTGACGACGACCGCCTGCTTTGCGATGACGATGTCGAGCTGCATCGCATGCACCTCTGCATCAGCGTTGCATATTCCACGATGTACTTCCACTTGCTGAGTACCGAGATTTGCAGAAGGATAAATATGAAGTGAGGCGGCCCAGGCGAGGACCGCCCCTATCAATAGCGTGTTCGCTAGAAGACGAACTTCGCTTGCAATTCGATTACCCTCGGGGATGCATCCGCACCCAGACCAGAGCCATAGATTGTCGTCGGCTGGCTAACGGCCTGTGTGATTTGTCCGAACTGGTTGCTGTCCACGTTGGTGTTAGGGAAGGCAAAGTTCGGATGATTGAAGAGATTAAAGAACCTTGCGCCAATGGAGAACTGAGCACTCTCCCATCTCGGAATAGCAAATGACTTCTCCACGTCGAAGTCAGTGTCGAAGTAACCTGGGCCCCGGAACTGATTGCGGCGCTGGGTCCCGAAATTATTTGTAGGGTCAGCGAAACTAGCAGCGCTGTAGCACGGATTCGGTACCCCGTTCACCAGCTGTGCAGCTGAGCCCCCGCAGTTGATGTTAGGCGAGCCCACGACATTGGCAAGGACCGCGGTAGTGGTGGCAGGATTCGTGCTGCCGAACAGACTTCCTTGTAAAGTCGCGGTCGCGTTACTGCTCCAGATGGAGTACGGAAAGCCGGTGTGCTTGAAGATCGTTCCGGAAAACGTCCAACCCTTCACCAGCGCGTTCGGACCCCATTTCGTCAGGTGACGGAAGGCGTCACTCCAAACGTAATTCATGACGAATGACTGCCGCACATCGTAGTCAGCACTGCCATAGTTAAGCTGGCGAATATTGAACGGGTTCAGCGGTGTGACCACATCCACGTTGCCGTTGGCATTCAATCCGAACGGGTTCAAAGAGCTATTGGAGATTTCATCCAGAGCATGGCTATAGGTATAGGACGCCTGAAACTGAAAGCCTCCATTGAAGTTGTGCGCGGCAGTCACCGTAACGCCGTTATAGTTTGAGTTGCCGACGTTTTGTGTTTGGGCAACCACTCCAAAGCGAGCGTCGGGCTGGGTGACTGGTAGACCTCCGAATGCGGCCCCCGTGGGACTAAAAGCGTTCAGGGCTGGGTTCGTGATTTCTTCATGCTCGCCATGATTGCCCACATATTTCACGCTCAGCGTGGTGTGCCAACCCAGAGCCTGCTGTATTTCCAGGTCCCACTCGTCATAACGCGGGATCTGTACTTTGCCAGGGTTAAAGAAATTGAAGGCAGGAACCGCGCCTCCGTTGGCGAAGTTGGCGCGAAAAGCGGCATTGGCCGCCGTCGCTTTCCCATTCAGGTTTCCTGCTGCCGCGGGTGAGAGCGCCCCGTTAAAGAGAACGAACGACGGATCGTTCGGTGCGTTGGTGAGAATGTCGTCAATCGCACCGGTAGGAATGGCATCGCTGAAGATGCCAAATCCGCCACGGATGACAGTGTTCCTCGCGCCGAACGGCGACCAGGCGAAGCCGATCTTCGGCTCGTATACGACCGACGTTACGGAGGGGAATGCGGTATTCGAACCCGTCCTCAACGCTTGATTCACCGGTGCGGTGCGATTCAGGTCCTGAAAGGGTGCAGAAAAGCTTTGGAAGCAATTGTTCTGGCAGACTGGGTCGGACAAGTGATCAAAGCGCATGCTCAGGGTCAGCTTCAGGTTCGAAGTGACTTTGAGCTCGTCTGATATATACCATCCAAGCTGATAGAGCGCTATCGGTACATTTGTGTTGAGGGGGAAGTTCTGAGTCACCAGATTCCCGACATTGGTGTTCGTAGGCGCCACGCCGCCGAACGCGAAGTCGCTCAGAGTAGTTTCCTGGGCAAAAGGAATGACGCCTACGAAATTATGGTCACTCACATCGTCGCGGCGGTAGTTGACTCCGAACCGGAAGCCGTGTCTCCCGCGAGTCCAACTGAAGTCGTCGACAATTCCGTACTGGGTCACAGACCGGCCCTGGGGAAAGTTGGTTCCATCATTATTCAGAGGGAACAGGGAGCCGTCACCGAATGCAACCGTCTGAGGAAGCGTCTGGAATTCTGCGGCTTGGTTTGCCATCGTGAAGAGCGCGCTATACCACTGCAGTGAAGCGATGAAGTTATTTACTTTATCGTTGCCGAATGTGTGGGTTTCGCTCAACTGGGCCTGCCATTCCGGCTGAGTACTGTGAGCATCGAAGGCCGCGCTTAGAGGATCGGTGTAGGTTGCCTGGATGCCGCTTTCGTGTTGCGCTCGGACGAAGAGCTTGTCATTGTTGCCGATGTTCTGGTCATAGCGACCCACAATCAGGTAATCGTTGGTGGCTTGAGAGGTGCCCCCCTGCAGTTGGGTGGCACATGGATTGGCCGCTCCGAATGCAATTCCCGCCAGGCTGGTAACGTTCGAACAGCCTCCACCAGCGAGGGTGTTCTGAGCACGTGCCGCGCCCGGAGCCGCGTTCCAGATGCCGAATAGTTGGTTATAAAATGGAACTGACGCGGGGCTGACATTGTTTAAGTTGGCGATTACAGCATTTTCGAATTGCTGAGTCGGCAGGTTGACCGCAAACAGTGATGGAATTATCAGGCGAATGCCTTCATAGTCGACAAAGAAGAAAGACTTGTTTTTCCTGATCGGGCCGCCAATCGAGGCTGCATATTGGTTCGCATTTACGAACGGGCGGGGATCGACCTGGCTTCCAGCAATGGCGTTCGCCTGATTGCGGAAATAGTTGTTAGAGTTCAGGGCGCGCCCGTTCCACCAGTATTCCGTATTCCCGTGGAAAGAATTGCTGCCGGACTTCGAGATATAGTTGATGTTCGCTCCCGCGAGGCCACCAAATTGCCCGCTATAGCCGTTCGTCACCACACTGGTTTCCTGCACATCATTCAATCCCAAAGTCAGGTTGGTCGCGCCGCTGTTATTGATGTTGAAGTAGGGATCGTTGTCGTTGGCGCCATCGTAGGTGAACACGTTGGAATTCGACGGCAAGCCGAAAAACTCGTAGTTGCCGCCGCCAAACACTGAACCGCCGGTCGTGTTCATCACCACGCCCGGCGCAGTCAGCGCGACTGCGCTCAGATCATTCCCTGGATTTGGCAAGACGGATATTTGCTGGGCACTAAAGTTGGTTTCAAGATTTGCATCCTGTGTCTGAATGCCTGTTCCCTCACTCGTTACTTCGATGGTTTGACTCTGCGAGGAAATCGACAGTTGCAGGTTCGCGGTAACGCTGGAGCCCAGCACGACAGTCACTTTTTTGACGATCTCTTGAAATCCGGCGACGGTCGCCGAGACTGAATAATTTCCAGGTTGTAAAAAAGGAAAATTGAACGATCCTTGGGAATTGGTGGTGGTAGAAGTGGAGCTGCCAGTATCGGCATTCTTCAGGGTGATCGAGACGCCAGACACAACAGCCGCCGTTGGATCTGTGACAACGCCGGCGATGGCTCCTGTGGTTGAGTTCTGTGCCCAAAGGCTCGAGCCAGCTGCCACCACAAATACGACAACTACAACCGTTAACGCGCACGAATAAATATTCGACCATTTCGTCTGATCGCTAGGATTGCTCGGAATTGATACTGCTCGGACGGACATTGCGTATTCTCCCCATAAAAACCGGCTGGTGTAGAACAACTGAATCGAAGCCTGCTGGGCGACTCCAACTGAGGCAATGACAACCGGGATGCCACAGCAGTGCACGGGCTTTGCCGCAAACTCAATGCAATGGAATGAGAATGAAGGCAGCGTTCGAGAGCTAGTGTCGAGAGTCGAAACTGTCGATTTTGCATCTCCATCGGCTAGACTTTCGCGGTTCCGCAGCATAAGACAGTGCAGACAGCGTGCCAATAAAAGTTGGACGTAAGTTGTTGCGAGTGCAAGGGGATCAAAACGTGACGCTGCTCGCGGTCATGCCCTATTGTGGGCAGTGCCCGAATGTGGGCAGGTTGGAGACTGGTCCGAAAATGAGGGTCGGTCCCGATTTCGGGCCGTCGATGGTTGGGAGTGCGTCGGTCTCAGTAGTCAGTCTTTGTTATGTTGAGTCGCCGCATTTTGTTTTGCAGGGTTGTGCGCTTCAGCCCGAGACGTTCCGCCGCCGCTCCTGCACCGGAGATTCTTCCCGATGCCGCCTTCAACGCCCCAATGATCGCTTGGCGCTCCGCTTGTTGGAACGTCGAGACGGGAGCGGCATTTCGGACGGATGACCTCTTGAGTTCAGCGAGCGGAACATTCAACTCATCACCCTGTGTCAGGATGACGGCGCGCTCAACGAAGTTCTCCAATTCTCGGACGTTACCGGGCCACTCCGCGTTGCTCAGTGCATCCATTGCGGGCTTGGGGATTGACTTGATGCGCTTCTGCATCCGGCGCGACAACCGCGAAACAAAATAGTGAACGAGCAGTGGGATGTCCTCGCGTCGCTCACGAAGTGGCGGTATCTCAAGGGGAAAAACATTGAGCCGGTAAAACAGATCCTCACGGAATTGATTGTTGCGGATCATCACCGACAGATCTCTATGCGTCGCCACGATAAGGCGGACGTCCACATGAATGGTCTTGTTGCTGCCCAGCCGCTCGAACTCTTGTTCCTGCAACGCGCGGAGCAGCTTCGGCTGCAACTCCAGACTAATGTCGCCGATTTCATCCAGGAACAACGTGCCGCGATCGGCAAGCTCCAAACGGCCACGCTTCTGTAGCAAAGCGCCGGTGAATGCACCTTTCTCGTGTCCGAAGAGCTCGCTTTCGACCAGCCCGGAAGGAATGGCAGCACAATTGAGCCTGACAAACGTTCGGTCTCGTCTTGGACTACGGCTATGGAGTGCGCGCGCAACCAGTTCTTTGCCGGTGCCCGTCTCCCCGTGTAGCAAGACAGTCGATCCTGTTGGGGCGACAATCTCGATCTGGTCAAGGACTTTGCGCAGAGCGGGGCTCTTGCCCACGATATCCTCGAAATTGTATTCCGCGCGGATTTCTGATTCGAGATACAAGCGCTCGTCTTCCAGTCGATTTCTCGAGGCGCTGAGTCGTCCGTACGCGAGGGCATTGTCCAACGCGAGAGAAATCTGCGCGCCGATTTGGGACAAAATGTCGAGGTCTTCTTGTCCAAAATTGTTGGGCCGCTTGCTCCCCATTGACATAAGCCCAAGCGGTCCATTCGAGGTGCCGAGCGGGGCAACCGCCATCGCGGCGATCGATTCAGCCTTCAGTCGTTCGAGAACTTCCGGCCGAAGCTTGTCGATATCCTGCTGCGACCAGATCTCAGCGGTTCGGGTACGCATCTTCTCAGCTTCCCGGTCGGTGACTGCACGGGCGGGAATGTCCGAAAGAAAGCCCTTGCCGCCGGGAAAATCGAGGATTGCGCATTCCAGCTGGTTGGACTGTTTATCGATGAGCCAGAAACCGGTGAAGTCATTTGCAAAGTATTTGCGAATCGACCTCGAGGCGGAACGGAACAGCCCATTAACGTCCAACTGCGTTACAACCTGATTGTTGATCTCGAGCAGCAGCCGGAGCCGATCGCGCTCCCGGGCCAACTGCCGTTGGTACGTCTCTGCGGCAGCGCTGGCAATTTCGCTCTCCAAGGCAACCCCAACATGCGATGAAACGGAGGTCATGAGTTGCACGTCGTCGGGGCTGAATTGTTCTCCCTGCGCGATCCCAAATGTCAAAGCCCCAAGTTTCTTCCCGGATATCGAGATTGGAAAGATGTACGCGCTGTGCCCGGTGCCAAGCCTGGCTTGCGACGCCAGTTGGGGAATCTTTGAAAGCTCGGCCTGAAGGTCGGGAATGTATATCGGCTTTTGTTCGTCAAGCGCTCTTCCAACAGCACTCCCCCCATGCGGGATCTCAGTACCGATTTCAACTCGATAAGCTTCCGAACCTCGGTCAAATGCCATGAGCTGAACCGAGTTCGCGTTGTCGGACAGCAGGCAAAGGCTAACCGAGTCGAAAGCAACAACGCTAGACAATAGACGGCGCAAACTCTGCAGGACAGCCTTCAAGTTCGGCTGGGATGCGATGGCGCCGGACACTTCAAGCAAGGTCCGATACCTGCCGTCCGCTGCGCTTTTTGATTCCATCTCACACGCCGGCATGCTTCTAAGCTAGCACACGGCTGACGACTGCCAAAGAATGCGAGCACAGGAGATGAAGGTAACGTGCGGTGATCCCTCCGATGCCACAGATCCAACGTGGTTGTCGAGAGACACATAGGCACTCAAGTTCTTCCGCCTAACCATATATGTAATTGATTGCAAACACCGGTTGGGACTGGCTGCAGCATTGCATGAACGACTCGATTATTTGGAAACCCAGTTGGTCGCTTGCGGAAAATATCGACTGAGTCCTCGCCCTCTATGGACGAGTCTTTGCAGCGGATGCTCCGGGACGAGCTTCCATTCGCTCGAGATTTGATCGCGCGTGCTGGTAATCAGGCTGGATATCGAGTGCTTTCTTGTACATCTCAATGGCGAGGTTACGGCTCCCAGTCTGCTCATACAATACTCCCAAGTCAAAATATGCCGGCGCATAAGAGAAATTGTGTTCGATTGCCTTAATAAGCTCCTCACGTGCTGCAGCTACGTTACCTTCTTGCAAGAACAGTGCACCTAAATCGCAGTAGGCGGGAGCTTGACTGGGATCGACGGTTATGGCCCGCTGGTACGCTTGTTCCGCTCCCGAAAGATCACCCAAACGCTGAAGCGCCGCCCCGAGATCGATGATCGCCTCAACATCATTCGATTTCAGAGCGATTGCATTCTCGTAGGCGATCTTCGCTTGCTGGTTAAAGGCAAGTTGCAAATACAGGTTTCCAAGATTCACCCAGGGATCAGGATCTCGCGGATCGAGAGAAATTGCGCGTTTGTATAAGGCTGCCGATTGGGAGTAATTGCCCTGACTTTGGAAAAGGTTGCCGAGATTTGTGATCGCCGACGTGTAATGCGGGTTGAGGTCAATGGCACGCTGGTAATAGACTGCGGCTTTTGAAGCATCTCCTGCCTCGGCGAAGGCAACCCCGAGATTGTAGAGAAGCACCGAGCTTTTTGGTGTTGCTTCCAGGGACTTCGCGTAGAGTGAGATCTCATCGCGCCAATCGAGTACGCGTGCGTTGAGGCGCCAAGCGCCCCACGAAACCCACAAAATGAGCGCGCACAACACTAGCGATCTTGTCCAACTTCTGAGGTGAGGCAAAGACCCCACAATCGCCAGCACAAGACCCAGAGCAGCCAGATACGTGTAGCGTTCGGCCATGCCTTGATAGATCGGCACAATTCCGCAAAAAGGAGCTAATGCGATGCACAACCATGCCAAACCAGTGGCTACTTCGGGCAGTTTGCTCCGCAATTGCAGAGTGGCGATGAACAGTGCGAGCACGCCAATGAACGCCGCAGCGGTCATCATAGGAGAATTGTCTGTCGGTACGTCCGTCGAACGCTCGATACTCATCCGAAGCGGGAGAAGCATCCACCCGATGTATTTCCAGAACGAAATGCCTGATCCGATAACTACAGCAGCACCTGAGGAAAGGTGTGCGCCCGCGACATGTCTGAGCCAAAGATAGACACCATCGACGGCCACGCCAGCGCCGGATAGGACCAACCGCCGCCGGCGCACAGCGTTGGCGGCATAAACTATAAGCCACGCCAGCGGCAATGTCAGGATGCCGATCTCATGCGAGAGAAGGGCGCCGAAGGACGCAATTGCGTAGGCTAGCAGCGCCACAATTGTGTTCGAGCGCAGATACCAATCTGCGCACAATAAGCCAATCAACAGGAATAGAACCGCTAAGGAGATGGCGCGACCAGAAATCCACGCTACAACCTCGGCGTTAATTGGGAGACCCAACCAGGAAATAGAAACGGCCGCGGACAGTAAACTTGAAACACGCAACCTTTTTAAGAGCAAGAATGCTAGTACGCCGTTCGCCCAATGCAAAACAAGGTTTGTCAGGTGGAAGCCGATCGCATGCGGTCCCCAGAGCGAGCGGTCCAGGGCCAGGCTGAACCAAAATAACGGCCTATAAAGGGAGCCTCCAAAGCCACGAAACTCGCTGTTAAATAGGACAGCGGTACGAGCATACTGCGCGGTCGAATGCCAGGACAATAAAGCAGGATTGTGTTGAATCTGGGCTACGTCATCATAGACGAATGCAGCGCCGATTACGTGCCGGTAAAGCAATGCCACCCAGCATGCGCTGATAATCGCGAACCAGAGGTCGGAGTCAAAAGTGAACGCTGCCGAAGGGCGGAACACAAACCGCCAACGACTCCGATACCTCGTCTTACCTTCTAATGCTTCCAACGGTTACCAGCGACGATGACGCACGATTAGAATTTTGTCAATCACAGCTCCCCTGACGATCCTCGGCATGGGCGAGCGCCTTTCACACCGATCGGTTCCGAAATGTAACGCCGGCTAGTGCAGGAGCGATTCCCAGTTGGCCGGGACTCTTCCTGACGGTCCGGGCGCGGGTTGATCCTTCGGATGCGAGTGCGGCGGAAGTAATTCCACAGCGCTGACCATCCGCTGTTTCTCGTAATCGAAGAACCAATCCTCACCTGGTTCGAAGCTCATAATGATCGGGTGTCCGGTCGCGGCCGCATGCTTGGACGCGTGCTGGCTCGGAGAACTATCGCAGCATCCGATGTGGCCGCACTCCGCACACCGCCGAAGGTGAAGCCACCAACCTTTCGGTGATGCGAGGCATTCCACACACCCACTGCCACTCGGCTTCGAAGCGGTGTTGATTCCGCGCCGATCTTTTTTCATTTCCGATTTTCCCTTCCTGCCGTCTGTCCGCAAAGAGAATCTCAAGCCACCAGCAAAACCTTCCCAACACCACCCTTCTCGGCTGCAGCTTGAGCTTCGGCTGCCTCGCTGAGCGGCAGTTCACGGCTGATCGGAATCACCAGTTTGCGGTCTCGAACGGCTTCCGCCATGAACTGGAGCGTTTTTGCATCAGGTTTAACGAACACCGGCACTACCTTCACGGATGTGAAGTTCGCCGCATTCTGCGGTGCTCCGAGAACCGACGCAAACACACCTCCCGGCTTCACCTTGGCGATCAGCTTTTCGGCGGTCTTGCCGTCGACCGTATCAGCAACGACATCGAGCATTGGAAGATTTGAAATCGCATTGTCGTCATTGGTTGCGAGCACCTGATCGGCGCCGATGGTCTTCGCTTGATCCATCTGGGTCTTTAACACTCCCGCAATCACGGTGGCTCCCCGTTGTTTCGCAGTGAACACCGCCGAACGGCCGACATTTCCTGCAGCACCTGCGACGAGAACCGTCTGGCCCGCTTTGATGCCCGTAGCGGAAATGAGTTGGTTGCCAGTCGTCGTCACCAGCGGCAGCGCTGCCGCCTGGATCAAATCGAGCCCCTTGGGGATCTTCGCTAAGATGGCTGCATTTACGACACAAAGTTCGGCATAAGTGTTGGCCGCCATGGCGAACACCTGATCGCCGACGGAAAAGCCTTCCACTCCCGGCCCAATCTTGGCCACAGTCCCCGCGATATCGACTCCTATCAGCCCCGGGAACTGGATGGGGTTAAAATCTTTTGCTAATCCAGCACGTCGCTTGTAGTCGATCGGATTCACACTCGTGGCAGCAACCCGCACCAGCACCTCGCCCGGACCCGGCGCCGGATCAGGATAATCTTCGAACTTCAGTACTTCAGGACCGCCATATTGGTGGACGACAACTGCTTTCATAATTCATCTCCTCAGAACGCAGGGTAACAAACATCGATGAACAGTTGGATGAACGAAACGGGGACGACGCACCGAATGATTTATTCCCACTTCGAGGAACAACACGCGATTCCTGAACGCTGACCATCTGGAAACCCGGAGCCTTATGTGGGGCGAAGGGATTCGGTGCGGTCAACATTCCTTCGGTGTTGGCGGCGTAGTCGGCCGTGCCAAGAGTTGAATTGCCGATGGCTACCACGACCCTCAATATTCTGCAGAGGCTTGGCGGGCCGATCATGACCACCTTAGTGACCATGATGGTGGAGTCGAGCTTGAACGCGAGACTGCATCTCGCGAATGGCCCGTTCACGCTCGCATTTGTTCTGCTATCGATCGTTCATCTCAGCCTCATCGCTGCAGCATGGAGATTGCCAATGTGGATCGCTCATCACCGCGATCTGAATAAAGGGGTGCAGATACAGGCAAGGTCATGCAATCAGGTTTTGCACTCCTGGCCAAAAGCAAGCAGGCCGCCAACCGGTATCTTCGCGTGTTCTTTACTCTTCTGTATTGCACTCTTTTGTACTGGCTCTTGCCCCTTAATCACAAAGCTCTGAAGTGCACTGTCACAAGACGGTCTGCGATGTCACGCGTCAAAATTCTTGATGCTCGCCAATACCGTATTTTCTTGTCCCCGATACGCAAAACGAACAACGCAGGAGAGTGGAGCATGCTTCCGGCCATGCGCATTCTTTGGCAGGCTGATTGCAATTCAGCGATGCAGCAGATATTTCAGAAGGAGTGACGAAATGAGTAAAGGCATCCTGACCGAAGCTGAGACGAACGCACATGAGGCGAAGTACAACTCCCCAACCGAAGTTCCGCTGACCGTTCACGAGGTGACGTAGAACCTCTTGCGTCGTCTCGGACTGACGACCGTTTTGGACTTTTGCGTGTTGCTGGGTCTGATATTCCTCGTCATCGTCGATTCCGGTACTCTGTCTTTCGATGAACGGCTTTCACGCCAGCGAACCCGTCCCTTCAGATAGTCACGCCCTGCAGAGGCAGGTGTCGCTGGCTGAACTCGCACTCGCCTTTTTGAAGCTCGGCACGATGGCATTTGGTGGTCCAGCCGCCCACATCGCTATGATGGAAGATGAGTTCGTCCGGAAGCGACGCTGGATTTCGGAAGCAGAATTCCTTGACCGTCTTGCAGCAGCAACCCTCATCCCCGGCCCCAGTTCGACCGAAGTTGCGATCTTCATTGGTCACAAGAAGCGCGGCTGGTCAGGACTGATTATTGCAGGTTGCTGTTTCATCACTCCCGCAGCTGTTCTGGTTACTCTGATTGCAGCTGTCTACGCGCGCTTCGGATCGTTGTCGCAAGTCGCAGGCATTTTGTACGGAATAAAACCTGCAGTCATCGCGATTGTCTTGCAAGCATTGTGGAGCCTTGCTCGCAGCGCTACAAAAACAAAGTCTTTGGCAGTCATCGGAGTGATTGCGGTTATTCTCAACGCCGCCGGAATGGCTCCGCTTGCTGTTCTTGCGATTACCGGAATTGCTTCCGGCGGATGGTTGTGGGTCAAAAGGCAAAGAGGTATTGCTCTGGCCGCCATTCCGTTATCCGGGCGTTTTGCTGTGCTCGTCGGAACAGCGGCGGCGGCGGCATCGGTGCCCGTCACTATGCTTCGGTTGTTCCTTTCGTTTCTGAAAATCGGATCGATAGTCTTCGGGAGCGGATACGTGCTGCTCGCGTTTCTGCGAGAGGAATTCGTCACTCGCCTGCATTGGTTGTCGGAAAAGCAACTCATTGATGCAGTGGCCGTTGGGCAGTTCACTCCCGGTCCTGTTTTCACGACTGGCACCTTCATCGGCTACCTGGTCGCGGGAATCCCAGGCGCACTGGTCGCGACGGTCGGCATCTTTGTACCTGGTTTTGTGTTGGTAGCCTTGAGCGGTCCGCTCCTGCCAAAGCTCCGGCGTTCTGCGTTGGCAGCGGCAATATTGGATGGAATAGTGCTCGGGTCTTTGGCTCTGATGGCAGTCGTCGCTTGGCAACTAGGACGGGCCTCCATCGTGGATTGGCGAACTTTCACTATTCTGATTGCGAGCACAGTTCTACTTTTGCGGTTCCGAGTCAACTCAGTTTGGATAGTCGCTGGTGCAGCCGTAACGGGCTGGCTCGTTCGATAATCCCATAACGGTTGCGTCCCCGATGTGGTGCTCCGTGATCTGAAAACGACGGAAGGCATGAATTGCTTTGAGCGCGTCGGGATTTTCGGTCCTAAAGCAGGCAGATCCTGAAAAGTAACTGTGTTACATGGGCAGTACCGGCAAATCAGAGTACGATGGCAGCGCTCGAAAGCGAGACCTCGCATCCCCATGCAGGGGTAGGACACACCTACCACCCATCTGGCGCTGAGAAAAAAATGCCGGAGTTAAACAGCTCCGACTTTCAGCGCACGGGTCCTCTGCCGGGCCAGTTCGCCTATCTGCTGCCGCATTCCTTGGAGATGGTTTTGATCGAGCTGACCGTGAGCGTTACACCAGAAGTTGACCGTGCGGCATCTGAGCTGTCGCTCAAAGTCGGTGATTTGGTTCCGGTCACCTTCACTTGCTGGCCGAGGTATTCGCTCAGCTTGATGCTCTCAGCAGCGTGAAGCACGTAACTGTTGCCTGGATCAGACTGTACCAGTATGAAATCCTCACTCTGCCGACTAACGCATCCCTGCACTGTCACTTGCCCCTTCGCCTTGGTTGACGGCTGAGACTGAGCTTGACCTGATTGTGCGATCAAACAGCTACCCACAAACAACAGCACGAACACAGTGGTTTTGATCATTGGTGAAGACCTCCTGGAAAAGGATTTCATTATCTGTCTCCCTGGGCGAAATAGTCAACTCTACGATTTCAATTTGTTCGCGTGCTTTTTGCTGGTCATCACATGGAATCGCGCGTTACCCGGGATCGGATTACCGGCAAACCAGATGTTGACCGTCTCCAGGGACGCTGCTGGAGTCGACATCGATGATTGATGCAAACTTGCCATGGCCTAATCCACGCACTAACTTGGTACATATGATTTTTCCGCGCTGCAGTGGAATCTTACTTCACGTCACTTCTTTACCGGCGGCTCACGGTATTGGCGATCTGGGGCCAACTGCTCACGAGTTTGTCGACTTTCTGGCTGAGTCGGGACAGACCATCTGGCAAGTGCTGCCACTATGTCCGACCGGCTATGGCGACTCCCCCTATCAATGCTTTTCGGCGTTTGCCGGCAACCCGCTTTTGATTGACCTGCTGAAGTTGCAGAAGCAAGGTCGGCTGAAATCGGAAGATTTCTCAGGGGCTCCGCAACTCGCCGCCGAGTTTGTTGATTACGGAAGGGTGATCGCCTTTAAGCAAGCGCTTCTCCGCAAAGCAGCTCAAGACTTCTTTATCAATGCAAGCGAGGCTGACTCCACCGCTTTCAAGATGTTTTGCGGGGACAACGCGGCGTGGCTGGATGACTATGCGCTCTTCATGGCGGGAAAGGATCTTCACAATGGCGCCGTCTGGACGGAATGGGACCCCGCACTGCGGCAACGAGATCCCAGCGCACTCGTGGAATGGCAGGACAGATTATCGCAGGAAGTGGAGATCCACAAGTTTGCCCAGTTTGAGTTTTTCAGACAGTGGGATAGTCTGAAAAATCGCTGCCGCCAGAACGGCATTCGCATCATGGGAGATATCCCCATCTACGTTGCCCATGACAGCGCAGACGTCTGGGCGCATCAGGAGCTGTTTCGGCTGGACGAGAACGGAAGGCCAACTGTCATGGCGGGCGTTCCTCCCGATTACTTCAGCGCGACCGGCCAGCTCTGGGGAAATCCCATCTATCGATGGGATGTCCTGGCGCGCACCGGGTATCGATGGTGGATCGATCGTTTTCGCGCGTCTCTAAAGCTCTTCGATATGGTTCGGCTCGATCACTTCCGGGGATTCGAAGCGTATTGGGAAATTCGTGCCGGAGCGGCTACGGCGATCGAGGGAAAATGGATCAAAGGTCCGGGCCGAGAGCTTTTCGATGTCTTGCGGAGTGAGCTGAAGGAATTGCCGGTTGTGGCTGAGAACCTGGGTGTCATCACTCCAGAGGTGGAACGCCTCCGGCATGAATTTGGATTTCCCGGAATGAGTTTGCTGCAATTTGCCTTCGGGAACGATCCGCAAGGGCCCTCGTTCCGGCCGCATAACTACACTCGCGAGTTGGTGGCTTACACCGGAGGACACGACAACGATACAACAGTCGGTTGGTGGACGAGCACGGGCGTCGGCGAGAGCACTCGCACTGCCGAAGATATCCGCAAAGAGCGGGTGTTTGCGAGAGCCTACCTGGGATTCGAAAACGAGCCAATCAACTGGGTTTTCATTCGCACCGTTCTCTCTTCGGTCGCAGGCATTGCCATCATTCCGCTACAGGACGTGCTGGGGCTAGGCAGTGAAGCGCGAATGAACTTGCCTGGTACGGTAAGCGGTAATTGGAAATGGCGCTACCGGGCAAACGCTTTGACGTCGGAGATCAAGATCAGGCTGAAAGACCTGACGCTGCGTTACGATCGTAAGTGATTGTGATTTCAACGCACATGGGATAATGACGGCATGTACGCTGAGGCCGTCCGACAAGGCGGCGTACCGTCGAAGCCGGACTTAATTTACGATGCCAGCCGAGTCATGACGTGCGAAGAATGTGACGCCGCTTACTTCCTTTACTGCGATCGCGATGCGGAGCCGACGTTTACTTATTGCAGTATATTGGCAGCCGAGCTCATCACCGCCCGCCATCCCGACCACGAGCAAGTGATCGTTCTGGAACTTCCAGAGCAGACGATCGAGAGACCGTTGCCCAAAGAGATTGTCTGGTCGGCTCGGTTGAATTTGGGAACCTTGCTCAAGAAAAAGCCAGACGTTACCTAGCGGTCGCGTCATTTAGCGGTCGCCTCCAGCAAACCTCAGGCGACTGGCGACTTCAGAGCGGTGACAGTTCGTCTTCATTCTTATCCTCTTTATTGCCACGGACGAGCCTGTTTTCCAGGAATCGCCGCGCAAGATCCTTGCCGCCGGTCCCAAATGCAATTGCGAGGCCAAGCATGACGGCTCCAAAAGCAATTCCGAAGGCGACGAGCACAGTTTGTTCGGCGATACCCAGTTCTTCGAATGACATGGATAGCACGAAAACAATAATGATCGCCCGGACTGAAATACTGAGCAGGCGCGGCGATGGCCAATTGCCGTTGACGGCGGCCAGCAGAGCGGCACGAGAAAAGAAGCCGGCCGCGAGCAATCCGACAAACATGATGAACAAAGCCACAAACAAACGCGGCAAAAACAAAAAGAAATGAGCGATTTGCTCGTGAAGTCCAAAAATTCCGAGTACGTTGATGCCCAGTAAAATGAAGCCCAGCCATGCTACCCAGAATACAAATCGACTCAGCAATTCCGACGATGGAGGAAGAGCTGCCCTGGCCAGCAACTGGGATGCGCCGGCATTTTCGGACAGCCGGTCAAACTTGATCAGCCGCAGGATGCTGCGCGCTAATAGTTTCAAAAAATAAGCAATCACCCATCCTGCGAATGCAATGATCACCAACACGATCAGCCGGGGAAGAAAACGTGCAAAGCCCCTCGCTAATTCCTGCACCGCTTGGGTTAGCTCGCTGACGATCATTTCCCGCATGATGACCTCACTCTCTGCCTGCCCACATCTCGAGTAAATACGGTTTCAGGCGCTCGAACTCCAGACATAGACTCTCGATATTGGCCTCTACTTCAGCCGCGGAAGAGCTCCGGTTCTCCAGCAAGAATGTGAGCGCGCGCCCCCTGAATAGGGGCGCAAGCGCCTGGATAATATGATCCCGGCTGATGACTGCCTTGTGGTGCGCCGCAGCAAACTCGTAGACAGTCTTCACCCACCACTCCGCGGAGTAGTAAAAATCGTCCTCTTCCAAGCCTGCGATTCTCTGAAGTTCCGCCAGTGTCGGGGGCGAGAGGATGGAGCGAAAGACAGATTCCAGTTCCACCACTCCCGAACGGAACATTTCATGCAGGCGCTTCCGATTTACTCGTTGGGGGTGGATAGTGAATTCCTGCTCTGTCCCGGTGGTAGGAATCGGCTGGGAACCAGTCTTATTGCTCCATAACGAAAAGTTGGATTCCATTGACCAGAACAACACGCCGATAGTTTGGCGCAGAGCGAGCACCAGATCCGCAGCGTGCTGCTCGACATGATTCTTGGCACCAAGGAAGGATTGGCCGATGCGGAAGCCGCCAGTGATGGCAGCCAAGGTAATGCGGACCTCGCTCCCCGCACGGGCACTCTCATCGTTCCAAGAGTTCTGGGCAAGAAATTGGCTTCCCATGCGGCCCGAGAATGCGAACTCGGAGGCGTAGGGCTCACGGATTCTTAATCCGTAAACAGCGCGCGTCACCGGATAGAGAAGGTTGGTGATGAGAAGCCCCTCAAACTTGTGCCGGGCATATGTCGGCAGCACCAGATCGAAATTTTCCGTGGATATGGGCTTTAGAAGAACCCGAAGCCAATCGGGTTGGATGTTCGATGAGTCAGGCGAAATTATCGCAGTAGCTTTGGCACGCAGCAATTCGACGGCGGATAGAATGGTTCGCAATGCCGTTCCGCGAGCAACGCTGCTGCCGTATTGCGTGCTGATTGAATGGAGAGTGCGCAGAGCAACCCGATTGAAGGCACGCTGCTGCACGTCGTCAATTGAGGCGCCCGCCACCAGCTCCGGAGTACCATCCCGTGATCCTGCGTCGGCGTCAATGATGGCCGCTCTATCCCGCGAAAACCATTGCAGGATGCCGCTTTGAATCGCGGCGATGACCGGGCCGATTGTTTTGGCATTGTTGCATGTGGGGAGCCCGACCAGGATGTCAATTTCGCCCACGTTAATCAGCTGACGAACGAAATCATCCGTGAGAAAGCCTTCCTCCGTCATTTTGACGTCGGTGCGAAGCGCCCCAGGGCTTTCAGGTGTAGACAACTCTTCTATCATTGTTTCTGTTTCTTGCGCCTATCGCTTTCTTGCGCCGATCACTCCCGATTTTCAGACTCGTCTTAGCTGAAACCAATAGAACTGGTAAGGGCCCAACGTAAGCAGATAGGGCAGTTTTCCCACCCGAGGAAAGATGTTCTTGCCGAACATCTCGATCAAGATGCTTCCCATGAAGCGTTGCAAGTCGAGCTCCACCGCCTGTGCGGCACTCGAAAGATTGTTTACCACGAGCACCGTCTCGTTTTCGAAGCGGCGTACGAAGGCGAGAATTCTGTGATTCGCCGGATAAAGAAACTCGATGGATCCACGGCCGAACACTCTCGCCGATCGGCGCACTGCGATCATTTGCCGCATCCAGGAGAAGAGGGAATGAGGCGTTCGTCGCTGTGACAGCGCATTGATAGCTGGATATCCATAGATTGGATTGAGAATCAACGGCGCGCACAGGCTCTCTGGATCGGCAGTGGAAAAACCCGCGTTCCAGCCTCCGCTCCATTGCATCGGAGTTCTTACTCCGTCGCGATCGCCAAGATTGACGTTGTCTCCCATTCCTATTTCGTCCCCGTAGTAGATGATAGGTGTGCCAGGCAGCGACATCAACATGCCATTCATCAACTCGATGCATCTGCGGTCATTATCCAGAAGCGGCGCGAGGCGGCGCCGGATTCCGAGATTCAGACGCATCGTCTTGTTTTTCGCGTAGACGTCGTACATATAGTCCCGCTCAATATCGGTTACCATTTCCAGGGTCAATTCGTCGTGATTGCGCAGGAACAGGCACCACTGGCACGTGGCTGGAATTTCTGGAGTCTGCTGCAGGATTTCCGTGATCGGCTTGCGATCCTCGAGTTTCACTCCCATGAACATTCTGGGCATCAATGGGAAATGAAATGCCATGTGGAATTCGTCGCCGTCGGCGAAGTACGGCCGCAGGTCTGCCGGCCACTGGTTGGCTTCGGCGAGCAGCATTCGGCCTGGGAATTGTTCATCAAGTCTCCTGCGAAAATCCTTAAGAATGGTATGAGTCTCGGGCAAATTCTCGCAATTCGTACCTTCTCTTTCTGTCAGGTAGGGCACCGCGTCCAACCGGAAGCCATCGACCCCGGCTTCCAGCCAGAACTTCATTACACTCCACATCTCTTCCACAACCGCGGGATTATCAAAGTTGAGATCAGGCTGATGGCTGAAAAAACGGTGCCAGTAGTATTCCTTGGAAATCGGGTCCCAAGCCCAATTGGACATCTCGGTATCGAGAAAGATGATCCGCGTTCCCTTATACCGTGTGTCGGTTTCACTCCAAACGTACCAATCGCGAAAAGCATTGTCCCGGGAGCTGCGAGATTGCTGGAACCACGGATGCTGATCGGAGGTGTGGTTCATCACCATCTCGATGATTACCCTGATTCCCCGCTCATGCGCCGAGTTCAGGAACTTTCGAAAGTCTTCCAAATTCCCATAGCTGGGATGAACTGATCTGTAGTCGGCGATATCGTAGCCGGCGTCCCGAAGAGGGGAAGGGAAGAATGGCATCAGCCAAAGCGCATTAACCCCCAACTCCTGCAGGTACTCCAGTTTTTGCTCCAGCCCCTGGAAGTCTCCGATTCCGTCTCCGTTACTGTCATAGAATGTGCGGACATGGATCTGATAGATGATAGCGTCCTTATACCAAAGAGCATCTTGCGTCAGTTGCACCAACTTCCTCCATAAATGATCGACCGCGTGACCACCTCTGCGCCGAATTCCTCAAGCTTTCCATGAGCAGAGTTCTATTAGCATATTAACCTCTCCGCGCTTCGCTGGGCGGTTCACGCTGTGTCAGGCTTGATTACTGCTGCCGTGGTGGGGAGGATTCAACGTTGCGATCGGTTCGGAGTTCCGCCAGACTAGCGCTTTATTGTGACGTGAGAGATTGCACTTGTTGCTCAATCGCTGAGATCGCGATCGGCGCTAAATTGCCGTCCTTCAATTTCTGATTGAGCAGGCTTAGTCTCGACTGTTTGAATGTGGTCCACGCGGCGATACCGATTTTGACGCGTTGGCTGGACCATTTGTAAACGTTGATTGCTTGTGAAGGCACGGCGCGGTCCCCACCTTCGACGACATGCAGTGCTGAAGCCAGATCGGTAAAAGCGTCGCGCAACCCGCCCTGCTGGTCTTGGGATTCGACTTGGGGTTCGACTCTTCCGAGAATCTTCGAAATTTCTGACTGCGCGTCCGCCAGAACCGACTTAAGGGACGGGTTTTGTCCGCCGAGTTTCTGCTCAATATCCGCGAGTCGTTTCTGAACCGAAGCGATCTCCGTCAGCGCGCGCCGCGCTTCAAGAGTTTCCGCGTAGATCTGTCGACCGAGTTCAAGCTGCTGCTGAAGCGTCTCTGCAGTAGCTGGCGACCGTGGATCCATGATGACTCTCAAAGTTTGAGTCTGCATTCCTCCGTCGATCATCAGCCGAAGTTGGTAGTTTCCAGGTACAACCTTTGGACCGCTGGGGTTGCGGTATTCCGACTCCTCATCCACGCTGGGCTCCCCTGAGCTGCCCCAGGTAAGATTCCACACAAATCGGTGCACTCCGGCAGTTTTCTCAAGGACCTCAGGTTTGGGGAACCAGCGCTCGGCAATGGGAAGGTGTGAGTGCTTTTCCTCGGGATGATCTTCCGCAGCATGATCTTCCGAAGAAAAGCTGCGGACGACATGCTGTTGTGCATCGAGGATCTCCAGCTTTACGTTCCTCGCTTCAGACTTGAGGTAATAATCAATCGCAGCCCCTGCGGGAGGGTTCGCGGCTGTCGGTTCTTCGGGCGGAAGCGGCGTGCCCACGAAGGAATCATTATCAACGCGAAATGCTGCCGCAGGATGGTAGAGCAAGAACACATCCGTCTTTTGGGCGGCGGACGTCTGGCGCAGCGGCGTGATGTTATCGAGAATCCAGAAGGAGCGGCCGTGCGTTGCAATTACGAGATCGTCGCCATGAACTATGAGGTCGCGGACGGAAGTGACTGGCAAATTGAGCTGCAAGGACTGCCAGTGGTCGCCGTCATCGAATGACAGGTAAACTCCGAACTCGGTTCCGGCGAAGAGCAGCCCTTTACTCTGCGGATCCCCGCGAACCGCGCGCAAGAAGGCAGGAGCTGCAATGCCATCGGTGATTAATTGCCAGGTGGCCCCATAGTCGCGTGTTCGATAAAGGTAGGGCGTCCGATCGTCAAGCCGGCTGCGGTCCACGGCCGCATAAGCAACAGCTGGATCAAGGTAGGACGCTTCGAGAAGCGAGATCTTGCTCCAGGCCGTCAGTCCCTTGGGTGTGACTTCTTTCCAGGTTTTTCCGCCATTGCGGGTGAGGTGAATTAGTCCGGTGTCGCTTCCTGCCCAGATCAGATCACGGTTAAGAGGCGAGGGCGCGACGGTGAACACTACACCGAACCCACGCTGTTTCGCATTCTCGATGGTCGGCAGCCCTTGCGTTTTGCTATCTCCCGCCGGTTGCGTTGATCCAGTGAGGTCAGGGCTGATGGCCTGCCAGTGCAGACCGCCATCAACGGTCTTCATCAGATATTGCGTCCCGAGATAAAGCATTTTCGCGTCGAGCGGGGAAAGAACCAGAACAGGGGTCCACGGCGCTCTATATTTACGCTGATCGATCTCCGAGCCGAATGTCGAAACTGGCCACGGACTAATGTCCTGACTCAGCCCGGTCCGCTTGTTAAATCGGCTAACGCTACCGTAAGCCCCGCTCAGATAAATAATGTTTGGATCCTCGGGATCGGGCACCATGTATCCGCTTTCACTTCCGCCCGAAGGAAACCAGTCCCGCGGAGTGATTTGACCGTGGTCAGTGCGGCTTGGGACCGCGGCGCTGCCGCTGTCCTGCTGCGCCCCGTACACTACGTAGGGAAATTGGTTGTCGGTAATCACGTGGTAAAGCTGTGCCGTCGCCTGGTTGTACCACGTACTCCAAGTCTCGCCGCGGTCGAGACTGACGGTGGTGCCCTGATCCGTTCCCAGAACCATGCTGGCAGAATTCTTGGGATCGATCCAAATCTGATGGTAGTCATCACCCCCCGGCGCGCCGCGGACGATAGAAATTGTCTTGCCTCCGTCTTCGGAGCGGTAAAGGGCGACATTTGGGATATAGATCACATCGGGATTGTGTGCGTCGATCGTAATGCTGTTGAAATACCAGGCACGACTGGTGAGACGTGGATCGGCGTTTTCCAGAGTCCAGTTATCGCCCCCGTCGTCAGAACGATACAGGCCGGCTTTTTTCGCTTGAATGAGCGCATAGACGCGTTTGCCGTCCGGTGCAACGTCAACGCCCACACGTCCCCAATCGCCTTCGGGCAGTCCGTTTCCCAGCCCGTTGCCATTGAGGCGAAACCAGGTTTTGCCGCCGTCCTGAGATCGATACAGGCCGCCACCGGGTCCATCGATCGGAGCATAGGTGCTCCAGGGAGGACGATGGCTATGCCATGCGCCGGCAAACAAGAGGTGAGGGTTTGCGGAACAGATCGCCAGATCTGAAATGCCGACGTCGAGTCCCACATCGAGAACTTTGGTCCAATGCGTTCCTCCATCGACGGATTTGTAGACACCACGCTGCTCGTTTGGACCATAAGCGTGGCCGAGCGCGCCAACATACACCACGTTCGAATCTTGCGGATCGACTACGATCCGGCTTATCTGCCTGGTGTCTTCCAATCCGATATGTAACCACGTTGAGCCACCATCAATCGATTTGTATACCCCGTCACCAGAAGACAGATCAGAGCGAATGTCGGACTCCCCGGTGCCGACGTAAATCGTCCGGGAATCGGACGGTGCTACCGCGATCGCACCAATTGAGCCGACAGACTGGTGGTCAAAGATTGGCGTCCAGATGGTTCCGGCATCGGCGGTTTTCCACACACCTCCGTTGACCGCACCAAAATAAAAAGTAGTCGAGTCGCCCGGCACACCCGCGACGGCGGCCACTCGCCCACCCCGGAATGGCCCGATCAAGCGCCATTTAAGACCGTTGACCATGTCAGCGGGAACCGACTGCGCGATCGCGGACAGCGCAGCCACGAGAACAGAGAGCGTGAAGACTGTGCGACGGAAACACAACCTGACATTGTCCAAGCGGGAAATCCTCGTTTGGTAGCCAGTCTACTTGAGTCAGGTGTTGTTCCTGAAGTCTTATAGGTGTCGACACGGCGTGCCACGCCCGACGCGCACTCGGGCGCAACTGTAGTTGTAAGAGCCAGGTCCGCTGGGCTCGTTAGCGATCGCGTCCGGGCTGCAGGCAAGATGGTTTTGGTGGTGGCTCAAAAGCCCAGGAAATAACGAATGCAACCGAACCCAAGGCCCACCAGGATCAGGGGAATCACCTTCAGTTTGAATCTATGGAGTAGGAGGAGCGACAGTATCACCCCGCTCAAAGAGATCACGTTGAGTTGCTTGAGACCCGTAACCCCTGATGGGAAGACCACCGCTTTCCCTAGAAATAGCGTTAGATCTAAGATCGCGCCGACCACGACAACGGTGATCAGTTCCAGGACGCCTCCGATCATAGGGTTGTCTTGCGTTTTTTCCACCAGCGGCGCACCCGCAAATACGAAGAAAAAGCACGGCAGAAATGTATAGAAGGTGGTTGCCAGCAGACCCAAGGTTCCCATCCACAATGAGCCGTGGAAGTGGTTGTACCCGGCCAGGAACCCGACGAAGGCTACTACTATGATCAGAGGGCCTGGAGTTGTCTCGGCGAGTGCGAAGCCGTCCGTCATTTGGAGCCCGGTGAGCCAATGAAGTTTCAACACAGCAACTTTGGCTACATAAGGAATTACCGTATATGAGCCGCCAATCGTCACGAAGGCGGTCTTGGTGAAGAACAGCGCCAGGCCCCGCCAAAAATGGAAGTCCCCAGCAAAGAAGTAGAACAGCGGCAACGGCAGCAGCCAGACAAGCAGGACAACCGCAGCCAACTTCATCATAGGTCGCAAAAGAGGTATAGGTTTCGTCGCCGCCGTGGCCGAATTATGGCCGATGTAATAGCTCTCTTCTTCCTCTTCGGCGCTTGCTTTGCCGGGGTGGTGGAGAAGGCCAGGCCGCACCGCCGTCAGGGCGATTCCCAGAGCAATGGCACTGAGCATCACTATGAGCAGCGAGGCCTCGAAGAAAAACATCGCTGCAAACGCAGCAACTGCAACGGCACCTTGAATCGGTCCGCGCACGGTCCTTCTGGCAACTCTTTGCAGGGCGACGATCACCAGAGCGATGACAACGGGTTTTAAGCCGTCAAACATGGCGGCAATCCAAGGCAGGCTGCCGAATCTGATATAGACCACACTGAGTGCCAGCAGAATAAACATGGAAGGCAGCACAAAAAGTGTCCCGGCAACAATGCCACCCCGCTTGCCATGCAGCTTCCAACCGATATAGATCGCGAGCTGCTGTGCTTCAGGTCCGGGGAGGATCATGCAATGGCTCAGCGCATGGAGGAAGCTTCGGTTGCTGATCCACCGCTTCTTCTCGACCAACTCGTCATGCATAATGGCGATGTGAGCGGCTGTGCCGCCGAAGCTGATCCATCCCAGCTTGCACCAGAAACGCAGCGCTGCCTTAAAGGAAGGTTGCTGCAGCGTATCTTTCATCCTGCGGGATCCCGGGTCCCGAGAGCGAGATGTCGGCAAAAGAATTCCCATAATTCTGTAACCTTCGTGACATTATAACATCATAATAAGTGGAACGAAACTCTTAAAAGTTTGCTCTTGACGTTTCGGGCGTTCGACAACGATCAAGAAATAGAGAGGCTTTTTTGAATATGAACCAACTTACTCAATCATTGGAACGGGAAGGCACCAGCCGTTCTGTATTCTCAAGCAGAGGCCTTGCGTTCCTGGCAAGACCTTCGGTAGCGGTATGGGCTCCTATTCCGTTACGGCTAATTGTTGGCTATGGCTTCATGGAGCACGGCTTCGCGAAACTGTCCAGGGGGCCTGAAGTCTTCACCGCAATTCTGCATGCGATGGGCGTGCCCGCGCCTCATCTCATGGCATGGCTCACCATTCTGACCGAACTTATCGGCGGTCTCGCCGTTCTGCTCGGAGCTTTCGTCCCACTTGTAAGTCTGCCGATGGCTGCGGTTTTGTTCGTAGCGATGCTAACTGTCCATCTCCCTTATGGCTTCAGCTCGATCAAGCTGCTGAGTGTGACGTCCGGCCGGGCTCAGTTCGGGCCTCCGGGGTACGAGCTTGACCTGCTCTATCTTGCCTGCCTTGCGGCGCTCGTACTTGGTGGTTCTGGGCCGATGGCGATCGGCGACTATTTCAGGAAGAAATGACATCGGCCTTCGTACCCCGTGCAGGGTATCGAAGAATTTCAGCGAGAAGTCTTTCGGACAAGGCGTGTGACGAATTGGACGAGATCTCCCCGGTAGTAGAGTGTTTCGTAATCGACTGGACGGTTGTCTGTCGAGTAGGAAGTTCGTTCAATGCGAAAAATCGGGCTCCGCGGTTTCACTTTTAGCGCTCTCGCAACCTCGTTCTCAGCGGCCACTGCGTCCAATTTGTACTCCGCCTCGATCAGCGGAATATCGTACTTGCGTTCAAGAAGCGAAAAAATCGGCTCGACTTTCAGATTGTTGGTGATGATCTTCTTGCCGATCTCCAAGGGTAGGTAGGTCTCGTCGAAGGAGAGGGGAACGCCGTCTGCCAGGCGGACGCGACGAATTCTGACGACGCGCTCGCCCCTCGTCAGCCCAAGCTGGCGCGCCACGGTCGCGTTGGCAGGGACAATTTCCTTACCGATTACGTGGGCCGTTGGCTTGCGGCCAAGTGCGTGCATATCTTCTACAAATCCGCTCAGCTCTTTAAGGTCCTGCGTGATCTTTGGCGCAGCGACGAATGTGCCCTTGCCGCGACGAATCTCGACCAGACCGCGGCTCACAAGATTCTGAATAGCCCGCCGGACGGTGATGCGACTGACCCCGAATCGCGCAATCAGGCTGTCTTCGGTCGGCAGTTGCTCGCCGACCTTCAGGTCTCCATCGGTAATCTCGCCGGCGAGGACTGTTTCGACGCGTGCATAGAGAAGAGAGTCATGCGCCACTGACATGACGACATTATAACGTCGCAAGGGGTTCCTCCCTCGCAATCGGAGCGACAATGGCAACTCTGGCGACCGATCAGATTACTTCCGCATCGCCGACTATTCGTTGCCTGGTCTCTTCTACGTCTGAACGGATCTGGAAATCCTAAGACTCTCGAGGTGTGAGAGCGTCGACACTCACTCCTTGGTGCTGAAGTCCTCCTGAACGTATGGTCAAGTTCCTAACAGGTTGATTTGTAGTTTTTCGTACCCATGTTCGCGTGCCCACAGGTCCAGAGGTATTGTCGCCAGCTCATCTACAACCGCAACTGCCAGCCCCGTTTTCGTCAAGTCGATGCTCTTCACATAGGTGTGGCATGTGTCGCAGACGTCCACGCGGACATGCGCAATCTCGGGCGCTGAATAATATGCCATCTGCGGTTCTCGTTCTTCGCCGCACGCCGGACAATAAATTCTTCGAAAAGCCCATTCGTGAGCGCAGAGCATGCAAATTAGGGACTTTTTCGCACCGTCGCCTTCGCTCCGCAATACACCGACGGCAGGCTTGCCGCCGCAAAGCGGGCAGGTCGATGGAGTTCCATCGAGAACGGCGATTTCGCGGTGATCTGCAAGATATTCAGCATACGGTTGAAGAAACATCCACGCGAGCACTCGATCGGAAGACCGGGGTTGCGCAGTGTCGTCCACTCCTCCAGCCAATTCTGGCTCTCCGTGCCAAAAGTCTTCGATCGCGTGTTGCCATGCGGCTGGGCCGCTCTGGGCCAGAGCGCCTGAGGCTTGAGCCAGCGGCGCTGGCGCAATCTGCTGGATCACCGACAGGAATGCGGGAAACTTCGGTAGAAGGAGAAAAAGATCCAACTCATCCCGCAGAGGGCGATCAGAGGAGATCTTTGGCGAATCGGCGAGACCCTTCTGGATTTCCTTGTAAAGGCCTTTCTGAAACGTCGCGACACGCGCGTAGTAACGGAGTCCTTCCGCGCAGAATGGATATGATGAGACGAGTTCGTTGGCGCGATGGATACGGCGATCCCACTTCGCATCGGTCATTGTTTCCGCAGGGATTGCTGTGTTCGGGGTTTGCCGGTAACGTCGTAGTACCAGGTGCGGTGGAACGTCCACGCCCATGCTCGTGTGACGTAGCCGTGAATCATGGACCCAAAGCTGCCTTCTTCAAGGATCGCGCTCATGTACACATGAATCAGAAACAGTCCAATTGTAATGAGCGCCACGCTGGCATGAATCAGAACAGCGGCGTAGCGCACGAACCGGAGATTCCATGGAAGTGCTTCTGTGTACCATAAGGCGACGCCGGAAAGTAGCAAGAGAATCACGCTGTATAAAATTCCCCAGAAGAAAAGCTTTTGCCCGTAGTTGAAGCGGCCGACCGCAGGGAGTTTTTCGTCCTCGTTTTGTATGTAATCCGGGATTGCTTTCGCCCAGGCGCGATCGGCGTCGTCAATTTTCATGTCGCCGTGCCACTCTTTGAAGGTCCAGAAGAGCGATGCTGTAAAAATCACTCCGAACCACGGATGCCAGAATCTCGCGGTAGGACCTCCTCCCACAACTGCGGCCAGCCAGTAGAGATAGGGCGACCAGAAGGCGAGGCCAGTCATCAGCAGGTAGGTATAGGAGAGCGCGCCGATCCAGTGATTTACACGCTCGCCCAACGTGTAACGGACGATCGTCTCAGTGTTTTGGTCGGTGGCATTCGAGCGCGAAACCGCGTCGGTTGTCATAACCGCCTCCCATCATCGCGCCGCTCATCCTTCGGCGAAGCATCCGGCGGAATTGGTTCTTCCTTCTTCGGTCCAAATCGCATGTAGTGCAACGCCATCCCGACAATGCCACCAGCGATCGCCAGATTACCCAGCCACTTCAGCGGCCCTTTCCACAGGCGCACCGACCAGGGGATCTGCGGATCACTGGGTAACCCTCCGTACAATTCCGGATTCTTCGCGTCGTGCAGCACGTAGATCACGTGGGTTCCGCCCACTCCGGCGGGATCGTAAACTCCTGCATCCTGAAATCCGGAATTGTCGCGAAGTTGTGCGGCGCGAGTCTCCGCCAACTCTTTCATCTCCGACTTCGTCCCAAAATGCAGGCAGCCCGTAGGGCAGGCCTTGATGCAGGCTGGTTCGAGGCCAACCGACACGCGGTCGTTGCACAGCGTGCACTTAAAGACTTTCCGCGAGGGAGGATCGAATTTCGGAATGTTGAACGGGCAGCCGGTCATGCAATACCCGCAACCGATGCAATTCGCCTCCTGGAAATCGACGATGCCGTTCGCATACTGCACGATGGCGGCGTCCGCAGGGCAGGCCGCAAGGCAGCCCGGATCTGCGCAATGCATGCACTGATCTTTGCGCATGAGCAGCATCATGGTGCCGTCGGCGCGCTCATGCTCGTTGAACTTGATCAGGTTCCAGTAATTCCATGCCGTCTCCGGCATCGTCTGATAGCTGTTATCAAAGGTGGTTTCGGTAAAGGTGTAACCATTCCATTCCAGGCAGGCCACTTCGCATGCTTTGCAGCCAATGCACGTGGTCGTGTCCACCAGTTTGCAAACCTGGAATTCACGGTTCAGACCTTTACCCGGAACGACTCCCGCGTGACCAGAAATTCGGATTAGCTCTGTGGCCGCCTGGCTCATGATCGCTCCCTACGCCTTCTCGACCTTCACTAAGAAGCCCTTCGACTCAGGGGTGTGGGCATTCGGATCTGCGACTGCGGGCGTCAGTAGATTCGCCGGCGTCCGTGCATTTCTGCCTTCATCTTCGCTTATACCGCGAAAGCCCTGGTGAATCGGCAACCCGATCTGGTAGACCTTCTTGCCATCGATCATCATCGGCTTCAGCCGACGAGTGACAAAGGCTTTCGCGATGTAAGTTCCGCGCGCACTGATGACTTTGATCTTGTCCGTTCCGCGAATTCCTTTTTCGTCCGCCAACTCCACGGGAATCTCCACGAACGGTTCCGGAATGAGCTGTACGTTCATCGGATTATTTTTCGTCCAGTAGTGGTATTGCTCGGTCAGCCGGTAAGTGGTGCAGACGATGCTGTACTCTTCCGGTGATCCAAACTTATCGAAAGGCGTGTTGAACTTCTTCACCAGCGGATTATTCGACTGCTCAGGGTGGAATGGGTTCTTGATCGGGCTTTCGATCGGCTCATAGTGCTCAGGGAACGGACCGTCGGCGAGTACACCGATCGGAGCGAACAAACGCCCAACGCCTTCCGGATTCATAATGAACGGTCCCATGTGATCCTTCGGATGGGAGTCGGGCTTGAAGTCCGGCACGTCGTTGCCAACCCATTTCCCAGCCGCTTCGTTCCACCAGACCTGCTTGCGATCAGCATCCCAGGGCTTTCCGGCGACGTCGCAAGAAGCCCGGTTGTAAAGGACGCGCCGGTTAGCCGGCCACGACCACGACCAATTGGGAAAAACTCCCATTCCCGACGGATCCTCGGTGCCTCTCCGCTGGATCTGCGATCCGGCTTCGGTCCAAGAACCCGAGTAAATCCAATTGCCACACATCGTGGTGCCGTCGTCCTTCAACCACGCGAATCCGGGCAACTGCTGACCTGCTTTGATCACCTGTCCTGTTGCGTCGTCTTTCAGGTCAGCTAGAGCTTTACCGTTGATTTCCATTGCCACTTGCGAAAGTGGAGGATGAGCCCCATCCGCGTATGCCCAACTCAGATTCAAAATGGGGTCAGGAAATTGTCCACCCTCTTTCCTGTAAAGGTCGCGAACCCGCAGGAAGATCTGCGCGATGATGTCTTGGTCCAGCCGCGCTTGGCCAGGAGGTGGAACGGCGGCATATTTCCAGGTGACCCAGCGCGCGGAGTTGGTCATGCTGCCATCCTTTTCGGCAAAGCCCGCGCAGGGCAACCGGTAAACCGTGGTATTGATGTTCTTCTGTTCTTCGCTGGTAATTCCTGGTGCTCGCCAGAACTCGCTGGTCTCGTCCTGATAAATTTCTCCGACCACCAGCCAGTCAGCCTTCTTGAGTGCATTGATGTTCTTGTTCGTGTCTGGGCCAATCATCACACCGTTCATCCCGAAGGCCATCATGCCCTTGACCTTGCCGTTGTACATGTCGTCCCAGATGTGGGTCCATGAATAATCGCGGTCAAATTTTGGCAGGTAATCGAAAGCAAATCCGTTTTCCTTCGTAGCCGCGTCGCCGTAGAGACCCTTGAGCAACGACACCATGAATTTCGGTGTGTTCGCGTAGTAGTTCATCGAATCCCAAGCAGAAGGCTTGGACGATGTGGGCGTGGTTCGCTTGAGAAAAGTGGCCAAATCTTTGTCGTCGGGAATCGGCGCTTTGAGGTAGCCGGGGAGTGAATCGTATAGGCCGGCCATATCCGTCGCGCCCTGGATATTCGAATGGCCCCGAAGAGCGTTCACGCCGCCGCCCGCTCTTCCAACGTTGCCGAGTAGGAGTTGAATCATGGCCGCAGTCCGGATGATCTGCGTTCCGAAAGTATGTTGCGTCCAGCCCACCGCGTAGATGATTGTTGCGACCTTCTTCATGTCGCCGTCTTTGCGGACCGATGTAAATAGATCGATGGCCTTCAGGTACTGATCCTTAGGAATGCCGGTGATCCGTTCGACGGCCTCAGGGGTGTACCGGGAATACTGTTGCTTCATCAATTGGAAGACGCAGCGTGGATGTTGAAGTGTCAGATCATAGGCGACGTTCGGTGGCAACGCGGGCGGAGGTGCTGGTGTCGCGGGGTGTGCGGCCGCTTCCGAATTCCCCTTCGCAACGGGCGCGGAAGTCGCGGCGTCGGTCTTGCCGCTGAAGTCTCCGCCCTCCTGATAATTCCACGTAGTTTTGTCGTAGGCGCTCGTCGAGGCGTTGAATCCCGAGTACAAACCGTCCTCGGGAAGTTTGAACCCCTCCTTAACGATAAAGGCCGCGTTGGTATAGTTGACCAGATATTCTTTGGCGATCCGGTTGTTCTCGATGGCGTAGCGGATCAGGCCGCCGAGGAACGCAATGTCGGTGCCGGCGCGAATTTGTACGAAGAGGTCGGCGGTAGAGGATGTGCGCGTGAATCGAGGATCAACGGAAATTAGCTTGGCGTTACGGTTACGCTTCGCCTCCATCGCCCACTTGAACCCGCAGGGATGGTTTTCGGCGGGATTCCCCCCCATGATCAACATCATGTCGGTGTTCTTGATGTCGATCCAGCCATTCGTCATCGCCCCGCGTCCAAATGTTGGTCCCAAACTTGAGACCGTGGGGCCGTGTCAAACACGGGCTTGGTTTTCTAAATAAACCAAGCCCAACCCCCTCATGGCCTTGACGGCCAGATAATTAAACTCATTTGTATCCGTGCAGCCGCCGATGAACGAGATGCCTTCGCACCGGTTCACGGTGCGGCCTTGCGCATCCTTCTCGACAAAGGAATTATCACGCGTCTTCTTGGTCCATTGCGCAATCTCATTCAGCGCGTCGTCCCAGGAAATATCCTGCCAGTCGGTCGCACCGGGGCGCCGGACTTGCGGCTTCGTTAGTCGCCGCGGGTTAAGCATGTCCTGTTCCAGCGAAGAGCCCTTCGGGCACAGCGTTCCGCGGTTGGTGGGATGATCGGGGTCGCCTTCAACGTGGATCACTTGCGGCGTCACATTCTTTGCCCGATCGCCGATCGTGTAGATGAGGACGCCACAACCCACCGCGCAATAGGGGCACGTTGAGCGCGTTTCAGCAGCGCGCGCAATCTTTAATTCTTTGAGTTGCGCGTAGGCGGGCCTGAGGTCGAAGCCAAAGACGGTAGCGCCGACCACGCCGACCGTTGCTGCCCTGAAGAAATCTCTGCGGGACTGTTGCATCGAAATAATCTCCGCGTGTGTCCGAGAGTCGAAGGACTTTTAGATTTTCTAGTCTTCAACATTAAGTTTGTCAAGGGATAGAACGCGGGGATAACGGTGCAATTTGATAAGGAAGCGAGCCAAAGCGCGCTTATTGCGTCCCAAAAAACGCGACGCTTTGCGCGGCTCGCCCAGATTTCTCGCGGCGCAAGAGAACGCTTGCTCGGAGTGACAATCAAACTGATTTCAATTTCAGTCAGGTCTTTGCCGGACGGGCCGTCGACCTCAAAGAGGTTTACGACGATATCTGGCTGGTCGGTTTGCTGGAGTATGATTTGGGCTACTTTGACTTGGAGACCAGAGTTTCGGAACCGCTCGAAAATCCCTACGGCCCAAAACTGTTACCCTTGTGAGCAGTACATTCTGTAACCCATGTCTCCGGGTGGCACCAGTATGATTTTGGTTGCGGGGGCCCGATACGTACCGAATAGACAATTTTTGAGCATACCGTTCCGCAGCGAATTGATTCATGAGGCCGCCTAAGTCCTCTATTTGCAAGCAGTGGGCAATGGAAGGCGTGGGCGCCAGCCCGGAGGGTCGAACCCACCTTCCCGAAAATCGGTGAGATATGCTATCAAAGCGGGGAACCCCAACGCGAATAATGCCCAAGAGCCAATCCAGCCCGCTTCCTGCCGTTTACGACAGCTTCTTGCAAGAGCTGAAGGACCGCATCCGCTCAGCCCAGGTTCGGGCGGCTCTTTCTGTGAACCGGGAACTTGTTGTCCTTTATTGGACCATTGGTCGTGACATCCTTAATCGCCAAAAGGACGAAGGATGGGGCGCAAAAATCATTGACCGCCTCTCGGACGATTTGACGAAGGCATTTCCAGACATGCGAGGCTTTCGGGCCAGAAACTTGAAATACATGCGAGCGTTCGCTGAGGCATACCCTGACAAGGAGTTTGTGCAACAGGTTGTTGCACAATTGCCCTGGGGTCATCAGGTCAGAATTCTAGACACTGTAAAGGACGCAACGCAGCGAGAGTGGTACATTCGGCAAGCAGTCCAGAGCGGCTGGAGTCGGAATGTCCTGGTCCATCAGATTGAAGGCAAGCTGTATGATCGCCAGGGGCATGCGCTGACTAATTTTGACAGGACCCTGCCCTCGCCTCACTCTGAACTTGCTCAGCAATTAATAAAGGACCCGTACAATTTTGATTTCCTCACGTTCGGTCCTGAGGTGCTAGAGCGGGATCTGGAGCGAAGTTTAATCCAACATGTTCGTGACTTCATCTTAGAGCTTGGGAAGGGCTTCGCGTTCGTGGGCAATCAGTATCACCTGGAAATCGGCGGCCAGGACTACTTTCTCGACTTGCTCTTTTACCACCTGAGGTTACGCTGCTACATCGCCATTGATCTGAAGATCGAAGAATTTAAACCGGAGTTCGCCGGTAAGATGAACTTCTACTTGTCCGCAATGGATGACTTGCTGCGGCAACCAGAAGACCAACCCAGTCTAGGCTTGATTCTCTGCAAAGAACGTAACAGGCTAGTTGTAGAGTATGCCTTGCGCGATATGAGCAAGCCTATGGGGGTCGCAGCGTACCGCCTGACTCAAGCGTTGCCGGAACGCTTGCAGTCGGAACTTCCCACCGCCGAAGACCTGGTAGCAGAGCTCCCTTTGCTGGATCTTCTAACCTTGCGTATCCAGCTCGAAAAAAAGCTGGCTGAAATGGCGAAAGCAAATGGCCTTGAATGGGAGCGAGAGGGCATAGGACTGCTGGCATCGAATTTACATGGCGACGACCTGATTACTACCGAGCTGTTGCACAACATCATGATTCTCTCTGACACCCTCAACCGCGCTGTGCATGGGGAAAAGATAAGTATTCAACGGGCGCAGCAGAGTTTGGAAACAGGAAGGGTTATATTGACGAAGTTGAATGAGCAAGATACCGAAACTGACTAAAGCTTGGGAGCGAATGACATGCCTCCTAGAGTGGCGATTTTGGGTTGGGGCTCCCTACTTTGGCAAGGCGGCGCTTTCGACACGTGGCACGATGACTGGCGATGCGATGGGCCAATGCTCAACTTGGAGTTTTCTCGAGTGTCGGCCTCCCGGCTAAACGCTCTGACACTGGTCATTGACAGAGATAACGGCCAGCCCAATCGAGTCGCTTGGTGTCTGAGCCGCCGAGATGACCTAGTCCTGGCGCATGCCGACCTGCGATCTCGCGAAGGTACCACGGCGAGAAATGTTGGCCGAATACTGTTGGCGCAACTCGACCTCGACCCTACAGATCAATCTGCCGCTGACATAGCGGCTTGGGCTCGGACGCAAGCGCTCGATGCGGTCGTCTGGACTAGACTCTCAAGCAACTTCGAGTCGGCGACGAGGGTTCCGTTCTCAATAGAGAACGCCCAAGCCTACCTCAGGAGATTGCCGTCGCCGGCAAAGACCAAGGCCGCGGAATATCTATCGCAAGCCCCCGAGTTCATCAACACACCTCTGCGAACTGCAGTGCAGAAGGAGAAATGGTATCTGGAACACGTCCAGAAAAGCATCGGAGACGCACGCGAGCGGCAAACAGAATTACTGGACTGCTAAGAAGCACGCGTAATTAACATACGAAACACTTCCGCCTGATACTTGGCGTCCGCAAGCGCATTGTGCTTCTCTGACGGCGGTCGCGTTGGAGTCAAATGCTGTGGGAGTTTGCTCGACTTGGTCTCTCTCCAGCGGACGGCGGCTTTTCCCATGTAATACGCTTTGATGTCAAGCGCACCGATTCCGAAGACATTCCGTCCTATAAACACATGCATATAGTAATTAATGAACGACCAATCAAAGCTCGCATTAAAACCAACAAGCACTGGCTCTCGACTTTCGGATACCAACGCCGTCCATTCGGATAGTTTCTGCATAGCGTGCACCGGGGTCTCGCCTTCGGCTGAAAGCTTTTCCAGCGCAAATCCACTAACCTTCAATGCCTCCTCGACGTACTCCGAGGAGATGGGTTTGATTTCGCAGTAAAACTCTTTGCTCGGATCTTCGACAAGACATGCACCCACTGAGAGCATGCTGTACTTCCCTGGAACAGGCCCGGATGCCTCTATATCCACGGAGATATAAGCCTCAATCTCATCGAGACGCGGCATGAGTGTGACCTCCGAATCGTGGCGTCGCAGATGTTTGTTTGGCGGCAGCGATGATGTCACCAACAGTCAGTGCGCGCTTTTCTGAGAATGCGACTCGAAGGGCGGCAGGGAGAAGACGGTCAGTGATGTCAGAACTGGTGAAGCTGATCCCACCGTTTTGCGGCTCTGATTCGCTGGTCACTTTCAGCAATGTCTTCATCTCCGAGTGGGAAATTTCAATCTCCGGCAAGGATTCTCGAAGGATTAGCTCTCGAACTTCAGGAGTCGGCCTCTCAAACTTAAGTTTCAGGGCGGCGCGCCTGCTAATGGCAGAATCTAGCGCCTCTGGCCGATTCGTGATGAATATGGCTGCGAGCGGAACCTTCGCGAGCCGCAAATTATCGAGGCGTTGCAAAAGGGTATTCAATCCTGCTTTGTCTTCATGGTGCATTTGATGGATGTCCCGACTCGATGCAAGTGCATCGGCCTCGTCAATCAAAAGTAGGACTGGTTCGGGAGCCAACGACCGCGCTCGAACTTCGGCGTGAACAAACGCTTGTACGATGAGATCGGTCATTTCTCCTACTTGGCCCGTTCCGCGAATTTGAGTGTTTATCTTAAGCAGATGCGTCTTCTTACCGGTCAACCTCGATAATGGATCACCGATTGTCTCCGCGAGAGCTGTCTTCCCGGTCCCCACATCGCCTTCTAGCAGCACCAGGGGAACGCGGTTTTGCTGTAACTCGCAAAGACGAAGAACTTTGCGATGATGCTTCTTGCTCCAGCTCACGATGAGGTCGGGATGCAAGAGCATCTCAAGTTCGGTGAGCAGCCGACTCTTGTGATCGTCAAGCCCGACGAGCCGGTCGTACCAGGCTCTCGCCGCGTCATCCGGGTAAGTACGTTCAGCCTCGAAAAAACTCAGTAAAGAGTCGGTGCGACTAGGTTGTTTTTGCATGGAGCCTCGTGAGCCTCGCGCCGAACCGGGAGCCTCATTCTTTTCAATATCATGCTGTTCCGTACTTTTTGCGACCACCGCACTGACCTTGGCGGGCTGCCCTCGGCGGATCAGCTCAACCCCACGGCACACTTCAGCTAGGGAATCCGGGGCTATGTTGTATCCTGATTCTTGTATTTCCTTCGTGATCGCTTGAGAGATGGCGGTTGATTTCGAAAGCGAGCTGGCGCGCGCGCTGTGCTCCGCTTCCGCCACAATCGTCAACACCGATCTCCGAAGGCGACCGATCAAGCCACCGTCAGCCGTCGTTAAGTCAATGTGAGTATCACTATTCATCGGGTGAAACGGCTTCGAGTAAGGCCGTATTCTCCGTCTGGCGAGTACGTTCTATCTACGGTCCATTTGCCACCGCTGTAATCGAGCTGTCCTCCCGGCCCCCATGACAGGGAGAGCCTGTCCAATACATTTTGCTTCTCCGATTGAGCGAGAGACTGCCATCGGCTGGAGTACATGATCCTTACGCGAAAGTCGGCTGAGACCAAATCGCTTCGATACCCAATACCTCCAGGACGATCGTTCGCCAAACCCACTCCGCTGGCAATAACCGTATACAGGAGTTCGTCGAGCACATAGTTCGTATTTCGGCGGAGCCAAATGAAACGGATTGTGTCGAGCGCCTCTTCATCCAGAAATATCCGCACATCCGAAATAATTTGCTGGGCGTAGGATTCCGCAAAATATCCGTAGGTATCTAGAATTTGAAGGAAGTCCGCTTGGACCTGACGGGTGACTTGAACAACCTTAGTGAAGCTACTAGTAGCGGAACTCGTCGCTGAATGAGTAGAAGTAGCCAAGCTTATTCCTCCTCTTCTGACAAATCGCGGAATTCATCTCCGAAAACTTCGCACCACTGATCTACCGCGCCGTCTTCATCACCATCAAGTTCGAAGCTTCGCGCGTACATCATGCTGTCGTGAGCGCTCTGAACACGCTCCAAGTAGGCCCGGCGAGTTTCGTCCGTCCAAAGACTCGTAATGTTGTTGGCAGGATTGACCGAATCCATAACGATGACAGTGTCCTTTGGGAGGTTTACTTTGGCAGCGTCATAGCAATCGCTGAACACAATTGGCGACAAAAATTGATGTTTCCTTAGAAATCCGAAAACCTGAATTAGACTAGTCCGCCACTCGCTCGTGACACCGACATCCTCAAACGCAGCGCCAGTGATGAGGTCGCAAAAGATAGAGGGCTGTACGAGTTCGTCCTGGCGGTTATTCCACCACTTCACCATTCGAAGAAGTCGATTGAACTTAACCGGCCCACTGACTTTGCTGCTCTTGGTTGAGCGAGTTCGAACGAAGTCGTTGTGCGCCGTCACGGATGTTAGTCGCCAGCCGTCTGCGCGCGGTATCCAACCACCGTTTGTCAGGCCAAGAGAGTCATCCCGAATAATTGGCGCTACATCAACGTTTAGCTTGATACCAGACCGGAACTGCACACGCACGGCGCTATTCAAAATCCTAAAATCATCTTTCGACTTCACATTTTCATAGATTTCGGCGAGGCGGTCGCGCGTGAACTGCAGGAGGGTGTCCAATTTCTGCTTAGTCGCACCCTTGCCGGAGTAGTAGGCACCAAGGTCAACATCGAAGATGTTCTCTGCGGTCCTGCGTAAAGACGAGTGCTTCGCATTCGAGCCAGCCCTGAGTACCTTCTCCAGCGTGAACGAACCATCGTCGGCGACGATATCGTGAAGTCGCTCGACCATGTAGTCCACCTGGCGATTGGCCTCCTCGATGTGCTCATCGGTTGGGCGAATGTTCTTTGTAAATAAGTCAAAACGACGTTTGATACTCATCTATCGCCTACCTTCATGACCTTGCGGTCGTTCAATCCTTACCTCTCCTGTCGCTGCCGCACCCAGATCAATTGCCCAGTCGTATTGGCGGCTGTAGTTCCACACGACGACAGGCGGATGGATGGACGCGGAGATTAGTTGGCCAATATGGAAAGCGAGCGATACCGGGCCTGCGTAGAACAGATGAACCCGTGCTCGCGGGTCAATGACGACAGAAGCGAGTCTATCGAGCAATTTGCGGAAGGTCGCACCATAAGCCACCACTTGCCGCTCGCTCTTAACTACACCACGCTCGCTCTGCGGGACCTGGAGATCAAGTTCGAGCGCAGGATTCGCCACAACCGCTCGCGTGCTCTCGGGGCGCACCGGGTAGCTGACACTCATGCGCAAGACGATATCTCCGTGTTTCAGCGGAGCAGCAGGAATCTCGCCCAGAACTTGCAGATCTGGATAGACGGAGTCATCAGAAAGAGGCCAGTTCCACGACGGAGGAGAGGCGGTCGGATGATAGTCAAAGAAGCCCACCGGCTGGCGGTCCGTAAATAGGAAGCCAAGAAGCGCCGCGATAGGAATATGGACGTGCCCGTGAAAAATGAATTGAGCTTCGCTTCTCCGTTCGAGCAATTTTGTTATCTCGCCATTTGGGGCGAGGAGTCTCGCCACGACATCCTCCAGATTGCGCAATCCGCCACCGGGCTCGACGTCAGGCGTCAAATCGACGGCCACGCTTTGGATATCGCGAGTTTGGAGCTGAGCACCGAGAGTCGGCAGGATCTCGTCTGGCCGGATGTGTCGTTGGGCCTGCGCACGGATCACTAATAAAGGCGGGTTGACACCGGTGCGGCGCGCAGCGTCAGAAAGCTCCTCGCGGGGCGTGACTGGCTTTGATTTCAGAAACCCAATTGCAAAGGCTGCTGCCGCATGGGCGGCGAATGGCCGCCACTTATTGTCTTTCTTCTTTTTGTCGCCTAAATCAGAAGCACCGCGAATCTCCAGGAAACCGCACTGATTGTTTTCGGCGGACTGTGCAACTCCAGCGCCTTCCATCGCCACCCCAACCATCTTGGGGACCTCACTCACTAGTTGATCAATGGTTCTTTGATCGGCGATCACCTTCTCGCCGCTGGCAATCGGACCAAAGTGTGCCTTTGGCACAAATCCGCTCCGCTTCCCCGGAGGAGGAACATTGATATTGTCCTTCCACTCAGCAGCCTCGTAATTCAGGGCTTTTCCGTACAGAACGCGATCCACAACGAATGTGCGTGGGCGGCGCTCCTCGCTCCCTTCCTTGCGCTTGCCAGGTTCGTAGTAGTAGACGCTACTTGCGACTACGACATCTCCGATTCGAACGCCGTTCTTGAAAATCCCTGCCGCGATGCCTACCATCAACACGTGCTTGGGTTTCCAACGCTTAAGGAGCGCGGTGGCACTCGCGGCGGCCTCAATGTTCCCCATCTCCAGGAGTTGCATGACCACTGCTGTATAGTGCGTCTTATCTCCGACCGGGATCGTTCCAAAATGGAATGTGTAGGGATCATCGGGATCAGAAATTCGCACGACGCCCTCAAGGCGAGACACAACCGCCTCCCGTTCAATCGGAAGGGCGGTGACGATAGCGAAATCCACCTCTTTTGGAACTTCGTTAACGCTCATGTGTCACGTTGCTGGGTTGATTAAGGAGTCGGTAGGCCACAAAGTGCGGGTACCCCGGACACCTGCCCCTGTTATGAGAGTATTGTACATGTGTAGCGAACTTTGGTCAACACGACACAGGTTCCCAATAATTCACTTTCGCGTTGCCACTAATCGTCTAAAATCATCAACACAGGGGGCTCAATGGCTACGACTGGTGACCGAATACGCGAAGTGAGAGAAAGCCTCCGAATGACCCAGGATGACCTCGCGGAAAAGTCCGGCCTGAGCAAAGGATTTATCAGCGACGTGGAGAATGACAAACGAGGAATTAGCTCGGAGAACCTGCTAAGGATTGCGAACGCTGTTGGCGCATCGCTGGATTATCTCCAGAGAGGTGAGACTTCGGCGGCGGTTGTCCGAGAATCAGTAGTGATTCCCTACGAATTGTCTGCGGCGGCAGAGCAGCTACATCTTTCGTACGCGCAGACCCTAGAATTGCTCGATGCCTACAACTCAGTTGTTGCCCGGCGAAGTAACTCGGGCCGTAGACCGTTCAACGTCGAGCAATGGAAGCAATTTCATAGTGCAATTCAGAAGGTCTTTAATAGTTCGGACGAGAAATGAATCGACTGACCACTTCGTTTCAAATCCACAAGCTTGCCCGGGACCTCGGTCTCCGTTCGACCGAAGACCCTGTTCCTTCAATCATCCAGTTCTGTGAGAAGCGAGTTCGGAGCTTCCTTAAGGAATTTCCAAAGTGCACTAATCCATCCGAATTGCTGGATATCCTAGCAGCGAAACTAAGAACAAAGTTTGAAATCATCAGAGACGATCAAGATTTGACTGAGATTAAGCGCCGATACGTTGCCGCTGGAGAGAGAGCCTTTGCTGGCCTAGAAACCGAATTTCCCGTGGACGTATTTGGAGTGACTTTTAGACGCCTAGCCAAGAAACCATGGGAACCGGACTTTGTTTCTGTGATCGATAGTAGAGGTGAAAAATCATTTCGCGCGAACCATACAAAATGGCATGAGCTTGGACATCTGCTAGTGATGACCGATCAGTTGAGGATCGCGTTTAGGCGTACCTTCTGCAACCAAGACCTTAAAGACCCGGAAGAATCCCTGGTTGACGTTATCGCTGGTCATTTCGAATACTGGCCGTCGTTCTTCACGAAGCGAATGACCGGTCGTATTTCGTTTCGCAAGATAGAGGAGATACGAGTGGAGATTTGCCCTGAGGCCAGCAAGGCATCCTCGATTTTGGGGTTGGTTAAGGCATGGCCAACGCCGTGCGTATTAATCGAAGCGACTCTCGATTACAAACAAAAAGACAAAGATCTGCGCGGCCAAGCCGCGATGCCGTTTCGAGATGTTCCCAAGAAAGACCTGCGGGTAACGAGTATCCTTGTCAATGATCCGGCTCGACTCTCAGGCATGAGGCTTCACCGAAAGTGGCGAGTGCCGCGTGAATCCGCTTTATATAGAACCTTTGAGGGCAATGAACCGACAACCGAAATCGAAAATCTGAACTGGTGGACAACTAGCACAGGAGGGAGGCTGCCTGACTTTCAAGTATCCGTCGAGACTCGGAAAGCTGGCGACGTGTTCCAGGCGCTAATCACTCCGGAGAATCTATAAGCAATAAGCTCTACGACCGTTGTATAAGATTCGGAGTGCCAAGGGTCAAGCGATAAACCAATAGGAGACCGATCCTGCTGCTATGTCATCTGATTTGACGTTTCTGACGAATGAACCAGGCAAAAGCCTGCGTGACCGCTTTGGGGATTTGCTGCCCGAAGACACCCGCTATTTCGACTGCTTGGTTGGATACTTTTTTATCAGCGGATTTTACAAGCTGTTCCCTACCCTGGAGAAAATCGAGAAGATTCGTATCTTGGTCGGCCTGAAAACCGACAGCAAGGCGTACGAACTGCTCCAGCGGGCGAAAGAACAGGGAGAGCTGACCCTCAAATCGCATGCTTCGACGAAAGAACAGGTCGTCAATGAGGTGCTCGATGAACTTGAGAGATCTCCCGATAGCGCGGATATCGAAACGGGTGTTCACAAATTCGTTGAGTGGGTGAGATCGGGGAAGCTGGAAGTCAAGGCTCATGCCTCTGAGAACTTGCACGCAAAGGTCTACATCATGACCTTCGCGGAAGGAGATCGCGACAAGGGGCGGGTCATCACTGGTTCAAGCAACCTGAGCCAGTCCGGTCTCCAAGACAATCTGGAGTTCAATGTCGAATTGAAGAACCGGGCAGACTATGAGTTTGCCCTTGCGAAATTCAACGAACTCTGGGCAGTTGCTGTGGACGTGTCTAAACCGTATGAGGACACGATTATAAACCGGTCGCCATTCGCCCAATTCACACCGCGCGAACTCTACCTAAAATTCCTCTATGAATACTTTCGTGACGAATTGAATCGGCCAAGTGAATTGGAGGACATTTATGTTCCGACCAATTTCAAGCGACTGAAATATCAGGAAGAGGCCGTTTTAAGTGCCAAGAAGGTGCTCGAAGAATACGGAGGCTTGTTCCTGTCGGATGTCGTCGGCCTTGGCAAGACGTACATGGCCGCGTTGCTGGCCCAGCAACTCAATGGACGGTCACTCGTAATTGCACCACCTCACTTGCTGGACAAAGACAACCCCGGCTCGTGGCCAAACGTTTTCGGCGATTTCCGAGTGCCACATACGGATTTCGAGTCCCTCGGGAAGCTTGAAGACCTGCTTCAGCGCGACACCTCAAAGTACGCGAACGTCTTTATCGATGAATCTCACCGTTTTCGTACCGAAACAACTCAGACCTACGAAATGCTCGCGCAGATCTGTCGTGGCAAACGCATCATTCTGGTTTCGGCCACACCGATGAACAATACGCCCCGAGACATTCTCAGCCAGGTCAAATTGTTCCAGAATGGAAAAAACAGCACGATTCCCAACGTTCGCAACTTGGAGACATTTTTTTCTACTCTGGAGAAAAATCTCAAAGGACTCGACCGCCAGACCGACCGCGATCAGTATTTCAATACCGTCCAGGCGAACGCGAAGGCCACCCGCGAGCAAGTGCTGAAGCATTTGATGATTCGGCGCACGAGGACCGAAATCATGAAGTACTACGGGGAAGACCTCAATCTTCAGGGCCTGAAGTTCCCGGACGTGACTGATCCGCAGCCTTTGTTTTACAAGTTCAGCAAGGTTGAAAACGAAGTTTTCCTTGAGACGATCCGCTTACTCACAAAAGACTTTACATACGCTCGCTACAAGCCGCTGACGTATTACGAGGGCGACATTGAGGAACAACAGAAGCAGAGCCAACGTAACCTAGCGAAATTCATGAAGATTTTGTTAATTAAACGCCTTGAGAGCAGCTTTCACGCGTTCCGCTTAACCCTCGACCGCTTCATCCGGTCCTACGACCGCGTAATCGACGAATACCACAAGGGCCACGTTTACATCAGCAAAAAGCACATCAACAAAGTCTTCGATCTACTGGAGAGCGACGACCAGGAAGGCATCGACAGGCTGCTCGAAGCTGAAAAGGCCCAGTCCTTGGAGGCTAAAGAGTTCAGCGCTGATTTCATCCGTGATTTGAACAGTGATCGCCAGATTCTCCGGGAAGTTGCCGACCTTTGGAAACGGATTAAACGCGACCCCAAGTGGGCCACCTTCCGTGAAGTGTTGCGCGGGGAACCCAAGCTAAAGAAGGGCAAGCTGATTATCTTCACAGAGTCGAGGGAAACCGCCGAATATCTTACCGAACAGATTAGAAATGAAGTTGAAAAGGATGTTCTGCTGTTCACCGGTAGCTCTGACGAGGCTGTTCGCAAAGAAGTCATCGCTAACTTCGATGCACGCGCTTTTCATCCCAAAGATCAGTACAGGGTTCTCGTCGCCACGGAAGTGCTTTCTGAAGGCGTTAACCTGCATCGCTCCAATATCGTGATCAATTATGACATCCCGTGGAATCCAACGCGGCTTATACAGCGGGTTGGACGCGTTAACCGTGTCGATACGACTTTCGACACCATCCACACCTACAACTTTTTCCCAACTGACGAGAGCAACGACCTCATCAAGTTGAAAGAAGCCGCCGAAGCGAAAATCCGGGCGTTCATTGAAATGCTGGGGGCTGACGCCCGCCTGCTCACGGAGGGCGAGGAGATCAAATCACATGACCTCTTCGCGAAACTGACATCCAAGAAGACGATCACGGGCGAGGACGAGGAGGAACAGAGCGAACTGGAATATTTGACTGAGATTCGCGATGTCCGCGACAAACATCCAGAGCTATTTGCTCGCATCAAACGACTACCCAAAAAGGCACGCTCGACGAGGCAGGTCATTCAGGAAGCAACGGGCGGGACAAAGGGATTTCCGGCGCTTTTAAGTTACTTTCGCCAGGGGAAGCTGGATAAATTCTTTCTGGCCGAACCGACTAGTCCCAAGTCTCGTGAGCTGGATTTCTTCGCCGCGGCCACAGTCTTGAAACCCCTTGACCCGTCCGAAAAGCGGCAATCCGTCCCGGCTGACTTTTACACCCTACTCGACAAGAGCAAGGCTGCGTTCGTTGAGGCGACGAGTGCGGATCTCGACGATAGCACTCAGGGGCACCGGGGAGGTGCGAACGACGCTTACATTTTGAAGCGCCTTAAAGCGAAAGAGATTCGTGGGTATCATGGATTCACCGACGATGACGAACACTACATCCAGGAGGTTATTCACCTCTTGATCGATGGAGCATTGCCTCGGCCAACGACCAAGAAAGTGGCCGAAGCCGTCAAAACGGAGATCGAGCCTCTGCGGGTACTGGCTGTTCTCCGAAGGGACATCCCGGCATTATTTTTCCAGGCCACACGCGCGCAACAAAACCCGCACGGTCTCAGCCCCCGTGAAGTGATCCTTTCCTCGTATTTGTTGGAGGCCAAATGAATCGGGACCAAGCCCGCACCCTGATTGCCCAAACCTTTACTCAGTCCTTTGACAAACCCCGCTTTGGCAACTTCGTGGTAAACGTCCTGAATCGCATTGATGAGAGCAAGGCGGGATCTTGGAATAGCCAATACATCAAAGATGCGTTCAAGGATCATGTCCAGCGATACGAACGGCTGGGCACATACACATCAGCGGCGAACGAGAAACTGGATGTTTTGATTGTATATCTCACGACAGCGTCGAAACTTGAACGTGCGCGCACCGCCATTCGAAATTTCGTAGCAGACCACCTCAAAAACCGGGATGCGAAAGAAGCCGCGCTGGTCGCATTTGTCTCGCCTACGGAGAAGCAATGGCGATTCTCTTACGTGAAGATGGACTATGCCAGCATCCCGACCGAGTCTGGCAAAGTGGGTGTGGAAACACGCCTGACGCCGGCCCGGCGCTTCTCCTATCTTGTTGGCGAAGGCGAGAGCTGCCATACCGCTCAGACGCGCTTCCTAGCCTTGCTCCAAGACACGGGCACGAACCCGACGCTCGCTGATATCGAAGAGGCTTTCAGTGTCGAAGCCGTCACGAAAGAATTCTTTACAAAGTACGCGCAGCTCTTCGGCGAGATTCAGAAGGCGATGGACGTATTGATCGACAAGGAGAAAGCGATCCGGCAAGAGTTTAAAAAGAAGGGCGTTAACACCGTCGATTTTGCCAAGAAACTCATGGGCCAGATCGTGTTCCTCTACTTTCTCCAGAAGAAGGGCTGGCTCGGTGTCCCGAAGGGCAAAGATTGGGGAGATGGACCACACGACTTCTTACGAAAACTAGCAACGTCACAAAACGGAGGATACGAGAACTTCTTCAACGATGTGCTCGAACCATTGTTCTATAACACATTGGCAACGGACCGAGGCCATGCAGCTTGGTGCGACCGATTCCAATGCCGGATTCCGTTTCTGAATGGCGGGTTGTTTGAGCCGCTCGGCAACTACGATTGGCAGAAGATCGACATACCGCTTCCGAACGCATTGTTCACCAATACGAAGCAATTTGACGGAGACATCCTCGGGACCGGCGTTCTCGACATTTTCGACCGATACAATTTTACAGTTAACGAAGCCGAGCCGCTAGAAAAGGAAGTGGCCATCGACCCTGAAATGCTTGGCAAAGTGTTTGAAAACCTAATCGAGGAAAATCGTCGCAAAGGTCTAGGGACTTACTACACTCCCCGAGAGATTGTGCACTACATGTGCCAACAGTGCCTGATCAATTATCTAGAGGGAGCGCTGAACGCAGACAGAGAAATTGTCCCACGTGCCGACATCGAAACGTTTGTTTCACACGGCGAACAGTATTCTTTTTACGAAGCCGCGAAGCAGTCAGGCACGATAGGAAAGGAATACCCAACCCCTCCGAAGAGCATCGAAAAACACGCACGGCTGATTGACGATAAGCTAGCTGCCATCTCCGTCTGTGATCCCGCAGTGGGCTCAGGAGCGTTCCCGGTCGGAATGATGAATGAGATCGTTCGTGCGCGCAATGCCTTGACGCCTTATTTCAATGACGTGCACGACCGCACCTCATATCATTTCAAGCGTCACGCAATCCAGAGCTGCCTTTACGGAGTTGATATCGATCCCGGTGCGGTCGAAATCGCCAAGCTCCGTCTATGGCTTTCTCTGGTGGTGGACGAGGAAGAGACGAAGCAAATCAAGCCTCTGCCTAACCTCGACTTCAAGGTGGTTACTGGCAATTCTCTTATCGGCTTCCCATTTAAGTCTCAGGGACTTGAGGAGATCGAAAGGCTGAAGGCACGCTTCTTCGAAGAAAGCGACCACGACCGGAAAGCTGAGCTCAAACGTCAGATTGACAATATCCTAGATGACTGCTTCGCCAGATCGAAGTCGACTCTTGGTTACGACATTAACTTCGATTTCAAGGTCGTCTTCTCTGAGGTTTTCCATGCAGGCAGCGGCTTTGATGTCGTGATCGCTAATCCACCGTACATCGATTCCGAAGCGATGACCAAGACTGACGGTGAATTGCGAAAACTAATACAAGCTTCTTACACAATGACGCGGGGAAATTGGGACATTTACATCGCATTCTACGAGAGGGGATTCAGCCTTTTGGGTAGTAAAGCGGGATTGTCTTTCATTACGCCTGACAAATGGATTTCCAAGCCCTTTGGCGACGAAATGAGGATTAAGACCACACCCAACGTCTTCTCCATCCTCAAAGCAGGCAGAGACGTGTTCGAAACGGTCAACGTAGATGCTATCGTGTCGGTATTCACAAAGACGCCGCAACCCTTGCTTCGCATTTATGAATACATAGCTGCCAAAATAGTGCCGAAGCGTGTGGTCCGTAAGGACACCTTGAAACCACCCTTCGCCTATGACTGGCTTTTTTCAGATTTCGTCGAGCTATTGATCAAAATTGAGACGCACGGGGATTCCTTGTCCAAGTATGGTAATTGTGAAAATGCCTGCGCAACCTCTGACGCATATAAATTGAAAGACCTCGTTCAGGAAGAACCGAAGAATGGGAAAACAGACGAATACCTCCGAATTATCAATACGGGAACAATTGGTAAGTTTGTTTCCAAGTGGGGTCAGCGGGAGATGGTTTACCTGGGGAGTAGATACGCTCGGCCCGTTGTCAACAGAAAGCGCTTTCAGAAAGATTTTCCGAATTCATACGGAATAAAGTCGGTGAAGCCGAAACTCATTGTGAAAGGTCTCAACCTGCTAGATGCATGTCTAGATGCGGATGGCACAATCATTCCTGGCAAGACCACACTGTTGATAACTTCGGACACCTTGGATGGCTTGAAGTTCTTACTTGCCATTGTGAACAGCACGCTAGCGTTTTTCTACCTCAAGGAGAAATACATCGCGTCTAGCTACAACCAGGGCACTACCTTCACAAAGGAAATGATCAACAAACTTCCTGTCCCGCCCATTCGGTCGAATGACCGCGCGAAGCTCATCTCTCTTGTTGACCGCATACTTCAGGCGAAGCGCCGCAACCCGGACGCGGACACAGCAAGGTTGCTGGACGAAATTGACGGTCTTGTCTATCAGCTATACGGCTTGAGTCAAGAAGACATTGCCACTGTAGAAGCGTGTGTCGGAAACCGAGCCGCACGAAGTTCGAGCACACTGGAGGAGCCTGCGGCTTCAGTATGACTTTTTCCGGTGGCGGCCCCTGATTCTACGAGTGAAGACGCCTGCTCCCTGGGATCTTGCTGCAAATAGAATGCGTTCCGCTAGGGAGATCTGAGGTACTGCATACTCCGGCTTGCGCTAGCACACGGCTGCGCCAGTCGCAACTGCCTCTCCTGTCACACCCGTTGCCTCCCGCTCCAGCCTCTTCACTACTGAATCTTTCCGTCCTCCTGTGGCCCGGTTCTCTGGTTCCTGTGCTCGGGTGAAGGAACCAAATCACCTACAGGAGAACGGAAAATGAAATCAGAACAAATCAATTCTCAGATTAATAATGGATTCTCAAATAGTTTGCTGCACGGCGATTGCATTGAGTTTCTTTCCCGCATGGCATCCAACCGTGTCGATTTTGTTCTCACGGACCCGCCTTACTTGGCGCACTATTCATCACGCGACGGGCGCACCGTTCCCAATGACAACAACTGCGATTGGGTCAAGCCTGCTTTCCAGGAAATCTACCGCGTGCTCCGCTGGAATCGCTTTTGCGTCAGCTTCTACGGCTGGCACAAGGCCGACAAATTCCTCGCGGCTTGGCGTGAAGTGGGTTTCCGAGTAATCGGCCATCTGACGTTCATCAAGCGCTACGCTTCCACCGAGCGTTTCCTTCGCTATCAACATGAGAACGCCTACCTGCTGGCGAAGGGGAATCCGCAGAAACCGGCTCGCACCATCCCTGACGTTCTGGAATGGAAATACACCGGCAACAACCTTCATCCGACTCAGAAGCCGGTCAGCGTCTTGACGCCATTGGTTGAATCTTTCTCAAATCCGGGAGACGTTGTTCTCGACCCCTTCTGTGGTTCAGGTTCAACGCTTCTCGCCGCACGAAATCTGAATCGACGCTTCCTCGGCATCGAGCTGTCCAAACAGTATTTCGACCTAGCGGAGCAACGGCTCCGCTAGGTCTTTGTTGTGCGACGGGGGATTTACAGGTCGTTAGGCAGCCGCAGCGCTGCCGAGATCGTGCTTGCTCACGGTTCCGCATCGTTCGCAAAGGAACGAGCGACTCCACTCGCCATATTCCCGACTGTATGTTGAATGATTGTGTCGCCAAATTGCAGCCAAGAGAAATGCTAGAACCACGGGGAAAATCACCGCGTACAGAGTCACTGGAAAAGACGACGCAGGCCCAGGATGTGACATGACCGACCGCACGTACACAACGAGCGCGACGAACGAGATTCCGACCGACCACAAGATCAGCTTGCCGTATGACCATTTTTTCGGAGGACTTAGCTTCTTGGAAAGATCGCTTTGTTGCAGTCCGCGCGTAGTCGCCCTGCCAATCACAATGTCTGGCCCGCCTTCTCCGACGACCACACCGCGCAAGCGCGAACTCGCATTGACGGAGGAACGGCCTTCTTGAAACGCGAGAGACAGGCTCTTCAAGTTTGTGCTATTGCAATTCGGGCATCGCAAGTCCATCTTTTACCTCCTTGCGGAGCCGCCGCTACCTGGTCTGATTATCACTCTTTCAGAATGGTTGCGTGCGGCTTTTTTTCAATCGCCTGGAAGTCGGTGCACCGGCGATGTCATCGGCGGTTTTCCGACGGGGAAGATTTGGCAACGGGGGAACACCGTCACCGTCATAAAACAATTTCGCAAGAGGAACCTCCAGTGCCGTCGCGATCTTCTCCAATACCGCCACCGGCGGAACTATCTGCCCGTTTTCTACGTCGCAGAGATACGACCGTGCAAGCCCAGCCCGCACCTCAACCTCCTCGACGGAGAGATTCATGGCCTCTCGTATGATGCGGAGCCGTTTAACGATCAACACCTCGTCTGCCCCCTGTGAAGCAAGCTACCCTTGAAACGCCGCCCGTCGCCGCAGACTTCTATTTCTCATCAGCAACTATTTCTTTAAGTCGGTCCAGGTCCTTTATCGCGCTCGGCAATTGGGCGACAAACTCCCGCGCCTCTCGATCGCTGATGATAATTTTGAGGTATTTCGATACCCATTCGGTCGCCCGTTCTGTGGATTCTTTACGCGCCATTCTACTTCCCCTTGCGCTTCTTTTCACGCTCGATCTCGCGACAAATTCTTTGGAATTCCGGCTCTTGCGCTGCGATGGCCTTGACTTCGGGACTTTGGATGTACGTGCGCTTGATAACGTCATCGCCGGTCTTCCAGTCACTCAAAGTGGCTTCCTCAATTACAATTCGCGCCGACAGCCAAAAAGTGAGTTCGGTGCGGTCGACGAAACGAACATGAATATATAGCCTGTCGTCTTCGAAGGATGTTTCCACCCAATGGATGACCTTTCCCTTCAGGCCAGGAAAAGCGTTACCCCGTTCTCGTTTGCGTTTCTTGGAGACCGCCCGTAGTTTTTTCATGATGGCATCTTAATGTATTCCTTGACGAGTTCGTAATTGCCGTCGGTCACATCGTTTAGAGTGACGTAATCCAATTTCATTTTGGCGTTGAACGTAAAACCAAGATCGGTTTTGTCGGTAAATCGGATGTTAACAAACGCGCCCTCCGTCTGTGCTGAGGCTTGGACGAACTCGACGACCTTACCCTTCACCTCCGGGAATTGCATCGCTGTGGTCCTCCCTTCGCGGTCTAGCAGAAATCGACATCGCGAATCACGGTACTACGTGGTCGAAGCAGCAGCCGAGCGCCGTTAAACATGTCTCGTCTTGCGGACGCGAGCTAATCGAGACTATGCGAACCGGCTCGTCCCACTCCGGGTTGAAAACAAGAACTTCAACGACCAAAACGCCTTGGATGTCCCGTTTTGCGTGAACACTTACCGAGTCCCACATTTCCAGGACCCCTTCCCTCAGAACGCGCTGACCCACCGTGACCGAGACCGAGTCGGTTTGGACGTGAAACCGGTTGCCGTCGCCTGCCTCGCAGCCAATCCGAAATGGCTTGCGGTCGGGGGACGAACGGGCAGCAGAGGAAGGATTGTTCAAGGACATAACTGTTTCCCTATATTGGGGAATTATAGGATTCCCTATTTTGGGGAATCTGTCAAGATTGACTATACATGCGGAGGTGAATGCCAACGATAAGGGTTACCACAAGGCGTATAAGAGATTCCTCGCCCGGTTGGTCCAAGCGCGACGCGAGGCCGACCTCACCCAGGTGGAGGTCGCACGACGGCTTCGCAAGCCGCATTCGTTCGTATCGAAGTGCGAACTTGGCGAACGCAGGGTAGATTTCGTCGAACTTCAGCAATTGGCAAGGCTTTATAGAAAAGATCTTTCGTTTTTTTGCGATTAACCTGTTGCCATCGGACGGTTGACTCGAAGAAGAGCGGATAGCGGCGTAGAGAATGGGATATCAGGATGACCTCAAGAAACATCTGGCGGACTACAAGCGGCTGTGCCTCGGCATTGAGGAACCGGGAGTATTTCAGTATCGCGGACGCGATGTGCCGCAGGATCACATCCTTCCCCTTGCTGAAGCCTCGCGGAATCTGCTCGAAGAAGCTCAACCGATTCTAAAGAAGTATGGAAGCAAGCTAGCGCTTCACAAGTATTTCCATCATCTGAATTCATCGCAGGCTTTCGCTTTCAATCTGTTCTTCCCGTATTTCGATGGCACAGCAGAGGCGGCTTCGGCCCTACTTCGAGCGCTTGGCTGTCCAGGGACTCTCGCGATTTGGGAGCTAGAACAGGTGCCCGACCCGTTGGAGGAAAGCAACATAGATGTAGTTTGGAGGACCACAGACGGCGCTCAGACGTTCTGCGAGGTAAAACTTTCTGAGGCAGAATTTGGTAAGGCTGCCGACGACCTTCGGCATCGGACAAAGTTTAGTAACATCTATCACCAGAAGCTTGCCCCGCATCTGCAAGCAAATCGGCTTGAGATGCGGGCTTTCCTTGATGCTTACCAGTTCAATCGCAACGTCTGGCACATGGTGCACGATGACCGAAGCCGGTTGATATTTCTGTTGCCGCGCGCAAACGCCGGTCTGTGGGCCTCGCTAAAGGAGTTGCTCTCGGGAGTAGTGGCTGGCACGCGCGAACGTATTTCAGCAGTAGCCATTGAAGACGTGATCGCGACCCTTTCGACCGATGAGCGATGCCCCGGCACATTGCGGGCGTACGCGTGCAAGCTGAAACAGAAATACTTAATTCAAAGGCCCTCGTAGACGTGCGGAGCGTTTATCGTTCCGACACGGGAACCACACGCGATTGCGCTCGACCCTCAGTCTCGGAGTTCACAATTCCCGAGCAACAAAAGCGACTCCACCGGTTACTATTTCTTTTCCGTTCGCCGTCAGAAACGCAAGCCGCCCGTTTGCTTCTCGGATGTCTCCCGACGAGCCTTTGGCCCGCGCTTGATCGAACGTCTCCATTTCAACATCAGCGACACGACCGTCTGGCTGCAGTTCACGTTTGTAGAGCGTAATGCGCCAAGTCCGCTCTTTGAAACCGATCATAGTTCGAAGCATATCATATTCGCCTTCTCTTCGCCTACCAAGACTGCTTTACGACCGCCCTTACGCTCTCAACTTGCTCGAATTTGTCGCTCCGAGAGTGCCGCGTTCCGCCTGAAGAGTACGGCTCCGGCCTCCACTAGCACATTTCGCGCCACGGAAAAGCTGTGTCACTCAACTGTGCCGCCCGTTGCGTCCTGAACGCGTCAGTCTCTTCGCTCGGTCCCCTGTTTCGCGTCATTGCTCCCCCTGTGCGCGGTGAAGGGAGCAATGACTCCCCGAAACAGGAGGAAACATCATGAAAATCGAGCAAGCAAAGCAGATCGCAGGCAAGGCAATCGAAGAACTCAGTCATGCCCTGGAAGCGGGCCACAGTGAGAAGCTGAGGGAATATTTAGGGGCAATGGCGCGATTCCATCGCTATTCGCTGCACAACATCATGCTAATCGCATCGCAGAGGCCGGACGCTACGCACGTCGCCGGATTTCAGACATGGAAGCGACTTGGCCGCTACGTGAAAAAGGGCGCGAAAGGAATTCTAATCCTCGCGCCGGTTCTGCTCCGCAAGGAGACCGTTGCAGAAAATCAAGACCAGGAAGCCGAAGGGACGGCCTTGCGCTTCCGGGCGGCTTACGTGTTTGACATGACCGACACGGACGGCAATCCATTGCCAGAATTCGCGAAGGTCGAAGGCGATCCCTCCGACCGTACCGCGAAGCTAAAGGAGTTCGTCGCGAGTCGTGCCATTGCCGTTGAATACTCCGAGGAAATCTATCCCGCACTGGGACAGTGTTCGCCTGGAAAGATCGTCCTCCTCCCTGGTCAATCTGCCGCTGAGGAATTCGCAACGCTGGCGCACGAAACGGCTCACGCCCTCCTGCATCAAGGAGAACAGCGGTCGGAGACGACCAAGCGCGTTCGCGAAACGGAAGCTGAAGCGGTTGCGTTCGTAGTCTGCGAAGCAATCGGCCTGAGCGCAAAGAGTTCCGTCGATTACATCCACTTGTACGCGGGCGACACAGAAACGCTGGCGGCGTCACTCGAACGTGTTCAGCGCACCAGTGCCGAGATTCTCTCGGCTGTCGCTGTCAACCATTAGAGAAAAAAGGGGAGGCACGCGTGTTTGCCTCCCCTCCCCACTCTCTTGGGTTTTCGCGGTTTACGGCCAACCATGAGAAACAGATAGTGGTCCTCTGCGCTTCGATTACGTCACGGAGTCCACCAGCACTTGCCCCTGGCGTTGCAGGCGTGCTTGTTGTGCCCTGATGTATTCGCAATCCGTTCGTAGTACGGAAGTACTATCAGATACCTTTCCTCTACATGAAACCCGAAGCAGCTTTCCCGCATCTAGGCGATTGAAAGGTACATGAGACAAACCAGCCCGCCCGTCGTCAGGTATGAGTGTATCGAAGCGTCTTCTAGTAGCACTGCTTCTGATATCCCTCGCTATTGGTCTGCTTGGCGCACTATCACACAAATACGTTTGGATGTACGCGTCGCGTAAGCTAAAGCGGAACTCCCTTGCGACTCATCTCTCACAAAACTCGGTAGGCGAAACAAGTCCCGACTTGTTGCTCGGGGAAGCAAACCGACTCGCTTGGCTCTTCAATTGGCCCAAGGCAGAGCCACTCTACGTCCGGGCAGAGCAACTCTTCAAGGCGAAAGGCGACACGAGAAATGAAGTCTACGCTCGAATCGGACGAATTCGCGCGCAGTCAGAGACGATGTCATACGTCGATGTCTCTCAGATGATCGACAAGGAAATCGCGCGGCCAGTTACGAAGTCTGACCCAAAGCTAATGCTTTGGTGTCTCGTCCAGAAAGGATATACGGACCTCGAAATCAACGCCGCATCTGCCAAGCGAGCGTGGTCAGAAGCGAGGACACTCGCGCATTCGCTCGGCGAAACGCAGTGGGAATCACGCGCGGAAGGAGAGCTAGGCATCATTGCCTTCTTGGAAGGCAACAGCAAACAAGCCGCAACGATGGTGGGTGATGCTGTTCTGTCGGCGATTGCAAGCGGTGATGTCGGAGAGCAGGTCCGCGCACTTGAAATGCTCGGAAATGGTTTCAACGAAGTTCGGCGCTATGGCGAAGCTCTCGCTTTCTTTGAACGAGCAATCAAGATCAGTGGGCAGAACCCCGACTGCGGATTCCCGTACATGGCCTATGAAGGCAAGGCTTGGACGCTCGCAGGGGAGGGACATTTTGACGAAGCCGGGCGAGCGCTGGATTACGCCTTGACCGTCGCTCGACAAAACGAAAAGTACGGCCACCAATCTCAGATTCTCATCGAAAAGGGTGAAATCGCACTCCGCACGGGCAATCGTCAGCAGGCAATCGACTACCTGGAACAAGGGGGCGACCTCGGACGGGAACATGCGTTTTTTCGGATGGCGGCTCAGGCAATGTTTGATCTCGCGAAAATCTATCGAGACGCGGGCGATCTTCAGTCCGCCGAGGACCGCGCCGCCATAGGAGTGGATGTCAGCAGAAAGGTCGGTGACCGCTACTACTTGCCCCGCGATCTGACAGTGCTCGCAGACCTCAAGACCCGGCAAGGACAAACTAATAATGCTGAGAGTTTTTATACCCAAGCTGAGGATGTGATTGAAGGGATGCTCGTCAACTCGGACGAAGCTTACTGGAGCAGCTCGATGGCGGATGCAATGAGCGACACATATCTTCGGCATTTCGAGTTGGAGGCTCGTTTAGGCAATGTGGAACAGGCTTTCCGTGTGCTTGAGCGTGTAAGAGGCCGAACGCCTGCGTCTTTGCTTGAAAACGGCAGCTCGTCTGCTCGGAACGAACCGAAAGAGGTAACGGCCCTTGAGACCGAAATTGCCTCATTGCAATTGCGCCTGATGCGGTCCGAAGATGCGACTGAACGCGCAATTCTTCTTGACCAACTTGTCGAGTACGAGAGCAGATTGGGCTGGACCCGCACTGACCTGGAGACGACAAAACGGGAGTGGTTCGAACGGCCCGTAGCTCTCAAGACGATTCAATCTCGCCTTCGCGCCGACGAAATGATTTTGGAATATGTTCTCAGCGAGCCACAGTCGTATTGCCTCTGGATCTCTAGGAACGCGACTGGCGTGGAGAAGTTGAGCGGGGGCAGAACACGGATTGAAGAACTAACGCGCAGGTATCTTTCTTCCATTCGCGAGAAGCGCAGTGATTCAATCCTAGCAAGCCAGCTCTACGCGATCCTTTTGCCGTCGTTCAGCCAACTGTCAACAACGGAAAAGCTCGTGATCGTGCCGGACGGCATTTTGCATCTCTTGCCATTTGAGACGCTGCGTGATGCCTCCAGTTCGCTCTTGCTTGATAACAAAATCATCAGTTACGCGCCCGCCTCGACCGTTCTGTATGTTCTGCGCAATGCCAAGAATTCTCATAATCACCGCAGAACGCTGCTGGCGGTCGGCAATGTGCCGTACCAGAATCAAGGTAACGTCTCAGCAGAACTCGTAAAACCAACGGGCATCGAGAAAAGGATACTGCGCGGGATGTCTGATTCTTTCCGCACGACGCTATATGACCTGCCCGAAACGAGGGACGAGGTTCTCGATATCAAGAGAATACTCGGGAATGACTCAACCCTTCTGCTTGGGCCAGAAGCTACTGAAACAGCTTTCAAGGGCGAACCGTTGAGCGACTTCCAAATCATTCACCTGGCTGTACACGGATTTTCGGATTCTCGGTTTCCTGAGCGTTCGGGCGTTGTGCTAGGCGTTGATTCGGCAACTTCCGATGATGGACTTCTGCAGGTCCGTGAGATTATTCATCTCCGGTTCAACGCCGATCTCGTAACACTCTCCGCATGCGATACGGGTGTGGGAAAGCTTCAGGGAGAAGAGGGCGTGACTGATCTTGCCGAGGCGTTTCTTGTGAGCGGAGCGCGATCCGTCGTAGCAAGTCTTTGGAGCGCGGACGATACGTTCACCCATGCGCTGATGGATCGGTTTTACATTCACATTGTGGAAGGCAAGGATCAAGCATCGGCGCTTCGAGACGCCAAGCTCGACCTGCTTGCAAAATACGGGAAGGAAGTCCCACCCTACTATTGGGCGGCTTTCGTCTTGACCGGCGACGGCGGCTCGCCGATCCGATTGGATGTCCAATGAGCCTTGAGCTTCAAGCACGCGAAAAGATTTATGCGCGGGTATCTGAACTCGTCAAACGGAAACATTTCGATCCTGGGATGAACGGAGCCGATTGGAACGCACTCGCGTCAGCCAGGAGGGACACAGTTTTGCAGAGTGGCACAGATGACGAGTTTGAAAGAAAAATGCAGGAACTGCTAAACGAACTGAAGACGAGCCACACCGGATTCCGGCACGCAAAAAGCGCGAACGTTCCGGGGCGGCACGCAATCAGCGCCACGTTCATGCGCTTCACTCTGGACGGTGAACAACGCTGGATGTTTCAGGATGTTCACGAGGGAGGACCGGCGCACACCGCAGGGATACGGCCCGGAGACATCCTACTCCAGGTCAGAAATCGAGATTTGCGCCCGCCTGATCCTCCAATCTTTCCGGTCGGAGAAGATTCGCAGTACGCCGTGCAAAAGCCTGACGGAAAGCGCGTGACCGGCAGTCTTCAGGTGCCTTCACCGCGATCCAAGAAGCACCCCGTCATTGTTCCCAAGTCTGTAATCTGCTCGCAACTACCCGAAGGAATCGGCTGGCTGAAGGTAACGATGTTTCCCGGTGCCGTTGGAATTGATCTGGCAAAGGCCCTCGACAATGCTTTTGCTCATCTACGGGAATCAACTCGTCTAATTGTGGATCTCCGAGGCAATACGGGAGGCGGCATTGGCGGCTTACGTCTAATGAGTTATCTAACGCCAGGCAAGACGGAGGTAGGCTACAGCCTTACGCGGAAGCGGAAAGAGCAAGGGTATGAACGCGAGAAGCTTCCAAGGTTTGGCCGCATACCATCACGGAAATCCACATTGATCTGGCTGGCTTTACGCTACGGCTTCATCGACAAGTCCATACTCGTTGTCACGGAGGGGCTGGGTCCCCAACGCTTTCACGGACGCGTGATAATTTTGGTCAACGAACACACAGCCAGTGCCGGAGAAATGGTAGCGGCCTTTGCTGAAGAAAACCACCTTGCAACGATTGTCGGTGCTAAGACTCCCGGACGGCTCTTGAGTGGCAGCGCGTTCAAGGCCGGATTCGGATACATTGTGGGGCTCCCCGTGGCGGCATACCTCACGTGGGAAGGTAGGCTGATCGAGGGCAAAGGCGTGACGCCGAGCATTCCGGTCGAGCAGCCCCCTGAACAACTTCTCGCGGGAGAGGACCCTCAGATGCAAAGAGCGTTAGAACTCGCCCGCGAGAATTGAACACCAGATGCCTGCGTTGAAATATGAACAGGCGTTCGGAGAAGTCAAGATCGTTGACGATCATCCCGAACTCTGGGAGCATCCGTCACGAGAAGCAAGTCACCTTCGGAGTCAATGAACTCTTGAAGCTAAAAGACTAGCCCGTTCTCCTCGGCCCGATTGCCGGGGTTCTTCAGTAGAGATTCAATTCGAACATCGGGTATCCGTTTCGGCACTTTCCACGACCGACGTAAGTGCTTCCGGGCGACGGTTTCCACGTCCAGTGCGTCCTTCTGCCACACGGGTCTCCGGGGCCATCAAACCAGTTCCAGATGCCCGCCGAAATATAGAAACTGTTAACGAGGAGAATCCTAGAGACTATCGAACCTTGATCGAAGTCCTTCGAGGAACTCTGGGCCTCCTTCAGAAGATCATCAGTGATGAAGGAAAGGTCTTCTGCTTTGAATTTCCCGGTTTCAATCATCTCTTTCTTTATGCTCTCAACAGTAGCCATCTAGCATCCTCCCGCTTAAGCACGAAGAAGACTATCACACCTTTGGGCCTACGTTGTCCCCCAGCGGCATCGAAAGTCGCCGGGTAAATTTCGGGGCTGTGCTCCTGCCTTCACAAGAATCGCCTGTATATCCGGGTGTTGCGGACCTACTTGACGACAGTTGCCATTCCCAAGACCTTGGATGTGTGTCCAATCATGAGCGGTTAGTCCGTCAACATCCTTGATATTGACATTTAGCCCATGATCAACGAGAAATTGGACGACTGATGCGTCCGTGGCAATTCCGTACTCGGTCCACTTGAACAGTCGAGTCTTTCCGCTCGGGTCTAACAAATTTGGGTCAGCATGGTAGGTTAGGGCATCGGTAAAGCACTTTTCGCAAATCGGAGTAGACCTTACCGCAAACCAGATTGCACTGACTCCGTAGAACCCCTTTGTGTTCGGATCGGCACCGTTTTCAAGCAGAACCAAGCCTACATCTGCACGTCCTGCGAAATATGCAGTCATGAGAGCATCTTGACCATTATTTTGTGCAGCAAATAACTGTGGGAGAGTGTACGGATTGTCATTTGGCTTTGGACTGCTCTTCTCCTTCTTAAACTCATCGATAAGGAGCTTGAGCACGTCGATGCGATTTGCGGAGGTAGCCTGAAGATAAACATTATTGGTGCCCTTCCCTTGTGGCCACTGACCAGATTGTAGAATTCTTCCTCCGACTTCAAAAATAGTCTTTATGGTCGATATGTCTCCTGTTCCAACAGCGGCTTGAATGTAAAAAGGACTCATATCCACTTCATTCATGATGACCCAAGGACTTCGAGCGAGCTTCCGTATCTCATCCGAGTCCTTATTGTGAATAGCGGTTATCATCAGCGAATGAGCCTGCTGCACATTCGACTGTGCTGTAGCTGTAGCAGAACCAACGAGAAGCGCCAGCGCCGAGATGATTAGTCGGGCAAACATTCTAATGTTCCTCCCTTTTGGACGGTTGGGTACACCAAGGAAGCGAGGATATCAAAATTGCTGACCTTAAGTTCTCAAGATTTGGTTGTTGCGAGTGCATCCTAGCCGCAGGAGATTGCAGGCGAGGCTCATCGAGTGTGCTGCCCGTCAAGCACTGCCAGTCTAGCGTTGGCATACGTGGATGTCGAAAAACCCTCGGATTTGACCACCTAGTGGCCTGCGAGACGCTCACCCGATCCGCAGGGGATATGAGGTCCACTCTGAACCAAACTTCCGTAGCTGGAGCACATAGAGACCAGCGCTGGCCGAGGAGAAATTCGCGTCAACTCGTAGCGAAGTAACGCCCGCTTCGACCGCTGCCACGGCAGTCCCACTGAAAAGCACATCACCCTTCGCGGTCGTGACACGAACATCGTAGGACCCGTCGCTGGTTCCCAGGGGGAGATAAATGTCTAGCCGAGAAACATTGCGGCCAATCTCTATCGGTGTCTCGTTGGGCGGCGGCTCCGTACTCCGAGCGATGGAGCGATCCCTCAAATCGACCACAGCGCGGACAATCTGCTCATTGTTGTGGCGACGCATCATGGCCCAGGTCGCCAAACCAACCACTATCAACACGCTTGCGGCGACCGCGAATATCATTCGTGTCCGGCGCTGACGGTACTTCGCCTGAAGACCCAGGAAATCGCGGTAGCATGGGCTGCAGGAGGTCAAATGGTCCAGGAACCGCTCCGCTTGGGACAACGGCATCCTTTGCGCAGCAATAGCAGCGACAATTTCATGATCAGGGCATCCAATGCGCTCGGGATTCGGGAACTCGTCGCGAAGCCCTCGACCCAATGCAGTTAGCACATCCCTCTCTTCCTTCGCGCTATATGCCTTTTCGCTCAGAACGGCCTCACCTTACGAGAATTGAACGCCTTAAAGCAGTCAGACTCAACAGAAATAATTTATAGGTCACTGACCGGACTTTCGCTTGCGCATCCTGAGCAGACTCTCCCGAGTCTTCGCCAGACCATATCGAAACTTCATCTTTGCCTGCTGTTCCGTTACACCCAACCACTTGGAAATCTCCTTCCACGAGTAGCCGTACTGTCGCGCCTGCCAAATTTTTCGGGTCCGGCCATCCATCTGCCGAACGATTTCTCTAACCGCAATCGCAGTTTCCAGTTCGGAAACCCATCGCGTGTCCTGTGCAGTCGCAATTTTATCGAAATCCATCGACGACGAAACAAGTTCAATCGCGTCGTCTCGCCTCTGTTCTGATTTTAGGAATCTATTGAAGCGATGGTGGAAAGCCGCGAACAAATATCCTTCGAGGTTCGCAATCGTTCGTCCCTTCTCGCGGTTCCTTTGAAGGGCCTTTGCAACGGACTTTAGCACCGATTCCCAGACCTCGGCGGTCAAGGCTTCAGTCTCACCTTCGGAATTCTTGCTCCGAAGTTCTAGTCTGGCATGTGCTAAGACGCGCGGCCACGCTGCGCGAGCTGCGGCCAGCAACGTTTCATCGACTGGCGCAAGGCTACCGTCCTTTGCTTCAGTGTTCTGGCGGAGTACCCATTCGCCATACGGGTCTGGTCTCTCCATCGGGTCACTCGTCCAGGCTCCGGCCAGTGGGAATGGGCATTAAAAGCGTGGCACGCTGTTTGTTTCGATGTCAATAGAACCCCAAAGGCACCCTTAAGTTGTGCAGATTTTTCTTCTTACTTTTTTCTTCCTCAAAGCCTCCTTGTAAATGAGGGGAGTTCTCGCTGAATTCTCCGCTACGGGCTCGGCCCACAAACCTCACCTGTGAGCCGCTAAGCATCGCAGCTAGCCGACAAACGTCAAGCCGGACGCGAAGGTGGAAACCCTCTGGTAGGAGCGCCTGCTCCAAGTGTGCCTTGACCGCGTGCAAGGACTTTCAAACCAGGAGAGCGGTTCTTCTACCTTGCGTTTGCTGACGGCTGACGGCCCGAGATGACGCGAGAACTCTCCCAACTACTCTCAGGCGAGATCGAGCGCAAAGGAGTCTTCCCAACATGAGAACCATCTGGCGAAATGCAAGTCGATTAAAGGCAGCTTCCCGTCAGGCGTGCGTGGTTGTGGCAGGGCTGTTCCTGGCTACGCCTGCCTTCGCCCAAGGGACTTCCCCTTGGGAGAACGCCGTTAGCGTGCTGCAGCAGGCTTTCACCAGCACCATCGCTCGCGGCCTCTCCCTCGTTGCTATTGTCGTGGCCGGCCTAACATTCGCCTTCGGTGAAGGAGGCTCGAAACGTGTGCTCGCCGGTGTGCTCTTCGGCGTCGGCATGGCCATCGCAGCAGTGAATTTCTTGTCGTGGCTTTTTCCTGGCAACTGAATCACGCAGGTCTTAAAGGAGAAGCACGTGGCGGAAGCAAGACGAATCAACAGAGTGCATCGGTCGCTCTCCCGACCACTGACTATCCTTGGGGCAGAGCGAAAGCTCTTCTTCTTCGCCATGTGCCTTGGCGCCGCCACCTTCAACCTTCTCAATAGCCTATTCGGGGGTTTGCTGATGTTTTTGTTGCTCTACTTCATGGCTCGCTGGGCCACCCAAACCGATCCGCAGATTCTGCGATTTCTGCTGACCGCTGCAAGACTCCGCACTCAATACGACCCGATGAAATTCTCTCCCATTGCAATCCGAAGGGATGGCCATGCTCAGGCTTAGCCGAGTTTTCAAAAACTATAACGAAACCGGCTCTCTCGGCGAGCAGATCAATCTCTACGGCTTCATCGGACCACACGTTTTTCTCACTAAGAGCGGGGAGGTGGGCGTCATCCTCGAAGTTCGCGGTGTTGACTATGAGTGTCTCGATGATGCGTCGATTGATGGTTTCACCAAACGCCTCGAATCAGCCTTGAAACTGTTCGACGAAAATTACCGCCTCTACCAGTACCTTTTCAAGCGCAACAACGAAGCGATCCCATACAAGCTCTACGACAGTTCCATAGTGGACGCCGCGATCAAGAACCGCATTGCGTACCTTGGCGGCAAGGCCGACACGCTGTTTTCCCTCGCCGTCTATTACGTGGTGCTGTACGAGGGATTTCAGACTTCACAGAAACTCGGAGGCGCGCTCGCCGATTTTCACAAGAATCCAAAGAAAGCCTTAGCGGATCTCCGGGCACATTTTTCGGGTCAGAAGCAACTGGTCATTCTGGGGCAGCACGTCAGCAACGCCCAGGCAGCGCTGCTTCAAAAGACACGCAGCTTCATCCTCCAAGTCAGCGACTTCCTCGCTGTTCGGATGCTCGACAAAGGGGAAGCCTTCCGAGTTCTCAAGAGAACGCTCAACTTCCATCCTGACAAACTCGAACTCGCTAAACTCAAATATGACACCTTCCTCGACTACTATCTCCCCGAATCTCCAATCGAGTGTCATCGCGGACATCTTCGCGTGGACGATTATTACGTCAAAGTGTTGACGCTCAAGGAGCCTTCGGCTCAGAGCTTTCCGCTCATCTTCAAGCGCCTGCTTGAAGTGGAAGCCAACTACTACGTCGTGACGGAATGGAAAAAGGAAGATTCCGGCAAGATGCGCCGGGTCATACAGACCAAGCGCCGCCATTTTCACAACACCAAGCGATCCTTCGTCAGTCAAGTCAACATGAACGACTCCGCGCCGCAGGATGTGCTGCTCGACGATTCGAAAGAGAGCCAGGTCCGGGAACTGGGTGAAGGCATCAAGGAGATCGAGCTGCACGGCAATTACTTCGGGCAGTTCTCCCTCACTGTCGTCATTTACGACCTCGACGCAGCCAAGGTTGAGCGAGCGTGCGCCGACTTCTACAAGGTTTTCAGTGTCCACGACGCCCAGCTCTATGACGAAAAATATAACCTTCTGAACGCCTTCCTCGCGGCGGTTCCCGGCAACCACGTCTTCAACCTACGTTCCCTGTATCTGCTCAACACCAACTATGCGGATTTCTCGTTTCTCTTCACCCTTCATCGGGGCGAGCCGCACAACGAGCATCTCCGGCAGGAGTATCTCGCGGTCCTTGAGACTAACCACCGCACCCCTTACTTCTTAAACCTTCACTACCGCGATGTGGCCCACACCATGATTCTTGGTCGAACGGGTGCAGGGAAAAGTTTTCTTTTGAACTTCCTGATCACCAACCTGCAAAAGTACGCGCCGCACACCTTCATCTTCGATTTGGGGGGGAGCTTTGAAAGCCTCACTCAGCTCTTCGGCGGGTCGTATGTTCGAGTTGGGCTTGAGTCCGAGGACTTCAAGATCAACCCGTTTTCGCTGCCACCCACCAAAGAGAATCTCGACTTCCTGGCTCTCTTCCTGAAAGTCTTGATCCAAGGCCAGCGGGCGGGCGAGCTCGACCCGGCCACCGAGCGCGATCTGTTCCATCAGGTCGAGAACCTGTATGCAGTGGACCCCGCGCTGCGCACACTGAGCGTGCTGGCAAATACTCTCGGACATGATGTTGCCAGCCGTCTCTCCAAATGGACCCGAGGGGGCCAGTTCGGATTCCTCTTCGACAACTCCGAGGACACGATCTCGTTCTCCCGCTTTCAGTGCTTCGACTTCCAGCGCATGAGCCAGTACCCGGAACTTCTGGAACCGCTGCTTTTCTACATTTTGCATCGCGCGAATGCCGTCATTGCAGACCGCCAGATTTCGTCCGTTTTCAAAGCCTTTTTCATCGATGAAGCGTGGGTGTTTTTGAAGAACCCCAGCATCCAGCGGTACGTCGTCGAAGCTCTCAAGACCTGGCGGAAACACAACGCCGCAATGGTGCTGTCCACCCAATCTCTCGACGAACTCAAGCGTTCGGACATCCTCGACGTAATCATCGAAAGTTGCGCCACCAAAATCTTCCTTGCGAACCCCGATATGGACCGGGATCTGTACCGCCGTCAGTTCCACCTGAACGAAAACGAGGTCGAATTGATCTCGACCCTCATCCCCAAGCAGCAATTCCTGATTAAGACGCCAGAGCTGGCGAAGGTTGCAAATCTCACCGTGGACCCCAAGAGCTACTGGCTCTATACGAACGATCCTTACGACAACAAAAAACGGAAGGAGGCTTTCGAGACCTACGGCTTTGAACGAGGTCTTGAAGTGCTCGCGGGAGGGCACCAGTGATTGTTCATTGTTTTCCCCAAGCGTGTGTGGCGGCCGATCCTCCTCTGCGTGTTCCTGCCTCTCGCGCTCGCGGGATTCGCCACCGCAATCATTTTTGGCGTTCAGTGGTCTGCCGTGGTCATTCTCGGTCGCGACCAAGATTCCCTGAAACATCACTCAGTCTCAAAAGGAGCAGATCAATGAAACAAACGTTTCATACACAGTTGCATAGCCTTCTCTTCCGCGTCCTTGCCCTCTTAGCTGTGGGCGCAGCCGTCTTCCACGCTACTCCCACGCACGCCTCAACCGACGCTGCGGCGCGGGTCGTTAAGTATTCGAAGGAAGATATCGTGCCCGTTCGGGCCAAGCTCCGCTTTTCGACGCTCATTGTTCTTCCCGAGGATGAGGAGATTCTCGATTTCACTACCGGCGACAAGGAGTTCTGGGTCATCAACGGTGCGCACAATTTGTGTTATGTCCATCCGGCGCAGACCGGTATCCGCAGCAATCTGAATCTCATCACCGCAAGCGGTCACGTCTACTCGTTCCTCCTGACCGAAATCAGCAACCAACCGAATGCCGAACCCGATCTAAAGATTTTCGTTGAACCAAAGGAAGGCTCCGGGATCGCGGCAAACACCGGACTGCGCGGCTATGTGAGGGCGAGCGAAGCGGACGCGTACAAGAAGGAGTTGGAAACGCTCCGCTCCCAGACTGCGGATCAAATCCGAGCGGCGCAGGCACAGTCCGCCGAACAGCTCAACCATTTCCGGTCCAGCTATGCACCCAAACTCCAATTCGATTATCTGCTCGACTCGAAAGCTGGCCGCGAGCCGTTCCTCGTGTCCGCCATCTATCACGACGACTCATTCACCTATATCAAGTGCGGCGCACGGGAGAAACCCGCTCTCTATGAAATCAAGGACGGCAAGCCGAACCTGATCTCGTTCCAGGTCGAGAACGGCGTCTACATCGCACCCAAGATCATCGACACCGGCTACCTCGCCATCGGCAAAAAGAAACTGCCGTTTGCGCGCCGTGTCGCCACGAACCGAGGAGCCAGCGATGAATCAACTGAACCAACCCGCTAACGTTCAGGAAAAAACGCAGAAGCCCCAGGGCCTTCTCCCTAAGAACGTCCAATCCTGGCTCCTCATCGGCCTGGCATTCCTCATGGTCGCCATCATGTGGCTGACCGGGGGTAAGAAGCCGCCAACGCCAGCCAAAGCAGCATCGTTTGCCGCGTCCTCACAAGCACCCCTTGAAGTCAACGAGACCAAAATTGCCGAGTTGCAGAACCGCATTGAGGACTTACAACGCCAGCAACTGGTGGCGCAGAGCGCTCTGGCCCAGCAGACTCGCGTGCTTGGTGCCGCTGGCCCGCAAGACTCGCAACAATCCCAGCAACAGAGTGTCTCCGGCAATCTCCCTAATCAGGGAGCGGAGGACCCAATTCAGGCGGAGCGGAAGAGACGTGCCTACGTGTCGCTGTTTGCCTCGAATGTCGCTCTGACCTACCGCAAGACACCTGCAACTCCGCCAGCACCTCAACCCGAGGCACTCGCTGCCGCCGCCCAGAACCTTGTCCCCGTGGGACCGGAGGACCCACAGGTCGCACAACTCCTCAAAGAGATCCAACACAATCCGCTTTCGCCCGCGTCCGACACTTCATCGCCTGCGCCGGTGCGAAGCGATTCCCAGGAAACAGCGAATAACCGAAAGGAGGAAAAGAAAAATTCCGCCGCCGTGTCGGCTGGATCTGCCAATGCTTCGGCAGGAAAAACCTACTTACTATTTGAAGGAACGATCCTCGAAACGGTTCTCATCAATCGCCTCGACGGGAGTTTCGCCGGCCCCGTCGAGTGCCTACTCTCAACCAACGTCTATTCCAACGACCGCCAGCACCTGTTGATACCTGCAGGTTCAAAACTGCTCGGCGAGACGAAGAAAGTGGACACTTTCGGCCAGACACGTCTGGCCGTCGTGTTCCATCGGGTGCTCATGCCTGACGGCTATTCCGTAAGCCTCGATCAATTCAAGGGTCTCAACCAAATCGGCGATACAGGCTTGCGCGATCAGGTGAACAACCACTATCTCCGCATCTTCGGGGTGTCGCTCGCCATCGGTGCTCTGGGAGCGGTCGCCGAAGGTGGAACAGCAGGCTCGCTCAACGCATCCAGCTTTGACCTTATGCGCCAGGGATTCGCGCAAAGCACCGCACAATCCTCAGCGCAAATCCTAGACAAGTTCTTGAACATCATGCCCACGGTGACAATCCGTGAAGGCCACCGAGTCAAAGTCTATCTCTCGGGCGATCTCGCATTGCCCGATTACAACAACCACAAGATGCCTTCTGATTTGTGAAGGCGGAAGGAGAACAGTTCCATGAAAAAAAAGATTCTGCTTTGCGTCCTCGCGTTGGGATTGGGCGTTGGCACTGCGACCGCTCAATTCGGTAGCGGAATCGTCTATGACCCGACGAACTATCACAACGCGCTGCTCCGCTACTACCAGCTCCAGCAGCACCTGATTCAACTACAAAAGAGCTACGCCAAGATCACCAACCAACTCAACCTCGCGATGCAGATGGCCACATTCATCCGAAACATGCCCGCCCGTTACCGCGCGGTATTTTCCCAGTGGCGAAATGTGACCTCAATGAACACTTTTGGGAATACGGGGTCTTGGATTAGCGGTATCAACTCCGGTCTGTTCCCAACCATCAACACCGGCTACCTGAAAGCGACAACCCCACTGTCTCAGTACGACCCCTACGAACTCTCAGGAATGGATTCTGCCGAACTCGGGCGCGTCCAGTCTCAGTACGCCTCTGTGGAACTGGCCGACGGCGCAAACATGAACGCGATGGCCACCATTGGGTCGATCCGTGGCAACGCGCAGAGTATCGAGGCACAGATCGCTAACCTCGAACAGGACTCGTTCTCGGGAGATTCCGATCTCAACAGTGAAGTCTCCGTCCTCAACAAGATCAATGCGGCGGGTGTCTTGACTCTCCGCACGGTCCAGGACTCGAACAAACTCCTCGCGTCGCTTCTGGAACAGCAAACCATCCTCGCAAAGCAACAGCGCGACGCCACAACGAACGCCATTAACACCGACATCGGTCGCCAAGCGAGCATCTCCGGCAACATGGCTCAGGTGACCGGAACGCTCACCAATTCACTCCAGAACTTCCGCATGCAGTAGAACGTGCACCGGAGTTACAGCCCAGGTCGAAGGAGCCGACGCCATGCAGCAGCAGCCAGACTTCCTGCAGTTCATCTTTCAGGCGATTAACAATCTGCTCACGCAGAATCTCGGCTTCTTCGACACTATGGGCCAAAACCTGTTCCGCTCCTTCGCCACAATTTTAGTTGTTTGGTTCGGAGTGAAATCCGCTCTTGCCGCTGCCGGTGGGAAACATCCCTTCCATTTCGACAATTTTGCCAGCCTGCTTATGACGATCAGCCTTGGCTTCGGGATGGTCAATTACTACAGCAACCCAATTCCAGGAATCGGAACGAGCTTCCACAATCTGATCACCGATGAGTCGCAATTCCTAGCCAACAGGATCAATCAGGCAGAATTGCAGACAGTCACAGAACGTGTTTCGGATTTTGAATCCCGCCTAGACTCCCCAACCTGGGGCGACATCCTTGGCACGCTGATCTACGCAGTTGTAATTATTTTACTCGCCGCAGCACAGGCCATCGCCATCGTCGTGATCGCCTACGGATTTATTGCCACTGCCGTGTGCGTCCTTGTTGGCCCGATATTCATACCGTTCTTCATAGTGCCGAAATTGGAGTGGCTCTTCTGGGGTTGGTTCCGCTGCTTCATTCAATACGCCTTTTATCAGGTGATCGCCGCAGCGGTCGTTTTTATCATTGGCAATCTGATCCTTGGAATCCTCAACTTGCAGCCCAATGGGTCGATTTCAACCGTGCAGCTCCTTGGCTGGTTTCCTGTCTTACTCATCACTTTCGTCGCTTCCATTTACGTGCTGCTGAGAGTTCCAGCTCTGACGAATCACATTTTCAGTGGCACGTCAGGCGGCTCGTCGGCCCAAATCCTTCAGGACTTTCTAGCATGAACAACGATGCCAGTTTTCTCGATGCCAAGCGGCTCTATCTCGAACAATACGGTGATCCTATGGTCACAAACACCTATCTAAAGATCGCTCTCGCTCTGCTGTCCATTGTGTGCGTTGCCTTGGCACTGATTGATCTGAGAACGATTCGCACGTTCCAGAACTTCCGGCCTCTCGTTATCCGCATCGACGACCTTGGACGGGCCGAGGCGATCAACTACCACAATTTCGAATACAAGCCGCAAGACGCGGAGGCGAAGTATTTTCTAAGCCAGTTTTGCGCCCTCTACTACCGTCGTAACCGATACACGATTCAAAATGATTTCTCAAAGGGTCTTTATTTCCTCGACGGAAAGTTGGCCGATGGCATCCTCGACGCGTACCGGAAGGACGACATTATCCGAAAGTTTCTGACGAATACGTCCGCGCCGGAGATCGACATAGATGTGAAGAAGGTTGCACTCGAAGATATGCAGGCCCCGCCGTACAAGGCGCGAGTGGACTTTTACATGGTGTACTACTCACCCGCCGACCATAGCGAAATCAAGCGCGACCTTTACACAGCGAATTTCGTCTTCGTTTTCAAGAACCAGGTTCCCAACGAGCTCATCCCCATCAACCCGCTTGGGTTGACGATCACCTATTTCCGCGAGGACCAGGCATTCAAATGAGGACCGGCATCCGAGTGTCGCGCCTAGATGGCGTCGCTCTCCAGTGAACGGGGAAGAACAACATGATCGGCAATGCGCTCATTCTGACTATCGCTATCCTTCTCGCGCTTTCCTTCTGGCTCATGGGAGAGCTCAAGTTCCTTATTCCCTATAAGACTGTTCTCATCCACGCATACGGCACCCCGCTTTTCATATTCCTTGTGGTGCTGTTTACGAATCTCTTTGCCGCAGCGTTCGCACTCAACCGCAGATTCTTCCTCAAGGACACAGGCAGAAAACTTTCACATCTCGACAAACAAATGCAAGTCGGCCAGGGGGAGTTGCCCGCACCTTCCATCGACACCATCGATGGAAATAACGAGGAGTTGAGCTGAGATGTCGCGCTCATATTCACCCGAAGAAATGGCCGGGTCTCGCGGCCAGTCGTTGCAAACGACAGGAGACTTACCCACCCCGCACGGGCACGAACAGAGGCGGGATTCCGGCCCAGGCGTCGGCGCTGACAGCCAGCCTCGCCCGGACGAGACGCCAGAAACACCGAAGACCGAAGCCCGTCTCGTCGAGCCTCGTAAGCCATACGAATATCGCAGCCGAACCTACAAGCTGCGCAGCTCTGAAATCGAGGTGATGACTGATATCGGCAAATTCCGGGCAGTGGCCGCGAAGGATCTAGAAGAGTTCATTTATCGCGGAGACAGGAAACACATGGAGGCGGACCTCACAAACCTCAGCAAGCATCGGCTGATTTCCGAACGAGAAATCCCTCACGAGGAAGCATCCCCTCGTCGGCTTCTGGCGTTGACCAAGGAAGGCCGCCATCTCTTGATAGCAACCAAGACTGTGCCCAAGCGACAGGCAATCTACGCCGGGTTTACGAAGCCTCGCGAGGCCCACCATGACGCCGACCTATATCGGCTCTACCAGCGCGGTAGGGACAGAGTGCATCGGGAGGGAGGCAAGAACATACGAGTCATTCTCGACTCAGAACTCAAGAAAATCCTCTACCGCGATCTAGCCCGTGCCGGACAAACAGCAGATTCAAGCACTGCCAAGTCCGATATTGCTGAACGGCATGGCCTCCGCGAAGTGCGCGGGAGGATTCCGGTGCCTGATCTTCGTATTGAGTACGAGACCCCGGATCACGAAACTGCTCGGATTGACCTCGAACTCGCCACTGAGCACTACCGTTTCAAAAACATCGCCCAAAAAGTCCGTGCAGGCTTCTCCATCTATGCCCGCGCTCAGGACGTGCCAAATCTGCGCCGCGTACTGGAGCAGCGGGAAATCACTGCGGAGATTCTGAGTTTATGAACATCCCCCGCAATCAGGTCGAATCGCTCATGGAGTTCGGCTACACCGAGCCGGAGGCCCAATTCCTCTACGTTGTCGCGACTCACTCGGGCTATTTCATCCTCCGGCAGTATTTGAACTTTACGGGCGCACGCCGTGGAAAACGTTCCTCGCAATTTGCTCGGAAGATACTGAACAACGGTCACGCCTCTGTTCGCGACTACATGGGATACGGCTCGATTTACCACCTTTTTTCTAGGACTCTCTACGGGCAGATAGAGAAAGGGAACCTCCGCAATCGCCGCGCTCATTCGTTTGAATACATCCGCACGCGGCTCGTATTGCTCGACTTCATTCTTGCCAATCGTGAAGTGGAGTATCTCGAAACGGAGCCGGACAAGATCAGTTTTTTCTGCGACAAACTAAGCGTCGCGAAGGAGTTCCTTCCGGGCAAGGTTTATGAGGGAGGACCTGGAAGTCGTCCGACGATTCGCTATTTCGTGGATAAATTCCCATTGTTTCTTGCACCGCCTCTCCCTGGCACACCCCCCGTGGTCACCTTTTCTTATGTTGATTCGGGGCTCGGCAGCATCTCGGCCTTCCTGACCCATCTCGCGGCCTATCAACCACTCTTTCGGCAACTCCGTTCGTTGCGGTTCCTCTACATATCGCCGAGGGACGCAGACTTTCCGAGGGTGACCGAGTGCTTCCGCTCCGTCGTGAAGAAACCTCTTGAGTCGGACGTATCGGGCGAGATCGTCCGCTACTTCCAGGTCCGGCAGCGCTTCGAAAACCGGCAATACGTTGTGCCGGTGACAGCGGATTTCGAGTTTTTGAACGAAGCTAAGCGGCGGTTTCACGGAGAACGCTTCGAACACCTGTACCAATCTTGGGACTCAGGAGTACTGAGCGAGCCGGAACTTCGGCGCGAGTTCTGTCAGAACAAACCAGATCGGACAGTTTTCTTCGAGAGCTATTTGGTCGGCCAACACCGGTCACATCTGGCCGAAACAAAGCGGGAACGGGTGAACGTGGCGTGAAAGACACAGATCACCCCCCGGTTCACCATTCCGTTCACCTCTGCGGTGAACGGAAGTTGTCGGGAGCAATAGGGATGTGCGTTGCACGACAGTCAATTTTGGGCGCGGGCAAAACACCGGACTGGGCTGGAGCGACCCCACCTTTGGCGGCCCACAGCCGCCCAAAGACCTCGTGGGGTCGCTCCAGCCCAGTGTTTCAAGGATTGCCCGCGCGCATTTACGACGGTCACAAAAAGGAGGATACATGTCGGTCATCAACAAACCACCGCAGATTGTCGAACGCAAATATCAGTTGGAGGACTTGGTAGCGGACGCTGCCGAGCAGTATGCCGGTTGGATCGGCAGCACACCAGATCACGTCGTCAATTCAGCCGTCAAGATGATGCTGTGGCGAGACAAGGGCTTCTTAGCATGGCGAAAAGCCCAAGACCCGCGCAGGGGCGGGCCGAGCAGCCCCAAGCCAGGGGCAAAAGCATGATCCAACGCATTCTCACCTCCAGGAACTTCGTCGCCTGCCTTTTGGCGGCGGTTACGGGAATGGCGCTTTATTTCGAGCTGCCATTCCCCACGGAGAATGTCTTTGTGAAACTGATAGCTCTCCGGGCACCACTCGTGCACGACGGGCTTTTCTATTCCTACAACCTCTTTTTATTTACGACCCCTTACATCGCGTATTCGATTCTGCTATCCGGGCTGTATGTTTTTGGTCTTACGGTCCACAAGAAAATCAGGGCGGGCAAGTTGCCTCTCTATCCTGAACCGAGCAAGCGCGATGATCTGTTTCTCGTTGTCGGAGAGATTCACAACAAGCGCAGGCCCATCGCTTCCGAAACCCCTCAATGGCTGACGATCCCGGAGCGGGCACTGTTCACAGGCACCGCAATCGTAGGCGCAATCGGCACAGGCAAGACTAGCTGCTGCATGTACCCTTTCGCGGAGCAGATTCTTGCTTACCGCGCAGCGGACAAAGAAAAGAAGATCGGCGGGCTGGTTTTGGAAGTGAAAGGAGACTTCTGCCACAAGGTTCGAGAAATCCTAGACCGCCACGGCAGGGCTGAGGACTATATCGAAATCGGTCTCGGCTCCGAGTACCGCTACAATCCACTTCACAACGACCTTGACGCCTATGCTCTCGCCTACAATATCGCCTCGCTGCTGAACAATCTCTTCGGCAGAGGCAAGGAACCCTTCTGGCAGCAGGCATACACGAACCTTGTGAAATTCATCATCCTTCTGCACAAGGTCGCATACAACTACGTCACATTGTTCGATGTCTACGAGTGTGCGATCTCCCCAGTTGTCCTCGAAAGAAAGCTCAAGGAAGCGGAGCGGAGGCTAGGCGAGTCTGATTCCGTGCTGGTTTCCGAGGACAATTATCTCAAGCATCCGCGCGACCTCGAACCTTTCGAATTCCGGTTGAACACTGAGCTCGGTTTGTACAAAACCAAGAGTTCCGCCGGTCTTCTTGCGGTCCTTAAGGATAAGAACATTGCGTTTGAAATCCTCAACGAATCCGCCGAAGCGACTGTTTCCCAGGACAAGCGGGAGCAACTGGAAGCGGTCAAGCGCTGGTTCTATAACGACTGGCAGCGGATCGAGCCGAAATTGAGAACGTCTATCGTCGAGGGGATTTCGGTGTTCCTATCGCTATTTGACGACAGCCCGGTCGTGAAGCGCACATTTTGCCCGCCAGCAGAGTGCTACGATCCTGTGGCCAATCGGGATTTCAAATTCGGCAGGCCCCTGCCCTCTTTTTCCTGGCTAATCGAAAACGGCAAATTGTGCTCACTCAATTTCCCAGCAGTTATGAACGCGGGGCTGGCAAAGGCCCTCGGCGTGATGATGAAGCTCGACTTCGAGCGAGCTGTCTTGAATCGTATCCCGCAGATCGAGGCCCACCCAGAGCAGTATTTTCGGCAGGTGCTTTTTCTGTGTGACGAATACCACCATTTCGCCACAGTGGGGGAGAGCGAGCCAACGGGCGATGAAAAGTTCTTTAGTTTGTCCCGTCAACCGAAGTGCATCCCCATCATCGCGACGCAAAGCATCAGCTCATTGAAGTCCGCGCTACCAGGGGAAACCTGGCGGACCCTGCTGCAAACCTTCAGGACAAAGATATTCCTTGCCCTTTCGGATGATTTCTCCGCTCGCACCGCAAGTGATCTCTGCGGAAGGGAGGACCGCTTCAAGGTGAGTTACAACCTCTCCGAGAGCGGACACGACGCCCGTGTCAGCCTGCTTACAGGCAAGGCGCTTTCCCACCGCGCAAACATCACGGCGTCGAAAAGCTACAGCACACAAACCGACTATCGCTTCGACATGAAGACCTTCATGGAATTGCGGAATGCGCAGGCGGTCACCATTGCCTACGATGGATCAAATCCCAGGCCCCCGATGTTCTGCTACCTGAAGCCTTACTACAACGACCCAAACAAATCGTATTTCTTGCAAGTTGCCGAAGGGGAGCTGTGATGAACGGATTCGAGATGATCCTCCCATTTCTCAAGCCCATAGAGCACCTGATCCTCGACGAAACGATCAGTGAGGTCATGGTAAACGGCCCAAGCCATGTCTTTATCGAAAGGGACGGATTCGTCGAGGAGGTCCGTGGCCTTTCTCTCGGCGAAAAATCATTGATGATCGCGGTAAAGAACATTGCCCGGCGACTTGGCGACGATATTTGCGAGGCCAAACCGATCCTCGATTCGCGGCTGCCAGACGGGAGTCGGGTTGCTGCCGTTATTCCTCCGTGCAGTCTGAACGGAGTAACCCTCACCATTCGAAAGTTCAATTCGCGCCACTTTGGTATCGACGATCTCGTCACCGCTGGGACCTTGGAGCGCTGGCTTGCCAACCAGCTCGAAGATTACGTGCTGGGACGCAAGAACATCCTCATTGCCGGAGGGACCGGGTGTGGGAAAACGACCCTCTTGAACATACTCGGCAAGTTCATACCGGAGGAGGAACGAATCCTCCTGATCGAGGACACCTCAGAGATTCACATGGGACAGCAAAATCTCGTTCGGTTTGAGGCCCGGCAGCCTCAGAACGGGCTGCCGGCAGTGACGATCCGGGATCTCCTGAGAGCGGCACTTCGACATCGGCCCGACAGAATCATCCTCGGCGAAATCCGTGGGGGAGAGGCGTTCGACCTGCTCCAGCTTCTGAATACCGGGCACTCTGGCAGTCTTTCAACGGTTCACGCTACTTCGGCGAGGCAGGCGCTGGCTCGTTTCACCAGTTGCGTCCTACAAAGTGGCGTGGACCTGCCTTATCGCGCCATCAAGACGAACATAGGCTATTCACTCAATGTAGTTGTGCAGCTCGAACGCCGTCCGGGTAGGCGGTTCGTCTCCCAAGTTGTCGAGATCAAGGGGTACGACCCAGATCGGGACGAGTATGACTTCGCGGCGATCTTTCAGAGTGAGCGGGAGCCGTTATGAATCCCAACCTGGAGTCAAAACTGGATTCCTTGTCCGCGCCGGACTACATTCTTCAAAACTTTGAAGCGTCCGACCGCATTGCTGTGCTGGTACGGAGTCGCAAAGCGGGCGAAACGATTCAACGGATCACGACGGCGACGAATGCGGCCAGCCACGATTTTCAGGCGTGGCTCCGGCACAAGAATGTCAGTTCTGACGTGTACATAGGAATGAACACGCTCAGACACGATGCCCAAAGTCGCACCAAAGAGGACATCGACGCAATCCGGCATCTGTACCTCGACATCGACCGCAACGGACCGACAGCTCTTGAGGCAGTCGCAACTTCCGGCGTTGTACCACGGCCCAACTATGTCCTTGAGACATCGCCGGAAAAGTATCAAGTCGTTTGGAAGGTCGAGGGAATCGCCCAAGATCAGGCAGAGACGCTTCAGCGTGCGATGGTGCGAGAATTCGGCGGCGATCCCGCTGCTACGGATTCCACACGCGTTCTGCGATTACCAGAGTTCGTAAACCGAAAGTATGAGACGGAGCATGTAGTAAGGGCACGACCAGGAGCCACGCAGACATATCATCTCCAAGACTTCAGGCTCCGCACAGATCTTCACGAGACCCCGGCACAATATCGCTCACATGAGGCACAAAGCACCCCTGCTGGCGAGATCACCCAGTCAGAGCGGGATTGGGCATTCGCCAAACGCGCCCTTGCTCGCGGTGACGATCCCGAAGAGATCATTCGGCGAATTGCGGACTATCGCGGGGAGGAAAAGCATCCGAGCTACGCACGGCACACTGTTGAGAAGGCGCAGACCCATTTTCAATCCGCGAGGCGGACGCACGAGGTCGCTGGGAATGCCGCAGTTCACAGCAACGAACCGAGCCGTGAACAGTGAGGATGCCTACGTAGACTCTTTCCAGCGTCGGTTGTGCATTCTCTGTAAGGTCAGAATGAAATCAGTACCAAAACTCGCTCCGGGCTTGAAAGAGTGGATCGACAACGTCATCGTACCGGCTTTGGTGCGAGAATTTGTGGCTGAGATGCAAGAGCAGAATAAACTTGCTTTGGCGGATAACTCTCCATTACTGTCTGTCACAGAGCCGAAAATATTGGCTTCGACAAGGGAATTGCAATGAGCTTCCGCTGTGCCTTGTACGCCAGATATTCGAGCGATCTCCAGAGACCCACTTCCATCGAAGACCAACTTCGAATCTGTCGGGAATACGCGATTTCCAGGGGTTTCGAGGTTTTAGATGAGCACGTCTACGTGGACGAGGCTCTGTGTGGCGTAGGTGCAGAGCGTCCAGGGCTGTGTCGCTTACTGGCTGCCGCACTGTCGTCGCCTCGACCATTCGACGTAATACTAGTCGATGACAGCAGCCGACTATCACGCAACACCGCAAATGCCTTGAGCATGTTCGAAAAATTGAGTTTCGCTGGCGTGCGCCTTATCGCCATCAGTCAGGGGATTGACTCCCAGCATGAGCAAGCTCAAGTGCTTGTTACTGTGCACGGCATGGTCGATAGCTTGTACGTTCAGGAGCTGGCCAAGAAAACGCACCGAGGCATGGATGGCTCTATGCTGCGGGGGCGACACACTGGCGGGCGCATCTTCGGGTACGACAACGTCTCTCTCGGCGAGGACCAGGGAGTTGTTCTTGCCATAAACGATTCGGAGGCGGCCATCGTTCGTCGAATTTTCGAGATGTCGGCGGATGGCGTCTCGCTCAAGAAAATCGCCGGGACGCTCAATCAGGAACACGTTCCGACACCACGCCCACAGGCCAGAAATGGCTGGGCGACCTGGTGCCATTCGGCGGTTCGGGAAATGTTGTACCGGGAACTGTACATCGGCAGGGTCATCTGGAATCGTTCAAGGTTTATTCGGGTCCCTGGCACGAACAAGCGTGTCAGACGAATGCGGCCTGAAAGTGAATGGCGTGTCGCCCAGCGGGAGGAACTTCGGATCATCGACCAGGCTCTATGGGAGCGCGTAAACACACGACTCCAGGCTTTCAAGGATTCGTACCACGCTAAAAAGCGCCCTGGCCTTCTCCCACGGTCTGAGACAAGCAAGTTTCTTTTTAGTGGCCTGTTGAAGTGCGGCCAGTGCGGGGGGAACCTAGCGATTGTGGCCGGAGGCGGTAAGGAACAGTACCGCAAGTACGGGTGTTCACAACACTGGTATCGGGGCGCGTGCTCGAACAACCTGCTCGAACGTCAGATTTGGCTTGAGAAGAGGCTTCTTGCTGATTTGCAGACAGAGATTCTGAAACCCGAAGCGCTTGAATACACCATTGCTCAATTCGGTGACCAACTCAAGACGACCTTAGGTAGACTTTCGGGTGAATTGGCGCAAATGCGAGAACGGAAGAGGGCCATTGAGGTTGAGCTACGCCGGTTGACGGAAACGGCAGCACTCACAGGGCCTTCCACGTTCCTGATCCAGGCGATAAATGAACGCGAGCAGGAGCTTCGGCAGATCACTGACAAACTCTTGTCCACTGGACCGGAATCGATTGATTCGCGCCTTGATGAAATAAGGCTATTCGTCACCAAGAAGCTCTCGGACATCAGGGAGTTGCTGGCCAGACATGAGAGCGCGGACCCTGTGGCGGTACGTACAGAATTGAGAAAACACGTATCCGAGATTCGCATGACACCGCAACCTGGTGCCAGGAGGCCGCATTATTTGGCCGAGGGAGCATGGGATCTCGTCGGAAAAGAAACGGGGCCGCATCATGAGGCGGCCCCTTTGTCAATTCGGATGGTTGCGGGGGGTGGATTTGAACCACCGACCTTTGGGTTATGAGCCCAACGAGCTACCAGACTGCTCCACCCCGCAGTTCGATCATAATTAATGTGCACGACATCGTCAAACTTTGGAGCTTTGTACCGGCGACGTTGAGCCGCATAGAATGTTCGATTGCCACGTGCAACCGTTGCAATGATCGCGCGTCTGCGCTCAAACACGAAGCGCCTCCGGAGCCCCTCCGGTTAAACCCGGCTCCGTTATGCATCGCCGCATCCAAAGGTGCGGCACGGGCATCTCAACAGGAGCCGAGGTTTGGGTGAATCAGTGGTCTTGAAAAGTGCGCAGCAAGGAGAACATCAATTATGGCCAAGAAGGATCTCAGCACAAAAGCTCCCGCAAGTGAGCGGGGAAAAGTGAGCGCGCAACCCCATCTTCATCAGCGGGCTGCTGAAATTCAAGCATACGGAACCGTCTCCCATGCGTTGCCTCTCGACCTTGAGGAACCGGTTCGTCTCGAAATGACGGAGCAACTCAACCTGATGTTAGCCGACACGATGACGCTGCGCGATCTCTATAAGAAATCGCATTGGCAGGTCGCGGGACCCACTTTTTATCAACTGCATCTGTTGTTCGATAAGCACCATGAAGAGCAGTCGGAGCTTGTGGACACCATCGCCGAAAGAGTTCAGCTTCTCGGTGGGATCTCAATTGCAATGGCAGCTGATGTCGCCGAGACTACGCGGATCGAGCGTCCGCCAAAGGGTAGGGAAGAAGTGCCGGTGCAGCTTTCGCGGTTGCTGGACGCACATCAGATCATCATCGGCCATTGCCGGGAGTTGGCGAAACGAGCTGACCAGCTCGGTGACGATGGCACAAACGATCTGGTGGTGAGCGATGTTCTGCGAACTAACGAGCTGCAGGTCTGGTTCCTCAGTCAACACCTGGTAGATGAACCTCTTGTAAGGGCAGAGGATACGCAGTTACGGAACGCCAGTTAATTCAGCCACAGATAAAATCGAGCAGGCTCGTGTCGGGCCTGCTCGTTATTTTCAAATGTGCGTCAGAAGCTATACTCGACTGCCGGTTTTTAGTTTGTCATGATCGTAATATTCGTAGGCCGACATTGGCTTAGCGCCGCCTTTCTTCCAGGTGCGTGAATCCTCAGGTAACTTTCCGAGCACACGCGCCATCTCGCGGATGTGCATGGCTACCGTGCCGCAACATGCTCCGATGAAGTTGATGCCGATGTCGCGAGCTTGCGCCGCATAGTTGCCCATCTCCTGTCGGGTAAGCTGCAGCGGGTCCAAGGCGTAAGGAAATTCAGGCAAGCTGGTGAAATCCGGCTTCTCCCTGGGAGTACGGTAGGCAACTGGCTGACATGCCAAATAGCCCGATACCGCCTTGCGCATCTGTTCCATCGGACCAAGAATATGTTCCGGCGGCCGCAGGCAATTCATGCCAACGATATCGGCGCCGGCATCGAACAGCGCTTTCGCGGCCTCGGCGGCGCTCCTGCCTTCGGCAGTTTCATCTTTATTCTCGAAACAAATCGTGACCATCGTGGGCAGACCGGTCTTTTTCGCGCGCTCAACCGCGATCAGCGCCTCGCCGAGAAACGAGAAAGTTTCACCGATGATGAAATCGACGCCTTCTTCAAGTTGTATGGCCAGCTGCTCGTCAAAGGTCTTTCGTACGCGGTCGGCTGCGGAGGCACTGCCAGGTTCGTACATCCAAGTCAGACTCAGGTTTCCCGCGACCAGGCAGCGATCCCCGGCGATCTCGCGCGCAATGCGGACGGCTGTTCGATTCAAATCCTGCAATCGATCCTCAAGGCCGACCGTCGCCAATTTGTCGCGGCTCGCATAGAAGGTAAGCGCCTGAAGCACCTCAGAGCCGGCTTCACGAAACTCGGTGTGCAATTCGCGGAGTGCCTCAGGATGGGTCAACACCACTTCCGGTGTGAATGGACCAGCGCGCACCCATCCGCGTTTTTCCAGTTCCAGCAGATACCCACCATCGCCCAGCACCGGGCCGTCCTTCAGTCTTTCCAGAATGCCTTTCTTTTTCATGCTCCCTCCTGATCGATCATTTGCTTTTGCCAGTGATCTCGTTTCGAGATGTTCGCATCTGAGTGCGAACTCACGCCGGCTGTCTGAACCAACCTCTTTTCCAATCGCGCAACGCCTGGTGAGCCGCATTCCGGCCGGGGGCGCCCGTGACACCACCGCCGGGATGAGCGCCTGCTCCACACAGATAAAGGCCGCGAACCGGGGTACGATACTGAGCCCAGCCCGGCACTGGCCGCATGAAGAAGAGCTGCTCCAGCCGCAAATCGCCATGAAAAATGTTGCCCTCGGTTAATCCATAGGTGCGCTCCAGGTCAAGCGGCGTAAGCACCTGACGCGCGACGATTGCGCCCGGGACATTCGGTGCGTACTCGGCAATCTTTTTCACCACACGGTCGCCAAGCAGGTCTCTGTTTTCATCCCAATTGCCTTCGCGCAGCTTGTAGGGAACGTATTGCACGAAGCAGGTCAGGATGTGTTTTCCCGGAGGCGCGAGAGAAGAGTCGGCATTCGATGAAACGACGCAATCGACCCACAGCTCTTCGGGAATTTCGCCAAACTTCGCGATGTCATAGCACCGCTCCGCGAACTCGAGCGACGGAACCAGGGTGTAAAACGTGCGCTCGAGCGGTGTAGCCTGCGGCGACGTTCCTGTGAACTGTGGCTCTTCCGCCAGCACTATATTGACCTTCGCGCAGGGACCAGCCATCTTGATGCCCTGCACGGCAGACAGAAACTCTCCCGGGAGTTCGTTCGGCGCGACCATCTTCAAAAATGTCCGCTTGGGATCGGCATTCGAAAGAATCAGTCGTCCTCGCAGTTCGCTGCCGTCTTCCAGCACAACGCTGTGCGCGCGTCCGTTGCGCACCTCGATCTGGGCTACCGCCGACGAAGGTCGAATCTCTGCACCAAGCTTTTTTCCCGCCGCCGCCAATGCCTGCGTGATTGATCCCATCCCTCCCATCACATGCCCGCAGAAGCCCTGCAGTTCGTGTTCTCCGCCGCTTAACAAATGAAAGAGTAGGCCGATCGCCGTCCCTGGCTGATATGGCCCACCATGTTTGCCGTAGACGTTGTTGGCCAGGAACATCGTTTTCATTTTCTCGGATTCATAGTTGTGATCGAGAAACTCTCCAAGGCTTCCAGTAAGAAACGAAATCAATTGCGCGATCTGTGCGCTCGAAATTCCGCGAAACCGTTTGCCTGTGCGGAACAGGTCGCTCCAACCGGAAATGGACGACGTATCCAGTTCTGGCGGTGGTTCCATGAAAAACGGCTGCAGATAACGGGCCAGTTTCTTCAGTTGATCGTCGATTTCGACGAAGCGCGCAGCATCCTTGGGAGAGAGTTTTCCAAACTCAGCTTTCGCTCGCTCTCGATCAACCCACCAGGGAACCACTCGTCCATCAGGGAATGGAACCTGAATCGCAGGATCGCAGGGAATCATGCGCAGGCCATAGTCGGGCAATCGCAGCTCGTTAATAATTTCTGGGCGGAGCATGCTGGCGATGTAAGATGTGGTGGAAACGCGGCAGCCCGGAGCGATCTCCTCGGTTACGCAACATCCGCCGACAATTTTGCGACGCTCCAGAACAAGTATGGAAAGACCTGCCCGCGCAAGATACGCGGCCGCAGTCAAGCCGTTATGGCCTGCGCCAATTATGATCGCATCGTAAATGGAATTCGCAGTCTGCTTCACCGAGATTTGACTCTTGGTCACTCTATGCCATTCCGGACGCCTTACGTTACTGCATAGGACTGCAAGAATAAAGTTGAATATTAGAACGGTCTTCGATATGCTTCCGTGACCTGGAGTCACTCATGAATGGAATCGCTACGAATCTCATGGAGACGCCGCGCAATTCGCGGCAGCACGCACCTCGGCCGCGATCGGCGGCCAAACGCTCGCGAATCGTCGATGCCGCCATGCAACACTTCGCCGAACATGGATACGACGCCGCTCGCGTCGGCGATATGGCAGCCGCGCTGGGCATCGCGAAAGGTTCAATCTTTCAGCACTTCGGCAGCAAGGACGGCTTGTTCTTCGAAGTCTACAAACGGGCTGTGCGTTCTTTTCCGAAATATCTGGATGCGCCCGCCGAAGTACGCGCCGCCGGCTTCTTCGACGTTCTTCATTATTGGCTGAGCCGCACCGAACATATGCTGCACGAAGATTGGATTCCCTACCGCGTCGCGCTGCTCGGCAACTATGGGACTGATCTTGCTTTGAAGCGTGAAATTAATCGCTTTCTTATTGCGGAAGATCCTTACGGCACAGTCGCCTTCGTGCGCTTCGGTTTGGCTCGTGGCGAATTGCGCCACGATATGGATATCGAAATGATCGTCTCCATTTTGGACTGGACCATGGAGCGATTTCAGGACGCGTTGCTTACCGCCGAACTCGATCCCGGCTTGTTTCGGCGGCAGGGCGAGCTGCCGGAGAAAAAAGAAGCACGGATCCTGCAATTTCTCGCAGTCTTACGGCGTGCCGTCGGCGCCACTTCCGAGGCTCCAGTTCGCTCCGGTACTGGGCGGCGGAAGTTCGCCCCGGCTAATCTGGCAGCAAAACCAAAGACGTTGTAGCCGATCCGCGGATGCTGGTGCAATTAAAACTGAGAAAATCCCAGGCCATGCAACTATCTATCGAGCAAATCCTTTCCGGTTACGATGACCATGCTCCTCTCGCGCGGGCCTCAACTATTCCCTCGGCCTGGTATGTCGACGTTCGCATCGCCGAACTCGAACGCTTGAGGGTGTTCAGCAAGACTTGGCAGCTCGTGGCCCGCACGGAACAGGTAAGAGTGCCGGGACAGTTTGTGTCCACCACCGTCGCGGGTGAGCCAATCGTGGTCGTGCGGGGAAATGATGACGTTCTGCGTGCCTTCTACAATGTTTGCCGTCACCACGCCGCGGCCGTCGTGACTCAACCGTGCGGCCAAGCCTCGCTCTTGCATTGTCCGTACCATGGGTGGAACTACGGCCTCGATGGCTCGCTCAAGGGCATGCCGGAGTTCGACGGTGTCGAGAATTTCGATCGTGCGCAGAATGGCCTTGTTCCGATTCGAGTCGAAACCTGGGAGTGCTTCGTCTTCATCAATCTTGATCAGCACGCGGCTCCGCTCATCGACTTTCTCGGCGGCCTCGTGCCGCGCCTTGCACCGCTTGGTATCAGCAAGCTTCACTACTTCGACCGCCGCACCTACAACATAAACTGCAACTGGAAAGTCTTTGTGGACAATTATCTTGACGGCGGTTACCACGTTCCGCATCTGCACAAGGGTTTGAATTCTGTTCTTGATTACAAGCAGTACACCATTGAGAACGAAGACCGTTACTGCCTGCAATCGAGCCCTATGGTTGCCTCCGCCGAGGATGCTGCTACGGGGGCGGCGCGTAAGGGCGATCGTGCCTGGTATTTCTGGCAGCACCCCAACTTAATGATCAATTGCTACGATGGATATATGGACACGAATCTCGTGATCCCGGTGGACGTTGATCATTGCACCGTGATCTTCGATTTTTACTTTCGCGATGTCAGCGATGCAAGTCGCGAATACAACGAGCAGTCGGTGAATGTGGGCAATCGTGTGCAAGAGGAAGATCTCGGCATCTGCGAAGACGTGCAGCGGGGCCTGAAATCGCGAGCCTATCGCGCGGGAAGGCTTTCTGTGCGCCGAGAGGCGGGAGAACAATTATTTCACCGTCTGCTCGCGGCCGACTTGAAGCGCGAGAGGGGTTGCTCGATCGCCGCCGCAGATTAGGATGTCTCGACGACGTGGACCAAAAGTTAGCAGTGTCATCTCGAACGACGAGGGATCTTGGAGATGTCCATGCCGACACTGCTCACTGATGATCCCGGGCAATGGTTTCCTGCCACGTCTTCGACTTGATCATCGTGCCATCTTTGAGTAACTCGCGAGTGTATTTGTAATAAAAGTTCGTCTGATCGGTGGTAACCAGCAAATGTCCGCGCCATGTTAACGTGCGGTCCTTAAGTGCGAAGACGGTCTCTGCTTCGCCCTGCACGGAGCTGGTTTCAGGATGCGCATCGTCGGCCTCGTAGGTCAGGTTTTCATAATCCGCTTCTGTGCCCCAGGGATACTGGCTTCCTTCCTTTCCTTTCCAGTGAACGGTTGCGGTATGTCGAGCCTCGTCGCGCTCCACCGTCCACTCACCCGGCCAGGGAAATCCTTCGGTCTTGACGTCAGTTCTTTCTTCAGACGGTTCGGGCGGCGAAAACGCGGGCGGCAATATTCCGTGCTCAGGCACAACTGGTAAGACAATCCGCGAGCCCGCGCCTCCTCCGAGTTCCAGAGAAGTCGTCATCGAGTAAGGAGTGGGCAGCATCATCGGCCACAATGCATTCGAGATCGCGACGCGAATTCGATGACCTTTGGGAAATACCCACGAGATCAAATGCATCTCGATATCGAGTGGATAAACTGTGCCGGGCTCGAGATCTTTTGGTTCGCTCATCGAGTCGCGCTGCGCTCCGTTAATCCCAGCTCCGGTGATCTGCGTAACCCTTCCGTCGGGCGCGACATCGGATAAGCGCGCGAACCAGTCTGCGAGCGGAGCGGTAGCAGAGGCTCGCAGCAATGCGTGCGGTCGTCCCAGGATGGCCAAATCCTCTGCCAGTGGCGCCGAATCGTACACCAAACTGAAGGCGTCCACCGGGCGCGCATCGCTCAATAACTCGCCCCACCAGAATCCCGCTTCAACGCCAATCGACGGAACATACTTGAGCTGGTGCGTATCACGCTGTGCCGGAGTCTCGGCCAGTGAATGATTCGGCTGTAGAAAAAAGGTTAATGCCCGCGCATCTTTCGGCGGCCACGAATCTTCCTGCCTCCATTCGCCGGGTACATTTTCCAGAGTGGGGTCCGGAGGATGCCAGTGCTGCATATAAATGACCAAGCGTGGATCGTGCTCGACGCCCGTGTCGCGGCCTTTGAGCCAATGATCAAACCAGCGCACCGCCTGGTTACGCCATTCGATTTGCGGCCCCGGAACCGCATCGTTCGGAAACGTATGGTTCCACGGTCCAACGATCGCCTTCACTGGGCCGCTTGCTTGCATCAGCATGTCGGTCACGTTGTCGCGATATCCGTCGAGCAGGCCTCCTATTAGAAAACTGGGAATTGTGATCTCTTTCAGTGGCCCCACGCGATCTCGCCAGAACGGCCCATCATGCTGATGCTTTAGATAAAGCAGCGACCATGGCGGCGTATCGAAACGTGGGCCCAAAACCTTTTCGTCGAGTGTATAGTCCGGAGCGCCTGTCCATCCCTCGGCCATGTCCATGTTCAACTCGAATTCGTCGATGTGCGCGACGCCATCTATGTAATGAACATCGTCATGAAACAACTCCGCCGTCGCATCCACGGCAAGAATTGCTTTTAATCCTGGCGCATGCCGCATCGCCATCTGCAATGCTGTGAATCCTCCCCACGAAATGCCGAACATGCCGACGTTTCCGTTCGACCATGGCTGATGAGCCAGCCATGCGATGACCTGCTCGCCATCCTGTTGCTCCTGTTCGGAATATTCACGCTCCGGCGGAGCCCCTTCGCTTGCTCCAAAGCCTCGAATATCGACACGCACACTCACGTACCCGCGGCGCGCAAAATAGGAGTGCTTGGGAAAATCCCCGGCTGCCGTGCCATCGTCTTTGCGGTACGGCAGATATTCGAGGAGGGCAGGGAACTTGTCTTTTGGCGTCGCTCCATCCGGCATGTAGAGGGTTGCCGCCAACCTCACGCCATCCTTCATCGGAATCCAGGCCTGCTCCATGCGAACCCCATAGGCTGGAGGAGAAGGCGGCTCGCTGGCAAGAACGGTCGTGGATATATAAAGAAAAGAAATAACCGAAGCGAAGAAAAAACAGACGATCAAACGACGCGCTGTTGCAATCAACGCCACCTCCTGAATAGTTGTCTGGAATGCGAAAGTATTGTCTACGTATACTTATTCGGTCGATTCCGTCTCGCGCCGTAAAGCACGCAGATCGATCCCTAACTGCTCCGCTTTCTTATAAAGATGGCTTCGCTCCAGCCCCAGCGATTTTGCCGCCAGACTTACGTTCGAACGGCTGCGCTTCAACTCCGCCAGTATCACCTCGCGTTCAAAGGCATCCACGCGATCGGAGAGTGGTCCCGACGACGATATAGAAGATGACGCAGCGCTGCTGCCCGTCGGCACCGCCAGCTCCACGGTGGCGAGATCGACTTGATTGTCAGTTGCCAGTAGCATCAGCCGTTCGACTATGTTGCGTAGTTCCCGCACATTCCCAGGCCATGAGAATGCTTGCAGCGCGGCGAGCGCTTTCGCGGAAAATGGAAGCGGCTTCCACTCGTTCTGAGCGCTCACTTGCGCGGCAAAATGCTCTATCAGGAGCGGAATATCTTCTCGCCGCTCTCGCAACGGCGGCAGCACCAGTGGGAAGACATAAATCCGGTGAAACAAGTCTTGGCGGAATTTCTCTTCGCGCACGCGAGCTTGCAGATCGCGATGGGTTGCCACCACGACTCGGACATCGACGGTCACCGGTCGATCGCCGCCGATGCGCTCGACTTCTCCGTCTTCGAGCACGCGGAGCAGCTTGGCCTGCATGGCCAACGGCATATCGCCGATTTCATCGAGAAAGATTGTGCCGTGATCCGCCTGCTCAAATTTTCCTACGTGGCGAGCCGCCGCTCCGGTGAATGATCCTTTTTCGTGTCCGAACAGTTCCGATTCGATCAGCTCCGCGGGAATTGCCGCGCAATTTAACGTTACGAATGCTGCACCGCTGCGCGAGCTACGTTCGTGAATCGTGCGTGCGACTAATTCTTTTCCGGTGCCGGTTTCTCCCAGGATGCAAACGCGCGTCTCACTGGCGGCCACGCGCTCGACTTGAGCCATCACGCGCTGCATGGCTGTGCCCTGCCAGACAATTTCGTGCTTGCCGAGCCGCTGCCTGAGCTGACGATTCTCGGTTTCCAGCCGTTGCAGCTTCAGGGCATTCTCCACCGTGAGCAAAAGCTTTTCGGTGGAGATTGGTTTTTCCAAAAAGTCCAGCGCTCCCAGCCGCGTTGCCCGCACTGCCGTTTCGATGTCTCCCTGCCCTGACATCACCACGACGGGTGTCGTCACTCCTTGCGCTTTCAGCTCTTCCAGCAGCGCAAGGCCGCCTTTTCCCGGCATCACAACATCCGACAAAATCAAGCTAAAATGTTGCGACTTGGCGATTTCCAGCGCCTTGGCCGCGTTGTCGCACACGACGGCCTCGTGTCCCGCCAGCCGGAAAGCTCGCGACAGTGAAGCCAGCGTATTCGCTTCATCATCCACAATCAGCAGATGTGCTTTCGTTGGCAACTCACCTCGCTCCCTGATGTGCTCCAGGCGGCATCCCGCACTAAGTCGCAGCCACTGGCAACTCGATCACGAACGTCGTTCCGCGTCCCGGCTCACTCTGGACGTGGACTCTGCCGCCATGATCGCTTATCACCGACTGGACAATGGCTAGCCCAAGGCCGGAACCGTGCGCCTTGCTCGTATAATAAGGAGTAAAAATTTGGTCACACTGTTCCGAGGTCAATCCTAATCCCGTATCCGCGACCTCGATCAGAATCTTGCTGCCTTCTTGTCGCGTGCGTAATGTCAGGGTTCCTCCTTGCGGCATCGCATCCAGAGCATTAAGCACCAGGTTTGAAATTGCGCGATGCAACAACTCCGCATCCGCGGCAAGGGGCTGCAGGTTCAAATCCAGTTGCAACTGACAATTGATCTTCGCACGTCCGGGGGTGTCCAGTTGCGCCTGAAAGAGTTGCGTCACACCTTGAACCACATCATTCAATTGCACGCGCTCCAAACGCGGCTGGGGCATCTGCGAGAACTCGCTGAACCGTGCGATGATGCCCTTCAGATTCGCGAGCTCCGCCAGCAATGTTTTCGAACCTTCCAGGAAAACCTCGTCGAACTGCTCCGGAGTTTGCTGCCGCGCCCGCACCAGATTTTCCACCGTAAGCTGCAATGGAAACAGCGGATTCTTCAATTCATGTGCCAGCCGGCGCGCCAGCTCGCGCCATGCTGCCACGCGCTGGGCCTGCACCAGGCGCTCCCGCTGCCCTAGCAGTTCAGTGGTCATGCGGTTGAATGAATCCGCCAGTTGTCCCAACTCATCGTCGCCAGTTACGTCGACTCGTACATACCAATTGCCCGCGGCGACCTCTTGCGCCGCATATGCGAGTTGCTCAACGGGACGTGTGACGCGCGCGGCTGCCCAGGTGCTCAGAATGATGGCGAGCGCAACGCCGCCGCCGGCAACCATGATCGCGGCCGAGCGAATACGGCGCATCAACTCCACATAGGTGCGTCGGGAATTGCCGATCAGGAGGATCGCCAGCAGAGAATGCTCTCGCTCATTACCCGCGCCGAACAGCGGGATCGCGTGGAACACTTCGTCCGCAGCCGGGTCTCCGGACCACTGCACCAGACGCAACGTCTCCTTTTTGGACTGGCGCACGGCATCGACCATAGGCTCCAGCTTTTCAGCTGGCCGTTTGCTCTCTGTCGAATCCGTCCCAGCATCGACTAAGAACTCGGGCGAGAAGCGCTCGCCGCGATTCTGATACAGCAGCACGCGCATTCCCACCGGCAGGTCGAGGCCGGAAAGAAAAGTTTTGTCGAGACGGCGTCCGCCGATCACGTAAACTGGACGCTCCCCCGCCCGTATCGGACGCACGGCGAACAACCCGAGGGTTGGTCCATCCGGAAGGTCCTCCTGCTTTAGAAATGCTCCCCGGTCGGCAACTGCGGTGAAGCTATCAATGGCATTGGCGTTCTCCCGGTATCCAAATTTCGAAGGCCATTGCGCGGAGGAAGCAATGGTTCCATCACTCTCGACAAACTCCAGAAAGTCGAGTTGATTATTCTCCGCGATCGTCCTCGCTAACTCAAAATAAGGACCCGCATCAGGAGAGGCGCGGTTCAACGCCAGGGCCATGCGGGTCACCGCTTCTGAGGAGGCAATAGTCCCCACGGATCGCGCTACAAGGTCACCTTGGCGGTTGAATTCGCGATGAAACTGCGTGACGAGCGCAGCCGTTCGTTCGTCCTCACTGTGCCCGAAGGCTCTGCGAGTGACCTCCGAGACCAGCAACGCCACGGCCGCCACCGACAAAAATACCGTCAGCGCGAAAACCGTTAGCAGTTTGCGGCGAAACATCATGGTTTCTGGGTTTCCGGAACAAGCCAACGAGCAAGCACGCAACCGAACTTCGCATCATATCTCACACGGCTTGCAACTCGCGCATCCAGGCTTACCGCGGACTATCGCGGCTGCCGATCGGCCTGCTCGTTCTGGTTTGCCATGCTCATGCCGCGTAGCACGTCGTTGGCGAAAAAGAATTTTCCATCGGCCGGCACCATCATGATCTGGAGCTTGTCCGAGAGCCGCTCGGCAATGATCTTATTAATCAGCAAGGGATTTCCCTTCAACACCGCTGCCTCACTCTGCAGGCGATCGGCATCGGCCGCTGCCGTTACCCGGATGCGGTCCGCCTCGGCGCCCGCCAGCAACTTACGCCGTTCCGCTTCAGCCTTGCCGTCGATGACCTTGGCCTGAGCGTCACCTTCAGCATTCTGAATGGTGGCTTCCTTGCGTGCCTGTGCCTCCAGCCGGCTTTGTTCAATCTGCTTCTGCTTGAGAGGCAGGGTGTATTGCATCGCGTCCGATTCTGCCTTAGCCTGCAGAACATGCACGCGCGCCGCGCCTTCCGCCTGCTTCACTTGCCGTGCTTTCGCGGCCTCCGCCTCCAGCTCAGCAATCCGCACTTCCTTACTTTTCAATTCGGTCTCAACGCTCATTTGATCGTTCTCCTGTTCTTTCAGGAGCAGCGCCTGAAGCCCTTCGGCATATTCCTGCGGCAATTGGATGTCCCGCAGCATCACTTCTTTCACCACAATCCCATCCGCTGCGAGCTTCTCGGTGATGAGGGCAGCCGCGCGCTGTCTCACTTCCTCGCGCTTTGCAGAAAAAACATCTCCCACTGTGTAGTTCGGAACGATCTCACGCCACACGCTCGCCACTGTCGGCGGCACGATCTCTTTTTCGACGGGACGCGGCAGGCTTCCCTCGATGTAATCCAGTCGCTTCGCGTCCAGCCGGTATCGCACCGTGATCGATAGGCCGAGCGTCAGCCCTTCTTTTGCCTGGACATTGAGAGGCTCCGACCTCGGGGAAGTTTTGCTCTTCGCTGATCTTCCATTCACTGGTCTTCCATCTTCCGACATTCCCGTCGTGAAGATCTGATCGCGCGTGTCGAAGAGCGCGACATCTTCCACCAGGGGCATCACCATGTGTGCTCCGGCATAAAGCGTCCCGGGAACTGTGCCGCTGACTTCACTGACTCTGACTCCTGCCATTCCACTGGGCACCACCACAATACTGAAAGCCACTAGTAACGGTCCCCAAGCGAGCATGGCCAGCGCTAGCGATGTTCGCCACCGCAGCGCCGGGGGTGCAGCAACGGCTGCTGCTTCGGGCTTCGCCAGCATCCGCCGGTACAAAATCTCGCGATAAAGATCATAGGCGAGAATGCAAACCGCCGCGACCATCATTCCCAGGCCGACTGCAATCAGCAAGTATTTCAATGCGAGCATCGTCGTTCTCCTTTGCTTTTAGCGCTTCTGCTGCGTTTTGCTGGCGCCGCTGGTCTGAACAGCGCCTGTCCTGACAAAGAACAGCCGGATCAGTTGCCCGAAAATCAGTTCTTCGGCTAACAAAGCCACTGCTAACGAAAAGACCATCCCTGCCACCACCGCCATTAATGTCATTGCGATTTGCATGATGCCCTCCCGACGTCCTTGTTAAGCAGGACGAACGCCAAAGCTACGCTATTCAGTACAGGTGAGTTAGGTGCTGAGCGCGCCCGCGCCAAAGTGGCTCAGAGAGGACACTGTGTCGAAGGCAACACATGATGGCGCATAACAAAGCTGCAGGAAACGGAGGCGCAACTGGAAAGAATCGACACAGAAAGGAGGGGCGCGACGGTTGTCTCCTCTTCTCTATTTATTTAGGGCACTGTGTCTATGTGATGAAAAAGCTGCTCCGACATTTGACTTCCCGTTCGTCCCGTCGCTATTGTTGCCCGCATGAACATTGTCAAAGCCACTCGCCAGTTTGAAGCGTGGCTGGCGCAGCGGACCCATATCGATATGAAGGACCTTCGCCTGAAACACGAACGGATGAAAGCGGAGCTATTTCCTTTTTTTCGTGCCATTTATTATCGTTGGGCGCAACTCTGGCCCGAGATCTGTGCCGATCTGGCGAAGGCGCCGAAAGTCCTCGCCGTCGGCGACCTGCACGTAGAAAATTTCGGCACATGGCGCGATATCGAAGGCCGTCTCATCTGGGGTGTGAATGACTTCGACGAAGCCTGGCCCATGGCCTACACAATCGATTTAGTGCGTCTCTGTGTCAGTGCGCACCTTGCGATCGATGCCGGTGGTCTTCCGCTCAAGCGTGAAGACGTCTGTGGAACCGTCCTGCAAGGCTATCGCGAAAGCCTTCTCGAAAAAGGCCTCCCATTTGTCTTGGGTGACAAACATGTGTGGCTGCGCAATATCGCCGAAGGGAGGCTCCGCGATCCCGTCCGCTTCTGGCAAAAGATGGACGCACTCGCCACCCTGAAAACCGAAGCCCCGGTCAGCGCTATTGATGCGCTTGAGCATCTCATGCCCGCGCCCGGAATAAAGTATCGACTGGCTCATCGCGTGGCCGGACTCGGGAGCCTGGGCCACGCCCGCTATGTGGCCATCGCCGATTGGCATGGAGGCCTCATCGCCCGTGAGGCCAAAGCGCTCGTCCCGTCCTCCAACTGCTGGGCGCAAAGCCTGGGTGCTCGAAAAGATCCCGGCCCCGCCGAAATTCTCTACCAGACCATCATCAACCGCGCCGTCCGCTGTCCCGATCCATTCGTCCAGCTGCGCGGGCGCTGGATCGTCCGGCGTCTCGGTCCCTACTGCTCGCGCATTGAACTCGGTTCGTTGGGCGGACCCGATACTGAACTCCGCTTGCTCCACGCAATGGGATGGGAAACCGCAAATGTGCATCTCGGCAGCCCATCCGCACGCAAATTCGTACTTCGCCATTTGGACAAACAAAAAGCGAGATGGCTGCACAACGCCGCAGAGGTCATGCTCGAGGCCGTACGCGACGACTGGAACGCCTGGAAGAAGAAAGGGTATCTCTGATTGGGTGTGGTGCTCTTTTAGTCCGACGCTGCGATCAAGATCAACAAGAGAGAAGCGAAATTTATCGTCCCGCCGAAGCCCTGCTACAGTTTTCACCGGATTGCTTCCCTAAGGCTGTCCCACGCACACTTAGTTAACCTGGCCAGCATTCATGAAACAAATGGACGTCGAGGAATGGACCGTCACAAAAGGGACCACCGGAAGCCTCCTAACGGAGACCTGTTTGCCAGCCTGCTCGCTTCTCAATCCAGGTCGCGGCGACTGGATGATCGAATACGCCATCTGTGCGCTCAAGCTGTGGCCACCACCGATGCCGACGAACTGAATCGAATCCTTGGACAGCTTTCCGGTTCCCTTCGTGCCCATACCGAACGTGTGCGGCAACTAGCCGTCAAACGTCCCACCCCTCCTGAGCGGCGTCGCCTCTAGGTTTCCTAGCGTTCGGCATCGAACATACGGCATACCGTGAATCCTGTAATACTGCCGGTCGCTATGAACAAAGCTGAAAGTGACCGAATCCACGAACTTTGCTCGCTGATCGCGGTGGAGCAGGACCATCAAAGGCTTCAGGCTCTGATCGGAGAACTGAACCGCATTTTGTCTGCTAAGGACCAACGTCTTCAGGAGAGGAAGGAGGACGTCCGTAAAAGCGATTAGGTTCTCGAGCGAAAACGCGAATCGCTTACCAACGTTCGACTAGAAGGAACTGATTGGTTTGCGGTCGTTTTCAAGGTAGAGCTAAGAGGCAGAGTTTTCTCCGTACCTTCTACCTTCGGATTTAAGCGAATATCCGTAAGAGTCCGGTCAAAACTGCAGGTTTTCCTGACGGGAAGCGACGAGCCAAGCGCATCCAAGCTGTATGGGCACTTTGGCGAAGGAAGACATCATCGTTAAGAAACCTACAAGGTCGACTAAGTTGACGCCGTTGCAACCCGGTGCTCGTTCCAACGGCGGCGGTAAAGCGGTGAAGAATGTCATTTTATTGTCGCTCCCGGATAGGGAGTACAACCTGCTTCGTCCTCATCTGGAGTCCGTCGAACTGCCGCAATATGAAATCCTCGAGGAGCCCGGAGAGAGAATCGACTACACATATTTTCTGAACGATGGAATGACGTCTCTGGTCGCTCTGAGCCGCGATGGCAGAAGCGTGGAAGTCGGCATCGTCGGGAAGGAAGGGATGGTGGGAATGTCCCTGATCGCTGGTCTGCAGCAGGGAACGTTCCGCGCCATCATGCAAATGGCGGGGGACGGAATGCGCGTCAGGGCGGAAGTTTTTCAGGATATTCTTTTATCCACTCCGACGCTACGCACGCAACTCAGCCGCTTCGCGCTGATGCACGGGATGCAGGTCGCCCAGCTCGCTGCCTGCAATCGTCTGCATGAGGTTGAACAGCGCCTGGCCCGCTGGCTGCTGATGTGTCAGGATCGCTTCGATTGCCAGTCGCTTCCCTTGACTCACGAATTCCTCGCGCAGATGCTCGGCACCGGGCGTCCTAGTGTAAGTCTGGCGGCGGGCTCTCTCGAAAGCGCAGGGCTGATCGAAAACCTGCGGGGCTCCGTCAAGATATTAAATCGCAAGAGCCTGGAAGATGTCGCGTGCGAGTGCTATAGAGTCATCCAGCACTTCAACGGCGGCCTCGGCCTGAAGTAACGATCGCCTAAATCCTCCCCACAATCCAGAAGTGTAAGCGAATCCGCCCTGAAGGTAGTCCGATGCGCTGTAATCATTGACAACACGATACGCGGTGAGTTGATACGTTTGGGGGTGATTGTCTGAGTTGTGCGTTACACTATCTCGCCGCCATGCCGCACACCTCCAATAAACCCAACCACCTTCTCAGCCAACTCGAAGCCGCAAAGAGCCGCTTCGATCCGGGACAGGCTACGATAGTCGCCAAGCTTCTGGCAGAAATTTCACGACTGCAGCTCACCGACCCACGCCAACTCATACGCTTCCACGAGTGCCTCCTCTTCCTGCGTGCCTTTCCCCACGCGGTATCTCAAATCGCGCGGGTCGAGAATCTTCTCAACACCTTTTACCAACGCGTCGACAAACTGCAGGCCGCGAATGCCGACATGTCCGTTTTCGATGACTTTGATACTTCCGGCATGGCGGGCACTACCATGCAGGACACTCTCTCTTTCGACGTGGCACGGTGGCTCGTAAGCCGCATTCCGAAGGATGTCGACATCGCCTGGGACGATTACTGGGAGGATTACCAGGCGGAGCGTACCCGCGGCAACACGTGGCCGCGCTTCATTCCGCTGCTCGAAGAAGACGCCGACGCGGAGGCCAACATCCCCTGGCCGGCGTGGCTCGACGCGGCCCGAGGCCGTCAGCAGCCGCTCATCTGGCTGCTGAGCCGATTCGCGCAACTTCCCCTTTCCGCTCGCCAGCGAGCCGAACTCTACGACTCACTTCGCCTTCCGCTTCGTTGGAGACTCGGGAACTTGAAGCTCTCTCGCACCCGGAAGTGGAAGCGTCCGCTCCGTTTTTACTTTCACAGCGGGGGACTTATTCAGCGCAGTGAAGTTTCTCTCGCCCGCGAGATCGCCCAGCCCGCTCCCAAGATCGAGAAACTGTCGCTCGCGGCGGGAGAGGCCGTTATGCAAGACATTCGCGAAATCATGGTCGTGCGCTACCGCGAACTCTATGGCACTACGCTCGGCGATCCCAGTTCGGTAGTGCGCGCCGATCTCGGCCGAGGCGTCGTGATGCATTTCTGGGGACTGCCTTCGGAACGCCGTCTCCCGCTGCGCGCTTACCTGGCCGGCTACACTCTGAAAAACGGCGTCCCCATTAACTACATTGAAGCCATCGGGCTCTGCGAATGGATCGAGGTGGGCTTCAACACTTTCTATACCTATCGCCAGGGCGAAACCGCATGGATCTATGCTCAGGCCCTGCGCTGCCTTCGCGCCCTCACCGCCGCAACATGCATTTCGATTTATCCATATCAGATCGGCCAGAACAATGAAGAAGCGATCGACTCCGGCGCCTTCTGGTTCTACCGTAAGCTGGGCTTCCGTCCTGGACGCCTCGACCTTCAGGCTCTGTGCGAAAGGGAAGAGACGCGGATCGCTGCCAACGCGCAATATCGCACTGCGCCTCGCACCTTGAGGCGGCTCGCAGAAGCGCACATGTTCTACGATCTCTCCAATGAACAAGTCGGAGTTGCTTCTGCTTTGAAGGGACAGGTTTTGAAGGAGCGGGTTTTGAAAGGGCGCGGCTTCAGCCGCTCCGTAAAGGCCGTCAAATCAAGTGCGGCTTCAGCCGTGGAGGGACAGTCCGGACTGTGGGATACCTTCTCCACTCGCAACCTGGGCCTGAGAATCAACCGTCGCATGGCCCGCGAATTTAGCGGAGGCATCGACAAGATTCGTGAAGATTCGATCTCGACCGTAACTGCTGCTCTGGGAATCCATTCGAGTGGCTGGGCTCCAGAACAAAAGCAAGCCCTCGGAAACTGGTCCCTTGTCCTGGCGTTAATACCCCACTTGGCCAGTTGGAGGTCCGAAGAGAAGCGGGAGCTCGTCGATATTATTCGCTCCAAGTCTGGCAACACCGAGATGCGCTATCTTCGGCTAACTCAGCACCATGTGCGCTTGCGCGACGAACTTCTCCGCCTGGGGTCGAAATCCTAGAACCGAAGTCAGGAACCAAGAGGTGCCCAATCCATCTGCCCCGCGCTAGAATTCGGCGCCTCAACCTGGAGGTCGCGGTCGGAGTCGACCCTGGCCTAGCGTACGGGGCCCGCACATTTCGCGCTAGTCAGGCAAACTCTCTCGCTTGCCGAATCTCCAGGGACGGACTCAAAGGAGGATTCTAATATGCAAGTGCTGCAAATTATTAATCAACCGGGCCCATTATCGCTTAAAGCTCAGTTCAACGCCCCACTGGATGGTCCCGCGCTGCTGGTCGTAACTAGCAGCCTCTGGACAAGCACACCCAACACCATGATGAAACTGTTCGTCAGTCTGGACGGAACACAAATCGCGACCGGCCAGACATGGTCCAACGCACAGGCGACTCATCGGGTCCTGCCGACGCTGTTTGTAGGTTTCAATCTGACCATTGGTCAGCACGTGCTTACGCTGTCTCTTGGAGGCGACGGTGTAACTTCCGATCTGAATGACTTCTTCAATGCGTCCCTTTTGTACTGATCGAGACCGGGCAGCAGGAAACGCACGCGTAAGAAGAAGCACAAACTCAGATATACTTCTCCCGTGGGGCCGTACTGACTTTGCTGGAAGCTCTGCAATCACGCCTGAAAGTTCTCGAGGATGAGATCCTGCGCCTGACTAGGCTAGCCTCCGGGGCGGTCGACAAGGCCGAATAGGACAACTTCTGGCGTCTGGCGCAAGACCTGCAGCGCGAAGCCCGAGAGCTACGCTCGCAGATCAGGAAGATATCACAACCCCCAACCGCGGACGCCGAGTGTCACACGGACTCCTGTCCGCTCGCTCCGACGCGGTGATCTTCGCCCTTCACGAATTAGGTGGACTGGAGCGCTTCTCTGCGTCTCTCCTCCGACGTCTGCCTCGCTTCCTGCGCGATGGTTGCTATAACGTAATCGTACACTACCGCTACCGCATCTTCGGCCGCTCTGAGCTCTGCACACTGCCTTGTGATCCGGATCGCAGCCGCTTTCTCGATCTGTAGTAGTAAAATGTCGCGGTGCTCCAGCGGTGAGCCGGGTCAACGACTACTGACTGAAGATCAACAATTTAGCTACAAATTCCTACAGGACGAGGCTTCTTCATGGCAGATCGGGCATTAGCAGACATGCAAGCCAGCAGCATCGATTCCATTCTTCAGGAGCAGCGCAGCTTCGCGCCACCCGCGGAATTCAGCCAGCACGCTCACATCAAGAGCCTTGCCGAGTACGAGCGCGTCTATAAGGAATCTGTTGACGATCCCGATAAGTTCTGGAGCCGCATTGCCGACGAACTACACTGGTTCAAGAAGTGGGACAAAGTTCTCGAATGGAATTCCCCGTGGGCAAAGTGGTTTGTCGGCGGACAGATTAATCTCTCCTATAATTGCCTCGATCGCCATGTTCAGAGCGCGCGAAAAAATAAGGCCGCCATTATTTGGGAGAGTGAGCCCGGCGAAGTTCGCACGCTCACTTATCAGCAGCTGCATCGCGAAGTGCAAAAGTTCGCCAATGCTCTAAAGTCGCTTGGAGTGAAGAAGAATGACCGCGTCGCTATTTATATGGGCATGACTCCAGAGCTGCCGATTGCCATGCTGGCCTGCGCCCGCATCGGCGCGCCTCATACTGTGGTTTTCGGCGGATTCGCCTCCCACGCTCTGGTCGATCGCATCCACGACTGTCAAGCTTCCGCGGTTATCACGCAGGATGGTTCCTACCGCCGAGGCTCGGAGGTCAAACTTTTTCCCGCCGTCGAAGAAGCACTCAAGTCCTGCCCCACCGTGAAGAACGTCGTCGTCTACAAACGCACGGGCACGCAGATCAACATGCAGCCGGGCCGCGATCACTGGTGGCACGAGCTCATGGCCAAGGCATCCGATGTATGTCCCGCCGAGCCGCTCGACGCCGAGCATCCGCTCTACATTCTTTACACCTCCGGGACCACCGGCAAACCGAAGGGCGTGGTTCACACCACCGGAGGATATTCCGTCGGCACCTATCTCACCACCAAATGGGTTTTCGATCTCAAGGAGGAAGATACCTACTGGTGTACTGCCGATATTGGATGGGTCACCGGCCACAGCTACATCGTCTACGGACCGCTGCAAAACGGCGCCACCAGCCTGATGTATGAAGGGGCGCCCAATCAGCCCGAACCGGATCGCTTCTGGTCGATCATCGAGCGCCATCAGGTCAACGTCTTCTACACTGCGCCCACGGCAATCCGCACTTTTATTAAGTGGGGCGATGAGTGGCCGAAGAAACACAATATGAAGAGCCTGCGTCTGCTGGGCACAGTCGGCGAACCGATCAATCCCGAAGCCTGGATGTGGTATCGCGAAACCATCGGCGGCAACCGCTGTCCCGTCGTCGATACCTGGTGGCAGACGGAGACGGGGCACATTATGATTACCCCGCTTCCGGGCGCAATCGCGACCAAGCCGGGCTCGGCAACGCGGCCCTTCCCCGGCGTCGTCGCGGAGATCGTGACGATGGATGGGCAGCCCGTTCCCGACGGCTCTGGAGGATTTCTCGTTCTGCGGCGGCCGTGGCCTGGAATGCTGCGCACTGTTTACGGCGACCCTGACCGCTATGTGAAGAATTACTGGTCGCAGATTCCCGGTGTCTACTTCACGGGCGACGGCGCGCGCAAAGATAAAGACGGATATTTCTGGATCATGGGGCGGGTCGATGACGTGCTCAACGTCAGCGGCCACCGCCTGAGCACGATGGAGATTGAATCCGCGCTGGTCGCGCATGAAGCGGTTGCAGAAGCTGCCGTGGTTGGCCGTCCGGATGACCTCAAAGGCCAGGCAATCTCCGCTTTCGTCACCCTCGAGCATGGACGCCAGCCGACCAATGAGTTGAAAGAAGAATTACGCAAGTGGGTCGCGAAAGAAATCGGAGCGCTGGCCAAGCCCGATGATATTCGCTTTACCGACACTTTGCCCAAAACCCGCAGCGGCAAAATCATGCGGCGCTTGCTGCGCGAATTGGCCAGCAGCGGCGAGGTGAAAGGCGACACTACTACACTGGAAGACTTCGGCGTGATCGCGCGTTTGAAGGAGAGCGACGAGGTCTAAGGGTACGCGGACTCGCGGAATTCAAAAGGCCTGCGGTGCAGGCCTCATCGATCCCACTCTTGCAAGAACGCAAGACTGGGCACCCTTACCAGCGATCCGTATAGAAAGATGTAGCGCTCAATCCTCTTGCGGCCAGCGCCTTTACTGCTTGGTCCTGACTCCCTCGAAGGCTGGGCTGCTCTTCAACCGTTCGGGAAAATGTTTCTCATAACTCGCCAGAGTGGGGCAGATGAGGTGGTGCGCACGTGTGAAGCCGAAGGACTTCATCTCAGTCATCGCTTCGTCGGCGGTCCAGCCCTCGTCCGCCATTCGGTAGGCAGCAACCATCATTCCGGTGCGATCATCGCCGAGGCGGCAGTGCACAAAAATCTTCTTGCCCTTGTTTTCATGGACTACTCTTAGAAACTTGGCAAAGACTTCGTCGTGTGGCCAGGGGCAGTGCCAGGGAATCGCGACATATTTCATCCCCAGGCTTTTGACGATTGTTTCCTCTGTTTCGTCGTTGGCGTGTGTATCGATAATTACATCCATGCCAAGTTTCTTTAGCGCTTTGATCCCTTCAGTTCTGACCAGTCCTCCGCGATAGAGCGTAGGAGTGACCTCGCCAAAATTTGGTACGCCTTTCTCGTCCAACTTGCGCCCGATGGCGCGTGTGGCCGGTGACTGAGTTTCCTGTTTTGTTTGCGGAGCGTTCGCATCCACTCCCGTGCTGAAGGCAAAAAGCAAAACGATGGAAAGAATTCTGATGAGGCGAAGACTGCAGATCATAGGCCAATTACTTTAGATCTCCATCATAAATGGTTCCGGACCTCTCACAGTTCGATGTTAGTTCGATATCGAACATTCATGGCGGCAGAAAACCGCTAGGCTGCATCTTACTCTTCGAAAAATGGAAGAAAAAGAATTGCGTTGTCCGTATTGCGTGGTCAGTGACAAGTTCCATACCATGACGGTTCTGGCCAATGGACAATTGATCTGCAAGAAGTGTGGCCACATCGTGTTTCCCAACGACAGGGCCTTCCGATGTCCTTGTCCAAAGTGCCTGGAAATTAATTCGTCTCCCCGGGTTCGCCGGTTGCGGCAGCGGTAGCCCGCAATAAGGAATCCAGGCTCATGCGCAGGCCTCTCGCAGCGCGGGGAAAAGATGCTCCACCAGTTGATCGGTTTTCGAAACCACGTTGCGGATGCCGGCGGCATGGGCCTCGTGCAGCAGCTCAGCCGAGGCATGCATCGTAAACATCAGCATCGCTGTGTTCGGAGCGATCGCTTTAATTCGCCGCGCGGCCTCGAGTCCATCCATCAGCGGCATCTGCAGATCCAGCAGCACGATGTCGGGCTTCAATTCCTTGACTTTTTCTACTGCTTGTTTGCCATTCTCCGCTTCGCCACATACCTTCCACTGCGGATCTTGCTCGAGGCAAGTGCGCAGCATACGCCGCAGTAAGGCATTGTCGTCGACAATTAGGATGGTATGCGCCATACAGACCTGCTTTCTCCCTTGGCAGGCTGCTGGCCGGGCCACGTCGTAAAAGGTCGACGGACGGCTACATGGAAGGGTGTCCTTACCTTATGCTTCTTGATCGGGAAGTCCATACAGGACTTAACGTACGCTAGCGCACAATCATGGGTAAGCTTTGCGAATTGAAGGTGAAGTCGGATGGCTATCCTGCCCAGAGTCGGTCACGGTAGGTGCGACCCCAAGTCACAGAATCGGAAGGGAATTGCCCCGGCAATATTGTTGTAGCCCCCAGATTCCTCAGATGTCAGCATGAAGGGTGGCCCGGCTGTGCTCCTGCGTCCCGTCCGCAAGTCACGGGCGGGACGTTGGGGGGCAATTTAGTGCCTATCGCTGTCTCGGTGATCCCGATCATCGGGGTGAGCGTGACGCCAGTTCCAGTATTGCGACTGTTCCCGCTTGTTCGCCTTGGAGAATTCGTGAGAATCCCTGCGGTTTTCGGTGAGGTACTGGTTCCAGGCGCGATTCTCGTTGTCATCCCAGTTGTGATAATCCTTGTGCTGTTTATCGTAGACGCGGACCTGAACGCCGGCCTCTTGAGGCACGGGGGCGGCCATCATTGATATTGGCGCGGCGAGGGCCGCGGTGAGGAAAAACGAAGCGAGGTAATTATATGGTCGTTGCATGCGTGGTCTCCCAAGGTTCGGAATGTCCGCGGTTGGAAATGCGGCAGGTGTTAGTGTGCGCCGGGAGCGGGGGGGATTAATGTGTCGTATTGCTCAGGTTTAGTTGGTTCCGTCGTGGCGATGAAAGGGGGCGTGCCAGCCCCGGCTTGTTAAGCGTCGCAATTCAGCACCAGATGTACAGGGCGGGAGGGGTGACGATTAAATGTTGAAGGGGCCGTGTTTCTTGAACATATGGTCACGGTGCTGTTCGTAAAGTTGTTGTTCGGCAGTCTCTTGAGCTTGCGAATGATAGAACTGTTTTTGACAGCCAGGCCACATGCACTCTCCATCAAGTATTTGCCCTTCAGGGGTTCTTTGAATCCTTAGATAATCCGATGGTTTTCCTAGGTTAAGGGGATTCTGATTCATGAGTCATGATGGCAGGGAGGCCAGCCCCCCTAGCGATTGAGCCGACGGAACATGATGTCGTCGTATTCCACGGGATGGATTGCAGAGTAAAAGTCCTCCAGTATCTCCTTGTGTAGGAGGGACTGCAGCTTGTCGTACTTCTCGCGATCAACATCCTCTAGGTTTTCCGAGGTGATGCCGGCGCAGTGAAATCTCGCGATCAAATGCCTAATGATCTGGTTATCAAGCGCTCCGTGCAGCATCGGGGCAAGCGTCCGAGCAACATCGGGCGACGGCTTAGCGCAGTAGCGGACATACACCTTTGCTGCAATATCCATCACTTTTGCGGCCTGACCGTATGAACTCTTGTGGATCGGCACGCCCGCCTCTCGTTGTTTCTTCTTCTGCGCCCTGTCAATGTTCTGCGTAAACCAGGCGCAGAATTCTTTATGCAACTGATCGTAGTCCCCCTGCTCCCGAATACCCTCAAACCTTTCAAACGTATCCTCTAGCCTTTGGAGTATCTTGGGTGTTGAGCCTTTCTGAAATAGCCACTTCATCGCCGTGAAGTCTAGTGCCATGTCGATCATGTTCTTTGTCCTTGCTCCTTCTGCTTCCTGCGCGCTGGCAGCCGACTTTGTGCTCGCTTGAGTGGTCATCGTTCCCCTCAATAGCTTTACTCGATCCCTAACTCTTTCGCCAGAGCCTTCCACTTACTATCCACCAAAGCTTTCGTCTTCGCGTCCATGACAATCTCGTCGGGCCAGGGGCGGGTGAAGCCTTCGGTGGGCCATTTGCGAGTGGCGTCGATGCCCATCTTCGATCCGTAGTTGGGGAGGCGGCTGGCATGGTCGAGAGAATCCACGGGGCCAAGAGTGAATTGAATATCGCGTTCGGGATCGATGTGGTTCAGAACCTTCAGGGTCACGTCGGCGAGATCCTGCACGTCTACATCTTCGTCGACAACGATGATGCACTTGGTGAACATGGCCTGACCCAGCGACCAGATCGCGTTCATCACTTTGCGCGCCTGACCAGGATAGGACTTGCGGATGGAAACGATCATCAGGTTGTGGAAGACGCCTTCGATGGGAAGATTGATATCGATCAATTCAGGGATGGTGAGGCGCATCAGCGGGAGAAAAACGCGCTCGACGGCCTTGCCCATGTAGGCGTCTTCCATGGGCGGCTTGCCGACAATGGTGGTGGCGTAGATAGGATCTTTGCGATGCGTGATGCAGGTGACGTGGAATACGGGATAAAGATCTTCGAGGGAGTAGAAGCCTGTGTGGTCTCCGAAGGGGCCTTCAGTGCGGAGCTCGTCTAGATTGACGTAGCCTTCGAGGACGATCTCGCTCGTGGCCGGGACTTCGAGGTCGACGGTCTCGCATTTGACGAGTTCGACAGGCGCGGCGCGGAGGAATCCGGCGATCAGGTATTCTTCGACATCCGGCGGCGCGGGGACGATCGCGGAGAAGGTTACGGCGGGGTCGGTGCCGATGGCGACGGCGACTTCAAGTTTGCCGGAGGGCATGGGGCAGGCAGCCAATTGTGATCCTCCACCGGTACGGGCCATGATATCCACGGCTGTGCGCGCAAAATCCGCATGGTCCGCCTGGGCTACATCTGCGGCGTTTCGCAGAGCCTGACGGTAATGCTCGGCGGCGACTTTCTGCCGTTGCCAGTGCGCGCCGGTGGTGCGGGAATCGAAGACCTGGAGGCGATACATCCCGAGATTGCGTTTACCGGACTTGGGGTCCCGCGTGGTTACGCAGGGGAGTGTGATGAAGCGTCCGGCGTCCTGGGGCCAGCACTGCAGGATCGGAAAGTCGAATAGCGAGAAATTATCGCGCTTGATCACTTCTTTGCAGGGGCCGGTGGCGACGGTTTTGGGGAAAAACTTGCCAGCTTCGGTGAGCAGCGGAAGCATTTTTAGTTTGTCGAGAAATCCCTGCGGGGACTTCAGGTCCATGAAGACGCGGATGCGATCGGCAAATTCGTCGAAGGAATTGACGCCGAGCGCGAGCTTCATGCGAGCTTCGGAACCGAATTGATTGATGAGAACTTGAGATCCGGGATGGCCTTTGATGTTTTGAAAAAGGAGAGCGGGGCCACCGGGAGCTGATAAGCCGCGCCGGGCCCCGCCCAGATGGACAGCCGATGGCGGCTGTCCCAACATGTACATCTTGCTGACCCGGTCTGTAATTTCTGCGATTTCGAGGATGGGATCGACTTCAGTTCGGATGCGTTTGAGTTCGCCGGCGCGGTCGAGGGCGGCGATCCACTTACGGAGGTCGTCGAAGGGCAAAAGGGGATCTCCTTGGAACGAATGATTATACCGAGTTGGCAGTGCCGAGTATTGGGTAGGGCAGTCTTTAAGGAAGCGAGCCGGACGGGCGATTATTGTGTCGCAAAAAAGCGACACATCGCGCGGCTCGCCCAGATCCTTCGCGGCGCAAAGAACGCTTGCACAGGATGACAACGCTTCTTTTACAGTTTGTTGCGGAGCATGGCGATCACGTCGTCGGAGGTGATGACGCCGACAAGCTTGTTGTGTTCGTCGATGACTGGAAGGGTAACGAGATTGTATTTGTCGAAAAGTTCGGCGACTTCGTTGTCGGCGGTTTGGGTGTGGGTGAGGACGAGAGGCTCCTGCAAGAGAGAAAGAAGCGGAGTATCGGGCTTAGCGAGGACAAGTTTGACGAGCGGAACAGCACCCGCAAGAGTACCGTGAGAATCGACGAGGTAGATGGTGTTGACGGATTCGATGCCGCCCTCGAACTCGTGCATGACGCCAATGGCATTTTCGACGGTCGCTGTGACGGGAAGAGCCAGGAACTCCGTGGTCATGCGTCCGGCGGCGCTTTCTTCGCGATGCTCGAGGAGTTCGACGACCTCCTGGCTGGCTTCGGGCTCCATCTCAACCAGAATCTGTTCAGTGCGATCCTGCGAGAGGTCCGCGAGCAGGTCGGCGGCCGCGTCGGGATCCATTTCTTCAACGATCTCGGCGGCGCGCTCCGAGTCCAGCGATTCGACGATGGATTTCTGAACCTTCGGATCAACTTCCTCCAGAGTCTCGGCCGCGACATCCTCATCGAGCGTGCGGAAGACAGCCTCGCGCTCATCGGGAGCGAGATCTTCGACGATGTCTGCGATGTCCGCAGGATGGAGTTTGGCGAGGCCATCGTGAGAAATTTTAAGTTTGATGCGGCGCGCGGGATCGGTTTCGATGAGGTCGACGAACCTCCAGGGAATGGAGCGAGGGGGAATTCTCTGGAGCAGGAGGTCAAGGGCCGCGTGGGGCGCAAGTCCGCGAAGAAGGCGGCGCACAGCGCCACGGGCGCCGATATCGACAGAATGGACGCGCAGGATGGCGCAAGGGCGCCCAGCTTCGGTCATTGAGTCGACTTGAAGGTCGACGTCGTTGACGCGGACCACCTTGCGTCCATGGACGTCGATGACTTGCTGATCGAGCAGATCGCGTTCAAGCAGGAATAATCCTTCAGAACCGTTCGCTGTGGGCCAGTCGGACAGATTGCCGGAGGCATGAATATTCGTATCGATGGTGGAGACAGCCGAGAAGGGAAGCAGGCGATTGCCGGTTTTGGTTTTGACGATGAAGGAAGCAATGCGGTTGCGATCTTCCTGCGGAGCGAGAGTGACTTCGCGCACGCGTCCCGTGGCCACGCCGGAAACGTCATACACCGTGGCGCCGAGAAGCGCGGAAAGAGGCAGGATGGTCATCCCGGCTAGAGAATAGCGGAGTTTGGCGGGAGAATGAAATGATTTTGTGGGGGATAAGCGAAAAAAATTCCGGCCCCAAAGAACATCCCGGCTGAGACTGAACGGCGGTGGGTTTTGAAACGGCGAAAGTATAATCACTTCAACTGCGGAAGGGCTTCCGGGTGGATGTGACAATCGATGGGTGACAAATCAATGGATGACATTTTGAGCCTGCCTCCGCCGAAAGCCGATGCGCGGCGGCCCTACGGCAGCGACCAGAATCAGTTGGTCGATTTGCGGTTGCCTAAAGCGAAAGGGCCGCATCCGCTGGCAATCAGCCTTCATGGAGGCTACTGGCGGGCGAAATACGATCTGGAGTATATGGGTCATCTGTGCGCTGCTTTGACGGCGAGGGGAATCGCTACCGCGAATCTGGAATACCGGCGGGTGGGAAACCCGGGCGGAGGATGGCCGGGGACCTTTGCGGATGTCCGGTCCGCATACCAGTTCTTGATGCAAAATGCCCACCAGCATGAGTTTGACGCGGGGCGCGTGATCGTGATCGGGCATTCGGCTGGAAGTCAGCTCGGGCTGTGTTTGGCGGCGTATGAGAAGGGCGTGAAGGCTGTACTTTCGCTGGCCGGTGTTGTGGATCTGCAGCGGGCGTATGCTTTGCATTTGAGCAATAACGCCGTCGTGAAGTTTCTGGGCGGAACTCCGGCCGAGGTTGGGGACCATTATCGGGAGGCGGATCCGATGAAGTTGGCGATTGGGGCGCAGCAATGGCTGGTGCACGGCGCGAAGGACGACACGGTGCCGCCGGAATTCAGCCGCGACTACGTGAGCGCGAAGCGGAAATCGAAAGAAGATGTGCGGTCGGTGGAGATTACCGAAGCCGGGCATTTTGAGGTGGTCGATCCGCGGTCTCGGGCGTGGAAGGATGTGGAGAAAGTGGCGATGGAGGCCGCGAAGGTCTAGGAGCCGGATCTCTTCCGTATCGCTTGTTCTGTTTCGAGTGCTTGCTGGCGTATGCGGTCGGAAATATCGGGGAGGTCTCTTTCGTAAGGGCGGATTGCGGGAAGATCGTCGGGCTGGCCGACTAAATAGAGCGCGCGCAGCGCTTCCCACACTTGATCGTTTGCGGGATCAACCACTGCCACTTCCGCTCCGGCCATGACACTTGCGCCGGTTCCCACCACTGATCGAATTCGTCCGGGAATTGGGGAGCGGAGTTCTGCGGCCTGCTGGTGGCCGTATTCCAGCTTCGCGATCAGTCCACCTTGACGGATGACCGTGCCGGGGCGGTCCGCATCGGCGACGCGGCCGGTTTCGGAAGACCTAATTTGTGCCGGCTGTAGCAGCGCCAGAATCTGCGGACGGCCTGCGGCATCCCCAAAACGAACCAAAGACAGCGCGGCGTTGCCGCGAACCATCTGTGACGGGTCGGCCAGCATCTTCAGCAGTGTGTCGTGAAAGCCCGCGCCGGACGTGTCTTGGCCCATGACCCAGGCATCCGTGTTCCGCACTTCTTCCACAGGATCGGAGGCCAGGGCAAGCAACTGCGGATACCACGCCTTCGCGGTGGCATCTTGCCGCGTGATTCTCTCGCCCACCTGAACCAAAGCTTGCTGAATGTGACGCGGTTTTTTGGTGTCGTGCAGATATTCGTTTAACTGCTGGTCAGAAAGTTTCCGGCCAAACCAGGTGTTCCACCAGAACAAGAACGGCATCAGGCATATTAGCCAGGCGGTGAGGAAGAAGAGAAGCTTCTGAGTGCGGGACATGCCCGGTTTCGGAGTGGCAGACATATAAAATCAATTCACCACAGAGTCACAGAGACACGGAGAAATTCAAAACGAATCAACAATCTCAGAACAAATCAGAAAAAAACAATGCACAACCAGTAGCTACTCCACGACGTCGGCGTCGAGCACGCGGTCCTGTTCCAGATAATGCGAGACGGCGTACTGCGCCAGAAGCGGCGTCTGCAGCCGGATTTCGGCTCCGATCCAGGCGCCTTTGGGGTATGGGTTCCGCCTCGCTTCGCTTGGCGGCACGACCGAGGCGGCGGTGGCCACAGGGCTTGCGGACAGCCCGCTGCTGCCGAACTGGGGACCGAAGTCGGCGCTTTGGATCTGATCGAACTGCTTGATTTCTCGCCAGGCTTCGTCGCCCACCGTGCCAGAAACGTCAATTTTCAGTCTCACGATCGGCATACGCGAAAGTCAATCACCACGGAGTCACGGAGAAAATAAGTTATTTCTTGGTTCCTCCGTGTCTTCGTGCCTCCGTGGTGAAAATTAGCTGTGCGGAAACCATTGGTAGAGCATGAAGTATACGAGCACCCCGGTGACGCTCACGTACATCCAGAGCGGGAAGGTCCAGCGCGCAATGGAACGGTGGCGATCGTAGCGCGCCCGCAATCCCCGGCTCAGGGTCACGATCACCATGGGGACGATCACAATGGCCAGCGTGACGTGGGGAATAAGGACGATCAGATAAATCACATGCCAGAAGTGGTCGCCCAGAAAGCGAACATCGCCGACATGATAGTGAAAATATAGATAGCAAGCCAGAAACAACGCCGACGAGACTACGGCAGCGATCATGCAGGTGCGATGCGCGGCGATGCGATTGCGGGAAATCATGTAACGGCCAGTGCCCAATAATACTGCGCTGGTTCCGTTTAACCCCGCAATCAAGGCGGGGAAATATGCGTATTGTTCGGCGATCACGCGGCAGGCCTCGTGGTGCGGCGGTTTGCCATCAGGAATGCAAGTCCGAACATCACCAGGGAAAAGAGCAGCAAGGTCGCGATCGCCGAAGGCAGAGGGAACGGTGAATCCATCCCGGGATAGAGAAGGACGCGCAGGGCCTCGACTCCGTAGGTTAGCGGATTCATATACATCAAGACGCGAATCCAGCCCGAGGCTTTGGCAATTGGGAACAGAGCTCCTGATAAGAGCCACAGCGGAATCAGAAACAAGTTGATGATGCCATGAAATGCTTGCGTGGAATCCATCGGCCACGCAATCGCGAAACCGAGCGCTGTCAGCGCAAACGAGACCAGAAACACGACAACCCCCACAAACAGAATCTGCAGCGGATTGAGATGCACGCCGGCGAAGGGCGCGAAGACGAGGAAAATCATGCCCTGAACTGCGGCCAGCGTCGTCCCGCCCAGAACTTTGCCGAGCACAATCGCTGAGCGTGGCACAGGAGCCACCAGGACCGAGAGCAAGAACCCTTCTTTGCGATCTTCAATCACTGACATCATGGTGAAAATTGAAGTGAAGAGAACGATCATGATGAGCGCGCCGGGATAGAAATAGTCCAGGTAGTCCTGTTGTCCCTGGCCATTGCCGGAGCGGAACGAGGAGCCGAATCCTGATCCAATCACGATCCAGAACACGAGCGGCGATGCCAGCACGCCGACCACGCGTGACTTCTGCCGGTAAAAGCGCACGATTTCCCGCCACCAAAGTGTGAACGCGGGAAGCGAAATGCCGGCGGAAGCGGACGCAACCGGTCTCGCGATGGCGGCGGTCTGAGTAGCCATGGGGTCAACTCGCTTTCGTTGGAGGAGTTTTCGATGCCGTGACAACCGCTTTCTTTTTACCGATCATGCCGCTGTCACGCATCTCCCAGTACGCATTCAGCATAAAGACGCCGGAAAGCGTGAGCAGGATCAGGCTCATAAACAGGCCGTCGACGGTGGTAATCATTCCATTCGTCAGCGTCCACGCCACTCCCAGTAGAGGGAGAATGCCAAGCACAAGAGAAAGGGCAAGCATCATAGAAAGCACATTACCTCCCGTGTGGTGCAGTCTAGCAAGGAAGCGAGCCAAACGCGCGATCGTTGCGTCGCAAAAAGCGCGACTCTTCGCGCGGCTGGCCCAGATTCCTCACGGCGCAAAAAACGCTTGTTCGGAATGACAATAGAAAGCACATTACCTCCTGTGATCTGTTGAGTCGGACTGTGCATCGTTTTGTTCGCTCCAGAATTTGTGTCCGGTGCGCCGAATGAAAACGTCTTCGAGCGCGGGCTTGCTCACGGAAAGCGCCTCAATTTCACCCGGAAACGCCTCGACGACTTCCGTCACAAAACGGTGAGCCCCTTCGCGCTCGATGCGAACCTGATTTTCCAGAACCGTCGTCTCTACGTGAAAACGTGCACGAATGCGTTCGGCCAGCACCGCAGCGTCGTGGGCCGCGTCGAGCAGCACGACGTCGCCGCCGATTTCGCTCTTCAACTCGGTGGGTGTGCCCAGGGCTACCAGGTTCCCTTCATTCATGATCGCCAATCGGTCGCAGCGTTCCGCTTCTTCCATGAGGTGTGTAGTCACGAGCACGGAAACATGTTCCTCATCGCGCAAGGCCTGCAGATATTGCCAGAGATCTCGACGCGCGCCGGGATCGAGGCCGGTGGTGGGTTCATCGAGCAAGAGCACTCCTGGATGGTGCAACAATCCTTTTGCCAACTCGATGCGCCGCTGCATTCCGCCGGAAAAAGTTTCGACGAGTTCCTTCGCTCGATCAGCCAAGCCGACTCGCGAAAGGATTTCCTGAATTCGCGTTTTCAGTGCGTGGCCGCGAAGACCATAAAGATGTCCCTGATGCCAGAGATTTTCGTAAGCGGTGAGTTTCAAGTCGACGCTCTGCGCTTGAAAGACTACGCCGATCTGCCGCCGCAGCCGCGCTGGTTCCTGCACGGCGTCGCAGCCCATGATGGTCGCACGCCCTGCGGTCGGAACCATTAACGTGGAAAGAATCCGGAAAAGCGTGGTTTTGCCGCTGCCGTTCGGGCCAAGCAAACCGAACAACTCCGCTGCTCGCACGTTGAACGAGACGCCGTTGAGAGCGGTACGGTGCTCATAGCGATGCACCAGGTTCTCTACGGAAATCACGGACCTGCCGGAGGGAGAGGTTAGTCCCGGGTCAGCGTCGGCGAATGCGGAGACTTTCGATACCAAAGGGGTTCCTGAGATAAATCTTTAATAGTTTACGACGATATGAGGTCTGGCATCACGCGAATAAGGACCCGAGCGCTCGGGACGACATCTGGATTGGGCTCATGCGGCCGAAACATTTCGCTGCGTGCCAGGGACTCGTTCTTCAAACGCCACGGGAACATGCCGCCATACCTGAATCGCCAGGACGACAGTAGTCGCTAACAGCAAAGCTCCCACGGCTACATGAGCCACCGTCGCCGCTACCATCGGCAGCTCTGGTTGCGCCGCGCTCTTGCCCCACGCGATGCGAGTCAGAAAAGCTGTGAAGCCCAGGCAAAGTTGCACAATCAGAAGCGACAGCATAATGATCGCCGGGCGCCTGACCGCCTCAATCTTTGAATACACCAAAAGCGCCCGTACCGCGGTCCAGACCAGGACGAATGACACAACCGCCGCGTGCACCGCGTGCGGCCACCAACTCATGCCATGATGGCGAAACATTCCGCCGAGGATGAGTTGGACATATAAGACGAAAATAGACAGTAAAGTCAGAGTGAAGAGGCTGGGACGCCGCGAATCAAATTCAACGCGCGGTTGTTCTTCCACCCATTTGCGTCCCGTGAAAAGAGCGATCGCAACCGCAATGCAGAAAAATGTTTGTGCTACGGTGGCATGGGCCGTGGAAATCCATGGCGGCTGAAAGAGTAAGACTGTGAGCCCGCCAAGTATAGCTTGAGCGATGACGGTGCAGAAGGCGCCTACTGCCAGCCAGCGCAACCATCTCCGACGCTCAACCAGCAGCGTCCAGAGCGCGATTGCCAGGGTTAGGGTCACCAGTGTGCCAGCCACCATGCGGTGGCTCCACTCGTAGCGCACGCCGCCCACAAAATGAGGGACCTTTACCAGGTAGCCAAAGGACGTCGGCCAGTCTGGCACAGATAAGCCGGCGTCATTGCTCGTGACCAGTGCTCCGGCCGTGATGACCACCAGGGTCGCACACGCCGTGAATACGGCGAAGGCATGGTGCGCGCTATTGTATTTTGCCGGGATGGCTTTCAGATTGTTACCCATCGGCCTGGCAGGGATGCCCCTGCTTCGAAGCGGCGGGCCGGGCCAATTGACCCAGCCCGCTACGTCAACTTGATTTTATCAGAGCGCTCGAGCCTCGCTCGAGGGACAGCCGAGAGCCTGCCCTGAGCTTGTCGAAGGGGCGGCTGTCCGCACATCTGCATCCCGCCCGTCAAGTCCAGCCGCCCTTGGCCTACTCGCCTGCAGCTTTGAAACTCTGATCGACGGTCTTGGTTTCTTTGGGGCCGACGGTAACTTTCTGGTCCTGCTCACCCAGCTTTTCCTGGACGAAAGCAATCGTGTAGTCGCCCGGAGGAAGTCCCTTGATTTCATATTTTCCGGACTTGTCGGTGACCGCGTAGAACGGGCTCTTCACCACGCTGATGTACATCTTCATCCACGGGTGCTGGTTGCACTTGACCGGTAGCATGATTTCTTCGCGGGCGAAATTCTTTTCGATGGCCGGCGAAGAGGGAGGTTGCGATTCATTCCATTCCCGGTTGTCTTTTGGAGTGGGATGAATGTTGTGCGTAGTCTGATCGTCATTCTTGATCTGCACGGTCTGCCCAGCCATAACGCCGAGCACGTGCGGATGATATTTGCAGCCGCTCTGATCAAGAACGACGGGTGTCGCGGGCACGTCGAAGGTGCGGCTGCCCAGTCCGTCTTTTACGTAAACGAATACGTTCGCGAGATCGCCGCCTTCGACAACAACGTTCTCGGCTTCGTTGGTGCCTTTACAGGCTGGGTCCTGGCTCATATCGATCTTGGAGGGCTTGGGCGCGGCGCCATCGAACTTCACCGTCCCGTTTACGGTTGCGACGGTTGCGGGATCAATCGGCGTGGCAGCCGGGGCATTTGCCGCGGGCTGGGACATAGTGTTGCTGGGTTGCTCGGTGTTCTCTTTCTTATTACACGCCACTGTAAGTAGCAAGGCGCATAGCGCCAGCATACTCACAAATATTATTCTCCAACCTGTTTTCTTATTCATGATGTCGTCCTTTCTGGAATCGTCGAAAATTGTTAATCGCTGCCGGATCATCAGTCCGCAGTGGTGTCATCCAACCAAACCCGCCATTCTACCGCGAACCGCCGCTCGCTGCCGCATGTGACTCGGTAGCGGCTTGCTTGCGAATAGTGGGAGGACGAACGCTGGCGGCCTTCGCGTGGGGCATGGAAGCCGCCACTTTCCGCTGCTCTTCCGGCGTTAACTGGAAGATGTAATCGGTCAGCAGCTTTCGATGATCTCCCTCATAGCCTTGGAACGACGGCGGCGTCGGTCCGGCAAACACCCACTGGTTGTTCTGCTGCTTAAACAAACCTGAAGGCATGGACGTTCCCGGGCTGACCGCCTGCGGATCGGTAATCCAGCGCTCGACCCAGTCCGGCTTTAGGCGCTCCTTCGCCAGCAGGAAGTTCGGCGCCGTGGCGATCTTGTCATGCGCGGGATCGCCAGTGGCGTGGCACTTCAAGCACGGGGCGGCCGTACTGGAGAACAGGCTGCGTGCCATGTCGCTTTCCTTGGTCGTCAGCACGGGAACCTGCTCCGGGATGTACGGCATCGGCTGTTGCGACAACGCCTGGAAGAAGCGCACCAGCTTGCGCAGTTCGTTATCGGAGAACGAGTACGTGGGCATCCGTACTTTCAGATAAGGGCGCACGCCGTTGCGGTTACTATCGGTTGTACTCAACGCCGGATTCGAGAGGAATTTGCGCAGCCACTCGGGATCCACGCGGGCTCCTTCCGTCAGAAGTTTCGGAGGCAGTTGTTCCTGATTATCCTGATACTGCTTCAGCCCCATCAGAATCGTTTGTTGGCCCGGTATGAGCTGGTGGCAGCCCATGCAGTTGTATTTCTTGACGATCCACCAGCCTTCTTGAATATCGTGGCGAGCGTCGCCCGGCTTGTATTGATAGCTGGCGGGAAGGGAAGTTTCTTCGCTTCCCATCAGGAAGGTTGTGAGATCGAGCACCTGCTCTTTAGTGAGGTGGACGTTGGGCATGCGCAGAGCTTCAGTTTCGCCCTTCACCTTGCCCTGGTCATAGATGTTGGGCTCGGCCAGCTTGTGTTCGAAGAATCCTTTGTGGTCGTACCAGGGCTCCGTCGCGGGACCGTCGGGCAGGCGCACGAGATCTTCTTTATCTTTGATCGGCTCGGCGTCTTTCCCGCCCCGCTGCGCGGTCTCAGTGAACAGGGCGAAATCAAGACGCTCGATCGGCTTGCTGCCTTCGAAGGTGAGTTCGGTACCGATGCGGCCTTCGTCTTCGAAGCCGGCAATCTCGTGGCAGCCGGCGCATCCGAAGTGCCGCACCCACTTCTGGCCTTCAGCCTTCAGATTCGGATCGTCCATGTACGAGGCTTCGGGATACGCCGACGGTTCCTGCTTTTTCTGCGTCATCAGATAACTCGCGATATCTTCCGCATCTTCCGGTGCGAGGCGCAGGCTCGGCATCACCGTCATGTTCTGCACTTGCAGTTCGTGACCGTCGTTCGGACACTGGCTGTGGTCGAGATCAAACTGATAGGGCAAACCTTTCTTCGCGTAATCTTCGGGACCTATATCTTTCTTTTCGTAGGGACAGTAGGGGCGCGTGCGCTCTCGAGCGTTGTGAATCCAGCGCACGAGATAGTCGTAGTTATCTTTTTCACCGACCCGACTCAGATTTGCGGCGAAGGTGCCACCTTGCATCTGATCGGCTTCGCCAATCGAGTGGCAGGCCATGCATCCGCGAGTCTCGAATAATTCTTTGCCATGCTCGGCGTTGCCGGGTTTGTGCTTGGGTAGCGGGTCGGTGAATCCCGATTGCCAGATGTAAGCGGAGATGGCCTGGATCTGGTGATCATTCAGGCGGAAGTTCGGCATCTTGGTCGTGGGACGGAAATCCGTTGGCTTCTTCAGCCAGACCGGAATCCAATTCTTGTTCAGCTTCAGCCGCACGTCTTTTAAATTTGGCCCGACCTTTTTCTGGTCTTGCATGAGGCTGTGCGACTGGAAATCGAGTTGCTGCAAACGCCCGTCCAGCTTGCTGTTTGCCACTCTCAGGTCGACGGCCTGCGTGTTCAGCCGGTTGGCTTCCTCGTTCGATTGAGCGGCATCCGCCTCTTTCATCAGATATGCGGTCTGCTTGAGATTGTCTGTCTTTTGAGTCTCGATCTGCTTGATCTGCTGACTGATCGAGTTCAAGTCTTCGGGCTCTTTATCGTAGCCCTCGAAGCGATGGCAGCCCATGCAGCCTTTTTGACGAAAGAGGTCTTTACCGTTATTGATGGTTTGCCATTGCACATCCCCGCTGGCCAGGACCATGTCGGCGGCATGGCAATTCTGGCAACCGGCCTGAGAATTCTCTTTGGGAAACAGCGGCCACAGCCAGTGCTCGTAGTTTCCGTGAGCTTTCTCGATGCTTGTAGTAGCCCGGCCATTGCCCTGGTGGCAGGGTGAGCAGCCGAATTTCTCGGGATCGTGAATCGCCAATAGTTCTGGCTGGGGATGGCTGCCGAATGCCTGCGCATATTCGTCAGGCTTGTTCTCGCCTTTCGGAGTCATCGCGGCGGGCGTGATTTTCAGGGGCTCGCGCGCGTTCATGTGGCAGGATTCGCAGCGGTCGACAATGTTGGCCTCAGCAACATTGATCTGTACAATCGCCGGATCCCACTCGGTGGCTCGTTTCTTCAGTCCGTCGATTTGCTGCGGTGTGAGATCAACCATGTGGTCGGAGATGTATTCATCCATCTTCGTCTTGGCCGCGGTAACAGGCTTTAACACATCGCCAAGTTCCAGGCTCAGCTTCGTGCGTTCGTCGCGGATTTCGTTGTAGGTCTCCTCGAGCTGCGGAAAGGTAAAATTCTTCTTGCTGCCGTCGGGGAATGCGACCGTGGCTTGCTCGTTCTTGTACTTGTCAATTTCTTTCCGCTTGCTCGCCTTCTCGGAGTCACTCTTGCTGGTTTCCAACTCGTAGGTGAGCGCGTTGACGTAAGCGCGGCGGTCGGTGAAGACGCTCTGCACGGCGAGCAGGCGGGCGCTGGCGTCGTCGAGCTTTCTGCGAGCTTCCTCGGCTTGCGCCTTCGAGTCTTGATAGGCCTTTTCGTAACCTTGCTTGAGTGCTGCGTAGTCCGGATTCCTCTCGACATCCGTTTCCGACGTAGCCGACTTAGATCGAGCGGTGTTCAGGAATGCAGGGTAACGATCCTTCCAGTGCTCCTGAAACGCCTTCCAAGGACGCTGGCCCCACGCCTCGTCCCACAGGGCCCAGAACAACGTCGCCATCAGAATCAGCGTCGCGATCAGGTAATACGCGGCGTACGATTTGCTTGTGATCGGGTCCTGCTCGGGGTTGGGTTGTTCAGGCACCGCGCTTCCTCCGGAAACTTCTAGCCGCTGTAATTGGGAAAGTTATTCCGTTTGTCATTCCGAGCAAGAAATCTCTACACCCGCCGGATGTGCTCGATTGTAGAGATCCTTCGACTCCGCATGATCGCCCTTTGGGCGATCATGCTCCGCTCAGGATGACAAACTAAATATTGAACAAACTAAATATTGAACCAGGGCGTAATCCATACATACTTGATGTGCCACACCAGCCGCAGCCCCATCTTTAGGGGCAACGCTACCATGGTGAGTAAAAGAAATTGTGTGATGGAAAATTGCAGCAGGCTCATGCGCTTGAAATCTTTCCCCATGTATCGCCGGAATAGCGAATACACGAGAAATCCTCCGAGCACGTAATAGCCGCCCACGACAATCGCGCCGAAGATTGCTTTCGCCATGTTCGACGTAATGCCGAAAATATCGGGTAAGTCACGGTTCACTTCATAGATCAGGCGATTGTGATCCCACGTTTGCCCCGGCCAGAACCACTGCCAACCAGGGCCGCGAATGAAAGTTCCGATGACGATCATCGCGACCCAGAGAATTACGAACCCGAATAAAAAGGTGCTGATCGAAAATTTGCGCTGCTTCCAGGTGTAGTAGCCGCTGCCCAGCGGGTTGGTATCGATGTAGGGAATGACCATGAGACCGATGATGATCATCGTGGGCATTACGACACCGGCGATCCAGGGATCGAAGTAGACAAGCATCTCCTGCAGTCCGAGAAAATACCACGGAGCTTTCGCCGGGTTCATGGTCAGGTTTGGATTGGCAGGCTCTTCGAGCGGAGCGTTCAACGTGATCGACCAGACCATCAGGATGATGGTGACGATGATGGCCGCGAGAAATTCGATGCGGAGCAGGAACGGCCAGACGTGGACTTCCTTTTGCCAGCCCGGTTTAAAGGGCCAGGTCTTGCGATGATGGGTCTTGGCGAGGGCAGCGTCGCCCTCCAGTTGCGCGATCAGTTGATCGTTGGCGTGCGCCTGCTTCCACGCCAGATAAATGTAGAAGGCTAGCAGCGGAATCAGGCCTACGATCGGAACATTGTCTGGTGCTGAGCAGATTTCCCAAAGTTGTCGCCAGTCCATAAAGTTTTCCACCCATCACGTGGGGACAGCCGCCCTCCGGCTGTCCGGTCGAGCGAAGCTCGACGGCTTTTCCTTGCCTCATGCAGCGGCCGGGCTTTTGCCCGGCACGACAGCCGAGGGCGGCTGTCGCCACATGGGCCGTGCTATTCGCCCGCGGCTTTCGGTCCTCTGCGCGGCTTATCGGCTTCGGCTTCCAGCATCACCGGTGCTGGCCCGGAAATTCCGCCGTCTTTCCGGACACGCCAGAAATGCACGATCATCAGGACCGAAGCGACAATTGGAATGCCGATGCAGTGCCAGATGTAGGAGCGCAGCAGAGCGTTCGCGTCTACGATCGATCCGCCCAGCAGGCCGAAGCGCACGTCGTTATACGGCGTCATCCCCAGCATCGAGCCGAACGGGCCTTCGTGCCCGAGCAACGGCGTGGCGCGCGCCATGTTTGTGCCCACGGTGACGGCCCAGAATCCCAGTTGGTCATCCGGCAACAGATAACCGGTGAACGAGAGCAATAGAGTGAAGACCAGAAGGAGGACGCCGATGTTCCAGTTAAACTCGCGCGGTTTTTTGTACGAGCCGGTCAGAAATACGCGGAACATGTGCAGTTCCACGGCGATCACCATCAAGTGAGCGGCCCAGCGATGCATGTTGCGCAGGATCTTTCCGAAGGGAACGTCGTGCTCGAGGTAGAGCACATCTCGAAATGCCTGCACTTTGCTGGGATGGTAATAAAACATCAGGAGCACGCCGGTATAGGTGAGGATGATGAACAGGAAAAATGTGATGCCACCCATGCCCCAGGTGTAGCTGTAGCGCACCGAGTCGCGGTTAATCTTCGCGGGGTGCAAATGCAGGAACACGTTGGAGAGCACGCCCAGAGCACGGTTGCGCGGCGTGTCGTCGTGCTTGTGGCGGAAGATGGAGGTATAGACCTGGGTCTTCGTTGGATCTTTCAGACCTTCGATCTGCTCTTTGGCCTTGGTGGGAATGTCGACCTTCATCGCCTGAATGTCTTCTTTGACGCGATCGACTAATCCCACTTTTCCGTTCTTGCCGTTATTCTCGTCAGCCATGATTGCCTCGTAATCTCTTACAAACGCCGGCGGAGCCTGTCCTGAGCGAAGCCGAAGGAACCCCAGCGCTATTTTTACACTCCGGTCAAGAATGCCCCGGGATCGTTGAAATGCGACGGCTGCCCCTTCGGCCACTGATATAGCCGCGAGGTGTCGACGATGATCTGCCCGTCTGGCGCGAGTTGCAGGTTAGCGCGGTCCATGGGGCGCGGCGCGGGGCCTTCAAAATTAATTCCCTCACTGTCGTAGCCGCTGCCGTGACATGGACACTTGAATTTATTCTCAGCGGGCTTCCAATCCGGAGTGCAACCCAGGTGAGTGCAGCGTGCGTAGATCACAAACAAGCGGTCCGGCGTGCGGTCGACCCAAATCCGGTATTTTTGCTGAAACTTGGTGTCGACTCCCAACGTGAACTCCGAAGGATAGCCAATCTTGAAAACCGTGTTGGGTTCAAAGAGAGTGCGCGGAAGAAAGAATCGGAAGAAAGCTAGAAACCATGCAGTAAGAAAAGCTGTTACACCAACCCACACCAGCCGTCGACGCCGGCGGTCGACATCGGTATTCGATGGGCCGGAAGAAGAAAGTCCAGCCGAGGCTGCGGCTTTCGAAGTTCCCACTGCCGGTGTACCCACATACTTCGTGGCATCAGTCGGACTCTTCGGCGCAGGTTGCGGCGCCGGTTGCGTGGCATCTGGATTCGGATTCGGTTTCGGTGGATCGCTGCCCGGAACCGTCATGGATTCCCTCCCGCTATGAAGTGGTACCTAATCTCCTGAGGCTGTCATCAATTCTTCTGTAACCAATGGTCTCTCATTCGCATGAACGACTGTGCGGGAATGAACCGCGCCGCCCAGGGCTTCCCACACCAACTGCGCCAGCGCCGAGATAAACTTCGGTGAATCGTTGAGGCCTGCAGTCATTTCGAAATGCATGATGCCCAACCGATGTGCCTCTTCGCGCGCTTCATGATTAATCTCGCCCAGCGTCTCGACGTGATCGGAGACGAATGCCACGGGCACGATGCAAACTTCCCGGACTTTCTCATCGGCTAGATCGCGCAGCGTTCGGTGCAGGGAAGGCTGCAGCCATCGGCTCGCGCCCACTTTGCTCTGGTAGCAGAGGCGATGACGATTCGGCCATCCTCCACGCTCCATCAAAAGCCGCACCGTTTCCTCGATTTGCCGTTGGTAAGGATCACCCTTCGCAATTACAGACATAGGAACACTATGTGCGCTGAAAACAATCTCTGGCGCCCCGGGCTGCTCGAATCGAGCGAGGGCTTCTGTGATTTTTTCGATTACTGCGTCTAAATACATCGGATGCCTGTAGAAGGGCCCCACGTTGTGTACGGCAGGGTCGCCGTGTACGGGAAGATCGGCGCGGAACAGGCGTTGCCACTCGTTCAGGCTGCTGCCGGTAGTGGTGGACGAGTACTGAGGATACAAAGGGAGCAGAACCACATCGTCGCATTGCGCCGCGCGCAGTTGCGCGATTGCTTCGCTGGCAAAAGGATGCCAGTAGCGCATCGCCACAAAACAACGAGCGTCCAGACCCTGCTTTGTCAGTTCGGTTTCGAGCGCGAGTGCCTGCCGCTCAGTGAAGCGCCGGATGGGCGAACCTCCGCCGATGGCGGCGTAGTGGTGCTGCACCTTGCGGGCGCGCGTGGTCGAAATGAGCTTTGCCAGTGGTTTGCGCCCGATGCGGGCAAATGGGAAGTCAATAATATCGGGATCGCAGAAGAGATTGTAAAGGAAAGGTTCTATCGCAGCCAGCGTATCGGGCCCGCCTAGCTGAAACAGAACTACCCCCACACGGCGCGTTGTCTTCAACATCCCCTCAGATTCCCCAGAACGGGCGAATTTACTCCCATCTGCGCCGCGAGTCAATGGCGGAAATCAAAGCAACTCGGTTTCGTATTCGTATATCAGCGCAGAGAAGGCTTGGACCGCAGAGGACACGAAGTATCACGAAGGTATTGCTAGCGAACGGATGCGGGCGCGGCTCGCGCCTTGTCCATCTCTTCGATCACGGCGTCTGCGAATTGTGATGTACCCGCCTGGCCGCCGACATCCTTCGTCAACTTTTGGGGATGGCGATAGACCTTCTCCAAAGCGTTGCGAACTTGCATGGACGCGTCGAATTCGCCCAAGTGTCGAAGCATGAGCAGTCCGGAGCGCAGCAGGGCTGTGGGGTTCGCCAGATTCTTGCCGGCAATATCGGGCGCCGAGCCGTGCACCGCTTCGAAGATCGCGCAATGGTCGCCGAGGTTTGCGCTGGGCACAAATCCCAGGCCGCCGACAAACGCGGCGCACAAATCTGAAATGATGTCGCCATACAAGTTTTCCATGACCAGCATGTCGTACTGATATGGATTCATGACGAGCTGCATGCAAGTGTTATCCACGATGTGCTCGCCGTAGGTAATCTCAGGAAACCCTTTGGCTACGGTGCGGCAACAGCGTAGGAATAATCCGTCGGATAACTTCATGATGTTGGCTTTGTGGATTGCATGAATCTTCTTGCGCTGGTTTTTGCGGGCGTATTCGAAGGCAAATTTGGCAATGCGAGTCGAGGCTTTTTCCGTGATGATCTTCAAGCTCTCGACCACGCCGGGGACTACCTCGTGCTCCAGGCCGGAGTACAGGCTCTCAGTATTCTCGCGCACAATGATCAGATCGACATCGGGATAACGCGTGGGGATGTGTGGCAGATTCCGAATGGGACGGAAATTCGCGTACAACTCAAATTTCTGGCGCAGGGCAACATTGATGCTGGAAAATCCGCCGCCGACGGGCGTGGTCACCGGCCCCTTCAGTCCGACATGAGTACGCTCGATCGATTCGATTACCTCTTTGGGTATGTACTCACCATATTTCTCGAAGGCGTCGGCGCCGACCGAGAAGGACTCCCACTCAAACTTAACGCCGGTAGCGTTGAGGATGCGCACCGTTGCCTGTGTCACTTCTGGGCCGATGCCATCGCCGGGGATTAGAGTTACTTTGTGCGCCATAACTACACTGCACCACTTTCAAGGTTCCCGATGCGATTGTCGTTTCCAGCGAAGCTAGGAAGCATGGTTGTTAAGTGTTAACAGACACCAAGGTCCCTCGTTTCACTCGGGATGACAGTGAGCATTCGAGACAACGAGCATCGACCATCTTTTTGTCCGACTACTGCCCAGTAATCACTGACCAACCTTCTTGATCTTAACTTCCGGCTGCTCCTTAACTTTCACCAAATCTCTCAACTCATTCATGAACTCCTTGATGTCCTTAAAATCCAGATACACCGAGGCAAAGCGAACGTATGCCACTTTGTCGTATCGGCGCAAACGATTCATGATCAGTTCCCCGAGTTCGCTGGTCTTGCGCTCGCGTTCCTGCGACTCGATGACGAAGGATTCAGCCTCGTTCACAATCTGCTCCAGTTTGCTGATCGGAACCGGACGCTTTTCGCAGGCTCGCAGCAGGCCGTTTAAAACTTTCTGGCGGTCGAATTTTTCGCGCCGCCCATCTTTCTTGACCACCATGTAGGGAATCTCGTCGATGCGTTCGTAGGTAGTGAAGCGCTTGCCGCACTTCAGGCACTCGCGGCGGCGGCGGATCGACTCCGCCTCTTTACTCTCGCGGGAGTCAACTACTTTGTCGTTCGCAAATCCGCAAAAGGGACATTTCATGGCGCTCTGATTGTTGCAGACGAATGTGCCTGGAAAATCTATCGCTTGGGTTGATACGAGATTGTAACAGGCGATTCAGGGAGAGTTGCGCGGCGCTTACCTATGTGCGTATGGACCACACATTCAGGCAGGCGTGCCGCCAGCGTCGGCTTCTTCCTCCACTTCCTCGGCATGATGGCTTTCCTCTGACAGCTTCCGCAGCGACAATCTCTCATGATGGGATAGTGCCAGCCCCAGAGGGACGACTGCCGCAAACGTGACCAGCCACAACAGTATCCCGCAGCTCGCCGCGATTTCCGGAGGTACATCGAAAACGCTCGACAGCGCCGCTATCGTTGCCATCTGCGAGCCTCCGCCAACCGCCGGCAACTGCAGCATCGAACCCAGCATGCTCGCTCCCATGAGAATCAGAAGTTGCGACACTGGAATCTCCAGCGACGGCACGCCGTAGGAATGCGTGACCTCCTGATAGGCCAGCGCGATGATGTACCACATTCCCACCGAGACCAGGCTTAACATGAGCAGCGACACGGGACCGTGAATTGTGTCTAGACCGTGGCCGAACTCCCGTATCTTCTGCGCCAGTTTGTGGCCAAGATTTGACGAGAGATGCCCGAAGCGCGATTCCACCCACTGCGCCACTGCATTTCCGCTACGGCGGATCACGATGGCACCCACGGCCATCAACAGCACCAGTCCGATAAGCAGGAAGCCGCCTTCGCGGAATCGCACGTAGTACTCAGGATGCGGAATCGCGGGGAGTGCGCTGGGGAGAAAAATTGCCAGGACCATCAGCACAGTGAAGGCGCCCACATCAAAGATGCGTTCCACCGCCCAAACCGCTAACTGAGAAGAGAAGGAAAGATCGGTTCGGCGGGCGATCAAATAGGGACGGATGAACTCTCCCGCGCGTCCGAGCAACGCTATCCCAGTGAATCCAATTAAGGTGGGGGAGGCCAAGTCCATCAACTTGGCGTGTGGCCGCACCGGCTGCAGAAAAATCCTCCAGCGCACCGCACGCAAAATGTAGCCGATGTAGATCAGCACAACTGCATGGAAAACGTGAAATTTATTAATACGGTGGGTTTGTGCCCAGAAGGTAGGCCAGTCGAAGCTCTGCCAGTGACGATATTGGAGGTAAAGCAGAGCGGCCAGAATGAAGAACACCACCAGACTGGCTACAATGCGCTTTTTGTCCATGAAGGGGAGAAGCCTCGCGCCGCGCCCTCGCCACGCGAAGCGGAAACGGCATCCCCAAGGTAAATGAGTCGGGCGGGAGGGTCAATCTTTGGGGGGACGTAAGACCAAACTGAATCGCTCATTTCTGCTACGACATCCAATTTTCATGAATCTAGAACTCCAAGGGAGGAGTGCTCTCGTTACCGGATCGTCGGCTGGCATCGGATACGCCATTGCGGAGAGGCTGGCGCTAGAGGGAGCCTCGGTTATCGTCAACGGACGTACACAGGAGCGCGTCGATCAGGCGCTGGCGAGGATGGCCCGTTCTGGAGGTCGCGGATCTGTTACGGGATTGGCTGCCGACCTCGGCACGGCTGACGGAGTCCGCAAAGCCGTTGAGCAATTTCCCGATGTCGACATCCTGGTTAACAATCTCGGCATCTTCGAACCCAAAGCTTTCGAGGAAATCTCGGACGCGGACTGGCTGCGCTTTTTCGAGGTTAACGTTATGAGCGGTGTGCGGCTCAGCCGGTCTTACCTTCCGCGCATGAAGCGGCGCAACTGGGGACGAATTGTTTTCATCTCCAGCGAATCCGCCGTGCAAATTCCCACGGAAATGATTCACTACGGAATGACCAAGACCGCCCAACTCGCCATTTCTCGAGGGCTGGCCGAAACCACCGCTGGGACCAACGTCACCGTTAACAGCGTTTTGGTTGGCCCCACCGCTTCGGAGGGGGTTTTGGAGTTTGTTAACCAATTGGCGGCACAGGAGAAAACAGATCGAGCTTCAGTGGAAAAAGAATTTTTTCAGAGCACGCGACCCACATCATTGTTGAAGCGGATGATCGAACCCAAAGAGATCGCGGCGTTTGTGGCTTTTCTCTGCAGCCCGTTATCTTCGGCCACGAATGGAGCCGCGCTGCGCGCTGACGGCGGCGTGGTGCGATCGATACTTTAGATTCTATGGGTGAGGCTATTCTACTCGCTGGATTGTGTGGGATTCGTCTTGGCTTGAAGTTGCGCTTTGGAGCCTTGTAACTTGGTCGCCTGAGTTCTCGTGCCGGTCGACTTTTTCGTGATGCTTTTTTGCGCGGCCGGAGCGGTTGCAGCCTTGGCTGCGAGTTTCTTTTTATTGAAGTCGCGCACGATGCGGGCTACGTAGGCTTTGGTTTCGTAGTAGGGAGGCACACCGCCGTACTGTTCCACACGCTCGGGACCCGCATTGTAGGCGGCCAGCGCTTTGATCAGGTCAAAGTCGTAGCGCTCCAGCAATTCCCGCAAATACCGAGTGCCGCCTTCGACATTCGCCCGCGGGTCAAAGGCATTCTGCACGCCCAGTTGAGATGCAGTCTGCGGCATGAGCTGCATCAGGCCCTGCGCGCCCTTTGGCGAGACAGCTCGCACGTTGAAGCCGCTTTCAGCGCGAATCACACTATTTACCAAATCCGGATCGAGGCGGTAGGTTCCACTGGCCGCCTCTACTACTTGATTCAGATCCACCGGATGGTTGACATTGTCTGACGCGGCCTGGACTAACTTAGCTGGGACCGATGCTGTTTGAAACCTCAGATGCGAATCAGGCTCGTCCGGCAGCCCCTCGAAGTGGTCGATCTCATCGGTCGGGATGTCCACGAAGCTCGAATCGTCTTTGCCCACATACAGCCGCGTGATTGTCCCGATAACCTCGCGACGCTCGTGCCGGATGGAGAATCCGTTTCGCAGCACGGCGGAGTCCGCTGCCGGGCAGGGAAGCGCGGTCATCGCGAAAAGAGTGACGAGACCTGTCCATGCCCCGATCTGGATCGCCTTCTTCATGTCAGCAATTCTAGATATTATAATTTTACCCGGAAACCACCTCAGCGACCGCTGCGGCTACCCCACACTGATCATTCCCGAGGGTTACGTTCCAGCCGCGCCCGCGCAACTCTTCGCAGGCATTCCCCATGATAACCGGATGCCCGGCAAACTCAAGCATTTCCACGTCATTGTGGTTGTCACCGATGGCCATGACCTCCTCGCGCCGGTAGCCGCGATGCGCCGCCCAACGTTTCAGAGCGTGCCCCTTGGAACAACCCGTATTCAGCACGTCGATCATGGAAAGATCCCTATGCGGATATTCGGTGCGAAGGATAGTGATCCGGTTGTCCATCCCGCTACCCCGAAGCGAGCTCAAAGCTTCGGCCATGCGCGCCATCGAGCCACAGAACATGGCCTGAACCGGATCGTCAACCAACGCCCTCTCGATCGGAATCACGAACTCGATGTAGGCCATATTTGTTTCGAGCCAACGCCGGATGCTCGCGTTCAAATCGTCCAGGTGCTCAAGCACGATTGCACCTTTCGAGTCTTTGTCAAACTGCAGAACGGTGTTGCCACGGAACTCTTGCATCGTTCCGCACAATTCGCGACAGATTTCCCGTGGCATCAGGTCGCGATGGAAGGTCTCACCCGAGAGCGAACGGGTTACAGCACCATTCGAGCTGATCAGCCAGAAGTCAAATCCCAACTGCATTGCGATCGGCAAAGCGAACTGGTGACGCCGCCCCGTCACCAAAACGATTTCGATGCCGGCAGCTTGTGCTCGCCGCAGCGCCGTAAGGTCGTTCTCGGAAATCTGAAATTGCGGATTGAGCAGCGTGCCGTCGATGTCGGAGGCTAGCAGGCGAATGGGACTTGTGAAATGGTTCACCACTCAGCAGTTTAGCATTCGCGGCGAACATGAGTGAGCGTCGTCCGGCGTGCTATATTCCCCTGACGCATGGGTCCACTTTTCTTCTTCTTCATTTCGTGGTGGAAATTAGTGCTGATGGCGGTCGCGATAGTGCATTTTATTCGCCGCCGCCCCGATACTTACTGGCTGTTCGTCATTTTGTTCCTGGGATGGATCGGTGCTCTAGTTTACATCGTTGTTGAAGTCATTCCCGACGCTGGACTCCTCCGCAGTTCTTTTCAGGCTTTTCCGCGCCGCCGCCGCATACACGAACTGGAACGCGCGATCCTCGACAACCCTTCGGCGGGGAATTATGAAGAACTCGGCTTGCTTTACCTTGACGAGGGCAACTTTTCCCGCGCCCGCGCTTCATATGACAAAGCTATCTCGTCCCGGATCGATTCGATCGACGCGTTTTATCGGCGGGGCGTCGCCGAAGTTGAGCTAGGGGATTTCGCTGCTGCCGTTCCCGACCTTGAGCGGGCCGTCACCGCTGATGCCACCTACGATTTCCACCGCGCCGTTGGGCTCCTGGCCCATGCTTATGCCCAAACCGGACAGCCGGAAAAAGCCGACTCGCTTTTTCGGCAAGCCACGAAGATTTCCACCAGCTCCGAGACCTACTACAATTACGCGCTGTTTCTTCACGCGCAGGGGCGCAACGAAGAATCCCGCCAGTGGGCTCAAAGAATACTCGACAAGAGGCCTTCGATGCCAGCGTACCAGCGGCGCCGCGAACGCTCCTGGTTCCGCAAAGCCTATGCGCTGCTGACGATGCTTCGGCTACAGGCAAAATGAAGAGTCCAAGGTTCGCAGAGGCCTCGCAGCCATGCGATATATTGGCAGTGTGAGCACGGTGTCACCAACCAACGATTTGACAAAAATCCTGGGCCGGGATGGCGAAATTGGCAGACGCAGCGGACTTAAAATCCGCAGGTCCGAAAGGACTGTGGGGGTTCGATTCCCCCTCCCGGCACCAAATTACGGTTGTTGATTTTCCCCAATCTTCACCAGTTCGATGCAGTAGATATCGGAGACTTGCAAAGGAAAAATAGCGCGAATGACGCAGCATAATTAAAGATAAGGGAGACTAAACGTGCGGATTAATTCTTTCGGGGGTTTGCTCTGGGGCTGATAACGGCGTATAAGGCGTGCAACAAGACCTTCGGCTGGATTCTCGCAGTGGAAACTCAAAACGAAAACGCCGAACATGAATGGATCGCGAAATACAGAGCTGCCGTCAGTGAAATACCCGCGAAGCAGCGAGGGCTGGCCAAGATCCGCGCGAGTCTGTGGGCCGCTTGGCGCAAAGCGATTTCGTCGGTTAACCGCAGTGTTGACCAGGGGCCTCTGAATATCGGATCACAGGCCGGGCGCAGCTCCAGTAAACGTTCCGGCCTCCGACTTGAGAAGGCAACCGACCGGAAGCCGGCGTTAATGGCATTCACCAAAAATCGACCAGCAGAAGATCGCGGTCGAGGCACTGCGAGCTAACCGCAAACACCGGCCTCCACGGATTGCTGCCGACGCGCTACTCCATTTGGATGAGTACATACGAAGTACTTCTTACGGTGTATCACAATACTTGAAGAATATCTTCATTCCTGCAACTCTTTTGTGGCACAATGTTTCGACCTAGCCTTCCCCGGGTGAGGATCTGACATCTTTTCTGTCTGTCCAGGAAAGCATTTGTCTGCCCAGAAAATGAATTTGAAAAGTTTGCCCAACAGCCGGCATGAGCGCTGAAGCGGAGAGAAGCGCGCAACTGCTTTGCTTTCTCGAGATGACAAGAGGCGGCCATCGGCGTGGGTAACCAAGTCAAATTTGGCTTTTGACACCTTGTAGTGCGTTGCCTAATAGGGGAATCAAGTGCATATTGCTCCGGCCCGGCCAGGTCTGATCGTAATCGATGGTTCCCTCAGCGTCTTTGCCTACAACGGAGAGGCGCTGCAGATCCTTACGTTTCCAGATCAACCGGATGAGATTCCCCATTTGGACACGTGGCTGAGCAACAAGATCCGCTCTAACCTTGTGGAGAGGCAAACTCCATCCGGGTTTGCCGGCGAATTTCGATCTGCGAAGCGGACGTACCTGTGTCGATCCTTTACCCTCGACCGCAGCGCAATGCAAGGCAACGGTACGGGATCCTGCAAGGGATTCATGGTGGTCATGCTCGAAAGGCAAAGCAATGAAGCGGTCACGATTGCTGAGGTTTCCGAACGCTTTGGTTTAACTGCGCGCGAACAAGAGACAGTACAGTTCTTGCTGGAAGGGCTTACCAGCAAAGAGATCGCAGAGCGCATGAAGATCAGTCCGAATACCGTAAAGGCATTTATTCGGCTGGTGATGGTCAAAATGAATGTCTCGACGCGATCAGGGATCATTGGCAGGATCGTAGGCAAGAGCATGCTCGAAGCCGAGAGGCAAATTCAATAGTTACTAAGATGATCCCACCAGGGTGAGCCGGCAGCAATGCAATGTGTCCAAAATCTGTGATTGCATCCCCGAAAATATCCTGCTATAAGTTCTGCAACTCCAGCCCATCTAAATCTTCTTTAGGAGTCGGCGATGAAGAATGTGTTCGCGGTTCTGCGCGAAAGAGAGATGGATCTGGTCCGCGTGCGTGGAGAGGTCGAGGCGCTCCGCTTCGTGATTCCGCTGCTTGCCGAGGAGACAGCTTCAGCTTCGGAAATGAAGGATGTCTCCACGATTTCGTCGCGGTACAGCAACAAATGGCCTCTCGACGTCCGCGCGAGCACTCCTTAAGTTCAATATGGAAGTTGTCGCGTAGCTCACCTCACGGAATACCCTCTTCGGCAGGAGTAGTTAATTGGGTTAAGCCACTTGGGGGATTGTATTACCGTGGGTGGAGTGTAGAGTGTTGAGGCGCGAGAAAAGGCCGAGTATCCTCCCCCACCGGCTGCGCAACTAAGGAGAAAACTAAAATGTTTCGAACACCTACGCTTATGGCGTTCTTGCTCGTGGCGATGGTCGCAGGCCTGGTGCTGGCAGGGTCGGGGACCGCATGGGCACAAAATTCAACGGATGTTTTCTGGGTCGCGTACTACAGCGGCGGTGCAACTACTCAAGGGGGGCCCGGTGCTGGAACAGTTCAAATCGTTAATCCCGGCGTCTCTGGCGGCAACCTGTGCGCGGATATCTATGTGTTTGACCCGCGGCAGGAACTCAAAGAGTGTTGCCACTGTACGGTCACTCCGGACGGATTGCTCACTCTTCAGGTTGGCGATCTCACCAACAATCCGGCTAACGGGCTGTTTGGTACGAATGGCGTGATCAAGATCGTCTCCGATGCGGGATCGAATTGCAACGAGAGGACCCCGGCTCCTACTCCGGAACTCCGCGCTTGGACTTCGAACCCCAACAACGGCACCCTGGTTGAGTCCGAGTTTGAAGCGACCCCACTGTCCGCCCAGGAACTCTTCGACCTGGAAATCCTCTGCGGCGGTATCCCGAACCAGACCGGGCCAGGCGTCTGCGCGGAAATTAACCCGGCTTGCGACTGAGAACCTGATGCAGATCGGATTTGCATAACCCCAATGGGGAGATAACGCCAATACGGCGATAAAAGGAGATTTTCGATGTCCCGAACATGGATATACACGCTAGCGGTTCTCGCAATCGCGACCGTACTTTGTGCTGGCACCGCTATGGCACAGATTCCGGACGATGTTTACTTCGTCAGTTACTTCTCGAACGCACATACGGATTTTTTGGACGCCACGGTGCGTATCGACAACCCTGGTGTGGACGCCGGTAAGAACCTTTGCGCCTACATCTATGTCTTTGACAACGTTGAAGAGCAGGTGGAATGCTGCGGTTGCTTGCTGACTGCGGATGGTCTGCGCACGATCTCGGTAAACAACGGCTTGACTGACAACCCTTCGAGCGGCCCGACGCACAAGCCGACGAGCGGCGTCCTCAAGATCGTCTCCGGAGCGCCGAATTTCGGTGGCAAGGGTTGCGATCCGACCGGTGGTGCAAGCCTGTCCGCCGGCTTCAAGAACAACATCGTTCCGACCGCCGACCTTCGCGCCTGGGCTACCCACATTCAGGCTAACGGCGGAACTTCGGAAGAAGAGTTCGCAGACGCTACCCTGACCCAGTCGGAACTCAATCACCTGCAGGACACATGCTTCCAGCTTCGCCAGCTAGGTAGCGGCAAGGGTGTTTGCACCTGCGGATTTGGTGACTAACTTTAACCCGCCTTGAGGGACACTCCTCCCCCACCCCTTGGGTTTTTCCAGTTCGCCTGACACTGGTCGCTTGACCGGTGTCTGGCGGGTTGTTTGAGGTACAATCTCGCGCGTACACAATGAGGGAGGACTCCATGCGTAACATTCTGTTCTTATTGGCGGTCGGATTGTTTACATCCGCTGCTTTCGCTCAAAGCCTGACGCTCGCGGACAACGCGGTCGTCGCCGAAGTAAACGGAGACAAACTAACCACAGCGGATCTGGAACACCAGGAGGGAAGCAAACTTCTTCAGTCCCGCTATGCCTATTATGAGGTGCAACGCAAAGCGCTTGACGAGCTGATCGATCAGCATCTCCTCGAGCTCGAAGCCCGCAAGCAGAACCTGACCGTCGACAAACTGCTCGACCGCGAAGTAAACAGCAAGCTTGCCCCGGATGCGACTGACGACCAGTTGCAGGTGTATTACGAGGGCTTGGAGACAGATAAGCCTTTTGACAAGGACATGAAGGATAAGATTCGGCAGCATATTCACGATGCCAGGGTCGCCAAATTGAAGGCCGCGTATCTCAAGACTTTACGCAGCCAAGCCCGGATCATGGTTGAACTTGCACCACCTGAAGCCTCGGTTAGTATCGCGGGAGCGCCTCTTCTTGGACCCAAGAACGCTCCTGTGGTTTTGGTTGAATTCGCCGACTACCAGTGCCCATATTGCCAGAAAGTCAACCCGGACCTCGAGAAATTGCAGAAAGAATTCGGGGACAAACTGGCCATCGCCTTCAAGGATTTTCCGTTGCCGGCGCATCCCTTCGCGGAGAAAGCCGCAGAGGCTGCACGTTGCGCAGGAGAGCAGGGCAAGTTCTGGGAGTTCCACAACAAGCTTTTCGAGGACAAGAAGCTGGAACCCGCGGATCTGAAGCAGGAAGCAACTGCCCTTCAGTTGAATACAACGAAGTTCGATGCCTGCCTGGACTCGGGTGCGGAAGCGGCCGTCGTCCAGAAGGATGCGGGAGAAGGCAAAGCCCTGGGCCTTGCCGGCACACCCAGTTTCTTTGCCAACGGCCACTTCTTCAGCGGGGCGATGAGTTACGACGCCCTTCGAGACATGGTCGCGCAACAGTTGAAAGCGCAGCAGGCGAAGGGATCGCAGTCGTCCATCGGGGAAACCTCACCAATGGAGTCCTCCCTGAGGTGATTTCCTAAATGGCGGCTACGTTTGGATGCGGGCGCAAAACACGCCCGCATCCAAGTTCGTTTTTGCACAACTGATCGGTTGTTCAAAACGTTATGCCATCGAACATCGAAGGAAGGCTTCCAAAAGCGAATTGGTGGGCTAGCCCATTTGGATTAGCCAACATTATGTAGTCATTGGCTATTGACGCGCTCTGGGTCTTGCTCCACAATACAGGCTCGTATTTGAAGGGCGTCTTGTTCTTTTCCACAAGCAGCCCATCTGCGGTTGGCCCTCCCCCCTTAAACCAGGAGCCAGCAATATGCGCAGGTGTGGTGTGGTTCTCTTGCAAGTCTTTGGGTTTGCGACTGTATTCATCGCGTTACTCTCCATTTCAGCGCCAGCCCAAACGGTCGAGACCACGTTTAACGTGGGCGCGCAGCCTTGCGCGGTTGCGGTCAATGTCTTCACGAATCAGATCATCGAAGCTAATTGCCTTGGCGACACGGTAGAGGTGATCTCCGGCATCAACAACTCTGCCACGGCCGTTACCGTTGGAACTAGTCCCGCTGCCCTCGCCGTAAACCCTCTTACTAACAAGATCTACGTTGCTAACAGCCTGAGTGGCACGGTCACCGTGATCGATGGCGCCACTCTCAAGACAACGACGGTGGCGGTTGGCTCGAATCCACGCGCGATTGCGATCAATGAATTCACGAACCGCGCCTACGTTGCCAACAATAGCGATAACACCGTCACCGTGATTGATGGTCTGGAGTTCAGGACGACAACGCTGAACGTGGGAGCGAATCCCGTTGCCGTGGCGATCAATCCGGTAACGAATCTGATTTATGTTGCGAACACAGGAGGCACCGTCTCTGTTATCAAAGGCGATAATCATGTCACTACGATCCCGGTTGGAGTGTTTCCGCAAGCGGTTGCGGTGAACCTAGTGACGAACTTGATCTATGTTGCGAACAGCGACAGCAACACGGTAACCGTGATAGATGGCACGACTAACCGGTGCACCACGGCGAATCCATGCGCGACCATCAATGTGGGATTCCTTCCTGTCGCGATCGCAGTAAATCCAGCTACAAACCAGATCTACGTTGCGGACAACCTCAGTTCGGATGTGAGGGTAATCGACGGCCTTACCGGGCTCACTACGACAGTGGGTATTGGATACAACCCCAACGCGCTGGCTGTGAATGTTTCGACCAATCAGGTCTACGTGGCTAGCACAGTGACCGGTAACAATGGCGCGGTCGTTGTTCTGGATGGTGTGACCAATCAACTCACAACAGTGCCGGTGGGAGCCCACCCTTCCGCGGTAGCCGTCAATCCTCTGACGAACCGAGTTTATACCGCGGATACGAACGGCAACACTGTGACAGCAGTCGATGCCGATACCAATCAGTTCATCACCGTAGGATCGGGAGGAAATCCTCAGGCGGTGGGGACGAATCCAGTCGCAAACGTGATTTACGCCTCCAACGCCGGCGACAACACGGTCACCGTGATCAACGGCGCCACGGATCAGACCACAACGATCAATGTGGGAACACAGCCTTCGGCGCTGGCGGTGAACCCAGTCAGCAATCAGATTTACATCGCGGACAGCATGGGCAATACGGCAACGCTCATCGATGGGCTGACCACGGAAGTGAATACGCTGAGCGTAGGAGTGAAGCCCACCGCAGTTGCCGTGAACCCCGTCACGAATCGCGCATACGTAGCGAATACGGGAGGTTCGACAGTTACGGCGATCGATGGAACGACGGGGAAGACCACGACCCTCAACGTGGGAATGAATCCTGGCGCGATCGCAGTCAATCCGGCCACCGATACAATCTACGTTGCCAACAGTGCCGACAACACGGTAAGTGTGATCAACGGAGTGACTGGACAGGCTGCAACTGTAAATGTGGGAACGACTCCGACCGGAGTCGCGGTTAATCCCATCACCAACCAAATATACGTTGCGAATTCCGGCAGCAACAACGTCAGCGTGATCGACGGGCCGTCTAACGCAGTCACTAACGTGCCGGTGGGTACATCGCCGGTAGCCGTCGCCGTGAATCCCGCAACCAACCGGATTTTCGTGGCGAATTCGGGCAGCGGTACAGTGACGGTAATCCGCGGTGCGACTAACGCCACCGCCACGGTGACCGTGGGGACTGCGCCCGTCGCAGTAGCGGCAAATCCGGTAACCAATCACATCTACGTTGCTAACTCTGGAAGCAACACGGTCACGGTGATCGACGGTTTGAGCAACCAGACGAGCACAGTGCCTGGGGGAACGAATCCTTCGGCGTTGTCGATCAACCCGATTATGGGCCAGATTTATGTCACGAACTCCGGCAGCAATAACGTAACGGTGATCGCTGAGCAGCGCTCGGGAGTCCTTCCGTTGGCAACTGCCATCTCGGCTCTTCCCGGGAACGTGACGGTCGAACGCACGCCAACGTTTACTCTTTCTGCCACCGGTTCCTATGCACCCACGAACCCCCCGATTCTGGGGATTCGCTACCAGGTCGATTCGTGGGAGGGAGTATGGCAGACCGCAACGTCGTCGGGGACCAGTTTCACCGCTAGCACATCTGCGCTGGCATTGGGGCCGCATGTGCTTTACGCGATTGCTGACAACGGACAAGCCGCCGGCACCACCGGATTGGACCAAAACATTGTCGGGAGCATATCGGGGTATTTCTTTACTGTAATGCAAGGGCAAGCGAACACTGTGGTGAACTCCAGCTTGAGTTCGTCCTCTGATGGAGCATCGGTCACGTTGATGGCATCAGTGCAGGCTGTCGCGCCCGCGACCGGAATTCCGACGGGAAACGTGCGCTTTCTCGATGGCACTACGGTTCTGGCAAGTGGAGTGGCGCTGGACGGGAGGGGGCAGGCGAGTTTCACGTCCTCGTCCATGACTCCTGGAACGCACTCGATCACAGCGCAATACTCGGGCGACGTGAACTTTGTCAGTAGCACCTCCACTCCCTTCAGCCAGCTTGTTGCTCACGAACCATCGTCCGTGATGCTGACATCGAACGCGAATCCCTCGGTCTTCGGTAACGGAGTGACGTTCACCGCTGCTGTGCTGGCGGTTGCGCCGGCGACTGGGATTCCGACGGGGACAGTCAGCTTTTTCGATGGAAGCGCGCCTCTGGCGAGTGGAGTGGCGTTGAATGCCAATGGGCAGGCTAGTTTCAGCGGCTCTTCCCTGACACAGGGCACCCACTCGATCACGGCGAGCTACAGCGGCGATGCGAACTTTGCCGGAAGCATATCGGGACCAATGAACGACATTGTGAATTCCCCCGGTTTAACACTTGCTCTTTCAAAGAATTCGTTGAGTGTGACGACGGGAGGAGCTGCTAATTTCAACGTGAATGTGAGCTCCAATGGCGAGCTGCTCGTTCCGGTCACATTCGCCTGCAAAGGATTACCGTCGAATGCCACTTGCGAGTTCAGTCCTTCTTCGCTCAGCCCCAGCGCCTTGCCGGGCAAAGTGATGGTCACGATTGGTTCGAGTTCCGTTGCGAAACTGTCCGCACCGCACAACGGGATCGGCGGACTCTGGTTCGCCTTTGCGCTGATGGGTATCGTGTTTGTGGGGTTGGAGGGACGCTCATATCGCACAAAAGTTACGTTAGGAGTCATTACGATGTTTGTGATGATGAGTATGTTGTTGGGCTGCGGCAGTGGAGGAACCAAGCCTGCCGTCGTTAGTCCGCCAGCACCAACCCCGACTGTTTCTTCGGTGACGATAACGGCCACTTCTGGGCCCCTCAGCGCGGCGGCTAATCTCAGCTTGACGGTGATGCCGTGAGGCTGAGCGCCCGGTGCCAGAGCCCATATCGCGAGAACGCGCTGGAACGGCTAGGACGGACGATTCGGCGAGCTCGTCAGCAAAGGCTTTTGTGGGATTAACTGGGTGTGCAATTTCGTTCATCTTGACATTGGTCATCGCAGGGCGCAAAATGAGCAGCGCTTGATTAGCCCCCGCCGGATTTGCAAGAGGGGCCAACAAAGCCTTCTAACACCTCCCCACGGTAGTTTCCAGTCCAAAATACCGCATTCAGGAGTTCCTTTTGCTGCGTGAGCATAAATCAGCACCAGGCTTACTGTTGGTCGATGCGACTACACTGAAGCCCTTCGCATTCAACTCCGAAGTGCTTCAAATTCTCGCTTACCCGGCAGACCCGAGAGCAATCAAGCACGTGCACGTGTTCCTCACCGACTTGATAAACGCCCAACTCATTCGTCGAAATGCGCCGGCCCCGGGCTTCGCGTCCGAATTTTCATCAGGCAATCGGAGATACAAGTGCCGCGTCTTCCGACTTGAGAAGCAGGGGAACGGCTCATCCGCTCCGGTGGCCCTCTTGTTCGAAAGAAGTCCCTCGACCGATGCTGCCCTATTTCAGGTTTCCAAGGAATTCAACCTCACTCCCCGTGAGCAGAGAACAGTTCAACTATTACTTGATGGATTGACCAGTAAAGAAATAGCAACTCGGATGAACGTGAGTCCTAACACGGTGAAGACGTTCTTGCGCCTGATTATGGTTAAGATGGGAACTTCGACACGCTCCGGAGTCTTAAGTAAGCTGTTCGACTGCCGAACGGCGGGGAATACCGCAAATCTGTAATGCGCAATAGGAGTACCGCGCTCTCCCAACAAACAACGTAGAAACTGGATGAAAGCATTGGGTTCCTTCCTTGCGTTTTTTCTCCTCTGGGCTGCTCCGTTGATAGCGGCGCCCGGAGGCCAGCTGACGCCTGTTGCCGCAATGACTTCGGCACGAGCGAAGCATTCCGCGACGCTGCTTTACAATGGCAGGGTTTTGATCGCCGGCGGGATTGGAAGTGACGGCGGTGTGCTCGCGAGTGCCGAACTCTATGATCCTGCGACTAGGAAGTTCACGCCAACCGGTGCCATGGCCCAGGCTCGTGCCGCTCACGGCGCCGTTCGATTAACCAATGGCACGGTTCTGATTGTGGGAGGCACGGGACCAAAAGGCGCACTCGACAGTTGTGAGCTTTACGATCCCACCACCGGCCAGTTCTCACTGACGGCGAGCTTGCATACTGCACGAACGGAGGCGAGTGCAACCCGGCTCCAGGACGACCGCGTTCTGGTTGCCGGAGGCATCGGTTCCGACGGCCAGGGCCTTGCCAGTGCGGAGATCTATGAGCGAAACGCGAAGTTCATTTCCGCTGCAGCTATGTCGACGGCGCGCACGTCTCACAGCGCCACCCTGTTACCCCACGAACGCGTATTAATCGCGGGCGGGGTCCAAGCAAACGAACCCCTTAACAGTGCCGAACTTTACGATGCCGAAGCGAACCGGTTCATGCCTCTTCCCCACATGAGCGTCGCCCGCGAGCGGCATGCGGCAGTTTCGCTTCCGGATCAATACGTCCTTGTCGTCGGCGGTACGGACGGGCGCAACCAGCAGGGCATTGCAACGACCGAGACATTTGATGTCGAGAAGAAGAAATTCTCCGAAGGCGGATCGATGCTCCAACCGCGTTTCGATATCCCTGAACCGATCGTGCTCGCAGACGGCAAGGTGCTGGTGGTGGGGGGGGCTCGAATCGACGAAGTTTACGATCCTGCTACTAGAGCATTCTCCGTGGCCGGCGGCAAGATCGAACACGCTCGCTGGTTCCAGACGGGAACACTGCTCTCAGACGGCAAAGTTCTGATTACCGGGGGCTCCGACGAAAAGAAGCGGAGTACCGCGCAGGCCTGGGTTTACACCCCTTAAACGCCAGTCAGAACCAGTGGGTGGGTTTGATTCACCTAGGTGTTGCACTGCTGAGTTCCCTCACTTGTTCTGACGTCATGCCGTACAGCGGCGGACTCGGCACTTCCATTAGCGACAGGTAAATGTAAAGTTGTCCTCGATGGTGAACCTCGTGTTCGATCATCGAACGCAACCACTTCCAGGATGTGATGGAAGCCCCGTCAGGCAGGGTGCACTTGCGATGCAAGTCAATCTCGCTGAAGCCGGAAAGAATTTCTATATCTTCCCGATGCAGTCGTTCCGCGAAGTGCACGATTTCGTCGTGACTTGCAGCGAGAGCCTTGCCGCAGCCGGCATAGGCGCTAGGGTTGCCTCCGGCGATCTCGATAAATATGTATCGATTGGCGGTCGCGATGTGCCGGACCAAATCTCCCAAGGTGAATTTCCCCTGGCGAAATTGCCAGTCCACTTTGTCACGAGGGATCGCGCGCACCACGCTCATGGTGCGTTGGTGAACTTTATCGAAATAGTTGAGGAACTCGCCAATGTCCCGGATCTCCATTGGGATCGGCCTCCGGCCTTCTTCGATGATGACTTTCCGGATCGCGATTCAACTTGCGCTTAGGAAGGCTGAAAATCCGGTGGTTGAAGCCGCAGAGGTGCGCCCATGGGTACACTCGGCTTCAATGGGATACGGAGCAAAGAGGTGTTGATTCGCTAGTCTTACGGCGGAAGCTAGCTCGTCTTGGTGGGATTGTCGGCGACTCGAATCGTGAAGTTGACCGTAATTCTGGCCTTTGTTTCTACCGCTTGTCCATTCTGGAGAAAAGGTTTGAAGCGCCACTGCCGCACCGCTTGTTGTGCCGCTGCAGTCAGGATGGAAGGACCGCTAAGCACTCGAAGATTCTCGATGACGCCATCAGTGCCGACAACTGCTTCCAACACCACCGAACCCTGCACCCTGGAACGTTGACCCAGTAAAGGATAGGTCGAATCAAGGGGCTGACGCAGCTCAGAGGCGCTGGCAGGAAGGGGTTCGCGTTCCGCGGCATTCGTGGCCGGACTTACCACCGCTGTCGTGCCCTTGCTTGCGCGGCTTGCGTTGCCGGTAATCTCCGCAACCGTGACGTTACTTCCAGGATGAACGGTCTGGTGCTTGTCGCCGGCGACCACTTCGACATCCAGCGGAGGAAGCACAACCCGGTTTGTAGCCACCACCGGGGCGTCAGGTTTAGCAGCAGGTTTAGCGGCGTCTTCGTGAGACGGAGTTTTAGCCGCCAGTGTAACGGATGTCTTTGGAGCAGGCTGGTTCTTCGGGTTCTTCTGGTTTTTCGAAGTTTGTACCGGTACCGATGCCGCTGCTGGTGCGGGCGCTGGCGCTGTCGTAGGCGCGGCCTCGCTTGGTCTGGCAGGCGCCGGCGCAGCTGCGGCGGGCGCTCTCGCGACCGTTTGGGAGTTCGGAGCCTCAGATTCGGCATCGTCCGAGCCAAACCAGAAATCGCTATCCTTTACCAGAACAACCGCCAGGACCACCAACAGAAGAGCGAGCGCGATTAGCAACTTGCGGGGCTGTTTGCTTGGCGGAGTGGGCAGAGGACCCAAGCTTCCCATCTTTGGATTCAGATCGAACATTTTGTATTCTGCAGTCCGCATGGGGGTCACGGGCGCTAGCGAAAAACCGGGAGCGGAATCGCCGCGCACAACCATCCTGAGGCTGTTTGCAAATCTTGGCAATGGCACCAACCGGGAGGTAACTGCCCAAGAGTGCTACAAGGAATCATCTGTGACAACTGTGCCCTAGTAAGCGTGCCCAAATAGCGGTCTGTGCGCCGTCTCGAAGAGAATCTCGCTGGCGGTGTTCAGAAGCGAACGGATCAAGCGCCCGGAATTGTTCGATCAAGGGTGAGAAAGGTAACGAGTTTGAATTCCGGCATTTGCCCGTTTTACAACCGATCCTGCACGAGTAGAATTCATTTTGTCCCGGAGGTTCCCGCTATGCTCCGCACATTCGTATTTGTGATTCTCACCAGCGCTCTTTGTGCTGCCCAGACTTCCGCGCCAGGCGCACTCGATCTGGTAAAGCAAGGCCAAAAACTGAACGGTGAAGGCAAGCAGGACGATGCCCTTGCGCTATATCACCAGGCGCTTGCGCTGTCGCCCAATCTATATGAAGCGCATCTTGCATCCGGCATCGCACTCGACTTGAAGGGGGATTATGCCGAGGCTCGAGATCAACTTGCGAAAGCCATCGAGGTTGCTCCGGCCGACTCCAAACAACAGGCGCTGCGTGCCATGGCTGTCTCTTACGCTTTTGAAGCAAAAGCCAACGAGGCCGCGAAATTCGAGCAGCAGGTTTTCGACGCGCGCATGTTCGCTCACGATTTCATTGGAGCGGCCGAGGTCGCGAACGAACTCGCCCGCATTTATCTGGAGTCGGGCGATACGGCCAGAGCTTATAAGTGGTACAAGTCGGGATACGAAACGGCCGAGCAGAAGCCCGATCTCACCAGCGCCGACAAAAACCTTTGGCTCTTCCGCTGGGAGAGTGCCGAGGCTCGCATCGCCGCCCGCAGTGCCAAACCAGCGGAGGCCACGCAACACGTGACCGCAGCCAAGGCTGCTCTTGAAAATGCTAACAATCCAGACCAGGCGCGATTCTTTCCTTATCTGGCGGGATACGTCGCCTTTTACGCCGGAGACTACAAAAACGCCATCGCTAATCTGCAACAGGCCGATCAGCACGATCCCATGATTCTAGCCCTATTGGCAGAGTCGTTCGAGAAGACAGGAGACTCGTCGCAGGCCAACGATTTCTACCGAAAAGTTCTGGCCTCGAACTCACACAATCCCACCAACGCATTTGCGCGGCCGCTGGCCCGGAAGAAACAGGCAGGTGGAAGCTAACAATTATGGGCCTAGTGTACGGGCGCGGGTTGCGGCGTTGCCTGCGGAGCAGCAGCGCCGGGACTTGAAAAGTTTACCTTCGGAACTTCGCGCGATCCTGGCGACGCTTCGAAGTAAGCTTCGTTCGGTTTGAATCCTGCCAAGCCCGCGAAAAAACTGTTAGGGAACTGCTGTACGTAAGTGTTGTAGTCCTGAAGCGTATCGTTGTAGCGCTTGCGTTCGACCGCGATGCGATTTTCGGTTCCGGCGAGTTCATCCTGCAAGCGAAGAAAATTTTCGTTGGATTTCAACTGAGGATAGTTCTCGACAACCAGCAGCAGGCGGCCGAGCGCCCCATCGAGCTGGCCATTGGCTGCGATCTTCTCTCGCGGCGAACCGGCGGAGAGCAGTGCAGAGCGCGCTTTCGCGATATCGCCGAAAACCGTCTGCTCCTGTTGCGCGTAGCCCTTCACGGTCTCGACCAGGTTCGGGATCAGGTCGGCGCGGCGCTGCAGCACAATATCAACCTGCGACCAGGCCGCCTTTACCGCCTCGTTCTTGCTTACCAGCGTATTCTTCACGCTTACGTATTGGCCGAAGGTAAACAACACGAGAAGCAGAATGATTGCAATCACAACCAGGACCGCGATCAGCGCCTTGCTCATGAGATTCTCCTGAAACACCCAGATCTTACGAGGTGCTGTCAACACCCGAATCCAGCATCTTATCAACTGCGGCGGTTACGTGCTCCAGTGCGGCGAGGTATCTGGAAAAAACGTCCGCCACGTCGAACTGTTTGCGATCCGATTTGCGCTCTCTCACATCCAGAACCTGCAGGATGCCCGAAGCATCAAATCCGACCTTCATAGATAATGCATGCACCGCCTCGCGCCTGCTAACGGGTGCATCGTGACCGAGTACGATCAGAGCGTGGCGGAAGAGCGTGGCGAACGACGAGACCGATCGTAACAGCAATTCCCACAGCCGGGAATTGTTGCCTGAGGCAAGCAGCAGATGCTGACGCAATAGCGTGAGTTTTTCCCGCAGTTCGTATTCCACCTGCACACGGTGCAGATTGGCCGGAATCGACAGGGTTTTCACAACATCCTCGCCGAACAGCACCCGATGGTGCTCTTGCATGTCGAGCAGTTCGATCGTGAACACATCTGCCGAGCGCTCGATCTCGTCACGCGTCATAAACAGAGGCGGGGGCTGTTTCTGCGACTCCCACCATTTCACGGCTGGAGCCAGTGTTTGGAGCGCCACGAATGAGCTGTCGCGAATCACGCAGAACAGATTCACATTGGAGAACTCCGGATGAAAATCTCCTGCCGCCGCCGATCCAAACAGGATCACGCTCTCCAGGTTCGCACCGGCCGCGGCTCGCAGCCGGCCGACAAAATCGTTAATTTGCTTTTCCGGAACCATTTGCATCCTCGCTGGCTACCAACTGCTACTCGCACCACCACCACCAGAACTGCCTCCGCCGCCAAATCCGCCGAAACCTCCACCACCGCCAAACCCACCGCCTCCGCCACCAAAACCGCCGCCTCCGCCACCGCCAAACATTCCAGAAAAAAGCATCCAGAATAAAATTCCGCGCAAGGGCGTAAAGAGAATGACAAGGATGATGACGCCGATAGCGATGATCCCACCGAGCGACAACCCCCGAGACGGTTGATTATCCCGTTCTACCGGAGCTTGCGCCTGTACGTTAGTAAGCTGAATACCGGCGTCATCGGCAATAACTTTCGCAACGCGCGATGTGACGAGAAGGAGCGCCTGGCTGTAATTGCCAGTTCGCATGAACGGGACAGCTTCCCGCTGAAATCCGCCAACTTTTCCATCGGTGAGGATCGGTTCGAGCCCGTAGCCAACTTCGATGCGGGCGCGATGGTCTTCAATGGCATACAGAATCAGCACGCCCCGGTTGGTGGCCTTAGTTCCGAGCTCCCATTGCTGAAAGAGGGCCACTGCGTAACTCTCGATGTCTGAGCCATCAAGCGAGCGTACGGTAACCACTGCGATCTTCGCATTGGCTTTTTGGTCGATCTGCCGGCAGATGTCGTCCATCTGCACGATCGCATTCTGATCCAGAACGTGGGCAAAATCGTTTACATAGTCCGTCGCTTTGAGTTGTTTGACCGGTTCGGCCTGCGCGCCAAGCACCAGCAACAGCACCACAAACGTACCGCAACACCATTTTGCGCACGTAGTCATCGGAAGAGAAATTGTACAGGACATGCATTAGGTCAGTTCGGTTACAGGGCAGACCGAATCCGGCGAGCGACAAACGGTGCCAACCACAAATGTCGGTCGCGCATCAGAAGTTCATGCAGCTCCCACAACTACGTCCGCTCTGGATTATCGCGCTGGCGGCAGTGTTAACCGGTATCACGGCGTGCACTAACAATAACGGAGCCAATCCCGACGAAATCCGCCGGCGCACCGCGCAAGCGACCGAGACGATGCGGCGCGACACCAAAGCGGTCGTGGACGGCGTGAAGGAGGGAATGGGACGCGATAACAAAGCCATCAACATCAACAAAGCTTCCCGCGAAGATCTCCTGAACCTGCCGGGAATGACCGAACATGAAGCCGACCGGATCATTGCGGAGCGCCCCTACGACAATGCCGATGATCTGGTAAGGCGCCGGATCATCCCGGAGTCCGAATACGACAAAATCCGCGACCGCGTGATTGCGGAGCACTGATTGTCTTTCTCAGTCTGAAGCGGAGCGGCGCAAACAAGGCTTTAACACCTTTGCCATCAGCGCTCGCTGATCCCATGGCTTCAACCATTCTCCTGCGGTATCATTAAAGAGAATGTCAGCGCCACGCGCTTTTCAAACGCACTCGTTTCAAACGGACGACTCGCGACTGCAGCCGATCCACGCCAAAGTCCTGGCCGGCGATCGCCTCGATGCGGCGGACGCCCTCGCTCTCTATCGCACGGGTGATATTCTCGCCGTCGGGTGGATGGCCAACCATGTGCGTGAGCGCATTCACGGCGACAAGACCTACTTCAACGTCAACCGGCACATTAATCCCACTAACGTCTGCGTGGCGGCTTGCCGCCTCTGCGCCTTCGGCCGCAAGAAAGACGCGCCCGGAGCCTACACCATGGCGCTCGAAGAAGTCTTCGAGACTGCGGCTTCTGGCTATAGCGAGGCCGTCACCGAGTTTCACATCGTCGGTGGATTACATCCGGATCTGCCGTTTCAATATTTTCTCGATCTCTGCTCCGGACTGAAGCAGCGTTTTCCGCAGGTGCATCTCAAAGCCTTTACTATGGTCGAAGTCGCGTATCTCTCGAAGCGGGCCAAGCTTTCCATTCGCGAGACACTGGAACAACTGAAAGCCTCAGGCGTTGACTCGCTCCCCGGTGGGGGCGCGGAGATATTTGCCGACCGCGTTCGCCACATCATATGTGACCACAAGATTGATGGCGATCAGTGGCTCGACACCGCCAGACTCGCCCACCAGATCGGGCTGAAGTCCAACGCGACGATGCTATACGGTCACGTCGAAAACGACGAAGACCGCGTCGATCATCTCCTGAAGCTGCGAGCGCTGCAGGACGAAACCGGCGGCTTCCAGACCTTCATCCCGCTGGCATTTCACCCGGACAATACGCCGCTACAGCATCTTCCACGAACTACCGGCATGCTGGATATCAAGCAGATCGCGGTGAGCCGCCTGGTGCTCGACAACTTCCCGCACATAAAATCCTACTGGCAGATGGTGACCTCAAAGATGGCGCAGATCTCACTGCGCTTCGGCGCTGACGACATAGACGGTACGGTGATCGAAGAAAAAATCTACCACGACGCGGGCGCGACCACCCCGCAAGGCATGCGCCGCGAAGAGTTAGAGCGCCTTATTCGCGCGGCCGGGCGTGAGCCGATTGAGCGCGACACGCTTTACCGGCCCGTCACGCGGACGGAGACGTCGGTTACGGTCGCGGTATAACGCCTCAATCGGAAAGCAGCTTTCCAGACTACAAAGAAGGCCGGAGCGGGAAAGCAACTTTCCTCCGCTCCAGCGTGTGAAACCCCCAGAAATTAGAAATCTGAAACTAGAACCGTTCTTACAGTTTCTCGAAGAAATCGCACGCCGAACACGAGATATAAATCCCGCCCGGGATGCTGCGTTCGCGGTCCTTCATGCGCTTGACGATACGCGTCGACTTGCCGCACTTGGGGCAATCCGTGCTCTTGCTCGTGTCCATGACCTTCTTACGGTCCGCTGTTTTTGCGATCTTCGCGCCTGGCATGGTTCGTTTCTCCTGATCTCAATTTGCGCAACAACGCATCCGGTTACGCTGCGGGTGATTGTGGATGGGATATTTCAGATCTAACTCAAGCTCAAACGGCCTGGAATCACTCTGGAAGAATCTAGAGCTGCGTCTCGTCTCTCTTCCGTCATTCCTGATTTTACAGTAAGGTTGTGCCAACTGTCTTGGTTGGCGGGTGTCCAGGGCGAAGATCCCATGCCGCGAATTTTGTCGCCGCTCCTGAAAACGCTTCTATTTACGATTCTCGTGCCGGGAACCGTCGCGGCGGGCGTCCCTTATTTGCTGCTTGGCGGCTTTCCCTCGCCCGGACGCGGCCCTCTGGCGGGGTTGGGCTTAGTTTGTTTAGTCGCAGGAGCGAGCATGTATTTCTGGTGCGCGTGGGAGTTCGCAGTGCGCGGGCTAGGCACTCCGGCCCCCATCGCTCCCACGAAATATCTCGTCGTGAGCGGACTGCATCGCTACATTCGCAACCCAATGTACATCGGCGTAGCCTTGGCAATTCTGGGGGAAGCTGCGCTCTTTTGCGCCCCGAACCTTGCGGAATACGCGGCCCTGATGCTCCTAATCGCTCATACTTTCGTTGTTTTCTACGAAGAGCCTACACTGCACCGTCAATTCGGGGAATCGTACGAGGAATATCGGCGCACAGTGCCGCGTTGGATTCCGAGATTCAGAGCCTGATTAGAGGACGCGGCTGCCATGCGGCATAAATGCCAGCGTCAGTAGAGATCGGGGCTAAAATCGCACATCACAAAACCGGAGGGTTTATGGGGATCACGATTCGTTTTGCGTCGTTGCTGCTGCTTGCGAGCCTCGCGTTCTCGGCCCAGACCACACCCGCTCCTAACACGAACGGCACTCAGCCGCCGCCCACGAATGCGAATTCGGCGCCAAAGCAACCGACTCCAACGGTCTTCCAGGCGGAGGAAGGAGATCGCTGGATGCTGCTCGGGGATAAGCCGCTCATTTTCAAAGTCGATCCCGCCACCACTGGGTCAGACGCACTCGTGGTCGGAACGGAGGAGATGCCCCCCGGAAATACGATTCCAACCCACAAGCATCTCTACGAAGACGAAGTCATATTTGTCCACAGGGGTGCCGTCCGGGTCACATTGGCCGGCCGTGAATACGACGCATCGACGGGCGCTACGGTTTTCATCCCGCACGGAAACTGGATCGGCGTGGCGAACGTTTCCGGCGAGCCCGCCATGATTTTGTTTTTCTTCAACAAGCCTGCGTTTGAACAGTGTCTGCGAACCATGTCCTCGCGTCCGGGCGAAAAGTTCACCATGCCCGCGCCGGAGAAAATGGCGGCCACCCGGAACGAATGTCACGAGGTGATGAAAGACTGAGCGCGTCCAGGGAGGCCGCGAATCCGCGCAAAGCCGCGCCCAGTGTATCGACTTACCGGCCGCTACACCGCGATCTCCCCACGCACCCGTTTGACCACGTTCCCTTGCCCCTGCTACCGTCATATGTTTGCCCGCCAGCGCGGTGCCCGGTCTGTGGGCGGCAAACGCTGTCCCCTCCATCTATTCGAAGGCTAGGGGACCATTCAGAGGAGATCCGTCATGCCTGCCATCAAATTCCGCGGTGTCGATTTCATTCAGTTCGATTCGCTGCTGAGCGAAGAGGAGCGCCTGGTCCGCAACACCACTCGCCAGTTCATCGAAGACAATCTCATCCCCATCATCGAAGAGTGTAATCGCGCTGGCCGCTTCCCGCGCGAACTGGTCAAGCCCATGGCCGATCTTGGCTTCTTCGGCGCGTCGCTGCAGGGCTACGGCTGTGCCGGCATGGGCAACGTTGAGTACGGACTGGTAACCCAGGAGCTCGAACGCGGCGACTCCGGCGTGCGCAGCTTCGTCAGCGTGCAGTCGGCGCTCGTGATGTACCCGATCCACGCCTTCGGCAGCGAGCAGCAGAAGCAGACCTGGCTACCCGCAATGCAGAAGGGTGAAAAGCTCGGTTGCTTCGGACTGACCGAACCCGGCTTTGGTTCGAATCCCGGCGGCATGCGCACCCGCGCCCGCAAAGTGGGCGCCGAATATGTCCTCAACGGCGAGAAGATGTGGATCACCTCCGGCACCATCGCCGATGTAGCCATCATCTGGGCGAAGGTGGAGAACGAAGACGACAAGATTCGCGGATTCCTGGTCGAGACCGATCGCCCCGGCTTCAAGGCGGACGACATTCACGGAAAGTGGTCACTGCGCGCCTCGGTGACTTCTGGGCTGTCGCTGCAAGACGTTCACATCCCCGAGTCAAACCTGCTGCCGAAAAGCGATGGCCTGAAGTCTCCGCTGATGTGTTTGAACCAGGCCCGCTACGGAATCGCGTGGGGCGCGATCGGCGCCGCGATGTCGTGTTACGACTGCGCGCTGCAATATGCCATCTTGCGCAAACAATGGCGTGACCAGCCCATCGCCTCGCACCAGCTCGTGCAGGACAAGCTCACCTGGATGATCAGTGAGATCACCAAGGCACAACTGCTCGTGCTGCAGGTCGGCCGCCTGAAAGATGCAGGCAAGGTTGAGCACCAGCACATCTCCATGGCGAAGCGCAACAATGTCTGGATGGCTCTCGAATGCGCCCGCATCTCGCGCGACATTCTCGGCGCCAACGGCGTCGCCGACGACTACCCCATCATGCGCCACATGATGAACCTGGAATCGGTAAAGACCTACGAAGGCACGCACGACGTGCACTCGCTGATCATCGGCCAGAGTGTTACGGGGATTGACGCATTTTAGAAAAGCTGCCTCCAGCGAGGAAGGCGAATTGCGTTTATGCCGTGGGTTTTTCACGTGGTGGTTCGATGGCGAGGAACTCCTCCGCGAAGCGCTGGCCGTAGCTTTCGAGCAGTGCCTGAACGCGCTGCTGATCGTGGGACCGGAGAATCAATCCCGCGTGGTGATGTCTCTTGATTCGCAAGTACACTTCCGGATCGTTGTATCCGGAAGTATCCGGCTCCTCCTGCCGCGCGAGCGAAAGAATCACTCCTGCGTACTCCTCGCGCACAGGAGGAAGCCGGTAAGTCCCATCTCCTCCGGCGACTTCAATGCGAGCCCACTCTCGCCATAGGTTGATTCCCGTGGCAGCCTCGACCATCTCATTGATGTAGGCGCCGCCCACCCGCGCCGCGCATTCCAGAAAATAGAAGTGTCCATCGGCATGCGCGTGGATGAATTCTGCATGGGCCACGCCGCGAACCAGTCCCAGCGCCGCAATCAAATCGCGATTGATCCGCCGTAAGCCGGTGTCCTCGTCGCTTGCGCGCGGTACGGTGAACGTGGTGAAGACTCCGCCGCCTTGCGCGACGTTCATGGGTGGATTGCCATATTTGCTGACGTTGGCGAAGACCACTTCGTTCTCTGAAACCACCGAATCGACGTGGTAGACCTGGCCGGGAAGGAATTTTTCCAGCAGGAAAGAGGACTGCTTATCTCCGAGTTGCTCCAGCAGCGGCCACAGTTCCTCGGCGGCGTGAATCTTTTTGATCCCGATCGCTGATGCTTCCTGCCGCGGCTTCAGCACCCATGGACCCGGCACATGTTCGAGGTAGTAGCGAATGTCACCGTGGTTAACGACCGGCACGAAATCCGGCACGCGCACATGCCGATCAAGAGCCCTCATGCGCATCGCCAGCTTGTCGCGGAAATAGCGCATTGTGGTTAGCCCCATCCCGGGCAGGCGGAGATGTTCGCGAAGGGTGGCCGCGGTTTCCATATCGAATTCATCCAGAGCTACAACCCGGTCGATCTTCCGCGTGCGGGCCAGATGAGTGACCGCCTTCACAATGTCTGCGAGAGGAATTTCTTCTGGAAGGAAAAAAATGTCATCCAGAACGTCCCGCGGCCACTCGGCATCCCGCAGTTTCTCCGCCGTTACCAGCAGCACGCCGCAGCCTTGCCGCTTGCACTCGCGCATGAACTCCTGTCCTTTCTCGTAGGTCGTAATGCACAGAAAGGTTTGAAGGCGCGAGTCTGGCATAGGCGATCTTTTCCGAATCAGGTTTTTGAGCATACCATGCTTTCCACGACTCTCCGGACCGCGTATTCGGATAGCCGCAGCACTTCCTGAGAGGTTGCGCCCATCGCCCTTGTGGCCCACCCTATGGCGACGAGACCGACTTTCTTGCTTGCCTTTTTCGTTAGCAACAACGATAAATACAGGCAACTATGATTAGAGGTTCCCGCGCCCTTCCGCTGGCGTTTGGATTGGTTGCATTTTCGGCCAGCCATGCTCAGATTTCGCCGCCTTCAAATTCCGCCAAACCCGATTACTCCCAGGAAGCCGCCGTCATCGAGCAGATGTCGACCAAGATTGCCTTCGACAATGACGGTAACCTTACCCGCCGGCAGACCAGCCGAATACGTGTGCAAACCGATGGTGGTGTGCAACAGTGGGGGCTCTTGAGCTTTCCTTTTCAATCTGCCACGCAGACGGTGGAGATCGATTACGTGCGGGTCCGCAAGCCCGACGGCAGCACTCTGATCACGCCTCCAGATAACGTGCAAGACCTCGACGCTGAAGTCACTCGCAGTGCTCCCTTCTACAGCGATCTGAGGGAAAAGCATGTTGCTGTCAGGGGGTTGGCCAAGGGCGACATTCTGGAATATGAGGCCCACTGGCACAGCGTCAAGCCGCTCGTTCCCGGACAGTTCTGGCTCCAATACAACTTTCACCACGATGGCATTGTGCTGGACGAGCGCTTGGAGATCAGGGTGCCGAGTGAGCGCGCGGTTAAGGTGAAGGGACCGCAAGCCACGCAGTCCGTCACCACTGACGCCGGCGCTCGCGTCTATTCCTGGACTTACTCCAAGCTGGAGAATCCCAAGGAGGCCGCGAGCGAACAGAAGAAAGTAACGGAAACTGCCCTTGGCCGCCTTCCTCCGCCGGACGTACAAATCAGCAGTTTTCAGAACTGGGAGGACGTGGGCCGGTGGTATTTTAACTTGCAAAAAGACCGCGTCGAACCTACGGCAGCCATCCGCGCCAAGGCGTTGGAACTCACGAAAGGCCTGACCGATGATGCCGCCAAAATCCATGCCATTTACAGCTTCGTCAGCTTGCAATATCGCTACATTGGCATTGCATTTGGCATCGGACGCTACCAGCCGCACGCAGCCGACGACGTCCTCGACAACAAGTATGGCGACTGTAAGGACAAGCACACGCTGCTGGCTGCCTTGCTGCGAGCTTCCGGGATTACGCTCTATCCGGCACTCATCAGTTCGACCTGGACGCTCGATCCCGATGTCCCATCGCCGGCGCAATTTGACCACGTCATTGGCTATCTGCCGCCGACCAATAATAAAGACGCCGTCTGGCTGGACAGCACGCCCGAAGTCGCGCCCTTCGGATATCTGTTTCCTATTCTGCGCGACAAACAGGCGCTGGTGATGCTGGGGGACAAGCCTGCGCAGCTGATCACCACAGCCGTCGACCCGCCATTCCCGGGCACTCAAACCTTCAAGCTCAACGGCAAGCTCAACGACAACGGCTCCCTCGATGCCAAGGTGGAGACCTCCGCGCAGGGAGATCGCGAGGTTCCGGTGCGCGCTGCATTCCGCCAGATACCGCAGTCCCAGTGGAAAGACTTGGTGCAGGGGATTTCCCACGCACTCGGCTATTCCGGCACGGTCAGCGACGTCAGCGCGAGCGCACCAGAGGTGACGACCGAGCCTTTTCGTTTTTCCTACTCCTACAACCGCAAAGATTATCCCGACTGGGCCAATCACCAATTTACTGTTCCGGGGTTGCCGTTCTACATGCCGGATGCAAAAGATGATGCCAAGGATCCCCTTTGGCTGGGCTCTCCGCAGGAGTCGGTCTCGGATTCCAAGGTCGAACTTCCGAGGGGTTACACTCCGCGACTGCCATCAAATGTGGACTTAAAGTACGACTTCGCTGAATATCACGCAACGTATTCCCAAGACCATGGTGTGCTTACCGCGAAACGCAGTTTGCTGATTAAGCTGCACGAAGTCCCGGTTGCCGAGTTCGACGATTATCGAAGCTTTCTCAAGAACTTGCGTAACGATGTGAACGGGTACGTGCAAACGTCCTATGTTGCCGCTCCGGCCTTGCTGAACTCTCTACCCTCGCGGTTTGCTCCCTTCCTCAAGGATGTCGGTGAGCTCCCAGAGAGCACTTCTGCGGAAGCAAACAAACTGGAAGCCGACGCACGAGGGTTGCTGAGTCTAGGAGATCGTTTAGATGCCGCCCGTACGTTTCAGCGTGTGGTTGAAGTAGATCCCAAGTTCACACGGGCCTGGCTCGAGTTGGCCATCGTTTATATGGCATCACTCCAGGACGATTCGGCCTTGGACGCCTTCCGCAAGGCCATCGAATCGAATCCCAAGCAGCTGCTTGCTCACAGGGCTTACGCTTACGCACTCGCCCATCTGCGCCGTCCGGAAGCGGCCATGGACGCCTGGCGCGCGGCCTTGGAGCTAGCCCCGGACGATTCCGATGCCAACTCGGGGATGGGGACAGCCCTCATGGAGCAAAAGCGTTACACCGAAGCTTTGCCTTATCTGGAGACCGTCGCGAAAAAAGACAATTCTGTCGGTCCCAAAAACCAGCTAGGGGTTGCATATTTGCGCGCCGGTCAGATCGAAAAAGGCACGGCTACCCTCGAAAGGATTCTCGAAACCGACTCACAACCGGAGACGTTGAACGACATTGCGTACGAACTCGCCGAAAATAATGCTAGTCTTCAGAATGCTCTGGAGTACGCTCAAAAGGCGGTCAGAGAAGAGGAAAAGCAATCCTACGACATCGATATTTTCAATTTGCTTTCCGAAGATCTGAATTGCACGCGCGCGATTGAGGCTTTCTGGGACACTCTGGGCTGGGTTTACTTTCGCCTCGGTCAGTTAGACCAGGCGGAGAGTTATCTCAAGGCGGCGTGGCTATTGTCTCAAGGTGCTCTGACCGGCGATCATCTCGGCCAGGTCTACGAACAACAAAAGAAGACGGAAAAAGCGATCCACATGTATCGTTTGTCTCTGGCTAGCCTAGGATCGCGGGCGTTTGGCGACGGTGGGGACGAAACTCGGCGCCGCCTTGAACGCTTAACCGGCGCGAAAACTCCTGCGACACAGCGGCAGTTTCGTGTCGACCCGAGCGGCGGCGAGCTAAGCGAACTGCGCAGCGCGAGGCTCAAGCGGATTGTTCCAGGAGAAGCGTCAGCGGAATTCTTCTTGCTCTTTGGCCCGGGGCCAAAAATTGAAAATGCGAAGTTCATTAGCGGTTCCGAAGAGCTTAAGTCCGCGGGCCAAGTGTTGTCGGAAGCCAAGTTTCAGGTGGCCTTCCCGGAGGATAGTTCCGCGCGCGCGGCTTGTCCGCCGCGCTATGCTGGTGTGCTCGACTGCTACGGGATGTGCCGCGGTTCTTCTTAAGCCCGACACTGTCGATTCCGTGAAATGACGCGGTGTATTCCGTTTGTCCTCATTTGCCCTTCGGCTTGTCCTTCTTGACGAGCCCCTCCGCAATGGGGCATGATGCGCGGTGCCCCGCTTCCATGGCATTTCTGGGGTGACTGGAAGGCTCGAATGGCTACGCAAACTCGTCCGGAAGGTAAGGCCCGCAGTTTTGGGGAGAACATTGAGAGCGACCTGGCGTCGCGGTTTCTGCGTGTGGTCGAAGTGGCGGCAATCGCTTCGGCTCACACGATGGGCCAGGGCGAGCGGAAGCTCTCAGACCAGGTAGCCACCGAGGCGATGCGGCAGACCATGGACTCCATTCCCATGCGCGGCACTATCGTCATCGGCGAAGGCGAGCGCGACGAAGCTCCCATGCTCTATATCGGCGAAAGAGTCGGAGCCGAGTTTCCCGATGGGCGCGAGGTCCCCGAGGTGGATATTGCCGTCGATCCGCTCGAAGGCACCAACCTCTGTGCCACCGGCGCCCCCGGAGCGATCACCGTGCTCGCCGCTTCCGAACGCGGAGGCCTACTCAATGCTCCTGACTGCTACATGGAGAAGATCGTGGTCGGCCCGTCCTGCAAGAACGCCGTCGAGCTCGACGCGCCTGTCGCCGACAATCTGAAGAACATTGCGAAGCGCATGGAGCGCGATGTGGAAGATCTCGTCGTGATCGTGCTGGACCGTCCGCGTCACGAAAAGCTGATTGCCGATATCCGCGCAGCCGGCGCGCGCATCCGTTTGATTGGCGATGGCGATTTATCTGCGGGTATCGCCGCTGCTGTGATCGGGACCGGCGTACACGCTGTTATGGGGTCTGGCGGTGCGCCCGAAGGGGTGATTACCGCTGCCGCCATCCGCTGCCTTAATGGTTACATGCTCGGCCGCCTGGTCGTGAAACCGGACCAGGAAGAGCGTCTCAGCCGCATGGGCGTCAAAGATAAAGACAGAATCTACGAGGCCGAAGACCTCGCCCCCGGCAAGCAACTGATCTTTGCCGCCACTGGGGTCACCGATGGAGCGCTGCTCAAAGGCGTCCGCTTCTTCGGAGAAGGCACGCGGACATCTTCTGTGATTCTCACGCTGCAGACCGGCAAAGTGCGATTCATCGAAAGCATCCATTTGGAGAAAGGGCCGGATGTGAAGGTGAGGTTCATGTAGGGCCTCCGATGTTGCGGCGAATCAAAAGTGCCGATCTTGACGGCGTTCCACCATTCATCTAGAATATCCATCTAGGTGATCGGCATGAGAAGTGTGGGACTGTTCGAAGCCAAACAGAAACTCTCGGAACTCGTCGAACGCGCCAGCGAAGGCGAACAGATCGGGATCACGCGCCGAGGCAAACTGGCTGCCCTCATTGTTCCCGCTCGACGAGGTCGCAGCGTGAAGGAGATCTTCGCCGACATCGAAGACATCAGGAAGCGAGTGACGCGATCCAAGAAGTTCTCTATCAAGGAACTTATCGAAGAAGGCCGGATTTGAACCGCTTCGTTCTCGACGCATCGGTCGGCTTGGCTTGGTTCCTGGACAACCCGGTGCCGGACGTCGCCACCCGTGTGCGACAAAGCCTGCACGGGGGATCTTGCGCTGTGGTTCCCGCGTTGTGGCGTCTAGAAGTGGCCAACGGGTTCGCCGTCGCCGAACGCCGCCGCCAACTCGCTTCTGCTTTCACAGACCGATGCCTCACCGATCTTGAAGATCTCATGCTTGCGGTTATCGAGCAGAGCGCGGCGGAAATTTCACTCAGGCAGGCACTCTCAGTGGCACGGGCTTTTCGTTTGACCGCTTATGACGCGGTTTACCTCGAGACCGCTCGCCGTGAAAACTTGCCACTCGCCACGCTCGACCGGCAATTAGCAGCAGTTGCCTCCAAGGCCGGTGTTGAAATCATTCAATAATGGCTGATCCAGGTTGATTCTTATTTCAGATATTCTTTTCTCACCTCCTCCGGCACCTTTGGTTCTGGCGGGAAATCCTGCGAGAATCCTTTGAACATCGCCACCGTCTTCTCCGCGCGGCGGGTGCCGTCATGCACGGCGATCTTGTGTGGTTTGCGGCTCTCGTAACCTTCCCACAGCGAGACTCCCGCGTAAGCGCCGTCTTTGCGCAGGATGTAATACGTCATGTCGACGAAGCGCAGCTTGTTCATGTCGCTGTTGTAGTTGCGCACGATGCGCTTGAGCGTTTCCATCCCAGCTTCTTGCGGCGACATTCCACGGCGCATGTTCTCAACGATGGTGTGTGCTCCTGCTACTTTGATGTTCTCTTCGCCGCTGCCGGTCGCTCCGGCCGAACCCACATCCTGATCCGTGTAGCAGCCTGCACCGATGATCGGCGAATCCCCGCAGCGTCCGGGGAGCTTGAAGTCTAATCCGCTGGTCGTCGTGCAGCCGGAGATTTCTCCTTTCTCGTTCAGCGCCGAGCAGTGAATTGTGCCCGTCTGCGGGAACAGCACCGTGTGGACCGCGTCGCGTCGCAATTCGGGCGCAATGCCCAACTCCGCCGCGTGCTCTTCGAGCCGGCGATAGCGCTCCCGCCACAACTCCGATTGCGGCTTGTCACTCGGTTTCGCATCCGGAGCCTGCCAGTGCGGGTCGGCCAATCCTGGTCCCCACCAATCTTCATTCGAGTGATACTCCTTCCACAGCAGCCAGATCTTGCGGGAGTGGTCGGTGAGCAGGTTTTCGCGCGGGAAGCCGACAGCTACGGCAAAGCGCTCTGCTCCTTCGCCCACCAGCATGACGTGTCCAGTGTGCTCGAACACGGCCTTTGAAACCAGGGAAACGTTCTTGATGTTGCGCACACCGCCGACCGAGCCGGCGCGGCGCGTAGGCCCATGCATACAGCAGGCATCGAGTTCGACCACCCCTTCTTCGTTTGGGATTCCGCCGAGCCCGACGCTGGTATCGTTGGGGTCATCTTCCGGGCCTTTGACCACGCGCAGCGCGGCGTCGAGCGTGTCTCCACCGCCTTTGAGAAATGTGAATGCATCGTCGAGATAGTTGAACCCGTTATTCGCGCAGATGATGATGGGGCGCTTGTGCGATCCGGTTTGCGGGTCGTCAGCGTGGACTCGCGCTCCTATGCCGGAGGCAACCGCTCCGAGGACCGAAGTCTTTACGAAATCACGGCGCGAGAATGGCATGAGTTCCCCCTGCTTGGTGCGAAAGCGGGAAGCATATCATGCAGCGAAAGGGTTTTCACCACAGAGACATCCTTCGCCTTCGCTCAGGACAGGCTCCGGCACGGAGAAACGCTAACGAGGCGAGAAACCAGACAGAGGTGATGGCGAGTATGTTGCTATCCTCCTAGCGGATTCCGTCGACGAGGACTGTCGTCGCCATCCGCGAAATCGAGCTGCGCTCGAATGGACAGCCGGGGTCTGCTGTCCCCACATTGCCGCGTCCTCAGTTGTGTTGATTGCTTCGGGATTTGCGGCGCGGCTGGAAGCCGCGCCCTTTTCAAAACGGCGTCCGCAACGAGAGTTAGCCGCTGGCTAGTCCGCGATAGCGGCCTACCAAACCTTCTCGCCGGCTGACTGAGGGATTCGGTGGGGCTTCCGTGACCGAGCGCACATTTTTGTTTTGCTCGGAGCGGAAGCGGAGCAATGCAGCGATGTTGCCGACTTTGTCGAAATCGGGATCATCCTTGACGTAGAAAAGTTCGATGTTGCGACGGATCACCCAGGGCAGGATTGCTTCGGAGACGTCCACGACTTGGCGCGTCTCGCGGCCGCAGGCTGGGCAGAAGCTTACCAGGTGGGCGTCAAGGTGGCCGCAGCCGGCGCATTCGACGGCCTGGGAGTGATAGTTTTGGCCGATCAGCAGGGTCTGCACTTCGCCGGACTCGATAGAGTGAAGCACGCGGCGCAATCCGGTGACGCCGCGTCCGTTGCTGCGCGCCTGGCTGATGGTTTCGCGGAGGATTTCGTTGCAGCGCCTTTCTTGAGACTCGGCGAAAATGCGGTCGGCTTGCGTGCGGACTTCCTCGGTGTTCACGCGAGCGACGTCTGCATTAAAGCGGCCGAGTAATTTCTGCGACGCGTAGGAGTGCAGTTGGGCTTCGATCTGCGGCCAGTGCGTTTCCTGGCAGCCGACAATCCACTTTTCAAACATACCTTTGTCAAGCGCATCTTTAATGAAGTCGGCGACGAATTTGTAGTGGTGAAGTGCTTCATCTTCGACGCGGCGCTGGGCATGGCCTCCGTCGTATCCGGCGAAGCCATCGCCGCGGCCACGACGCGAGAGAGGATGAAAAAATCCTTCGCGTTCAGCTAACTCGCCGAGGCGCAGATCGAACAGGCGCGCGCGGTGGCGATCGACCAGGACGATGCCAAGGCTAGGGAACGCTCCGAGAAGTTGTGCAAGGGGCTTCAAATGGAAGTGCCGGTCGACGAGAAGCTCCGTGCCGCCCAGTTGCGCGGGCAGGTCGTACTCGCGCCAGAAGTTCTGCGCTGAGCAGGCGAAGACAGCCTTGGCGTGGACGCCGTTGCCGCGAAACTCGCGCGCGAGGCGCACGATGCGGTCGAGGTCGGCGCGCGCCGAATCGGATTTTCCCTTACTCTCCAACTGGCGCAAGGCTTCGCGCGCCAGATCCTTGGTAAGGATGGCTTCTTCCTTGTGAGCTTTGTTGCGAGGTGTGGCGGGTTGGAAGTAGAAACTAAGAGCGCAAGATGCCTGATCTTCAAATTGTGCCAGTTCGGTGATCTGTTCTCGAGTAATCATTCGCGATCCCACCCCTTTCGTATGGAATTGGATTTACGCGGTCCTGTTCCGCAGTCCAGTCGACGCCAGCCCCCCTTTGAATTGGCGGACGAAGGTAGGCGACTGGCGCAGATGATCGCGCGCGGCAGAAATGGAGTTCAAAACGCGCTCGTGCGAAGCACCAGTGATGGCGGAGATCTCGTCGACGCCAAAGCCTTCGATCGCGTACAGGATGAAAGCCTCGCGGTGGGCCGGCACGATGTCGCGCAGGGCGGAGGCGATGAGGCGCATCATTTCGTCCGAACCCACGATCTGCTCGGGCGTGGATACACGGTCGTCAGCGATGATGGTTTCTTCGGTAATCGATTCGTCGGGCTGGTGGAATTGCAGTTCGGGCTCGTCGCTGGCTTTTACGTTCTGTTTGCGGACGGAATCTTCGAGGTGCACGGCGCCGCCGTTGCTTTCGTCGGGACGGGAGAGTTGATCGAGCGCCTGCATGGCCAATTTATAAAGCCACGGCTCGAGCGCAAGGCGCTCAGGTTTTTCCTGCCCGTCGCTTCCGGGGCCATCGGCCAGCGCGGAGGCGATGGTTTCGTCGATCACTTCTTCCTTGCTGATGGAGTCGCGCACAACCAGGTCGGAGGTTTCCCGGAAATAGATTTCGCGCTCCACGAAGCGCTCCAGGCGTGAGAGATTCGCGTTGACATACGAGCGGACGTCATCGGAAGAAACGGTTGCGGGAAAAACTGCGGCCAGGGTCTGCTCGAAGGGGATGGAAGTATTGCGGCGCGCCGAAGAATCGTTTTGGCGGCGCGGCCACTTATGAGTGGAGCGCAGCAATTCCTTATGCTTGTTGACCTGTTGCAGCAGGTCGTCGAAGGCGTTCTTGACCGCAGCTGCAGCGGTGGGTGCTTTAGCCTGGACCGCCATCTGTCCCGATGGCAGGCGGAGGTTAAGCGAAACGCTGGTGCCCTCGCGCACTGAGATTTCTTCCACCATGCCTTTCAGATGAACGAGCTCAGGGCGGAAAACTTGCAGCCGCTTCCGCAGTTTTTCGATGTGATGTTGAATATCTTTTTCTACGGCGGGAGTCTTATGAAGCCGATAACTGACGTGGACGTTCATGAGCACCTCAAGCTTGCAAACGAAGAGCGCAAACCAGTGCTTTCTAAGCCGATTGTACACCCGGACATCAAGTGGAAAAGATGGATTCGCAGGGATGATTTCGGCGGCCTGCGTTTTTGGGAATGTTCGCGAAATTGGGATTAAATGAGGCTTATTTGCAGCACGGAGCGGTGACGGATATATTCATGCACTATGAAAAGGGTAACGCTATTAATTACGCTGCTTTTATCTCTAGTCGCCCTGGGCCGCAGTCAGGCTCGGGAAACGCGAGGGCCCTCGTCGAAGCCCTCATCCCAGGAAGTCGACGCAGTCTATGCCGAAGCGCACGCGCTGTACGTTGATCTGCATCAAAATCCCGAACTCTCTTCGCACGAGATGCAGACGGCGGCCAAGTTGGCCAGCCCGCTGAAAAACCTGGGGTACGAGGTCACGGAACATGTGGGCGGCACAGGCATTGTTGCGGTCATGAAGAATGGGGCTGGGCCGACGGTGATGCTTAGGACCGAGCTTGACGCACTGCCGGTGGAAGAGAAGACTGGGCTATCGTACGCCAGCAAAGTTCACGCGAGAGATGATGCCGGGCGCGATGTCCCTGTAATGCACGCTTGCGGACACGATCTGCACATGGCGTCTATCCTGGGTACGGCTACGATTATGGCCCACAGCAAAGATTCGTGGCATGGGACGCTGATGCTGGTTGGTCAGCCCGCCGAGGAGACGATCAGTGGCGCAAAAGGAATGCTCGACGACGGTTTTCTAAAGCGGTTTCCCAGGCCTGACGTGGCCGTAGCACTGCATGTTGGGAACTTGCTTCCGGCAGGACAAGTGGGGATTGTGCCGGGCGTCTACAACACAAATGCGGATTCGCTGAAGATCACGATTTATGGTAAAGGCGGACACGGTTCGGCGCCGCAAACAGCGATCGATCCCATTGTGATCGCCGCTCGAACCATTCTGGCTTTGCAGACGATTGCATCCCGCGAAGTGAAGCCTGGCGCAATGGCTGTGGTAACGGTGGGCTACATTCAGGCCGGTACGAAGAACAATATTATCCCGGATCATGCTGAGCTGGGACTGACGGTGCGGACCAACAAGCCCGAAGTGCGGAAGCAAGTGCTGACGGCAATTGATCGGATCACGAAGGCCGAGGCCGAGGCGGCAGGCGCACCGCGTCAACCCTCGATTGAACACTATGAGGGTACGGACCTGGTGTTCAACGATCCTGGCCTGGCGCTGCGGCTAAAAGGAGTGCTGCAGGTGGCGCTGGGCAAAGACAACGTTGTGATGGAGGAGCCGATCACTGGCTCAGAGGATTTTTCCTACTTTACGGAACAGGGAATTCCAGGTTTTTATTTTAGCCTCGGCGGGGCTGACCCCGAAAAGCTAGAGCAAGCTAAGGCTGCAGGGACGACGCTGCCTTCGAATCACTCTCCGCTTTTTGCGCCAGATGTGGATCCGGCCCTGCACACCGGGATTTCAGCGGAAGTGGCGGTATTGCGGAATCTGCTGAGTGGATCGGCAGAGGAGCTGCACAAGGCGATTGCTAAGAATGCGGCGGCGGAATCGGCGGCTAAACCCGGGTCAGCTAAACTGGGGTCGCCTAAACCTGGGTCGGCTGAAAAAGTCCTAATATAAGAATCTCCTCACGTTCGGTTTGACGTTACCTTAAATCGCCACTAACTTCTCTGCAGGGATTCTAGTAGCCGTGGATTTTCGATCGGTCGAATAATATTTCGTCGCTTCACGCGGTGGCCAAGATCAGCCCGAACATAAGGAAACTGCTTTCCACAATCGAGGCACACTTCATAGGTCCATCCCGAAAGAGTGAATGGCCGACTGACTGTGCGATGCCAGCAACCAAAGATGAACTCAAAGACTTGTAGTAATTTCCGTTTCACATTTCATCTGTATGCAATTTGCCTTCCCATCGCAGAGTCAGAATCCGGTTCTTTATCCTGTGGCGGAGATAAGGGCCATGCGTGCTCGCAATTACAGTCCCGCTGCGGCAGACGCATGCTCGCATGAAACGCTTTTCCCTTGACACGTTTCGGGGGTTCTCCTATGGTAGGCAGATGATCAGAGCGGCTCATCGCCATCACCATCATCACGCGCACAACGCGTCGGCGGAGGTGTTTGGCTGAGCTAGCTTAACACCTGAGAGATTTAAGCCCGCTGACGCCGACTAGGCTCAGCGGGCTTTTTGTTTTTCGGATAAACAACATTCGGGTAATCGCAGGAGATTTATGGAACTGGAAATAGATTTCAATAAAATGCAAGGTCTGGCGCCGGCCATTGTGCAGGATGCGGCAAACGGTGAGGTGTTGATGCTGGGCTTTATGAATCGCGAAGCCTGGCAGAATACATCCTCAAGCGGCTACGTCACATTTTTCAGCCGGACGCGCAGCCAACTCTGGACCAAGGGAGAAACCTCGGGCAACCGGCTGAAGTTGGTGAGTGCCTTTACCGATTGCGATCGGGATACGCTTCTGCTCCAGGTTGAGGTCGAAGGGGCGGGTGTGGTCTGCCACGAGGGCACGCGCTCCTGCTTTACCAGGCCGCTTGGCATGGACGCTCGAGCGCCGAAGAGCGCGAACCGCAGGGGTATAGAAGAAGAGAAGAAATGCACTCCGGCGGTGCCAGCGTGAAGATCCGGCTTGGAATTCCGAAAGGCAGTTTACAAGAAGCGACGATGAACCTGTTTGCTCGAGCCGGCCTTCCAATCTTTATCACCGACCGCTCCTACTTCGCGACCACCGGAGACGCTGAAGTGGAGTGCATGCTGATTCGCGCTCAGGAAATGGCCCGCTACGTGGAGCATGGCGTACTCGATGCTGGGCTGACGGGATTGGACTGGGTGGTCGAGAGCGGACTCGAAGTGATCACGGTTTCCGATCTCATTTACGCCAAACAAAGCCGCGGTAAAGTCCGATGGGTGCTGGCGGTGCCTGAAACATCGCCGTATCAGCGTGCTGCAGATCTCGAAAATCTGATCGTTGCGACCGAACTGGTGAACGTGACCCGAAAGTATTTTGCAAGCCACAACGTCGCCGTGAAGGTGGAATTTTCGTGGGGCGCGACTGAAGTAAAGCCTCCAATGCTGGCGGACGCGATTGTCGAGGTCACAGAAACCGGCAGCTCTCTGAAAGCCAATCGTCTGCGCATCATCGACACGGTGCTTGAGTCGAATACGCAGATCATCGCCAACAAGACGGCGTGGCGCGATTCGGAGAAACGACGCAAGATCGAGAACCTGGCCTTGATGCTGCGCGGGGCGATGGATGCCCGGGACCGCGTCGGGCTGATGCTGAACGTGCGCAAAAAAGATCTGGCAGCGGTCCTCGCCGTTTTGCCTGCGCTCAAGCGGCCAACCATCTCGCCTCTCAGTGATGAGGATTGGCTGGCGGTGAACACGGTGATCGAAGAATCGCTGGCGTGGCAGATTATCCCCCGGCTGAAGGAAGCCAATGGGCAGGGAATTGTAGAGTATCCACTCAACAAGGTGGTCCTGTGATGCGCATCCTTTCGGGCGCTGCGGCCGTGGCGAGAGTGCACAAAATCGCAGCTCGCGCATCGCGCTATTCGGAGGTGGAACCTGCCGTAAAACGGATTATCGACGATGTGCGAGACTGCGGCGACCGCGCCCTCCTCAAGCATGCAGAGCGCTGGGATGGGCTGCGCCCGGGAATGCCGTTGCGAGTTTCTGAAGAGGCGAAGCAAACCGCGTGGAGATCCTCCAGGCTCGATCTTAAGCGCGCTTTGCGGACTGCAGCAGCAAATATCCGCTCCTTCTGCGAAATGCAAAAACCGGTTGCATGGACGCGCTCGCGAGAAGGTATCTCGGTGGGACAGCTCGTGCGACCGCTGAATTCCATTGGATGTTACGTTCCGGGTGGACGATATCCGCTGATTTCGACCCTGCTCATGACTGTGATCCCAGCTCAAGTCGCAGGAGTGGAAAATATTCGCGTAGTCTCGCCTCTGCCACAAGCCGACGTGCTGGCAGCTGCAGCGATGCTTGGGATCCGCGAACTCTATTGCGTCGGTGGCGCGCAGGCTATCGCCGCGCTCGCCTACGGAACTGAGAGCATTCCGCGCGTCGATAAGATCGTGGGTCCGGGCAACCTTTATGTTACTTCCGCAAAGAAACTGGTCGCCTTCGATTGCTCAATCGACTTTTTGGCCGGTCCAACGGAAATACTTGTTGTCAGTGACACTGGCTCGCCTGAACTCATCGCCACGGACTTAGTCGCACAAGCAGAGCATGATCCGGAAGCGCTCGCGGTTTTTATTACTACTCGTCGCGATCTAGCGAGCAGTGTGGCTAGTTCCGTGAGCGAGTTTAGCCGCGAGAATGCCGTGGCGCTCCAATCACTGCGGCGCAATGGCGTGATTCTCGTTTCCACCTCGCGCCGGCAGAGCTTCGACTGGGCCAATCAGATCGCGCCTGAACATCTTACGATTGATGGCAACGACGTCGCTCTGGTTCAAAATGCCGGTTCGGTTTTCATCGGGGACTACTCAGCGCAGGCGGCTGGCGACTATGCTTCTGGTCCCAATCACGTGTTGCCAACGGGCGGTGCTGCGCGGTTCCGGGGAGGGCTCAGCGTCCTGGATTTTGTGAAGCTCATCAGCGTCCAGAAACTTTCCAGACCCGGCTTGAAACGAATTGCTGCAGTCGTTGAATTGATGGCGGATGCCGAGGGATTGTGCGCCCACGCGCATTCGATTCGACGGCGAATTCCTGATGCGAGGTGTTCCTGATGGGTGGGGGCACGCTGGAGGCTCGACAGTCCGTTCGCAATCTGCCAACTTATCGTCCGCCGTTGGGCGGACGCAAGGGCATGCGCCTCGACTTCAACGAAAATACTGTCGGCTGCTCGCCACAGGTGCTGCGGCGATTACGTGCGCTCTCTGCGGAAGAGATTGCGCGCTATCCCGAGCGCGAACCCGTGGAAGAGGTTGTGGCCGCTCACCTCGGCATCAAGGTCGATGAATTGTTGTTGACGAACGGCGTCGATGAAGCCATCCACCTGCTTTGCGAAACGTTTCTGGAGCGGGGCGATGAAACGCTGATTGTTGTGCCGACGTTCGCCATGTACGAAATTTCGGCTGGGGCGACGGGCGCGCGCGTCATCGCCATTCCTGCTGGAGAAGACTTTCGGTTCGCGACTGCGGATCTGCTTTCCCGCATTACGCCGCGCACGCGCCTGATCGCGATAGCCAATCCGAATAATCCGACGGGCGCTGTGGCAGAAGCGGCAGACTTAGTTGAAATTGCACAGCGCGCCGCGCAGTCGGCGATTCTAATCGATGAAGCCTACTTCGAGTTCTACGGGAAGACGCTGCTGCCGCAATGGCGCGACCTGCCGAATCTGTTCATCGCCCGGACGTTTTCGAAGGCTTACGGCATGGCAGGCCTTCGCATCGGCGTGCTTGCAGGAAATGCCGCGCACATTTCTCAGGTGCGGCGAGTCTGTTCTCCTTACAACGTAAATGGTGTGGCGCTTGCCTGCTTGCCGGCCGCGCTGGAAGACCACGATTACGTTCGCTCGTACGTTGACCAGGTTCGGCGGGGACGCGAAGAACTGCAAAATGAGTTCAGCAAAAGAGGGATTCGTTATTGGTCGAGTCAGGCTAATTTTGTGCTGGCGCGCTTTGGCCGATTGAACCATGCATTCATCCGGTCCATGCGAGACCGCGGCATCCTGGTGCGCGACCGCTCTCGCGACCACGGTTGTGAAGGCTGCGTGCGCATCACCGTCGGAACCGCTGAGCAAACATCACTATTGCTCGAATCACTTCGGCAGACGCTGGAGGAAATTGACGCAGAAAAGGCAGCCACACAATGAGAAAAGCCACAATTCAGCGTAAGACGAAGGAAACCAAAATCCGTGCCGCGTTGGCGATTGAAGGACGCGGCCGCTATGAGGTTTCCACAGGAATCCGTTTCTTCGATCACATGCTGGAGCTCTTCGCCCATCACGGCGGCTTCGATCTGCAACTCAACGCCAATGGCGACCTCGATGTCGATCAGCACCACACCGTCGAGGACGTGGGCATTGTGCTGGGCCAGCTTTTCGACAAGGCTCTGGGCGCCAAACGCGGGATTCTGCGGGCCGGGTATTTCGTGATGCCCATGGACGAAACGCTCGGTCTGGCCGCTGTGGATTTTTCCGGCCGCACGGCCACCGTTGTCGACACCAAGGTTCGCGCACGGCTGGTGGGCGACTTGCAGGCGGAACTGGTGCACGATTTCTTCGATGGTTTTTCTCGTGGGGCTCGCGCCAGTGTGCACGTTCGCGTGCTCTACGGACGATCCAGCCATCACAAGATCGAGTCTCTGTTCAAGGCATTTGCGCGAGCTTTGCGCGCTGCCTGCTGGCTCGATCGCCGCATGGCAAACCTTCTTCCCAGTACAAAAGGATTGCTCTGATGATCGCACTCGTCGATTATCGCGCCGGGAATCTCAGCTCGGTGAAGAAGGCGCTGGACCATCTGGACGTGGATGCCGCCATTACGAGCGATCCGGAATTGGTTGCGCGGGCAGACAAAATTATTCTGCCGGGCGTGGGCCATTTTTCTGCTACATCTGTCTTAGACGAGACAGGCCTTCGCGGTGCAATCGTAGAGAGCGCGAAACGAGGCGTTCCATTTCTCGGCATCTGCGTCGGAATGCAGTGGATGTTCGACTCCAGCGAGGAAGCGCCCGAGACTCCAGGCCTGGGATTGTTTCCAGGAAGATGCGAACGTTTTCCCGAAAGCGTCAAGTCACCGCACGTGGGGTGGAATACGCTGGTCTGCGACGACCAGTCGCGTCTGCTTCGTGGAATCCCTACTGGTTCTTTCGTGTACTTTACTCACTCCTACCGAGCGCCGTTGCAAGAAGGAACGGTGGCACGATGTGAGTACGGAGGCGAATTCTCGGCGGCTGTCGAGAAGGATCGCTTGTTCGGTGTGCAATTTCATCCGGAAAAATCTGGAGCAACTGGTTTGAAAGTCCTGCAGAATTTCTGCGGGTTTTAGCTTCTGCGTCTCTTGACTACGATTCAAATGCTGACGAAACGAATTATCGCGTGCCTGGACGTCAAGGACGGACGGGTGGTGAAGGGCGTGCAATTTCAGCGCCTGCGCGACGCCGGCGACCCAGCCCAACTGGCCGCTGCTCACAGCGAAGCGGGAGCGGACGAGGTGGTATTGCTCGACATCTCGGCGACTCACGAAGCGCGGGCCACTCTGTGCGACACGGTGCGCAGAACGGCGCGGGAGTTGTTCATTCCATTCACGGTCGGAGGAGGGATCCGCTCACTCGAAGAAGCCATGGCCGTCTTCGATGCGGGCGCCGACAAAATCAGCATAAACTCCGCCGCACTGGCCAATCCATCACTCATTACGCAGATCGCAGGGCGATATGGTTCGCAAGCGGTGATCGTGGCCATTGACGCCAAGCGCATAAAACTCAATCTCAATACCGATGGGGATGCAAAAGATGGAGCCGCAAGAGACGGCGATGCAAGATTTGAAGCGTACGTGAGCGGCGGCAGAAAATCGACTGGCCGTGACGCGGTGGCCTGGGCACGCGAGGCGGAAGATCGCGGGGCGGGCGAGGTTTTACTCACTTCCATGGATCGCGATGGCACCGGCGCCGGCTTCGATTGCGACTTGACCCTCGCCGTCTCTCAGGCCGTGCGCATTCCTGTAATTGCATCCGGGGGCGGGGGCGATACTCAGAGTTTTGTCGATGTCTTTCAGCGCGGAGGAGCCGACGCTGCTCTCGCCGCTTCCATTTTTCACTTCGGCCTTCGCCATCTCGCCGACCTTAAGAGCGAACTGCAAAGCGCGGGCATTCCCATGAGGTGGCCATGCTAATTCCCTCCATCGATCTCATGGACGGCAAGATCGTCCAACTGGTGCAAGGCGAGCGCAAGGCGTTGGAATTCGACGATGTCGAAGAGTGGATCACGCGCTTTTCATCTCAGCCGCTAATCCAACTCATCGATTTGAATGCCGCCATCGGAACGGGCAACAATCGCGGGCTCGTGCGGGAACTTGCCAAGCGCCTTCCTTGTCAAGTAGGCGGAGGAATTCGCAGCACCCATAGCGCGAAAGAGATGCTGGATACAGGCGCCGTGCGAGTGATCCTCGGGTCCGCGCTTATCCGCGACTGCCGGCCCGACCCTGCATTTGCGAAAGAGATTGCCGGAGCCGTGGGCCCAGACAAATTAGTTTTCGCGATTGATTCCTGGCAGGACCGGGTCGCCATCCGAGGCTGGCGTGAACTCACAACCATTACTCCTCTGGAAATGATCACAGCCCTGGAGCGATTTTGTGGAGCCTTTCTCTACACGCACATCGATACCGAAGGCCTGATGCAAGGTATTCCGGTGGAAACGGTCCGTCGCCTGCGAAATTCCACGACGAAACAGTTGATCGTCGCCGGTGGCATCGCCACTGCCGAACAAGTCGATCGGCTTGGTGCTATGAAGATTGATGCTGTGGTCGGAATGGCGATCTATACGGGAAAAGTGAAGCTGAGCAATCCTTCTCGTGCGTTACGTCCTCATCCCAGCGGCAGTTGAGGATTCGAATAGAGATGCGGAGTATTTTCGCGTTGGGCGCACAAATCCTGTCAGCTTCCATCACAAATCCTGTCAGCTTCCATAAGGAGGCGAGCGGTTGTCTAATGGTTGGTGGCCCCGCTGTCATTACTGAGCATGAGGCTCGAGACGTTAACCGGCTCAAAGTCCGATAAAGTGAGACTTGTAAGACAAGAGAGATCGTTATCGTTCCAGCGAGCGTCGGGTGTGCCGATTAGCCCCCCGCTGTCACCATTGTCGGCCAGGATGATTCCGTAGTTCCGGAATGCGGTGATGATAATTGCCGCTTGTGGACTTGTAGAGGCGCAAGAAGGAGTCGCAACCGAAGCCTTGAGCCGATAGATCTCGCCTGCGGCTCCCGACATGGTGCAGCTTGTGGGCGGGGAAGATTGGGAGATCTCCGATTCCACGGGAATGGAACTTCCTCCCGTCTCCGTGCAACTTCCCACACCCGCTGTTTCCGTGGCAGGCCAGACCCAGTAGTTCAACATGTGGTTGAGAGTGAATCGGATGGGATGCTGAATCGTGCCGCTCGGTGCGATGGGTGTGCCCGTGCCGATTACCTCGTCGGCATTGGCCAGCAGCGGCCCTACTGGAAGTCCTGCAGCATCGGATGTTCCGTTGCCTTGCGGTGTCAGGTTATTCGAAGATACGTCGGGCCAAAGCGCATTCGAGGAATCGGTCCAGGGACCGCTCTCATAGATCCCCTGCCACATCTCGTAAAGAGCAGGGTTGTTTCCATTACCCGCCTCCAGGTAGACCAGAACGTGTCTATCTCCCGTTGAGTCGCTGGTGCCCTCCACCGGAGCATTGGCTGGAATTGGGCCAGAGGTAAAGTAGGACTGGTATACGGTGGTGGTGACCGATACGTCCGCGTGGTTGTAAGGAACTTCAATGGCTGGTATCCCGTTCGGAAAGGGAGCGTTGGAATTGTTCCCGAAGAATGGCTTAACCGTCGCGGACAAATATCCACTGTACATCGGCGCTGCCGGGGAAGTGTCTGCGGGCAAGCTTGTGGTGGCCGCGTCCACTCTGTGGTGAAAAATAGAATTTGACGGAAAAATGCTTGCGAGGAACGCGTTGTTGCCGTTGATGGCGATGCTGATGTTCTGCGTAGCCTGGGCACTTGTGGAATCCGTCACTATAAATTCGGGCGTGTAGGTGCCTTGACCGCCAATGAGTGAGCTGCTCATATTTCCTGTGCTTGCGTTGAGAGACATCCCCTCAGGTAACGGAGGAGAGCTGGCATTCGTGCTTACGGAATAGGTGTACGGCGGAAAGCCACCGCTGGCAGCGATTGTGCAACCTGCATATGCCTTGCCCTGTACTCCGCTGGGGCACGAGGTGGTTACGATCGCCAGCGTGCCACCGGGAGCGGTCACTGAAACTTTTGCCGTGGATGCGGTCGAGCCCTTCGCATTGGTTGCAGTCAGCGTGTAGGTGGTGGTCGCGGTTGGGCTCACGCTTGTCGAACCGTTTGCGGATGCGGACGTGAATGTCCCGGGTGTGATGGCAATAGTCGTCGCTCCTGCTGCCGACCAACTCAACGTGCTGCTGGAACCCGCAGTAATATTAGTGGGGCTGGCCGTGAAGGAACTGATTACTGGAGCGCCCGCCGTATTTACGCTAACCGTCAGCATCGCCGTGGTCGAGCCTGAAGCATTGGTTGCCGTCAGCGTGTAGGCGGTCGTTGCCGTTGGGCTCATGCTCGCTGAACCGCTTGCCGATGTCGAGGTGAATGTCCCCGGCGTGATGGCGATCCTCGTGGCTCCTGTCGTCACCCAACTCAGCATGCTGCTGGCACCGGCGTTTACGCTTGTCGGATTCGCCGCAAACGAGGTGATCGTCGGCACGGAAACTTTTCCAGAGGACGAGCTCGAAGAGCTGGACAATCCACAATTCACCAGGCCGACGCATGCAGATAAAACAATAATAACGAGGGCCGGCGCGCAAGGATCTGGTCCGGAAGAATTGAGTCGCCGGGAGCCGCGCTGATTTCTGCAAGATGAATGAGTTGTGTCCATTTCTGACAACTCAGTCTATGGCTGGCGCAGTTCCACCTGTAGCTCTCTATGGTCGTAGCCCCTTGGACAACGTTCGTTAGCTCATAAATCGGGTTCATTTGTGTAATTCGACGTAGCACCAATGAGCTAGTTCACTCGGGTCGCTGCTGTCCTCGCTGCATTCGCGCGTCCATGGTTCAGATTACGGAATCGCTGAAAGTGCGGTGCTTCTATCGTAAGTTTCCGCAGCATAAAAAGAACGGTAAGGGTAGAATGGTCGTCCATCTATGAGCGAGAGCCAGGAAGTTACGATGTTGCTGTCCGCCCTGACGAATGGGGAGGATGGGGCAGCTTCAAAGCTTATCCCGGTGGTTTACGACGAATTGCGAAGGCTGGCCGGCAGCTACATGCGGCGGGAGCGAGTCGACCATACTTTGCAGGCTACGGCTCTGGTGCACGAGGCTTACCTGAAGCTGATTGAGCAGCGATCGGTCAACTGGCAGAGCCGGGCTCATTTCTTTGGAGTCGCCGCGCAGTTGATGCGTCGTATCCTTATCGACCACGCCCGGGGGCATACGCGGGAGAAGCGTGGTGGTGAACAGAAGAAAGTATCTCTGGATGAGGCGTTCGTCTTTTCTGAACAGCAGGCGGACGAACTTCTGGCAGTGGATGAGTCTCTCAATCTTTTGGCGAAGATTGATCCCCGGCAGGCCCGTGTGGTTGAATTGCGTTTCTTTGGTGGTTTGAACGTCGAAGAAGCAGCCGAAGTGCTTGGAGTCTCCCCCAAGACCGTCAAGCGCGATTGGAGCGTCGCGAAAGCCTGGCTTTACGCCGACTTGAAAGAGCGCTATGGAATTGACGCCGCAGCAATGGGAGAACGTCAAAGCACTGTTTGAGACTGCGCTCGAAAAACCTCCTACCGAGCGGACCTCGTTTCTTGCCGCGGCTACACCAGATTCTATGGTGCAACGCGAGGTCGAGCGTTTGCTCGCACATCACGTCGAATCGGGCGGTTTTCTTTCCAGGCCAGTATTTGCGGGAGACGTTCCAGGAAGGTTTGGGGGGATTGCTTCGTCGAGCGTGCCCGCACAGAGTCAATCTTTTCTTCCCGGCGATTTGGTTGCCGAGCGGTTTCGCATTATGCGCTTCGTAGCGCGCGGCGGCATGGGCGAAGTTTACGAAGCAGAAGATATAGAGTTGCACGAGCGCGTCGCTCTCAAGTCCATTCGCAGTGAGCTGCTGCATGATGGAAGGACGCTCGATCGCTTCAAGCGAGAGGTTTATCTCGCCCGTAAGGTCACTCATCCCAACGTGTGCCGCATCTTCGACCTCTTTCGGCAGCCTGCCTCTGTGGAGGGAGGAGATAGCCGCAGTCCGGTTGCATTCGTCGCGATGGAATTATTGGAAGGCGAAACTTTGGCAGAGTTTCTTCGGCGCCAGCCCCGTCTGGGCGTTAATGAAGCCCGGCCGATAGCGTTGCAAATCGCGGACGGCCTCGGAGCCGCGCACTCCGCGGGCGTTCTTCACCGGGATTTCAAACCCGGCAACGTCTTGCTGGTTCCCGGCGTCAAGGGAGTCCGGGCGGTCATCACGGATTTTGGGCTGGCTCTGCGTTCGAATGCAGAGGTCAGCTTGGGAGCTTCAGTCACGGGCACCGGGGAAGTGCTTGGCACACCGGCCTACATGTCTCCCGAGCAGGTGGAAGGAAAAGATCTGACACCCGCCTCCGACGTCTACGCGTTGGGTTTAGTCCTATACCAGATGGTCACCGGGACCCTTGCTTTCGATGGAAGCACGCCGCTCTCGATGGCGGTCCGCCGAATTAAGGAGAACCCGGCTCCGCCCCGCACGCTGGTTCCGGATATTGACCCGCGATGGGAGTCGGTGATCCTCAAGTGTCTCGAGCGTGAGCCCAAAGCTCGTTTTCAAGGCGCGGACGAAGTAGCCGAGGCGTTGCGAGCTGAGACCAAGCTCCACGGTCCGTGGCGCCTTGAGCCTCGCGTGGTCCTGGGATTGTTGGCACTAATACTCGTGATAGCCGGAGCAGCGCTTCTCATTCCGAGGATTCGTCATCGGGTTCCCGATGCCACGACAGCGAGACCGTCGATTACAATTCGGCCGTCGATTGCAGTGCTGCCTTTTCGCAACCTTTCGGCGCGGTCGGAGACGGAATGGGTGTCGACAGCCCTTCCCGAGATGTTGACCGCAGAGCTGGCGGCGGGAGGGAAGCTGCGCACTTTTCCAGGGGAGAACATTGCCCGTGCGAGTGCTGACCTTGGATTGACGGGCATGCAAACCTTGGCTCGCGACACCCTCGCACATCTTCGGAAATATTTGGGAAACGACTACGTAGTTCTGGGCTCCTATCTCGACCAGGGAAGCGCGTCGGAAGTTCGAATTAACCTTTGGTTGCAGGACACCAGGACCGGCGAGATTGCCGCAACCGTCTCCGAAAAGGGAAGCGAGAGCGATCTAGATGATCTCGCAACTCGAGCTGGAGAAGAGCTACGGCAAAAGCTTGGGATCGGCGAAGTCACATCCAGTGAAGCCGCGCTGGTACGGGCTTCTCTGCCATCGAATCCCGAAGCGGTGCGCCTGTATTCGGAAGGTTTGGCAAAACTTCGCGTAGTGGATGCGTTGGCGGCCCGTGATCTGCTGGAGCGCGCGGTCGCTGCAGATCCCAACTATGCTCTCGGACACTCCGCACTGGCCGATGCATGGGCCGCTTTGGGCTATGACCAGAGAGCGCGTCAAGAATCGAAGAAGGCTCGTGATCTTTCCTCCGAGCTTTCGCACGAAGAGCGCTTGTGGATTGAAGGCAGGGATTGGGAGCTGAATCGCAAATGGGACAAGGCGGTCGAGATCTACCGCACACTCTTCGATTTCTTTCCCGACAACATCGAGTACGGCTTGCATTTGGCGGCCTCGCAAAAACAGGCCCGAACTGTGGATGAGGCTCTAGCGACGTTGGCGGCGTTGCAAAAGCTGCCGGCGCCTGATCGTGATGACCCGCGCATCCCGCTGCAGCAAGCTGACGTCTACGATATGAAGGGAGCGTACAAGGAACAGCAATCCGCCGCCGAGGCTGCGGCCAGCCGTGCAAGGGAACTGGGCGCGACGCTGGTCCTGGCACGCGCTCTGGACCAGGAAGCGCGTGCTTTCGAAAAACAGGGGAAACTTGAGGATGCACTCCGCAGCGCTCAAGAGGCGGCGCGCATCTCCGATGCATCCGGCGAACATGCGGAGGTAGCGAAAGCACTGACGATCACCGGGATCGTTCGATTTGACCAGGGTAACTTTGCAGAAGCCGCAAGCGTCTACAACCGCGCGCTGGTCATTCAACGAGAGATCGGAGACGTGCGCGCCTCGGCCACTACACTCAATGATCTCGCTAACGCTCTGGGCGAGCAGGGAGATCTCTCCGGTTCTATCAAGATGTTGAATGAAGCCCTGCTCATGTTCCGAGAGGTGGGCGATAAGCACAGCGCAGCAGCGGTGCTGGGCAGTATTGCCGCGCGTACCCTCCAGCAAGGCGATCTGAGAGAAGGAAAGAAGATGCTGGAAGCCGGACTCGCGGCATCGACGGAACTCGGCGACCAGGAACGAGCCAGCACGGCGATTTACAACCTTGGAGAAGTCCTGCGCTGGCAGGGCGAATTGAAGGGTGCTCGCAAAATGTATGAGCAAGCCGAGGACTTGTCGAAACAGATCGGCGACCAGAGCGGCGTCGCATATGCTCTGTATAGCCTGGGAGATGTGTCCACCGCCGAAGGCGATTTGGCCGCTGCTCGGGATAAGTACAACCAATCGATCGCGATGCGAACCCAGATGGGAGAAAAGGGAAATGTCGCCGAAACTCAGATGGCATTGGCTTTCCTCTTAATGGAAGAAGGTCACGCCGGCGATGCGGAGAAATCGCTGCGCGAGGCTAGAGAAGAATTTCGAAAAGAGGGACTGGGGGATGATGAGATCCTCGCCGACATTTTGCTGGCACGCATTTTGCTTTCGCAGGGAAAGGTATCCGAAGCGGAGAAAGAAAACACGGCAGCTCACGATCTGCTGGGCAAGAGCCAGGATTTTTCCGTTCGCTTGAGAGCATCGATCATGGAAGCGAAAGTGGAAGCCGCTACCGGGAAAAAAAATGACGCGGTCCGGATTCTCGAAGAGACAATCGCGAGCGCAAAGAAGTCTGGATATTTGGGATTTCAGTTGGAAGCGCAGCTTGCTCTGGGCGAAGTTCAGACAGCATCGAGCAAGCCTGCAGCAGGGCTGAGCCTGCTTGCCGAAGTCCGAAAACAGGCGCAGGTGAAAGGTTTCCGCTTAATTGCGAATACTGCGGCGCGGGTGTGGGCGAACTCAGCAACCGCCCAATCAAAATAGGAGTGCAGTGTAGAGAGGTGGCGGCGTGCGATACGGACGCACACCGCCTCGAGAACAGCTACTGGATTTCCAGGCGCCGCTGCAAAGTGAAGTTGTACGCCGATTGTTGAGCGAGGAGAACTTCCTTTTCCTCACCCGAAGCCCGCTTTACCAGACCCTTCATAAACTTACCCACTTTGTTCTTTCCCTGGATCTGGGGGCCGAAACTCCGAAGGGAAGTGACGATAGGCAAATTCGCGTTGTTGACGTTCACCGCGGTTACTTTGAGTTGCAGAATCGCCTCGCCCGCCACTGCACCAGCCGGTCTCGCCAGGACGACCTTGCCGAAAACAGCGGCGCCTGCGGCAATCACAGTCTCTCCGTTGACCACGACATCGTTATCCAACGTGGCGGAAAATCTTTGGCCCATCTCGCTGATCCTTGAGCCGAGGTCTTCGGCCAGGCGAACTGTGAGCGTGGTCCCCGCAGGTACGATGATTGGTTGTGTCGCGGCTGGCGCGTCATCCGCCGCGGGTTGCGCGGCGTCCGCAACGGCGCCATCCTGGGCGGGTTGGGACGCGCCGGCCGGTCCTGCGTTTTGTCCTGGATCCGTCGTTGTCGTCGTGTCAGTAGCAGGAGCGGTTGGCTGAGCACCAGTCCCTGTGTTTGAAGCGCCACTCGGCGCGCCCGCGGGGGGAGCCGTCATCGGTGGATTTTGCGAGCTTGACTGATTGCCGTGGCGGTGAGATAGGCCGTCGAAGACCAGAGCTCCCGTAACAACGGCCGCCGCAAGTAATATGATGATTGATTTTCTGGTCATTGTCGTCTCCTTTGTCAGATTTGAAGTCTCTCTAAGATTGTTTTCGAACTACCCCGCGCCAACCCGCTCGATGTGGTGGAGTGCAAGTTGGCGCGGAATGTTTGTCCATTCATGCTTGCTAACGGTCATGCTTGCTAAAGATGAAGAACAGCTCTACCGACCGTGGCCTCCCCTACCTCCAGATGAGGCGTGACCGCTGCTACCAGCGGAGTGACCGGCCGATGACCCACCGCGGCTAGCCATTGCTCCGCCGTGGCTGGTGCCTGCGCTTCCCCGATTCGCCATGGAGCTTCCACGGCTCGCACCGGCGCTTCCGCGACCGCCCGTCGCACTACCACGGTTTGCGCTTGCGCTCCCCCGATTACCAGCGGCACTTCGGTTGGCACCTGCGCTTCCTCGGTTGGCAGTTGCACTGCGGTTGGCACTCGAACTACCTCGGTTCGCAGCCGCACTGCGGCTCGCACCTGAGGCTCCACGGTTGGCCGTGCTACGGTTGGCCGTACTACGGTTGGCCGTACTATGGTTCGCCGCACTGCGGTTCGCCATCGAGCCTCCTCGGTTGGCACTTGCGCCACGGCTGGCGGTTGCTCCGCTATGAGAACCGGCTGACCCTCGATTCGCTAATGTTGCTCCGTGACTGGCGCCCGCTCCTCGACCGGCGAACGCCGAATGGCTGCCAGCGGCTCCGGCATGTCCAGCAGATGGCCGACCGGCGCTTGGCTTACCACCGTTCATGCGACCGGCGTTTGCGCGGTCGGCGGCTGCCCGAGCCGCTCCCGCATGAGCGGAGGCATGGAATCCTCCCGGGACGCCGCGACCACCACGCTCGAATACTCCCCGGTCATGGCCGCCAAAATAACCATGATTGAAGACGGTCACACTGCTGGAAATGTAGGTGCTGTGATTAAAGAGGACGCTGCCGCCATCCCAGGCCGGCGCCCATGCGTCAAAGCCCCAACCGTATGCCGCGTAGACGCCGACCGGGATTCCAACGGGGAAGGCAAGTCCATATCCCACCACGATGCCGGACGGAGGCGGCAGCACGACAAAGCCTGGGTAGGCGACAAACAGCGTTCCCCAAATCTGCCAGGGATTGTAATAAGGAACGTAAATCACAGCCGGAGTAACCGGCACAATTTCGATCAAGCCCGCTTCTACAACCACACGCTGTTGCACAGTCGTTACTAACACGTTCGATTGCTGCGCCTGCAACCGCATGGCCTGGACGGCGTTCATGACGTCACCAGGCTGGTTGTAATAGGCATTGCCGAGCTGCGAGGCCCAAGCCGTATTCTTCGCCAGGTTGTCGAGCACGGAGGGAAACTCGATGAGACCTTTCACAGCCGGGTCCCATGACATGTTGTTTGCCCCAGCCGCGCGCTGGTCCGGAGGCAGATTCATATTCTGGTTGAGCCAGGTATCCGCCGCCCCAACTTGGTCCGGATACGTGGATGCAGTCAATATTTGAGCGACCAGTGAGTCGGGATCGAGTGCGATCGGGGCCACCAGTTGATCCAGTTGCACCGCGTCCAGCTCGACATAGGCCGGCGCGGGCGCCTGCGCTTGCAGATCCGCCTGTGCTGCCGAAATCAGCAGCAAAGAAAGAACGAGCGCCATCATCAGGGAGAATTTGTTCTTGGAATTCATAGTCTGCCTCCGTTCGGTTTGAGAATTTGAGGGCTGCGATTTTCAGCGCTCACCAGGTAACGCGACAAGCCGAGAAGAGTGGGGTCACATCGGAATCATTTCGCGGAGGGGCTCCCTGACAGACTGGTAGGCAGAGGTCGATCTGAATCGAACGATAAAAAGATAGAAGGTAAGGATGGGCCGCCGGCTATCTCGCGAGTTCCCTCAAAGTTCGGTAATCGGTCAATTTGAATCTGTTTTGAAAGGGCGCGGCTTCAGCCGCGCCGTAAAGCCTCAAACCAAGCGCGGCTTTTAGCCGCTGCAGGGATGTGTTTTTCAAGCTGTCCCGCTACGCAAAAGTTCAACTTATTTGCAAAATCAGCACCCGGACTCAAAAGGAGCAATGGTATGCAAACCGTCAATGGACCAGGTTTGGCAATAGTCTTCAGAAACCCAGGGCCCCGGCGTGAGCCTCCGATAATTCGTTCTGCGGCTCGGAGGTAAACCCTCACCATAATGGCGAGACGCAGGTCAACCCCGACTCTGCCTTGCGCTGCCAGCACCCGCCCTGCATCGACTTCTGCCATCCCCCGCCAAAAGGGAGGAATGACCCCATTTTCCACGGCGTGTCGCGTTATTAGGTGACCGCTGATTCCAACCTCAGATTCAAGGAGACGAAAATGAAAACCTCTACTCTTAGAACACCGAGTGCGACCTTGGCCGCGACCAGCTTATCGAGCGGGCTCTCTACTATCGCACCGGGGCGAAGCCGGAAAGCAGACAACGTGAGAAGAATTACCTTATCGAAAATGGTCTTTATCGTCTCCGTGTTCTGTGCCGCCACGGCGATCATCTCTCCAGCACAAACCAAGTTCACCAGCCTGTTTAGTTTCGAAGGAACAAACGGCGCGAACCCGCACTTTGTCGATCTTGTGCAGGGCATCGACGGTGAACTTTACGGGACAACCTACTCGGGCACCGGCGACGGTGGTAAGGTCTTCAAAATCACCATAGCAGGCAAGCTGACCACACTCTATAGTTTTTGCTCCAAAGGTGAGCCGTGTACGGACGGTGCCCAGCCTGACGCAGGACTGGTGCTGGCCACCAATGGGAATTTTTACGGGACAACCATGAACGGCGGGACCGATGGCGATGGCACGATCTTCGAAATCACCGGCGCGGGCAAGCTCACTACGCTGCACAGCTTTAACTCCACGGCGGGCGCCGAACCAGAGGTCGGGCTCATTCAATCCACTAACGGAAACTTGTATGGGACTACTTCCAGTGGCGGGACCGGCGACGTTGGCACCATCTTCGAAATCACCCCCGCTGGCACGTTCACGTCGGTGCTTAGTTTCGATGGTACAAACGGCGATTATCCAGATGCCAGACTGCTGCAGGGCACTAACGGAAACTTCTACGGGACAACTTACGAAGTAAGTTCGGGCGACGGCACGGTCTTTGAAATCCCGCCCGCAGGCAAGCTCACCACCCTGCACACATTCCACAGCTTGGACGGTGGGGGTCCCATGGGTGCGCTGATTCAGGCCACCAACGGAAACTTTTATGGGACTACGGTCGGCGGCGGTACGGTCTTTGAAATCACGCCAGCGGGCAAGCTCACCACGCTCTATAGTTTCTGCTCTGAATCGGATTGCAAAGATGGATCCACTCCTTACGCAGGATTGATCCAAGCCACCGACGGCAACCTCTACGGAACGACCTTTTCGGGCGGGGCCAACACCACCTCTTGCAACGGCGGTTGCGGGACGCTCTTCAAGATCACCACTGCGGGCAAGCTCACCACGCTCTACAACTTCTGCTCCAAATCGAATTGCACTGACGGTAGTTCGCCCCAGGGCGGGCTGCTTCAGGATACGAACGGCAACTTTTACGGGACGACTTACTACGGCGGGACCGATGGCATCGGCACGATATTCAGTCTCTCAGCGGGGCTGGGTTCGTTCGTGAAGACACTCCCTGCTTCGGGCAAGGTCGGAGCAGCCGTCATCATCCTGGGGACAAATCTGACGGGCTCGACCAAGGTCAGCTTTAACGGCACAGAGGCAGCCTTCACCGTTGTCTCCGGCACCGAAATCAAGACCACCGTACCCACCGGCGCGACCACTGGTAGCGTGACCGTCGTGACACCCATCGGCACGCTCAAAAGCAACATCGAGTTCAGTATCCCGTGATCTCTTGAGCACCGCCAGTTTCATCGTGACACAATGGTCCTGAGACGTTCGAAATACAACAGCAAAGCCGCCCTTCACAAGGCGGCTTTCTTGTCGGCGGATGCACGACAAACTGCTGGCGGCAAATCGTCTCAAAGAGTTCGATCGAGCGCGATCCGACTTCAGTTATGCTACTGCCTGAACGTGAACTCGCCGACCGGTGCGCTGCATGGTCTTGCAATCAAATTCGTAGGCCGCCCCACAAATAAGACAAACCTGGTAGTCATGGCCCTGGGCCCCAGTATGGGGCCAAGAAAGTTGATGGCGGCAAAACATTTCCAGGAGGCGGGTTAACCAAGGGGGTGTCATTATTGTGGTCTCCTACGATGAAGTGATCTCAGCGTAACTCAGAATTCGGTGTCCCGTACTAGTCTCTGGTTCACTTCGACGCAGGATGATGGACAGCACGCGGTCTCATTACCGCGTAGATCGGTCGCTCTCAAAGGAAAATACGCGAGCATTGTGCCTTGGGAGCGCGCGGTAAGAACAGTCTTATTTGCTGCGAGGGGACGCGCGCAGATCTGTGCTCCGCGCCCTGCGAATGCGGGTCGTGGCTGAGTTTGAATTTCCGTTGGTGGCGTCATCCTCAGCGGAGCCGCTTTTCAGGCGGAGCGAAGGATCTCCCGGGTGCATGCCTCTGTCTATGGGAGATCCCTCACCCGCCTGAACTGCGCCGGGTTTCGGGAAACACCCCTAAAGAAGTCATTTGACCCGAGAACGGCTGGCCGCATCGCTGGTCGCGGCTTGCAAGACGAATTGTTCCCCAAGAGTTCTTACTAGGGAATTCAGTCCGCCGGCGAATGCGATCCGCCAGCGTTCCACTGAAAGCTGTGCCAGTTCTTCCATGCTGTGCTCGAATGATCGCAGAGTGTCAGCGACCTGAATGCTCAGAGATTCGGAAACCGAACCTTCAATTCCTTTCTGGATAATCTTCAAGTTTGCGCTTGCCTCATCGAGCTGATGTCCGAGTTCCTCGGCATTACGCGTGCCTAGCTCATTCAGAGCTACCTCAAGTGCGCTCTCCAGTTGGCTGCGGGCGCTGCGAACTGTGTCGCTGGCCAGTCGCGACAGACGCTGATCGAGGCCTGACTCGAGCTGGCGTGCGGACTCATCCAGAGCCGCCATGCGGCGGTCGAGATCTGCGATCTCTTCTTGCAGGCGAGAGGATTCTGAGGCGACCACGGCTTGAACTTGTTCCAGCCCCCGGCGGCGCACATCGTGTTCCTCCCCCAGCTTACGCTGCATAACGCCCAGGAGATCCTCGCTTAGCCGCTTCATACGATTGCCGGCGTCGACAACTTCCTGGTGAAGTTCTCCCAGTCCACGATTCAGATGCTCCCGCATATTGTGAGCGACATCGGTTGAGAGGCCTCGCGCCTGTTGCTGAACGGCTTCCAGGTCCACCTTGACCCGCTGCCGAAATTCATCGTGAGTTTCTTTTGTCTTGTGCTCGATGGCCGACTTCGCTGCCTGCAGCACCTGTTCAGACTGCTCCCGTGCCTCTTTCAGAACCTGTGGCCCCAGTTCGTTTCTCAAGCGGAGTTCCAGCTGCTGTTCAAGCTCAGGAGGGATTTGCGATAGTGACACTTCAAACCGGCTCTTCTTGGACCCTTGCGCAAGTTTTTCCCTTAGTTCCGTCACCTCAGCCTGAATGGGCTGAACCAGCTCGGCAAGCACAACCTTGAGATGGTCATCGGAGAGCTGCTTTCGAATTCTATCCAGCGCGATTTTCACAGAGGCCGCAGCCTGATCCGGCGGCATTACCTGCATGCTCTTGGACGTGAGCGTCGGGCCAAGCTTTCCCTCTGCAGGCGAGGGCAATCGCGTCCAATCTTTGGGACAACTCTTCAATCCCCAGAAATTTTCCGGCTGTTCAAATCTCGTGCCCAGCCTCCAGCCCTGTTCGGTCCCGAGCGGCTGGCAGTAGACCACTTGAGCCGTCGTCTCCCGGCCCTCCTGGCTGTGGAAGTGTAGCGGAACTCCGGTTGCCAACTTTGTGGGAGAGCGCATCGCACACCCATGAGCGCTCACCACCATAGTTTCGCAGACTTCGGAAAACTGGGCTCCCGGCTCTAAGCTGGTGACCAGTATTGGGACTGTGATTGGTATTCTCGAGCTGCGCCGTAACGTGGGAAGGTTTGTATTTTGCATTGCCTCTGCCTTGTTGCGAGGAGTAGGTGCCACGCGGCCCGATCAACGGCCCGAGCGTCACATACCAACCACGTTAACTCCAAATTGTTAGAAAGAGTTAACCCCTGTAGTCCCTTTTGAGGATGTTTAATGGGACACAGTCTTTCGTAATCAACACACGGGGACTAACTTCGGATCGGCAAAATTGCAGAATAGAAAGGGCCGACTCCAGAGTCGGCCCTAGAATGATTGGTGCGAAAGGGGGGACTCGAACCCCCACGGTTTTACCCGCCACACGGGTTGCACTCGGCTGGGGAAGGCACGGGCCGACGCTTTCACCATCCAGAAGCTAGCAGGCCACAGCAGCATCATAATCTCGCAGCGATACGTTCATGCCGACAGGGAAGTCAAGGAATCAGCGATCCGACTGCTTGCCGCCTTGAACAAGCCCAAGCCGACTGCTGAGGGTGATACAGTAAAGGAAATCTAGTGCCGGGATGGTGGAATTGGCAGACACACTAGCCTTAGGAGCTAGCGTCGAAAGACATGCAGGTTCGAGTCCTGTTCCCGGCACCACAGCCCATAACGAAGATGGATCAGGCAGTCCTGACCATCGTAATCGAGGGAACGCGGAACTGCTCGCAGCTAAGATGCTAAAGAAGTAGGGTTGTCCTTGTCATACTTCTCGCAGTAAGACTTGTACTCTCCCAAGAACGCCTCCCAAGCCACACCCACCTTGATTCCTGCGGGAGATTCCAAATTGGGCATGTCCTTCCATTCGCTCTTAGCTTTAATCAGTTCTTGTGCTCTCTTCACAAGAGCGGGGAACTTTTCACGGTCCTTTGTTTCAAGAAAGTGCTCTGCCAATTCGCAAGCGTTTATGTATACCTCAAATGTCGTCATTGGTTTACCGCTCTCCTTTCGCATCTTCTTCGAGGAGCAGCTTTGAGAGTCCGTGCCAGTTCAGTGCATCGTTGCCGCACCTTCCATTTGTACTTTTTCGAAAGTTATCAGTTCGCTTTCGCTGTCGATGCGATCCATGTAGACCCAAGCCTGCGGCTTTGAAGAGATGAACCCGAATATTTTGCGCTGCCACACCTTTCCAGTGGCAGTGTCGATCAAGAACGCTCCCTCATCGCCAAAAACAATTTGGTATCGACCTGAAATTTCTGCTTGCTCCGCACTGCGATTCTTCTGCGCCGGAGGTTTTGGGTTAGTAGCTTTTTGTGTTTGGGCAAGCAAGGGTGGGGTCAGCAACAGCGCGAGGCATATTGCTTGAGACATCATCGCTGGCTTCATAGCGCCCCGATATTACCCTTACTTACTAACTCCCCACAAGCTGAACCAATCTTCGCCGGGCCGCCACGCCCTAGCTGCGTCCAAAATGCCGCAATCCATAGGAAAAATGGGACAGGACCGGCACCTATTCGTGACCGCGTGCCATGACCGTCACCCCTGGTGGAAACTCTACCATCGATGCGACCTTGGTGAGGCCGTAGAAAACGAGCGCGAGGTGTATATGCCGCTACCTTTGATAGCAGCTTCGATCGGCGCCGCATTGAAAGGGGCTCCGGAGGAAAAGGGTAAGCAGGCGGTAACCGCGAAGAAGAAGACCGCACGCAAGAAAGCCAAGTCCGCGAAGGCAGGGAAATGATACTCCCGAGAACCTGATGACCACGGCGTCCCACCGTTAAACCGTCGAGCCAACACGCAGGCTCAGATATGGAGCCTCTCGGTGCTGACACTCCGGCGGTTTCGCCAGCCCGACTACTGTACGGCGTTCAGCCCCTGATAGATGAACATGCCGGCGAGCACCAGCAGCAGCACTCCGGAGCCGGCGCCGAAAACCCACACCGGAACCGTGAGACGATTCATTTTCGTGATCAGTTCCGTTTGTTCCTTTTGCATGTGCGCGCTCGCGTCGTCGAGATACAACGACTCTTCCTCGTGCATCGTGAGCGTGCTGCGGTAGATAAGGAGAATGATCAGGCCGACGGTGAAGATACCCCACACGATCGCGAGCCCGAGCATTAAGGGAGTCCAAGTCCACGTCATAGGCACCTCGACAGATTGCAAGCCTGTTGGCAGCTTGTCCCAAATTCAAGATGCAGGCCTCAGCCCGCAATCTTCAACTTTGGAGGAACGGCCTAACGCAGACATTATAGCCCTGTTAGCAACCCCCGTTGCAGGAATCTCCGCCAGCGTGGCCGGCATCAAACGGTTGAGGCAATTGGCACCTGGCAGGGTACCTTATTTACCGATGCTCACGCCGTTTGCCTCTGTTATAATTTTAGTGACTTTAGAGCCAAGGAGATACGAATGGCCACCACGACAGTCCCTGAAGTGAAAACGAACGCTGTAGAAGTGAAGAAAACGCCGCCAGTTTCGCTAACGCCGAGTGCGGTTTCCAAGGTGAAAGAAATCATGGGACAGCAGACTCCCAATCCCGCAGGCCTGCGTATCGGCGTGGTGGGTGGCGGCTGCTCTGGTTTCTCTTATTCCATGCAGTTTGAAAATGCCGCTGGAATGATGGATAAGACCTTTGACATGGACGGATTGAAGGTATTCGTCGATTCAACCTCTGTGATGTATCTGAACGGTTGCATTGTCGATTACGTCGAGACGCTGGAAGGGGCGGGCTTCAAGTTCGAGAATCCGAACGTGAAGAGCACCTGCGGCTGCGGATCTTCGTTTAGCGTTTAGCGTGTAGCCTTCGGCGATTTGCTTTCCGTTTGTCCGAGGGAAAGTTTGGGCAAGGGTTTTGTCAGTAAGAACGGCCTCATCTCTGATGAGGCCGTTTTTACGCTTGGTGTGAGTTCAAAATCACTGCTGTTGTGGAGAAGTTGAGGGCGGTTGTGCAGGCGGCGTCTGGCCGAATGGAGTGTTGCCCATGCCGTTCGGCTGCCCGAAGGAATTTCCAAATGAACTTCCGGACGAACCACTGAATGAGCTGCCGCCAAAACCGCCGCTGGAACTTCCAGTGCCACTTCCGGATTGCGCATTCACATTCTGCGGGCTTCCGAACCCCTGCAGCACGGGCTGGTACGGCGTTTTGATGAGCCCGCCGCGATCAGCGGTAGGATCATAAACAAACTGCCACTCGTTGTACTTCTTCTTGTGATTGAATTCGCGAATGGTGGTCTTCTTGCACAGGCTGGCTACGCCCACGATCGGTCCGCCGCCGAAGACTTGTTGGCTGCTCGAACTCGTGTCTCCCGGCACACCGTTCGCGGCAACCTGGGTAGAAGCCTGAGAGGCATCCGATCCCGACGCACTCGCCGCCTGCTCCACTGTCCCCTGCTGGCCCGTGCCGGTTTGTGGGTTAGAGCTTGATCCGAAGCTGCTATTTGAGTTTCCCCCGAACGAAGAGGATGACTGCGAGAACACTCCGGAACTGTTCACCCCGGAATTGCTCAGTCCCCCCGAGTTACCGAACCCTGAACTGCTGCCACCAAAACTTGAACCACCTCCAAAAGAGGAACTACCACCAAAGGCTGAGCCACTGGAACCATTTGCGCCTGCCGGCGATCCGATTGCGTTTGCGCCGGGAATCACACCCCCGCCGAAGCTGCCCCCAAGTGTAAGTCCCGGGTCGCCGAAATGGAGCAGTTTGAAATCCTTGCCGGTGAGTGGGTCTTTGTAGTGTTTGCGAAGGTAGCGCAGATTGTTGGTATTGTCGAGATCTTCGAGCCGCGTGGGATAGCGCCCTAATTTCCTGTAGTAAACGCGGATCGCGCGCGTGTATTGCACTCCGCGGTGAATCATTTCGTCTTCTTGATCCCGCTTCAGCTCGAAAATAAATGACGGCAGAACCGCCAGCGCTGCGATGGACATCAGACTGACCGTCAGGAGGATCGTAATCAGGACGTAGCCGCGCTCGGCCTCGCGAGCCCGTTTTGGCGCGCGAGGCGGAATTTCATGATTGGGTGATCGGCCAATTTTGTAATTTAACTTCATTGAAAGCTGTTGTTCTCCGGGATAAATTACCCAATTACAAAACCAGTAAATTTCGAAATTCCCCTACCCCTGGGTCAGCGGGATGTTTTGCGGCGGACCGCTGCCGACCACGTCCTGAATTTCCACCGAGGTCGGAGATATCCGCACAACCTTGTAGCGGCGATCGACAATTTCGCCCTCGCCCGCAATGAAAACATCATCGCCTTTGGAGAGGAAAATTTTCTTGGGCTCTCCCGGATGGCTGGCGAATCCGAAGAACTTCAGAGGAATTGGAGGAGGGGCAGCCACCGCCGGAACATGGAATATGTTCGTATTATCGTTCGGGCCGCCTATAGCGCCTGACTTTATCGGTGTGGGAATTACAACATCCGCCGCCTGCGCCACGAAAATATTTCTCCCTGAACCTTCATACTTGATCTGTTCAGTCGAGGCGAGTTGCACTAGGTGCAAGGTAGGGTCAAGGCTCTGCGGAGGGCGCTCCTTTTTCCCCGAGGCCGAACGCGAACCGCGGTGCGACCCTGGTTTGGCGGGGCTCGGGGGCTGCGTTAGCGCGGTCGCCGCAGACGGAAGATTCGTCGAGGCACTGGTCGAGGAAGAAGGAATGACCTCGTAGGCGATGACCAGCAGCAGCACCACGCCCAGCGCAATCGCCGCGATCTTCTGGCCCCGGTTTTCTGTTCCCAGCTTCACTGCGCGCCCGCCTTCAGATAAGTCTCAAACTTCAATTGCAGCCTGATCGGGCCCTTTTGCTCCCCGGCCAGTGCGATGCCGTCGATGATAAAAAACATTTCATCGCGCTCCAGCGCATTGATGAACTTCGCCAACGAAATGTAATTTCCCGAGAGTTGCGCTTCCATTTCCACCGGCTGCAAGCGGCCCACTTCGGGCTCTCCCACTTTGTACCGGGCCTGATCAATCGTGACCCCGTTGGCAGTGGCCAGTTGGCCCAATTGAGTGGCGATTTGCGAGTCTTGAGCAGGGAAGCGCTTCTTGTAAAAATCGGCGATCTGTCCGTTCGCTGTGATCACTTTCTTATCCAGGTTACTCAGCGGTTTAACCTGCTTGGTTTTGCTCTGCAGTTCGCTCCACAACTGGTTCAGTTCCTGGCGCCTCGACGCGGTCGACCCCACCAGGGGCGAAATCAGCACAATCGCTGCCACGACGTCCACGCCCAACAAGATCGCGAGCGCGGTCTTGAGCTTTTTTCGGGTCTGGCGCAAGTCTGGCACTAGGACGTACCTCGCTTGGAGTTCTGCGCCGCCTTGGGAATTGGGGCCGGGGCCGGCGCCGTCACCATTTCGGGCACGTAGACTCCGCTGATGTCGAACTGAACCGTATCGCCACCGCTCACGGCGGCCGCATTGTCAACATGCTCGATTCCGATATAGGTCTGGGAGAAGCGGCGCGATTCTTCCATCCGCCGAGCCAGTTCTATGAGTCGATCGCGCGAGTCGCCCCCGACCACCATTTTCAGCGTGAGTTGGTTATCCTCATCGAGTTCGGGATGAATCGAAACCAGGTGAACCCGCGGAGGCATGACCTTCTCGAGATCTTCCAGGACGTGCGTCCAGGAAAGCGATTTCCGTTCAATCAACTCGTTAATAAACTGGGATTGGTCGCGTGTGGCACGATTCTCCGGTCGATTGAGAAATTCCTCAGCCCGCTGGCGAGTCTGGTCGCGCTGCGCGATCTGTGCGCGCAAGTCGGCAACCTCGGCGTGGTCGTGACGGGCAGCGAACCAGCCAGTAATGGTGATCGTGACCAGCGTCAGGGTCAGCACGGATACCGCGGCAACCGCTGTTCCCCAACGAAGCCAGAACTGCCGCGCGTCTTCATAAGGCTGGCTGGCGAGATTGATATCGAGACGCATAAGCTTCGGTCGCTAGTCTTTAATCGTTAGTCGCTTGTCGTTGTTTTTTGACGTGGTCTTTACGCATGACTATCGACCAACAACCAACCAAGTTTTTTCGCTCCGTGTTTCGAACCCTTTCGCACGTTTTTTCCGCACTATGAAATCAAGGCTCCCACAACTGCGGCCATCCGCCAGCGCGGAACCGAACCTCCGGTGCTGACTCCCAGCTGCGATGCCGCAACCAGTTCCTCCACCTCCGCTCCGGTCTGCGAACGCAGCGCGGGGGCCGCACTGCCAACATCAGATATCCCAGAGACGAAGATTTTATCGATATTCAGATGATACGTGTCCTGAAAGAAAACCACCGACGGGTAAATATCCTCGGCTAACTGATCTCCTGTAATTGTGACCCCGCGCGTGTTTTCCAGCGTTCGGAACAGTTGCAACTGGTTTGCGTTGAGGATTGCGATACTGGTTGTGCGCGCATCCACCTTCACGACCAGCGTAGGACGCTCGGCTTCCGCAGCTCCTAAAGCCGCGAGCATGGAAGGCACTACCACTCCGGGGCTGAATCCAGCATCACGAAAGGCAACTTCGTAATCCTCGACCACGCTGGCCAGGGCGACGGCGGCCACCACCCTCACGCCGTCATTCGATTTTTGCGCATGGTAGGAAACTCGGGCTTTGTCCACATCGAAGGGTAGAGACTTTTTCATGCGAAAGCGCACCACGCTGGCGGCTTCCTCGGAATCTGAAGGTAAGGTATCGAATTCCAGCAGCACCACGCGCACGGCTGCGTCCGGTACAACGGCGATCACATCGTGAGTGCGCCCCGCCACGCTACTCAGAGCCTCGTAAACTGCTTCCCTCACAGCCTCGCGCTGGCGCAGATTTCCTTCCACCAAGTCGGGAACCACACTACCCGGGGCCAGTTCGCGAGCGGCACAGGCCTCGAGACTTCGCCCACCTTCACCCAGCCGGCCCACGAGCACACGATCGGCGGCGATCTCACACGCCAGCCGCGGTTTGGCCCCGTTAGAACCCGAACTCATTTTCAGGAAAAACTCCTACTACAATTCAAACGCTCCGCGTCGAGAAATGCAATAGCTGAAGGGGCACAAAAGCAGTAGCCAGTGGTCAGTGGCTTGTGGTCAGTGTCAACCCTTGAATCTACTCGCCACCGATCACTGGACGCTGATTCCTGGACACTGCTTTACCGCATGGCCTCAATGAAGGTGACCTTATTGATCTCTTTCAAAGTGGTCAGGCCCAGCCGGACCTTATCGAGCGCCGATTCACGAAGAAATCGCATCCCCTCATCCCTTGCGGCCCGGCGGATTTCTGACGTCGGCTTTCTGGCCAAAATCATTTCCCGGATACGGTCGCTCAAATCCAGCAATTCGTGAATCGCGGTTCGGCCGCGGAAGCCCGTGCCCGCGCATTCGATGCATCCCGGCCCTTCATACAATGCAACCTTGGACCACTGTACGGGGTCGAGGCCGCTGGCCTCCAGCACGTCCGGCGGATAATTCACCTGCACTCGGCAGGATTCGCAAATCAACCGCACCAGCCGCTGCGCCAGAATGCAATTCAGCGCCGAAACAAAGTTATAGGGTTCGACGCCCATGTTCAGGAAGCGGCCGATGACATCGACCACGTTATTTGCGTGGACCGTGGTAAACACCAGGTGGCCGGTGAGAGCGGACTGGATGGCGATTTGTGCCGTTTCCGTGTCGCGAATTTCGCCGACCATGATTTTGTCGGGATCGTGGCGCAGAATCGAGCGCAGTCCGCGGGCGAAAGTCAGTCCTTTTTTTTCGTTAACCGGTATCTGCGTAATGCCGCGAAGCTGGTACTCAACCGGATCTTCAATGGTGATGATCTTGTCTTCGTCGGTCTTGATCTCGTTCACTGCGGCGTAAAGTGTGGTGGTTTTGCCGCTACCCGTCGGTCCCGTTACCAGCACCATGCCGTAAGGTTCTTTGATGTAGCGGCGAAATTTTCGCAGGTCGTCCTCATCAAAACCAACAACCTCCAACGTCAGGGTGCGGAACTTCTCGCTCATCGATTCCTTATCGAGCACGCGGAGTACGGCGTCTTCGCCGTGAATCGACGGCATGATGGAGACACGGAAGTCGATGGCGCGTCCGTTGTACTTCACCCGGAAGCGGCCGTCTTGCGGCACGCGGCGCTCGGAAATATCCAGCTCGCTCATTACCTTGATGCGCGAGATTACGGTAGAGTGATGCTCCTTGCCGATGGGCGGCATGGCCTGCGTCAGCACGCCGTCGATACGGAACTTGATCACAACCGAATCGTCCCGCGTCTCGATGTGAATGTCTGACGCTCGCCGCTGCAGTGCGGTAAAGATGGTCGTATCGACCAGCCGGATAATCGGGCTGGTGTCGCCCGCGGCGGTCAGCTTGTCGATGGTCAGCGTCTCTTCCGCGCCCGTGTTCTCGTCTTCGCGGATGATCTGGAAACCTTCGCTGGCCTCTTCCAGAACGCGCTGCGATTGCTCCGTCTTCGTAAGAATGTTGTCGATCTGCTTCAGCGTCGCAACTTTCGTGACGATCCGCTTCTGCAACAGCAAGCTGATCTCATCGATCATCATCAGCTGGCTTGGGTCCGCAATAGCGATTGCCAGCTTGCCGTCGGCGGTCTCCTCAAGCGGCACAAACTTGTAGCGGAACATCAAGCTAGGATCGAATTTCTTAAACAGCTCGTGATGAAGCTGGAACTCGGTTAGATCCACGAACTCGCAGCGATAGCGCCGCGCCACGTCCTGAGCCCGCTCCAGGTCGGTGATGGGATTCCCCGTTGCCACCACCTGCCCGCCGTTCTGGCCGTTCACGAAGAGTGATTTCTTTTCCGCCATCGCCATTCTCAAAACCCCAATCTCGTATCCGCTCCGCTTAGTGAACTCCCTGGACTCCTAGAGTGAAGATCGGCAAATACAGCGAGATCAACACTCCACCTACGAAGACCGCCATAACGATCAGGATCAGCGGCTCAATCAACGCCATGGCAGCGCCCAATGCCGTCTGCACATCTTCCTCATAGAACTCGGCTACCGAATTCAGCATCGCCGGCAAGGCCCCGGTGGACTCGCCTACCTCAATCATTTCCACAGCGAGGTCGGGAAAAATCTTCTGTTCCTCGAGGCTGCCGGCCAAGCCTTGTCCTTCGCGCACCCTCACGCTCGCGCGCATGATCCCTTTTAAGACGCGGCGGCTCGCCATCGAACTTCCCGATGTTTCCATCGAGGGCACCAGCGGCAGGCCGCCTTGCAACAGAGTCGCCAGCATGCGCGAGAAAGTTGCCACCTGGTGTTTCAGTCGAATATCTCCCAGCAATGGAAGACTCAAAATTACACGATCCACTTGATCTGCGCCGCGATCGGTTTTCCGCCATTGCCAAAATACAAAGCCGGCTAGCACCAGGCCTATCGCCAGGAGCGGAAAATACTTCTGCGCATTTACGCCCACCGAAAGCATAAACAAGGTGATCGCCGGCAGCTTTGCATCAAGGCTGTTGAACAAGTCCGCGAATTTCGGCACCACAAAGGTGAATAGAAACATCACCATAATCGTCACCACGGTGACCAGCAGCGTAGGATAAATCAGCGAGACAAACAACTTCTTGCGGAAGGTCATTGCCAGGCGCTGGAAATTAATATACCGGGTAAGCACTTCGTCGATGTTCCCGCTTTTCTCTCCCGCCATCAGCGTGGTGGTATAGATTTTCGGCACCATGGCATGTGTGGCGAAGGCATCGGAGAGCAACTCTCCACCCTTAACGCGTTCGCGCACATTCTCCAGAATCTGCCGGAGATTGGAATCCCTCTGCCGTTTGATCAGCAGATCAAGCGAGTTCAAAACCGGCAGTCCGGCCTTTAGCAACGTCAGAAATTGCTGGTTGAATACCAGAAACGAACCTTGCTTTAGCTTGCGTCCACGCCCCATCGAAAAGCCACCAGTCAGCAGGCCCTGAGGCTTTACCCAATGGACCAAATAGCCCTGCGAGGCGAAACGGTCACGTACCTCCGCCACCGAGTAACCCTGCTCAATTTGCTGGTGGGTGTGCCCGCGTTCATCGGCGATTTTTACAACGAATTCCGCCATTCTCTCGTTCTTTTCGCTGTTCTCGGATCCTATCGGATCGCAGCTTAGTTTTCAGGAGTCGTACCCCTCAGTTTAACATTGCGGCTTGTCGCCGTAACGCTCGATCAGCCACAACACAGTGTCGTCTTAGTATCGCAAGTAACCCAATTCGAAAATGGGATCGGGTGCATACCGCATACCCTCACTCCGCCCCGAAACTTAATGAATTCAGCCGTGACCGTGAAACGGCGACCTTCAGAGCCCCGCTCAGGCTAACCGGTCGCACTTGACTCGTAAATCCAATCCCATCATCGCGATACCTCGATGCATAAGAGCAAATGCCTTAAGGTTCTAAATTGCCCTCTACCGTCTCCGTCCCCGGAGGCGCAGTGAACTCGAAGCGGCCGTCTGGGATCGGCAGATTCTCCTTCTCACTATTAAAGCGATATTCGGTGACCGATCCATCCACTTCGTCGATCAGAATTCGCATAATCTTGTGCTCCGGAGTCACTTCCAGCAAAATCTCGCTTACCCGCTCAGCCATGGCCTCCGGCACGCCCCGCAGCACCACATTCTCCGCGGCAATCGGCTTAACATCAGGGGCCAGCGACAGCCCCCGCAACTCCTTCTCCAGCTTGCTTTTGCCTAGCAAAAACGCAAGCGGAGAGCGAATATCATCCAGCTTTCGCGCCTCCGTTCTGCGAGCCTGCCGGTCTTCAGGGACGTAAAACCACGCATCTTTCCCGTCGCTGACAAACAGCTTCTCCCTTGGAGAACGGTACTCCCAACGCATCTTGCCAGGTTTTTTCGATCCGCCCTTGGCAAGCCAGAGGGTTCCCGATTCCGTCCGTTCCACCCCTGACCCTCGATACACCTCGGTGAACTCCGCCTGTAAAGTCCGAAGGTGGTTATAGTGCTGATCGACGGCCTCAGCTATAGAATGGACACTCTCACCGACCGCGCCAATCGAGACGATCGTAACCAGAAACATCACCAGCAAGATCGCGAACGAGAGTCTGATCATCACGTCGATTCTACCCCCTGACTCCGGCGATGCGGTTTCCGTCAGATTTCTCATCGCGATGTTTGTGCTTGAAGAACGGACTGGGAAACAAGGTAGACTCGTTGCTGATGATCAAAGTTAGGCTGCACGGCAAGAAGTTTCTTAGACCGTTCTTAGCGGTTGTGCTTTGCTCGGTGCTGAGCGGCGCGCTCTGGGGACAGAGTGCGCCGGCACAACAGCAAGACCAAAGTCAGCGTCAAAATCAAAATCGGAGTCAAGACCAAGATCAAAAGCAGGCGGACAAGCCTGTCCCGAGCGGAACCCAGGGAAATGCCCCCCCTACTCAAGGGCCTTCCACCGCTCCTCCTGCCACGCAAGAGAGAGACGAGGTCAAGATCACGCCCCGGGAGGCGGAGGAACTTTTTCACTCCGTAGACGAGATTCTGGCCTTCGACAGCAAACACACCGGACTGCCGATCAAGAAAGAGGTCAAGCGCCGTCTCACCAGCCGCGATGAAGTGGTGGCGTATCTTACCAAGCACATGAAAGATGAAGATGTGAAAAGGCTGCAGCGCTCGGAGCTGGTGCTGAAAAAGTTTGGGCTGCTGCCGCGCGATTTTGATCTGGAAAAACTTCTCGTATCGCTGCTACGCGAGCAGATCGCGGGCTATTACGATCCTAAAACCAAAACCGTGAACTTGCTGGACTGGGTTCCGATGGATCAGCAGGAACCGGTCATGGCGCATGAGTTGACCCATGCATTGCAGGACCAGACGATCCACCTCGATAAGTGGATGCAGAAGGGCGACAAAGATCTGGGCGAGATCAGAAAAGACCCTACGCCCAACGACATCGAGAACGACGAAATGGACGATTCGCGGCAGGCGGTGGTTGAAGGGCAAGCTGAGGCCATGATGCTGGAATACGAACTCGCCCCAGTGGGCCGGTCGGTTGTGGATTCCCCCGATCTCGTAGAAACGATGGAATCGCAAATGACGAACGGGGACGACGGCTCGACCGTCTTCAAGGACGCCCCGATCTTCCTGAGGGAATCGCTGACTTTTCCCTACAGTTACGGGTTGAAGTTTATTGTGACGCTGATGGAGAAGGGCGGCAAAGAAAAGGCGTTTGCCGCCGTGCTGGCGAATCCTCCGCATACCACACGCCAGATCATGCAACCAGAAGCTTACTTGTCGGGCGAGAAAATCGAGCCCATGCCCGTGCCCGAATTCAAGCGCGATTTCAAGGATTACAAGAAGTTTGATATCGGCGCGATGGGAGAGTTCGATGTCGCAGTGCTGATTGATCAATACGCTGGGAAGAAAGTGTCGGATCGCCTGTATCCCGAGTGGCGCGGCGGCTATTACTATGCTGCGCGACCGAAAAACGACGCGACCGCGCCGCTGGGTCTGCTCTACGCGTCCCGCTGGTCAAGCGCCGAGAAGGCCTCTGAGTTCGCCCAGATTTATGCCCAGTCGCTCAGGCAACGCTACAAAAAGGCGGATGAAGTGAGAACGTCTGCATCAGCCGTACAAGACTTTGAGAACAAGGCTGACGCACTGCAGGGTCGGCATGTGTGGACGACGGAAGAAGGCACAGTGGTGATCGAAGCGAAGGGCGACACCGTGCTGGTCAGCGAAAGTCTGGATCCAGCTACGACTGAGATACTGGAGAAGGATGTATTTGGAAAATGATGGGCAATTGCCAAAATTGACGCTGTCGATTTAGTTTTTCCTCTTCAAGTTCTGCTGACTCGGATTGTCGGAGTCTTCTCCAAGGAAGTGCTGTACCGTGGCAACGATAGTAACCTGCTTTCCCGCGCGCTCAATTGTCAGCCTGCGTTCTTTTCCGGGCTCGCCTCCCAGCATTGTCCATACTTGTCCCAGCGTTGAACCAACCGTAGGGATGCCGTCGACAGCGACGAGTTGATCGCCAGCTTGAACTTCAGGCACCGAGGGCCTTCCGGCGTAATCGGCAACGCCTAGGATGGCGAAGCGGCCATCGATTTCAGGGCGAAGAATAAGACCAATTACGTCAAACGCGGGAAAATTGAAAGTGCGCCCAATCTCGAAGTAGACGGTTGAGTGGGCATAGTCGAGTCCGACGCGATAGTTGACCAGGACGTTCGCGCCGAGTAGTCCGGCGGTTGCAACTCCGGCGCGCTTCTCGAAAAATTCCATCCGATCCGAAAGAAACTCCACCGCGGCTACATCCGTCAAAAACAGGGGACCGTACTGCACGCGGGCGACGCGCATCAGCTTCCATTTCACTTCGTCCTGCAATCCCCACATATTGGCGGGGCCGATCGCCCCAGTCATGTGCGGCCAGTCGGGGTGCGCAGAACTGAGCTTGTCGAAGAGATCGTCAGTGAGAAAGCTGATTGACGATCCGACGTCAAGACCGAGATTGTATTTCTTGTTTTCAATCTGACTGGGAACTTGGATAAGACCGTTCTCGCCGTTCACCATTACTTTCGCCTTCACGCCCTGGAATTTCAGGCTGCCGGGTCGGCCGATGGTGAGTTCGTGGCCAGGGAAGTTGATCAGCACATCGTAGTTGCGCAGAACGGTGGATGGAATATTAATCTCTGCGTTCATGCCAGGGGCGATGGTAGGGGCAGTCGCCGGAACTTTGATTTCTCCTCTAGCAGAAAGGAAGACTTTCATTCCGCCGATCAGAATTTCGAGCTGAACCGTCGGAGTTTGCGATTTGGCTGAGCAGACCTGGCCATTGCAATTACCAACAGCGAGCCCCAACCACGTGGATACGCGTGAAGTCATCCACTGTTCGGGATCGCCGTTATCGACCCAGGCGCGGACCCGCCTGGTCGAGCCATCGGTTAGAGGCACGTCCACATCGATGACAACGCGGTTGTGATCAAGCGTGACGGGAACGGTGACGAATTTCGCGTCGGCCGGGGAAGCGGATTGGGCAGGATTCTGTGCGACCGCGATCGTGGTAAGAATCAAAGTGAAGAAGCAAGCGGCAATCCGCATTAGAAGATTGTAATGCGTTGTGATGTGAGCAACAGAGTTGTCCCGGCTGAAAAATTGAACCAAAGAGGGTACAGAGGCGTAGAGGAGGTAGCTTGGTATAATCACAAGTTTGGCTCGGGCGCACAAAAGATTTCTATGGGCGCTGACTTTGGAGGATGGTTGGTACAGGCGGAAATAGGAATCATCGGCGGCAGCGGGCTTTATTCGATGCCGGGTTTGGGCAAGGTGAAGGAGGTGCGGTTGAAAACGCCCTTCGGCGCTCCTTCGGACGCTTACGTTTGCGGAACGCTCGAAGGCCGCAAGGTGGCGTTTTTAGCGCGGCATGGGCGCGGACATCGAATTCTGCCGAGTGAATTGAACTTCCGCGCGAATATTCATGGCTTCAAGCAGCTTGGCGTCGAGAGAATTGTTTCAATTTCAGCCGTTGGGTCGCTGAAGGAAGAACACAAGCCGCTCGATTTCGTGATCCCCGATCAGTTTTTTGACCGCACGCGCCATCGCGTGGATACTTTTTTCGGTGCCGGAGTCGTGGCACACATATCATTTGCCGATCCTGTATGTGGAGAACTGGCAGGCGTGGTCGAAGCAGCGTGTGAGAGAGTGGGAGTAACGGGCCGTCACGGTGGGACATATGTGTGCATGGAGGGTCCGCAGTTTTCCACCAGGGCGGAATCGAATGTCTATCGCGGCCTGGGCATGGACGTCATCGGCATGACCAATTTGCAGGAGGCGAAACTGGCGCGCGAAGCCGAGCTGTGCTACATAACGGTCGCAATGGTCACGGATTATGACTGCTGGCACCCGCATCACGATTCTGTGACCGTCGATCAGATTGTTGCCGTGCTGATGAAGAATGCAGCGAATGCGGCGCAAGTCGTGCGTGAGACGATTGCCGCAATGCCACGAACCCGGTCCTGCAAGTGCGGCTCGGCGCTGGCACATGCAATCATGACCGACCACAAAAGGATTCCGGCAGCGACGAAGAGGAAGCTGAAACTGATTATCGGTAAATATGTGAAAGCAAGTGGTCAGTGATTAGTGAACGATGACCAGGACCAGCGGCCAGTAAGAGCGGCAAGATTTTTACTGACCACCAACCACTAGCCACTGATCACTGAGAACGATCACCGAGAACTTAAGAGAGGAAGCACCCACTCAAGATGAGCATTGTCGTAGTCGGTTCAGTAGCATTCGACGACATCACCTCGCCTTCGGGCAGCGTGAAGGGAATTCTTGGAGGGGCAGCCACTTACTTCTCGCTCGCAGCCAGCTATTTCACCGAAGTACGAGTGGTTGCAGTCGTAGGCGAGGACTTTACGGCAGAGCATGAAACTGTTCTGCAGAAGCGGCAAATTGATACGCGCGGCATCGAGCGCTCTTCGGGAAAGACATTTCGCTGGGGCGGTTCCTACGCCGACAATCTCAACGAGGCCAAAACAGATTTTACCGATCTGAACGTGTTCGAAAAGTTCCAGCCCCGCATTCCGAAGGAATACGAAGACAGCGAATATTTGTTTCTGGCTAATATCCAGCCAACGCTGCAGGCCAACGTCCGCAGGAAGATGAATGGCGTGCGGCTCACCGGATGCGACACCATGAATTACTGGATCCGGGGCGCGCGTGAGGAACTCGCCGCGACTTTGAAGCTGGTAAATGTTTTGCTGATCAATGATACCGAGACGAAAATGCTAGCGGATGAAAAGAACCTGCCCCGCGCAGCGCAGAAAGTCTTGGCTATGGGGCCGCAGGCGCTGGTGATCAAACATGGCGAATATGGGGCGACGATTTTTTTCCGTGAGGGCGCGTTCGGGATTGGCCGCCATCCCTTTCGCGCTCCGACTTTGCCGCTCGACGAAGTGAAGGACCCCACCGGCGCGGGCGATTCGTTTGCCGGCGGATTCATGGGCTATCTGGCTTCGCAGCCGGAATTGAATCGGGAGGTTCTTAAGCGCGCGCTGTTCTACGGTGGAGTCATGGGCTCGTTCGCCGTGGAAAGCTTTGGCACCGAGCGACTGCAATCACTCACGCGCCAAGAGATCGATGCCCGCTTTCAGATTTTCCGCGAACTTACTCACCTCGAATGAAGCCGCGACTTCCGCCTCCCAAAACCCATTCGATTGAAGTCGTGCGGCTGATCTGGCTGGCAGTCTTCGTCTCGGTATGTTCATTTCTCTTCTACCAGAACCATGCCGATGTGTTGCTTTACGGCGATGCCGTGGCGCACATCAACATCGCGCGCCGCGTCTTCGACTCGAAAACTCCGGGGCTTCTGCAATTGGGAACGGTGTGGCTGCCGCTGCCGCATCTGCTGATCGTGCCGTTCATCGTTTCGACACGGATGTGGCAAAGCGGCGCTGGTGGCTCCATCCCGTCGATGGCTGCGTATGTGCTGGGCGTTTTCGGAATATTCCGTCTGGTGCGGACGACGCTTGGTCGTGACGGAGAATTGGATGGCGCCTTTCAAGTGGGAGCTTGGGGCGCGGCGATTTTGTACGGCGCAAATCCCAACCTGATTTATATGCAGGCGACCGCGATGGGCGAGTCGCTCTACCTGGCCTGGTTTATTTGGGCCGCGGTCTATTTCACAGAGTTTGCCCGCGGGGATGCGGCGACAAATCGGTCTCTGACAAAGTGCGGGCTCTGTCTAGCTGGAGCCTGCTTGACGAGGTACGACGGATGGTTCCTGGCCTTGGTTCTGGTGCTTGGAGCTGTGGTAGTCCGCTCCTACGTTTCCGAAGAACGGAAAGATACGGTACCCAGCGAGGACAAGGCACCCCGACTGGCGCGTTCGCGAATGCAACTGGTGAAATTTGTTTTGCTGGCAGCGGCCGGTCCCGTTTTCTGGCTGGGGTATAACGCTGCGGTCTATCGAAATCCGCTGGAGTTTGCGAACGGGCCATACTCGGCGAAAGCGATCGAGCAAAAGACCGCCACTCTGAATCCGGCCAAGGGAAATCTGTGGGCCGCAGGCTCGTATTTTCTGAAAGCGGCCGAGCTGAACGTGGCGGAATCGAGTTGGCAAGGCCGCCTGTGGCTGGGTCTGGCGCTGCTCGGAAGCCTGGTGTCGTTGGTGAATCGCCGCAGTCGCGTTGCATTGCTGTTGTGGACGCCGCTGCCGTTCTATGCATTGTCGGTAGCGTATGGCAGCGTACCGATTTTTGTCCCGATCTGGTGGCCGTTCTCACACTACAACTTGCGCTACGGCCTGCAACTGCTTCCGGCCTTCGCTGTGTTCGCGCCGCTGGGAATTTCTTTTGTCGTGCAATCTGTGGCCAAACCTCCATTCATGGATGCCTCGTGGAGCAAGTGGACAGGTGCTGCAACTTTCCTGGGCGTCGTGCTACTCGCTGTTGTAGCTTACGCCGCGATCTGGCGGGCGGACCCAATCTGTTATCGCGAAGCGTCAATCAATAGTCGCGGGCGTGTGTCGCTGGATATGCAAATTGCAAACTGGGTTAAATCCTTGCCTGCAGATTCCACATTGCTGATGTATCTGGGCGAGCACGTGGGTGCGCTGGAACAAGCGGCGATTCCATTGCGGCGGGTCATCAATGAAGGTAATCACCGCGTGTGGAGACAGCCCGCCGATCCAGAAGGCTTGTGGGAACGTGCGTTGGCAGACCCGGCAAAGTATGCGGACTACGTCGTGGGCTTCGATGGTGATCCCGTGTGGAATGCGGCGAAGGATGCGCGTCTGACCGCGTTAGTCGAAATTCACACTACGGGCCAACCTCGCGCGGCGATTTTTCAGGGACGTGTGCCGGTGCGGCCATAAGGATGAAGCGGGTAATCAGCCGGGTTAACGGCTGAGGCCGCAGAGGACCCGTTGTTCCAGTGATAAAATCCGGCCATCCGAGAGATCTGAGACGTTCGATCAAATTTATGAACTGGCCACATATTGTCGACCTGCTACAAAAGGAGATGGCTAGCGGGATCGTCGCAAGCTCTTTAGTGCGATTGGTGCTGGCGGCGGTGCTGGGCGGGGCAATCGGGCTGGAACGGGAGCTGAGACACCGGCCAGCGGGGCTGCGCACCAATATGTTCATCTGCTTTGGAGCAGCGTTATTCACAATCCTTTCGGATGCGCTGGCTGTGGAACATCTGGGCGACCACACCCGAATTTCAGCCCAGATTATTCCTGGGATTGGCTTCATCGGCGCGGGATCGATTCTGCATGGCCGCGGGTTGACTAGCGGCCTGACCACAGCCGCAACCCTCTTCGTCGTGGCGTCAGTGGGAATGGCGACAGGCGGAGGGCTTTACCTAACAGCAATTTTTGCTACGGTCCTGGTGCTCGTCGCGCTGTTCTCTCTGGGCCACCTCGAGTTGACGTTTAACCTGAAGACCTTGTTGAACACTTACGAAGTCACCGGCGCAAGCGTCGATGAGATCACGCAGGAAGTTAACCGCATCCTGGAGCGGAGCCATCGCATGATGCAAAACGTGCTGAGTGGCAGCACGGGCCAGCACGTGCGTCTGCAGTTCGATGTCTCCGGTTGTAACCGCGACCAGAAGGAGTTGCTGCGCGACCTGAAGGCATCGTCTTTGCTCGGCAATGTGACCTCGGTGGGGCCGGTGGAGTTGGAGTGAGCCGGCACGATCTCACCATTCCATTTGTGAAAGCTTCGGCGTGCGGAAATGATTTTCTCCTCATTTGTGGCGCGGAAGTCGAAGGGAAACTGGTTGCTGCGGAACGCTCGGAGTTCACACGGCGTATTTGCGACCGGCATGAGGGCATAGGGGCTGACGGCGTGGAGTGGATGTATCCTCATGCTGTGGCGGATGTGGAGATTCGGTTAATTAACTCTGACGGTTCGGACGCAGAGATCTCAGGGAACGGCACGCGTTGCGTTGCGGCGTACATTTGCGCAGAGCAGGGAAAAGAAAAAATTTCGATCCAAACCGGAGCTGGACTGAAAACCTGCATGCTCACGGGACGAAGCGAATCCAACTACGAGTTTGAGGCTGAAATGGGAGAAGCCGCTGTAGAAGCGGAACTCGCCTTGAAGGCGGGGGCGAGCGAAGTGCGCGGCATCCCAGTTTCGATGGGGAATCCGCATTATGTGGTGTTCGTGGCGGAGTTTTCCCCGAATTGGCGAGACGAAGCGGCAAGCATTCAGCGCGGTCCTGAATTCGCTCACGGAGTCAACGTTGAGTTCGTTGTTGCGGATGGAAAGCACGATTTGAGGGCACGTTTTTTCGAGCGCGGAGCGGGAGAGACGCAATCGTCGGGAACAGGCTCTTGTGCTTCGGCGATGGCCGCAATCGCGACCGGCAGGGCCGAATCGCCGGTGCGGGTGCATGCTCCGGGTGGAACACAAACGGTACGTAGGCAAGGAAACCTTGTTTTTCTGCGTGGGGAAGCGCGCCTGGTGTGCCGGGGAGACTTTTTTCTGAGCTAGATAAGGTTCGTTGTTCTTCCACTAATCAGGTTTCTGACTGCATGTCCTCACCGACAGTTCCGCGCGTGAAGCCACCTGCCCTTCGGCCCGGGGATACAGTTGGCATTGTGGCGCCCGCGAGCAACGTGAAGCGCACTGAACTTGAAGCTGGAAGCGAAGCGTTACGGCGCGCGGGCTACCGGCCGTATTATATTGATTCCATCCTTGAGCAGGATCTCTACTTCGCGGGTTCCGTGCACCGCCGCGTCCACGAACTCGAAGAAATGTTTGCGCGTGAAGAGGTGCGAGCGATTATCTGCGCGCGCGGCGGCTATGGCGCGAACTATCTGCTCGAAGCTCTGGATTTGGAGAAGATCAAAGCAAATCCAAAAATATTTGTAGGCTATAGCGACCTCACTGCGCTGCTCACTTACTTTGCGGACGCTGCAGGGCTGGTTACATTCCACGGCCCGATGGTCGCTAAAGATTGGGCGCATGACGGGGGAGTCGATTCGGTTTCGTGGCAGTCTGCGCTAGGCGCGGCCGTGGCTTGGGAGCTCAATTTCGATGCGCGTTCGGGAGTAAGTGGCCTGGTGGAAGGCGCGGCAGAAGGCATTCTTTACGGAGGCTGCCTTTCGATTTTGGTGGCGTCACTGGGAACGCCCTACGAAATTAAGACGGCGGGAACAATTTTGTTTGTCGAGGATGTTACCGCAAAGCCGTACCAGATCGACCGCATGCTAATGCAGTTGAAACTCGCCGGCAAACTGAATGGGGTTCGCGGAATTATTTTTGGCGAGATGCGGGATTGCGTGCAGAATGCGAATCAGGGATATACGCTGGAAGAAGTTGTTCTGCGCGTGGTGGGCGAGTTAGGAATACCCGTGGCTTATGGCTTGCGGTCGGGGCATGTAACTGCTGGAAACATTACTTTGCCCATCGGCGTGAAGGCCGGCCTGACGGTGCGCGATGGGAAAGTGAGTTTGAAGATTCTCGAAGCTGCGGTAATGGCAGCACCGGCGGCAACGGTAGCTCGACAACAATCATGATTGCAGGTAAACACATTCATTTGATTGGCATCTGCGGCACGGCGATGGCGTCGCTGGCCGGAATGCTGAAGCAGCGCGGATTTCGTGTGACAGGATCCGACGCGGCGGCATATCCGCCCATGTCTGAATTTTTATCTGAGCTTGGAATTCCGGTGGCGCAACCGTTTGACGCACGAAATCTGGATCCGCGTCCCGATCTCGTGGTCGTGGGCAATGCGATTTCGCGAGGTAATGCCGAACTGGAGCACTTGCTTGACCAGCGCATACCATTTTGCTCTCTGCCGCAATTGCTGCGTGAGGAATTCCTGCAGAGCAAGGAAGTGCTGGTAGTAGCCGGGACGCATGGCAAGACCACGACCACGTCGATGCTGGCTTGGATTTTTCATACGGCAGGCATGCAGCCGTCGTTTCTAATTGGAGGAATCGCGGAAAACTTTGGCTCCAGCTTTCATCTCGGACAGGGAAAACATTTCATTCTGGAAGGCGACGAATACGACACGGCGTTTTTCGACAAGGGGCCGAAGTTTCTGCATTACTTCCCCGATTCAGTAATTCTGACCTCGGTGGAGTTCGATCATGCCGACATCTATAAAGATCTCGAAGCCGTCGAGACAGCGTTCAGGCGGCTGGTAAATCTGATTCCGCGGCGTGGCCGCATCGTCGCTTTCGATGGGGTTGCAGGCGCGGCCTCGGAAAGCGCTAGCCTCGAACGCTGTCTGCAGAAGGCCTTCTGCGCGGTAGAGCGCTACGGAACAGGCGCGCGCTCTGTCTGGCGAATCACGAACATGAAATTCGACGCGGAACGAACCTCATGGTCCGTATCACAAAACGGTCGCGCCTGGGCAGACTTTGAGTTCCCGTTGGCGGGTGAATACAACGTGTGGAACGCAACCGCGGCAGCCGCCCTGGCTTTGGACTATGGCATCTCGAAAGAAGAAATTGGGGCAGCGCTGAAAACGTTCAAGAGCGTCAAACGGCGGTTGGAAGTAAAGGCCCAGGTAGGCGGCATCACGATCATCGACGACTTTGCCCACCATCCTACGGCGATTGCGGGCACGCTGAAGGCATTGCGCGAGCGTTATCCGAAGTCGCGGCTGTGGGCGATTCTCGAGCCACGCTCAAATACCCTGCGCCGTCGTGTGCTGCAGGCTGATCTGGCGCGGAGTTTGGCTCTGGCAGATGAAGTAGTAGTCGCGGCTGTGTTCCGCTCAGAGGCCGTACCACAGAATGAGCGACTTGAATTGCCGGAACTGGCTGCAGATATTCAGAAGCACGGACGACGCGCCCGCCTGGCAGCCGATGCCGAAGCAATTGTAGAGATGATCGCTCCCGAGATGCGCGGCGGCGATGTGGTGGCAATTCTATCGAATGGTGGCTTTGGCGGAATCTACGAAAAACTGCCGGCGAGGTTGAGAGCACTTTCAGGGGAAGGCGCGAGCAATTCCGCGAAAGCGGCAGGGAAGCAATGAGCCGGCGCAGTGCGAGGAGCCGTCTTTTCGGGCGGTGTTTTGGTTTGTGTCTTTTTCTGTGGATCGGTCTGGCGAGTTCCCACGCCACCACCAACTACACGATTTCCCTGGAGAATCCGGAGCTGCACCTAATGAGAGTGCAGATTTTATTGCCGGAAGGTCCGGCACTGCGGGAGTTGCAGCTTCCGGTATGGAATGCCTTGTACCAAATCCGCGATTTTTCGCAAAACCTAAACTGGGTGAGCGCGAAGAACCGCGCAGGAAAGCCGCTTTCCGTCTACACACTGAATAAGAGCCGATGGCAGATTACGGAGGCGCAGGATGGCGCCATCGTTGAATATCAGATTCTTGTGGATTCACCCGGCCCGTTCGGCGCACAGCTGAATTCTCATCATGCATTTCTCAACCTCGCTCAGATCTTAATGTATCCCGCCGATGCGCGAGACTCGCCATTGACGGTGCGATTCAGTCATGTACCGCCACCGTGGCGCATCGCGACACCGCTGCGTGCGAACGAGGACACGTACGTTGCTGAGACTTATGACCAAGCCGTCGATTCACCGGTTGAGATGGGCGATTTTCGAGAATCCGATTTTGAGGAAGGTGGTGCACACTATCGCGTCATTGTCGACGCGGCTCCCGGCGATTACGACATCGAAAAGATCAGCGCGATGCTCCGCAAGATTGTGACAGCTGCGACTAGTTGGATGGACGACCGCCCCTTTGACAGCTACATGTTTCTCTATCATTTTCCGCGGGGCCCTGCGGGCGGCGGCATGGAGCATGCTTACTCCACAGCGATTGCGGTGAACGCTGATACCATGAATCAGTCTCCGGACGTGCTGGCCTCGGTGACGGCGCATGAATTCTTTCATCTATGGAACGTCAAGCGCATTCGTCCCCAGACGCTCGAACCTGTCGATTACACGAAAGAGAATTACACGCGGGCGCTTTGGTTCAGCGAAGGATGCACCAGCACGGCGGCGGACATCATCCAGTTGCGAGGCGGGCTGCTCGACGAGCGCCATTTCGAGCAGGAGTTAGCGTCGGATATCGGCGAACTGCAGCGGCGCCCGGCGCATTTGACGCAGTCGGTGGAAGACTCCAGCCTGGATGCCTGGCTTGAGGGCTACGCAAACTACCGGCGCCCCGAGCGAAGCATTTCGTATTACAACAAAGGTGAATTGCTGGGCATAATACTGGATCTGGCAGTGCGCGAGGCCAGCCACGATCAAGCGTCGCTGCGTGAAGTCTTTCAGTGGATGAATCAGAATTATGCGAAAAAGGGCCGGTTCTTTTCCGATTCGGCAGGCGTGCGCCAGGCAGCCGAGGCGGTGAGCCACGCCGATCTGGATTGGTTGTTTGCCAAGTACGTTGCGGGAACAGAAGAGATCCCGTGGAACGATTTCTTCCGCTTTGTGGGACTTCGCGTGATGGAAGGAAAAATCACGGTAGCGGATGCGGGATTTGTGGCTTCGCGAAACTTTGACGGTCCCATGACTGTGGAGTCGGTTACCGCAGGCGGCACGGCCGAAGTGGCCGGTCTGCGGGCGGGCGATACGATTCTCGAAATCAATGGGAGCGCTGCAGGACAGGAATCGTCCGAGGTCGTGGCGCGGCTCGTGCCAGGCGACAGTATCAGCGCAAAGGTTCGTGCCCGGCGCGGTGAAGAGCGCGAGTTGAAGTGGAAAGTCGGCAGCCGCGAAGAAACTTCCTACGACCTCAAAGACGTGGAGAACATTACCTCGGAGCAACGGGCGCACCGGGCCGCATGGTTGAAAGGCGAAGCCGAAAGCGAAACTCCGCGCCCGTAAACGCAAACTTGCGGCACAGGCAGACGCGGCACAGGCAGAAATGACCCGAAAATGATCCGCACATGATCCGAACTCTGGCCATGCTGGGTTTCTGGACAATCGCCGCACCGCTTGCGGCGCTGATTGGATTTCCCTGGACGTTCATCACTGGAGACGTCAGCCTGCTTTATCGCATGTTCATGTTCGGCGCCTGGAATGGCGTGCGACTGACGGGGGTTCGCGTGGAGCCTGTCGGCCTCGACAAGCTCGACCCCGCTCGAACGTACATATTCATGTCGAATCATGTCTCGAACCTCGATCCGCCGATCACGATTCCGCTGATTCCGCGACGCACTTCGGTGATGGTGAAAAAGGAATTATTCAGCTATCCGATTTTGGGGCAGGCGATGCGGATCGGGTCTCTGGTGCCGGTAGATCGAGGGAAGCGTGACGCTGGAATCGAGTCAGTGAACATTGCCAAGCAGGTCGTCCAGCAGGGAATCAACATGACGATCTACGTGGAAGGCCACCGTTCGTTGGATGGCAAGCTGTTGCCTTTCAAGAAGGGGCCGTTCTACCTGGCGATGGAATGCGGCGTTCCAGTGGTTCCGGTGACGATTACCGGCACGCACTACGTGATGCCGAAGGGAAGGTTCGCAATCAAGCCGGGAACCACGACAGTGATTTTTCATCCTCCGATCGAGCCGGAGAATTTTGGCAGCCGCGATTGTCTGATGGAGAAAGTGCGCAGGGTTATCGATAGCGGGCTGCCGGAAGAGCAGCAGAGTCCAATGACCACGAAGGACACCAAGGCTCATGATGGAAGCACTTCCGTCTAAGTGCATCGTCGAACGTGAGTTTCATCGTCTATCCCTTCCGAATCTTGGCTCGAAGCGCCCTCGCTATCTCGGGCAGCTTGGGTAGCAGGGCCGAATATTTCAGCCACAATTTGTGATCGACGGCGGGAGCGCCGCTCACCAAAGCTCCTGCCGGAACATCGTTCGCGACCCCGCTTTGCGGCGTGACGATGGCAGCTTCCCCAATCTTGCAATGTCCGACGACTCCAACCTGCCCCGTTAAGATCACTCGATTGCCGATCTCGGTCGAACCGGCGAGTCCAACCTGCGAGCACAGCAGAACATCCTCGCCAACTTGGGAGCCATGGCCCACCTGCACCAGATTGTCGATCTTAACTCCGCGCCGGATTCGAGTTTCGCCGACGCTGGCGCGATCAATGCAGGAATTTGCCTGCACTTCCACGTCGTCTTCAATAACCACCGGAGCGGGCTGGGGAATTTTATGCCAATGTCCTTCGTGGGTCTTGGCGAAGCCAAAGCCGTCGGCGCCTATCACAACTCCGTTTTGCAGCAGAACATTTTTACCGATCCGGCAGTTCTCCCGTACTACCGCGTGCGCGTGAGCGAAGAAATTTTCGCCGATTGTTGCTCCGCGATAAATGACCACGTGCGCCAGCAAAACGGCATTGGCGCCGATCTCGACATTCTCATCGATGACTACATAAGGGCCGATGCTAGCGTTGCTTCCGATCTTCGCCGTGGGATGAACCACGGCCGTGCCGTGCACTCCCGGCGCATAGTGCGGTGGATGATGGAAGAGTTCCAGGGCGCGCGCGAAACTTAAATATGGGTCTTTCACTCGCAGTGTGGCGGCCGGAATTACTGGAAAGGTTTCGGAGACGATCACGGCGGCGGCCTTGGTGAGTCGCGCGGCGCCTGCATATTTCGGATTGGCGACGAAGGTGATTTCCTCGGCAGTGGCCTGCTCGATGCCGTTAAGGCCGGTTATTTCGTTGCCGGGCTCTCCGTTTTCCAGGCGTGCGTTTAGGGCAGAAGCAATGGCTGAAAGTTTCATAGGAGGAGTCTCAAAGAAAGTGGATCAGCGAGATTGTAGCGGACACGGGCACGGGACGCCCGAAGCGTGAAACGGACGGTGCGGCCGCCAAATCACTGTCCGATACCGGGGTGCTGCCCTGTCCAGCGCATAAACAACCAAGCCTCCCCCGGGAGGAGTAAACGACGACACAAGTGCGGTTAGAGCGGGCCGCTTCCCGGCGACAGCGTCAGGGCTGCGCGAGCGTCACGGCTAGCGGACCCGCAGATCGTGTATGCAGAGTCGAGCCGCCCAAGGCGCGGTTATCAGCGTGGCGACTATCAGGCAGGCCCAGAACGCGATTCGGTTGACCGGGTAGACATAACCTGCGCCTGCCCGCGCTGTGAATATGAACCAGTTGGAAGGCAGGAAAATGCGCAGAAGCCACCCGCCGAAAAGCGCTACCATCCAAACCGACGCGATTTCTATCCACGCGATCATGCGACAAAGATACTCCTGGCCATGATCAGTCGCAATCCCCTGGTAGGCTCGATCCTATGACCAACCCGACGGGAAGGCACCTATTTCCTGAGCCAAAATTATAGTAGATGTAGTAGAACTCGAGGAACTGGGGTGCGCACGGAGTGGCCTTGTAGACCGTTGACACTCCGCAGGTGGCTGTCTGCCCGACGGGGCAGCTCTTGTAATAGGCGCACACGCCTTCGATCTGGTTCGCATAGGCATAATTTGTCTGGGATACTCCGGCCCGTATAGCGCTAATCGAGCTGGAAAATGACTGGAGTTGCCCGACATCGGAACACGTGGCACTGCCCTCAATCGTACCTTGGCACAGCTCCGAAGAGGGATCGATCAGGGCATCGCAGGTATCGCCGACGCCGGTGGCTGCGACCGTGAGGAGGTCGGTGTACGCTCCCGAAGTTGCCTTTGGGGTGGTAGTTCCGCCCCATGTCACGTTAGCGGTTAGAGTGTGAACCATGCCAGCACAGTCCGCCGGGTAGGCGCAACTGGCCGAGCCGTTGGCGCTCAGGCTGATTTGCGGCACCAGCTGGTTGATGTGGTAAGTCGTGGTGGTGCGGACCCCGCTCACGAGCTCTGTATATTGGACGAAGGCCAGATAGCTGCCGCCCGTGATGGTGTTGGCAAATCCCTGAATGGTTTCCCAGCTTTTCCCATCCCCGGAAAGGTGAATGCTGCCATTGTTAACGTCGACCGCGTATATCTGCGGACCCCAGCCCGTGATTCCGTTCAGCTGGTTGGAAGGAGTGAACGGGGGCGCGGGCGAGACGGCCACCCAGGCCGTTCCGCTCCAGCGTTCGAGCACGCCGGCATTGGTGACGCCCCAGATGTGCTGCCCGTCCCCGACCGCAAAGTTTGCAGGGGAGCCGTAGGAGAGCAACTTCCAGGGGCCGCACTCCCCGATGGCAACGCAGCCGATCCTGATATAGACGTCACCATCATTCCCTGTACCCACAATCGTGCCATCGGCGGCGATCTTGGCGTTGGTCAGCCAGTTCCCGGTTTGGGCGTCCCAGCCCGTGCCGGCGGAGTTCAGCGTGTAGACGTTCGTCGCCCCATTGGTGTAGGGATTGCTGGTGAGGGCCAGCACTTGCGAGGCTGAGCCCGTGGATGTGTGCATGAAAGAGTAGCTTCCGCCTCCGGGGTTTTGCAAACCGGATGGGGCCGGTAACCATCCCTTCGCCGCAGTGTAAGAGTATAGGGTTTGGGCGCAACATAAGCTTTGACCTTTTAGGCCATAAACCGTGCCATCCCCACTGGCGCTGATTTCCCCCATGGTTGTGCTAATGGACGTCAGGCAGCTGTGGGTCGCGCACCAGGGCGAGTGATCGACCATCGAAACGGTGCCGGGATTCCAGTCATAGCTGTATTCAAAGCCTGGAATCGTATTCTGGCCGAACAGCGGAAGAGACAGCAGGCAGGTGAACAGCAGCAGATGCAGCGCGTGACGCATAAAGGTTCCTCCTTGAGCGAAGTGCCGGTTATGGAGCCTGGTGAGGGGCGGGGAGGGGTTTAGGAAACGCGGGCCGCTGGCCGTCGGTTCCGTCGTTCTTGTGGTCCGCGCAGACGCAAATATTGGCCTCGGGCAAACCATAGTGCTTTACTGCACTGTAAGCGTGAAACTACCTTCCGGCTGCGAGATTGATCCGGCAGTCGCAGTTACGTTAATGGTGTAAGTGCCAGCGGGAGTTGGAGTGACAACAGGTGGTGGCGGCGTGTGGCTGCTACTGCCGCCACCACACGCGGGAACTCCGATCAGGAATGCAAACACCAGCAACCCCAACAACATGCTCCAACGCCGGCGTCTCGGCGCAGCAACGAGAAAGAGGCTTGCTAAGGGCAGTGCTCCAAGAAACATCGCCGCGGAATAGTAGGGCCGCTCACGGTGTTGCAGCACGGCCGCCGTCGCCGCAGTCGTGGTTACCGTGATCGTACTCGTGACAACCTTGCTCGGCCCAGCCGTTGTAACAGGGCTCGGGCTGCAGTTGACCCCCGCTGGTAAGCTGCTGCAAGTAATGTTGATCGCAGTTGTGAACCCCGTGGAAGCGACGATGCCGAGGGTGGTCGTGCCGGACGCGCCGGGGCTGGCTACGGTGATGTTCGCCAAACCGGAAACGCCGATGAAACCGGGCTGAATCGTGAAGCTAACCGGTGTTGTACTGCTGCTCTTGTTGAAGCTGGCATCGCCGCCGTAGCTGGCCGAGATCGTGAATGTGCCGGCGTCGAATGGAACCGTCGGGCCGCTCACCAGAAGCGGATTGCTCTGTATCGACCCTTCTCCATTGCTATTCAGCGAAGCAGTGGCTGCATTGGGAATTGTGCCAGCCTTCGAAGTGAAGGTTATTTGCCCGCTCGGTATGCCTACGCCAGACGCTCCTTGCACCGAAGCGGACACGAGAATTGGCGTGCCAAATGCAGCAGTGGTGACCGGAACGGTCCACGCGCCAGTTTGACCCAGCGTAAAGACACCTTCAAGACTAGTCGTGCTGTTTTCGGCAGTGACAGTCACCTGAATCCCCGGAGAAGCGGAGTCACTGGGCGCGAAGACGCCGGTCGGAGTGTTCGTCGAGTCGCCCGCGTAGTGAGCGGTAACCGAATAGGGGCCGCCCCCCGGCAACTGATTCGTGGTTCCAGAGAATGTGCCGCTCGCGCTCAGGGTGAACATATCCACGCCAGTCTGGTTGGAGGTTGAGCCGCTTGGCCCGGTAGCGGCTAGTAGGGAAACGTCGCCAGCGGGCGTGGGCGTCGTGGGCCCGCTGCTTGGCGTGACAGCAATAGCCACCGTCACTGGCGCGCCGTGGGCGACGGTGATTGGAGTGGTCACGCCGTTGAGCGTCAGACTTGTAGTCGTGGGCCGGAAGCTTGCGCTAGACCACGCATTCACCAAGTTTGCGACATTCACCGAACCTAAACCCGAAGCTAAGTCAAAACCCACGGTCGCTGCGTATTGGCCATTGGGGTATCCTGCCTCGCCGGGAACCGAATTGTTTCCAACCGTAACGTCGTTGAAGACACATGCAGCATTAGGCAAGGGCGTGGTGGACGCATTGCATTTCGTCCCGCTGGTTTGTTGAGCCGCAGCCAATGGGTAGAGTACATAGTCCGCCTGTCCTTGACGGGGACTATTGTCCGGCGCTGGGAGTTGGCTCATTTTCTCGTCTACCAAGGCAATGATGCCGGCAAAAGATGGCGTCGACGCCGAGGTTCCTTCTACACCTTCAAAAGAAATGTTGCCTTGCGAGTCTGCGACGCAAGACCCTTCAATGCAGAGCAGGTAAGGATCATGGCCCGCTGCCGTTAGCGAGACGTCGGGAAGGTCGCGATGGCCATCATTGGGGATGCCGGTCACTCCAAACTGCCACGAGGGTTTTGGAAAAAGCGTGCTGGCACCCCCGCCGCCTGCAGCTAAAGGTGGCTGGCCAGGCTGGCATTGGGTGGTGCAGGTTTCATTCCAGACATCTTCGGGGATGTAGGACAAAGCTGATCCGAACGAGGCGTCGTTCGTCGTTCTCCAATAAGTCGCGTCCTGGCCGTTCTCGTTGAACATGGTGCCGCCCACGGCCACGGTGAACGGGGTGGCCGCAAGTGCGCTGACCGAGATGGGAAACTGTTCCGTCGTGTCAGTCAGGCTGTCACAACCCGCCGCTCCTGCATCTCCTGCGGCAAGCAAATACGTAATGCCTTGTGCGGCAGCTTGCTCTGCGAGTAAAGAAATGCCTTGCCCGTCTGCGAGTGTGAGACCTGCCTCGCAAACGGTAAAGCTTTCGGTCATCACATTCCCTAGATTATTTTCTATGATGTAGAGCTCGGAGAGATCAGTACCATCCGCGCTATTTGTGCTGGCTGAAACCACAAAATCTATGGTTGCACCGGTGGCGAGCGCTCCTGACCAGGATGCATCCAGCGTAGCCTCAGCCTCGTCGTCTCCACCCAGATCGCCGGGGTCGGCACCATCAAGGACGGTATTGACGGTGCCGGCAGGCAGGCCGAACACGTTCCTGAAGTCAGAGACATCCTGCCCGTTGTTGAACAAGTCGCTGCGCGCCACAACCGCGATTGTGGTTCCCGTTCCATCGATCCCATTTAGCGCCGTTTGCGTACCGTTGTAAATGACAGCGTAATCTTCCGGGGCGAGTGCGTGCGAGCCGTCCACAGAGGACGTGAATTGAGGCCGTGACCCCCATTTGAATTTTGCCGGCAGGCGCGCTTCAGACACGTGGATGGCTGGTCTTTTCACGAAATTATGCAGGGTCAGCACTCCAGCCACGGCTGGTGTCAACGCCGTCGGAATCGACGGATCGCTGGCATTTGCCCAATGCTGTTCACCGTTTACAATGTATTTGTGAATCGTGGTGTGAAACGCCTCCTTCACCTGGCTGGCGGAGCCGGAAAACTCCAGCACCGTGCGGCCCTTGCTGGCGCCGACCTGGAATCCGTGTGATTGCAGCCAAGAGGCTATGGTCTGCATGTCCGCATCGGTCGGGCCAAACTCCTTGCCGAATTGCTCCGGCGTGAGCCATTTGTGGTAGTTGGGCGAGTGCTTGTCCTGCTGGTCGTCGAGCAATTGGCGCAAGGCGGACTCTTGCTCCGGGCTGCGCTTCAACACCAGCAGCATGCGCTGCATGGGCAACGTAGCCGGGGCAGTGCCGAGATCGAATTGCGGGCGCGCCAAAATATGCGTGTTGCCCTTAAGCACCGTCAGCTGGGCTTCATCAACCGGCTGAATAATAAGCGGCCGTGCCGCAACCCCGGGCGAGACGCTAACTTGCTGCGCCAACGAAAGGGAGGAAAGGATCACGGCCAGAGTTGTAACGCTGAGCATACGCTTCGAAGCAAACGACGACACATTCATAGAAATGCCACCTAACCTGGGATGTGGCTACGCCTGTACGGGTGAGAAGGAGGGATTAACCCCGACAGCTCTCGCCGCGCAGGAGGTTCGGCCCTGCGCCTGAGTTCTGCCTTTTTACCCCAAGTTTTCCCAGATTGCAACTCGAATCAGAGAGAAGTGTGTAGAAAATGGATTCTGCATCGGTATGCAGCAAAGTAGTCCTAGCGGACTCGAGAATCGTTGCGGCGGCCGCAATTCTGTTTCCCCGCACCGACGCTCCTATTTCGAGCAGGCGGAGCAGTAACCGCCGATCTCCAGGCGGGACACAACAATGTGGAAGCGGCAATCTTTTTCTACCTGGCCCTTCAGCCTTTCGAATATATCGCTGACGAACTCCATAATCCTTCCGCAACGCAGGCACGCCATGTGGATGTGGTCACGGTTCATTTTGCGCTCGTAGTAGTGACCTTCGCCGTGGATGTGCATCAGGTCAAGTTCGTCAATCAGTCCGTGGCGCTTCAACAGTTGCAGGGTCCGGTAGACCGTGCTGCGGTCGACACTGGCATCCAGTTTCTGCGCCCTGCGCAAAAGTTGAGCAGCATCCAGGTGCTTCGCGGCGGTCTCCATCACGCTTAGGATGGCGCGGCGCTGCTGGGTCATGCGGATACCGCGAGCAGCGAAATGAGCCTGCAGGCGGCCCGGCATCTCTGATTTCGGGAGTGGCATAAGAGCGATACCTCGACTGTCGCAACTGGTCGCAATCGCGCTGCGACGGAATTTTGCGCCGGAAGTGGACAAGCGGCATCCTGCTCCGGCATGCTTGTGAAGATTACTCTTAGTTGCGACTGGGTTGCAACTACTCGGACTGCACTTTTGTCGATGACTAACTTTGCTAGTTGCGAATCAGTTGCATCTACCATTGGTCCGATCCAGCTTGATTCGATCCAGCTTGATTCGATCCAGCTTGATTCGATCCGGCCACGCGTCCAGCGATCCTTCCTGCTACGCTGCCTGCTGGCGTTTGCCGGACTGGCCGCATTCGCCGCACACGCACAGGAAAGCCCTTACATCGTGACTTACGATCACTATCTGGAAGAGCCTGGCAGCCTTGAGGTGGAATACTTCTCGACCTTCGGCACGCAACGTCACAGCAATGACTTTCATGCCTTCTGGGCGGAGTTCGAATATGGCGCTACCGCGTGGTGGACGACAGAACTCTATTTCGACGGCCAAACCACGTTCAACGACAGCACAATTTTCACGGGCTTCCGCTGGGAGAATCGTTTTCGCCTGCTGCAGCTCGAGCACTTCATCAATCCCGTCCTCTACATCGAATACGAGCAGACCAGCGGCGCCGACAAAATCCTGAAGGAAGTCGAAGGCCACGACGTGGAATCGGACTACGCTGTGCCCAACTCTATCGCCCGCAAGGAGCATGATCACGAACTTGAATCCAAGCTGCTTCTTTCGAAAACTTTCAAAGGCTGGAACGTCGCGGAAAATACGATCGCGACCAAGAATCTCACCGGTGGCAATCCCTGGGAATTCGGCTATGCCATTGGCGCCAGCCGCCCGCTAGCCCTGAAGGCCCTACCCAACCAATGTAATTTTTGTCCGGAGAACTTCGTCGCCGGAGTTGAAATGTATGGTGGTCTTGGAGACCGGTACAGCTTCGGTTTGCATGAAACCTCCCACTACCTCGCGGCCGTGGCGGCGTGGAATCTTCCCTCGGATTGGACCTTGCGCCTGTCGCCCGGTTTCGGCCTGAACGACAATAGCCACCGCTTTCTGTTGCGTTGGGGAGTTTCGCGAGAGTTCTCTGGCTTTGGTTCTGCCGTCGGTCGACTGCTCGGTGGCCGCAAACAATGACCTGGGGTCCGATTAAACCGGCATTCGTTCTCGTGATTTCAATGACGCTGGTCTGTGTCCTTGTTTCTCCACTGGTGCTGGCCATTCCCGTCTCCGCCGAAACAAAAACCGGGGCATCCTCGAAGAAGGACAGCTCCGTTTATGCGGTGCTGACGAAGGCACCGAAAAAGGCAGTGGCTCGGCGCAATCCGATGGAAAAAGATCCAGATGCGAAAGCCGCGGGAGCCAAGCTCTTCGGCATGCACTGTGCCGAGTGCCATGGCGAAATGGCAGAAGGTCAAGGCAAGGCCCCCAGTTTGCTCGCCGACGAGGTGCAGCAATCTACGCCCGGTACCCTGTTCTGGATACTGACGAACGGGGTGGTGCGCCGCGGCATGCCCGTCTGGTCGAAGCTACCGGAGCCGCAACGCTGGCAGATTGTGACCTATTTGAAGTCCCTGGGCCCACTTGAGAAGGCACTGCAATAAATGCTGCGTTTCCTGGCAACCGCACCCGCTCCGTCTCTCGAACGCCGCAGCTCTACTGTTCGGAACTCATGTTCGGAACTTACTCTTCAAACATGGGCACTTGACGCTGGTCGTCGGTGGGTCCGCGGCGCGGACGGCGCGTGGCTCCGATGACCGCGAGCACGGTGAGGGATTCAAGGGCGGTGCGGGGAACGAAGATGCGCTGCGTGTTCGAGCGTTGGTCGGGAGGGTTTACGAGATAGCCTTCCGGCAGATTCTGCGTTAGATCGGAAGGAATGAGTCCTTCAAGGATTTCGTTGTCCTTGAAGCGCAACCGCACCCATAAACCTTCAGAGCGAGGTCGCGAGGTGAAGGTCTTTCGCGTGAGCGATTCGGAGTCGCCGAACTCGCGAACGAAATAAACGCCTTTGATCTCGCGCAAGTCCATGGCGACCACATTCCCGGTGGTATTGAGAAGTTCCAGTTTCCCTTCGCTGACGAACTGCGCCGGAGACACGTAGCCAGAGACGGAATCCCGGTCCATCTTGCGGACAATCACTTTCTTATGAGTTGAAGGCATGAGAACAACCGGCTTTGGCCATCGGGCGTCAGCAAGAAACAGCCAAAGCCTTCGAACTCAACCGCACTTTTTGCAGATTCGGGTTCGACTGAAGTCCGAGGTCCGACGCCACCTTCCGATTCTCGCACTAATCTGCAGGAAATCCGTGCGAATCAACGTTGGCAGTAGCCAAATCGTAAACGTTGTGTTATTCCTTTAAGTTGCCTTAACGCCGCTCACATCTCTATAAGTGTTTTGTATTGAACGGCTTGTGCCGGTCGCAGTTACAATTGGCCGCTTGGGATGGGTCTCGCCTGTGGAAATGTTGTGGAAAACCCTAGGGAGGTTGTACACCGAAGCGCACCGAAAGGTGCCTGGGCGTTTGTTCTAGATCGCTTGACGACGAATGGCTGATTACATTTACACAATGGAAATCCGGTTGACGCCGGATCAGTTGAAAGGCGTCAATCTGGTGCAAGACGTGGCCCGCGCCGCGGGAATCACTCTCTACTTGACCGGCGGCGCAATTCGCGACATCATCAGCGGATTCACGATCCGCGATCTCGATTTCACGGTTCAGGGCAATCCTCTTAAACTGCAGAAGGACTTCGAGCGGGCGGGCGCACAGATTGCCGGCCACGACGAGGACGTCCGCACGCTATTCCTTGTCCTGCCGGGTAATGTGCGCGCCGAAATCGGCATGGCCCACACCGAGCAATATGACAAGATCGGCAAGCCGCCTGTGATTGCTCCCGCCAGCATTCAAGAGGATCTACGGCGCCGCGACTTTACCGTGAACGCCATGGCGCTGTCGCTGAATGAAGGTTCGCGCGGTCTGCTTCTCGATCCCTTCAACGGGGTCGCGGATATCGAAGCCAAGCTGCTTCGAATCCTGCACAACTATTCATTCGTGGAGGATCCTTCGCGGCTAATTCGGGCTGCCCGATTTGCGGCGCGTTTTCACTGGCCGATGGAAGAGCGCACGCAACAACGGTACGACGCAGCCAAAGAAAATAAGTACATCGAGCACATCTCACGCAGCGCGGTGGGGCACGAGATCACGCAGTTGGCGCACGAGGATGATCCGCTCAACGTGGTGCGCTCCCTCGAAAGAGAAGACTGGCTCAAGGTGCTGCATCCCCACTGGTCATCGGCCAAAGTGGATGCGAATGGCCTTGGACAGTTAATGAAAACGCGGCAACAGATGGTGGACTTGGGCTATACCGTCGATCCATCGGCCGCGGTGATGCACTTCCTGACGGCGCGGCTCTCCGAAAAGGATATAGGTGACCTACGGCGGCAGATTCCGCGCAAGGACTTGGTTGAGGCCTGGCGCGACATCGAGGATCATGCCAAGGATCTGGCCAAGCGATTGATGGGCAAGGACGCGGCAACGCCCTCGAGGACCTGGAATCTATTGTCCTCGGCGCGGCCGGAGATGGTCCTTTTTCTGGCGGTGACAGCTCGGCATCAAACCGTGGCCCAGAAGATCAAGAACTTTTTGACGAAATGGCGGCAGGTGCAGCAGCGCATTCCGCTGCCCGAGATGACGGAGTTGCTGATTACTCCCCAGCTTCCCGAGTATCCGAAAATTGCTCGTGACGTGTTCATGCTGCTGCTCGACGGAAAACTGCGTTCGCGTACCGAGACGCTAAAATTCCTGAAACCGTTTGCCCCGCCACCACCGCCCCCGCCGCCACCACCGAGGCGCGGACGTGGACCTAAAGCCGCCACGGGTGCTCCTGCCCTGGTGACGGGAAAAGTCCCGGGGAAAAAGGGCGAGACCAAGGGAAAAGGAAAAGCGGAGCCCGCGCCTGCTCCAGCGCCGGTGGCTTCATTGCCAGTCGCAAAAACCCAAGCTAAGGCGAAGCCGGAGTCTCCTAAGGCTAAGAGTAAACCTGCGAAACAAGCGGCAAAGCCCGTCGCAAAGCGCCCTACCAAGGCCAAGCAAGCGGCGCCGAAGAAGCCAAAGTCCAGAAAACAATAATCGTTCCTCATAGTTGCAATTTCCCGATCCAAGAACCCGATTCGGGCATATAATAGGTGTATGCATCGTCCGCTTCTCATCGCGGCGTTCACGCTGCTTCTGGCGTCGGTTCCGGTTTCGGCGCAGCATGGTGGAGGACACGCCTCCGGCGGTGGGCACGGCGGATTTGCGGGGCATGGCAGTTTCGGCGGCCACATGGGTGGTGGACACGCTATCGGTGGAATGCATTCCGGTGCGGGTTTCAGGTCGCGTTCGTTCGGGCGCGGCTCCTTTAATCGATCGCTATCCTCTCGCCGCTTCAACCACTCTGGTATCGGCCTGCGAATTCGAACCCGCCGCGGCTTTCGCAATAATTGCTTCGGCTTCGGTTGCTGGTGGGGTTACGGATATCCCTGGTACGGAGGCGACGATCCCTATTGGTGGGGAGATTCGGATTCCTCATCGGATCCCGGCCCGGACCCGAACCCGCAATACTACGATGATGGCGTGGCAAACCAGATGAACGACCAGGGTCCTTATCCCAGGCGAATGCCGGATCGAGGCGATCCGGATGGAAACGCTCGATCGGCGCCTCGGGCCTTACATCAGGAAACGACCACGGCCGTACCACCGACGGTTCTGGTTTTCCGCGATCAACGGAAACAGGACGTGCAGAATTACGCCATCGTTGGCCAGACGCTCTGGATCTTCTCTCCGGAGCGTACCCAGAAAGTCCCGCTGGCGGACGTTGATCTCGACGCCACTCAGAAAGCCAACGACGCGCGAGGCGTAGATTTCCGCGTGCCCAGCGCGGAGTCAGGTCAATAACATCTCGCTGTAAATATGGCGGACACCTCGATCTGTGGATAACTTAACTCTTCCACAGGACGCGCTCCCGTTAGAATGACGCCGGCGTGAAATCAAACTGATCCAAATTAAATTGATCGCTATGTCCCAATTCGTCCACCTGCACCTTCATACCGATTACTCTCTGCTCGATGGGGCTTGCGACGTGGAAAAGCTGTGCCAGCGTGTGCAAGAACTGGGCATGCCGGCTGTCGCGATGACCGATCATGGAAATATTTTTGGTGCAGTGCACTTCGTCAACGCGGCGCACAAGTACGGCGTAAAGCCAATCATGGGCTGCGAGCTGTACATCTGCAAAAAAGAAGATCACAACATCGAGCGCACTCCGCCCGATGGCGACACCTATAACCATCTGCTGGTGCTGGCCGAGAACGACGAGGGCTACCGCAATCTGATGAAGATTACGTCGGAGGCCTCGCTGCATGGCTTTTATTACAAGCCGCGCGTGAGCAAGAAATTTCTGGCGGAGCATTCTCGAGGATTGATTGGACTTTCGGGATGCTTGAAAGGCGAGGTCGCCGAGCGGCTGATGGAAGGGAACTACGACGCCGCGCGAGCCGCCGCGGGAACGTTCCGCGAGATTTTTGGGGGAAATAATTTTTATCTTGAGATCCAGGATCAGGGCTTGGCGATGGAGCACCGGATTCGTCCCGGCCTCTTCCAGTTGGAGAAGGATCTCGGCTTGCCTCTGGTCGCGACCAACGACAGCCACTATTTGTGCGAAGACGATGCCCACGCCCAGGATGTAATGCTGTGCATACAGACCGGTAAGTCGATCCGCGACACGGCGCGCATGAAGTTTGATGGGACGCAGTTCTTCGTCAAGAGTCACGATGAGATGTATCGCGTCTTCAAGGACTCACCCGAGGTTCTGACCCGCACGCTCGATATCGCTGAACGCTGTAGCCTGCGGCTCGAAAAAGTAGCGACTCCGTTTCCGCAATTTGATGTTCCGCCCGGTTTCACCATTGACAGCTATTTTGAACACGTATCTCGCGAAGGCTACGCCCGCCGCCTGGAGACGCTACGGCCGCTGCACGAGCAGGGCAAGCTCAAGCATTCGCTGGTGGAATATGAACAGCGCCTGGAGCGCGAACTCGCGATCATCCGGCAGATGAAGTTTCCCGGTTATTTTCTGATCGTTTGGGATTTCATCCGCTACGCCAAAGAGCGCGACATTCCCGTTGGGCCGGGCCGCGGATCAGCGGCTGGGTCGCTGGTTTCTTACGCGCTCGGTATCACCGATATTGATCCCCTGCAACATGAGCTGCTGTTTGAGCGCTTCCTAAATCCTGAGCGCGTTTCCATGCCGGATATCGACATCGATTTCTGCATGAACCGGCGCGGCGAGGTCATCAACTACGTCACGCAGAAATACGGCCGCGATAACGTTGCGCAGATCATTACCTTTGGCACCATGGCCGCCAAGGCCGCGATCAAAGACGTGGGCCGCGCCATGGACATCCCCTACAGTGATGTGGATCGCATTGCCAAAATGATTCCTACGCAGCTCAACATCACGCTCGACCAGGCCATCGAAGACTCGCCTCAATTGCGCGAGGCGATGGAGAAAGATGGCCAGATTCGCGAGTTGATTCAAACCGCTAAGAAGCTGGAAGGAATGGTGCGCAACTCTGGAGTACATGCGGCGGGTGTGGTGATTTCGCCGCGTCCCCTCACCGAGTTAGTTCCGCTTCATAAGACGAAGAACGACGAAATTGTCACCGCCTTCGACATGGTCGCCATCGAGAAGCTGGGCCTGTTGAAAATGGATTTCCTCGGCCTGACCACGCTCACGATTCTCACCGACGCACTGAAATTGATCCTTCAGACCCGCGGAACGCGGATTACACTTGAAAACCTTCCGCTTGATGATGCCGAGACTTATCAAAAAGTCTTCCATAAGGGTTTGACCTCCGGCGTATTCCAGTTTGAATCCCATGGCATGAGGGACGTCCTTCGGCGCTATCAGCCGAACTCGATCGAACATCTCACCGCCTTGAATGCGCTCTATCGCCCTGGACCCATGGCAATGATTGACGACTTTATCGAGCGTAAACAAGGGCGGCGCAAGATTGAGTACGAACTGCCGGAGCTCAAGGAGATTTTGGAGGAGACGCTGGGCGTCTTCGTTTATCAGGAACAGGTGATGCAGGCAGCGAACAAGCTAGCGGGCTACTCGCTTGGAGAAGCCGATCTGCTGCGGCGGGCGATGGGTAAGAAGAAGCCCGAAGAAATGGCGGCACAGCGCGAGCGCTTTGTGGATGGTGCGGCGCAGCGTAAGTTTCCGCCTAAGAAGATCGAAAAGATTTTCGATCTCATGGCCCAATTTGCCGGCTATGGATTCAACAAGTCGCATTCGGCGGCATACGCGCTGCTGGCCTACCACACCGCGTACCTGAAAACGCACTATCCGGTCGAGTTTATGGCCGCATTGCTGACATCGGTGACCGGCAGCACTGATGACGTGGTGAAATACATCAATGAATGCCGCGAGATGGGCATTGCGGTGGAGGCGCCTGATATCAATGTCTCCGATGCAAACTTCACCCCGCATGACGAAGCCATTCGTTTTGGACTGGCCGCGGTGAAGAATGTTGGCGGCAATGCGATTGAATCGATTGTGGCGGCGCGCAAGAAACTAGGCCGCTTCAAATCGATTTACGAATTTTGCGAGCATGTCGATCTTCGGCTGCTGAATAAGCGCGTGCTGGAGTCATTAATCAAGAGCGGAGCCATGGACTCGCTGGGCCGCCGTTCGCAATTGATGACGGTGCTCGACCGCGCGATGGAGCGCGCCCAGAAAGCGCAACGCGATGCGGAGTCGGGCCAGCACGGCCTGTTTGGTGTTTTTCAGCAGGAAGAGACTGAGGCCAATAACGACAAGCTGCCAAACATTCCTGACTGGGACGAACAAACTCGTCTTGCCGCGGAGAAAGAAATCCTGGGCTTCTTCATCAGCGGCCATCCGCTTGAGAAATATAAAGACAAGCTCGAAGACCTGCAGGCGCTCAGCATCGTCGAAATCGGCGCGATGACAAGGTCGACCGGAAAAGATGAGACGATTGCGACCGCCGGCATCATTGCCAACCTGCGAGTGCTCAAGTCGAAGCGCGGTGATTTCTATGCCCAGGCTACGCTCGAAGATATGTCGGGCACGATCGATATGATTGTCTTCCCAGAAGCCTACAAGCGCCTGCAGGACAAAGTGAAACTCGAAGTCCCTGTGCTGGTGCGGGCCGGTATTCGAATCGAGGAAGGAACGAATCCTAAGATCACCGCCGCAGAGATCATGCCGCTCGAAGATGCCAAAGTTCCTCTCCCGCGCGCGATTCGCATTCGAGTGCCCCTTGAAACCGCGGGTGAGGCCACAGTGGACGACCTGCATACGCTTTTCAAGGACCGCAAGGGCGAAGCACGTGTATTGTTCGACGTGGAGCGCGCCGGAGATTTCATGGTCGTGATGGAGGCTGAAGGTTATAATGTGCTGCCGGATCGCAATTTCATCTCCCGGGTCGAGCAACTATGCGGACGCGGCAGTGTCCGCGTGATCAGTTAAATCACGGTCCACTATGAAGCCAATCCAGAAGGCCCAGCAAGAATTGGAGCAGATCGAACAACAAGTAGCGTCGATTGAGGCCTCCCCTGGGCAGAATGAAGAGACTCACCGCGAACTGGCAAGGCTCCACGAACGCCTGCACATCCTGAGGGAGGAATTGCAGGGATCCCAAACCGCTTGGCAAAAAACGGAACTGGCCCGCCATCCTCAGCGCCCGCAGGCGCTCGATTACGTCGAACGCTTGTTCACCGACTTCAGCGAGATTCATGGCGACCGCAGCTTTGGGGACGATGCCGCGATTGTTTGCGGCATGGCTCGCTTTCATGGCGAGGAAATCCTGGTAGTCGGCACCCAGAAGGGCCGGGACATGAAGCAGCGCGTCTATCGCAATTTCGGCACGCCTCATCCAGAAGGCTATCGCAAGGCGCTGCGAATCATGCAGGTCGCGGAAAAGTTTCGCAGGCCAATTTTCACCCTGGTGGATACCGACGGAGCCTATCCCGGAATCCATGCCGAGGAACGCGGCCAGGCCGAGGCAATCGCGCACAATCTGCGCGAAATGGCTCGTCTCGAAGTGCCCATCATCGCAACCGTTATCGGAGTCGGTGGCAGCGGAGGTGCCTTGGCGATCGCTGTTGCCGATCGTGTGCTCATGATGGAGAACTCGATCTACTCGGTAATTTCGCCTGAGGGCTGTGCCGCTATCATGTGGCGCGACGCCAGCAAGAAAGAGTTAGCCGCTGAGGCGATGCGAATTACGGCTACGGATCTCAGCGAACTGGGCTGTATCGATGATATCGTGCCCGAACCAGAGGGCGGTGCGCACCGCGACTATGAAGCCGCGGCGAATTTGCTCGATGTCAGTCTGCAGAAGCACTTCTCCGAATTAAAGAAAATCCCGGCGTCGGATTTAATCGTCTCGCGCTATGATAAGTTCCGCACTATGGCGCAGTTCTTCAAGACCGAGGGTTAAATTTCGGGCGATTTTCCCCGTTCCCAAATAGGTTACTCCCGGCTTCCGGCGGCCAATTTAGTATGTTGGGAGAACGTTCTCCGCCGTATAATTATCTGTTTCCCTCAAGATCAATTCGGACGGATCACTCCGTCCTCTTAAATTAAAGGAAGGTGTTGGGATGGCCACTACGGATGTTGCGCCTCAGGGTACGGGCGGGCAATTGGGGCGTAAGCGCATTGTCAACGATATGAGCATTCAGGTTGCCACCGTGAATGGCTCGGGCTCGCAGAGTTCGAACACGGTGTTATTGCGTGCCATTTTTCAAATGGGAGTGCCGATTTCGGGCAAGAACCTGTTTCCCTCGAACATCGCCGGCCTGCCGACCTGGTACACGATTCGCGCCAACAAAGATGGCTACATCGGGCGCAAAAAAGAAATCGATTTCCTGGTCGCGATGAACGCCGAAACCGCCGAAGACGACGTGATGTCGCTGGCGCCGGGCGCTTCCGTGCTTTATGACCAGCCTCTTGCTCTCGATAAGCTGCGCAACGATCTCATCTTCTATTCGGTTCCGTACGACAAACTGGTCGCGGCCGTTTGTCCTGAGGCCAAGCTGCGCAAACTGGTCAAGAACATGGTGTACGTGGGCGTGGTCGCTCAACTCCTCGAAATCGACATGGGCGAAGTCGAGAAGGCTATTCGCAAACAGTTCGCCAAGAAAGTGAAAGCTGCCAACCTGAACCTTGCCGCTGCGCAGGCAGGATTCGACTACGCCAAAGCTAGCCTGCAGAAGCGGGGAGCCTTCTACATCGAGCGCATGAACAAGACCGCAGGTAAGATCATCATCGACGGGAATTCCGCCGCCGCTCTCGGTTGCATGTTTGCCGGATGCACGGTAGTCACCTGGTATCCAATCACTCCGTCTTCTTCGCTGGTCGAGACGATGATTGAGTACATGAAAGAGTATCGCATCGGTCCTGACGGCAAAGCGACTTTCGCGATCGTGCAAGCCGAAGACGAACTGGCCGCAATCGGTATGGTGATCGGCGCCGGTTGGGCAGGCGCGCGCAGCATGACGGCGACCGCCGGTCCCGGCATCTCCTTGATGTCAGAATTTTCCGGCTTGGCATATTACGCGGAGATTCCGGGAGTAATCTGGGACATCCAGCGCGTCGGTCCCTCGACTGGATTGCCTACGCGTACTTCGCAGGGCGACATTCTTGCAACGGCTTTCCTTTCGCACGGCGATACCAAGCACATCATGCTGATTCCGTGCTCCGCAACCGAATGCTTCAGCATGGCATCGGAGGCCTTCAATCTGGCGGAGCAATTTCAGACGCTGGTTTTCGTCATGTCCGATCTTGATCTAGGGATGAACAACTGGATGTCCGATCCTTTCGAGTATCCGACCATACCGATCAAACGCGGCAAAGTGCTCGACAAGGAAGAACTGACTAAGCTTGGCGGATTCGCACGCTACAAAGACCTGGATGGTGACGGCGTGGGTTATCGCACGCTACCCGGAACCGATCATCCTGCGGCCGCCTACTTCACCCGCGGCAGCGGCCATAACGATAAGTCGAATTACAGCGAGCGGCCCGACGACTACGAAGACAACATGGAGCGCCTCAACCGTAAATTCGAATCCGCGCGCTCCTTCGTTCCGCGACCAGAAATCGTCAAAGGTGCGAATGCCGGAGGTGAAAAAATAAAGATCGGGATCATCGCATACGGAACTTCGCATTGGGGCATCGTCGAAAGCCGTGACCAGTTGCGCAGCGAATACTCGATTGAGACCGACTACCTGCGACTGCGCGCCTATCCTTTTACTCGTGAAGTTCACGAATTCATCGAGCAGCACGACCGGGTTTACGTCGTCGAACAAAACCGCGATGCGCAAATGCTCAGCCTGCTCAAGCTTGATCTGAAGCCTGAATTGACCACACGGCTGCGCAGCATCGCGCATCTCGACGGGCTGCCGCTCGATGCGCGCTCGGTCACCGACGAACTCAGCACGATGGAGGGAAAGTAAATGGCGACGACACCAGCCGAACCGAAAACCAATCGCATCGGCCTGAGCGTAATCGATTACAAGGGCGGCAAGACTACTCTTTGCGCCGGCTGCGGCCATAACGCCATCTCCGAGCGCATCATCGAGGCCATGTATGACATGGGGGTAAAGCCCGAGCGGGTCGCGAAGTTGAGCGGGATTGGGTGCTCCTCCAAGAGTCCCGCATATTTCATGAATCGTTCGCACAGCTTCAACTCTGTGCATGGACGCATGCCCTCCGTAGCTACGGGCGCGATGCTGGCCAACCGCAATCTGATTGCGCTCGGCGTGAGCGGCGATGGGGACACGGCTTCCATCGGCATCGGCCAGTTTGTTCACCTCATGCGTCGTAATCTGCCCGTCATCTACATCATCGAAGACAACGGCGTCTACGGATTGACGAAAGGCCAGTTCTCAGCCACAGCGGACCTGGGATCGAAGCTGAAATCGGGTGTCTTGAACGATCTACCACCGATCGACACCTGCACGCTGGCGATCCAACTAGGGGCGACTTTTGTTGGCCGCTCATTCTCCGGCGACAAGCGTCAGCTCAGCACCATGCTGAAAGCTGCTATCGCGCACCACGGCACCGTGATGCTCGACGTGGTCTCTCCCTGTGTCACCTTCAATGATCACGAGGGTTCGACCAAGTCTTACAAGTACGTGAAGGATCACGAAGAAACTTTGCAGGAAATGAGCTTCGTACCCCACTTTGAAGAAATCGATGTGGAATACGATCCGGGAACCACGGTCAACGTCACCATGCACGATGGCTCGCATCTGCAACTCCGCAAACTGGAGGAAGACTACGATCCCACTGACCGGATTCAAGCGATCACGCGCTTGACTGAAGCACATGACAAAGGCGAAGTTTTGACTGGACTCTTCTACGTCAACACTAAGTCGCCCAGCTTCCTCGATATGTTGAACATGGTCGATCAGCCGCTGGCCACGCTGCCCGAATCGCTGACGCGTCCGGGCAGGGAGGCGCTCGAAGCGGCAATGGAAGAGTTGCGGTAGGGCGAAGCGAATCCTAGGCCTAAGCCGTAACGTGGAAGAGCGGCCCCTTCAGTGCCGCGTATGGGGCGGATGATTTGTTGGGCTTTAGCTCCCTGAAGATCCGCTACTTCGCGCTTCCCGGCTGCAGCCCAAGTCCCGACCCGTAATACTCCGCAAGCGCGTGCCGCTCATCCTCACTGAGTAGAGCAGCAATCGTCCGCATAGGCTCATTGATATCGTTGGTTCGGCTGCGGTTCGCGAATGACTCGAGCTGGTTCAGCACATAGTCGGCGTTCTGGGTCGCAAGTGACGGAACCCCCGGGCGATAGGCCACCGGCCCATGACAAGCCTGGCAAGGTGGAATGCCACGCTCCCCGTCTCCAAAAGAAACCAAATGCGATGCAACGCCGGCATGGTTTGCCTCGGGCGGGTTTTGAGGAAATATTCTGTTGTCCTGTGAATCCTGGAAGACCGGCAGCTTGGCGTAGTAGGCCACCACATCCGCCACGTCACGAGAAGAAAGAGACTCTGCGATTGGCCCCATTGTGCGGGAGAGCCGTTTGCGCGCTCGAAAATCCTCCAACTGCTTCCAGAGTGCAAGTTTATCCATGCCGGCCAGATTCGGGGTGTACCCGACGGAACTAAAGCCCTCTGCCCCATGGCAATGATCGCAGCGCCTGGCCAGCAGCATCCCGCGAAATGCGTCTCCGGCGGAAGCGGCAGCGATCGTCTCGGGCGTCCAAGCCACATTTGAGGGCACTCGATCGGGAGGACTGTCCCCGGCTTCGAGAAGGGAAGTCGCCGCGACTCCGGCTAGCGCGACTCCAACTAGAAAGGTGAGCGCCAAAGTTGTAGGTCTTAACCACGAGGATTTCTCTGTACGCTGAAAAAGCTTATTGCGCAACACAACTCCCCCTTTCTTCTTGATGTAAAGCAGGGAACTGTTCTCGCGGAACCACCTTCAACTCGGACCGCATGGCATAGTGCCCCGCTCCGCAGAACTCGCGGCACGCGGTCTTGTATTCACCGGGTGTCAGAAAATCAAGTTGCGTCTCGCTGATCGTGCCCGGCAGCACTTTGACAGCATAGTCGGTCCCGTTGAAGGTGAGTGAATGCACGGCATCGGCGCTGGTGATGCGAAGATGGACCGGAGCTCCCGCCGGTACCAGAATGCAGTGTGGAATAAAAAGATATTGCTGCGCGATCATGCGTACAGTGACAGAACCGTCGGGATTCTGCTCCGTTCCTAGATTATTCTCGACGAACTCTCCAGTGAGATGAAGCGACAGCGGATCAACGTGGTGCGAGCCCCTCAATAGCCGCAACAGCGGAACATCGATCTGATAGTAGCGCGTGGCAGGGATCAGGCACAGAATCAATACCGTCAGCAAAAGCGTCCGGAGTTTTCGCCAGTTCACAATCAGTTTGATCCTTAGACGATCGGGAAGGGCACGGCTTCAAGAGCCTGCCCTGAGCGAAGCCGAAGGGTCGCGCCTTTCGGCCAAACGACTCGCGGCTTTAGCAGCTGGGGTGCAGAACACTACGCCCCACCAAGTTCCTTCAGCACAGCACTACAACGCTCGCACACCGTCGGATACTTCTTGTCTTCGCCGACATGAGTCGAGTAATTCCAGCAACGCTCGCACTTCAATCCATCAGCCTTCTTCACTTCGATGTGTATCCCTCCGGTGCCATTGCCAGAAGCCCGCGTAAGACTGATCGCCGAGACAATAAACAGGTAGCGCAGTTGATCCTGATACCGTGCCAGCAGCGAGTAGGCAGGATCACCAGCCGCGATTATGATTCGAGCCTCGAGCGGCTTGCCGATCAATTTCTCGTTGCGCGCCGTGTCCAGAGCCTTCATCACTTCCTCACGAATTGCGAGTAGCGCATTCCAGTCCTGACGCTGCGCTGGATCATCTTGTACGACACCGTGGCCGAGCACTTCGTCAGAAGTCGGGAATTGCGCCAGATGAACGCTTTCAGGACGCGCAGGCAGCTTGGGCAAATATCCCCAGACCTCTTCCGTAGTGAAACTCATAATGGGGGCGAGCAGGCGGACGAGCGCTTCCCCGATGCGCCAGATGGCGGTCTGCGCGCTGCGTCGGGCTTGCGACTTCGGCGCAGAGATATAAAGCCGGTCTTTGAGCACGTCGAAATAAAAGGCGCTCAGCTCGGTTACGCAAAAGTGGTTCACACGGTGATAAATACGGTGAAACACAAATTCGTCGTACCAGCGCCTGACGTCCATGCTGAGAGCGACGGTTACACGCAGCATATGCTGGTCAATCGCCTCCATCTTCTCAAACGAGACCGCATCGCTCTCGGGATCGAAGTCGTAAAGGTTACTTAGCACGAAGCGAAATAAATTGTTCCGGATGGTACGGTAGGTCTCCGCGACGCGCTGCATCAACTGTTCAGAGCCAACCACATCCTCGCGAAAGTCGACCGACGCTACCCACAGCCGCACCACTTCTCCACCAAGGCGTCCAGCGATATCGACCGGGTCCACATCGTTGCCCCGGGACTTCGACATCGCCTGGCCTTTTTCGTCGAGCGTCCATCCTGGGGTGACTACACCTTTGTACGGTGGCGTACCGTGCGTGCCCATGGCACAGAGGAGAGACGACTGGAACCAGCCGCGGTATTGGTCGCCCCCTTCCAGGTAAAGATCGGACGGCCAAGGATAGGTTGGTTCCTCATTGACTAACGCAAGATAGCTCGCGCCCGATTCCAGCCAGACGTCGAAGATGTCAGTTTCCTTTTCGAACTTCGTGCTTTGGCAGTGCGGGCACTTGGTTCCATCAGGAAGAAGGGAATCGGATTCGGCAGTAAACCAAGCGTCCGCACCGGACCGCGCAAATAGTTCAACAACTTTCCGATTGACGGCTTTGTCGTTGAGCGGCTTGCCGCAGCTCTCACAGAGAAAAACGGCGATAGGCACGCCCCACACCCGCTGCCGCGAAATGCACCAATCAGGACGCGTGGCAATCATGTTTGAGAGACGTTCCTCGCCCCATGCCGGGTCCCACTTCACATGCTTGATCTCTTCCAGCGTGCGCGTGCGCAGCGTGTCATTTTCCGAACCTCGACCGCCTTCCGAACCTCGACCGCCGGACCCGCCGGGCATGGGTGTTTCCATCGAGATGAACCACTGCTCCGTGGCGCGAAAGATTACAGGATTATGGCAGCGCCAGCAGTGCGGATAAGAGTGCTCGGTTTTTTCCGCATGCAGCAGCGCTCCTCGGCTCTTAAGCAAGTCGATGATCGGTTGGTTCGCTTCCCAAACGCGTTTCCCGGTGTATTCCGGCAGCCCGTTGCGTAGGATGCCCTTTTCGTCGACGTTACTCGTGGCGTCGAGACCGTACTTGACGCCGGTAATAAAATCCTCGGCGCCGTGTGAAGGCGCGGTGTGCACCACGCCGGTGCCTGTGTCCATGGTGACGTACTCAGCCAGCACGCCCAGGATTTTGCGGTCGAGAAACGGATGTTGAAACTTCAGGTGCTCCATTCTGCGCCCGGGAAAATGCGCCAATTCGAGGGGATCGGTGAGATTGCACTTTTCCGCGACCTCTTTCCCGAGCTTCGATGCCACCACGTAAACTTCGCCGCCGGATTCCAGTGCGACATATTCTTCGTCCGGATGAAAGGCCACAGCCATCGACGCAGGCAGCGTCCAGGGAGTGGTCGTCCAGATAATCGTCGAGACCTTCTTTCCGGCCAGAGCCGCATCGATCTTCGCGGGATCATCCAGCAGCGCATACTTTACCCAAACCGTGGGACTGGTGTGATTCTCATACTCGACCTCAGCTTCAGCCAGCGCAGTCTCATCGTGCATGCACCAGTACACGGCGCGCAGGCCCTTGTAGACGAATCCATTTTCATAGAATGCAAAGAAGGTCGAGAGCACCACCGATTCATACTGCGGCGTCATCGTGGCGTAGGGACGCTCGAAGCGTCCGAAAACGCCGATGCGTTTGAACTGCTCGCGCTGCAGGTCGAGAAACTTCTGGGCGTACTTGCGGCATTCCGCGCGCACGTCCGTAGGGCGCATCTGCAGCTTCTTGCCGCCCAGTTCCTTGTCCACCTTGATCTCAATTGGGAGACCGTGGCAATCCCAACCCGGCACGTAGGGCGCATCGAAGCCTGACATGGTCTTCGACTTGACGATGAAATCCTTGAGACACTTGTTTAGCGCCGTACCCAGGTGGATAGGACCACTCGTGTATGGTGGCCCATCGTGCAGAATGTAGGTGGGCGAGCCTTTGCGGGCCTCCCGGATACAGTCGTAGATCTGCGTCTGCTCCCACCGAGCCAGGATTTTAGGCTCGTTTTGAGGTAGGTTCGCCTTCATGGGGAAGGCGGTTTTAGGCAGATTGATGGTCGCTTTCAGTTCGAGCGGCACTCGGTTGGATTCTCCCAAATGATTGAATCTTTTCATTATAGGGACAGGGAAGCAGGAACGTCCACGCGCCGCCTAGCAAACAATAGATATCCGTTATTTCAAAGATGCCCGGACGCTCTCACTTGTAAATAGACCAAGTAAAACAATGCGAGAAGAGGTACAATTTTGGTAGAAGCTAGGTGCGGGATATCGATTTCGTCCGTGGGGGCGGAGCCGGCCAGCAAAAGGAAACCTAGATAAAGATAAATCAGGCAACTTGTTGGAAAGACTGCTCATCTCTGTAGAAGGGCATCGTCGGCAAGAAAACCTGCAGTAATATCCACGAGCGAGAACCGAACCGGGGAATAATGGCAACCGTAGAAGTTAAACCGAACCCCAGCAGCGAGCCTGAACTTCACCTCTTGTTGGCTCCCGACACGTTTGAGCCGTTGTGGAAGTCCCTTTTCCGCGGCTTGGACGAGTTCTTCTTCCCCAAGAAACTTCCGCCACTTAAGCTCGAATCGACGCCCGTCCCAGTCAAAGATATTTGGGGCTTCTACAATTATAAAAAGAATGGCGCCCTCGGCTCGACCGTGGCGCACGTCATCGTGCTCGGATTGATTATCGGTGGCACGATTCTTGGACGCCGCATTGTGACCCAGGTCGCAGCCAAACCCAGCACGACCACGACGTTGATCGATCCCGGCGATTATTCTTTGAAGCCCGCAAAGACGCAGGCTGGTGGCGGCGGAGGCGGCGGTGATCGCGACGTACTGCAGGCGTCAAAGGGGCGTTTGCCGAAGTTCTCGATGCAGCAGATTACACCTCCGGCCGCTGTGATCCGAAATTTGAATCCCAAGTTGGCAGTTGAGCCCACGGTCATTGTGCCGCCCGATATCAAAGTGGCGATGAACAATATGCCGAACCTGGGCGATCCAAAATCATCGGCGATTATTCCATCGAACGGTACGGGATCAGGGAGCGGTATTGGTTCCGGCTCTGGCGGGGGCGTTGGTTCCGGCACCGGAGCGGGCGTTGGACCCGGATTCGGCGGCGGCATGGGCGGCGGCGTTTTCCGTCCCGGCCGTGGAGTGACTGCGCCTCGCGTTATTTATCAAACCGATCCTGAATTTTCCGAAGAGGCGCGCAAGGCGAAGTACCAGGGCACTTGTGTTCTGGGTCTGGTAGTGGACGCCAACGGGCGCCCCACAAACATCCGTGTGCTGAACGCGCTCGGCATGGGCCTCGATGAAAAAGCCATCGAGTCGGTCAAGAACTGGAAGTTCGAGCCCGGCAAGAAAGATGGACATGACGTCGCTGTAGAGATTGCGGTTGAAGTCGACTTCCATTTGTACTGAGGCGCTCGGGCTCTTACGTCCTAGTTTCAACTATTCCTTCCTCAGCACTGCAAAGTGCAGCAGTACACGTTGGCGAAACCCCAGCCTCTGATACAGTTCGATGGCGCGCACATTATCTCCCCGAACGTGCAGAAAGGGCGTTTCCCCGCGACTGAGAATTCGCCGCATCACTTCGGTCGTCAGGATGCGCGCGTAACCGTGGCCGGTGTGCTCAGGGTGGGTACAGATGGCGCTCACTTCGGTGTAGCCCGGAACCTTTAACCTCTCACCGGCCATTGCAATAAGTTTCCCGTCGCAGCGAATTCCCAGATAGGTGCCCAGTTCATGCGTCCGTGGGTTGAAGGGCCCGGGCTTGGTGAGCGCCGTAAGCGCCATCATGTCAGGCGAGTCCGCGGCGCTGAGTTCGACAATCTCCGGGTTGGATCCGGAGGACGATCGCGAGAGCGCATAGTTGGCCAGCGCAGGGCTGGCACCCTCGTAAACCATTTCCGGCATCGGGGCTCCAGCGATAAGAGTCCAGCCGGCGCGCTCCCGGTAAGGCATCTGCAGAAACAACCCGACTGTCGCGCGCCTGCCGACCAGCTCCGCGAGCGACTCGTAGCCCTCCTGCGTGGGCTCACAAAAACCGCCCACTGGCGAGATCTCGGGAATGAATCGGCGAGCTTGGCCGAATGATTCGGCAAACTCTGCTTGGCGCGTGGTTAGCGCCTTCCAGATGACGTTGTCAAGCGGATGCATTGATAGTAAGCCATTGATAGTAAGCGAAGACACCGACCTCCATCTGATTGATCGCCTGCCGACAAAGACACACTAATTTCTCTCGCCAGAGATCGCTATCCGAACCTCGCGGGCAAAGAAAGATATCGAGGGGAAGAGGCGGTCTTATTCTTTTAAATCCACATGCTGAACATCCTCGATGGGATGCCCGAGAAAGCTTCCACCGAGCCGCCGGAATTTTTCCACGGAATCAGTGGCGAAAAACTTGATGCGCGGACGCGCGCGGCGTTCCTCAAGGAGAACTGGCGCGGGTTTTAGGAGATTCGGCAGCCGGCGCGCGACCGCGTGGGCGGTCGATTCGGCTGAGTCAACAATGCTCACATGCGCCGGCGCAACGCGATGCAGTAACGGTTTCAGCAGCGGATAGTGCGTACAACCCAGAACAAGGGTGTCTGCCTCTCGAAAGCCATCCGCAAAGGCCTCGCTAAGGTAAATCCGAGCCACCTCTTCGGTCACAGGATGTTCAATCCATCCTTCTTCAACCAGAGGCACCAGCAGTGGACAAGCCTTCTCTCGCGCTTCCAGTCCATGCGCTTCAAGCGCCTTCCGATACGCATGGCTGCTGATCGTGGCCTCGGTCCCGATGACAACGACCTTTTTGCTTTGGCTAATCGAAGCGGCAGCGTCTGCGCCGGGCCCAACTACTCCTACCACCGGAACGTGGGCCGTAGCGTTGATGCGGTCAAGGGCAAGCGCCGTTGCCGTGTTGCAGGCGATGACGAGAAACTCGGCTCCATGGGATTCGAGATAACGGGCAGCTTCGACGGCATAGCGCGTCACGGTTTCGACTGACTTCGATCCGTAGGGCAGGCGGGCGGTATCGCCGAAATACGTATATTCGGCCCCAGGAATAAGCTCAAGTAAAGCTTTAAGAACCGTAAGACCGCCAAAGCCGGAATCGAATACGCCGATCGTTGGCCGTCGCCTGTTCATGCTCTGGATTGTAGAGTTCTCCTTCGTGAGACTTCGTGCCCCTTCGTGATTAAAGGTCTTATTCGGAAGTCATGTTTACTGTCGGCGGGTCGAACTCAAAACTGTTGCCTCGGCGAACTCCGAACTTCTGCCACAGCACGTTCCCGGCGGGATCCGCGCTCCATGCGGGCAAGTGCGTGGGTGCCCGAGGAAGGTGCAGATTTTATCGGTGGCTTCGAGCGAGAGGATGTGTTCGAACTTACAGGCCTGCTGCTCGATTTCGGACTCGCTGTCCATGGCCAGGCTATCGGTGAAAAGGCGCTCTGCCAGGCGATGCCGTCGGATGATGCTGCCCGCGCGTTCGCGGCCGCGAGGCGTGAGTTCGACGATCAACGTACCGTCGCCGATCGATGCGGCCACCGGCTTGAGCGCGTCGTGACAAGGATTTGTAAACGGCTTGTGGTCGTGGGCCAGCGGCGGATGCGGCATTGAAACCACAAAGCCCATCTGAATCATTTTCTCAATCGCGAGGCTGACCGGCAGCGCGCCGTGAACTTCCATGCGTTCGACTTCGGCAATCTCGCCATGCTCCGCCAGCACCCAAAGCTCTTCCAGCACCTCGTCGAACTGCTCTTCGTCGGCCATCGCAAAAACTTCCTGTGCCTCGATTTTGCCGTGATGGAACTCGATGCGCCGATCCGCCAGCCGCGCCACCACTGGATCGTGCGTCACCATCACGATCGTCCGCCCCTGCTGGTGAAATTCACGCAGCAGCCGCAACACGATCCCTTCATTGAGCGCATCGAGATTCCCGGTAGGCTCGTCCGCCAGAATAATTTTCGGGTCGTTGATGAGCGCACGTGCAATGCAAACGCGCTGCTGTTCGCCACCGGAAAGTTGCGACGGCAAGTGACGGGCGCGCTCACCCAGACCGACCCTGGTCAACGCTTCAACCGCCTCTTTCTCATCGGTCATGCTGTGAAAATATTGAGCGAGCATCACGTTCTCGACCGCGGTTAGAAACGGAATGAGATGAAACTGCTGGAAAATAAATCCAATCTTTTCCGCGCGTATGCGATTCAATTCGCCTGCCGCGAGGCCGGAAAGATTCTGACCATCGAGCCAGATTTCGCCGGCGGTCGGGCGGTCGAGGCAGCCAATCAAATTTACCAGCGTCGATTTGCCCGAGCCTGACGGTCCCATGATGGAAAGCCATTCGCCCTTCGCGACGTGCAGCGAGATGTGGTCAAGGGCATGAATGGGGCGGTTCTCACTCTTTCTCCCACTCACCAAATCGTTCCCCGCAGCTTGGGCCTGGAAGAGTTTGCTTACGTCTTTGATCTGAATCATTTCACTCTCCCCTCAAGATGACCGCCGGCTGCACCTTCCGCAACAGCGAAATGGGCAGGATCGCCGAAAGCAGCGTCACCACCATGCTACCAGCCAGAACAAGGGGCAGGACACTGAAACGTGGGACCACGGGGGCATGAAAGTTAACCCGGCCAATCCAGGCGGCGATGCCGATGCCCAGAACGAATCCGATCACCGCCCCAGTCGCGCCCAAGGCAGCGGCTTCCGCGGCAAAAAACCCGTTCAGTAAGCGGTCGGAGGCGCCCAGCGCCTTCATAATGGCAAAGTCGCGCCGCCGGTCGAAGACCCATCCCATGAGCGTAGAGAGAACACACAGCGCGGCCGTAAGAATGATGAGCGCAGCTGCCGCAAGCAGCGTGGCACGAGTCTTCCCGAGTACGCGCGCTTCGCCCTCCATGATCTGCCGCACCGGGCGCACATCCGCTGCCGGGATCGCTTGCTGAATCTGCCTCATGATGGCGGCGATCTCTTCCGGCGACCCAGTGGCCGCGATCTCAATCGTGGACGGTTGAACTCCTGTCCAGGAAACAAAGTCCGGCAGCGCAAGATAGACGCGGCTATCTTCGGCGGCGCCGGTCTGAACTGTGCCGGCAGGGCTGAGGTGAATAGTGTGTCCCCGAAAACTGAGATCGAACGGTTGGTTCTTCGGCGAGACAACCGGCATCGCGCGCACGCCGATCAATGCCTGCTTCGGTTCTTGCTGCCGGGGCCAGTTACTCACCGACCACCACCGATCGAGTTGCCGGACTCGCTCGAAATCCGTTCCCGCAACCACCACCGGTTGACCATCGCCGGTTCGCGCAACGACCAGCGCGAAAGGCGCTGCCACACCGCGACCCGCAAGAACTGACTCTACCTGCGACAGAGCACCGGGGGGAAGGGAAGCGCCGTCTTTGCTCACCGCCACAATATTTGCTCCATAGTTGCGGAACTCGCGGCGCAACTTAGCCTGCACATCCACGTAAAGATTCAGCATCGCGGTGGCGACCGCCGCGGCCACGACCATGGCGAATAGAGCCGAGGCAGCGCGTCCGCGACGCAGCACGGCGGCCCGTATCAGCATGCGAAGGAACATAGAAGTATGCGGCGACTGCGCACGCCCCGCCGCCACGTCCCGCGCGGAATTGGATGCGCTTCCGTTCACAATTCGCCCCGCAGCGCGTACACCGGGTCAAGCCTCACTGCTTTGCGGATCGCAGCGGCGCTTCCCGCAAACGTGACCACCACCGCAATGGCCAGGATCACCGGAAAAACTACGGGCGCAACCGTGATCTGCGAATTAAAAATCGAGCGGCCGATCTGGTGGGCCAGAAATCCTCCGGCACCGAAGCCGACGAAGCCGCCGATCAATGCGAGCAGCGTCGCCTCGGCAAAGAATACGGATGCTACCGCGAGCTTTCCAGCGCCCAGAGCCTTCATCAGGCCCACTTCCGCGCGGCGCTCGAAGATGGAAGTAGCCATCGCGGCAGAAACCGCGAGCGCCGACGCAAAGAGCGCAGCCAGCGTGACTAAAAAGACGAGACCTTCGATGCGCGTCAGTACGGCTCCTTCATTCTGCGCGACCTGCCGGATCTGCTCGGCGTGCGAGTGCGGAATCGCCTCCTGCAACTGGAAAGCAATCGACTGCGGATACGGCGAACAATACCAGCGGTCATAGATTGCGCCGGACATGCTTTTAGGGTCGCGACGCGCGAATGCATCTTCCGGCTTGGTGAGGGCGCTCACATACACGCGGCGAACCGCCCCAGGCTTGCCGAGAATCTCTTGCGCGAGCCCCAGGGGCGCGACGATCTGCTCGTCTTCGCTGCCTCCGGTGGAGAGGACCCCACTCACCCGCAACTCGCGTCCCGATACTGAGATCTCATCGCCAGGCTTCACCGAGATCCGCTCCGCAAGCCGCTCTCCGAGCAGAACGTCGGTGGAATTGTCATTGGGCCACGCTCCGTAAACCTTCCACCATGGGTGGGTCGATCGCACTCCCGTAACGAACTCTTCTTTGCCGAAGGAAATTTGCTTAGCGAAATAGGTGCCGAGCAGGGTGATACCTTCCGTTTTACCATCGCCTTGCAGCGTGACGTTCACCGGTAACATCGGCGCAAACCCTGTGATGTTGTTGTGCCAGAACGTGCCCTTGATCTTCGGCAGGTCGGCTTCGTTTAGAAAGGCGCCATCGCTCGGCGGCTTCAAATTGAAGCCGCCAATTTCCACGTCCAGCGTATCTTCTTGAGGAATTACCAGCAGGTTGGCGCCGATGGTACGTAGCTCGCGGTTAATCTTATCGCCAATGTCCGTGGCGACGGCAATCATCGCCGTCGCCACAGTGACGCCAAGAGTAATGGCTGCCCCAGCCAGCAGTTTACGGCGTTTCTGGCGCCGGAACGATTCGTAAACGAGCCGGGCAAACATTCGCTATTACTTCTCGAACGCGTGGCTTCCGGCCGCAACGTCCGCCTCCTGAATAATCACCGAGTCATCAGTCTGGGTCATTTTGAGCGGAATGGGATTGCACCCTCCCGGCGTTCCAACCGACTGCGGATTGATCGGAGCAGCGCAATTCTTGCAGACAACCCCATTGCCTGATTTGTAGAAGCCGACTGCACCGCAAATTTCGCAAGCGTCGAACACCGTAGCGATCTTGCCGTCGGGCTTCTGGTAGAGCCAGAAGCGCACCGGCGTGCCGTTCTCTTCCGCCTGGTAGCGATGCAAGTCTCCATCGGAAACCTGTGCCAGTGGGATCTTCACCCGGCCGTTCGTGAAGCTCACCTGCGTTGCCGGCGAAAGAGCGCTCTGGCTCTTGGCGTAGACAAACTCGGCGGTCAGCATCGCGATAAAGAAGAATGAAAAGACGTAAACCGAAGCCATCCACAGACGTTCCTTCCGGGCCGTCCATGTTGCCTTGCGGCGCTCGGCCGAGGAGGAGAACTCAGGCACCGGCTGCCGACGCTTGGCATCGAATAAAACCATCAACGCCGCCAGGGCGATTATCGTGACGAAGAAAAAAAGATCGTTGCGTACGATCGGCCCAATGATGGCCATCTCGCGCTTGGAAGAGGGAAGTACGCCACTCTCGGACAGTTCGTGTAGTCCGGCGATCACCAGCTGCAACGCCACCAAAAACAAAATGGCGGTCGTAACCTTGAAGAATTTTTGCAGGTTGATCCGCACGCTGCCTTTCACGAACATCACCCCAAAGGAAACGGCCGCGAGCACACCCAGCAGCGTACCCAGAAAACTCATCAGTTCGGTTGAGTTCAGCGAAACGGCGGAGAGGATCAACACGGTCTCCGCGCCCTCGCGCAGCACCATCAAAAACACAAAAAAGAATAAGCCGATCCAGGCATCGTTGCCCGCCAGCAGGCCAACCTTCCCTTCAATTTGGCCCTTCAGCTTCCGCCCCGTCTTCATCATGAAAATCACCATGGTGACGACAAAGAAGGCGGCGACCAGCATGATCCACCCCTCGAACACATCCTCGTTCCAGTTCAGCCGAGAGATCACAATTGCGATCCCTATGCTACCGAGAAAAGCCGCGCCCAGCGCGGCGTAGACGGCCTTGCGAAGATCGTTCCGGCCAATCTTCACCAGATAGGCGAGCGTGATTCCCACGATGAGGGCGGCCTCAACCCCTTCGCGCAGCGTAATAATAAAAGCTTGCAGCATTATGAATAGCCTGTCATTTTGAAAATGAATTTCAATTTCAACTTCAAGGATATGCCGGGAGCGCGGGGGGCGTCAATCGGTTGCATCACGAACGTGCGCCATCTGCATCACACGGCGGAATCTGGGGATTGAACGGATTTCGAAAATCTCTTCTTCGTGCCTCTGTCAAAGTACCGAGTCATCGATAGCTCATGGGAGAACGCAATGATCCGGCCGACAAAAACGGAGTTGATAACTCTCGGCAGTGGTAGGAAGCGCGCGATTCGCAATGGACTGCAACATTGCCAGCTCTTGGCGTGCTCCGTCCGCACTGGGACCGGGCTGCTCTTCACTAAGGAAAAGCTGCAACTCGGCGACAGCATCGGCCACCTGGTTTCTTTGTTCAAACACGCGTGCAGCGACTCGATGCGCGAAAGCATGAAAGTACTGCATGGAATGCGCCCTGCGGCACGTGGCGATGGCCTCATCCAGGTGTTGATTCATCATCTCGGCATAGGTCAGCAAGATCAGCGTCGCCCCATCCATGGGATCAAGGCTCGAAGCCTTCAGAAGCAGACTTTCAGCATGAGGAAAGTCGCCAACTGATATGTTCATTCGAGCAAGGTTTACATAGGCCAAGCCCAAGTGATCGTCAATGCTGATTGCCTTCTCGAGGGCCTCACGCTCCCGGATCTGATCGCCGAGGTGCGCGTAAGCAACCGCCAGATTGTTGTAGGCGACAGCATAGTCCGGATAAATCTTGATCGTATGCTGGAGTTTCTCAATTGCTTTTGTCCAGTTCTTTTTTGCAATGAATTCGTTCCCTCGGACGACTTCTTTGCGGGCTTTGGGAGGGGCGTTGAGGTCAACGACGCTCACGAGCGCGCTGATTGATCTTCTATCGACTTCAACCTGCGCAGAAACTGACCCTGAAAAAAGAAGGAAGAGAATGAACACACGGGCCATCATAGTTCCCCTCCCGGGAGTCGCTATTGCTCAAGCTATGAAGCGACTCACGTGACAATCGTTGCTGTGTGAGACGCGCCGTGAATAAATCGGGTAGCTGACTCGGGTCACAATTGGATTCTTCGTTGTGTTCCATCGTTCAACACTCACGTTGAACATACCCAACAATGCAACGGCGAGTGTTTTGTTGCAGGCAAAGCTCTTTAAACGGCGTTCTGTTCTTCTCGGAAGGGATCGAGAACTGCCACTCACTGAACGCTAGAACCTACTGCGGCGGAGTCGTTCACTTTGAGAACGTATTGGCACGGAGATTTCTGGTGGGATGGTTGTTGCGATCAGGCGAGCTATTCACAACCTTTTCAAAAACTCGTTCGCCCGCTCCAACTGCGGGAACAGTTTCTCCTCCGCGTGAAACTCCGCCGAGTGTACACACCGCCGGCTCCCGCGCAGTTTGACTGGGTGCTTCAGGTGCAGCATCTCGTGGTAGACGATGTATTCCAGAGCAAAGCGGGGAACGGAGAGCTGATCAAAAATCCGGCTGATGACAATCGCATTATGCGCGGGATCATAATGACCCAGAATCCGTCGCGTCTTGGTCGGGCTCCAGCTCATGCGCGGGCGGCCCAGCAGTCCGTGGAAGAAGCGCGTATTCAGGTCCTCGAAAACAATGTCGAGATCGTAGACGCGGCCCTTGGGAGAGTGCAGCCGCTTGCGTCCGCGCATCTGCCGGACCAGATGCGCTTTGTTCACAACTTCGTGGCTTCCCACATATTTTCGGTAACGGGCAGAATGGCCGCGATCGATAGGCTTTCGGTACATCTTAGCCAGCAGAATGTGAGCGATGGCGCGCACAACCCCGTCAGGCGCGCCCTCCAGCAGATCGGAAAGCCGGACCAGCAACCTGCCCTCGCGCAGGCGAATGGTATTGTTGACGTTCGCGAAGGCAAAAAACTCAATCTTCAACTCGGGTAGCAAAGCGCCGGGACGCAGTCGGCGGTGTTCATCATGGAAGATTTCAAGCAGCCCGTCGCGCACGATAGGGCTAGATTAGCACGCGTGCGTTGCTGCAGCTTTAACGAAAGCTCGTCCAAAGATTAGGCCCGCGTGGAGCGCCGCCATGCAGGTCCTCGACCGTGGAACAGCGGCGCTTCAGCGCCGCGTAATCCGTCAATAATCCATCGGGCTTCAGCCCCCGTGGGACTCGAGCCAACCCTTCACTCCGACTTGTTACCCGCTGCCTTAGCGAATTTCTTATGCTTGGAAGCCTCTTCTTGCTCGGTCAGGAGCTTGCGGTGGTCGTCCGCCGATGACGTTAACGTATCGAGCGCATTTGTAAGTGTGAACTCGTATCGCTTCGCCTCTTCCGCGGAGACATCGGCCGCATCTTTCAACGCCAGCAATTTGGCCTGGAATTCGCTATCCGCGTCGATGATCAACTTTAAAGGCTTACGGATATCGTTCTTCCGATCGATGTATGTGTCGATGTTGTCGTTCAATTCGTCATAGATGAGCACAAAGTCATCCAGCCGATCGTGGGTCTGCTGTGCGCGATTCTTCGTTTTAGGGTCGTTGCGCATCTGCTCAAGAGCGACCAGGCGCGCTCGTGCAAACTTCACATAGAGTGCGAGACGCTGCTGCGGCTCCCAACTGACATCGCGAATCTGATCGATCTCTGCTTGCGTGAAAGGATCCCGGTGCTGCTGCGCCGAGGCCCCCACTGCGCTGAACAATAGCAAACCCACGCACACTTGTGCTTGCAAACCGGATGCTAGAAACCGGAATCCCGGAAATTGGAACGCACTCATTTCTTACCACCCTTCGGAAACATCGCCAGCAACAGGTCGTCGCGAACTTTCTCCAATCGGTCGACTGTATTTTGCACCTGCTCCTGATCATCGTGAGAGACGGTATGTTTGAGGTCGGCCAGCTTGCGAGATTCTTTGCGGATGGCGATCTCACACTGTTTCTCGTGCTTGTGCGACTGAATCGAAGAGTCGCGAGCCAGCTCGGCAAAGGCGACCACGTCAACCAGGGCATCCTTCCATTTCTCGATATCGCCCGCCGCATAGAGCTTCTGTGTCTCTTCCAGTTGGCGTTCGGATATGCGAATGCACAATGGCGGACGATCTGAATTGCTGGTATTTGCGACTCGCGCCTTCAGTTCGTCGATCGTAGGTTCATCGCGTCCGATCAGCGTCGTGCAAGGCGCGACCACCATCGCAAACAATAATCCCGCGGCCGCAATCCGGCAGATTCGAAAACTTTCCATCGCCGCCCCGTTCGCTCCTCGGCTACTTCTTCGGTTCAATGGCTATGAGCCGGTGTTTCGCCTGCCATTCCTGATCAGGATACTTCCCGTGGGCGCTGTTGAGGAAGAGGCGATAGCTGGCGGCGGCTTTCTTGAAGTCGTGCAAATGATCGTAAGCCGATCCACGCATGAAGTATGTGATAGGAACTTCCGGCAGCAGCTTGGCACGGACGTCGAGCGCCCGAATCACAAGCTCGTAATTCTTGTTCTCGCTGGCAGCGAAGGCCAGGCCACCATAGGCTTCTCCAAGGTCGGGCCTCAGTTTTACAGCAGTGGCAAATTCCTGTTGAGCCTCGGTGAATTTCTTTTGCGGCAGCAGGGCTTCGCCCAGACGGCGGTGAAGTTCGGCTTCGTTAGGATGAGTCGCAAGCAGCGTTCGGTAGCTGGCTTCGGCCAGGTCGTTCTTCCCGGCACTCACATACAAATCGGCCAGGTCACGCTGTGCTGCGTCGTTCCCTGGTGCGAGTTTGATCCCTGCCTGCAGTTCGGAAGCGGCGTCGTCAAGCCTGCCCTCGGCAGCCAGAACTCTTCCCAACTGGATGTGAACTGGTGCTGAGTCCGCGTGTTCCGCAAGCAACCTGCGCAGATAATCTTCCGCTTCGGGAAAGCGGCGTCCGCGCATGTAGATATTCGCGAGTCCAATGACCGCGTCGGAAGCTTGCGAGTCGAGCGCCAGCGCTTGTTTGTATTCCTGTTCAGCGTCGGCAAACTTATTTTCTTCTTCGAGAAGCTCGGCGGCAGAAAGATGCGGCTCAGCTTCCTTCGGTTGAAGGGCCGACGCCTGTCGGAAAGCGCTCAGGGCCCGCTCCGGCTTCGATTTTTCAATCGTCTGTCCCAGCGCAAGCCATGCCCGATACTGACCTGCCGCCCCATGGCTGGATGGCTTCAGATGAGTCGCAGCCTGCAGAAACTTCTCTGCATCCGGCTGCCCGGTCTTCGCGAGCTGCAGCCCGAGATTCAGATTTGACTCGAAGACATCCGGCTTAGCGGCAACCGACTTGCGATAGGCCGCGATCGACTCATCGAGCTTGCCCAAAGCGTTTTCAACGAACCCAAGATCAAACCAGCCCACATAGCTCGCGGGCTCCTGCTCAACCAGCTTATTAAGAAGTGGTTCTGCCGTGGCGTAGTCTTGTTTTTCAATCGCCGCTTCCGCCTTGGTAAGTTCCGTTGGCTGAGTATCCTCCACGGGAACCTGAATGCGATGAGCGGAATGGCGGGAACTCGATTCTTTTTTATCGGAAAGGGAGTCTGCGGGCTCCGACGACTGAGAACTGGATGTTGACGGCGCCTGCGCCGGAGTCGGGCTTGCACCCTGCGCTTGCGAACGCGAGCCCAGGGCCAACCACACCAGGGATAATACGAGAAATCTATTTGCTCCCATTGGAACGCGACGCTTCGTTACTCGTAACCGTGTCATTGCCGCTGCCATTCAACAATCGCGCCAGATACTTCCCGGTGTAAGAAGAGGGCAGCTTGGCGATCGCTTCGGGCGGACCCATTCCTACGATCTTTCCGCCGCGCGCGCCACCCTCTGGGCCCAGGTCAATCACCCAGTCGGCGGTTTTGATGACTTCCAGATTGTGTTCGATCACAAGGATGGAGCCGCCTGCATCGATTAGACGGCGGAAGGCCGCCAGCAGTTTGCTGACGTCGTCGAAATGCAATCCGGTCGTAGGCTCGTCAAAAATATAGAGCAGCCGTCGCCGACGGTGCCCTTCGTCCTGCCGCGACACTCCGGTCCGCCCAATTTCGCGAGCCGCCGGCTGCAGATGCGCCGCCAGTTTCATGCGCTGTGCTTCTCCTCCCGAAAGCGTGGTCGCCGATTGTCCCAGCCGAAGGTATCCCAGGCCAACTTCGTCCAACACGCGCAGCTTTTCCGTAATCTTGGGTACTTCCGCAAAAAACTTGAGTGATTCTTTCACCGTGAGGTTCAGCGCTTCGTGAATGCTCTTGCCGCGGTACCTAACCTCGAGAACCTGTGCTTTATAGCGCGTGCCTTTGCACTCTTCGCAGATGAGTTCCACGTCGGCCAGGAACTGCATCTCCACCGTAACCGTGCCGTCGCCCTGACACGTTTCACAACGCCCGCCAGGGATGTTGAAGGAGAAATGCCCTGAAGCGAAGCCGCGTTTCTTGGCCTCGGGCAGCGACGCAAAAAGGTCGCGCATCGCATCGAACGCCTTGATATAAGTTACGGGGTTCGACCGCGGAGTGCGCCCAATGGGAGATTGATCGACTAGCACCACCTCGTCGATGAACTGATCCCCCTCCAGACTCTCCCATGTCGCCGAAGCGCGCGCCGATCCAGCGGTTTGCTGCTTCTTGCTTTCACCGAGAGCCTGATAAAGAACTTGATGCAGCAAGGTGGATTTCCCCGATCCCGAGACCCCCGTGATCGCCACAAGCATTCCTAGGGGAATACAGAAGTCAACCCCCTTAAGATTATTGGCGCGCACACCCTTGATCCTGATCTGTTGCGCTCCCGGCTGGCGTCGAACGGTCGGCACCTGAATGCGCAAATCTTCAGCAAGGTAACGGCCAGTGAGGGACGCGGGATTCCGTAAAATCTCTTCGTAGTTTCCGGCAGCCACCAACTTGCCGCCGTTCTCTCCCGCTCCCGGACCCAAGTCAAGAATGCGGTCTGCGGTGCGCATGATGTCAGGATCATGTTCCACTACGAGGATCGTGTTCCCCAAGTCGCGCAGATCCTTCAAGATCCTGATCAGCCGATGCGTGTCGCGGCTGTGCAGTCCAATCGACGGCTCATCCAGCACGTAGAGCGTGCCCACCAGCCGCGATCCCAGCGACGTCGCGAGCTGGATGCGCTGTGCTTCGCCTCCAGAAAGCGTCGAAGACAACCGATCGAGCGTCAGATACTCCAACCCTACATCGTTGAGGAAGCGCAAACGCTCGCGAATTTCCTGCAGCAGCCGCTCCGCAATCTCGGCTTCCTCCGCGCTCAACTGCACGTCCGCGAAGAATTTCGCCGCATCCTCCACCGTCAGTGCGCAGACTTCACAAATGTTTTTGCCGTTGATCTTCACCTGACGGGCTTCCAGGCGCAACCGCGATCCCCGGCACTCAGGACAAGTCGAGTATCCGCGATAGCGGCTCAAGAAAACACGTATGTGCAGCTTGTACTTCTTGCGCTCCAGATACTGGAAGAAGCCGCGCACTCCCAGGAATTTACCGTCTCCATCCAGGATGAGTTCTTGTTGTTCCGCGTCGAGTTCTGCCCAAGGCACGTCCAGCGGAATCTCCTCCTGCTTGGCAAAGCGTTTCATCTCCGTGAAAACCGGACGGTACTTCGGCTTGTTCCACGGATCAACCGCACCTTCGCCGAGCGATTTCGTTTTGTCCGGAATTACGAGATCAAGATCGAAATCAATGGTGTTGCCGAATCCCTGGCATCGCGCGCAGGCTCCGTATGGATTGTTAAACGAGAAAAGACGCGGCTCCGGCTCTTCGTATCGCAGATTGCAGCTTTTGCACTCGAATCGCTGTGCGAATCGTATCCGCTGCGCCAGTTGGCCATCATGTGGCGGCAGGTCAAAAATCACTTCGCCTGATTCCCGGTAAGCGGTTTCCACCGCATCCACAATGCGCGAGCGCGACTCGGCCGAAACGCTGAGCCGATCGACCAACATAAACACTGGCTGATCGAAGCGAATATCCAGCAGCGATTCCGGAGTGGAAAACTCAAATACCTGCCCCGACTGATACAGCCGGTTGAATCCTGCCTTGCGCAATTCGAACAGTCGAGCCTTAAGCTGATCAGTCAGCCCTGCATCGGGGGCAGCGGCCTTCTTGCCGGCCTTGCGTTTTCGCAGACCTTCTTTTTCCCTCTCCTGCGGCGCGGCAGCGGCCGTCTGTAGGGGAAAGACGATTTGCACCCGCGCCCCCGCATCCAACGCCAATACTGCGTCTGCGATTTCGTCGACGGTGTCTTTCCTCACCTCGCGTCCGCAATTGGCGCAATAGGTGCGCCCAATCCGGGCAAACAACAATCTCAGATAGTCGTAAATCTCGGTCGCCGTCGCCACCGTTGACCGAGGGTTGCGCGTCGTGTTCTTCTGTCGGATCGCAACCGCCGGGGCGATGCCATCGATGGAATCGGCATCGGGTTTCTCGATGCGCTCCAGAAACTGGCGCGCATACGCCGAGAGCGACTCCACATATCGCCGCTGACCCTCCGCATAAATGGTGTCGAAGGCGAGCGAAGACTTGCCCGATCCCGAGACCCCCGTAACCACCGTCAAAGTGTTATGAGGGACCTCAAAATCGATATTCTTGAGGTTATGAACGCGGGCGCCGCGAACGATAATGCTTTCCGTAGGTAGCGGGGAGGACATCGGCTAAAAGAGCGGCAGTGCCTCCATTGTCTAGCGGGAATGCTTGCCCAGTAGCCTCAGGACTGCCTGCCGAATCTTTTATTATAAAGCAGAGCTTTTCACGATGCGCGGGTCTTTGCCGCGAATGGCAGGACAACTGCGTGCTTCGAGTGTGGAGACCTGAGCATCGCCAGTAGCCAACCTGCTCCCAACCCAAAAATCAGGAATGTGACTGCGGTCGGAAAATCGTAGCGAAATCGAGATTGAAGCTCGCTAGATCGAAGTTCAGAAGTCATCTTTTTTCAATTACCCCTTGAGAAGTCAGTCGCCTCTCGATATCTGATTCATGGCGCGGAGGTAAGCCTCTACGAGAGCAGTTCGATACTCTCTATCAGAATGGTGTTGCTGTCCATATCCAGCTTACCGGTTACCTTTACTTGCTTCCCAATGTACTGTCTCGCCTTGGCTGCGTTATTGAGTTTGTAACTCACCTTCGTCACTGGATCCTTCAACACCAGTTCGCCATTCTCCTTCACAATATGGCCAGTGAAGGTCTTCGCTTCACGTGTGGTGGCATCACCGGAAGCAGGCATCTGCGCTTCGTTAGGTTGCTGTCCCGCCGCTTGCGGTTGGCGAGGAGTCGCGGGAGCGGGGTCTTGATCGGCCTGTTGCGCGTGCAGGGAAGGTCCGATGGCGAGAGCTAGAAACGTCAGCGCCGCAGCCAGCGAGAGACGCAGCAAAAAGTTTTTCACAGCCACACCTCCGAGAATCAGGCTTGGATTCATCGGGTTTGCTGCAAAAACCTTGCCACACTCGTCAAACGAGTTTATCGCTTTCAAATCCAGCGCCTTAGCAAAAAAGTTGAGTTCCGCGGATTGTCAAAATTACACCCCATCGAAAGAAATGCTTCCGGGCAATGACGCTTCTCAACTCAAAAAGAAGTGTCGGTGTCTACATGATTTACCCGAGTGCCACGGATCATCGAAAGGTGTAACGTCCACTGAATCCTTTCGCGCGGAGATCCCCATGCCAGTCAACACCGCAGCTGCCTACGGAATTTACTCGCAAGACGCCGCATTGGCCGATATCGTTCACACGTTGAACGAAGCTGGCTTTGAGAATGAAGATATCTGCATGATGCTCTCTCCCGCGCATCCGATTGCTTCCGTCGTTCGTGAAGCCAGCCTCTTCAGTTCGGATCGGGACGACAGCGCAGCTACTGTGGGTATGATTGGATGGCTCTCAGCCTTCGGCGCAGTGCTGATTCCCTCGGTGGGTTTCTTCGTCCGCTCGCAGGCGTTTCTTCACGCGTTGATGACGCAGGACGCTCCCGCGCTTTGTGGTAACGCCAGGACGTTAGTCGGACTGGGCCTTTCAGAAAACGAAGCGGAGCGGTATGAGGATCAGCTTCGCCATCTCGGAGCGTTGGTTTACGTCTCTTGCTCGGAGGGCGCTAAAACCCATTGGGCGCAAGAGGTGTTACGCCACACTGGCGCCCGCGAGACGGCTACCCTTCAGGAAAATCTGGCAATGACAATGACGACGATGAGCGCCGCAGCCTCGGCTTAACGAGCGCAAGTTAATCCGGATCCTGATCGCGCCGTTTTCCGTAGCGGAAGGCTAACCCCACTCCGAATACCATAAATCCAATCGGTGGAATAAGAAGCACCAGGACCGCGCGATTGAGCGCCTGCTGCCCCTCCTTGGGGGTGCTTCTGGCGTTGGCATTGCACATGGCGCAGCCCTGCCCGAAGGCGGGCAATGCAAAAACACAGAGCATGGCGAGCAGGGCGAACGCGCGAGCTTTATGGCAAATTGACTTCATGACGATTCTCAAGAACGGCTCCCGCAAAACTACTTCACACCCAGCCGCAAAATGCGATCTGCGTCCGGAAAAAAGAACATGTACATAATCACAAAGCAGGCCACCACCGAGATCACCAGCATCCATCGCATCACCGCTTTTTCAAATTTCAGGTGCATGAAGTAGCCAATGATCAGCGCCGATTTAATCACCGACAGAATCAGGAGCACCTGCAGCATGCGCACCGGCTCGAAGATCTGCCGGTAACCCAACCAGACTTCCACTCCGGTCAGGACCAGCAGCGCACCCCAAACCCAGAAATACTGCCCTTTACTGTCGTCGTGCTTCGCAACATCGTGCATGGAAAAGTTCCTCGCTGAATCCGTATTTCCCCTGTGGTGGCTCTCTGGCTCTGTGTTTAAGTGTTTTGCCCCCTGACTTAGCTACACTCTCGTCGCTACACCCTCGTCGACATCAAATACACCAGCGGGAAAATAAACATCCAAACCAGATCCACAAAATGCCAATACAACCCGGAGACTTCGACATCGTGCGCGTCGTAGTCTTTGGGTTTCAAGAAAAGAATTATGCTCGCGACAATCAACCCAATCAGCAGCACATGGACGCCGTAATGAAAAACGTTATCCGACGGAATCAGAAAGTATCCCCCCAGCCACAGCAACCCTAGAATCGGCAAAAACCACTTCCTCAGCGCCACCACTCCGAGATAGATCACGCCAATCGTGACGTGCAACATGTGCATCGCTGTGAGTCCAAAAAATGTCGCGGCGAACTGCGGTACTCCAGCTGAGATGGCTGCATAATCACCGTTGCCGTGCTCAACGGACGTCGGAAATCCCGGCAGCGTCAAACCCTCGCGGATTAAGTGAGTCCACTCCATCGCGTGCAGCACAATGAACGCGATGCCGAAAGCCATCGTGGCCAGCAACCAGTTGCGCGTCCAGGCCCTGTCGTGCCGCTGCGCCGCGAAGACTGCCATCACCATGGTCAGAGAACTTGATAGCAGGCACGCCGTCATCACGGTCGCATTGATGATGCTCTCTTTGCCAAATGGCGTCGGCCAGGCGGTGTAGATGCGGTTGTAGCTGAAGGCAAACAGCAGGGCTCCGAAAGTTAGCGAGTCGGAGGCCAGAAATAGCCACATGCCAACCTTCTTGGAGTAAGCCCCGAACAGAGGAGCTTCGAACTCGCCTCCAGTTCCGTGCCCGACCGCGACGGTGTGTTGCAGAGTGGCGTCAGCCATTCCTGAAATTCCTCCTTAGTTGTCATCCTGAGGGGCGTTTTTTGCCCCGAAGGACCTGTGCAACTCGCGTGCTGCGCCGAGTCATTTCACGGGCGCTCTATTTCACAAACCCTAACAGAGCCAGCACATAAATCCACAGCACGGCCATGAAATGCCAATACCATGCCGCGATGTCAACCACAATTCTGCGGCCCTCAACGGGCTTATGTTGGAGGGAAGTGATGCCAGCCCACAGTAACGCAATCATCCCTCCCGCCAGATGGACCGCATGCGTCGCCGTCAACAGATAAACAAAAGAACTGTTCGGATTCGTGTTTACAAAAAACCCTCGCGCCTGCAGTTCGCGCCAGGCCATCCATTGCCCCGCCAAAAATCCAAAGCCCAGCACAATCGTTACGCCCAGCCACGGGAAGCTTCTTTCTTCGCCCAGCGAAATTCCTGGAATCGACCGCACCGGAGCCAGTGCGGCCTGTTGCGCGATATCGCGGCGAGCGCGTTCCATCGTCAAACTGCTCATCAGGAGCAACGTAGTATTGACGGCAAGCAACAGCCACGGTAACTGCACCGAACCCCAGTCGCGAACGTAAACCCGGTTAGCGTCGTCAAAAGTCGGCAAGCCCCGCCGGACCACATATGCGCTCGTCAGCGACACGAAGATCATGCTGACCGTCGCAATCGCGCAGATCAGACCAAGGCGTGCCCGGCGCAGCCTCGCTCCATAATTCGGCAGATTCGATTCCGGAATTCGTCCATCATCTCCGCCGCCGTTCGAAGGCGGCACAGCGCCGCCGCGCCCTAACCTGTTTACCGGAGTACTTGGTGTATACGTCGCCATAAATACTTCAGATGCCAGAAAGCTTTGCTCGGTTTTGGGTATCGCGTCTTCCACCGCTGCGGACCTGTTCATTTCTCCAGTCGTTCTTGGGTGGCGCAGGGCTTCAGCACTGCGACGCTCTCCATTTCCTTGCCGGCTTTATAGCCGCTGCGGTCGCCCTAATGCGCTGTTCCGATCGCCGGGTCCGTCTGCATCACGAAATCTCGCGCCGCCCCCGGCACTCCATATTCATAAGGGCCGTTGTGCACCACTGGCGTAACTCCCCCAAAATTGTCATGCGGAGGCGGAGTCGCCGTCGTCCATTCCAGCGTGGTCGACTCCCACGGATTGTCGCTCGCCTTCGGCCCTTTGAATATGCTCCAGAACAGATTGATCACAAAAATAAACTGCGCCGCAATCGTGATAATCGCCGCGTACGTCATGAACTGATGAATCGGCATAAGCTTCTGCAGATACGCCACTTCCGTATATTGTGAGTACCGCCGCGTCCCGCCGGCGATGCCCAGGTAATGCATCGGCATGAAAATCGCGTAGGTCCCAAGCAGCGTGATGAAGAAGTGGATCCTGCCCCAGGTTTCATTCATCATCCGCCCAAACATTTTCGGAACCCAATAATAGGTCGCCGCGAACATTCCAAAGATCGCAGCCACGCCCATGATCAAGTGAAAGTGACCGACCACAAAATAAGTGTCGTGCAATTGAATGTCGAGCACCGGCTGCGCCAGGAACGGCCCACTTAATCCCCCCGAGACGAAAAGGGAAACAAAACCGATGGCATAGAGCATCGGCGTCTGAAATCGAATACGCGCCTTCCACATCGTACCCAGCCAGTTAAACGTCTTGATCGCCGAGGGCACGCCGATGCACATGGTCAGCAGCGAGAACGCAAATGCCGAGTAAGGACTCATCCCGCTCATGAACATGTGATGTCCCCACACCATGAATCCAAAAAACCCGATGCCGAGCATGGCGTAGACCATCGCCCTGTAGCCGAAGATTGGCTTGCGCGAAAACGTCGAGAGAATCTGCGACGTCACACCCATCCCGGGCAGAATCGCGATATACACTTCCGGATGCCCGAAGAACCAGAACAGATGTTGCCACAGCAGCGGTGAGCCGCCCTTGTGCCCCATGATCTGCCCGTTCACCACAACCAGCGGAACGTAAAAACTTGTACCAAGATTCCGATCTAACAGCAGCAGGATGCCTGCGGAGAGCAGCACGCCAAACGCCAGCAGCCCAAGAATCGCCGTGATGAACCACGACCACACCGTAAGCGGCATGCGCATCATCGTCATGCCTTTGGCCCGCATATCGAGCGTAGTCGTCAGAAAATTCAGCGCGCCCATCAGCGATGCTAAGCAGAAAATGGCGATGCTCGTAATCCACAAATCGGCGCCAAGACCTTCGCCCGGCCCCGCTTGCTGCACCGCGCTCAGCGGCGGATATCCCGTCCATCCATGAAGAGGCGCTCCACCTGTGACAAAGAATGCCGCGATCATCACGACAAAGGCCACAAACGTCGTCCAGAACGAAAGCATGTTCAGCACCGGAAACGCCATATCCGGCGCGCCGATCTGAATGGGCAGAAAGTAATTTCCAAATCCCCCCTGCGGTGCTGTGGTCAGCACGAAGAACACCATGATCGTTCCATGCATGGTGAGCAAGCTGAGATACGTCTCCGGCTTAATCTCGCCCACGAGCGGCAAAACGGCATTCGGCCAGTACAAGTGGATGCGCATCAGCAGCGATAGAAACATCCCAACCCATACTGCTGTAAGCGCCAGAAAGAAATATTGAAGGCCGATCACTTTATGGTCGAGGCTGAAAATATATTTTCGAATGAACCCTTGAGGACCCGCGTGCGCATGAGGAGTTACTGACGTCGCCATTACTGTTTCTCCGCCTCCCGTGCCGCCAGCCACTTGTCGTAATCCTCCTGGCTGACGACGTGAACCATGCCGTGCATCTTATAGTGTCCTAACCCGCAGAGTTCGGCGCAGGCAATTTCATACTCGCCGATCTGTGTCGGTGTTAAATGCATATGAATATTAAGTCCAGGCACCGCGTCTTGCTTGAAGCGCAGCGAAGGGACAAAGAAGCTGTGGATCACGTCCACCGAGCGCAAGCTCAAGTCGACCTCGCGGTTGACCGGAAGGTACATCGTTCCCGTGACCACATCGTCTTTCGCTGCCGGATCAGAAGTGTTGAGTCCGACCGCCGCTTCGCCGCCGGCAGACGGATCCATCAGCTTGACGCTGGTCCCGCCGAATTTTCCGTCCGGCCCCGGATAACGGAAATACCAGGCAAACTGCATGCCCGTGACTTCCACTTGCACCGCTCCCGGCCCGGCAGGATCGAAGCGCTGGCTGGCCCAGACGCGGCTGCCCATCAGATTTAATCCGATAAAAAGAACTGTAGTGAGCGCCGTCCACACTACTTCGAGCTTCACATTGCCATGCGAATAATTCACCGGAGGCGAAGAGGGCTGCTCCCGGTAGCGCCAGGCCAGGTAGCCGAGGGCGAGCTGCGCCGCCACAAAAACAATTCCCATCAGCACAAATGTCAGAGCGAGCTGTCCGTCGATAAATCCGGCAGCCGACGAAGCACCTACCGGCAGCCACCATGTTTTCGCGACAAAGAAATATGTGCTGGCTATGGTAATCAGCCAGATAACGACCAACATCGCGAGGCCCATTCCCCAGTCCTCCCCTACGCTAACCACGACAATCGATGATTTTCCGCATCGCGATTGCCGCGTCCAACAGCCAAAGCAACAGTCGGCGGCGAGTTTACCACAGCTACACTAAGATTTCGCAACCGAACTTATTCAAGGTGGTGGTGCAGTTTGGTTCTCTGCACGAAACTTGCCGCGAGTTTTACAAATTCGATGCGCAAAATCTTACGAAATTTGCTTATCGCGAAATCAAATCAGCAAATATGAAATGATCGCGAACCACCGTCTCGCCGACCGAAACCGGCAGCGCTGCGTTCAGCATGGGCCCTTCATACACGAACGAATGGAACTCGCCTCGTTCGCCGCATGGATCGACATCATCGGGCAAAGCCGAAAGAAACGCTTCATCGAACTCACAGCCAGCGAAGCCGCGGTCCAGTTTCCCGGTATCGATACAAGTCAGCTTCGCACGCATTCCAGAAGCAATCATGGTCTGCGCCAGGTCGTGGGTCGGAAGCCCCCACACTGGAAATATCGGCTCCAATCCCGTTTTTCTCATCTGCCTTTCCCGGTAGGCGCGCACATCCTCAAGGAACAGATCGCCGAATGCGATTCCCCTTATCCCTTCGACGGTCGCCTTCGCACAAGTCTCAGCCATTAGCAATTCATACTGTTCATTCGAGCAGGGCCAGGGCAACGGCACGGCCCAGAGCGGAAGCCCGGTCGCCACAGCCTGCTGCTCCACCAGTTCGCGCCTGACAGCGTGCATGGCAACGCGATCCGCCACTTCATTGAAGGTCGTCAACAGCCCAACCACTTCATACTCCCCTCGCTGGCGCAGAATGTGCAGACTCCAAGCGCTGTCCTTTCCGCTGCTCCACGATAAGAGAATGCGCTTCATGAGTGGTTAAAGAAAAACCAGCTACGGATCACACGGATTTCCACGGATAACCCAACACACGAAAAATGAAAACAGCGTTCCTCCTATTTTCCTCTGTGTTAAAGATTTTGCATCTAATCCGTGCAAATCAGTGAAATCCGTGGCCACGTTCTATTTCTCACTCCATTCCGGTACTCGTCCCGGAGTCCAAGGCGCGCCAGCAGCCTCCATATCCTTATCCAACTTAGTCAGATCAACTTCAACCAGCGCACGAAGCCTTCCAAGCTGGTCCGCAAACTCATTCGCAGCGATGTTGTAGTCGTCAACGTGGCTTTGTGTTGGCTTAGCCAAAGAAAAGCGCTCACCTTCCATAATGGCCTGCATGCGGTCATTGATTGACGAGGGAACCGGTTCATTACGCTTCTGCATTTCCGTATCTCCGCTTAGCGCTCGCAGGATCGCACGATCTTTCTGCTCAATCGAATCAGCCGCCGAACTCAATTGCTTTTCTGCAGCGGGAGCCTCCCTCAATGCTGCACGAATATCCTTGAGCCTCGCCTCCACATTCTCGGCCGTATGCACTGCCCCTGAGACTGCGCGATAAAGACGAGCCACCTTGCGCTGAAACTCCTCTTGCGCCGCGCGGTCCGAAGCAGTGAGTGACGAAGTACCATCCGCCACCACCTTAAAATTCTGTGCTCCCGCCAGGTCCGTAACTACTCCATCTACCCTTTGAAACATGCGCACCGAGTAACTTCCAGACATCACCAGTGGCCCCAGCGCTGCCGCGGGCGGAAAATCTTCACCTTCTTCAGTATGTTCGCGCAGAGAAACCGGAGGATAGCGCAGGTCCCACGTCGCCCGCTGAAACCCTGAATCAACACTGCCTTCGATCCGCCGAATCGGCGCACCCGATTCGTCGTACACAATGAAGTACACCTCTGGCTTCGCTTCTTCCGATTCGGCCCGCAGTTCGTCCTTCGTGGGATAAGGCAACGTCTGATGTTTCTTGGCGGCTTCCTTCTCCGCATCCTGACGTTTTTCCTTCTTCGTCTTCAGCTTCTCTTTCAGATAGGCTGTGAATAGCGCTCCATACGGAGGGTTATCCGCCGTATAAAACGCGTCCCCCTGAAAAGCTTTCTTCGGACCGCCCAGCGGATGGCGCTCGATATACAACAACGAATCTTTCACCGGAAACAGCCCCGCGGCCTGTTCCAACGATTCAGCCTTGATCTGCCGCAGCGCTGAAATATCATCGAGCACATAAAAGCCGCGCCCAAAAGTCGCAATGACTAAATCGCCTTCGCGCGCCTGCTCCACCATATCGCGCACCGCAATCGTCGGCAGGCCGCCCTTAAGTTGCACCCAGTGCTGGCCGCCATCGATCGTAAAGAAAGCGCCGAACTCAGTCCCTGCGAATAGCAAATCGGCATTCACGGTATCTTCGGCAAAAGCGAGCACCGCACCACTTTCCGGCAGGTTCCCCGCAATCGAAGTCCAAGTCTTTCCCCCGTCCGTCGATCGCAGCAGGTAAGGTTTGAAGTCTTCATTCTTGTGATTGTCAAATGCGGCATAGACGGTATTCGCATCGTGCTGCGACGCTGCCAGACGGCTGACATATGTCGTACCGGGCACGCCGGCAAACTTCTCGTACTTCGTCCAACTCTGCCCGCCGTCAGCTGTGACCTGAATAAGCCCATCATCGGTCCCCACGTAAATCAGGCCTTCTTTTTTCGGCGACTCTGACAGAGCCACAATATTTCCGTAGAACGACGTTGACGCATTCTTCGCCACCGCATCCGGATCCCAGACCTTCCCCATCACTGGCAATTGATTGCGGTCGATCTGTCGCGTCAGATCGCCGCTGATTGCCTTCCACGTGTCGCCCCGATCGTCGCTGCGAAACAATTTGTTCGCCGCAAAATAAAGCCGGGTATGTGAATGCGGCGAGATAATTACCGGCGAGTCCCAATTCCATCGCAGCGGAGGCTCGCCCTTGCCCTCCTGCGGCTGCAACACCAGTTCCTGTCCCGTAGGCTTGTCGTAACGCACCAGCACACCGTATTGAGACTCCGAATAAACCGTATTCGCATCCACCGGATCGACCGCCGACCGAAATCCGTCTCCCCCGGTCGTAACATACCAATCGGAATTCACAATCCCGTTCAAGTTGCGCGTCCGCTCCGGACCGCACCACGAAAAATTATCCTGCGTGCCGCCGCACACGTTGTAGAAGGGAAGTGCATTGTCTACCGCTACGTCATAGAATTGCACCGTCGGCAGGTTCGCCTTAAACTCCCAGTTCTTCGCGTCATCCCACGTCTCGTACAGGCCGCCATCCGATCCGAAAAGCCAATGCCTGGTGTCGTCCGGATCGATCCACAGCGCGTGATCGTCGCCGTGGTGGCTCGTCTCCTCCACCTTGTGCAGCGTCTTACCGCCATCCTGCGACTCGCGCATCGTTACGCTCATGACAAAGATTCGGTCAACATTTTTCGGATCGGCAACTACCCGCGCGTAATACATCGCGCCCACATCGAATTCATTTCGCCGCTCCCAAGTCGCTCCGCGGTCATTCGATCGGAAGATTCCGCCCTTGCGGTCGGCAGCCTCAACGGTGGCATACACCACACTCGGATCAGCCGGCGAAACCGTCAGCCCAATTCTCCCCAGGTCAACTGTAGGCAGGCCGGACTTCAGCTTGTTCCAGGTAGCGCCAGCGTCGGTCGATTTGTAGATCCCGCTCTCCGGCCCGCCATCGATCAGCGTAAACACATGCCGGCGCCGCTGGTAAGCCGACGCATAAACTATGTCCGGATTCGACGGATCAATCGCCACATCCGCCACGCCGGTGTTCTCGCTGATCGTCAGCACCGCCTTCCAGTTCTTTCCGCCGTCGGTCGTTTTGTAGAGCCCGCGATCGCCGCCCGGTCCCCACAACGGCCCTTCCGCCGCGACATACACCACCTTCGAATCCCGCGGATCGATCACCACCCGCCCAATGTGCTCGGATTTTTTCAGTCCCAAATTCTGCCAATTCTTCCCGCCATCATCCGATCGATAAATCCCGTCGCCATACGAAACGCTGCGCTGCGAGTTGCTCTCGCCCGTTCCCACCCACACCACCGCCGGATCGTTCGGATCGAGCACCACCCATCCGATGGAATACGAGCCTTCTTTATCGAATACCGGAGTCCACGTTGTTCCGTCATTCACCGTCTTCCACACGCCGCCCGAAGCCACGCCCACGTAATACTCAAACTTATTTTTAGGATTCACTGCAATCGACATCACTCGCCCCGAAGCCACCGCCGGCCCAATCGAGCGAAAGTTCAACCCCGAAAAAGTATCGGCCGTCAACCCACCTTTTTTTTCATCGTCCTTTTTCTCCGACGCGGGCGCTTCCTTCTTGCCGGAATCCGGTTGTTGTTTCTTCGATTCCTTTTTGCTTTTCGGCGCAGCCGGAACGTCCTGCGGTTTTTGCTCAGCATCTTGCGCGTGGGAGTCCCATTGCAATGACATGAGAGCAACTACGGCAAGGGCAACAATGGTGAATCGTTTCATGAAAGCTCCTGTCCAACCTCCACGTTTCGTCATGCTCTGGCTCGATGTTTTTCGCGAACCGATATGTATACAGGATTTGAACCAAACTAAGGAAGACATAAACTTTGAGGACAAACCAAAGAAATCGGCTGGCAGGTCTAAAAAACCGCCAGCCGATCGCAATCAACTAACTACAAATTTAGGACTAAGGTGTGGGAGCAGCTCCGCCGGCGGGCGTGCAGTCGACCGCTGGAGGCGCGGCCTGCAGCACCGGCGTATTGAGCGAAGGCGAGCTCGTGAAATCAAACAAGTCTTCCAGAGTGTTCGAGAACTGATCCCTTTTGGTCAGGTGCAACGGCTGGCCACTGGGATTCAGGAAGCGCTTCTCAATCAAGGCCAGCAGCGACGTGTGTGAGCCGACCGTGTGAGAAACGTACGCCGGTTTGGAGAATGGAGAAATTGCCATCAACGGCACGCGGACCCCGAGTTGGTGGTAATTGGCGCACTGAGCCGGGAATGGACCAGTAGGGTTCGCCGTCAACTCAGGGCAGAGTGCTTCCGCGTCGTTTACCGAAGTATCGGTTTTGCTGAGCAGGTTCGACGAGCATTCTGCGCCGCCGCCAGGTTGAAGGCTGGCCGGAACGTTCGAGAGATCCTCACACTGTCCCGGGTTAATGCCATCCGGGTTGCGCGCACCCCCTTGCGGTGCAACCGGAGAATGAGCGTGGTCGTAGTATCCGCCATGCTCGTCATAGGTGATGAAAATGATCGAGTCCTTCCAGAACGGGCCGTTGCGGACCGCATTGATGACCTTCGAAACATAGGCCTGGCCGCGCTGAATATCGGTTGGAGGGTGCTCATCGTTTTCCGACGCGATTCCCAGAAGACCGAAGTTGGGATCGACAAAGGAAACTGAAGGCAGTGGACCGGCTCCGGGAACTCCCGCGGCCTGCGCCAGAAATACCGGCAATGGCAGAAAGTGAGGATCAATGCCGGTCGCCCCAAACTCCCGGAAGCTGCCGCCTTGGGGAGCATCCTGGAAGTAGTCAGCCCACGTAACGCTATTCTGATCAAGCAGATCGAAGATCGTGCCTGTAATGGGTTTGTATCCTCCCGGGGGAGGGAATGTATCCGACGTGGTCAAGTGCCCAAATGAGGTGGCCGCCATAAAATACGAGCGGTTCGGAAAAGTTGGCCCTAGCACGGCAGAGAAATAGCGGTCGCTGATGGCGAACTTCCCCGCCAGATCGTAGTAGAAGGGAAGGTCATCCTGATTGTAGAATCCGATGGTTTCATCCTCGGTGGGGCTCTCTCCGTGATCAATCTGTTCGGTCAGGTCGTTGACGCGGACGAAGCCGTCGTCAAGGCTCAGGGGAAGCGTGAAATTGGGGAACTCGAAATCCACTTCCTTATGCGTCCCCAACCATGAGTGGTCCAGATCGGGAATCGTGCAGCGCGTCGGATCGTGAAAAGCAAACACAATCGGATTCTTGCTCTCCGCGTCCAGATTCCAGTTTCCACAGTGATAGTTTCCGCGGTGATCGACGAAGCACGCCAAGCCGTCAACGCACTGGTGGTCCCCGGGGAAGCACCCGCCAAATGCCGGGTGGTACGGGCTGTTCGGAGCCAGCGCCAGCACCCCGAAGTAGTTGTCAAAAGAGTGGTTCTCCTGCATCACAACGATGATGTGGTTGACGTTCTGTAAATTACCCTCAGCGAAAGTTGGCCGGGGCGCAAGCAAGCAGCTTGCTCCGATCAACACTGCCGGCAATACCGCATAGTTTTTTCGTAACACGATTCGGCCTCCTGCAAAGGATCGAGCGAAGAGGCTTCTGAGTACACACCAAAGATGAAAACGACAGGTGACGCGCAGATTAATTTATTGTCAAGAGAATGTCTCCGAAACTTCTTGACTCTGTCATCTTGAGCGAAGGTTGTGTTTCGCGAAAGCGAAGCACAACCGCAGTCGAAAAGCCTGTCCTGAGCTTGCCAAAGGGATTCCTTGCATAGTTGTGCAACCGTCGGCTTAGCAAGGAGTTTCTACACTGTGGGTCAACCGACACGCTCCTAGCACGCTGACGTACCAATCCCTCCGGTAAAATCCCCTCATGCCCCCTCGCGCCCAAGGCCACGACACTCGCTACATGAAGATGCAAAAGAACAACTGCTTCGTCTGCGGCATGGACAATGCCGACGGCATGCGCCTCAAATTCATTCTCGATGAAGAACGCCGAACCTTCATCTGCCACTTCCGCCTCGGCAAGCGTTACACCGGACCTCCAGGCCACTGCCACGGAGGCATCATCGCCTGCATCCTCGACGATGCTATGGGCAAAGTAAACAAGCTGCATCATGTTGTCGCACTCACTCGCGAGATGACCGTCGAATATCTCAAGCCCGTCCCGCTGCACAAGCCTCTCCGCGTCGAAGGCCGCGAAGTCAAAGTCCAGGGCCGAACCCACATTAACGCCGCCGAAATCCTGAACGAAAAAAACGAAGTCCTCGCCCGCAGCCATGGCACCTTCATCGCCATCGACCCCGAAAAAATGTTCGCGAACTTCGTGGAAAGATAGCGCGTGTGGCACGGACACTCTTGCGCGTCGCCTTTGACTCTGATTTTCCTTGCAGCCAAGTCCGTTCATGTGGGGACAGCCGCCCTCGGCTGTCCAGCCGGGCAACGCCCGGCGGTTTTGCTGACGCCTGAAAGCCGCAGGGGTACCGCGAATTGTGAACGCCTTGTAATGTAAAATGATCGAGAGGGCTGTATCGGTCTAGTATTCCCCAGAAAAGAGTCCACCCATGTCGCAAAACAACGGTAATTCCACCAGCCTCCGCCTCAAGACCGGCCTCGCCGAAATGCTCAAAGGCGGCGTAATTATGGATGTGACCAACGCCGAGCAGGCCTCCATCGCCGAAAAAGCCGGAGCCGTCGCCGTCATGGCCCTCGAGCGCGTGCCCGCGCAGATCCGCGCGGAGGGCGGCGTTGCGCGCATGGCCTCGCCCAAAAAGATTCGCGAGATCATGGCCACCGTCTCCATCCCCGTGATGGCCAAGTGCCGCATCGGACATTTTGCCGAAGCGCAAATCTTGCAGGAACTCGGCGTCGACTACATTGACGAATCCGAAGTGCTCACGCCCGCCGACGAAGCCCACCACGTCGATAAGCACGCCTTCAAAGTTCCATTCGTTTGTGGCGCGCGCAATCTCGGCGAAGCCCTGCGCCGCATCGCCGAAGGCGCAGCCATGATCCGCACCAAAGGTGAAGCCGGCACCGGCGACGTAGTCCACGCCGTCAAGCACATCCGCCAGATCGTGCAGGAGATGAAAATCCTTACCGTCCTCGGCGAAGAAGAACTCTACGCCAAAGCCAAAGAGCACGGCGCTCCCTACGAACTGGTAAGGATGGTTGCGAAAACCGGCAAGCTCCCCGTCCCCAATTTCTCCGCCGGAGGCATCGCCACCCCCGCCGACGCGAGCCTCGTCATGCAGCTCGGCGCCGAAGCCGTCTTCGTCGGCAGCGGCATCTTCATGAAAGACAGCACCACCTTCGCCGACCCCGTCGAAGCCGAAAAGCGAGCCCGCGCCATCGTCAAAGCCGCCACGCACTTCAACGACCCTAAAGTATTACTTGAAGTCAGCGAAGATCTGGCGGGAGCGATGAAAGGGCTGGCTGTGGCGGGGATGGATGAAGCGCAGATGCTGCAGACTAGGGGATGGTGACGCTGTTTCCTCTCGAACCGCGGTATTCCTAGCGCAGTGCTTTTGGGTGGCGCAGAGCTTTGGCGCTGCGATTCAGGCGCTCATGAAGTCAACCGGCTTCAGCCGCTGGGGTGGGTCATCAAGCTGAACCTCAGGCCATCCTGAACAATAGGGATACTTTTCAGGACTAGCGACTAATCCTCGCTTCACAGCATTCCGCCGAATATATTCCCGGAAAGCGAAATATTCCTCGGCGTCTCTCACACGCCGGTCATAGTAGCTGGGTTGCCAAATCTCATGCGCAAAGCGCAACTCCTTTTTAGCCCGATAAGAAAACCCGCCTTTGATTAACTGCATACTTCGTTCCAGTGTTTCGACAGGAGTGATCAGCAAATGAAAATGATCCGGCATGACCACAAATTCATGCAGCCGATATTTTCCCTGGCGGCGATAGTGAGAGAGAACGTCGACAAACAGACTTGCCATTCTGTCTGACTGAAGAATGTTGTTCTTCTGAAATGTAGAGGCAGTGATGAAATAGCAACTATATCCCGTGTTGCCTCGGCGGGGAGCGGCCATGGAAAGCACCTCAGCGGCTGAAGCCGCTCACACTCCCGCCACTGTATCGCAGCGCCGAAGGCGCTGCGCCACCCAAAGGCACGAAATTTTCTGCCGCCTGCCGATTTGGAACCGCGCTAGAATGGCTGAGAAAGAAACTGAGTGCCCACGCCATCGTCCAAGCCGTAATGCACTTCAACGACCCTAAAGTGTTACTTGAAGTCAGCGAAGATTTGATAGGAGCGATGAAAGGCCTGGCTGTCGCCGGGATGGATGAGGCGCAGATGCTGCAAACGAGGGGATGGTAGGGGCGACGTAGGATCGGGCGTCATGAGGATGAACAGAGAATTCTGGAAACGCCTGGTGGAGCTTACGGTAGGGATTCACGCGCTCGCCGCGGTATGCTGTGTACAGGCTTGGACCCATAGCGTCCTGCTAGGCTGGCTTTGTTTCGGGACCGTCGCCGCCATACTGGTAGTCCTTTTCAATCTGATCTTCTTCCGCGACGAATTTGAACTCCCGTCAATTAAGGAGTTCGTCCAAGGCGTGGTTTCGTTGTCGCTTTACCCGCTGGTGATCCTTTTCGCCTTAATTTTTATGGTGTTGTGTTCAATGGTGCTTTCCTTCTCGTACGAGTTCGTCGCTGCGCTCTGGGAGGAGATGGTCTTTGCGCTCGTCATTTTTCTCCTCATCCGACTCGGGGTTCTCATTCTCCGTGCGAGAAAATGGAACGGGCTTCAGCAGCCCCAGCCGAGGAAATACTCTGCAGTCATCGTGGATAAGGAAATAAAGTGAAATTCTGAATATCTCAGGGGATGGCAGGTGGCCAGGTCTCAGGCGTCGATTCCCATGTCTCGCAAAACCAACGAGACATGGGCCCCACCCCATTTCGCGTGGAAATCGGGGACAGACGAGACGTTCCCTAGTTTTCGTTGGGGGCTGGCTGTGATCTATCAAGACGTTGTACCCACCGGAGTCGCGCGGCTGATGGGCGTAGCGTAACCGAGGCTACCATGCGGGCGTTGGAAGTTGTAGTGCTCCAGCCAAGGCAAGAGCTGCTGATCGCGTTCCTCCGAGTTGAGGTAATGGCGAACGTAGGCCCACTCGCGCAGGGCAGTTTGAATGAAGCGTTGGGCTTTGCCGTTGGTGCGCGGAGTGTAGGGTCGGGTGAAGCGGTGCTGGATGCCGAGCTGGAGGCAGGCGGTGCTGCCCCACCTTCCGCGATTTTCGGAAGGGGGCGCCGCGGGCCTCGGCCTCCTGCTCAGTCGCCACCTCCGACGCTTGGACAGGTACTTTCTCGTCTCAATAGTGCGTCATCCCGAAGCCCCGCGTCTTCACCAGCGGGGCGAGGGATCTCGCGTGCAGCGGTATCGACCTCCGCGCGTCCACAGCCAGTAGCGCCGCCGATGTTCATTCGTCACAGACAGAGCGAGCGCCCTGTGCTACAAACCGCGATGAGATCCGCGCCAGATCCCTCGCTCCGCCTGAAGAACGGCTTTACTCGGGATGACGCACTCTGGAGGGGCGCGACTCATGCCCGAGCCCAAGCGTTTCCACGTTTACATCATGACTAATCGGCCGCGTTCCCATGTCCTGTACACGGGCGTCACGGGGAGCCTGAGCCGTCGCGTGTTCGAGCATAAGAACAAACTCGTAGCCGGTTTCACCAGCCGCTATAACCTCACCCGCCTCGTCTACTACGAATGCTTCGTCTACCCCGACGCTGCGATCAATCGTGAGAAAGAAATTAAGGGATGGCGGCGTAGCAAGAAGATTCATCTGATTGAATCGATGAATCCGCACTGGAACGATCTGGCGGAATCGTGGGCCGATGTGTATGAACCCGATGCCCAATGCACGTCCTAAGCGGGACGACGGCTCTCGCGCCTAATCCTGGGCTGTCCCTGCCTGGAATGATTAGGCGTCAAAAGGGAAAGCGGGTTCTCTTCGGCAAGCTCAGGGCAGGTTCCTCGTCGGGCTTGACGCCCGACTCGGAATGACAAGAGTTTGGAGCTTGCGGCGCGGCTGAAGCCGCGCCCTTTCAAATCGCGCTCTTTCAAAATCATCGAAATGTTGTCAAGACCCGGGAGGCCAGGTTTTGGAATCAAGTTGTTGATTCGATGGAGAAAATAGTTTGGGCTAATATGTCCCATTTACCCTATGCAATATGCTATAATGGAAGTATCAGTTGAAGATTGAGGTGCAGACTACACGGTCTGCGCCTTTTATTTTGTGCGAAGGAGATATGGCGCAGCCTAAAGCTGCGCCTTTTTTTATGTCTAAAGAAGCTTTTGTGCCTGGGGAATCGGATCGAGTTAACGAAGGTCGTGATAATAAGAAGCCCGAGATTATTGAATTACAGGCGGTGGGAGTGCCTGAGCGCAAGCGGCTGGGGGAGGCGGTGGAGGCTGCGTTCCTGGCTAAGGCGACGATGCTGGGATTTCCCGTGCTTAAGCCGTGGGGAGATAGCCGTCCTTATGACTTTGCGGTGGAGAGCGGGCGGCGGTTGTGGCGGGTGCAGGTGAAATGCGCGACCAGCCATAGAGGCACGCGATGCGATGCGAGGGCGGCCGGCAGCGGACCACTCTATACGCTGGATGACCTGGATTTTCTGGCGGCGTACGTGATCAAGAAGAATCTGTGGTATGTGGTTCCGGCCGATGCGTTTGTTCCTCGGGCGACGGTGCACTTTAATTACGGTCCGCAAAGCCAGGGGATGTTTGAAATTTATCGCGAGACTTGGTGCCTGCTGACTTGTTCGGCGAGAGCACGGGGCAAAGGCGATATTCCCAAGCGGTGCCGATGCGAGGAGATGCCGGAGCGGTGTGTGGTGTGTCCGAGGAGGTGACGAGAGGCGGAGCATTCCTACGTCGCCGGGGCCTGGCCCACCCTTAATTTTCTGTTGCTTGCACTATCACTACTGAGGCTGTCTCACCTTCCGCGATTTTCGGAAGGTGGGTATTACAGACCCCGGACTCATTGTTCACATGCCACCACTGCCGCTTTGGGGGAAAGCAGGTTCCCTTCGGCAAGCTTAGGGCAAGCTCTCGCCGGGCTTGACGCCCGACTCGGAGTGACAAGAGTTTTGGAGTTTACGGCGCGGCTGAAGCCGCGCCCTTTCAAATCACCAAAATGTTGCCAAGAGGCATCCGGCAGAATGTCTAGCCGCTGAGGAGCATTCTGGCAACTTGGCGAACAATCTACATACTTGCGGGTGCTTTTGCCCCTGATCCGGACTCGCAAGCTATTTTATATCAGTGACATACGATTGGCATTCGTAATGCTTATTTCATTTTGTACCTCATCGCAAAAGGAGGCTCCTTATGAAACGAGCGATGCTCAGCTCCCATCGGATGTGGATCCTCGCCATTCTGGCGTTGCTGTTTACGCCAGCGGTCTACGCCGGAAACGAGGTGATGGCGGAGATTCAGTTCGAAGGAAAATCGAACGTTGAGAAGACTTCAGGCGTATGGGTGGATGGACAATACGTTGGTTACCTGAAGGAACTCAAGGGGTCGAAGAAGGTCCTGCTTATGCCGGGGGACCACGTGATTACAGTGCGCCAGAACGGATATCGCGACTTCACCGAGCGGCTTGTTGTGCAGCCTGGAGAGACGCAAGTGGTGCAAGTGGCGATGGCGAAGGCTCCTATGGGGGTCCTTCCCGACGTGACATCCACGGTTAAGATTTCGGTAAATCCGTCGAGAGCCGCGGTCTTCTTGGATGGATTGTTCGTAGGACACGTGGCAGAGTTCCAGGGTGTGGGCCGAGGTTTGGTGATTGCACCGGGTGTCCACAAGATCAAAATCGCGCTGCCCGGATATAAAACGTTTGAGACGGACATCAATCCGCAGGGCGACCAGAAAGTGGAAGTGAAGACGGACCTGGTGAAGAATGAAGTGCCGGTCGATGAGCCGCTGCTGAAGTCGGATGGCAACGACCATGGGGCACAGGCGTCTGCGGCCAACCCTCCAGCGGCCTCTCCTCAGCGCTGAAACGAGAGAGCGACCTGCGAGGCAGAAGTGGGGCGGGTGGCCAAGGTGTCAGGCTTAATCCCATGTCTCGCAAAAGAAGCGAGACATGGGCACCCTGCTTCTACAATGCCTGGTATGAAAAAGTCCATAACTGTTCTTGGAGACTCAGCACGATTGGCGAGAGAGGCGAAGGCGCTTGTGGCGTTGGCTCTCCGCAATGGACCAATTGAGGATTTGCATGCAGGGAAGACATGCCCGACATGCCACGGCAAGGCAGGGTATTCCCACATTACCGACGGAGAGATGCAGCGGATCATGAAGAATGCGGTCGACCATGTTTATACTTTTCTAGCTTTGAAGGAACAAGATCCCAAGCAGTATCAAGCGCTGTTGAACTTCGGGGAGAGGTACACATCGGCTTGGGATGAACCGATCTCGACCAAGAAGTCGTGAATGCCGCGCGCGTCATGTCTCGTTTTAGCCGAATGTTGTCAAGAGCCTGGCGGCGAGGTTTTCGGATCAAGTTGTTGATTCGATGGGAAGGTACTTTTGGCTAATATGTAACATTTACCATATGCATTGTGATATAGCGGAAATATCAGTTGAAGATTAGGGTGCAGGCTACACGGTCTGCGCCTTTTATTGTGTGCAAAGGAGACATGGCGCAGCTGCGGCTGCTTTTTTTATGTCGAAAGGAGCTCTTGTGCTTAGGGAATCGGATCGACATACCCAAGGTCGAGATCAGAAGCCCGAGATTGTTGAAATGTCAGGCCGTGGTTCCGGCCGACGCGTTTGTTCCTCGGGCGACGGTGCGCTTTAATTACCGGCCGCAAAGTCAGGGGATGTTTGAAATTTATCGCGAGGCCTGGTGCCTGCTGACTTGTTCGGCGAGAGCGCGGGGCAAAGGCGATATTCCCAAGCGCTGCCGATGCGGGGAGATACCGGTGCGGTCCGTGGTGTGTCAGAGTAGGTAAGCAGAAGCGGAGCATTCCTACTTCGCCGGAAGAAACTCAATTTTCACGTCGCGGCTGGCAGGCTTGAAGTCATAGTCCGCGGTCACAAAAACGCCGTCGCGCCGATCAGAGGCGAGTTCCACACCGAAAGCATCCACGTAGGGAATCTGTCGTTTCAGTTTGATCAACGCCGCGCGAACTGCCCGATCCGCATCCGCCGGAACAACCTCAAATCCAAACGCACTGAGCCGCGAGAGCACCAACTCCATTGCAGCGCGGCCATGAGTCTTACAGGTAATCCCGGCAACTTCGCCCCAATGCGGCGCCGCGATGATTGCCACGCAGGTTCCCGCCAGATGAGACTTGATGATTTCAGCGATCCGCGCCGCGCCCGCCTCGTCATCGAGGTAGCGCAAAATCGCGCTGGAATCGAGGACGTACGTCACCATTTATCGTGATCCTTATCCTGCCGCCTGCGCTCGCGCTTCAGTTCTTCCGAAAGGGAAGGCTTGCCAGAAAAAAGCCCGCGCGTCCTGTCCACTAGTTCTTCGGACACTGGTTCCAGAACAATGCGCGATCCCTCTTGCGTGACTGCGATGCGTGTCCCAGGTTTAATTCCCAGCGACTCCCGCATCCGCGAAGGGATAACGAATTGCCCTTTAGTACTTACCGAAGTGATCTGTCGCGTCATGCTTACATTATACCACGTAGTAAGACGATGAACGAGTTGGGCCAGTTGTCCGCTAAGAAAGACACATCGACTGCATCTATTTTCGGCAGCAGTCTTATCATTGATGTCAAAGATGAAGGAGCACCTTCGATGAAGCATGCTCTCGCGGTCGTAGGTTCGAGCCTGGTTCTGATGCTTTCCCTTCCGTGCTACGCACAAAATCAACCGCAACCTGCGACCCTGCTCAGCCTCCTGCTGCACGAGTTGCACACTACTCATACCGAGGCTGACTGGTTTGTGCCGATCAATGTTGCGGTCGATGGACTAACTGCAGAACAAGCGAACTGGCAGCCGCCGGCGGGAGGGCACTCTGCCGGACAGCTCACTTATCATCTGCTGTTTTGGAATCGCCGCAGCCTTGCGAAATTCAAAGGCGAGACGCTGGAAAAATTCAGTGGCGATAACGACGAGACCTTCGTGAAATTTGACAACAAACAATGGAACGACACGGTCAAGCAGCTGGATCAGGTGATGACGGACCTGGAGAAACTTGTCGAATCGGCCGACGATCAGAAGCTGGCATTGTGGGCCACGACGATTGGGACTATCTGCACGCACAATTGCCTACCATGTCGGGCAGATCGTCTATGTCCGCAAGTTGCAGGGGTCGTGGAATCCGGAGAAAGGTGTGAAGTAAGTTGCGGGGTAGTCCGCCCTTCGCGCAGTTGCTGCAAACATTGATGGTCGCGATTGATCGCTCGGCTCAGTCCGCGGGCAGCGCTCTAGCGACTAACACCGCCATCCCGCCGAACAGAAGGGTATCGAAAACAAAGTTGATCGCTTCCGTCATCTGGGAAGGATCACGAGTCACGGCGAGAATCGGCAAGTAGAGAAATACAGTGAGCAGCGTCATCACCGCTCCAATCCAAGCAGCGGCGGTGCGTGGCCGTTTGTTGAGGAGCAACGCAATTCCGGCAACCAGCAGGAGGGCTCCCACGGGATATCCCCAGAGCGCGTGGAGCGGAACCCATGCCGGTGTCAGCTTCGTGTCTGGAACTCCCGGGGAAAATTCGGGATGGAGCAACTGCTCCACGCCAAAGTAAATTGCGGCAAGCGCAACGCAAAACCGGCCAATCAGGATCATCCAATTGACGGTGATCCAATTGGCGATCATCCAATTCCGCTTTCCCGTCCGCGGCTCCTGGCTCTGGCTGCCGGCAAGAGCCCATGCGCCCCCGGCGAAGGCTGATTCTCTCAGCACAAAGTTCCAGGTAAGCCGGTTCGCCGGATGGGCAATGGCGGACGGCAGATCCATCATCAGGACGAACAGGAAAAACATCACACCCAGCAGCGTGGCTGAAACGCGTACGAACCTCATCGCGACCAGACTGGTCGCAGCGGAGAGCAATGCGCAGCCGACGAAGTATGTCCAGAACAGGTGCGCCGGCATCCAGACCGGAACCAACTGCATGATGTCCCGTGCGTCAACGAAATGTTCGGCTCCGAACGTCGCCAGCGGGGCGGCGGCGAACACGGGCCCTAGCGCGATCAGCTTGTCCAGGCCACGGGCCCCCACCAACTCCTTTCTGACGGCGACAAAACCTGCGATAAGAAAAGCCAGCCCAGCGAACCAGAGCCAAAAAACGAAGTGTGTAAACACGAGCGACGCTCCTTCGCGGATCTCTATGACACAGCCGGCATCCGGGCCACGCGGAAGTATACCCTCTATGCGAATATGCACGGGGCCTCGGTTGCTGGAGAGCTGACCCGGACGTCCGCTTACCAACAACTGAACATTTTCCGCCGTGGCAACGTATCCTAATAACAAGACGCGATCGCGGCGGCGTATCCGCTTAGCGCCTGGAACAACAGGATCAGTGATTCACCAGGGAGGCACGATGCTTCGAGACGGCGCGCTAAAGGTTGTGCTGGTAGTGGTTGGATTACTCTTTCTGGCTTTGTCTTATCCGATGACGATGTTTTTCTCGCGGGATCCGGCGGTGTCGATGATGATGAGCCTGTACGTTACGCTGGGAATCTTTTTGCTTTGGGCAGCGCGGAACCCGCCAGCGAATCGTAGCCTAATCGCTTTCACGGCGTGGTCGAGTTTTGCTCATGCCGCGATTATGGGTGCGCAGGCTTACCTAAAAGTGGTGCAGCGCCAGGAACTGTTCGGAGTCGGCGTCCTCACTCTTATTGGAGCGCTCTTGGTCATGCTGGCTCCGTTAAAAGCAAGTGCCCCAGGTCTCGCAAGATCAGTGAAACCCGTCGACTAACCTCGGGGCCAAGGGCGGCGCACCGGACTCTGGTCCGATCTCGTCCGCGATTTGCTAACTGATATCTACCCCGCCAGCAAAGCCACACCGGCCGCCACGAGACTGGCGGCAATCCAGCGCCGCCGGTCTACGCGTTCATGCAAAAAGATTCTAGCGGCCACGGCGTTGCCGATGAAGGTGAGGGAAGCGGCGGCAGGCGCTACCAGGCTTACATCTCCCCAGGAGAGCGCGAACAGCAGGCTGAAGAAAGCCACGGCCATGGCCGTGACCCCGAAGAGAAAGTTGGGATTGCCCAGCGTGCGTGCAATCACGGCCAAGAGTCCCACGCGGCGCCACAAAGCGCCAACGTCCCCAACCTGCTTCATGGCGCGCGCCAGCAGAACGTCGCCCACCACGGAGGCGAACACGATCGCGAGGATGGCGCTCCAGGTATAAACGGCTCTCATACTTGATTACCCACACTGCATGGCATCCCCCGCAAGCGTTCTCTGCGCGACGGGAGCCTCGCCTGAGCTTGCCGAAGGGGGTCTGGGCGAGGAGCGCGATGTGGCGCGGCCTTTGCACCACAATACTCGCGCGTTTGGCTCGCTTCCATATCGAATTCCCGCACCAGCCTCAAAACTCAACCCCCACTCGCAGTCGCGGTAGAGCGTGCTTGGCCCTCATGCTCTGCGCCTTCTGATGAATGCGTACCCGGACGTTCGGTGATCTCCGGCCCACCCGCTATAAATCCCACGCCTCCAGTGATCAACGCGATACCCAGCCAGCGCAGCGGACTGACATACTCGTGCAACACGAACCTTGCGACCAGCGCGAGCAGAACATATCCAAGAGAGGTTGCGGGCAGCACATAAGTGAGGTCGGCCCACGAGAGGGCCGACGTGTAAGTGGCGAAAAAAGCCAGCAGAAAAAGAATTCCAACCGCAACCCACGGATTGAGCACTGCGAAGATAACGCTTTGCAGATGATTAAGTGAGATGCTGCCGGTTTGCTTCATCCCGTGCGAGAGCATGGAGTCGCCCGTCGCGGCGAACACCGTGACTCCTGCCAGCACAAGATACTTACGAAAGTTCACTGGAAGCTTAGGTACTGGTGCCGTTTTTCTAAAGCTCTTCACCACAGAGACCTAGAGGCACAGAGAAGACAAAAGAAAAAACAAAACAAATCAAAAGGTTTTCTCTGTGTCTCTGTGCCTCGGTGGTGAAAAGCCTTTATTCTCTACTTATCACGCCTTGACGAGTTCAGCCGCAGCCTCGTCGCTATGTCGCTTGACCAACTTGTTGCGCTGCGAACGCAGCTTCAGGAAGGTCTTCGCTTCTTTGTACAACCGCTTGCGGTCGTTGCTGTCGAATGCAGCCTTCTTCAGAATGCGGAAGACGGCCTTGGGCCTGAAGTAATACTCGTCGTAAAAGCGATGTACAGCCGAAAGAATGTCATCCGCAGGCAGCCCCGGATATTGAATATGGGCCAGTTGGTGCCCGCCTTCATCCACCATCTTGTTGTCGCCCACCATGAAGCCGTTTTTCACCGCGTAGTCGTAGAGTTCGGTGCCTGGATAAGCGTGGGCCACCGAGACCTGGATCGTCTCAACGTCCAACTCCTTGGCGAACTTGATGGTGTTGTTAATGGTCTCGTGCGTTTCCCCCGGCAATCCCATGATGAAGTCGCCGTGAATCACGAGTCCAAGCTTATGGCAATCTTTCGTGAACTGCAGCGCCCGCTCGATGGTTGCGCCCTTTTTGATGTTCTTCAGAATTTGCTGATCACCAGACTCGTAGCCCACAATGAGCAGCCGGCAGCCGGCTTCCTTCATCGCCTTAAGCGTTTCGTAATCGGTGGTGACGCGCGACGTACACGACCACGTCAGCCCCAATGGCTTCAGCTTGGCGCAGAGTTCGATGGTGCGCGCCTTCTGAATGTTGAAAGTGTCGTCATCGAAGAAGAATTCTTTTACTTCCGGCCAGTACTGCTTGACCTTCGACATCTCGGCGGCCACATCGTCGGTGGAGCGCTTGCGCCAGGGGTGTCCGCTCAATGTTTGCGGCCACAGGCAGAAGGTGCACTGCGCCGGGCAGCCACGCGTGGTGTAGAGCGAGACGTACGGATTCAGCAGGAATGGGACATTGTAGCGCGTGACATCGAGATCGCGCTTGTAAACGTCGGTGACATGCGGCAGAGCGTCGAGATCCTGAATCTGCGGCGCATCAGGATTGTGCACGATCTTGCCTTCTTTCAAAAACGACACACCGGCAATCTCTTCCAGCGGCTTGCCTTTCGCATAGTCAACCACCGCGTAATCAAATTCCTTGCGGGCAACGAAATCGATAGCCGTACAATCCCGTAAAGATTTTTCCGGCAGCACGCTCACGTGCGGCCCCACGAAGGCAATTTTTATCTTTGGATTGGCCGCCTTAATGGCACCGGTGAGCCCAATGTCGCCTGGGAAACCGGGAGTGCTGGTGAAGAGCACCAGAAACTCGTAGTCCTTGGCAATTTCAATGGTCTGCTCCGCCGAAATGTAGTGCGGCGGTGCGTCGAGCAACCGAGCCCCCTCCAGCATTCCTGTCGGATAAGCAAGCCAAACCGGATACCAATAACTCTCTATTTCGCGGGTCGCGGGCCAACGGGAACCGGCGCCGCCGTCGAAGTTTTCGAAAGAAGGGGGATTCAAAAATAGGGTTTTAAGAGGCATATTGGGTGAGTATTTATTTTACCATCCAGCAGTCGCCAATGTGGTCCAAATCCAGTGTTTATGCAGGTTCGTCGCCGAACATAGCGTTTGATGCAGCGAATGGGAGAAAAGAGGCATTGGCCAGTTACTTGTTTCCCAGAGCCCAGTTTTCGAGATCACCAGTGGCGCGCATGAGCGCGACCTGGCTGCGTTCCAGTTCAAAGGTGACATCCTGTAACGTGATGAAGCGTTCGCTGGCTTGCGCCTGAGCATTGTCAAGATCGTGCAGGTTGGCCGTTGCCGACGTCATGCGGGTCCGGACGGCCTCGATATTTTTCTGGGCGATTTCGTACTCGAGGTTCGCAACATCGCGAGCAGCTTGCATTTGAGTCACGGAACGTTGCAGGCGTAAAGTTTCTTCGGAGACCTGGTTGCGCGTGGCCTCGGCCTGGGTCCTTGCCTTCAATGCTTCCGACTCAGCCTCTTGCACGCGAGCGTGCTGAGCATAGTTTAAAAAAGGCAAGTGAATGGCAACGCCGACGGTTGCATTGTTGGGCTGGAAACTGCGGGGCTGATAATACTTCTGATAATTGTTGTACGTGGCAAGATTGGCATATTGGGCCGCAAAGTCCAGGCTAGGCCACAGAGCTCTCCGTTCTCCAGCTACCCGCAAATATTGTGCTCGCGCATGTTCCACCGCAGCCTGTACCGCCGGGTTCGCCTCTGTGGCTTTGCTTAACGAATCCTCATCTTGCTTTGCTGTGGGCAGGGCTGGCACAGACTCAAGATCGATTTCAAAAGACGCGATCGGGATGCCTGTGAGTTTCGAAAGATGCTCGCGCAGAACGTCGGCGGCACCGCTGGCCTCGGCGAGACGCAACCGAATGCGGGCCACCGACAATCGAGCTTTGCTGCCATCCATTTCGCTGTCGACGCCTTCCTTCACGCGGTCGGCCACGGCCGCTTCCATCTTCTCCGCTTCGGCTTGAGTCTCGCGCAGCCCACTCAACCGCCGCTCCCATTTTGCCAGTTCGGAATAGCTCAACACGGTGTCCTGAATCACTTGATTGCGCTGGTCTTTGGTGCGCAGAGAGTTGACCTTGATTTCGGATTGAGCGGCGCGAATGAAATCTTTCAGCGCAGGATTGATGAGCGCCGATTGCGCGGTCACATTGAATAGCGACGGCGCTGCGCCTTCCAGGCTCAGCGGAAAACCATCAGACCAGCCGATTCCCGCTCCAGCATTCAACTGCGGGATGTAGCTGTTGCGCAACTCGCGGTAACTTGCCGAGGCGTGCTGCTCGTCGGCGGCCGAAATGTTCACGCCAGTGGCATGTTTCAGCGCGAGTTCCACGGCGTGCTTCAAAGTGACTGGCTCGGCCAGCAGGGAAGCGGGGAATGCGAGTGCGAGCAAGAAGAATATGTGAATGCAGGCACCGCCCCATAATTTTATTTTCATTGTTCTCACCTTCACAGTATCTGGAAAGATTCTACGGACAATGGGATGCGAGAGAAATGATAACGGTGAGTCGGGCCTGCGTTGCATCCGCAGCGATTGTTGTTCCTGAACTCTTTCAGTTCCGCTGCACAAGCAGTTGGGCTGGGGAATCAAGCCCTGCCGCGGAACTGGATGATATGTCGTCGATCGCGCTTCGAGGGCCGGCCCGCGGGTAGCTGTTCGAATTGCATCGCGGCTTTACGCTCCGCCGCCACCTTCTGACGCAGCTCGCGGCTGGCCTCGGTTTCGCGGTAAAGCGTCCGCGCGACGGAAGCCGGTCCGCGCACTTCGCTGAGGAGCAGAACTTCGATCTCAAAATCTCCGCCGTCGTTGGTGATGCGCAACATGTCTCCAATCCGAACCTCGCGCGCAGCTTTGGCGGGTTGCCCGTTCGATTGAATCCGGCCCAGTTCGCAAGCTCGCGCAGCCAAGGATCGCGTCTTGAAGAATCGCGCTGCCCACAGCCACTTGTCCATTCGCACCGAGGTCATGATCTATTTTCCTACGAATCCCGTCTTTCCTACGAATCGCGTTGGCGTCGTTGTTTTTTCGTAGCGCATCGTCGGCATAGCAGCGCCCGATGTATTCTCTAAACATGCCGCATTCGTCTCCATCTTCGCGTCGACTTTCCGCAGATCAGGCGTTGATCCAGATCGTGGATTCTGCCTTGGCCGAGGCTGCGCGTAAGAGCGGGAAGTGGCTGGTTTGTCGTCCTGGGTGCACGCAGTGTTGTGTTGGAGTATTCGCCATCAATCAACTCGATGCTCTCCGCCTCCGCGAGGGACTTGCCGATCTTGAAGAGCGCAGTCCCCAGCGCGCGTCGCGGGTACGCGACCGCGCTCGCCAAGCGGTGACCCGCCTGGGGCGCGAGTTTCCCGGGGACCCGATCAGCGGTGTGCTCGACGAAGGAAGCGAGGCCGAAGAACGTTTTGCCGATTTTGGCAATGACGAAATCTGCCCCGCGCTCGATCCGGAAGGCGGAACGTGTGAGCTTTATGATTCGCGTCCGATGACGTGTCGCGTATTCGGTCCGCCGGTGCGTTCGGAAGAAGGCCTGGGAGCGTGCGAGCTCTGTTTTCAGGGAGCTTCCGACCAGGAAATTGCCGCCTGCGAAATGAAGCCCGATCCAGATGATCTGGAATCCACTCTGCTGGGGAAACTGGAAAAGCGCGAGGGAGTTCACGGTAATACGATTGTGGCTTTTGCCCTGGCCTCGTGGGGTTGAAAAGTCTGAATTCAACCTTTCTTTGCTTCCAGCTCAGACCAGCGAGCGTAAAGCTCGTCCACGCTTTTCTGCGCGGCTTCCAGCTCGGCGTGAAGAGTTAATAGACGCGGCCCGTCGCTGGCAACGGCTGGGTCTTCGAGCTGAGCGCGCTTGGCTTGCACCACTTCTTCGGCTTGCGCAACGCGCTCTTCGATGGTCGCGTATTCGCGAGCTTCGAGGTACGCGAGCTTCTTTCTGCCAAGAGCAGGTAACTCCGCTTGTTCAGCAAAAGCTTGTTCGGTAACAGCAACGGCGTGGGGGACGTTTCTACCATCTCCGATAACTTTTCGGGCTTCCTTGCGTTCTTCCTGCCAGGACTCCCATTGCCGGTAATCCGCAAAACTTTCCGCTTTCCCATCTCCGTCCAGACCAAGCACGATCGTCGATACGCGATCGAGCATGTAGCGATCATGCGTAACCAGCACCACCGATCCGCGAAACTCGAGCAAGCTTTGCTCGAGTATTTCCAGGGTTGGAATGTCGAGGTCATTGGTCGGCTCATCCAACAGCAGAACGTCGGCAGGCTGCAGCATGAGCTGAGCGATCAACACCCGCGCCCGCTCGCCTCCAGAAAGCCGCTCGACCGGCTGATTGAGTTGCTCACCGGTGAACAGAAATCTCGCTGCCCACGATGCCACGTGAATCACTCGATCCTGGTAAATCACCGAATCGCCTTCCGGCGCCAGGGCGCGACGCAAAGTCAACGCGGGATCGAGTTCACGGCGCTGATCGAAATACACAATCCGCAACCAATCGGCTCTACGAATCTCTCCGCTGGTCGGATTTAATTCGCCGCGCCATATCCGCAGCAAGGTTGTCTTGCCGCTGCCATTCGGGCCCACCAGGCCCACTCTCTGCCCAGCCGAGACAACAAAGTTGAGATTCGCAAAAAGCTCGCGCTCTCCGATCCGGTAAGCGACATTCTCCAATTCGATCAGTCGCTTGGTCTGGCGATCGGTGGGTGAGAAATCGATTTGAGCGGTTGCCGTGCGGGTTCGTCGATTCTGGTCGTCTAGCTCCCCCATCAACTCATTGGCCTTCCCGATGCGTGCTTTCGATTTTCTTGTGCGCGCCTTGGCCCCGCGGCGCAGCCATTCAATCTCGCTATGAACCAGGTTCTCCAGAGCCTCCTGCCGCCTTGATTGCGCGTGCAGAAAATCTTCTTTCTTCTCCAGAAACCGGCTGTAATTTGCGCGTACGCGCAACACCCCGGCGGGATAAATACGGTTGAGTTCGGCGGTTTCGGTGGCGACATTTTCGAGGAAGTAGCGATCGTGGCTTACGACTACGCAGGCAAATGCAGCCTGGGCAAGTAATTCTTCGAGCCACTCGATTCCCGCGAGATCCAGATGATTGGTAGGTTCATCCAGCAGCAAAACATCGGGTGCCTGCACCAGAGCCTGAACAATCGCCAAACGTTTTTGCCAGCCTCCGGAAAGCTGGGCCGCTTTCGGGTCGAGGTCTTCAAAGCCTGCGCGACCCAGCGTCTCGGCAATGCGATTGCCTCGCTCAGACTCCGGCACCGCAGCGCTCTTCAGCGCACCTTCGATCACTGACCGCACAGTCGCGCCAGCGTCAAATCCCGAGTCCTGCTCGACAAAGCTGAAGCTAAGGCGCTTGCGAACGGATAATTCTCCAGCGTCGGGAGTTTCAATTCCTGCCAAAATTCGCAGGAGGGTAGATTTTCCCGACCCGTTCGGACCAATCAGCCCAATGCGATCGCCTTCGGAAACCGTAAAGGAAATTTCCTGGAAGAGCGGAACTGCTCCGAAAGATTTCGTGATCCCCTGGGCATTAATGATCGGCGGCAAGGACTTGCATTCTCCCTAACATCTTGTCTGAGGTTATCAGGAAATTACTGCGGACCGGCCGATTCTGCTCAGCGCGTCACGCGCTTCAATCCATCCTGGGCACGCCGGTAACTGTGAGCCATAGCCAGGGCTGTGCGATATTCTTCCGCAGCGGCGGAGGGATCGCCTTGCCTTTCGAACAACTCCCCGAGCATGGAATGCGCCTTAAATACCGGAGCCTCTTCGACCGTGGAGGAGGCAATGTAGCGGCGAAGCAGGCGTATAGCCAACGGGGTATCGCGCCGGGTTCTCAGTAATATGCCGGCGCCATCGACCAACGCGGCAGGATGATCAAGCGGGCTGGATTCCAAAGTGCGAAGCGCACGATCCATATCGTCGAATCGACTGTTGTGACTGTAAAACCCGGCCAGATTGAGCCACGCGCGGGCGCCGCCGTGACTGACATCAATCGCGGCGCGATATTCCTGTTCCGCGGTTGCAATGTCTTTATTTTTCTCGGCGATCCGTCCTCTTACCCAATGAGCCATGGCGGGATTCAATGGCGCAATCTGTTCCGCCTCCGCACGCGCTTTGTCTTCGCCTCCACCTACAATCGCCGGAGCTTCCACATAGAACTCAGCCAAATCGGTGCGGGCTTCCCAACTGTCGGGAGCGAACTCCACCGCGCGCTCCAACTCACTGTGAACTCTTTTGGCCAAGCCGGCCGCCCTGAAAAAGCTGGTGTGATCCGCCTTCTCTCCGTAGATTCTTCCCAACCACAGGTGATACAGACCGTTGTTGGGAGCGAGCTGAGTGGCTTTCTCGCAGGAGGGAATGCCGGCGTCCCAGGCTCCAAGCTCGAACTGTGCGCGGCAAAAAAGATTATAGGAATCCGCTGTGGGAGCGTCTTGGATTTGCCGCTCGAGCACTTGCATCGCCTGATCGACACGTCCAGCGGCAAGGAGGTCTGGCGGGGATTGCCCAGCGAGGACGAAGGGAGTGAAACACAGCAATCCGATCACAAGGCGAGCTAAAAGCATGACTGGGTGAAGACGATCAGACTGCAGCATCCAGTTCATCGGTTACTGCACCACTTTGACGCGGGCACCATCTGCGAGAGGCTTCGAATCGGCCGAAGACAGCGCCACTTCGGCATTTTCCGACAGTCCGGCCGTGATCTCCACGCGCGTCAGGTTTTGCAGGGAGACTTCAACGTCCCGGCGCTTCAGCTTGCCATCCACTACCTGATAAACGTAAGGCTTCTCGTCATCCGTGTGAACCGCCTCACGCCGCAAGGTAAGTACTCCGCTGTGCTCCGCGGTAATCACAGTGACGCCCACGTTGACATTGGGCAAAAGTCGATGATCGTGGTTATCGACCGTGCAGGTGACCTCGCCCACATTGCGCGCCCCGCGAAGTTTCACGGTAGAAGGAATGGTGCTCACTGTGCCGTTCCAGATTCGCCCAGGTACGGCATCCCAGGTGACTTCGATCTTTTGTCCCGTGGCGAGGCGGCCAATGTCTGGCTCGTCGACAAAGGTACGCACGAGCATTTTTGAGAGATCGCCTTCCTGCAATAGCAAGTCTCCGGTCTGCACGTAAGCGCCCTGCTTGACGGGAAGCGCATAAACGATGCCGTCAAAGGGAGCGTGCACGCTGGATTTCTGAAGCGCATCTTCAGCCGCGTCGTAAGCGGCTTGCGCCTCAGCTCCCTGCGCCTGAACCTTGGCAACCTCCGGCTGCGAGTAACGATCTTTCTGCTTTTGTTCGAGCAGGGTAGCGTCGGCTTGCGCGCGTTGCAATTCGTCCTCCGCCTGCTTCACCTCACCGGCAGAAGCTGCGCCCTGCTGCTGCAGTCGTCGAAGGGCTTCCAGATTGCGCTGGTCTGCGTCCCTCACATTGCGCGCCTTGACCAGTTGTGAATCGAGCGTAAGCATCTCTTCGCGCGTACCGCCAGTACTAAGATCGGATTCATCCGCCAGCGCCGCTTTCATTTTCGCCTGGGCGCGTGCGGCCTGCGTGCGCAGATCGGCATCATCGAGCTGTAGAAGGAGCTGACCTTTGCGAACACGGTCTCCTTCTTTTACAAACAGGCGCTTGACTGTGGTGGGCACCGGCGAATGCGCTTCGAAATTCTGGATCGGCTCGATTTTGCCGTTGGTCGAAATCAAACTGCGGATCGGTCCGCGTTCTACCGTGATCGTTCGAACTCGCAGCGGTCCCTGGCGCGTAAAGATCGGAATGACGGCGAGAACGGCAATTACCCCAAGCGCAAGCCAGGTGCGGCCTTTGCGGGATGGCGGCCGCCCATTCGAATTATGATTTGTTGCCAACTGATTATCTTTTCAGGATGCAACAGGGACTACTGCAAGCATTAATTTACCACTCGCAGCGACGCGACAGAAGGTGCATCTCACTAGACTCGATGTGTACTTAGATGCGTCCAGAGGGCGGCGGATGCTCCGATTAGATAGTCGCGCGTACACGCCAGCGACCCGGTAAGGCTAGCCGTTACAATAGCCTAATGGCGAAACAGTCACGTTATACACCCGCCCACGCCGCCGCCGGCTTGGACATCGAGTTTCCCGAGATCGAGACCTGGCCGAACCAGTTTCCCGGTTACGAGATTGTGATCGACGATCCCGAGTTTACATCCGTTTGCCCGAAAACGGGGCTGCCCGACTTCGGTGTCATCACCCTGCGTTATGAGCCTGACGAATTATGCCTGGAACTCAAATCGTATAAAGAATATTTGCAATGCTACCGTAACCTCGGAATTTTCCAGGAGAACATCGTGAACCGCGTGCTGAAAGATGTGGTGCGATGGGCGAAGCCAGTGCGGGCCGAAGTGAAGGGCGACTTCCGTCCCCGAGGTGGGATCTCAACGACAGTGGTGGCAAGGTGGCCGCGCGCAAAGAAAAAGGAATGAGTAGTAAACGAAGACAGACACCCTCAGCCCTTGCGCGGTCTACGGCGTTGCGCGGCAAACATGCGCGGATCATAGCTCAACGGCTCGACTCCATGTACGGCCACTCTGCGGAAGTCGCGATGCTGCGGATTCAGGAGCCAGTTGTTTTCGTGCGGGGCCAGGGCTGATGGCACAACCAGGCCGCAGTGTTTGGCCTCAGCCACAAATTCATCTCCGATGCGGGCGAGTTCAGCGGGCGCCGGGGAGCGCCGCCACGAGGATGGAAGTTCATCGACGGCGACGACTTCGGAGGGCAGATCGTCGGGAAGTTCAGAGGTGACCAGAACCAGATCCGGCGGCGCGTCGGCCGCGTCAAGATGAACAAAATATTCCAGCATCGCCAGGGATTGGTGCTCGGAGGTGTACGCCAGGCGAGTACCCGGACTCGACCAGCGCCCGCCGTAACGATACGCACCTTCACCATTCAGCGGTGAGCGCGCATATGCCTTGCGCAGCACGCGATACACTCGCGTCAAGAGATGCGCCTCAGCTGATGCCACCGTAGGCGATCCGGCCCAGCACGTTTTCTACCTGACGAGCTCCCAATTCCGTGTCCATGGCGCTGATGGGAGCGGCTCCGCCCAGTGCACGATTCGCGCGCTTCAGCCAGCGCGCAGCACTCTGGCGGTTGCCGAGACTGTGCTGGGCCAGGGCGACGACTCGGGCCAGGCGGTAGAGGCGATCAGATTCGAACCGAGCCAGCCGTCCAGTGCGGCGCCTGCGCTGCAAGCTGCGGGGCGAGAGGTCCAGGGCATCGGCTAACTCCTTAAGGGTAAGACCGGAGGCCTGCATCAACTGCTCGACGACGGCTGGAGGGAAACCGCTGCGGATGGCCTCGCAAAGATCGTGCTGGCTGTTGAGGTTACGTCCCAGAACAGTTCGCCCGCCGAGTTCCTTCACCACCGCGCGCAATTCGTTTACCATTTGTCGTCTATCATAGCGACAATTGTCGCCTTTGTCAATGGATCCTGACCCGCCGGACCGCGCAGCGCAGCCTCGTGCTATATTCGCTCGACCCCGTGACTTCCGCGAAACTCCATCCGCGCACGGCGCTGATCCTACTGACCGCGCTGAACCTGTTGAATTATGTGGACCGATCTGTGCTGTTTGCGGTGCAGCCGCTGGTGCAAAGCGAGTTTCAACTCAGCAACACGCAGGTTGGCTATCTTACCAGCGCGTTCCTGCTTTTCTACATGGTGGCAGCGCCGTTCGTGGGGCCTCTGGCGGACCGCTACTCGCGCAAGTTCATCATCGTCGGTGGAGCAATCTTCTGGAGCGCTCTCACGCTGCTCACGGCCGTCACGCACACTTACGCTCAACTGCTGATTCGACATACGCTGGTCGGCATCGGGGAAGCGACCTTTGTGACGATTGCTCCCACATTTGTTGCCGATCTTTTTCCGGAGGAGAAGCGTGGGCGTATTTTAGGAGTCTTTTATCTGGCGATTCCGGTAGGCACAGCCGCAGGATATCTGCTGGGGGGAAATCTGAGTCCGCATTATGGCTGGAGATTTCCTTTCTATATCGCGGCGCTTCCGGGATTTTTTCTGGCGCTGGCCGTGCTGTTCTTGCGAGAGCCCGAGCGCGGACGCTTCGACTCGGTGAAAGAAACTCCCGAGAGAGGAACAATCATTGGGTTGGCGCGTAATCCAGCCTTCTGGACCTCGACCCTCGGCATGGCGATGATGACCTTCGCTCTCGGCGGCATACAGGTGTGGATGCCAACATTTTTGTCGCGGGCGCGAGGCTACTCCCTGGAGTCAGCGAACTTCATGTTCGGAATCATCATCGTCGTCGACGGCATTCTGGCGTCGCTGGCCGGGGGATGGCTCGGCGATTATCTGCTCCCACGCATGAAGGGCTCTTACTATTTTGTCTCGGCTGCGAGCATGGCCATGGGCGTACCTTTTATGATTGTGGCCCTATTCACGCGCGGACCGGTCATGCTTCCGGCGATTGCGGTCGCGGCTTTTTTTCTTCTCCTGAACACTTCGCCGCTGAATGCGGCGGTGATCAATTCCGTCGGTGCACACATTCGTGCCACGGCTTTGGCAGTGAATATTTTCATCTTCCACTTGCTCGGGGACGTGCCCTCGCCAACCCTGATGGGTTATGTGGCCGACAAGCGGTCGTTGCAGGCCGCTTTTATCTTGCCGGTGATCGCCATGATCGCGTCCTCTGCCATACTGTTTTACGGCATGAGATTCGCATCGTCGGTACGATTGGGAGATGCGCGCTAAAGAAGCATCCACCACGGGGGCACGGAGACACGGAGAAAATCGAAAGCCTTGCAAAAACAACTGATGCGAGGCTTTCGCAAGAGCGGTTGTCTTCTCTGTGGCCGAGCCTGCCCTGAGCGCAGTCGAAGGGTGACTCCGTGGTAGGTTTTCGGTACCGCACAAACTCTTAATGCACTACTTTCACTGGATTGCAGGCACGATTCTCGCGCTAGCCTGGTTGTCTCGCGTCATTGACGCTGCGCTCGGCATGCCCAGCGTGGCGGACGTTTCGAAGCCTGAGTGGAATCGCGGTCCAGTCGCGGCCTCCGGCAATCCTACACTCAGCAATCCCAGAGTCTCGATCATTGTGCCCGCGCGTAACGAAGAAAAAGATATCGAGCAATCGCTAACCAGTCTGCTCGCACTCGATTATGACAACTACGAGGTGATCGCGGTGAATGACCGCTCCAGGGACTGCACAGGAGAGATCATGGAGCGCGTCGCCGCTTCTGCGAAAAAACCCCTGCGCGTGATCCATCACCGGGAACTCCCATCAGGCTGGCTGGGCAAAACCCATGCCATGTGGACGGCTACGAATCAAGCAAAAGGCGACTGGCTGCTGTTTACCGATGCCGACGTGTTGTTCAAGCCGGATTCGGTGCGTCGCGCCCTGGCTTACGCGGTGGCGGAACACGCCGATCACGTCGTCTTATTCCCTGGACTGATCATGAGCCGGCCGGGCGAATACATGATGATCGCTTTTTTTCACACTCTGTTTCTGTTCGGACATCGGCCATGGAAGGTGGCTGATCCAAAGGCGCAGGACTATATCGGTGTGGGCGCATTCAACCTGATTCGCCGCAGCACATATGAAGCAGTGGGTACTTACAAAGCGTTGCGCATGGATGTGCTAGACGATATGAAACTTGGCAAAGTTGTGAAGAGCGGCGGCTTTGCGCAGCGCAATGTTTTTGGCGGCGACTTGATTTCGATTCGCTGGGCGCAGGGCGCCATGGGCATATCCGATAACTTGACTAAGAATTTCTTCGCGGTGTTGTCGTTCCAGTGGTGGCGCACGATCCTCTCGGCGTTCGCCTTGGCCTTCCTGAACCTTCTGCCCTTTCTCGGCGTGTGGCTGGCGCATGGCTGGTCGCGCTTGCCGTACGCCATCGCCCTGGCGTCGATGTTTTTAATTTACGTGGGAATGTCAAAACGGCTCAAAATTCCACCTTATTTCTTTTTGTTGCATCCGGTCAGCACCGCATTATGTATTTACACCCTGTTGCGATCCATGTTTCATGCGCTATGGAATGACGGCATCATCTGGCGCGGGACGAGGTATCCGCTGGAGGAGTTGAGGAAGGGAATGGTTTAGATGTTGAAAAGGGACGTTCTGTTCGGATTTCGTAACACACTCATGCCCGTGCAAAGGCAGTTGTACGTGATATTCCCCAATGATTGCTGCCTGTTGCACTCGATCACTGAATATAAAGTCAGTCCATCAAGGTTAGGAGCGTACCGCTCCGCAACTAATATCGGCCGTGGTGTTCGGACTTCGTAACAGCCGACACTTCGGCATTGCTATTTCTTCAGTGCGTGAGTAATACTCTCGCCGGAGACGAACACTCCCTTTCCTCTCTTTCAGGTTCCCTGAGCTAAGTCAGCCCATCTGAAGTTTCTTCCTCTTAGTATCCACTGACGAAAGGACATTTTTATGAGAAAGGCATTGTCACACGTCTGCCTTCTGTTGTTTGTTGTAACTACTATGGCTGGCCTGTCAGGCGCCCAACTGACCAAGACTGCCACGGGTAATCACTATGGGTGCCCCACCACCCTTCCTGACAACGAGACAACCTACAGCAATTGGGTGTACAAGGACGCTTCCGGGGTTAGTCACTACTTTAATGGTACCGATCTTGTGGAGTTTACGGAGACGTACATTATCAACCTGAAGATCCCTCCGGTCACCTGTGGCGTGGACCTGACAACCTCGCTGGATGCTTACTCAACTGACGGCGAATACTACCTGCAGGCAAAAGGAGCAACAGGCACGGTAACAGCGCAAAACCCGGTAATAGGGTTCGTCAATCCAAAGTACGTCGTCGTGGGTGTCACGTACGCACCACCCGGGCCGAGCAGCAACGTTACCTACACCAACAGCACTCTCGTTGGCACGACCACCACAACTACCAGTTCATTTACGAATGACCTCGGCGTGACCGTTTCGGTATCCGGCGGCATAGGTATCTGGACCATCGTCGGAGGAGCTGGAGTGAAAATGACCGACACCGATGCAACGGACTATATTCAGGGATCAAACAGCTCTTCGACAGTTACGATGAGCAAACAAACCGGGGTATCGTACAAGACTAGCGGTACGGGGAATGCTTTTTCGCCCGTGAACCATGATTACGACACGATCTGGCTGTGGCTTAACCCATTGTTTATCTACACAGTCTATCCGGGCACGACGAAAGTCCAGTGGAACGGGTACGGTTATGACCCCAAGGACCCGTCCGGCACGGAAGGACTGGACATCTTCGGCGTCCAGGTGGGGTACCTAAACGGCGATTTCGGAGCCGATCCGAGTATCACCACAATTCTCGCACGCGGCTGGGTAACAACAAACGAGCCGGGAATGATCTGGCCGACCGGGCAGGGACCAGGACTTACTAGCACAGACATTGCCAACGTACTGGCCGCCGATCCTTTTTCGAGCGCGTCGTATACCTTGCCGACACTCCTGCCGTCAACAACCGCTGACGGGCGTTTCACCCAAGAGGCCTACCCTCCTAATCCTATCGAATACGCCCAAGCCGGCCTTGGAAATGGTGGAGGTCTCACAACTACGTATAACGCCGTATACGTCAACACCGAAAGTGTGGCCCAAGGGACCACCAATACGTTCAAGCAGGCAGTCGGCACAGAGTTGGCGTTTAGCGGCGGTACTTGGTTCAACACGTGGACCCTCGACATCAAGACGACGGACACCCTCACATGGACGAACACCTGGCTAAACACGCTTACAACCACTAACACTCTGACAGACGCGCTCTCGGTGACGGGACCGGGTTGTCCTCAAACTTCGCCACCCTGCGTTCCGGCGTACGCGGGGCCGGGTCAGTTCGTCGCGTTCCAAGACAATCAGTATGGGACATTCATGTTCTACCCGGCGAACTGATCGCCAACAGCATCGTATAGAAGTCGTGCCGCCATGCAAGCGGTAGCATGGCGGCATTGTTTTTGCCGCGACACCGTTGGCAGGCAACACTTAGTCGATCTCGAGATCAGAAACCTTGTCCATACGCGCCCCTGTTCACTAGGGCGGCTCTTGGCTAGCATCCGCTTCGTTACCATAGGTTCCAGAAGTTGCGGGGGTGGCTTTCGTCTTCGCAGGCTTTTTGGTGGGACGCATTCTGCCGGCGCTGTAGTGGCCTTGCTTCTCCACGTCGTAGTTCTTGGGCAGGGGCGGAATGAGAGTTGAGCCGCCGGAAAGCTGGCTCACTCGGTTCAACACAATCTCGGCTCTTCCATTGTAAAGTTTTACCGGTCCCCGAATTTCGATTACGCGTCCGGCAAGGCGGCGCACATCGCCTACATCTTTGAGATCGGAAGGGAAGACCACCACCGTGAACGGGCAGGTCATCTGATCTTCGCAGAAGTCTACGAAGTGCACTCCTTTCGCGCCGGCTTTTACACGCAAGACCTTTCCGGTAACGCACTTGGTTTCGCCGACGTGCTGGCTGGCCTCACGAATTGGCACACAATCGGAAGCCCCGAATAGGGGGATAGCCGATGCGAAGAACAGACAAAGCATCGGCCATTTGCGGAAAGCTGAGGAACACTGATCCAAAAAACACTGATCTGAAGAACACTGATGGCAGAGCATGAGATTCTCTTCCGGAAGGCAGTAAAACTGTGTCCCGTGAACTCCTTCAGTCATGTGTTGCTGCGGCGACCGCAGGGGTTACGTGATTCCTGCAAAGGCGATTGGAATTTGTCGCGCCTTCGGCTGTTCGCTGATCATGTACCCGCCGCACCCCTCATAGCAGATTGAACACATCTCTTGCGAGACGATCACTCGGTACAGCCTTGACTCAACCCAAATCCAAAAGTATTTCTTCATGGTTTCCACTGCTCGCTTACATCTTACGGCTGGAAACTACGCAGAACAGCGGAGGGCACGGATTTCTTTGGCCGATTTTCCCGGAATGGAAGCAACGATGGCTTGCCCCGCAAGGCGCGGCGAGGCAGGGAGTACAAAAGGAAGAATGTCGAGGGACCGGACGGGCCAGTCCCCGGTTCAGGCGCCACCGACATCAAATGGCGGGGGCTATTTGAAGCCCTTGACCGCGGCGGCTTCGTCGTCTTTCACGTCGAAGACGGTATACAGTTTGGTGATCTGCAGCAGGTCGTGCACCTTCTTGGTGAGGTGGAGTAATTTAAGTTCGCCGCCCTGGTTCTTGGTCGTGGTAAAGGCGCTCACCAGTTCGCCGATACCGGAGCTGTCAATGTAATTCACTTCGCCGAGGTTCAAGATAATCTTCTTGTTGCCTTTGGATAGCAGGTCGCGGACGGTGTCGCGCATCATGACGCTGCCTTCGCCGAGAGTGATGCGGCCGCTGCAGTCCACGATGGTGACTCCATCAACCTGCCGAGTGCTGAGTTTCATGCTCACTGAGACCCCTCCTTGCCGCCCCCGGATGGCCCGTGGACGTGCTTGATCAATTTCACTTCTGTCCCTGTCTGAGACGGGCGGATTTCCACCACGTCCATGAAGGAACGCATAAGAAAAATGCCGCGTCCCGAAGTCTTGAGCAGATTTTCCGGCGCCAGAGGGTTCGGAATCTCGCTCAAGTTAATACCTTTTCCCTCATCGCGAATGGTGATAACCAAATCTTCGGGGGTGCGTTCGAAGGCCAGGATCACTTTTTTGTCCGGGGCATATCCATTGCCGTGCAGGACGGCGTTCACAGCGCCCTCGCGCACCGCCATCGAAATCTGCATGACCTCGTCTTCCGCGAAACCCAATTCGGTTGCAATGCGGGTGGCTTTCTCTTCCGCATTGTCCACGGTGTCCAGAGTGGAATCGAGCGTGTAGGAGACGGTTTGCTCCATGGCCGAAAAATACGTGTTAGACCCGCACCTTTTTACCTCGAAATTACCGCCAGGGCTCGCCGCTGCCCGTATTCGGCGGATGCGGTAGTTTGCCTGTCGAAGCAGGGAATTGTCAACGCGAGACAGACGCCAGGCACTTACGATATTGGCGGGAATGGTGACGGTCACCATAACCGCACTGGTAATGATCGGCTCGATTCCTTGGCCGGTTTTCCATGGGCGGACAGCCGTCGATACTCCTGTTCGCCGCGGGAATTCTGTTTGTGTAGGGTTCGGCGGTCGCCAAGCTCGGCGGCACTGCTGCTCCTTCCGGCAGTGGTTCGCTGGCAGGTGCGCGGCAGTTCATCGTCTCCCCACCCCCCGCCGGGTATAGCCCCCTTAGTTCCTGAGCTGCTATGCAGGCTTCGTCAGGGCCGCCGAGCGGTTCGGCACGGCTGAAAGCAGGTAAAACAACACGGCAAGTACCAGCAGGTAGTTGAATCCGACCACGAGGGAAAGTGACTCGCACAGGCCGCCAAGGATAGCCCCTGCAATGTTAGACCCAAAATCAACGTCCGGTTGAGAACTGTCTCGAAAAAGTGTACCGAATACGATGCCCGCAAAGAAGATTGGCACGAACACCACCACGCAAGAAACAGCTACCTCTTCCCAGCCAGGCAATGCTAGGAACTTGCTCATCGGCACTGCAATGTTAATAGCCAGCGACGAAACCAATAGCAAGTAATAAGGCCAAAGTTTCCTGGGTTTCAACGCCAGCACGAATAGGTTGCTAGCCAGAATCATCACAAGAATGGCGAAGAAGACAACCGAATTGACCAGCCAGGTTGAACCGAACAGCAAAGCCATGTGCACGACACTCTTCGTTTCCAGAAGCATGAATCCAGCTCCGAGAAAGAACATCCTCCAATTAGGCCGCACGCGGCGCACTGGAGAGAACGTGTAGATCATTGCCAATGAAAGCGCGGCAATCAGCACTATGCTACGGAGATTAAGGCCAGGGATAAGCTTTCCGCGTAGATAGAGGAAAGGCCAATCATCGCTGGGCAATTGACCGATGCCGAGGGTGTCAATTGTGGAGGGAGATATCCTGTTCCAGTCAGAAGTTGTTAAACCCGCGACCGGAGGGGGCTCTAGCCCGAAACCGTTAAGAGATGCATTCACAGTCGGCCTGCTGTTCACCCAAAACGACTGATGTTGTGCGAACTGCTGACGTATCGCCGACAAGCTGGGAGAATTTACGCCAGACAAAATCAAATTCAGTCGACCGAACTCTTGGTCTTCAGGATGAATCGAAGCCACGTATGGCAGGGATATAACCACCGGCTCCGTGCCGAATACCTCCGCGGACATTCTCTCGATGCGTCCTACAATCCATCCTTGTCGGAAAAAGTTGTACACGGCAAACACACCGCCCGGTCGGAGTCGTGTCTTAATGTCTTCGAACGCTTCTCTGGTAAAGAGAAAGCTCTCTAGGCGCAGGTTCGAATACCCCGAATGGAGCACAAGAGAATCGACCAGAGCGTAGATTACGAGGTCGTAGTTCTGGCGGGTTTTTCGAACGAAACTGCGCCCGTCATCAATATGGACACTCACCCGAGGATCGTCGTAGGGAAGATTGGGGTGCTCGGCGCGGCCGAGGGCATAAATCGCAGGGTCGATCTCGACGGCATCCACGTGTTTCGCACCGTAGGCTAGCGCGGCACTCACGTCGTTTCCCGAACCCGCACCGATGATCAGCACATTTTCGAAAGGTAAGCCGCCGGAGTCACGGTTTAATAAATGCGGTAGGCTATAAGCTGATCCGGCTTCCCGGGTCTGCACCATCTGCTGATGGCCAATATTATTCGTGGTGATCAGTTTTGATTGTGGGGTATACGTGATCTTGTAGTAGGGTGACCATATTAGTGGGCGGAAACGGTGGTCGGCGGTTTGATATGGCGATCCGAGCGTGACGTTATAACTCACAAAGCCCATGATGACGAGCACGGCGAGACCGCAATATAGCTGCACCAGCGTCCGTCGTTTTATGAAGTAAAGCCAAAACGCCAACACAACAGCGAACCAGAGCATCGGCGTCGTCCATAAATACGATCCGACAGCGAAAATTGCGATGCCGGCCAAGCTCCCGAGGATATTGCTGATGTACGCGCGTAGCCGATCCGGCGCTTGATTGAACGCCCGTCCCATTACCTGCCCTAAACCGAGGAAAACGAAAGCGAGCAGCGCAAAGAAAACTGCCGCCAGCAGATCGAGTGGTACTACGAACTTCGATAGATCCCTGGCACGAAACTCAGTGCCGAAATACACTTGTTGAGGCGATCCCTGCCCCCCCACGTCTATCATCACGCGGCCATAACGGTTGTAAACCAATAAGACCCCACAGGCCAGCACAACCGCCGCCAAGAATAGTGGCATTACTCTGCCCAGCCAATCCCGGCCTCTCGATGCTGACAAGCACCCGACCGACATGCCGAGGAACGTCGCTAGGAGAACGATGTTGGTAAAAAAGGTGAGATATACAACCATGCTCCCGAACCAACGAATACAAGCCAGTTCGAAAAAAAGAATGAGAAAACTGATCAAAAACAGGTCCACGTAAGGGTACTGGGCCTGCACTACCGTCTGCCTGGAATTCAGCGAAGCTGTCATAATATTTATTTATTTTCCTTCCAGCGCTGCGATCAATCTTGCTCCAATCTGGGATACATCCGGCGGACGATTCGGAAGCTTTTAAGGAGCCAGTCGTCATTTCGTCGCCGCGGTCAGGCGCGGTGGCAGGAGACTTTGACCAAGACGCAAACCAAACCTCTTCCTAGCCATGCAGTGGCACAACTACTCGGGAATGTAGTGGCTCACTTTAAGGCCTAGGATCTCGGTTTCTAACGGGTCCAGGCCTGCTCTTCCTCCGCCGCACGATTTCAACGACGACAGCAAGCGGGATCTGGCATTTCTCGTCCTAGTCTCTTCTACCCCTGTCATAGCGCTCGGCGGTACCCGGGCTTTTCGGGTTCGGGCCGAGTGTATCACGTTAAAGTTGTGCGCCCCAGTGAAGATGAATAAACTGCGAACCAGGCCGCCAAGTGGGCATACATGCTGGCAATCAAGTTCGCGGAGTAGTAGCCATTCTTGCGTTGCGCTTGCGGGCTTCAATGTCCGGTGAGAGCTAACTTTCCAGCCCGCCTGAACGAAATCCCAGCTACACGGCGGGAGCGAATCAGATTCGTTTCGGTCACATTCAATTCTTCGATTGCCTGCGAGTACTATGGGGGGGTGACGAGTAGCCTGCCGTTATAATTTCTTTCGTGAGCACAGCCGTACGTAACAAAATCAAGCATTTCCTGAAACGCGTAATCATCATTGCCCTTTCGTCCGCGCTGGGCATAACTCTGCTCGCCTACGCCGTGGACTACGTCCTCTTCCGCTATCGCGTTTCAACCAATCGCCAGCCCTTCGGACAATTCACCGTCTCGAGCTACGAAGCGGTGCCGCAGAAAAGTGGCAAGACCCAATTCATCTTCAATCCTCCGGAGGCGCAAACCTGCGCGAATGCGCTCTTTCCGCACGACGGGTACATCCCTTGCTGGTACTTACAGCGCCATACGGAGCCGCGCACGGATATTTGACTAACTGTATTTAACTATGCCCATCTAACTGCGTGCTCGATTTCCACCACTGGTTGATTTCAACCACTCCAAACCCCTTGTCCTGAGCGGCTTGCGGGGCATCGTCGCAGGCCTTTCAATCATCTAACCCAATAACGATCAAGATGATGTAAGTGATAAGTGAATTGGTAAGGAGGAGAGCTTTTATGAGGCTGTTACAGGTGCAAGGATTAGCAAGCTTGTTCCTGGCAGCGCTTCTATCTGTGCCCGCGTCGGCAAATACCGCGAGCTCAAATTCAGCTGTGCCGGGAACTTTAAATTATGTCGAGGGGCAGGCGTACATTGCGGACCAGCCTGTCGACCACAACTCGATCGGAAAGACGACCGTGGAGGTTGGACAGTCCCTCATTACGCAAACCGGAAAGGCCGAGATTCTATTGACTCCCGGCGTGTTCCTGCGTGAGGGGGACAACACTTCGGTCAGGATGATATCGGCTGGCCTTGCGAATACAGAGTTGAGCGTTACCCAGGGTCATGCCATGGTGGAAGTGGACCAGATTTATCCGGAGAACGATCTTCGCGTGATCGAGGGGAATGCAACCGCCACGATTCTGAAGCCTGGATTGTACGACTTTGATTTGCAACAGAATCGAATGCGCGTCTTCGATGGCGAAGCCGTGGTGCAGGAAGGTGACAAGCATATCAAGTTGAAAGCTGGACACGAGCTGACCGTGGCCGCCAATGCGCCAGAGAAAGCGGAGAAGTTCGACAAGAAAGTCCTAAGTGGCGACGACCTCTATCGCTGGAGCAGTTTGCGGTCCGATTATGTGGCCGAAGCGAACGTAGACGGAGCGCGAATTGTGGTCGCCGACGGCTGGTACGGCGCTGGCTTCTGGGGCTCGGGATGGGGTTGGGGTCCAGGTTGGGGTTGGGGTGGATGGTACTGGGATCCCTGGTTCTCCGCATTCACCTTCATACCCGAGGGCGGAATCTTCTACAGCCCGTTTGGCTGGGGATTCTACTCGCCGGGTCTGGTACATCGGGCTCCATTTTACGGCGGACATTTCTCCCATACGTTTAACGCGGCGAATGTTCGCGCCTGGGGTCCGGGAACGCATTACGCAACCAGTAGCGGTTATGCACACGGTGTCTACACTGGAGCTGGTGCGGAGCGTGGAGCCTTCCACTCTGGGCCGATGACGGCCTCGCGTGGCGGATCCGGCGGAGGATCGCACGGCAGTGAAGGCGGATTCCATGGCGGCGATGGTGGTTTCCACGGTGGTGGCGGCGGAGGGCACGGCCGATAACAAGAAATAAATAAAACAACCGCAAGCGGGACGCCGAAATGCGTCCCGCTTTTTTGTGTCTGGCTTCGGCTACAATTGTCTTCACCCCCAAGAGTTAAAACAAGCAAGAGATAAAACAAACTTTCAGCCAGGACTAACAAAATGAAAGAAACTCCACAGCAATACACGCAGCGAGTAGTCGGTTACTCTGAAGGCAAGAAGCCCTTGGCAGTGCAGGCCGCGACGGCGAAGAAGCTTGAGCGCCTGATTAAGGGTGTGCCCTCGAGCAAACTGCGCAAGAGACCGGCACCGGACACGTGGTCTGTCAGCGAAATATTGGCGCACCTTGCCGACGCAGAGATCGTGGGCGGCTTCCGCATGCGGCTCATACTCGGCGCGCCTGGCGCTCCGATCATGGCTTTCGACCAGGATGCCTGGTTAGTTAGCGGGCACTACCACAAGCGCGATCCACGTAAGTCGCTCGCACAGTTTCGTGCAGTTCGCGAAGCCAATCTGGAACTGCTCAAGTCTCTGACGGCGGAGCAGTGGAAGCACTATGGAATGCACTCCGAGCGTGGGCAGGAGACGATTGAACACATCGTCCGCATGTTCGCCGGCCACGACATCAACCACCTGCAGCAGGTCGAGCGCATTCTCGGGAAGTAGAAAGGCTTCAGCCAGCAGCCTTCATCAATTCGCTCAGCTTGTCCAAATCCTGTGCGCTCGCGTCGCCGATAACAAAATAGCGGAGGCCATTGTGGCTCCAGCTGCGCGTGTTAAACGACAGGGCGTTTTGCACCGAGTCGGGTGTTTGCAGGTTCCCGACGGCGCGGTCCTGGAAAATGAAAACTGAAATCTGGTGCTGCCGCACGCGGAAAATCAATTCCGCCCCTGGCGCTTGATTTAAGTAACTTACCTTGGCGCCCACCAGCACAAACGGTGAATCCTGCAACTCGGGTAGGTTGAACGTAAACGGAATCCTGCCCGCAAACCAGGGCTTTACGGTATGCCGGTCGGAAGAAACGACATCAACCGGATTTGAACTCGCCAGCGTTGCCACGTGCAGGTCCGCTAACTCGCTCACGAACTGTTGCTCGCTTCTGCGGCTGCGATTCGCTGTAAGGAGAAGTGCGCCGGCAATTACCAACGCTACTGCCGTTGCCAGCACAGGAAGCCTGAACCAGTTCCTCCACGCCGGCGGCCGCGCCGCGATGCTCTGTTGAATGCGCGCCCGAAAGGCAGGATCGGGCGTAAATCTTTGGCCGGCAGTTTGGCACCAGATGCTTCTGCTGCAGCCTGCTCAAGCTCTCCGCCGCACAAGCGGAGCATCCGCGCAAATGCTCGCTCAACGCCCGGGCCTCGCTCGCGGGAAGCTCGCCATCGAGATAAGCGTCGAGTTTTTCAATCCAAGTGTCGCACGCCATGAATTTAACCCTTCGTCTGACTCCCCTGCTTTTTCCGAACCGCAGTCCGCAGGGCCTGCCGTGCGCGGGATAAACGTGACATCACCGTGCCAATCGGAATGCTAAGAGTGGCGGAAATTTCCTGATACGACATCTCTTCGACTTCACACAGTAGCAGCACCTCACGATACGCGACCGGCAGTTGCTCCATCGCCTTCTGCACGAGTTCCAAATCCGATCGCTGCAGCAGGATGCTTTCAGGCGTTTCCTTGACTGTGGGAAGGGCTTCCGTTTCGCCATCAAGATCGAGCGGCACGGTCGCAGTGGCTTGCAGCCCGGTGCGCGAGGTGAGGAACGCGTTGCGCAGGATTCGGTAAATCCAGGCGCGGAAGTTTGTTCCCGGCTGGAATGAAGAAAATCCTTTCAGGGCCTTGGCGTAAGTCTCCTGCACAAGATCCTCGGCTTCTTGCCGGTCATGGGTCAGCCAGCAGGCAAAGTTATAGAGCCGGTCGAAATGGGGCATGGCGAGTTGTTCGAACGCCCCCGATGACAGGCTCTCTTGCGACACGCACACAAGAGTAAACCAGCGGGGAAGCGTTTTATTCCCGCCGCGCCACAAATATTTCTCTTTTTATTCCTGGAATAAAAACCAGCGGACGGTGCTCGAGGCAGGAAAAATATTCAGGTCCAAAGTCCTCGACACCGACGAGAGCTTTAGTTTCCCACCAACCACACCTGGCCACGTAGTGGTCGAGTAGAAGGTGAGTCCGCTTGACGGTTGCCTTAGCTTCAGGAAAATGCCTTCACCGTGCCGGTGTCTTCGCCACTCCCTCTCGCCTCGGTCTTCGCCAATTCCGGTCTCTTTTTATCGGGAACGGGTCTGCTGACAGCTTGCGTAAGCTGGGTCATCAGAGTTCGAAGATCTTCATCGCCAGTGTCCAAAACCTTCCGAATTTCCGCGCTGGCCTTCATCGCCTGGTCGTAGGCATTCCGAGCTTTGGAAAGAAGCGGAAGATGCTCCATAAATGCGGTGGCAGTTTTAGTGAACTCATTCACCGCTTCTGAGTACGCTGCCATGTTTGCCGGGTACGCTGCCATACTTGCCGGCATCGATGGCTGCTGACGAATGTCACCCAGAACTCTTTGCGGCCCGAGGCTGGATCGCCCTTTTTCGGAATCGCTGTTAGGGGGAACCGCCATGGTTCCTTCGTCTGCAGCCCGAGAGGGCGACTCAGCCGTCTGATTCGAGCCAAACGTATGGTTTGTGTTCATCGCATCGTCCTGCTTCTTCCACATTCGCTTTTGCTCCTTTGCAGTCAGGCTTTTTGCGCGGTCGGATCCTTTGCCGGCTTGCAATTTGCGTGAGTTAACTAATTCGATGGTCGTCCGCTTTCAAAGTTTGCAAGGGAAATGCCATTCAGGGCAAAAACACAGCAACATAAAAAAGGGGGAGGGAGTGGGATGTTCGAAGCCTCTTTTAGAATGTGCAAGTTGAAGACCGATAAACTGGAATGGGAGAAGTGAGTAAATGTCTGGGGTGAAGTGAAGAATGTCTGGATGGCTGTCTGGGAAAACTTTCTTACCGGAAAGTAAATTCCCCCTAGAAAGCATTTTGTCGGCATGAACTGACTGCCCGGTTCATCGGAGAGTCGACTAATATACTGGCTGGCACAAACGCTCGCCATGTCGTCGTAAATCAGAGACGATTGTCGAGCCCGTGGAGAAAGATCTTGGTCGAAGCCGCAAAAAACCTCTTCCTGATTCTGAGTGCGCTCTTTCCCATCGTTGACCCGCTGGCCGGAAGCCCGATCTTTCTGGCGATGACCAGTGAATACTCGCGCTCTACGCGGAAAGCCCTGTCTCTGCGAATTGCGATGGATAGTTTCTTCCTGCTGGTCGGGTCGTACTTCATTGGGACGCATATCCTCTCTTTCTTTGGCATTTCACTGCCCGTAGTTCAGGTCGGCGGAGGGCTGATCGTGATCTCCACTGGCTGGGCGCTGCTGAAGCAGGGCAATCGCGATGATCGAAAGGACATGCAACAGAATATTCCGCCGGAGGATCCCTTCCGGAACGCTTTTTATCCTTTGACCTTGCCCCTGACAGTCGGCCCCGGATCGATTTCCGTCGCCATCACGCTGGGCGCGAATGCTCCGTACCATCAAGGGTTTCATCTCTTAGGTATTTTGACAGCGATTGTTGGGTCGGCTCTGCTCGCGGCCAGTATCTATCTCTGCTACGGATACGCCGACCGTCTTGGCCACGTGGTTGGACCAACGGGTATGGCGGTGATCATGAAACTTACATCTTTTCTCCTCGTCTGTATCGGGGTGCAGATTCTGTGGAATGGCGCCAAACTCCTGTTGGCCTCGGTGCCCTTTCAGGTACGGTGAGCGGCGCAGCGGCAGACGTAAATGCGATTGGAGCGATGTCTTATCGAAGTGCCCCCACTACCTGCACTTGCGTGAAGGTGCAAATTCCCGCGGCTTCATGTATTTTCAATGTTCAAGCAGCATTGGCGGCCGTCCTAAGGCATCCTTTGGCCTACGGCGTTCGGCAGGCATCGCGGAGGGGGCCTGCATGAAACTGAGGTTGGTTGTCCTTGTGTTGTTACAACAAATGCTGTTGCTGGGCGTTTGCATTGTCCTGAACAGTTGCCAATCGCCGCGGACCGCGGGCCCCTCGATCGAGTTCAGCAAAATTCCGCCGGCGGCGCAGGGCGGTCGAGAGAGAGTGGATAGTATTGCGGGGCGTGTCGTCAGCGCTCGCCCGGGCCAGCAGATCGTTATATACGCGAAAAGCGGGCCTTGGTGGCTGCAGCCCTGGCCTGACCGGCCCTTCATTCCGATTCAAAATGATTCCACGTGGAGCACGGACACTCACCTTGGATATGAGTACGCCGCGCTGTTAGTCGATCCCGGCTATCACCCACCCCCAACCCTGGATGTGGCTCCCACCCAAGGTGGTCCTGTAGTCCTGGTAAAGATTGTAAAAGGTGTTGGTACCCTGCCTCCATTTCCTACCGTGCCCCTTCATTTCAGCGGATACGATTGGAATATTCAGACCGTGTCCGCGATTCGGGGCGGGTTGAACAATCTCTACGATGCGGACAATGCCTGGACGGACGCGGGCGGAGCCTTGCACCTGCGCATCATTAAGAAAGGCGATAAATGGACTTGTGCCCACCTGATTCTGACGCGCAGTTTAGGCTACGGAACCTACGTTTTCGTGGTGCGCGACGCTTCTCATCTGGAGCCCGCTGTCGTTCTAAGTATGCATACTTTCGATCCGGGAGGAGGAGACCAGCACTACCGCGAAATGGACGTTGAAATCAGTCACTGGGGCGATGGAGCAAGCAAGGAGAATGCCCAGTACGGCATCCAGCCCTTTTACGTTCCGGGAAATATAGCGCAGTTTACCGAGCCTTCTGGAACTCTCACGCACTCGATGCTGTGGCAACCGGGAAGAGCAAGCTTCAAGACGGTTCGCGGTTCTTCGATGCGCGCCGGGGCGCCCGTGGTCTCCGAGCACGTCTTCATCTCCGGAGTACCTTCTCCCGGCCAGGAGTTGCTCGAATTTATGCTTTACATCGTGGCGAGCGATAACAATCCGATCCAAAAAGGCGCTGAGGTTGTCGTTGAGAAATTCGAATATCTTCCTTGATCGACGTCCGGAAAAGCGCTGGCTCTCTAAATGGGCCGTTGCCGCATTCGCCCTGGTGTATTTTGCCGCAGCTGCATACGCAGTCGATCCGCACCGAATGATCTCACAATATTCGCGGGACCGATGGGGAGACCGGAGTGGATTCCCCGGCGGTTCTGTGTCGGCCATCGCTCAAACGGCTGACGGCTACCTTTGGATCGGTACGGAGAAGGGTCTCATTCGATTCGACGGACTGAACTTCCGGACATTTCCGCAAGCGACCCCCGAGTCGTTTCCAATCGGTCCAGTCCAGGGACTGGTAGCGGACGCAGCGTCAAATCTCTGGATCCTGCTGCAAAGCACAAAGATTTTGCGCTTCCACGACGGAAAGTTTGAACTGGGCAGGGATGAGGCGGAATTTGGCATCACCGCGATCGGTAGGCGAAGTAACGGTAGCGTTCTTTTTTCTTCGCTTGCCTATGGCACTCTCACCTACAACGGGCATGGATTTGAAATTCTCGCCTCTCCAGGCGGCGAGCAACCCGCTTCCAGTGCGGCCGCAATCGCTGCAGGGAATGACGAACTTTCAAGCCGCTTTGCCTGGGCCACTAGCGTCGCTGCTCACCGTGTCGCCGAGCCTAACTCCTCTGTTGTCTCGATGGCGGAAACTACCGACGGAAAGCTTTGGTTGGGCACGGGAGACCGCGGTCTTTTCTACATGACCGGCGGCCTCGTTACAGCTGTAGGCAAAGGAGCCCACGTTCGTAAGGTTACATGCTTACTCCCAATGGAGAACGGGGAGTTGTGGGTCGGAACCGATAAAGGCGTTATGCAGTGGAACGGGACGCAACTTACGCAGACCGAAGTGCCCTCCGCTCTCCGCCGCGTTCCAGTTCGCGTCATGATCCGCGACCGCGACTCGAACATCTGGGTAGGCACTGCCCAACGACTGATTCGCGTCAGTGGAAACGAAGTCTCCTTTGATGAGGACAGTCGCGCCGAACCGGTCACCACGCTTTTCGAAGATCGAGAAGGGAACCTGTGGGTAGGACGTCCGTCGAGCATTGAGCGTCTGCGCGATAGTGCCTTCGTTACCTATTCGGTAGCGACCGCACAGTCGGAAAGTAGCGGGCCGGTTTACGTCGATCCGCAAGGGCGCGCATGGTTCGCCCCTTTCGATGGCGGGTTGCACTGGCTGAAAGCTGAAAAGACCGGGAGCGTGTCGAACGACGGGTTGAGTCAGGATGTGGTCTACTCAATCGCGGGCAGCAAAAACGAACTCTGGATTGGAAGACAACGAGGAGGACTGACGCATGTGCTATATGGTCCCGGCTCGGTTACCACAAAAACTTATACGCCAGCGGATGGCCTCGCGGAGAGCAGTGTTTACGCTGTGCATGAAAGTCGCGATGGTGCAGTCTGGGCGGGGACGCTGAGCGCAGGGGTTAGCGAATTCAGAAACGGCCATTTCACAACGTATACGACTGCGAACGGTTTAGCGTCTAATACAATCTCGTCGATCGCGGAGGGCGATGACGGAACAATCTGGTTTGGCACGCCGAAGGGGCTTAGTGGATTGGCGAAAGGCGGTTGGCGAACCTTTACGACGGCCGCCGGTTTACCCTCGGATGATGTTAACTGCCTTCTGCAGGATTCGACGGGAGTGCTATGGATCGGAACTGCCGATGGCCTCGCATTCCTCAGCAAAGGAAGCATCCATGTGCCTCACGGAGCGCCTGATTGGCTACGCGAACCGATGTTCGGAGTCGCCGAGGATCGAGGCGGATGGCTGTGGATTGCAACGGCCAGTCGCATACTGCAGGTGAAACGCTCCAGCTTGATAATCGACTCACTGCGAGACGCAGATGTACGGGAATATGGGCTGGACGACGGATTGCACGGCACTGAGGGCGTCAAGCGGCACCGATCGGTTGTGGAAGGTCCAAAGGGATACGTTTGGTTCTCTACGAATCGCGGACTTTCTGTCGTTAACCCTTCGCGTGCGACAGTAAATCCCGCTCCGGCTCTGATTCACATTGAAGCAGTTTTGGCGGATGGCGCACCTCTCGACTTTCGCGGACCCATCCGCGTCTCCACCCGGCAGCAAAGGACAACGTTTCGATTCGTCGGGCTCAGCCTCGCTCGTGCCGGGCGCGTCCGCTACCGCTACTGGCTGGAAGGTTTTGATAAGCGTTGGAGCGAGCCGACTGCGACGGCGGAAGCCAGCTACGCCAACCTGCCCGCAGGTTCGTACAGGTTCCGGGTTATCGCCTCTAACAGCGACGGGCTGTGGAATGGTTCGGAGGCTGCCGTTCCCTTTGAAGTAGCGCCAACCGTCTGGCAAACGTGGTGGTTTCGGTTGGCCTTGGTGTTGTGTGTCGCACTTGCCGCTCTGGCGGCGTATCGGCTGCGCATGCACGAGTTAACCCGCGTTCTCAACGTTCGCTTTGAGGAGAGGCTTGCCGAACGAACCCGCATCGCTCAGGACTTGCACGATACATTACTGCAGGGTGTTCTCAGTGCGTCGATGCAGCTTCATGTCGCAATGGACCAGTTGCCCGACCACGCTCCGGCGCGGAAAACTATGACCCGGGTTTTGGAAATCATGAGCCAGGTCGTCGACGAAGGCCGCAACACGCTTCGGGGATTGCGGTCACCGGTTAAGAACGCGCATGATCTGAAAAGTTCATTCTCACGAATCCCGCAAGAGTTGGGAGCGTTGGAAAGCATTGACTTCCGCGTGGTTGTGGATGGACCGTCCACTCCGTTGCGGCCCGCCATCCGTGATGATATTTATGGCATCGGCCGGGAAGCTTTAGTCAACGCGTTTCGCCATTCACGCGCGAACAAAATCGAGATGGAGCTCGAATACGCTGCCGACCACCTGCGCGTTCTCGTGCGCGATGACGGCTGCGGGATTGACCCCCAGGTGCTTCGGTTTGGCCGTGACGGGCACTGGGGAATGTCGGGGATGCGAGAGCGCGCGGAGAGAATTGGCGGGAAGCTCACGGTTTGGAGTCGCAGTGGAGGCGGAACGGAAGTCGACCTTCGTATCCCCGGTGCGATTGCTTTCGAGTCCCGTCCGGCCACGGCAGCGTCTAAATGGCTGCGACGTTTTCGGCGAAACGGACACGCTGCCTGAACGACCCTCCAAAGGCGGGTGGGATGAATGAGCGAACTTTCAAAAATCCGAATCCTCAGTGTTGATGATCATCCGCTGATGCACGAAGGGATTGCGACAGTTATCAGGAACCAACCCGATATGCTGCTCGCTGCAGAGGCAACCACCGGCCTGCAAGCCATCCAGAAGTTTCGGGATATCAAGCCCGACGTGACGCTTATGGACCTGCGCCTTCCCGACATGAGCGGTATCGATTCCATGATCGCGATCCGCGCCGAGTCCCCGCAAGCCCGGATCATCATTCTGACCAGCTTTGGAGGCGACGTAGAGATTCAGCGCGCTCTCGAAGCCGGTGCTCGCGCTTATGTGCTCAAGAGCATGCCTCCGAAAGAACTCGTGGACGTGATCCGCCAGGTGCATGCAGGCAAGCGGCGAATCCCGCCCGAGATTGCCGCGCATCTAGCCGAGCACTTCACCGACGAGTCCCTCACTGGCCGGGAGATCGAGGTTCTCCAGCAGATTGCCGGGGGCAACCGCAACCGTGACATTGCCGAAAAACTCTTCATCACGGAAGAGACCGTCAAAGTACACATCAAGCACATCATGGAAAAACTCGGCGCCTCCGACCGAACCCAGGCGGTCACCATTGGGGTTCGCCGGGGAATTATTCAGCTTTAGGCCTGTCTTCGAATACTTCATCCGATACCTCAAAGGTGTTACGAAAAGATTCCAAGCACTAGGGATTCGCGGAGTCGGCGAAGCCTTTACTCTAGCCGTGCTTAGCGCGCGGGCGGCTGCGACTTAAATGTTTTCGACATTTCCACACGGATGGCCTGCGGCGGCTCTTTTGCTTTTGCGAGCGGCCGCTGGACTTGTGCTCATTATTCAAGGAGTCTCCTCCTTTGGAAGTAAACACGAATCGGGGTTTCCGTTTCTGGGCGTCGCTTTACTTACCACTACAGTTGGCGCTTTGCTCTTGATTGGGTTTCTAACTCGATTCGCAGCCGCCTTGGCGGTGTTGGCCGTGGCGGGCAGCATGTTTTTGTGGTTCCCAGCTCCCAGCGTCGGATTGTTTGAAACCGGATTGTTCGAAACCAGGATAATTGCGGGTTTAGTCGTCGTGATCGCGGTCGCTGTCGTTTGCCTCGGCCCGGGGGCGTTTTCCGTCGATGCCCGGCTATTCGGTCGACGGGAAATCATCATCCCCAAGAATCGGGATGACCGCGAGAGCTAAGGACTTCCATTTCATTGCCTTACGTTACAAGTTCCCACTAGAGTGCCCCAAGTTTGTCCCAGAGCGAACGCCGCTGAATCGCCAAAAACAAGTTGCCCTACCACCAATGTGGTATCCACAGCCCAGTCTTCGGTGGTAGCAAAAAAACACTGTATGGCGTGATGCGCTCTCCGCTGTGAGGTTGCAAAGTGTTGGTGACAAAGATCAGCAGATAGATAGCACAGAGAGGATTCATTATGGACAGTATCAACAATCCGTTAGCTGAATTGAGCCCGTGCGTCAGGATTTTCATAGAGTCGTTGCTTGCCGAAGCCGAAGCGATCGATTCGGGAAGGCCGGCGAACCTGGATTTATCCAATCGCGATTCATCCAATCGCGATTCATCCAATCAGCGGTCGTCCAATCCACGCGCTCGCCGTGATGTTCTCGCGAGCGGAGTGCCGCTCGTCGCGACTGGCTTCGCTTATCACAACGGTCCGTGCACTCCAGCCAAAATCTAAAGCGCCCACTTCATGCCCCGGTCCGCGTCCTTGCTATCCTTGCGAGGAACGAAGGGAAGAGCACTATGAACAATCGACTGTCAGTCTCCGGGGTAGAGTTAAATCGTCGGCAATGGCTGAAACTCCGCATCGCTTCCGCCGCTGCAGTCCCACCACCAGACACGATGCTCAATGCGCAATCCGCGCCGCCAACCTGCGACTGATCCACCAGACAGCTCTAAAAGCGATTTCGCCGTCATGGGCACGAAAGTGTACGGTAGGTATTACGAAGCAACGAAAAGCTGAGTAGTACGAAGAAGACGAACAATCGAATCGCATTGCGTTGTTCAGGAGATCAGAATGAAGAACCGTTGCATATTTTGCTTGGCTGTCACGCTGTCGACAATGTTCCTCGGCCTGCCAGTAGCGGTAACCCAGGCTAAGTCCTCACCCGCCACAATCGCTTCGCACAGCGCGAAAGTCGACGGAATCGAATTGCACTACCTGACAGCAGGTCATGGTCCGGCAGTGATCCTGCTGCACGGTTACACGCAAACATCACACATGTGGAGACCCATCATCCCTCTTCTTGCTGACAAATTTACCGTGATCACGCCCGACCTGCCGGGAATCGGCGACTCGGAGATTCCGAAAGATGGATTGGATATGAAGACCGCTGCTATCCGCATCCACGCGCTGGTGAAATCACTCGGGATCGAGAAGGCGCGCGTGGTCGGACACGACATTGGGCTGATGGTGGCCTATGCGTACGCCGCGCAATTTCCCATGGAGACCGAAAAGCTCATCGTAATGGATGCCTTTCTGCCCGGCGTGCCCGGTTGGAAGGACGTTTACAACAATCCTGGCATCTGGCATTTTCGCTTCAACGGGCCAACGCCGGAAGCCCTGGTTCGCGGACGCGAGCGAATTTATTTCGATTACTTCTGGAACGACTTCGCTGCCGATAAAATGCGCTCGCTTCCGGAAGCTGACCGCGCGGCTTACACGGCGGCCTATGCGCGGCCGGGCCGCATGCGTGCAGGCTGGGCCTACTTCGTTTCATTTCAGCAGGCAGCCAGGGACTTCGCACAACTCTCTCAGAAAAAATTGACCATGCCCGTGCTTGCGATTGGCGGCGAGAAGGCCAACGGTCAAGTACTCGGAGAGCAGATGAAGATAGTGGCGACGAATGCGACGATGATCGTCCTGAAAAATACCGGACACTGGGTGCTTGAGGAGAATCCAAAAGAAACGATTGATGCGCTGATGAAGTTTCTGTGATGGACGTTGCCTTCGATAGCCTAATATCAACGATTAGAAAGCGACCGTAACGAAGAGGCGTTCACATGCGCAAACGGATTTTGATTGTACTTGCTTTTCTGGTGGGAAACTCCGCAGCATCCGGACCGTCTCTTTCGCAGATGCGCATGACTCCCGCCGAGATCCTGAGTGGGCCGGCAGGGGACAGCCAGATTGGCAGCTCGAAGGTCGCCGGAGTGCATACCAAAGTGCTATTCGGCGATCCCTCGAAAGCCGGGTTCTATTCAATCTTGTTGTTCGTCCCCGCGCACACAACAATCCAGGCGCATTCGCACCGCGATGATCGCATGGCGACCGTTGTCACCGGCGAGTGGCACTTCGGATACGGCACGCAGTTCGATGAGAATTTGCTGAAGACGCTTCCGCCGGGTAGTGTGTATTCCGAGCCGGCCGGCGCCGACCACTTTGCCCGCACTGGCGACACATCTGTGATCGTCCAGGTATGCGGATATGGTCCGACTGACACGCGTTATTTTGATCCGAAGAACGATCCGGCACACTCGAATTAAGCGTGAATTTTGTCGGTTGCGCAGCCAAGGTGGAATACTCGTGGGCGAGGACGTCCACATTACAGTCGACCTGGAGTTCATTAATGCGTAGCCGTTGTACGCACGGCACCTGGTTGGAGTAAATGGCGATCGTGTAAGAAGTGGACCCAGTCAATTGACCGATACCTCCGCAAAAAAGTTGACTCAACAGGGCGCGTCGAGTTTGTGGCGGCCTCTAAGGCTGCCAACGTTCCGCAATCTCTTGGTGGCCGATGTTGTTTCCGACATCGGCGCGTTCATGCAGAACGTCGGCGCTGCTTGGTTGATGGTCTCGCTGCATGCCGGTCCGGCTCTCGTCGCGCTCACACAGACCGCGTCGTCCCTGCCGTATTTTCTGCTGGCTCTTCCCGCAGGTTCTGCGGGAGATATCTTCGATCGCCGCAAGCTGATTCTCGCCACCGAAACCTGGATGGCGGCCGTGGCTCTGCTGATCTCAGTCTTAACCATCAGCGGTTTCATGTCGCCCTGGCTGCTGCTGCTGTTGACGTTTGCGCTCTCCGCGGGAGATGCCTTCGAAACCCCAACCTGGCGCGCCGTTCTACCCGAACTGGTGCCGAAGGAGGATCTCGCGGCCGCATCGGCGCTGAACGGTATCGAATTCAATCTTGCCCGCGCAGTTGGGCCTGCGCTCGGGGGGATCGTCATCGCTGCCGCCGGAGTCGCGATGGCATTTGTGGCGAACTTCTTCTCGTTCTTCGGAGTCATTCTGCTGGTTGCAAAGTGGAAGAGACCGGTTCGCAAGCGCACCGCACCGCCCGAAACATTGACAGGAGCCACAGTCGCGGCCATCCGCTACGTCAGCCACTCCCCGGCGATCCTCAATGTGGTGCTTCGGACCGGCGCAGTCATGTTTTTCTCCAGCGCGCTCTTTGCGCTATTGCCAACGGTCGCTCGCAGCTTGAATGACGGCGCAATCGGTTACGGTCTCTTGCTGGGATGCTTCGGCGCAGGTGCCATTGGCGGTGCGTTGATCATGCAGTGGGCCCGCGCAAGATGGTCATTGGAAATTATTGTCTCTGCGGGTGTAGCGACCCTGGGGGTGGTGACTGTAGCCATGAGTGCTCTTCACACGTTGAAAGCGCTCGCTCCCATCATGGTGATCGGCGGTGCCGCGTGGGTTACCTTCATCTCACTGATCAGCGCCCTGGTGCAGAATCTGGCGCCCGATTGGGTGCGGGCACGCGTCCTCGCAATCTTCATCCTGGTTTATCAGGGAGCGTTTGCTCTCGGAAGCGCCGTCTGGGGTGCCATCGCCCAGCGATCAAGCATAGAGATTGCTGTCGTCGCCGCCGGGATTGGAACACTCGCAACCACCACCTTCGCCCTTTTCGCCAAGCTTCCCGACTCGACGGCCGATCTCACTCCGTGGAACCACTGGCGCATGCCTGTGGTTGTCGACGAGAGTGAGTCCTACCTTAGCCAGGGTCCTGTGCTGGTTACGGTCGAGTACTTTGTCATTGCAGAACGGAAAGCAGAATTCCTCGAGTCGATCCACGAATACGAGCGAATACGACTTCGTGACGGAGCATATCGTTGGGGAGTCTTCCGTGACATCGAAGTCGCGGAGCGCTATCTGGAGATATTCCTGGTGCATTCCTTGGCAGAACATCTGCGTCAACACGAGCGCATGACTCAGTCGGACCGCGATCTGGAGCAACGCCTGGGGAGTTATCTCGCCAAAAGCCCCTCAGTGCGTCACCTAATCTATGAGCACTCAACAGAAACTTAGCGTCTTGAACATTAGTGTCTTGAACAATGGAAGCTTCAGTTTCACCGAGCGATTTTCCTAGTATCGCGTCCCGCAAGTTCGTTGAATTTGTTTTGAAAGGGCGCAATTTTAGATGCGCCGAAAAGATGTCATGGATTCAGCGGCTTTAGCCGCTGAGGGTGAGAAGTAGTTGTAGCACGAATTTACGGGACAGCACACTGGCGGCCCATGGTAAACGTGGCTTTCATTCTGCTGCGAGCAGGATGAAGATGTCGGAACGAGGATTGGGCGGTATCGATCTGGACTATTTCCGGCTTGCTGACAATTCGTTCAGGATGGCAAAATTGAATGTTGACTCGTTGTTTCAAAACGCTCTTTAGCATAAGGAGCTTAAGTCGAGATTTTCATACCGCGCGAGGCGCAATTCACAGCGATTGACGTTCGCGGGTGCGGGGAGTCGGATCGAGAACAACGGTGAATTATGAGCAGACTCGCTAACAAAGTAGCAATCGTAACGGGCGCGTCCAAAGGCATAGGAGCTGGGATTGCAACAGCGTTTGCCGCTGAGGGCGCGCGCGTGTGCGTGAACTATTCCTCCGACCGGGAAGGCGCCGAACGCGTTGCTCAGGCGATCACCGGCAACGGGGGCAAGGCAATCGCGGTCGGGGCCGATGTGTCCAAGGCCGCAGACGTCGCGCGGTTATTCAGAGAAGTGGATTCTGCGTTCGGAAGACTGGACGTCTTGGTCAACAACGCTGGAGTATTCCGCTTCGGCGCTCTGGCGGAGATCACCGAAGAGAGCTTTCACCTCCACTACAACATCAACGTTCTCGGGGTGATTCTCACGGTGCAGGAGGCGATCAAGCGGTTCGGGTCCGCCGGCTGTAGCATCATCAATCTCAGCTCTATCGTCGGCTCGCATCCGGTGCCCGGAGCCTTGCTGTACGCTTCCACGAAAGGCGCCATCGAAAACTTGACCAGGGGATTGGCGCTCGAACTCGCGCCGCGCAAGGTACGTGTCAACGCCATCGCCCCCGGTCACACAGAAACCGAAGGCAATGTAGCCGCGGGAACCTTTGAGGGTGGTGCAGGCGCCGCTCTGGCTGCGAAGACGCCACTCGGCCGGCTGGGTCGCGTCATGGATATCGCACCCCTGGCAGTGTTCCTGGCATCAGACGAATCAGCCTGGATCACCGGCGAGGTCATTCGTGCCGCAGGCGGCCTCGTTGTCGCCACTTGAGTGCATGTGCTGATCTCGCAATAACAACGCTGCAACACAGAAAGGAAAATACGATGCAATTTCAGAGTGACTATTTCAATGCTTATAACAACCTAAAGCTGACACGAGATGACAAAGGCGTGCTGGTTGCTGAAGTCCACACCAACGGCGGGCCCTGCATTATGACCGCGCAATCTCACACGGAATTTGTCGATGGCTTCTACCGGATTTCGCAGGATCGCGCGAACAAGATCGTAATCCTTACGGGCGCCGGTGGGGACTTCATTACGGATGTCGATTGGTCCTCCTTCGGCAACGCCGCCGATCCCGGCGTCTGGAGCCAGGTTCACGACGAAGGTGTTCAGGTGCTGGAAAATATCGCCAACATACGCGTGCCGGTCATCGCAGCAATCGAGGGACGCGCCCACGTGCATTCAGACTACGCGCTACTTGCCAGTGTAATTGTGGCGGCAGAGGGCGCGACTTTCCAGGATGTGGCCCACTTCTCCCAGGGCGTTGCGCCCGGCGACGGAATTTTCACCACCTGGAGTTATCGCGCGGGAGCGGGGCGGGCGGAGGCGTTCCTGCTCAACCCACAACCGATCACGGCTCGTACCGCGCACGAATGGGGAGTGGTTGCCGAGGTTGTGCCGAATGGTAAGGCGCTGGCCCGAGCACGGGAATTGGCCAAGTTGTACTTGAAGGCTCCCGAAGTGACCCGCCGCAATACGCGCGTACATTTCATTCAACCGTTGAAAGAGCGCATTGTCCGGGAAGTCGGCTATGGACTGTCGCTCGAGGGAGCGTCAGCCGCTGACTTGGTGAAATCAATGCAAGCAAAACGTGAGCCTGTCGCTCAGAAAGAAAAAGTCGCATAAAGCCACCGAAAGTACCGGACGTTAGGTACTTGAAGAAGACGCAGTCCGAAGAATTTGATCTGGTGATTCTCGCGGGTGCGCGGGCTCAGACGAAAACGTTCCCAATTCTTGCCCCCAGGAATTAGGGAACGTTCCGTCTGTCCCCGCAATTCTCATGGTTTCGAGAATTTCCGATACGCATTCCTTTTCCAGTTCGCTAACTTCAGCATGAGCAGCTGGCCAAACTCCAAACCCAGAGTGAGCCCGATGCGAGCTTGTTCTCGTTCCGGGACACCCGGATGAGAACCCGCCGAGAGCGTCCCCCAAGCCGAATTGAAGGCGGCCTTTTCATCATTCGTGAGAAATCCCACTTGTGCTAGATAGTCGATCCGATTGCTCGTTCCTCCAGGTAGCTTCGTCGTGTGCTTACCATGTGCTGCCGTCTCGGTGCTGATTCCGTCGATCAGAGACTGAATGACGTTCCTTGATTCGCCCAACGATGGATGATCCTTTCCATCCGCATATAGCAACTGTGCATCTTGAATGTGTCTCAGCACGACATCTGGATTCGGAATGCCACAATTGTTAACCAAAGAGCTTAGCCGGTCTGCTTCTTGTTGAACGCTAACCGGACCTTCAAGTGGAATTAGTTTAAGCTTGGCTGTATCCACGTCGAAGCCGTCCAACTGAATTGATCGCATTAGTGAGTCGCTCGACGCGAAAGTGCATGCGAAGGCGGCGAGCTTTTGAATGAAATATTCCCCTAGCACCTTTGCACGTTCCGGTTCTAGAAATCGTTGCTCTGGAATGATGGTCTCTCCCGGTGTAGCGTAAGTGCTGTTTGAGTAGAAAAAAGCGCCTCTCCTGAGACTCACGAGGACTGAACTCCAATCCCACATAAGCTGACTTTGTACCTGAATCACAAACCAATCGGGAAAGTTGTTCGCGTACAGCTCGTCCGAGTTAGCGCGATGGTTCTGGGAAAGAACTTTCTTGATTTCGATGATTGTCCGCTGTGACACCTGCGTCATCGCAACATTCTAGCGCGAGTGCTGCGCGCGCTCTTGGGGAATATAATCACCACTGATGAGCGACGATAGGCGCACGCTCGTAGAATTGGCGAAGCTGCGAGAAGTGGGATTTGCAGAATCTGCAGCTAGAGGGGCTACTCTGCGGGAGCGGACTCTTGCGAAGCTGCTAGGTGGTTTGTGGCATACCACCCACCCCGATCGGTTCGATGCAATCTTGAAGAGCGGCGCGATACTGCCGGAACCTAATATTCCAAACAACGAGCGATGGGGAGCGCTAGCAGATCGGGAACACCTGCCATATGTTCGCTTCCTCGGCGGTGTCAGCCTTTTTGAGTTCGAGGGGTTTGACCCTGAGCCCTACCGTGAGCGATGCCCATCGTCGTGTTGGGCATACTTCGTTCCGTTTCACTCCATGTGGGAGAGAGCAGTTTGGATCGAAATTGACCGATCCAAAATGGTACCTCCTACCTACATCTCCGGTTCCGAGTTGCTGAATAAATGGAGAACGGAAGGTGCTTACGGACACAACTTCATGCCCGAGATCGAAGCCGCATACTTAGGGCCTTTGCCGCGAGCCGCGTTCAAGCGAGCTTTTCTAGTCTGCAAAGAAAGTGCCGGGATCACAGAACTCGCCGTTTAAGTCCCGTAGGAAATGAATGGACAGACAGAGCGTTTCCCGGAAGATACGGGAACGAAGATACGGGAAGATACGGGCACAGACGGGACGTTCACCTAATTTTGACTGCCGAGCGCCCCAGGTTCAGAATGAACCTGTCGCTCAGAAAGGAAAAATCGCATGAAGCGCGCCGAAAACATCTCATCTCCACAGGTCCTTAAGAAGACGCAGCCGGAAGAATTTGATCTGGTGATTCTCGGTGGCGGCACGGGCTCGACCATCGCTGCGTGGACGTTTGCTGGCGAAGGCAAGCGCGTGGCAGTCGTCGATCGCAAATACATCGGCGGGTCCTGTCCGAACATCGCGTGCCTTCCGAGCAAGAACATTATCCACAGCGCGAAAGTTGTGGACTACTTTCGGCGAAGCAAGGAATTCGGAATAACATGCGACGGCTTCGCCATCGACATGGCGGGCGTGCGCGAACGCAAGCGCAAGATGGTGCGCGGCCTGAACGAGATGTATATGGAAAACTACCGGAAGACGGGCGCCGAATTCATATTGGGCACCGGACGGTTCGTTGCTCCGAGAACCGTGGAAGTCACGCTCGCCGATGGGACCACACGTCAACTGCGGGGCGCGAATGTGATCGTTAGTACGGGCACGCGTGCCGCGCTGGAGGCAATTCCTGGCCTCGCGGAAGCGCAGCCGCTCACGCATATCGAGGCTCTTGAACTCGATGAAATTCCTGAACACCTGCTTGTTGTCGGCAGTGGCTACATCGGAGTGGAGCTTTCGCAGGCGATGCGCCGCTTCGGCAGCGAGGTGACGATGATCGATCGCAGCGGGCTCATGTCCAAAGAAGACCCGGACGTATGCGAGGCACTTCGCAGCCTGCTCGCAGATGAAGGCATCGACATCCTTCTGAATGCACGGATCAAGCAAGTGTCGGGCAAATCCGGCGACTCGGTGAGTGTTGTCGTCGAGCAGAATGGAATTGAGAAAATCCTAAAGGGTAGTCATGTGTTGGTCGCCACAGGCCGCAATCCAAACACCGAAGGACTTGGCCTGGAACTGGCCGGCGTTGAACTCACCGACCGGGGATACATCAAGGTCAACGAGCGGCTGCAGACCACCGCGCCCGGCGTCTGGGCGATCGGCGAGGTCGCAGGCAGCCCACAATTCACGCACATCAGCATCGACGATTTCCGCGTAGTCCATTCCAATTTAACCCATGCCAATTTAACCGGCGGCAACCGTGTGACCACGGGGAGGCAAGTCCCATATTGTTTGTTTACCGATCCCGAACTTGCTCGCATCGGCCTGAGTGAAACAGAAGCGCAGGCTCAAGGGATCGCGTATCGCCTGTTCAAGGTCCCAATGGAAACCAACCTGCGCGCACGCACGCTTGCGGAGACCCGCGGGTTCGTGAAGGCCCTCGTGGAGGCTGATAGCGATCGCATCCTCGGGTTCACGGCCTTCGCTGTCGGCGCCGGCGAGATCATGGCTGCCGTCCAGATTGCGATGATCGCAGGGCTGCCCTACACGGCGCTGCGCGATGCGGTCCTGACTCACCCAACACTGGTCGAAGGTCTCTCATCTCTGTTCTCATCCGCGGCGTCAGCGCACAACGTTGTCGAGACAGGAGGAACCCAGAGCTCCGCCGCATGAGGCGAACTGGCATGAGGTGAACTACAACAACTGCGCTTGGTCGCGCCTTGAACCCGGCTTGTTCAAGCCCGTGCGCGCATCCCTCTCACTGCGAAAGTGCTGGCAAGCACCTTGCTTCATGGATCACACGTAATCGAAAAGGGTCATGAAACCGAAGTCCATGTGCAGCTGCTGGTGACAGTGGAATAGCGTCAATCCTGGGTTGTTCGCGACGAAGTCGATTTCGGCCTCCTGGTAGCCACCCAGCATCACCACATCTTTCAAGATTCCCGATGTTGTCTTTCCGGCCAGGCGCGTGAGTTCAAAACTATGCCGGTGCAGATGGATGGGGTGGATGTCATCACTGGCATTGCGCATGTGAATGCGATAGCGCTTGCCTTCCTTCAAATGAAAGGAGGCGGGAACCATTTCGTTGCTCATCGGATAAGCCACACAGTTGATCGTCCACCGGTTGAAGCCGTCGTCGGCGGCATTGTCCTTGGCAAAGATCATTTCGAAGGTTTCGTCTGGAGGATCAGCGTTTGCACCGGGCTTCGCAAAGATTCCGTAGTTCCAGCGATGCGGTGGAGGCGCAATCCATTCCGCCTTGCCCTTGGCTCCTGCGTATTCGACAACAATTCCCATGCCGTGCTGACGATCATCATCCGCCAAATCGCCCATGATCCAGATTCCAGGATGCTTCATTTCAACAATGGCAGCGACGCGCTCTGCGGTTCCTAGCCATAGCACTGGAACCTTCGCCGGGTTTGGCACTGGATTTCCGTCGAGCGCCACCACCTGGAAGGAATGACCGGGCAAGGCAAGACTGCGTATCTCGGTCGCGCTTCCATTCAATACATGGAACAGAACGCGTTCGCCCTGCTTCGCGCGGATGGGGTCTCCGTGGTGCAGCATCCGGCCATTGATCGTAAAAGAGCCATAGCCGACCTCGTATCCGTGGGGCATGCCCTTGGCGAGAGAAGCCTTCATGGCCGACTCGCCTTGCTCTTCGAGCGCTTTAACCTTGCTTGGGGGCAGGAAGTTCTGGTCCATGTCTCCGCCACGGCTGAAAGTCGGCTCGAACTCCTTTAGCACGAGGAAGACCTCGCGATCATAGTTGCCGGGCTCATGCCTGGGCTCGATGTACACAGGACCAACCTCACCGCCGTACTGTCCGGCGTAAAGATTCGATCCAGCTCGATTGTGCGTGTGATAGAAACGAAATCCTGCAGGACGCGGAGTAAACACGATCCTGCGTTTACCATGTACCGGAATAAAGGGTGTACCCTCCTCAGCAGCTCCATCAACGTCAACCGGCACCACCTGACCGTGCCAATGCAGTTGTTCCGGCACATCCGTATCGTTGAACACATCCACAGTGGCCTCCTGGCCCTCCTTGAAGCGAAGCAGCGGGCCGGGAAATTGGCCGTTGTACGTGGTCACGGAAATGATCCGCTTGGGCGCGATCTCAACTGGAGAGGTTTTGATTCGCAGCGTGTAGTCAGGAGAACCTGACTTCGGTGAGTTGTTTCCCTGTCTTGAAATGCCGGATTCAGCGATGACAGAACCGTCGGGCAGGAGAACCGCTGCAGTTGTTAGACCCGCCGTTTTTAGAAACCGGCGTCTGGATTCGGATAGCTCCATCATCAAACCTCCCTGTCTTCGCTAATTGGGGCCGAGTAGGCGTTGCGTCAAGAGACCAACTACCGCGACCCACTGAAATCAGAAAAAATCGTTCAGCAGAACATAGGCGCGAGTTCTTGGTTGGCCTTCGGCGTGTACGGGCAACGCAACAGTGATAACGGTTGGCCCCCTTGCCATGTTCAGCGCATCTCGGCACCATTCAGCGACCGGACCGCCGGTCTTCCGGCGTCTCCCAATCGTCCCTGCGATTCGATGTTTCGGGGCGAGAGTATCTGCACGGTAATCGCGACGGCAGGAATCACGTATGCGAACGTTACCCAGACCCACATCAGTGCGCCCGCACATTCCTGGTCCTGAAGAGGCGCCATACCGAACAGTCGAGGTTTAGACAGGTAAAAGGGGTAGACAACCCGGTTACAAAACACGAGGAATGCGGAAAGAACGTCGCAAGGCAGAGTCGCCAGGAAGAGGTAGAGGGCCATGGACCATCGAGGCGACTTTGTTGCGCCCGGCGGAGATTGCACGATGGGCCACCAGAACAAGAGGCCGGCAAGCAGAAATGACACATCCTCCAGAACATGCGCCCAATGAAAGCGCATGCCTAACTGAAACGCGAAGGGAAGATGCCATCCGATTACGGCAGCCGTTCCCGCCAGCCAACAGAAGGCAGGATGCACAAGACAGCGCTCGAGCCACCGTGCCGGCGCACTGGCCGGAGGAAGATGGTTCTTAATAAAGAGCTTCGGTACTCCGCACACGAGCGGAAAGAGGGGCGCTCCCGCCAGGATTAGCGGAGCAGCGACTGTCATCAGCATAAGGTGCTTCAGCATGTGCATCGTGAGGGACTGATGATCGAGGGAGGCAAGTGGAGAACCCACGACAGTCCACACTGAGACGAGACCACCAATAAATGCTGCGAGACGCCAGCCGGGGATCAGTTGTGGGAAAGCATTTCGAAGGGCGAACCAGCCGCGTAAATAAACTAACGCCGTGACCACCACCAGCGCGGACGTCATCACGAGCGGAAGGGACATTGACTGTATCTGGGCATGGGGCGCGGACGTGGCTGGATTTAGCGTGACGATGCCTCGCTTGCACCGAGCGCCACTGCTTGAGAAGCATTGCGTGCAGGTTTTTGATTTGCCGGATGCAGGGTTTCCAGAAATGCCACCAGCGCAGTTGTTTCTGCTGGGCTGAGATTTTTGCCGTAAGCCGGCATATTTCCTCCGCCCTGAATGACCTGGCGAATCAGTTGATCTTCGGTAAGGCGGAGCGCGACTGCATCGAGGGCCGGCCCACGGTGACCTCCCTGATCATCCAGCGAATGACAGTTGTGACATTGCTTGACCTGAAACACAAGCGCACCATGGCGCTCCAATGCCGTGCGGCCATTTAGGAATTCACCGGGAATCGGCACACTGCTCCAGGCATCCATCGCCGGACTCCAAGGCGTGTGCTCAGCTAACTGGGTTAGCGTGCCGAGGGCCACTGCGACCAGCAGAATCGTGAGCACAGCAATTGGCCTGCGCTTCCAACTTTTCTCACCTTCGCCTGCGATAAATGGAAGCGCCAAAAGGAAAACGATGCCGATGGCTGGACCAATCAACAGAATGGGAGTTTCGGCTGAGGGCGGCAGAAAAGAGAGGAGGGCATACAGCCACAAAAAAAAGAAGTCTGGACGCGGTGCGGTCTGAATAATCCTCGGATCCGGCTGGCCGCTCGGGCCAAAAGGACCAAAATGAACCGCGCAAACTGCAATTGCAAGAAGTATGAAGCCGGAGAAGAAAATGTCTTTCCACACCGCCTCCGGCACGAACGGTATGCCATCTTTGCGTGTGAGTTCGTGATACTCCTGAATATACGTGGCGCGGCGCACGATGCGCCCCGGCATGGGCCACTCGTTGATCCCGAGTTTCAGCACCATCAGCAGATGCACACCGACGAAAGCAATCAGCAGTCCCGGAATGACAAAAACATGCAGCGCGAAGAATCGCGAAAGCGTCGCTCCGGCAATGATCGGGCCGCCGAGCATCAGGTTCACCGCCCAGGGCCCGATCAGTGGAACGCGGCTCGCGATCGAGGCTCCGATTCCTAGTCCCCAGTAGGCATCCTGATCAAAACGCAAAACCTGGCCGGAAAAGGCCATGCCGAGCGTCACGAGCAGGAGAAAGACGCCAACGATCCAGGTGAGTTCTCTGGGAAATTTGTAGGCTCCAAAGAGGAACACCTGCACCATGTGAATCAAGACAATCGCGACCATGAAGTTCGAGCCCCAGCCGTGCAGAGCGCGGATGAACCAACCGAGAGCGATGCCATGATTGAGCGTTTGCAGACTGTTCCACGCTTCTCCTGCGGAGGGTACGTAGATCAGCGCAAGCAATATGCCCGTGACAATCTGGAGCATGAAACAGGTGAGTGCAGCGCTGCCAAAGACGTAGAACCAGCTGGCGGTCTCACGCGGCACCCGGTGCTCGGCGGTTTCGCGAATCGGCGTGCCAAGCTGCAGCCGCAGATCGAACCACTCGCCGATTTGTTGGATCAGGCGCATGTGGTTTTGCCTCCGGCCTTATTTGCTACGGGCTGACCGGGGGTAGGCATCTCGCCAGCCTTGATCAGAAGTTTTCCTTCTTCGATTTTGTAGTGGTACTGAAACAAGCCGCGTTCCGGAGGGCCGGAGGCACGCGAACCATCCTGGTAGTAAGCGCCACCATGGCAGGGGCACATGAAGAGGTTCGATTGAGCAAACCAGCGGACGGGGCATCCAAGGTGCGCACAGTTGATGGCGAAAACTTGGAACTTTTGACCGTCGATGTTTCGAACCCAGCATGGGACGTCGCCGGTCTCGCCGTCCCACACATTGACCACGGGATTCTTGTACGTGGCGAGACGAGTCTGGCCGGCAGGAAACTGTTCCAGGCCGCCCAGGGAAAGCCACGACTCGTAACCGGTCTTCTTTTCGCGAATCACAGGCGAAAGGAGATAGCGCACGATAGGGACGGCCAGGAAGACCCCGACGACACCGTTAAGGAACATGCCGACCTTCACAAGAGCTGCGCGTCGGGAAATTCCGTTCTCCGTACTCATCGAAGTCCTCCATTGGCCGGGTTCGTCGAAGCAGTCGGATACGGTTGGCCGGGGAACTTTGGCCGTTGGTTCGATAGCCACGCCACCACATCCGAAATATCCTGTGGCGACATGGGCCGGCCTTCGACGTCGCCGCGCCAGTCCGGTGCGCCCAACTCGGGCCGGCCTGCAATCACGATGGTTCGAAGTTGTTGATCACTTGTCAGAGCAAGGTAAGAGCCATCGACAATCGAACTGGCCTTGGTTCCTCCGCGACCGTCCGCCCCATGACAAGAGGAGCAGTATGTTCGATATGCATCGGCGCCGCGTTGCGGATCGCCCGGAGATTGCGCTGCATAGGGCGGCGGAGTTTGATTGCCGAGAGCACCGGGCTTCGCCCATGATCGGATCCCGCTTACAATCGCGTCGATCTGCTTGTCGGTGAGCATTCCGCCCGCACTCTGCGCAAAGGCCGGCATCGGGGTGCCAGGCACTCCTTTCGCCGCGGTGTGACGAATCACGGTGTCATCTGCAATGGCGAGAAACGCCGGATTAGCCAAAGACATAGCTGCCCCGCCACTGCCTTCCAGGCCGTGGCAGCCTGCGCAGTTCTGGCCGTAGAGCACATCAAAGTTAACAATTTGATCGGGCGGAACAACCGCTGAGTCTTGCGCAGGGCGGCCGGATGAACCACTACACGCGACACACGCCGCAACGGCAAGCATTGCAAGCATGGAGCCGACGAAGGGGCAGTTCATCACTGGGGCTCTCCTCCGCTCGTGTCATCCTCATCGATGCGTCCGAGGACTTCAAACCCTGCTCGAACAGCAAAGGGAATGTGCTGCCGTGTTGGTGTACGTTGTTGTCGCGAGACTACGATGCCAGCGACAATTCCAAACCCCACCTGGGAAAAAAGGAACCACAGCCAGTCGATCTGCTGGTTAAGTTGCGGATCGATGAGTTCGACAAAGCTGTGAATTAAGCCCGACCAAAGAATGGGTGCAATCAAGCCACCCAGAACAATCGGATGCCGCGGAAGCATCGGCAGTGTCGCGCCGTAAAGAAGTCCAACGCTTAGGGAAACGAGCAAGTGGAGGGCACTCGCGATGAGGAGGGAATCCCATTGAAACACCCCGATCTGCGCCAGCGGATGCCTGCCGGGAAAAAATCCAGCGGCGAGGACATTGATCGCATACCACATGCCGCGCCCGCTGATAATTCCGTACATGACCGCCAGAACCGCCATGGCGACGCCTCCTGCCACGCCACCCTTTACGCCCGCTCTGACTGGGTAAACCTCCAGGGGCAATCGCGCCCGATGCAGTTCCTCTGTCATCCACTCGACTGCCGCTACTCGTGGACGATTCGTGCTGACTGGCAGAGTTGTCTCGATCGCGGAGACGGATTCATGCTTCTCATGCGGCAACACATCGCGGAACCACCCGATACCTCCGCTCATTGCCAGGATCGCTCCGAGGAGACTCACCGATGAACTGGTGACCAAACCGGCAAAAACCAAAGTCAAGCCAAAGGCCAGAATGATCGGCCATGCCGTAGGGGCGGGCATTTCGATTATTTTCGTCGGGCGGTCGGTTCTTGCGAATGTGTCTGTGTTCACTTTGTTTTCCATCTCATCGTCCAATCACGTAAACGACGGTGAAGACCACGATCCAAACTGCGTCCACGAAGTGCCAATAAAGAGACAGGACGTCGATGCGCTCGGCGTGCTCCGTCTTGACCACTCCAAAGATCGTGAAAGCCATTACGGTGCTCAGCGCTAAGAGGCCAACAATTACGTGAAAGCCGTGCAGCCCGACTAGCGAGTAATAGGTGGTTCCGAACAAATTGGTCGTGATTGTCAATCCGTCCTTGTAAATGAGGCGCTGCCATTCTGAAGCGGTTCCGTAAAGGAAGATCGCGCCGAGGATGATCGTCAAAAACCACCGCGCAGCAAAACTTCGTACTTTACCCCCACGAAGACTCTTGGCCGCGAAGTGAATCGATAGGCTGCTCGAAAGTAAACAAACGGTGTAAAGAATCGGCGGCGAGAGAACTTCCGAGGGCACGGGTCCCGATAGACTCTTGCCGATATAAAAGAGATAAGCGACGACAAAAATTGTAAAGATGGCAGACTCGGCTCCGATCAGAGCATACATTCCAACTGGTCCACGTGAGGGAAGCTTCCACTCGAGTTCTGGCACCAGTGTCGCGGGTGTCGCATTCATCACGCCTGCTCCTTTACTCGTACTTCCAGTCCGGATCGTCCGGATGCTTGAGGTCCCAGAGCGGACGGCGGCTCTGGACGCTTGGGATGGTGTAGAAGTTGTATGCGGGCGGCGGCGAGTTGGTGGACCATTCGAGCGTCCACGCATCCCACGGATCGTTTCCAGCGGGTTTGCCGCGGAAGTAGGACCAGATAAGATTTCCCAGGAAGACCAAAATCCCCGCGGCCTGGAAGAAAACTCCAATGGTCACGATGAGGTTCCACGTATCCCAACCCCGCCCCGGTTCATAGGTGTAGATCCTTCGCGGCATGCCAAGCAATCCAGGGATATGCATGAAGTCGAAGGTCATGTGGAAGCCGACTATGAAAAGCCAGAAATGCAATTTGCCGAGTGCCTCGCTGTACATCTTCCCCGACATCTTCGGGAACCAGTAGTAAAAGGCGCCGAAAAGACAGAAGAGGATGCCGCCCACGATTACGTAATGAAAATGCGCCACCACGAAATACGAGTTCCCCAAGTGCCAGTCGAAGGGGGCCGCTCCCTGCATGATCCCGGTGAGACCAGCGATCAAGAACTGGAAAAGAAAAGCAATGCAGAACAGCATCGGAGTCTTGAACTCAATCTTTCCGCCCCACATGGTTCCCAGCCAGTTGAAGATCTTGATGCCGGTGGGAACAGCGATCGCCATGGTCGAGATCACGAAAAAGTTATTGGCAGCTGAACTCATGCCTACGGTAAACATGTGATGCGCCCATACACTCATGCTGATGAAGCCGATCGCAATGGTCGCCCCCACCATCACTGGGTAACCGAAGATCGGCTTGCGGGAAAACACCGGGATGATTTCCGAGGCGAAGGCGAAAGCCGGGAGGACAAGGACATAGACTTCGGGATGTCCGAAAACCCAGAAGAAGTGCATCCAGATCACCGCTGAACCGCCAGCCTGGGTGTCGAAGAAGTGCCCGCCGAGATAACGGTCGATGACCAGCATGACCTGTGCCGCCGTCAGCGGGCTGACACAAAGTACCACCAATCCGGCCATTACGAGGTTGAGCCAGGCGAACAACGGCATTTTGGCTAACGTCATTCCCGGGCAGCGCATGCAGAACACAGTAGCGATGATATTGATCGCTGTGCCGATGCTGCCAAAGCCGGAGACCAGCAGAGCCAGCGTCCAGAAATCGGTACTGTGGCCGACTGAAAACGTCCGTGAAGTCAATGGTGCGTAGGCAAACCATCCCACGTCAGGAGCGTTACCCGCTCCGTACAGCCCATTTGCCCCAACCAGGCTGAAATAGAGAAGCAGGCCACCAAAAGCAGTCATCCAGAAACTGAAAGCATTCAGACGCGGAAAAGCCATATCCCGCGCCCCAATCATGAGTGGAATCAGATAGTTCGCGAATCCGAACAGAAAAGGCATGATCACGAAGAAAATCATGGTGGTTCCATGCATCGTGAAGAGCCGGTTAAAGACCTGGGGCGTAACAAAATCGTTGTGTGGACGGATGAGCTGGATGCGGATGACAGTCGCCTCGATCCCGGCGATCAGAAGAAACACGAGGGCATAACTGATGTAGAGAATGCCCAGCCGCTTGTGATCGACAGTGGTAACCCAATCGTGGAGGCTTGAGACAAGAGGACGCGACGCCAGCTCCGTTCCCGGCAGTGCGACGGCATCAGTCGACATCGGGCCTCCTCAAAGTCTTAATCGATGTGCTCATCAACGAAGTGCTCACCGAAGGGTCTCCAAATAAGCTGCTACTGCGTCTAGCTCCTGCTCGTTCAACTCCATCGCCGGCATCAGGGAACCAGGCTTGATCGTGTTTGGATCTCGAATCCAGAGCCGGAGATTTTCTGGAGTATTCGTGGCTGCGCCGGCCGCGATCGTGTCGCGGCTCATCAGGTGCGTGAGGTCCGGACCGAATCGCCCGTTGGCCACTGTGCCCGACACTGCGTGGCAATTGATGCAAGCGGTCGTCTCGAATATCCGTTGTCCCTCGGAAACAGCGTCATTCACAAATGCGGGCTGGCGCTGTTGCTGAATCCATCGCTCGAACTCATCCTTCGACTGGACATAAACACGCAGCAACATCTTGGCGTGTTGCGTGCCGCAGTATTGCGCGCACTGACCGAGGTAGATTCCGGTCTCCTGCGGATCGATCCACATATTATTGGGATGGTTGGGAATCAGATCGGTCTTGCCCGCCAGCCGCGGCACCCAAAAACTGTGGTCGGTATCGGCGGATAGCAGCTTGATGAATGTTGGGGTCGGATGGGCCGGGTCACTGACAGGCACATGCAGTTCATTTGCAGTGACTACGCCCAGATCTGCATACCGATACTCCCACCAGAATTGGTGGCCGATTGCTGTAACTGCAATCGCGTTGCTAGGCGCCGGTGTTTTCTGAACAAACGCAATCACTCGTGCTGTCGCCATAAACAATGCGACGACGATAAGAATGGGAATAATAGTCCAGGCCAATTCCACCTGGTTGCTGCCGTACACCTGGGGAGGTTCTCGACCGTCGTCATTCCGTCGCTTTCTGAACTTCGCGACGGAGTAAACCAGCAAGGCGAAAACAATTAAGAAAATGGCTCCGGTGACCGCCAGGACAAACAGGGACAACCCGAAGATCGATTTCGCTGGAGTCGACGCGGGAGCAAAGATGTTTGTCGGGCTCCAAGGCTGGGCGGTATCGGCAAAAGCTATCGCTCGGCCGCACATCAAAACGATAACGGGATAAGAAATCGGTCTCTTCATCAGCTGGATCCGAGACAAAGCTCAATGAGGCATCCCATTCGAAGCAGGTCGCTGGATTCGGAAAAGCGCCTGCGGATCGCGTGCGGAGACTCGTCCAGCCTCAATCCACGCAATTCGGCTGATCAAAGCTCCGATGATGAAACAAGCTGCGGCGAAGTAGCGAGCCACAGAGCTGTGTTCCGAGAACATTCTGAGCAACAACGATGCGGGGCCGGCCAACGCGGCGCCACCACGAGTTACCCAGCCAACCGCTCCCTCGCGAAGTGGACGATCAACGTAGCGCCCGCGAAGTTCAATGATGATCGCAACTACGGTCTCGATTGTACCCGCGACAATTCCGATGAACTGAGTAACCGGAACAAGGAACCCCAGAAGCTCCAGTACAGCCGCCGCCGAACCCAAACCTCCTGCAAGAAAAACGACCGGTACGAGCCTTCGATTTTCAGACCAGACCGGGATGGCGGTCACGCCTAAGAGGACTGACGTATAACTGGCCAATATCAATCCACTCAAAGCTGAAGAAAGGTCAGCGATCCACTCGATCACAAGCAAGAAGTCGTTTCCGTAGCCTGCCAGGATCAGTTCGTGGCAAACCACTGCCAGGCCCACTGCAGAGGAAAATCCCGCTAACGTCCACGCACCTACCGACATTGCCGAACGCAACTTGAAGACCCGCAACATGTTTAAGAACCTGGCAGGACGGCCCAAATCTGCGATGAGTAGAGGCGCCGAGATCAGCGCGCCTAGAAATCCTATCCACAATCCTGCGCGCATCAGTCCAGCGTTGCCGAAAAGATGGGCAGCGAGCGCAATTACTGCGGAAATACCAGCTACTCCGCCCACAAAAAAATACAGAGGAACCTGCCACGTCCAGGTTGGCGGCTTGAGCACGGGATTTCCGTGATAACTCACGGCGGAAGCCGGTTTTGGAAAGGGGCTACCCACGGGGGCGATCCCGTGATCCTGTACTTTCCCAGTGCGCGCAGCTTCCTCCCTTAATGCATCGAGCCGGTCTTCTGTGATTTTAGGATCTGCAGCCATACTGAATAACCTCGTTAAATCTACGCCAAAAAATTCCTCATCCAGCTAGAGCGCGAAAGCCAGGAATATCACCAGCACAACCACGAACGCCGAAAGCAGCGCTGCGCTCCAGGCTGATTTCAAGTGAATCGTAGGTACTTCGGGAGCTGGAGGGAAATTGTAAGCCTCAGGCTGGCCGAGAATCACAAAAATCGCGTGAGTGCCGCCTACGCTGAATCCTGCTGGATCGTAGATTTGCGCATCGGTGTATCCGCGATCTTGTAACTCTTTCACACGCACCTGCGCTTCCTGCCGCAGCTCTTGCAGTTCGCCAAAGCGAATCGACCGCGTGGGGCAGGCTTTCGCGCAGGCCGGCATTAACCCGTCGCGCTGGCGGTCGTAACAGAAGGTGCATTTGAAGGCGGTTCCAACCTCATGATTTTTGTCGACCACTCCGAAGGGACACGAAACCACGCAATAGCCGCAGCCATTGCAGACATCGTGCTGCACGTATACCGATTCAAGTTCGGTCCGAACGATTGCGCCCGTGGGACACGCTTCCAGGCATCCGGCGTTCTCGCAGTGCTTGCAAACGTCGGAGAGGAACTGCCAGCGAAACGGCTCATCTATTCCTGCGAGTTGCGGGCCCATCGACTGTTTCTCTTCCAAAAAGAGCACGTGCCGCCACGTCGATGCTCCTAACGCGTGCGTGTTGTCATACGACTGGCCAGTCCAGTTAAACCCGTCATCGGGAATGTGGTTCCACTCTTTGCAGGCTACTTCACAGGCCTTGCAACCAATGCAGATTGAAGCATCCGTTAGAAAAGCACTGGTCGGCATCATTTCCTCCCCAGATGAGCATTCAATTGATCGAGAGCGGCCTTTCCCCGAGCCCGACGTCCCGGAGAAACGTCGCAGAGGATGCCTTTGGCTTCCATGATCCGGACGTTCGGTTCCTCCGAGATGGCCACCAGGTCATTGGCCGAGTCTCCTTTGACCAGGCCGCGAGTTCCCCAGTGATATGGCACGCCCACCTGGTGCACCAACTTTCCGTCGATAGGTAGCGGTCGCATTCGGCTGGTCACAAGTGCTCGAGCCTCAACGATCCCGCGCCGAGTCATCACGGTCACCCACCCTCCGTTTTCGATACCGCGTTCTGACGCCAGTTCGGGAGATATTTCACAGAAGAATTCGGGCTGAAGTTCGGCCAGGTGCGGAAGCATGCGCGACATTGCGCCCGAGGTGTGGTGTTCCGTCAATCGATACGTGCTCATGACATAGGGGAATCGGTCATCGGGAGAAGTGGCGAAACGGTTGTCCGGCCGCTCCTCTCGCATTGCTCCCGGATTGCTTTGGTGGTCTGGATAGAGTGGATTGCAAACCGGAGCCTCTAAGCCTTCGTAGTGGGTTGGCAGGGGGCCGTCCGCTAATCCTTTCGGGGCGAAAATCCAGCCCGTTCCATCGGGGTGGAGGATGAAAGGTTTATCCCCGGCGAGAGCTTCATCCCCATGTGCGTCTTTGGGTGGCTGATAATTCGGCGCTTTCGTCCTGGTGAAGTCCGGGACGTCCAGCCCCGTCCACTCTCTGTTCTGCTCATCCCACCAAACTAGTTTCTTACGCTCGCTCCAGGGCCGCCCATCAGGACGGGCCGAAGCGCGGTTATACAGGACGCGGCGGTCCGCGGGCCAGGCAAAGCCCCAGCCGTGTCCCAACAGGTCTTGCGAATTCCGCTGGTTGGCGCGGTTCTCGTCCTGGCGAGGGAACACACCCGTGTAGATCCAGCAACCGGACGCAGTGGACCCGTCAGCTTTCAATTCTGTGAATCCACTTACCAGCGCGCGGTCGGCTACTGTGTAGCCGTTGATCTCTTGCAGGACTTCTTCCACCTTGGGCTCTTGCATCGTTCCTCCCACGGAATAGTCCCAGGTCAAGGCGCTCAACCCCGCATTGCGCGGCCGCGGATCTTGCTTTGCCTTCTCCTTCAGTCGGCGGCCCAGGTGGTACATGAACCAGGTTTCGCTGCGTGCATCCCCGGGAGGATCGACGGCTTTCTGGTGCCACTGCAAGAGACGCTGCGTGTTGGTGAAGGTGCCGTCTTTTTCTGCCTGTCCGGCGGCTGGCAGAAAAAAGACTTCCGTTGCGATCTCCTCCGGCCGAAGTTCGCCGCGCTCCACCTCGGGCGAGTCGTACCAGAAAGTGGCGGTTTCAAGCTCTACCATGTCGCGCACGACGAGCCACTTGAGCTTAGAGAGCGCCTTGCGCTCCAGTCGCGAGTTGGGGCCTGCTACTGCCGGGTTTTGTCCCATCACAAACAGGCCTTCAACTTTGCCGTCCATCATTTCCAGAAAATAGCCCTGGTGCGAATGGTCACCGGTCACGCGCGGAAGCCAATTGAAGCCCCAATCGTTTTCTTTTTTCGCGCCCTCGCCGTAATAGGCTTTGAGCAGACTGACGATGTACTTGTCGAAGTTCCACCACCAGCCCGTTGGATCGCGATGTGCCGCAATGTAATCCGCAAGATTGTGTGAGTCCAACCCTAGATTGGGCATGGGCAGGTAGCCAGGCAGAATGTCGTAAAGGGTTGGGATATCGGTTGAACCTTGAATCGACGCATGCCCGCGTAGAGCGAGGATGCCTCCGCCAGGCCGTCCGATGTTGCCGAGAACCAACTGAAGGATCGCAGCCGCGCGAATGATCTGCGGACCTTTCGACTGCTGCGTCCAACCCAGGGCATAGCAAATTGCTCCCGTCTTTTCCGCGCCTGATGCCGAGCAGAACGTCTCCGCAATTTTCAGGAACCGTTCGCGGGGAACTCCGCAAAACCGTTCAACCAACTCAGGCGTGTATCGCGCATAGTGCTTCTTCAGAACTTGATATACACATCTTGGATGGCTGAGCGTGGGGTCGCACTCGCAATCCCCGAGGTCAGCGCCAGCTCCAGCGCCTTCCTTGCAATGCCCGGAATGAGGTCCGGCGCTCCCGGGCGCCACCTGGCCACCCTCAACACAAGCTCCGTAAAGCCAGGTGCTGCTGTCGTAGCTCCTATTCTTCGCGTCCCAGCCAGAGAAGACGCCTCCCAATTCCTCAGTATCCTTGAACTCCTGTGGAAGAATGATTGACGCATTCGTGTAGTGGATCACGTATTCGCGAAAATCTTTTTCGTTTTCGAGAACGTAATGAATGAGCCCCCCAAGAAACAGGATGTCTGATCCGGCGCGCAGCGGAGCCCAAATGTCTGCCATCGCGGAGGTGCGGCTGAAGCGCGGATCGACGTGAATGACCTTCGTACCGCGCTCGCGCGCTTCGATAACCCACTGGAAACCGACCGGGTGATTCTCCGCCATGTTCGAACCCATAATCAGAATGGCATCAGAATTTACCAGATCGCTTGGCGCAGTCGTCGCTCCGCCCCGACCGAAGGAGGTGCCCAGACCGGGCACCGTGGAGCTGTGTCATATACGCGCCTGGTTGCTGATGCAGACCATCCCCAGGCCGGCTGCAAAGAGCTTTTTGATCAGGTAGTTTTCTTCATTATCGAGAGTTGCGCCACCCAGGTGGGCTATGGCAGTCGTATGCATTACGACCTCTCCGTCCCGCGCCTCTACGAACGTGCGCTCCCGCGTGTCCCAGACGCGATCGGTGATCATGTTCATTGCCGTCTCCAGTTCCAGTTCTTCCCACTGGGTGGAGTACGGCCTGCGATACTTTACGCGCGTCTCTCGGTTCGCATGCGTCAACAGTTCGAAGCTATCGGAACCCTTCGGGCAAAGCCTCCCGCGGGAAATAAACGAATCTGGATCTCCTTCGATTGAGACAAGCTTTCCATCCTTGTGATAAACAAGCTGGCCGCACCCGACGGCACAGTAGGGACATACCGAGCGCGTGACCTCAGCACCGCGATGCTTGGGAGCAAGATTGCGAGTTTGATCGCTCATGGCTTCCACACCAGTACCATCGCTGTGGGTCAAAATCTGTCGAACCACCGGCCAGCGCATCAGCGTTTCCTTAATCATCTTGATTCTCCCGGGGATCTCGAACTATGGTCAGGTTTGGACTTTCGCCACTCGTGGAACATGCGATCTGCCCTGATGCGGGTTGTCGATCCTCATTCATATTTGTTGCTTTGTAGACGAGTAATCCTTGAAATTAGTAAGTCCAGGTACGTAAATGGTTTTCGACTGATTGCACGGATATTGATATTGCACTCCGCACGCCACTCTCTGCAGCAGTCTTACACCGTAGATCCGCTTGTCCTGAGCAGAAGGCTTGCGCGGCTCTCTAAATACCGCGGCCCAGGAGTTTTGAACTGTCGAAGGCTCGACAGATCCTGTCAACGGGCGGACACGAACAGCTTCTTGCGCTCTCCAAAACATTGTCGTGCGGCGCATTGGACCCTGGCGTTGTCCCACCGAGCCTCGTGCCGCTCCACTTGTTGGGCGATCGATTCAGTGGGCGAGAAGCTTTTCTGGTTTGAAAGACTTGTCGATCGCCATGGGTGCGAAATTCCGATGTTGCGAACCTCTCTCAACCTAAACCCAGGCTTTGGCGCCGAGTGCCAAATCCACAGTGATGGCGTACGTGCAGTACATGAGCCACATTCCGGTGACAAACTGCAGTAGACCTACAAGGCGCGCACCAGGACTCCAGGAGAACAGGCGTGTAGGAATCTCCACGGCGTAGATAAGGCTCAAACCGACGAAGATAATCATGACCGGGATGTCGCCTGCCCGCCGGAAAACATCCACCCCAAGAATGCTGAGGAACAAGAAAGCGATCGCCATCCAGCCATCCGGTCCTGCGCTCGCCTCGATGTAGCGACGATGAGCCATGGCAAACCAGTGGATTCCGTAGGCCGTGAAGGCGAGGCCGGCCATATATAAAGGAGCAACATTTCCGAAGACGTTGAATCAGGTCAGTCCAATCAGCAGGTAGACACCTGTGATGAACTGCATGAAGCCCGGCATCCAGAATCCCCACATACCCATAGTTCTGTTTACTTCCGGGCTTGTCTTGGGAAAACCAAAGAGGGCCTGCCCGCCCCAGATAAAATAACCGGTGCCAAGACCAAAGAAACCTATGGCCACTGGCACGAACCGTGAACCTGCGAAGGTGAATGCTTGTGTTTCCATCTTTCCTCCACACCTGGAGCAGTCACTGCAAATGCCTTTCCACTCAATGCAACGTCGCCAACAGATGGCAAATCAATGGCTTCACTGGCCATTAGTAGAAAAGTCGGTCGAGTCGCTCTCCAGCTTTGGCGATCACTCAGTCAATCGGCGGTCACGCTGTCGAAAACTGAACTGAAGACACTGTTTCCGCTATTTAAACGACCAAGTACGGCCTTCAGTAGGCGTCAGAGCAAACACACAGTTGACAGATTGAATGCAGCCAGCCCGGCTATTGAGCACAGGACGACTCAGACAAGCAGCCCATCATGCGACAATCTTCTGAAGACCGACGCTACCTTGGAAGTTTCATATCGGCGTCGCACTACGGAGTGCCATGCCAAATACTTCGAAACATTTAGAACCACGGTGGCCCGCAATGCTTGCTCTGCTTGCCGTTGGCGGATTACGCCTTTCTCTGCCCGAATCCTTGTCGGCGGGCCCAGACTGGCTAATCATCGTTATTGTCGGAGTGCTTTTGGTTCCCACCGCGTGGGCCCGCCAGCGCGGTAAAGATAACCTCAATAAGGTTTTGGGCTATCTGCTAAGCTCCATCGTGACTGTCGACATGATCTGGTCGCTTGGACTGCTGGTCGCGGCTCTGCCCGCGCATCGACAGTCTCCTAAGGATTTGTTGCGTTCCGCAGCTGCCTTATGGATTACGAACATCCTGGTCTTCGCCTCGTGGTATTGGCGTTTGGATGCAGGTGGCCCGCGCGAGCGTGAGTTGCGTGGCGTCCATACCGACGGGGCATTCCTTTTTCCACAGATGACTCTCGATCAGCAAGCCAAGCGCGAGATGGGAGAGCAATGCTGGAGTCCAGGTTTTGTGGATTACCTTTTTCTCGCTTTCAATACCAGTACCGCATTTTCACCAACGGACTGTCCAGTATTATCCGCATGGGCCAAACTCCTTATGATGGTTCAATCGCTCATTTCCCTAACGACGGTGGCTCTGTTGGCAGCTCGCGCAGTAAATATTCTTTAGCAGCCTGGTAATTCCATTATTAGGCCTTCAGCGATTTACGAGCCAACTTCCAGGCTCATTGGCCGGAGGTAGTCGAGATAATAACAATCAATCGCCTCGCCTATGGGCTGGAGCGGTGGCCTCTCGTTCTGTTGCAAGGTCCCTTCGAGAAGCGATGCAAATCTATGCACTGCACGAGCGGCAAGCGGATACCATCGATTGATCCACCCCTGAATCGTGTCCCTGTTGCGGACATTATCTTCGATCGCCATTCGAACCAGGGACTCGCTCCACTGCCGGTGCCATTGGCAATCTTCATTCAAAGAATAAAATATCTGGCCGAGCAGGTAGTCGTCCTCACGAAGAGCCACATCGCTCAAGTACTTCATGAATAATTCGTCCACAAGGGGCTTGAGCACCAGGTTGAGTCCGACGAAGGATTCGGCCCAATCGTATGCGATCAGCAATTTCTCAATGACTTCGCGGAGCGGTTGCCATAGCGAGTCCGTCTGCCACAATGTTTTGCTGTCGGACGCAAACCCAGAGGGTAGATTTGCTGAAGTTGCCGGATGCGATAAGCGATCCGCTGAATGCGACGCATCTCGTCGGCGGATTGAAGCGCCGCAGCGATCGTAATGCGCCCGCTGGGAGCCATTTGGCCGATGTACGATGCGATCATTTGAAAACCATGCCCCGGGTATCGGAACGGCGCAACCACTCGCGGGAAAATGTGCAGCCATGCAGGGCGAAGGTGGGCATCGTATCCGGTAAGTTCGATTTCATCGAGAATTCCGTCCACGAAGATTTCTTTCTCTCTCTGCAAATTTGTGTACTTCGTATAGGTCGTTTCTCGTGGGTCGCGAAACTTTTCCCACGAGCTGGATTTCAAGTCCGAACTCGGGCTTGTTAATCTTCACCACGGTGAGCTAAATTTGCTGGTGTAAGGCGGTAAGTATGGACTACGCCTGCGCCAATGACGATACCCACCGAGCCATTGGCAGTCTCCGAAGACCGTTTGATCTGATTGAGCGAGTCACATGGTTGGCATGAACTTGATTGGCTCGTACAACTACGCGCTCGTCGCGCTTTCGGTGTTGATCGCCATGGTTGCGTCGTACGCTGCTCTAGATCTTGCAGGTCGCGTAACGGCTACGGGCGGTTGGACTCGTGCGCTTTGGGTGCTGGGCGGTGCCTGCGCGATGGGGACAGGCATTTGGTCAATGCACTACATTGGGATGCTCGCCTTCATCCTGCCGATTCCAGTGGCTTACCACTGGCCAACCGTTCTGCTGTCACTGTTTGCGGCCATTCTCGCGTCTGCCATTGCGCTGTACGTGGTGAGCCGACAGAAAATGGGCGCGTCTCAAGCGGTCGCCGGAAGTGCCCTGATGGGTGGGGGTATTGCGGGTATGCATTACATCGGCATGGCCGCTATGCGCTTACCGGCTGTATGCCAATTTAATTCCTCTCTCGTGGTCCTGTCCGTCGCGTTCGCGGTTCTGATTTCTCTCGCCGCGCTATGGATTACCTTTCACTTCCGAGATGAAAAAGCGGGGGTAGGTCGGAAGAAATTAGCCGGAGCCGTCGTGATGGGTGCTGCGATCCCTGTCATGCATTACACCGGCATGGCCGCCGCCAGTTTCACGTCCTCCGGCATGCCGGTCGATCTGTCTGACGCCGTAAGCATCTCCGCACTCGGCATCGCCGGAATTGTCGCCGTCACCTTTATCGTCCTTGGGCTGGCTCTGCTGACATCCTGGGTGGATAGACGATTCGCTGCTCAGATCTTTGAACTGCAGCAGCGGCGAAGCGAGGCGTACCTGGCTGAAGCCCAAGGGCTCAGCCACACGGGCAGTTTCGGCTGGAAACCCTCCACTGGCGAGATCATCTGGTCAGAGGAAACCTTTCGAGTCTTCCAATACGACCGAACGACGACACCGACCGTGGAACTCATTCTCCAACGAGTTCATCCGGAAGACGTGGCGCTCGTGAAACAGACAATTGAACGCGCGACGCAGGATGGAAAGAATTTTGAACATGAATATCGCTTGCTCATGCCGGATGGTTCCCTCAAGCATGTCCAAGTTGTGGCTCATACCTTAGGCGATGAATCGGGCACTTTGGAGTTCGTAGGAGCGGTGATGGACGTCACCGCATCAAGGCAGGCGGAAAAGACGCTTCGGGAGAGTGAGGCATACTTAGCGGAAGCGCAGAGGCTCAGCCATACGGGCAGTTGGGCAAGGGTCTCCGCCACAGGCGAGATGAGGTACTGGTCCGAAGAATGCTACCGCGTGCTAGGTTTTGATCCGCGCGACGGACTGCCGCGATTTGAAACATTCCTGCAGCGCGTCCACCCGGATGATCAAGCCAAGATCAGGGAAATATCGGCGGCAGCGGGTCGTGCCAAGTTCGACTACGAGACGGATTACCGAATCGTCCATCCCGGCGGCGAGATCAGAGACATCCACGTGGTAGCTCACCCCGTTTTCAACCCATCCGGCGACCTCGTTGAGTACGTGGGTACCGTGATGGACGTGACGGAACGCAGGCGGTCTGAGGAGAAGCTGCGGCAGAGCGAGGCCTATTTAGCAGAAGCGCAGAAGCTCACACACACGGGAAGTTGGGTCTGGGAAGTAGCTGAGAGACGCGCATCGCATCTATCCGAAGAATGGTATCGCGTGTATGGTTTCGATCCGAAAGAGGGCATGTCGGCTTGGAACAAACGTTTGGAGCGCATTCATCCGGACGATTGCGATGGGCGGCAACAAGCAATCGATCGAGCAATCAACGAAAAATCAGATTACGAAGTTGAATACCGAATTCTTCTTCCAGGTGGCGCCGTAAGGTACCTCCGCAGTGTCGGACATCCTGTTCTGAACGCTTCCGGGGATCTGGTGCAATTCGTTGGCAGCTCCACCGACATCACCGAACGCAAACAAGCCGAAGAAGCTTTGCGCCGCGCGCAGGCCGATCTCGCCCACATCAACCGCGTGAGCATGATGGGGGAATTGGTCGCCTCCCTGGCACATGAGCTCAAGCAGCCAATCGCTGCTGCCCTTATGGACGCCAAAACCTGCGTACGGTGGCTACGGCGCGATACCCCTGATGTCGCTGAAGGTTGCGCAGCGGCATTAAGAATGATCCAGGACGCAACGCGCGCCGCCGAGGTGATCGACCGGGTACGATCGCTTTACAGGCGAGATACATCAGCCCGGGAGCTGCTTGATGTAAACGAAATCATTAGAGAAATGATCATTCTGCTGCGCGACAAGGCGAATCGGACTTCCATCTCAATCCGTACCGAACTCGACTCAGGGCTTCCGCTGATCACAGCGGATCGCGTGCAGCTGCAGCAGGTATTAATGAACCTGATCCTCAACGGCATCGAAGCGACGAAAGATGCAACGGGTGAACTGACCGTCACCTCGACGAGGGCCGACGATGGTCAACTACTCGTTTCAGTGAGTGATTCGGGCATCGGCCTTCCTGGCGGAGAGGTCGACCGGATTTTCGAGGCGTTCTTCACCACCAAAGCGCAGGGCACTGGCATGGGACTTTCCATCAGTCGGAGGATTATCGAGTCTCACGGAGGATGTTTGTGGGCTTGTGCCAATGCGGAGAAGGGCGCGACATTTCAGTTCAAACTGCCGACTGACATGGCGGCGTCGTCACCATCTGCCGCGTAACTTGAGAATCTCCTGATGCTCTGGTTCGTCCGGCGGGCAAATTCCAGAGTACGAACTTTCAGCGATCGGGGTGAAACGGCATGCCGCGATGCCCAGCACTCGCGGATTCTGGAGTGTGCACGTCTAAATTGACCACAATCGGATCCTGTCCGTCCCGCACGACCACGGCTTCGCAAATCTCATTTGGACTGGCATTGATTTCCTGATGCGGCACGTAAGGTGGAACGTACATAAAGTCGCCCGGTCTGGCTTCCTCGCTCAATTCCAGTTGGTCGCCCCATCGCATTCGAACTCTGCCCTTTACCACGTAGAGAACTGTCTCCAACTCGCCATGATGGTGCGGCCCAGTCTTGGCATCCGGTTGAACCATCATGGTGCCGGCCCACAGCTTGCTTGCTCCTGTTCTCGCATGGGTAATTGCGGCAGCCCGAGTCATGCCCGATGTCTGTGGTGTATTCAAATCGAGTTCATCCGAATGTACGATCTTGACCCCATGCTTTGCCCAATCCATTGGTAAGCCTCCGGTTGAGTTGTGCAGTTTTGTTGCCGATAATGGAACTGACAACTCTCATCTGCTGGGCGAGGCCTGATGGCTCAAACTCCACACGTATGCGGCGACCGCTGATACGTCGTCAGGCGTTAGTTGAGCGCCACCCATCGGCGGCATGAGACTGCGATACTGCTTCGGCTGCGGCACACCTTCGGTGATCGTTTTCGCGATTCCGGCATAGCTACCATCGCTCCACAGCCATTTCTTGCCACGTAGGCTGGGACCCAACGGAGTACCCTGGCCGCTATCGCCGTGACAACCCGTGCACGCCGCCCCGGCCACTTGACCGCGGTAGACGCGCTCACCGAGCAGAACCATTTCCCGTGTCGCACCCTCTGGAACGGGAAGATTGCTATTGGCGGCTGCGCCGGCGTCAGGATGCGTGCCCTCTGGTGGTTGTGTGGCCTCTTCAACGGGATTGCCGGGCGGAGCCGCCGCACTCGGACAAGGGGTGACACTCGCAGCGTTGAAGTCTGCACCTCCGCGATATTCAATTCTGTAGATCCGTCCGCGCACATCGTCGGAAACATAGAGTGAACCGTCCGGTCCCACTGCCAAGCCCGTGGGACGATGTTCCGCTTGAGCCGGCGACCTCACCGCTCCCGCGAAACCATCCGCAAATATTTCGCACTGGCCGGATGCGTGGTCCCCGGCGAGCGCCTGAAAGACCACGTTGTAACCACCTTGCGCATACGGCGCACGGTCCCATGATCCATGGAAGGCGATGAAAACGCCGCCGCGGTAGTGAGCCGGGAATTCGTTCTTGTCATACCGCACCATTGCATTCGGCGCCCAATGAGCAGGATACTCTGCAATCGGAGCAATCTTGCTCGCGCATACGCCGACGGTTTTGCCGTCACCGCCGTATTCCGGAGCCAGGACCAGCTTTTGCGCGAACGGATCGTGGTAGCACTCTGGCCATCCGTAGTCTCCCTTTGCCTTTAGAAGCAACAAGGTCTCAGACGGCAGAGTTGCCTCCTGTTCAGGTTTGTACAGGTCGGGCCAATTCGCGCGCAGTTGGTCGCGCCCGTGTTGGGTCACAAATATTCGCCCGTTCGAGTCGATGGCAAAACCTTCGGCGTTGCGGATTCCCGTGGCGAAGCGCTCAGCCGGGGAAAAAATCTGGTTCGTCTTATTCGCGTCATAGCGCCAGACGCCACCACGGGTCTCCAGTTCTGTACAGGGATCCACGCCGGGGGACTCGAGTTGCCGGTTTTTCAGCTGGCAGGAATTGGTCGCGCTGGCGACATCGACGTACATCTCGCCATTGGCGCCGATGATGAATGGATGCATCGGATGGTCGCCACCCAGAGGCAATCCGGAAACGATCGTCTCCGCGGCGCCGTTCGGCACGATAGAGCCGGCGGGCAAAGAATACCGCACGATCCGATCATTGATCTCGGCGTAGATCGCTCCCTTATACATGCCGATGCCGGTGCCACCGTGTCCACCACTTTGGACAGTTTCACCAAGGCGCTCGATCATCTCGGCCTTTCCCGAGCCGTTCTCGCCGTGCAAGGCTACAACAAAACCGCCGCCGTGCGGAGTGTCGTCGCCGTAATACCTGCCGGACCAGGTGTTGACGTAAACGATCCCATCGGGCGCGACTACCATATGCCGCGCGTGACCAATATCGTCGGCGAACACCGTTGCACAAAAACCGGCGGGCAGCTTCAGGCCGCTGTCGTCATCCGGGCATGTTTGGCTTCCGGACCCTTGGCCGGCATTCGTTTGCCTTTCCGCTCGCATCTTTTCGGCTCGCATCTTATCGGGTCGCATCAAGGAAACGCCCATGCCGATTGTGGCGAGCGCTACGAGAGCACACGAAAGAGTCATCTTCATCATTCGATTCCGCATTGCCCATGTCCCTCCGGAACCAGCCCGCGTCCACCCGCGATAAGGTCCGGAGGCTTCGCGGTTCAATCGATCCATCCTCAGAAGGATCTGTCTAAGCGTTCAGAAGACACTCAGTGCTTCCGTTACGGAACGACTGCAACTCACGTTCCACTCGTCTGCGAGCCTGGATCAATGACGACTGAACATGGTCGTTGTTATGCTCTAGCGGGTCTCACGATCGGGCTCTATGCTTTGAGACCAGCGATTGCGTGTCAACAAACGGGATCGAACTTCGACATTCGTGTCGATGGCTGGACACTCAGGCGACTATGAGAGTTCTGATCGCCACGAATCCACGGTTTGCCAATGCCTTTATCTGGAACTGAAACTGCACTGGGGATGAAAGCACGCAAAGCCCGCCCTGTCATGAACAAGGTTGCTATGCGAAGATCTATCGTCCTGGTTCTCTTATTTAGTTCGTGTATGGCGCGACCGCGGATCAGTGCTCAAACCGCTCCTGATGTGAGCGCGGACTCTGGATCGAGCACTAATTCGACTTCCGCCGGCGCACCTGACTCGGCCGGAAACGATGATTCCCTGGACTGGCTGTTTCCTGTCACTAAGCTGAACCGGTCTTTGCCCAGATGGTTCCGCATCGGCGGCGAATATCGGGTTCGTCTAGAGGGGCCGACAGGAATCGGGTTCACGAGCACAGACGATTTTTATTCCTTGGACCGCTTGCGCGTGAAGCTGGGCATTAAGCCCAAGAACTGGCTGCTGTTCTATGGCGAGGTGCAGGACGCTCGCATTTTTTTCGATCACCACATCGCCAATGCCAATCCCAACGAGGATAAGTGGACCCTTTGGCAGGCCTATCCTCAAGTAGGCAATTCCGAGACAGGTTGGGTAGATGCCCTGGCGGGCCGCCAGGTTCTCCGTTTCGGGGATGAACGCGTCATCGGCCCGTCGGAATGGCTCAATGTCGGCCGTACTTTCAACGTGGCGCGGGTCGACCTTCATCATCCCGGGTTCGCAGTCAGCGTGTTCGCCTCTTCAGTAGTGCCCGGCGACAACAGTGACTTACACAATGCACTCCCGGGCAACAACCTGTACGGAGTTTACGGAAGCTTCCAGGACATCGTGCCCAAGGCTGACGTCGAGCCTTACGTCGTCTGGCGTGTCGCACCCTCGAGTTCTCAACTTCCAGAGACGCTTAAGCGGGGTCACCTCAATGAAGTCACCATTGGTCTCCACTGGAAGGGCGAGCTACCCGCCGCTTTCGATTACGACACTGAATTTGACGGACAGACAGGATCGCTCGGCACATCTTCCATTGCCGCGTGGGCGGGCTATGCCAGTGTGGGCAAAACATTTCGCAAAGTCACCACAACGCCTCGCGCCTATCTTGAGGGCAACTACGCTTCTGGAACGAAAAACCCGAACGGCCACGAGTGGAACACTTTCGACCAGCTCTATCCTTCGAATCATGACAAGTTTGGCTTTGCTGATCAGGTTGGGCGCCGGAACCTTGTGCAGTTCCGAACCGGTGTCGAAGAAGATCCCACGAAAAAGTGGAAACTCAAGCAACAATTTGAAGGATACTGGTTGGCCACTTCGAATGACAATTACTACGCCAGCAGTGGAGCAATTGCGGTCGCCGCCCACCCCGGCGCGAGCCGGCACATCGGCAACGAACTCGATCTGGTTGCCGAATACGAGCTGAATAAAGGAATCAACTTCGGCTTTGGTTACGCTCGCATGTTCGCCGGACAATTTCTCAACACCACCACGCCGGGTCACGATTACAGCTATCCATATGCGTACTTCGAATACAACTTTTCTAAATCCGGTTTCCACTTTCCCGTCACACCGAATCAGCGAAACTAGTCTGTCAGTGGTGGACAACTTTCAACGCTACAGTTTTAAATCCTGGCGGAGAACAGCATAAGGCCTGTCTGGAGCACCAATGGCGCGTCTGTCCAAGAAAAAAGCGCCCTACCCCTCGATGGGGGCAGGGCTGTTCGCCTAAGAATGCGAAAAGTGGAGCGCGCATCTGTGGAACACGCGCGCAGAGTGAACTACATGCCACTCTGCTCAAAGACTACCGACTCTTTGTTGCGACCGAAGTCGATCTCTGTAAGCGTTTTGGTCTTGGCGCCGGTCGTGGCCATCACAACGTCGTCTTGAATCACTCGCGCGTCATTCGTCTTCACTGTTCCAGGCACCGTGGCAACAGTCTTTCCACCGCGCACGAAATTCACCGGTATCCCCGTGCCGGTTCCTTGCCATTCGAGCCTGTAGTCGCCAGGTTGCAGTTTCGTGTCACCGACTTGTACAGCGTCCGGAATCTCAACCGAGTGCTGATTCTTGTCCCGTGCTAAAGCAGACACCGAAGACAATAGAGCGAGCATCGATAAAAACGCTACGTATTTTATTTGTTTCATTTGAGCGAGTTCTCCTTTGAAATAAGCAGCAGTTCTCACCCTGATGGGATGAGACGGCTAACTCAGACAGTGAATGTCTTTTTCAGTAGATGCCGACCAATCGATCTGAGGTGCAGCCATGGTCTTCTCGCAATGTAAATCTTCGTAATCATGAATTGAGTCGCCTGGGAAACAGCTCTGCTTGTGTACCTGCGAACAAACATCCAGCGTAAGCTCGCTGCTGGCCTGCGCATCAGTTTTTGCCTCGAATCCTTCTGTCGATATAGGGACAGGGTGTCCATTGCACGTCGACACAGCCACGACGTGACCATGCCGCTCAGGGTTCGGTTGAAGCGCTAAGTCGCTAACAGCAGTCGCATCCACAAGAACTTGAGCGTTTTGCGATTTGGCACCGCGGATGCTTTAGAAGCTGGTACGCGGGGAGAAGCTGGTCGCTTTTATAACGCGAAACCTGACGAACTAATAATGAGACTCTGATAATGAGCTTACCTCTCCAAGGAATCACAATTATTGACTTTACGCAGGTGCAAGCCGGCCCCTCTTCGATGGCCGGTGTTCCGAGCGCTGTGTAGTTCGGTGGCGATAGGGGAGTCACCGCTGCGGATTGGATCGTCGAGAAAGTTAAGGTAACAGACTCTTAGGCATAGGAAAGGATGAACCAGATGGAATACACGGTAATCTCCGGCACGGAAATGAAGGTTTCGCGAATTGCGCAAGGCACGTGGGCGATCGGTGGTTGGATGTGGGGAGGTACAGATGAAAGAGAATCGATTCGAACGATTCACGCCGCTCTCGACATAGGGATTAATCTGATCGACACGGCGCCGGTTTACGGCTTCGGGGTTTCCGAAGAAATCGTCGGAAAGGCAATTGAGGAGAGAGGACATCGCGAAAAGGTTTTCATCGCAACCAAAGTTGGACTCGAGTGGAACAACGGCGCAGTTTCGCGAAACTCCTCGCCCGATCGCATCCGGCAGGAGGTCCACGATTCGCTCCGTCGACTTCGCACGGACTACATCGACATCTACCAAATTCATTGGCCGGATTTGGCCGTCCCCATCGAAGAAACTGCCCGGACCATGCAAGCCCTCCTTAAGGAGGGCCTGATCCGTGCGGTTGGTGTGAGCAATTATTCACCGGAACAGATGAACCAGTTCATGTCAGGCTGTACGTTGAATACAGTCCAGCCTCCTTATAACCTCTTCGAGCGACAAATCGATCGCGACGTGCTGCCTTACGTCCGTGAAAGGAATCTGAGCGCTCTCGCGTACGGGCCTCTTTGCCGTGGACTCTTGACTGGGAAAATGCATTCACACACGAAGTTCACCGGCGACGATCTCCGCCGGTCCGATCCGAAATTCCAGCCGCCCCGCTTCGCACAATATCTCGATGCGGTGCAGCAACTGGACGATCTGGCGCGAAAACGATATGGAAAGCGCGTGATGGATCTGGCTGTGCGCTGGGTCTTGGACACGCCCGGAATAACCGCGGCGCTGTGGGGCGCACGCCATCCCCCGGAACTCGAAGCAGTGGAGGGCGTCCTCAACTGGAACCTCGACCCGGACACGCGCTCAGCGATCGATCAGATTCTGCGGCAGACGATCGCCGAGCCAATCGGCCCAGAGTTTATGGCGCCGCCGGCGAGAAGCACTGTCGCTGCGTAGGACACTTGAAGCTAGGAAGAGGAGATGTCATGCGGTAGAAGCAAATCGTGTAATTCCGACGGGACCTTATTCATGCGGGAAGAGAGCCGGGTGCAAGTAGTTTCGTTTGAATCGGGACTGGCGAAGTCACTATGCGATGAATTGGACATTTGCCGCCTACCTCCAGCAGTCTGCTTTCTTGCTCTTCGGATAGATCCCCGGAGAAGGAAATCCCCATTTCGATTCCGTCCACCATCCCCGACTTGGTATCGGAGTCGGAACGATTCTCCGCAGGAACTTTCGCGAATGACAAATCTACGTGCACTGCTTCAAGAGGCCACTGTTTTCTGTCGGCATACATTTGAACAGTGATAGCGAAGCACGCTCCCAGCGCGGCCAGCAGCAATTCATGCGGGTCGGGCCCCGCGTCCGTGCCGCCGTGCTCGCGCGGTTCATCCGCCTGGAACACATGGGTGCCGACAGAGACGTTCTGGACAAATCTCGTCGATCCGGAAGTTACGGACACGCTTCTCGACATATTCCTCCGCTGAATTACGGTTTGTGAATCGAAAAGAGATGCTGCACGTCACGTTCCAAGACTGGCGATCAGCTCATGAGCGCCTGGGTTTTGGCCTAAGAGTTTTCTGCGGGTTCTATTGCCGATTCTCACTTGTACGCTCAGATCTGGCGGACTCGGATACCCACTCTGCGGACTGCGAGGGAAGGAGAGCCTCCTGGGAAGGTCCTTTTCCAAAACGGCTGTAACGGTCGAGAGGCTCACCTTTACGGAGCGAAGTCGAACGTAGAACACACCCTGAACGTGGCCATTGCTTGGGCGTGACCGCTGGCCGACGGGTGTCGAAAGCAGGACGCGGACTCAAAAAGGAACCCAAGCTGTTAAAGACCTGATTGCGTCTGTATGCCCCCTGGTTTCCTGCATTCAATCAATTGCGGCGCTCTTTTACTCCGCTCAGGTTTGGCATTCGTGATGCATACGGTTGGTTGTGGGGACGGCATTCCTGTAAGGATGGCAAGCCCCCCGACAAGAGCGAAAACTTAGGAGAAAACACCATGAATACTTTAAAGAAACTGATTGTGCCCATAGGATTGTTCTCGGTCCTGTGCGTAATCCCGAGCATGGCGCAGATCACCAATCAGGTGAAGTTTGACGCGCCGTCCGCGTTTTATGCCGGGAACGCGAAGATGCCTGCAGGAAGTTACACGGTGACTCAGCCAGACGTAAATTCAAGCCTGTTGTTGATCGAAGGAACCGACGGCTCACACTCGGCTTTTGTAGAGTACGAAGTTCATACTTCAGATGCTCCTCATCCTCAAAGCGATGTCACCTTCAACGAATACAACCACGTCGATTTTCTGAGCGCCATCTGGGTCCAGGGACAAAATTCCGAGATGCAGATTCTGCCGTCGAAATTCGAGCAAAATTCGGCCAAAACTGCAGCCGTCAAAAAACATTCGCTGTCCGCCAAGAATGTGGGCCAGCCCTGATAACTGAGTCCGTCCCACCGGGACGTCTTCAACAAGCTAAAGGAGAAAAATCATGAAGGTACAAAACAGCATATTCTTTTCGATCGCGATGTTCTTTGTCTTGACGGCTGCGTCATTCGCCCAGCAGATCAAGACCGATTACGATCACAATGCAAATTTTGGACAATACAAGACCTACTCTTGGGAGAAAGTGAAAACGCGAGATCCGCTGCAGGTCGATCGTATTAAGCAAGCGGTGAACGGGACCCTGGCGTCCAAAGGCTGGACCCAGGTCGACTCGGGTGGCGATGTCTGTATAGTAGCAGTCGAGATCACGCAGAATCAGCAAACTCTCAACACGTTTTATGATGGCTTTGGAGGAGGGTGGCGTTGGAGAGGATTCGGAGGTACGGGAGACGCAACCACGACAACTGAAACTTACCAGGTCGGCACTCTGGTCGTCGATCTGTTCGACGCCAAGACCAAGAGCTTAGTCTGGCGAGGCTCGTCTAGCGATACACTTTCCAACAATGCAGATAAGAATACTAAGAATCTGGACAAGGGCGTGCAGAAGATGTTCGCGCATTTTCCGCCGCGGTGAAAAAGTAACGCCAAATCGAGTTCTTACCACGGTCGATGCGAGTAGCATTACCAGAGGGTCGGCCGAGTGGGGTGATCTGTTCGTCGAGGCCGGGTAATGACTCGGGGGAAAACCAGCTTACAAGGAGAAGACACATGAACAAATTAGTTACATGCCTTTTGAGCACCGTAGTCGCGGCTGTATTCGCAGCTCTGCCAATACTTTCCGCACCAGCCTGGGCAGCTGATCAAGAAAAGGATGAGGATCGGCTAAGGAATAGCGGCATTGTGTTGAAGGAGATTCTCGATGTTCCCGACGATATCCCTAAGGGCTTGCTTGACAAGGCCGACTGTGTGGTCGTGTTCCCGTCGGTCTTGAAAGCGGCCTTCATTGTTGGCGGAAGTTATGGGCGGGGAGCGATGTCCTGCCGCCAGGGCCCAAATTTCAGGGGGCGTTGGGGCGCACCCACCATGATGGCTCTCGAAGGCGGCAGCTTTGGCTTCCAGATCGGGGGTGAGGCAACGGATTTTGTTCTCCTGATAATGAATGAGCGCGGCGCGAGTGGAATTCTCGCCAGTAAAGTGAAGCTTGGAGGCGATGCTTCGGTTGCCGCTGGCCCGGTCGGCCGCGACCTCTCGGCAGAGACCGACGCTACGCTGCGGGCGGACATCTTGAGCTATTCCCGCGCCCGAGGTGTTTTTGCAGGTATTGCCCTTGAAGGATCAACTATTCGCCCCGATGGTGGCGCCAACGAGAAGATTTATGGGCAGAAGATTCCCGCGAAGCAGATCGTGCGGTCCGGGAAGGTTGCCATCCCAGCAGCCGCCCAGCAACTCGTTTCGACACTGGACGCCAGGACTCCACGCCATAAGTCACAACGCAGGCGAAACTGACCTCAGGAGAAACCGACCTCAGGAGAAACAAGAGTTGCATCACAACGAATTCTTATTCGGATAAACTGGGAGGAAACCAAATCAGCAGCAAATAGTTGCAGGAAGCGGAAGGGAATCTTCGACGTGAGTCGTAAACGCCCAGGTCGGATTGCAGTTTTTGCAGTTATTTTCATTTTTGTTTGGTCATCCCCAGTTTGGTCCGAATACACCCCCATTTCAGGGCCCTATAAGGTACTGACGATCGAGAACATCCGATTGCGCGATCCTGCACGCAATAAAACCATCCCAATCAAAATCTATTATCCATCTGCGGCGGGGCCGTTTCCGGTAGTCATCTTCTCCCACGGTGCGTTGGCATCGAAAGACGCTTACTCCGGCCTGGGCGAATACTGGGCCAGCTATGGCTATGTAAGCATTCATCTCTCTCATGCCGACTCGATTGCCGATTCCGGCTTCCACGGCACCTTGCGCCAGGCGCTCAGCGATCCTCTCGCATGGGAGAACCGTCCCGAAGACGTTTCCTTCGTCATCGATTTGCTGGCGCACGTCGAAAACTTTGCACCTCAGCTCGTAAGCAGACTCGATCTTCACCATATCGGTGTGGGTGGGCACTCGTTTGGCGGTTACACGGCTGGTCTAATCGGTGGCGCGAAGATTCTGCTGCCGGGAAAGGCTGAGCCCCGGAGTTTTGCAGACGCGCGGGTTTCTGCCATCGTTCTCTTATCGCCTCAAGGAGAAGGCATCATGGGGCTGAGCGCGCATTCGTGGGACGATGTTCATGTACCAATGCTCCTGATGTACGGTTCCCGCGATTTCGGTCCATTTGGCGAGCCCCCGGTTTGGCGAAGCGAGGCATTTGCGAAGAGCCCCGCAGGCAACAAATACGAGGTGGAACTCGAGGGTGGAACGCACATGGGATTTGCCGGCCTTGTTCAAGATAAAGAGCATCGTGTTCATGTATTCCAATGCGCGCAAATCGAAACGCTGGCCTTCTGGGATGCGTATTTGAAGCAAGATCCGAAGGCCCGGCAATACCTGGATTCGCATGGTTTGGAAAACTTCAGCGGAGATATTGCCCGATTTGCGAACAAGTGATCCCCAGGGAACCGATGCACGATCGAATTGAAGAACTCGATGCCCTTCGCGGTCTGATGCTGGTGTGGATCACGTGCACTCATTTGCCCACAATCCTGAGCACCTACGTCAATCAGCCCCTTGGGTTCTTCGCCGCAACCGAAGGCTTCATCTTTCTTTCCGCTCTGTTTACCGGCCGCATTTATTTCCGCGTTGCCGAGCGCGACGGCTACGGCGCGATGGTGCAAAAGTTATGGGTGCGTACCGGAAAGCTGTACGGCTACCAATTATTGCTGCTGGCGTTTGCCTTCGTGATAGAAGCCCCAATTGCCGCGCACGGCAACAGGCCCGCAGTGCATAATCTCCTCGACTTCTACTTTTCCGCCGGTCACACACGCGCTTTCATCGACGCGGCATTGATGATCTATAGACCGCCGCTTCTGGATATCCTGCCGATCTATATCATCCTCATCGCGCTGACTCCTTTCGCGATAGTTCTGGGGGAGCGACTTGGGTGGAAGTACGCCCTCGCTGGAGGCTTTACACTCTGGCTGTTCGCACAGTTCGGACTCCGGAGCTTCGTATATCACGTCCAGACCCGCGCTTTCGGCATGCAGATCCCGCTGAACGAGATGGGCGCGTTCGATCTGTGGGCGTGGCAACTGTGGTGGCTAGTCGGCGTGTGGCTGGGCGTGCGTTGGGCCAAGGGCGCCTTGCAGTTCGACTGGGTGAAGCAAATGACGATTCCGGCGGCGATAGTAGCGGTTTTTTTCCTGGTACTCCGCTACGCGCAACTAAATGGGATCCTCACATTCGGGAAATTCGGCTTGCTGCTCGATAAGTGGGATTTTGGAGTCGGCCGCCTAATCGATTTCACCGCCGTCTCAATATTGGCGATCAGGTTTCGATCGGTCTTGAGGTTCTTAGCAATCAGGCCCCTTGTGATGCTGGGCCAGGCCTCGCTGCCGGTTTTCTGCGTGCACCTGTTGTGTGTCTTCCTCGCGCTCACCATTATGGGGAACGATCCCATGCTACGAGACTGGAAAGCAATCGTCGTCGTCCTGACAAGCTTGTCAGCTCTGCTGCTCACCGCCAAAATTGCCACCAACCGACGGGCCAAGGCCGCGAGAAATCGAGCTGGGGGTCCCGGAGCATCCGGCTACCCCCCTGCTGGTTATAAACCGGGGCTCGCAACGCAGAAGGTGGTTTGAGGATAAGCGTCACCATAAGGCACGCTTCCCAGTGGTCGCTTGGTTCTCGAACAAAACTATCCTCCGGTATCTTGGACCCCCGCCCAGGAGAAAGAAGAGGATCGTGCCATCGGCGCACTCGCTCTTGTTGGCGGACCCGTGTTTACCCCGCCGGGTGCCAACTCCGACCTAAGGGGGGCTTTATTTGTGGCACAGCCGTCGTTGTGCTGGGGCCCAGGTCCTTTTCGTAAACGGTTCCGCGGCGCGTGACTACAAAGGTCATGACCCCGGAGGACTGGTACTCTGCGGGATATGCGATCAATGTCAACCCTCTCTTCATTTTGCTGCGGCCGTTCACCTCCTGTGCGGTTGTTGTCACCACTCGAAAGTAGTACCCGTGGAAAGGAGCTGACTGTTTGTAGTCGGTATTCGCTGCGGCGGCTGTGACCAGGGCTTGGACGATTCTTGTAACGGAGTCTTCGCTAGGTAGCTGTGGGTCGTCTTCAGTTTTTGCCAGTGCGAATTGCTCGCAGACTGCAGCCGCGGTGGCCTCGTTTTCTCCGATTCTGCGGAACAAGATCTCCTGCTTACCGCGAGCGGAATCGAAATACCACTCACCGTTTTTAGACGCCAACGGAACGGGGAAGGGCCAGTTTTCCGCACCGATGTACAGAACCGTGCTTCCGTCGGGTTCTCGGACCAGGCGATGCATCTCCTGATATTTCTGGCTGAACTGCTCACGCTCCAGTTTGTCCTCGACCTCATCGCTTGATGAAGTTACTTCCTTTCCCGCTCCCAGGATCGCTTCGAGAGCCTTCTCGTCTTCTTTTTTTGCCGCTTCAAAGAGGGAGTTCGCGGCTTCCCCGGCAGACGCGAACGTCCTGGGTGGTGCGTCTTGAGCGAAGCTCGAACTGGCGAGCCCCGTCACAAGCAGGAAAACGGACAACAGCAACATAAGAAGGGTGATGGATGCGAACCCCCAGGCAAATCTCACAGTGAATGTTTCGAGTGCTTCAAGCTTCATGTTTTTTGTGTGCATGACTTCTGTCTCCATATCATCAGTTGAGTCTATGTAGTTGGAACGAATTAGCGGCGACCGCCTCCACCACCGTGGAACCCTCCGCCCCCATGAAAGCCTCCGCCGAAGCTTGACTGCCCGCGCGAAGAGAAGCCTCTTGCCATTCCTCCGTGGTTGAAGCCGCTGAAGGCGCCGGAATGAGTGCCTGCGAATGAACGCTGCCCGCCCGAGAATCCATGTGCTCCTCCGCCATGAAATCCGCCGGCGCCATGAGATCTGCCGCCTCCGTGAGATCCACCGGCGTGATTGAAGCCGCGATTGGCGAAAACTCTGCTGTGGGAGACGTAGCCGTGGTGATCGAACATGATTCCGTGACCGCGCCAATCGTATCCCCAATGTCCCCAGCCCCAGCCAAAGCCGCCGAAGAAACCGATTCCAAAGCCAAAGCCAAACGTAATTCCCGGCACCCCAAGGTAAAGTCCTGGATACGAATACCAGCCGGGCCAGATTCCGATGGGTGCCCCATAAACGAGCCAAGGGTCATATTCAGGAACGTAGACAACCTCAGGATCAGCCGGCTCGATCACAATGGTCTTCCCGTGCTTGCTGACCTTTTCCTGATCTGTGCTTTTTAAGTTGCCGGCTTGCTCGGCGCGGTCGCGCATCACCTGCACTGCGTTCATCACGTCCTGCTGCTGGTTGACGTAAGCGTCGCCGAGCGACGAGGTCCAGGAGAGATTCTTGTCCATGTTGGCGAGCACCGAAGGAAACTCCACAAGGGCCTTCACGCTGGGGTCCCAGGGCTGCTTATCGACTTCTTTGCCGAGTTCCTTGCCCTTGAGGTTGGTATGCTGCTGCAGCCACCGGTCCGCTTCTACAACCTGGTCAGGATAAGTCGCCGCGGCGAGGATTTGCGCCACCAACGCATCTGGATACAACGCGATCGGCGCGACAAGTTGCTGCAGTTGGTCCGGCGTCAGTCGCGCGTCTTGAACGGGCGGCGGTGCGGCGGATTGGTCCGCTTCGGCGAACGTTCCCGGCGCAGCGGCCAATACGAGGCAACATGAGAGAACAAGCGACAAACTTTGTTTTATGAATTTCACAATCGATTCTCCTTCCACGGGTCGCATCAGTGATGGTCCGCGGATCTTTCTCCCTCGTAGTGACGACACTCGCCGGGAGCTATCGCTTTCAGCTGGCCAGGCCAGCGGCAGTTCGAGGCGCGAACTGGCGGAGCGTGAGCGGACATGCCGGGTGATCGCATTGACACGCGATTTCCACGTCTTCGCTTCCCGCCTCACGACAGGTTTCTCCGCAGTATTCCTTTCCATCTGCTACATCGCACAGGCACGGTATATGTGCGCACTTCTTGCTCTTTTGATTTGCCATTGGGTACATCCTTTCCGGGTCGGTTATTGGGCCCCTGTAGTACGGCGGTTCCTGCGTAGCCCCGTTTGCTCGACCACGCCGAGTGAACTCGAGGGCAGTCACTCTATGTAGTCAGCTTTTGGCGGTTACGCTATCTCAATCAATTGCATGCCGCTCTCCAAACCCCGTCGCGCCACCAACCCGCGGTATTTCAATGGCTTTGCGACGGGTAGCAAAACCAATCGAAGTCCGGAGTGTCGGCATGCGGATAGCGAGTCCGCATGTGGACTGGTCTCGATGCGCTTCCTTTTTCTGATCGAAGTGAATATCCAATCGATCCGTGCTTCCCAGGATCTCTAAGTGATGGCTCTGTTGCCTGTTGGCGTTTTATAAATCTCGCGTTCCAGGCAAAACTTTGGTCCCGTCTCTTTGGCATCTGCCGTGCCTTAAGTAAATGCGAAAAGAACGACCCGCCGCTGATGCGTGGCGCACTGATTCCCGGTGCGTGGTCTTTTGCTCTCGGCTGGGAAAAAGTGCACCACGCACGGCGAGAGAACAAGTGGAAAGTCCAACATTATTTAAAGGAGATAACCAAAATGAACATTCATAAGACTTACATTCTCGTAGGTTTAATCATAGCTCTTTCGATGTTTCTGGGGCTTGTTGCACATGCTGATGAGACGGACCAGGCTACCAAAATCAGTTTCAGCGAGCCGATCCAGATTCCGGGCCGGGTATTACCTGCCGGGACCTACGTCTTCAAGTTGCTCAACGAGGATTTGGGCCTGCACGTTGTGCAGGTCTTCAATGCGGACAGGACAGCCCTGTATGCAACCCTTCAGACGATTCCAACTGACCGTCCCGAGCCAACCGATCACACCGTGGTCGCACTAGCGCAGCAGGGAGCGGGGCAACCGGATGCACTCCTCAAGTGGTTCTATCCTTGCCAGACGATTGGAAGTGAATTCCTATATCCCAAACACGAGGAGAAGGAACTAGCTCAAGACAAGCAGCAGACCATCGTCGCCGACGAGCCCACCGTATCCAACTCTGAGGCGGCTTCCGGACTTGGCAACTGAGCATCAATCTCGCATTCGCTCGTCAGGGCATGGGTTTGAGGAACCCGGCCCGCGAGCGAAGTATGCTTCTCAGCGGTCGTCTTTTTTCCCCGACTCGCGCGCATCTTGTGCACATCAGAATCAGAATTCGAACACAGAAGGCGCTTTCCCGCCTGAGTCTCAAAGAATCGCGGTGGAGGCCCAGCTTCAGACCTGTACTCTAACGCTAATTTCCTTCCGCCGAAATTCTGTGCTTCATGCCGTAGACATTAGAGCGTTGCAATTTTGCTCGTGGTTTCACCTTGGTGCGCTTCGCGCTTTAAGGCGCGATCCAGCGTTTGGTCGAGAGCGGCCTTGACTCTTTCGAACTCAGCCTGGGAGATTTGTCCCCGCTTGCGCTCCACTTCAATCTGGAAAAGTTCCTCCTTTATTCCTGTCATCAACACGGAGGTGGCCCTTGCAGAAAAGGGAACGCACGTCGCTTCCAACCTTCCGGCTTCGGTCGACTCATCGTGGCCGTCTTCTTGCGTAGCAGTTAGCCGGGAAGAGCTAACCTTTTGGCGCCGGAAGGCACGCGCCTTCGACTGTTGCCGCGATGCCACGTAGACGCCGCTGATGATCAGCATTGCGGCAGAGCCACCCAGGATCCACCACCGATATTTTTGCAGCGGATCGGGAGCGTCGATTGGCGGGCCCAACCCTCCGCCGGGATGGTTCGCCGGCTGCGCGGCAGGAACGCCTCCGCTAGAGCGGTCCTCACGCTGTTTCGGGCCTTGAGTGCCGCTCTGTCGCCCGCTTTCGAGCGTGCCTTCACCGGAAATGTTAAAAGCGAGATTTTGCCCGTCGGTGGTGTTTGACGCCGTTTGCACCATGGCGTCGGGCACGTTCGGAAACTGAATCATTTTGAAGCCGCTCGACCCAGGAGCTGCCTTGAAGTGCATCGACTTCGGCAACGTGACCATGAAGTGCTCTAACGGATAAATCGATCTGGGATCAAGATTCGCGCTGCCACTGTAAGGAATCTGGTAGGTCACCTCGAAACGCGTCAACCCCGGCCGCAGCGGAAAGATAAACGAGTAGCGATTCTTCTCGCCTTCGGGTACGGGAGCGGACTTTACGGAGGCGCCGTTCTCGCTAATGGCCGTACCGGAATTTTCCATGAGCTGCGCACCCTCGGGAATGTAGAACTCCAGATTGCGATCATTCAGTTGAGTGCGCGGCGGATTGGAGGAGTTTCGCACTCCGAAGTCGCGGGTCACTGCAATCTGGCCGCGCGACGCCTGGATGCGCATGATGTCGGCAATCACTCCGATGCCGTTAACTTTTTTCGCGACGTCGTAAACTTCGATGGCTACCGACGCTGTTCCCGGGGCAGCCACGCGATGATAGGCGACGCCCTGATGGATGGCGCGAACCAGGTGTGGTGTCTGCGCTTCATCCAGTTTGAAACTGAAACGGCCCTGTGCGTCGGTTTTGGTGCGGCCGGCTTCTTCCATCCCCTGGCCAAGTTTGAACACAATCACGTCGTCTCCTGCGGAGGGCTTGCCGGTAGTGGAATTTTTCACCGTGCCAGTGAGAGTTTGCGCTGCGGCGAAAGAGGTTAGCATGAGCATGAGGATGATGAGTGCGACACAGATCGTTGGGCATTGATTTCCTGCCGCCCTTCGTGCACAGCGCGCTGCAGTTTCACCCAACGGCATGGCAAACACCCTCTTGCTGACGATGGTTGTGACGCCCGCGACAACGCAGTATACACTGCAGGCTAGAGCGAGTAAGAACGCGAAACTCCCGACTTGCGCCATTTGTGATCCTCCTTATTTGCAGAGCAGCATTCATTGTTGGAATGTTGGGGAATGCTGGAAAGTTTGCTCGCAGGAAGTCCGAATCGATTGCGCTCGATCAGGGTCCTACTTATTGGCACTCATCCAATTGGCCGGTCGGGTGGTGAACTTGTTGACGGTGCTCGTTGCCGGATCCAAAATGCCGGTAGCCTGCCTTGAACTTACTTTGTAGTAATACGTGGTCCCAGGCTCCAGACCGCCCATACGCACACGAAAGACCATCTCACTGTGACTTGGGTTGATTCTGGTGGGAGACTCTGCCTTTAAGTCGAGATGATTGGGATCCTTGCCGTAGTGCACGACGGCGTAATGCAGAATTGTGCCTCCAGGATTTTGCGTAGTCCAATTGATAAAGGCCAAGGTGTCGCTGACGGATTCGACCGCCGGGCTGACGTTGGTCTGCCCGGGTTCTGAATTGTCGCGCGCACCTGCTGGCCTTGCTTGTACAAGCAATAGCGATAGGATGGTCATGGCGCTGGCCGCGATTGTTAGGCGTAACCGACTTATCCTCGTCATGCTTCAATCTCCTTAAATAAAATTGCGCGAACACAGCTCGTCGCTGAATGAGGGGTAAGAAGTGGGGGCGAACCTCTAGCTTGCCCCCACAAAGTAGTCGCAATGTTGCTAAGGCTTGAAGCCGTCCACTAACGTTCCCAGGAAGGCGACAATGTCGTCTTCTTCCTCCGACGTCAAGCCAAGCTTGCCGATTGTCGTGTTTTCGTTGTTGGAGTCTTCCGGCATCGGCCAACAGGTAACCTTCTCAACTGTTCCTGCCGGACAATTGCCGGATAACACGTTAAAGGGATATACGTCGCGTGTGTTGTAGAAGTGAACTACTTCCTTCAAGCTCGTGAGGTAGCCGTTGTGCATGTAGGCTTTCACGAAGCCCGGGTAGGGAACCATCGCCGCGTTTCGCGCCGTGGAAGTCTGGAACTTCCCTTCAAATTGCGGCAGCAGAATTCCCCAGTCCAAGTTTGGCGGAGCTCCATAGTAGCCGTCGAGGAACAATCCCATTCCTTCGTCGGTGAAACCGAAGCCTAGCGGGTTGGCGGTAAAACCCCACTGGTCGGGAGTGTCTTCCGAATACCAGGGGAGCTCTACATTCTTGGGGAGGCCGAGGTTGTTGTACGTAGTGTCAGTGAACAGAGGCTGAACGCTAGCCGCCTGCCCAGTATCCGATCCACCTAGCTGGGTACTTGACCTTCCGTCCAGATGGCAGGTGTTGCAACTGCCTTTCCCGCGGAACAACTCGTACCCATTCGCCTCTTGCGCGGTGAGTGTTGCTTTGCCCGCAAGAAAGTAATCGAACTTCGACGTGAAGGAACTGACGCTGTCAGAACCCTCGTAAGCAGCAATCGCCTGCGCGAATTCGTCGAAGTCCTTGTTAGAGAGGGTGCGATCAGTGGAAGTGAGCTGAACCGGCGTGGTATTTCCCTCAAGCACAGAAGCGCCTGCCGGTGTGCTGCATATAGTCGCAATGTTGGAAGGCCAGGCAATTTCCAACGACCCAACACCCCAAACCGTCTCGAAGAACGACTTGTAAGCGCTAAGCGAAAGCTTCCACACCACGCAAGCGGAATCTGGATTGGCCATTTCTTGGGTATCCAACGGTGGGCCTTGCGCCTGGTTAGCTGCGGCATTCTGCAGCTTGTATCCTGTTGCGCGGCCGTCCCAGAAGTTACCGCCGTAGAAATCCGCTTGGCTTAGGTTGTAATGCAGAGGGGGGAAGTAGGTTGCGTAGGAGTAACCCTGCGGGTTCCGCTTCGCAATCCGGTTGTTCGGATAGGCTCCGTGTACTGTGATGGGAACCGATCCTGGGTTCGATCCGCCCGTGAATACGCTCAAGATCGACGCTCCGTTTGCATAGCCCGCCGCCGGGTCATGGCAATAGCTACAAGCGAGGTTCTTATTTACTGACAAGTTGGGGTCGAAGATTTCGAGCTGGCCCAGAGTCTGGACTTGATGGTAGGGATCCAGTTTTCCGGATTTCGCAGCCGCCAAAGCCTGAGCTTCGAGCATGGCTTCTTCGGCCCGAATTCTCTTTGCGTCTGGATCATTCGCAATGATGCATTGAAGGTTAAGTCGTTCGCCCGGCAGTATGCATGGCTGATCGGCCGGCGGAATCTGAAAACCAGCTGGAAGTTGAAACTTCAGTGGGGGTGGGGAAGTACGCTGTGCTGAGGCACCTGGTACTACTACTAGCATAGCGAGCACGGTCAGACCCGTAGTCGAAAGCCATAAGAGTCGATTGCAATACTTCATGCGGCTCACGGTTCCTCCTTAACTTCAGGTTCGCGATGTTTTGCGATGCGGAGCTTAGAGCAAACCAAATACCACGGTGCTTAATTTGGGCCTTCTTGCCGTCACATCGTCGGATGGAGGAGCACAACGAGCAATCAACAGTTATAAGTAATCAAGTAACATGCACTAACATTGCTGGTCTTTCCCGATTACTCAACGGTCGACGGAAGTTAACCTGATGCAGGACAAAAGCCAAACTGCGTGAAGTATTTGCAATGTGAGGTCGACGAGCAATTCAGTGGGCAATGACGAGAGACGCGTAAATGCTTCCCCCTATCAAGGTCAAGATCATCCCCAAAACGATTACGATTGCCGCCGAACTAATGAGTTCCACCGCGAGGAAGACGCTGTCTGGAAGCTTTGTCGGAGTCATATGCACAGTATCTCTTCTTCCACGGCAAAAGCATTTCTAAGGCCATAAGGATAGACGAAGCACTCACCGTAGTTAGCCACTCTTTCGGTGGGGTAGGCCAGTTGTCTGCATGACCGTTGACTGACAGGTGTGTCGAAATAGGGACATTCTTCGTTGACACGACCAATCGCCAAGGTATCCGTATTTAAAAAAGCTCCAGTTCCGACGGTTGTCGGGACGGGTACTGCGTTCGGAAGTTGAAGACTCTCCATCGGTGAGGTCTCAAAATTGCGGGAAGCCTTCTCAGGTTCTGTCGTGGGAAGGCTCAATGACGAGGACACTGAGGTCAATGTTTGCGTTGGCAGCCGTCGCCATAATTGTTGGACAGGTTGAGACGGTGCAGCGTGCTGCCAGCCAACCGAGGAATCAGGAACTGCCGCTTTTGTTCAACTCAGAGCCTGCGCGAGTCCTGGTGCGGGCTTGCGGGAACTGCCACTCCAATCACACTGACTGGCCCTGGTACAGCCATGTTGCGCCGGTTTCCTGGTGGATCGCGTGGGACGTGCGCAAAGGCCGGAAACGGCTGGATTGGTCCCAGTGGGAAACCTACTCGCCATCGCAAAGGCGCGACAAATTGGAATCCATCTGCGGACTCATATCGACGGGCAGGATGCCGCCGCGGTTGTACAGCTCCATGCATCCGAAAGCGAAACTTAGCGAAACGGAAAAACAGGCCTCACGCCAAATCACCCTGTTACCATGTGCGAGGCAGTAGGATCGATACCAGCCGCCTCCTCCATCCGCCGCAACACGGCGGAGAAATCCTCTTCGGCGTCGTTGTTCCCAGCCAATTCTTCGGAGTTTACATAAAATGCAGCTTCGGTCGCTGGCATCGAGACATGCTCTTTTGACGCCGCTTTCAGAATCAAATCGAAATCCTTATTCATCAGGCGCAGGGGGAACTGCGGACTGTAATCGTTAACCGCTACTCTCGCCAGCTTTCCCAGATGTGCCGGGGCGATCACAGCTGTCTTGGATAAGACTTCGAGCAACCTTTCGCGATCGAGGCCAGATTTCTCCCCAAGCGCCACAGCTTCGGCGATCGCCTGCATACCCAGCCCCAACAGCGTGTTGACGACCAACTTCATCGCAGTTCCCGATCCAGAGTCACCCAGGAGAAAGTACTGCTTTGCGATGGTCTGGAAGATCGGCTTGGCGGCACGGAACAGTTCGCGGTTGCCGCCCGCCAGCAGCGTCACAGTGCCTTGTTCTGCCGCGGGAGTGCTGCCAGAGATGGCGACGTCCAACACTTCGATGCCACGCCGCGCCCCAAGGCTGTGCAGTTCGCGAGAGGTGTCTGGCGAGATCGTGCTCATCTCAAGCACCACGGTTCCTGGTCGTGCGCCAGCAAAAACTCCCTCTGCTCCTGTATACACGCTGCGAGCCGCCTCATCGTTGGTCAAGCAGGAGAGAACCACATCGACCGTGCTCGCCAGTTCCTGAATGTTCTTGGCGGCAAACCCTCGTTTTCCTGCGACAGCTTCCGCCTTGGCCGGATCTATGTCGTAGGCGACGAGCAGATATCCGTGATCAAGCAGGCGTTGCGCGATCCGGCTTCCCATGTTGCCCAGGCCAATGAATCCGAGTTTTGCTTGATCTGCCGTAAGAACTTTCACAGGTTTCTCCTTTATTGTTAAGGCATCGCGCCGCAATCACAACCACGCGGACGCAATACCCTCGAGCCAACGCTAGCTGTCAGCGCCAACGAGAAGTCTCAATCCAGACTCTTTCAGCGCGATCCCACCAATTCGGAAACCTCGGAAAGCTCTTCGAATTCTTCTTCAGTCAGGCGCAATGAAGCCGCCGCAATATTCTGCTCGAGATGTTCGACCGAGGAGGTCCCAGGGATCGGCAGCATGATCGGAGATCGCCGCAACAGCCAGGCCAGCGCGATCTGTGTGGGGCTCGCCCCGTGCGCCTCCGCGATTCGGTTCAGCACTTCGCCCGCAACTTTGCCGGCTCCGAGCGGGAACCATGGGATGAAAGCGAGTCCGTTCCGCTGACAATAGTCCACAACGTAGTCCCATTCGCGGTCGGCAAAGCTATAGCGGTTCTGCACCGATACGATGGGGACGATTTTGCGGGCCCGCTGGATGTGCTCTTGTGTGACGTTGGACAAACCGATCAAACGAATCTTCCCCTCGCTTCGCAACTGAGCCAGCGTTTCCACGGAGGTATCGAAGGACACGACGGGGTCGGGAATATGCAGTTGGTAAACGTCGATGCGGTCAAGGCGCAATCTCCTGAGGCTGCCCTCAACCGCTTTCCGAAGGTGGGGTGGAGTTGCGTCGTGAGTCCACTGATTGGGACCGGGACGATTCCAGCCGCCCTTGGTAGCAATCACCAGACCGGCCGGGTAGGGAAATAACGCCTCGGCAATCAGTTCCTCGCTTATATGCGGTCCGTAAGAATCGGCCGTGTCGATGAAATTGACGCCGAGTTCGACCGCGCGGCGGAGAACCTCCAGCGCTCGCTTCCGATCCTTTGGCGGACCCCAAATGCCTTCGCCCGTAAGGCGCATTGCTCCATAGCCGAGACGGTTCACAGAAAGTTCCCCGCCCAGCGAGACTTCTCCGGCCAAGTTTGCCGAAATGTTTTTTGTCTTCACAATTAGCCTCGATTATTTTGGTTGAACTGCTTCACCGTGTTGGATGCGGAACCGCCCGCTTGTGCACCACCAGAACTCTTAAGCGATTTCAGATAGGTGACGAGCTGCCAGCGTTGCCGCTCTGATAAAGCGCTCCACGCCGGCATTCCCTTGTCGACAGCTCCGGTTGTGATAAACCAGAAAACCTCGCCGTCCGGCGCAGATTGCGTCGGTCCTTGAGCCACCGCAGGCATCGCTCCGTTTCCTTGCCCGGCACTTCCGTGACAAGAGCTGCAGTTCGTTGCGTAGAGCCTTGACCCAGCTGCGACCGCTGTCTGTTGTCCCGCATATGGGTTTTTCAACTGAACGCTGGACGCAGGTGCGTTGTGAAACTGAGCATCCTGGGCCGGCAGCCGCAAAGCCGGAAAGATACACAAAATAAAAAATATGACCGCAATGAAAAAAGAAGATGAAGTCTTTGCTTTCAAAGGTTGCCTCCAGTGATGGTTGCTCATTTCGCGGCTCTAGAATCCACCCGATAAAAACAAGCATCAGTCACTCCTAAGGAGAAGCACCTTCCTTGCCAATACGGGCTGCATGTATCTGCAACGAAATACGTGGCGGCGCCTGACCAAAGTGACCGCGTTTGAACACTTGCGTCGAAATAGGGACACAGTCCCCGAGACAAAATCTCTTTCGATGTCTCGAAACCAAATGCACGCTGGTTTTGCGCTGAGAGGCTGCCGCGCAGCGTGGCACGCAGAATGCTATCCAGAGGGAAGGGAAGGGCACGAGAATGATAAAGCTCAAAGTGAATGGGATAGACCACAGCTTCGATGGCGATCCCGACATGCCCCTGCTTTGGTACGTGCGCGACATCCTCGGGCTAACGGGAACGAAATTTGGCTGCGGCATCGCGCTTTGCGGCGCATGCACGGTGCATAAGAATGGCGAAGCGATCCGCTCGTGTATCACAGTGATGAGCGCGGCGGCCAATAGCGAGATTCGCACCATCGAGGACCTTTCAGCGAACGGACTGCTTGCGCTTCAGGAAACCTGGATGCAGGTGAATGTTCCGCAATGCGGATATTGTCAGTCGGGACAGATCATGCAGGCCGTTTCTCTTTTAAAGAACACTCCACATCCCACAGACCAGCAAATCGATGACGCCATGGCGGGTAACATTTGCCGCTGTGGAACCTACCAACGAATTCGCCAGGCGATCAAGCTGGCAGCGGAGAAAACTGCATGAACCGAATCGAGAACGTGAGCCGGCGGCGGTTTCTCAAGGGAGTTTTTGGGACAGGAGCGCTCATCCTCTCGGTTCGCTATATCCCACCGCTGTGGGCGCAGGGCCAGTCGACAGACGGTCAAACCGATGCGGATCGGGCGATTCTTCATCCCAACCTCTTTGTGGGAATTCAGCAGGATGGAACTGTCTACATTGTGGCGCACCGGTCAGAGATGGGTACGGTGATCCGCACATCTCTACCTCTTGTCGTTGCAGACGAGCTTGACGCCGATTGGAAACGCGTGAAGATCGACCAGGCGATTGGCGATAAGCGCTACGGAGACCAAAACACAGACGGTTCGCAATCAGTGAGGCGTTTCTATAACACCATGCGGGAATGCGGTGCCGCGGCGCGCTGGATGTTGATCCAGGCGGCGGCGCAACAGTGGAATGTGCCGGCATCGGAGTGTTCCACGGTGCTGCATGCGGTGGTTCACAACACAACGCGTAAGCGCGCGGAGTACGGTGAACTGGCTTCGGCGGCGGCTCGGCTTACGGTGCCCAAGAAAGAACAGCTCCAGCTGAAAAAGCCCTCGGAGTGGCGGTATATCGGGAAGGGAGTGACCAGCGTTGACCTGCAAAAGCTCTGCACCGGCCAGGCTGTGTATGGAATGGACGCGCGCGTCGATGGCATGGTCTACGCGTCGATCGAACATCCTCCGGTCTTCGGCGGGAAAGTAAAAAGTCTTGACGATAAGGAAGCGCTGAAGGTTGCGGGAGTCCATCAGACCATTGGCATCGATCCGTTCAAACCTCCGGCGGCCTTTCAGCCTTTGGGCGGCGTTGCGGTGATTGCCGACAATACCTGGGCCGCATTCCAGGGGCGCAAGAAGCTGAAGATTACTTGGGACAACGGGCCGAACCAATCCTACGACTCGGTTGAATACAAGAAGGAACTCCAAGAGACAGCGCACAAGCCAGGGAAGCTCATCCGCGGTGTGGGCGACTCCGGTAAAGCGTTCCCTACCGGGAACGTGTTTGAAGCAGACTACTATGTTCCGCTGCTGTCCCACGTGCCGATGGAGCCCATGGTGGCGTTGGCGGGATTCAAGGACGGGAAAGTTACGGCTTGGGCGCCCACACAAAATCCTCAAGCTGTGCAGGCGATCGTCTCCTCGGAACTGGGCATTCCGGTTCAGGATGTGATTTGCCATGTCACGTTGCTGGGTGGCGGCTTCGGAAGAAAATCCAAGCCTGACTACGTTGCCGAGGCCGCGGTCTTATCCAAAAAGCTGGGCCGTCCGGTAAAGGTTGTGTGGACCCGGGAAGACGACGTCAAGTTTGACTATTACAACGCAGTGGCTGCCATGTACATGAAGGCAGCCGTTGACGGTAAGGGAAAGCCCACGGCGTGGCTGCAGAGGTCAGTGTTTCCGCCGATCACTTCTACTTTCGACGTGAACGCAGTCTATGGAGATCCGGGCCACTTGGCCCAAGGCTGGACGGATCTTCCCTACGATTTGCCCAGCATACGCATCGAAAACGGTCCGGCGCAGGCGCATGTCAGGATTGGGTGGTTGCGATCCGTGGCCAACATCTATCATGCCTTCGCCATCCAATGTTTCACCGATGAGCTGGCCCATCGCGCCAATCGCGATCCCATGGAGTATCTGCTCGACCTGATCGGGCCGCCTCGCACTTTGGATTTTACCAACGTGGACTATCCGAACTATGGTGCGGATTACAAAACGTTTCCCTGGGAAACGGGACGGTTGCGGAACGTTATCGAAATGGTCGCCGGCAAATCTGGGTGGGCCAACAAGAAGAGCGCAAAGGGCCATGGGTTTGGGTTCGCCGCGCATCGAAGTTTCTTGACGTATGTGGCCACGGTAGTCGAGGTGGAGGTGACGGAAGACGGCGAGATTAGCATCCCTCGCGTTGACACCGCGCTGGATGCGGGAATCGTCGTTAATCCGGAGGCCGTGCGGGCGCAATTCGAAGGCGCGGTGGTCTTCGGCACAAGTATTGTCCGCACTGGCGAGATCACTGCCAAAAACGGCGTAATCCAGCAATCGAATTTCAATGACTATCCCGTGGCTCGAATCAACGAAGTCCCGGCTCAGACGAATGTCTACATTACGGAGAGCTCTGCGCCGCCGGCGGGAGTCGGAGAGCCCGGAGTGCCGCCGTTTGTCGCCGCATTCTGCAATGCGATTTTCGCCGCAACCGGCAAGCGGGTCCGCGATTTGCCGCTCTCCAGCAACAGCCTGTTCGCATAAGACTGCTGAGGACGACTACGGAGGATGTTTTTTTATGACTCTCAATGAGCACGACTCCAATCAATCCTGCTCGGATCGTTCCGAATCGCCTGTGCGAAAGAAAAACATTGCGAATCAGGATTCTGGCTTCAGCAGGAGGGACTTTCTGGGCATGACTGCCGCATCCCTCTTAATGGCAGGAACCCTGAACGGGTCCGCAGCCACGGATCGTAAGAATGGGATTCCATATCGATCGCTGGGGCGCACCGGTGAAAAAGTCTCGCTGATCGGGCTCGGCGGTTATCATCTGGCTCGACAAAGCGATGTGGAAGAGAGCATTCGAATCATTCGTACAGGAATTGATGAAGGAATTAATTTTCTCGACAACTGCTGGGACTACAACGGAGGAGAGAGCGAAGTTCGAATGGGCAAAGCCCTGCGCGACGGTTATCGCGCGAAGGCTTTCCTGATGACCAAGATCGATGGTCGAACCAGGACTGCTGCAACGTCTCAACTCAACGAATCGCTCCGGAGGCTGCAGACCGATCGAGTTGACTTACTCCAGTTCCACGAAGTGATTCGACATTCCGACCCGGACCGCATCTTTGCTCAAGGTGGCGGGATGGAGGCTGTGATTGAAGCTCAGAAAGCGGGCAAGGTCCGTTTTATCGGCTTCACCGGCCACAAAAGTCCAGACATTCATTTGAAGATGCTGGCCACGGCTTCGAAGAACGGGTTCAAGTTCGATGCCGTGCAGATGCCTCTCAACGTGATGGATGCTCACTTCAACAGTTTCGAGAAAAAAGTCCTCCCGGTTTTGACCGAGAACGGTATTGGCGTGCTTGGCATGAAACCCATGGGCGATCACTTCATTCTTGAGAGCAAGACCGCTACAGCGACCGAGTGTCTCTATTACTCGATGAATCTTCCGACGAGCGTGGTCATCACCGGCTGCGACTCGATGCCCATCCTTCAGCAAGCTCTTCATGCCGCCCGCAGTTTTCAGCCGATGGATTCCTCGCAGGTTGCTGGTCTTCTGGCAAAAACCTCAAAGGCAGCGGAGGCTGGCCAGTTCGAGCTGTACAAGACTAGTCACCAGTTTGACGGGACTTACGCCAATCCGCAGTGGCTTGGCTAGATACGATCTCACAGGTCATGACGAATCCGGTCTAATCTTCCGCGCCTTGTTGGTGGAGGCGTTGGTGGATCGCAACTCCCGGCACATGACAGGTGTCAAGAAGCAGCGAAGACAACACGGTCATCGAACAGTAAGATCGGATACGCAACTCTATTGCGGCAGCCAGTCCGGCCCTTCTGCACTTAGTTTCATCATCACATCCTCGCTGGGTGCGAAGTTGGGCCGCGAAATCCCCAGCTTCTGCATCTTGTGGATCAGCGTAGTCCGCTTCAGTCCAAGTTTAGCGGCTGCGCCCTTCGGGCCGCCGATCACCCACCGGACTTCCTCTAGCGTTCGCAGAATCAAAGAGCGTTCGGATTCCCTAAGAGTAGTTGCAGATGTCGAGACGATAGCAGGCTGAGCCGCTGTCGATGGCAAAGGATTGGGGAGTACACCGTCGTCAGAAAGGATCACGGCGCGCTCAATCAGGTTCTGTAGCTCGCGGATGTTGCCCGGCCACTGATACGACGTGAGCGCAGACATAGTTGTCGGAGGAATGTGCTCGATCCGGCGATTCATCCGGCGGCCATAGATGTCGACAAAGTGGGCCACGAGCTCTGGAATGTCTTCGCGGCGTTCGCGCAAAGGCGGCAAGAGGACAGGAAACACGTTCAGACGGTAGTAGAGATCGCTGCGAAAGTCACCTCGGTTCGCCATCTCCATCAGATTGCGATTTGTGGCAGCCACCAGCCGAACATCTACCTGATGAGTACGAGTGCTGCCCAGGCGTTCAAACTCCTGTTCCTGCAGAACGCGCAACAACTTCGGCTGCAACGCCGGCGGAATGTCCCCTACTTCATCCAGGAAAAGCGTGCCTTTGTCGGCTAGCTCGAAACGGCCAACCTTTTGCGCGATGGCTCCAGTGAACGCGCCCTTCTCATGGCCAAAAAGTTCACTCTCCAGCAGATCCAGCGGAATAGCCGCGCAATTCAACCTTACGAAGGGTCGTCCGCACCGCGAGCTGAGGTTATGAATCGCGCGAGCAATCAGTTCTTTGCCCGTGCCGGTCTCTCCCTCGATAAGGACAGTCGAATCCGTCGGCGCAACGCGTTCAACTTGTTCGAGCACGGATTCCAGAGCGGAACTACTGCCGATGACCTGCTCAAATCTGCGCTCATACGATACTTGATCAACACTTCCAACCCTTTGGATAGCTCCCACGGAGAACCTCCCAGATCGCCAGCCGGCTTTTCGTCGGCCTCAATTCTCGAGAGCCGCTCGAACGCTCTCGAGCAGCACCTCATCGTCAAACGGTTTGGCAAGGAACTCCACAGCTCCTGCTCTCAGTGCTTGCATCCGCATTTTCGTATCGCCATGTGCCGTGATGAAAATGGTCGGAATTCTGCAGTTTTCCGCGTTCAGTCTCGCCTGCAGTTCCAGACCGGACATTCCAGGCATGCGGATATCCGCGATCAGGCATGCAGTTTCCTCGTGTTGGCCAGACTTCAGGAACTCTTCCGCCGACACAAACGTTTTAGAAGGCAGTCCAACGGATTTAAGCATGCCTTGCAGTGCACTACGCATCAACTCATCATCATCGACAATGGCGACCATTTTTCTTTTCCTCTCAATAGCCATGCTTGCACGATATCCTTCAGTCGAAAACGGCGCAATCACACGTTGGGAAGTGCGCAATCATACTTTGGTATGAGGTCTGGAATGCCTGGCCGGGCTGCTGGCGTCGACCGAAATCTACTCGTGAGGTTCAGCCCGGGTGGGAAGGGTGAGGTGAAAACTGGCACCGCGCGGAGGGTTGTCGGCAGCCCACAGGCGGCCGCCATGCGATTCGATGATAGACCGGCTGATCCGAAGTCCCATGCCGGTACCGCCCCGCTTGGTGGTAAAGAACGGATCAAAGATCTGGTCCATCTGCTGTGGCGGCAGACCCACGCCGGTATCGTTGACCGACACCATAAGTTCCCCGGTTTCCCATCGCTGTGAGCGGATGGTTAGCTCCCTCGTCTCATTCAGATCCCTCATCGCCTCAATACTGTTCATCATGAGATTCATCAGCACCTGCTGTAATTGCACTCGATCCCCTCTGGCGTGGGGAAGATCTGCCGTCAGGTCCGTCCGGACCGATATCGAGTGCCGCGCTGCTTCACCGTGCATGAGCGCCACCATCTCTCGAATGATTTCGTTCATGTCGACCGACTCCCATTGCGGATTAGCCTTTTTGAAGAGCTGGCGAGTTCGGCTAATGATCTCCGCCGCACGATTCGCGTCTTTGACGACTCTCGATGCGGCCTGGCGAGCCTCTTCCACATCTGGGTCATGGCGCGTAAGCCATCGAAGGCAGGTGTTGGCGTCGGTGACGGCAGCCGCAATCGGTTGATTTACCTCGTGTGCCAGTGAGGCCGTCAGCTCTCCCATCGTCGTGATGCGGCTGATGCGCGCAAGATCCGCCTGGGCCTGACGCAAAGCTTCTTCCGCACGGTTCCGGGAATCCTCGACGCGCCGCTTTATTTCGATTAACGCCGCAATAAGCAAAGTCGCTAGCAGGAAAACCGCAAATCGGAAGAAGACTGCGGGCTCGACGGCTGGCGGGAACGTCCTCCGCAGAAATAGGTATCCAAAGGCTAACGCAGAGAGGCCGATAGATAGGAGTCCCGGTCCTAATCCTCCGAACAGACTGCTCACTGCGACAGCTAGAAGGAAGCACGAGGCGGGCGCATCGATAGGCCATGCCACCGCCAGCGCGACGCCGCAAGAGATCGCCGCCAGGCCGTAACGTTGAAGTTGGGAAAGCGCTTTCATTCACGACGGTCGGGGCGGAAGCTCAAGCTTCGCCGCCATTCTCACCAATTCTGCCAGTGACTGAGCCTGCATTTTCCGCATCACATGCCCCCGTTGGATCTTCACGGTAACTTCACTGGTTCCAAGTTCAAAAGCTACTTGCTTATTGAGCATTCCCGAAACCACCAGACTCATGACCTCGCGCTCGCGCGCGGTCAGCGACTCGTAGCGCTTTTGCAACTCGGCAATCTCACTGTGCTGTTGGCGCGTTGTCCGGTCGCGGTCCAAAGCCTGGTAAATTGCATCCAGCAGGTCCTGGTCGCGAAAAGGCTTGGTAAGGAACTCCACGGCGCCGGACTTCATGGCCCGCACCGACATCGGAATATCCCCGTGGCCGGTGATAAAGATGATGGGAATGCGGATGCCTGCATCCTCCAACTCCCGCTGAAAGTCCAGACCGCTGACCCCAGGAAGTCGCACGTCCAGAATAAGGCAACTTGGTCCATCCGGCCGCTTGCTCTGCAGGAACCCTTGCGGTGTGCCAAAGGTCTCGGAACGCAAGCCAACCGACTTCAGCATGCCTTGTATCGAGGCACGCACAAGGTCATCGTCATCGACGACAAAAACCGTGGACGCGTCACCGGCCTTCATTCACTCGCCTCGAACCCGATTCTGGGAGAGATGATAGCGCAGAGTGGCCGTATGGCCACCTCCTAACTGGTGAACGTGGATACTTTGGACTCCATTTTGACCTACTATTTTGACCCTGCTTTCTGGACCAGCAATTGCAACTTCGTTTCCAGTATCGTCTTGATCGACTGGGGCGGAGGTAGGTCCAAAGTCGAACTGAAGAGGCAATCGCGATTGTGACATGTCGAAATGTTGACAGCAGTACCAGCCTGTCGACGCCCCGGGACAGTCGATCCTTTTCGAACGCGCAATGGAGACCTTCGAAAGCGTTGGCTTTGGAGAGCCGCATGCACTCGGGACAGCGTAAACCGCGACTGGAAGAAATCGAATTGCCCATGAGGGTTGGTAATGACGGCTCAAAAAACAAAGACGCGGATCCTGTTCATCAGTGTGCAGATCCTTCTCGCAGCCAACAGCTTAGCTCAGATTGTTTCGGTGCCGGAGCCCCCTGAGGTCAGGGCAAAGAATCACGTTGTATCCCTCACGCTTGATGCCGTGAACGAAAACGGCCGGGATGCCTTCGCTTTCAATGGCAAGACGGTCGCTCCAGTTGTCCGTGCTTCCCCGGGTGACGTTCTCAAAATCACCTACATGAACAAGCTTCCTTCCAAGTCTCCGGAGTCATGTGCGATCAATCCTTGCATGGACATGACGAACTTGCATTTTCACGGGCTTAGCGTCTCGCCCGATGCCCCGCAAGATAACGTGCTGACAATGCTGGCCAAACCCGGCCAGGTGCTGCACTACTCGGTTCGCATTCCGCGCGATCATCCCCCCGGCCTGTTCTGGTACCACACTCACCCGCATGGCGAGAGTCACCGGCAGGTGCTGGACGGAATGTCAGGAGCCATCGTCATCGAGGGAATGGAACGGTATGTCCCCGAAGTAGAACGGCTGCGTGAGCGGGTGATCGTTGTCCGGGGCCGCTCCATCAAAGACGATCCGAATGCTGCCACACTCATGCGCGATGTTGAAGTCCCAGCCAAGGGATGCGGGGGAGAAAACGAGGCAGTCGAGGAAGTCTTTACCGTGAACGGCGTGCTTCGACCCCGCATCGAGATCGCGCCCGGAGAACGGCAGTTTTGGCGCATCGTGAACGCTTCTGCGGATCGCTATCTGGACCTGCAACTGGATGGTGAGACTCTCGAAATCGTGGCGCTCGACGGGATGCCTCTTGCCTACCGCGATCCCAAACATCCGGTGGAAGTTACCGATCACTTATTGGTTGCACCTGCGGGCCGGCTGGAGGCAATCGTGGCCGGCCCACCTCTTGGCACCCATAGGATGCTGCATACTCTTTGTGTGAATACCGGCCCGGTTGGGGATCCGAATCCGGGGATGGTGCTGGCGGATCTAGTGCCAGCCAGTTCAGGTCAACCGGACCTAACCAAGCCCAGCTCGGAGGCGGCGCGGAAGCAAGCACATGCGATCGACGACCGTCCGCCCGTGTACAAGCCAATTGATGTGGAGCCATTGAAGCAGACTCCACCGGACTTCGTTGTGACCTTTACCGAAGACAAGAACAATTTCTACATCAACGGACGCAAGTTTGCAGCGGATGCGCCTCCGATGACAACTGCTAATGTCGGGACATATCAGCATTGGCGTGTTGTCAACCAAACTGCCGAACTCCATCCGTTCCACATTCACCAGGCTCACTTCCTGGCGTATGCGGAAAACGGCGCCCCTGTCGCCCATCCTGCGTGGCTCGATACCGTGAATGTTCCCTTCGCCGGCTCCGTGGATGTCATTCTGGACTTCACCGACCCCGTCATCAAGGGGATGTCGGTATTTCATTGTCATCTGCTAAATCACGAGGACAAAGGGATGATGGCAAAGATCCTGTTCAAGTAGCAAGTGCATCCGGCAGGCTCGATTGCAGACCATGCTTCGCAAAGGACAAATATGAACCACCACATAACCCGCAGATCGCTAATATCCCGTGCCACGATGGCATTGACGGCACTGGGATTGTTCCACGGCGATCCCCGCTCAGCCGAGGCCCAGCTTGTATGGAAAACTTCAGACTGGAAGCTCGCTGAGTTCCAGAAGCTAGTGCATGATCCGTCGCGGATCAAGCAGCTGTACGACATCGTGCAGGTTGGCGACGGGAAATTCCTGAGTAACATCAAGAATTCCTTCAATGGCCTGCATTTCGGTTTCGGCATCCCGGAACGGCAAATCAAGATCGCAGCCGCTCTGCATGGCCCCGCCAACTTGCTCAATTACGACGACCATATCTGGGAGAAGTACCAGATCGGCGAGTGGCTGGAGGTCACCGACCCGGCAACCCGGAAGCCGGCAGTGAAGAACCTCTTCTACAAAAGCGAGATCGGCCTGAAACAAGAGTCTGCCGCGAGAAATCCGGACGATCAGGAGTCCCTCTATCAGGACACGAGCATGCAAGCCCTGCAATCGAGGGGCGCGCAGTTTCTCAGTTGCCATACCGCCCTGGAAGAGCAGGCGCGGGCCCTCATTTCTCGCAACAAGCTATCGCAATCGCCGGAAGACGTCGTGAGGGACATGCTTGCGCACACCCTGCCGGGAGTCCTGGTAGTAGCGTCGATGGTCGCCGCTATTGCACTTCTTCAGGCCGAAGGTCATTACACGTACATCACGCTTTAGCCGTGACGGCACGAGAACGAAACTTGCGAGCGAGCTTCCCGCCTGGGCCTTCCGAAAGAATCTTTTGCGATGAGCCCTTCTAAACGAGATACAGCTTCTCCGCCGGGATCTTCGTGGCCGTTTGCCTATCGATGTTCAGGTGTGCCTTCAACATTTCGCTGGGGACGCGCCTGAGCCACTCGTTCAAGGAAACATCCATGAACTGCTCGGCTGCGAACAGCTCCAGGACCACGAGGTCGGTATCGCCCGTGTTTTCGAAGTAGTGAGGTGCGTTGGAGGGAACAAACCCGACATCGTTGGTGTGGAAGTCCATCGTGCGGGCATTATCCACAGGATAGAATACGGTCATGCGACCCGTGCCGGAGATCCAGTACTGCCACTCGGCAGCGTTCGGGTGCCAGTGCATTTCACGCATGTGTCCAGGCTTAATGATGAGCAAGCCCGCGGCAATATGCTTGGAGGCCGGAAAGTTGTGTGAGTCGACGATGCGAGCTTCGCCTGCCTCGCTCGATTTCGCCGGCTCCATGGATCTCATGCGGAAGGTGTATTGATATTTTGACGCAACTTGCTCTCCGCCGATCTCCGCCTTGTCCTGTTGGAGCGAGTTGGGTAAGGTGCCGGGGAAAATGTAGAGTGGCGCCCCGGGCGTTTTAGCGAAGACACTCTTATCCAAGCCCGTATTCTTTGCCAAGACCTCGGGAGGTGTGTGCGCCACCCACTCCGAGAGCAGCATGGTGCCATCCTCAGAGAAGTCACCTTGATTGAAGACCAGAAGAAACTCGGTTCCATCCGGGCCAAGTCCTTGAATTGAATGCGGAAAGCCGGCGGGAAATATCCATAGATCACCCTCGCTCACGTCACCGATGAACATGGTGCCATCGGGGTTCATCACTGTGACCCGGGCATTGCCGTAAAGTACATAAGCCCATTCATCAGCAGTGTGCCAGTGCATTTCGCGATAGCCACCTGCAATGAGGCGCATTTGGACACCGGCAATGTCCTTGGAAGAAGGAAGTTCCCGCTGAGTGACCTGGTGGGTCCAACCACCCTCTTCCACCCGCTTCTTCACCAGATCGAACGAGTACCAGATGGGTCCTACATCGCCGTGATCGGTGGGAGGCGGAGTGTTGGAGTTTGGGTTCAAATCCAGAAGAGGCTTGTTCTCCGGGCCGGGGTCGCTTGAGGAATGGTCGTGCTCCGCCTTCTGCGTGCTCGCCTTCTCTTGAGCATTGGCGGCGAGGCCTGTAAAAGCAGCGGTTGCCAAAGCCACCGAACTCAGGCCGAGGAAGCTTCGCCGCGAGGGATGCTCCATCATTGATCTCTCTTTCGCGTGGTCGCTCATTTGTTTGCCTTTCGTCTTTAGCGTGAACTGATCGTTTGACGCCTGAGCCGCCAAGCTCCGTACTTAAGCGACCTAGACGGAGCTGCCCAGCGCCATCCGGATTGCCGACGAGATGGTATTCGTAGAAGCGAGTATCACAATGGCTGAAGTGACAACGTCACTCCAGGAGCGAGCGAGAAAGCATCCCAGTCTCCGCAAAATTGAACCGTTCTCTTTTCGCGGCTTCGCCCAATTGGGTCTCTGCGAAGGTTTGTTAATTTCCGTGGTCATTGTTTCGGTTGTTGGCGGGTCAGCGACAGCCTCTATCGCTTCGTCGCGCGTGGCGAAGCCGAATGCGACGATGGACGATGCTGCGAACGCTTCGCGCAATGTTTTCTCGTTCGGGTAAGCGATGACGATGTTTTCATGACCAGTTTCTGTCTGAAGCCCCTCTATCACCGCGTACCACGCATCCGGAAAATCAACCACCGCGTTCACGACCGCATCCTCCACTCACTTACGTCTGCCTTCTCACGTCCTGAACTGTAGCAACTGGCATGCCAAACAAAATCGCCGCCAAGCCTGGCTGGCTGAGCGGCGACGCGGATGCAGCAGGATATTGATCAATTAACTCAGTCTGATCGCCCTCCGTGATCGTCTGTCGAATCCAGCTGACAGGTCCTGCTCCCATACTGGGCGCCAGTCCGTCCGACACTCACCCTGGCACTTAAACTCTTTACCCCGGCCTCCCATCGGTCCGCCGCACTCAGGGCACACACAATTCAAAATTCCCGACATCACATCTGCGTTTAGCTTGGCTGCGTCATATCTCATAAACGGTATACGTACCTTCCGGATAATTCGGGGACGATCAACCATCCCCTTCAGATACTCAATAGCTAAATCGACTCCGCGACTCATTGGATCACCACATAACGATCGTCACAGAACCGAACAGCAAAAATGTTGAGTGCATTTCCAGTTCCACAGTTGCAAGAAGAGCGCGGGAAGTAGATTTGAAGCGGAACCATTCAAGCGGAACCGGAAAGTGATTTGTGTGAAGAACGCAACAAAGAGGTGAGCCATCGCATCACAGGGGCATGGCAAATCGCCAAGAGCAACGCTCGCCTTCGCAGTCCCGCCTCCCTCGAATCGCCAACTCCACTGCGAAGGCGGCTTGCTCCTTGTGCCCCTGTTAGCTGGAGTAAGGCTGTTCAGGTTTGCGTCGCGACCCAAAGCGCGGCCGAAGAGGGTCCAATCTCCCGCTCAGGAATTGGGTGTGCCTCGTTGAAGCCCGAAAGCTGTCGAAATACGGACAGCCTGTCAGCCGCGGGACAATTATCTGATCTTCATAGGGCGATCCTCCGCGATCAAGTCGCTATATTGCAGGAAATGCACACCTAAATCATTGGCGGTTGATTGGAACGCGACGTGCCTCATGCTGTCTCGTCAGGAGGCAAGAACGTGCAAGATGCACAGGCAAATACCGGTAGCATTCCGCTCGTCAACGTCTGTAGCGGCGACAGCCTGGACGACGAAATGAGCCAGGCTTTCTCGCGGGGCCGATCGTCGTTCTTCAGAAGCGCTTATCGCTTTCTCGGAAATGCAGCCGATGCGGAGGATGCGGTTCAAGAGGCACTCCTGTCCGCTTTCAGCCATATCGACCAGTTCAGGGGCGAGGCGCAGGTTTCCACATGGTTAACCGCCATTGTCTCCAACTCTGCGCGCATGCAATTGCGCAGGCGGACACGCCATATTTACGTGTCGCTGGATGAACCCGTCAGCGAGCACGAGGAATACTCCATGGCAGAACAATTGGCGGACTGCCGGCCGACTCCTGAAGATGAATGCCAAAAATCCGAACTACGTACGCGCCTGAGAGAGCTTGTGACGCAGCTCTCGCCTTCATTGCGCAGGACATTCGAGTTGCGCGATTTGCAAGGGTTCTCTACGAACGAAGCAGCGCAAATTCTGGGCGTGGCGGATGGAACAGTGAAGGCTCAATTGGCACGGGCGCGCGCGAAGCTAAGGCGATTGATGCGGCGGGCGCTCGACCCAAAATCTCGTACACGTCGCATCGACACGGCCATGCCAAGCCTGTCCGAAGAGTAAGCCCATTCAGGAAGGGATTCTATGTGGATTGTTCGACTAGCGTTGCGCCGGCCGTACACCTTTGTGGTGTTGTCCATACTGATTGTAATCATGGGTGGACTCGCGATTGTGCGCACTCCAACCGATATCTTCCCGAACATCGACATTCCCGTCGTCAGCATCATCTGGAACTATAACGGGCTCATCCCCGAGGATATGAGTGACCGCATCGTTAGTGTTACCGAACGGTCGCTCACCACCACTGTCGACAACATTGAACACATCGAATCGCAGTCACTCTATGGAACTGCAGTCGTTAAAGTCTTCCTCCAGCCCACGGCGAACATTCAACAAGGTATCGCGCAGATCACCGCCGTTTCTCAAACCCAGCTCAGGCAGTTACCTGCGGGAACGACGCCGCCTCTCATTCTCGCCTACAGCGCATCGAGCGTGCCCGTGCTCCAGTTGGCCCTTTCCGGGCAAAATCTTTCGGAGCAACAGCTCAACGACTATGGTCTGAATTTCATTCGGACGCAGCTCATCACAGTGCCTGGGGCATCGGTCCCCTATCCCTATGGAGGGAAACAGCGTCAGGTGCAGGTGGATCTCAACACGACCGCTCTGCAGTCGAAGGGTCTATCCGCGTTGGATGTGGTCAATGCGATCAGCCTGCAAAACCTGATCCTGCCCACAGGAACGTCCAAGATCGGCTCGAAGGAATACGACGTTTCGATTACGAATGCAGCCCCGCAGACGATTGCAGACCTCAACCGCATTCCAATCAAAACGATTGGCAGTACGACCATTTACATGAAGGATGTCGCATGGGTACGCGACGGTTTCCCTCCGCAGACCAACATCGTGAAGGTCAACGGGCAGCGCTCCGTATTATTGACGATCCAAAAAGCGGGGAACGCGTCAACCCTTGACGTCATCGCCGGCATCAAGTCGCTTTTGCCTCAAATAGCGACCACGGTTCCGCCCCAACTGCAGATGACCCCTCTTGCGGATCAGTCGATTTTTGTTCGCGGTGCGATCAGCGGAGTGGTCCGGGAAACCCTGATTGCAGCGTGTCTAACCGCTTTCATGATCCTTACTTTTCTGGGCAGTTGGCGAAGCACAGTAATCATCGCGACCTCCATCCCTCTGGCAATCCTGACCTCCATTATCGCGTTCAGTGCGATCGGAGAAACCATCAACATCATGACGCTCGGGGGACTCGCTTTGGCGGTCGGCATTCTCGTGGACGACGCCACAGTCGAGGTCGAGAACATCAATCGTAATCGTGAGGCGGAGCCCGAGAAGGACATGGACGAAGTTGTTCTCGACAGTGCGTCGCAAATCGCGACACCGGCGTTCGTGTCCACCCTTTCGATCTGCATTGTGTTTGCTCCGATGTTCTTACTTTCTGGTGTGGCGCGGTATTTATTTGTGCCTCTCGCCGAGGCGGTAGTGTTCGCCATGCTGGCCTCGTATTTTCTTTCGCGGACCATCGTTCCGACCATGGCCAAGTACTTGTTGCGTGGGGACAAACATGAGGCCGGAGATGCCCCCAGCCGCAACCCGCTGGTGCGGCTTCAGAAACGCTTTGAGGCAAGTTTCGAGAGATTTCGTGGCAGTTATCGCGGTCTGTTGGAGATCTGCCTCCATCACCGGCGCGCGTTCCTGATTGCCTTTTTCGTTGCTTGCCTGGGATCTTTGGCAATTTTGATTCCCTGGCTCGGCCGGGATTTCTTCCCCAGCGTTGACAGCGGAACTTTCAAGCTGCACATGCGTGCTCCGACCGGAATGAGGATTGAACAAACCGCCAACCTTTGTGATCTGGTCGAGCGGGCAATTCGGCAGCAGATTCCGGCGGCTGAAGTCTTGAGCGTCATCGACAACATTGGGCTGCCCTATAGCGGCATCAATCTCTCATACAGCAATTCCGCCCCGGTGGGCACATCGGACGCCGACATTCTTGTAACGCTGTCGGCCAACCATCATCCCACCGACAACTACATTCACCAACTCAGGCTGATATTGCCCAAAGAGTTTCCCGGTGTTACATTCGCTTTTTTGCCTGCTGACATGGTCGGGCAGATTCTCAATTTTGGCTTGCCCGCCCCAATCGACGTTCAGGTTGTCGGGAACAACTTGGAAGGAAACCACATCTACGCAGACAACTTGCTCGCGAAGATGAGGTACGTTTCCGGCGCGACCGATCTGCGGATTCAGCAGCCCTTCGACGAGCCGTATCTCCGCATGAGAGTTGAACGCACGAAGGCGGAACAGTTGGGCTTTACCGCTCACGACATTGCGCAGAATCTCCTGGTGTCACTCAGTGGAAGCTTTCAAACTTCCCCTACGTTTTGGGTCGACCCAAAGAATCGCGTCAGCTATCAAATCGCCACCCAAACGCCTCAATATCGCGCGGACACTTTGCAGGATCTTGAGAATGTTCCCATCACAGGCACGGACCCAAACGCTCCTCCGTCGCTCATGGCCAGTCTGGTCTCCACGCAGCGCGGGGCAGGGATGGCTGTCGTTTCTGACTACAACGTCTCACCGGTGATAGATATCTTCGGTTCTGTCGCGGGTCGCGACCTTGGTGGCGTAGCAGGTGACATCAACAAGATCATTGCCTCTACGCGCCAACAATTGCCACGCGGGTCGCGAGTCGTTGTCCGCGGGCAGGTTCAGACCATGCGCGCCTCTTACATCGGCCTATTGAGCGGACTGGCGTTCTCAATCGTTCTTGTGTACTTGCTGATCGTAGTCAACTTTCAATCCTGGCTGGATCCCTTCATCATGATTTCAGCCCTGCCTGCGGCACTCGCCGGGATTGCATGGTTCCTTTTCATAACGCACACGACACTGAGCGTGCCGGCGCTGATGGGAGCCATCATGTGCATGGGAGTCGCAACCTCAAACAGCATTTTGGTAGTGAGTTTTGCCACAGAAAAAATGGCCGAGGGGATGGATTCCATGGGCGCCGCGTTGGAGGCGGGCTTTACTCGGTTTCGCCCTGTGTTGATGACGGCGCTGGCCATGATCATCGGCATGGTGCCCATGGCTCTAGGGCTCGGCGACGGTGGCGAGCAAAACGCTCCTCTGGGCCGGGCCGTCATCGGTGGCTTACTTTTCGCTACGGTTTCGACGCTGTTCTTTGTCCCGGCATTTTTCAGCGTTCTGCAAGGCTCGCACCGGAACTCAGCAGAGGAAAAAGGTCAGAGATGAATCCTGTGGAGTTACTTATGCTGCCTCAAACAGACGATAAACGACAAATCGGCGGTCAAACATCTCCCGGGCATGTGGAAGCGACGCCGCGTTCGCAGAAGCATTGGCTGGTGGCTGGGATTGCTCTTATCGTGGTTGCCGCACTCTTGATATCCGGCATCTTGTCCCGCATCCGGGCGCGTGCTGCACTGAACAAGGAGACTGCTCAAGCGGCTCTGACGGCGGTGTCCGTAGTGTCGCCGAAACGGACTACACCCACCGATGAAATCATTCTTCCCGGAAATGTGCAGCCGTACATCACTTCGCCCATCTATGCTCGCACGAATGGTTACCTGAAGAAGTGGTACTTCGATATCGGCGCGCACGTGAAGCAGGGGCAACTCCTGGCTGTGATTGAGACGCCGGAAGTGGATCAGCAACTCGAGCAAGCCCGCAGCAACCTGTTAACCGCGCGAGCAAATCTCGAGCTCGCCTCGATCACGAAAACCCGGTATCAGGGACTCTTGAAGAGCAATGCCGTATCCCAACAGGATGTGGACAATGCGGTTGGCACCTACAACGCGAATGCAGCGATCGTTGAAGCCGATAAGGCGGCCGTGGAGCAGTACTCGGCGCTGGTCTCTTTCGAAAAGGTCTACGCGCCCTTCGACGGCGTGATCACCGCGCGCAACACCGATATTGGCGATCTGATCAATTCCGGGAGCACCAGCAATGTGAAAACCGATCTCTTTCACATCGCTCAACCCGGAAAATTACGCGTCTATGTGAATGTACCAGAGGAATACTCGCGAGGAATCACCGACGGCATGACAGCGGATCTCAGTCTTGCCGAATTTCCGGACCGCAAATTTCAGGGAAAGGTGGTGCGCACCGCCGATGCCATCAATGTCACAACTCGTACTCTCTTGATTGAAATTGATGTGGACAATCCGAAGGGCACACTGCTCACCGGTTCCTATGCAGAAGTCCACATGGCGGTCCCGACGCAAGCCGCCACCTTTTTGATTCCGGTCAATACTCTGCTATTCCGCACCGAAGGGTTACACGTAGGAATTGTGAAAGACGGGAAAGTTGTGCTCACTGCGGTGACTCCAGGGCACGACTTCGGAAACGACATCGAGATCGTGTCTGGCCTCAACGCAAACGACCAGATCATCATCAATCCACCCGACTCAATCGTGTCCGGACAGGAAGTCCAAATTGTTCAGGCAACATTGCCAGGAGATACCAAGTGAAGCTGCCTCGCAAACTGATATCCGAGAGCTCCCGGAAACCGGCCGGATGCGTTCTGACAGCGATAGCAGCGCTGCAGTTGACAGCATGCGTCGTTGGACCAAAGTACCACACGCCGGCGGTACAGGCGCCTTCTGCGTATAAAGAGGTAGGAGACTGGAAGCCCGCCCAACCGAACGATCAGAATCTTGGCGGCGAATGGTGGAGGATATTTCAGGATCCTCAGCTCGATGCACTGGAACTGCAGGTCAATGTATCGAATCAGAATCTAAAAGCGGCAGAGGCGCAGTACCAGCAGTCACGGGCAACCCTGCGCTACTATCGGGCTGATTACTATCCAACCGTAACCGCCGGACCGTCAGCTGCTCGCACCCATGTTTCCGCGAACAGCCCCACGAGCACAATCCTGCGCGGCACGACTTACAACGATTTTGTGCTGCCATTCGACGTTTCCTATCAGGCTGACGTCTGGGGGCGAATTCGAAAAAACGTGGAGTCCTATCGAGAGCAGGCGCAAGCAAGTGCGGCGGACCTGGCGACGGTTAACCTGAGCATGCATGCGGACCTTGCGGTTGATTACTTTCAAGCCCGCAGCCTGGATGCCGAGGAACAGCTCCTCAACTCTACGGTAAAAGAATACGAGCAAGCCCTGGAACTCAATGAAAACCGCTTCCAGGGAGGAATCGCCTCGGAGGTGGACGTCGAGCAGGCCAAAACTCAGTTGCAAACCACCCAGGCAGCAGCGATTGACGTGGGCGTGGCGCGTGCGCAGTTCGAACACGCGGTAGCAATTCTTCTTGGGAAGCCTCCCGCAGAGTTTAGCCTTCCCCCGTTGCCTCTCACCGCACCTCCTCCGCACATTCCAATCAGCTTGCCCTCGGAACTACTGGAGAGACGACCGGACATTGCAGCTTCCGAAAGGCGTGTGGCATCTGCCAACGCCCAGATCGGTGTCGCGAAATCGGCGTACTACCCTACGATCAATCTGGGCGCCTCTGGAGGATTTGAAAGCTCCGCCATCTCGACGCTCATTAATGGGCCGAGCGGTTTATGGTCGATTGGTCTGTCTGCGGTGGGTACGGTTTTCGATGTGGGAAGACGCCGCGCTCTTACCGATCAGGCGCGTGCGGCTTACGACTTTCAAGTCGCTGCCTATCGACAGAACGTGCTCAATGGATTCCAGCAGGTCGAAGACAACCTGGCCGCTGTCAGAATTCTGGAACATGAGGCGACAGTCCAGGATGAAGCGGTGAAGGCCGCACAACGATCGCTGGATCTTTCGGTTACTCGCTACAAGGGTGGGGTCACGAGCTATCTCGAAGTGATCACCGCGCAAAGTGCGGCGCTCACGGATGAAGTCACGGCGGTCAATATCCTGGGACGACGGATGGCGAACACGGTTTTGCTGATTCAGGCGTTAGGCGGCGGATGGGACCGTTCGACTCTTCCGGAGAGACCTGAATGCTGCGGCAAACTGGTGAGCGACAATACCCATCCGTAACGGGATCTTTGACCTGGGCTACCTCTTTCGGTGTCACCCGAACCAAGTCACAATCTGACCTCGGATGGAGAGGCGAGCTGGGCTCAATTCAGTGCGATGGGCCGGTAGATTCGAAGCCAACAGCTTCCCTGATAAAATAAAAAAACTAAACTGATGGACACGGAGAGATGGCCGAGTGGCTGAAGGCGCGCGCCTCGAAAGCGTGTATACCTTAACGGGTATCGGGGGTTCGAATCCCTCTCTCTCCGCCAGTAATTGACCTGTTGAGAAGCGGAGTGGAAACATCGTGGAGTTTCTTTCCGTCAATCGCTCCATTCCTTACAAGTTTCAGTCTCTTCACCGGGGAACTGGACTCACCCCGGAGGTCTACCCAGTCACACCTCCCCGGGTTTAAGATGGTGCGGATGTAGAACGGAAGAATCGTTTCCTCCTCGACACAGGTGAAGAAACCTCCGCGACTGTGCCACGCCCGTCTGTGTCGGGCGCATAATCGCCACTCTGTTGAACGTTATGAAAACCTCTATTGACAAGATCAGTCTTGGCATCACGGACGACGAAGTCCCACTCGGTAGCCATCTCATCCATTTTTGGCAAACTGACGAGGAATTCGAGCGGGGGGTTCGGTTTCTCGATCTCGGGATCGCCGATGAATCTCAGCATTGTGTTCTGTTCGGCCACGATGAAGCGAACCATCGAGTCCTGGAGATTCTACGTAAGACAAATCGTGATTTGGATGGTGTGATTGTTGAGGGGCGGCTCGCCATTTTGCGCCGTGATTCTACCGCATCTGCGACGCTGGCAAATATCGAAGCTGCGTTTTCGAATGCGGTCGACAAAGGAGCAACGGCGATCAGGTACCTGGGCAACCTTGGTATGGGCCAAGCTCCGTTGCCCGGCAGAGGGGCCGACGAGGTAGTCGAACTCGAAACTGGGGCAACACTTCTCGCGCTTCGATATCCGTGCGTGGTTGTGTGTATGTACGACGTAAATACAGTTTCCGGTCGTCTCCTGCTGGACGGCGGGTTTGGGACGCATCCTCTCGCAGTTTGCCGGGGAATGCTGCGACACAACCCGTACTACGCGGTCGAGGAAGGCAGCAGAGTAGCCTAGCGTTTTCAAGACATGACTGTTGAAACCCACGGCGCCAGAGAGAGTAGCGAGCAGCTGGACCTGCGTACGCTGATCGAAAAGATTCCGGCGCTGGTCCTGTGTGCGTTGCCAGACGGTTCCGTTGAGTTTGTGAATCGCGCTTGGCAGGAATATACGGGTTGCTCGCCACAACAACTGAGCGGCTGGGTCTGGCAGACCACGATTCACCCAGACGATGTTGACCAATTCATCGACGAATGGACCGGGGCTTTAGCCGCCGGGAAGCCGTTTCAGAGCGAGGCGCGCATTCGGCGCACCGATGGCCAATATCGCTGGTTCCTGATCAGAAAGGCTCTAACCGTCACCCCAACCCATAGAAGCGAATCGTCCTTGCGTACCTTAATCGCTTGCGAGGACATCAATGAACGTAAAGAAGCCGAGGTCAAGCTGCACGAGAGCGAGATACTGCTGGAGGCGTTCTTCGAAAACAGTCCAAACCTGATTTTTGTGAAAGATCGGCAAGGCCAATACCTCTATGCCAACAAGGAGTTCAAGAAAGCCTTTCACGTCACGGACGAAATCAAGGGCAAGACGGATGATGAGCTATTTTCCGCGGAGCAGGCTGCTGCCTTTCAAGCCGTTGATCGACAGGTACTAGCGGGAGTGCCTACGAAATATGAAGACGTGGCTCTCTACGAAGACGGACAACACAGCAGGATCGTCCAGAAGTTCCCGCTGTTCAACGCAGAAGGCGAGATCTACTCCATCGGCGGTGTCGTTACTGATATTACCGAACGTAAACAGGAAGAATCCGCCCGCCGCTACACTGAAGAGAGGCATCGGCTTGTGCTCGAAACGGCCAATGATGCCGTGGTCAGCATTGACGAGAGCAGCGTAATCCTGTTTGCCAATCCCGCTACCATGAGAATCTTTGGTTACGATTCTACGGAGTTGATTGGGAAACCGCTGACCGTACTAATGCCGGAATTCCTGCGTAAGCTGCACGAGAACGGGTTCAGACGCTACTTGGCTACCGGCCAACGGCATATCAACTGGCAAGGCACCGAACTGGCCGGGCTACGCAAAAATGGCCAGGAGTTTCCCGTTGAAGTCTCATTTGGAGAACTAACCAGAGATGGGCACAAAGTATTTACCGGCTTCATCCGCGATATCAGCGAAAGAAAGCAAGCCGAGGATAGGCTTCGCGCGAGCGAGCGCACTCTGCGTCAATTAACTGAGACCATTCCGCAGATGCTTTGGAGTGCCGAGGCAGACGGTGCAATTGATTACTGTAACCAGCGCGTGCTTGACTACACGGGCTTACCCGCGGAACAAGTTCATGGCGCTGGCTGGATGAAGACTGTTCATCCAGACGACATTGAGAAAATGGCTCGGGCCTGGACAGCCGCAGTTTCGACAGGTGAACCGTTTCAGTACGAATTTCGTTGCCTGCGGGCGGCAGACCGCGCTTATCGCTGGTGTATTTCCGGAGCTCTACCGTTGCGGGACGAAAAAGGTCGCGTCATGAAGTGGTTCGGGAGCGTTGTCGATCTACATGATTGGAAAGAGGCACAACAGGCCTTGCAGATGACGCAGGTGGAGCTTGCAAGAGTTTCCAGGCTGACAACGATGGGTGAACTGGCGGCGTCCATAGCCCATGAAGTCAATCAACCTCTGACCGCCGTGACGAATAACGGCAATGCGTGCCTCAGGCTGCACGCCGCTGGGAATCTCGAACCTGAAGTTCTGCGTCGGGTCCTCGAAGAAATCGTTGCCGATGGCACCCGTGCAAGTGCTGTCATAGGACGGATTCGCGCGTTCATAAAGAAAAAGCCGGCCGAAAAGAACGAGTTGCCAATAAACGATGTGATTGAAGAAGTCCTGGCTCTAGCTGGCCGCGAGATTTATGAGAATCGAATTCTGCTCGAACCCCAGTTGACCACTGCGCTCCCGCTTGTGCTGGCTGATCGTGTTCAATTGCAGCAGGTCCTGCTGAACTTGATCATGAATAGCGTCGAAGCCATGACTCCTGTAACAGATCGACCTCGACTTTTGGGGGTGCAAACTCGGGTTGACGAATCCGGAGACGTGCTGGTTGCGGTACGCGACTCGGGCACTGGCTTTGGTTTAGAAAAAGATCGCGTCTTCACTCCCTTCTTTACGACGAAAGCGAACGGTATGGGAATGGGTTTGTCCATCAGCCGTTCTCTGGTTGAAAATCACGGCGGTCGACTCTGGGCCACGTCCAACTCTCCCCACGGCGCTGTGTTCTGCTTCACGCTGCCAGCAGCTGGTCGGAGTGCTTCATGACTGGGGGTGCTCCGGTCGTTTTTGTTATTGACGATGATCCATCGGTACGTTCTTCGCTCAAGTTCCTCTTAAGCACTGTCGGGCTTCAGGTGGACAGCTTTGGCTCGGCTGATAGCTTCTTGCACAAAGAGCCGCCAGATGTGCCCAGTTGCCTTGTGCTCGACGTCAGAATGCCCGGATTGAGTGGACTCGATTTTCAACACGAGCTGGCAACGAGACATATTCACATTCCAATAGTTTTTATCACCGGTCACGGCGACATTCCAATGACTGTTCGCGCCATGAAGGCTGGAGCCGTCGAGTTCCTTACCAAGCCATTCCGAGATCAGGATCTGCTGGATGCCGTGCGCGTCGCACTGGAGCGAGATCGTGCCAGACGTGAACAGGAGAAAGAAGTGGTGGACCTCCAAAGGCGCTATGACTCGTTAACCTCTCGCGAGCAGCAGGTGATTTCCATGCTTGTGTCGGGCATGCTCAATAAACAAATTGCGGGTCAACTCGGTACGGCGGAAAGTACCGTCAAAGTCCAGCGCAGTCGAGCAATGGAGAAGATGCACGCGGAATCCCTTGTCGACCTGGTAAGAATGATCGAGAAGATCAAAGGCCCGTCGGAAAAAGCCTCGTAAGCGAAAGCTTACGAGTATCGTCTTTTTTGGAACCTACATCTACCAACGCCCAATAGATTCTTTCTCCCTCTTGGAATACCTTTTGTCCAGTTGGGAGTCCAGAGTGACAAAGAATCTGATCTCGATTGTTGACGACGATGAGTCCGTCCGCAGGACCACGACTCTACTCATCGAGTCCTTTGGCTTTCGAGCGGCAGCCTTCGAATCTGCCGAAAGTTTCCTGGGCTCTGGCCAACTGCACGATACCTCGTGTCTGATCGTCGATGTGCAGATGCCGGGCATGAATGGATTACAACTCCAACGCCACCTCGCAGCCGCGGGCAATAGGATTCCCATTATTTTCATTACCGCTTACGACGACAAAGATTCCCGTCAGCGAGCGATGCAAGCTGGCGCGGCTGCTTTCCTGGGCAAACCCTTAAGCGACGAGCAGCTGCTTCAAACCATTCGTTCGGCATTGCGGGGGGAATTCGGAGTGACCAAGAACCTGATTTCCGTCGTTGACGACGACGAGTCCGTCCGCAGGACCACGACACTACTCATCGAGTCCTTCGGCTTTCGAGCAGCAACGTTTGAATCCGCCGAAAGTTTCCTTAGCTCTGGCCAGCTGCACGATACCTCCTGTCTCATTGTTGACGTGCAGATGCCGGGCATGAATGGGCTACAGCTCCAAAGCCACCTCGCAGCCACGGGCTGCGGGATTCCCATCATTTTCATAACCGCTTACGACGACAAAGAATCCCCACAGCGAGCAATGCAAGCCGGCGCTGTCGCATTCCTAGGCAAGCCTTTTTGCGACGAGCATTTACTCCAAACCATTCGCTCAGCCTTACGTCAAGACAAAGGCGGCACGAAGACCACGTGACTATGAGTCATAAGGATGAACATATCGAGCGTTTTGCCGGCAAAAGACTCTCGGTTCGTGGTTCACAGGAAGCTCTGTGGAGTCAGCCATGAAAAACAGCATTTCGTCAATTGAACAAGCTTACGCTGAGGATAGATTTGAAGAAATCATCGGGGAGAGCCCTGCTCTGAAATCCGCCCTCGCGGAAGCGAAGCGTGTGGCGCCAACCGATTCCACCGTGCTGGTCCTCGGAGAAACCGGAACGGGCAAGGAGTTGATGGCCCGCGCGATCCACAATCTGAGCGGGCGCTGCGGACGCCCCTTCGTGACGCTGAATTGCTCCGCCATTCCCTTCGATCTCTTGGAGAGTGAACTGTTTGGGCACGAAAAGGGCGCCTTCACCGGAGCCATCGCGCAGAAAATTGGCCGCTTCGAAATGGCCGATACTGGCACGCTTTTCCTGGACGAAATTGGGGATCTGCCGCTGGCGTTGCAGCCGAAACTTTTACGCGTTTTGCAGGAACAAGAGTTCGAGCGCTTGGGCAGCGGCCGTACCCATCGCATCAACGTGCGTCTGGTTGCCGCTACCCATCGCGATCTTACCCAGATGGTAGCGCGAAACGAATTCCGCAGTGACCTGTACTACCGTCTCAATGTATTTCCTGTCGTGCTGCCGCCACTGCGCGAACGCCGCGAAGACATTGCGCACCTGGTCTCGCACTTTGTCCAGCTTTTTGCCCAGCGCATGGGGAAACGGATTGAACAAATATCGCAGACCACGATGAATGCGTTCCTTGAGTACTCTTGGCCGGGTAATGTGCGCGAACTGCAAAACTTGATTGAACGGGCTGTGATCCGATCGGACAACGGAGTACTTCCGAATCCTCTGCCCACGTCACAGAAGAATGCAGTCACCGCGATTGCCGAACAAAGCACGTTGCGGGATGCCGAAATAGCCCTGATTTTGCAGACATTGCGTGCTACGGGGGGAATGGTAGGCGGACCTCAAGGTGCGGCTGCCCGGCTGGGGCTGAAGCGTACCACATTGATCACTAAGATGAAGAGGCTCGGGATTTACCGAACTGTGTCGGCACAGGTAGAGGATTGGAATTCGACACGGTCCAGCGATTGTGAAGAAGGACTGTGGCAACAGTCTGGTCAGTTCGAAACCACTTGAACCCCGCACTCTCCTGGCTGTTATCGTCTTTTACTTCTGCTCGACGGCTCGGATCTGGGCACTCGACCCAGGGCATCGATCGAAGGCAATAAGTTGAAGGGAAAATGGTCATGAAACCGCGCCTCGTGCCACAGACCATTCTGGGCTTCCTGCTCGTGGTGCTCGTCTGTCCCGGAGCTGTGGGGCTTGACCCTTCGCGAAAGATCTCCCAGTACGGCCACAACATGTGGCGAATTCAAGATGGGTATTTGCCGGCTCCCCCAGAAGCCATTGCCCAAACAGGGGATGGTTATCTCTGGATGGGGACGGACGCAGGATTGGTCCGCTTCGACGGAGTGCGTTTCGTCCCCTGGGCCGCGGAGAGGGCCGAAAAGCTTCCTAGCGACCGGATCCTTTATCTTCTGGGCGCGAGCGATGGGAGCTTGTGGATCGGAACGGGGAAAGGGTTAGCTCGCTGGAAGGGCGGAATGCTCACCACCTACAAGAATCTAGCCAACCGTATTTGGGGCATTGTTGAGGATCATGATGGGGACATTTGGATCGCAAGGTGGGATAACGACGACGGACGTGGTCCACTCTGTCGTATTAGAGAGAGCGGTCTGCGATGCTTTGGCCGGAACGACGGAATTCCTCTTCCAACAGCTACCGGACTAGCGCTCGACAGTTCGGGGAATTTCTGGATTTCTGGTAATCAGGGACTCTGCAAGTGGAGGCCCGGAAGTCCGGCAGTGTATTTCCATCGAGATCTAGCGGAACGCGGCTACTTGATGGGAGTTCGCGGGTTATCCGTGCTTGATGAGAGTGATGTGTGGATTGGACTGCAGCAGCCCGACGGGAACCTTCAGCTTCAGGAATTCAAACACGGGAAATGGACAGCACATCCCTTACCCAAAGCGCAGGGTCCTCCTCCGAGTACGAATCGACTCTTCCGTGATCGAGAGGGCGCGTTGTGGATTGGGACGGCAAGCGACGGAGTCTATCGGATATTTGGCGACAAAACCGACCACTTCTCAAATGCAGATGGCTTGTCAAGTGACTCCGTGGTGCGATTCTTTCAGGATCGCGAGGGCACCTTATGGGTTGCGACGACCAAGGGAATCGACAGCTTTCGGGACCTGCCCGTCGTGAGTTATTCAATTAAGGAAGGCCTGGTATCCGATAGCGTCAGCACCGTCCTGGCGTCGCACGATGGCGGCGTATGGATTGGTGGCGCCGAGGCGCTGGGTTTTCTTAAGCAAGACAAGCTTTCGGCCATCCGCACAAATCATGGTCTGCCAGGCCGTGATATAACCACGATGTCTGAGGACCGCCACGGTCGACTGTGGATTGGAGTGGACAGCAGCCTGTCTGTTCTCGATCACGGACACTTTCTCCCAATTCACAAACCCGACGGAAGCTCGCTCGGAATCGTTCTTGGAATCGCGGAAGACGCAGCAGGAAACGAGTGGAGTATGACAAGCGGCAAGCTGTTTCGAATCGATAACCTTAAGGTTCGACAGCAAATCAGTCTGCCGCAAGAATGTTTCTCGATTGTGGGCGATTCCAAAGAAGGAGTGTGGCTGGGTTGCGTGAACGGCGATCTGACCCACTACTACGGCAGCCGCTCGGAAACGTTCCCAAGGGTCAGTAGTACCAGCATCCGGCAGTTGCTGCCGGATGCTGGCGGCGGTTTGTGGGCGGTTGCCGAGGACACGCTCACTTGGTGGAACGACAACAAGGCCGTCACCATGACGACCCGGAATGGATTGCCTTGCAACGAGTTGTACGCGGCTGTGAAGGACAATGCGGGCGCGCTCTGGCTATACGCGCGTTGCGGACTCTTCTCTGTCGCTGCATCCCAACTGACTCTGTGGCATGAGAATCCATCAATGCAACTCAAGGTTGAGTCCCTCGACGTCTATTGTGGCGCCCAGCCCGGAATCACTCCCTTGCAGCCACAAGCCACACGTTCACTCGATGGCCGTCTATGGTTTGCCAACAACAACGTTATGCAAACCTTCGATCCGCACGTGTGGCGAAGGAATGAACTGCCACCCAACGTCGTGGTGGAGCGGGTTGCAGCCAACGGCACGAGTTATCCCATCCTGCATAGCTTGAAACTTCCGGCTCTCGTCCGGAACCTCGAAATCGATTACACGGCGTTGAGCTTCGTGGTTCCGCAGAAGGTTCGCTTTCGATACAAACTGGAAGGGCACGACACCGAATGGCAGGACTCTCAAGGCCGCCGCCAGGCATTTTACAGTGATCTTCGCCCCGGCCAATACCATTTTCAAGTGATAGCTTGCAATAACGATGGAGTCTGGAATGACAAGGGCGCCCATTTGGACTTCGAGATCGCGCCCACCTGGTACCAGACAAGTTGGTTCCGCACTGCGTGCGTCGGAGCGTTTCTGACATTGATGTGGGGACTTTATAAGCTCCGTCTTCAGCAACTGCGCAGACAGTTCCATGTGAGAGTAGAAGCGCGCGTCAATGAGCGAAGCCGAATCGCGCGGGAACTGCACGATACGCTACTTCAGAGCCTGCACGGATTGATGTTTGAATTTCAGGCAGTGCGCAACATGTTCCACCGGCGCCCCGAAGAAGCACTCGAAGCTCTCGATGGCGCGATCATGGGAACCGAGCGGGCCATCACCGAGAGCCAAGTCGCCATCGAAGGCTTACGTGACGCCGAGGTCGCTGAGAACGACCTGGCGCAGTTACTGAGGACAACGGGTGAGGAACTGGTTGCATCGCGGAGTGCAGACCACGATGCGCCGACCTTCGGCCTGACCGTTGAGGGGGAGCGACGGACGTTGGTTCCGATTATCCGGGATGAAGTGTACCGCATCGCGCGGGAGGTCTTACGAAATGCTTTCCGCCATGCCCATGCGCGCCGGATCGAAGCCGAGATTCTATACGCTGAACACCAGTTTCGATTGCGCGTGCGGGACGATGGCAAGGGTATGGATCCGCAGGTTCTGGAGAAAGGTGGACGGGCCGGACACTGGGGGTTGCCAGGGGTTCGGGAACGAGCGCAGCAAATGGGAGCAAAAATGGATCTTTGGAGCGAAGCGGGAACAGGAACGGAAGTTCAATTAACCGTTGCCGCTGCCATAGCATACGAAAACATAGCCGATCGCTCCGGATTCAGACTATTCCGAAGGACGAGAAATCATGACCACCGATCTTAGCCTCATTCGCATCCTCACCGTGGACGACCACCCTCTTCTGCGCAAGGGGATCGCAGCACTAGTTAATGCTGAAACTGACATGAAGCTGGTTGCGGAGGCTGCTAATGGCGAAGAAGCCATCGAGAAATTCCGCTCGCACCGCCCGGATGTGACTCTAATGGATCTGCAGATGCCGGGCTTGAATGGCATTGAAGCGATCACTCACATCCACAGCGAATTTCCGAACGCACGGATCATCGTCCTGACGACATACACAGGCGATGTGCAAGTAGTGCGAGCCCTCAAGGCAGGCGCGCGAGCTTACTTGTTGAAGAGACAGGTGCACCGAGAGCTCTTGGAGACCATCCGGGCTGTCCATGCGGGACAAAGGCGCATACCTTCAGAGATTGCCGCGGAGCTAGTAGATCATCCCAGGGACGACTTGACCCCACGAGAAATCGATGTACTACGGCTGATCGCTAACGGAAACGCCAACAAGCAGATTGCAGATCAGCTCTCGATCGGTGAAGCCAGCGTAAAGAGCTATGTGGCCAACATACTCTCGAAACTTGGGGCTGCCGACCGGGCCCATGCCGTTACCATCGGGCTAAAGCGTGGAATTATCGAGCTAGACATCCCCTGAAAGATCAAGGTCCGGACCTCCTTTTGGCGGTTTTGGGAGGTGTTGCGAATGCCCTATGCTGGATCAGGGTCTTACTTGCAACGCTTATTTTCCACATTTCCGAGCGGTTGGCCGGGCATTGGCATTCTGCTCCAGCGGGTGTTAACCGCTACGACTCTGTCTTGTTATGGGATCGCGCATTTAAGGGACACGTCACAATTTGCATCAATGGTTCCGCACATGTTCGCAGCAGTCGCCGGAATACTACTCCTCGTTGGCTTATGGACGCCGATCGCTGGAACGACGGTCGCAGTCGCTGAGCTATGGATTGTTTGTTCGGGCGCCGGCGGTCCAGGGATTCCCGTCATGTTGGCCACCTTGAGTGCCACCCTTGCGATGATCGGTCCTGGCGCGTGGTCCATTGATGCGCATCTCTTCGGCAGGAAGCATTTCGAAATCCCGCAACGTTAAGAGGCCTCTTATTACCCAAAAGGGGGAGCGTCCGTTCCCCCTAAACGGTAGCGTCGGCCTACGCCAAATGACTACCCGAAGACCATCGATCTACGGTTGTGCCCAAGTCACAGGTCGTTGCACACTCAGTTAAAGACCTAGCAGATTTCGCTATCGTGGGGATTTCAGCAGACTTAAAGAGGGTCGGGGAGGGCTCAGTATGGGAATCCCAAGTGTTGTTCTTCCGCACGCGCAAGGCTTCGCAAGAATGGGCTTTGCTCATGCAAACCGCCGCCAGGGCTTTGAACGAATTATTGGTAACAGCCGGGCTCTCATGGAGACCCTAGACCTGGTCCGCTCGGTTGCGCCCACAGATGCTACGGTCCTGATCGAAGGCGAAACCGGGACGGGAAAGGAATTGATCGCGAGCGCCATTCACAATCTCAGCGCACGCCGCAACCGCCCGTTCGTGAAGCTGAATTGCTCCGCTATTCCCTTCGATCTTTTGGAGAGCGAACTGTTCGGGCACGAGAAGGGAGCTTTCACCGGAGCCATCGCGCAAAAACTTGGCCGGTTCGAGACGGCCGATACCGGCACGCTTTTTCTGGACGAAATCGGAGACCTACCGCAGGCCTTGCAGCCTAAGCTGCTGCGCGTTCTGCAGGAGCAGGAGTTCGAGCGTCTGGGCAGCGGCCGCACGCACCGCATCAACATCCGTTTGGTGGCGGCGACCCATCGCGATCTTACCCAGATGGTCGCGCGAAACGAATTCCGCAGTGACCTGTACTACCGTCTCAATGTATTTCCTGTCATGCTGCCGCCACTGCGTGAACGCCGCCAGGATATTGCGCCGTTGGTCTCGCATTTTGTCGAGCTTTTCGCCCGGCGCATGGGGAAGCGGATTGAGCAAATATCGCAGGCAACGATGAATGCGTTCCTTGAGTACTCCTGGCCGGGTAATGTGCGCGAACTGCAAAACTTGATTGAACGAGCTGTGATCCGGTCGGACAACGGAGTACTTCCAAATCCTCTGCCCACGTCACAGAAGACTGCGATGAGCCCGATTGCCGCAAGAGGCACGTTACACGATGGCCAACGAACTCTGATCTTGAAGACTCTACGTGCTACAGAGGGAGTGGTCGGAGGACCCAACGGTGCGGCAGCACGGCTGGGACTTAAACGTACGACACTGATCACCATGATGAAGAGGCTCGGGATTTACCGAACGCGGCCCCAAGGATACACAGATGCGCTTCAGGAGGACTTGGAGAGCGAGCCGATATACAAACGGGACGATGACGGTGGACTCCCGGAAAGCATTGATGTGCTTAAGCCAGCTGTTTGAGCGAGGGGCGGGCCGTGTCACAGCGAAACCTTCGGGGCAATTGAGTGATTCGTCTTAGGTGGTACCTCATCAATCTCTCTCTGCGAGGAAGTTCGGTCCGCCGGCTTTGCTATTCCATCACCAATGTTGCCATCCCAACACAAGACTGCATTACGACAAGTAACGGCAGGCGAGCTTGGAGACGGTCAAGTAGACGCATCGTTTTTGCCGGCACAAGCAACGGTTCGCAAACTGGCAGTTTGAGCGAACACAGTCCACACCTGCCTTACTCGTAGTCGTTGTCTAAGAGGTAGGACAGAATGACAACCAGTATTCCGCATCGGCATTCCCATTCCCTAGGGACCCGGAGCACTTTGCGACGTCGCGCCGGTTTCTGGGCAGAGAAACGAAGAGTTTGCGTGACTCTTATTCTGCTGCTGATGTTGGGTTATGCGTTCGGCAACCTCTTCAGTTCAATTGTTGAGTCGTTCAATCCATCCACTTGACGGAAATCTCGTGAACTCGGCGGCCTCTCCGGCCGGAAAGTCCTATCCCGGCGTTTACAAGTTCGGAGGCGTTTATAATGGCGGCAAATTTCCCGACCCCGCAGGCCATAGGAGCACTATCCGATTTATGGAATGGCAAGCCAGGCTGTATTCCGCTCCGATGCGTCGAATCGTGGACTGGATGCTACATTTGGTTTTGACTGGACGCCGGGCGATGTGAGCCGCGAAAACGTCTAAATCACCGCAGGGGCCCGCTTCAACGCGCCGTTTGCGCGCCGCGACAAAGACCGCGGCGAATTGCTGGGCGCACCTGTGCTCTAGGCTCTGAAAAAGCTTTCGAATTGAATTATTCCCTCCAGGTGACGCGATACTTTTCTGCTGCGACCCACGTTTCAGTACTACGTCAACGTGGGCGGCAATCCCACGTTGTCAAATGCACCCGTTTTAGGATTCAGGACTAAAGTTACCTTCTGATTCGTGGAGGGCACTATGAAGGGCAGAGCCGAAGAACTACAAAACATTTCGGGCAAGCAATTCGACCTGTGCGTCATTGGGGGTGGCGCGACGGGATCGGCCTGCGCCCTGGATGCGCAACTGCGCGGAATTCAAACCGTGCTGCTGGACGCAGGCGATTTTGCCGGGGCAACATCCAGCGCAGCGACCAAAATCATTCATGGCGGAGTGCGTTACCTGGAAGAAGCCATCAAGGGAGCAGATCTTCAGGAATACCACGTCCTGGTGCGGGCTTTGCACGAACGCGTCCGCATGCTGGAAAATGCTCCTCATCTCACGCGAAGGCTGGAGTTCCTGGTACCAACTTACCACTGGATAGACATCGCCTACCTCGACATCGGTTTAAAGATTTATGACTGGCTCGCGGGACCAGGCCGCATCTCTGCGAGTAAGTTTCTATCGCAAGAGGAGACGTTGTTGCGCATGCCGGAGTTGAATCCCGATGGATTGGTCGGTTCTGTGGCCTACGCCGATGGTCAGTTCGATGATGCGCGATACAACATTGCGCTTGTGCAAGCGTTCACCATGGCTGGGGGAAAAGCACTGAACCACGCCAAGGTCACGGATTTCGTGCGCGACGCGAACGGTAAGATCTGTGGCGTCGTAGTCAAGGAACAACTGACTGGGAACACCTTTACTATAAATTCTAAAACCACAGTAAACGCCACCGGGCCACTATCGGACTCCGTTCGCCAACTTGCCACTCCTACGTTGCAGAAGCGCATGCGGCCAAGCAAAGGTTCACACATCCTCCTGCCTCTGGACCTATTCCCGACAGAGGATGCCTTGCTCATTCCGAAAACTGAGGACGGACGTGTTCTGTTTGCCATCCCCTGGGGAGGAAGATTGCTGGTCGGAACCACGGACGAAGAGGTTTCTCCCGATGCCGAACTCGTCGTCACCAGGCAAGATGTTGAGTATTTGTTGCGGCATCTCAATCGATATCTGGCCAAGCCGGTCACTCCGTGCGACATCGTCGCGGGCTTTGCCGGCGCACGGCCACTTGTCGGATCGGAAGAGTCGGGCGATACAAAACAACTTGCTCGCGATGATGTCATTGAGGTGGATCCGGCCAGCGGGCTCATCAGCATCATGGGCGGCAAGTGGACTACGCATCGCGCCATGGCAGAGGACACGATTCACGTCGCGCAGCAGGCTCTAGGCCTGTCGCAAACGGAGTCTAAGACTCGCAATCACATTCTCCACGGTGGTGAGGGCTTCACCGATGACTATTGGAAAAAGCTCTGCCGCGAGCACCCCATTTCCGAAGCAACGGCACATCATCTGGCAAACAAGTTCGGGACCGCATCCGGAGAAATTCTTAAGCTGACAGCAGATGACCCCGCTCTCCTGCAAACAATTCTTGCCGGAGGCCGAGCAATTATGGCGGAAGTCGTCTACGTCGTTCGTTACGAGATGGCGGCCACCATTGAGGACGTGCTTGCACGCAGGCTCGGGATGCAGTTCTATTCATGGAGTGACTGCATTACCGCGGCACCGATTGTCGGTTCCCTGATGATGAACGAGTTGCAATGGAGCACCCCGTTTACCCGCGACGCGATTACTGCATACGTGAAACAAATCGAGCACTTGCTGGAATCGGCGGGATTGTCCCGCCAAAGCTCTCCATCATCGGTGAGCGGCCCATCCGCTGCTGACTGACGAGTAAGAAGAGATACGAAATAGAAAACGAAGAAGTTTTCAGGAGGAGCAAGTTGGCAAACTACATCGGCGCAATTGATCAAGGCACAACGAGCACGCGCTTCATCGTGTTTGACCGTTCGGGAGGCACCGTGGCGGTCTCCCAGAAGGAGCACGAGCAAATTTACCCCAAGCCCGGATGGGTTGAGCACAATGCTGAAGAGATCTGGCAGCACACACGCGAGGTAATTGCGGAGACCATGGAGAAAGGAGGCCTCCGACCAGGAGACTTGGCGGCGATTGGAATCACCAACCAGCGCGAGACCAGCATCGTATGGAATCGGAAGACTGGCAAGCCGATCACAAACGCGCTCGTTTGGCAGGACACGCGAGTCGCAGACTACGTTAGCGAGTTGGCGAAATCGGGAGGACAAGACCGATTCCGCAGCAAGACTGGATTGCCGCTCACCACATATTTCAGTGGCCTGAAAATCCACTGGATTCTCGAACATGTAAAAGGTGCCCGGGAAGCCGCGGAAGCAGGCGACCTCATGTTCGGGAATATTGATGCCTTTCTCGTCTGGCATCTGACCGGCGGCTTCCAGGGCGGCGTTCACATCACTGATGTTACAAACGCCAGCCGTACCCAACTGATGAATTTGGAGACCTTGTCCTGGGATCGCGAGATCCTCGAGACGTTTGGAATTCCGGAGGCGATGCTGCCACGAATTCATTCCAGCAGCGAGACCTACGGATTTGCGACGGAACCCGCAGTGCAAGACGTACCGATCGCCGGAATCCTTGGAGACCAACAAGCGGCACTCGTCGGTCAAACCTGCTTTGAACCTGGGGAAGCAAAGAATACCTATGGTACCGGCTGCTTTTTGCTGATGAACACCGGCACTCGCAAGATCGATTCCAAGTCTGGGTTATTGACAACGATGGCGTACAAACTAGGCGGCCAGCCGGCACATTACGCATTGGAAGGAAGCATCGCCATCACTGGTGCTCTCGTGCAATGGGTCCGCGATAACCTCGGCCTGATTGAGAAGAGTTCAGACATTCAATCGCTTGCGCGCACTGTCAACGACAACGGCGGCGTCTATTTTGTTCCTGCATTTTCCGGCTTATACGCCCCTTATTGGAAAGACAATGCCCGCGGCGTGATCGCCGGGCTCACACGTTACGCGAACAAGGGGCACATCGCGCGGGCAGTGGAAGAGGCAACTGCGTTTCAAACCCGGGACGTACTCGAAGCCATGGAAAAAGACTCAGGCATCAAGCTGGACGTACTCCGCACCGACGGCGGCATGGTAGGGGATGACCTTCTGATGCAGTTTCAGGCCGACATTCTCGACCGGCCGGTGGTTCGTCCTGTAACGAAAGATGCGACAACCGCGCTGGGTGCAGCCTACGCTGCAGGTTTGGCGACCGGGTACTTCAAGGACTTAAAAGATCTGCGCGCGAACTGGTCGGTTGACCGCACGTGGAAACCGCAGCTTACCAATGGAAAGCGCGATGAACTGTACAAACTTTGGAAACGGGCAGTGAGCAAGTCGTTCGATTGGGTCGCCTAATCAGACTGGGTTCCCTCGAATAAAGGAGTTTTACATGCTGACGAAGTGTTTTGGTGAGTTCATGGGTACGCTCATGCTGATACTGCTGGGCGACGGAGTGGTCGCAAACGTATTGCTCAGGCGGTCGAAAGCGGAAGGTGCTGGTTGGATGGTCATCGCAAGCGGTTGGGCGTTCGCCGTTATGGCGGGCGTGTTCACGGCAATCGCTTGCGGGAGCAGTGACGCACATCTCAATCCCGCCGTAACCATGGGCTTCGCTGTGTCGACCGGTGACTTTTCGAAGTTTGCGCCATACCTCGTGGCGCAGATGGCGGGCGCCTTCGCGGGAGCTATTCTCGTTTGGCTTCACTTCCTCCCCCATTGGGAGGAGACCCCCGATCAGTCGCTGAAACTCGCCTGCTTCTGCACCGCGCCTGCTATCCGGAGATTTGGCGCAAACCTGATCAGCGAGTTTCTGGGAACGTTCGTGCTGGTTTTCGTCGTGGGCGCGATTTTCTCGAAGGCGGTTGCTGCTTCAGGTCCAGCCCCGGGCTTGGGCCCGTACCTTGTCGCGGCACTGGTGTGGGGAATCGGGCTCTCTCTTGGTGGAACCACGGGATATGCGATTAATCCCGCTCGCGACCTCGGACCCCGACTTGCTCATGCAGTTTCTGCCAATTGCAAACAAGGGATCCTCAGATTGGAGCTACGCCATCGTGCCGGTGCTCGGGCCTCTTATTGGAGGAGGGCTGGCCGGGTTGCTTTTGAGGCTGGCCGTTAAATAACAGTGAAGACCACCAATATTGATGCGATTGAGGTCTCGGCTATCAGTAAGTTTGTCGTCATTGCGCTCGGCAGGTTGGGAGATCCAGACGAGATCGCTAAAGCTGTTTCGTTCCTCGCGTCCGACGAGGCCAGCTACGTCTCGGGGGCAGAGCTTTACGTCGATGGCGGTGTGGCCCAAATCTGAAGCACGCACCTCTCAAAACGACGGCGACATATGCAACGGAGACACGGCCGCTCACGCACCTCTCTCGTGCATCACTGACGCCGCCGAATGCTGTTGTGACGCTGGTACTCGCTCGCCGTAACAACCCTCCTCTGACTCAAATCCAAACCAGGATTGCGCTCGCACCTGCAAACGCAACTCGCCCGACGAGTTTACACAGAGATTTGTCAACGATGACGACTGATGCGAACTGCCGGAATTGTTGAAGTGCTCTAGTGATTGCCTATCACCGGGAGCGCAACCTCAGATCGAATACCGGAGTCGCTATTAAGTCACTTGTCGCAACTCAGACAGACCCTCACGAAAATAAGCGCTGAAGTCATGTGCCCTGGTCCAGCGCTCCACGCCATGCGAGCTTGCAACGGCAGCGCAAAACGAAATGAGAATGCAGTTTGTGCCAGTGAAACCGTTTGGAACCTCGTTTGCTCATGTGTGTTGTGCAGCGACATGCACTGCGAGGAAATCACAGTGACAAGAAATACCAACTCCACAGTTGAGAACAATGGGTCGATCGGCAAGAACAGAAGGAGCGAATTCGAATCCTCCAGCTACGCACCGACGGCTTTTGAGTCAGCGGAGGCCTTTGGGGGGTTCGAATATTTCCCATTCCGGCTACTGCCTCTGTGGCCCTCGACATTGATTCGACTGTTTGAGCAGGAGGAACAGTAAATGTTCGATCGCATTTCAGCTCTGATTCTTTCGCTTGTTGTCTTAACGGGTCACCAGCCCATCACTTCACAAACTACCGGCAGCATCAACGGATACGATCTCGTAGACAAAACGGGAAACATTCGCAAGCCGGCTGATTTTAGAGATCTCTATCAGGAGCTTGGAGTGTACACACCGGTCGATCTCAACAACAACACCGAGATGCACTACACGTACGCACCGCCAGGCACAGCTGAGTACTACCGCAAGAACGGAAAGTTCGCGGACGGAACCGTATTAGTGAAAGAGGTCTTTGCAACTGATCACGCGCAACTGACGACCGGGGACGCACATTGGGCTACGAGCACGAAAGTGTGGTTCGTCATGATCAAAGACGACAAGGGACGTTATCCCGGCAATCCGCTGTGGGGCGATGGATGGGGATGGGCCCTTTTCAAATCCGACGCGCCTGATAAGCAGGTTGCAACGAGCTACAAAAAAGACTGCCTCGGCTGCCACGTCCCGGCGAAGGCGACCGATTGGGTGTACGTGCAAGGTTACCCGGTCCTCAAATCGAAGTAAGCAGTAAGGCTCACCAGAAACTCGTTTCTGAAAACGCTTCACAAGGAGAATTGCAATGCAAAAGTATCAGTTGCTAATCATCGTGGGACTTGGACTGGCCGCCTCAGGCGTCTACCTGCTGGTGGTGAATCCGGTGTCGGCTGCCCAGACTGAACAGTCGAGCGTGGTATTTAATGCCGACGGCACAGTACAGGTGCCGACCGGTTTTCGCAAGTGGGTTTTTGTCGGGGCTCCATTAACACCCGAGGGCCTCAATAATGGAAAGTACAACTGCAACGCGGACGGAACGAACTGTACCAGGTCGAACTTCCCCGAATATCATCACGTATACATCGAACAAAAAAACGTTGACGCCTATCTGAAGACAGGCGAGTTTCCAGAAGGAACGGTCATCGTAAAAGAACTGACCCGGGTTCTTAACCCGACTTTTCCAGACAGCTCTCGTAAGGAACCATCCGGACGTGGATATTTCAACGGCGCATACAACGGCATCGACATGTCGATAAAAGACAGCAAGCGCTTCGCAACGACTAACGGCTGGGGTTTCTTCACCTTTGGTCATCATCCCATGCCGTACAACAAAACCTCAGCTGAGAGGCCCGTGACCGAATGTGCCGGATGCCACATCGCCAATGTCGCCGCCACAGACATGACCTGGATTCAGTTCTATCCGCTGCTTCGCGACAAGCCAGGGTACTAGGTAATGAGTTTTCTGTCAGCGTGGCTGAGACAGGCAAAAAATTAAATTCGATTTGATAAGGAAAAAAAGGGAGATGAATATGCCAAAAGAAATGGGTATGTCGAAAGACATGACGAGTATGTCAAAAGAGATGGGAATGAATGGCCGCGGTGGCCATCTATACATGCAAACCAATGAGGTCAGGAACGCGATCATTCACTACCATCGCTCCGCCAACGGCACGCTCACAGAGGTGGAACGTGTGGCCACGAGCGGCGCAGGTTCGGGGACTTTCAAGCCGATCAGCGGCCAGGAGAGCGCGCCCAACTCCTTTGAAGGCGCGGCTAGCGTCATCCTCTCACCAGATCGCAAGTTTCTATTTGCCACAAACGGCGGGGACAATTCGGTTTCCAGTTTCGCCGTGGGCGCCCAGGGCAAGCTCACACCAATCGACACCAAGCCGACCGGGAACGCCGTGGAAGGAAAGAGTGGCACTGCCAAATCGCTGGCATACTCGCCATCGAAGGACATGCTTTACGTGGTGCACTCGTTCGGGCCTGACCACATCCGCATCATGTCGGTCTCCAGTGATGGCAAGCTTACGCCACGCATGGAGAAGTACACGTGCAACACGCCAGACAAGCCGCACCGTGTTCCAACCATGGGTGTGCTCTCACCAGATGAGAGATTTCTCCTTGTGGGCACCACGTTCGATCTGCCCATTGCGATCTCCGGCACTTATCCGGACGGTTCACCCATTCTCTGGGTGACTGGTCCAGACGGCAAAACACGGTCCGTCGCTTCGAATGCTCCGGATCCCGATGGCATAGTAATCCACCGCGTCAATGCCGACGGCACGCTCAGCGAAGGCTCCTTCCAGGATGGAGGAGGCGGTTCTCCGTTCTACATCGCGTTCCTGCATAACCAGCCAGATACGTTCATCATCGGGTATGCCGTCGGCGATGGAGTGGCCTTGGCGCGAATCGATGAAGAGGGCAGAATTGGCGTCGACAAGATCGTACCGATCAACACAAGGCGAGGCGCGATCGCTGAACTCTGCTGGCTATCAGTCTCCCCCGATGACCGACATTTGTACGCTACGGTTTTCGGGTACAGCCACCTCACCAGCTTCCATATCGACGGCCTCGAGATCAAAGTCGCGAAGGATCCTGCATGCCCCGACGTCGAGGGCGATGGCACCTTCAGGGGGCTTTGTGGAGACATCAGCAGCGGCCCCAGCGACAGCTGGATTTCTCCCGATGGGGAGTACCTGTATCAGATCTATGGGAACGCGTCGAAGCTGGTGGGGTACGCCACGAAGCCGGATGGCTCGCTGGAGGAAGTGACCAGCGTCGCGATCCCGTACAACAGTCCGGAGGGGTTGGCGGGATTCTGATTACGCTCGAAGCGGACGAGGTGACCCAGTTGAATCATCTGGCCTTGCGCGAAGAAAACTGGGCGCAGGGGTCGCGCGATCTCGAGAGCGTTACCAAGAGCCGCGGGCTGTTTCACCGCGGACGAGGCGATGTCCGGCACCGACGGGCTGGGCATCGCCACATATCTATCGAACTGTTTGGTGGACGCCGATATTCGACGCAATGTTACTACCCGATCTCACCGACGAATTGAGTCGTTCTCGTCCCGCTGCGAGTAAGGATCGTCTATCGGATCGAGATTTGCAGCGAGCGGACGGATGCGGTCGGATCGTACTGAGTGGCTCCGAAAACGGAACGCGAATCGAGGACGTCTTTGAACGATCTCCTACTCGCATCATGTTCCCAAGAATTGGAAGTCGTCCAGTGGAAGAGGCGGTCTTAATTAATACTGGAGGCGGCGTTGCGGGCGGTGACCGGCTTCAATGTTCTGTCACCGCGCTTCCAGGCGCCTCGATTGCGGTGACGTCACAGGCAGCGGAGAAGGTCTATCGGGCATTGGATGACCCTGCTCGCGTTGCAACCAGGTTGAAGGCGCGCGATTCTGCCCGGCTGGCATGGCTTCCGCAGGAGACCATCGTTTTCAATCGGGCACGTCTTCACCGGACGACAGAGATCGAACTTTTCTCTGGAGCCGAATTGCTTGCCCTCGAGTGGCTTGTTTTGGGGCGCGCGGCACATGGCGAAGTCGTGATCGGTGGCAACATAACCGACAGCTGGCGCGTGAAAAGAGACGGTCGTCTGATCTGGGCGGACAGCTTTCGCATCACCGACGAGATCTTTCCGCACCTGAACAGGAAAGCCTTGCTCGCGAACTGCAAGGCGGTCGCAACACTGATCTATTTCGGACCTTATCTAGAGAAACGACTGGATGTTTTGCGCGAGATTATTCCTACCCTTGGATGCAATTGTGCAGCAACGTTGGTAAGCGGACTTATCGTCGTCCGCTTTGCGACGAAAGACTCCTCTGATTTGAAGCTTGCCTTGGGCAGCTTTCTCCGGCAACTCGGACCCGAGCTTGGCTCCGGACCCTTCCGAGTACCGAAAATGTGGTCATGCTAAAGATTGCCGTAGAACGGAGAGTTTTATGAACCTCACGCCGCGTGAGAAAGACAAGCTGATGATCTCACTTGCCGCGATTGTCGCTAGAGACCGGCTTAAGCGAGGGGTCAAGCTCAACCATCCCGAGAGCGTCGCGCTCATAACCGATTTCGTGCTGGAGGCGGCGCGCGATGGCAAGCCGGTTGCTCAGCTTATGTCGGAAAGCCGCAAGGTCCTGAGCCGTGACCAGGTGATGGAAGGCATCGCGGAGATGATTCCCGAGATGCAAGTGGAAGCAACTTTCCCCGATGGAACGAAACTCGTGAGTATTCACAACCCAATTCGCTGAGGCGGAACTGACATGATACCGGGCGAGATCTTTGCAGCAGGCGGCGACATTGTCCTGAACAAGGACAGAGCGGCCATCACTCTCAAGGTCGCAAACACTGGCGACAGACCGATCCAGGTCGGCAGTCATTACCATTTCGCGGAAAGCAACGCTGCTCTCGCGTTTGATCGAAAAGCAGCGCTTGGGTATCGCCTGGACATTCCCGCGGGAACCGCCGTGCGCTTCGAACCGGGTCAGTCGCGCGAAGTTTCCCTAATCCCATACGCAGGCGCACGGCTGGTTTATGGCTTCAACAAGGCTGTGATGGGAGCATTGCCGCAAGGGCCAGCGAGGTAATCGAAGATGTCCAACAAAATGAACCGCGCTGCTTATGCGCAAATGTTTGGCCCAACGGTAGGCGACAAAGTGCGCCTCGCGGATACAGACATCGTCATCGAAGTGGAGAAGGATTACACCACCTACGGCGAGGAGGTGAAGTTCGGAGGTGGGAAGGTAATTCGCGATGGCATGGGTCAGTCGCAGCGTTCCCGCAGCGAAGGCGCAGTGGATACCATCATCACCAACGCCCTGATTCTCGATCACTGGGGAATCGCGAAGGCAGATATCGCGATCAAAGACGGCCGGATTGCAGCCATCGGGAAAGCTGGAAATCCGGATGTGCAACCGCAGGTCACGATCATAATCGGCGCTGGAACTGAAGTGATAGCCGGCGAGGGCAAGATTGTCACAGCCGGCGGCATCGACACGCACGTTCATTACATCTGCCCGCAACAGATCGAAGAAGCTCTTTATTCAGGCCTGACCACGATGATGGGCGGTGGGACAGGACCCGCTGTGGGGACGAACGCGACGACCTGTACTCCAGGACCGTGGCATATTCAGCGGATGCTGCAGGCCGCAGATGGCTTCCCCATGAACCTCGGCTTCTACGCTAAAGGCAACGCGAGCTCTGCGGCTGGTCTCGTCGAGCAAATCGAGGCCGGGGCTTGCGGCTTCAAGCTTCACGAAGACTGGGGTACGACGCCCTCCGCGATTGATTGTTGCTTGTCTGTCGCGGATGAGATGGATGTTCAGGTTCTCATCCACACTGACACGTTGAACGAAAGCGGCTTTGTCGAGAACACAATCGCAGCCTTCAAGGGAAGAACTATTCACAGCTTTCACACCGAAGGAGCTGGTGGCGGCCATGCCCCGGACATTATTAAGGTCTGCGGCGAGCCCAACGTTATTCCATCGTCTACAACTCCAACGCGACCATTCACTGTGAATACGCTAGATGAGGCCCTCGACATGGTGATGGTCACCCATCACCTCGATCCGCGAGTTCCTGAAGATGTCGCCTTCGCCGAAAGCCGGATTCGCAAGGAGACCATTGCGGCGGAAGACATTTTGCATGATCTCGGGGCCCTGTCGATCATGTCCTCGGACAGTCAGGCAATGGGCCGCGTCGGAGAAGTGATCATGCGTACCTGGCAGACCGCAGACAAAATGAAGAAACAACTTGGGCGACTGCCCGAGGAGAAGGGCGAGAACGACAACTTCAGAGCTCGACGATACGTATCGAAATACACAATCAATCCCGCGATAGCTCAGGGCATCTCCGCTTATGTCGGCTCGATTGAAGTCGGAAAGCTTGCTGATATGTGCATATGGGATCCGGTGTTTTTCGGGGTGAAACCTGACATGGTGCTGAAAAGCGGCATGATTGCGGCAGCCATTATGGGAGATCCCAACGCCTCCATCCCTTCGCCGCAACCCGAATACTACCGGCCGATGTTCGGGGCGTTTGGCCGCGCCATGACGGAAAGCTCGGTTACATTTGTCAGCCAGGCGTTACTCCATAAAGGGAAGACGTTTGGGCTGGCAAAAAAACTTCTTCCCGTATCCAACACGCGCAAGATCGGAAAGCGTTCCATGATTCTAAATAGCGCCACTCCTCGGATGGAAGTAGACCCCGAAACGTATGAAGTGCGCGCCGATGGCCGGCTTCTCACATGCGGGCCGGCCAAAGTGCTGGCCCTGGCTCAACGCTATTTCATGTACTGAGTATGACTATGACGACGCATAACGCTTCCATTCACGGTGATCCCGCTCATCGCGTTTCCGTTCATCGCCCCGCAGGAGATTGGCCGACGGAAAACGTAGCTGGCTCGCTCACTCTCGATTTCGACGCGCGCCATCGACGCCGCATTCGCCTTGTCGCGGATCACGGAGAAGATATCCTTCTCGATCTTCCCAAAGCGGTTGCGATGGCGGACGGGGACGGCCTGCAACTCGAAGATGGCAGATGGCTCAAGGTTCAGGCTGCGCCGGAGTTCATTGTCGAAGTCAAGCATAAAGATCCCAATCAGCTCGCCCGCCTCGCGTGGCATTTGGGAAATCGGCATTTGCCGACTGAGATTCGAGACCACGTTCTTCGCATACGGCCCGACCACGTGATCGAGGATATGCTCGCTGGTTTTGGAGCGGATCTGGCAAAGGTGGAGGCGCCTTTCCAGCCCGAAGGCGGCGCTTACACCGGCCACGGCCACCATCGCGCGCATCGGGAGGATGGGCATCATCATGAATGATGAACCGTGTAAGCTCGCGCCGCTGGCCCTCCTGAGGCAGCAAAGCTGGCTTTCGCCTGCATTTCCTACGGGTTCATATAGCTATTCTCACGGTATCGAGTGGGCTGTAGAAGAGGGTCAGATTCATGATTGCGACAGCCTTGTAGATTGGCTGGAAGCGGATCTTCGCTATGGGTCGGGACGAAATGAAGCGATCTTCTTCATCGAGGCATGGCGCTGCGCGACGGAAGATGAATGTGAAAAGTTACTCGAAGTTGCGGAGCTGGCGGCCGCGTTTCGCGGCACCTCGGAATTCGCGCTTGAGTCATCACAGCAGGCGACGGCTTGTCTCGCAACCCTACGCCGGGTGTGGCCGGATCGTGTTGTAGAGAGTTTCTCCGAATTACTCTCGCGACAAAGCACTCCGCCTGCCCTGGCCGTTATTCTCGGAGCACGCGCGGCTGGGGAGCGCGTTCCCTTCGGCTTGGCTCTGCCAGCATTCCTCCAGAGCTATGTTGCCAATCTAGTAATCGCCGCTGTTCGGTTGATCCCACTTGGTCAAACCGACGGGCAGCTTGCCATCGCCGAGCTTGAACAAGCCGTGCTCGCCACAAGTGCGCAAGTTGAACAGGCAACGATTCGCGATCTGGGGTCGGCTGCGTTCATGGTCGATCTCGCTTCCGCGTCGCACGAAACCCAATACACGAGGTTGTTCCGCTCATGACTGATATGACGAGTTCAGATTCTCAAAACCATCCTTTGCGCGTCGGGATCGGCGGCCCGGTTGGGTCAGGCAAAACCGCGCTCGTTGAAGCCCTCTGCAAGCGCCTCCGCGACACTTACGACATTTATGTGATTACCAATGACATTTATACGAAAGAGGACCAGCTCATTCTCACGCGGGCGGAAGCACTACCGGCCGAGCGCATTATGGGAGTCGAAACCGGAGGCTGCCCTCACACCGCAATTCGAGAAGATGCTTCTATGAACCTCGCCGCCATCGAAGAGATGAACAAGAAATTCCCGCATGCTGACTTGTGCTTTGTGGAATCGGGCGGAGATAATTTGGCGGCAACTTTCAGTCCCGAACTGGCGGACCTAACGATCTACGTGATCGATGTAGCGGAAGGTGAGAAGATTCCTCGCAAGGGCGGTCCTGGGATTACGCGCTCCGATCTTCTCGTTATTAACAAGATCGACCTGGCTCCTTTTGTCGGGGCAAACCTTGGAGTAATGGAAGCGGATACGCTCAGGATGCGCGGGAAGAAGCCCTTCGTTTTTTCGAATTTGAAGAGCGGCGAAGGGGTTGACCCAATTGCAAACTTCATCATTGAGAAAGGTGGGTTAGCGAAGTCGGCCGCATAGGCGAGTGGCGACCGGAAGGATCAACAGTAGATTGGCCTAGCCGGTTGCGCCCTGTTGCTCCGGTGTGCCGATGGTGAAGCACGTCATACCGCGGAGATCGAGAAATACGTGCTGCTGAGTATTAACAAATCGGAGCAGTACATGCCCGCAAAGCGCACACCGCGCGACCAGGCCGGGGCACTGCACATATAAATGCGCCTCGGCAAAGCGCTCCTTTGCCCCGCAGCTCGCACACTGTCCTTCCGCGCTTGTAATATCCATCGCGAATATTCTGCTCAACTCACCTGCGGCGGCATTTCCGTCCAGGTAGTTCATCGGTACGCTCATTTCCGTTCTCCTGTGGCGCCGAAGCGCTCTGTCTTGATCCTTTCGCGACCGTGACCGGCAGCGATCAGCAGGTCAGTCGCATTTTCAACGAATGATGTGGGGCCGCAAACATAGCTGGTTGGTTCAAGGTTCGAGGGCCATGTACCGGTCGCGATTAGCGTTGCATCGATGCGGCCGGGCGGACGCGGCGAATCTTTCGGAGTAACTCGCGTGTACGCGTAGGTCACAATCACAGAATGGTCCCGATCTGATAGCGCTCGTAGTTCATTCTGGTAAAAAACTGCTCCCGGCTCCCTTACGGAGTACAACAACCGAAATGGAGCGGAGCTGCCGGCCGAAGCACGCGAGCGAATCATGGCCATGAGGGGAACGATGCCCGACCCTCCGGCCACTAGCTGGATCGGCTCCGTTTGGTCTCGACGCCACACAAACCAGCCGCCAATCGGGCCTCGCAATTCCAGATCATCGCCGACCATGAGTTCCTTCGTCAGGTAGGGTGAGACTTCTCCGTTCGGCAGTCGCTCGACAGTGATTTCGATGCGCCCGTCTGAGTTCGGAGCGGACGCAATCGAGTAGGACCGGACCGCAGAGTATCCGTCTGGAGCTGTCAAACGCAAATCAACGTGCTGACCAGCGATGTGACCCGGCCAATCGCGAACCGCCAGTGCGATCGTCCGCGCGGTCGTTGTCTCATCGCGCAGCCAGACAACCCTGGCGTTACGCCACGTCACTGGTCGGAGTACCGCTGTTCCAGCCATGGGTCTCCATAGATGTGATAGCCCAGGCCTTCCCAAAAGCCAGGCTTGTCATGTGACATCAGCGTCAAGCCCTTCACCCATTTGGCGCTCTTCCAGAAATAAAGATGAGGGACCAGAAGTCGCGCGGGACCGCCGTGTTCGGGGGCAAGATCTGCGCCATCAAATTTGAATGCGATCCAAGCCTGCTTGTTGATGACATCTTTAATAGGAAGGTTTGTCGTGTAGTCGCCATACGAACGGAACATCGCATAGGGCAACTCTGTTTTTACATCTGCGAGCAGGACGTCAAGCGAAACTCCTTCCCACGATGTACCGAGTTTCGACCATCGCGTTACGCAATGTATATCAACGGTGATGGTCTCGGTGGGCAATTCGCGGAACGACTTCCAATCCCAGCGCTTCAAAACGTTACTGCCGTCGTCAACAGTAAATTCCCAGCGATCGAAGGATACGTGTGGCGTTGGTCCTGCCGACAAGACAGGAAAGTCAGTAGTCAGGTACTGGCCTGGCGGCAGTTTTGCGTCTCCTGCGCTGCGTCGTCCGGAAAACCCTCTTGAAATGATACCCATACCTATTTTCCCCCACTGATTGCATTGCCTACGCTTCAACTGGAGAGGCATTGCCTGAGTTGCAATATTGACATCGTGACGCTATGGCGACGGTCGGCACGGCGATTGACCATCGTTTCCAAACTTCGGCGGGCACTCTCCCAGCCTTGCAGAAGGAGGACGACGCCTGCCCTCAGACCTTGCACGCTTTGCACCAATATGGGCCTGCACCATCCGCTTCAGTCTTGTGCGCGCTCGCGTCATCCGCGCTTTCACGGTGCCCTCGGGAACTCGCATAATGTTCGCGGTTTCGCGAATGCTGAATCCATCTACCGCCCGCAGTTTAAGGGTTTGGCGGAGCGCGGGTGAAAGCCGCTTCATCATCCGAACCAGCAGATCTGAGAGCTCCCACTCTCGGCATATGTCTTCGGGGCCAGGCCGGTCGTCTGGTACCAACTCCGAAAGTGACATATCGTTCTGATCTCGATCCTTCTCGTCCCAGGGAATGTGCAACTCCCTCGGTCGTCGACGTAGTTTCATCCGCGCCGAATTGATGAGGATCGAGATCAGCCAAGTGGACATCTGTGCTTGCCCCCTGAACTGGTGAACGTGCGTCAAAGCGGATACCAAGGCGTCCTGAACCACATCTTCTGCGTCAGCCACGTTACTCACGCGTCGCAGGGCCGTTCGATGAAGATAAGGCAAGCTGCGGCTGATCAGGCATGATAGTTCTTGGACCCTTTCTTGATAAAGGTGGACGGCCCCACTCTTCGCACAGTCGAGATCTGCCACTGTTGTCGCCATAAATAGACTCCCTTGATCGGTAGGGGCAATGCACGCAATGTTCCACTTCGGACCAAGGCGACAAGATTCTCCCGGACGAAGTCTCCGAGGGCTTGCAAATAATGCTTACGGGGTTCCTCCAGGGAAGAAACGGCGTTGCACGGTGTTCTCCAGAAGACACCTGACGGTCGAGCGTCACGGTTCGTGACAAAACAGCAGTCGAAACGGTGACAGAAGATCGTGGCCCTCGACTTAAGCGCTGCTCCTTCCTTGGCAGTTGGCTTGCAGATTGATTGCAGAAGGGCTCTGAATAAGGCGGCGCATGACCTGCCGCTGAGAGAGACAGAATGCGATCGCGAATCATGTGGACGATGCTCGTGCTTGCTGTTGTGCTGATTGTGATTGGACTGACGCATTTCAGTTTGACGGCGCTGCAGGAACCTGGCCCGCTTGAAACACGCACCGCGAATCTGGCCAAGCGCCTCGTCATTCGCCAAGCGAGCCGCCAGGGAATCCCTCCGCGACCAGTAGACACAAACGCCAGCGTTGAAACTGGAGCGACCCATTACGGTCTGGATTGCAGCATCTGTCATGGGATCGACGGCCGCTCCCAAACGCCACCGGGACGATGGATGTACCCACGCGCCACAGATCTCACCAGTAAAGAAGTACAGAGCTATTCTGACGAGGAGCTGTTTTGGCTTATCAAGAACGGAATCCGATTCACAGGGATGCCCGCCTTCGGAAAAATCGAGAGACCAGATCACATTTGGGGTCTGGTGAATTACGTGCGTACGCTGCCCAACACAAAGTAGCGTTGGTTTCCCGGGAGCATCGGCTGTTTGGGGTCTGCTCTGGCTGCGAGTTTGAGAGCCGTGAGCGATTGCGATACCTGGACCCAGTCTTTGAGCGTTTAGCGGCATGTCGGACTGAATGAGAAAACGTACTGTTCTTCTATCGATCACAATCGCAGGCGTCGGGGGACCGCACTGCGGTCGGGTGGATGACGATCCGGCGCGGCCTCAGCGCGCGGCACAATCCGTCACTCGTGGAACCTTATCTGGCCAGAACTCAGTATTTTGACATCGGAGTTGCAATGGACCAACTAACCCACCAAGGGGACGAGCGACATACTGGGCACAAGACGGCGGAGGCTCACGCGAATCACGACCGTCACGCCGGACACTCCGTCGCCATGTTTCGCGACAAGTTTTGGTTGAGCTTCGCTCTCACAATTCCAGTGGTCTTCTGGTCGAGCGATGTCCAACACTGGTTTGGATACCAAGCACCTTCCTTTCCCGGCTCTAACTTGATTCCGCCAATCCTTGGAACGGTGGTCTTCGTATACGGCGGTCTCGTTTTCATTCGTGGGGCACGGGGTGAGCTGGCCGACCACAAGCCTGGCATGATGACCCTCATCAGCCTGGCGATCACAGTCGCCTTTACTACATCAGCCGCCGCGACATTCGGCCTCTTCGAGATTGATGTCTGGTGGGAACTCTCTTCTCTCATTACGATCATGGTTCTCGGCCACTGGCTGGAAATGCGAGCTATTTCCCAGGCGCGCGGCGCGCTCAATGCGCTCGCCGCCTTGCTCCCCGACACTGCGGAACGGGTAAGCAGAGCGGAGATTCAGACCGTTCCACTCGCTGAGTTGCACGTGGGCGACATTGTTCTCGTCCGACCCGGAACCCGCGTCCCGGCGGATGGCACAATCGTCGAGGGGACCGCCGACCTCGACGAGTCAATGATTACTGGCGAGTCCCGGACAGTCTCGAAGGGGCCAAGTGCCATGGTCATCGCGGGAACAGTAGCCAGTGGCGGAAGCCTTCGAGTCCGTGTCACGGCGGTCGGCGAGCAGACCGCCCTGTCCGGCATCATGCGGCTCGTTGCTGCTGCGCAAGCTTCTGGGTCGCGCACGCAGGCCCTCGCCGACCGCGCGGCTGCAATCCTCTTCTACGTGGCCGTCGCGTCAGGCGCGATTACTCTTATCTACTGGTGGTTTTCAGGTGACAAAGAACATGCCCTGGTTAGAACGGCAACCGTCCTCATCATTGCTTGTCCGCACGCCCTGGGGCTGGCGATTCCGCTCGTGATTGCAATCTCGACGTCACTCGCAGCCCAGAACGGCCTTCTCGTCAAGGACAGGCTTGCACTTGAGGGCGCTCGCAACCTGGACATGGTGATTTTCGATAAGACCGGAACGCTCACCCGTGGCTCGCCTGCGTTGGCTGGAATGGTAGCCGCGCATGGCAACAACGAGAGCGACTTGCTCGCCCACGCTGCTGCCGTCGAGATCAACTCGGAACATCCTCTTGCTAAAGCAATTGTGGCTGAAGCCAAGCGCCGAAAACTCCTCGCGTTGCATGCTACGGACTTCGAGGCGCTGGCGGGTCGGGGGGCACGCGCGCGCGTAAATGGCAAAAGCGTCATGATCGGCGGGCCGCGTCTGTTGACTGAAAGTAAGGTAACAACACCGCCAGAAGTTGAGACGTTAACAACCGGTTGGGCCTCTGAGGGAAAGACGGTTCTGTTTGCCATCGCCGAGGGACAACTGCTCGGGGCTTTTGCCCTGGAAGATGAAATTCGTCCCGAGTCCAAGGAAGCGGTGATTGAACTTCATCGACTCGGCCTCCAAGTGGCAATGATCACTGGAGACTCTAAGAAGGTGGCCAATTCGGTCGCGCGGCGTATCGGAATAGACGAGGTTGCTGCCGAGGTCCTTCCCGCAGACAAGGCATCCGCAGTTGCTCGATTTCAGGCCAGCGGCAAGAAGGTTGCGATGGTTGGAGATGGTGTGAACGATGCGCCGGCGTTGGCGACGGCAGATGTCGGAATCGCAATCGGCGCAGGAACCGACGTGGCAATAGAGTCGGCTGGAATCGTCCTCGTGCGCAGCGATCCGCGCGACGTTGTGGCGGCGATAGAACTCTCTCGCGCTACCTACCGAAAGATGATTCAGAATCTTGTTTGGGCGACCGCCTATAACCTTGTCGCCATCCCTGTCGCGGGAGGCCTTCTCGTCCGATGGGGAATCGATTTGCCCATGAGCGTTGGCGCAATCGCAATGAACCTCTCCACCATCATCGTGGCCGCGAATGCCCAGTTGCTTCGCCGCCTGAACCTGCAGCGCCTGCTGAGCGAAGCGGCGAACGGCTAACGACGGCTTTTAAAGAACGTTTGCAGCAATTCCGCGCAGCGGCCTGCCAGCACTCCGCTGCGAACTTCCGTGCGATGGTTCAATTGCGGATGATTCAGCACCTGCATCACCGACTGCACGGCTCCCGCTTTCGGATCGTCCGCACCATAAATCAGGCGCTTGATCCGGGCATGCACCAAGGCACCCGCGCACATCGCGCACGGCTCAACTGTAGCAAACAGCTCACACTCCGCCAGACGATGGTTGCCGACGGCCGCCCCCGCCTCGCGCAACGCAACAATCTCCGCATGGGCCGTAGGATCGGAGTCGGTGATATTGCGATTCCATCCGCGGCCAACCATCTGGCCGCCGCATATCACCACGGCTCCCACGGGAACTTCACCCGCTTCGAGTGCCCGTTGCGCCGCGCGCAGAGCCTCTTCCATCCAGAGTTCGTCGGGTCCAGTCGTTAGTCGCTGGTCGTTGGCCGTTGGCAAAGATCGCTCCACGCAGCAGGGTATCACCACGACCAGACAAGAGACGACAAGACATAGAAACAAGAAGATGTGTGGGCAGAAAGAACGCAAAGCGCTTGACGACCAAACAACCGTCAGATCATGCTCATCAGATCCAGCTCATCAAATCAAGCTCAATACTGAGCGCACCACATCGGGTACGACCGCTCGAATGACTGCCGGAATAAGGCAGGTCACTACCGGATATGCGATAGCAACGATGGGCAAAGCCAAAAGTATCCTGGCCTTAGGCGTCAAATTGGCGAGATAGGCTCGCATAACATCCTCTGCCCTTTACTACGAAACCGCTGCCAAAAAAGTTCCCGGGTAGTGGTGCAATTTATTAGGGAAGCGATCCAAACGCGCGATTATTGCATCGCCAAGAACCCTTCGGTCGCTTCCGCTCTTTCAGGGCAGGCTGCGACGCTTCGCGCGGATCGCCCAGATTCCTCGTGGCGCAAAGAACGCTTCCTCGGAATGACAATCAAAGTGCACCACTCCCCACGAATTCCATTACTGGCAACTGGCAACCGCCAAGTGGTATGCTAACCCCGTCATGGGGATGCAAAGCCTGCTCCGTAAAGTGTTTTTGGTCGACCTGTTCCAAGGGTTGAAGGTCACCTTCCGCTATCAGGATCCCAAGGAAATCTATACCGAGCAATATCCCATGGAGCGGCCGCAGGTGGCCGAGCGCTACCGCGGCGCGCCCCGGCTAAATGTCAATCCAGATACGGACGAGACCATGTGCATCGCCTGCGACCTTTGCGCGCTGGCCTGCCCGGAAAATCTGATCGTGGTCTCGAGCGCGCGCAACGAGCAGACCCGCCGCAAGGAACTCACCAACTTCACCTACGACTTGAGCCGCTGCATGTTCTGTGGACTCTGCGAGGACGCTTGTCCGGTCGATGCCCTCGAACTCACGCAGGACTTCGAACTCGCCAGCTACACTCGCCAGGGTTGGATCTGGGATCGCGAGACGCTGGAAAAAGGTCCGCAACCTACGCAGTATAAGAAGTAGCTGCCAGCACGACGCCTACTCTCTGTCATTCCGAACCACGCGAGAGCTCGGTGAGGAACCTGCATCGACTTGTCATGCCGTGATTTATAAGTTACAATCGTTCTGTGGTCATGGAAGTTCGCCGTTATCTCACGACAGCCGGAAGAAACGTATTCAGCGACTGGCTGGCGGGGCTGGCTGACGCGCATGCCAAGGCAAGGATCGCGAATCGGATTGACCGACTCTCGCGTCGAAGCTTTGGGGATTGCAAGGCGTTGGGTGGAGGGCTATTTGAGTTGCGCATCGATTGGGGGCCCGGTTATCGAGTCGATTATGCGATGATCGGTCGGACTTGCGTGCTGCTCCTTTCTGGCGGAGACAAGCGCAAGCAGGCCTCCGACATTCAGCGCGCACGGGACTACCTCGAGGATTACTTGCGGAGGACACGCATACAATGAAACGCAAAAAGAAAGATGTGACGAGCGTATCGCATGACGAATGCATGATTCGCGAATTGCGCGAAGATCCGAAGTTTGCCGCCGAATACCTCAAAGTCGCATTGGAAGACACCGAAGAACCCGCCGTGCTGCTGATCGCCCTGCGACGCATTGCGGAAGCCAGAGGGGGCATTGCCAAGGTGGCCAAGGCCGCCGGCATTGAGCGCGAGAGCCTGTATCGAGCCTTGTCAGCGCGGGGAAACCCTCGGCTCTCCACGCTAGTTGCCGTGACCAAGGCGGTAGGCTTAAAGCTTACCGTCGAAACCGCGCGGTGAATTATCAAGTGGCGAAGCCAGGTCTGAGGCTTCGTGACGCCCTCGAACTCACGCAGGACTTCGGACTTGCCAGCTACACTCGCCAGGGTTGGATCCTGGATCGCGAGACGCTGGAAAAAGGTTCGCAACCTACGCAGTATAAGAAGTAGCTTTCAGCGCGTTTCCAATTCTGGGTCACGGAGCGAATTGCCTCCTAAGGTTTCTTCTCCACGCTTTCGTCGTGCTTCCCGGATCACTCACCTCAAGATACGGAATCCCCCGGATATTCGCGGTTCGCATCTGCCCTCAGACTGAATTCAATGGGTTCCTTATACGAGCTTGTTCCTGACGCCCGAAAAGGGATCACCAGAGAATTCAAGGCTGGAGGCCTCATTATGTCGCCAAGAAAACTTATGCTATTGTCGGCGATCCTGTTCTGCGCAACCTGGATGGTGGCGCAGGCCGCGCCGGGTGGTGGAGGATCCGCCCCCGGCGGCCGGGCAGCGCCCGGAGGTTCCGCAACTCAGGGTCGAACATCGCCATCGGCACCGCCAACCGGAAACACCGGACAGCCGCCGACCGCCGGAACTGCCCAACCGCCAACCGGAAACACCGGCACACCTCCGACTGGAAACCCAAATCCCGGATCGAATCCTAACAATCCGAGCAGCCCCGGTACGACGAATACGAACAATCCGAATCCGGGCACAAATCCTGATACTCCGGGCGCAACTACACCGGGATCGACAAACCCTGGCACCCCGAATCCGGGCTCGAACCCGGGCACCTCGGACCCGGCTGGAACCAATCCGCCGCCGCAACCTCCGCCCACCGGCCCGAGCCGGTAGGCAGTTACAAGGTTAGAAGCTCCAAAAATGGCGGGCCTGGTTCAAGGGTCCGCTTTTTTTGTTTCGATGCACAGCGCTGGCTGAGGTCTAAAGTCTGAGGGCCGATGGTTGCTGTTGCGTCATGCAATGCACGGTTCCGAGTCCCCAGACCAGATCGCCGCAATAAATAGGGACGATCTCTCGGGTAGGGAAGACCGCCGACAGAGTGTCGAGGGCGATGCGATCGTTGGGATCGTTGAAGACCGGCACGAGCACGACGCCGTTCGCAATGTAAAAGTTGGCGTAGCTTGCCGGCAGGCGTCGTTTCTCAAAGATCACGGGAGCGGGCATCGGCATCTCGACAATGTTGAGCGGCTTACCAACCAGGTCGCGCGCAGCGTGGAGACGGCGAAGGTTTTCGCGCAGAGGTTTGTGATTCACATCCTTGCGATTGGCTTCGACCACGGTGACGATTGTGTCGGCAGAGACGAAGCGCGCGAGATCATCCACGTGCCCGTGAGTATCGTCGCCGGAAATGCCTTTGCCGAGCCAGATCACATGCGGCGCGCCGAGATATTCTGCAAAGGCCCTCTCATAATCTTTGCGCGACATGCCAGGATTGCGTTGCTGAACTTTGCTGAGCAAACATTCTTCGGTAGTGAGCAGGGCACCGCATCCATTGACATCGATGGAGCCGCCCTCGAGCACGACTCGGGAGCCGCGATGCAAGGGACGGATTTCTTGCGAACGCGTGGCGCTTGACATCAGCTCGCCAATCTTGTCATCGTGCCGCCAGTTCGAGTACTTAGCCCAGGCGTTGAAGCGAAAGTTGACGGCGACGAGGTCGCCCTCGGGGGCTGAAGCCCAGGTCCGTTGGTCGCGGTTATCGGCACGACTGAAGTCGTGCCCTTCCCGGTTGACGTGTGCGGACAGCCGCCCCTTCGACAGGCTCTGGGCAGGCTCTGGGCTGTTCGGCCGGGCAGAGCCCGGGTCTGCGTCCACAAAGATGCAACCGGAGTCGCGCACCCACCCACGATCCGTAGGCCCGCGGTGAAAGCGGATGTTTCTCAAGAGCGCGTTCGCTCGATCCAGCAACTTGCGTGCTTGCCGTCCGCTCGCCGCATCGGTAACGATCAACTCAACCCGCTCGTGCCGCGCGAGATTGCGGATGATCTCGGTATAAACCCACGGAATCGGGTCGAACTTCCCCGGCCAGTCGCCGTGATAGTGCGGCCATGCCAGCCAAGTTGCCACGTGGGGCTCCCATTCTGCGGGCATTCGAACTCGCCGGCTCGATGAGGAAACACTTGAAGTATCAATTACGGATCGGGGCATCAGAGGTAGTTTATTGCACGGGGATGATAAATCGTGCATTCAATCCTGAGGTTGATTTGACGAACAGATTCTCACTCAACGAGTGTGACGGACGCAGGGGTGTGCAATAACCTTCACATTGACAGCCCCGAGGATGCCCATAATAATCGCACGAGAGGCTGGCTCCCGCCCCAAGGAGTACAAACACCCGTGCAGACAATTACAGTAAGAGCTCTCGGATTACGCGGCTGGAAGTTCATTCTTCCGGCATTGCTGTTGTGCGCCGTCGCCGCGCAAGCACAAACCGTGACACCTATTGGCAACTTCCCCTGGGAGCCGCCGGACTATCCTCTAATCCAGGGACTCGACGGCAATTTCTACGGCACCTCGAGAACGGGAGGATTAGATAAGGGACTGGTTTTCATGGTAACGCCGGGCGGTACGATCACTGATCTGTTCACATTTTGCAAGGATACGACGGCGTGCCCTACCGGCGTGCACCCTTATCAAAGTTTGTTGCAAGTCTCGAACGGGGACCTCTTCGGATTTACCGGGGAGTACGGGGACAATGGAACGTTATTCAGATTGTCGCCGAGCGGCAGCCTCATCAAGACCCTGTACGATTTCGGCGCGCCGCTGCCCTCAGCGAACATGATCGAGGCGTGGAGTGGTGATCTTTACGGCACGACAACGACAGGTGGACCTAACAATGCGGGAACCATTTTTAAAGTGACGACCGCCGGATCTCTGACAACAGTCTATGACTTTTGCCAGCTTCAGAATTGTGCGGATGGGTCGACTCCCGGCGGTGGCACCGGTGGCAGCCTGATCCAGGCGACCAACGGCTATTTTTACGGAACGACGCAAAGCGGAGGGCTGGGAGACGGCACCATCTATCAGCTTTCACCGAGCGGAACGCTTAAGACCATATACAAATTCTGCAAAGTATCCGGCTGCCCCGATGGTTCGAACCCTATTGCCGTTGTTGAGGGGCTGGACGCGAACCTCTACGGCGTTACCACCGGAGGCGGAGCTCACGGTTTCGGGACCATTTTCCGGATAACCGAATTCGGCCACCTCACTGTTCTGTACAGCATGTGCTCGCAGACGAATTGCACTGACGGAGAAGCCCCACAGGGTCTGCTGCTCGGCAGCGACGGAAACTTTTACGGCACGACCCACACCAATGCCGATTCGCCCAACACTATTTTTCAGGTCACCCCCAGCGGTGCCTACACGTTACTCTACAGCAACGATTATTACCCAGCGCTTAGCGTTCTGACGCTCGTGCAAGCCACGGATGGAAGTTTCTACGCTACGAATGACTCCGAGGCCAAGAATACGGGATACTTTAAGATCTCCATCGGCTTGGGTCCATTTGTCAGGGCGCTTCGACCTTATGGCCAGATTGGGCAAACCGCATATATTCTCGGGACTGGTCTGACTGGAAGCACCAGCGTTACCTTCAACGGAACGGCGGCGACGTCGTTCACCGTGGTCTCGGATTCCGAGATCACGGTCGTAGTCCCAACGGGGGCGACAACCGGAACGCTACAAGTGGTCACACCCGGAGGTACGCTTTCCAGCGTCGTCGAATTCCACGTGTTTCAGTAGTTTCGGCCGAGGCGATTCCAAGCAAAGCCGGTAGGCAAGACGAGTGAACCGGCTGCGAAGGCAGATCAACAGCGATCGAGCATGCGGGTCAGGGCGTAGATTGGTTGTCTACATCGACGACAAAGCTGTAGGTATTCGTGGCTCCGGCCTTTGAATTCCAGCTACCCTCGGCGCCGAATTGGAACACTGTTCCATGGGCAAAACTATAATTGATCTTTGCGCTGGACCCGCTGTGTGTATTCACCGCACTGGCTAGAGACTTCGGGAATCCCTCTGAAGGTAGCGGAAGACCCTGTGGGTACAGATCAAAAGATCCCTCGGATTCCCCTTCACCTACGGTGATTGTGATATGGATTGTGCCTCCATTCACAAACCGGCTTGCGTCCAACTGGATGACACGATAACTATGTTTTCCTCTCCCGGGCGCGACCAGCGTTCCTTGTCCTGTAGAACTTGAACGTGGATTCAGTTGAATTATTTCTGGGGTTGATGTCGGGTCGAGGTCATCGCTGGTGACGACCTTCGCAGGGGCGGCGCCTTTCTGCTGGCGATTTGCGCGCGCGGCATCAGCTAACGATTGCCCGTAACCCGTGCCGCCGATCAAAAAGAAGATCAACAGAAAAATGCATAAACCTTTTGGAGCAACTCGCAGCATAGGGCTCTCCAGCGGATGATTTGGCAAGATGATACTTCGCGCTGGCATCCGACCGGTAGTTACGGACGTACAAGCCAATGCTTAATTCCAACGAAATCCAAACAACAGCATCAGGTGATTTTGTGAGTGTTGTAATATCTCTTCTCGTTGCCCCAGCGTCGATTCCGCCAGTTAACGGTATCAGCGATTGCACCCATTAACGCGCTCTTACCGCCCATCCAGCAAGCGGTTTGAGATCGGTGCGTAGGCGTCAATTCTGCGATCGCGCAGGAAGGGCCAGTTGCGGCGGATGTCCTCGAGAGCTTTCAAATCCACCTCCCCCACCAGAATTTCCTCTCGGTCATGCGAAGCCTCGGCCACGACGCGGCCAAACGGGTCGCAAAAGAATGATCCGCCCCAGAATTCCAACCCTTGTCCCGGTGCCGATTTTCCGCGAATGTTGCCGGTCTCGAATCCGACGCGATTTACCACCGCCACATAAACGCCGTTGGCGATGGCGTGGGCACGCTGAATCGTCCGCCAGGCGTCATGCTGCGCTACTCCGAACTCGGCCTTCTCCGCCGGATGCCAGCCGATCGCGGTGGGATAAAAAAGAATGCTTGCGCCCTGCAACGCCGTAAGCCGCGCGCCCTCGGGAAACCATTGATCCCAACACACCAGAGTTCCCAACCGGCCGACGCCTGTATCGAGCGCGCGAAATCCGAGATCGCCGGGAGTGAAATAAAATTTTTCGTAGTACAGAGGGTCGTCGGGGATGTGCATCTTGCGATAGAGTCCCGCAAGCGCCCCGTTGGAATCAAAAATCGCCGCGGTGTTGTGATAGATTCCAGCCGCGCGCTTCTCAAACAAAGATGCGATCAGCACCACCCCGTGCTGTTTCGCAGCAGCCGCAAGTTTTTCGCTGGAAGGACCTGGAATCGCCTCCGCTAGGTCGAATAAAGAATGATCTTCGCGCTGGCAGAAATATTGCGTCTGAAAAAGTTCGGGCAGGCAGACCACTTGCGCGCCGCGTCCGGCGGCATCGGCCACGCGCTCCAGCGCTTTCTGTAGATTTTGTTCCGGCTCCGGACCGCACGACATCTGCACCAGCGCCACACGAAATTTATCAGGGGGCACGCAGCACTCCTCCGACGATCAATATAGCATTCGGGAGACAGAGGTCGGACCTCAGACCTCTGACAGCCGCAGGCCGCGTGGCATCCTTTCACACTCTTCCTGTAAAGTAATTGCTCGGGTGATTTCCGAGTCGAGCTGGGGAGGGTCATCGTGAAACAGGGCAATCATAGCAATGGGCATTCCGAGAGAAAGTCGCATGGCAGCGCCGGGCATGGCGGTGAAGGCAAGGACCGTCACCTGCACAATCCGATTGAAGACCGGCTGATTCCTCTGGAGCCGCTCGATCTCACCAAGGTGAAATCGATCGACGATCTGGTGCGGGCCATGTCGAAAACGGCTTTCACCGGACGGCAGCTGGGCGAGGCCGCCGACGTGCTCGAGGCGATGGCGCGCGACGAAGAATGTTTCGTGGTGATGACGCTGTCGGGCGCGATGACCGTGGCCAAGCAGGGCCTCGTCGTGACCGAATTGATCGATCGCGGAATCGTGAACGCCGTGGTCTCAACCGGCGCTCTGATGGCTCACGGGCTGGTTGAAGCGACCGGCCGCGCCCACTTCCGCTACAACCCGGAGGTACCAGACGAGGAACTCTACGAACAGGGCTACAACCGCGTCTACGACACGCTTGAGCCCGAGCAGAACCTGGACGACGTGGAAGAAGTGATGTCGGCCGTGCTCGAGGGCTGGGACCACAACGAAACCATGTGCTCGTACAAGTTGAACCATGCGATCGGAGCGTACCTGGCGAAGAACGCGAATAGTAAAGATCAGCGGGGAATTCTGAAGTCGGCGCACGAGATGGGCGTTCCGGTTTTCGTGCCCGCCTTCAGCGATTCAGAGCTGGGACTGGACACGGCGCTAAACAACCGCCTGCGGGAATCGACCGGGCGACACAAAATACGCTTCGATCCCTTCGAAGATCTGGAGCACTTTGCAGCAACGTTGTTGCGGCAGAAGAAGCTGGGAATTATCACCATCGGCGGCGGTGTGCCGCGTAACTGGTCGCAGCAGTTTGGTCCCTTTTGCGAATTGCGGCACCGCCGCCTCGGCGAGAATGTTCCATTGAAGCGCTACCACTACGGCGTGCGCATTTGTCCCGAACCGGTTTACTGGGGCGGATTGTCAGGCAGCCCCTACAGCGAGGCTATCTCCTGGGGTAAGTTCGTCCCTCCGGCTGAAGGCGGCAGGTTTGGCGAAGTCTTTGTCGACGCTACGGTCGGCTTGCCCTTGATCGTCGCCGCGGTTTTCGAGCGCCTGGATAAGAAGGGAACTAAAACAAATAAGGCGAAACACGTTGCCGCCAGGAAGTGAAATCGAAGGGCCGGTGAGGGTTGAAAGGGCGCGACTTCCAGTACTTAGCCTGCCCTGAGGAAGCGAACGCGCCGAAGGGCGCCGTTAAAGCCCAACACAAATCAATAGCGGCTTCAGCCGCTTCGCTCCGCCCCCGCTTCCGACGCAGAGGAATCGGTCGCAGCAAATGGCTGATTCTCTGATTCATCTGCCGACTGGCCCTCTGCCCGCGTCCTGCGGTAGAGCGGCGCCAAAATACTGTTACCCAACACTTCGGACTCCGCCTGCACCCAATCCTGCAGGGCCAAGCCTTCGGACTGGCCGCGCTGGTCGTAAAGCTTCTGCGCGTGCAGCCGGATCTTCCTTTCCAGCAGCTCGGTGATCAGTGCCTGCTGCTTTTGCCTGCGAGTATCGTTATCCAAAACTACTCCTCTTGCTTAAATAAGCGCTTGTCTTCCAGTTCTTATGATAAGGGAAAGATGTTAACGAAAGGTTACATCGGGGAGGGCTGAGGGTTACTTAAGTGTAAGTATAGCACAAGTTCTCGCCTTACATGCTGTAGGCGGAGTAAGGAAGTTATGGCAAAGTAAGGACAGAGGCAAACATGCAGAAGCAAGCCAAAATCACCAGCAAGGGGCAGATCACGGTCCCGCTGGAAGTGCGGAGGATTCTTGGTGTCCGCGCCGGTGACAAGTTGCTGTTTGAGAATGACGAGACCGGCATTCGCGTGCGCCCCGTCCGCAGCCAGAGCACTTTTTCCAAGTACCGAGGGATCGGCAATCCAGGCGTTGGCCCGGGCAGGAAGGGCATCGCCCGCTGGCTGCGAGAGATGCGCGGGGAATGATGCTGGAGCAACTTTGAATGACCACGGCCATTGATACCAACGTGATCGTCGCATTGTGGGCGAATGACCCCGTTCTCAATTTGGCTGCCGAAACAGCACTGGAAGCGGCGTTCCGTCGAGGAACCCTGGTCGTGGCCGCTCCGGTGTTTTCCGAACTCATGGCCGCTCCTGGCCGTAGCGAAGCGTTTTTGGGTTCTTTGCTGGAAGAAAACGGCGTTGCAATCGATTGGGACTTGGATGAACCGATCTGGAGGGCGGCGGGTCGAGCCTTCCAAACCTATGCTGAGCGGCGTCGAAAGCCGCGTGATCACTTTACGCGCCGCATTCTTGCAGATTTCCTAATCGGCGCACATGCCTACATCCGCGGCTACCGCCTGCTCTCGCTGAATGAACGGCTCTATCGTACCGCTTTCCCGACACTGAAAATTGAAGCTATCTAGGGTTCTCTAATCGAAAATCAGCACCGCCGAGGCAATCACAGTTGTCCACAAACCACGCTTATCCCCGACGGCAGACTGCGTCACATTCGCGGTGCGGACAATCTTGTTCGACAGCCGGTAAATCTGCTTCTTCTCGTCCCACGACCGGTCGGGATCGAACTCAACATTCAGCGTCGTAGCCAGCATCTCGGCGGCTAACTCTTCGGCGTATTCTCCTGCGGCGTCTTCGGTCTCACCAAAAGAGTGATGCTCGCTCAGATATCCGTAGGTGTTCTTATCGGCAGGAATGGCTACGCCGATCGAGGAAGCGAGAAGCCGGTGCGCTTCGTGCGTCGAGTTCTCAGCCACCACGGCAAAGACGACTTCACCGGGACTAAGATACTTCACGCCTTCCTTCCGGGCCAGCATCTTGCAATTCGGAGGAAAGATAGACGAGACCCGCACCAGGTTCTGGGCGGCGATTCCCGCGTCGCGCAAAGCCAGTTCAAACGATGTTAACCGTTCGCGGTGTTTCCCTACTCCTTTGGTGAAGAACATCCGCTTGGGGACCATGTCTTTGCCCAATGCTGTAGCCTCCGGCACGAAAAAAATGACACAGGGAATGCACAATTTAACACAATGCTTCGTAAAGGAAATATGAATTTCTCGCCGGAGTAGTGCCCTAATTATCCGAGGGGTTCCTCCGCGGCCATCCTCGGCGAGCTCCCCGATATAAAGCTTTGCTTGATTTACGGCAAAGTTCGACAGGGTTAAGCGCGGAGTTGCTCGGAAACTCGCGGAGGACCAGATCACTGCGAGACTACGGAACCACACTACGCAACCACGCAAGCACCGGCGCAAAGAAATAATGAACAAAAATGGCGGGCAGCCGCTGGCGCGGAACCCGCCACCGTGCCCGGATTCTTCAGGGGGAGGGCCCGGGCAAAACCGAAGACACTCTACCACAACAACAGTAGTCGTCAACAAGAAAGGCAACGCTCTCCGGTTTTGCGAACAACGACCACGGGTCACTTCGCGGCAACCGCGCTGACTTGGATAGTATCGCCGTTCAAAACGCCAGTAACCGTAGCGAGTTTTCCCGCTTGCTTGTCCAGCGTCGCCAGAGCCGCCTTGTCGGTGGTGTCCAGAATATAAGTTTTGTCCCCCACCACGAGGGCGAACTTGGAGCCCTTGCCCACGCAGGTGCGAGTGCACTCTGCCGGCGTCCCCTCCATGTGTTGTCGGCCACACATGGCATCACCAACTTCTCCGGTGAAGACCTGCTTGCCGGCGGCTGGAGCCTGCAGACTAAAACTAAGACAGACAGCCACCGAGAAAATAATCCCAACCGTGGTTTTGAACCACCATTTAAACCACGATGATTTTCGATTCATTCCGTATTCTCCTGCACGACAGAGTCACTCCAGTTTATTCCCTAAGGGCGATGGCGGAACATAGAAAGCGCCTAAAGTTCCGGATCCAGAAAACAGTCGCTGGGGACTTTCCGAGTGTACCCCATCACTCTTCACTCTATGGCCTCTATCGCGGCGCTTTGGCCGTATATTGAATATCCACATCCACAGTTTTATCGCGGGCGAGGGCGGTCACGTGCGTGGAAACCTCCCAGTCAAGGCTCGTTGGAAGGAGCTTTCGGGCCAGCGGTAAAAACTGCTGCAGGTAGCCGGCATCGTACACTTCGCCGGGGCGGATCTTCCACGCGGCGCGCAGCCGTGCCGTCAGATTATTGTCGATGCCGCGAAACTCAAGCTCTCCCATGTGAAACACGGAATCCTCGTTCACGGCCAGGTGGTAAGCCACAGTCCCCGCGACATCGTCGAATTCAGCATTGACTTTGACGCTGGCGAGAATGTATCCGCGCGAACCGTAGAGCTCCTGGACAGTGTGCAGGTCGTCCGTCAGCTGAACTGTGTTCGCAATTTGGCCTGCCTTGGCATGAAGCAGCGGCTGAAGTTGGTCAGTCGGAAGCGCCTTGTTGCCCGACCAGTCCCACGCCGTCACCTTGTATTGCAGACCGGGAGTGACTGGGAAAGTAATGTCCACAAAAGTTGGCGGCTGTTTATCGCTGGATTCCGAAGGCTCCGGCTTCACCACCTTGGGCTGCGCCGGAGCACTTGACGCCTTGAGATATCCACGCTCACGAAAAATAGGCAGCACCGAGTGCTCGATAAAGGTGTTCATATACTCGCGAGAATATTCTCGATCGACCAATTTTTCCCCGGCGGCTTCCAGCAGAGGCAGTTCGCTCGCACTCGCACCCGGGAACTCAAGGTGCCGGATGCGAATGCTTACACCGGCTACGTTGTAGTCAATCGACTCCAGTTGTCCGGTCTTGCCGTTGGTGCGCAAGTATTCGACATGGCCAGCAATTGCGTTTTCGACCAGCATCGCCTGCAAAACGTCGGAAACTTGATCGATTAAACGTCCGCTGACCGGCAATTCGCCTTTGAAAAGGGGAATGTGCTCGTGAATCTTGTGTAGCAAATCTTCATCCGTGAACCAAACGAAGTCAGTAAAGTGCGAGGGAACAAATTTATCGGCGTCGTTTACCTGAAATTCGAGCTTTGTTCCGGCCGCTGAATAGGAGAATGTATAAGCAATGCTGCTGAACGCTCCGCTCTCGCCAAGCTGACGTGCGGCCTTCTTGAAATCTTCTTCGTGGGCGACGGTGCCCACCGGCAATCCGCTGGCGGCCGCGATTTCATCCGAGGTAAAGCGTTTGCTGCCAGTCACCTTGACCGCGATGAGCTTGTAGGACGTCGATGGCAGGGGTCGATTGGCCGCGCCAGCCGAAGCTTTCGTCTGAGCCCAAGCCGGAAGGCAGAGCAGGCCGAGGAGCAGGGAAGAACTGAGGGTGGGCGCGAGGAATCCTGAGAGGCGTGTCTTCATCTACTTCGGTCTGGACGCCCTTCCATCGCTGGATTTGTGATTCTTGGCAATTTCTATGAAGGCGAGCGCGGCGCGGCTCAGAGCTTTGTCCTTGCGGAACACCAGTGCCAAATCCCGCCGCAGTAGCGCGTCGGCCATGGGAATTGCCACCAGAACACCGGCACGAACGTCCTCCTGCACGTTGGAACGGGCGATAAAGCCCACTCCTACGCCAGCCGCCACAAAGCGCTTCAGAAGCTCACTGGAATCCAGTTCCATACTGTAATTCGGTTTTAGCCGCCGGTCGCGAAACAATTCATCGAGCGCGTCGCGGGTGTGCCCTGCCTTCGGAAGAACCAGCGGATACTTCGCCAAGTCCCCCACCAGAGCTGACTTCATCTTGCCTAGGGGGTGCTTCGGCGGGGCAATGATCACAAGTTCATCCTGATGGATGAGGACCACGGTGAGCCGGTTGTCTTTCACCGGAAGCGAAACCACCCCAAAATCGACAGAATTGTCCGTCACCGATTCGAGAACTTTGGCATAGTCGGCGCGTTTGATGTTGACCGAGACATCCGGATACCGCTTCTTAAAGTCGGCAAAGACCTCGGGAAGAATATGCAGGCATGTCCCTTCATTGGCGCCCACGGTGATTGCGCCACGCGGAACGTGCTCCATCTCGGCCAGAGAAGTGAGCATGGCCTTGCGCGCGTCGAGCGTCTCCTGCGTGTATTTCTGAAATGCCTTGCCCGCCGCGGTCAAACAGACCTTGCCGCCGGAGCGGTCAAAGAGTTTGGCGCCCACTTCGTCCTCGAGGGCACGAATCTGGGAAGAGATCGCGGGCTGGGTGCGGAAACGCTTCTCCGCCGCTCGGGAAAACGAAGCATGGCGGGCTACTTCGAGAAACGTTTGCAGTTGATCGAAGTCCATGGGGCAGTGGTCAGTGGCCAGTGGTAATTGGCCAGTAAAACCGGAGCGCAATCTGAAGGCGGCGCAGCACGCATCCTTGGCTGTCTCGCGAACCGAATTGTAGCAGGGCGACTGGCTGTCTAGGTGCGCGAGCACCGTCAAGGGCGAACTCAGGGCGAGATTCTTCCTCTGGCCGTCAATCACTTGTATGGAGTACACAGGCAGGCCCTCCAGTGAGCAGAAGGCGACTCCTCCCTGGAATAATTTCCGGCTTGGTCGGCATCCCGTTGTCAAAACGTGCAATAGCTGATTACAACGGTTGCCACTCAGATTAGGACGTGATCTCGCACAATACAGTAACTACCGTAGGCACGTTTAGCAACAAGCCCACCAAAGGGTCCATGCGAAACCTTTCCCTACCGCCATCATCACAGTGTGTATATAGGTGTGATTTAACAGGAGAAAGAAAATGAAAATTACGGCTAAATTCACCTCGATTTTTGCGGCGGCGAGCATGTCATTTTTTTTGAGCCTGCCCGGATTTGCGCGACCATCTCATTCGCCTCAAGATCAGCAGACCTCCCAAACGCAATCCGTGCAGAAAGGCGAGAAGCAAAAGGTTCAGCCTAGCTCCGGCAAGGAGATCGGGAAGGGCGGTGGAGACATTGGCAAAGGTGCTGGCAAGGGGGCTGAGAGCCTAGGCAAGGGCACTGCAGAAGGGGCTGGCAATCTCGTTACGTTGCACCCCGGCAAGGCTGGCGCTGATCTGGGCAAAGGGGCAGGTGGCGCGGCCAAAGATGTCGGAGTCGGCACGGGAAAGGGCGCGGCCAAGATCGGTAAGGGAAGCGCAAAGGGACTAGGGAGGTTGGGCAAGAAGATCGTAGGCAAGGGCCACAAGAACAAGAAGGAAACTGACGTGGCCGATTGATAACCTCCAAATTACGGGTTGCACCGAGTAAAGCACGGCGCTCACTTCGTCATCCTCACCGCGATCTGAACTAATTAGGGCAATAAACTAGTTGACACAGATGGCCGTCAACCAAAAGTGCGCATTCTACTCATTGGCCAGGAGCGGCCAGTTCTCAATGTCAGACTCTGAGTCCTCTTCGAGCTAACCCTAACAGGCCGATCAGCCCTCAGCCCATCAGGCCCAATGTGCTGGGCTCGGGAACCGCGTTGAGACTCGGCGTAAATCCACCGGCGGGATAATACGCCCATTAAGGTATGGAGACAACCCAGTCTCGAAAACAAAAGGAATTTGACCAGTTTGGGCTCCACTGATATTGAGCACTTCTTCTACGCCCGCGGATGTGAAATATATCCCAACTGCCGTAAAGTCAAGCGTTACCGTTGCCGTAAAGTTTTGGCCGTTCGTGGGAAAGACGATAGTGCTCACGAATAGTGTGCCTGGACCGGCAAAGCCCAGGCTATATTGTGTTCCATTGATCGTGATGGTGCTGATGTCCTCAAAGAATACAGCGATCGGTCCTTCCAGTCCTGACCCGGGCGGGTAGGCACTAGTGGAACTGAAGACGGAATAGGGTGTGCCGCCGTAGATCGATATCTCGGTCCCGATCCCGTTCAGGCTTTGCAGGAAAGCAAAGTTGTCACCGGTACCATCGTTCAGAGCCCAATAGATGGTGTCGGCAAACATGCTGCCTGACAGGAGCACAACTGAGAACAAAATCGCCCAGAGAGACCGCTTCATATATCTCCTCCATGGCTAAAACGAATCCGCTGGTTGATGATATTCCCTTCGCAAGGGTTGGCGACATTTTTTTCGAAATTCGCTGGTGGGGTCGAGTGTAAACCTGATTTCGATCGTCAGCCAGCGTGGTCGTATAATCATCGCTGCCGTGAATAAGGTGGCGAATCAATGGGCGATACAGCGTCAGACCTTGAGAATCGGGTAGAGGAGCGATTCGGGGTTCTTCCTAATTTCTTTCGTCTCGCGCCTGAGACTCCCGAGATCACTGAGAAACTGTGGGGATTCGCACAGGCTGCCTACCTCGACAATCCTCTCCCGTCCGTTTTCAAGGAGCGTCTGTTCGTCCACCTGTCGCGCTTTTGCGCGGTCCGCTACTGCATCGCTCGTCACGTTGGTTTCTTGGTGGGACTTGGCCGTCCCGCTGGCGACCCGACCGTGCGTACGCAAAGTGTTACAGACGTTGTTAAGCTCCTTCGACGGCCTTTTCCACGCGGACAAGAACTTCAATCTTGTCTATCACTGTGCGCAGCCTGCCCCGCGCCCCTAGTGGAAATGCCGATGGCCGACACGCAGATGGAAGATGCCATTTTTGTCCTGGCAGCACATGTCTTCTTGAAGACCTCTGACTATTTGCTGTGTCTTGACGCATTGGGGCGGCTATTGGGGACAACTCGCCTGCAATACTTGCTCTTGTTCTTAGCGTTTGTCAGGGCAGCGCACTATTGGACTGAAACACATCCTGGAATCGCCTTTGAAGATGACATCAACAAACTACTGGCGACACATGAAGCATTGGCGGATTGCATCCTCAATGACCCGGAAGCCAGGGGCAATGTCAGCGAGTCGATCTTGAATGAGTTGCCAGCCTTACGCCTCAAGGCGGATAAAGCCATTGGCTTGCTCGCTGCAATCGTGGACTCATCGGATGACGCCATCGTCAGCAAAACGCTGGAAGGCATCATTACCAGTTGGAACGCAGGTGCGGAGCGTTTGTTCGGCTACACCGCCCGCGAAGCGGTAGGACAGCACATTTCGTTGATCATTCCAATCAATCGTAGGGACGAAGAGACGGTCATTATCGAAAAAATCAAGCGAGGTGAACGAATCGAACACTTCGACACCGTTCGCATTCGTAAGGACAAGGCACTGCTCGATATTTCACTCACAATTTCACCTGTTCGGGACGCCGGTGGGAAGATTATCGGAGCGTCGAAAATAGCTCGGGACATCACGCAACGTAAACGAATTGAGCGAGAGTTGCGGGACAGTGAGGAACGTTACCGAACATTGGCGGATGCACTCGACACCCAAGTGCAGTTCCGTACCCGCGACCTTGAGCGAAGAAACTCGGAACTGCGTGAGCTTTCGGGGCGGCTCTTGGAGTCTCAGGATGCGGAGCGGCGGCACATCGCACGGGAACTGCACGATAGCGCCGGGCAAACATTGACCGCGCTCGACTTGCAGCTTGCACAAATCGGCGAAGACGTAAAGAAATATCCTGCTCTGGCCAAAAACGTGCGCTACGCCGAAGAGTTGGTCCAGCACTTGGCGCGAGAACTACGCACAACCTCCTATCTTCTACATCCACCGCTGTTGGATGAAACCGGTATTTCGTCCGCACTGAGTTGGTACGTGCAAGGGCTCGCGGAACGCAGCAGTTTAGCGATTGACCTGAAGGTTTCCGAGAACTTTGAAAGACTTGCGCCCGAAATGGAACTCGTCATATTTCGCCTTGTGCAGGAATGCTTGACAAACATTCATCGGCACTCGGGTAGCAAGACCGCACTGATTAGGGTTGAGCGTGAAGAAGACTCAGTCCACATAAGAGTTGAAGACCAAGGAGGGGGAATGTCCCCGGAACGCCTGGCTGCGATTCAGTCACAGGGCACGGGAGTGGGGATCAGAGGGATGCGTGAGCGCGTGCGCCATTTTCACGGCGATTTGACTATTGAATCCGATAATTCCGGTACTAAAGTTTACGCCACTCTCCCCCTGCAGAGGCCCCTGTCAATGCACAAGCGCAACACACAGCAAGATGTAGCATGAAACCAATGCCATTCACGGGTGCGGGCAGAATGGGTTGACACATCCCGTTTACACTCACTGGCCCAGGACGGTTGTCCGCAAGACGAAAGCTATGCAGAAATGACGCTTCTGGAAAGTTGGCCGGAGCGTTTTGAGCGTAAACGCTTGTTTCGCCAATTGAACCCAAAACTTGAAGGAGGTCGAAATGTCCGCTGCACGATCTTTTGTAACTCAGGAGCTGAACACTGCTTACGTTAGCGAAATTTTCACAAACCTGGAATCTGGAGACGGCAAAGGGTTCTTCGATCACGTCCTGGACGACGTGGACTGGATCGTCGAGGGAACGCATCCGCTGGCCGGTCATTACCACAGCAAGGCGGATTTTCTGGCCCACACTTTCGAGAAGCTGGCGAAGGTCTTGCCGAAAGGCGCGCAGCTTCGCACTGAGCATGTGCTGGTGAGTGGGGACTGGGCGGTGGTTGAGTTGCATTCTCTAGCTACGGCGAAGAATGGCCTGCGGTTCGACAACCGGTACTGTTGGGTATGCCGCTTTGTGAATGGCACGATCGTTGAGGTTCGAGCGTATCTCGATTCCGTCATGGTTGCTCGCCTTTTCGAGGAGAATCCGATTTAGCAGTAATAAAAAACATCTGCGGCAACTCTGCTGCGAGATGGTAATCAAGGCCGACGCCGGCAGCGCGAAGGTCGCTGCCGGGCCGAGATCGACCACTCGAAAGGAAACGGCCAAATGAATAAGTCACGCCGTTCGCCGCACACATTTGCCTTCGCAATCACGATGCTTGTCGCCTTGCCCTCCACATCGTCTGCCCAAGTCAGAGTCTTGATCTCCGGCGGTTTCTCAGCCCCATCGCTAACTTCTACGTCGAGCCACAATACTCCGTGTTCCAAAGCGGTCTTGGATCGCCCAAGTGGCAAGTCTTCGCCGGCATCACGTTTAAGTTCCCGACGGGAAAACGGTCGAAGGAGCAGTAGACCACTTGGCAAGAGAAACGAGTTAGCCCAAGGTCTCGGTAGCTCTGGGATCGTGGATCGTGTTCAAGCCGTGAGAGGAAGTTGAAATGTCCTTGCTAGATACCATTTTGAGCGCACTTCTACCGATGGTCGTCACCTTCTTGCTTGGTTTTGTGGCGGCCTGGCGACATGATTTTGGGTCAAAGGATGCTCCAACCCTGAATCGAATGGTGCTGCTTTACGCCGTGCCTCTGGCGCTTTTTGCCGGAACCGTTACGACGTCACGTGCGGCACTCGGACAGGACATCCCGCTGGTCATCGCCTTGTGCATCGCCATCATGGGCTTCTACGCCGTCGTGTTTCTTTTCTCCCGTCTTATTTTTCGCATGCAGATCGGCACCTGCGCGCTAGCCGCGCTGACGGCCTCGGCGCCAGCAGTGCCGTTCGTAGGTCCAGCTGTCCTCGGTGATTTGTTTGGAGGGCTCAGTGCCATTCCGGTGGCCATAGCCAGTCTCGTTATCAACCTCACAGTGGTGCCAGTGACGATTCTGCTTCTGTCGTTGGATTCGACAGCGAGAGACCCAGAGGAAAACGGTCCCGTCGCGCAGAAAGGAGAGGGTTCGGAATCGCCGCCCGGGTCTTACGTCTCGGTTTTCGCAGCCAAACTCGTAGAAACTGTCAAAGAACCCATCGTTTGGGCTCCCGTTCTCGCTTTCATTATCGTGCTGTGCGGCTTTCACATTCCTCAACTCATCGTCCACGCGTTTTCGCTGTTAGGACAAGCATCCGGGGGCGTCGCCCTGTTTGCCTGCGGGATTGTGCTTGCGTCCGGCAAAATCAAAGTCAACCGGTACGTCTTGTTCTTTGTGTTCCTGAAAAACATCTTGCAACCCGCCCTGGTCCTAAGTGGTTTGCGATGGATCGGCTACGGCAATCCCATTGTTAGCGAGGCGGTACTAACGACCGCCATTCCAACCATGCCGATTGTGATCATGTTTGCTTTGCAGTACCGCGTCGCACAGGCGGAGGCAGCTTCCGCCGTCTTCCTCAGCGTGATGTTCTCGGTCGTCACGATGGGGGTTTTCATCGCCCTAACCCACTAAACAAATGAACTCACTTATTAGAAACGGAGAATCGAAGTCATGACTCAAGTTGAAACTCTCGCCAAGTATGCAGCCCGCGCTTCCTTCGCCGACCTCTCGGCCGAATCGCGCAGGCAACTACCAATTCACATCCTGGACTCGCTGGCTTGCAGCATCGCCGCACTGGGCGCGGGCCCGGTCGACGCATGTCGGGCGCAGGTCACGGAGTTCGGCGGTACCGGCCCCTCTACCCTGATCGGCGGGGGACAAGCAAACCCTATCTACGCTGCGTTCTGGCACACCGCACTCGTGCGCTACGTCGATTTCATGGACAATTTCCTGGCCCCAACCGAAACCTGCCACACGGCGGACAATTTCGGGGTGGCGCTGACCATCGCCGACTACGTGGGCGGTAGCGGACGCGATTTAATGCTCGCAGTCGCATTGGGCTACACGGTGCAATCCCGTTTGGTTGATCATGCCAACTTCATGAGCAGCGGCTTCGACCACACCTCACAACTGGCCTTCTCGCTCAACGCCGCCGCCGGCCGGCTGCTCGGTTTGAGTGAGCAGCAAATCGCGAACGCGATTGCAATGGCCGCGGTTAGCGATGCGTCCTTCGCCGTTGTTCGGGCGAAGCCGCTGTCGCAGTGGAAGGGCCTCGCCTCGGCGCAGTCGGCTCTGGGTGCCATGAACACGCTTTTCCTCGCCCGCCGTGGCGTGGAGGGGCCTCTGCAAGTGATCGAGGGGCCGCTGGGCATTGATCACCTCCTGAGAATGAGGATCAACATCGACTGGGACAAGCAGGGGTATGAGGGTGTGGTGGAGAGCACGATCAAAAAATACAACTCTATGATCCATACGCAGTCCGCGGTCCACTGCATGGTCGAACTCGCCGGGCGGAACAAAATCGACCCCGACAAGGTTGTCTCGATTGAGGCAGATGTGTTCCAACTCGCATACGACTTCGCCGGCGGTGGACTCTACGGCGTGGACAAAATGATCCAGATCAAGGAACAGGCGGATCATAGCCTGCCGTATCTGCTTGCAGTTGCCCTGCTCGACGGCAACGTGATGCCAGCGCAATTCAAACCGGACCGCATTATCAAGCCCGACGTGCAGGGGCTACTGAAGAAGGTCTCAGTCCGACCGAATCGTGAATACACGGAGGAGTATCCCGCGAAAATGCCGGCCAAGATTACGGTCCGGCTCCAAGACGGGACAGTGATCGAGCACGAGGTTCAGGACTATCCAGGTCTGGCTTCTCGCCCATTCACATGGGAAGAAGAGGTCGAAAAGTTCGACAGCCTGGTAGCCGGCTGCATCGACGATGGCTTGTCCAGAGAAATCAAGGATGCCGTGCGGTCGCTGGAAAACATTCAGGTTAAGGACCTGATGAAACTGCTCGGCTCCGTCAGGGCGCCAGCAAACGTAATCGCAATCGAACAACGGAGGTCGGCGACATCTGCTTCCACAGCAGTAACCACTGACCGACAACAGAAGAAAGCATGATGGTTGAAACATTTTTCTGTTGTTGATGTTTCTGATAACGAGGTTCACATGTACAGGAGCCGGGGAGAACGAAAGCTAGCGTCACTAATCCGACTAGGGAGAATTCCGTCTCGGGAGGCATCAAGCACCTGGTGATGAGGGGTGTGGCAACCAGCGGCGTCATGCTGTCGACATTTACGCTGGCGGCGGATGAAGATTACAGCATAACTATTCTTTCCGACGCATGTGCTGATCCAAAGGCAAGCCTGCATGAGGAGCTGATGACGAACCTGTTTCCTCGTTCGGCGACAGTTCTTACCGTCGATCAATGGATTGCTTCGCTTCCGGCAAAGCTATAGCGGAAGCGTCGCCGCAACAGAAATGGCGCTTCGGGAAAGTTGGCCGAAGGATTGTTGCTTCTACTGCTTCAGTTGCTTCTCAATGGCCGCGATCACTTCTTTCGAATCTGGCGTAACCTCCGGCTCGAAGCGCTGCACGACATTTCCGTTGCGGTCCACCAGAAACTTGGTGAAGTTCCACTTGATCTCTCCCGAGATCCCAGTTCCGGTGTCTTTGGTCAAGTAGGCATAGAGCGGGGCCTGATCCGCTCCCTTCACAGAAATCTTCGAGTACATGGGGAAGGTCACGCTGTATTTGCGCGTGCAGAAGGTCTTGATCTCTTCGTTGGTGCCCGGCTCCTGCGCCCCGAAATTGTTGGCAGGGAAGCCGAGGATGACGAATCCCTGGTCCCTATATTTCTCGTAGGTTGCTTCGAGCGCGCTGTATTGCGGCGTGTAGCCACATTGGCTGGCCACGTTCACCACCAAAACGACCTTGCCCTTGTAGTTGCCGAGCGGCGCCGGCTGTCCATCAATGGAATTCAGCGTGAAAGTGTAGATTCCTGACGCAGCAAATAGAGATCCAGCCACCATGAGTAATGCTCCGAACAGAATATAAGCGCGGGCTGCAAAAAGAGATTTGAAACACGAAGATGTCATTGTTGTCCTCACAAGGTTCACTCCTCAAAAGTTAGCGTGCATGGGACGCACCCAACTGGACCGTTGGGATCGCCGGAGTTGAAGATACCCGGGCTCGCCTGAATTTCGCAAGCTCGCTTTGCAAAAGGTTTGTCTTTTCGCCGGGACAACAGAGCGGCTGCCGCTGTTTTAGGCTGCCCTCTATCGATTCCACCCTTAGATCGTAGTGCTAAACGTCGTCTGCTTAACGACTCTCTCCACAATCTTGAGCGTCTTGGCGGCCTCTAACGGACGGGGAGTAGTCTGATTCGCCTCCGTCAGCCCGGTCTCGACCGCATCTAGAGCCAGACAGGATCGTTCCAGAATGATGGAAAGATATTTCTGAGCGATGGGGCGATCCGCGGGATGAATCAGCTCCCACCAGCGGCGAATGGATTCCTGTACCTCGGCCTCGGTTTTCTCACCGACCACCAAGGCATCGATCAATCGGTAGACCTTACTCTTGACGGCTTGATAAGAGACGGAAACTTCCTGGGGCATGGGGGTTGGGGCTCTCTGTTTTTTAGAATAGCAATCCGCCAGCCAAACGGTAGGTCCTTGCATCGTAAGTCCTTGCGCTTGTAGAGCCTTCGCCATTAATCCCACGAATGGAATAAATCAAAATTCTGGATATGAATTCTGGAAGCATGTATTGCGTGTCCATTTTTCGCACGGTCTCACCGTGTTGCCTCCAAGTGCGGTGCGAATCCGCTCAGACTCTCGCTCAGCTCTCTATTTGCCGAGCGGGTTACAATATTCCGCTCCCGCGCGGCGCCTTGAAGGATCGCGGAATGCAACCCGGTGGCGCAAAGTTTCGCGTGCGGCGATGCTTTACAGGCTTTAAGCAGCACCAATTTTCTCGGAGGCGGGATGAAAACATTGTCCTGGATTTTTGCATTTGCGGTTTTGGTCTCGGTTTCGGGCGGAGCACAGACTACGGCGCCCGCGAATCCGTCGAAAGATGCTAAAGCCGAGGACCGGATGTTCTTTCCTCGCGACATGTTTTGGGGATGGGCGCAGTTAGACTTGGCTCCCCCGCACAACGAGATTGACCCCAACCTATGCGCCGGCAACGCCAGGCAGTACGGCGGCGCGAACGCCCCGTGCAGCATGTTTGCGCGTTACATGTTGTCTGGAATGCTCGAAGTGCGTCCCTTCGGACGCGGCCAGTTGCGGCGGTTCATGGTGTTCGGCGCGCCCTCGTTCCTATTCGGGAAAAATGTGCCACAGACACTCTACACATGGTCGCCCGATGCAATCGGGATTGAGCACTCATGGGGTGCAGGCATCTACATCGCAAAGGGATTCGAGTTTCGCGTAACCCAGCACTTTTTGTTCGATCGACTGGGCGCGCGCGACACCAATCTGGGTGCGGCCGATCTGGGCAACAACGGACCGTGGGGCCGCTACGCGACCGTCGGAGTGCGCAAGTATTTTGGGACTAGGCGATGGTGACCCCCGACCATCATTATGCGGCCGCTGCGGGGAGGGACGGCCTTCGCATCCTTTGCACCAGCCAGATCACGAAGGCGATCAATAGTCCCAGAATTACGAACGGAGACAGGAGGATGGGTACAAGCCACACGCGGCCGCCCATTGAGGTCACGTCGCCGGAGATTGTGGCTTGCGGGTCCCGGCGAATCTCGCCACCGAACACGGTCGCATCGCCGGCTACCTTTACCGCCTGATCCAACCGAATGTCACCGCCAAACACTGTAATATCTCCGGCCACCTGGGCATTGTCTTCAATCACAACGCTGCCCGCGAATGCCGTCACATCTCCCGCCACCTGACCTCGAACGCGAATACTGCAGCCGAAACAGGTGAGGTCGGCGACCTGCTCCTGCGGCCCAATGGTGATGTTATGGCCGACCTGAGTATAAGTGGGAGTGTTCTTCGCGTATGCGGTGCCTGATAACGCGAGCCCTAAAAGCGCTACTGCGGCAAGCGATAGCGATAAAGAACTGCGGTTGCCACGCGACGTTATCACCTTCACATGCATGACCAGTACCCTCCGCATAAACCTTGTGCCAAGGTTAAGTGTAGCTCCGAATCGAAATCGTGGCCCGATTATCCCGGGGAATTCGTTGGTGTGCGGCTTCGCTGTATTCTCTATAATGAAGGGTTTCTGGAACTGCTTCGAACTCATACGGAGGTTGGAAGATGGCGGGCTCTTATAACGGTATGGCTGTACCCTCGCACGGAAGAAAGATTGGTTACACCAATGGAAAGTACGATGTGCCCGATAATCCGATCGTTCCGTTTATCGAGGGCGATGGCACCGGGCGCGATATCTGGAAAGCATCTTTGCGCGTCTTCGAAGCCGCAGTAGAAAAGGCCTACAAAGGCAAGCGTCGCGTCGCATGGTACGAAGTTTTCGCCGGAGAGAAAGCCAAAGCCAAGTTTGACAACTGGCTGCCCGACGACACCGTCGATGCGATCCGCGAGTTCCGCGTCGCCATCAAGGGCCCGCTGACAACGCCCGTGGGCGGCGGCATTCGCTCGCTTAACGTCGCCCTGCGACAGATTCTCGACCTCTACTGCTGCGTGCGTCCCGTGAAGTATTACAAAGGCGTGCCGTCGCCGGTCAAAAATCCCGAGCGCATGGATGTCGTCATCTACCGCGAAAACACCGAAGACGTTTACGCCGGCATCGAATGGGAGCAGGGAACTGCCGACTGCGCGCGGCTGATCGAATTCCTCAACAAGGACATGCTCAAAGGCGGCAAGAAGCAAATTCGCCTCGACTCCGGCGTCGGAATCAAGCCAATCTCGGTTACGGGAACCAAGCGCCTGGTCCGCATGGCAATTCAGCACGCGATCGAGACCGGCCGCAAGAGCGTGACGCTGGTACACAAAGGCAACATCCAGAAGTTTACCGAGGGCGCCTTTCGCAAATGGGGATACGAACTGGCTACTGAAGAGTTTCGCGACCAAGTAGTCACCGAGCGCGAGAGCTGGATCATCGACAACAAAGACAAGAATCCAAACCTGACAGTAGCTCAGAATGCTGAGTTGGTGGAGCCCGGCATGGAGTTTGCTCCTGCCGCATTCCGCAAAGCCGTGGAGCAGGAAGTGAAAGAAGTTCTCGATCGCATCTATGCGACTCACGGCAAAGGCCAGTGGAAGAAGAAAATCATGGTCAACGACCGCATCGCCGACTCGATCTTCCAGCAAGTGGTTACGCGCGCCGACGAATATTCCGTGCTCGCCACTCCAAATCTGAACGGGGACTACATTTCAGACGCTTGCGCCGCGCAAGTCGGCGGCCTCGGCATCGCACCCGGCGCGAACATCGGCGACGGTTTCGCTATCTTCGAAGCCACCCACGGCACGGCCCCGAAGTACGCGGATAAGGACGTGATCAATCCCGGCTCGGTCATGCTCTCCGGCGTAATGATGTTCCGCTTCCTGGGATGGAACGAAGCGGCTGACCTAATCGAGCAAGGCATGGAGCGCACCATCCTCCAGAAGAAAGTCACCTATGATTTTGAGCGCCTGATGGAAGGTGCAACCAAAGTAAAGACCAGCCAGTTCGCCGACTGCATCGTCGAAAACATGGGCGCGGCAGTACTGGTGTAGGAACAATTTGGAGCAATTTGCATCTGGCGATTAGGTTAATCAGCACCTAGCACTTAGCACTCAGCATTCAGCACTCAGTCGCTAAGGTTTGTCATTCCGACTCTGAGCACAGCGAAGAGGAGGAACCTGCTGTTCGCCGGCAGTGGCATGATGCTGCCAGGCTGAGTGCTGAATGCTGAAGCTGAATGCTGACTGTCTATATCTGAAAGGACTCATTCATGCGCAAGAAAGTAACGATCGTAGGCTCCGGAAATGTAGGCGCAACCGCCGCTCACTGGATCGCTTCGAAAGAACTGGCGGACGTGGTCCTAATCGATATCATCGAAGGCGTCCCTCAAGGCAAGGGCCTTGATCTGCTCGAAGCCATGCCCATCGAGAAGCGAGACTCCTACGTCACCGGCACCAACGATTACAAAGATACGGCCAACTCCGACATCGTCGTCATCACCGCCGGCATTCCGCGGAAACCCGGTATGAGCCGCGACGATCTGCTCAACACGAATTACAAGATCATGAGCTCGGTCGTCGGCGAGGTTGTAAAGTATTCGCCGAACTGCATTCTGATCATCGTTTCGAACCCGCTCGATGCCATGGCCCAGGCCGCTTACAAGCTCAGCAAATTCCCTCGCGAGCGCGTCATCGGCATGGCCGGCGTGCTCGATTCCGCCCGCTTCCGCGCCTTCATCGCCGACGAACTGAAGGTCAGCGTAGAGAACGTCACCGCTTTCGTCCTCGGCGGCCACGGCGATACCATGGTCCCACTGCCGCGTTATTCCACAGTTGCCGGTATTCCAATCACCGAATTAATTGAGAAGTCGCGCCTCGAAGCCCTAGTCCAGCGCACCCGCGATGGCGGCGCCGAAATCGTTAAATACCTGAAGACCGGCTCTGCCTACTACGCTCCGTCTGCCGCAGCGACAGAAATGGTCGAGGCAATTCTTAAGGACAAGAAAAAAATTCTTCCCTGCGCCGCATACTTGCAAGGCGAGTACGGCATCAGCGGCCTTTACGTCGGCGTACCAGTAAAGCTGGGCACGAAAGGTATCGAGCAGATCATCGAGATCAAGCTAACCGCCGAAGAGAAGGCCGGATTGGACAAGAGTGCGGCGGCGGTAAAGGAATTGTGCGGGGTGATTGGGGTGTAGTGTAGGCACGGACCGGGAAGGGCACGACTTCCAGTCATGCCTCACCTCAGGCACACCAAAAAAATCCGGCTTCAGCCGCTGAGGGTTATGGTCCTCATCAAAGACAACCGTATCGCGAGCCCTCGTTTTTCATATATTGTTAGTTCAGACGGTAATTGCGATCTCTGAGTTCCGGGCGAAGTGCTACGCGATTCTTGAACAAGTTCGCAAAACGCGCCAGCCGATTCGCGTGACCCGCTTCGGCAAGCCGCTGGCTCAGATCGTTCCGCAATGCGACTGGGTTGCATGGTGGGTACGGTTCAAATTCTCGGCGACATCGTCGGACCAATCGGCAGCTTAAGTGATTGGGCCGCGGCGACGTAGAAGCTTCGACACAAGAAATCCCGGCCAACTAATCCGCAGACGCTAAAGCGGATTCCCGTCAATGGCGTTTGGACGGCACGACTAAACGTCGTGCCCTTCCCGGTCTTGATATCGCAGACTTCTAAAAACCTACACTTTCTCCACCGTCACCTTCTTCACCACCACATCCTTATTCGGCCGATCCTGCCGGTTGCGCGATACCTCCGAAATCTTCTTAACTACATCCTGTCCTTCAACAACCTCGCCAAAGATCGTGTGCTTGCCAGTCAGCCAAGTCGTAGGCGCGACCGTGATGAAGAACTGCGATCCATTCGTGTTCGGGCCTGCATTCGCCATGGCCAGTAAGCCTGGCTTGTCGAGTTTGTGGGGAGAACCCTTGGTCTCGTCTTCGAACTGGTAGCCGGGACCACCCATACCCGTCCCTTGCGGATCGCCTCCCTGAATCATGAAATCGGGAATCACGCGATGAAAAACCGTTCCGTCGTACAAACGATCCTTGGATTTCTTACGCGTCGAAGGATGCGTCCACTCGCGCTTGCCATCGGCAAGTTCCACGAAGTTGGCAACGGTCTTGGGTGCGTCCTTCTCAAATAAGCGGCAAACAATGTTGCCTTCGCTGGTTTCAAACGTTGCGTAAAGTCCGGGTTGGCGGGTCATGAAGTCCTTTCAGTAATAAGTCGTTGGTTGTCATTCATCTGTTTGTCATTCGTTGGCCGTTTGAGCTGTTTTCCGCTAGCTTGGAGAGACTAACCACCCGCTCCGGCAACCGTGGAAGAGCGGCCCTTTAGGGCCGCGTAAGCTGTTGAAAATCGGTGGGGCTTTAGCCCCCTGAGGTGCTCTCAGTTGGCCGCCGGCTTCTTCGCCGGTGTCGCTGATTTCGCAGCCGCTGCCGTCGTGCCATGCGTGATGCTGATATGAACAATCTTCACCGGACGAAATGGCCGATCGTTCATAGGATCGGTCGCCATGTGCGCAATCTCCTTGACAAGTGTCACCGTCGCATCGTCACACTGGCCGAAGATGGTGTAGTTCCCGTTGAGGTGCGGCGTGGCAACCTCGGTGATAAAGAACTGCGAGCCGTTGGTACCGGGACCGGAGTTCGCGTAGGCGAGCCGTCCCGCTCTGTCAAACATCAGGTCAGAAGAAACCTCGTTCTTGAATTTGTATCCCGGATCGCCGGTCCCATCGCCCTTAGGGTCGCCTCCCTGAATCATGAAACCGGCAATCACCCGGTGAAAAATCGTGCCGTCGTATAGCGGCACGCCGTGCTTGGAAGCTCCGCTCACCGGATTCTTCCAGTCTTTGGTCCCGGTGGCGAGGCCAATAAAGTTTTCCACTCCGATCGGAGCTTTGTCGGGAAATAGAGTACAGGTCATCTTTCCCGCCGTGGTTTCAATGATCGCGATTGGCTGGCCCGTAGGCGCCGCATGGTGGACGGGCGCTTTCGTGGCCGGCGCTGTCTGAGTGCTCGATTGTGCCCAGACGGGCGCAGTCACAATCAGCAGAACAGAACTTGCAAAAGCACTACGCATAATTGCTCCTGTACGAAACTCCGTCCTTGACGATTACCGGCAACGTTGCATTGTACGACAGCGGCGGGCATCAATGGGCCTGGGATTGCATTTCGTGGCTGACGATTTCGACCTGGCGGAAAACGCGCAGAAGATTCCCGCCGAGGATTTTCTTGATGTCGTCGGCGCTGTATCCGCGATCCAGCAGAGCCTGCGTAATTTTCGGCAAGTCAGCCGCGGAATCGATGCCTGCGGGAGTCGCCCCGGCAACACCATCGAAGTCCGAACCCAGGCCGACATGGTCCACGCCGGCAACTTCGGCAATGTGATCGATATGGTCGATCAGCGCCTTCAACGGGGGCCGGGGAATCTTCGCAGCCCACTCCCGTTCGATGCGGTCAAGGTCGATAAAGGTTACGGTCTTGCCATCAGCTCTTTGTTTCTCCGTGTAAGCGCGCTGGGCCTCCGCGGCCTGTTTGCCGATTGGTTCGCTCTGCTTGCGATAGTCTTCATCGACAAAGCCGGAGTAGAAATTAACATCAACCACGCCGCCATTCCTGGCCACCGCCTTCAGCATGTCGTCAGTCATGTTGCGGGGAACATTGGTTAGCGCCCGCGCGGATGAGTGCGACGCAATAATCGGAGCTTTGCTGGTTGCGATCACATCCCAGAAAGTTTTGTCGGCCACATGCGAGATATCGACCATCATTCCGAGCCGGTTCATCTCATGCACCACTTCCTTGCCGAAATCGGTGAGGCCGTTGTGATGCTGTACTTTGACATCGTTGATGTCACCGGAGGAATCCGCCCATTCGTTGGTGTTCGACCACGAAAGCGTCATGTAGCGCACACCCAGCCGGTAGTAATCGCGCAGCAGATGCATGTCGTTTTCGATGGAGTGTCCGCCTTCAATGCCCATCAGCGCTGCCAGCTTGTGTTCTTTGTGTGCCCGCTCGACGTCGGCAACCGAAAAAGCCATCATCATCCGGTCCGGATGATGCGCAGCCTGCTCATATACCGAGTCGATCAGATCGAAGGTGTGCTGAGCGAAGTGGCCCTGATTGGTCCCCGGATCGACCCAGATGGAGAAGAACTCCGCGCCCAGATTGCCGCGCCGGGCCTTGTCCAGACTGATGTGCTCAAAGTCGTTGGGATCGGTTGATCCGATGTCGTAGCCTGCATCGAGAAAATACTGCGGTGTATCGGCATGCGTGTCAACGACGATGGCAGAGTCGTGAATCGCGCGCGCCTTGGCGCTAACCGCTGTATCGGATCCATTTGAGGATTGCCCTGACGCGAAGGGCGCCAGGAGAACCAAGGCACAGAAGATCAGGGCCGAGAGCAGGAAAATATGCAAGCGAGTCATAGAATGTAAGTGAGCCTGTTCGAAGTCAAGGATTGTACAGGCTCGGGCGCACGGAAGAAAGACCGTTCAGCGCAGCGCCGCCAGCGCGTGTTCGACGCAAGCTTCCAGCGGCTGATCCGTGTCGACCACAGTCTTAGGAAAAGTGATTGCTTCGAAGCGGGACCGTACTTCGAGATAGAGTTGGTAGTTTCGATTGGCGGCCGGATGTTCTTCAGCCGACTCTTCCAGTCGCCGTCTCGCAACTGTTTCCGCGCAAACGCACTCGATGATGTGCCATGGCTGGTTCAGCCGGGCGGCGATATTGACCACGTTTTCGATCTGATAGCGCCGCGAGAACGGTCGTCCGTCCAGAAACAGAATGCGGTTGGCGTCCCGCTGCAGCAGGTAGCCAGCAGTTTCCAGCATAATCCGCAAACAGAAATCATCCTGTCGCGAGGAATATTCGATTTCATCCGCAGAAAAAAGCGAGTGCCGGATCGCGTCCTTATTCAGCACCCGGCCGGAAGTACGCTCCGCCATTGCCCGGGCCAGAGTAGTTTTACCCGACCCAGGCAAGCCAGCCATCAGAACGATCATGATCGGAGTGAATTATACGAGGCCAGCTTCAACAGGGTAAGTAAGATGAAGAGACTATTCCGTGCGACTATCGGCGGTGGCGACAGCGGTGGCCGGCTCGGGGCGCTCCACGGGAACAACATCCTGAGTTTCGCGCCAATCCGCATAGCGTCCCGAAACCATGATGTGGAATACCCATTGATGCCGCTCCTCCTCAGGTTCAACCAGGCCAAGCGACTTCATGTAAAACAGGTACCGCTCCATCCAATGAATCTGCTCCTGGCTCATGCCGCGGCGCTGCAGGTCCACCGTAAGACCGGCGAGATGCGACGAAGCTGTGTCGCCCTCCGACGGGGCTGCATTGCGGTTATGCCGCCGAAGTTTCTTCTGTACCTTCACTGTGCGTACCGCGGAGTTCACCTGAATCTGCTCGTGAAAGCGGTGATAGTACGCTTGAGAGATGTCTTGAACGAAGTCGCGCGTCCAGGGACGGCAGTATCGGCGCGTCGGGTCAAGCCGCGGATCAAAACGTAGCGTTTCACCCGGAATTATTGGAAGCAGCGCTCCACTCGCCTTCAGCGCTTCGAGTTCGTCGTCGTCCTGAATGCGGGGCAATTCCATGCGGTCGATTTCTGCGTTCTGCAGCAAGAGAGATTCATGCGAGGGCCGGAATACCGGATTCCAGCGCGTCCAATGGAACAACCGGTGCAGGCGATGATGGCGTACAGGTTTATGTACCGAGGTCGTGGTTGCTCCGAACATGGTGCTGCACAAGCAAGCCATGCACAAGCAAGCCAGCCACGAAAGACGAATCAGACGGCGCAGTTCTAATTTCACGAAGTGGTCTCGTAATCTGCCGCAGGGCCCGCCCTGCGACTGTTCCGACATTCTAAGCCATGCTGTCAAGCGATCCTAACTAACCGATCCTAAATAACTTTGATCGCCGGCTCAGCGTTACGACCGTACATGGGACAGTTGACCTATGCTTTGGTGACCTATGCTCTATTACCTTCGGTTACTCTCCCGATTCGCAATGGCCTTTACACAAAATAGGTGCACGCAGAACTCCATCTCGAGTAGCCGATTACGCCCGGCTCATGTGCTCGCGGCGCAGCCAGATAGCGCGTTTTCGATACGGAGGGGATATGCCCAGTGGTGAGGAGTGACAAAAATCAGCGCCGGAAAAGGTCATCCAGGGCTTGTTTCACGACCGCCCCGCCAACCTCAGAAATTGCCTTCGTCAGTGGAATATCCTTGGGGCAAACTTCTACGCAGTTCTGCGCGTAGCCGCATTCCTGGATACCGCCGTCGCCCATCAGGGCCGCCAGACGCTCGTGTTGGAGCGCTTTGCCGGTAGGATGCGTATTGAACAGGCGCACCTGCGCAATGGTAGCCGCGCCCACGAAGCCCGTGTCTTCATTAAATTGCGGACAAGCTTCCATGCAGCAGGTGCACGAGATGCACCGCGAAATCGGATAAGCCTGCTCCTGTTCCTCCGCAGTCATGCGCGGGCCGGGACCGAGATCGTAAGTGCCATCGATAGGAATCCAGGCTTTGACTGCCTTGAGATTCTCGAAGATCACGCTGCGGTCAGTAGCCAGATCGCGAACGACACGGAACTTCGAAAACGGTTCAAGCTTGACTGGTTGCTCAAGATTATCGATCAGTGCCGAACAAGCCATCCGCGCGCGACCGTTGACGAGCATGGCGCACGAGCCGCAAACTTCTTCCAGGCAATTCGAATCGTATGTGATCGGCGTGGTCGCCTTGCCCTCGCGTGTGACTGGATTCGCGGCAATCTCCATCAGCGAGGAGATCACGTTCATGCCGGGATGCCACGCGAGCTCGAACTCTTCCCAGTACGACTTGGAGGCGGGAGTGTTCTGGCGCTTGATCTTTATGATTACGGATTTACGTTCAGCCATTTTCTTTGGTCCCTAAAGTCAGCGCAAGGTTTTCCCAAAATGAAAACACTCAGACAAAAAACAACCGGGAAGGGCACGAGTTCCACTCGTGCAGTTTAAGCTCGAGAAAGACGCGCGGCTTTCAGCCGCTGAGGTTTCGCCTTGAAGCCTGGACGACTCATCTCCCCACCCGGAACATATTTCGTAACCTTTTCGACCCACCACCGCCGACCGTTGTTTGTCGTCGAACTGTATCTCCGCCTTTTCCTGCAAACGCTTTACCGGCATCGTCGTGAAGGCCGCTACGCGTTGCATGCGTTTGTCCTTATGCCGGAACACGTCCATCTCTTGTTGACTCCCGCGATCGACGTAACCATCGAGCGCGCGATCCAACTTATCAAAGGCGCATATTCCCATGAACTCGGGGACGTCATTGGCCGAAAGCGCGAGGTGTGGCAGCGCGGTTTCACCGATCACCGGATTCGCGACGAGGTTGATTTCGTGCATCATCGAAATTACATTCATCAAAATCCGATCGAACGAAAGATGGTTGACGATCCAAGCGCCTACCGGTATTGTTCCGCATTCCCGGGATTCAAATTGGATACGTGGCCCTCAGCGGCTGAAGCCGGACCGTATGCAAGCATCCTGAGTGGCACGAGTAGAACTCGTGCCCTTCCCGATTCAACTGCCTTTCAATACGCGCAACCAAGCCGAACCTCCGTCACTTCACGGCGTCATACTTCCTTGGCCTCGGCGGAATCAACGACACATCCACCGGCTCGAACTCAAATTTTGGTTCATCCGCATCGGGCGCAAAGTACGCTTTGGTCGTCTTCAGAAAATTCTTGTCGTCGCGCTCCGGGAAGTCCGGCTTGTAGTGCGCTCCACGCGATTCGTCGCGCAGCCGAGCACCCTGAGCAATCACGCGCGCCAATTGCAGCATGTTATAAAGCTGGCGGGTGAAGACCACGGTGGTATTCGCCCACTGCGTGCGGTCGCTCAAGTTGACTTTGCGGAAGCGTTCGAGCATCTCCACCAGCTTCGCGTCGGTTTGCTGCAAATTCTTGTTGTAGCGGATGACGGTGCAATCCTTGGTCATCAGTTCGCCCAGTTCATGCCACAACCGGAAAGGATTTTCCGTGCCTTCATTATTCATCAGCAGGGTATTGCTTTCTTCCTGCTTCTTCTTTTCCACCTCGAAGCATCCGTTCCCGTCAGTGAGCGCCTGCAGTCCGCGCGCGTACTTCACCGCATTCGGTCCGGCGATGCTGCCACCATAAATACACGAGACCAGCGAGTTCGCGCCCAGCCGGTTCGCGCCGTGATACTGATACTCGCACTCGCCCGCAGCAAAAATCCCCGGAATATTCGTCGCCTGCGTGAAGTCCACCCACATCCCGCCCATGGTGTAATGCATGCCGGGGAAAATCTTCATCGGCGTATCGCGCGGATCGTCGCCCACAAACTTTTCGTAGATTTCGAGAATACCTTCCAGCTTGCGGTCGAGAATCTTGCGGTCGATGTGCGTCAGGTCGAGATAAACCATCGGCTTGCCATCGATGCCGAGGTTGTATTCGAACACCACCTTAAAGATGGCCCGGGTAGCGATGTCGCGCGGAACCAGATTGCCGTACTTCGGATACCACTCTTCAAGAAAATACCAGCGTTCTTTCTCTGGAATCGACTTCGGATCGCGCTTGTCCCCCGCGGTCTTCGGTACCCACACGCGCCCACCCTCGCCCCGCGCCGATTCCGACATCAGCCGCAGCTTGTCGTTGCCTGGGATGCAGGTGGGATGCACCTGAATAAATTCGCCGTTGGCGTAATAGCACCCCTGCTGATAAAGCGCGGATTGCGCCGATCCAGTGCAGACCACGGAGTTGGTAGACTTACCGAAAACGGCCCCATTGCCGCCGGTGGCAATGATGATGGCGTCGGCAGGGAAGGTGCGCACTTCCATCGAGCGCAAATCCATCGCGCAGATGCCGCGGCAGACGCGGTTTCCATCGAGCACCGCGGAAAGAAATTCCCAGTGCTCGTACTTCTTCACCTTGCCTTCGGATTCATAACGCCGAACCTGCTCGTCAAGCGCGTAGAGAAGTTGCTGGCCCGTAGTCGCGCCGGCAAAAGCGGTGCGGTTATAGAGAGTCCCGCCAAACCGCCGAAAATCGAGCAGTCCCTCGGGTGTGCGATTGAAGGGAACCCCCATGCGATCGAGCAGATCGATGATACCCGGCGCGGCCTCGCACATATCCCTTACCGGCGGCTGGTTCGCCAGAAAATCTCCGCCGTAAACCGTGTCGTCAAAGTGCTGCCACGTCGAATCGCCCTCGCCCTTCAAATTCTTCGCAGCGTTGATGCCGCCCTGCGCGCACACTGAATGCGAACGCTTCACCGGCACAATCGAGAAGAGATCGACATTCGCGCCCATCTCCGCGATCTTGATCACCGCCGAGAGCCCCGCGAGGCCGCCGCCAACTACGATAATCTTAGGAGCTGCCATCGTTCACTCCGCAGGCATTCTGGGGTTTCCCGCGGCTTGACTCGACTGCATCGCCGTGGTGCCCGGTTCGAACAACAGCTGCGGTCGAGAGCGGAAGGTGAACAAGCTGGCCAGCCCCACCCCACTCAGGAGGAAGAAGAATGCGATGCACACGATAAGAAATCGCTTCCGCGCCTTCTCTCCAGAGACGATGCCCCACTTCGCCGAGAACAGCCAGATTCCATACGCGAAGTGCCATGACGCTGCGATCAACCCCACGACGTAAAAAATAAACAGCGCCGGCTGAAACACTTCCTGTTGCACTTTGCCGAAAGAAGCATTGGGATACGCATGCAGGTCAATGCCGGTGAAGCGCATTGTCCAGGTGTGCCAGACGATATAGGCGAATGCGATTCCGCCGGTCCAACGCTGGGCGGTGTACATCCAGTTGCCGCTCCAGGGATATTCCAGAGTATTCCCGTCCCCGCGGTACCAGATGTAAAAGCCGTAGAGCGCGTGGAATAAGATCGGTAGCCAGATTCCAAACAACTCAAGAAAAAATACGAGCGGCAGGTTTGCCAGAAAGCTTACTTGCCGGGCATAAGCGTCGGGCCCGCTGATCGCCGTGGCGTTCGAAACCAAAATATGTTCAAACAAGAACGCGCCCACGGGAACGATGCCCGACAAAGAATGCAATCGCCGCAGAACAAATGACGTACCTTGTCCGGCGCGCAACGGCGCCACACCCTGCACTTTATTGCGAACCGCGCTTGGAGCCGTAGAACTGGCTGCTGAAGCCACGAACACTCCTTGTGAGTTCCTCTTGTCCGTCCGGAAACGGCAAAAGAACCGTATATTATCCGCGCACGAGAGAAGTGAAGTCAAGAAACGCAGCTACGCAGAATTTGCTTGCGCAACTTCTAGAAAGTGATAGTTTCATCGTCCGTCGGCGAATTTAACCTCCTGCGGAGGAAATCGATGACTCTCACCGTGGAATCCTTGGTTCTTCGATTAAAGCGCGCGGACACGCCATTTTTCAGAGGTGCCCGGCGAATCCTTCACTCGTGCTTCACAACGACTCTTCCGGTGCCGCGAGTAGTCAAGCCGGCAGGCCGTCTTTTCTACGAGTTTCGCTTTTACGTTCCGATTCTATGGAAGCGCCTGAAATCGTTGCTCTATACCACGCCGATATTCTCCTGTAGATGCGAGTCCGTCGGAAAGCGCCTGCAGCTCGTCGCGCTGCCGCACGTGAGCGGACACGCCTCGCTTTACATTGGCGATGACGTGCGCTTCAGCGGTAGCCTCGCTATCGCTTCTGGCCGGTTCTGTGACAGGCCGATTTTGCGGATAGGAAATCGGACGTTCATTGGACACAATGTAACGATCATCTGCAATCGGGAGGTGGTCATCGAGGACGATGTTCTGATATCGGGCAACTGTCGGATCGCCGATTACGACGGCCATCCAGCTTCATTGGAGGCTAGAATCGCCAATGATCTGCCGAACGCTGAAGAGATAAGACCTGTCCGGATATGCAAGAGTGCGTGGATCGGTGGCGGCGTGTTCATTCTTAAGGGAGTCACCATCGGTACTGGCGCTATTGTAGGAGCCAGTAGTGTGGTCACTCACGACATCCCGCCCTACTGCGTCGCCGCAGGGTCGCCGGCAAGAATAGTTAAGTGCAACGGAGTTCGAAACGAGGCAGGCCTTGCGGAGGTCGTTTCGGCTGCCTAATTGTTAATCAGTTCTGGTCGCGCCGCTCCGAGAGCCATTGCAGAAACTGCCGAAACGCTGCGCCGCGGTGGCTGTACTGCGACTTTTCTTCTGCGCTTATTTCCGCAAAAGTTTTTCCAATCGGCGGAAAATAAAACAGCGGATCGTAGCCGAAGCCGTTCGTGCCACGCGGAGCATCGAGGATGAGTCCTTCGGCCGCTCCGCGAAATGTAGCCAGTGTCTTGCCGTCGCGCGCCGCCGCCAGCAGGCAAACAAATCTGCTCGTGCGCTGAGCGGGGGGAATGTCTTTCAACTCGCGCAGAACGCGAGCGTTGTTGGCTTCGTCATCGGTATTCGCGTCAGCCTCATGCGGTTCCTTATTTTGCAGATCAGGGGCAGCGTATCGCGCAGAGTGTACTCCGGGCGCTCCATGGAGAGCGTCGATCTCCAGACCAGAGTCGTCGGCGACCACGATCTCTCCAGGAACATACCGACTATAAGCTTCAGCCTTTTTTCGCGCATTCGCCTCGAAGGTCAGCCCGTCTTCGACCACCGCCGGCAGGGAAGAGAAGTGCGGGATTCCGGCGATCTCAACCCCATGCCGCAGAGCAGCGCCCGCAAAATCGCGCAGCTTTCCAGGATTGGATGTCGCAATCAGAATCTTTCGCATTGCTGATCTCGCATTGCTAATCAGTGGATCCGTTCGGTAGATGAAGATGCCTTCGAAGTTTTTCGCAACAAGCCCACACCCAACAAAACGGCGAGTCCCGAGATCCATCCACCCGCGGTGCGGTCCCAGGTCCGAACAAAAGTAATCTGCACCCGGTTCGCGCCAGCCTGCACAGGCACCAGCATCTGTCCGTTCCTTTCGCGCATGGCAGCCTGCACCTGGCGGCCGTTGACCTCCACGCGCCAGGCCGGATAATTGAAAAGATGCAAAGCAAGATTGTCGCGTGCCGACATTTCCGCAGTAAAAATCTTCTCCTCCGCCTCCCACTTCAACACCCTGATCGCTGCACGAGCAGGCCCATCCACAGTCACCCGTGGACCGTCTTTATCGACCGACGAAGGATCCGCTCCCGCGGGCGCGTATTCGTCGGTGCCCTCGTATCCCGCACCTGTCGCGACGTTGTCCTGCATCTCGCGTAAATCCGCGGCGGTATCCCACCACGGTGGCTGGAAGCGCTGCCACACGAACGCCAACACGCACAGAGTAACCAGGTAGAGCGCAACACGCACTGTCCATCTGCGCACCCCCATCGCGGTCAGCAGGGTGAATGGAATCCCCAGGCACAGCAACCATCGCCAGGGAAACTGCATGAAGCGCAGCTTGGGCAGGACGTCCCACAGTGGATTGGAAATCGACAGCATCAGTACCGTACACACTAAGGCCCAGATCACCAGCGATGCCCAGAGCGCGGAATTTCGATGGCGCCATCTCCATCTCTGCGCCGCCCACGCTGCCATCATAGTGAGAACGATCTCCGCGATAGCGATCCAGGAAATTACTCGATTGAACGCATCGTGCTCCACGTCGGTGGTGTGGACGAAGAGAAAATTATCCAGCGGCCGCGATCCCGCCGAGACCGCCTCCGCAATGTTCACCCATCCCTGTTCGTAGATCGCAGGCAGCAAATAGAAAGCGGCCAGGGCAGCGCCCAGAACGACCGCGGTCGAGCCTGTTAGCACAACCTTCAGAGAGTTCCGCTGCCAGGCAATCACTATCATGAGCAACACTAGCGAATAGTGCACCATCACCGCCGCCGGTGCATTGATCAACCACGCGGCAGCCAGCAGCAAAGCGAGCAACACCGTTGTACGGAGGCGCCTTTCGTCGGTGCGCAACAACAGCAACAGCAGCAGTGGCAACGACGAGCTAGCGAGCAATTCGGCGAAAGCGCTACGCCAATATACGATCGCAAGATGATAGGGATTGATGGCATACAACACCGCCGCGTAAGTTGCATCGCGCCGGTCGAACCATTGCCGCGCCAGCAGAAACATCGATAGGCCCGCTGCGATCAGCACGAGCCAAATGTATATGCTGGGAACCAGCGTCCAGGGAAAAATCGCGCTCAGGATCGTCCCCAACACCCACGACGCCGGAGGATAGAAAATGAAGCGTGGCTCCCCATAACCGAAATGTGCCAGGCTCGCCCACCGCGGATAGACGATCCCCTGCTTCCATTGTCCGAGAACTTCCAGCCACGAATACAGATGGAATTCGACATCGTGTCCTGAAGGAGTGCCGAGAAATAAAAAAGGGATTTCAACCGTGAATGCCGCCGTCGCGATCCATGCCAGCGGCGCCCATAGCGGGCTGCTGCACCCGCGCCCGGGCTTTCCCGCGGAAGACGATGAATCGTCAAGCGGACTGGATTTTACAGTTGCTGCCAGCTTTGCTCCCTAAACTCCGCGCGTCAGACTCTGCCCGGGACGCTGCCTCGTATCGGTTATACATGTTCGCACAGGGATGATCACGGTGCACGCATGCCATCTGCGTCTTCGAAACCGTTAGAAGGCGCAGCAAGACCCACGCGAATTCGACTCAGCGCCTGTGCATAATTTCCAGTTATTTAACCGTGATTTAATATTCGTGAAACCGTCGCGCAACAGACTTGCTCTACCGTACTTTCACAGGGGTGGAACAGAACCCGGAGAGTTGAAGAACCCATGCCAGAGACGGGGTAGGGGTTCTTCAATCTCTGGAAATAGCCCCAACCTCTCGCACCTTCTGCCAGCTCGCTGCCTGTGTTCCCGCCTTGCGTTATTTCCAAGAGTTCTACCAGCCACTCTGCCGCGAGAGGTTTCATCTGAAAAGTAGGAGTTAGCAGCAGCGTGCAAGAGAAAAGAGAAAAGGCTTAACGAGCCTACGGCGGGAAGGACGTGCGAGGACCTGAAGGTAAGAAATCCAAACTAGGTGACGACAGTTTCGCCCGATCGTTGGCGGCGAAGCTCAGCCAGAAAATCATCTGGTTGTAGCTCAGGGCCTTGTCGCAGCAGTTCGAGTAAGGGATCTTCAAGGTCGTCCCCACTCTCATCCCCAGTCTCCGGCGACCGCTCGAACTGGCTGAGGTCGGCCGCGAGAGCGCGTGGAGAAATGCCCAGTTCAAGCCTCGAGTCACGGCAGCCGCGCAGAACGCTGATCAGGTTCCCCACCTGCGCACGCTGTTCCGGTGTGCGCGTAGGGAACTCCACTCCCATGCCGTGTCCCGGATGCATAACTCGCACCATGCCTTCGGTATGCACAGCAATCTCGTCGGTTCGCAGGCAGAGGTCCACCATTGCACGTTCGGGAAACGGCGAATCGCTTTCCACGTAGCACCCACCCAAGCTCAGATCCGTGAGCTTGCAGTGTGGAACGGTTTCGTCCGCCCCTTCAGTGAGATTTGCCGCCGCAGCCTTCAGCCAGTGATGGAGTTGCGCCCCGACTGATTCTTCCAAGTCCAGAAAATGAACTCCGGTTTGGCCGTTGGGATTCGCCCACGCCACCTGTCCATGAGCGTGGACTTCAAAACTTCCGTCCGGCATCTGGAAGCGGAAATTGAGCAGAGCTCCAGGAGCCTGAGGTTCGGCCGTGAGGACGTCCATTCCAGTCTCGCTCAAATCAATCAGAATGCCCTCGACTTTACGCCCGTCAGGCTGAGTAAGCTCCACAGGAGCTTGAACCGGAACGCGGCGTGCGCGGCGGCGTTCGCGATTCAACAAGGCAGCCACAGCGCGCAATCCAGCCCGGGTCTTATCTTCGGAGAGAGGCTTGTACAGCACAAAATGCGCGCCCTCGGTGAGAATGTGGCGCGCCTTCGCAGGTTCTGCAACTAATGCCACTGTGATGGGTGGGTTTCCGGAGTTCAGCCTGCCCGCTTCTTGCAAAAGTACCGACGCGGCGTCGGGATCCTCGAAATCAACTATCAGCGTCTCAAACCTTAGTTCTTGAAGCCGGTGAATCGCTGCGGCGAGATCGCTGAAGCGCTCCACCGCGATCCCGAAGCCAGGCAAAACCCGGCCCAGGATCTCGGAAGCGGAATCGTCACCGGAAACTAGTAGTGCCAGAAAGTTCATAAACTGGATTTCCCCGCCTCACCAGGGCGAGATTATGGCCAACGCGGCGCAGCAGGACGAGCCGATTTGGAGGCCGTTGCGCCCGAATTGCCCGCACCCGCCTTTGCCGCCATCGTTTCCGAGGGCGAAGAAGCCTCGTCGCCTTCCATCAAGACTGCATTGTCTTCATCATCATTTTCGGCGAGCAGGGGCGCCACTTCGCGCAACTTCTCCGCCGCCTGCTGGAGCATCTCGATCTGCTTTCCCAGTTGGGCGTACTTAGTTTGCTTCTGCCGCAACACCTCATGAATATCTTTCATACAACCCCCTCTGGTGAATGTAAGGAGGCCTACGGTAGGGGTCAACGGTAATCCCGGCGGGAGGGTTACTGCGGTAATCGCAGGATGGTAAGCCAGCTTTCAACCCAAAAGCAAAAACCCCGCTAAAAGCGGGGCTTTTCTGAAGCGATAGAAGGGACTTAACCCTTCAACTTCTTGCGAACGATTCCAGCCAGACCCACCAATCCAGTTCCGAGCAACCCGAGAGTGCCGGGTTCAGGAACAGCGCTGGGACTGAGGAACGTGTCGCCGCTGCCGCCCGTAGATGATCCCATCCACCCGTTCTTGCCGGTGAAGACATAATCTTCGAACGTCATGCCGGAAACTGCCTTTCCGTCCAAGGTGCCGGTCAGTTGGCCAACGAGCTCGTAAATAATCTCACCACTTTGGTTCATAGGCGTCATTTGGGTGAGCTTAATCGGACCGCTAAAGGTTCCACTGAAGATCGTTCCACTGGCAAGGCTAGGATTAGAGCCATTGCTGGTGATCGTGAAGCTGCTCCCTGTGGCGCTAAACATCACGACCGAGCCCACACCGGTGCCGGTCGATGACACGAACGCACCCGTCGAGAAACTTACGCTCCCGAGATCAGCCCCTCCAACCCTAACGCCACCCCAAGGGTTGACGTCGACGAGTACAGAGCCGCTCAAGCTTAACCCCGACATACTTCCCGTAAGGGTTCCCGTGCTATTCGTAAAGTCGATGCTAGACGCGAAACCTGCCAGCGGCAGAGCCAGAGCTAGGAAAGCCATCAGTACTATGCGCTTCATTTTCAACTCCTTGTAAGAACTGCTTGCTATGAACCCACTGTTGGCGGAGGCTTCAGGCCCCCTCTGGCGGTTCCGGACCGATTCCCGCACAGGTTCTGAAGCACTCTGAGTACCAAACCTGGAATCAACACAAACTAATTGCCTATCTATCACTTAGCCGACATTCCCGGCAATCGTTCCATTTTGAAACTGCAAAGCGATGCACACTATTACAGTCCTTTTGCGTCGTCGTCCGTCCCGTTTCATGGCACTTAGGTGTCATTGACAATGGAATTGGTTGCCATGAGTTTATCACTCGGGCAGCTCTGATAGGGATCTTCGCAAATCCCGTGACTCAAAAGAGTTACGGAGGCGTTCGCTTCCTAATCAAACTGCCCCGCCACCCAGAATTCCTCATTGTCGGAAAATTCCCAACGATCAAGATTTTTGCTCGCCCACGGACATTTCTCAGCCGGCCCCTATCAGGCCTCGGAGACGCCGGGAAAGATTCGTCGCCAAAGATCGGTAAAAGCGCGAGCCGAGATGCGGAAATAACTCAAACAAGGTTTGCAGCGTATTCCGGCCGAGGAAAAGGGCTTCAACGTCCCCGTCGGCAACCACTTGGGCGCTGGCCGGTGCGTCCTCCAGAAATGACATCTCGCCGCAAATTTCGCCGGGCCCCATCGCTCGCGCCGCGCGTTGCGAAGGGATCTGCACTCGCACCGTCCCCGCCAGCAGGAGATAAACGCCATCCGCCCTCTTACCCCGCTGCACCACAACTTCACCCTTCTTGAAGCGGACGCGGCTCGCCTTGTCGGCCACCAGAGTCCAGTCGTTCGCGGTAAGATAAATCAAACCCTGTTTCGATGATGAGAGTACGGATATTTCCTGCTCGATAATCCTGGACATTGCTCGCGTCAACCCGATTCCCGAAGAGATGCCCCGTCAGAGATGGCCCGGTCAGAGATGGCCCGTCAAGACCAGAAAAATCCGAGAGCAGCAACGAGGAATATCACCTAGAGTAGCAGAAAATGCAGCGAACACCGGCAGACGCTTCAAGGCCGCAGAAAAACTTGGTATTTATATCTCGCGATCCGCATCAGCGCACAAGTTTTAGCCGCGCCGCCAATATCCATACTCAAATCTGTTAACAATCTGTTAACAAAAGGACCTCAAAGAAACAAAATGGTGCGCCCTGAGAGATTCGAACTCCCGACCTTCTGGTTCGTAGCCAGACGCTCTATCCAGCTGAGCTAAGGGCGCAACGTTTACTTCGGCGGGGTGAGGTCGCTCAGGAATTATAACGGAAGTCGAGGTCTGTCGCGAACGTTCGCTGGCGAACATTTTTTCTCGCGACTTTTATTCTGAATCGATGCTCCCCCAGAAACCGCGCAGGACGCCAACTTCGGTGGTTCGAACTTTTCCACAGGTGAAATCCCGCCCGCGAATCCGGAGTAGCCCGCCTTTAGAAGTAAATCTTTCCCGCTGTAGAGCAATTACTACAAAGCAGCCCTCTCTGCAATTTCGTATTTTGAGCAGCTTAAGAACGGCACCCCATGTGCTCTAGGGAGGGTCAGACGAAGTGGCGCGCAACGGGGCGCTCCAAGAAGCACTTCGGCCAGAGGTTTTCTTGGACGCCCCTTTGCATAAACTCCCCCAAGCGCCCTTCTTACTGCGTTGTGAGCGTCACGTACCGAGAGTCTGGAGTGCCCTTAAGCTAGCGCGAAGGGCCCCCGCACATCCACTCCCGCTTGCCGCAAGAGCCCAGCAATGCCATCAGCCTTCAGGCGCGACGCGTCAAACTCTACCCGAACCGTACGCTCCTGATCGTTGAACTGTACTCGCCGCACTCCGTAGACCTCGCGCATCCCATCGATAGCCCGCAATTCCTTCTCGCCAGGCGCTGCTCCGTAACGAAAAACGACATCCAGATAAGTCATGCGATAATCCTTTGCCAGCTATCGAGTTGAGGTAGTGTTGCAGTTCGGCCTTTTGCCCGGCGTCACCCTGAGTGTAGCCGTTTTTCAGCTGTAGCGAAGAGCCTACCTGAGCGGAGCCGAAGGGATCTCTCGCTTAACCAGCTTAGAGCGTCAGCCAAGTTGGTGCTCGGATACGCCGGGTGAATCCAATATAAAACATTGTCCATCGAACCCCCTAGAACTCTTCGCGTCTGGTCGCGTTTAGTTCGAAGAACCCAAAGTTCGTATCAGGGCGTGGCTCGTATCAGGACGTGGCTCTTGAGCCCTCCCGTTCAACGTGTGATAAAAAGTGCCTTGCCCGTGCAGGACGCTAGTCGGAACCAATGTCCACAAAACCATCAACCCCCGCTCCTGTCACCGAACGCGATCCAGTTTGCGGAATGAATGTAAATCCCGCGACGGCCAAACATGTCTATGAACGTGAAGGGCAGAACTACCATTTTTGTAGTGCCGGATGCGCCGAGAAATTCAAAGCCGATCCGGCGAAGTATCTAAGCGAAAGCACCTCGCGTCCGACCGCCTCAGTGACGGTTGCCGACACAAAAGTAGATGAGCAGGCGGGCCCACACCACCACGACCCATTGCACGCGGATAAGTCCCCAGCCTACGTCTGCCTTATGTGCCCCGAGGTCCGCGAAAACAGGCCGGGCGCATGTCCGTCCTGCGGCATGGCGCTTGAATCGGAACTTCCCGGCGCCTCAACGCGCACCGAATACACCTGCCCCATGCACCCGGAAATTGTGCGCCCCGCGCCGGGTTCATGTCCGATATGCGGCATGGCTCTGGAGCCGCGCACGGTCTCCGCCGTCCCAGAAGAAAATCCGGAACTCCGCGACATGACCCGCCGATTCTGGGTGAGCCTTGCGCTGACTGCGCCATTGATGGGATTAGCGATGGTCGCAATGTTCGGATATCACGTTCGCGTAGACCTAAACCTGAGCGGTGTGCCGATCAATCTGCCGTGGATCGAACTCGCCCTCGCTACGCCCGTGGTGCTCTGGGGCGGCTGGCCATTTTTCGAGCGCTTCTGGACTTCGCTTGTCAATCGCAGTCCCAACATGTTCACTCTCATCGGCATGGGTACCGGCGTTGCCTACGGATACAGCGCCATCGCCACCTTGGCGCCGCAGATTTTTCCCGACTCTCTGCGCACCATGGGCGGTTATCCGGACGTCTATTTCGAAGCGGCAGCCGCCATCACCACGCTGGTCCTGCTCGGTCAGGTAATGGAACTGCAAGCCCGCAGCCGCACCAGTGCCGCCATCCGCGCGCTCCTCGATCTCAGCCCGCGCACCGCACGCCTGCTAAGCCCAGACGGCAGCGAGAAGGATGTCCCGCTCGAGCAGGTAACGCCAGGAGACCGCCTTCGTGTGCGCCCCGGAGAAAAAATTCCGGTGGATGGAATCTTGCTCGAAGGCCGCAGCTCAGTCGATGAATCCATGATCACCGGTGAATCCATGCCGGTAGAAAAATCTCCGGATAGTAACAATAATGTTGTCGGCGCCACTATCAACAGCACCGGCTCATTCATCATGCAGGCCCAGCGCGTCGGCGGAGAAACCCTGCTGGCGCAAATCGTACGGCTCGTCGGGCAGGCGCAGCGCAGCCGCGCCCCCATCCAGCGCCTCGCCGACCGGGTAGCGAAGTGGTTTGTCCCCATCGTCGTTGCCATCGCCGTGCTCAGTTTCATCGCGTGGTTTTGGCTGGGTCCGCAACCGCGCCTCGCCCACGCCCTCGTCAATGCAGTTGCCGTGTTAATCATCGCGTGCCCCTGTGCTCTCGGACTCGCAACCCCCATGGCCATCATGGTCGGAGTAGGCCGCGGTGCCCGCGCCGGAGTGCTCATCAAAAACGCCGAGGCTCTCGAGATCCTGGAAAAAGTTGACACCCTCGTCGTCGACAAAACCGGAACGCTCACTGAAGGCAACCCGAAGCTGGTCGGGATAGAAGCTCAAACCGCATCCGATGCCGATCAAATGCTTCGCCTTGCTGCCAGCCTGGAGCGCGCCAGCGAACATCCCCTGGGAATCGCGATTGTGCAAGGCGCTCTTGCTCGCCAGGTAAAACTTGCCGAGCCGACAGAATTCGTTTACTCCGCCGGCAATGGCATTCAGGGAATCGTGGAGGGAAAAAGAGTCGCGGTCGGTAACGCTGCTCTTATGGTTGAAGCTGGTGCCTTCGCGAGCCCCGACACGGCCCTTCTTCACACCAAGGTCGGCGTTGGCACAACCATTCTCGTCGCCATCGATGGAAAATATGCCGGAAACATCTCCGTAGCCGACCCCATCAAACCGTCAACTGAAGAGGCGATTCGCGGCCTCCGCGGCCAGGGCATTCACGTCGTCATGCTCACCGGCGACAATCGCGCCACCGCGTCAAACATCGCTGAAGCGCTCGGCATAGAAGAATTCGAAGCCGAAGTCTTGCCCGCGGGCAAATTGGAAATCGTCCGCAAACTGCAAGGGCAGGGAAGAGTCGTCGCGATGGCAGGCGACGGAATCAACGACGCGCCGGCGCTCGCGCAAGCCGATGTTGGCATCGCCATGGGCACCGGTACCGACGTTGCTATCGAAAGCGGCGGGATCACGCTGGTGAAAGGTGATCTCTCGGCCATCCGGCGCGCCCGCAAACTAAGCCAGGCCACCATGCGCAACATCCGCCAGAATCTCTTCTTCGCCTTCATCTATAACGCCGTCGGCGTGCCCATCGCAGCGGGAATTCTCTATCCGTTCTTCGGCCTGCTGCTCAGTCCGATCTTTGCCGCAGCGGCGATGAGCTTCAGTTCCGTCTCCGTGATCGCAAACGCTCTACGCCTGCGCAACGTGAATCTGAATTAGACTGTGAGGAGTAGCCGTGTGGGGCGGACACTCTTGTCCGCCGCCTTTGACGTTGTTTCTTCTTTGCAGATGCAGCGAATACAGACGCAGCGAAGCGCGTTGACTCGCAAATGCTCACCGCACCGTGGAAGACGGCGGCGCTTCAGCGCCGCATGTCAGGCAAAATGACATGGGGATTTAGCCCGGACATACCTCTACAGCTTTCCCAAATACTCAATCACCTCTGGCTCCGTCCAATCCACCGCCCCGATAAATTTGCGGCGCACCACACCGTTGCGGTCGATCACGTAGGTCTCGGGAAACTTAAACGTCCCGTATAGGCTGTTGCTCTTCTGATCGCCATCGCGCACAGAGAGCAGGTTTACGCCGTGATCTCTCAAGAATCGCCGGTAGCTGCCGTCATCCACGTCGACGCTCACCGCCAGCACAGTCACACCTTTATCTTTCATGCGCTGCTGCATCTGCACCAGCGATGGCATCTCTTCGATGCACGGAGGACACCAGGTCGCCCAGAAATTCAGCACCACTACCTGACCCTTGAACTGGCTCAGCGTAATCGTGCGGCTAGCGTCGCGCACCGTGAAGTCCGGCGCAGCCATGCCGATTCGTGAAGGCCGCGTCCCGCTATAACAGCCGGATAGCGCCAGCAGAATCGCAGGCAAAATGACCACCGCTGTAACCCACCCGGCAAAACGAAGCATGTGTCGCACATAGCTATAATAATCGATTCGACTTGCCCTGCAGAGGTAAGCCGCAGAAGTAAACCGCAGCCCATCTCATGCACTTCCGTTTCATCACATCCACTCCGCTGGATATCTTTCGCGGTAGCGGAACGTTTGCCGGCATCAGCACCCTCGCAACATTTCTGCGGCTCTCCGGTGCAACCGTTGATCTGGTCACGCCCACTCTAAAGCTCCCCATGTACACCATCGAGCGCCTCGTCTTTAACGAAACGCTTCGCCTCGGCCACCGACACGCTCCCGGCACCATCACCGTAGGCTTCGATATGGATGGCTACACTCTAGCCGGCACCGGGCGGGGACTGCATTTCGCGTCCATCAAAGGGGTGATCGCCGACGAGATGCGCTTTGAGGCCGGACTTACTAAAGCCACAATGCGGCTTCAGGCGCGTTGTGAGAAGCGTCACGTCCAGCGCGCAGACGTGGTCTTTGCCACCAGCCACTACTCTTCCCGCAGAATCCAGGAGCTCTATGGCATCGCGAATGAACAGCTCATCAATGAACCACGCATCGTGCCTGAGCTGATCGATCTGACCTCGTGGCGCAGATTGCTCCAACTCAATCCAGCTCAGCCGGAAGCGAACAAATTTATAGTGCTCTGTGTTTGCCGCTTCTATCCGCGAAAGCGGCTGAACATTCTGCTGGGCGCTGCCGACCGTCTGCGCTCGAAAATACCTGGACTCGAAATTCGCATCGTCGGCGACGGCCCCGAAGCCCGCCGCCTCAAGTCCATCTCAAGGAACAGAAATCTACAGGGAATCGTGACCTGGCTGGGAAACCTCTCGCAGGCCGAACTCGCCAGGGAATATAACCGTTGCCACGTTTTTTGTCTGCCGAGCGTCCAGGAAGGGTTCGGCATCGTCTTCCTGGAAGCCATGGCAAGTGCCAAGCCCATCGTGGCTGCACACGCCAGCTCGACCCCCGAAGTTGTGAAGCAGGACATTCTTGTTGCACCGGACGACGAAGAAGCGCTGGCCGAAGGAATCGGGCGCGTTTATGCAGATCCGGCGTTGCGCGCCGCACTCGCTGCCGAAGCATTGCATTGGGTCAAGCAGTTCGACGCCCCGTCAGTCGCTGCCACGTTCCTGCGCGAAGCGGAACAAGCTGCAAGCATGCAAACCCCAAACAGGGCCTAACAAAACATTTGGGGACAGCCGCCCCTTCGACAAGCTCAGGGCAGGCTCTCGGCTGTCCTTCGAGCGAAGCTCGATGGTCTCCTGGCCAGATCGCCAGCCCCCGGGAAGCATAGCCCTGCCGAACCCAGTAATATATTGAAGGGTGTCCTTACCCAAAAAACCATGGTCTATCTCACGCGCAAAGCAGAATTTTCAGCCTCGCACTATTACCACAGCCCGGAATTCACTCCCGAGGAGAACCGCCGCATCTTCGGCAAATGCAATAACCCCAACGGCCACGGCCACAACTACACTCTCGAAGTCACGGTAAAGGGCGACGTCGACCCGCGCTCCGGCTTTGTCGTCGACCTCAAACAACTTAAAGAAGTCATGCACCGCGAAGTGCTCGACGCCATGGACCACCGCTTCCTCAACAAAGAGGTCCCCGAGTTTCTACATCGAATCCCCACCACGGAGAACATCGCGATCGCCGTCTGGCAGCGCCTCGCGAACAAACTCGAGCGCGCCAGGCTACACCGCGTGCGCGTCTACGAAACCCCCGACTTATTTGTGGATTTCTACGGAGAACCATGAAGACGTCAAACACGGCAATGTGGATTTGGAGTGGCGCAGCGCTTCAGCGCTGCGATAGAGGGATCTTCTTGCCTGGGGCTTTAGCCGCTGAGGGGCGGAACCTCGGTACGGTATGAAAGCCCACCTCTCCCGCCGCTACCTCTTCTCCGCTTCTCACCGCCTGCACAGCGATGCGATGTCTGCCGCTGAAAATCAGGCAACCTACGGCAAATGCAACAACCCCTACGGACACGGCCACAACTACATCGTCGAAGTCACCGTCAGCGGCCCGGTTGACGAGAAAACCGGAATGGTCTGCAACCTCACCGATCTCGATGGCTTCATCGAAAGGGAAGTGCTCGCCCGCTACGACCACGAAAATTTTAATACAAAGAAAGAATTCGCCGAGGAAGTGCCCACCACGGAAAATCTCTGTATTCAAATTTACGAAATAGTGCAGCGTGGCTTCCCTCACGCGCATCTTGAAAAAGTACGACTTGAAGAAACTATGATGAACTCCTTCGAGTACTCGGGCGATAAGGAGTTATTACATTAATGCTGTCGTCTTAATGTGTCATCCTGTGGCGCGTTGTTGGCGCCGAAGGACCTATGCACCTGAGCACTCGACCGAAATGTCTCAAGAAAGGGAAGGCCGATCGAATTCGCCGCTCTTATGAAACCGGGCCCCATTGAACAAACAGCCGAACTCTCAACTCTCACCAGCGCCAGCTTCGAAGATCTCGTCCAGGAAATGCTCGTGCGCCTCGGTGAAGATCCGCAACGCGAAGGTCTCCAAGACACTCCCGAGCGCGTCCGCAAATCGATGCAGTTTCTCACCCGCGGTTATCGCGAAGATCCCGAAGCTTTGCTCAAGGGTGCGCTCTTCACCGTCACCTATGACGAGATGGTCATCGTCAAGGACGTCGAAATGTTCAGCCTCTGTGAGCATCACATGCTGCCATTCTTCGGCAAAGTGCATGTCGCCTACATCCCCAAAGGCAAGGTGATCGGCCTCAGCAAAGTTCCGCGCCTGATCGAACTCTTCTCCCGGCGCCTCCAGATTCAAGAGCGTCTCACTACGCAAATTGCCGAGACCATCCAGAAAGTAATCGAGCCGCACGGCGTCGGGGTCGTCATTGAAGCCCGGCATTTATGCATGATGATGCGCGGTGTCGAGAAGCAGCACTCGGCCGCGGTAACGTCATCCATGCTGGGTTGCTTCCGTGACGAGCAGGAAACGCGCTCCGAATTCCTCTCGCTGATCCGACAGCGGACCAACGGAATCTAGCATGCACCTCTGCTCGTGTGGAGCGGACACTCTTGTCCGCTGCCTTTGATTCTATGCGGTTCTTGCCCTTGATCTTAATTTGGGTGCCCCACTTCTCGCATCCTTTGCGAGAAGTGGGCGTTTCGATTGCGGCGGCGGTCGCCCTGTGGAACATACAATCAGGAGTCACTCTTTCCCCTTCGCGACTGCAACAGCTTGCTCGTTGACTAAGACTATCTTGGGATGGAACAGGGTTCCGGCTACGCGGCTGGCGATGGCGATGAGTTCGCTTTGTCCCTGGAAGACTTTGACGTAGCGGGCGCGGGAGACTTCGGGGAGGTTGACGGGGCGTCCGCTGCGGATGCGGGCGACGGTGAATTCGTCGGCAGCGACACAGGGAAAATGGGGCAAGAGCTGGCGGGGGTGAATGAAGAGCGACATGATGATGTCAGGAAAAGCAGGTTCCTCCACTCCGCTTTCCTTTCCCTTCGAGAAGGGGAAGCTCCGGTCGGAATGACAGCTTGTATTGGGGTCGGAATGACAGTGAAGATTGATTTCTTCCAGGGTGTGAGCCTGGCTGATATCGAACTCGGCGACAGCGGTGCGGCGGAGGGATTCGAGATGGGCTCCGCAGCCGAGTAGCTGGCCCATTTCGTGCGCGACGGAGCGCATGTAGGTTCCGGAGGCGACTCGGGCGCGGAAGTGGGCACGGTCCTCCGCAACTGATAGGATGACAAATTCCTTGATCTCGACTTGCACCGGCCTGAGGACTACTTCTTGTTGTTTTCGCGCGAGCTTGTAAGCAGGGACTCCGTTGATTTTCTTGGCGGAGAAAGGGGGCGGGAGCTGTTCGATGAGCCCGAGGAATCCAGTAGCGAGTTGTTGGAGTTGATCCAATTTAAGAACGACAGGGTTAAGAGTGACTGGCCGGACCTCGTCGAGCGGGTCGCCATCGGCGTCGTAGGTATTGGTGGCGAAGCCGAAGCGGATCACGCCTTCGTACGTTTTCTCCGATGCGGTGTAGAACTGCGCCAGGCGCGTGAGATTGCCAACGACAAGCGGGAGCACGCCCGTGGCCAGGGGATCGAGCGTGCCGAGATGACCGATGGAACGCTGGCCGAGAATGCGGCGCATTCGCGCGACCACGTCGTGAGAGGTCCAACCCGCGGGCTTGTCGACGATGATAACGCCGTTCATGAGAGGATTGAGTAAGTGGGTTGAAGTGCGCTCAGGAGCTAAAGCCCGCAGTCTGTTTGGCTCTAGCGGCGCGCGACTGAAGTCGCGCCCTTCAAACCTCAGCTTGTGCTGCGATCACCCGATTACTAACGTAACAGATATTTTATGCTGCCCCTTCGCGACGACCAGGCTCGGTATAGCACTCCGTGGGTGAACAATTTTTTAATCGGGCTGAACCTGCTGATTTTTCTCTTCGAGGCGACGCTGGATCGTCAAAGCCTGAACACTCTGATTCATCAGTTTGGTGTAGTGCCGTATCACCTGGCGGCGTTTCTGGCGGAGTCGACGCGGTATCCGCTGCCGGCGATCGTAGTTCCTTTCTTCACCTCGATGTTTCTGCACGGCTCCTGGATGCACGTCATCGGGAATATGTGGTTCCTGTTTATTTTTGGCGACAACGTTGAGGATTACCTGGGGCATTTCAAGTATCTGGTGTTTTATATTCTCACGGGGCTGATCGCGATGAGCACACAGGTGGCGATTAATCTGCACTCGACCGTGCCTACACTGGGCGCGAGCGGAGCCATCGCGGGTGTCCTCGGGGCTTATTTTATTTTGTATCCACGGGCGCGCGTGCTGACTTGGTTTTTTGTTTTCGTGGTGTGGGTGCCGGCCTGGATTATTTTGGGATATTGGTTTGTGCTGAATTTTCTGAGCGGGACCGCCACGGCGCTCGCCGTGCAGGGGCAGAACGTGGGAGGAGTGGCGTTTTGGGCGCATGTGGGAGGATTTGTCTCGGGAGCCCTGCTGGTGAAAGTATTCGGCGAGCGCAGATTGAGATCGCCATATGCTGTGGGGTGATGAAGTGTGGGCGATCCGGTTGGACTGCAGGGCGGCGCTGGCACACAAAGGGTTGCGCAGGTCCCGAGGCCCGCAAAAGAACGCGGGCCTCAGGATGACAGCGCTTTATCTTGCTTCCACGGTTGCTACTTCTTGGGGCGCGACTCCGGCGGCACCAGACCGGCGATGCGGTAATAGACGACAAGTTGGCCGTAGTGTTCGCCGGAGTGCTCGATGTAGCCGTAGGCGTAGTCGATGACTCGATACTGTTTGTGCTCGAAAGGATCGACGACTAAATCAGATAATCCTTTATCGCCCTTCGTTTTGATGGCGGCGGCGCCATCGGCGAAGGCTTTTTTCACGAACGCGGCGACATCGGCTTTGGTCTTGTATTGATCGCGCTTGGGATCTCCCTCTGGCGGCTTTTGGCCCAGGACCGGATTCGTGAAGAAATAATTTGCTCCGGCAGCGTGCAGCAGTTGCTCGGCGAAGCTGCGCTGGGCGGGCGCGGGCTTGAAGTCGTATTTATCTTCGGGGAAATCTTCAGCCATGGCAGTGAGCTTGCGGCCGATATCGTTCCAGGCGGCGAGCACGGCTTGGGATGGGCTGTCGGCGGGCTTTATGGCTGCTTCTTTTTTGGCGTCCTGTCCGTGGGTGGGGACCGCGAACAGTATAGCGGCCAACAATGCCGCGGCGAGAAATGGCGTCTTGCTCATGGATTCCTCCGGGAGAGTTTTGGGTCGGTCGTATCTTAGCTGGAAAGTTGGCGTAGGTACAACGTGATGCGACGAGCCTACAAGTTTCGATCACAGAATCCCGCCGGTGGGAAGGATTTCGAGCGTTTCCACGGTGGCATTCGGCGCTAGTGCGATCGCGCTGACGACGGCTTCGGCGATGCTTGCGGAGGACATCATCTTTTTGCGCGGAGCTTCCGGCCAGAATGTATTCCAGATGTCCGTGTCCGTGGCGCCGGGAAGTAGCGCGATAACGCGAATTCCTTTGGGGCGCAATTCTTCGCGCAGCGTGTTGGTCAAGCCCAGGGCTCCGTGTTTGGAGGCGATGTAGGCGGCCGATCCGGCGAAAACCCGATTGGCCGCGACTGAGAGATTGTTCACTATGGTGCCGCCGCGCTTCATCATAGGGAGCGCGGCTTGCGTGACCAGGAACATTCCAGTCAAGTTGGTGTCGAGCACGTCCTGCCAGAGTGGAAGCGGGAGTTTATCGACTGTGAGATTGGCGTGAGCGATGCCGGCGTTGTTGATGAGAATATCGAGATCCTTGAACTGGCGGCGGATGGCGCGAAACAGGTCGTCGACCGATTGTGGGTCGCGGACGTCGCACGGGTGAGTGAGGATTTTCAGTTTCGCAGACGCGAGTTCCCTCGTGATACGACGCAGGGCGGATTCGTCGCGGCCGGTGAGGATTAAGTTGCAGCTTTCTTCCGCCAGTGCGCGGGCGATGGCCAGGCCGATGCCGCGCGTGGCGCCGGTTATCAGGACAGTTTGGCCTGCCATGTCTTTGTGCGTCGGTCGACTCTTGATGGAATGTCTCTTCATTATCTTTCCCTCGACTGATGGCGCCCCCAGCCCGGCTGAATGCCCTGAAAGGGCGCGCCTTCAGCCGCGCCGGGAGCCGTCGGATTCTTATCAGGGCACGACTTCAGTCGCGCCGTCAAGGTTGCTTTTGGGTGGCGCAGCGCTTTCAGCAGCTGCGAAATGGATTTGCCTTGAAATGCGGGCTTCAGCCCCTGAGGGACATTCATGCGCACACCCACGAATGCCGGCAGCACCGTGGAAGAGCGGCGCCTCAGCGCCGCGTCAAGGTTCGGATTACGAACAGGCTTTAGCCTCTGGGAGCCGCTATCGCACCTTGTCCCACAACGTTGTCATTCCGAACCGGGCCCAAGCCCGGTGAGAGCTTGCCCTGACCGAAGCCGAAGGGAACCTGCTGTCCCTCGTCGCCAGGACCAAGGCGGTTGATCCTGATCATTCTCTGATCTTGAGAGAAACCAAAATCCTGTCAAGCCACTCAGAAGTACATTTTCAGACAAGCCCTTGATTCGCATCCAGATATAGTTCCGCCCAAATGTCCCAATCACTCTGTGCAATGTGATACACTCTAAGTATAGCTTCAAGGCAGACGGCGCAGATTCTTAAATCTGCGCCGTTTGTGTTTTCAATGCATTCAAAGGAGCGTCACTCAGGCGCAGCTCACTGCTGCGCCTTTCTTATTATGCAGAAGAATCGCCACAACTCAGAGCACCCTCAACCCGCGCCAATCCTGATCCAACCCTCACCCTGCAACGGCCACATCACCATCCACGCCGTTGCCGAGCCCACCCGCAAACGTCGCGGAGAAGCCGCCGAAGCCGCCTTCCTCGCCCGCGCCACCCATCTCGGTTTCAGTGTCTGCATCCCCTGGGGAGACAGCAACCGCTATGACTCCGTCGTCGAACTCGACCGCGGATTCCTCCGCGTCCAGGTCAAATCCGCTACCCTCTACGCCGAGACCCGCTACCGCGTCAAAACCACCGGAGCCAACGGGAGAGTCTATACGAGTAAAGAAATCGACTTCTTCGTCGCCTACATTGTCCCCGAAAATATCTGGTACATCATCCCCATTCAGGCCATCGGCCAGCGCAAAGGTATCCGCTTTTATCCCCACACTCGCCGCCAATCCCGCGCCCTCTTCGAAAAGTATCGCGAAGCCTGGTGCCTCCTCGATTCCCGCCTGAACGTCCGCCTCCGCAAAGGCCTGCCCGCCCGCTGCCGCAGCAAGAATCTCGAAGTCCGCTGCGCCCTCTGCCCCCAGCGCGGCTGATCCGGCGGGACGAATTGGTCGGGAGCGGCACACTCCATGTGGGGACAGCCGCCCCCGGCTGTCCAGCGGCCCAGATGTATCGGGCCGCAGCCTGCTCCCCATTCCGATTTGAAAGGCCGCGACTTCAGTCGCGCCGTCAAGGTTGCTTTTGGGTGGCGCAGCGCTTTCAGCGCTGCGAAATGGATTTGCCTTGAAATGCGGGCTTCAGCCCCTGAGGGACATTCATGCGCACACCCACGAATGCCGGACAGCGCCGTGGAAGAGCGGCGCTTCAGCGCCGCATCAAGGTTCGGAACATGAGCAGGCGGCAGAGCGCTTAAGTTCGTACTTTAGACACCAAGTCTGCCGCGCCATGCCCTCGACGTCAAGTAACTTTGGGCCTGAGTTTCGCGGCAGCCCCTCACCGCTGTCATCCTGAGGCAGCGGAGTTCCTCGCCCTTAGGCGAGGAACTCCCAACGAAGAGCCTGCCCTGAGCCTGTCGAAGGGACCTATGCATTTTCTCGGGCAGCATACACGACGCCAGCAAAATACAGAGGTCCTTCGGCCCGCAAAGAACGCGGGCCTCAAGATGACAAGGGCGGTTATACTTGTGAATATGTCTGGGGATTCACACAAGACTTTCTACCTCGAAACCTTCGGCTGCCAGATGAACGTGCATGACTCTGAAAAGGTCATTGGCACGCTGGTGCACGAGGGATACCGGCAGGTGGAGACGGTGGAGCAGGCTGACCTGATTCTTTACAACACGTGCTCCATCCGCGATAAGGCGGAGCAGAAAGTTTTTCATCGCTTGGCGGACTACAAGAAGCTGCTCACCCAAGGCAAGAGGTTTGGAGTGCTCGGCTGCGTGGCGCAGCAGGAAGGGGAAAAGATTTTCGAGCGCGCGCCGCATGTGTCGCTGGTCTGCGGATCGGCATCGTACCGCAACCTGCCGCAGATGCTTGCGCAGTTGGAAGCTGCACACCACACAGACCTCGCACCCTTCAACGAGGCGTCATCCCGAAGCCCCGCGTTCTCACCAGCGGGGCGAGGGATCTCCCGTGGCACTGCTGCGTCTCCGCTCGTTCGCATCACCGGTCTCGACGATCGCGAAACTGATGCCTGCTTCGAGACCGAATTCACCGCGCGAAGCAATCCGCATCGCGGATACATCACCATCATCGAAGGCTGCGACAAGTTCTGCGCCTACTGCGTGGTGCCGTTCACGCGCGGAAAGGAGCGCAGCCGCACATCGGACTCGGTGCTCGCCGAAGCCCGCCAGATGGCCGATCTCGGCTACACGGAAATCCAGCTGCTCGGGCAGAACGTGAATTCGTATAAAGATCCGGCAGGGAAGCCGGGTGGCGGATTTTCCGGAACAAACGGGGGTACCGGAAAGAAAACCTTCGCTGAGCTGCTGGCCGCGGTCGGAGAAGTACCGGGAATCAAGCGCGTGCGTTTCACCACATCCCACCCCCGAGACTTCGGACGCGACATTGTCGACGCTATCGACGCCGTGCCTACGCTTTGTGACCACGTCCACCTGCCGGTACAAAGTGGATCAGACCGCGTGCTGAACGCCATGCAGCGCCTCTACACTCGCGAACAATATCTCGAACGCATCGCCTGGATGAAATCGGCGAAGCGCGAGATCAGCATCACCAGCGACATCATTGTCGGCTTCCCCGGAGAAACCGACAAAGACTTCAGCGAGACGCTAAGCTTGTTAGACGAAGTCGGCTACGATAGCGTCTTCACCTTCAAGTATTCTCCCCGCCCGAACACTCCGTCGCTGGCGCTGGACGATGCAATCCCCGATCAGGAAAAATCCAGACGCCTGGAAGTCGTAATGGCCAAGCAGAAGGAAATCCAGATAGCTCGCTACAAGAGATATATAGGGACAATTCAAGAAGTAATGGTTGAAGGCAGGAACGAAGCTCGGGGACAGTGGATCGGCCGCACCAGCCAGAACAAAACCCTGAATTTCACCGCTCCAGAAACGTCTGCACCACAGATAGGAAGCTACGTCCAAGTGAGAGCCACAACCAGCTTTCCGAACAGTCTTCTAGGGGAATTGGTGATATAAAAACAAAAATACGCAGTCTCGAACAGGAGTTGAAGCATCGTAAGCCAGAGGACGACAAGGCGATAGAATCGGTCATCGGCGCCAACACAAGACGGCGGAAGCAGACGACAGCAGCAAGGCGAGAGCAGAGGGAGCTCCAATGGAAGTGGAAATGACAATTCGCGGCCTACTTATGGATCCGGTGAGTAATATGCCTATTGTGATTTTGAAGGATGTGGCGGGAGAATCGGTGCTTCCGATCTGGGTGGGGGTTTACGAGGCGAACGCGATTGCGCTGGAGATGGAGAAGGTCAACACGCCGCGTCCGATGACGCACGATTTGATCAAGAATGTGCTGACTGGACTGGAGACGCAGGTGCATAAAGTGGTTGTGACCGAGCTCCGCGAAGATACGTTTTATGCGGTGATCTGGCTGGAGCGGAGCGGCGAGGTGATCAGCGTGGATTCGCGGCCGTCGGATGCGCTGGCGCTGGCGCTGCGGGTGGATTGTCCGATCTTTGTGGACGATGTGGTGCTGAAGAATTCGAAGCAGGCAGCGAACATGTCGGACCGCGTGACCGCTGAAGAATTGCGGAAGTATCTGGAAGGGCTGAACGACGAGGATTTAGGCAAGTATAAGATGTAGAGAGCACGCGTCCGACCTCGGGCTTCGGATCTTCGCTATCAGCTCTCAGCTATCAGCAAACCTGGCGCGACGAGGCTTCGTACCGCCGCAACCATCGTACTTTACATAATACCCGTTATCGGACATTGCATGCATTCGATACCGCCGTGCCCGGCCACGTTGCGGTTGACTCGCCATGACGCAATTCATAAGGTTGCAATGGATTCGTCGTCAACGGCTGCTGCCAGCTCTGCTGCCATCAAAGTAGCTTTGTGTTTTGGACCATGCTTGCGCGGCGACGGCCCGACCCAAGCGCCGCCCGGCGAGGTCGGCGCCGTGGAAGTGGATGCCACCGTATTCTCCCGACAATCCCGCCTGTGTGGCCGCTTCGGTGAATGTTTCCCAATGAAGCGTGAGCGCGTGGGCTGGCGTTACTCCTGGCTCGATTTTTGAGCTGCCGGCGGGAAATGTTGTCGAGACGCCGAGGCGGTCGCTTCCGGTCAGGAGTTGAAGGATTTTTACGGCGGCTGCGCTGAGTGCGCTTTCTTCGGAGACATACTCGGGCGAAGGAGGCGTGGGGCATGTTGTTGGCTGATATGGAATCCATTGGGAGCCGTCCATAGCGACGGTTCCCTTGCCCGGCCCACCCCAGGAACGAATTGACTTGCCACGAAATAAAAAAAGAGGGATTGCTGTCACGGGACGGACTGAATCGTATTCGCGCTTCGTGTCCCAGGCGGCGATGCTGGCGTCGAACATGGCGTTGGATAAAGCGAAAAACATTTTCACGTCATCGTCGAGTGTGTGGTGATCGCGCTGCGAGACGAATTGCGCGAACGACATCCAACGAGCCACCGCTTGCGCCGAATCGGATCCCTCCGACCAATACTCGGAGATCATTTTTTGCTCGTCGGTGAGTGCGGCGCTGATTGCGACTAATTCCTCCGCTTGCTTCGTGTATTCGGCGGTGCCGTATTTGAAAGGGCCGGGCTCGACTGTTGAACGAAACTGGTCGCCTCTCGTCAGCGCGAATGGGGTGACGCTACCCCATTGCGGAGCGTCGAACATTTGAACGACGAGATTGCCCGCCGAGTCGGTATAGGTGAGCGGCTGCCAGTGTTCGGGATTCAGCGGCTTCACGGAGGCGGAGTGGGCGGGAACGGTGCCGGGAGAGTTGACTGGACGATAGTTGGTCCAGTCGGAGTATGGGCCTTGGTGGAGATCGCCGAGTTGATTGGACTTGTCGTGATGACGGTATTCGAGCACGGCGGCGCAGGCGACGTTGCCGATGCCTGTGGGCGTCTCGATGTCGGTGGAATCGTCATTCGGATCGTGGCCGAGTTGTTTCATCAGCGGGATGTAAACCGAATTCGTGTCTATGGGAGCCAGGTCGGTGAGGGCGCGGTAAGCAGCGTAGCTGATGGCTCGCTCTTTGTTGGCCAGCGAGCGTTCAGACGAAGGCCGCCGCAGCGCGCCTTTCAATTGCGTTCCGACGGCGCGCTCATCATAGGCTGCCCAGGCGTCGTACATGCAGGTGTGTACGATGGCCAGCGCCCGCGCTGCCACGGGAGCGGCGATCTTGGCGTCGCGGATGCCTTGGAGGACAGCGGAATTCCATTGCAGGACAGCCCTCGTGGGGGTGGGCTCGGTGAGTGTCGCCGCGCCGCAGGTAAGGCAACGCAGTGTGACCGAAAACGTCACGCTTCGCAGCAGGACGCTCGACTTAGCGACGCGGGGAAAAAACATGGGGTCGTCAAGATTCGTGGTGGCCACCTATCGAAAACCCGCGATAGACGGGGCGGAATCAAGGGTGCCAGTGCGAGGATGGGCCGGCCCCCTGGAATGGCCACGCCGTTCCAGCCAGTATCGTTGCCTTCCCTTGTCATGCGGAGAGGCAAACAGCAACGGATAAGCCCAGCCACAACTTAGGACGCGGCTGCACGTTTTGCCGCAAGCGCCACAGCGATGACTACCGCAGCCGCTAGGCAGAGCCAGAATGCCAGGCGATTGATCGGCACGCCCATCGCATGGAAGGTGTCGTCCCAAAGGAAGCTTAAGTATCGATTCGGCGGCAGGCTGGCCCTCAGTGCTAGGCCAACAATCAGTCCGATACCTATCACGACCCATGACCTAGTCCAGACCGTCACTCTTTCAACCTCCCTCCCGAACCTTCGTGCAATTACTGACAATTCACAGGGACTGACGACGGAGTAGCGCTGCCGACAAAAGAACAAATTGTTGTGGACCCGCTTTTGTAATAAATGGCATCTTGAATGAAGTACTCTGACGGGCACGGAGCGGCAATTGTAAAGGTCGTTGCGCTGCAACTAAATTTCGTTCCGCTCGGGCAGGCTAGTTTGTAGGTACAAATTCCTCCGGCTACACTAGAGTACTGGAACGTTCCAACCGCTATCCCTATGCCCACCGTGCCCGGCGAGCTTACCTCGACTAAGTAAACCGGGCAACCATCGCCGCAATTGAAGCCTGGGGCGGGCCACTCTTCAGTTGAGGTTGCGCTAAGAGTAAACGTCCCGGTGCTCACCCCTTTTACGGTGCCGGCCGAGACGGTGGCGATGCTGGCGTTGCTGCTTCCCCAAGTCGCGGTAGCGCTCGAATCCACTACGGTACCGGTGCTTAACATGATAACCAGCTTCTCGGCCGTGGTGCTGTCGACAACGACACCAAAAGGATCGTCCTCCAGTTCGCCGTCATCCGCTGTCTCGCACTTGGTGCATTGCGGAGGACAAGTGGCCTTCCGCACATTATAGACGCCGACCGCGATGCCGACCAGGATGCGCTCGTGCTCGGCCCGGCTGCCCGAGATTTTCGCGCTGCCTTCGTGCATTCCTACTGGAACCACATTGCCGTCGGCGTCGGGAATCTGGGCCTGAATGATCTCCGAGACGTTAAAGGTGCGCGTCGCTCTTGGCCCAAGCGGGATCGGATATTTATACGATCCGCCAGAAAAATATATCGTGAAAACGAAATCCTGAGCCTCATCGGCCGGATTCCAGATCGTAATCATCGTGTCGTCGCCTTTGCCGGTGCTCCAGTAAGACAACGACTTCGCCATGCTCTCCCCGATGCCCTGCGGCACGACCTCGAACACGTAAGTATTGGTCTGATCGACGCTACCACTGTCGAACAATAATTCCCCAGGTTTCGTCTCCGCCTCCAGGATAAGGTTGAAGCTGCCGTTGAAGTTCTTTAATCCGGCTTGAACAAGCAGCGAGTTAACGGGAAGACTCGTAGTCGAGTGCGCGGGCAGCATGAATTGCGGCAGACGTGCGGAACGAGCCGTGCCAGCCATCCACCAAAGCACCGGAGTAACCCCTATCGGTCGAGCGGTGGTATTGCGGATTACTGAGTACGGTGTGAAAACGGTTCCGGCAGGAATCGCCATCATGGGATCGGCGGCGCCAGCCATCAGCGCTAATTCGGCGTAGCCTCCTGCGGGTGGTTTTGCCGATGGCGAAGGTGGGGAATGAAACCGCAGGGTCACTGAATATCCACTGCCGGGGTCTTCCAATCCGCCATTGACCTGGAGCCCCTCCATCGGCCCCTGATAGGTGACGGTTATGCCTCCTTCCGCGCTGGGAGCGGACTGCATCTCATTCAGTTTCACCAGCTTTGTGCCGTGAGGCGAAACTGTCACCGTATGCTGCGTCATCAGTTTCCCTTGACTATCGCCGACTACCACGCTAGCGCTGACGGGCTGCGCCAGCGTGTTCGACAGGGCGACAAATCCGGTGACATTGTTCTCCTGTTTCCACCACATTCCCTCTAGAGTTTGAATTTGCTGACCCTCTGGCGCAGAGGACTGAACGTGATCGTCCAAGGGGGCTGGCCGTAGGAAATAGGCGAAAATCAGGCTGTGAGTCACATCTACATTTTGGACCGTAACGCAAAGTGGATCCCACGCCCACGTGTACTTTACTTCCACGTACCCGGACAGCGTCGCCCAGGAAGCGATGCCTTGCTTGCTGAGCTCATCGTTGATATTGACGATGGCGGTTCCCGCAGGCTCCAGCTTCACATCAGGCAAAGTGAAGCTCTTGCCATTGCTCAAGTACAGAACAGGCGTCACGGTGATGGGGGCGTTCTCGACGCCGTTCTTCAAATAGATCGCGGAGCGGAAATTGGCGTCGATCATCCAAAGGCCGCCGACCATGGAACGCTGCGTGGGTGCGCGGAAATGCCAACCCGGCTGAGGAGTAACGATGGGCTCGATTGGCTTGTGCGGGGCGAGCACTTTGGGTTGCTGGGCCGATAGGCTCACGCTGACAAGGGTGGCGAACGCAAACAAGCAGATAGTAAAACTTAGCAGGCGAGCGGAGCGGAGTGACATTTCCCCGGCCTCCAACAGGATTTGACAACTCGGTCCCAGGGCCCTCGGTGCTGTTGCACCGCTTCCGGGCGCAATCCGCATTTGCGCCGTTAATGAGGAGGAAGTTATGCTGACGAGCGTGTCATGCGAAAGTTCTGCGAGTCGCCCGTCGGTAAATTCTAGCAGCGAGGGTATACACGTCTGGGGAGCGTGTCAAGGCAAAAGGCAAAATCTCCAATCAAAATCAAAATCAAAATCAAGCGGACAAAAGCTTGCCCTGAGCTTGCCGAAGAGATTGTCCCATGCACATTTGTTAGTGGCGAGTGTCGATGGTTTCTCCTTTCTCAACGAAGGCTTGCATCCAGGCGAGCACGCGTTGCCATCCCTGGCCATGGCTGTTGGCGGCACTGGCGTCGCCGGCGAAACCGCTATGACGAATCTTGACCAAGGTTCCGGTGCCAGCCTTTCGCGGACCACTTGGGTGCAAGCCGTGGACGCTTTGAGGCTCAAGCTCCCAGCGCACAACCGTTTTGAGCGAGGGGCTATAGCTGGAAATCCAGGTGTGCACCAGCAGGCGGGGCGGGTCTACTTCGAGATACTCACCGTCAACACGAAATTGCTTGCCATCGGCGCTCACACCCAGGCTTGACCATTTCCCGCCTGGCTGGAGATCGGCCGTCCATTCAGTGACGCGATACATTCCTTGCTGACCCCACCACTGCGGCATCTGGCGTGGATCGGTGATGGCCTGGAAGACGCGCTCGGGAGGAGCGGCAATATGGATCTCTGCGAGAACGGTGTCCTGATCGGGTGTGATGGAAACGGTTGCCATGTGTGCTCCTCGCGAACGTTAGGAAATCGAAATCAAGATCAACGGCGAAGTCTGGGTCTCGGTCATATGTGTCTTGAGTTATGGTTCGAGTTCTACACATCCACTTCTCGCAAAAGGACGCGAGAAATGGGGTACCCGGCGCAAACTCAAAATCAACATCAAAGGCGGCGGACAAGAGTGTCCGCCCCACACAGATTATTTTTGCGCGACTTCATTTCGGTGCAGGTCGAAGAATTCCTTCATTTCTTTGCCGTGATCGGCGAAGGTCCAATCTTCGGTGTGATGGTTGGCGTCGACGACGGTGAAGACTACGCGCTGCATGTGGCCGGCATCAGGAGTAGCGAGATTTGTGGCGTCGAAAAAGTTGAAGGTGAAGGTCTTGCCATCGGGGGAAGCGGCGGCCTGCATGCGTGGCTGGTTGCCTGCACTGCAGTAGTGAGTGAGGACAAGGCGATTGGGACCGTCGAGGTGGAACATTGAAACCATGCCCTCGGGGCCGTGGTGGCCGTGGATTTCGCTCATCAGCGCAGAGCCACCCGCGGTGTCCTGGAAAGTAACTTGCAGGGCGTTGCCTTGGGAATCCTTCCCTTCCCAGGAGCCGGTGAGCGTTTTGATCTGGTCGAATGATTTCTGCGCGGCAGTTTGTGCGAACGCGATGGACGCTGTGAACAGCAAGAGTGAAAGAGCGAGGCGAAACGATTTCATGTTAGCGATCTCCTTTTGAAGTGTGGTGACCTGATTTTGAAGCGCGGTGTGGATTGGTTTCCTTGGCGTATTCGGCTTCGACAAACGTTTTCAGGTTCGCGAGGTTCATCTTCCAGAAGCTGCGGTATTGATCTAACCAGGTGTCGACGGCTCGCAGCGGTTCGGGATTGAGGTCGTAGACGCGATGACGGCCCTCGCGGTGCTCCCGCACCAGGTGGGCGCGGCGAAGCAACCGCAGGTGTTTGGAAATGGCGGGACGCGAGACGGGAAAGGCATGGGCAATTTCTCCGGCGGGCTGGCTGCCTCGACGCAAAAGGTCGAGTACGGCGCGGCGGGTGGGATCGGCGAGCGCCTGGAAAGTGGCTTCCGAGGAATATGTAACCGAACGGTTCCGCATCATGCGTAACCTTACAGTTACACAATGGGGATGTCAAGAGAAAAATTCGCAATCATCCCCTTTTACAAACCCACGGAACGCCGGACAGGTGTTACAATTCCCGCCAATCTCTGAGGCAGTAGGGAGATTCCGGTGTCCAATCTCTTTCGCAACAACTCGCCCAATTATATCTCTACTGTAAACGGCAGTTTTCATCGAACTCTAGTCGAGAGAGACTCCTACGACGCAAGGACGCGTAGAGAGCAATGCGGCCCCGTCTGCACCTTTGTCGCAATACTTTTCGGTGTTATCGGAATACTTATCTTCGGTGCCATGATGGCATTCATCGTCCACGTATGGTTCAACGAGCACCCCCATTGGGTCTGGTAGCCATCATCGGTTTGTCAAAAGCATAAACTGCGAAAAAGTTATTTGCCGCGATAATGCCGGTTTCTCGCACAAACGCAAAATCAAGGACGGCGGACAGGAGTGTCCGCCCCACACGAGGCGATCAAATCGAGGAAGGTCTGATGGACGCGGGTGTCTTCGGAGAGTTCGGGGTGGAAAGTTGCGGCCATCACGCTTCCCTGCCGGACCGCGACGGGAGCATTATCTTTGCCTTCGGTGGCGATGATTTCGACGGCGGGGCCGACACGCTCGATTTTGGGAGCGCGGATGAAGACCATTTCGAGGGGCGAGCCCGCGAGCTTCTCCGGGATGAACTTGCCTTCGCGGATTGAGCTGTCGATCTGGCGTCCGTAGGCGTTGCGGCGAATGCTGATGTCAATTGCGCCCAGGCCGGCTTGTTCAGGGTTTTCGATTTCGGTCGCGAGCAGGATTGCGCCGGCACAGGTGCCGAAGGTTGGCTTGAAGCGGACGAACTGCTTCAGCTTTTCGAAACCCGTTTCGCCGAGCAATTTCAGAAATGTCCCCGACTCGCCCCCTGGGATGACGAGACCATCGATGTGATCAAGTTGCTCGGGCTTTTTGACGAGCACAACTTCGGCGCCCAGCTCCTCGAGCCGGCGGCGGTGGGCGTCGAAATCGCCCTGCAGAGCTAGAACTCCAATGGTCATCTTATGGCGGTCATGCCTCTGATAGTTCTGGCGCAGTCGTTAGCCGTTCGTCATTGGTGGAGCAGCGCACGACTCGATTTTATATGGATGAACGCGGAAGCAGCCGGGAGTCACAAATCTCCACGGCTGCAGCTATACTTCTCGCGCATTGCGAGTTGCATAACGGTGTACGAGATTATTCACGGAGCTACGATGCGAACTCTGAACATTTTGTGCGGAAGTGCTGTCCTGCTGACAACGCTGCACCTGGGACACGCGGTGCATCACTTTTATGCCGGGGCGTCTCACGACGACATTCAGAGTCCGCTTTTTTGGACAGGCATCGTCACCGCAGGGATCGTGGGAATATTTTCTTTCATCGGCGGCTGCCTATTGCTGCGCCGCAGCCGCTGATTCGTTGCCCGACCCGCGAGCCCCCCACTCCGACAACGAGAAACTAAGCCGCTGCTTTCCCGTATCCTTTTACGGCGCGCTCCATGCCGCCGCTGCTGGCTGCTAGGTCCTGCTGATTCATGGCGGGACGCACGGTGAGGCTGGCGTTGAAGGCCAGGAACCAGGGCTCAGCGATCGCGGGCAACTGCGAGGCATCCTTCATATCGAAGAATATGAAGCCGGTGCGCTGGCCATTGTCTTCCGCAAAATAGGCGGCTTCTGGTTTAAGCTCGTCCAGGATCTTTGTAATGGTGGCGCCGAGACTGCCGGTTCGAATTGCCGCATTCCCAGATTCAACCGGGATTGAAACTTTCAGCATCATGCGCATCACGAAGACCCCTCCCGAGGCGGAGGCGATTATACACGTCTTGCACGGGATCGGCGCAAACGCGTTCTTTTGCCTCTAGCAGGCCGCTGAAAACCTCAATTTGCTTGGTCAGAAGTACAATCGGCGGCTTTAAAGTCGCTGCTAAAAACATGCCACTTATCGCAGCGCTGAAGCGCTGCGCCACCCAAAATCAAGCTTGCGGCCGAGTTTCAGCAGCCTTCTAGAGGAAGAGCCGCATCAGGCCGGTGGCTGGCAGATCGGGCGCGAGAAAAGTTTTATTTTTTATTCCTGCTGTGCGGGTTAGAGCTTCTGCAGCCAGATATCCGCTGCGTACTGCGCCTTCCATGGTGGCGGGCCAGCCGGTTGCGGTCCAATCGCCGGCGAGAAAAACACGAGGCCAGGGTGTGGATTGCTGCGGGCGGTGGGTATCGATGCCGGGACGGGGCGAGTAAGTGGCGTGGACTTCTTTAATGACGGTAGACTTCACCAAGTTTGCCGCGCGCGCGGCAGGAAAAAACTCGCGGACTTCTTTCAGGGCGAGGTCGACGATTTCGGCGCGCGATTTGTCGATGAGGGTTTTTGAGGCGCTGACGACGAGCTCGATGTAACTGCCTGTGCTCGCGGGGGCTAAAGCCCCATTTTTTCCGGCATCGTTTGTGGCACGACTGAAGTCGTGCCCTTCCCGGTCGTTTTTCTCCCCGTCGTTTTTCTCCCGGTCAATTTGTTTCCGGTCGCTTTCATCCCAGTGATTTTCCTCCCGGGCATTTTGTTCCAACGACGAGGTGGTAACTTTCCCAGCCCGCTGCAGAAGGCGCGATTTGTGGAACATCCACTGGATGGTGCGGTCGAGAAGGACGGCGTGGTCGAGGTCGCTGATTTGACGATCGAACCAGAGGTGAATGCCGGTGATCGAAGACGATTCGAAGTGGCTGAGTTTCTCTCGTAATGGCGCGGCTTGCGGAGTTTTCGGCAGCACGCCGCCAAGGTCGTCATAGGGCAGCGCAAGGACGAGGTAGTCAAACGCCTCTTCCGTGTCGGCGACGCGAATGTGGACGGTCGATGAATCCGGCGCAAAAGATTCGAGTGAGTTGCGGAAGCGAATCTCGCCGCCGCGCGCACGGATGTAATCACCGGCGCGATTGTAGAGATCGGTCAAGGGTGTGGTGGGGACGCCCATGTGGCGCGCCTCGGGAGACTTCATCGATTCGCGCACGACCTGGGCGGCGTAGGAGATCGAAATCAGTTCGAGATCTTCACTCAGGGCGCTGACCAGGATCGGTTTCCAGAAATGCTCGATCGCGTTCTCGGTTTGACCATGGCGTTGCAGCCAGTTCTGAAAGGAACGCCCGGTATCGCGCTGCTGTCTGAGGGTGAGAGCGGCGATGGCGCGCGAGATCACAAGCTTGTCTTGGGCCGAGAGAAATGGGAAACGCAAAAACGACGGGGCAGTGTGCAGCGGGGCGGGCAGCGCGGAGGCGCGCATTACGCTGGAGCGGCCGCCGGGCTCGATGAAGGTCATCTCGTCATACCAGCGGATTTTGTCTTCCACGCCGATGCGGCGATAGAACTCGACCAGGTTCGTGCAAACGCGAAAGAGTACGTGCTGACAGTTGTCGATGACCTCCCCGGTGCCGGGATGTTGGTAGGAAGAAGCGCGGCCGCCGAGATAAGGGCGGCGTTCGAAGACCGTGACGCGAAAGCCGGAATCGGCCAGGGCGCAGGCGGCGGCGAGACCGGCAAGACCGCCTCCGGCGATGGCTACTGTGGGTTGTGGGGAGTTTTGGGTCATGTGGGATTCGAGGTTATAGCGGCATCCTTGCCGCTTCACGAAACAGCAGGAGCAGGTTCCTCCACTCCGCCGTCGCTGTCGCTCCGGCTCCGGTCGGAATGACAAAGTAGTTAAGTTATTTCAGTGTATTTCAGCTGAGGCGCTGGAAGAAACCTTTCCCGAGGATCCGCAGTTTTTCGCTAACGGTCAGGCTTACTTTGCTGCTGAAGACGTCGTACTGGCGTTCGGCGATTTTATCGAGAAGCTTGCGATAGATGTTGATCAGCACCCACAGCGCGGGCTGGCTATCTTCGGAAATATAGGCGCGCAGTTGATCGCCGGCCTGGTAGAACTCGCGGGCACGGTCCGCTTCGAAGGCCAACAAGGGGCGGCAGCGGGCTGGGTTCGGAGTGGAAAGCAGTTCGGCGGCGGAGAGTCCGAACTTCGCGAGGTCTTCCTGCGGCAGGTAGATTCGGCCCATGGCCGCGTCTTCTTTGACATCACGAATGATGTTTGTGAGTTGGAAGGCGAGGCCGCACTGCTCGGCCAGTGGCTCGGCGGTCGGATCGCGGTATCCGAAGATGTGAATGCAGACGAGGCCGACGATTGACGCCACGCGGTAGCAATAAAGCTTGAGGTCGTCGAAGGTCTGGTATTGGACCGTCAGGCCTGGAAGGGCAGGGGTTGCGAATCCTGGCTCGTCATAATCAGGTTCGTCATGATCAAGGCCAGCTTCTGGGTCAAGGACATCCATTGCTGTTCCGGTAGCAAGTTCGTCGAGCAGTCCGGCGGGGATGGTGTACTCCCGTTGCGCATCGATCAGGGCCAGCAGAATGGGATCGTCGGTCGGTTCGCCTTGCTGGGCGCGGTGCAGAGCATCGAGCCAGTGATTGAGCGTGATGCGGCGTTCTTCGAGGCTGAGGGTGGGGTCGTCGGCAACGTCATCGCAGCGGCGCATGAAGGCATATACGGCGCAGAGGGCTTGGCGCTTGCGCTGGGGCAACACGAGAAATGCATAGTAGAAATTCTTCGCGCTGTTGCGCGTGATCCCCCGGCAAACGGAGTATGCCATTGCGAGCTGGGCGGGAGTGGGATTCCACACGCTCAACACCTGCTGTACTCCTGCGCTCATAACAGCTTCCCCAAGGCGGCGCGCGCGACCAGTGCAAGCTTACGCGTCCTGGAGATTACGGGACGGCGTCCGAGGACCGCGAAGCCCTGGCGCTCAATCGCGTCCAAGATTTCTTGCCCACCGCGGCTGAAGAGTTCGAGATCCACTGCCAATTCCTTGTTTACCGTTTTCACCAGAGGCAGGCCGCGATCGAACCACTGGCGGGCGCGCTCCACTTCAAACTTCATCATCTCGCAAAATGCCGGGGTGTTGCGGTTTTGCGCCAAGTCTTCTTCGGTCAGTGCGTACCGCCGCAGATCCTCCAGCGGCAGATAGATGCGGCCTTTGGCGTAATCGACGCTGACATCTTGCCAGAAATTCGCCAATTGGAGCGCCGTGCACGTGTAGTCGGAGAGCTGCTGGCGTTCGGCGTCACTATATCCGCATAAGTAAAGGACGAGATGGCCGACCGGGTTCGCCGAATAACGGCAGTAGGCGAGTACGTCGTCGAAGGCTTCGAAGCGTGTGATGGTTTGGTCTTGGCGGAACGCGATCAGCAGGTCTGAGAATTCGTGCTGGGGAATTTCGAACTTGCGCACGGTTTCGGCAAGCGCAACAAAAACCGGATGGCGCGGAGTGCCCGCGTAGCAGGCATCGAGCTCGGCTTGCCATTCATCCAGCAGAACCAGCGACGTTGAGGGATCACCGACTTCGTCGCCCAGATCATCGGAGATGCGGCAATAGGCGTAGACGTTCAGGAAATCCTGGCGAAGGTTTTTCGGAAGAAACCAGGTTGCGACGGAGAAATTCTCGTAGTGAGTGCGGGCCAGGCGGCGGCAATATTCCTGGGATTCCTTGAGCGAGGGCGCGGTGTCCGGGATCGCGTAGGCGGCGGGCAGGCGGCTCCAGCCGAGGGAGGCGGGCTCGCTTGCGGCGCGGGAATCACTGGTGGTTGTAGGAGTCATCTAGTACGGTCAGGCCGTTCCATTTGAAATTGCGGTCGCTGGTTCTTCATAGTACACATCCTTGAAACCCAACATCGCCCCAAGCTTCTCTTCGGCTCCCTTTGGGAAGCCGCACCGCGCGGAGAACTCGACTGTGTCTTTATAAGTGCCAAACAGGCGGTCCCAGAGGGGGATGTCTGAAAAATTGTATCTGTGTACGTTGTATTCGTGATGTATCGAATGCAGTTCAGGCGTCTGAATCAAATACCTTAGCCAACCCGGCGTCCGCACGTTTGCGTGGTAGAAATATTCCCCGGTCGCGGCAAAGAAGTTGTACCAGAACGCGCCCATCATCGAACATCCCAACAGGGGATACAAAACGAGCGCGCTGAGAATCGCGTCGCTCAAGGCTTCGATGGGGTGCTTATAGAACGAGGTCACGATCTCGATACGAGATGGCGAATGATGGACTTGATGGAATATAAGCCAGAATCCGTTCCTGTGCCGCAGTACATGCCACCAATAAAAGAAGAACGTTCCGATGAACCATCCGACGAAGCCTTCCGCAAGAGGCGTATGCCAAGCCGACAGATGGAAAATCGAAATGTGAAACACGCGAATCCACAGCCTTGCAGTTGCCAGAGTAATTCCGAGCTGCGAAAAATTTACAATCAGCGCGCGCCAGTACCAGCCTTTTGCTTTGGGCAGGTCGCGGCCGGGAAAGAGTCTTTCCAAGGCCATGAATATTAGGGTAGCAACAACGACCAGCATGCTGGGTAAAGTCATTCGCCAGGTACCTCAGCGGCCAAAACCGCAACTCAATATGCGCACTTCACGGCACGACTGAAGTCGTGCCGTTCCCGATCTGTCCTGGCCAGCACGCGCCGCCGGGCCCGAGCAGGAACCTTGTGCATCGTGAGAACGCCTTGCATCGCCGGAGGAACCGCACAGGTGCATGGGATCCTTCGACTGCAGTTGTGCTTCGCGTTCGCGAAGCACAACCTTCGCTCAGGATGACAGGGCTTTTTCTCTGCCGACCGTCGTACTATTCCGGCCAAATCAGTGGCCTGGAATGATCGCGGTTTTGATGTCGCCTCCGCGATTCAGCATGTGGCGGAGCACCTTCTGCAAGCTGGAGAGCGGAGCTTCGCCGGTGATGTAATCGGTGGGGCGGATTTTCTTGGCCGCGATCAATCCGAAGGCACGGCGGACGGTCTCCGGCGTGTGATGGAACGTGGCCTTCAGCGTGATCTCGGAATAGTGCAAGCGATTGGTATCGAGTTGCACCTTGGAACCACTAGCGCATCCGCCGAAGAAGTTTACGGTGCCGCCTTTGCGGACCATTTCCACCGTCCACTCCCAGGCTTCAGGACGGCCGACCGCTTCGATCACGACATCGCATCCGCGTTTTTGCGGAGTGAGCGCGCGCACGGCTTCAATCACGTTCTGCACTTTTGTGGTCTGCACGATTTCATGAGCGCCCATGTGCTTGGCGGCGACGACCTGTTCATCGCGCTTCACTACAGAAATCACATTGCAGCCGATGGCACGCGCTACCTGGACAAACATGAGCCCAATGGGACCGCCACCGATAATGGTGACGGTGTCGCCGATCTCGACGCCGGTTTCGTGCAATCCGCGGAGGACGCAGGCCAGCGGCTCGGTCATGGCGGCGTCTTCAAATGTAACGTTGGGCGGAATGACCAGCATATTGGCTTCGACTATGCGGCGCGGCACGCGGATATATTCGGCGTAGGCTCCGTTATTGAAGAGCAGGTCCTCGCAGAGATTTTCCTGATGCTTCGAGCAATAGAAGCACATCTGGCAAGGCGCTGAGTTCAGCGCCACCACGCGCTGTCCCTTCCTGAAGCTGAGGACACCTTCGCCGACTTCTTCGACCACGCCGGCCAGTTCGTGGCCGAAGAGGGCGGGGGGAACGATCATGCGGGCATGGTAGCCGCGCTGATAAACCTTGAGGTCGGTGCCGCAGGTGAGAGCCACCTGAACTTTAACCAGCACCTCGCCTTTTTCGACGCGAGGTATAGGCACTCTTTCGATTTTGAGATCTTCTTTGCCGTACAGGACGGCAGCCGTCATTTTTCCATTCACTGCTGGCTTCCTTCCCTGGCTTCACGTTTCAAAGTACTGCCCGGCTGTATCACGATTTTCATCGACGCGGGCTGTGGATGCGCCGCGAGTTCCAATGCGCGGACGCTCTCCTGCAGCGAAAAGCGGTGACTGATCAGCCTTTCCAGATCCATCTCCCCATTCATCACAAAGCGAACTGATTCGTCTTGCAAGTCTACAGACGCACTGTAGGAGCCCACGAGCGTTTTCTCGTCCACGCAAATCGCGGCAGGGTCGACAACCACCTCGCCGCGCTGGGTTTGCGCAAACAACAACACGCGTCCCCCGGGACGCGCAGCATCCATTGCAGGGCGAATCAGGGCATTGCTGCCGACCGCTAGGATGACAGCGTCGGCGCCCCGTCCTTCTGTCTGCTCCCGCACAGAGTTGATCGCGTCGTGCTGAGACGCGTCGATGGCATGCTCGAATCCAAGGCTTTTAGACATTCTAAGCCTCTCGGGGTATAAATCGGAAGTAATAACCGAGGCGCCCGCCCGGCGTGCCAGAACGCTCAGAATGATGCCGATTGGACCTTGTCCGATGGCCAGCACAGTCTCTCCCGGTTGCAGGCGGAGGGCTTCAATTCCTTTCATGCAGGTGTTTACGGGTTCGACAAAACAGGCCTGCTCGAAGGAGACGCCGTCTGGAATTCTTACGGTGCCCTGGTCGACGATCCAATCCATCACGCGGACATATTCAGCGAAGCCTCCGCCGGAGGGCTCGAATCCGGCGGTACATCCTACTTTTTTATAGGTGGCGCACTGGGCAAAGGTCTTGTATCGGCAGTAGTAGCACTCGCGGCAAGGGATGTGATGAAAGACGACGACGCGGTCGCCGGGCTGGAAATTTCCTACGCCTGCGCCGACGGCGACGACCATGCCCGAGGTTTCATGGCCAAAGATGCGCGGTGCGGAGTGCGACCCAGTGGCGATTTTTTTTAGATCAGTGCCGCAAACGCCGCAGGTGTGCACGCGGAGCAGCAATTCGCCGGGGCCGATTTTCGGGACCGGAACAGTTTCGAGGCGGACGTCATTCACTCCGCGGTAAACGGCGGCCAGCATCGTCGCGGGAATCGACTGGCTTCGATCTTCGATTGCGATTTGTCGAGCAATGCCCATCAGCTATTCGATGAAATCTCCGTAGTCTTTGCTTCAAACGCCTCGTTCAAGGGTTGGCGGGAACGCGTTAAATAGTCACCCAAGATTCTTGCCGCCTTTCTAGTATTGCTCGCAAGGTGCGCCACGCGCAGCCACAGCCAGGGACGCACCGCCGCGTATACGCCGAAGCTCGCGGTGCGGAAACGGCCGTGCGCGTCGATGAAGCTGGCAGTCTCTGGCATCTCAAAATCTAACCCGTCGGAGATGACTTTAGTTGCGGTGAAGCGAATTCCGTGAGCGCGGGCAGCGGCGGCAACTGCAGCCGCTTCCATGTCTACGGCCTGCGCGCCGTAGGCTTGCGCCAGTTTCTCTTTCTGTTCGCGGCTGGCCACGGCCATGAATGTTATCAGAGTGCCCACGCCGCCTTCGATCATGATACGACTGCCGTCGCGGGCATCGATTACGGCGGCAGGAGAAAAAATGTCACCGACGCGCAGGTGGGGGAGTAGGGCTCCAGCAAATCCAACCGACACCAGCTGTGCGGGATGGTATAACGCGATTACAGCTTCGGCCGCCCGCCGCGCGGGCTCGAGGCCGATTCCAGCACATACGGCCACGGTCTCAGCGTGCTCAAAGAAAATGAACTTGCGGCCTTCGTGCTCGCGCTCGACACGACGGAAGATTTTGGCCAGACCTCTGAGTTCACGTTCGAGCGCGGCCACGATAGCGATTCCTGATGCTGATGAATTCATCCCGGTGAGCGAATGTGCCCCCGCGGCGTAAAGCCGCTATTGAGTTTGAGGCGGTATAGCGGCGCGGCTTGAAGCCGCGCCCTTTCAAAAACTATGCCACGTAACCGTGGGCCCGGAACCACTCGACGGCACGGCGGAGTGCGTCGTCCGCCGGGATTATTTTCCATCCCAGCTCGCGCTCAGCCTTAGCGGAGCTGGCCCACATTTTCTTCTTTCCCATGCGAACCGTTTCGACTGTAGCACGCGGCTCGCGGCCCAGGATGCGACCGGAGATGGTCTCATCGACCGCGCCAGCCAGATACGCAACAAAGTAGGGCAGCTTCACGGTGGGCGAGGGCAATCCGGAAATCGCGCCCAGCTTGTCGAGAATCTGCTTGAGAGTGAGATTCTCGGCGCCCAGAATGTAGCGTTCTCCGCTCTTACCTTTTTCCAGCGCCGCAATATGCCCACGTGCGCATTCGCGAACGTCGACAAGATTCAATCCGGTCTCGACGTATGCGGGAAATTTCCTCTTCAGGAAATCCACAATAATCCGTCCCGTCGGTGTCGGCTTGACATCCTGCTCGCCCACTGGCGTCGTTGGATTCACCGTTACCACCCGCATCCCGCCCCGGCCGGCTTCGAGCGCCAACCGCTCGGCAGTAAACTTCGAGCGCTTGTAGTGACCAATCATGTCGGCGAGAGAAACCGGGGAATCTTCGTCGGCTGGACGGCCGTTTCCGGTGAAGCCAATCGTGGCGACACTCGAAGTGTAAACCACGCAGCGCACTGCATTCTTGCGCGCCGCTTCGAGAATTGCCCGAGTTCCTTCGACATTGGAACGGTACATTTCGGCTGGATCGCGCAACCACAGCCGATAGTCGGCAGCTACATGAAACACCGCTTCACAGCCTGCCATGGCCTTTTCGAGCGATGCCGGATCGCGCAGATCGCCGACGGCGGTCTCCGCTCTCAGGCCGTCCAGATTCTTCAGATTGCTGGTCGGACGCACCAATAGGCGAAGGTCGGCGCCCTGGTCCTGCAAAGCCCGGGCCACGTGACTGCCGAGAAATCCAGTTGCGCCGGTGACGAAAGTCGGCATTCGGATGTTAGCTTTTCGAGTGTCACAACAAAGATTCAAGCAGCTTCGAGCAAAAACTTCAGCATCGTGAGAACGCCTCGCATCGCCGGAGACGATGCCACGCAGGCATGGGGTCCTTAGCATCGCTCAAGGTGACAGGAATGCTATATCCCTCAGGGGCTGAAGCCCGAATCTTTGGTACTTGCGAGAGGCACGACTGAAGTCGTGCCCTTCCCGTTCGTGCCTCTCGCGGCGCGGCTTGAAGCCGCGCCCTTTCAAAGCAAAAGACGAGTGGCCCGTTCAGAGCAAGAGGCGAATGGCCAAACGACAATTGCTAACTTCCGGTTTTCTCCATCACCTTGGCGTATGTCGTCAGCGCGAGCAGCGGGAAGTACTGCCGGTAGAGGTGATATTTCAGGTAGAACACACACGGAAACCCTGTACCGGTGAAAAAAGCTTCATCCCACGATCCATCTTCTTTTTGCGTGCGCAGCAGATACGCAATGCCGCGAGCCACGGAATCGCTGCGCGTATCGCCGACAGCGAGCAGGCCCAGAATCGCCCAGGCGGTTTGCGACGGCGTGCTATCGCCGACACCGCGCAGGGTTGGATCGTCGTAAGAGCCCACAGTCTCGCCCCAGCCGCCATCGGCGTTTTGCACCATGCGCAGCCACTCCGCCGCCTGCTGGACGCAGGGCTCGTGGTTATCCATACCGATCGCTTCGAGTCCGCGCAGCACGAGCGCCGTGCCGTAGATATAGTTAACCCCCCAGCGGCCGAACCAACTGCCATCCGGTTCTTGTTCGTCGCGAAGGAATTGGATTGCGCGCTTCACGGCTGGATGGGTTTTGTCGTAACCGTAGGTCGCCATCATTTCGAGAATACGCCCCGTTATGTCGACGGTTGCGGGATCGAGCATGGCGTTGTGATCGGCGAACGGAATATGCTGGAAGACCATCTTGTCGTTATCTTTGTCGAATGAAGCCCATCCGCCGTTCTTACATTGCATCGACAAGATCCAATCGATAGCGCGCTGCACCGACTCGCGCTGGTAGCGTCCGTTGGGATGCTCCACCTGGCTCAACGCCAGGCAAACCATTGCAGTGTCATCGACATCAGGATAAAACTCATTGTTAAACTCGAAGTACCATCCACCCGGCTTCCCGGCCTTGTTCTTGACCTGCCAGTCGCCCGGGGTTCGCACCTGCTTCTGCAGAATCCAATCGGCGCATTTCACCATTCGAGGATCGTTTGCCGGAACTCCCGCCTCGCCCAGCGCGAACACCGCATAAGCCGTGTCCCATACTGGAGACATGCAAGGCTGCATGCGGAAGGTGTCGCCTTCTTCGATTCCGAGCTTTTCAAATTCGTCGAGGGCACGGATGACTTGCGGATCGTCGAGTGAATATCCCTGGCAGCGGAGGGCGATGATGGCGTTCATCATCGAAGGATAGATTGCGCCGAGGCCGTCGCTCATTTCGAAGCGTTCGAGCATCCATTTTTCCGCGCTCTTCAGCGCGATCGAACGTAGCGGCCGGATATGGACTCGCTCAAACCAATGCGTCATGCGGTCAAGGCAGAGGAAGAAGTTGCGCCAGGAGACTAACTTCTTAGACCAGCGCAGATGCATGCGCGACTTCTGCATGCCGCCGACGAACAGTTCTTCCACACCCATTTCGCGCGGAATTTTTTTGAACGGTTTTTTCGCGTAGCAGATGGAAAGCGGTACGAGGATGGCGCGCGACCAGGAAGAAATCTCGTAAATATTGAACCAGAACCAGTTTGGAAATAGAACGATCTCGGGAGGAATGGCCGGAACCGCATCGTAATCGTACTGCCCGAAGAAGCAAAGATAGATCTTGGTGAATGTATTGACTTCGGTTACGCCCCCGAGTTCGAGGATTTTCTTGCGGGCGCGCTGCAGCACGGGATGATCGGCGGTGTATCCTGCCAGCTTCAAGCCAAAATACGCTTTTACCGAAGCGCTGATATTCGAGGGCCCCGCAGCGTAAATGCTCCAACCGCCGTCTTCGTTCTGATGACGAACGATCCAGTTTGCCGATTTCTGAAAGCGCTCGGGATCGCCCGTACCCAGGAGGGTGTAGAGAAGAATGTAATCCGACTCTAGAGTGGTGTCGGCTTCGAGTTCGCCGCACCAGTAGCCTTGCTCGTGCTGCACGGAGAAAAGTAATTTTCGGGCGGAGGCAATCGCAGAGCCGACACGGCTCGCTAAGGCGTCGATTTTGCCAAAGCGAAGTTGCGGAGCGGAAGTTAAGTTTGCTTCAGGGGAGTCTATGTCCATCAATTTTGCGGCTCCGTTAATCCGCGGTAGCGCCGGCCGGAGCGGCGGCAATGGCTTCGACAATCTCCGGCGGCAGCCCGAAACGTACGTTTTCCGGCATCACTTCGAGTTCTTGCACGTTGTCGAAACCTTTGGTGGCCAGAAACTTCATTGCTTCTTCCACCAGGCACTCCGGCGCCGATGCGCCAGCAGTCAACGCGATGGTCTTTACGTTGATCAACCAATCCGGCTCGATGTCCTTATAGCTGTCGATGAGGTGCGAATTCGTCCCTAAATTTCGCGCCACTTCTACCAGACGATTCGAATTGGAACTGTTTTCCGAGCCCACAACCAGTAACAAGTCAGCCTCCGACGCCACCTGCTTCACTGCGACCTGACGGTTTTCCGTGGCATAGCAAATATCCTGGGCGGCAGGACCTTTGATGTTGGGGAACTTCTTTTTCAGAGCCGAGATAATATCCTTGGTTTCATCGAGGCTGAGGGTAGTCTGCGTGAGGTATGCAACGCGATTCGGATCGGGGACGGTAAGCGATTTCACCTGCTCAGGTGTTCCGACAACCTGAGTGACGAGTGGCGCCTCGCCGAGGGTTCCGATAACCTCGTCGTGATCATGGTGACCGATCAGGATCAGCGAATAGCCTTCTTTAGCGAACTTTACCGCTTCCACATGCACCTTGGTGACCAGCGGACAGGTGGCATCGATGACGCGCAGGCCGCGCCGGGCGCTGTGTTCACGCACCTCGGGCGAAACGCCGTGAGCGCTGTAGATGACGCGCTCGCCGTTGGGAACTTCGTCCTCGCTGTCGACGAAGATCGCGCCTTTGCCGCGCAGTTCGTCGACCACGAAGCTGTTGTGCACGATTTCCTTACGCACGTAGATGGGCGGACCAAAGGCCTCAAGGGCGATGCGGACGACATCGATCGCCCGCACTACGCCGGCGCAGAATCCGCGCGGCTTTAGTAAGAGTAAGGTTTTTCCATGACTGTTTGGCACTATCAAGCTCCCTACTTGTGATCCTTCCCAGGCCGTCTTAGATGCAAAATTCGAACGCGGCTTGTAGGGAAAGAGTACACGAAGCCCTTTGTTGGCGTACTAATTAAGCTACTGGAAAGTGTCCTTCTGGTCAACGTAAGCCAAAGAAACGGCGGGGATTAGCAGTGAACGGGGAATTGGGGCAGTGAATGGCGTCGTCCGATGGGGCTTGTCGGCGGGACGCCAGCCTACCCGTTTGCCTTGATCATCTGTTCGGCGTGTTTCCGCGAGGTGTCAGTCAGCTTAGCGCCGCTCAGCATGCGGGCCACTTCTTCAGTGCGCTCTTCGCCGACCACGGCGCGGATGCTGGTGCGGGTGCGGCCGTTGCGTTCCTTTTTCTCGATTACGTAGTGATGATCGGCGAAGGTCGCGATCTGCGGAAGGTGGGTGACGCAGAGGACCTGATTCTGCCGTGCCAGCGACTTTAACTTCTTGCCAACCGATTCTGCCGCGCGGCCGCCGATGCCAGTATCGATTTCGTCGAAGACCATTGTGCGCTGGGCCGACGAGCGGGGCGTGCTGGATTTCGCGGACGAAGGCGTCCGCGCCACGTGACCTCCATCCACACTTACCTTTAGAGCCAACATAACGCGCGACAATTCTCCGCCCGATGCGATGTGCTCCAATTGCCGCATCGGTTCGCCTGGATTTGTAGCGATCATGTAAACCAACTGATCGATTCCGGTTGCCGTCCAGTTCCCTTCTTCCTCCACTGTTGTTATTTCAATGCGGAAGGTTGACTTCATGGCCAGGTCGTTAATTTCAGCCTCGACTAACTTCTCGAGTTTGCGCGCCGCCTCATGGCGCTTTTTCGAGAGCGTTCGCGCGACGCGCAAATATTCTTCGCCAGCCCGCGCCAGCTCGGCCCGCAACTTGCGGAGAATTTCATCTTTGTTCTCGATTTCGGAGAGCTTGCGTGCCACGTCCGCTCCGAAATTGATGACGTCTTCCAGCGTGGGACCGTACTTTCGCTTCAGACGGTCGAGCAACGCAAGACGGTCTTCGACTTCCGCCAGATGTTCGGGCGAGGCATGAATTCCGCCGGCGTAGTCGCGGACCGTGGCTCCGACATCCTCGACACTGATTCGCGCCGTCTCCAGCGCGGCCAGGGCTTCCTGAAATTTGGGCTCATAGCGCGCCAGCTCTTCAATCTGCTTCTGCGCGGCACGCAGGGATGCTGACGTGGAGGCATCGCCCTCGTAGAGAAGATCGAAGGCGTGGATGGCGGCATTGTAGATCTTCTCGGCATTGGCAAGGACGCGCTTCTCGGTTTCCAGTTGTTCGTCTTCACCGCGGTGCAGCCTGGCGTCTTCGATCTCACGTTTCTGGAAGATCCAGAGATCGACTAAACGCAGGCGGTCATGCTCGCCGTGTTCGAGGTCGGCGATGCGCGCGCGAATTCCCTTCCACTTCTCATACGCCGCGCCCACTGACTCGACCTGGCTTCCCGCGAATCCGTCGAGAAGCTCCAGACGGGCGGGAGCGTCGAAGGACAGCAGCGATTCGTTCTGTGCGTGTATGGTGGCCAGATGCGGCGCAAGCTGGCGCAAGACGGAGACGGTTGCCGCCTGATTGTTTACGAAGACGCGGCCTTTGCCGCCAGCCGCGATCTCGCGACGGACAATCAGCGAGCCGCCATCTAACGATCGGTCTTCTAATGATCCGTCTTCTAATGATCCGCCTTCGGGTTTGTCGAGGCCGTTGCGCTCAAGAATTTTCTCGATTGCAGCTTCGGCGCCACCCGTATATTCGAAGACCGCCGATACCACGGCGCGCTCCGCTCCAGTTCGGATCACATCGCTCGAAGCCTTATCTCCCAGAAGTAGGGCGAGCGCGTCAATCAGAATGGACTTGCCCGCGCCAGTTTCTCCGGTCAACAAGTTCAAGCCTGAGCCGAACTCCACCGCGGCGTTGTCGATAACCGCATAGTTTTCGAGCCGCAATTCAACCAGCACGGAGCATCCTGTGAATTAACGATGTTTGGAACTTTTGCGCAGCATAGCATGAAAAAGAGTCGCGATATCCGGATCCTTCGCTGCGCAACGAACGCTTGCCCAGGATGACAGGAGGCAGACAAGAAAGCCACGGCCGAGGCCGTGGCTGCTGTAAGGAACTCTCTACGAGGTGACTAGCTGGCTTTAGGGTATTTGTCCGCGCTTTCCGGGGTCGAACCTGTGTCGATGACTTCCTTCCGGCGTTCGCGCAGACGATCCTGGAAAGTGTCCCATCGGGGGCCGATACCGTTCGCGCTTTGGCTGATTTCGACAGTGTCGGTGCTAGCGGCGAAACCGCCGGCGGTAAGGGCGTCAGTGTCGGTCACTTCTTCCGCTGATAGATCAGCCGCAGCCCGGGCGGAGGGCGACGTGCCCGGCATCCGCTGGGTCGTCGGAGTAATGTTGCGGTCCGTTTCCGCGCGGTGCATTACGGGATTGGCCTCCCACTTAGAACGGTAGCTCCTTTCGTAGTCGCCCCATCGCTCCACTGACTCCAGATCCGACTCGTTGTAGGGCGGAAATCCTTCCACCTGCTTTTTTGTAAGGTCAACGGTAAAGTCGTCTTTGTGCTCAGCGGAGGGCCGAAGCCGATCCACGGGAACAACGAACTTCTTCGTCGACAGCCAGCCACCGGTATCGACGACAACGTAGCGAATCCGCGCTGTGGCGTAATCGAAAATTACATCGTCGATCTTGCCCAGTTTCTCGTCGTCAAGACCGTACAGTTTCGAGCCGCGGATATCTTCCGCGGCGTTGGCAAAGCGATAATCTCGTAACATCCCAAACTGCGCCATAAGTCATCCTCCCGCGAGAGTTGATCGAATGCATTTCCCGCTGCTCTTGGATGCTACTCCGTTGCAGGGGGTATAGCGCGGAAATTAAGATTGTCGATTGAATGAACTCATACACAGAAGTGCATTGGTTGCAGGTTATGTTTCGGATACGCCTCGTTAGCCGGAGACCGCAATCATCTATAATCCGAAAAAAAGGAAAACTCTCAACCGATGCAACTTCCCTGCTTGCTTGCACTCTTTCTTGGCGGCGAAACCCTCGATCTGCTCTCCAATACGGGTGCTGTCGCCAGGTTCGTGCTGATCACGCTGCTGGCATTCAGCCTGATCTCATGGGCAATTATTCTCACCAAATGGAGCCTGCTTCGGCGTGCCCGCCTGCAGAGTGGACGCTTTCTGCGCGCGTTTCGCAAAGCACAACGCCTGCAGGACATCGCCACGGTCGCCGATCAGTTTCGTCCCAGCCCGCTGGTGGGAGTTTTTGAGGGCGGCTTTACCGAATACAAGCGTCAACTCTCCACTCCTGCTGCGTCGCTGCGTAGTTTGACCGCGGTGCAGCGCGGGATGCAGATCGGAGCTTCCGAAGAGATTACGCGTCTGGAGCGCAACGTTCCCTGGCTGGCGATCACGGCGGCGGTGACTCCCTTCATCGGCTTGTTCGGTACGGTGTGGGGGATTATTGACGCCTTCCACGGCCTTGGAACCGCAGGCGGAGCCACGTTGAGAGCGGTGGCGCCTGGAATTTCCGAAGCTCTGATTACAACGGCTGCCGGACTCGCGGCGGCCATCCCCGCCGTTATCGCCTACAACCTCATTGGCAATTCGATACGCGTGTTTGCCGCACGCGGCGACGACTTTGCGCTCGAGGTTTTGAATGCGATTGAGAGCATTCAGCCGCAAGCTGCGGCCGAAGTGAGGCGCTGATGGCCTTCACTTCTCCAAACGGGCGCACTCAAACCGCTCTCGCCGATATCAACATCACGCCGCTGGTGGACGTCGTGCTTGTGCTGCTTATTATTTTTATGGTGACTGCGCCGGTTCTGCAGTCAGGCATTGAAGTCAGCGTTCCTAAGACTCGCACCGTAAAGGAAATTACCGAAGAGCGCACCGTAATTACGATTAACAAAGATCAGCGGGTCTTTCTGGGCAACGATGCCGTCAATATCAATGAGATTGCAGCCAAGCTCAAACAGAAGATTCGCGATCCCCGGAACCAGTTTATTTTTGTGCGTGCCGATGAGAACGTGCCGTTCGGCGCTTTTGCCACTGTGATGGACGCGGTCAAACAATCGGGCATCACCAACATCAGCATTGTCACCCAGCCCCTGGAACAAAATGGCGCGAAACGCTGAGATATTTTTCGAACACGATAATTGGCCACGGGCGCTGAGCTGGTCTGCGGGCTTTCACATCGGGCTCACGGCGCTCATCTTTCTTTACACGACTGTGTTTACCGGGCCACACGGCGAGGGATGGGGTGGCGGAGGGGGCGGTTCGGCCATCGGCGTCTCGCTGGTGAGTTCGGTTCCTTTGCCTGCGCCGGCCGCGCAAACGCCGAACGTTCTGGCGAACGAATCCAAGGGCGTGACGAAGTCCGAGCCGAAGCCTGAGGTGAAAGAGCCCGACGCGATCGAGATCCAGGGCAAGGATACAAAAGTCAAACCGAAGAAAACGCCCACGGCGACCAAAGAGAAGCCAAAGCCGGCGCCCGAGGAAGAAACCAACCAGGTTGCGTTTGGCGAAGGCGGACCGGTGAGCGGACCTTATGGTAGTTTCGCCGCCGGCGGTGCTAAAGGCGGTTTCGGCGTCACTGGCAGCGGCGGAGACTTTGGAACGAAATACGCATACTACGTGCGGATCATACAGCAGAAGGTTTCCGACAACTGGTTGAAGTACGAGGTCGATCCGCGGATCACGACGTCGCAGCGCGTCTATATCACGTTTGACGTGGCGCGGGACGGGCACCCTTTTAACGTGCAGGTTGAGCAGTCGAGCGGAGTGCCTTCGCTCGACGTTTCAGCGACGCGCGCCCTGCAGCGGATTGACACGTTTGGACCGCTGCCGCCGGATTACAGCGGCAGCAAAATCTCGGTGGAATATTGGTTCGATTACAGCAAAAAATAAAGTTGGACTATTCCGCAGCAGATCGGCATCGACTAGAGTGGCAGCCTGGAAAACTGCCGTCTCTTTAACAAGGAAACTGCACGCGCATCTACCTGATTATTCTTTCGGTTCCAGATAATGATTATGATCGACTGCAACTTGCCAATGAGAACATATCGGACTACGATATTGTCGTGTGCAGCATCTTTTTGTCCTAACCAGAGTTTCGGCTCCAGACTGATGGACGATGGAAATAGACGAGTTCCGCTCTCCGCGGTGACTAGCGCAATATCCTCGCGCGCCCTGAGTTTGCTTCTGTTTCTTTCAATCGCTCTTTGCACGTTGTCTGCGCAGGATTGGGTTCGGACTGGTTCGGGTCTGGGCGTTGAAAAAGTGCGCCTCGCCGTTCCCGACTTCAAGCCTTCTACGGGCGATCCCCAGAACGCCGCGCTCCTCAAGGTATTCGACGATACCTTCTGGAACGACCTGGATAATTCCGGCGTGGTCGAGCTTGTTTCCAAAAGCTTTTATCCGCTGCAGGTGCCGGGCCAGCCTACCGATGTTACGTTCCCTATGTGGAACGCTCCTCCGCCGAACGCGGCCATGCTGGCGTTTGGCAATCTTGGCGTGGCGGGCGGGAAAGTAACCGTTCAGGGCTGGCTTTACGACGTCAAGAATACGGCCTCGCCGCAGGTTCTGGGCAAGCAGTATGCCGATGTGGCGACGGAAGAAGCGGCGCGAGTGATCGCCCACAAATTTGCCGATGAAATCATCTTCCGGCTGGGCGGCGGGATTCCTGGCATCGCCGAGAGCAAGATTTATTTTGTCAGCGACCGCTCCGGCCACAAAGAAATCTGGGGAATGGATTACGACGGCAACAACCAGCGACAACTCACGCACCAAGGGTCGATTGCGTTATCGCCGCGCATCTCGCCCGATGGCTCGCGGCTTGCATTCAGTTCCGTGACCAAGTCCGGCTGGGACATTCTGATGTATTCCATCGAGCTGAACCGGCTAGTCGGCTTTCCGCATTTCGGTGGCGGGAACTTTTCGCCATCGTGGTCCCCCGATGGTACGCGCATGGCGATCTCATCGTCACGCAACGGTCGTTCAGAAATTTACGTTTGCGATGCCTCAGGTGGCAATTTACGTGCAATGACAACCGGGAGGGGCCCGGACGTTTCCCCCACGTGGAATCGCAAAACCGGGGCGCAAATTGCTTTCGTGAGTGGCAGCACGGGACTGCCACAGGTTTACACCATGGAGGCCGACGGCACGAACCAGCAGCGCATGACGGACCAGGGATACGCGGTTTCGCCTAACTGGTCGCCGAATGGCCAGTTCTTGACACTTGCCTGGACTCGCAAGTATGGGCCAGGTGAGCCGGGCTCCTCCGACATTTACCTGATGGATATCGCCAGCAAACAGTGGGTTCAGCTCACGCATGATGGCGGACGAAATGATTTCCCGTGGTGGGCGCCAGACGGCCGACACATTGTTTTTCAGTCCAGCCGGTCAGGAAAAGAAGAACTATGGATGATGCTCGCAGACGGCAGCAAGCTCCATCAGCTGACTTTTACGGGACGTAACTCGCAACCAAACTGGAGTTGGTAATAGAGATAAAGATTTGGAATAAAAACACTTCGTTTGAACTCGAAGAATAAGGTTCGGGTTCGCAGGAGGAATTAAACGTGAAGAGGATCAACGTGAGCAGATTCTATATGAGTAAGATCGACATGAATACGATTAACCTGACGCGGCCAACCCTAAGAACGCTCGCAACCGTAATCGCATTGAGCGCGCTTCTGATGCTGGGCGCTTGCAAGAAGAAAGCAGCTCCGCCTCCGCCGCCCCCACCACCCCCACCGGCATCTCCCACTGCTTCCATTTCCGTGAGCCCGGATACGATTCAGAAGGGGCAGTCGTCGACCCTGAGTTGGCAAACGTCAAATGCCAGCGACGTGTCGATTGACGGCATCGGCGCCGTGCAGGCCAGCGGATCGCAACAGGTGAGCCCGGGCGATTCGACTACGTATCACCTGGTCGCTAAGGGCTCCGGCGGAACCCAGGAGGCTACGACGCGTCTAACGGTCACCCAGCCGCTGCCGCCAGCGCCCCCTGCGCCTTCAGCGTCGGAAGAAGATTTGTTCGGCCAAAGCGTCAAGGACATTTACTTCGACTACGACAAGTCCGATATTCGTGTCGATCAGCAGTCTTCCCTGCAGACCGATGCGCAGTTCCTCAACCAGCACTCAGGCATCTACTTTACGATTGAGGGACACTGCGATGATCGAGGTTCGACAGAATATAACCTTGCCTTGGGCGATCAACGCGCCTCGTCGGTGAAGAGCGCGCTGGTGGCGTTAGGAGTCAACACGAACCGAATCAAGACCATCAGCTTCGGTAAAGAAAAGCCGTTCTGCATGGAAGACAACGAAGCCTGCTGGCAGCAGAACCGCCGCGGCCACTTCGTGTATCAGAAGTAAGTGATGGGATGGCCGGGGCGGAGAGATCCGCCCCTGGGATTTTTTGAATTGTTCTGACGGTTTTCTTCACAACCCGCAACGTTCCCGGCCCGTCTAAAATAGACTTGGGGTAATTTCGCCTATGACAATAAGACGATGGTCCACTCTTCTTGCAGCGCTCTGCACGCTCTGGCTGGCGGTGACCCCGGCCTGGGGCGTTAGCAAAGAGATGGTTCAACTGCAAACTCAGGTTCAACAACTGCAAGAGCAGATGACCGCCATGCAGCGCAGCTTCGATGAGCGCATGGGCGTGATGAAAAATCTGGTTGAGCAGGACACGGACGCGGTGAATAAGGTTGTCGCCGCTCTTACGGGCCTGCAGAACTCCTTGCAAAAGCAGCAGGGAGATTCTGCCTCGCACGTGGATCAGCTTTCAGGTCAAATCCAGGCTCTCAACGACACGCTCGACGAACTCAAGGCTCGGCTCGCCAAGGTCAGCAAACAACTCGAGGACATGCAGTCGTCGCAGCAAAGTGCCAGCGCGCAGCAGGCGGCGCAACAGGCGCAACAGCAGGCGATGGCTGCCGCTCCTCCTCCCGATGTGCTCTACAACAATGCGCTGCGGGATTACAACGGCGACAAGAACGATCTCGCCATCCAGGAATTCTCCGACTACGTAAAGTTCTATCCCAATACTGATCTCGCCGGGAACTGCTACTTCTATCTCGGCGAAATTCAGTTTCGCCAGGGAAAATACGAGCAGGCAGCGAAGAGCTACGACCAGGTTTTGCAGAATTTTCCCACTGGGAGCAAATCCGCTTCCGCACAGTTGAAAAAAGGGTTTGCCTTAATCGAGCTGGGCAAGCAGGACGATGGCGTAACGGAACTACGGCACGTTATCCAGCGCTATCCCAAGTCGAACGAAGCGTTGCAAGCGCGGGAGCGGTTGCGCAAGCTTGGAGTTGCGCCGACCGGGCGGCCGGGCCAATAAGTTTGCTCAGCAGCAGGAGTACGTACTATGAATAAAATCTCCGAAAACGATCCCGACCGCGCCAAGGGTGCCGTCGAAACCGAAGAACACCATCACGATGGGAACCTGGGCCTCTCCGAGCAACTCGGTCATCGCGACCAGGATCCGCAGATCAAGAATGCCGATACGGACTTCCCTGAGCCGGGCAACAGCCCGGAACATTCTGGCGAGAAGTCGAAGAAATCAAGGAAGCCAGCGTAACGCTAGCGCGGATGCGGAAGCCTGATCACCAGCAAGATCATCTCAGCCTTCAGCAGTCAGAAATGCGCGTAGTGTCAATCCACCGACACTGGCTTAGATCGCCATCGCGCCGACTTCTTTTTCCACTTCCGCGGTGTCGACCATCGCGATCGCGTCCCAGGGACAGCCGTCGAGGAAGCAGCCGTCGGGACCTTTGCTCAGGCACTTCTTGCAGCCGATGCAGAGAATAGGATCGATGGCGATGCGTCCGAAGGGCGTGCTGTCTTCGTCAGCGACCCAGAACATGCAGTCTTCCACGGGACAGTATTCCACGCAGGCAGGCGAACCCGCACATCCGGTGCAGCATTCGGTAATGACGGCCAGCTCTTTCGGCTTCTTCTTGCGAGGCGTGGTCAGGCCTTTGGATCTGGGTTCGGCTTTCATTTCGTCGGGGACCATGCCGACGGCTCTGGTGGCGCCTGGTGCAGGAGGCATGGGGCGATTATAACCTGAATTCTGCGATTGTCAGCCTTGCTGTTTCGCGCCAAAACGGTACTTCGCCGCACCGACTGTGATATCCGGCACAATTTCCACGCGGCTACTTCTGCTATAGTGAACCCCTGCAAAGGAGCACTCCATGGCAGGAAAAAGTCTGAACCGGGTTCAACTGATCGGGAATCTTGGGAAAGATCCAGAGATCAAATACACGCCCAGCGGCACGCCCGTCGCGAAACTCACCATCGCCACGAACGAACGATTCAAGGACAAAGGCGGCGAATGGCAGGACCGCACCGAGTGGCACAACGTCGTGCTCTGGCAGCGGCTCGCCGAGATTGCGGGTGAGTATCTGAAGAAGGGCGGCAAGGTCTACATCGAAGGCCGTCTCCAAACCCGCTCCTGGGACGACAAGACCAGCGGACAGAAAAAGTACATGACGGAAGTTGTGGGCAGTGACCTGATCCTGCTCGGCGGACGAGGCGAAGGCGGCGGTGGAGACTTCAAGGAAAGCTCGCGCGGCGCATCGGCCGCCGGGGGCAACAACTTCGACCAGCGCACGCCAGAACCCGAGCATGCCGGAGCATCGTCCGGCCCGATCACGGATGAGGATATTCCTTTCTAGAGTTATCCGTGAAATCGGGATCGGGCCGCGGCTGATTTGTTTGGCTTGATGATCTTCATAAACTGTCATAATATGAAGGTATGGCCTTAACCTCATTGAACATTTCTCTACCCGAACCGCTGAAAGAGTACGTCGAGGGTCAGATCGCTTCGGGCGACTGGAGCACTCCCAGCGAATACATACGAGAACTGATTCGCCAGGACAAAGAGCGGAGGTTGCACAACCTCGAAGAGGAACTGATTGCAGCGGCAAACGGTCCAAAGATAGAACTGACGATCGCCGAAATCCGGCGCAAAGGTCTTGTCGCCGCGCTGCGTGATCGTACCCGCCGCCGGTGAAGAAGCTGACTCTGAACTTAAGCGAAGCGGCAGCCAGCGACATCCTTGAACAAGCGGATTGGTATGAGCTGCAGTCAGGCGCCGGTTTGAGCAGGCGCTGGGAACGTGCCGTTTCGTCTGCTTTACTTCGGCTTATGCGGCGTCCCCGTACCGGAGCCAAGTGCCTGTTCAAGTCCGATCAGGCTCAAGGACTGCGACGCCTCGTGGTGGAGGGCTTTCCCAAGCATTTGATCTTTTACCGCCTTGAGAAAGACGAGGTATTAATCCTCCGCGTCATTCATGGCGCTCGCGATCTCGATAGCCTCTTCTAAAGGTGCTGCTAGGCTTAGTGCCCAGCTCCCACTGCGCCCTTCCTCCCCACTGTCTTCTTGAGCAGAAATACAATCGGCACGCAGGCGAAACACGCCAATGCCATGTAGCGGAAGTCATCCACGTAGGACCACAGCCGGGCCTGGGCGGTGAGCGTTTGGCCGATGAGACCATAGGAGCGCTGCAACGCCGTCGTCGTTGGCGAGGCTCCTTGTGCGCTTAAATACTGTTGCGTGCCCTGGATTGTTCCGCGAACCGTGATGCGTCCCGGGGTCAACCAACCCACCAGTTCGGTGCGATGCAATTGTTCGCGCCGCGCGACGATGGTATTCACTACGGAGATTCCGATGCTGCCTCCAATGTTGCGAAACAAATTGTAGAGACCGCTGGCGTTGCCGATTTCTTCATTCTTCAAGAAAGCCATGGAGGTCGTCGAGAGTGGGACGAAGACGCACCCCGAGCCGAAGCCGCTGATCAGAATGGCCCATAAAAACGTCCACTGTCCGATGGACAGATTGACCTCGCCAAACCACAGACTGGCAATGGCGAACAGAAAGAAACCGAACGCGATGAGCAAGCGGTTATCAATTTTCGCGGTCAGGTAGCCAATCATGGGCATGGCAAGAATCGCCCCGATGCCCCGCGGACTCACCGCCCATCCCGCCGCCAGCGCGGTGTAGCCCATCAGTTCCTGATAGAACAGCGGCAGCAATGTCACCAGGCCGTAGATGGCCGCGCCAAACAAGCCAATGAGCAGGCAGCCGAGCGCGAAGTTGCGATGCCGCAAGACGCGTAAATCGACCAACGGCTGCTTGTGGCGGAACTCGCGAATCAGAAAGGCGACGAGACTGGTGATCAGGATGGCCGCTGCCCAGCGGATCCAGGTCGCGCCAAACCAGTCATCTTCCTGTCCTTTATCAAGAATGATCTGCAGGCAGCCCAGCCACAGCGCAAGCAGCCCCAAACCAATGCCATCAAGTTTGCTCGGACGCGCCTGTTTTATGTACGGAGGATCTTCCACATAGCGGGAAATCATGAAAATCGCGAAGATCCCCACAGGAATGTTGATGTAAAACGCCCAGCGCCAAGTGTAGGTATCGGTCAACCAGCCCCCGAGCGTGGGCCCCAATACGGGCGCCACCACTATACCCAGGCCATATACAGCCATGGCCAGGCCTCGTTTTTGCGGCGGGAAGGTTTCGAGCAGAATCGATTGCGAGAGCGGCTGCAGTGCCCCTCCGCCCGCTCCCTGCACGGCGCGGGCAATCAGAATCCAAGCCAGGCTCGTGGCCGCCCCACAGGCGAACGATGAAATCGTAAAGATCGTGATGCAGGTGATCAGAAACCGCTTCCGCCCGAATCGCAAAGAAAACCAGCTGCTCGCCGGCAGGACAATTGCGTTCGCCACCAGATAGCTCGTCAGCACCCATGTGGCCTCGTCATTGGATGCCGACAAACTACCGGCGATGTAGGGCAGGGCAACCGCCGCAATGGAGGTGTCAAGAACCTCCATGAACGTGGCCAGCATAACGGCAATCGCCACGAACCAGGGATTGATTGCGCGTGGTGTGGAAGTGACTCCCGACGATGGTGCTGCCATTAGTCTCTGCTCCAACCACCATTTTTCTGACTAAGCATCTACAGATGCACTGGCAAGCTTCGAGGTTTCGGATAACGTTGTCTGTGCTGATCATCCTTAAGTTCTGCGCTTGTTCTGCCCTTCGCGGCGGACGGTCGAGTAACGGCTTCCTCCAACTTCGACTATCATGGCTTGCGGAGAGATTTATATGGCCGAACAACTAGCCGACAAGAAATGCGTCCCGTGCCGCGGCGGTGTGCCCCCGCTGAAGGGCAAAGAACTCGAGGCGCTACACAGGGTCGTTCCCAGTTGGAACGTGGTTAACGAGCATCACATTACTCGCGCCTACACTTTTCCCGACTTCAAGCAGGCGCTCGAGTTCGTGAATCGGGTGGGAGCGCTCGCGGAGGAGCAGGGTCACCATCCCGACATTTTGCTGACGTGGGGCAAAGCCGAAATCACACTCTGGACGCACAAGATTGATGGGCTTACCGAGAGCGATTTCATAATGGCAGCAAAGATCGACCGGCTTCGAGGCTGACCGGGTTCGCGGTCCCCTTCGCGGCTCTCAGTTACTCGCCTCCGGCTTGTGCGTCGATACGATTTCGTAATGCGCGGCTTTGGCGTCGTGGCGCGATAAATACCTGCGGCGCTCCTCCGGAATGATAGAAGTCTCGTAATTCGGTCCCGCGAAGGCTCGAAGCGCATCGATAGAATCCCAGAGCATGATCGTGATGAACTCGACCTCGTCTGGACTATCCTTTCGAAGCAGGTAGCTACCTTTGTAACCTTGGACTTTGCTGACGCCGGGCAGAAGTTCCGGTTTGAGCATGGTTTCGTAGGCGTCAGCATTTTCACGTTTTGTGCTTCCGTGCCATACACGTGCAATCACAGTTATCCCTCCTTTATCGCACTATGCTTCGGGTTGAATTGAAATTTCCGCGGTTTGATCGGGGCGCACCCGCATTGCCAGCGCCCACAATATTGCAGGGATCAACATGATCAAACCTGTCCATGTCGCTACCGTGCGAGCAGTGACACCCGCATCGAGCAAGCGCCCACACACGTACGCGCCGGCGGCGATGGTGAACATCGAGAACCCGAGGTCTGTGGAAAAGACACGTCCGCGGAAACGATCGTCGGTATGAAGTTGCAGCAGCGTGGTGGAGAAAACCCAGACCGTTGATCCTCCTGCGTGCGCAAGCATGGCGCAGGCACTAGCCATCCAGACGGTACGACTGATACCGAGAGTGCCGTATCCCAGCGCGATGGTTAGATAACCAAAGAGAATTCCGAGTTGCAGACGGCGGTCGCTGCGGCCTGCCCAACGCGCCGCGACGAGCGGCCCGACGAGCGCTCCGAGGCCGCGTCCGCCGAGCAGAATACTCATCCCCAGCATCGCTCCGCCCGCCGCATCGATATTGCGCCAGTGCAGCGCGAACTCGTGTGCTCCCAAAACTGTGAAGATCACCCAGCTGGGGCCAATCATAAGCTCGCCAGCTTTCGCGAAGAGCGTGGGCAGCAGCGTTTTATGATTGCGTACGTAACGGATGCCTTCGAGCACCGGAGAGAAATCCACCAGATCGCGCGGGTGCAGCGGACGGGCAGATTCAGCGTGCGGCTCGGCGAAGCGCATACCGCTGATCAGAATCGCCGAGAGCAGGAACGAGAGAGCGTTGAGGAGGAATACGGCGTCTCGTCCGTAAAAGGCGGCAACCACTCCACCCACGGAAGCGCCGATCAATAAATTTACCGACCAAGTAGCGGAAGAGAGTGTGTTGGCGATGAGCACTTCTCCCCGCGCGGCGATGTTGGGGATTACCGAACTGCGGGCTGGTTCGAAGAACGCAGCCATGACGGTCTCCGCCAGCAGCAAGGGGTACACCAGCCACGCCGTGGAGCGCGAGCGAACGAATAGCATTGCCAGCACGACGACGAAGCGGCCCAGGTCGGCGGCAATCATCACGTGCTTACGGCGCAAGCGATCATTCACTACGCCGGCGGCCGGGCCTACGAAGGTTTGCGGCAAGACTTGCAGAACCAGCGCCAGCGCAACCGAACTGGCGTGACCTGTCAACTGTAGGAGGAGCGTGTAGATCGACAGGGTGTAGAACCAGTCGCCAATCTCGCTGACAATCTGCGCCATCCAGAGCCGGCGAAAATTACGATTGCCGCGCAGAAGCCGCATGTAGGATGCCAGCGAGATGGATGGAGCTGCTTGTTCTGGTTGGGGTTCCATGCGAAGGGCTAGAGTAACAAAGATCGGCTCCGCCTTTGCGGCTTGTACACTGGAAGGAAAAGAATCGAAGATATTAAGGGAGGGTCTCGGGTGCGAGTTGAGAGCCGAGTTAAGAATGATGAGCAGCAGATATCGAAACTCTTCGAGGATGGGGACCGCGCCCTGGTCGCCGCTGATGTCGAAGCACTCTCGCGCGTCTACGCGGATGACTATGTTCAATACGACGAGTCCGGTAGGTCTTTCACGAAGCAAGACGTGCTGAACAATCTCGATACCGGCGCGATCCGCTACATCTCGATGGCCTCAACGGGACGGCGAATCCGTATGCTGCTGGATGACGTGGCTATCGTCAATGGATCGGAACAAGATGAGGTCGAGCAGGGTGGACGACTCTTCCCTGTTCGCTACGTGTACATGGATGTGGTTATGAAGCGCGAAGGAAAGTGGCAGATCGTGGGGTCACAGTTAGCGAAGTGAATTGGTGCGACCGAACTGCCCGGCTTACTCACGGCTTGCGGACGGCTGATGGCTGATTCTATGCTGCCAGTGACTCCAGACAAACCACGCCAAACCAGCGACCAGCATCACTCCGATCACGGCGTCGAATTTGTGAAAATACTTTCCTAGCTCGCGCCAGTTCTCTCCGAGCTTCATGCCAAGATATGCGAGGCCCAGGCACCAGGGCCACGATCCCAGAAAGGTATAGAGATGAAAGCGTCCGCGCGGCATGCGCGCCACTCCCGCAGGTAGCGCGATGAAGGTACGAATGACGGGAAGCAGCCGGCCAACGAAAACTGCCAGGTATCCCCAGCGCAAAAAGAAGCGATCAGCCCAGTCAAGTTCGCGGCGTCCCATGAGAATCCAGCGCCCGTAGCGCTCCACCAGCGGACGACCGCCGTAACATCCAATCTCATAGGCCACGAGCGACCCGAGGTTGCAGCCAATCGCGCCCATCGTCGCTACCCACAGCAGTTTGAAGGTGCCGGTGAACACCAGATATCCGGCAAACGGCATGATTAATTCCGAAGGTAAAGGGATGCAGGCGGACTCGATTGCCATCAGTAGCACGATGCCGGCATAGCCGGTGGTGGTAATTACGGAATTGATGAAAACAAAGATGACAGCTAGAAGTTTTTCAGTCATGGAGGAAAGCACTTGCCAGTTGCCAGCTAAACCCGTTCAGGAGTCGCGTGAGAACTCGGCACGGGCATCAAAAAGATCCCAATTCAGTGTATCGAAAGTTTGTGCGGAAAATGCTATCTAGAATGAGCCGTCCTGAGTAAAGGTATACCCTGGCAACGACGCGCCTTGTGGAGTCTTGGTGACTTTAATGCGCACCGTAGGCGCGTCGGGAGCAGTGATGCCCGCCGGACGCAGCATGGCATATTGAGTGAACACTTCGCTATACACCTTGGTGACCAGGTAATCCTGGCCGTCGGCATCATTTCGCCATACCTGCCCGAGCTGGATAGAGCTAACCGCCACTATAGTTTTCCTTGGTTTTTGAACTTGCTTCCAGACTACCGGGCAAGATGGTGCGAGTCAATTCCCGGCGTGGTTACTGAGGGACAATGCAGAATTGCAAAACTCCATTTCGAATTTCTCTTTACCCCGTTGAAAACCGCCATGGAAAAAGATTGCGGCCGTACTCCTCTGTTAAGATATCTGCCTCTGCCTCATGGCCCGAGGAATCACTCCCCGCCAGCCGGCGCGCACTGGACGCCAGGACCGCGTGGCCCGCACGCATGTTAAAGCTGTGCCTAAGAGAACGGACGCCGGTTACGATCCTTGTGTGGGGACGCGCAAGGCCGCGGCCGCAGGCCCGAAGCGAAAAAAGCAAGGCGGCTACAATCCCCTTGCTCCTGAACGCATCGCCGAAATCCTGAAGCGCCTCGATCAACTTTATCCCGACGTCACCTGTGCCCTCACCCATAAGAGCGCATGGGAGCTGCTGGTTGCGACTATCCTTTCTGCGCAATCCACCGACGTGAACGTCAACCGTGTCACGCCGGAGCTTTTTCGCAAATATCCCACAGTTGAAGCGTTCGCCGCACTCACTCCCGAGCAACTGGAACCCGATGTTCGCTCGACCGGCTTCTTCCGCAACAAATCGAAGTCTGTAGTGGGGGCAGCGAAGAAGATTGTCGCCGACTTTGGAGGGCAAGTTCCATCAAACATGGAAGACTTGCTTACTCTGCCCGGCGTTGCTCGCAAAACTGCCAACGTCGTCTTGGGAACGTGGTTCAGGAAGGCCGAGGGTGTCGTGGTCGACACTCATGTCCATCGCATCTCGCGCCGCCTCGAGCTCACCACGAATACTGATCCGCAAAAAATCGAGCAGGATTTGATGAGGGTGATCCCGCGCGAAAAGTGGATTCTCTTCTCCCACCAGATCATCTGGCACGGACGCAAGCTCTGCATCGCCCAAAAGCCCAAGTGCGTTGATTGCCTCCTGGAGAATATCTGCCACGCCGCCGACAAAACGTGGAGCACCGTGGAGATGCACAAGAACGCGAAGGCGTAACCTCGACAAGGCGCTCAGCAGAGAGCGTCTGCGGGTTTGCTTGTTATAATGGTCACTGGGGTGACCACATGAGAATCAGCAGCGTACGGGACTTTCGGGACCGCGCCACGACTCTATTTCGCTCTGACGACCCAATCCTGGTGACGCGCCGGGGGAAGGTAGCTGGAGTCTTTCTGCCTTGGCGGGAAGCGACCCTGCCCGTGGACTTTAAGCGCGAATTGTTTTCCATGCTGACCACTGAAATTGCCCACCAGTTAAAGAAGAAGCGCGTCACGGAAAAAACCGTTCTTGAGGACTTCAACCGCTGGAAGAAAGGACGCCGTGGATCTGGCCGCCGACGCTAATGTGCTGTTGTCGGCGACAATTGGTGGACGCGCAAGGCTGCCTCTCCTTCATCCTCAAGTGGGCAAAATATTCACCACCGAACACACTTTCGCCGAGGTCGAGGAATATGCTATCGTTCTCGCGAAGAAGAAACACCTGCCCTCCGATATTTTGCTGCTTGCGGCCGCTGCTCTACCGGTAACAGTCGTTAGCCGCAGCCAATACGCCAAGAATGTTGCCGAGGCAGAGAAGCGGATCGGACGCCGGGATCCGGATGACGTCGAGCTGCTTGCGCTTGCCCTTCATTTCCAAATTCCCATTTGGTCAAACGACCGGGATTTCGAAACTGCGAACGTCGATTTGTTCACTACCGAGCGCTTGTTGCGCCACCTCGCCATCATTGGGTAACATCGTTTTCGCCGCTTACATTGCCAACTCGTCATACGATCGGCGGCACCTCTTGCTTTCAGCCCACATCGAGGCTCCGGGTCAATGCGCACTCTTATGCCGTTTGGTATTGTCATAGTCATGAGCACTCTTCTTGCCGAAACCGCTGCTGCCCAGACTCTTCCCGCACCGCAGGCGATTACCGATCCTAAACAGATCACCTCCAAGCCCAACGCTCAAGTTGAGCCGCGCAGCTTGACTATTGAAAAGTTGTATATGACGCGGCAGGTGGGCCGTCCCACGTGGTCGCCCGACGGTAAGAGTATCGCATTCATCTCAAACATGAGCGGACGAAATAATCTGTGGCTCGTCCCTGCCGAAGGTGGATGGCCGGTGCAGCTTACGGTGAGCGACCAGCGGCAGGCCGCGCCGGGGTGGTCCCCCGATGGCAAGTGGATTGCCTATCAATCCGATTATGACGGCGATGAGCAGTGGGATATTTTTCTGGTCTCGCCCAAGACGGGCAAAGTTGTGAACCTCACCAGCACGCGCGAGATTGCCGAGATGGATCCGACATGGTCGCCCGACGGCCGCTATCTTGCTTACTTGGTGAAGCCGAAAACATCCGCGGCCTCCGAGATCGATATTTACGACATGGTGATGCGTGAGGTTAAGCACCTTACAACAAATACGCCGCAGGATAGGGGGAATTCGCATCCCATCTGGTCGAAGGATGGAAAATGCATCGTCTACACCCAGGAGCAAGCGAAGGGGACGGATTCGAATATCTTCATTGCCGATGTGGCGACGGGAAAAAGCACGCTGCTCACGCCGCATGAAGGGGAACAGCGATATTCCAACAATGATATTTCGCCCGACGGCAAGTACGTTCTATTCACCTCGAATGCCGCCAACGGTTATGAAAACGTGGGCTTGTTGGAGATCTCGACCAAGAGCGTTTCGTGGCTCACGAAAGACAAGTGGGAAATTCGCGGACACGAGTTTTCGCCCGATGGAAAGCACATCACCTTCAGCGCCAACGTAGATGGCAACGAGGACATCTACCTGCACGATCTGGCGACCGGCAAGTCCACCGCGTTGCCAATTCCGAAAGGCGTGAACGAGCCTGCGGGCGGGCATTACGCCTTCACCAAAGACGGCTCGCGCCTGCTCTACTATCACAACGGCCCCACCGCTCCCGGAGATCTTTGGGTGTACACGCTGGCGACTGGGAAGTCGCACCAAGTCACGCATTCGCTTGTCGCTGGCGTTCAATCGGAAGACATGATCGAGCCTTATCTGGTGCACTATCCCAGCCGCGACGGCAAGTGGACCATCTCTGCGTTCCTTTACGTGCCCTTCAACATGGCGCGCAACGGGCAGAACGCCGCCATCGTGTACATCCACGGCGGACCGACTGCGCAGACGATGAATTCGTTCAACCGCTTCGTTCAGTACGCGGCCAATCAGGGATACATGGTGCTCGCGCCCAACTACCGCGGCTCGACGGGATACGGCAAGGAATTTCAGCAGGCGAACTTATTCGACATGGGCGGCGGCGATCTGCAGGACGTGCTGGCCGGAGTTGACTGGATCAAGCAAACCGGCCACCTCGATCCCAAGAAGATCGCCGTCATGGGCGGAAGCTACGGCGGTTATTTGAGCATGATGTCGGTGACGAAGGCGCCCGAAGTTTGGGCTGCAGGCGTGCCGATTGTGCCATTTGTAAATTGGTTTACCGAAATTGAGAATGAGGATCCAGTGCTGCAGCAATCGGATCTCGCGACTATGGGCGATGTGGTGAAGAATAAGGCGTTGTACGAAGACCGATCGCCGATCAACTTCATCGATCAGATCAAAGCGCCTCTGCTGCTGCTCGCCGGAGGACATGATCCGCGCTGTCCCAAGTCGGAGACGCAGCAGGTGGTGGATGCCATCAAGAAACGTGGCGGAACGGTCGATTACAAGATTTACGAAAATGAAGGTCACGGTTTTGCGCGCGTAGAAAATCAGATCGATGCTTACAGGCGGGTCGCTGATTTCCTGCTTGCCCACGTTCCTCCGGCGGACTGCAGTTGCTCGCTCAATGAGTAGAGTCGAACTGCGGGATCGAGTGAACAATTGCTTCGACCAGCCCGGGGATGGTGAACTCTTTGGCTGCGATATCTACCTGCAAACCGAGTTCGCGCAAGGTTGAAGAAGTGACGGGACCGATCGAAGCCATTAGGATTCCCTCCAGGCCAGGAGTACGCTTTCGGCGCGAGCTCAGCAATTCCACGAAGTTCCTCACCGAAGAAGAACTTGTAAAAGTAACCACATGTGGACCCCGCCGTGGGTTCGCCAGTGCGGACCGCAGGCGCGTGCGTGACGACTCCGGAATAACTGTTTGATATGCCTCCACGACATCCACATGGGCGCCGGCCCTGCGTAGCTCAGTCGGAATCACGTCACGGGCAACTTTAGCGCGCACCAGCAAGACTCGCTTTCCCTTCACCTTGCTACGCAGACTGTGCACGACCGATTCCGCGACGTATTCTTTGGGAACGACGTCGACACAGACTCCGCGTTGCTCGATGGCTTTCTTTGTCGCTGGGCCAATGGCGGCAATGCGCGGGCGTCGTCCCTCAGCGGCTAAAGGCGCATCTCTTTTTCTTCTCTTTACGGCACGACTGAAGTCGTGCCCTTCCCGAAGCACTCGATCGAGGAGTTGGAGCTTGGCCAGCCGGTCCCACATAGCTTCGACACCGTTCGCGCTGGTGAGGATGAGCCAGTCGTAAGATCTAAGGTTCTGCAGCGCCGAATCCAACGGTCTGAAACTGCGCGGCTTGCGGATTTCGATAAATGGAATTTCAAGTACCGTCGCGCCTAGCTTGCGTAATTCAGTTGAGAGCGCGCCCGCCTGATGGCGCGCACGGCCTATAAGCACGCGAACCCCCCGCAGCGGTGAGCTCTTCGGCGATTTGTTTTTCCTGCTCATGGTTAGATTTTGCGGGCGTCCGCCTCCACGAACTTATTCGTCCTCCTTGTCATCCTCCTTGTTGGCGGGGATTTTGCCCAGGCGCTGTTCTCTCATCATGCGGGAAACTCGGGAGACGACGGAGTCTTGCGACTGCTCGAGAGACGCGATCACGTTAGCCTGATCTTCGCGGGGGCGATTCTGGCTGAGCTTGAATTTGCCTTCTATCTTCGTGGCGACGATTTCAAAACCTACTATGCTCCGGAGCATGTTGTCCCGAAATGTTTCGCTTAAACTTTCCCATTGCTCGCGGTACGCAGGCTCGAAAGTGCCCATCAACTCGTTCAGCATCTGTTGAAGATCCTGCATCGTAGAGAAAATCCGCGCGCTTCCGTAGACGTGGACCGCAGCGTAATTCCAGGTGGGAACGCTTTCGCGCTCGCCGTAGTTGGTAGGGGAGACGTAAGCGTGCGGGCCATGAAAGATCGTCAAACACTGCGGCTCTTGTTCGAGATACTGCCAGTGAGGGTTGGCCCTCGCGACATGGCCGCGCATATAAATTCTCTCTTCTTCCGCTCGTATGAATAGCGGCAGGTGTGTGGCGTAAGGCCCAGCGTCAGTCGTCGAGATCAGTATGGCAAACGGGTTGGCGCGCATGAACGCAACGGCATCCGCTTCGTGGCGCAAGCGAAAATGTTCTGGAATGTACACAGATCGATTATCTTATTCTTCCAGCGCCGCTGCCTGCTTCTTGCGCACGTGCAAAAGTTTTTCGACTTCGGCGATCAGCACTCCTGCCTCGTCCCTTACCTCCACCGAAAAGACCGGCTGATACTTCGGAAGTGTATTCAGTTTCTCGCGAATGTCGTCGATCTGGCTATCAGACAAGCGAAATTCCGCGCGCACCGTGCCCTTCCCCGGTTTTCGGTAGCGGATCGACGCAGCTTTGTCCCACACGATGTAATCGCGGCCGAGGTTCGCCATCAGCATGAGCATGAAGAACGGGTCGGTCATGGCAAAGAGCGATCCGCCGAAGTGTGTGCCCACGTAATTCGCGTTCCAGAAACGCAGCTTCATTTCCACGTCGACGGCCTTCATGTCGGGCGCGATTTGTGTAATGCGAATGCCTGCGCCCAGAAATGGCGGCCAGAAGTTGATCCAGCGGCGGAGAGCGGGCGAGCTCTTGGTGCCGCCGAGAAGTTCCAGGAGGACGCTGCGGCTCATCATTTGCAATCTTCGTCCAGAATCATGGTTGCGGAAGGACAGCCAGGCCGCGACCATAAACGGCTTCGAGGATTTTATCCCCTCCGCGACGCAGTAACCTGTCGCCAACGTCGTTGCCCAGGGTCTCGGGATCGACTCCGTCGCGCGACTCGCGTAGGAGATTGATGCCGTCGGGATCGGCGACGATCGCTTCAAGATGTAGCTTGCCGTCGCACATTTCCGCGAAGGCCCCGATGGGGACCTGGCAGCCACCGCCGAGGCGGTTCAGCAATGCGCGCTCACAGGTGGTCGCGGCATGGGCCGCTGAGTCATTCAAGAATTGCAGGTGCTGGCGAGTATCAGCATCACCTTCGCGGATTTCGACTCCGAGTGCGCCCTGTCCGGCGGCGGGGCACATGATTTCCACGGGAATGATTTGCTTGACAAGTTCGGTTTTGCCCAGGCGTTTCAGGCCGGCTGATGCCAGGATGATGGCATCGTATTCGCCTTGTTCGAGTTTGCGCAGGCGCGTATCGACGTTGCCGCGCAGGGGATGAATGTCGAGATCGGGCCGAATGGCCTTAAGTTGCGCCTGGCGGCGCAAGCTCGATGTTCCCACGCGTGCGCGTTGCGGCAAGTCTTCAATGATCGCATAAAGCCGCGAACAGAAGGCGTCGCGTGGGTCTTGTCTTTCGGTGATGGCGGCGATTTCGAATCCGGGCGGAAGTTCCGTGGGCAGATCTTTCAAGGAATGGACCGCCAAATCGACGCGTCCGGCGGCGAGGGCTTCCTCAATCTCCTTCGTGAACATGCCCTTGGTACCTACCATGGCGAGGGCTACGTCGGTAATTTTGTCGCCGGTGGTGTGGATGATTTCGATTTCAACCTCGTGTCCACGCGCATGCAGAAGGGCGGAGATGTGATTGGCTTGCCAGAGGGCGAGTTGGGAGCCGCGAGAGCCTATGCGAAGTTTAGGCATGGTAGATAACCCGAGGCAGGATATCGAACAAAAGCGAAAGGCGGCTGGTTAGGCCGCCTTCAGTGACTGGTACGGTGCCGCGCTTGAGAACTGATTTGAAGTTAGCATCTGCCGGAGGGTTCAGCAAGAGACATTCGCGAGTTAAGCAGCTTCTAACACCCGGTAGGGCCTTGTCTGCGGCTGCGTTATTCAGATTCATCGGTTTATCCCGTCTCTGTCGTCCCTACGGGACTTGGCTCCAGGTTTTTTGTGCTTACCCCGGACTTACGTCCGGGGCTATCATCTGCCGTCGCTACGCGACTGTGTCAGTGGCGCTTCTCCACTTCTTTCTTGCCCCATGCTTTGCTGTTGGCCTGTGAGGCTTTCTCTTTGTCGTGCAGATTAAACAGTCTTTTCACAACGTCGATCACTGTGGTGGCTTCCGCTTCACGGGCGGCAGTTTTCAGCGTAGTGATCGGGGTGTGCATGACTTTGTTGATGATGCCGCGGGTTAGAGCCTCGACGGCCATTTCCTGTTCAGGAGTTAATGCGCCCATGCGGCCGCGCACACGATCGATTTCCGCCTGGCGGATGGTTTCCAGATGATCCTGCAGGCTGACAATCGTCGGAACCACGTCGAGCGTGTGCACGCGGGCTTCGAAGTTTTCCACTTCGCTCGCGATGATGGCCTCGGCGAGTTCGGCTTCCTTGCGGCGGTCTGCCACGTGGCTGCTGACCGCCTGCTGGAGGTCATCGATGTCGTAGGCGAAGATGCCGTCGAGCTTAGCCATTTCTGGCGAGACGTCGCGGGGGACGGCAATGTCAATGAAGAACATAGGCCGGTTCTTGCGGCGGGCGAGGAATTGTTCGCCATGTTCGCGGCGGAAAATGGCGTGGGGCGCGCCCGTTGATGTAATGACGATATCGGCCTTGTCGCAGGAATTGTAGAGATCCTCGAACTTGATGGCCTGGCCCTTAAACTTCTGTGCCAAGCCAATGGCACGCTCGTAGGTGCGGTTAGCGACAAAGATCGATGCGCAGCCGTGGGCCATCAAGTGGCGAGCGGCGAGCTCGCTCATCTTTCCGGCACCGACGATGAAAACATTCTTACCCTGGAGCGCGCCGAAGATCTTTTTGGCAAGTTCGACAGCAACCGAGGCAATGGAGACCGAAGATGATCCGACTGCGGTCTCGGTGCGCACGCGCTTGGCCACCGCGAAGGCGCGAGTGAAGAGTTGATCGAGTTGGCCGCGAACCGAGCCTATCGCGCGGGCTGTTGCGTATGCTTCTTTCACCTGGCCGAGGATCTGTGCCTCTCCGACGACCATCGAATCGAGGCTGGACGCGACTCTAAAGATATGCCGCACGGCATCTTTCTCGCGAAACTCATACAGGTACGGGTCGAGTTCCTCCGCTTTCAGGTGAAAATGGTCATGCAGAAAGCCACGCAGGTCCGCCGAGCCATTGGTGGTGTGGGCGACGACTTCCACGCGATTGCAGGTGGAAATGATCATGCCCTCTTCGATTCCAGGATGGGCGGTTAGGTGGCGGCAGCAATCCGGCAGTCGAGAGTCGGGAATCGCGAGGCGTTCGCGCACCTCAAGCGGAGCACTGTTATGATTCACGCCAATAAGCTGGTATCTCATGAGGCGGCGAACCTGTGGATCGTCGAGAAATAGTTTGCAGCCCAAGCCACGACGGCGGCCACAAAGGCGCAGGTGGCGAGGACGGCGGCGCGGCGGCCGCGCCATCCCGAACTCCAGCGGGTCACGACCATGATCATGTAGACGGCCCACATCAGGATCGACAACAGGATCTTAGGGTCGGTAAAGTCCACGTGGCCATAGGCCGACATGGCTACGATCGAGCCCGTAATCAGGCCTAGCGTCATAAAAGGAAAGCCGAGCAATAGTGAGCGGTAGCCGATCTGGTCGATCACTTCGAGCGCGGGCAGAAAAGAAATCAGGCTGCTGGGGCGCTTGGCTTTCAGGCGGCGCTCCTGCAGCAGGTAGAGCAGGCTGGCGCCAAAGCTAAGCACGAGCGCGGCATACCCGGTGAAGATGAGGATGATGTGGGCGATGAGCCATCCCTTGTGTTGGACGAAAGCTGTGAGCAGAACGGGTTGCTGATCCACTGCGGCGATGAAGGTTAGAAAAAACACAATGGGAAAGACGACTACGCCGGGAGAAGTCGTCTTATAAATGGCATAGATGATCATGAAAAATGTCATCGAAAAGAAGGCCAGCAGCGACTCCCCGTTGTGCACCGATGCCCAGACGACGTGACCGGAGAGGAACAACTCGACCAGGGAAACGAAGTGAAAGACCATGCCCAGACTGGCCGCGTGCAAGGCGATGCGGCTGAACAGATCGCTGGTGCGGCTAAGCGCAAAAAAGGCGTAGATCAGCCCGATAAAGTAGCAAGCCAGCGCGAAGCGAAGCCAAAGCAATGACATAGGCTAGGCAAGTATCAGAGTCCGCTGAGTTTCATGCAAGTCGGAAGATGTTGCTTCGTGACCGTTCTTCGTGACCGTTTTTTCGTAGCCCCAGGAACCCCGTCCCTTTTCCAAAGATTATATTCTCCCCAGAGAGCGCGAATTGGGAAACGGCGAAGATCACGGATTGTGACCAGGATCCCATATGCCTATTCCACCCCTAACTTCGCCAGCGATTCTTCGAGTAGACTGCCGTCGATAACCAGACGGCGGCCTTGGGCCAGCAAATCCTCCAGCTCATCAAAGGCACGGAAGAGGCGGAGCTTGGCGGCGGCGTACTGTTCTGCTTCGGTGAGGGGGCGTCCGTGGGTGCTTGCCCACAAGATTACCGCGTTTTCAGGCAGGAAGACGCTGACGGCATACGTGAGCTTTCGATCGGAAGTGACGTCGAAAACGAATTCTGTAGCAGGTGCCTCGGGATCCTTCGCAAGCGCGGCACGCTGGCCGACGAAATAGTACTGATAGACGTATCCCTGAGAGCCGGCGTAGGTCTTCAGACGGCGGACGGTTTTATCCGGAGACATGAGGATATTATGCACTTTTTAGCACAGCGTTCGATCCGAGAGAGTTTTAATCAGAGCTCCACTAAATCTCTTGCCGAAATTGCCGATATCTTTCTTGCATGATGCCGCAATGGACTTGGATCGCTCTCGGCGCAATGGCGACCCTCGCGATCTACGATCAATTTCACATCTACCGGATTCGCCGCGAGTCGAAAAATCGCGAGGAACTTTTTCAGATTGTCACAGAAAATGCAGCCGACATGATCGCGCTGGTCGACGTCAAAGGGCGTCGTCTTTACAACAGTCCTGCATACAAAAGAATTTTGGGATATTCCGCCTCTGAGCTAGAGGAGACATCTTCCTTTGAACAGATTCATCCGGATGATCGCTTCAAGGTGCTGGAGGCGGCGCACGAAGCGCGGGTCAGCGGAGTCGGGAAGAAGTTGGAATACCGCATCCGGCACAAAGATGGCACGTGGCGGGTCGTGGAATCAGTCGCAGGGACGATCCGAGATCAGAGAGGAGAAGTGGTCAAGCTGGTCATTGTGAATCGCGACATCACGGAGCGGAAGCGAGCGGAAGAGCAGGCTCAACATAATTCCGTTCACGATGGCCTGACCGGCTTGCCGAACCGGCGCCTGTTCCTGGATCGACTGCAGCATTCGTTCGATTGTGCACAGCGCGAACCGGAACGACGGTACGCTCTCCTGTTGGTGGATCTCGATGCTTTCCGCGTGGTCAACGATCGCATGGGTCCTGCGGTGGCCGATCAGGTGGTGTGCGAGATCGGGCGACGCGTGACAGCTTGCCTTCGCCGCGAGGATACGATTTCGCGGCCCCCCGAAGATCTTTCGACGAGAAACGAGGTGCTATCGAGAATGGGCGGGGACGAATTCGCTATCCTGCTGGAAGGTGTGAGCGATCCGAGCGACGCCATGCGGACTGCGCAACGCATACAATCGGCGATCGCCGAGCCCTTCATGGTTGAAGGACACGAAGTCCGTACCTCCGCCAGCGTGGGAGTTGCGCTTAGCGTGCCCACCCACACCCAGGCCGGGGATCTGCTGCAGGACGCCGACGTGGCCATGCGCCGGGCCAAAGCCCTGGGAGGCGGCCGTTGCGAGGTCTTCGATGAAGCGATGCACAGCAGAGCTTCTAACCGTCTGAAGCTGGAGACTGAACTCCGTGAGGCCATCACCAAACATCAGTTCCGCGTATACTATCAGCCCATTGTGCAACTGGAGACCAGACAGATTGCCGAGTTCGAAGCGTTACTTCGCTGGCAGCATTCCGAAAAAGGACTGATCTCTCCATACGAGTTTATCGATGCCGCCGAGGATACGGGCCTGATGCTCTCTGCGGGACACTGGCTGATTCTGGAAGCCTGCAAGCAGTTGCAATCCTGGAGAAATGAAAATCCTACAATGCAGCCCGTCAAGGTGAGCATGAATCTCTCGGCGAAGCAATTTCTCGACGCTCGCTTTGTCAAAGAGTTGCAACGCGCTATCCGCGAGACGGGAATCGAGCCGTCACGGCTACAGTTGGAGATTACCGAAGCGGTTGCTGCTGCTGATCCTAAGAGGACGATCGCTGTGCTCTCCGAACTCAAGCACCTTGGAATTGGGGTAATTTTGGACGACTTTGGGACGGGAAATTCGTCCTTGAACGGCTTGCGGCAATTTTCGGTACAAGCATTGAAAATTGACCGATCCTTGATCGTGGGAATGCTGACCGACCGCGGGACTAGCGATACCATCGAGTTGATCATCCTGCTGGCGCACAAGTTGAAATTGAAGGTGATTGCGGAAGGCATTGAGACCGCAAGACACTGGGAGCGGTTACGCGAGATGGGTTGTGACCTGGGCCAAGGATATTTCTTTTCACCACCGGTCGAGCCAAAAATGGCCGGGAAACTCTTGCGCGAGTCAAGTTCACTCGCGCAAGCGAAATTCGCCAGAGGGTAATCAGGCGTCTACCTGCGCGCTGCTTTTATCCCTCTCTTCCGCACACCGTGTCTATACTCTTCTTGCCGGAAGACGTGTCCCGCAACACACGTTGCCATCCGGCATTCAATGCTTACTCCCAAGGCAAAGCATATACGTCATACGACCTGGGCGATTGTCGGTCTTGAGACAGGCGCGGTACTGTTTGTCGCCGGTCTGCTCGTGCTCTATTTCAATCCGTTTTGGCATTTTGATGAAGGTGGCTTTCTCGATCGGCGTGTGTATTGGTGGAACGCCGTCGGCGAGATACTGACCGGTGGCGGTTTGTTGGTCGAGGCTTTGGCATTGATAGGGTCTGCGGCCGTGATCGTGTCGCGCTGCTTCAACCAGCGATCGTGGCCCTATGTAGTCGCGGCTCTGCTGGTGTGCTGCGCCCTGATACCGATCAGCGTTGACGGCCTCACTCGCGATCTGGATGTACACTTCGAGTGGAACGCGGCCGACGGTTTCAGCGTCTTCCATCCGCAGGGATTGGACGACGGGAGCCGAATCTGGCGGTGGGCAGGAAAGCCGGTTTGGCAATCGATTGTGGAGATACAGATTCAACCGTTATTGCGCGGCTACTTCAAGGTGAACGATTGGCAGAAGATGGACGGGAATGTCGCCGTCAGGGTGGTCCGGATTCTTCCGATGGCGTGGCCGGTCGCGTTGGGAAGCGGCGGCGAGACCCTCGAAGATCCTGACGAGACTCCGCTGATGAGGGCTGCGGCGCAGGAAGATTTGAAGACGGTGCAGCAGTTGTTATCTGGAACTGGGCGCGCCAATGTGAATGCGCTGGACCAGGGCGGCCAGACAGCTCTGATCCTCGCGTGCCGGAATCCGAAGGGGAACCCGGATGTGATCAAGGCGCTGCTTGCTGCGGGTGCAGATGTGAATTTGCGCAGCCGGAACGGCTACGCTGCGTTGACCTGGGCTCGGGCTCGAAATAACGTCGAAGTCATGCGCTTGTTGCGGCGCGCCGGAGCCAGGCCCTAGGCGACCGTGCACCCTCACCTCCGCTCCAGCCGGGGCGTGTTCGGATTTCGTAACAACGACCAGATTCACCTTGCGTGCGGAAGGCATTTGCCGTACGCTGCTGGCTCACATCGGGCCGAGTCCGGGAATGCAAGTCCCTTGGATAAGTCGCCATGGTCCGCTCAGCCTTTCACGCTTCCGCATTTCTTCTGTTTCTTTGCCCGACTTTCCTCTGCGCCCAGAGCGAACCGCCGCAGCATCCACCAAGGCCAAAGGTGGTCGGCCCTGCCAAGTGGAACCCAGCTCCCCAAGAGGTCTCAGCCGCTTACTGGACCCTCGAACCGGGCTGGAATACCAACCTGGAGATGCGTAACAACCTGCGCTCCCGCGAGCTGACCATCACGCCAGTGCTCCGGGCAGCCACCGGGCAGGAGCTCGCACTCGCGCCGGTTACAGTTGCCGCGCAACACGTCGTCGCTCTCGACCTACGGAAGCTCGCCCAGGCCAATCCTAAAATCCTCAGCTACCTCGGTTCCTTCGGTTTCTTCGGCTCGGCTGTATTTCGCTTCGACGGGCTCTACCCGGATAACCTCTTCGCCGCAACCATCGTTCGCCGCGAAGGCGAGCCGATCGATTTTCATTTTGACGGTCAGGAGAATGGGCCGACTTACAACTCTGGCGGCATCGAAGGAATGTGGTGGCTTCCCGCTGCCAGCTCGACTGACTATTTAATTCTCAGCAACCCGTTGAAGAAAATCGTGAGGGGAACCTTGACACTTACTTCGCCTTTCGCATCTCATCGCCCCGTCGCGCTAAGCCTCGACCCCGGCGAGACGAAGCGCATCAACTTGGGAGAGGTCCTTGGATCGTCCAGCATCGGCGCAGTGGGCGGCCTCAGCCTGTCGCTGCCGGGCAAGGAACTGATTTCCGCCACGCAGATTGTTTTCGACGAAGTCACAGGCCTGGCGGCCATGATGAAAATTTTCGATCGTGAGCCAGATGACCAGCCTAAAAGCCGCGTGCTGCTGGCTCCCATGATGGCCCTCCGCCAGCCGGATCAGGGATTGGGATTTCCCAACGGGACACAACTCCTCCCTCGTATCTTCCTGCGGAACGCCGGTCCAGCCCCCACGCAGATATTAGCTACGGTTGACTGGCGCAACCAAAGCTCCGGAACATTTGCTTTTCCAGCTCTGACGCTGTCGCCCGGTGAGATAAAGACCATCAGCTTGGCGGACTATCAGCAAGCGGGGCAAATACCACCGGACGCGAGCTGGGGCACTCTGAAACTTGCTTACACAGGTCGCCGCGCTGATCTAGTCGCAGTTGCCGTCAGCTACGACAAAGCCAACCGCTACGGCCTGCAGACGCCGTTCTCCGAGGATCTAAGCCGCATGTGGGCTGGCGGCATGTGGCACGTCGATCCCACGCACAACACCTTCATCACCACCGGAAACGGAGGCGCGGAAGCCACCACCGCGGAGGTCACGCTCTTCTACAATGGTGGAACGAGCAAGTACAGGATGGAAAAAATGCTATCGCCCGGTCAGCAATTGTGGCTTGATGTCGGGCGTCTTGTGCACGATCAGATTCCAGATTCCGATGGCCACACCTTGCCGCCGGACACGATGACCGGTTCATATGAGCTGCGCGACCTTGATCACGCTTATGTTGGGCAGCTCTACGAGGGCAAGCTGGTCATCGACAAGACGTATGGACATGCCGCATACGGCTGCGGGTCGTGCTGCGGCTACGCTGCAGTTGTACTAGATCCCGACCCGTTCCTCGACGCTGTGGGGTTAGATTACCAAGACTCTATCTATGCCAACGACACCTGTGCCGGAGATCGAGAGGACGTCACCGGTGATGGCTACTCTTGGGCAAGCAGCGATACGGCCGTTGCTACGCTGTCCAGTCGCACATTGCACACCGTAGCGCCGGGCAGCGCTACGGGCAGCACTCTGGTCAAGCTGCAGTTCGCGCATCCGCCGCAGTGCCCGATAACGGTGTTCGGCCCGCAGCAGCCGGTCTCGGTAACCAACAACACTCCCATACTTACTGGCATCGATCCCAGCGATTGGGCTTCCGGCGCCACAACTCCCAGCGTTACTTTCACGGGGCAGTATTTTGGGACGAATGCACCTACACTCAGCTTCTCGCCCAGTTCCGGAATCAGCTATTCCCTCGTTAGCTACAACGACACCCAAATTGTCGCGAATATTGCGGTCAGGTCAGGAACCCCGACCGAGGCAGTCGACGTGAGCGTCACCAACAACGGATATGGGGGCGTGGGATTTCAGTCCGGCGGAGGCAGTGTATCTCCGACCAGTGCTCCGGTCTACGCTACCGTTCGAGCACCGCTCAACTCGCCCGAAATAACCGTGATCGCTTGGGTGAACCCAGCGGCCCCTGACCTTGTCACTCTGCCAACCGGCGAGAATTCCACGCTGCAAGGCAATCTGCAAAACGGCACCACCTCTCAGCAGGTTTCCTGCGCTGCGCAGGTCTTCGCGTGGACCGTTGGCTCCCGCTTGAACCTAAGCAGCTCGGCAGACGAGAGTTACGCCAACGCTTGGCTTGTCAAGAACTCGGCAAACACAGCTCCGCCTTCCACGATTACGCCCTCGGTTGAGTTAGCCGGTGGAAACTATCGGCTCATCAACGACTTCGGCAATGGAAAGAGTTTCGTGAACGTCGGGAGCACGCCTGACCCATGCAAGACGGGCCTTCTGGGTTGGGCCGGCGCTGGGCAACCCAGCCAGTATGAGGGCTACTCCTCAACTTCCCCAGCCGGGGAAGTGTATCAGATCGCTGAAGGGCGAATCGGCACCGTTGGCCAATTGGGAAGCGAGACCATCAACGGCGGACGAACCGTCCCATGGATATGGAGTGCCATCGAATTTAATTCGGCCAACGGAACTCCTAACTACGACCCTCCCCTCGGGATGTTCCCCACGTATTACTTATACGTAAACGGCACCCTCACCTACACTTTTGCGCAAAGCACTGTGGCGGCGTTCGTTGCTAAGGACGAGACGTACCAGCTGACGCCTTCCCAAATCCCGTGATGGGGTAGGCGAACTGAGAGCGCTATAGGAGGACAAATGCGAATTAATAGGAACGTTAACTTGTTAGTGCTGTCGGCATTACTGACCGCCGTGGCCTACGGTCAACAAAATCAGCCCAATAGTCCGGCGTATGCCGCAGATAAGGCCAATGTGGCCGATGCAATTGCAAAAGTGAAATCGGGAAAGTTCGCGCTCGTTCATGTGGACCTGATTGCTAAGGCTGGAGCGGTGGAGGCGGTTCCCATCCTGAAGGAGCAATTTGTGCGTAGCCTGGACCCGCTCGTCAAGACCAAAATTGCGAGCGCTCTAGTCAGGCTGGGCGACAGGGATGATATCTATTGGGACTTCCTCGTGAAGCAGGTAACGCCGGCAGTGGAGAGCGATGCCCCCGACTTTATGAACTTCGACCCGCAAGCAAAGACTGGAACCGGTCCCTCACCGGAGTTTATCGCGTGGGCCAAGGCCCATAACGTGCCTCCGAACGGCCCCGACGGGAAAGCGGCGGAAAATGCGATGTATTGGTTCCCTGGAAGGGTGATGCTGCTAGGGTTGACCGGTGATCGGAGGGCGATCCCGCTGCTCCGGCAAGCCCTACTATCCCCTAACCACATGGTTGAGAGTGCGGCCGCTAATGGCCTGGCTGAGATCCAGGACAAAGACTCGATCGCGTTAATCATCGAGGCATGTAAAAGGGCTCCAGCGGCCGCGGCGGCGCTAATTGCAGAGTCCTTGATCTATTTCGATGATGCCGAAGCACAAAGCGCGGTCGATACTTACATTCCAAAGGAACGTGCCAAAATACTTCGTGAAGCCAGGGCACAAGGAAAGAGGACCCCTTATACCTATTGAGTAGGAGGCTGGGCCAGGCTTGCGCCGCGACGACAGCGGCTGCCCCACCCCTCGCTCTTTTCAGTCGCCATTTTCTGAGGATCTAAGCCGCATGGGATACAAGACATGGTTCTACGGCGGACCCTCAGATACCCTTAATCGTCCTCCGATTCGACTCGATTCAGGCAAGGAGATGAGGCTCGACATCCAACTTCAGCCCGAGGAGAGGCTTGAGAAACAGCCATGAGGGCGCTGTCCTTCTTGCATCACCGCGACTGGGGTTGGCCCCGCCTTTCCGTCGCTCTGTCGGATTCTCCTCACCCATCGATCTTCGCCTCGCGCAGTTGTTTCACCGCGGTCTCGGAACTCACCGGCGAATAGTAAACCTCCTTGAAGGTGTAGGAGCGGGCCTTGGTGGCGAGGACGGGCGGGCTGCAGACGCCATTTTCCGAAGGCCTCCGCCGCATGTGGGCCGGCGGCATGTGGCACGTCGATCCCACGCACAACACATTCATCACCACCGGAAACGGAGGCACGGAAGCCACGACCGCGGAGGTCACGCTCTTCTACAATGGTGGAACGAGCAAGTACAGGATGGAAAAAATGCTATCGCCCGGTCAGCAATTGTGGCTTGATGCGGACATCTGGTGCACGATCAGATTCCAGATTCCGATGGCCACACCTTGCCGCCGGACACGATGACCGGTTCGTATGAACTGCGCGACCTTGATCACGCCTATGTTGGGCTGCTCTACGAGGGCAAGCTGGTCATCGATAAGACGTACGGACATGCTGCATACGGCTGCGGGTCGTGCTGCGGCTACGCTGGCCCCTTCGTACTAGATCCCGACCCGTTCGCCGGCCCGCCGGGGATAGATTACCAAGACTCCATCTACGCCACCGACACCTGCGCGGGGGATCGAGAGGACGTCACGGGTTCGGGCATCGATTGGGCAAGCAGCGATACGGCCGTTGCCACTCTACCCAATAGCACGCTGCACACCGTAGCGGTGGGATCAGCTACAGGCAGCGCTCTCGCGAGGGTGCAATGGGCGCATCCGCCGAGCTGTCCCACCGAGGACTTCGGCACGAGCCAGGGGATCGGGGTGACGCCGCCGCCGCACATTACCAGCATCTCGCCGGGATCGGGACAGTCAGGGTCGATCATGCCGGTCAGTATCAACGGAAGTAATTTCGGATCCAGCGCCCCGGCCCTCAGCATTAGCGGCATAGCTGGCACGGTCAACAGCGTCAATACAGGTGGCACGCAGATAAGCGCCAGCTTTAACCTGACCGGCCTAGCACCCGGGACCTACTCCATTGTGGTCAGCCTCTCCAGCGGTGACGGCGGCGCGGCGAGGAGCAACTCTTCCCCCTTCACGGTCAATCCGATACACGTGACGACGGCGGAGTTAACAGTGATTGGGTGGATCAATGCTGGCGCTATCGGTCTTCCCAGCGGTGAAAATGCAAAATTGCAAGCTGCGCTGAACACGAGTGTGGCGACATGTGATCCGCTCCTTGCCGCATGGGCAGCGAATAAACCTACGCTAATAGGCAGTCAGGCTGACGTCAACTACGCCAACGCGTGGCTTTTGCAGCACTCGGGAAATGCCGCCCCTCCAGCCACGATTACTCCAACGACCCAGCTCAACGGCGGCGACTTCCGAGTCTTTAACGACTATCAGGTTTCGCTGTTCGAATTTGGCGGCGTGATTTCCAGTGCGAGTTCCACGAAAGCCACCGTCGAAGTAGGAGCAACCCCGGACCCGTGCGGCTCGGGTGTCCGCACTGCGGGGCAGGAGCATCCCAACAACGGAGCTCAGGGACTGACTCCTTCCGCGACCGGAATATACGAACTCGTTGAGGGCCGTATCGGCTCGATCGGTCAAGCAATCAGCTTCACCCTTAATGGCAGAACTGTCCCCTGGATATGGAACGTTATCGAATTTAACGCTCTGGGAAGCCCGACCACTACCAATGACTCGATTTTCCCAACTTTTTCCGTTTATCAGAACGGATCACTGGTCGCCACTTACCCGCAGAGTTCGATAACGTCGTTCATCGCATTGGATGGCACTTATCAGTTGTTGCCATCTCAAATTCGGTGAACGACGTGCACAGAGGATTATCGTGGAGGAAAGAATGGCAAGGAATAAGGCTGTCGGAATCCGCGGAGCGCTTCGGCAGGGCTTCTGCTTGAGTGCATTGTGCGTCCTAGCCGCCGGAACTGCGCTCGGCCAGGGCCAACAGAGCGAGGCTTACAGGCAGGCAGAAAAGCGATACCAGAACGTCGGCAGCGTTGCTGAGGCAATTCAGAAAGTGAAGGAAGGCAATTTTTTCGGGGTTCACGTCGAGGAGATTGCCGAGGCTGGCGCGGTGGAAGCCATTCCTGCTCTGAAAGAGCAGTTTGCGCGTAGCATCGACACCAGTCATAAGGACGACCTTGACCCTGGTAACAAAGAAGAAATCGCAAGTGCATTGGTCAGGCTTGGGGACAAAGACGAAGTCTATTGGGACTTCCTGGTTAAACAGGCAACCGAGGCAATCGACAGTGATGCCCCTTTCCCTCGAGACTTCGATTCTCAGGGAAAGATGCTAGTGGATCATTTTCCACCGGCGTTCCTGCAATGGGCGAAGGTCCGTGGTCTTTCTCCTGACGCCGCCGCCGAGGCGGCAATGTATAGACTTCCGGGCAAACTGCTCATGCTGGCCGAAACCGGAGACCCGAGGGGTGCCCCGTTGCTTCGCCGGGCGCTGACGTCGTCCAATTTCGTGATTCAGGCTATGGCTGCGAAGGGCCTTGCCAAGTTGCAGGATAAGGATTCCATTCCATTGATCATTGCCGCATGCCAGGCGTCCCTAGGGGGTGCGGCCGCCATCGCCGAAGCCCTTGTTTACTTCGACGACCCGCAGGCACAAGCTGCGGCGGAAAAGTATCTACCCAAGGAAATGTTCAAGGCGCTTCGAGACACACGGCATGCACCAGCGCACGATCCATTTGCCCAATAGAACCAGAAAAGGGCGGCTTCACACTGGACATCATCCGGGTTGGGAATGTGACCCACAACGCGCAGATCCAATGCCCTTGACTATTCGGCCGCGCGGCCAATTGGAGGAGCGTCTCGGATTCTCCTCACCCATCGATCTTCGCCTCGCGCAGTTGTTTCACCGCGGTCTCGGAACTCACCGGCGAATAGTAAACCTCCTTAAAGGTGTAGGAGCGAGCCTTGGTGGCGAGGACCGGCATGATCTCAATGTGCCAATGGTAATCCTCATCGATGGTCTTCCAATAACCGAGCGTCTTCGAAGGATGCAAGCTGTTCGGTGAGGTGTGCAGCACCAGATGGAAACCTTCAGTGACCCCGCGAATGCGCTGTAAAGTGCGGCGCAGGAGTGCGGCTAGATTTACGCGCAGGCCCGGCTTCGATAATCCCGTGCGCTCGAAGGACGCTTCGTGATTGCGGGGCAGAATCCACGTTTCGTACGGAACGCGCGGAGCGTAAGGGCCGATTGCAACATAGTCACCACGGGCTTCGATCACGCGCGAGGCCTGACGCTCTTCCTGGTTAAGGATGTCGCAGAAGACGCAGCGCTCCTTGCTGACAAAATATTCCCGACCCGCACGGAGTTCGTACAGCACTCGCCGCGGCACAAACAGAGTTGCCGTGATCTGCGAGGTCGGATGGCTGAATTCCTGTCCAGCGCCGGCGCCGAAATCCTTGAAGAGGCTGACATACTTGATGCGCGGGTCGCGCTTGAGGTCCATAATGCGCTCGGCGGCCAGGCGCAGGAACTGTCCGATCTCATCGTCGCTGGCCTGCCACAGATGGCGGTCGTGCCTGGGATTCTCGACCAACACTTCATGGGCGCCGACTGAATCCATGCGATCGTAAATTCCCTCACCGCGGCGGCCGGGTTCGCCTTCAATGTGATAGAGAGGCTTGGGATGAACCACGGAACGCGCCGACCAACCTACCGAACTCGGCACCGCGGAGATCACCTGCGTGGCGTTGGGCGAGTCGGGACAAAAACGGCAAGCTGTTTCAGCAGGGCCGACAGCGGATGGTTCGTCTCCCGTCATCACCCAGGAACGCGTAATTGGATCTTTGCGGAGTTCCATGCGTTAGGAGAACACTGACACAGAGTTGCGTCAACTGTGATTTCAGCATTGCGGGGTGAGAATGGTCACAAGAGTCGCGGGTTCAGCTTTGTTATAATCCGCGCCAAGCCTCCATCCGAATGAAGCAATGACCGAGCCCTCCACTCCGTTGATGCGGCAATATGCCGCGGTGAAGAAAGAACATCCCACTGCTCTTCTCTTTTTTCGGTTGGGAGATTTCTACGAGTTGTTCTTCGACGATGCGATTGTGGCGTCGAAAGAGCTGCAAATTACGCTGACCTCGCGCAATAAAGAAAAGGGCATTGCGGTTCCCATGTGCGGCGTGCCCCACCATGCGGCCGAGGGCTACATTGGCAAACTCATTCGCAAGGGTTTCAAGGTAGCCATCTGCGAGCAGATGGAAGATCCGCGGCAGCAGATGGCTAAGAAATTGGTGCGGCGAGAAGTGACGCGAGTGGTGACTCCGGGCACGGCGGCGGATTCGTTGTTAGGTTCCGAGGAGAACAATTTTCTGGCTGCGCTCGCACAGTTGGGTGACCGAGTGGGATTTGCCGCGCTGGACCTTTCCACCGGAGAGTTCCGGGCGACGGAATTTGCCGGGGAGGGCGCCCTGCGGCGCGTGCAGGATGAATTGGAGCAACTGCGACCGAAGGAATTGTTGTATGGCTCCGCGGCGCCCCTCTTTGATACAAAGGCGCTTGATGCAAAGACGTTTGATGTAAAGACGTCTGGTGAAAAAGCGTTCGGCGCAAGCGCGAGCCGAGGTCACACTTCGCAAGCTCGAGTGGCTGGGAGCGCGTGTACCGACACGCCGCTCGACGACTGGATCTTCGCGCCCGACCATGCGATTCCGCTGCTTGAGAATCACTTCGGAGTGTTATCGCTTGAGGGATTTGGACTGGCGGGGCGCACTGCCGCGGCTGCCGCGGCCGGCGCGATTCTCTACTATGTCCGCTCGACGCAACGCGGATCGCTCGATCACGTGGACCGCATCGGATGGTACGAACGGCAGAACTGTCTTGTGCTCGATGCGGTGACGGTTCGCAATCTCGAATTAATTGAGCCTTTGTTTGCCGGGACAGATAGCGGCGTAACCCTGTTTCGATCGATCGATGCCGCGGTCACTCCCATGGGCAAGCGCTTGCTGCGGGCGTGGCTGCTGCGGCCGTCGCTCGATCTTTCGGAGATCAATTTGCGCCTTGACGGGGTGGAAGCAGGAGTGAAGGAAACCATTGCGCGGGAGGAATTACGGCGCGCACTTGATGGTGTGCTCGATCTGGAGCGATTGCTGAGCCGCGTGACGCTGGAGACGGCAAATCCACGCGATGTGCTGGCCCTGGCATCGTCGCTCGCGAAGATTCCTGCAATCAAGACCGCGGTGGGACGGTTAGCTGCGGAGCGGCTGAAAACGCTGCATCGATCTCTCGACGAACTTGCTGACCTGCGCGAGCGCATCGAGAAAACAATTGTCGCGGAGCCACCGCTCAGCTTTGCCGAAGGCGGTGTAATTGCGGCGGCTATCGACCGTGATCTCGATGAGTTGCGCGAGCTTTCCCGCAACAGCAAGCGTGTGCTAGCTGAAGTCGAGCAGCGGGAGCGGGGGCGCACGGGTATCTCTTCCCTCAAGGTGAAGTTTAATTCCATCTTCGGATATTACATCGAAGTGTCGAAACCAAACCTGCACCTGGTTCCGCAGGATTACGAACGCAAACAAACGCTGGTAGGAGCGGAGCGCTTCACGACGCCCGAGTTGAAAGAATACGAGGCCAAGATTCTTGATGCGCAGGAAAAGATAGTCGAGATCGAGCGCCGGTTGTTCACTGAGCTGCGTACCGCGATTGCAGGCGAAGCGAAACGAATCCGACAGACGGCGCTCGCGCTGGCAGAAGTGGATGTGCTGGCTTCCCTTGCACATGTAGCAGCACTGCGAAATTACTGCAGACCGCAATTTGTTGCCTCGCAGAGTGGTAGCGACTCCGGCGAGCTGGAAATCGTTGGGGGACGGCATCCAGTGATCGAGCAGCAGGAGATGGCTGGCGGCAGCGAACGCTTCGTACCCAACGATTTGTATCTGAATGCGACCACGCACACGATTTTGTTGCTGACCGGGCCCAACATGGGCGGCAAGTCTACTTACTTGAGACAGACGGCGTTGATCGTGATCCTGGCACAGATGGGCTCGTTCGTTCCGGCACGCTCAGCGCGCTTGAGCATGGTGGACCGTGTGTTTACGCGCATTGGCGCGAGCGACAACCTGGCGCGGGGACGCTCCACCTTCATGGTCGAGATGACGGAGACGGCGGCGATCCTACACACCGCGACGGCGCGGTCCCTCATTTTGCTGGATGAAGTGGGACGCGGAACTTCGACGTATGACGGACTCGCGATTGCATGGGCCGCAATCGAATATCTGCACGCGCGCGTGCGCGCGAAAACGTTGTTTGCCACGCATTATTTCGAGCTTACGGAATTGGCGGAGCAACTTTCTGGGGTGAAGAACTATCACGTCTCGGTGAAGGAAACCGGTGGCGGAATCGCCTTCTTGCGTAAAGTTGAGCCCGGCGCGGCCGACCGCAGCTACGGCATCGAAGTCGCCAAGCTGGCAGGACTGCCTAACGAAGTGATCGCACGGGCGCGCGAAGTGCTGACCGAGCACGAGTCAGCTGAGCGAGAACTGACAAGCAATCTTTCGCCAGGGGCTTCGCCCCCGCCAACGCAGTTGACCATATTCACTCCGCTGTCGCAGCCAGTGCTTGAGAAGCTACGGGAAGTTGACTTAAACCGGATCACTCCGCTGGAAGCGCTGAATTTGCTGGCAGAGTTGAAGAACGAAATCTAAGCTCCCGACCACGAGACACGGAGAAATCATAAACACGCAAGAACTCACTATCAGATCGAAAATGCCCTCCGGAACCAAGAAATCGCTGGTTACAGACGACCCAGGTCAACTTCTGATCGTCGGCTTCGACGGCACAAAGATGACGGCGCGTCTCAGTTCCCTGCTCACGCGGCTTCAGCCGGGGGGAGTAATTCTTTTTGCACGGAACATCAAGAGCGTCGACCAGACCTGGCGGCTGCTGCATGATTGCCAAAAGTGCGTTGCGACTCCGATGTTTGGCTGCATCGATCTCGAAGGCGGCACGGTGGACCGCTTTCGCGAGGTGCTTGGTCCTGCGCCTTCGGCTGCGGACGTATTCGCGACGGGCAATCGCAAACTTTTCCGCAAGCACGGGCAGGTCATCGGAGAGAATTGCCGCGCGCTGGGATTCAACGTTGACTTTGCCCCGGTACTCGATCTTGCGTTCGAGGCTTCGTGCAACGTGATGGGTTCGCGAGCCGTTTCGGCGACGCCGCGCGAAACGGTTGCGTATGCGCGCGAGTTTCTCGCCGGACTGCGCGCGGCTGGAGTGCTGGGATGCGGTAAGCACTTTCCCGGTCTGGGCGAGGGCAAGCTCGACAGCCACCTCGAGCTGCCTGTAATAGAGAAGCGGCTTAAAAAGCTTTGGGGTGAGGATCTGCTTCCTTACCGCGTGCTGCGAGCGCAGATGCCGATGGTGATGATCTCGCACGCGGCATATCCCATGGTCACGCACGACCGGACTCCAGCGTCGCTCTCGAAAATTTGGATTACAGATATTCTGCGTAAACGCATTGGCTATCGATATCTAATCGTCTCCGACGATCTGGAGATGGGCGGTGTTTTGTCGGCCGCTCCGGTGGGACAGGCTGCGGTTGAGTTTGTCCGGGCGGGCGGAGATTTGTGCCTGATCTGCCATCGCGAAGAGTACATCGTCGAAGCTTATGAGGGATTGGTGACCGCCGCGGAGCGCGACCCGAAGTTCGCGAAGCGTGTGGCCGAAGCAGCGAGGCGCGTGCAGGCGTTCAAGAAGAAGTCAGCGAAGATGATGCGCAGAACGAAGCAGCCGTCCGCCACTGCAGTGGAAAGGCTTTCGCGGAGGCTGTGGGAATTTGGCGAACAAATCTGGCTGGACACTCTGGCTGAGGCGGAAAAGAAGAGAGATCTTCCGGAAAAAACGCTGCGGCTGCGCACATGACGAAGACGATGAAAGACAAGATCGTGGCCGGAGTGATGAGCGGGACATCTTGCGATGGGATTAATGTTGCCCTGGTGCGGATCAGGGAGCGTCAGGGCTCACGCAGGGCTTGCGAAGCGGCATCGTCACTGCGCGGATCGGAGTGTGCGATCGAGCTTCTTGGGCACTCCGAATATGGTTATCCAAAGAAGATTCGGTCAGCCGTGCTGGCTGCGATGAATGCTCAACGAGCCAATGTAGCTGATCTGGCGCGGTTAAATTTCTTGCTGGGCGATCTCTATTCCAATGCGGTGCTTGCTGCCGAGCAACAGTTCCAAGTGAAAGTGCATCTGGTCGGCTGCCACGGACAGACGCTCTATCATCAAGGCGAGCCGCAACTCTTCCTGGGCCGCAGAATAGCAGCGACGTGGCAGACTGGCGAGGCGGCAATCATCGCTGCCAGGGTAAAGGCGCCAGTAGTTTCGGATTTTCGTCCGGCGGATATGGCGGCCGGGGGGAAGGGCGCGCCGCTGGTTCCCTTCCTCGACTACATGCTGTTTCGCGATACGCGAGTGGGGAGAATCGTGCAGAATATCGGCGGAATCGCGAATCTGACCGCGATCCCAGCCGACGTAGCCGCGAGCGATGTGGTGGCCTTCGACACCGGGCCCGGTAATATGGTGATCGATGCAGTTACCGAGAAGATGTTCGGCAAGCCATTTGATCGGAACGGAAGGATCGCCGCATCGGGGAAAGTCTTGGATAGAGTCTTGAACAAAATGTTGCGGCACGACTTTTTCCGACAGGAGCCTCCGAAGACTGCGGGGCGAGAGGAATTTGGGCGGGAGTTTGTGAACAGGTTCCTGCGAAGCTGCGGGCGCTGCAGGAAGCAAGATGTTGTGGCGACTGCCACTGCCCTAACCGCGAGGTCGATTGCCGACGCGGTCAGACGCCTGGCAGTGGAGGATTCGGGCTTTGAAGCAAAGCAGCGATTTCACGAGATGATTCTTTCTGGCGGCGGAACCAAGAACTCTACGCTGGTCGCCATGTTGAAGGATGAACTGGCGCCACTCGGAGTGCGCCTGCGATTCTGCGATGAATTTGGCGTGCCATCGGCTGCGAAAGAAGCTCTGGCCTTTGCGGTTCTGGCGCATGAAACCTGGAACAGAAGGCCCTCCAATGTTCCTTCGGCCACGGGCGCGAAACGACAGGCGGTGCTTGGGAAAATTTCCTATCCATAACACTAGTTTAGGATGGTGAACGATGGCGATTTACATTTCGATGCTTCGCGGAATTAATGTTGGCGGGAATAAGAAAATCAAGATGGAGCAACTTCGGAAATCGTTCGAAGCGCTGGGGTTCGAGCAGGTTAAAACGTATATTCAGAGCGGAAACGTAATATTCAAAACCGGCAGGGTTTCTCCAATCACGTTGTCGAGGAAAGTTGAAGCGAGAATTCTCGCGGATTTCGGTTTCTCGGTTTCCGTTATTTCCAGAACTGTGGATGAAATGACCAAGGCGATTGAAAGGAATCCGTTTTTGAAAGCGCCCGGCATCGATCCGCAAAAGCTTCATGTTGCTTTCCTCTCCGACGCGCCCGCGCCGGACGCTCTGAAGAAGTTGGAGACGCTGACGACGCCCCCCGACAAGTCGCGCTGTTGCGGCAAAGAAGTTTATCTCTATCTTCCGAATGGAGTCTCCAAGAGCTTTTGGATGAAAACTCCTCTCGACCGCGTGTTGTCAGTCGTTACTACGACCCGCAATTGGAGAACTGTTAACACACTCCACCAGATGTGCCAGGACTGCCAGTGATCGCACGCGGTTCAGTTCTTACGGCTTTCGTCATTTCTGTTTTCGTTTGTTTGCTCCTTTCTTGCTCTCGCAAACCGGATGCCAGCACGCTTGTGATGGTGATTCAATCGAGCCCCACGAATCTGGACCCACGCGTGGGCCTCGATGGGTCGTCGGAACGCATCGACAATTTGATTTTCGATGACCTGCTCTCGCGTGGCAACAATCTGGATGTCGCACCGGGACTCGCTGAGCGTTGGGAAATTCCCGATCCGCTCACTTATGTCTTTCACCTGCATCACGGCGTGAGGTTTCATGACGGCCGCTTGCTCACCTCACGCGATGTGAAATGGACGTTCGATTCTCTTCTGCAGGGCAAGGTGCGCAGCACGAAAGCAGCGGTTTACCGCTTTGTCGATCATATCGATGCTCCGGTTGATTTCACCGTGATCTTTCACATGAAAGAACCGACAGCGACCCTATTGTGGAATCTCTCCGACGGGGCGATTGGGATCGTGCCTTACGGCAGCGGAAGCGAAATGTCGGCGCACCCGATCGGTTCGGGACCATTCAAGTTCGTCAGTGCCGAGTCCGACAGAGAAGTTATCCTCGAGTGCAACGACAATTACTGGGGCGAGAAGCCGAAGCTGACTCGCCTGCGTTTTGCCATCGTACCCGATGCGACCACGCGGGCGCTCGAGCTGCGGAAAGGCAGCGCCGACGCCGAGATCAATGAGCTCACGCCCGATATGGTATTGACCCTGGAGCACGAGCCATCTCTTGCCGTGGAACGCGCTCCCGGAACTGTGCTGGCTTACCTGGCATTCAACATCCGCGATCCGATTTTGAAAGATGTTCGAGTGCGGCAAGCTATCGCCTACGCACTCGACCGCCGGCCGATGATTGAGCACTTGTGGCGAGGCGAGGCGCAGCCGGCTCGCAGTATTCTTCCACCGCAAAGTTGGGCATTTGACGGACAGGTGCCAGCCTACGACCACGATCCCGGCAAAGCGCGGGAGTTGCTCGATGCTGCGGGCTATCGCGAGGTGAATGGAGTGCGTTTTCACATCACGATGAAGACCTCGACGGACGAGAACACGCGGCTGATGGTCGCTGTGGTGCAGCAACAGTTGCGCGAGGTGGGAATCGCGCTGGATATTCGCAGCTTCGAGTTCGCCACGTTTTTTGCCGACGTGACCCATGGGGCATTTCAGCTTTACGGACTGCGCTGGATTGGGGGCAACGAAGATCCCGACATTTTCGAGTATGCATTTCACACGGCAAAGTTTCCGCCGAACGGTGCCAATCGCGGCTATTATTCGAATCCGCGACTCGATGCACTAGTTGATCAGGCACGCCGCGAGGTCGATCCAAAGCTGCGCAAACCGATCTATGCCGAGGTGCAGCGCATTCTGGCCGCGGAGCTACCTTACATCGATTTGTGGTATTTAGATAACGTTCTGGTGCATAACAAGCGCGTGCGCAACCTGCAGTTGAATCCCGCAGGAAACTACGACTTTCTGCGGACCGCCGAGTTGGCGCCTTCAGCGCCATGAAGATTGACGAATGGATGCCGAAGTATTGGACCTTCTCACTGGCACCCGCCGATGGCGTTGGTCCTCTCTGGTGTGATTCGCAAGGCCATGCTGCGCGAGGTCAAGCGAATCGCCGAGGGGTTCCCTGCCTGAAGTCGCGTGTTACCATCGAATTACGCTCTCTTCTCTTCTCATGCGAATTCTTTTCATCGGCGACATTTTTGGACGCCCTGGGCGCGCGATCGTTAAGGATCGGTTGCCAGGGATTGTCCGCGATCAGGCTATCGACCTTGTGATCGCCAACGGCGAAAATTCGGCTGCAGGATTCGGCATCACGCCCGCGCTGGCGGAGGAATTGTTCGAGCTGAATATCGACGTCATCACCACCGGAAACCACGTCTGGGACAAGCGGGAAATCCTCGATTATTTTCAGATGGTCGAAGGTAATGGCCATGGTCCTGCACGGCGTGTCCTGCGTCCGGCGAATTATCCTGCGGAATTGCCCGGTTGGGGCTTGTATCAGGGATATAAAGGAAAAATTCCTTATGCTGTGATCAACTTGCAGGGGCGGGTGTTCATGGCATCGAACGACGATCCGTTTCGGACCGCCGATCACCTTTTGCAAAAGATCGAAGCTAAGATGATTTTTGTCGATTTCCACGCGGAGGCCACTTCGGAAAAGATTTCTCTCGGCTGGTATCTCGATGGACGCGTGACCGCGGTGGTGGGCACGCATACGCACGTACCCACAGCGGATGAGCGCATTCTGCCCAAGGGAACAGCGTACGTTACCGATGTCGGCATGACCGGCCCTTACGACGGGGTGATCGGCGTTAAGAAGGAATTGGTGGTCAACAAGTTTCTGAATGGTATGCCGGTGCGCTTTGAGCCGGCCACGGGCGATGTCCGGCTCTGCGCAGTGGTGATTGACTGCGACGAGAAGACTGGCAAGGCCCGCGATATCGAGCGCCTAATGCTGAGTTAAGCCGGTATCCTGCAAGAAAGTTGTCCCGTTACGTTCTCAAGGTGCTGTCCCTCTCAGCTCCTAACCGTTAAACCCAAAGGTACGTGGCCCTAATAGCTATCTGCGGATGGCGAGCAACAAGGTAGAATCGAGCGAATGCGATTTGCGTTGTCCATTCTTGCAGCTTGTTTTCTCGCGATATCTGCTGTTCCGTCATTCGGCGACGATTCGACAGCGAACGCTCCGATAATTTCTTGCGGCAACGGCGTGCCCGGCGGAGTTAATTGCATAGCTTCCAGGAACGATCTCAAGCGAGCGCACAGTGCCTACACTCGCGGCCGGAAATTACAGGAACACCGGAATCTGGAAGAGGCCCTTGCGCAGTTTGACGAGGCCACGCGGCTGGCTCCGCAGAATATGTTGTTTCTCTCGGCACGGGAGGTCACGAAGTCACAGTTGGTGTTTCAGCACACGGAGCACGGCGACGCGTTTCTGGAAAACGCCCAGCGAGAGCAGGCGTCGGCCGAGTTCCGGGCTGCACTGAACCTCGATCCAGACAACCCTTATACTCAGGAGCGGCTCTCGGAAGCGTTGCGCGACCCAGCGGCTCCCCATGTCAGCGGATTGTTGGCGACGCTAGCCGACTCTGAGGAAATCCATCTACAGCCAAAATCTGAGCGGGCGACCTTCCACTACCGTGGCGACGTTCGCGGATTGTTCACTGAGCTAGCCTCGGCCTACGGGGTTAAGGCGCAATTTGACGATTCCGTTGCGGCCAAGACGGTGCGATTCTACGTGGATGATGTCGACTTCTTCACCGCTCTGGACCTGGCCTGCAAAGTCAGCAAGAGCATGTGGACGGCGCTCGACTCTCACCAGGTGCTGATCGCGGCGAATACTGCAGAGAATCATCGGCAATTCGACCGGCTTTCGCTGGCGACTTTTGCCGTCCCCGGAGCCACCACTCCGCAACAAGTCACCGAGATGGTCACATCGCTGAAGACCATCTGCGAATTCCAGAAGATCAGCACAGGGCAAGGGGGGACGCTCGAAGTACGCGCGCCACAGTTGATGCTGCGGGCCTGCACGCAACTGCTAAATCAGCTGACCATCGAACGTCCGCAGGTGGCGCTCGATATCGAGATCTACCAGATCAGCCACAACTTCATGCGCGAGATCGGGATGCACATCCCGGATACGTTCAACCTGTTTAACATCCCGGTGGCAGCCCTGGCGGCGCTCGGCGGACAAAGTATCCAGTCGCTGGTCAATCAACTCATTTCTTCCGGAGGCATCAATCAGGCCGGCAGTTCGTCGCTGTCAGGGCTTCTGGCGCAATTGCAGGGCCAACAGAACGGCATCTTCAGCCAGCCGCTGGCGACTTTCGGCGGAGGCCTCACTTTCTCCGGGCTAAGCCTCGATCACCTTACTGCGGCGCTTTCCCTGAATGAGTCGTGGGCGCGCAGCTTGAGCCGAGCAACCCTGCGGTCGTCGCAAGGGAATGAAGCAACTTTCCATGTGGGCCAGCGTTACCCCATCCTGAATGCTTCCTTCGCGCCGATCTTTAACTCTCCCCAAATTGCCGGAGTGTTGGGAAATCAGAGTTTCGTCCCGCCATTTCCATCGGTTAGTTATGAGGATCTGGGACTCAGTATCAAGGCGAAGCCGGTGATCCACGGAAACGGTGAGGTGAGCATGAGTCTCGAATTGCAGGTGCGCTCCCTGACCGGGCAGAGCGCAAACGGCGTGCCGGTGATTTCCAACCAGGAATACAAAGGCAGCATTCGGCTGAGGGATGGCGAACCGGCGGTGGTGGCGGGAGAAATTACCACCAACGATCAGCGCACGATGGCGGGGTTGCCGATCATAGCCTCAATCCCTGGCTTTAGTCAGGCGCTCACCGACAACACTCGAATGAAAGAGGACGATGAATTGCTCATTATGATTACGCCGCACGTCCTCGATTTTCAGCATGCGGCTACGGATGAAATTTGGCTGAGCGGGAAGTAGGGCTTTCAGAGCGATCGCTACTTCCCCTCCTTCGCGGCGAAATCCACCAGACCTTTCAGGCTGGCGGCAGGAACCTGACTGACATTTCCAATGCTGCGACCGTTGATGAAAAGAGTCGGAGTGCCAGTTACATTCACGGCCTTGCCCAGAGCCAGGGAAGCGTCCACATGCGCTTTGGTTACAGGAGTGGTGGCGCAAGCGGCGATGTCCGCGCCTTTCATGCCCGCGGCCTCGGCTAGCGCGGTTAGTTTTTCGTCGGCGTTTTCGGCTGTGACGTCGGCCTGGGTTTCATAGGTCTTGGCAATGAACTTCCAGAACGCATCGTTCGAGGCTTGCGCAACGCAGTCGGCGTAGGCGGCGCCCTTCGCCGCCCAGTTGTGCATTTCAAGAGGAAAATTCTGAAAGACAAACCGTGCGTTGGGTTCGGATGCAATGAGCGCTTCGATGGCGGGTTGCGCAGCTTTGCAGGCGGGACACTGCAGATCGCCGAACTCCACGACCGTAACCGGAGAATCCTTCGGTCCGCGCGAGGGCCCGGTGATGCCCTTGTCCAGAATTCTTTTCGCGGGGTCGAAGGGCTTAGCGCCAAACGGAATGATTTCTCCGACCACGGCATGTTCGCCATCTGCGGCAACGTAGAACCGGCTGAGTTGCTGGCCCTGCTGGCTGGCCAGAATCACATTGACCTCCGCCAAGCCCGGCACAGATGCCGGCCTGATGCTGGAAATCTTCCAACTCACGTCGGGCTCGTAGCCGAAAGTCGCGTGCATAAAAGCGTCGACGGTGGCTTCGGAGGGAAGATTGACGGCGGGCACGGGGCCTGATTTGTCCGCTGGCTTCGCAGCAGTCGAGGATTGAGTTGCGGCCACTCCGCACGCCAGCAATAGAAGGAGTATTAAATTAAGAGAACTGCGCATTGGTTTCCTTTCAATTCAATTGTGAGTCAGGACACACTGGGAATCTTTCACGAGTCTTTTCGGATCAACCCTTGGCTCGACCAATCCCGAGTAGTCGTTGTCAAACCTCACTCTTCGCAGCGATCGGAAAACGGCGGCCGTAGCCAAATGCTTTGGGGGAAATCTTAATGCCTGGGGCTGCCTGCTGGCGCTTGTACTCGGCGCGATCGACCATTCGGACTACGCGGCGCACTATCTCGATGTCAAAGCCGCGATCGGCGGCGATCTGTTCAGCCGAGTGCGCATCTTCGACATAATCGTCGAGGACAGCATCGAGAATCTCGTAAGGCGGCAGCGAGTCACTATCTTTCTGGCCCGGGCGCAACTCGGCGGATGGCGGCTTCTCCAGCGTGGCCTGCGGAATTACCGGGTGGCGTGAATTCACATAACGACTCAGCCGATACACCATTGTTTTCGGCACATCCGAGATAACTGCGAGTCCGCCCACCATGTCTCCATAAAGTGTACAGTAGCCCACGCCCAGTTCACTCTTGTTGCCGGTGGAGAGCACGATCGCGCCGAACTTGTTGGAGAGAGCCATAAGCATCGTTCCCCGGGCACGCGATTGAATATTTTCTTCGGTGACGTCTTCTTTGTGACCAGCAAAAACATTCTGCAAGGTTTTCCGGTAGGCTTCAAAGGCGCTGTTGATCGAAAGCAACTCGAAGCGCATGCCAAGATTCCTGGCGAGCGCGCAGGCATCGTCGATCGATCCAGAGGACGAGTAGGGGCCTGGCATGCCCACGCCAATTACGTTCGCGGGTCCCACAGCGTCGGAAGCGATCACCGCAGTGAGCGCTGAATCAATGCCTCCGCTGAGGCCGATGATGGCTTTTTGAAATCCGCACTTGCGCATGTAATCGCGAGTGCCCAGGACCAGGCCCGCGTATACGCTAGGTTCTTCGCCATCGATTTGTGGATGAAGATCCCCGGTTAGAGTTGTGGAATCGAAGTAGATGAGATCCTGTTCAAACGAACTGCCTTGCGCGACAATCTTGCCTTCGGCATTGAGGACGATGCTCGATCCGTCGAAGATCAGGCTGTCATTGCCTCCGACCTGATTGACTAATGCCACCGGAACTTTGTGATGGCGGGCGATCGCGGCCAGCATGTCGCGGCGCAACTCGCGTTTGCCGATCCAAAAGGGGGACGAAGAGATGTTGAGAACGAAGTTGCCTCCGGCGCGGATAAGCGCCTCAATGGGATCGACCGTGTACAGGCGTTTGGGCCAGAACAGCTTGTCGTTCCAAGCGTCTTCGCAGATCGTAAGCGCCATTCGATTGCCGCAGAAAGAGAACAATGTCTGGCTCTTGGCGGGGGCGAAGTTGCGCATCTCGTCGAAGACGTCGTAAGTGGGCAACAGCATCTTCGACTGCACGAAGGCGATTTTGCCGTCTTGCAAGAGGGCGGCCGAGTTCATTACGGATTTGCCGGTTTCGGATTCGGCAGGAGTAACCAATCCGCAGATGACTGAAATGCCGCTGGTGGCGGCGGCGATCTGTTCTGCCGTCTCCCGATTACGCGCGACGAAGGACGGACGCTCCACCAGATCGCGCGGCGGATATCCGCAGACTGACAGCTCGGGGAACAGGATCAGTCCCGCGCCGCTGGCCTGCGCGCGGCGGGCAAATTCGATGTGCGTGGCGGCGTTGCCGGAGAAGTCTCCGACGGTGGGGTTGATTTGGCCGAGCGCGATCTTCACCTATTTAGTTTAAAGCCGACCGGAGCGGAGGCCAAGTCGGGCTTCGGGCTTCGTCGGCTGAACTTGTCTGACCTCTATCAGGATTTAACAAGGGCTGTTCGGCGCGAGAGCAGTTCCGTTAAATTGACCGAGGCTTCCCGCGTAGATTAGGCTCATCTTTCCTCTTCTGCCGTCTCAGATCAACCTTGCGGAGGCCACGTGTCCCAATTCGTTCGCATTATTCTGGCGGTCGCATTCCTCGCCCTTCAAAATTCACTTCCTGAGCAGGATCGCCGGCCTGAGAACGGATCGATCTCGCTTCCCACCAGCAAAACCTTGACGATCTCTTCCCCCGGTCGCATTGGAAGCACCAACAGTTTTCCGGCTACCATCGCGCTGAGCCCGGACGGGCACTACGCCGCGCTTCTGAATAACGGATATGGCACGCAAGAGACGCTGGCCGCGCAATCGATTGGCATACTCGATCTCAAAACAAATCAGCTCACCGATTATCCTGACAAGCGCTTCGGCGATCACGCGCACCAAAGCTATTTTCTCGGCCTTGTCTTCGGCTCCGATGGCAAGCATCTTTACGCTTCGGTCGGTTCGGTCACCGATGCTACTGGAGAGAAGCCGGAGGATACCGGCAACGGCATCGCCGTCTATGGTTTCGTCGGCGGCACGGTCACGCCCGAGCGCTTTATCGCTATTGAGCCCCAACCCCTCGAAGCTGGCAAAAAAGTTGCGCTCGAACTGCAAAAGACTCCGTCGGGAACCGCGATTCCTTATCCCGCTGGATTGGCGGTCGTTTCCGAATCAGGGCACGACCGCCTGCTCGTGGCCAACAATCTTTCCGATAACGTCGTGTTGCTCGATGTCGCGAGCGGCAAGGTGTTGCAACGCTTCGACCTCAGCACGAGCGATCTGGTGCCGTCTTCGTTTCCCTACACGGTTGTGGCTACGCGGGACGGCCGCCGCGCCTGGTGCAGCCTGTGGAATGCGTCGAGGATTGCGGAACTTGATTTGACCAGCGGGAAAGTGGTGCGTTGGATCAAACTAAAGGAGCCAGAAGATCCGATAGCGCCGGGCTCGCATCCCACGGCGATGCTGCTCAGCCGCGATGAGAAGTCGCTCTACGTTGCGCTGTCAAATATCGACACGGTTGCTGTGGTCGCGACCGAGACCGGCGTTCCCTTTGATCTGCTGCACACCACCACCAAGAACCAGAAGTTTTTGGGAACTTATCCGATCGCCCTGGCCCAATCCTCCGATGGCAATCGGCTGTTCATCGCCGATGCCTCGCTCGATGCGGTTGAAGTTCTCGATGTGTCCGCCGTTGCTCACGGCCCCGGCAACGACACAGTATCTTGGAGCGCGCTGGGTTTCATTCCTACCGACTGGTACCCCAGCGCGCTTGCGGTTCAAGGCGGCGATCTGTTTATCGCCACCGCCAAGGGCCAAGGCGCGGGTCCGAACAAGGTCATGGGCAAAACCGCGTGGGAGATCAAACACCACGATCATCCTTACATTCCGACCCTGGTGCGTGGATCGATTGCGCGGCTTAATATTCCCTCGACTCTGGGCAAGCTCGAAGAATTCACACGCATCGTCGAGCACGACAACCTGCTGCACGATGATCCCGGCACGATACAGTTTGCTGCCGGTAAGAATCCCATCAAGCACGTGATCTATGTGATCAAAGAGAACCGAACGTTCGATCAGGTACTCGGCGATCTCAGAGTCGGCGATGGCGATCCATCGCTCACGCTTTACGGCGCTGATATTACGCCCAACGAGCACAAGCTCGCTTCGCAATTCGCTGTTCTCGATAACTTTTATGATAGTGGAGAGGTTTCCGGCGACGGCCATCTATGGTCAACCGCCGCCATCACCAGCGATTACAACGAAAAAACCTGGCAGATCGCCTACCGCGGCAAAGAGCGAACCTACGACTTTCAGGGCACGGTCGCCGGTGAATATCCTCTGGAGCAGAAGCAGCCTGACATCGACGATCCTGCCACCGGCTTCCTGTGGGACAACGTCGCTCGCCATGGGCTGAGCTACCGCGATTACGGGGAATACGTAGGCGCGGTATGGTGCAACAAAGTCCGCAAGGCGGAGTCCCCGCAGCAAGGAACCCCATCGGCGCAGGAAGCGCCTTGTCCACGTACAGAAGTGAACAAAGGTGAAAAGCTGGCGTCGAATGTGGGCGACCCTCACGGTGGCGCAAGTCCATATCCATGGCCGGTGCCGCTGTTCAATCAGGTCAAGCCTACGAAAGCGGTGCTGCGCGATCATTTCGATCCGCTTTATCCCGATTTCAACACGGATTATCCCGATCAGCTTCGCGCCGATGAATTCCTCAACGAGTTCGCTGCCTACGTACGCGCTCGTGAACAGAATGAAAGCGCTGATTTCCAGCTTCCAGCCTTCGTGTTGCTTTATCTTCCTGACGATCACACCGGGGGCACGCGTGCGGATCATCCACGTCCTCCGTCCTCGGTCGCGGATAATGATCTGGCCTTAGGGCGCGTCGTCGAGGCCGTCGCGCATAGTCCTTACTGGGACGACACCGCTATCTTCGTCCTCGAAGATGACGCGCAGAATGGCGCCGACCACGTGGATGCTCACCGATCCATTGCCTTCGTCGTCAGCAAATATTCGCCCGGATCAACCAATGCACCTTACGTCGATCACCGTTTCTATACGACGGTCAATATGATTCACACGATGGAGATGCTGCTCGGCCTGCCGCCAATGAATCAGAACGATGCCTACGCGCCAGTGATGGGGCCGATGTTTTCCGGAGCGGGCAACCAGCCGCTATTCCAGGCGGACTATCGCAATCTCAAGAATGGCCTAATCTACGAGACCAACAAGGGCAACGCTCCAGGCGGGAAGGAATCGGCAAAGATGGATTTCTCGCGTCCTGACGCGGCCGGAGCCGCAAGACTCAATGAGGTTTTGTGGCACGATCAGAAAGGTGACGCACCCATGCCCGCGCCCCGGCACGTGCTCTTTCCAGCAGGTGGCGACTAGTGGAAGAAACTGACCCAACCTGAACCAGAACGGGAAATTACCCCAATTTCATGGAGCGTTCCGCGTGGGCGTCCAAAGATAAGATTGCCAGCCCGCTGCGGCGAAGGCTCAGGCACCGGAAGCACGCGTCGATCCCTCGTGGCTTGGCGAGGATTCGTGATGCTCTTCGGTGTTTGCGTTGTGGCGTACGTCGGAACCTTGCACCCAGAAAATGACGTCCTCGGCAATGTTGGTGGCGTGGTCTGCCACGCGCTCGAGATTGCGGGCTACCAGCAGCGCATCGAGCGCCTGGCGCACCACATCGGGACGCTGGTTCATAGTCTTCACCAACTGGATGAAGGCGTCGTCTTTCATGCGGTCGACTACGTTATCCATTTCGAGGACGGCCTGCGCGAGTTCAACTTTGCCTTCGATAAATGATTCAAGCGCGCGGCGAACCATGGCGCTTACAGCGGCTCCCATGCGCGCGATGTCGACGGGCAGGTCGACGGCCGGGAGGTCTACCATGTCCATCACACGCTCGGCAATGTTTACGGCCTGATCGCCGACGCGCTCGAGGTCGGAATTGATCTTGGTGACGGCCAGAATGAAACGCAGATCGACGGCCATGGGTTGCTGCATGGCGAGAAGATCGAAAGCGGCCTCGTCAATTGCGCGCTCCGAATTGTTGATAAGGCTCTCGCCCTCGAGAACCAAATGGCAACGAGTGAGATCGCGATCGAGGTAGGCCTGGCGGGCGCGGTCGACCGCCTGTTCCGCCAGTCCGCCCATGCGGAGCAACTTCTGGCGTAGATCGTCGAGGCCCTGCTGAAAGCGGGTGCGCATTGTCCGAACCTTTCTTAATGTTCTACTTTAATACTTGCCTTGATGATCTGCCTTATCCAAAATTGATCTGTCTTATCCAAATCTGCCCGTGATGTAATCTTCGGTCTTCTTGTCTGACGGCTTGGTGAAGATCTTTTCCGTCTTATCGAATTCAATCATCCGGCCCAGCAGGAAGAAACCGGTAAACTCGGCGACCCGGGCGGCCTGCTGCATGTTGTGAGTCACAATTACTATCGTATACCGCTCTTTGAGCTGAAAGATCAATTCTTCAATCTTTCCGGTGGATATGGGATCGAGCGCCGAGCAGGGCTCGTCCATGAGTAGGACCTCGGGTTCAACGGCGAGAGCGCGAGCAATGCAAAGGCGCTGTTGCTGCCCGCCGGAGAGGCTGGCGCCGGATTTCTTGTGAACGTAATCTTTTACTTCTGTCCACAGCGCGGCGGAATCGAGCGACCGCTCCACAATCTCGTCGAGCTTGCGGCGATCATGAAAACCGTTCAGCTTTAACCCGGACGCAACATTGTCATAGATCGACATCGTGGGAAACGGATTTGCTTTCTGGAAAACCATTCCTACGCGGCGGCGAAGCTGCGTGGGTGAAGTGCCGTTGTAGGCGTCGATTTCACCGATGCGGACGCTGCCGGTCACTCGCGCTTCGGGAATGGTTTCGTGCATGCGATTCAAGCAGCGGATGAATGTAGACTTGCCGCAGCCCGAGGGACCAATCAACGCGGTTGCGTGATTTGCCGTGACGGTCAGACGAATTTCGTATAGCGCCTGAGTCTTACCGTACCAGGCATTCAGGTTTTCGACCTGGATTCCAACACCCATAAATTATGCTGCTCCGAAAGTACCACGGCGAACCGCGAATCGCACCGCCGCGACGGCGCCGACGATAAGAACGATGAGCACCAGGGCTCCAGCCCAAGCCTGGCGGTGCCATTCGTCGTAGGGAGAAATAGCATAGCTGAAAATCTGCAGCGGCAGCGCCGCGGTCGGCTGATCCGCGCGCAAATTCCAGAATTGATTTCCGAAGGCGGTGAAAAGCAACGGCGCTGTCTCCCCTGCAACCCGGGCAAAAGCCAGCATGATTCCGGTAATCACGCCCGAGGTGGCAGTGCGCAGAGTGATGGAGAGAGTCGTCCGCCAGCGCGGAATGCCCAAGCCATATGCGGCCTCCCGCAATGCCTGCGGCACCAGCAGCAGCATCTCTTCGGTGGTACGGGTGATGGTCGGAATCATCATGATGGCAAGCGCGACTCCACCGGCCAGCGCAGAAAAGTGCCGCTGGGAGAGAACAACGATAGCGTAGGCGACAATACCGATTACGATCGAAGGTACGCCGTTCAGCACGTCAGCCGTGAAGCGAATGGCATCGCCGAAACGGTTGGTTCCGAACTCAGCGAGGTAGACCCCGGCACCCACTCCTATGGGAACTCCAAGGACACTCGCCAAAGCCAGGATGAAGGCAGAGCCAACGATCGCGTTTGCCATTCCGCCGCCGGCCTCGCCAACCGGCCTCGGGGTTTGGGTTAGAAAGGCCCAGTTGATCGATCCCACGCCACGATAAATGAGATAGGCGAATATTGCGAACAGCGGCGCCAGCACCAGAACGACCGTAAGCACAGCAACGCCGGTCATGACGTGGTCGATGACGCGCCGGTGCAATGCGATATCTGGAACGGTGCGCTGCGTCGAAAGTTTGTCCCTGTCAGGCATGAGCGCTCGCAGGCTGGCCGCGCGTGACCGTCCAGACCAGGAATCGCGCCAGCGCGTTGACCACGATCGTGACCAGGAAAAGAGCCAGGCCAATCTCGATGAGAGCTGAGAGATAAACGTCGCCTGTGGCCTCGCTGAACTCATTAGCCAGAACGCTCGCCATGGTATAGCCAGGGGCAAACAAGGATTTCGCAATCTCGGGCCGGTTGCCGATTACCATAGTTACGGCCATGGTTTCTCCCAGGGCGCGGCCCAATCCAAGAATTATTCCGCCCATGATCCCGGCGCGCGCATTACGCAACACGCCCACGCGAATCATCTCCCAACGCGTGGCGCCGAGGGCGAGGGCGGCCTCGCGCTGATGCTGGGGCACAACCATCATCACTTCACGCGTGATCGAAGAGATAATCGGGATGATCATGACGGCCAGGATGATTCCCGCAGCCAGCATGCTGATGCCGTATGGCGGTCCGTCGAAAAATCCGGTCCAGCTTAAAGTTTTTGATAAGAAAGGTTGCACGTAGTTGCTGAGAATTGGCACCAGCACAAAAATTGCCCAGAGGCCATAAACCACGCTTGGAATCGCAGCTAGTAATTCTACGAAGAACGAAAGTGGACCGCGAAGCACAGGCGGACACATTTCGGTAGTGAAAACTGCGACACCGATCGACAGCGGCACCGCAACGAGCAGTGCGAGAAACGACGAGACCAGAGTTCCGTAAACGAACGGCATCGCGCCGAACTTTTCGTTCACTGGATCCCAATCGTGGCCAGCGAAGAATTTTAATCCAAACGCGTGCCAGGAAGGTCCGGAGCGCAGCACCAACTCGTAGACAATCAGTCCTAACGTACCCAGTACGGCTAGACCGCACAGCAGCATGCAGAATTTAAAAATTCGATCACCAAGTTCGCTGTTCGACCCGCGGAGGATGGGAGCCGCTGCCGCTATCGGAACTACGTCACTAACCTTCTTTGTTTCAGTAGGTTGCGGAGGAGGCATATCAGGCCGTTGTAAGGCAGGATTGGCCATGCGCGATCACCGTAACAGAATCCTGTTAACAGGATGTTAAAATGGCCAGGCTTTTCATGATTGCCTTTTGGCGCGCAAGACTGTATTTTCATCTCCCGAATCGATTCTCTTATGTCGGTCGATCCAAAGCGTAGCCGGTTTGTTTTCCAGAGGCTTGAACGCGACTTGGTCAAGCTTTCGTCGAAGCCCCGGGCGGACAACGTGCATGGCTTCCGCACGGCGACGCGCCGCCTGCAGATTCTGTTGGGTGAGCTTTCTCCAAAGCTCGATCGGAGTCAGAAAAAACTGCTTAAGCTGCTGGGTCGCATCCGCAAACGGGCCGGTAAGGTGCGTGATCTGGATGTTCAACTGGCGGCACTGCGCGGCTTGAAAGTTCCGCGAGAGCCCCGGCGGAAAACGCAGTTGGTGAACCATCTGATTGAGCTCCGCGGACGGCAGGAAAAGAAACTGCGGAAGGCGGTTGGGAAAGAAACGGTACGCGAAATTCGCAAGCGCTTGAAGCGAGCCGCGAAGAGTTTCAATCCGGAAGCCGGTCGTGACCCATTGCTTGTGGCACGTGGCATGCTGGCGAAGATTAACCGCTCCGATGCGCCGGTCACCGAGGCCTTGCTGCATCAGTACCGCATCCTGAGCAAGCGCGCTCGTTACGCAGCCGAGTTCGCCAATGAATCCACCGAAGCCGAACAGTTCATCGCGGGCGTGAAGCGCGTGCAAGATGCGTTGGGCGACTGGCATGACTGGCTCACCCTGACTCAGACAGCCGGCGAGAATCTGGGCGAGGTGCGAGAATCGCCCATGGTGGCGGAACTCCACAACGTCACTGGAGCGAAATTTCGCCTTGCGGTAGCGCTGCTCTCGCACATGCGGGGCAAATCCGCTGCGGCCGATAGACCTGTTGCGCAAGCTGAAGCCCGAACGGCCGTGAAGGAACCCCGCCAGTCAGCCCCGGCCGCTTGACCTTTCCTCCGTTGCTGGCAAAGCTCGCAAGCCTCCGACTCTTTCGCTCCAAACATCAAAGCGATGAAGGTGAAGGTGAATGATAGCGACTTTCCTCAACTGCGGGGTGACCGACCGCTGTTCGGCATGTACACTGTTGGCCTTGCCTCATGCCAACCTTCGCCGCGGTTGATATCGGATCCAATTCTGTCCGGCTGAAGGTCGCGCGCCTCACGCGCGGCCGACTGCGGCCCATCCTTGAAGACCGCGAAGTCACGCGCCTGGGGGAAGGAGTTTTTCGTTCCGGCTTTCTTACTCCTGAGTCGATGGCTGAGACGGTGAAGGTCTTGCGCCGTTTTCACCGGGCTACACAACAGGTGGTCACAGATCCCGTCCGCGTTGTTGCCACTAGCGCCTTGCGGGACGCGCGAAATTCGCAGGCTTTCCTGGAGTGGGTGCGATCCGCCACGGGGTGGGACGTCGAGATTATCTCGGGACTGGAAGAAGCCCGACTAATTCATTTGGGACTTGTCTCGAATCTTCGTGTAGATAGTTCACCTGCGCTCATGATCGATCTGGGAGGCGGAAGCTGCGAGCTGACCATTTCCGGTCACGGGCAGATCCGCGATACGGTAAGCCTGCCCCTGGGCGCGGTACGTCTCACAGATGAGTTTCTGAGGCACGATCCGCCGCGCAAAGGAGAACTCAAACGACTCCAGGGATTTGTGGCTCGCGAAGTGAACCGAGTTTCGGCGCGCATCGTGGCGGCAAGAGTAAAGAATGTAATCGCCACATCCGGAACCGCCGCCGCCTTGGCAGCAGCCGCAGGCCATCTGCGAAAAAATGGGAGCCGGCAGCGCACCATGGTCTCCGGCGCCGAGATGACGCGAATTGCCAAAAGGCTTGCGCGCCTCACTTTGGATGAGCGGCGACACATTGAAGGCATCGGCTTGCGGCGAGCGGAAATTATCGTTGCCGGGGCTGTGGTCTACCACGAGTTGCTTGATCGCTGCCATCTCAAAGCCTTCCGCTATTCTCCTCTCGGGTTGCGCGATGGCCTGCTGGCGCAGATGGCGGCGGAGCACGATCGCAGTACGCGCTCGGGAAAACAGATTGAATCGGAACGGTGGCAATCGATCACCCGCGCCGTTACTCACTACCGTGTGGATATGAAACACGCGCTCAACGTGCGAGCGTCAGCGATGTTCCTTTTCTCGGCGTTGCGTTCGATGCATGGCTTGCCGCCTGAGTTTCGTGAGTGGCTGTCGGCGGCTGCAATGCTTTACGAGGTAGGAGACTACCTTAACCGCAATGGCCATCACCGGCACACGTACTACATCATTTCAAACTCGGAGATTCTTGGATACACGCCGCAGCAGCGTAGAATCATCGCGGCGATTGCCCGCTATCTGGGAAAATCGAGACCCGCGATTGAAGAACCTCCGATGAAAGCAATCGATCCCGCGGCTAGAGCCGGAGTGCAGAAAGCGATTCTGCTCCTGCGGCTGGCGCGCGCCCTGAATCTGGGACGCAGCCGCGCCGTAGAAAAAGTGCGCGTCACTCAGCGAGCGGCGGAAGTGCACTTGACGCTGGTCCCGCGCCGCCGCATGGGAGTTGACCTGGAGCTTTGGGCGATTGAGAAAGACGCCGCTTACTTCCGCGAAGTGTTTGGACGCGAGCTCTCCACAGCGGCAGTGTAAAGAGTGCGGAGTGCCTTTGGAGTGAGGCACCACTGCAGAGTCCCGGAGCTGCGGCGCATGTCGACTCGCGCCACCGCTCCCTTCTTTAATTCCACCGAGGCTTCGCAGCCAGATTCACTGATCACGGTGCCGAGGAACTGGCTGAGATTGGGATTGTGCCCGACGACCATGATCGATTCCTGGGCCGCGTATTTCTCCAGCATGCGGCGGAAATCGGCAAAGGTCGCCTCGGGACGAAGCGCAGTTTCGACTTGCAACTTGCCCTCATAACCCATCTCATTGCCAACCAACGAAGCTGTCTGCGTGGCCCGTTTTAGCGGGCTGGAAATCATGATATCGACCTGTGCGTCGATGGCGGCCAGGGCGCGGCCCACGTAGCCGCATTGTTCGATACCTTCCTTGTCGAGTGCGCGCTTCTCGTCCTTTTTCGGGTTGATGAAGTGTTGACCGGCGCTGGCGTGACGCAAAAAATAAATAATCATTGACTATTATCGCTCCTGCACAACCGGAGCTCTGCGCTTCCTTGCCGGAAGCTGAGGCGGGGCGAAACCATCTCCTGGCTTGCCTTCGGCTACGCCAATCAGAAAATCCTGAGCGCTGAAAGCGGCGGCGCCGATCGGGGATTTGCGATTTCGTTTACCATGCAAGGGCTGCCAGGCGCGGATGTAGGTGGCGTCACGTAACAGGATACGAGCCTTGCGATTGTCGGCAAGATAGGCGTCCAGAATCTCCCGGCGAACGCGCTCACGCAAGAATTCGTCTCGCAAGGGGACGAGGACTTCGACGCGCTCATAGAGATTGCGCGGCATCAAGTCCGCGCTGCCAATGTAGATTTCTTCTTCGCCGCCGTTGCCGAAGTAGTAGATCCTGCTGTGTTCAAGGAAGCGCCCGACAATGCTGCGCACCCGGATGTGATCGCTCAGACCGCGCACGCCCGGACGCAATGCACAGATCCCGCGCACAATGAGATCAACTTCGACTCCCGCTTGTGAAGCGCGATACAAAGCCTGAATCATGTTCTTGTCGAGCAAGGCGTTCGTCTTGGCGATGATTCGTCCGGGACGGCCTTGGCGCGCGTGCTCAGCCTCGCGATCGATAAGGGCCATCACTTTTTCAGCCAGATCGAGCGGGGCCACGAGCAGCGGGTCGTAGCTTGGGTTTTCGGCGTAAGCAGTGAGGAAGCTGAAAACATCGTGCACCGCGCGGGTGATTTCCGGGTTAGCGGTGAACAAGCTGAGATCGGTATAAATTCGCGCGGTGGTGGCGTTGTAATTTCCGGTTCCGATATGCGCATAGCTCCGCGGCACGCCGTCGGGATCGCGGCGCACAAGCAGCGAAAGCTTACAGTGAGTCTTCAGGCCGACGAGCCCGTGGAAGACTTGCACCCCGGCATCTTCCAGTTCGCGGGCCCAGCGAATGTTGTGGTCTTCGTCGAAGCGCGCTTTCAGTTCGACTACGGCGGTGACTTCCTTCCGCGGAGCCGCATCGATAAGCGAAGGCACAATCAAGGAATGCTCGTTGGTGCGGTAAAGAGTCTGCTTGATTGAAAGAACGTGCTCATCCTCGGCGGCAGACTCGATGAACGAGATCACTGCGTCATAAGAGTCATAAGGATGATGCAGAAGAATGTCGTGCCGTCGTAGCTCTTCGAACAAATTCTGCGACTTCGCCGTAAGCCGCAACTCGCGGGGCGCGAAGGTACGAAATTTCAGGCTCGGCCGCTGCGTTTGGTCGTAAACGTTGAACAACCGGGAAAGATTTACCGGGCCATTCACTGGAAAAACCTGCCAGGGATCGAGCTCGAAGACGGTGCGCAGGCGCTCGATAATTTCAGGATCCGCGTCGGCCTCGATTTCCAGCCGAACCGCATCGCCTTTGCGCCGGTTGTGCAATTCTGCGCGCACAGATTCAAGAAGGTTGCGCGCCTCTTCTTCCTGCAAATACAGATTACTGTTCCGCGTCACGCGAAACGGAGCGGAGGAAACGATGTCATAGCCGTGATACATGTTTTGGGCGTGGTGGGCGACCAGGTCGGCCAGGAAGATGAAGTCTACTGTTTCTTCCGAGGGGAGGCGCACCAGACGAGGCAGAGCGCGGGGCACGGACACCACACCCGTGTAGGTGAGTGCGGAACGGCGGCGGCGGCGCAGCAGCAGCCCAAGGCACAGCGCTTTGTTGATGACACGCGGAAAAGGGTGCGTTGGATCGACCGTTACTGGCGTGAGAAGGGGATCCAATTCTTTCTCGCAGTACTCGTCGACGAAGCGCCGGGCCTGTCCGTCTAACTCGTGCAAAGACAGCACTCGAATACCGTGCTCTGCCAGTGCCGGCCGCAACGTGTTCCAACACTCGTACTGATCGTCCACAAACTCATGAGTAAGACGCGCCAACACATCGCGTTTTTCATCCAGCGTCAAACCGTCGGGACCGGCCTCGTTGTAGCCGTCCTCAATTTGCTGCATCATGGCGGCGACGCGAATCTCGAAAAACTCGTCGAGATTGTTGGCAGAAATGGCGAGAAACTTCAGCCGCTCAAGCAGCGGGTTGCCCTCGTCCTCGGCCTCTTCGAGCACACGCCGATTAAACGCGATCCAGGAGGTGTCGCGGTTGAGATAATACTGAGGATCTTCCAGCGAAATACGAGCCATCTGCGAAGGTTCTACGAGTCCTTGCGGAGTTCCAACGATCTAGTATAAAGCATCCGCGAGGTTGGAAAGGAGTGGAGAATCAAGGCATACAAATCGCAACCTAGTCCCGCAAAAACCGGGGAAAGCTATGCGACTTCGTGTTTTCATCCGGGTTACAGGTTCTTAGGATTTAGGAAAACTGAAAAAAGGCATTCAGCGCATACGCGGCACCAGAAAATTTCTCACATTGGGAGAAGATAATTCATGAGCATCAGTAAGATCGGTAAGATTACAGTCGTTAGCTCGTTCCTTGTCATGCTGACTACGCTGGCATACGGTCAACTACCCAGCGGAAATGTTTTCATAGGATATTCATATTTGAACGCTGATCTGTCGTCCAACTCGGGAAGCCGTACCAACCTGAACGGCTGGAACGGATCGATCGAGGGCAAAGTGTTTCCGTTTATCGGGCTGGTTGGCGATTTCAGCGGATATTACGGCTCGCCGGGATCCAGTTCTGCAATCGGCCTTTGCACTGTGCCCGTAGGCGGCCAGCCGGGGGGCTGCATTCTTACCGGCAGCGTCAGCACGCACGAATACAACTTTCTCTTTGGTCCAAGAGCGTCTTTCAAGATCGGAAAGTTCCGCCCCTTTGTTCATGCACTCGTGGGCGGCGGGCATATCAGTGAGAGTGAGTCGGGATTGTCGACTTCCAGCACTTCGTTTGCCGATGCCCTAGGCGGCGGCATCGACTACCACTTAATCCCTCTGATCAGCTTGCGGGTACAAGCCGATGCGTTGCAAACTCGGTTCTTCAGCGGCACACAGAATAATGTGCGGATTTCCACCGGGATCGCGATTCATTTTTGAAAACGATGCGCGGCGTTCCGCGATCGCCGCATAGTTACTTGACCTGTTTGATCGCGTCTTTCTCTTTCTGGACAACAGTATCGGGCAGAGACGAATAGGAAAGCGCGTTGGTCATCTTCTGGCCGTCGGTCACCATCCAGTTGAGAAAATCGGCGAGGATCTTGCCTTTCGCGGCGTCCTTCGACTGCTGGGGAATCAGTAACCAGGTAAAGCTGGAAATGGGATATGCGTCCTTGCCGGGCGCATTGGTGATCGAAACGCGAAAATCCGCGGGCATTTTCGGCGCTGATGCGGCGGCTGCCGTTACGCCTTCGAGCGAGGCCTTCAAGAAAACTCCCGCGGCATTTTTGACGCTGCCGTACGGGATGTTGTTTTGCACGGCATAGATCAGTTCGACGTAGCCAATTGAGCCTTGTAACTGCCGAATCGAACCAGCGACGCCTTCGTTGCCCTTTCCGCCCAAGCCGATTGGCCATTTGACGGATGTACCGCTGCCCACCTGGCTCTTCCAATCCGAGCTGACCTTCGAGAGATAGTCGGTCCAGATAAAGGTTGTCCCGCTGCCGTCGGAGCGATGAATGACGATAATATCCCTGTCAGGAAAGTTGACACCCGGATTCACGCTCGTGATGGCTTTGTCATTCCATTTTGTAATCTTGCCCAAGAAAATTCCTGCCAGAGCATCCGGGGTGAATTTCACTTCTCCGCTCACTCCCGGAATGTTGTAGGCAGGCACAACCGCGCCCAGAACGCTCGGCAGGTTAAAAATTTTAGTCTTCAGTTTGCCTTGAGCTTCGGCCAGTTGTTGGTCGGTCATGGGCATATCGCTGGCGCCGAAATCTACTGTACCTTCCGTAACCTGACGAATCCCACCGCCGCTCCCTATCGACTGATAATTGACTTGAACATCGGAGTGCAGCTTGTGGTAGTCGCTGAACCACTTCGAATACATGGGATACGGGAAGGTGGCGCCGGCTCCGTTCAGCGTGGTCTGCGCTACTGCCGGCAGGGCTAGAAGAGCGCACAACAACAGCAAAGTGAGTCTGCGCATCAGTCGATGATTCCTCCTGGTGATGTATATGTTCCGTTTCTAGCAGGTTTCTATTGGCGCTATATTACAGGACGGTTACAACGGGGTGAATTTCTGATGAATGGACGGAGGGGCTTCAACCATCGGGCGTCGGGCTTCGGCTGAACACTTTGATCTGATCTGGGCTTTTAGATGTGCGTTGGAAAAGCTCTTCGACGGCGACAACACAAAGCGGACGCCCGAAGGCTGAAGACCGAAGCCCTAATGGACACTCTGCAAGCGACTGATCTCCAGCGGAAACAGAGGGTTGCCGGGAAACTGCGCGCGCAACGAGGTGAGCAATTGAAGCGCGCGAGATTTGTCTCTGTCACGCACGTAGGCGATGGCCAGCAGGATGCGAGCAAAGGGCGCGAGGTAATGGCCGTGTTGAGCCGTTGTTTGCAAATCGGCGATCCCGGCTTTCTTATCGCCAGGCAATCCCCCCACGCGGAGGAGCCAGCGGACGGGCGGTGTCATGCTGCCGATGATGTATTTGCTGAATCCCGTGGCCACCAGCACGTCAGAGCAGTCATTGCAAACGGCGAGAAGCTGCTGCGCCCAGACCGAAGCTTCTTTGGTGTAGTGCAGCGAAGCCATATTTTTTTTCTGAATCAGGGCCGCGTAGTCTGCCTGAAGCCCCGAGGCTAGGGTAAGCGCAAATAAGGCATCGCGGTCTTTTGCATCTTTGTTCAGGCGGACGTGCGCCAGCGATTGCGCGTGATCCAACGCGGCTTCAAACTCGCTGTGTATCGCAGGATCCGGGCTAAGCTTGGCACGCGAACCGAACGCTTCATTGTTCTCAAAGAATTGAGACTCGAGCACGCCCAGCCGGTTGAACTCCGAGAAAAGATAACCGGCAGCCTGGCTGACCGGTCCGACCGGATCGTCAGGATGCTGAGTTTCCCAGGAAGAAAAGTCTTTTTGGGCACCGGTGAAATCTAAGTTGTAAAGTCCTGTAAACCCCTGGTCGAGTTCCGTGGCAGAGATGGAATCGGGCAGGTTCGCGGCATTCGCGGCAGGACACAAGCCTGAGGCCAGCCACAGGGCTGTTACCATAACGATGATTGAGGTTTTCCGAAATTGAGCGGCAGTTGGCATGCGTGTTAGAGCGAATGGTCTTATTAGCGTCAGTTCCTGTTGGAGTGCAAGATTACTTTTTGCATGCTCTTGTGAGATGCCGATGATCAGCTTTACGGCCACCCCCATTTTGGCATTTCCGCGGTCAATCTCACCCCTGATTACGACTTCCAGGACGAGATCTTCATGAGCGATTCTTCTCCCCGTCTTGCTCCCGGCTGGCCCGGTATTGCACCCCGATGGACGTCAAGTGCCAAGACCGGCGCCGGCACGGCCTTGAACCGGCACAGCATGGTCTGGTTCACGCTGAGCCATGGGATTCTAAATGAGGTGTACTACCCTCGCGTTGATCAGGCCTGTACTCGCGATCTCGGTTTTATCGTCACGGATGGCCGATCTTTTTTCTCTGAAGAGAAGCGGAACTGTACTTTTGAGAACAAGCCGTTCGAGCCCGGCGTCCCAGCTTTTGAACTGACGAATACCGAAATTGACGGGCGCTACTGCATCCACAAAGAAATCTTCACCGACCCCTACCGAAACGTTGTTGTGCAATTGATTCGGTTCAGACCGCTAATGGGACAACTCTCCGACTATCGCCTCTATGCGCTGCTCTCGCCGCATCTGGCGAACTGCGGGTATGGCAACACTGGTTGGGTTGGAGACTATAAAGGCGTGCCCATGTTCATGGCCGAGCGCAACGGAACCGCTCTCGCGATGGGCTGTTCGGCGGGGTGGAAAAAGATGTCAGTAGGATTTGTGGGCGTATCCGACGGGTGGCGGGACCTATCGGCTCACTTCCAGATGGATTGGGAGTATCAGCGAGCGGAAAACGGCAACATTGCCTGCACGGGAGAGATCGATCTGGCGGCCTGCAACGGTGAGTTTGTGCTGGCGCTCGGTTTTGGATCCGTGTGGACTGAGGGGGGCCAGCAGGTTCGTTCCAGCCTTTTCGATGAGTACGACTACCTTCGCCGCAATTATGTCAGGCACTGGAGGAACTGGCAGGACACGCTACTCAAACTCGATGAACCGCGTCGTCCCGCCGATCTGTACCGCGCGTCAACCGCGGCAATGCGCACTCACGAGTCAAAGGATTTCGTAGGAGGGGTCATCGCGAGCCTCTCCATTCCGTGGGGCTTTAACAAGGGTGACGAGGATCTCGGCGGCTACCACCTCGTGTGGCCGCGCGATCTGGTTGAAACCGCGGGCGCGCTGCTTGCCGCAGGTGCCGTCGACGACGCGGTGAGAGTGCTTCGTTACCTTCAGGCCACCCAGGAAGCGGCGGGCAACTGGGCGCAAAATTTATGGCTCGACGGTCGGCCTTACTGGGGCGGTATCCAGATGGACGAAACCGCCTTCCCCATCCTGCTGCTCGATCTACTGCGCCGGGAAGCGGCGCCCGGTCTTGGAAAATTGGAGCAATGGTGGCCGATGGTGCGCAGTGCCGCCAGTTTCATTTTGCGTAATGGCCCGGTAACTCAACAAGATCGCTGGGAAGAAGACGGGGGATATTCTCCATTCACGCTCGCGGCTGAAATTTCCGCACTGCTGGCGGCGGCCGAGATTGCCGAACTTACCGGGCACCGCGAGGCCAGCTCTACGCTTCGCGACACGGCCGATGCCTGGAACGACAACATCGAACGATGGGTATATGCCATGGGCGGCGACCTCGCCGAACAAATCGGCGTCGAAGGCTATTACGTACGCATCGCGCCAGCGGAGACAGACGGCGCGGCTTCGCCGACCCAAGGCTTCGTTCCTATCAAGAACCGCCCACCTGGAGACGACGCGCGACGCGCTTCGCACCTCATCAGCCCAGACTCGCTGGCGCTAGTGCGATTCGGATTGCGCGCGCCCGACGATCCGCGCATTCTCAACACGATTCGTGTGATCGATGCAATGTTGAAAGTGGAGCTACCGCAGGGGCCGTGCTGGTATCGCTACAACGGCGATGGCTACGGCGAGCACAACGATGGCTCGCCCTTCGACGGAACTGGCATCGGTCGCCCCTGGCCGCTGCTCGCCGGGGAGCGGGCGCACTACGAACTGGCCGCGGGCCGTCCCACGGAGGCGGAAGCGTTGCTCGCGATGATGGAAGCTTGTCCCGCTGGTGCCGGCCGCATGCTGCCCGAGCAAGTATGGGATGTCGACGATATCCCGGACCTCGAATTATTTCGCGGCAAGCCCTCGGGCTCCGCGTGTCCCTTAGTTTGGGCGCACGCCGAGTACGTGAAGTTGCGCCGCTCGCTGCGCGACGGCAAGATCTTCGACCAGCCTCCGCAAACCGTACAACGATATCTGATTGAAAAGCCTACGCGACAAATCTTCGGGTGGAGGTTCAACAACAAAACCCGCTCCGTGCCGCGCAACAAGACGCTGCGGTTGGTGCTGCTCAATCCGGCGTTAGTTCACTGGAGTATCGACGGCTGGAAGAGTTCCCAGGACACCAACACCCGCGACACCGGACTTGACACTTATGTCCTGGATTTGCCGACAGCCTCGCTGCCGGCGGGAAGTAGCGTTGTATTCACCTTCTATTGGCCGAAGGAGAATCGCTGGCAAGGCACAGACTACAGCGTTGTTGTGGAATAGAACGAACTAAACGAGATTCACGCGAATCGATTCCGTAGATAGTTAAAGCCACGACTTCAATGTTCTAATCATCGTTGCGATTGGCCGCCCTTCTGTTGATCTTCACGAATTGCGGGCTCGGCGGAGCCGATCAGAGGCACCACTTTCCCGTCCCTATAGTCCATAGAAAGAAACTTCCCATCGTGGACGCAGGCCAAGTCTGAGGGCGTCCGTCCGTCACTCAGCAAAAGACGCCGCAGCGCGGTACCATCCCCCGGGCTCATCTCGTAGATGATTTCCTCCGAACGTCCCGTGCCGGTTTCCTGGCCTGCGATCACGTACAGGTTTTGATCGGCAGGGATAGCGGCCTCAATTTGTTCGCCCCTCGGCAGCTTGGGGTGAATTGCCCGAACCGCCCCACCCTCGCTGACCTCCAGAAGCGGGAAGGTGATATCTTTCTGAACGACAAGGATCGAGCGGCCCTCCGGGACGAGCTCTGTCGGTGCAATGGCGTGTGCGCGGGGTGCGTCGGCCCCGCTAATTATCGATTCAGGCGCGTCTCCTTTGGGGATCTCCAGGAACTTCAGGAGCGCGCCGTCTTCCTTCAGCATCGCCAACTTCGGCGAGTGATCTTTTGCATCGTAACCGAAAGCAAGAAACGTGCCCGAGGGGAATACGGCAATCTGCAATATGCGAAATGCATCTCCGATTTCGATGGTTCGCCGGTACTCCCCTTCGCGGCTAAAGGTTACGATGTAGAGGTGTTGTTCCGCGGCGTTTTCAGCGGATTCGACGTGATAGCTGCCGACCGTATAGGTCCGCTTTACCGGTTTGTTCTCTCTCGATGCCCTAACCAAAAAGATCACATCGGAGTCGGATGCGAAGTGGTCCTCCTCGCTTGAGATATAAAGCTCCGGAACCTGATCGAGGCGAAAGGTCTTGCCGAGCCCGGCTGGCGAGACCGACGTAAGCAGCATTGGGGGAAGGCCAGGGGGTGGTGGCGGAAGGCCAGAGTCGGCCGGTACCGTGCTTACGAAACTGACGAAAATCGTCCCATCGCTTGTACATTGGAAGGGCAACTTGATTGCCGGACTAGCGCTGATGCCGGAAACCGCGTCCCCGCGCACAAAGGAGACGCGGTACAAAGGCGCCTCCGCAGGCTGCGATCCCGACGCGGCCGTGGAACCGGCCTGTCCCAGCGCCGCCGCGGACAGCGCCGCCAAAAGCAAAACGGCCAGGCCGAAGGCAGACCTAGGCATAAGTCACCTCACGAATCAAGCCCTTCGACTACGCCTCCTCTGGCGGACGCGCGTAAACGAGTTCCACCACCGTGCAGTCGTCGTTTAATGGATTTCCTGCGCAGAACTCCGAAACCGCAGAGAAAATGCCTTCGAAGGTCGGGGTCTTGGCTGCGGCCGCTTCCAGGCGGGAGTCTTCGAAGAAATCTCCCATCGCATTCTCGGCCTCGGTCACTCCATCGGTGACCAGGATGAAGCGATCACCCGAATTGAGCTGGCAGGTCGCGCTCTCGAAGGTCGCATCGGGCAGCAAGCCCACCGGCACATTCCCGTGCGGGGGACGCATCACTTCCCCCTTACATACCAGCAGTGGCTGCACATGACCGCAGTTGACATATTCCAGTTCGCCGTCCCGTCGCAGGCGCACCAGCAACAGCGTCGCGTACTTCTCGCCGCCCATCTTTTCGGTGAAAAACCTGTTGACCGCGGTCACCACGTCCAACAAGCCCATGCCCGAGGTTAAATGCGAATAGATCATTCCCTGCAGGGTCGAAGCCAATAGCGCGGCTGAAACTCCCTTGCCGCTCACGTCGGCCAGCACCACCGCAAGACCTTCCTTGGTGTTCACTGCGTCGTAGAAGTCCCCTCCGATTTCTTTACATTGCACGTTCCTGTGATTCATCTTGGCGAAGGGTACATCTGGAATCTTCACCCGCATCAGCCGTTGCTGAATGCCGGCCGCAATGGTAAGTTCCTGCTGGTAGCGCCGCGATTCTTCTTCGGCCTGCACCAGCCGGGCATTTTCGATGAGCGACGCGGCTTCTGTCGCGATCGCCCGCAAAACGTCCTGGCCGACTCCGGTAAACTCCCGCGAGGCAAAGCGCGAGTCCACGTAAAGAACTCCCGTCACTTCGGTAGCCGCGTTGGGCGCCGGCGTCTGCTGGTCGCGGCTGGCTTGCACCTGCCGCTTGCGGAGCGGAATGCAAATCACGGTCCGAAGATCGTAGGCCACAATGCTCTCGCGGCCGGTGAGGTCCCCCGAACTGCCGGTGTCGCTGAGCAGGAACTCTTTATTCGAACGCAACGACTCGTCCAGTGCTGAATGCGAAATAGTCTTGTCATCGAGCAGGGATTCGCCCTTGCTGTTGCGCCCCGCAGCCAACCGCAGTTTGCCCTCGTCATCTTTGAGAAAAACGTAAGCCCGCTCGGCTCGAGTCAGACGCAGTGTTACTTCCAGCATCGTCATCAAACTTTCGTCGAGCACTCCAACCGTGTTGAGCTTGCGCGCCGCTTCAAGAAACAGAGTTAGCTTCTCAAGGTCTGTGGCCTCTTGCGAGATCTGGATTCCTGAAATCTGGCTCAGGAAATCGCGCGCGGTGTTCGAGGTGCCGTGCGCCGGATTGAAAATGGCATAGGTTGAATCGCGAGCCCCAAATTCTAAACGGTCGTTGCGCTCGAGTTTCTGCCGCTGAATGCGCTCGCCATTCACGAACGTGCCATGCTTACTGCCTTGATCCACGAGAAAAAAGCCGGCCTCTTCAAGCACAATAAGAGCGTGATCGCGTGAGACGCGGGGATCAGCGATTACCAGATCCTTATCTACCTTGCGGCCTACGCTGAAGGGAGTGCGGTTGAGGACGATATTTTTCTGTTCGTTGCCTTGCACCAGCACCAGGGCCGGAAACACACCCGACCCGGAGCTTTGCGGAGTTCTTATCGAATTGAGGACCATGGCATGGGACGCGAACCGTAAAGCGCGGATTACATGGTAATCCTACTTGAAATTGCGTCGGTAGAATAATGACAGGAATCAGCCGCTTACGGGAAGGGCATTTGTCCGAAGCGGGTGTAGCGCATGAGCCACGCATCCGATAGACTGCGGCGGCGTGCCTCCTCCGGGAACAGTTCGCCTGCAAACCTCTCCGTCTTGGGTCAAGACTGCTGTTCTAATCATCTTCATCGCAGCTCTTGCTGCCCTGGTCGGGACGCGCACTCAGGCTTCGCTGCAAGGCACCGACTTTCCGGATTTTTATTGCGCCGCGCGCATGCTGCTCGACGGTCACGGGCACCAACTTTATGACGCTGACCTCCAGCGCCAATATCAGGCTTACTACGCTGGAGGAGTAGGAACGCTCTACATCCATCCGCCTTTTGAGGTCGTTCTTTATCTCGTCGTAGCCTGGTTTCCGCTGTTGGGAGCGTATCGGGTGTGGTCCCTTCTGAATCTGGTCTTCCTCGCTATCGGGGCGCGAGTCATAGCGAAGCGTATTCTGGCGCCTTGGGATTGGCGCCTACTGCTCGCGGCCTCTCTAACTTTTGTTCCGCTGCTGTTGTCTCTGTTGCAGGGGCAGGACTCCGTGCTCCTTCTCTTGGTGGTGATTCTCGCCTTTACCGCCCTCCGGGAAGAACGCGCCTTTGCAGCGGGATGTTGGCTTGGTCTCGGACTCTTCAAATTTCAGATTGTGCTGCCGGTCGCGTCAGTGCTGATTTTGGTGTCTGAACGAAAGAGGAGAAGCGAGTTCGCCAAGGGCTTCAGTTTGGTTGGGCTGATACTGGTGGGGATTTCGGCAGCCATTTCCGGATGGTCAGCATTCGTCTATCCAAGATTTCTGTTGCATCTGCAGACGCAGCCATCGACCGGTATCGCGCCTCAAGCCATGGCCAACTTTCGCGGATTGGCCTACTTGTTTTGTCGCCGCACTCAGTCTTTTTGGGTAACGGGTCTCATGTTGATTTTCTCCGTGGGCGGCCTAGTTAAGACGTTAATTGTCTGGAGGCATGCGCAAATTGCATCCCCTGCAAACACTTCAAGCGTGACGCGTGACGAGTACGATTTTGCCTTTGCAAACACCGTGTTGTTCGCATTGCTGGCCAGCTATTACCTCAACCCGCACGATCTCAGCCTTCTACTGCTTCCGATGTCTCTGTTGCTGCACCACACTCTGGCGCAAAAGCCGGAGCTTCCTCGCAGCACAAACTGGATAGCCCTGGGATCGCTGGCTATTCTTTTTCTCCCGCCATTGCATTTATTGGCACTGCGAGCCCACGTCTACGGTCTTATGAGTATTCCTGTGATTATTTTGTCCTTGACTGAATCTACCATCGCTCGACAAAAGTAACGTTGGCATCAGTTAGTCACATTCGGTTCGACTTCGAGTGGCGCCTCTCGCCGGTATGCATCCAGAAGGGTCAGCGCGAAAACGAACACGGGCAACGTGAATGTCGCAAAAAAAGGCCACTTCCAGGCCCTCAATGCCGAAGCCTGCGCTCCGGAGAGATAGACCGCGCTTAAACCCAAACTCGCGATCCATTGCCAAGCCAGTGCGAAAGCTCCTGCGACATAACCGAAACGAACTCCGCGCGACCGCGAAGTCAAAACCGTCCTGTCGCGCACCAGTGTAAGAATCGCAGGCAGCAGGAGCACTTGGTTGTAGGGCGCGTACATGGGAACGACCAGCACGGTCAACGCCAGCGCGAGAGAGGTAGCGAGGCCAAAATTCTCCGAGTCAGCAGGAACCCGTCGCAACTTACAGAGAACCCAGGTGCAAGCGATTGCTGCAATTGCTATGACGATTCCTGAAAATGCCCAGGGAACGAGCAAGACCGACTGGTTCTGAGTGTAGCGGTGATATCGCTGAAGAGCCTGGGTGAACATTCGCAACCAGCCCGGCAAAATGATTTCTGCTCCTCCGAGCAACAGCGCCGTTACTAGTCCGAAGCCGAACACGAACCTCCGGCGCCTTGGCCAATCGCTCGCCGACCACAACAACATCCAAAGCACCAAAGGCCATGCCAGTTGCGGTTTGATGGTTGCCAGCGCCAGCAGCGTGCCGCCGCAAAACAAGAGTCCCCCACTTACGCACGCCGCCGAGCCCGCCAGCAGGGCCGCGACCAGCAGGCTGAGTTGCTGCAGTTTGATTCCTTGCACTGCGGGAAAGCATCCGAGTATCAACGCGATGCAGATAGCGATCGACACTGCGGACAAGCGCCAACGCAAAGCGCGTAACCACAGCCAGACACTCGCGGCAGTCATCCCTATCAGCGTCCAATAGAAGACCATTTGTACGGAATGAAATGGGAATCCGATGAAAGGAGCCAGCAGGAATACCACATAAACGGGATAAGCAAACCCCTGCTGATCTTTAGGATCGTTGGGTCTCGCCGGATCGAGCAAACGCCCGTAATATCCCTGCTGAATCTCCCTGGTGATCTCGTCGCTGTAGGGATTGCGCTGGCGAAGCAAAAGCTCGCGCGCCCCGAGCCAGCGCGGATAAAGATCGGACAGGTTCCCTCGCGGACGCTGATGCACCGCTGCATCCGCAACCTGATAGCCCACCAAAATTCGGTCGACGTAGAACCACATGCTTGCGGCGGCCAGCGCAGCGAGGAGAAATAAAACACCGAGTTGCAGGCGTGATTGCAAATCGAAAAAGCCTCGTCGTTCGTCTTGCCGGTCAGGCGGTACTTGCGGAGACGAGAAACAAGCCGTCCCCATGTTACAACTGGTGGGGCAAACCGCTCGCGATGCGAAGGCGAATCATAGTAGCGACTGTGGTCGGCGTGGCCACCGGCACATTCTGCTGGTTTCTGCTCAAACGTCTACACCAGAATGCCGGCGATTTTCAGTGGGCGATCCATCTGGCTCAACGGCTTGTCGCGGGCCAGAATCCTTACAATACGCCGCTCGAGCAGTATCCGTTGCCCGCCGCTTTTGTCGCGCTGCCTTTTCTTCGCATGCGGCCGGAGATCGCTGCTGGATTGTTTTATGGGATCAGCTCCGCCTTACTGGCTTTCGGGCTCACGCGGGAAAACTTTGGAAGGCTGCGAACGTTTCTTGCATATCCATACTGGGCCGGCCTTCTCACTGCACAATGGTCAACCATTATCGCGGCGAGCGCGTTTTTTCCGGCACTGTTACCCGTGACCATGATGAAGCCGCAGGTCGGACTACCGGTCTTCCTGACGCGTCTTTCGCGTCGCGGCCTTCTGGCCTGCATTTTCGTAGCAGCTTTAAGCATTGCCATAATGCCGCAATGGCCAATGTTGTGGCTCCGGCAGACGCACTACTATGAGCACTACATTCCCGTGTTAGTTTTCCCGGGGCCGCTCCTGTTGCTGGGGTTGCTGCGCTACCGGGATCGCGATGCCTGGCTGCTCATCTTCTCTTCAATGCTGCCGCAGCGCTGGTTCTTCGACGCCTTCAGTCTGTGGCTGATTCCCAAATCGCGGCGGGAGTTTGTATTCACCGCACTTTTCAGTTGGGGCGCGGGGATCTGGCGCTGGTACCACCTACCCGCCAACTTCACTGAAGTCGGAAGGGCAGCGGTGTTCTTTCTTTATTTGCCGATGCTGATCGTTCTATTACTGCGACGAGAATCAGGGGCGGAGGGCCTCGCGAATCCTCAATGAGCGCGACTCAACAGGGTCACAAGTCCACCGCCCGAACTTTTCTGGCAGTCCTCTTCCTCGGCATTTTCGCCATGGCGGCACGAAACGCTACCGACCCCGACCTCTGGTGGCATCTCAAGACCGGCCAGTTTATTGTCGAACACAAAAGTGTCCCTCACGCTGATCCGTTTTCTTACACACGCGCCGGAGAGCGCTGGGTCGCACACGAATGGCTGACGGAAATTTTGCTGTACGAACTTGAACGTACCGCAGGGTGGGGCGGCTTGATCGTTGCCTTTGCTGCCGTATTGTGTGCTGCTTCGTTCCTGCTTTATCTGCGCTGCGGCCCTCGCCACTACATCGCGGGAGTGGCAACGCTCTGTGCCACGTGGGCCACAGTGCCGGTCTGGGGAGTGCGGCCGCAGGTGCTTTCGCTGTTGTTTACCAGCATGTGGCTTTTGATTCTGGAGCGGTCCGAATCCGCTCCTAAACTTTTATGGTGGACGCTTCCGCTCACGCTTCTCTGGGTGAACCTGCACGCCGGATTCGCTCTTGGCCTCGCGTTATCAGCCTTATTCCTCTCAGGCGAATGGATTGAAGGGGCACTTGGATGGTCGCAACCAAATTCGCCACGCATCCGGTTTGCAGCGCTGATACTGGTACTCGATCTCCTGATTGTTCCCTTGAATCCTAACGGACTTCGGATGTTCTCGTATCCGATCGAAACGCTTCGCTCCGCCGACATGCAAAACTATATTGCCGAGTGGGCTTCGCCGAATTTCCATCATGCTGAGTACTGGCCATTCCTGCTGATTGTCCTGACGGTGTTCGCGGTCCTAAGCTGGCATCCCCATCGGATGCGGCCACGCGATCTGCTGCTGCTGATCGTGAGCCTGTATGCTGCCCTCGGTTCGATCCGCATGATGCCGTTGTTTGTCTTGATCACACTGCCTCTCGTCGCTAAGCAGTTCGGGGGATGGCCCGCGCGCAGCCCGCAGCCTCAGCATTCGCGAGTCATTGCCCGCTGTGTGCTCAATGGCGCAATCGTGGTGTCAATGGCAGTTTTTGCTGCCCTCCACACCGCGCAGGTAATTCGGCGCCAGCCTCAGGCCGAAATGCAGCACTTCCCTGCCGGTGCGGTTGCGTATCTTCAGGCACACCCGATCAACGGCCCTCTCTTCAACCATTACGACTGGGGCGGTTACCTGATTTGGAAGCTCTACCCTTCCACTCGCGTCTTTATCGATGGGAGGGCTGATCTCTACGGGAACGAACTGCACGGGGAAGACCTACTTCACCAGTTCGCCGCTACTTATCAGCTCAAAGACGACTGGCGCGAGTCACTGCGGCATTGGAATATTCACACCGTACTGGTTCCGGCAAATTCGGCTCTGGCAACGGGATTGAGGATCGCTCCCGGTTGGATTATTTGCTACGAAGACACCCGGGCCGTGATCTTCACATTGTCCCGTGGCATTGTCGCAACGGAGTCCGCACCGAACGCACGGGATTTACCGAAGGCGCTGGTCCACGCCAAAGCAAGTTCGTAAGTGCCGCGCGAATGCTGCACGGTAGTTACCGTTGGTATGCAAGAAATTACCCCCCTTCTGGGCTTTTGCGGGTTATTATGTGTCAGAATAACTCTCCCAGCAACCTGTACGTGCAAAGGGGACGTAAATCCCCGGAAGCAGAGCGGTCTCTTGTCTGTTTGTGTGCTGCTTTGACCGCTCGATCTCAGTTAGAGGAGGCGCGCAACGATGGATCGTTTTTGGAGATTATGGCGTGAGGAAGAAGGCCAGGATATCGCGGAGTATGCTGTGATGCTGGCTGTGATCCTTGTGATCGTCGTAGGTACCATTCGGCTGATCGGCTCTAATGCCAACAACGTTTTCTCGAACGTCGCCAGTTCGATTCAGTAACGAATCGTGGCGGCGCGGAGCAACCGGGGGCAACCCCCGCCTGTGGAAGGCGGACATTCTTACCTTTGCTCGTCGCTGACGGAGCATTATGAACCGCACTCGTTTATTGATGATCGGAATTCTGGCGTTGGCCTTGGGCGCCCTTGTCAGCGTCTCGGTCTACCGGAACCTGCTGGGCCGAGGTCCCGTAACCGAGCCGGGCAGCGATGTTGTCGTGGCCGCGAATGACATTCAGGTCGGGGCGAGAATCGAAGAACACGACGTTCGCCTCGTCAAATATCCCGCATCCGCTCTGCCGGCGGGAACTCCCACTAAACGCTCTCAAGTGCTGGGCCGGGGCGTAATCCTCCCCATAGCCCGCGGCGAATTCATTCTACCCACCAAGCTTGCTCCCGAGAATGCCGGAGCAGGCTTACCGTCGCTGATTCCGCCTGGGATGCGTGCCGTTTCGGTGCGGGTCAACGAGGTCGTTTCCGTTGCGGGCTTCGTTGGTCCCGGAACCCGCGTCGACGTGCTCCTTACCGGAACACCTGGCGGTAGCTCAGAGTCTCAAACGACTACGGTTCTGCAGAATGTGGCCGTAATTGCCTCCGGTCACACTTTAGAACGCAATGCCGCGGGAGAAGCGCAGAACACTCCAGTGATCACGTTTCTCGCCTCGCCCGAAGACGCCGAACGTTTGACTCTGGCTAGCGCCGAGGGCAGGATCCAACTCGTTCTGCGAAATCCTCTCGACACTCATCAGGATAAAGTGGACCCGGCCAATGCCAGGGGCCTTTACCAGGGCGGAACACCAGTTGCGGCTCCGCCGCGCGCGCCCGTTCGTCAAGTCAAGCAGCACAAGACTGAGCAGCCTACTCCTCCCCCATCCGTGCTTAGTATTGAGGTCTATCAAGGTGACAAGAAGCCGGACGTGGTCAAGTTCCCAGAGCAAAGTGGTGAAGATCCCAAGTAGTTAGAGAACGGTTTCAGCCTTCGCGTTTGCCAGGCAGTACAGCAGTCTTCCTCACGTGGAGAGGAATCATAAGATGAAGTTTCGCGCGCCACTTTTAGCAGCTGCTGCGGTATTTACTATGTTGACGTTGTTTCCTCCGTCACGCTTTTCCCGGAGCGAGGCGCAAGAGCCGGCCGCTCAAACGCCGATTCCGCCCGGGACGACCCAGACGACTCTTCCGCCGCAGACGGCGCAGCCCCAGGGGTCGGCTCCGCTACGCGTCATGGTCGACAAGTCTCTGCTCATCAATACGACCGAGACAATCAAGCGCGTCTCGGTGACGGACCCCGGGGTAGCCTTCGTCCAGCCCATCACTCCCACTCAAATTCTCGTGCATGGGCGAGCGCCGGGCGAAATCTCACTGCTCATCTGGGACGAACTGGAACGCTCGCGCAGCTTTGATTTGCGGGTGGACGTCGATGTCAGCGCATGCGCCGAAGAAGAACATCGCGTCTTTCCTGATGAACAGATAGCAGTAACGCCTTCGCGTGCCGCCATTGTGCTCTCCGGCCACGTAACCACTGAGGATGTTGCTAAGCGCGCGGGGGAGCTTGCGGCCGCGTATTCGAAGAATGTGGTCAACGTTTTGACTTTCGGTCCGGTAGGCGCTCAGGAAGTCTTGCTGGAAGTAAAGTTTGCCGAGGTTGACCGCTCTGCACTCACCCAACTTGGAGCAAACCTCTTCTCCACTGGCGCTGGCAACACCATCGGGACTGTCACTACAGGCCAATATGGAGGTTTTGGCCCCGCGGCGGTCAGTCAGACTACAGGACAAACCGGGCCTTTTTCCACCAACCAAACCATCAGCCAGGTTTTGAATTTATTCCTATTCCGTCCCGACATTCACTTGGGCGTTGTAGTCGAGGCTCTGGAGAACAAGAGCCTTCTTCAAATCCTCGCCGAGCCCACTCTCATCGCCGTCAATGGCAAGAAAGCGAGCTTCCTGGCTGGTGGCCAGTTTCCTTTCCCTATTGTGCAGCCGGGCGCCGGCTTTACGGCTGTTACTATCTCCTTCAAGGAGTTTGGGGTAAAGCTGGAGTTCACGCCTGTGATTATGCCCAACGGCAACATTCACCTTACCGTGGCTCCAGAGGTCAGCACTCTCGATTTCGCGGACGCGCTCACGATTTCAGGTTTTACCGTACCAGCGTTGAGCACGCGCAAAGCGGAGACCGAATTCGAGTTGCAGGATGGGCAGAGTTTTGTGATTGCCGGCTTGATCGACAATCGTGTCACCGATGTCTGGAACAAGGTTCCCGGCCTGGGCGACATTCCGATCCTGGGGGCCTTTTTCAAAAGCAAAAGTATTTCGAAGAGCAATTCGGAGTTGATGGTCTTGTGCACGGTGCACCGCGTTTCGCCGAGTACCACAGCACCCGCTGGACCCCCCAATCCGCAACCGTTCATCGACAACCAGAAATTTGACGGGAAGAAACCTTCGGGAAAGTAACCGGCGGCGGCGGCGATACAATGGCGACTTGTCAGACCGAGAAGAGAGAGAGCAAGCAGTGTGAACCAGTGGAGTGGGAGTGAGCACAGGGTATGGCTGAGCTTTCAGTCGTTATCGTAGCCACGGATAATGAGCAGCGAACTGTGCTTCAGGTCTTAGTGGATGGCACCAGCGTAGCCCGCACGGTCCATACCTGCGCGACCTTTCCAGTTTCGGCATCCGATCCGGTAGCTCGGCGGGTGCAAGCTGCCAATCCCGATGTGCTGCTGATCGACGTTCCCTCCGATAACGCCTCCACCGCCATGCGCGCCATCGAGCTTCTACATCAGGAACTGCCTGACTCGGCCGTATTTGCCATCGGAAGCCTGAACCAACCACAAGTGATAGTGAGTGCGATGCGCGCCGGGGCTCGCGAATTTATCGAGCGCCCCACCACCACCACCGATCTTCTGGAAGCTTTCGTTCGTCTCACGACAGCCCAGCGCCGGGTGCAGAAGGAAGGACCGCGCGGCAAAGTGTTTTCAATCGTGAATGCAAAGGGCGGCAGCGGTGCGACCACGGTAGCGGTGAATCTCGCCTTGGCCCTACAGGCGGCGCACGGCCAAACCGCGCTGGTGGATCTCGCACCCCTCGGTCACGCGGCCTTACATCTAAATCTCAAGCCCCTGTTTACCGTGGCGGACGCCACTCGCAACCTCCACCGCATGGATAGTTCCCTGCTGGAAAGTTTTATGACCCGGCACAGCGGCGGCTTGCAATTGCTGGCTGGAACCAACGCGCCCGCGGCCATTGAACCCTCGACGGCGGAATTCGTTCGGCTCTTCGATATGCTGGTAACGCACTACCGTTACGTCGTGGTTGACAACTCGTCGCGCCTTGATGCTGCAAGCCGCCTGGTCGCGAACCTCTCCGAGTGCGTGCTGTTGGTGGCCTGCACCGACGTTGCCTCACTGTGGAGCGCAGCCCGCGTGCAACAATATCTGGGAGAAACCGGCAACCGTGAGCGCCTCCGCCTGGTGCTCAACCGTTTCCGCAAGGTCCCCGGATTCAGCGAAGCGGATGCGGAAAACGCCGCGGGCGTAAAATTGATTTGGCGTGTGCCGAATCAATATTTTGCCATTTCGTCGGCCATCGATCGGGGCGCGCCGGTGATGGAACAAAGTCACACTGAGATTGCCCGTTGTTTTTCCGGGCTGGCGCACGAATTGACGCGCAACGATGTCGATGTGAAACGTGCTGCGTGGTCGCTGTTTAAGACCGTGTAAGATTTTATGGCCAATTTGCAGACCTTCGAGCGCAGCGAATACCAACAGGTCAAGGCGGACCTGCATCGCAAGATTCTCGACCGCCTTGATCTGGAAAAACTGGGTCGCAGCACTGGAGATACTGCGCGCGATGAAGTTCTCGTTCTTATTCGCAACTCGGTCAACAGTGAGGTGGTTCCTCTCAGCTTTGCCGAGCGCGAACGGCTGTCGCGCGAAATCCTCGACGAAATTTTCGGCCTCGGTCCTCTTGAACCCTTACTCAAGGACCAGACCATCTCCGATATTCTCGTGAACCGCTACGACAAGGTTTATATCGAGCGCGGGGGAAAACTGGAATTGACTGGCTTGTCCTTCAAAGACAACCAGCACCTCATGCAGATCATCGAGCGCATCGTCTCCCGCGTAGGGCGCCGCGTCGATGAATCCTCTCCTATGGTCGATGCGCGCCTGCCCGACGGCTCGCGCGTCAATGCGATTATTCCGCCCCTGGCATTGGACGGCGCTTGCCTATCCATCCGCCGTTTCGGGCGCGACCCGGTTACGGCCCGCAACATGATCGAGAACCATACGCTCACCGAGGCCATGCTCGAGCTTCTCTCCACCATGGTCAAAGGCAAGCTGAATCTTCTGATCTCGGGCGGCACCGGCGCCGGCAAAACCACATTGCTTAATGTGCTATCCGGATATATTCCGAATGTGGAGCGCATCGTCACGATCGAAGACGCCGCCGAATTGCAGCTTAAGCAGGAGCACGTGGTCCGCCTCGAAACTCGCGCCCCCAACATCGAAGGCAAAGGCGCAGTCCGCCAGCGTCAGTTGGTGATCAATAGTTTGCGTATGCGGCCCGACCGCATTGTCGTCGGCGAGGTTCGCGGCGAAGAGGCCTTCGATATGTTGCAGGCCATGAATACAGGCCACGAGGGTTCTCTCACCACGGTTCACGCGAACTCGCCGCGCGACGCACTGGCCCGCGTCGAGAACATGGTGTCCATGGCGAATCTGAATATCCCGGAGCGGGCTGTGCGCCACCAGATAGTCTCGGCGATCCATGCGGTTATCCAGGTCGCCCGCTTGTCCGACGGGACTCGCAAGGTCACCTCGATCTGCGAGGTCGCCGGCATGGAAAACGAAGGCATTCTGATGCAGGATATTTTCACATTCGAACGTCGCGCCATCGATGAAAACGGCAAGGTGCGCGGAGCTTTCCGGGCCACGGGGATCCGTCCGTTATTTGCCGAGCGGCTGGCGACTTCGGGTGCGCGTCTGCGGCCAGCGTTATTTGAATCGAGGACCGAGATTTGAGGACGTTGCTCGTCGGAATGCGTTAGAGAGACATTGCCTATGTCCGCACTTCTGATTGCGCTTTTTGTGTTCGTGGTGGTTGCTCTCGCAACCTTCGCCGTCGCCTCCCTGTTTGACCAGCGGAGCGCCCAGGCTCGCCTCATCAAAGATCGTTTGGCGACCGTGCAAAAGGCTGCGGAGCGCGAGCCCGACGAAGAATTTGCCCTGCTCCGCGACGAGCAACTCAGCAAGATCCCCGCCCTCGACACTCTGCTGCGCCGGTCGGCTCGGGTTTCTGCGATTCAGGAAGCCTTAGTGCAAGCGGGAATGAAATTTCGCGCGGGCAATTTTTTAGCTTTGTGCCTGCTTTGCGGCGCCATCGCTGGGGTCGCAGCTTTCCTTTGGGCCGGAAATCCGGCCGTCGCCTGGGCCGCCCTCGTGATCGCCTCTTTCCTTCCTTATGCAGTTGTCTCGTACCGGCGCCAAAAGCGCTTTGAGAAAATTGAGGAGCTATTTCCCGAAGCCATCGACACTTTGGCCCGCGCGGTCCGCGCCGGACATGCCTTTACGACATCGCTCGAAATGATTTCCAACGAAACCTCCGAACCTTTGGCCAGCGAGTTCCGCCAACTGTTCGAAGAACAAAAGTTCGGTATGCCGGTGCGCGATGCCCTCATGAATCTTACGGAGCGCGTGCCGCTGGTGGACATAAAGTTCTTCGTCACCGCGGTTATGCTGCAGCGCGAAACCGGTGGCAATCTTGCGGAAATCCTCGACAATTTGTCGTACGTAATTCGCGAGCGCTTCAAAATTCAGCGTCAGGTGCGGGTTCATACCGCGCAGGGCCGGCTGACCATGGCGTTGCTTATGGCGATGCCGCCGGTCGTAGTGGCGGTTCTTGCCCTGTTCAGTCCGGACTTTGTTCATCCTCTTTTTTATGATCCTATTGGCCACTTATTGGTAGTGATCAGTATTTCCTTGCAGACCATCGGATATTTCGTCATCCGAAAGATCATTAAGATTCAGGTTTAAAGATGCCCTTGCTGATTCTCACCATCGTCATATTCGTGACCGTCGTGCTCGTAGTGTTTGCTTTCGGCGCGGCTGCGGTTACCCCCAGCTCGGTTCTGGGAGCTCGCCTGCGCGCGCTGGGCGGACACTCGGCGCAGACCGTCGAGAAGCCCGCCATGAAGGTGAAGGAGCGGCTGGAGCAGGCTCTCGATCCGCTCAGCAAAGCCATTCCGCTTTCACCCTCCGATGTCACGCGGACTCGCGCCTGGCTTATTCAGGCTGGACTTCGCGAATCGCGTCACGTCAGCTACTATTTTGGAGCGCGTCTTGCGCTGGCGGCCTTGGGACTAGCGGGCGTGGTTCTTTTCTCCGGCTTCACCAGCTTCCCGTTGCTCGTCTGCGTTCCTGCCTTCGGATTTTTTCTTCCGCGCTTCTTCTTGAAACGGATGATCAAAGACCGTCAGCAACGCATCCGCATCGCGCTGCCCGACGCTCTCGACCTCACGGTCATTTGCGTGGAAGCCGGCTTGGCCCTCGATCAGGCGCTCATGCGTGTCGGCAAGGATCTGCATCACGCCCATCCCGATCTCAGCGACGAATTCCATCTCGTGAATCTCGAGATGCGCGCTGGAAAGCCTCGTGCCGAGGCGCTGCGTAATCTCGTCGACCGCACCGGCGTGGATGACATTCGCTCTCTCGTGGGAACCCTAATCCAGACGGATCGCTTCGGCACCAGCATCGCGCAAGCCTTACGCGTTCACTCGGACTCTCTTCGCACCGCCCGCCGTCAGCGCGCCGAGGAGCAGGCCGCCAAAACCACCATCAAGATGGTGCCTCCCCTGGTTTTATTCATTCTGGTGCCGTTCCTCTTCGTCACCATTGGTCCAGCACTCATTCAGGCCTATCACTCACTCGTTGGCAAGTGACCGGGAACGACCAGGACATCCAAGAAGAAATCGGGAGCGATTCATGCCGGGATTAATCCCACGCGGCCAAGCCTTCAACCAAACCCGCCATGTGCATCTCGCAACCAGCCTCGCTGTGGCCGATACGCACTGGTCACGATTGCGCGGCCTGTTGGGAGCCTCCGAAAATGACTTTCGTAATGGTGGTGGTCTCTGGATTCGTCCCTGCCGGGGAGTTCATACTCTTGCTATGCGATTCCCGATTGACGTACTCTATTTAGACCGCGCGGGGACGGTGGTGCACGCGGAGCACAACCTCCAGCCCTGGCGCTTCTCCCCCGTCCGCTTGCAAGCAGCCTCAGTCCTGGAGTTACCCAGCCACACGCTGGCCAGAACTGAAACTACTTTGGGCGACAGTATTGAAATTCAGCTGAAGGAGACTGCCTAGCACTTTATTTCCCCACCCAAGAAATCGCATTATAACTCTCACGGTTTTAGACTTAAATTGTCCAAGACTCTCCAACTCGAAGAAGTGAAGATCGTTCACCTTCACGATGCGCCAAAGCTGCTGGTCGAATGGTCGCCGCGCTGGGAAGAGTTTGTCACTTCCATCGGTCCGGCATTTGCCCGCTCGGGACCACGTCTCGCAGGCGAAGCTCCGCATGGGGTTTTCTCGTACCGGGGCATGCTCGCTGCGCTGTTGCTGGAGTCATTCCTGCTGTTCGTGGTTATGGTTCTCCCGCGGCAGATCCTGCGTCTTCGTCCCTACGCCGTACCTAAACTCACTCCCGACGAAGTGATCTACTATTCCGGCGACGAGCTGCCGCGGACCGAAGACCTGGGCGGAGCCCAGACTGGCCGCGCGGGCCGCGCTGGAGGCAGGGAAGCGCATCACCGCACGCAGACGATTCACGTGGCGCGCGGCGCATCGCTGACGGCGAGGGTTGTTGACGCTCCCACCCTTAAACTTCCCGCTACAGCAGGCTCGGTCGCAAACCTGCTCGCTCTTAAATCCAACCCCGGCCCACTTCCGGTTGAGGGAGTGCCGGCGGCACCAACCAACGTCACTCGGGATCGGTCCCGTAGAGGAGTTACCCTCGACTCTGTTGTACGACCGGCTCCGAGCATCACGTCTGAAACCTCTCGCGCCACGCCGTCTCTGAATGCCGCGGTCGTAGCTCCGGCGCCAAGCGTCCGATCCGAACACACACTCATCGCTCCGGTCCTTGATTCCAGCATCATTGCTCCGGCTCCGAATATCTCGCGCCAGCGCACGCTGGCCGCGCCATCTTTGAATCCCAACGTAATCGGCCCCGCCTCCACGCGCGTCTCACGCGATCAGGCGCGTTCCGCTCCGGCGCTCAACGCCAGCGTGATTCCGCCAGCTCCTGCCGCGAGCGGACGCGAAGTCGCGCCTTCCCGAGTACAGATGAACAATGTCGCGGTCGTACCTCCGCCGGTTTCTGCGCCTGAGCGCGAGAGCGGACGCAATGCAAAACTTAATCTACCGGCGCCCTCTGTCGTCGCGCCTCCACCCTCGACCGATTCCGCACGTGATCTGCGCAGGCTCGAAAGTGGAGGCGTCAGCGGCTCTTCTCCAACCGTGGTTCCGCCGCCCCCGACTCAAGCCGGCAATGGATCGTTTGTAAGCAGCATCATTGGAAAGCTTTTCGGTACGCAGGACGTTGTACCGCCTCCGCCCAGCGTTAGCTCGACCTCGCGCAATACTTCTGGCGGGCCGGGTGGCACGATTGCCGCAAATGTCGTTCCGCCTCCGCCGTCGGCCTCCGGCGCGGCCACAGACACGAGTTCGGGAATGTCGCGTCGCGGTCCGTCGAGTAGCAGCGGCGTGAGTATCGTTCCGCCTCCTCCGTCTGTAACCGGGTCGAATTCCAGCGGCAGTGCGGGAAGTCGGGGCGGAAGCCCGACCGGCATAGAGAACGGGCTGGCCAGCAATGTTGTTCCACCTCCTCCTTCTGTCGGTACAGGCACGGGACTCTCTGGCTCCGGAAGAAGAGGCTCTGGACTGGGCGCTTCGGGCGATGCCGGCTCAGTTCTCGCTCCCCCAAAAGGCGCAGGCGGAAACAGCGACAACTCTGGAGTTGTCATGTCGGCACAACCCGGCTCGAACGTCGGGATGCCAGGCGTTGGCGACAAAGGTTCAATCGCGATGTCGCCTTCTGGTGGAGACACGCCCGGCCTCGGCGGCTCCGGTGGAGGCACAGGCATTGGTCGCGGAGACGCCGCAGGAAGCGGCTTGACCGGAGCAGGCACAGGTGTAGGAAAGACTGGAAATGACCGCGGTTCGGAGCCCAATGCTCGCGCAGGGATTTCGCCCACTCCCGGTCCTGGCGGTGCAGGCACTGCTCCTACCGGCTCTCCAGCCGTGCCGGGCGTGGACGTTCGCGGCGGCAGCACCGTTGTGAGTTTGCCCAGCTTTGGATCGGATGGTGGCGGAAGCGCTCCCAATCTTCCTGGGCGCTCATCCGTGAAAGGCCAGGAGGGTCCAGCGATCACGATTGTCGCCACGTCGCGATCCGGCGGTGCGTTTGATTTCTATGGAAAACTTCCGGGCGATAATTACACCGTCTACGTGGACACGGCAATCGGCACCGTTGTAATGCAGTTCGCGGAAGCCGATCTCGCCACCGCGCGCTCGCATCCGGGAACCCTGGTCGGCCCACAGGGCCTTCGTACGGATTTAGCCCGGGATCTGCCGCGCGCCCGCGTTGTGATCAAATGCAAACTGGACGCTTCGGGGAACATCAGAAATCTCCAGGTTCTCGAACCTGGCCCGGCCGGGATGACCGCGAAGATCATGGCCGCCCTGCCCAGTTGGAAATTCCGTCCAGCTATGCGCGGTGCGCAGCCCGTCGAAATAAACGCCATACTCGGTTTCAATATCGACACCAACGATAGGTATTAGGCACGATTCAGATTTCCCCGAATCGTCAAGGTAGCCGAAGAGCTCATTCCGCTGAAGTGAATTAGGGGAGACGGGAATGCGCATCGCCACTTTCGCGGAGATCGCAGATCGCATCCGCGATTTTTGCTTTGAAGGGGCGCGCCTTCCAGCCGCGCCGTAAAACCACACAAGAAATAACAGAGGCTTTAGCCGCCGGGGGCTGAAGCCCTGTCTTTAGAACTCAATACTTATGGCGGGTGTAAAGACGCGCCCTTTCAAGGCGCTCCGCGGCCGGCTCCAGGCTCTCCCCCCTCGACTCGCGAAGCTCACTCAGAGCAGACTCAAGAACTCGAAAAGCCGGGCTCTTTCAAAGCTTCGCTGTTTACACAAATCTTCACGTCATTGAAGTCGATCTCGCGCGGGGCAGTAAGTTCGGGTCTGTTCCGCGAATACATGAACTCCATCCAATCGAGCACTCGGTCCCATTTACGTGACCACGCAAAGCGAGACGCATAGTCCCCCCAGAAGGCACCAGGATCTTTCTGCGCGCGGGCGCACTCCCCCAGCCAGTCTTTTTGAATGGTGTTGTCAGCTACGATCTGGGGCGACGGATACTCATCATCCATGGCCAATAGGTTGGAGATTTTTTCTGGTTTCGCAACGGAAAGAGGGCTCATGCAGACCTCCGAGGGAGCGAGCGAATACTAACAGGGTCGTATGGATTTTGCTCCACACTCTAAGCATCTGCAGTGATACAGATCAGACAGCCGGGTTCGTTGAATAGCGAGTGCCGCCGGACTTTGGTCCGACTGTTCCTCCCCCCAGCCTAACTTCAAAACCACGCCATGGTCGTTTTCGGGTGGTATAGGGGGGTCCATATCTTGATACGTGACAGGCATCATCGCGGAGTGCATGATCTGGAAAAAAGGCGTCTGCGCAGCAGACGGCGTTGCATGGGAAATCTTGACAGAAAGAATAAAACGCCTACAGATTTCGCACCCGTGTTCTGTTGCAGGTCTACGCCGACCTCAACGAGGAGATTACCGTCTATGCCAAATCTCAAGAAGTGGCTGTCGAGCCTGCTACTGCTGGCCACCGCGACTGTGCCCGCTTTAGCAGGAAGCAACGATTCGAACCCGGCAAACGCAAATGGAGCGAACGCAACCAGTACCGAAACTACCCCTGCTCCGGCCAGTCCGACCTTGACCCCAAGTGCGGGCGACGCCAATGTCACCGCACTGCTTGGGGTTCTCGTGATGAAAGGCGTCCTAGCTCCCGCGGAAGCCAACGCCATTCGCAACGCCGCTCCCGAGATCAAGTTTCAACTTCTGGTGGATGCGCTCAACCGCAAAGGGGTATTGAGCGCGGCAGATTTGTCTGCGGCCACGAGTGCCACAGCGCAACCTGCGGCAGCTGCTGCGTCTGGGGCGGCGCCGGTTGAGGCTCGGGAATCTGTATCGTCGTCGCCGACGGGTCCGGATGCCTCGCCGCAGCAACCCCAAACCCAGCAGCAGCCCCCTTACCCGTCGCGGGTGGCGGGCGAGCTGCCGCCTCCCCAGCCTGGAGTGGTAACGGCGGTGACTCCGGTCCGGGTGTTCCCGATCGATCCACCGAAAACCGGCGGTCTAGCAGGGATTAAGGCTGGGCCGATCACCCTTGCACCTTACGGCTTCATTAAGGCGACGTTCATCCATGACAGCAGCGACCCGGATGGCGACGACTTTCCGTTTCCCGGCATATGGCTGAATTCCGGGAATATTTTGAGCACTGGCCCGACACAGGATCCCGAGGTTCACGTCAAGGCGCGGTCCACGCGCTTTGGGCTCAACCTGGAATGGCCGGACATTTCGAAGAACCTGACGCTGACCGGCAAGATCGAGGGAGACTTCGAAGGCAACTTCAGCGAAGTCGACAACCGCGACGTTTCGTCGATTCGCAGCAATGAACCGCAACTGCGTTTGGCATTCGTGCGCCTCGATTACCGCGCCAGCGAAGCCTTTGACGTTTTCTTTCTAGGTGGACAGGACTGGACGCTTTTCGGATCCGGCGCCCTGGAAAATATCGTGGAAACCACGTTCAACGGCGCATTTTGGGGCAACACCTGGGAGCGCTCGCCGCAACTGCGGGGCGGCTTCATCTGGACGCTGGATAAGAAACACCACGTCAACCTCGAGCCGCAATTTGGGATCATGATGCCCAGCACGGGTCAGATCCTAAAGCTCGGGACGCTAGGTCTGGCTGGCCAGCTCGGGCAAGGCGAACGCGAGGGCGCCGACTCCGACCGTCCCGAGCAGGAAGGCAGAGTGGCCCTGAGTTACCAACTCGACAATGCCAAGGGGGTCGCCCCGGCTCAAATCGCGCTGGCTGGATTCCATTCCAGGCGCACATCGATCGCTTACAATTTGTCCGCGGTCGGTCCGTCCGCACCGTACGGGACTCTGTGTACGACAACGAACTATTGCGGTACCTTCCCGAATGGCTTTGAGGCTTCCAGCAATCAGTGGGGAGAACAAATCGTGGCGCAGCTGCCCACGAGATGGTTTACTGTGGTGGCGAGCGCCTATCAAGGAGCCGACTTGCGCTTTTACTTCGGCGGCCAGGTCAACAGTTTTGCCACGGATGTGAGCGGGCTGACTGGCATACAGGGACCGTTTCCTACGCTCGATGGGGGTCCGCTCGCTGCTGCCGGTGGCGCGGTACTGGGTTGCTCGGGCGTGTTTACGCCCTCCGGAGGACCGGTAGTGAACGGGATCACTCCCGGAACCTGCGGGGGCTCGGTTGTGGTTGCTAAGCAGCGGCCCATCCGGGGGTTTGGCGGGTTCGTCCAGCTTGGCTTGCCGCTTTCCCGCTGGTTCAATGCCGATCCGCGTGGCCACAACGCGGGCTGGCAGCTTCTGTTCACGGTCGGCAAGGACCAGGTGAATAATCACGACCTGAATAATCCTGGTTTTGTTGCTGCCTACAACGGCGGTGGCACTGCCCCACTGCCCCTTTTGATGGGCAAGACGGCCATAGGAACCCTGTACTACAAATTCAACAACTGGTGCCAGTTCGCTTTCGAGCAGTCGATCTACGCCACCCGTGGTTTGGACCACGCCACCATATACACCATTGCCGGAGTTCCGTCCAACGAATGGCAGGATCACCGAACCGAATTCGGGCCGATCTTTACGTTCTAAACCGCCCTTCGAACTCTAGCGGGCCCAAGCCGGGCGCGCTGGGGTTTTCGAGGCCGGACGATTGTGATAAGCGGGGGCAGATTGAGCGCCCCGGCTAGCAAAGAACGGGGGACTGGGTCGATTCGGGCGATGGTCCGCACGTGAGCCTGTCCTCCCAAACTTCCTCGTTGAAAGCTCTTGTGCGGGTCACGCCAGGGGGAGCAGAATGTACCGACACTGCGCGACTGCCTTGCAGGGTCGTGCGGGAGAACCAAGCACGCGACAGACACAGCCGCAGTGTTTGGAGGAGTTGCTTTGATGAGTATGCGCAGATTTGCGGCTTTGCAGGGGGGGCTTTTGTTGGCGGCCGTGGTAGCGAGCACCGCGTCGCAGAAAGACACGGTTCGGATCACGGTTCTGGATTCTGTAACTCAGGCCGCGACTGCGGATAACAACAACGGCGTCCCGCAGAATTGCGAACAGCTTACTTTCGACGCCTATTGCCGTTCAACTACAAACGTGCCGCTGATAAGCACCTTGCTGGTGCAGGAAGGCAAAGAGCCGCCGTTCCGTATCAGTTGCAGGATCGAATCGAGATACTCAAGATGCATTCCGCTGCCCAAGGGCGAAAGCTTCGATGCCCGAAGAGAGAAACGCGGCATTACCGTGTACTACGTGGATGACAAGGGCAAAGAGCGAAAGCAGTTGTACACGCGGGTGGATGCGGGCGGAAAGGCTGGTCCGCCGGCGGCCGCGGCTGCAGTAGCGGCGCAGCCGGTCGCGGCCTCAGCTGCGCCACGGCAGAGTTCCCCGGCGCCGACGCCAGCCCCGTCAGTTGGCTCTGTGCAGGCAGTAGCTCCCGAGAAAGCCGAGAAAGTAAAGTGCAATTTCAGCTCCACGCCGCCGGGGGCGGAAATCACGCTCGACGGCAAGTACGTGGGCAGCACGCCATCGGAAATCGAACTGGCGACTGGGACGCATGTGGTCGTTTTTTCGATCCCGGGCTTTACTCAGTGGAAGCGGGAGCTGACCGTGCTAGCCGGATCGGAGTTGACGGTGAGCGCCAGTTTGCAGAGGGAACAGCCGTAAGCGGTCTGGAGCGCGAATCTGGGTGCAAGATAAATTACTGCAGCTAAACGGAGGAAGTTATGGCGAATGCCGCAGTGGCAGGAACAAGCAAGCTGGAGTATAGCATCTGGCGCGTGATCATGGCCTCGTCGGTCGGCACCATGATCGAGTGGTACGATTTCTATATTTTCGGCAGCCTCGCGGCCATTCTCGGTCCCAAGTTTTATCCTCCGGGTAACGACACTTTCGCTTACATCGCTTATCTCGCGACCTTCGCGGTCGGTTTCCTCGTGCGGCCCTTCGGCGCACTGTTTTTCGGGCGCATCGGCGACCTGGTGGGGCGCAAATACGCTTTCCTGGTAACCCTCTCCATCATGGGTTTTTCAACCTTTGCCATCGGTCTGTTACCGTCATTTGCCACGGCGGGCTGGTTCGCACCCATCGTGCTGCTTTTGATCCGGGTGCTGCAAGGCCTGGCGCTCGGCGGTGAATATGGCGGCGCTGCGGTTTACGTGGGCGAGCACGTCCCCGACAACAAGCGTGGCTTCTACACCAGCTTCATTCAGATCACGGCTACGCTTGGCTTGTTCGTTTCGCTGATCGTGATTCTGCTGACGCAGAATTCGATGTCGAAAGAAGAATTCGCCGCCTGGGGCTGGCGCATTCCCTTCCTCATCTCCATCATCTTGGTGATGATCTCGCTTTATATCCGACTGAAGATGAAGGAGTCGCCCATTTTCGCAGAGCTCAAGGCCACCGGCATGACATCGACGCAGCCGCTCAAAGACGCCTTCACCAAATGGACGAACTTGAAACTGGTTTTGATCTCTCTGTTTGGAGCCACTGCAGGACAGGGCGTGGTCTGGTACACCGGGCAGTTTTACGCTCTGTTCTACATGCAGACCATTCTGAAGGTGAACGTGAAGACTGCCAACATCGTGGTCGCGGTAGCCTTGCTGATCGGCATGCCGTTCTTCACCGTGGTGGGCGCGCTTTCCGATCGCATTGGACGGAAGAAGCTAATGATGGCGGGATGCCTGCTGGGCGTGCTCACCTACATCCCAATCTACAAAGCCATGGAACGGGCGGCAGGCAACAACGTGGTTACCGTGAAATCTACGCGCAACAAAGTTACGGGGGCGATCGGACTTACAGCAATGACCACGGACGCGACGGGCGCATTGGTGCCAGTCAAGGAAGCTGCGAATCCAAATACAACCATGTTGGTTCTCCTGATTTTCATTCAGGTGATTTACGTCTGCCTGGTTTACGGACCTATCGCCGCCTATCTGATTGAGGCCTTCCCGGCGAAGATTCGCTACACTTCGCTTTCTCTGCCGTATCACATCGGGAACGGAGTGTTTGGCGGATTGCTGCCATTGATCGGCCTCTCGTCGGTCGCCGCCACTGGCAACATTTACGCCGGCCTTTACTATCCGATGATTGTCGCTGGCGTTACGTTTATCGTGGGAAGCTTGCTGCTGAAAGAGACGCACGGAGTGCGCATCTGGGATGAAGCGGTTGCACGACCTGCACCGGCGGTGCGCTGAGAGGATAGAGTCTCGCCAGGAACAGCGGTGGAAGAGTCATCGTCTTCTTCCACTGTCTTGGCAAGGGTTGGATACGACTCCCGTCTTTTGAAATCAAAACCTAAATCTCATTTTCCCGCTGTTCTTAGAGAATCGACCGAAATTGTATCGGTCAGCGCGGCTGAGATAACGCACGAAGGCCGCGACTTGCGCCGCGGCCCTCTCATTAGCGTTTGTCTATACTCTTGGGCTCAACTTATTGCAGATGGATCATCTTGCCGTCCAGGGTGCCATGCACCTTCACCCGCTTGCCTTCGTACTTCTGAACTTCATCCTGATGGTCGATATCGTAAGTCTGGCCGCTGGCCTCGTCCTTCAACATATACTTGTCGCCTGATTTTACGATCATGCCGCTGAAGTTCTGCACGCCAGTGGGCTGCGCGGACTCCGCCGGCGAATTGGGAGTCGGCTGTGTGGTTTGGTCAGGCGCCTGCGAAGGGGGCTGGCTGGGCGTCTGCTGCCTGGATTGTTCCGAGGCCGTTGGCGGAGCAGGTTGATCCGACGTAGGTTGTTGCGCCTGTGGGTCCGGCGTTGTTGTCTGCGGCGTTGTTTGCTGGGCGTTGAGCGAAATGCCAAGGCTCAGGAACAGAACCAGAGCGGTGAGGAAGCACGATGACTGAACTCGGTGTTTCATGAAATCCTCCGAAAATGGGAGACGCAGTTTCTTGCGGTCGGAATTCTCCGAAGCAAACGACTTGCCAAAAGCCTGCGCTATGATTTTCTGGAATTAACTTTCCGAGGCCTACTCCGAGTTGTTCTATCTGCACGGTTTAGTCTCATCCGAAATATTTGCGTGGAAGCGAGCTACGGAATTGTCCGCTCGAAGAATACCGGGGACGCTGTACCGCGCCCTCACATTCACACTTCGCGCCAGGCACGCAACTGAGCAGATTTTGCTCTGTTATTTTTTCTCTTGTTGCGCGTACTGGTCTGCGCCCATGAAGTGAAGTGACACGTAGGGCTCTTCGCCAACCACCCAACTATCGTGTCCCGGGGCAATGTAGAACAGATCGCCGGCTTTCATCTCAATGATGGGGCCCTCGTCCATGGCTGCCGTCGCTCTCCCCGACACGACCAATCCAACGTGTTCTACCATACAGCTCTTGGCGCCTACCGCCTTTCCTACGTGAAGCGACCACTTCCAGCCGGGTTGATACGTCGCACGGCCAATCGTCATCCCGCCGACGTGAACCAGTTCAAACTTTCCCTTTTCAAAGGTGCGAACTTCGTCGGGATTTTCGAATCGCTTCAGGATCACTTCGTTCATGAGTCCTCCGCGGGATACTGCGAAAATCGAGGTCTGGGCCACCAAGGGCACAAAGTATTGCGAAGGGCTGCCTCGGTGTGACTTCGTGACCCCGTGGTTCACATTTCTCTCGTCTTAGAAGCTAACGTGCAATCCGAATTCGAATTGTCTTGGCGTGCCAAGCGCGTAGGTTCCCGACTGGAAAGTCGACCGGAATGGGGTAAGACTCGATCCTGTCGTCACGCCGCCGACTACATTCGGCGCCAAAAGTCCGTTGGAGCCTGGAAGAAGAGATCCACCAGGCAGGTTTCCTGCCGGGAACGCGTTCCAGAAGTTGAAGATGTTAAAAACGCTGGCACTCGGCTCGATAGTCACCCGCTCTCGAACCTTCATGGGCCACGATACTTTCAAATCCATCGACTTCAGCCAAGGTATGCCAACAGCTTGCGGAGCTACTGAAGCAATCGTGGGCATCACCCAACCCAGAGCCGCCATATCGCTCGGCGTCATCACAGGCGAGCCGGAGATTAGCCCAGGGCACGTAAAGGGGCTGTTGGCGGTGTTTCCCACGAGGCATTGGCCCGCTGGCGTCAGCGATCCGGCGAAGTTGTGATTGTAGGTCGTGATCACACCTTGGAGGTTGTTAATATTGGTGCCGTGCTCGAACTGGCCTAATTGCGTTCCCGGCAAAGGCTCTGGGGCCCCTGCAGCTCCCAATCCAGAACCCAGCCAGTCTGTGGCGAAAATCTCACCTCCGTTGGTCAACTCGGGCAGTTGCAGATTCTGCGGAAGTGGACTGTAGAAGTGCCCGATTAAGCTGAACTTGGTGTAGAACGGGAGAGTAAAAAACGGCAGATCAAAGGTGCCTGCAAATGAGACCTGATGTTTTCGATCGAGAGCATTCGGCCCTGTGAACCTGGTCGGATCGTCATTGTCCGTCGCGACGTTGACGAAGTCCTGATCCTGCGATTGACTGATAAATCTCGAGAGAGTGTAGGAGATCTGAAAGCTCGCGTCCTTCACGCCGCGCATTGGCTTGTCGATCTGTTGCACCAGTTTTGCCTGCACGCCGCTGTAGACCGATCGGCCGACGGGAAACTGCATATCCACTCCCCCGACAACCCCCGTGTTTCCGCTGACGGGGTTGGTACCCGGAAACGCGCAATAGGAGCAGGGCCCGCCGCCCGTTGCCTGAAGATTGGAATCAAGTCCCGCCGTAGAATAGGCAGCTTGGGCTCCCGCCTGGCCCAAAGTCGCAATCATGCATGTGACCTGACCAATACCTGCGGGGCACCCATTGGCCCGCTGCGCGGCGTCGCGTGCGGCGACGGCATTGGCCTGGTTGAAACTGCGCGCCGCTCCACTGTGGTTGATGTCCTGGGTAATGAAATAGTGTTCACCGATGTTGCGGAGATAGTCGATGCTGATTACCGTGCCCGCACCAATTTGCTCCTGAAGCCCAAAGTTCATCTGCCACGACCGCGGCGTGCGGTAGCCGGGATAGAAAAGATCATATCCGTTGCTGTTCAGCGCCGAGAGGGCCGTCCCAACAAATGCGCTATTCGGTTGCCCGCTCGTGAGGGCGGCGGTTGCGGCCCGATAGGCGCCGCTGAGCGCGAGAATTTGAGGAGCCACAGTCGAGATGGTGCTGCCGCAGAAATTGGGCCGCGCCTGCAAGCCCGTGGCGGTGTTCACGACAGCAGCGGCGCCTCCAGCAATTGAAGTGACGCCGACCAGACTCGTAGGCCAGGCGAACGGCGTTGCTACACCTCCAGAGCAAACTTCCGGCGTGTCGTTGAAAACGCCTTTGGCAAGACGCGCGGGGCTATCGAGCTGTGTTTTGTTCCACAGAGAGTTTGCATAATATAAACCGGCCCCACCACGGATCACTGTCTTCCCATTTCCTCCCGCATCCCAGGCGAAGCCGGCTTGAGGAGCAAGGTTCAGATTCGGATTGCGCACACGATCGCCGAATCCCGAACCCCATTGATTCAGATCCGGCAGCGGCCCCAGGTTGCTATCGGTGCGTCCTGAGTCATGGACGTAGTGCAAGCCATACGTGAGCGTCCATCTCGGCTTGCCCTTCCACGCGTCCCCGACATACAGTTCCACCCGATTGTCCGGACCCAATCCTGCTCCAGGCAAGCCGAATGACCCTTGCGCAGTGGAGAACCCAATTCCGTTGCCTAAGCTCACCCAATCCGCTGCATACGATGTCGGGTCGGAGGATTGCGTTAGCCCTAGCGATGTCGTACCTACCTGCGGAAAGGCCGCAGTGGCCGCCAAACGTGCTCCGTCGATGCGATTGAACGTCGCCCCATAGCGAACGATGTGCTGGCCCAAAACCCTGGTGCCGTCATAGCTTGCGAGTTTGTCGGATTGAATTTCCTTTTGCGGCGACAGCCAGCTCGGCCCGCCGCAGAAGTTTCCACCATTGCTGAGGATGCAATTCCCGTCAGTAGACGCGCCAATGTTAATTCCCAATCCAGGGATGGGATTATCAACGCCGCGGAGCCCGCTCGTGGCATCCGTTGTCGAGCTGCGGAGTTTGAGGTATTCAACGCGGAAACTGTGCGCATACGGTCCGGTGTTGAAATCGACGCCCAACGCGTTCGTCAAAGTATTGTTGTCATTACGGAGTTGCTGCGTAGAGCTGGCCGAGCTGTAGGGGTGCAGGTCGTTGTTCTGAAAGAAATTGAAACGATAGAATGCCCGTGTGCCGCCTCTCATGTTCCAGTCGACGCGTTCATCGGTATCGAACTCGCGGTAAGGCTCAGCCAGACTGGCACTCAGACTGTCAAATGGATGCGTGAAGGGTATCGCCGCCGTCAGATCCTGCTTGGCACGCTCGGCATCGGCGAACCAGAAGACTTTATCCTTGATAATCGCCCCACCCGCAGCGGCTCCAAATTGCTCGCGCGAAAACGAAGCGGTTGGTGAACCTGGCAGTGCCGCAGCGCCTTCATCGCCACGAAACACTCCAAAGGCCTCACCGTGTATCTCGTCGCTCCCCGAGCGGGTGATCACATTCAACGCGCCGGAAGATGTCAGCCCAGTTGAGAGATCCAGCAACGACTGAGCAATCTGGAATTCCTGGATTGCGCTCGTCGGAATGTTCTGTGTGGGGCCACCTACGATCTCGTCGCTGATGTCGACTCCATCCACATCGATATTCTCCGAGCGGGCGAACTGCCCCAGAAATGAGATCGACGACAAACCGTTCTTAGTCGGACCAAAGACGCTGTCATCCTGCAGTTGAATCCCAGGTTCAAACTGGCCAAAGTCGAGAAAGTTTCGCCCGTTTATCGGCAGCTTCTCAACCGGGTCGGCATTCAGAACACTCTGCACGGTTGGTTGCTCGATGTCGACGGCCGCTCCACCCTGCGCTTCGATCACCGGACCTGCAGCCCCAGGTTGCATCCTCACATTGGCCGTCGACGTGTTGCCGACACGAACTCCTAAAGCCAGGTGCGCAGCGTTAAATCCTTTAGCCTCCACGTGTACGGAATAACTGCCGGGTTGAATTGGTCCAGAGGAGTACCATCCTGCGGAAGAAGTCGTCACATGAACCATCGCGGCCGTAGCTACATTCCTGATGTCAACTTTGGCTCCGGCAACGACCTTTCCTTGAGGATCAGCGACGAGACCTACAATGCTTCCCGTACCGACTGTCTGGGCCGTAAGCCACGGCGAAACGAGCAGGAGGGCCGCCGCAAGAAGCAAGCGTCCCAGAAAACGGCAAGCGTAATTGAAATTTAAAATCGCAAACTCCTGATTCGGAATAATCACAGAGCCTTTCTTAATCGAGAGCTCAACATCTGCATGATCAGCGGTTTGACGAAGCTCTGAGGATATCAAACTGGCGCACTATGTTTCTCTAAGTTCACAAAAGCTTTCGCTTTAGAAGTCTGACTTTGTTGTGTAGTAACCCGCGCGATGCCGGACGTGGTACGCCGATGCCTCGGTCGGCCCTGTAACGTCAACATGAACACGCCGAAACTGCGAATTCGAAAGTCGTTGCGAGGGATAGTAAGCCAGCAGGTATTGGGTGCGCAGTTCGTCGCTGATCTGCCGGAAGGCGTCGTCGAGTTGCGACATGGACGTCGCATAGTAGTATTTGCCTCCGGTATCTTCCGAGAGCTGGATCAGCGCGTGCTCGCCCCCGGTTTCGCGTCCCGCGCTGTTCTCGATCGGCACCACGATGATGCTGTAGACAATAGCTTCGGCCTCTTCGGCGGCGCGCACTGCTTCCGGGTAATCGATCTTGCTGATGGTGTCGCCGCCATCGGTAATCAACACCATCACTTTGCGTCCCTGCCGCCGGTCGAGGGACCGCGAAGCCAGATAAACGGCATCAAACAGCGCCGTGGCTGCCCCCAGCCGGATGTGGTCGATTCCCTCTTCGACGTGTTTCAAGTCTGACGTGTAGCCAAAGGGGGACTGCGACACCGTTTCACTGAAGCCAAAAACCGAGAGAGCGTCCACAGGCCGCAAGATAACGCGGGCAAAGCGCTTGGCTGAAGCCTGCTCCAGGGGCAGATCGTGACGGGTGCTCAGGCTGGTGTCAATAGCGAGCGCGATCGAAAGTGGGAGGGCAGATTCCTTGTCGAACACCGAAATCGTCTGCTCGTGGCCGTCCTCCAGCACGCGAAAATTTTCTTTCTTAAGTCCCGCGACCGGCGAACCATGGTCGTCCGTAACGGTGACGTACACATTAACCAGTTTGACATCGACCTTGAGCGTGGTCTCCGGTTGGCTTTGGGTCGGAGGCTGCTGGGCCAGCACCGCAACGCAGGCCAGCATCATGAGAATCAGGGTAGCGAGTTTTCTCATTCCGTGAAAGAAGTATACCTGCGATATCGGTGTGGCGCGGACACTCCCTTCGACAAGCTGAGGGCAAGCTTGGTCCGCTAAAAGCTCGCAGCGCCGCTAAGGCGCAAGTTTCTCCATCATGCTTGTCTTTTATATTCTTGTATGCTCTTGCGAACTGGGACTTAATCTGGAGCCGCGCGAACTTGATACCCTCGTCTCAGCCCGATCACTTAGATGCGCGGCTTGCTCCGGGGCTGCCTCGGTCAAAAGAACTTCCATGAAGAATTTCTGCCGGAAAAGGTTCGCCGTCGGCCCACACCGCGCCGTCTTCGAAATATTCTTTTTTCCAGATGGGGACGGTTCGCTTTAGTGTATCAATCAGCCAGCGGCAAGCGTCAAAGGCAGCGGCGCGGTGCGCCGAGGCGACGACGATCAAGACGCTGGTTTCGCCGATTTCCAGTCGGCCCAGCCGATGAACCAGTGCAACCTCGCGAACCTGGAATTGTTGTACCGCCTCTCGGGCCAAGCTCTCCATTTGCTGAAGCGCCATCCCCTCGTAAGCCTCATAGTCGAGATAGAGAGTTCTGCGACCGCGCGTTTGGTTACGCACCACACCTTCGAAGACCACGGCAGCCCCATCGGCGGAACACTTGATTCGATCGAGAACGCCCTGCGTATTTATTTCCTCGCGGACAATCCATGCGCAGTGGTCTGCCGTATTTTCCGGCGACCCGCCACTCACCGGCGGCAGAAGAGCCACTTCGTCATCAGATTTCAATTTGGTTTCCATAGCCGCATACTGCTGATTCACCGCCACGGCCAGGGAAGGCAGAGATTTACGCAGACTTGGGATCGTCTTCTCATAGTGTTCGAGCACGTCGCGCACCGATGCTCCCTCAGGCAAGTCCAACGAATTGCTGGAGCCGCCCACTAAATCCTTCAACATCCCAAAAAAAAGAACCCGTATTCGCATGGGACCAGTCGCCAGTTTAGCGCGGAGGCACGAATTCTGCTCCGTCAGCTTAGTTATTTCTCATGACCGTAACTTAAAGTGACGAACGGGAATCGCCGATGTAGATGCTGTCGGAGGTTGCTTACGTGTCTCGGCGCATGCGGTTCGTCGTTCTCGTTTGCGTCTGCACGAGCAGCCTGTATGCCCAGGACCTTGCTGGGATTGCGATCCACGGCTTTGTTACCCAGGGATTCCTCTTCAGCTCTCATAACAATTACTTGACCGCGCAATCGGGCTCCGGCAGCTTGCAGTGGACCGACGGCGCCATCAGCGTGTCGGATTCCCTTACCGATAGTCTGCGTGTCGGAATCCAGCTGCATATGTATCAACTGGGACAACTCGGCGGCCCTAATATTCAAGTCGATTGGGCATCGGGAGACTACAGGCTCAACGATCGTTTCGGCATTCGCGCGGGCAAGGTCAAGACGGTCATCGGTTTGTTCAATGATTCGCAGGACGTGGATACTCTCTTCCTGTGGACGCTCCTCCCTCAATGCTCTTATCCGCTCGACAACAAAAGCTTCTACCTGGCGCACACGGGAGGTGACGTATACGGCGATTTGCCCCTCGGCAACCGCGCCGGAAGCCTGCGCTATGACGGGTATGCAGGGCAGGTCACTTTCGATTTGAATGGCGGATATCTCAAAGCGCTAGTTGACGAAGGCTTCGTGTTCACCACTGCTCCCGGAGGCAAGAGTTATGGCGGCGACGTCCGCTGGATGACTCCGTTAAGAGGACTGACCGTTGGGTCAAGCGCAACTGTTGAAACCGTGGCGGGAAGCGCGCCCGGGGTCAGTGTGTTGGTGCCAAGCTTTCTCAAAAAAGAATATTATGCCCAGTTTGCCAAAGGGAAATTCTACTTCGCGGGAGAATACGACAGATCGCCGGCCAACGCGTTTGTAACATTCGGTCCAGTCACGATTCCAGTTCCTCAGGATCTTCGCTCCTGGTTCGCGATGGCGAGTTATCGGATGACGAAAAACCTCCACGTGGGAAGTTATTACAGCCATTACGTCAACAAAGCGCTGGATACAGTCTTGCCTGCGAATTACTCGAAGGATTTCGTTTTGTCCGGGCGCTCCGACTTTAACTCTTACTTCTACGGCAAAATCGAGGCCCATTTTCTGCATGGAACTGCCGTCGGCTATTACGAGAGCACAAACCTGCGGGGTCTGAAACCAAATTCGACCATGTTGGCGGCCAAGATCGGCTTTAGCTTCTAAAGGTTCGAAGCGTATCGGGAATGAGAATCATTCGCAAAACTCGCTGGTTCATCCTGCTGTTGGGCCTGATCAGTTGCCGCACGGCGGCACACGCTCAGGATGTAGTGTTGGTAGCCAACTCCGACATGCAGATCTCGTCGATCAGTGAGGCCGACGTGCGCGCCATATTCATGGGCACGAAAACCAGGCTCGAAGGTGGTGCTCATGCGGTGCCAGTCACCCTGAAGGGTGGGTCGGTGCACGAAGTCTTCTTGAAACATCACCTCGGCGAAACTCCCGACGAGTTCCGGACGCAATGGCGCAAAGCCGTATTTACAGGGCAGGGAGCAATGCCTCGAGCCTTCGATAGCGAAGCCGCCCTAATCGAATACGTGGCCGCAACTCCCGGCGCACTTGGCTACGTGAGCCGAGTCTCGCCACACGACAACGTGAAATGCATCCCCATAATCAAATAACGCGCGGTATTGCACTTTCGACGTACAAGGCGGCAGAGCTTCCAAAGCTTCTGCGAATGCTGCCTTGCCTTCTGGTTTGCATTTTTGCCGGCGGCGTGTCCGCTCAGGATTTGGCGGGAATTGCGATCCACGGCTTTGCCACCCAGGGCATTCTCTACAGCTCCCATAACAATTACCTGACCATGCAATCGAGCTCCGGCAGCTTGCAGTGGACCGATGGCGCCGTTAGCATCTCGGATTCCCTTACCGACAATCTCCGTGTCGGAATCCAGTTGCACATGTACCAACTGGGGCAACTCGGCGGGCTCAATGTGCAGGTTGATTGGGCGTCGGGGGACTACAGAATCAACGACCAGCTGGGCTTTCGAGCCGGCAAGGTCAAGACTCCTCTCGGCTTGTTCAACGACTCCCAGGATGTAGACGCCATCTTCCTCTGGATACTTCTGCCCCAAGGCGCCTACCCGATCGACAACAAGAGCTTTTACTTGTCACACGTGGGTGGTGAGGTCTACGGTAATCTGACCCCTGGTAGCCGCGCCGGAAGCCTGCAGTATCGCGGGTATGCCGGACAAAACAACCTTGACTTGAATGGCGGATACCTCAAACAGTCCGCTGAATTCGGGCTTGCGTTCACGTCTCCTCCGGGAGGCAAGACTTACGGCGGTGATCTGCGCTGGGACACACCTTTGAGAGGGCTGACCATCGGCTCCAGTGCAGATGTGCTCGCCATCGCCGGAACAGCGCCCGGGGGTGGCATTACCGCACCTTCCTTTCTCATACACGCGCACTATGCACAATTCACAAGAGGAAAGTTCTACTTCGCGGGAGAATACCGCAGGGATCCGTTCTATGCGACTTTGACGGTTGGACCGGGAGTGATTCCACTTTCTTATGATGAGCGCGCCTGGTTCGCAATGGGGAGCTACCGACTCTTGAAAAAGTTTCAGGTGGGAAGTTATTACAGCCACTCCGTGAATAAATCGCTGGACACGACCCAGCCTGCGAATTACTCGAAGGACTGGGTGGTCTCGGGACGCTACGACTTTAATGCCTATTTTTACGGCAAGATCGAGGGCCACTGCTTGCACGGAACTGGCGTGGGTTATTACGAGAGCAACAATCCGAGCGGCCTGAAGCCAAATTCGAACATGTTGGCCGCCAAGATCGGTTTCAGCTTTTAGCGCGAGCGAGACAGCCGTAACTGTCCCGCAAGGTGGGCGACTCGTCCAAGGAACAGCCTTCTCAAGAATGCCAACTCACAACTTTGTCATGAGCCGCTGCCGGCGCCGGGACCGGCTGAATCGCCGAATGCTCGGGCTTCGAATCCTTTGACGGCGACACAACCGACTTTGCCGCCAGTGACTCCGCCACGGCGGGCAGCGAGACGCGCAGCGCCTCCCCGATCGTCTTCACATAATGAATGGTGAGGTTCTCGAGTTGCTCAGGCGTGAGATCCTCATCCACATTCATCTTGTTTTCAGCGGGCAGAATGATCGTAGTGACCCCAGCACGCTTGGCGGCAAGCACCTTCTCCTTAATGCCTCCAACCGGAAGCACATTGCCGCTGAGCGTGATCTCGCCAGTCATGGCCGTTAGCGGCCGGATGTGGTGGCCCGAAAGCAGCGACACCAGGGTCGTTGCCATAGTCACGCCGGCTGACGGTCCATCCTTCGGAATCGCACCCGCCGGCACGTGCATGTGAATGTCGTGGTCGGCGAAAAAGTCTTCCGCGATTCCAAGATGCGCGGCGTTAGAGCGCACCCAGGTCAGTGCAGCTTGCATGGATTCCTGCATCACCTGGCCGATCTGCCCGGTCATGGTGAATCCGCCTTTGCCCTTCATGGCATTGGCTTCGACGAAGAGGACGTCGCCGCCTGATGGCGTCCAGGCCAAACCCACGGCCACGCCCGGTCGCTCGGTGCGTTCCTCGATTTCGCCTTCAGTGCGAATCTTGATGCCACCGAGAAATTCCTGAATGATTTCCTGCGTGACCACCAGCTTTTCGGTTTTGCCTTCGGCCAGCCGCCGCGCCTGTTTGCGGCAGATGGTTCCGATGGTGCGTTCGAGACTGCGCACTCCAGCTTCGCGCGTATAGTGACGAATCACATAACGCAAAGCCTCGTCGGGAAATTCAATCTGCTCGGCCGTGATGCCGTTCTCTTCCACCTGACGTGGAACCAGATAACGGCGCGCGATGTGGAGTTTCTCTTCCTCGCTATAACCTTGCAGCTCGATGATCTCCATGCGATCACGAAGCGGCTCGGCGATAGGGTCGAGCATATTCGCGGTCGTGATGAACAGCACCTTCGACAAATCGAAGGTGACGTCAAGATAGTTATCCCGGAAGGTCGAATTCTGTTCGGGATCGAGCGCTTCGAGCAGCGCCGATGCCGGATCTCCACGGAAATCGCGCCCAACTTTGTCGATCTCGTCGAGCATGAAAACCGGATCTTTGGTTTCAGCGCGTCGTATGCCCTGGATGATTTGTCCGGGCAACGCGCCGATGTAAGTGCGGCGATGGCCGCGGATTTCGGCCTCATCGTGCACGCCGCCAAGAGACAGGCGCACGAACTTTCGGCCCAACGCGCGGGCAATGGACTTGCCGAGCGAGGTCTTACCTACGCCAGGAGGTCCAACAAAGCACAAGATCGGTCCCTTCATGTTGGGCTTTAAGCGACGCACCGACAGATAGTCGAGAATACGATCTTTGACTTTTTCCAGATCGTAGTGATCCGTATCCAAAATTTCCTTGGCCTTTAAAATCTCGATTTCCTGGCCAGAGGTCTTGGCCCAAGGCAGCACCGCAAGCCACTCCACGTAATTGCGGGTAAGCGAATAATCGGCGGCCATGGGGGACATGCGCGACAGGCGGCCCAACTCCTTGAGGGCTTCTTTCTTCACTTCATCAGGCATGCCCGCTTCGTCGATTTTCTTTTTCAGGTCATCGACATCGCGCTGGCCCTCATCCTGCTCACCAAGTTCCTTCTGGATAGCCTTCATCTGCTCGCGCAGGTAGTATTCGCGTTGCGTCTGCTGCACCCGGTCCTGCACTTCGCTTTGGATCTTGTTGCGAAGCTGCTGAACCTCGAGTTCCTTTGCCAGATGCTGGTTGATTTTCCCCAGCCGCACCTGGATGTCGAGAGTTTCGAGGGTGTCTTGCTTATCCGGCGTCGAGAGCGACGGCAGGGATGAAGCAATGAAATCGACCAGACGGCCCGGCTCATCGATGTTCAGGGCAACGGTTGAAAGCTCATCGGAGAGCGTCGGCGATCCGGCGACGATCTGCTGAAACAGCGTCAAAACATTGCGCTGCAGGGCTTCAATTTCGGAGCTGTCGGGCGGAGCTGCCTCGGGTATGGGCGATACACGAGCCCGCATGAACGGCGCCAATTGCGTGAACTCGCCCAAACGCACCCGTTCCAGGCCTTCGGCGAACACAAAGAGGCTCTGGTTAGGCATTTTTACGACTTTATGAACGATGGCAGAAGTGCCCACCGTATAAAGGTCGCTCGGTTGAGGGCTGTCGACGCGCGCTTCGCGCTGCGCCACCACGACGATAGTCTTATCCTCGCCGAGCGAATTGATCAGTTGAACGGAACTCTCCCGGCCTACCGTTAGAGGCAGGACGGCGTGCGGGAACAAAACCGTGTCTCGCACAGGCAGTACGGGAAAAGCCCGTACGTCATTTATTTCCCGAAGCTTAGGCGCTTGCTCGGAAAGCGGCTGTTGGCTCATTGGCTCTCCTTGAGTGTAACTCACTCAAGCTTTAGATGTTAATCTTCCGGAAAGGTTTCACCCCCGCGCGATGCTGCAGGAGTTCGTTTATTCTATCGGCCTTTTGTGTTGTGCGACATGATGCCTAAGGTACCGGGGCTAATGCGGCTAGGTACCCAATGAAAGTCCCTCACCCTGCCGCCCGGTAAATCCCAAACACCTTGACGAACTCAGCGACCTCCTTCAGATGGCGGAGGGCGTTGCGCGCCGGCTCGTCATCGCCGCGTAGGAAGTCGACATAGAAAACATATTCCCAGGGGCGTCCGCGTATGGGGCGCGATTCGATCTTGCTCAAGCTGATGTCGCGCAGGGCGAAGACGCTGAGGGACTTGAACAGCGCGCCGGGAACATTCCTGACTTTGAACGCGATAGAAGTCTTGTTAGCGCCGCGTGGACTTAGACCGCCGTAGGAACGAGTCGGGGTCTCAGTTCCCTTCCGCCCTGCGCTGGTTGAATTGGCTCTTCCGGTCTTGCGAGTAGTTCTGCGAACCAGGAAAAAGCGCGTGAAATTTCGTTTGTCGTCCTCAATTCCAGCTTGAAGGATTTTCCCGGAATATTCGCGAGCCGCATGGTCTCCCGCGATGCCGGCTGCGTCCGAAAGGCGCTGAGTCGTAACATTCTTTACGCTACCAGCTGTGTCGTAGAAAGGCACCGGCTCGATGTGGGGATGCTTGCGGAAAAAGTCGCGGCACTGGTCGAGCGCGACGGGATGCGAGAAAGCGCGACGGACATCTTTCAGTTTCACTCCCGGAGCGGCGATCACGTTGTGCACAATGCGGAGCAGAAACTCGGCTTCAATAAACACATCGCGCGCGAGCAGTAGATCGGCGTGCTCGGCCACGGTTCCCGCCAGCGAATTTTCAATTGGGATAACGGCAGCGGCGACCGATCCCCGCTCCACGCGGTCAAAGACTTCGGCGGATCGCGCGCACGGGACGATCGTGCAATCCGGCAGCATTCGTTCCGCGGCTTCGTGACTGAAGGAACCGAGTTCGCCCTGAATCGCAACTTTGACGGCGCGTTTCACCACAACGCAAGATATCTGGACAACACGGGCGAGTGCAAATCATTCCTGCGTTTCTCAGTCAGTACCAGATAGTACCAGGTTAATTTAGTACGGGTTTATTTTGGTTCGAGGGGCTTCTGAAGAATCAGAGCGTCGACGCCGTTCGAGTAATAGCGCGGAAAGGTACCGATCACCGTGAAGCCGTGATGTTTGTAGAACGACAGCGCAGAACCGTTATCCACAGCCGTTTCGAGTTCGACTGATCGGCAACCTGCGGATCGCAAGCGATCTTCAGCGCCGCGCAGCAGCAACGATCCCACCCCGAAGCGCCGGGCAGTGGCGATCACGTCGATGGTAATGATATGACCCGCGCCGCGTCCGGCCTCGGTGACGATGAAGCCAGCGATGGCGGGGTTGGTTCGTGCGATTGCTGCCGAATTTTTGTCGTCCTTTCGCAAATCGGAATCGGCCATTGCTTCTGGGGCCGTGTTCACGGCCACCAGGGTGAAAGAGCCGCGCCGAATGTAGGATCTTAGTTCGGTCCGCGAATAGGAGATCCCGGGAGGAAAGCAATGCTGGTCGATGCTCCACAATGAATCGAAATCCTCGGACTGAAAATCCCGGATTTGAAAATCTCGAACCGTGACAGGCACTTCGCCATTGTAGCGAGACTCGAGGCAAGCGGCGGAATGCGCCGGACAGGTTTTCCACAGCCGGCCCAACGAGGCAAAATCTTTATCTGAAATTAGAGGCGCTCGCCTCTTGCTTCTCCGCAACCTCGGTCGTACCATAAGTATCTAAGTATCTGAGGAAGCGTTGTGGGGCGCCTTCTGCTGATTGACGTGGTCGCGTCGGTTGCCGTCCTGGGACTGTGGTACTTCGTGTTTTTTACTTACAATCGAAAAAAGGGAGCGGCTGCCTTGCGCTGGGTGCAGACGGCGTGCGCCGGCAAGGGGCGCATACTGGAGTCGCACTGGTTCGGTAGCTCCCGGGTCGAGGCGCGTATACATTTCCCTTCCCACTGGTTCGAGAATGCCCGCGTAACCGTGAAGTTCCGGCCCCGTGCTCTGCCCGTGCAATGGATGGTGAGTTGCTGGCACCGGCAAAAAGAAACTCTCACTTTTGAAGCCGATCTGGGCGGCTCCCCAAGCTTCCATCTCGAAGTTGTGCGGCACCGCTGGAGCGCGCATAACCGGGGAATCTCATCTCGCAAACGCGATGGGCGCGAATGGGAGGTCTACGAGCCTGGCCCGATCATCCTCACTACGCGGACACACTGGAAGCAGGATCCCACCGCAGAGTTGAACGCTCTGATGTCGGCTCGCCGCCAGGACATTTTGCAGGTGCGATTCCGGCCCGAGTCACCGCAGTTCTCGGCTACGGTGCACCTCGAAGCGCTGGCCGATCCGAACGCCGCCGCCGGATTTGTCAGTGCATTGCGTGAGATCGCGGCCGGAGCCTCGACACACCAGCAGTAAGCAAGTCCTCGGCGTCGCTTACGGGGTCCAACTTAGCGACGAAGGTACCTCGGATGGGACGATTGTTTCGATTCTGCTTTCTCCTGCTTCTGCCCCTGACTGTGACGTCCGGACAGGAGACTTCCACGCCACAGCTTAAACCTCGGGTTGCCGCGCCGGCAGAAGCTCCTTCTCATCCGGCGCCCGCCGCCGCGAACCGGCAGATCACACTCGAGGTGCAGATAATCGACAAATCCGGCGCACCGGTTCGTGGCTTGCAAATGCACGACTTCACCCTTCTCGACGATAAACTGCCGCAGAATATTCTCTCCTTTCATGCCGTGGATCGCAGCGCCTCCGCGAGTAGCGATCCACCTCTCGAAATCATTTTGGTCGTCGACGCCGTCAACGCTCCCTTCGGGGCGGTTAGTTATGAACGGAACGAGATCAGAAAGTTCCTGCTGCAGAATGGCGGCAAGCTCGCGCAGCCAGTCTCGCTACTTATTTTTGCCGATGCTGGAAGCAAGATTCAGGGCGACCCGTCTCGCGATGGAAATGCCATGGCGGCACTCTACGATCAATACGAGACTGGTCTACGGTCTATTAACCGGTCGCAAGGCTTCTACGGCGCGACAGAGCGTTTTGACATGTCGCTGAGGACCCTTCAGTCGGTCGCGGCATACGAAGCAACGCGACCCGGTAGAAAACTGATGATTTGGATCAGTCCCGGATGGCCGTTGCTTTCGGGACCGAACATCGAACTTACACACAAAGAGGAGCAACAACTCTTCAACTCAATCGTGTCGTTATCCAACGAACTCAGAATGGCAGGCGTCACTCTCTATAGCATTGACCCGCTCGGTCTGGCGGATTTTGGAGTTCGGACTTCGTACTACGAGGAATTTTTGAAGGGTGTAGCCTCACCCCAGCATGCACAAGCCGGGGATCTGGGCCTGCAAGTACTGGCAGTCCAGACTGGGGGCCGCGCCCTGAACACCAGCAATGACATTATGGGGGCAATCACAGCTTGTGCCGCCGATGCTGACGCTTTTTACGTTCTTTCTTTCGAGGCCCCTCGGGCAGACCACGCCGATGAATATCACTCACTCGCCGTGACGGTCGATCGTCCAGGGGTGACGGCCCGCACGCGTACTGGCTATTACGCCCAGCCTTGACTCTTCGTCGTATTTCCAGAGTTTCGATTGCTCGGCTGCTGATTGATCAGATCAATACGACTCAGATCGACACAACATCGTATGGCTGTGAATTCATCTCTTCCTTGACATACGACTTCGTGTTATCGTTCCGGGCCATGAGTGACAGCTTCAGCAATTCCACGCCGCAATTTGGCACAGCAGAGTACGTCGGCCCGCCGGAACAAGATCACTGCCAGTTTTGCCACCAGCCGATTGCAGGAAATTACTATCGGGTGAATGGAGCGATCACTTGTGCAGGTTGCGCTCAAATTTCACGCCGCGAATCCGCGAGAGATACGCACTCCGCGTACACACGGGCACTGCTTTACGGTGTCGGCGCGGCGGTCGCGGGAATGATTCTTTATGCCGCGTTTGAGATCGTGACTGGAATCATCATTGGCTACATCTCTCTCGCTGTGGGATGGATGGTTGGCAAAGCGATGATGAAAGGATCGAACGGCGTAGGAGGCAGGCGCTACCAGATTGCCGCAGTTCTGCTGACGTATGCGGCGGTCTCGATAGCAGCCGTTCCGGTAATGATTCACTACGCTCGCAGCCATCAGCGGCAAGCTCAGATGCAGCGGCAAAAGCTCCAGGACGAGCAGCGTCAGTTGGAATCTGAGTCGGGACAAATTCCACCGACGCATCCACAGCAGCCGAAGATGGATGCTGTTCCTCTGCTTGGGCGGCTCGCCTTGTTTGGGCTGGCTTCCCCGTTCCTTGAAGTGGCAGGAAATCCTGTCGGCGGACTGATTGGCCTGGTCATCCTCTTCGTTGGAATCCGGATCGCCGCGCGAATTACCGCGGGCCGACCCGCCGAAGTCTTCGGCCCATTCAGCCGCAGCGTGTAACCTCCGCGTTGCGGGTAGTGTCTCAGTTTGAAATTCGGGTTTCGACCCTAGCGGACCTGTCGAGTCGGCGCAGTCCGTCGGGCGAGTCGCGCGATTAAGCGGGAACGTACGTCAACCTGATTACATCCCCGCCAATGCGGTCGCTGGCCACAAGGCGGAGCCGCAGCCGGGGGCCGGCGAAGAACGGCTGGCCAGACCCGAGCACGATGGGATGGATGTAGAGTCGATACTCATCAATCAGACCAAGGTTGGTCAGGCTCCCTGCCAGGTTTGGTCCGGCTACGTCGATCTCCCCTTCCAACTGAGCCTTCAGCCTGCGGATCACCGCCTCGAAGTCATCCTCGATGAGTGTGGCGTTGGGTCCGACCGACTTCAACGAGCGCGACACAACCCACTTCCGCTGGCTCCGCCACACCGCCGCGAAGTCGCGGTCCTCCGCGTCCCAATCCGGAAGATCATCGTCCCAATAACGCATGATCTCGTACATGCGGCGACCGTACACCGCGCCCGTCAGGCCGCGCGCCTGCTCGATGAAGTGACGAGAGAGCGCGGGATCGGGTGGCCCGATTTTCATGTGGTCGACGTAGCCGTCCAGGGACTGGTTCAATCCATACACGAGCTTTGCCATGCTACAAAACCTCCAACCCAGGTTCTTCAGAATAGCTTAAGCCGACGTCGCACGGTGAGGTTGGACACGATCTGCGCGTCGCATTTGTCGGTGTGACCAATAACCAGAGGTCCGCTCTCCACCCAAGGCGGGATATTTCAAACTGAGACACTACCGCGTTAAGGCACTGATCGCTTTGCGAATAAAAGCCGAGTAGAATCTTGGTAGAAATAAAAAAGCATTCTGCCCAAGCGGTGTCCACGATCACTCCCGAACTCATTCGAAACTGCAGGCGGTGCGCGCACAAGCTCCCGCCCGGAGCACTGGTGTGCGACAAGTGTCATGCGCTGGTGCACTCCGAAAAACTGGACCAACTGGCTTCCGAGGCGAAGGCGCTTGAGGCGAAAGGAGATTTTCGGCAGGCTCGGGAAGTGTGGATGATGGGCCTGCCATTGCTGCCTCCGAACTCGCGGCAGGCAACCTGGATTCAGCAGCACGCGCGTTCCCTGGACTCGGCCGTTCAAGACTCTGCCAGTCAAGCGCAATCGGCTCCCCCGAGCGATAACAAATGGGCCCGAAAGCTGGGACCGGTGGGTCCGATCGCAGTCCTGCTGGCCAAAAGCAAAATGCTGCTCACCGCCGTTTTCAAGCTGAAGTTTCTGCTCAGCTTTGTGGCGTTCGTGGGAATTTATTGGGCTGCGTTTGGAATGAAGTTTGGCATCGGCTTTGCCGTGCTGATTCTTCTTCACGAGATGGGACACTTTATCGACATTAAGCGCCGCGGCTTGCCGGCCGAGATGCCGGTCTTTTTGCCCGGATTTGGAGCCTATGTGCGATGGCAGGCCCTAGGGGTGCCACTTGAAACGCGGGCCGCGGTCAGCCTGGCCGGGCCACTGGCCGGATTTCTCACAGCCCTGGCGTGCACTGCCCTTTGGTGGCAGACTGGCAGCCCACTCTGGGCCGCGCTGGCGCGTGCCGGTGCAGTGCTAAACCTGCTAAATCTAATTCCCGTCTGGGTGCTGGATGGCGGACAGGCTGTGCTGGCCCTGAGCAAAACCGAACGCATCGTGCTGCTCACCGCATGCCTGGCTCTGTGGCTCGTGCTGGGAGAGAACATGTTCTTTCTGGTGGCGCTCGGGGCGGGATACCAGGCGTTCTTTGCCGGTGGTCTGCCAGCACGTCCCAGCCGCGCAACTACGATCTACTATGTCACGGTGCTGACTGCGCTTGGCGTCATTATTCGGGTGCTGCCGGGGCAGGGTTTGGGCGCGCGGTAGCGGCATGTTCCAGAATAATTTTTAGATAAATCTCTTTTATGCCGCCGATCAGCTTTTTCAATTGTCGCGGACTCTAAACTCGCGTTATTCTGCTTGGTTGAAACCCAACCTTTTGAACTGCTTGTGTCAGTGTTTACTTACCAACATCATTCTTGCGGAAGACGAATAGGAGACTGAAAGACATCCATGCCTAACGAACTGCGTAATTTCCTGGCACTCACCTACGACGAACTGGAAGAGCTGAATCTGGAGGCGAAGGAGCAGCGCAGAAACCGGGTCCCCATCGGCAAGGTGCAGGAGAAGCGGCTGAAGTATCTGACCGACGAAAAGCGGATCAAAGCCGTGACTGTCCTGTTCAGCGACCTCGAAGGCCGCCTGCACATGCTGGATTACGACAAGAAGTTTCTGATCAAGAGCTGGGACAACCTCACCTTCGACGGCTCTTCGATCCGCGGCTTCACTGCGCAACGCGAAAGCGACCTGCGGCTGGGTATCGACTGGGCGGCGTTCTATTGGGCGCCGGCGGATGTGTTCGGCTCCGGCAAGGTACTAGTGTTCGGCGAAGTCATCGACAAGGGCGGCACATCATACACCGCCGATATACGCGGCGTCCTGAAAAATTATGCCGACGACCTTCACAAGAAAAAAGGCTACACGCTACACGCAGCCAATGAGATAGAAGGATTCCTGTTCAAGGGTGCAGACGCCGAGCGCAATTATCACGAGACCGGCAAATTCGAATACGTAAACACTGGCGGATACTATCACTCTTTGCCGGGCGATCCGCTGCGCACGTTTATCGACACCACCGCCGAAGTCCAGCGCGCCATGGGCTTCCAGAATGAGAAAGACCATCCAGAAGTTGCGCCTTCGCAGTTTGAAATTAACTACGGCTACGGCGAAGTGGTAGCAGCGGCAGACCAGATTCAACTCTATAAACTGATCTGCCGGCAGGTTGCGACCAACCTAGGGTTCACCGCGTCGTTTCTGCCTAAGCCAGTGGTGGGCGTCAACGGAAGTGGCATGCACACCAACGTTTCCATCAGTGGAAACGGCAAGAACTTATTCTGGGATGCGAAAGGCGAAGAGAAACTGAGCAAGATGGGATGGGCATTTCTCGATCGCATCCTCACGCATGGCAACGATATTTGCCTGCTATTGAATGCCAGCGTGAACGCCTACCGCCGTCTTGATCCGCACTTTGAGGCGCCGAACCAGATTAAGGCGTCTCCAGTGGATCGTGGCTCGATGATCCGGATTCCGATCGGAAATGAAAAGAGCATGCGTGTCGAGGTTCGCTCGGTGGCTCCCGATGCGAATCCCTACCTGGTGATGCTCTCGATCTTCAAGACCGGCATCGATGGCGATACAGCGAAGATCAAGAACCTCCGTCAGGCTGAGCGCTACCTGCCCGACAACATTTACGATGCGCTGGCGAACTTCCGCAAAGCAGAGTGGACCACGAAGCTTCTTGGCGAAGATGTAAAGGGCCGCTATGCAGATTTGAAGCAGGCCGCTGCTGACCGTTGCCCGCGGCTGCTGGGAACGTTTGTGAAGGCACCCGAAGTGCAATATCACCACGACGTCTACAATCAGTTCCTCTGGAATCTGTTCTAGATGAGTTCAGCTCCATCAAACATAACGCCCCAGCCTTAAGGCCAGGGCGTTTTCCTTTGAACGACGAACGCACGCGGCCGGCTACTTAATCATCTTCAACAGCCTGCCCGGCGTGCGTTAGACCGCAATAGCGTCTCCTGACTGATTAGAGATGTAAACCCGCGAGCGCGTGCTGCCGACTGCCGGTAGCAAATCGGAAGGCTGGTTCCCGATCTCGGCCTGCGGCGTGGTGTGCGAAATCCTTGTGCCGAGTCGCACACGTTACAATGCCGTTCGGAGGATTCATGTCGAAATCGCGCAGGGAGTTCCTGACCCAAACGTCTCTGGGTTTGATAGCTGCGACCGCTGCATTCCGAAGCTATGGGCAACAACCTTTGGACTTGCCTCCCGGTTCCCCCGGCGCATTCGGCACCGGGCCTTCCGTCGGGCCTGAGGTTTTCCCAACTACCTTTGCTGAAGCGGAAAAGCTGGTGCAGGTTGAATTGAGCGTCAGTGAACGTATGATGGCAGCCGCAAGTTGGCGGAAGACCATGGCGGCGCTTTACGAGCGGCGCACGGGGCCGCGTAAGGTGGCGCTGGAGCCAACCCTTGCGCCTGCGACGCGATGGGATCCGGTGCTCCCAGGTCTTGCAGCAAAACGAGGCCCAGAGCGCGATCGCTTCATCCGCAGCAATTCCGACCCCGGTTCACTGCCGACGGGAGACGATGATATCGCCTTCGCCCCGATTACACAGCTTTCTCAATGGATTGAACAGCGCAAGCTGAGTTCTGATCGCCTTACGCGCATTTATCTGAAACGCATCGAACAGTTCGATACCAAGCTCCATTGCGTCATCACGCTCACGCGCGACCTCGCACTGGCGCAAGCAAGGAAGGCGGATGAGGAGATTGCTGGAGGAAACTATCGCGGTCCGCTGCACGGCATTCCGTGGGGAGCCAAAGATCTCCTCGACACGGCTGGAATCCGTACCACGTACGGCGCCGAACCTTTCCGGAACCGTGTGCCCATCGACGACGCGGTCGTGGTGAAGCGGCTGCATGAAGCGGGCGCGGTGCTGGTTGCCAAATTGAGCTTGGGTGCGCTGGCGCTCAACGACATATGGTTTGGCGGCCAAACGATGAATCCCTGGCTGTTGGAAGAAGCATCTTCGGGTTCGAGCGCGGGACCGGCAGCCGCCACCGCTGCAGGGCTGGTGGCTTTCGCTATCGGAAGCGAGACCGGCGGCAGCATTGTCAGTCCGTCAATGCGCTGCGGAATTACCGGGCTGCGTCCAACCTACGGACGCGTCGCGCGCACCGGAGCCATGACCTTGTGCTGGTCGCTCGACAAGCTTGGCCCCATGACACGCACGGTTGAAGACGCGATGCTGGTGCTGCACGCAATCTCCGGGCCTGACGCCTCGGATCTCGCAAGCGTACCCAGTACGCTCGACTTCGATGCTGGCGCCAGCGTGCAGGGACTGCGCGTGGGTTATTTTCCAAGCTGGATGAACCAAAATCCAGCGACCGCCGTCGACCGCGCCGCTTTGGAGGCGGTGAAGAAGGTGGGAATGGTTCCCATCGAGGTTGCAATTCCCGACTGGCCCTACAGCGCGCTCAATCTGATTCTCTTCGCCGAAGGGGCGGCCGCTTTTGAAGAACTCACCTTGAGCGGCGGAATGAATCAGCTCAAAGCCCAGGTGCCCGATGCCTGGCCGAATATTTTTCGCGAGTCTCGCTTCCTTTCTGCAGTAGATTTTGTGCAGGCAGACCGCTTCCGTCGCAAGGTGGCCCAGGAGATGGCCCGCATCTTCTCTCAAGTGGACCTTCTGCTCGTGCCTTCACTGCGTGACGAAATGCTCACAATCACGAACTTCACCGGGCATCCTTCGCTCACGCTGCGCGCAGGTTTCGTGGAGGTTGCAAAAGCGAGGAGTGATTGGGCCCCAGATCCCAATCATCCGCTGCCCACGTTTTCTCCCGCGCGCCGTGTGCCGCATGGAATCACGCTGATCGGATGTCTCTTCGACGAAGGCACGATTGCGAGCGCTGGATTGGCGTTGGAACGCGCCTTCCAGGTATCGGATCAACGGCCGCCGGGGTTCTAGGTGTGCTCGGCCCCGATTCGATGTCTTTCATGCCGCCTTGTTTACTTGGTTCTAGACAACTGGCGGCGAGTAGTTAAACTGAGTCAACACAAAGGAGGACTTTCCATGAAACGCATTCTTGCGGTCGTCTTTTTGTTTGTGTTTTCAATCGTCGCAATTTCCACTTCTGCGCAAGTGAATCCTTATAAGGACGGGACGCCTGGGGTAACCGGATATCGTTCTGAAGTGTTGGCTGAGGTGATCATCCAGGAGGACAAATTCACCCGCCTGGCGGAAGCGATTCCGGCTGAGAAGTACACGTGGCGTCCCGCGCCTGATGTGCGTTCGTTCGCGGAAGTCTTCTTGCATGTCTGCGCCGCAAACTACAACCTGTACAAACTTGTGGGTACGCCTCCACCCGCAGGGTTCGATGTGAAAGGTTTCGAGAAGTCCACCACCGATAAGACGAAGGTCATCGCGACCTTGAAAGATTCTTTCGCTCATGCCAAGAAGGCAATCACGGCCATGCCCGACGCGGACCTCGACAAGAGTCTGGACTGGTTCGGCGGCAAGAATACCGAACGCGGTATTTTGCTTTTCATAGTGCGCCACGCCGCTGAGCACCTGGGACAATCAATCGCTTATGCGCGCGTGATCGGTATTGTCCCACCCTGGACTGAGGACATGCAGAAGAAAGCGGCTGAGAAGGCTGAGAAGAAAGATGGGCCCGCTAAGGAGAAGCCGTAGCCGCGTGAAGATTCTCTATGGTGTGCTAGATTCAGAGGTTTCATGGACCTAGCGCCTACTATCTCCACACAGGGCCTCGCGCGTCGCTTCGGGGAGTTGCTCGCCGTCGATGGTGTCGACTTGCGAGTTTCTCCGGGACAATTCTTCGGCTTCCTCGGCCCGAACGGCGCCGGGAAATCGACCACCATCAAGATGCTCACCGGCTTGCTTGCACCCACCTCCGGAAGCATCGAAATCCTCGGGTTGGATCTGGAAAAGAATCCGGTGGGAGTGAAACGGCAAATCGGCGTCGTTCCAGAGGGCATGGCGCTGTTCGGCCGGCTCACCGGTTCGGAATTTCTGAACTTCGCTGGACGCATGTACGGGCTTGACCGCGAAACTGCGGCCAAGCGTACCGTCGAGCTTCTCGACTTCATGCAGCTCGCCGATCAGCCCAAAAAGCTCGTTACTGACTATTCCCACGGTATGCAGAAAAAGTTGGCAATGGCCGCTGCCGTAATTCACGGACCGAAAGTTTTGTTCCTCGACGAGCCCTTTGAAGGGGTAGACGCAATCGCCGCCGGAACCCTGAAAGCAATGTTGCAACGCATGATCACGCGCGGGGCTACGATCTTCCTTACTTCGCATGTTCTGGAAATCGTGGAGCGGCTATGCAGTCACGTCGCCATCATTCACCAGGGTCGGCTAGTTGCGCAGGGATCGCTCGATGAGTTACGAGCTGGCGTAGAGGCACAGACGCCAGCGCCTCCCGGCGACAGCCGAGGCCAGAATGCGGCTTCCATTGAAAAGCTGACACTAGAACAGATTTTCCTACGCACTGTGGGCGGCGCCAGGCACGCGGATCAGGAGCTTTCATGGCTGGGATAATGGAGTGACCGACATTAGCGAACTGGGTCTTACCCCGCAAAGACGCGACCAGCTTGCGGCCATCGCATGGCTGCGCTGGAAGCTCTTCGCGAACACTCTGCGCAGCACGCGCGGCGCGCTGGAATTGACGTCGCGAATTTTCGTATCCTTCGCCTTCGCTATTGCTGGATTTGGCGGCGCTTTCGGCATGTCTATCGGCACATATTTTTTCATTTCACAAGGCAAGCCCCAGTTGGTCGCGTTGTTGCTGTGGCCGATCTCCTTTTTTTGGCAATTTTTTCCTATCATGGCGACCGCCTTCACCAACAATCCGGACTCGTCGGATCTGCTGCGCTTCCCGCTCAGCTACGGTTCGTATTTTCTGGTGCGATTCGTTTATGGCGGATTCGACCCAGCGACCGCTCTAGGCAGCCTCTGGTGTTTCGGAATATTGGTGGGTGTGGGATTTGCGAAGGCCGCGTTGCTGCCGTGGGCGCTCCTGGTGTTGCTGGCATTCGCGGCCTTCAATTTGCTGTTCATGCAGATGATCTTCGCCTGGGTAGAGCGCTGGCTGGCTCAGCGCCGCACGAGGGAGGTCATGGGCATTATGTTTGTTCTGCTCATGCTGAGCGTTCAGTTGATCGGGCCACTCGCTGGGCATTTTCGCAAGCAAGCCCGCCCCGGTGTGCAGAGAGATGTCCAGCGATTCGTCGCCATTGCAGGCCCAGTGCAGGGCATTCTGCCGCCGGGCCTCGCCGCCGATGCCATCACGCAGGGGATATATCCCCAATGGCCGGTGGCGTTCAGTTCGCTAGGGTTGCTGTGCGCTTTTGCGGTCGTTGCAGGATACTGTCTGCACGTGCGGCTGCAGGCGCAATATCGTGGCGAGAATTTAAGCGAAGTCGCGGCGGCGTCCGCTCTTCCGAAAGATCGGTCGCTACGCCTGGGCTGGAATCTGCCTGGATTCGCCGCACCGGTCGCCGCCGTGTTCGAAAAAGAAATTCGCTATCTTCTTCGCAGCGGCCCCATGTTGCTCACCCTGATCATGCCGATCTTTGTGCTGGTGATCTTTCGTTTAGGACCGATGAATTCTGCCCGGCACTCCGGGGTCTTTTTGACCCGCACGCCTGAAATGGCGTTCCCCGCCGCCGCGGCCTACACCCTGTTGATGTTGACCAATCTCGCATACAACAACTTTGGCGGCGACGCCGGCGGCATTCAGTTTTTCTACGCCTCTCCCGTAAACTTCCGTGAAATTGTGCTGGCCAAAAATCTGACGCACGCGGGCATTCTAGCCGTTGAAACTCTGGTAGCGTGGATCGCGGTAGGCTTTCTCTACCGCGCTCCCGCATTCGACGTCACCATCGCGACTTTGGCGGGACTGTTATTCGCTGCTCCCGTGAATTTTTCCGCGGGCAATCTACTGTCGCTGTATTCGCCCAAGAAGCTGGATTATTCCAAGTTCGGCCGGCAGCGCGCCTCGCAGATGACCGTGCTGATCAGCCTGGGTGTTCAGCTTTTCATTGTGAGCGTCGGAGTCGGAGCTTTCTGGTTAGCGCGATCGTACGGGAACTTCTGGATCGCCACAATCCTTCTGCTTGGATTGGCGGCAGTTTCGCTGTCGGCCTACGCAATGATTCTCAGCCGAATCGATCGGCTGGCGCTGGACCAGCGCGAAGTGCTGGTTGCCGAGCTTTGCCGGGCTTAGAGCTTGCCGGAAACCGACACGCGGCGCTAGAATGCGCTGCCCGCTTGCGGGTAATCCGTTTCACGCCCTGGAGAAAACATGAGAGCAAAGAAAACCGTATTAACGGTGTTAACGCTTTTCGTCGGTCTAACGATGTGCGCGGCTCAAAATCCGCATATGGGAACCTGGAAGCTGAACGAGGCCAAGTCAAAGGTAACTCCCGGAACGCAGAAAAATCTAACCGTCACTTATGAGGCTGCCGGCGATAACATAAAGGCCACGCTCGACGGCGTCGACGCTCAAGGGAAGCCTACGCACAATGAGTGGACGGGCAAGTTCGATGGCAAGGACTATCCGGTCACCGGCGATCCGACATCGGACACGCGGTCCTATAAAAAGATTGACGACCGGACGATGGAGGCGACCGCCAAGAAAGATGGTAAAGTCACTCTGACCGCACGAATCTCTATTTCGGCTGATGGCAAGACCCGTAACCTCACCACCCATTCAACCGATTCTTCGGGAAAAAAGATTGTGAACACTGCCGTCTACGACAAGCAGTAGATTAGTCGCGCCGCAGCAGCTTCCCTTTCGCCAGAACTATCCGGGCGAAAGGGTTTTTCTTGCGTTGCAGTATGTCGGAGCACAGGTTCTCGATGGTCACTCTCACTTCTTTTCCGGATGCGCCAAAAAGCGGTATCCCACGCCCCGAACAGTGAGCAAATGCCGGGGCTGCCCGGGATCGCCTTCGATGTAACGACGCAGCCGCACCATGAAATTGTCGATGGCGCGCGTGTCGGTATCTTCGTGTAAGCCCCAGACTTCTTCGAGAATCTGCTTGCGGGAAACCACGCGCCCGTCGTTGCGCACCAAATGGCGCAGAAGTTCCGACTCCATCAGCGTCAGGTGGATTACATTATCAGCGGTGCGTAGTTCGAGGCCGCCAAAGTCGATGGTTTTTCCCTCGAAAGAAAATGTCCCGAAGTCTTCAACGCTTTGCGGGTCGAATGCGGGACGGGTCGAATCGGTAGCATCCGAACTCCCCGCCGGATGCGCGGTTCGCATCCACTGGCTGCGCCGCAACAGTCCCTGCAAACGTGCCAACAGAATCGATAGGTCGAAAGGCTTGGGCAGATAGTCATCCGCCCCTGCCGCGAAGCCTTTCAGCACATCTTCTGGCCGGCTGCGAGCGGTGAGCATGAGCACTGGCACATAGTTCCGCGCGGCGCGTAACTCTGAAACCACGCTAAAACCATCTTTGCCAGGCAACATAATATCGAGCACGATGGCGTCGAAGTTTTCTTTCTTGTCGAGCAGCCGATCGGTGGCCGCCTCTCCGTCCCCCACAATTTCAGCGGAGTAGCCCTCGGCCTCAAGGTTGAAGCGCAATCCCTGCGCCAGATGAGCTTCGTCTTCCACCACCAGCACACGGCTCATGCACTCGCCCTCATGAAAGCGACCTCGGCAGTTCCAAGGTAATGGTTGTGCCCTGGCCTTCGCCCGGACTCTCCGCGACCACCTTGCCGCCATGCTTTTGCGCAATCGACTTCACGATAAACAGTCCCAGCCCCGTACCTTTCACGTGCGCCAGCGACCGGTGGTTGACTCGGTAGAAACGTTTGAAGATGCTCTTCATATCGTCGGGAGGAATGCCGACGCCTTGATCCCGCACGCTGAGTACGATGCGCTTTTCATCGGGAGTACTGAGGCGCACCCGCACGTTAACGTGTTCGCCGGAATACTTGATGGCATTATCGAGAACATTGAAAACCGCGGTGCGGAGATCCTCGTCGCTGCCCAGCACCGGCATTCCTCCACCGTTGGTAGATGCCACCTCCTCATAGCGCAGAGCTTCGGCAGGAAGATGATGGCGTGTTCGGGCAGCGTCCATGCATTCGCGCACCAGTTGCCGGAAGTCGACCGTGGACTTCTCACGCCCGGCCTTCTTGTCCCCGGCGCGCCCGGCGCGCAGCACCTGTTCCACCGTCTCGGTCAGCCGATCGGTATCGCTGAGCATCACCCGGTAAAACTCCTGTTTCTGCGGCTCGGGCAAATCGCGGCGCAGCAAGGTTTCAAGATGCAGGCGGATCGAGGCAACCGGCGTTTTCAGTTCGTGAGTAACGGCATTGATAAAACTATCGTGTTGTTCGCTGCGGCGAATCTCGTGCACCAGAAAGCTGGTGTTTACGATCATGCCAGCGATGATCAGGGCAAAAAAGACGATGCCGAAGAATAGCAACACTCCTTCGCGCCAGTTGAGGATGATCCATCCAACGTTGAGAGCGACCGCCAGCGCCACCAGGCCGATGCCCAGGCAAAGGAAGAACACGATAGTTCCGCGGCGGCTCGTGATGCGCATGGGTAGCCCAGCCCGATTTTACCGCGTTCAGGGCGGAGGGTTACTAAAAGAGGTCGGATGGGAGCCGGACCTGATTGTTACGGCGCAATGGCAATGTTAGGACAACGATCGATCAAAATCTCTGCAGCCATCCTTCGTATTGCTTCCAATCGCTGTCAATGATCCGGCGTTGGTCCTTAATTGGTATTCTCGAGCACGAAATCCTATCTTGTGGTAGTTGGGATATTCGGCCCAAACCAAAACGTTTCTATAGTCACGCTTGGCGTCCTCGACGAGAGGCCGCAGCTTCTCCACGCTGCCCTGGGCCAGCTTCAATGCCGCGAGTTGTACACGAGGGCCGCCAGGGTGCCCGTTTTTTGTGCCGCACTCTCCGAGAATGGTCATGACATCCGCGAATTGCTCGTTTGGAAAATCACGGCGGACGATTCGCTCTACGTCGTTCGGAGTCACGTCTGGTACGGGCTGTGCAACCGACCGCCCGCGACCGAAGGCAAGACGTTTCAGGAAGGCCGCGAGGGACACAAAGTCAAGGAGGGACATTTCTTGCCCAATTTAGTACCTAGTGTACAGAGGCGCAACTGTTGTTAGCAGGCAATTAGACCAACCGCCGCCCTTTCATGGTCTCTTGCAAGACAGGCCTCCAGCCACCGAAAAAGGAAACCCGCCGGAAAGGCGGGTTCATATCCAAATAAGATCGCCTTGCACCTAATCTCCCGCAGCCACACCCTCCGGCAGAGCCACGGTAACTAACCGTCCGTTCGGCGTAGGCACCAACCCTTTTTCAAGATCGGCCAGCTTCACGCGCTTGACATCCCAAGCTAAGCCCAGCGTCTTTAGCGCCCAGATGCCGTACCAGTTCATATCGATCTCATACCACTTGAAGCCGTGCTGCGCCGCGGTCGGATGGGCGTGATGATTGTTGTGCCAGCCTTCGCCGAACGTCAGGAGCGCCACCCACCAGCTGTTAGTGGAAAGATCGCGGGTGGTAAAGCGGCGCGTGCCCCATGAATGCGTCGCTGAATTTACCAGCCAGGTGGCGTGCAAGCCTACCACGGTGCGCATGAAAATGCCCCACATCAGGAACGGCAGTCCGCCTATCGCGAGCAAGATCACACCCAGCACAATCATGGGGACGTAGTGATACTTCGTAATCCAGACGTGAAACTTATCTTTGGCCAGATCGGGAACGTAGCGGGCCAGCGTGGTCGTATCGTGGTGCATCGACTTGCCCATCAGAATCCAGCCCATGTGCGCCCACCATTTGCCGTCGATGGGCGAATGCGGATCGCCATCCTGATCGGAATATTGATGATGAATGCGATGCGTGGCCACCCAGAAGATCGGTCCACCCTCAAGCGCGAGCGTGGCACAGATGGTCAGAAAATATTCCACCCACTTTGGCGTCTTATAACCGCGGTGCGTGAGCAGGCGATGATAGGCCATGCCAATGCCGAGGCTGCCAGAAACCCACCACAGGAACATGGCAACGAACAGTGCCTTCCAGGTAAAGAAGAAAAGTGCTGCGATGGCGCCGATGTGGAACAGCGCCATAAATACCGCAGTCACCCAATTGATTTCGTCGTTCGCAGCTTGTCGTTTTTCCAGGCTTTCCAGTTCCATGTCCACGAAAGATCCTCGGTCGTTGATTTTGAATTGTTGGCTTATCTAACGTACCAAGGGATCGGGAAAACCACTGTAATACTTGTGTAATAGCGAGCTGCTGGCGGTTACGGAGGTACTAAGACGGCAGAAATAAAAGGGGACGCGGTCTTGGCCGCGTCCCTAAGAACCAGGGAGGATTGCCTGCAGCCTGTGCTAGCACCGTTCACGCACTCTTCGGCATGGGCATCTTCTTCATCTCTTCTTCCATGTCTTCCGCTGACATGTCACGCTTATGCGTTGCAATCGACCACTTGTGGCCGAAGGGATCCGCGAGCTTTCCGTAGCGATCTCCCCAGAACATATCGCTCACGGGCATCTCCGCAGTGGCGCCGGCTTTCACCGCGCGGTCAAATGCGGAATCCACGTCATCGACGTAGATGTGCAGCCCCATACCGGCGCCGCCGGTAGACTGTGGCGACAAAGATCCATATTGCGGGAACTCGTCGGCGAGCATGAACAGAGAGTCACCAATGCGTAGTTCGGCATGCATGACCTTTCCGTCAGGTCCATTCATGACGCCTTTTTCCACCGCGCCGAATGCCTGCTTGTAGAACTCGATGGCGCGAGCGGCGTCGCGCACGGTCATATAGGGAGTGAGAGTGTGGTAACCATCGGGTATGGCTTTAACGGTCATATCGTCTCCTGGGTGGGAAATTCGTGGCCACAAAGTTTACACCAAAGGCCACGCGGTTGTTAAAGGAGTGTTACGGCGGGTCTCAACGCTGCTCAGAAACATTGCCCGGCGCGAAGGCTGAAATCAGAAGAATTTGGTGATGCCCTCTTCCAAGACCACGACGCGGTCCTCAATCCCCGCCGCTCGCGCTTCGTGTTTCAGAAGCTGCAACGGTTCATCGACGGGCTCGTGCGACAACCGAAACGTTCCGTAATGCATGGGCACCATCCAGCGCGCGTTCAAGTCAAGAAAGGCGCGGGTAGCATCTGCTGGATCAGTATGCACATTGCGGAATGTCGGTGGATTGTAAGCGCCAATCGGAAGCAATGCCAACTCTGGCGAGAGACGGCGTCCGATCTCGCGGAAACCGCCGAAATACGCCGTATCGCCTGCGTGATACACGGAATGCCCACCAGCCCGCAGCACGTAGCCACCGTAGCCCCGGTGTGAATCCTTGAGGATGCGTGCGCCCCAATGGCGCGAAGGAACATGCGTGACCACTAGATTGGCGTGCCGCGAAGTATTCCACCAGTCGAGTTCGATGATCTCGGAGAAACCCAAATCGGAAACGAGATCTGTTACATGGCCGGGAATAACAATGGCCGGAGCACTTCCGCGCGTGCGCAGATTGTTTTCCACGATGGCGCGCAACGACGGCCGGTGAAGATGATCAAAATGCGCATGCGTGACCAGCACCAGGTCGATGGCGGGCAAATCGCGCACTCGCAGCCCGGGACGCCGCAGTCGCTTCAGGACAAACAGCCAACGCGCGAAGTTAGGATCGATCATAACGCTCTGTCCGCCCAGTTGCACCAGAAAGCTGGAGTGGCCAATAAACGTGACGCCCAGCTCGCCGTTTGAAGCCAGGCGAGGCATGTGAGTTTCTCCGCGCAACGGCGTGACCGCTGAATGCCGCACCAGCCGCCCAAACTGCGACGCCCGTTTGCGCAGAGCCCGATTGTGAAGCGTTGCCTTGATCATTCCTGATCTGATCATCCTGATCTGATCATGCTGATTGAAATATCAGATTAATCGTCCCAAGTGAGTGCTGGTTATTAGATGAATTCCACGGTTCAATGGCTCCATTCTAGTCCAGACACGCAAGCAGGATGCTAATTATTCCGGTTCTCCCATAGCATTTTGCAAGGGTTCTTGCGGGAAGAGACGAGAAAGCGGCTCGGTCGTTTTCGGACGCTTCCTCGGTATTCGACGAGAATTCCCTAAGATACTTTGCTTGACCTCGATCCTGCTCGTCATATCTAATCCGACAGGTTCTTTCCTAGACTCTCGGCGCGAGGAGAAGTTCCGAAATGCGCGTAGCTTTCTTAGGATTGGGAATTATGGGGCATGCCATGGCCGCGAATCTGGTCAAGGCTGGTCATGAAGTCACGGTATGGAACCGCACGCCGGGCAAGCTCGTGGAAGGCGCCGGCATCGCTCCAAATCCGGCCGCTGCGGCACAGGGCGCCGAAGTTGTGTGGCTGTGCGTTTCCGATACCGCCGCCGTCGAGAAAATATTGTTTGGCCCCGAGGGGATCGAGCAAGCGCTGGCCGAGGGCATGATCATCGCCGATTCCAGCACGATCTCGCCCTCTGCTACCCTTAAGTTTGCCGAACGGGTTCGCGCCCGTGGCGCGGCCTACGTTGACGCTCCGATGACCGGATCAAAGATCGGCGCTGCCGATGGCACGCTGATTTTCATGGTTGGCGGTGACGAAGCCACTGTGCAACGTTTGAATCCGCTGTTCGCTGCGATGGGCAAAAAGATTTTCCGCATGGGCGAGACTGGCAAAGGACAGGCTACCAAGCTGGTGATGAACCTGCAGATCGCGCTCATCTTCGAGGGCTTCGCGGAGGCCCTTACCTTGGCCACAAAACTCGGCGTGGACTCGCAGCAACTGGTTTCGCTCATCGAGGCTACCATGGTGCGGTCCGGTGTTGTTGAATACAAAGCGCCCTTTGTCCTGCAGCGCGACTTTACTCCAAACTTTCCTTTGCGCCTCATGCACAAAGACATCCGGCTCGCACTCGAAGCTGCGAAAGAAGTTCGCGTGAAGTTGCCCGCGCTCGAGACCGTGGAAGAAATCTACGAACTCGCGACCGAAGAGGGCCAACAGGATCTCGACTACGCGGCGACGTTGACTCTGCTGGAAAAGTGGGCCGGAGTACAGGTAAAGGGCGAAGCGGCGTAAACCGCTTTCTTGAGCTAGAGAGTCGGCTGCTCACGTTCGAGTCCTTTGCGCTTCCCTTTGCGTGCTTTGCGGTCAAAGGTCTTCTGCTTCAGTAGGCCAGCATAATGCGTAGATCGCGCAGATTGTTCCCTGTCGGCCCAATCTCGATCGCATCACCTAAAGCACTAAAGAACGGATAAGCGTCGAATCTCTCCAGCGCCACTTGGGCGTCCAGTCCCCTTACTTTCGAACGCGTCATCGTCATCCCATCTACCAACGCACCGGCGGCCGAACTGTTGCCATCCACTCCGTCGGTTCCCGCGCTCAGCACAATGATGTTCTCTCCCGCAATCTTCGCAGCGCACGCGAGCGCAAACTGCTGATTGCGGCCGCCTGTGCCACCATTCGCTACCTTCACCGTCACTTCTCCACCAGAGAGCAAACACACACGCGAAGATTCCTTTCTGAAGTCGCGCAAACGTTTCAGCAGATGTTCGGCCGCTAACTCGTAATCCCAGTCGTCACAAGAGTTGTCCACCTGGACCCTGAAACCGCTGCGCTCGGCTGCTGCAGTCGCGTCTTCCAGAGCTGTCTGGTTGGAAAGAAGCGTCCACCAGCGCGAGCGGTAGAAGGACTGATCGTCCGACTTGGGCGTCTCCTCCAGAGCGCGACGTTCAAAAAGTTCGCGTGTGGCATGCGGAAGCTGCGCCAGCAAGCCATGTTTCTCGGCGATGCGATAACAATCGTCAACACTGGTCGAATCTGGCATCGTAGGCCCGGAGGCGAGTGCATCCGGCGTATTGTCGGGGACATCGGAGACGAACAAAGAAACCTGCTGCGCCGGAAACGCCGCCCGCGCAAGGCGTCCTCCCTTCACTGATGAGAGATGCTTGCGTAGGGTATTGATCTCGGCGATGGGCGCGCCCGAGTGAACGAGCGCACGATAGGTCGCGATCAAATCGTCGAGCGAGATCTCATCGTCGATCGGCTTCTCCATAATCGACGAACCTCCGCCACTGATCATAAAAATAACCAGCGAAGCAGCAGTTTGCGCTTCGAGCGCCTTCAGGATGGCGCTTGCCCCGCGGATGGAATCGGCATTAGGCGTCGGATGCCCGCCACGAAAATATCGGAAGCCATGCACTTGTGTGTATGGCTCGACCGAAGCGGCGACAATGCCCTCGAGTGATGACTCGCCGACTTGTTGCGCGAGTGCCTGGACCATCGTGTGCCCAGCTTTGCCGATCGAGATAACCAGCACACGGGAATACGACTGCAGCTCGTAAAGATCTTCGCATACGCGCAGCACGCCTCGCTCGCACTGCACCTGCCGCGCGAAGGCGTTTGGTATTGAAGCCTCGGCTAGCGCGTAACGAAAGATTTCGTGCGCGATCTCGCGCATTTCACGAAACTGCGCTTCGCGATCGGCGTCGTTGGTCATTAACTTTATGAGGCCTTCAGCCATCACTATCGTCAGCGACATCAGCCACGGACACAGAACCGATTCAAACCTGGCAATCTGAGGCGAGAGCTTGGTGGTTTAGCCGATGGCTAACGGCGGAGAACCGAGAGTTTCTTTCATCCAAGCTTCAATCGTCTCCCGAAGTTCGCGCAGGCGCCCCTCAAAGAAATGGTCCGCGCCATCAATTAGCACCAACCTCTTCGGCTCTGGCAGCGAACCAACCAGAGCCTCCAGCTTAGCCCGCGGACCGAACTGGTCTCGCGCTCCGCTGACAAACAGTTTGGGCTTCGCGCAATCGTGAAGAAAATCAAATGAATATGTGCGCGGTAATTCGGTATCAGCCGCGACCGGAACTACTGGCGTCCCCACTCCCATTACTATCTTCACCCGCGTATCAGCGCACGCCGCTCGCATTCCGACCGCGGCGCCAAACGAAAATCCTGCAAACACCATTGGCAAATGAAACTCGGCGTCCAGCCAGTCGAGAGCGGTGCGAACATCGTCGACTTCCCCGCGCCCTTGATCGTGTTCAGCCTGGCTGAGCCCAGCGCCGCGGAAGTTGAAGCGCAGAACTGGAAATCCGAAACTGTTCAACGCCTTCATGGTGTGGAACACAACCTTGTTGTGCAGAGTGCCACCGAACAGCGGGTGAGGATGGCAAACGAGCGCCGCATGTGTCGCGTTCTCAGCCCCTGCGTTCAGCAGCGCTTCCATCCGGCCGGCGGGACCATTGAGGAAGAAAGACTTTATGGTTGAATTCTGGACGATCACACGATTCAGATTACATGAATTGCGAGCCACGAGCTTTGAGCATTCACTCCCTCAGTTCTCAGCTTGGAGCTCAAAGTTCACAGCTAGTTTATGCTCTTGTCATGGACGCGATCACTCTCACTCGCCAACTGGTTGACATTGAATCTATCTCTGGTAACGAAGCTGCAGTTGGAAACTACTTGTACGGAGAGCTATGCCGCGTCGGCTACCAAACGCGGAAGATTCGAGTCGAAGGGAACCGATTCAACGTTTATGCCATTTCGCCGGAGCAGCCGTATCCGGAGATAGTTTTCTCTACGCACATGGACACCGTGCCCCCGTTCATTCCTTCTTCCGAAGATACGAGGCGAATCTATGGACGCGGTTCGTGCGACGCCAAAGGCATCATCGCCGCGCAGGTTGCCGCTGCGGAGCGGTTGCGCCGGCAAGGAATTTACGTTGGCTTGCTTTTTCTCGTTGGGGAGGAGCGCGACAGCCTGGGCGCGAAGGTGGCGAACGAGTATGCGGCGCAGGAATCGTCTACAGATGAAGCGTCAAATCAACCGCCGCGGGGCCGTAAGTATTTGGTAAACGGCGAACCCACCGAGAATCGCATCGCGCTCGCGTCGAAGGGGACGCTACGCGTGGAAGTTACCGCCTCTGGCCGCATGGCACATTCGGCGTATCCTGAGCTCGGAGAGTCTGCTATCGACAAACTTCTTGTGGCTCTCGCGCGGCTGCGTGCGATGCCGTTGCCGTCGGATCCGGAGGTCGGTCCGTGCACGCTGAATATTGGATTGATCGAGGGCGGGCGCGCTCCTAACGTGATTCCCGACTATGCTCATGCGGACCTGCTCTATCGTCTCGTCGGGCCTTCGCAAGATTTGCGCCGGCAGATTCTCGAAACCGCGGGCAGCGAGGTGAAGGTGGAATTTCCGCTGGAACTTCCCTTCCTCCGGTTACAGACCGTCGACGGCCTGCCCACGATGATCGCAGCTTTCACAACCGATATTCCCAGGCTAACGAACTGGGGCAAACCGCTGCTGATTGGTCCGGGATCGATTCACGTCGCGCATACGGATGGCGAATTCATCGACAAGCAACAGCTTGCGGACGCGATTGACTTGTACTGCACGATTGCAAAACAACTTTGAAATCGGCTTCTGGTCTTCGGTGGTCCGGATCAAAAATACAGATCTTCGTTCGCGAAGCGCTGGTCGGGATCGACCTTGCAGCATTCGGCCTGGTAGGCATGGCCGGTTCGCAGCGTGACCAAAGTCAACGGCTGCTAGATTAGGGCGACGACTCACCTAGGACCGGACGCCATAGTAGGCACGGAAGGCTGCTTCCGGAGGAACTCTTCGATTTCGCCGGAGAGAATAGAGTCAGTAAATCCGCCCGTCGTGCAGTCGACGTCCAGTCTGTTCGGCTGTAGTCTGTTTGCGATCTCCATCGCCTCGCGTTGGTTTCCGGTAATAACCATAAGGCGCGGTGCCTGGGGGACATGCTCTCGCAGCAACTTCAGGAAATGTTCCTCGGTGGCCCTCCACCCAATCGCCAGTATCCTTGTGACCCGCGGAAGGCACTGCCTCTACGCCTCGACATGGTCAACGGGGCACTCAAACTCGCTTTTGTTCTCAATCGGTATAGCGATCGCCGGGCAAGCCGCCAGTTTGATGGAGTAGTCGGGATTTGGCGGCTGCTGCGAGACAAATCCCCAGGCGTCGCTCAGTTTCAAGTCGGCCGCACGGGAGATGATCTGATCGGCCAGCCCCTGCGGATCTACGGTTGGCAAGGAGTCCAGCCGCAGTTCCAGAAATCGGCCCCAATTCGTAGAGCCGTGCAATTTGAACAGCTTGTACCTGTCGCCCGAAACATATTCAGGAAGCCGGCTCGGGCTAAGCCCGACATCCGCACACGCCTGGTCCAACATCGTGTCGTAATTGAATGTCACGAGGCAAACCTCTTCGTTCCTTTCATGCCGCCACCTCTCGACCTGATCCAGAAGGCTCCTGTAGTTAGTAACCCCTCCGTGGACGTTCTCCCACTGTTGCTCGCAGATTTTTATGACAGACGCCAGGTAATAGCGAACCGCCATGATTTGCCTGTGCCGCTCCGGATATGTCTGGGCCTCGTCTAGGTAGGCCGCAAGTACTTGCTCGAGGCTCTGGCTCTTGGGAAGATGTCGTAGACGCGGCACCAACGGTTGGCACCTAGGGAACTTCTTCAGGACCTGCGCAAAAAATCCCCGGTTGTCGAAAAGACCGTTGGCTAATGGAGGACGGTTTTCCTCAATTCCACGGATCCTATCGAGATCGGAAGCCGGGAACTTATGGGCAAACCGATACGACGGGGCGGAGTCGTACGACGCTCCGGCGCCCGTGACGACAAGCAACATCTAGCTCACCCCCTCAGCGACCCACTCCCCCACTTCCCGCGTCCCGAGCGTACCGCCGATGTCCTGCGTAGTTCTTTTCTGCCGTACAGCTTCCAACACGGCGGCGTCAATCCTCTCGGCCTCGCCTGTCAATCCCAAATGTGCCAGCATCATGGCCGCGGTCAGGATCGCGCCGAACGGATTTGCCATATTCTTGCCCGCGATTGGCGGAGCCGAACCGTGCACCGGCTCGAACATCGATGTCTTCCCTGGATGAATATTGCCGCTGGCCGCCATGCCCAGGCCGCCCTGCAGCCCGGCGGCGAGGTCTGTGATGATGTCGCCGAACATATTGTTCGTTACGATCACATCGAACGGCCGCGGATCGCGAACCATCTGCATGCACAATGCATCCACATACATGTGTTGTGCCGCAATCTGCGGATGTTCGGCGCTTACATCTTTGAAGACGCGCTGCCACAAGCCACCGGCATGCGTCATGGCATTCGACTTGTCACACATCAGGACGCGCCCGCGCGGCGAACCGTCCAGCTTGGGATTGCGCTCGCAATAATCGAACGCATAGCGAATGATGCGCTCTACACCCTTGCGTGTGTTGATGTCCTCCTGAATCGCGATCTCATCCGCCGTGTCTTTTTTGAAGACTCCGCCCGCATCGGTGTACACGCCCTCCGTGTTTTCGCGGATCACGACAAAATCCACATCTTCCGGCCCGACGCCTTTCAGGGGACACAGTGCTGCATCGAGCAGCCGCACCGGCCGCACATTGGCATAGAGATCCATCTTGAAGCGCATGCCGAGCAGAATCTCTTTAGCGTGTACGTTGGTGGCAACGCGCGGATCGCCGAAAGCGCCGGCGAGAATGGCGTCGAAGTCCCGCGCCAGCATGGCGAACCCATCGGGAGGGACGGTCATTCCATCGCGGAGATAGCGGTCGGCGCCCCAGTCAAACTCGCTCATTTCGACGTTGGCTCCCGAAGCTCGAATTACTTTGAGCGCCTGAGGGATGACTTCCTGGCCGATCCCGTCCCCGGGAATGACGGCGATGCGTTTGGGTGAAGGCTTTTGCGGGTCCACGGCAGAAAACTAACACAGCATAGGCAGAATGAGTAGGCTGCATCAAACAAGTTGCATCAAAAGAACTCAGTGCTGGCTGACCAGCTCTTAAATCCCAGCCGTTGAATCACGGAGTCGTTCGCTATAATCAATACTTTGATGGAAAGCACTGTACTCCAAGACGCACTCCGCGCGCAGAGCGGGAACATAGCCGGACCGATTCGCGTAAGCGAATACCGTGGAGCCGTCACTGCCGCGCGCTTTGCCGATCCTCAGGAGGAGTTCTCTGAGCTGCTGACTGGTTGTGGGATCTATGATTCAGGTTTCCGCGCCAGGATTTCCCTGGCCGGAAGTGATCGCGTGCGCTGGTTGAACGGCATGGTTACGAACAATGTTCGCGACCTCGCGCCAGGGCGCGGCCTGTATGCTTTTCTGCTGAATCCGCAGGGTCGGATCCTCGGCGATATGTATGCCTACAACCTGGGTGAGTCGCTCGTGGTGGAGACTGATCGTAGTCAGGTAGAAAAGATTGTGGCTACATTCGACCATTACATCATCATGGACGATGTGGAAATAACGAATATCAGCGAGAAGCAGACTAGTCTCGGTTTGGCGGGACCGAGGTCACGCGCCACCTTGAATGCGGTGGGAATCGAGGTTCCCGAACTGCAGCCGCTGCAGGTAATCACTCCCCGCTGTAACTGCGATTGCGATTGCATGGAGTGCACTGTGATTCGCGGCGACGATGCGACGAACGAATCCTACGAAATCTGGCTTGCGCCAAAGGATGTTTACAAAACGTGGCAGGCGCTGATTGCTGCCGGCGCTACTCCCGTGGGAAGTGAAGCTCTCGAAATGCAGCGCATCGTTCTGGGCATTCCGCTCTATGGCGTGGACATTCGCGATCGCGATCTACCGCAGGAGACCGAGCAGGCGCGCGCCCTCAACTTCAATAAAGGCTGCTACGTGGGACAGGAGATCGTGGAGCGCATACGGTCTCGCGGTAATGTGCATCGCAAGTTTACTGGTTTCCTGGCGGAAGGCTCGCCCGCAATTGTTCCTGGAGCCAAGATTTTGTCTGACGAAAAAGAAGTGGGTGAAATCACCAGTGTCGCCGTTCTTCGCATGTCGTCAGGGGAGCGAACCGTCACTCTAGGATACATCCGGCGCGAGGTTGGAGTGCCTGGACGCGAGGTGATGATTGGAACCGCCAAAGCTAGTGTGATCCAATTACCGCTGGGCAATGTCGCGCTGCGACAGGCGGACGCCGCATTAGCGCGTAGCCTATAAAACATAAGATCTCACGCAGAGGCCGCTAAGGTTGCGATGAGGACGCATCGAAGATCTTATCGAGATTCGAAGGTCGATAGTTAAAAGGACAGATACTATGGCTGAGAGAAAACAGGAATCAGGCTTCACCGTAACCGACCGCCGCTTGTTTACCGAGGACGGAGAGTTGCGTAAAGATGTTCGCGAGGAAGTGGAAACACCCAAGGCTGCGCCGCCGCCGTCTCGGCCGCCAGCAAAGGAAGCTGTACCGTACGTCAGTTCTGTGCCGTTTCCTCCGGAAGCAAGCCCGGCGCAGGATGTACCTCCGCCCCCGACCGAGTCCGAGCAGCAGGCACAGGCCGACGCCTACCGGGAATCGTCGAAGGAACTCGATTCGCGCGTGGAACTCAGTGGCCGCTCCGCGAAAGAATTCGAGATGACTTTCGAGCGCTTCCTGGCATCGCTCTACATGACTGCGATGGTGCAATTGGGATTGATGCACCAGCAAGGCGAGCAGCCGCGAGTTGACATTGTCGGCGCTCGCCAGACCATCGACACGCTGGCATTGCTTGCAGAGAAAACCAAAGGCAACCTCACTTCCGTGGAAGAGAACTTTCTGCAGAACAGCCTCTACGAGGTCCGTATGGCCTACGTGGAAGTGACCAACGCGCTGTCTCGTCCGCCGCAACCTGGGGCTGCAACCGGGACCAGCGGAAGATGAGCATACGAGCTCGCGCATGAAGGCGACGCTCACGGTGTTGGGCAGCGGCACGTCCATGGGCGTTCCTACCTTGGGTTGCGACTGCGCCGTCTGCCGCTCGACCGATCCGAGAGACCGCCGCACGCGACCCTCGGTGATGATCGAGTATGCGGGCAAGGTTGTGCTTATCGACACCGCGCCCGATTTTTACGCGCAGGCCATTCGCGAGCAAATCAAACGCGTGGACGCGGTTTTGTACACCCACACTCACGCCGACCACATTCTTGGCATCGATGATTTGCGCCCTCTCAGCTTCGTTCACAAGCCAGGGAAATTGCCGCTCTACGCACGCCCCGATGCCGCGGCATTCCTGCGGAAGATGTTCAGCTACATCTTCGATACGGATTACAAATATGGCAGCTTGCCTCAACTCGAGTTGCGCCCGATTGACGGTCCGGTAGATCTTTTCGGAGCGCGCTTCGAACCGGTGAGGGTCATTCACGGCAATACGGAGATTTATGGCTTCCGCTTCGGAAGCGCAGCATACCTGACGGACCACAGTGAAATTCCCGAGGCATCGCTCCATCAGTTGGAAGGACTGGATATTCTTTTTCTGGATGCGCTGCGACATAAGCCGCATCCCACGCATTCGACGGTGGAGAATTCGCTGCGCATCGTGGAGCGAGTAAAGGCCAAGCGCGCCTTCTTCACTCACATTTGCCACGATCTGCCGCACGAGGCGACTAATGCCGGTTTGCCGCCGCATGTACGGCTATCGTACGACGGGATGAAATTGGAATTTGAAATATCAAATGCAGTCGTTTAGTGGTTAGCAAAAACCACTTGGTTTACTGACCACTAAGTGTTGAAATGCAAACCTTCCATAAACTCGAGGACGTTCCGACGGATTTTGGGCCGTCGCTCGTGAGCGTGGGCAATTTCGATGGAGTCCACCGGGCGCATGCGCACGTGCTGGGCGAGATTGTGCGACGAACTGGGCAGAGCAGAGCAAAGGCCGTGGCGGTGACGTTTGATCCGCATCCGGCGCGGATTCTGCGTCCCGACTCCGGACTGAAGCTTCTGACTCCTACGCCGGAGAAACTGCGTTTGCTGGAGGGTACGGGAATTGATGCGGTGCTGATGCTGCCTTTTGGCCGCGATCTCTCGCTGATGACGCCGCGGCAGTTCGCCGAACGCATACTGAAGAAAAAGCTGCATGCACGAGAGGTGCACGAAGGCTACAACTTCCGCTTCGGACACAAGGCCGTGGGTGACGTAAATCTGTTGTCTCAACTCGGACAGGAGATGGGCTTTGAAGTGAAGGTGTATCCCGAACAAACGCTGCGCGGGGAACCAGTTTCCAGCAGCCATATCCGGAAACTGATTGGTGAGGGATGCGTGAGCCGGGCGCGGCATCTGCTGGCGCGTCCCTTCTGCATTCTGGGCGCGCCAGGGCGGGGGCGGGGGCTAGGATCGAAGTACACTGTACCCACCATCAATCTGGCGCGCTATGAAGAACTGGTGCCTAACGATGGCGTCTACATTACGTGCACCCGCGTCGGAAGCGAGCTTTTTGATTCCGTCACGAACCTGGGCAATCGTCCGACGTTCGGTGCGGATTCGTTTGCCATCGAGACGCATCTGCTCAACTTCCATCCCATTGAACTGACGCCGGAGGGCGAAGTTGAAATTTGTTTCCTCGACCGCCTGCGCGATGAGATCAAGTTTCCGTCAGTCGAGGCATTGCGCGAACAGATCGCGCGCGACGTGAAAAAGGCGAGAAGATATTTTCATCTGCTGCGGTACCTTCGTACCGCCCGATAACCCGAACCAATCGTATCGTACCTCTACAAAATGTCCGGTAGAAACCACTGCCTGCGGCAAATCATCGATGTCGTTGAAGCCCAAAATGGCACTGGCCTGCTCACAATCCCCGATAAGTGTTCAGTTTTTCAGCGCTTTATCGATGAGTCTGCGCAACAATTGTCCCCATCGTACTGCGAAGTGGCGGCGCTATTTAACTAAAGAACAATGAATTGCGCGTGAACTTTTGCGGGACGAGGATGAAATCCATGCTTTTGCGAACTCGCACTGCTGCAGCATTGATCGCGATTTGCATTCTGGCCAGCGCATCGCTTGGCGGCGCCGAAAGGGAAATGACCATCGGGGTGGTGATCGACGAGGCTACGCAAACAGAAAGAGAGCCTTTGCGCGCCTATCTCACGAAGGCAATGGGATTGCCGGTGAACATTGCAGCCCCCGATACCTTCCGCGAGACCGTGGATCGACTGGGGGACGGATCTTACGATTTTGCGTGCCTGGGTGCGCTGATGTACATCCGGGCTCACGCCCAGTACGGAGTGATTCCCCTTGTCCGCCGTGTGGTTGATTTGCATTATCACACGGTATTCATTACCGGCAGCGGCTCATCCATTTATTCCCTGAGCGACCTAAAGGGAAAGAAGTTCGCATTTGGCGACGTGGACTCCACCAGCGCTCATCTGATGGCGTATTACGAACTCAAGAAGGCGGGAATTACCCCCGAAACCGATTTCCACCTTCGCTATAGCGGGAGCCATCCCGCAACCGCAGCGATGGTGGAAACCGGAGTGGTCGACGCCGGGGCTATAGACGAAACGGTTTTCAAATTCCTAATTAGTAACGGAAATCTCGACGCCACGAAAGTCCGGGTTTTCTATACCTCTCAACCCTATGTTGATTACGTGTACGTGGCCCGCAAGGACGTGCTTGAGGCCAAGCGAGACAGATTTACCCGTGCCCTTCTTGCGCTGAAAGAAGGCAAGGACGATCCTATTCTGAAGATCCTCCGTGCCAAACGATTTGTCCTGGCTAACGACCAAGAGTACGCACACATGCGTACGATCGCGCACGAACTGCAAATGTTCTAAGCATCCCGACCCTGCTGAAGCACGCCAGTTACGGATCGAGCCATTGGTCCGAAAGACAATTTTGCCGCAGTTCAGGTTAGCAATGAGCGGCTAATGCGGCAGGTAGCCTGATTCCATGGGCAGTTTGCCGTCCACGCGCACGACCGTGATGGAGCTATCGACCGAGCGGACATCGACCAGTCCGATTGCGCCGGGGGTGGATTGGACAATCTTTAGCACGTCGGCGTCGGAGTCCGCTATCTGGATCGAGTCTCTGCGAGCGGCGATCAGCGCCTTCCAATCGCCGGCACTCATCTTGTTCAAACGCTCCATGGTCTCGGTTTCGCCGGCGGAATCCTTATGGAGAACCAGGACCATGGCCTTCCCGTCTGGCCACTTCTTGATCTCCGAACGAAAAATCTTCGCCAAGTGAGCTGCTGTGACGTTGGAGACATTGTTGTCCTTGTTAGTGACAACCGCCATGTGGTGGGCAAAACAAGGCGTAAGGAAGGCCAGCAGAAAAATAAGAAGCGCGGCAAGCCGCCGAAGTTTCATAGACACATCCAATCTCAAAACGTTAGCTGAAGGTCACAAGACGAGGCTACCCGAGAACGCGGCCCGTGAAGTCAAAACATTGTCAAAACCATTGGAGAGTATCAGAAGAGGAAACATTCACACCTGCCTACGATTACGGTAACGAAATCCTAAATTGACAATTCCCGAGCACGCCGTACAATCCCGCCTGCATGGCGATTGGACCTATCCAACTGATTCGGCGAGCCACGCCGGGACAGCGGCAAACACTGCTGGCGGCGGCGCTGGGCTGGGCGCTCGATGCCTTCGACGCCATGCTTTACGCGCTGGTGCTGGCTTTCCTGATGCGCGATCTGGGGATGAGCAAGACGACGGCAGGATTGCTCGGGACCCTGACGCTGCTCGCTTCCGGTATGGGTGGCGTGCTGTTCGGATTTCTGGCCGACCGGATCGGGCGCAAGCGGGCGCTGATGGCGAGCATCTTGACCTATTCGGTGTGCTCGTTCGCGTCCGGCTTAGCGACGAGCGTTGCGATGCTGGCGGCGGCACGATTCGTCCTCGGACTAGGCATGGGCGGTGAATGGAATACGGGAGCGACGCTGGTTGCCGAAACCTGGCCGTCCGAGGTCCGCGCCAAAGCGATTTCGATTGTTCAAAGTTCCTGGGCGTTCGGTTTTGCAGCTGCGGCCTTGGTGGCGGGACCGGTGGCGCGACACTTCGGATGGCGAGCGGTGTTTTTCGTGGGAATTCTTCCGGCGCTGCTCACGTTGTGGATTCGCCGCGGAGTGCCAGAGTCCGCGATGTGGGAAGAGCGCGGTTCGCTGAAGGAGCGCGACTCGATTGGCAGAAGCCGTTCAGATGTCGGCGAAGACGTGACAGGTTATGAGTCCACAAACTTTTCGGCGATCTTTCGAAAGCCTTATCGCAAGCATACGTTCGCGCTGCTCTTGTTTAACTTCTTCTGCTTGTTCGCCTGGTGGGGACTGTTCACCTGGATGCCGCCGTATTTATCGCTCCCAGTGTCGCAGGGTGGCCGCGGCTTCGGTATGATCGGCACCACTGCGCTGCTGGTGATATTGAACCTGTTTGGAATGTTCCCCGGGTACGTCAGCTTTGGTTGGGTCGCGGACCGAGTCGGACGACGCAATGCATTCTTACTCTACAGTGTAACGGCGGCACTTTTAATTCCTTTTTATGCTGCAGCGCGGTCGCCCGCACTGTTGATGGTTCTGGGGACCGTCGTGGCCTTCTTCGGGACGGGGGTGTTTTCCGGTTCCGGCATTATGGGAAGTGAGATTTTTCCAACCAGCTTACGGGCACGCGCGTTGGGTTTCACCTACAACGGCGCGAGGGCCTTGAGTTCCGTGGCGCCGCTGGTAATTGGGCGCGTGGGTCAGACGAAGGGCTTGGGTTGGGCGTTCTATTTGTGCGCGGCTGGATATCTGCTGGCCGCGTTAATGACGACACAATTGCCGGAGACGCGCGGCAAAAAGCTCGAGTAGGAAAGAGCGCGGCTTATTCTCCGATCTGCGGATGCCGAACGGAGGTCCAATCCACAATCCGCATAACGTGAAATTCTACTCGATCGGTTCTACGACCACACGTCCTCCTTCTGCGGACGTGCGACTTGGGCGCTGTACGATCACGATCGCTGCAAGCACGAAGACAATCCCCAGGGTCTGAATCGGTCGCAGCACTTCACCTAGCAGCAGAGCAGCAAGAAGTATTGAAAACACAGGCTCGAGACAACTGGCGATGATGGCGCGAGTAGGTTCGAGATGCTGCAAGCCGAGGAAGTAGAGGGAAAATGCTCCGAGCACCGAGATCATCGAGAACGCGAATAGAAAAAGCCACTGCGCAGCAGCGTAGTGAGCGCCGGCCACCTTCCACGGAGGATTAACGAAGAGCCAGAAGATGGCGGCCGCGGTGAGAGTCCAAACCAGCACACGCCAGCGGTCGTAGCGGGCCAGGATGCGATGTCCTGCGACGTTATAAAAGGCAAACGAAAATGAGGCGAGCAGCGCTGCCATAAGGCCGTATGCATCAAGGTGAAGCGACGCGCTGGAGCGCGCTCCGAAAAGATCTCCGAACAGATCAATGACCAGCGCGATTCCGGTGACGGCGAGCGCAACGGCGGCGATTTTTTGTGGCGTGAGCTTTTGCTGGCGGCGGGCGACCACGTACAACAGCACCCAAACTGGGGCAGTATACTGCACGATGATCGCGGTGGCGACGCTGGTTCGTTGAATTGCAACGTAATAGAAATAGTTGGAGACGGCCACGCCCAGCGTCCCAAGCAGGAGGCAGTAAGCGAGATCGCGCGCCGGCAGCCTGATACGCTGCCAGCCTCGCACGCCGACAAGAATTGGAAGCAGCACGAGCAGCGAGAATGTGGTGCGCGTTTGCGAAAGAATGAGCGGATCGATGGGACGGAGCGTACCGTGCAGCAGCAACCTGCCGGTGAAAACCGCGCGGCCCAGGGCGGCGGAGACTCCCCAAAGAAACGCGGCGGCGGCGATAAATAAATAACCGCGCAGCGGATGTGAGTGTTCTTGATTGTTGTTCGGGATGGTAAGCCTCGCGAATCGCTGCTATGAGTCGAACGGAAACGATTCGAACCGAGCTGATCAGGCAGCGTCGAGTAGGCGGTCAAGGCGGTCGGGCTCGAAGCCTTCAATCACCTCCGCGCCGGCCGCGGTGAGAATAACGAGCGTGGGAGCAGTGCGGCTATGGTAAATTTCAAGCAATTCAATGCGGGCGGCGTCATCGGAACTCATATCTCGTTCCTCGAAGGCGACATCCTTCGCCTCCAGAAACAGCTTCATCAGCTCGCAGGAGAGGCAGCCGGCTTGAGTGAAGAGGAAAACCTTTAAGGCCATGGCTGGATGATTCGATAGTGACTCAGTTTAATACGGAACGCGCGCCAAACGTGCAATCATTGCGTCGCAAACAACGCGACCTGCGGCAGGCTCTGGGCAGGCTGTAACGCGCGCCTCGCTCAGACTCCCTCGACAAGCTCGGGACAGGCTCTGCTCCGCCCGAAAAACGCTTGCCCAGAATAACAATCGACCTCATAGTTCTACTCGTTCACGTATTCGATCTCGGTGGTAATCTTCGCCGTCTTGTTGAGCATCGCCGAGACTGAACAGTATTTTTCTTCTGAGAGTCGTACCGCATCTTCGGCGGCCTTGCGCGATACCTTACCGCCGATGCGGTAAATCAATTTAATTTTTGTGTAAACCGAGGGCGGCTCGGCTGCGCGCTCAGCTTCCGCGCGAACCTCGAGGCTGGTGAATGGCTCGCGCTTCTTTTTCAGGATGGAAACCACATCGTAGCCGGTGCAGCCGCACAAGCCGATCAGAACCAACTCCATGGGACTATTGCCGGCGGTTTTGTCGCCGTCGACGACAATTGTGTGACCGCTGTCTGAGATGCCGTTGAAACGTTGCTTCTCGATCCACGTGGCGCGGGCTTCAGTCATACAATTTCCCTTACTCCTCCGCAATTGTCTGTGACCAATGTCACAGCAGCTTATCTCCGATTATCGGTGCTTGGTTCGGGATGAATCAATACCCGAAACAGCTCCGGGGCGGCCTGCTTGAAGCGAATTTCAAGCTCGGTCTGAATGTCGTGGACGCGTGCGAGCGAGAGATCGTCGGAGAAGGTACAGTGGCAGGAAATGTAGAGCCGACCACGAACGTTTTTAATCTGAATGTCGTGCATGTCGACAATTTCTGGAAACTCTCCGGCGAGCGATTTCAGTTGCCGCTCGAGAGCTGCATCCCGGACCAGTTCGTCGCCAGTTTCGATGGTGGCAGGCTCGCTCTCGATGTGGGTCAGGATGTCGTCAATCTCACGTACGTCGCGGCGCATGTCGGCTTCCAGTTCGGTGACTCGATCATGAGCGCTCTTGAGGCTTAGGCGCTCGTCGAGCTCCACGTGCTGTTCGACGTGGAGGCGGCCGGAGAGATCCTGCACGCTGATGTCGTGGACGTTGAGATTGTGGCGGGTCGCGACCGCTCGGATGCGGTCGAAGATATTCTCCGAGCGCTCGGCGCGCGGCAAAGGTTGGACGGTAACGTCGGCATCGGGAAGGATGCGATGAACCGCTTCAGTCACCGCTTCGACAAGCTGTTCGGAGCGCTGGAAGGTTACGGTACGGGCGAGGCCTACGGCGAGATCGGCAAAAAATCGGTTGCCGGAACGCCGGATGCGCACCCGACCCACTTCAAGCACACCATCGACGCGAGAGACGGCGTCGATGATTTGAGCGCGAACGCCCGCGGGTGCAGCGTCGAGAAGCGCATCGATCGTGCGCCGCGAAAGCCGCCAGCTCACTGAAACGATGACGCCCGCGACAAACAAGGCGGCGATAGGGTCGGCCTTGCCGAGCCAATCCAGATGATACTTGTGCCCCAAAAGAATGAGCACGAGGCCGAACACAACCACGCCCGCAGACCACACGTCGGTGGAGAAATGCAGCGCGTCGGCTTCCAGAGCCTGGCTTTCATACTTGGTGGCAATTCGGCTCAAGGAGCGGGAGCGCCACCAATCTACCGCCATCGAGACAAGCATCACGGCGAATGCCCAAATCGACGGTTCAACTTCAACCCGGCGAAAGAACAGGCGCACAATCGCTTCGTAAATGACCCATACGCAGGTCACCAGAAGCAGTCCGGTTTCGACGAAGGCCGAGAAATTTTCGACCTTGCCGTGACCATACTGATGATCGGCGTCGGCGGGTTTGTCGGAGACTCCAACGGACAGATACGTGAGTAGGGCTGCGATTAGATCCAGCGCAGAGTGCGCTGCTTCCGAGAGGATTCCCAAGCTTCCGGTAGTGACACCGACGGCGATCTTTCCGACCGTGATGAACAAAGAGGCCAGCACCGAATTTCCCGCCACCGCGCGTTTTTCAGCGCGCATGGCAGTTGGTGAGTAAAGTGCCGGCGTCCCAGACATGATTGGATTATCGCCGCTAGAAAGAAATTGCGCCAACCAGAAAGTCGCCGGCCCAGATATTGTGCGAAACGGCCTGTATGCTACGATGCTACGTTCGGTTGTCCAACTTCCTGATGTACCAATCCTGGAGGATTTTTGTATGCGTAAGAGTTGGTTGCTGTGTGTATTTTTGGGAACGCTGGCCTGGGGACAGGCACAGCCGGGAACGCCCCCCGCATCGGCCAGGCCGGCTCAGGCGCCGAGCGCTGCCAATAAAGCGCCGGCGGAAACCGAAGAAGTGGCGGAGAGTGCAGTCGTGCTCACGATCAAGGGTGTCTGCCCAACAGCTCCGGTAAAGACGGCTACAGCCTCTAAGACCGCCGCAGGAAAGACTACCTCCGCTACCACGAAGAAACCAGCAGACTGCAAGACCGAGATCACTCGAGCGCAGTTCGAGAAAATTGCGAGTGGGCTTTCGCCCAGCGTAACGCCGCAATTGAAGCGCCAGCTCGAAGGGGCTCTTCCCCGCTTCATGGCAATGTCGGAAGCGGCTAAGGCGAAGGGCCTCGACAAGTCCCCGCGTTTTCAGGAAGCGATGAAGGTTGTCAGAATGCAAGTCCTGACGCAGGAACTCCAACGCACGGTGCAGGAAGACGCGGATAACGTTCCACCCTCGGAGATTGAGGGGTATTACAAGAAGAATCCTGAAGCCTATGAGCAGTTTTCTCTGGATCGGCTGTTCATCCCACGCTTCAAGCAGGCGGAGGCTGAGGAGAAGGAAGACGCGAAACAACCGGAGAAGCTAACCGAGGAACAGCAAAAGGCCAAGGAAGCCGCCGAGAAAACCAAGCGTGAACAAGGCGAGCAGGACTTGAACAAGCTGGCCGACACCCTGCGCGAACGGGCGGCGGCGGGTGAGGACTTCACGAAACTTCAGAAGGAGGCGTTTGAGGCCGCGGGTACCAAGGTCGACAATCCGACGGTGAATTTGCCCAAGGTGAGGCGCACCGGCCTGCCTCCGGCGCACGCCGCCGTCTTCGATCTGAAAGTGAGCGAGGTTTCGGCAGTCATCAGCGACAACGGCGGCCACTATGTTTACAAAGTGGTGACTAAAGAAGTATTGCCGCTTGACGACCAGATCAAAGCCGAGATTCACAATAAGCTGAAGAGCGAGCGCATGAAGGAGATGATGGATAAATACACCAACTCGTTCGAGGCCGTGCCCAACGAAGCGTATTTTGGGCCGCCTGTAGCGCCCGGGGCACGTCCCGGAATGCCGCCGCGAATGCCGCGTCCGCCGACGGCTCCGCCGCAGCAGCAGGGTGCACCGCCGGCTGCGAATCCGCCGTCAACACCTCCGGCGGCACCAACGCCGCCGTCAACGCCGAACTAATGGCGAATCCAAAGCCTGTTGTCGTCGTGACGGGCGTTGCGGGAAACCTGGGATCCAGGTTGCTCCCGCTGCTGGGGGAATTCTCCGTGATTGGGGTGGATCTGAATCCACCCCACACCGATTTTCCGCTGCAGTTCGAGCCTCTCGATCTCGGCGAGGAATCATCGACCCGCGTATTTTACGAATTGCTGCGCGACACACGACCGGTGTCGGTAATTCATCTCGCATTCGTGATCGATCCCGTGCGTACCGGTGTGCTTGACCCGGAGCGCATGTGGCAGATCAATGTGGCGGGCACGGCGCGAATCATGGAGGCCGTCACCGAGGCAAATCGCACAGCGGATTCTCCGATCCGGCAATTTATCTTTCCCAGCAGTGTTTCTGCCTATGGCCCCAACCTGCCCGCTCCGGCGACGGAAGAGTCGGTGCTCGCGGCACATACTTTGGCGTACGCAATCCATAAGAAGCAGTCCGATGAGGTTGTGCAGCAGCGCGCGCCGGCGCTGCGCGGATGCAGCGTGTACATTCTGCGGCCCCATATTTTTGCCGGCGCCAGCGTAGAGAATTACCTGCTTGGAGCGTTTCGAGGCACGATCAATGGCAAGGGCGCGCGGGCGGAGAAAATGCGAAAAGCCGGCAAGCGGCTGCCCAGCATGCTGCCGCGAGGGCAGCAATATCTCGACAACAAGATTCAGTTCGTACACGTAGACGATATGGCGCGGTTGATCGCGCATATATTGCATCGCGATCCCGAAGCGCAACGGCTGACAATTCTGAATGTAGCTGGACGGGGGGATCCGCTTACATTTGGCCGATGCATTGAGCTGGCACAAGCAAAACTGGTGCGCGTTCCGGGAAAGTGGGCGATGCGGCTGGTGCTGCGGTTTTTATGGAAGCGGCAAATCTCAGCGATTCCTCCTGAGGCCCTTCCCTACATGACCGGCGAATACATCATGAATACGGATCGGCTGCGAGCCTTTCTCGGAGGCGAATATGAGAATGTGATGCACTACACAATTGCCGATGCCTTCGCCGATAGCTTCAAGAGCGATCCAGAAGCAGCCCAGAGCGCGGGCGCCAAATAGATATTTCTTTCTTACTTCTTTCCGCGATACAAACCAGCAATGCCAAAGGTGTAAGGAGTCCAACTCGCTTCCCGGAAGCCGGCGCGGCGCATGCGATCCAGCATTTCCTGCGGCTCAGGAAAACGTTCGACTGAGTTGGGCAGATAGCTGTAGGGTCCGCGCACGCCGGAGAGCATGGTCCCGACGCGCGGCAGAATTTGCTTGAAGTAAATGCGATACAGGCGACCGGTCACTCCCCTGGGCTCGCTGAAGTCGAGGATTCCGCACTCTCCGTCGGTACATAACACACGAGCGATTTCGCGCAGGCCGGCGTCGTAGTCTGCGAGATTGCGGAAGCCGAACGCCGAGGTGACGAGGTTGAAATACTGGTCAGGAAAGGGGAGGTAGAGCGCATCGGCCTCGATCCAATGTGGAGGTACCGAGTTGCTGCTTTGTGGAGCTTTGTCGACGGACTTCGCACGAGCACGTTGCAGCATGGCACGAGAGAAATCGGCGCCCAGAATTTGAGGACTTCGATGGCCTGATCGCCTACGCAACGCAAAGGTCATATCCCCTGTGCCACAGCAGAGATCTAAGACTCGCGCATCAGGTTGAGCGAGGATAACGGAGAACGCTCGCGCTGTCCGCCGCCACCACAAGCGATCGACATTCAACGACAAAACATGGTTTAGCAGATCGTAACGCGGGGCGATCGAGGTGAACATCTCGCAGACGGCACGCGCGGCAGAACGAGTGTCACTGGCCCCGTCTGGAGCAGCACCGACTACGAGCTTGCGGGTTTCGGACATTACAGAAGTTATTTCCTGATTGTCGATTTCCAATTGCCGATAGATATCTCCACTCTATTTTCCCCATCCGCCCAGGGACAGGCGACGCAATTCTTCAACGGCAGCAATCACTACGCTGTCAGGCACATCGGCGGCGATTTCCACCTTCCCAATTTCCCGGGGTAACACGAAATGCACAACGCCACTTTGCGTTTTCTTATCGGACTGCAGCCGCGCAAGAATCTTGCGGGAGCTTACTTTGAGCTCCGGCAGCCGGCCCAGGCTCAGAACGGCATCGGCGATTCGACCCGCAGTTACACTGTCGGTTCTGCCCACAGCGAGGGCGATGTTGGTAGCGGCGATCAGGCCCCACGCGACGGCTTCGCCGTGAAGCAGGGTGCGGTATCCGGTCTCCGCTTCGAGCGCGTGCCCGACGGTGTGACCAAGATTCAGCACTCGGCGCAGGCCGCCCTCGTGTTCGTCAGCCGAGACGACTTCGGCCTTCAACTTCACCGACTGAGCGATAACACCTTCCAGTTCCACCGGGTCGCGCTTCAGGATCTGGGTCCGCTTCTGTTCGAAGCGCAGAAAAAGATCGAGGTCGCCGACGATGCCGCATTTCAGAGCTTCGTACAGGCCGGCGCGAAATTCGCGGTCCGGCAATGTGCGAAGTAATTCCGGGTCAATGAGGACGGCGCGCGGATGATAAAAAGTTCCCAGCAGGTTCTTGCCGGCCGTAAGGTTTACGCCCGTCTTCCCCCCAACCGACGCATCCACCTGGGCCAAAATCGTGGTAGGAATCTGCACCAACTCCACTCCGCGCATATAAAGCGAGGCCAGCAATCCCGTGACGTCGCCCACGACGCCGCCGCCCAGAGCAATCAGCACCGCTTTGCGATCGGCGCCCAGCCGAGACAGTCTTTCGGCCAGAGTTTCAATGGTTCGAAGCTTTTTAGCGGGCTCCCCGTCGGCCATTTGGATTACCTGCGGCTTGAAGCCCGCCGAAGTCATCGAGCGAATCAGCTTTGCACCCCAGCGCCGCCGCACGGGCGGGACGGTTACCACGAAAACTTTGCTCGCTTGGGGCAGCAGCTCGGCCAGCAAAGCTCCAGCTCGCGAGAGCAAGCCGTTCTCAATCCTGGCCTGGTACGGACGGGGCTGAACATGGATGGTGACCTGCGCCATGGAAGTCCCATCATAGCGTATGCTCGCTGCGGCTTTGATCAGATTGGTGGCGGAAGTGGTAACATTTGCCGTTTATGAAGGGTCTTCCAGCCGAGACCGATTTCATTGTGATTGGTGCCGGAGTCGCCGGACTGCGAGCCGCGATCGAACTTGCGTCCGCGGGTCGCGTATTGGTGCTGGCGAAAAAAGAGGTTACGCAATCCCGCAGTGCTCCTATTCCCGGCGCGGTTACGAGTGCGCTCAGCGATGAGGAGGAACTCATTCTCCACCTGCAGGACACTCTGATCGCCGGCGACGGCTTATGTCATCCAGAAGCGGTGAAGATTCTGGTGGAAGAAGGGGTCCATCGCATTGAAGAACTTATCGCTTGGAGCAAGCAGCTCGACCGTAATGGAAGCAAACTTACATTTGAGAAGGAGGCATCCTACAGCCACAGCCATGTTTTGCGTGCCGCCGGCGATTCGGTGGGAAATGAAATCCTACGCATGCTCCATGTCAAAGTTCGAACGTGTAAACAGATTTCCGTGTTGGAGTTCGAATTTGTCACGGATATTCTCATTGAAGACCAGCGCGTGACCGGGGTCTCGCTGATCAGCGACAAAGGCATGCCGGAAGAAATCGCCTGTTCGGCGGTCATGCTCGCCGCAGGGGGCTTGGGCCAACTCTATCGCAATACGACCAATTCCGAAACGTTTACCGCGGACGGAGTGGCGGTGGCTTTTCGTGCCGGCGCTGAGGTCGGCGACATGGAATTCATTCAGTTTTATCCTACGGTGCTGTACATGAAAAAGGCACCGCGGATTCTGCTTCCCGAGGGTCTGCGGGCTGAGGGCGGTTATTTGCGGAACATCGAGATGGACCGCTTCATGGGGAAATACCATCCTCTGGCCGAGATGGCGCCCGCGGACGTTGTGGCGCGAGCCATCATGCACGAGATGGAAGTCAGCCGCGCGCGGGATCCATTCGTTTACCTGGATCTGACTCATCTGAATGCGGCACGAGTGCAGAAGCGCCTTGCGCGCATCTACGCAACCTGCATGAATCACAATATCGATATCACGGAGGACGTAATTCCCATCCGCCCGGCTGCACATTATTCGATCGGTGGCGTACGCACCAACCTGGATGGAAAGAGCAGCGTTGCAGGTCTTTATGCTGCAGGCGAAGCCGCCTCAAGTGGCGTCCATGGCGCGAACCGCTTCCCCAGCAATTCTCTGCTCGAAGGATTGGTCTATGGAGCGCGAGCGGGGAAAACAATGCGGGATGAATTGAAGTATGCACGCAAGCCCGCGAGCCTGCCGAAGAAAGCTGCCTCGCAGAACGGGCCCGTCGATGCGGGAATCGAAGAAACGATTGGACAGATCCAGGACACGATGTGGAAGAATGCCGGCATCGTGCGCACGCGGGCTGGCATGCAGGAGGCGGTCCGGATGCTGGAGGCGATGTCTCCGAGACTGGCGCATCCCCGCACGCGGCGTTCCCATGAGGGCGCAAACTTGCATCTCGCGGGATTGCTGGTGGCGCGTTCGGCGCTGGCGCGCGAGGAAAGCCGCGGCGCGCACTATCGCATCGACTATCCCGCGCACGACGATAAAAAGTTTCTGAAACACTCGGTGGTCAAAGACCAGAACGTGCGATTTGTCTAGCGCCGCCCCTACTTTTCGCCCGGTGCCGGGTAGGCGATCGATGCGGCTACCGACACCATGAGCACTCCGGCTACTGCTCCCAGGGTCACCACTGTTGAGACCTGCAAATAATCGGCTGCGATCATCTTCAGGCCCACGAGAATCAGCACCAGCGCGAGCCCGGCGTGAAGAAAGCGGAAGACTCTCATGAGTCCGGAGACAGCGAAGTACATCGAACGCAGACCGAGAATCGCGAAAACATTAGAGGTATAAACGATAAAGGCATTAAGGGTGACTGCGAGGACGGCAGGAATCGAGTCCACGGCAAAAAGAACATCTGTCGTCTCGATGACTACGAGCACTATTAAGAGCGGCGTAGCGTAGAGCCCGGGATTCCCCTTCCAGCCGCGAACAAAGAAATGGCCGTCTTGATACTCGTCCGTCACCGGCATCCAGCGCCGCAATGCCATCACGGCTGGATTTTTTGCCGGGTCGACTTGGTGCTCGCGCATGAATCCGAGGCGCACACCGCTGTAAATCAATAGTGCGCCGAGCACGTAGAAAATCCAGTGGAAGCGGTGGATCAGCCCCACACCGGCGAGAATGAACAAGCCGCGCATGACAAGCGCGCCGAGGACTCCCCAAAACAACACACTGCGCTGGTGTTGTTCGGGTACGGAAAAATAACGGAAGATCACGAGGAAGATGAAAAGATTGTCGACGCTGAGAGATAGTTCGAGGATGTAACCGGTGACGAACTCAAGCGCCGTCTGGCGTCCCTGCCAGAAAAAAATTAATCCAGCGAAGGCTGCCGCGAGGCCTATCCACAAGCCGGTCCAGGCGAGAGCCTCGTGCGAGCGCACAATGCGGCCGCCGCGGTGAAAGACAAATAGATCCAGCGCCAGCATGCCCAACGCGAACAGGTTGAAGAGAATCCAGAAATAGAGCAACGGAGATTGCCGATTATCGATTGCTAATTGTCAATTGAAACTGCCCCGCGGCTCAATTGGCGATTAAACATTGGAAATTGAAACCCCAAAAACTGTTTTTGCCGGTCGAGGCGCCCGCTCTCCCGGGCATCCCAGAAACCTGAGGACCAACACCGCTGAGGAGGACGCACCGGCACGAAGCTTTCAGCTTTCGCATATCGCGTGCATTAGAAATGAAATCAGGGAAAAGAGCAAAGAGCACATCGCCGAGTTCGCCGAGGACAGCGCGGTTTTCACTTGGGCGGCAGAGGATCCATTTTGCCGAGAATGCGGACCGTCTCCAGCATGGTGGCGCCTACAATTTCCAGGCTCTTAGGGCTTAGCTTGTCGACCGTATCTTGTGTCGTGTGCCAGAAGACATCGTTGTAGCCGTAGTTGAAGTCGATGAAGTCAGCGCAGGGCACGCCCCGCTTCACAAAGGGAATATGATCGTCGTCCACTCCCATGGTTCGTGCAAAGAAATGCGATTGATAACCGAGCCGGGTAGCAGCCTCATACACGACGTCCTCAAGCCATGGAGTCGAGTTCGCGTCGCGCTCAATGTTGAGATCTGCGTCGCCCACCATATCTGCCAGCAGGAATGCCTTGATCTTCTTCAGAGTTCCGTCGGCCTGCCACTTTTCAGCCAGATGGCTAATTCCATACAAACTGTCCTGGGCAAAAGGCATCTCGGTTTCCGGTTTAATTGCCTCCTCGGCATCGTCCCATACCAGCCAAATGCTGTAGCCATCGTTCCTTTTGCCGCGCAGTTGGTTAGCAAATTCGAGAAGGAGTGCGCTGGAAGAGCCGCCGTCGTTGGCGCCCACATAGGATGTATTGCGCAAAGGATAGTTCGTATCGTAGTGGCTGGCGATTGCGATGATCCCATCTTTGGTGCCGGGAAACTTCGCGATGAAATTTTGCACGGGAAGTTTCCCTTCTGGGGTATCCGCCGCGAACGAATCTTTCTCCACCTCATCGCCCTTAAGATGACTGAGAATGTAGTCCTCGACTTTCTTGTGATTCGCGCTGCCAACCGGCCGAGGGCCGAAGGCCACAATCTCCTTCACGTATTGCATCGCGCGCGCGCCATTAATCGTGGGAGCCGGAGCGGTGTCGGTCGGAAGTGAAAACGAGGTCCGAGATGTATCGGGAGCTGTTGTTGGTGGACTCTGTGCTCGCACCCGGCCTCCCTCATTGTAGTGATCGCAGGAAAGAAGCGTAAGGGCAAATGCGAGGGATAACATCGACAGAGATATCCACTTCCTTATCGTTAACACTATGACCCCAAATCGTTAACACGATGACCCCAACAACGATGACCTCGGCGACAGAAGAACCCAAGTGTCAACCCTATGACTGAATTCCTGAAAACGATCTCATGCAGCCTTTTTTTCTTTTCGCGCCTGCCGCTGCTTCGGATGAACCAGCCAGGCAATGCCGATGCTTACGCCGTACAGCGCAACCATCGGAGCGGCAAAGATGCACATACTCAGAATATCGGGAGTGGGTGTAACAATGGCCGCTACGATAAAAATCAGCAAAATCGCATAGCGGAAATTCTTAAACATGAAGCTGGCGCTCACGATGCCCATCAAAGCCAGGAAAAAGATAAGGATCGGCATCTCGAAAATTAAGCCCATGCCGAGAATGATGCTGAGGAACAGCGACGTATATTCGCTGACCGTGATCATCGGCTGAAACTGCCTGCCGAAATGAACCAGGAACCCGAGCGCCTGCGGGTAGACAACTTTGTATCCGAAATATCCACCCGTAACGAACAGGGCGATGGTCGAAACCATAAAGGGAACGACGTAGCGTTTTTCGTTGTGATAAAGCCCGGGAGAGATAAACATCCACACCTGGTAAAGGATGAATGGCGAAGTGACGAACACCCCAGCCATAGCGGCGATCTTCAGGTAAAGGTTAAAGGGCTCAGTGGGATTCAGGTAGACCAACTTCTCGGCCATGCCGTTCGCCCTAAGCACCTCCATAATGGGGCGCTGCATGATCCCGTAGATCCACTCCACCTTCCACCAGCAGGCGAAAAACCCGACGGCCACGGCGGCGATCGAATAGACCAGGCGGCGGCGCAACTCCTCGAGGTGATCGAGAAAACCCATGGTGGGCATGGCGTCACGGCTGGGCTGTTCACTGGAAACGCCGGTTGCGGTATCAGACATGCGATGCCCGCGAGGTGGAAGCGTCAGTCTGAGGGACGGCCTCGGCGGCAGGAGCGGGACTCAATGCCGGAACTGCATCAGGAGCGGGTGGAGCGGCTTCGACTGTTGGAGCAGCGAGCGTAGCGGGAGGCTCGGGCATATGCGGAATCGATTCGCTCGACGCAGGATTAAGACTCAGGCTAGCCACCGTGCCTTGGGGTGGCTCGCTGGGTGGCAGCGCGGTTCGGGCCTTCTCGACTTCAAGATGGGCTATCTCACTTTCGATCTGCGACTTGAATTCGTTCGAAGCGCGGCGCAGTTCGGCGAGAAGTTTTCCGGCTTGACGAGCGATCTCCGGCAGCTTCTTTGGCCCGAAGATAATCAGCGCCAGGAAGAACAGGAAGATCGTCTCGGAAAAACTCATGCGCTCATCATAATGCCGAAGCGGGAAAGCGGCAACGATGAGACAAATTGTTGACAAGACGTCATCTGACAAGGTCGTCCCGCCCAAATTAACAGGACGGTTACCCTCGGTAACCATCCCGGCTCTCGCGCATCTAACCCAGTGTTATACTTTAGTGTATTCAGCGCGGTAGCTGGGGATGGTCGACGCCCCTAAACCGAAGGACAATTCAAAATGGCACGTAGTTCTCGGCGTTCACTCTTTCTGGTTGTTTTTTTTCTGCTCGCCTGCGGATTTCTGGGGATTCTTTTTGCCCAGCGAACGGGACAGCAGTCCTCGCTGTCGGGCGATACCGACGTTAAAGACAGCCTGAAGCAGTTCACCGACGTCTACTCCATCGTCGAGGAAAATTACGCAGAGCCGGTCAATCCGGATAAGGCCATCTACAACGGGGCCATCCCGGGAATGCTGCATGCGCTCGATCCGCACTCGAATTTCTTCGATCCCAAGTCGTATGCCTTGATGCGCGAAGATCAGCGCGGCAAGTACTACGGCGTGGGCATGACAGTGGGGCCGCGCAACAACAAAGTAATTGTGATCTTCCCGTTCACGGGCACACCGGCTTACAAGGCGGGCATTCATCCGGGTGACGTGATCATCGCGGTCGATGGCAAGTCCACAGAAAACATGAGCACTGGCGACGTCGCCGACCTGCTCAAGGGACCGAAGGGCACGACGGTGCACATCAGCATTTCGCGCGAAGGGGTTGAGAAGCCGATGGAATTCACCCTCGTCCGCGACGAGATTCCACGCTATAGCGTGGACGTGCATTTCCTTATCCGCCCCGGAATCGGTTACATGCACGTGACCGGATTCAACGAGACTACGGAAGAAGAGGTTTCGAAAGCTCTGGACGAATTCGGCGATCTCAAAGGACTAATTCTTGATCTGCGAGGAAATCCTGGCGGCCTGCTGAGCGAAGGAGTAGGGGTCTCCGATAAATTCCTGAAGAAGGGTCAACTCATTGTTTCTCACCATGGCCGCGCTTCTGCGGAAAAACGCTATGTGGCGCAGCATGGCAATGGAGGTAAGGATTATCCTCTGGTCGTCCTCGTTAATCGTCTCACCGCCTCGGCAGCGGAGATAGTTTCGGGAGCGATTCAGGATCACGATCGCGGGCTAATCGTGGGCGAAGTCACTTTTGGTAAAGGACTGGTTCAGACTGTGTATCCGCTGTCGGAAAACACGGGTCTCGCCCTGACCACGGCGCACTATTACACGCCCAGTGGTCGGCTAATCCAGCGCGATTACAGCAACATTTCGCTCTACGATTACTATTACAATCGCGAGCCTGAGGCCAGCAACAACGTCAACCGCGAGGTGAAGCTCACCGACAGCGGCCGCACAGTCTATGGCGGCGGCGGCATCAAGCCCGACGTTGAGATTCCTCCGGTCAAGAGCAATCATTTTCAGGATACGCTGCTCCAGCATTACGCGTTCTTCAACTTCGCCAAGCGATATGTGGTGAATCACCATCCGACGAAGAGCTTTGAAGTTGACGACGCCACCATGCAGGATTTTCGCAAGTCCCTCGACGAAGCCACCATTCCATACACTCAGGCGGATCTGGTCGACAACAACGACTGGATCAGGTCGAACATCAAGGCTGAGATTTTCGTCGATGCTTTCGGCCAGGATGAAGGCATGAAGGTGCGCACGGAAGCAGATCCGGAAGTGCTGAAAGGCCTGGATCTTCTTCCCCAAGCCAAGGCGCTGGCCGACAATGCCAAGAAAATCGTGGCGGAACACAACGGCACCGGAGCCTTCAACCGCTAGATCGGCTCCTAGAAAGCCTATGTGGGGACAGCCGCCCTCGGCTGTCCGTCGAGCGGAGCTCGATCGCTTTTCTCGTCGCGCGCGGCATCCTCACGGGCGCCACTACCCACACCACGACTTTCATTGACTTCAAGCATCGGCTATGCCAAAATCCGCCTCAGCGGCGGGTTTTACCGGCTTGAATGCCGAGCCGCCGCCCTTCCCCAGCGCCGCTGAAGATGACACAGGCAAGAAAACGATCTAAGCCCGCGGTGCTCAGCGTGTGCTTCTCGCGCTGCCAGGCGGAGCCGGTTTGAAGCCGCTTCTGTTGGGATTGGCGGTGGTCTTGACTGCGGTTGCCGGCTACATCGATTGGCGAAGCCGCCGTATTCCGAACTGGCTGACGGTTCCGGGGCTGCTGATCGGGATCGCGGCCAATGCAATCGCCGGCGGTTGGCCGGGACTGAAGAGTTCCCTGCTGGGTGCCGGGTTGGGATTGCTGGTGTTGTTGCCCTTTGTTCTGGTTCGGAGCCTTGGGGCAGGCGATTGGAAGCTGGCTGGTGCTCTGGGAGCATTCGTAGGGCCCGCGGTGCTGGCCGACTTGCTGATGGGTTCCATCTTTGTAGCCGGGATCATGGCCCTGGCCCTGGTGATCTACAAGCGTCGCTTCCTGCAGACGCTGCGTAATATCGGCAGGATGCTGGCCTCCATGGTGACCTTTCGTATGCCCGGACCCGAGGTTTCACTGGACAATCCGCAGTCGCTCAAGGTCCCATATGGTGTGGCATTAGCTTTAACTACTTTGCTTTTTGGCATCGGGAAAATGTGGGGAGCGCGATAGGTATGACAAAGCGGAAGTGGAAAACCTGGCGCCGGCTAGCTCGAGGGGCCGGCGGTACGGAAATCGTGGAAGCCGCCATGACGCTTCCATTGTTGTTCATGTTCTTGATTGGGATCTTCTGGTTCGGCCTGGCGTTTTTTATTTACGGAACGCTCGCTCAAGGAACACGGGCCGGGGCAGAAGCGGCCGTCGCTCCGGTCTGCACCACGTGCGCCCAACCCGGTAACCTAGCAAATACAATCGCCGGTAACGCCCAAACTGCCGTCTACAACGCGCTCGCGGCGGCGCACTTGAACAAAAATAACCTCGTTAAGACAACCGCATGGACGCCGCCTTTGCTATGCGCGTGTGGCTTTGCCGGTCCCCAATCTGCATGCGGCGCCGCGCAGAAATGCAATGGCAGCGTCGCCGACGTCTGTGTCCAGGAAAACGTTCAGCTATCCTACCCATCCGGCGGCGGCGCGGGGACTTGCGGTACCTCTGTGAGCGCGCGATATCAGTATCCATTTCACTTCAGTATTCCCCTGACGGATTTGGACCTAGGGAACGTGCTTCTTCCGGGGCAGGCAGAGATGAGGTCGGAGACGCAATGACATCAGCTGCAGGCCGACAGCGTGGTCTGCTCGCGTTTCTAAGGCGAGCCTGGACCGGAGATCGCGCCTCTCAGGTGGTGGAGACTGCGCTTTCGCTGCCTTTGCTGGTGTTTTTCGTCGTAGGGATTTTTGATTTCAGCGGCGCGCTTGCTCTTAAGGAGAAGCTGACCAACGCCGCACGGGAAGGAGCGCGGGTGGCGGCCTCTGATCCGGCCAGCGATATGTTCGCCGCCGTGCCGGTCGCTATAAGCGATGCCATCCAAGTCGTGGACAACTATTTGGTTTCGGAAAAGATCAACGACTGCGGGCTAGTGCCCGCCACGCCGCCTCCGCCGGCGCCGGCGCAGACTGGACTTACCTGGACTTATACCTCAACCGGTTCCTGTCCGGGCACCGGAATCAGCGTGGCGATCAACCGGGGATGCTCGACGCTGGAAAACGGCATATACCTGATCGGCACCTGCGTCACCATTAACTACGCATACAAGTGGCAGTTCGGTGGTGTCAGTGGTCTGTTTGGCAGGACCTTTATTGGTCCATCCACGCTTACGGCTACCGCCGAGGCGTTCAACGAAAACTGAGGAGCTTGCATGCTGTCCCCGCTAATTCGTCGCCCTGGAAGAAATGCCCAGCCGTGCTCGGGGGAACGCGGTGTCACTATGGCGCTGGTGGCGCTGTCGATGGCCATCGTCATTTGCATGGCGGCTCTTTCGATCGATATCGGCACGTTCTACCAGGCCAAGGCGGATGCTCAGCGTGCTGCCGACGCCGCGGCATTGACGGCGGCCCAGATGATTTCGATCTCGGGCCTCACCGGAACTATCAGCTCTGCTACTTGGGGGCAGACTTGCAGCGGAGCAGGCAGTCCAGCCAGCCTCGCCGCAATCAGCATGGCTCAAGCTCAGCAGAACTGGATTGGCGGCGTTGCCGCCAGCACCGTGAACGTGCTCTACGGCGAGGGAACGTCGGCTCCGGCGAGTGCCGATTGTTCCACTGTGACAAACTTCGATGTGAATCCCACGGTTACGGTCAGCGTAAAGCGCACCAATCTGCCAGTCTTCTTCGCGCGCATTTTTTCGTTGTTCGGCGGCAATTATGCGGGCAGCACCATAAGTGCGACCGCGACCGCCGAGGCGTATAACCCTTCAGGCGCGATCCCGCTGGTGCCACTGAATCCACGCTGTGTGAAGCCATGGTTCGTTCCAAACCTCGACCCAGAGCATACAACCGCACCCAACAACACCTTCGTAGCCCCGACAACTGGACAAATCATAAACGCGGGAGTCTCAACAGCCGGGGTTATTGGTGAAACCTTCAGCCTGTTTCCCGACTGCGGCGGGAGCGGAGGACGCGGTCGACCCCGCGCCTGCACTGTAACCGAGAACCCCCAAGCAAATGGCACCGGAGGGGCTCACACCTTAGATTACCTCCCCGGGGAAGTCCTGAGTGCTTCTGTCGCAATCGCCGCCAACAGCAGCGCCAAGATCCCCGGCTGCGCGAACGCGACTTTTAATGACTACTCCGAGGCTGTCGCCGGTTGCGACCAATCCACCACTTACTATTGCGGCAATGCCATGATGAATAAAGTGGACCTCACCGAAGACCCTGGCCCGCGCAGAAACGATAGCGCGAATGCGGCGCAATGTCTGATTAATGCGAGCGCATCCGGCCTAGCGAACGGCCAGGATGTGCTCGTTCCTGGAGCCCCGCCTTACACGTACCCTTTTCAGATCCAGGCCGGAGGTAACAGCGCTCTTGTAGCATCTGCAGGCCTAAACAGCGGCAACCAGATCACCAATAGCCCCTCCATCGTTTCTCTGCCCATATATGACAATACGGCCACCGCCTTTAGCTCTGCTTCCACAGGAACGATTTCGGTCACTGTCCTGGGCTTCCTGCAAGTTTTCATTAACAGCGCCGACAACAGCACGGGCAACCCTACCAGCGGAGCCATAAATGTGACCGTCTTGAATGTCGCCGGTTGTGGTAACGCGGCCACGAATGCTCCCGTCTTTGGAACTTCTCCCGTACCAATCCGGCTGATCACGCCGCCGTAGTGAATCAGCAAAATTGATATCCGGAAACTCCCGGAGTCTAGTTCGGGTTCTCGTTCGGAGGAGGCGGCGGAGCTTGGCCGTCGGCTGGCGGATTTGGATTCTCAGCCGTGGGCGGTGGTTCTGGCTGCGGCGGCGGAACGGCGTTCGGCTGCATCGTTCGTTCATCTTCGACAGCCATCGGCTGGAGTTGTGGGCTAGGCGATGACAGCGCTCCATCTCCGCGCGGGCTGAGGATCACCTGGTCCAGGTCGCGAGGGTTGCTGGCCGAGCTCAGAATCAGGAAATTGAACTTCGATCCATTCAGCAAGTGCGCCAGAACTTCCGAAGCAGGCGCGGGCCCGAGCTGAGCTACAACTTTTTCCTGCTCCGCTCCTGCGGGGATTGCGATCTCTGCCCCTGTACGCTGGTGAACGGCGAAGAGAACTTCCGACAGGCTGGCTTGATCGGAATTGATCGAGAGCAATCCATTTCGAAATGAAACTACCAGGCGCGGTTTCGGCGGTGGCAAGGGAGCCGGCGCGGGAGTTGGCGTGGAAATCGGCGCGCCTGAAGGGGGGTAGGTGATACTCACCAACTCCGGCTCAACGGCGGGATTAACCCTGGCTGCTTCTGCGCCCGGGGTTCCGACCTTCACGATGATCGTTTTCCCCGACGGAAAAACCTGGTAGGGCTGTGGACCATTCAAATCGAACACTACGCGCGTGACCGGTGGGTTCGAGGAAAATAAGCCCACGCGCATACTCTTCACTTCTTTGCGGTTCACCAATTGATTGCGCAGCTGAGCGCCGGGAGTCGCATTGACGAAATCAACGATCAGGCGGTCGGGGCTCGTAATCAAGTTCGTTTGTGGGACGATGCGAGCGCTGGCCTCGATCTCGATTTCGACCTGGCCTCCGCCGCGAAGCACCTGGGCTCGCTGAATCGAAGGCGCGCTCTGGGCGTGAGCCGACGGCGGCGCGGTAAAACAAACTGCCGCGCAGAATGACAGAGCCGCAGCAGTTCGGGGGGAGGAGAACATAAATTGATGCTTTTCGTTGCGCTAGCGCGATCTTAGCAGCGTTCGCGACCGAAAGCCCTTACGAAAGTATTACAACCTTGGGTCGGGCGCGATATGGCGTGCAGTTTGGCTTACGCGTCAAGCTGGTTAAGCGGGAGATCCCCTCGGCTCCGCTCAGGGCAGGCTCTTCACTCCGCCTGAGAAACGGCTACGTTCAGGATGACGCCGCACCGCAAAGAGCCAAAATGCACTACTCGCAAAGCTTGCGGCGCGCCTGCCAGCCGATGGCTGCCAATCCGGAGAGCAGCATCACCCAGGTTCCGGGTTCGGGTACGGGTGACGGAGATCCACCACTACCGCATGGTCCGGGCTTCTTCTTGCCGTTGCTACCGGTCGTTGTTCCAGTCCCAGTCCCAGTGGAACCTTTTTTCACTGGCCCGCAAACGTCCTCCGGCAGTGGCGGAGGGGAAAGCGCTAGCCCATTTCCGCCTTCGAAGGGATTGTATAAACTCAGTGGTCCGCCGGGATCGAAGCCGGGCGTTACCGGCCGGTTGAGCAGCGCCGACTGAAATGGAATCTCGGGAGACTGCATCGCTGTTCCCTCACCCGCCTGAACAGGCTGATCGAATTTTTCCGGAGCAGGCTCGACCGGTGCGGCCGGCTGCTGCGCGGTCGGTTCGACGCGGTTTCCGCAACGGCCACGAGCCGTCATGCGTCCGTCGGTAATCAGCTTCTCGCCTTTGTGGAGCGTTATTCTTCGCCGCATCCAGTAAATGTGGTTGCCGATGCGGTAGGACATATAGACCGTGCGAGCCAGCGTAAGCCGAACCACCTGGGCGTGATTGTAGTCAAAGCCAGCATAGTGCGCGGCCACGATAGGATCGTGCTCCGCCACCCACTTCAACTCTTTAGCGTCTTCAACGCCGCCCGCCACAACGGAGTAAGGGTAAACCGGACGCGATGGCTGCTGCGGCGAAGTGAAGCTGTTGAGAGCAACCGCGCGCTCGCGGCTGAGTACACTCTGATCGAAGGTGGGGGATTCCGCCTGCCGGTTGCGAAACAACGAGGGACCGAAATAGCTCAGAGCTACGGTCGAGGCGACAGCGGTAACAAGTGCAAGAACCGCACCCACGCACACGCGGCGAATCAGTAGATTTCTGCGATGCCGACGGCTTCGTCGCCGCCGGACTCTCACCTGCACCTGGACGTTCCCGTTCTCAGGATCGGGCACAAACCACTCCTACCTGCGGCGGCCACTTTCGGCTCCTGGATTGTACGCACTCCGTCACCCGCGTAGACGCACTCGGAGTGCCACACGGTGGATTTACACCTCCACAAAATAAAGGAGATCCACCCGCTGGGCGATCATACTAGCAAAGCGAGAAATAGTTTGCACAAAAATATCCTGTGGATTTCCCGACCAGTACCAAATTTGCAATATGCGGCCGCGATGTTCGCCTGATTTTCGCCTGGTCTTCGCTCCGTAGCGCGCTTCGACGGAGAACTCCGGTAATCCTCCATTTGGGCTATTTGCAAGGGCTGCGCCCACTGATAATCTGATACCAAAGTTACCGGGGTAAGTTACCACTCCGTTACGTGCCGGCCTTCGCGGCACAAAGCAGCTCTGCTGCAGAGACTCCCCCGAATCGAAGGAAGAAGCAACACACGCTGTCGCCTGCCTATGGACAGACAGCCACCCTCTGTGTGCTAGGAGCAGACCTATGCGGTTGAATCGATTTCAGGTTGTAGTCTCTATTCTTTTTTTCTCGCTACTTTTAGCGAGTCCCGCGTTCGCCAATTCGGTGAATATGCAGTTCATCAGCGCCACGCCCAGCGGTATCGGTGGTGGTGGTGTCTATCCCTTCTCGGTTTCAGTCAACGGCGTTGCGAATTCTCTGCTCTGTGACAGCTTCGACAACAACGTCTCGCGGCTTGAAACCTGGACGGCCACCGCTACGCCATTTCTGCAAGGCATTGCGAATAGCCTCTTTGGGCCGTCGATGACCACGGACTATAAGGCCGCCGGTCTCATTTTCGAGAGTATGCTGGCCGGTCATATCACTAACACTGATGGGAACTGGGCGATCTGGGGCCTGTTCTCAGCGAACGCCAGAGCCCAATCCCAATTTGGGACGACAGGTGCGGCCGCGATTGATGCCTCCTATCTGGCGTTGGCTTCGAGCGCCAAGAACAGCGCCTTCAATGGCCTCGTACTTTACACACCCAAGCCCGGAACCCAGAGCATGGGCATGGGAACGCCACAAGAGTTCATCGGCTTCAACAGCACGGTTCCGGAACCCAGCACGCTGATGATGCTCGGGACTGGGCTGGTCGGACTCGCGGGAGCGATTCGCCGCAAGATCTCTAGCGTCTAACTTCTCAAACGAACTTTCGCCGCTTCGCTCGACTGGGCGTGGCGACCTTCGCATCCGCGCTGCTAACCAGCAGCGCGGCTTTTTTGGTTGCTGCGAGTGGAATCTTTCCCAAAACGAATTCCGAGCATCATTTAGGTTAACTGCAGGGTCAGGGAGGGCAACGAAATACCCTCAACCGCAGCCGTCCACAGGTCGCCCTTCGCCGTCGGATGCCCGGCCGTAAGCGTGCCGGAGCTGACGATCTCTCCCGGGCCCAGCGGCTGGTCTGGAAATCGCCGTGCGATTGCGGCACCAAGTTCCGCCAGGCACAATGCGGGACTCTTCAGGGCGTTCTTGCCCGATCCCTCTTCCACGAATTCTCCGCCCCTCGACATTCGCACTTTGAACCTCGGCAATTCCTCGACCAGCTTGGGAATTAGATCTGGTTGCACTTTCATTTTCTCGCCGATGACCAGGGCCGCATGAAGGCCGAAGGAAGAGACAAAATCGCTGGGTTGGAATTTCCATTCCGGGTAGGGGCAATCAATGATTTCGAATCCCAACGCCAGCCAATCGACCGCCGCGAGCGTCCCGGCGGCATCGAAGCCTTCTCCGACGGAGTCTTTCAAACCGAAGACAATCTCAGGCTCAATCTTCAGCGAACGGGGATGAGCAAGTGTGAGCGTGGCAGAATTGTCGTTGCTGGAATGGACCGTGTCGTCATACATGTGGGCCCACACCAGCGTCTCCAGTTTTAGCATCCTCCACATAGCCTTGTTCGCGTAACCCACCTTGCGACCGACGGCTTTGTGGCCAGCGGCCTGGCGCATCTCCTTTAGCCGCGCCTCCACTGCGTACGCAGTACCGAGGTCGAAACCAGCGCGTGCAGAGAAAGGTACCTCTACCATCCGGCCCTTCTCATACGCGGACATCAGTTCGCGCGCCAGACTTTCGACGTCGGTAGGGGATATGGCAGTTTGCGACTTAGCATCGGTTGACATACGTTCGTTCGGCTCTGGACGATCTGCATCTTAACACCGGCAATTTGGCGAAACGGAGTGCTCGGCAAAGCTCCTACCCTGAAACGATAGTAACTTTACCGGTGTTACTTCAATTGCTAGTTTTATTTTGGTACCAGGACTTACGCGTGCAAAGATTTTCGTTTTGTTGCATGGCGCAGTCCTCACGGAGGGATCGATGAAGTGGGCAAGAATTTCTAAGCCAAGGATTTCGCACCGTTACTTCAGTCTTTGTCTCTACCTGATCTCCATTTTTGTTCTCGGAGTGGATGTCACTGTTGCCGAAGCTCAGAATACGATTGTTCTGGTTGGCGCAGGGTCCAGCGTGCCAGCCCCTCTTTATACCCGCTGGGCGAAGGAATACGACAAACGCAATCCCACGATTCAGATGCGCTACCTTCCCGTCGGCACTAGCGAAGGGATCAAGCAGATCTCTCACGGCGCTGGGGATTTTGCGGCGGGTGAGGCCCGGCTTACGGATGCGGAGCGCAAGGAAGGCAATTTGATCGAACTGCCCGTCGTGCTCATCGGCATCGTTCCCATCTACAACGTTCCCGATGTTCACCAGGAGCTTAGACTTTCCGGGGAGCTGTTGGCCTCTATCTATCTCGGCGATGTGAGAGTTTGGAATGCGCCGCAAATCGCGAAGCTGAATCCTGATGTGGCATTGCCACCGCTTGCCATTCAGGTGATCAATCGTCCCGCTGGGAAGGGTTCCAATTACGTCTTAACAGATTTTCTTTCCAAGGTAAGTCCCAAGTTTCGCGCGCAATATGGAGTCAGTCCTTCGCCCAAGTGGATGGTCGGGGAACCTGCGGAGCGCAGTTCGGATATGGCCGACAAGGTAAAGAACACCCCCGGTTCCATCGGATACGTGGAATATCAATATGCAATAAAAGCCGGTGTTTCCCAGGCGCTTGTCTTGAATTCTGCCGGCAGGTTTGTGAAAGCGTCCAACGAGAACATTGCTGCGGCGTGCGCGGCGGCGGAAGCACCGCGCTGGAATAACTTCTCCGCGTCGTTAACCAACGCGTCAGGAGACGATTCTTTTCCTATCACCAGTTTTAGCTGGATTTATCTTCGCGCCTCATCGTCCGACTCCTCGCGTGCTGTCGCGCTGGACGATCTCTGGAATTGGGTATACAGCGACGGCCAGCCATTCGCAACACAGGAAGGATACTCCGAACTGCCCGCGCCTCTCCTCGCAGCCGTGAGAAAGAAAGTTAAAGAGCTGCGATAGATTATTTGGGTCAAGGTGCGTAAATGCACCGCACTCCGGATGTTTGCTGCGTCCGCCTTTTCTGATACATCTTGAGGGTTGCCCCTTACTCACGCCATATTTCTGTTTGCGGCGGCTGCCATCGCCGGAACGCTGAATGCACTGGCCGGTGGCGGCAGTTTTGTCTCCTTCCCAGCGCTGCTGTTCTTGCGGGTGCCGGCTGTGGCCGCCAACGCCACCAATACGGTCGCGCTTTGGCCAGGGTTGGCCGCCAGCACTATCGCGTATCTCAAACGTCTGAATGCTCCTCTGCGCTTGTTAATTCCACTGCTGGTGACCAGCGTGGCCGGGGGCTGGGCTGGAGCGCTGCTTTTACTAAGAACTCCTCAGCATACTTTTCTCCACTTGATTCCCTGGCTACTGCTGGCTGGCACCCTTCTGTTTGCTTTCGGCAATTCAATCCGCACAATCGCTGGCCAGACTGCGATCGTCGATGATCTGCAGGCTACCTCTTGGACGGCGGTCGCAGTTTGTTCATTCGTGGAGTTATTGGTCGCCATCTATGGTGGCTATTTCGGTGCCGGGATTGGATTCATCACGCTTGGCATGTTGACGGCCCTGGGGATGCACGACATTCACGCCATGGGCGCGATTCGGACTCTGCTGGCCGCCACAATTAATGCCGCCGCTATGCTCACCTTCATTCTGGCCGGAACGGTTTTATGGCCGCAGTGCGTCGTGATGATCGCGGGCGCCCTTACCGGCGGCTGGTTTGGAGCGCATTATGCGCAGAAGGCCGATTCTCGAAAAATACGAGCTTTCGTAATTGGCCTCGGTTTCGCCATGAGCGCGTACTTTTTCGTTACGGCGCGGTAGGCCGAAAGGTCACAAGTGACAAGCCATCACATTCGACTGTGAGATCCGAACATCGAAGTTCCACAATTTTGAGATAGGATATTTGCAGCACCAGAAGCACCTGCACCGGCGATGGCTTCATCCCATCCGCGATCGCCGGCGGTGCAGGTTTCGAGGACCGCATCCCATGGCATCGCATACCGAAAACGCCACGTCGCAACGCATGAATTACGCCCCGGCGAATTTAAATCCGCAAAAGGATTTGCCCAAGGGGTTTTTAGAATTCTTGTTACCCCTGCACAAACAATTCACGCCCTGGCAGCGGAAACTGGTCGCCAAGCGTGCGGAGGTGTTGGAGGCGTCGCATCACGGTATGCCGCCGAACTATTTACCAGCTTCTGAAGCAACCATCTCGGATTGGAAGATCGAGGTGCCTGATTGGTGTGCGGACCAGCGCAACCAAATGACCGGTCCGGCCGACGACGGTGAGTTGACCGTAAAGCTGCTGAACTCGGGCTCTCCCGCGGTGATGATCGACCTGGAGGATTCCACCGCCAACCTCTGGGAGCACATTATGCTGGCGGTCAACAATACGATCGCGGCTTACAAATATGAACTCAGCTACGACGACAAGAAGCGCAAGAAGCGGGTCACCGTGCAGCGCTCCAAAACCGTGACTTGGGTGCGGCCACGTGGTCTGCATATCAGCCAGGGTGGTGTGATCAAGAACGAGATTGTGTCCGCTTCCCTCTTCGATTTGGCGCTGATCTGGTACCAGATTGATCCGGCATGGTTGCCGCACAATTTCTCGGTTTATATCCCCAAGAGCGAATCCGCGGACGAGGCTTTTTGGTGGCGCGACCTCTTCCAGGCTCTCGCAAAACACAAAGGCGTTGCACCGGACTACATCAAGTGCATGGCGCTGGTGGAGGCGCACCCACTGGCCTATCAGATGGAGGAATTCCTCTTCAATCTGCGGGACCACTGCCTTGGCCTGAATCTCGGCCGCTGGGATTACATGGCCTCGCTGATCGATTTTATGCTCGAGGACCCCAATTGGATTTTGCCGGATCGCAACACCATCCCGCATGATGTGGCTTTCTTCCAAAACTTTCGCACCTTGATGCCGGAGATTTGCCACAAGCATGGGGCGCATGCGATTGGTGGAATGACTGCACTTTATCCCAGCCGCACTGACGCGGAATTGAACGAGCGCGCTCTGAAGGTGTTGAAGCAGGACAAGGAGAACGAGGCTAAATGCCTTATGGACGGAGCATGGACCGGTCATCCGGATCAGAACGAGATTGCAGTCGCGCAGTTTCCGTATCCGAATCAAATTGCAAAAAGACCGAAGCTGCCGAACTCGCATCCCGATTTGCGGCCGATCCCGAAAGGTGTTGGAGGCATAACTCTTGCCGGAACGCGAGCAGCGGTTCGCACCGTAATTCGCTATCGCAACGGAGTGCTCAATGGGAAGGGCGCGAGCCTGCTCGATGGCTACATGGAGGATCTCGCAACCGATCGCATTTACCGCCTCATGATTGCGCAACGCGTGCGACACAAAGTGAACGTTTCCGCTGACGATGGCAAACCTATCGAGCACACACCCGAAGTGATCACTCGCATTTTTGACGAGGAGCTGTCGAAGATTCAACGCGACTTGCCCGCGGAGATTGATCGCAAGGCGGCGACGACACTGCCCGAAGCACGCCGCATCGCCGAGGAGATGATTGTGCAGGGACACCACTCGCCGGTTTAATACGGCTTTGAAGGCAACCGATTCAAGTTGCCCGTGGACCCAAACCCAGAGAGCAAATTCGCAAATTCAATGGATCGAAAGAATTGATTTGACGCGGACGGCCTCTTTGGCGCTCACTGTCAAACTGCGCTTCGTAGCCATGTTCCGCATTCCGCTGTTGTTGCTTCTCCGTTCTCCGTTCAGTACCGTAGTATCAAAGAATGTGTGTGACAAGAAACGAGGACTATGAGCACGATCGAACAGACCGCTGCACTTGCTTACCCAGCCCTGCAACCGCCTCGCCGCTATCTGTTCGGTCCCGGCCCCAGTATGGTTCACCCGCGAGTCTATGAGGCGCTTTCGAAGCCGATCGTCGGTCACCTCGATCCCTACTTTATCCAGGTTATGAGTGACGTTCAGCAATTGCTCAAACCGGCCTTTGGGACAATCGGGGGCGCGACGCTGGTTATTTCCGGCACCGGCAGCGCTGGCATGGAAGCTGCCGTTGCCAACTTCGTCGATGCTGGAGCGAAGTTAGCGGTATTCGCCAACGGATATTTCTCCGATCGCTTGACGGAAATGGCAAAGCGCAACGGCGCGAACGTCGTGCGCTTTGAGAAAGATTGGGGTGAGGTCTATACCGATGATGAAGCGAGAGACTTCATCTGTCGCGAGCAGCCCAAGGTTGTAGCATACGTTCATGCCGAGACGTCGACTGGGGCTTTGCAATCCGGCCGTGCGATCTGCGCCGCTGCTCACGAGGCCGACGCGCTCGTAATTGGGGATTGCGTTACGTCACTCGGCGGAGTTCCGGTCGAGTTTGATCAGACGGGCATCGACGTCGCCTACAGTTGCACGCAAAAGGGATTGAGTTGTCCGCCGGGTCTGTCTCCGATGGCGATGTCGCAGCGCGCCATGGAGTTTCTACGCGCCCGCACGACTTCCCCCCGCAGTTGGTATCTCGACCTCAAACTGATTCATGACTACTCGACAGTGTCTCATCGCTATCACCACACGGCGCCGATTTCCATGTTCTACGCTCTGCGCGAAGCGCTCACCGTCATCGCGGACGAAGGAATCGAGAACCGCTGGCAGCGGCATCGCCTCTGCAACCGAGCTTTTGTAAAAGGCATTGAAGCCATGGGCTTAAAAATGCACGTTCCCGAGCAGCATCGAATCGCCACGCTCAACACAGTGTGCGTGCCCGCAGGTGTTGACGAAGCCAAAGTGCGCCGACGCCTTTTGGATGGACCGGGCATTGAAATTGCCGGCGGTTTTGGGCCGCTCGCTGGAAAAGTATTCCGCATTGGCGTCATGGGCCCCTTGGCCACCGAAGATAACGTGCAGTTCTTTCTGGCAGAGTTCAAAAGAGCCCTGACCGCGGAGGGTTACTCAAGCTAGGTTACCCAAGCTAGACCACGGATTCACAGCGCGTGGCGTCAGGCTCAAAATAGCAGCCTGTTCCCTACGTTTCGTGAACAATAGCGCGGACATGCGGACAAAGATAGAAGCGTCTCATCACCCAGTACACCCGAGCAAGGACAGGGATAAAAGATCCGCGCCTGAGGCGATAACGAATGACACTGAAGTCCGTCGACACTCTTCTTGACGTTCTACATTTTGCGGATAGCCACACGGCCATCATCGTTCCAGAGCTGGGAATCCGTGTCACCTACGATTCACTTCGACAGCAGGTTCTGGCTATGGCGGACGCTTTGGCTTCCGCGGGCATTCGCCGCGGCGATGCAGTAGCTATTGCCCTGCCGAATGGATTGCCCGCCATTGTCGCCTTTCTGGCCGCTTCGATTGCCGGTACTGCCGCGCCGTTAAACCCTGCGTACCCGTATGAAGAGTTTCATTTCTTCTTGGGAGACACCGATGCCCGTATTCTGCTCTGTCCCCCGGTAGGCGCAGAGTTCGTCCGCACCGCAGCCAAAGATCGCAAAATCCCTACGTTTTCCGTCGAAATGACGGACAAGGGCAATGTTCACCTCGTGAAAGCTCCTAATGGAGCGAAGGCCACCGAGCCTACGGCCGATGACATTGCGCTCATCTTGCACACCAGCGGCAGTACCGGGCGTCCAAAGAGGGTGCCTTTGCGGCATTTCAACCTCGCCATCTCCTCCGCAAACATCGCCAATACTTATGCTCTTTCTGAAAAAGATACTTCGCTTTGCATTATGCCTCTGTTCCACATTCATGGATTGATTGGTTCCACCATGTCTACCCTGCTGTCGGGAGGGACGGTGGTTGTTCCTACGAAATTCAACGCGCTTTCTTTCTGGCGAACCGTGGCCGAACATCGCGTGACCTGGTACTCGGGAGTGCCCACGATGCATCAGCTTCTGTTGGCCCGCAGCCGTGGAAAGCCCGTCGAAGCAGCCTCCCTGCGCTTTCTCCGCTCGTGCAGCGCGCCGTTGTCGGCGGAACTCATACACAAGATCGAGGGTATCTTTGGCGTGCCCTTCGTCGAAGCCTATGGCATGACCGAAGCCGCGCACCAGATGACTTCTAATCCGCTGCCACCGCGTCACCGGAAGCCAGGATCTGTTGGCGTGGGCGCAGGCCTGCGCATCAGCATCATGGACAAAGATGGCAAGCACCTCGGGACCAACCAGCGCGGCGAAATCGCGATTCAGGGAGCGAATGTATTTCGAGGATACGAAAATAATGCGGAAGCAAATGCGCGCGCATTTGTGGATGGGTGGTTCCGCACCGGCGATCAGGGATTTCTTGACTCGGACTGCTATTTGCACCTCACAGGACGGATCAAAGACATCATCATCCGCGGCGGCGAGAACATCGCACCCCACGAAGTGGATGAAATTTTGTTGAGGCATCCAGCAGTCGCAGCGGCCGTTACTTTCGGCTGCACCCATCCTACGCTCGGCGAAGAAGTGGCGGCTGCCGTTGTTTTGCACGAAAAGCATGGCGCAAGGGCGTCGGACCTTATCAAGCACTGCCGCGAGTTTCTGGCCGAGTACAAGTGCCCGGCGAAAATATATCTGGTGGATGCCATTCCTACCACCGCGACGGGAAAGATTCGCCGCCGCGCCGTCGCCGCCGCACTCGTGGAAGACCAACTGGGGTTGACGACGGAATGAGGTATCTGATCGCGGGGGCAGGAGCTATCGGCGCCTACATCGGAGCGCGCATGGCGCAGGCTGGTTTCGACGTCACGCTGTTCGCGCGTGGACCCCATCTTCGTGCCATGCAGGAGCACGGCGTTCAGGTCAAAAGTGCCGAGGGTGATTTCCTCGCGCGCCCGAGAATCACCGGCTCCATGGAAGAAATAGGGCCGGTGGATGTCGTTTTTCTTAGCGTGAAAGCCCATGGGCTGCCACAACTAGCCCCTCACCTGAAACCTGTGCTGGGGGCCGATACTGCGGTTGTCAGTACGCAGAACGGAATTCCGTGGTGGTATTTCCAGGGCTTCGGCGGAGAATGGGACGGTCTGCGGCTGGAACGCGTCGATCCCGGCGGCGTGATTTCCTCCGTCATAGAAGCCCGCCGGGTGGTTGGATCGATTGTCTACCTTGCGACCGAGATTACCGCTCCTGGCGTAATCCAACATATCGAGGGCAATCGCTTAACGTTGGGCGAACCGGACGGCTCGCGCTCTGAACGCCTCCGCCAGATAGCCGAGGCGCTCATCGCATCCGGTCTACGCTGCCCTATCACCACCCGCCTGCGGCACGAGATTTGGGTGAAACTTCTGGGCAACGCTTCTCTGAATCCGGTCAGTGCGCTGACGCGTGCCACCATCGTTCAAATGGTGCGCGACCCGGGAGTTTGTTCGGTGGTTCGCAACATCATGCAGGAAGTCGAAGCGGTCTCCCACAAGCTAGGGATGGAGTTACCCATCTCTATCGATCAGCGAATCGCCGGCGCGGAAAAAGTTGGTGAGCACAAAACCTCCATGCTGCAGGATCTTGAAGCTGGCCGTCCGATGGAACTGGAAGCGTTGGTCGGTGCGGTCGTAGAGTTGGGCGAGAGAGTTGGACTTCCCATGCCTACCACTCGAACCGTGTATCACTGCGCCAAGCTGCTGGCGCAGTCGGCCTCTGCTGCGTTGGCGGACCGAGCGCAATAATCGGAATTCAACCTAAAGCGTAAGGTTTATATATGATTTATAACTAATTGTGGCTGTTGATACTTAGCAAGAGATGCTACTCCACTCTCGGATCGTGATTTGCAATCTGAAGGCCCAATAAAATACGTGTTACGAAATCCGAAAAACAGGGTTATACTCCCTTCGCTAGCTGGCACGTTTACCGGACCACTTGGAGCGCCCCTTTGGCCACCAGCATCAAACCGGACTTCGAAGTTGTTCGCAGGAACAAGGTCTATGAGGAAGTTGCCAAGCAGATCGAACGTCTGATCGTCAAGAAACTGAAGCCCGGCGACAAACTTCCGGCGGAGCGGGAACTGGCCGAGATGCTGCAAGTCAGTCGCGGCTCCATCCGCGATGCGATTCGCGGTCTGGAATTGCTCGGGTTGGTTGAACCGCGTCAGGGTTCTGGGACCATCGTTCGCGAGATCTCTGCTGACTCTCCGGCAAATCCTTTTGCGAATGCGCTAAAACGAAGACAGGAGTTGGTAGGCGAGCTATTGGATTTTCGTAAGATGCTCGAGCCCCCTCTGGCTGCGCGCGCCGCCACACACGCTTCCCCTGAGGAAATTTCCGAGATGGAAGCGATTCTCGAGCGCCAGGAAGAAAAGCAGCGCAATGGAGACGCCGCCGTGGCCGAAGACGCGGAGTTCCATTACAACGTGGCTCTGGCTTCCGGCAACAGCGTGGTGCTGAAGGTGATCGACATTCTCATGGACCTGCTGCGCGAAACGCGGGCGCGCTCTTTACAGGTAGGAGGCCGCGCGCAAAAGTCGCTCGATGGCCACCGCCGTATTCTGGCTGCGATCAAGCACCGCGATTCCGAAGCCGCCAAGACGGCCATGCGGCGGCACATCGAAGATGTTGAAGAAATCGTGCTCAACAGCTCTGAATAAAATCTGTTCCGAAGTAATCGCTAAAGCAACCGGTTCTGTCTCCACGCTGAAGGACCGGCATGCGTGAGATCGAAACTAGCCAGGAAGATGCTGGCCGCGCGTTTCCGCTCCGAATGGAATCAGCAAGAGCCCAATCGCGAAGGCAATCGAGGTAAGTGCGACCGGGGTTCCGAGCGATCCGTAGTGTCGCACCCCGCTTCCTACCAGAAAAGTAATTCCTGCCCCGGCAAACCGTGCGAAGGAAGTGGAAAACGCAAAAGCGCTGGCTCTACATTCCGTGGGGTATTGCTCCGGCAGCCATAGAGTATAGACGGCGAAGTTCGCGCCTCCAAACCCCAGGAAAAATAAGCAAACGAAAAACCATGGCAGCGCGCTCGGACCGAGATAGAAGACTTTGCCGAATGTGAGCGCAATGAAGACCAACATCAGGCCAAAAAAGACGGCGAGGGCTCCGCGGCGGCCCAGCCGTTCAGCGAACCAGGGCATCGCCAGGCAGCCGAGAATCGTGGCAAACGAGACCAGCATAATGCCCCAGGAGGCGAGTTGTGCGGCTTGCGGGCCGACGCGCCCACCGGCCTCCGCAAGAGATGTAATGGCCGCTGGGACATATACCGTTCCCGCCCACAACCCGCAAATCGAGGCCAGCATAAACAACGAATTCAGGATCGTGCGCCGGCGCCATGCCGACGAGAACAAAGTTGCGAACGGACGCCAAACGGCCCAGGATCGGACGACGCCTTCCTTCTTCTTCCAGGCGGTCGGCTCCGCAACCCCGTGCCGGATCCAGGCTAGAAATAGTGCCGGCAGACCGCCCACAATAAACATCGCCCGCCATCCATAGTGGCTTCCGATGCCGTAGTTCGCCAGCGCGGCGAGGAATATGCCCACGTAATACCCCGTATGCATGTACCCCGCGCCCATGCGGCGGCGATGCTCTGGCCACTCCTCCGCCACAAACGTCCCGCCCATGGCCCACTCCCCACCAATCCCTATCCCCGCAAGCAGGCGCAGTATAGCCAACTGCCAGACGCTGGTGACGAAGGCGCTCAAGAAAGTAAAGACGGAATACCAAACGATGGTAAGCATCAGCGTGCGCACACGTCCAAACTTGTCTCCGATAGGTCCCCACAAAAACGCCAGTCCCCAACCAATCAGGAATAGCGCAAACAGCAAGCCGCCGTACTGCCCGATGCTGCCTTTCGTTGCCGCAATTCCAGATCTAGGAAGCAATTCTCGCAGCGACGGAACAAGGACGAGCGCATAGACAAACGAATCCATTCCGTCCAAAGCCCATCCGCCCCAGGACGCCCAGAATCCGCGAATCTGATTTCGCGTGAGGGATTGGGATACGACGGAGGATGGAACGGGAACCGGGCCTGGATACTTCGCTTCGTTCATCGCGGAAGGCGGCATTACAAACGGGAACTATATCAAACAAATCCGCTGGGATGAGGAAAATATACAGACGGTCCTAACTGGCACCCGAAAAATTGGAACGTGGTCCCTGGCCCCTCGGTCTTGGGGTGCTAGGTCTTAAAGGTTCGAAGTGTTTTGCCTAAGATCCATGACATAAGCCCTAAGACCGAAAAAGGCCTAACCCTTCGCCGCGCGCAGCCGCTCTTCGAGCGCCTTTACCTCAGAATTCAATCCCTCCGGAAGATGCTTCCCGAAGTGAGCGAAGTGTTCCTTAATCAGTGGCACTTCAGCCATCCACCCATCAATATCGAGGCTGAGCAACTCCTCCACCTGAGCCCTGCTGATGTCGAGACCCTCGGTGTCGAGGTCAGCCACCTCTGGAACGTGTCCGATTGGAGTCTCCTTTGCGTGCACCCTGCCGTCGCAGCGCTCGAAGACCCACTTCAGCACGCGGCTATTCTCACCGTAACCCGGCCACAGAAACTTGCGATCCTGACCCTGACGGAACCAGTTGACATAAAAAATCTTAGGCAACAGCGATGCGTTTGAATGCTTCCCGATTTTGAGCCAATGCCCAAAATAGTCGCCCATGTTGTAACCACAAAACGGCAGCATTGCCATGGGGTCACGGCGTAGCTGCCCGACTTTCCCCGTGATCGCGGCCGTGGTTTCGCTGCTCACAGTCGCTCCCAGAAAAGTGCCATGCTGCCAGTTGAAGGCTTCTGTGACGAGAGGAACAATTCCGGCACGCCGTCCGCCAAACAAAATCGCATCGATCGGAACGCCTTTCGGATCCTCCCATTCGGGAGCGATAACCGGGCACTGAGCTGCACGAGCAGTAAAACGCGCGTTGGGGTGCGCCGCCGGACGTCCTGACTCTGGCGTCCAGGCCCGGCGCAGCCAGTCGACTAATTTCGCGGGCTTCTTCGGCGTCATTCCCTCCCACCAGACATCGCCGTCCAACGTCATCGCGCAATTGGTGAAGACGGAGTCGTGGGTGACGGTGCCCATGGCATTGGCATTCGATTTCATGCTGGTGCCCGGCGCCACGCCAAAGAAACCATATTCAGGATTTATGGCGTAAAGCCGGCCATCCGCACCGAACTTCATCCAGGCAATGTCATCGCCGATCGTCTCCACCTTCCAGCCGGGAAGAGTCGGGATCATCATCGACAAGTTAGTCTTGCCGCAAGCGGAAGGAAATGCGCCGGTCATATACTTCACGCGGCCCGATGGGCTGATCAACTTCAGAATCAGCATGTGCTCGGCCATCCAGCCTTCGTCGCGCGCCTGCACCGAAGCAATGCGCAGGGCGTGGCATTTTTTTCCCAACAATGCGTTGCCACCGTAGCCGGAACCAAACGACCAGATCTCGCGCGTCTCAGGAAAATGGCAGATGTATTTGTTCTCGGCGTTGCAGCTCCAGGCTTTATCCGGCTGATTGGGACCCAGCGGCGCACCGATTGAGTGCAGTCCGCGTACAAACTCTCCGTCCGCCCCAAGAACGTCCAACACATGGCTGCCCACGCGCGACATGAGTTGCATGCTAACCACGACGTAGGCCGAGTCAGTAATCTCTACTCCGATCTTCGAAATGGGCGAACCAATTGGCCCCATGCTGTAAGGGACCACGTACATGGTGCGGCCAGCCATCGAACCGGTAAACAATCCCGTAAGTTTCTGCTTCATCTTTGCGGGATCTTCCCAATTGTTGGTGGGGCCGGCTTCGTCTTTGGTTCGCGAGCAAATGAAAGTCTGATCCTCGACACGCGCCACATCCGCAGGATCCGAGCGCACCAGGTAGCTATTCGGCCGCTTCGCAGCGTCCAGGGGGATGGCCGTGCCGGTCAGAACCAACAGCCGTAGGATGGCTTCATACTCCTCAGGCGATCCATCGCACCAGTGAATACGGTCCGGTTTGCACAGTTGGGCAACTTCCTCCACCCAGCGTTCCAGCCTGGCATGCCTGGGTTTACCTGCGGCGGCTTCAACTTCTATCGTAATAGTGGCCATCGTGTGGATCTCCCGAATCGAACTGCGGACAGGGGCTCCGTCTTTGAAACGGTGAGCGCCTCAAACGCAGTCACAGCGGAACGCGACGCTCCGCCAACTCAATTGACTAAACTATCGCAATCATTCCTGCGCCCGGCTGACTTTCGACGTTCTGAAGATACCGCCGACAATGCCCGCTTCGCCAGACGCATCCAATTATTCTCTCTTACTTGTGGACATTATTCCAGCGGAGCCTTCATCGGGTAGTGCCCCAGCCACGCGCAACTGTGATGCAAGTCACAGCCAGAAGGTCGCCGCTTGGCAAAGTTTGTGCAAGCTGAATTATTCTTGCGACAGAATCAGGGTCTGTGAAGAGCGAACAAAATATGGTGGAGCTAGTCGGGCTCGAACCGACGACCTCATCGTTGCGAACGATGCGCTCTCCCAACTGAGCTATAGCCCCGCAAACGGGATAGATTGGAGCTTTGCCGGATCATTTTAGCAGCGTTTTATCCTTCGCACCACGATCCCTAACAATCATGATCCGGCTACCATGATCCGGCTACGAGGATTTATCAGGTCAGTCGGGAACACAGGCGGGGGTTCTTACCCTCAGCAGGGTTGAACTCGATTGGAGCCGGCGTCGGATCCCTCTTCTCCTCCCGCTATAATGGACTTGTGACTTCATCGAGTGTTCAGCAAATTGCGTCCGCAGATTTTCCTACTCGCTGGGGCAAGTTCCGGATCCACGGATTTCGCGCCGAATACGGTACGGACGGAAATCGCCAAACCGAGGAAGCCGTTGCCCTTGTGATGGGTGATATTCATTCCACTCCTCCATTGGTGCGGGTACATTCGCAATGCCTCACCGGCGACGTGTTTCACTCGCTGCGTTGTGACTGCCGTCAACAGCTTGAGATGGCGCTCGCGATGATTCGCGACCTGGGAGCGGGCATCCTGATTTACGAACAGCAGGAAGGCCGAGGCATCGGCCTGATGGCAAAATTACAGGCTTATGAGTTGCAAGATGCGGGTCTCGATACGGTCGAGGCCAACGAACAGCTGGGCTTCAAGGCCGATCAGCGCGACTTTGTGCTGCCCGGCGACATGCTTAAGGCGCTCGGTGTGAACAGAGTGCGCCTGCTCTCGAACAATCCTGAAAAGGTCGAGGCCCTGCAGCGTGCCGGCATCGAAGTTGTCGAGCGCGTACCGTGTGAGGTAAAACCCAGCCCGTACGCGGAAGAGTATCTAAAGACCAAGAAAGAGAAGTTGGGTCACCTGTTCTCGTCGCGCTAGACCAATGCCGGTCGTTTTGTGCTCGCTCCTCCCGGCGCGTGCTCAAATTTCCAGCACGACTATTTTAGTCATGCCTCCACATAAGACTCTCCGGCGATCGAGCATTTTGTGTCTGGCAATTCTTTGCGCCGCAGGAATGGTGTACTACCATCTTTGTATTTTTGTGCCGAGGACGTTGGCGATTCGCTCTGCTCAAGGCTTCGGCGGAGGCTACTCTTTTGGGGCTGATTTCTATCCGATCTGGCTGACCTCGGGCGAGGCTCTGCGTCATCATCGGGACCCTTACGCTCCAGCGATGACCCGGCAAATCCAGATCGGACTGTTCGGCCGTCCGCTGGATTCAAGCAGTCTCGCGGCCCCTACAGATTACCGGGCCTTCGCATATCCAGCTTTCGCTGACGTTCTATTCTGGCCTTCGGCGGCACTTCCCTTTTCTGTAGTGCGCATTCTGCTGGCGCTGATTCTGGGTGCGGCCACCCTATTCAGCCTTTTCCTTTGGCTTCATGCTCTGGGACTCAGCCCGGGTGCCGGAACGCTCGCGCTGATGGCACTTCTCACCCTAACGAGTTATACCGTTCTCGAAGGCCTGTTCGCGGCGCAACTAGGGCTACTCGCAGGATTCTTTCTCGCGGCCTCTGTCGCCGCGCTCGTCAGTGGGAGACTCTTTCTCTCTGGGAGTCTCCTGGCCTTAACCCTTATCAAGCCTCAAATGATGGCATTGGTCGCAGCTTATCTTTTAATGTGGTGTGTCTATCGATGGCGCGCGCGCTGGCGATTTCTTGCCGGCTTTCTTTTCGTGTCCCTACTGCTGGGCGGTGCGTCTCTGCTGATATGGCCGAATTGGATTTCAGAGTGGCTTCAGGTAATCGCCGGTTACAGGCAGTATTCGACCCCGCCGCTCATATCCTACTTACTGGGCGGGTGGATTGGCCCGCGGCTTGGTCCGTTTCTAATCGGCGCCCTTGTGATCGGCGCAATCGTTCTCGCTGCGCGAATGCGCGATGCCTCTCCCACGTCGGCTAAGTTCTCACTAATCGTCAGCTTACTGCTCACCGTTACGGTAATCACTTTGCTGCCCGGACACGCAGTGTATGACCACATCGTGTTGTTGCCCGGAATTCTCCTGATCGCCTTATCATGGCCCAGCTTCGCGGAGCGCCCGCTTTTCCGCGTGCTTCTCTGCGTGACTGCGTTCGTGGTGTTCTGGCAGTGGATTTGTGCACCGGTCGTTATAGCTTTGCAACCAGTGCGTTCGCCTCATTTGTTTGCTGATGTCATCCTGCTTCCCATCCGCACCGCTGCGTCAATTCCATTCGCCGTATTTGCTATCCTCGGGCTGATGACATGGCGAGAGATGCACGATAAGACGGTTGCGGATCAAATATAAAAGAGCATCTATAGAACAATTGACTAGCGCACTGACCTCGAGTCAGATTCAGCGTTTGAGAATTTTTTCCAAAGCAACGCGGTTCTTCGCAGGTAGATCACGCAGTGCCACCCGCGCCAGAGCAACATAGACTTCACGTGCTGCAGGAACGCCTCGCAAAACGCTGAGATGCTTCTTCACTGTTTCAATATCTCCGCGTGCGATCGGGCCGCTGAAAGATCCCGGCGCACCGAGGCGAGCATAGTTGGCCAAAGTTTGCTCAAGAATCGGAAGCATTCTTTCCCTGGCCAATCTCCGGCTGCTCCCTGCGGCGCCAGCTACGCGCTCGCTTGCAGCCAACAATGCCGTAAATAGCGGCGAAGCGAACATGCCCCAAGCGTGATACGCCACCTTCTGTTGTTTCCGGAGCATAAATGGGCGACCGTGCAAAGCCAGAACAAGGGAACGGGCTGAGGTTACAGCCTTCCGGCTTCCTTCGATGGCGAACGGCACCGCAGCTAGCGGTGGGCGCGATCCCCGCACAAACGTCATCAGCGGATGCACCGACGCTACGCTGGCTCCTCGCCGCCGCAAAACGGCAAGTGCATCGCTGGTCAAAGCTCCGCTGGAATGTAACGCCACCTTACCCTTCCACTTTGCAGCTTCAGCCAGGGACTTCGCCGCTCTCGCGATCTCTCTGTCGGGCACGCAAAACCAGATGATTTCGGCACGAAGTTCTGCCCGATCCGCAGCAACGACAGATGCTCCGACCTCACGCCCCAAGGCGCGCGCTCGCTGCAGCGACCCGGCCTTTCCTCGCGAAATGATTTGGTCAATCTCGTATCCGGCGGCACGCAAAGCCGGCGCCAATGTCCTGGCCAGATTTCCCGAACCAACGATCGCAACGCGTCCACTGCCGGATTGGGGTACAGACATGCCCGGCAGAATATCAGAATCGTCCTGGCTCCCGAGCGCGGGCCGCTTTTCTTGTAGGCCGGGAACCGAACGCTGTCCTTTATATTGTTGTTATGCCCACGCGCCAACGCTCTAAGTCAAAGCATATGAAAGCCATCGCTGGTTCAAAATCCAAAGCGCGAGTAATCTCCTCACGCACGGTTTATCGGGGACCAGTTTTTTGGGTAACCACCGACCACGTTGTTGAACCGGGAGGCGTGCGCGCACGTCGCGACATCGTTCGTCACGCCGGATCGGTGGTGATTCTTGCCGTCGATGAATCCCGTTCGACACCGCGCCTGCTGCTGGAGCGCCAGTACCGCCACGCTGCGAACGACTATCTCTGGGAACTCCCGGCAGGGCGCATCGATCCCGGCGAGAACGCGCTCCCCGCAGCCCAGCGCGAATTGCTCGAGGAAACTGGATACACGGCCTCCCACTGGCGGCGCATTCTTCACTTTTACGCCAGCCCCGGATTCGTTGCCGAAACCATGTCCGTTTATCTAGCCACCGGCCTGCGTGCCGGCAAAGCTCAACCCGAGGCAGACGAAATCATTCGCAAGCGTATGGTTCCACTTCCCTCCGCGCTTCGCATGGTGTTGAGCGGCAAGATTCATGATTCGAAAACTATCTCATCGGTCCTCTGGCTCGAACATCAGGTGGCGAACAATTACGATCTTCGTTCTCCGCAACCACGAAAAAAAGCGCGGCGGTAACCCTTCTGCGGGTGAATTCTCGGAAACATCCTTTTCGTATCCGCTGGCCCGTATGGCTGGAAATTGGAAGCTTTTCGCGATTCTTTCGGGTCTTGACACTCCATCCTAATCGCCACAAAATGCATCGTATGGGAGCACGTCTCTGGGTACCCCCACGGAACGACGTGCGGAAAGAGGGGGTTACGCGTGGAACGACTGAAAGGAACCGTAAAGTGGTTTAATAACGCGAAGGGATACGGATTCATCGGGCGCTCGGATGGTCCCGACGTTTTTGTGCATTACAGCGCGATTACTTCTGAGGGCTACAAGAGCCTGCAGGAGGGCGATCCCGTCGAGTTCGAAATCACCGAGGGACAAAAGGGACCGCAGGCCGCGAACGTTAGCAAGAGTTCTTGAAGCGTTAAGTGGATATTTAAATTTCTGCGCCGCCGCATAGCCGTTCAGAATGCCCCGCGAACGGATCGGTGATTTTGTTTCCTGCGGACGCCTCGTCTCCGCTCCCACCGCTTCACTTCCCTGCCGCTGGCTCTACGTCACAATCTTGTTTAATCTTTATCCGTGGACAACAAGGCGATCGCCAACATTCTCTACGAAACCGCGGATCTGCTCGAGATCGATGCGGCCGACTCGTTCCGCATCCGTTCCTACCGCAATGCCGCCCAAGCCATCGAAAACCTAAGCGAACCCATTCGAGACCTCATCACTGAACCCAAGAAAGTGTTAGCCATTCCGGGCATCGGCAAGGGCATGCTTCTCAACCTGCAGGAATTATTCAGGGAAGGCAGTCTCGCCATTCAAACCGAGCTGCTCAAGAAATATCACCCCTCGATGCTGCAGTTGCTGAAGATTCAAGGCCTAGGCCCAAAGACCATTGCGCTGATCTGGAGCGCTTACCAGGTCTCCGACGTCGATGGCGTGGAAAAACTCGCGCGCGAAGGCAAGATCCGCGAACTGCCGCGCATGGGCGAGAAGCACGAGCAAAAACTCCTGAAGGCAATCGAAGACTATCGCCGCATCTCGGGGCGATTTCTTATCGACGCCGCCGAGATCGAGGCGACGAAACTCACTGACTATCTCGCGAAATTGCCCGGCATCGACAAGATCACTCCCGCGGGATCGTTGCGCCGGGGCCGCGAAACTGTCGGCGATCTCGATATTCTCGTAACCGGCGCGGCCTGTTGCGGCGAAACCGAACGGGCGAAAGCGGTGCAATACATCGCGCAGTATCCGTCGCTGATGAGTGTCATCGCTCAAGGCGACAACAAAATCAGCTTCCAGGTGCGCAACGGCATGCAGGTGGATGTGCGCCTGCTCCCGCCTGAATCTTTCGGCGCTGCCATGCAATATTTCACCGGATCGAAAGCCCACAACGTTGCCTTACGGCAACGCGCACTCAAGCTGGGTTACACGCTCAATGAATACAGCCTCGCCGATCTCAAAACCGAGAATCCTGTCGCCGGCAAGACCGAAGAAGAAATCTACGCCAAGCTCAATCTCGATTACATTTCACCCGAACTGCGTGAGAATCTGGGCGAGATCGATGCCGCGGCAAATCACACGTTGCCGAAGCTAATCGCCCTCGAAGACCTTCAAGGCGATGTGCACATGCATACCGTCGAAACCGACGGCCGGAACACCATCGAAGAAATGGCCGAAGCGGCCAAAGAGCGCGGCTACAAATACATGGCCATAACCGATCATTCCAAGAACCTCGCGTTCGCCAATGGCCTCGATGACAAGCGCGCGGTGGCACATATCCAGAAGATTCGCGAAGCCAATGAAAGGATCGGCGGCATCACCATCTTTGCGGGCATCGAAGTCGACATACTCGCCGATGGCGACCTCGACCTCTCCGACGATGTACTGGCCCAGATGGATTTGGTCATCGCCAGCGTGCATTCGGTTTTCAATCAGGACCCGGCGAAGATGACCGAGCGCCTGCTCAAAGCCATCGAGAATCCGAACACGTCAATCATCGGCCATCCCACGGGACGCCTTCAGCTTCGCCGCGATGCCTACCACTTCGACATGGACGCGATTCTCGCCGCCGCTGCGAAGCACAAAGTCGCAATGGAGTTGAACTCCTATCCGGATCGTTTGGATCTTAATGACGTTCACTTGCGCCAGGCCAAACAACGAGGTGTAAAAGTCGTAATCAACACTGACTCTCATCACACCTCTCACCTGGAGAAAATTCGCTACGGTGTCCTGCAGGCGCGCCGCGCCTGGCTGACCAGAGACGACGTGCTCAACACTATGCCTGCGGAAAAATTCGGCCGAGCGATGAAACACGACTGGAATTAACCTTTCCTGAGCTGAATGTCGAGTAGAATAAAGGCCCCGAATAGAAGCAATGCCAGATCAGACTCCTAATCCGACGCCTGTTCCTCCATCCACCCAGAATGCACAGGCAAACTCGCCAGCGGCGCAGCGCGGTCCAACCATTAACATCGCCGACGAATTCGGCACGGCCAAACGCAACCTGCCTCCAGTTAAGGTTCTCCTCATGGCTACGGCGGCAGTGCTTATCATCGTCGGCATCGCATCATTTTTTCAGCGGGCCAAGCCGCAGGGTGCTGGATCGCTTGACAACATCGCCGCAGTCGATCTTCCGGGCCAGAACTCCGTGCTCGTCGCCCTCACCTTCACCCTGCACAACTCAGGTAAGAAGTCGCTCTGGGTTCACGACGTGCACGGTAAACTGCTAACATCGGCCGGCGAATCGAGCGGCGAGGCCGTCTCCGCGGTTGATTTCGACCGCTATTATCAAGCTTTCCCCGCGCTGAAGCAGAATGCACTGACTGCGCTTTCTCCTGAGGACAAATTGCAACCTGGCGAAGAAATTAGACGTACCGTGATGGTCAGCTTTCCCGTTGCGCTCGACGCTTTTAACCAGCGGCGATCTGTGAGCGTCGTCATCCAGCCCTATGACCAGCCGGTTCCGGTTACACTGACCAGGTGATTTGGAAACGATTTTTCTTCGCCCCGCGAGATCATCGAACCCGATTAAAATGACACACTCAATTCGCGATAAATTGCTTTCGATTGCGCCCTTCTTTTTGGTTCTCTCAGCCGTATGCCCTGGAGCGCCCGCCAAACACAACTCGAAATATTTCGTCTACATCGGCACGTACACGGAGAAAGGCAGCGCGAGCAAAGGTATCTACGCATATCGCTTCGATTCAGCGACCGCTCGGCTCACCGCGATCGGCCTGGCCGCCGAAACCATTAATCCATCTTTTCTTGCCGTGCACCCGAACCAGCGCTTCGTTTACGCGGTTAATGAGGTGAGCGACTTCAAAGGCGAGAAGAGCGGGGCGGTGAGCGCGTTCGCGATCGACCGCGCCACTGGCAAACTTACTTTGCTGAATCAAGTGGCCTCCAAAGGTGGGGGCCCGTGCTACATCACCGTCGACAACAGTGGGGAATTTGTGCTGGTAGCAAACTACGACGGAGGCAGCGTCGCGGTATTCCCAATCCTCGAGGATGGCCACTTGGGCGAGGCCTCATCTTTTGTGCAGCACAGCGGCCACGGAACAAATCCACAACGCCAAGAAGGACCCCACGCTCATTCGATCGACATGTCGCGGGATAATCGCTTCGCCATCGTCGACGATCTCGGCCTCGACGAGACGCTGGTCTACCGCTTCGACAGCATAAAAAGTTCGCTTACCAACGATACTTCGAACGATGCTAAGACGGCGAAAGCCGCTCCCGGCGCAGGTCCCCGGCACTTCGCGTTTCATCCCAACGGCAAATTTGGCTATGTGGTCAACGAAATGGACTCGTCAGTTACCGCCTTTGCCTACGACGCCGCCGATGGTGTTTTGCATCCACTGCAAACAATTTCAACTCTTCCGAAGGATTCTGCCAAGGAGAACACCGCTGCCGAGATTGAAGTTCATCCTTCCGGCAAGTTTCTCTATGCCTCGAATCGTGGGCTTGACACCATTGCCGTATTCGCCATCGATGAACATAAAGGGACGCTTACTTCGGTTGAGTACATTCCGACAAAAGGCGCAAGTCCTCGCAGCTTCGAAATCGCTCCTGGGGGTTCGGTGCTTTTTGCTGCAAATGAGAAGTCAGACAATATTGTTCTTTTCCGCATAAATACACAGACCGGCAGACTCACGCCCACGGGCAAAGTACTCGAAGTATCGCAGCCAGTTTGCGTGAAATTCGTGGCGATTGAATAGTGGCGACCGAGTAAGCGCGTCATCAGCCCGACTTCGCGTTTACCGCTGAGGCGAACTCCAATCAGAACGACGAATAGATTTACACCCGTGCGAAATGCGATCTGCAGGACGATGTGCCAACCGCCGGAAAGAGCACTCCATTCAATTCGCGGTCACCGGCGTGGGCGCGTTCTTTGGCGTGCTGAGATATCCAGTGGCTTTTTTCTTATCCACGGACCAAACCACCAGCTCAAATAGCAGATGATCGCGTCCCGAATAGAACTGAATCGGCTCGGCGATGGTGCGATCGCTCTTCTCGATCGTCTTGTCATCAGCTGTCACGTTCACCGAGAACTTGCCGCGCTTGGCATCGGTTTTTTTAAGTTGCAAGCTGACAGTCGCGACCGGTTGAGGCTTCGCTCCTTTTAACAAGGTAAATTCGTAGTAGTTGCGGTCGCCCTTGTGCTTCAGAACTTCGAGATCGCCACGCGTTGTGGCAATCAATCCACTCTGAACTCCGAGGTCACCGACTGCGCGCTGCAGGTTGGCCTTCGTCGCGTCCAGGTCCGCTTTCGTGGAAGCAACGTCTGTCTTGACTCCACCCACATCGGTCTTCACGCCGGCAACTTCTCCACTCACCTGGCCGATTTGCTCTTTCGATGCTTTCTCTTCACTCTCCAGGCGGGCCTCAGCTTCCTTCTGCTGTGCCTGAAGTTGGGCAGCCCGCTGCGCCAGTTCTTTCTTGGTCATGCCCAGCTTCTGGCCTAACGTCTCTTCCTGGGCTTCGGCCGATTGCATCCGCTTCTGCAGTTCCGCTACTTGCGCCTGGCTGGTGCTCAAGTCATTCGTTAACTTCGCGACGTGCTGTTGCGTCGTCACATACCCGTAGACTGCTCCCGCCACGAAAATGATTGCCAGGACAAGCAGGATCCACTTTCCGGCCGTCGATTGCTGCTCGACCTGTAACTGTTCGCCTTCTTCCGCCATTGCTCCTCCAGATTGAAGCGCCCCATCTTCAGGATTCAATTGTTGAGCATAAAGCCAATAGTGTCAATTAGCTCTGGGATGCGGGTGGTGGCAGTTTAGCTCAGGGCAGGCTCTTCACTCCGCCTGAAAGGAGGCTGCGTTCAGGAAGACGCCGATGACATTAGCGGAGTGCCGAGTCGGAGAAGATGCACGGCGACGCAACTCCTGCTTCAGAGACCGTAGTTCGCTAACCCCGATCGCTAACGCCGAAGCGTCAAGGCCTGCTGCAACGTTGGCGTTGGGTCGCGTCGAATTGCCACAGCCGCTGTCCCTAGTCGCCGTTCGGCTTGGGTGCGCGCGACGGTCAAGTACTGCCGTTGCGATTCGTCAGGTAGGGAATCTTGCAGACTTGCAGATTTTTCGAAGCAGGCGTAAACAAGCCCGTCTGAAAAGCCCGCCTTCTCGAGGAAACGCCCATAAGCCAGCCAATCCTCGGCGCTGGAGGATTGGTCGCCGATCGAGTCGTCCAATTGCAGAGCATTCTGGTAAAGCTGAAGCGCCTCATCCAATTTCCCAGCATCCGCTTGAATCGCCGCTTCATTCACGTTGGCGATACTTTCTAATTTGAATTGTTTCGTTTGAGCCGCGAGTTTTGCCGCCAACTCGTAAGAGTGAACTGCCTCGTCAGGTCGAGACGAACGAGCCTGGCAATCTGCCATACGTAGCACAATTGCGATAACCTGCTCCGGCGCAGGACGCTTGGCCGACGGCTGCTCGGCGATTCTGCTCAGAGCCACTTTGTAATGCCCGGCCGCAGCCTGCGCTTTGCCCTCGTGATCCAGTTCGCTCGCGAGATACAAGTGCGCCAGCATCTGACTAGGATCAATGGCAATCGCGCGGTTCCAGCTTTGTATCGCTTGTTCGGAGGAACCCCGGCGCAGTGCCAGCAGTCCGCGATCCATCCAAAGCTTGGCGTCCTTAGGGAAGTAACTGAGGTACGCGTTCGACAAATTGTAAGCTTCGTCAAAGCGATTTTGGTCGACTAAGAAGCGGAGCAGCGCCTGCTGAGGCGCGGGATCGGCAGGATTTGATTGGATTGCTTTTCTCCACGCAATCTCAGCTTGCTGGGGATGACCATCTTCCAGTTCGCGATGTGCCAGTCGCATTTGCAACGGACTATCGAACGAGTCAAGCGACGCTGCCCGCTGCAGATCTCGGACATTCTCGGAGTGCAGTGCGAGGTAATATCTCGCCTGGTCAACCGTTCCCCAAACAAGCAGTAGCGCGGCTGCACTCAGACGCAGCCCGCGAGCGCTCGCGGAGGCTCCCGAAACCCACGACCACGTCGCGGACAAACGGCCCCGCGCTTCCGACGCCGCATTCGCCATGCCATCTCTCGAATTAAGAAGTAAAGACGCGACGCGGCCATCGCGCAGCTTCCAGATGGCGCCGTCAAGAATGAAATGGTGGAGATTCACCAACGCGGTGAAGGTCAGAAAGCTGGCTGTGAAGTCGTGATGGAAAATCCGGCTGGCCAACCAGGGTCCGGGAACGAACAAGGCGATGCCGCCGGCCACCAGCACCGCGAAATAGGCCGCAGGACGCCAGCTTTGGCCCGGGACTTGCTTGGCCTCGCGCCGGGCATAGTAACTCGTGATCCATAGATACTGTGCCGAGTGCATGACCGCAAGCACGCCGGTGCTGTAGCGGCTCTGCGGTGTCTGCATCCCTTTGAACAGTCCCATCGCCGCGGGAAGCAGGAACCAGAGAAATTGCGAGGAGAACAACGTGATGCACGGCGAAAGTTTTCGCCACCCGACAGCTCGCAATAGCCCTGACCAACCATATGCGGAGAGTACGAGAAAAACCGTACTCAGTCCGATTTGCCCCCAGCGTCCGACTGCCGGGGGAATTCCAAGAGAAATGAACAAAGGGTCTGATGAGGCTCCAGTATGGAACCCTAGAAAAAGAACAAGATAAGAAGTTATGAAGGCGCCGTAGAGTGCATGGCGTTCGGCATTGCCCGGGTTCGCGCCCGCGCGCCGCGCAAACATCATGAACAAGCCATAATTCTGGCCGCTGTAGTGCCACGGACTCCAGGTTAGATAGAGGGTGAAAATCCACGGAAGCATGCCCAGCCAGAAATGAGAGAGGAATAGGGTCAACAGAATCACACCGGTCGTGTATACGGTGAAGACTCGATATTTATGGAAATCTTCCTCACGATGGTAAGCCCGGTAAATCGTCGCCATGTAGTGCGGATAGTTAAACAAGAGAGCTAGCGCATAAAAGGCAACTGACCACGCGCGCGTGCTCGACGCAACAGAAGAATAGGAAAGCAGCAATAGCGGAATCGACCACGCGCCACAACCTATCACCAGATCAAGCCACGGACCATAGACCCACGCCACGACAGCCGGAGAATTCTGCGAATGTTCTTGGCTGGACTTCGACATACTCTTGTCCGGAACCTCTCTCAAGCCTTCGAAGATCGAAATGCGCGCGCCGCATTTCGTTGTTGACCGGATTATAGGGGGCGGAAGCGACAGATCGTATAGCGAGTCGCATACCAACAGGGTTACGAAAGTCACGCGATTACAATGCGGGAATGAAGACCTGGGACGTGATCATAATCGGCGGCGGCATCATTGGGCTCTCGCTCTCGGTTAAGCTGCGAAAAAAAGGCGCGAGCGTTCTCGTCGTTGAGCGCGGCGAAGCGGGGCGCGAAGCTTCCTATGCCGCGGGCGGCATGCTGGTCGATTGCGGCGTCGAGACACCCGCCGCTTTACAACCTCTGGCAACAGCCAGCGCACACTTGTATCCCGCGTTCGCGCATGAGTTGGAAATGGAATCGGGCTTTAACGTTGATCTGAGAGACCAGGGCACAATTCTCTTTCTTTCTTCCGAACATATTCGCCATCCGGGATTGAGGGCAGCGGCTTTGTATCCGCCAGATCTGGGAGAGTTGGAGCCCGCCATGGTGAGACTGGCCCCTGATCAAGAGTTCCGACTCAGAGAACGTGGCTTCAATCCAAAGCAATTCTCAGACCATTTCAGCGCAACCCATCCCGTGTTCTACCTCAAGGAGCGCAGCGTCGACCCACGCGCCCTCGCTGCCGCCGCTCTTCAAGCGGCGAAGCGGCGCGGAGTCGACATCTCTTCGGGAGATGAAGTGACCGCGGTTAATATTTCTAATGGTTGCGTCGCCGGAGTCATCACAAAGAAGACTTCGTTCCCGGCGGCGAAGGTCGTCAATTGTGCAGGCGCATGGTCAGGCCAGATCGCGCCTTATGCCTTTCCCACGCGCCCGGTGAAAGGACAGATGCTTTGTCTGCTCTCGCCGTCTCGAGGACTGTTACAACACGTGATTCGCTCCCCAGAGGTCTACCTGATTCCGCGTAGTGATGGACGAATCGTGGTCGGAACCACGCTGGAGGAGGTTGGATTCGACAAACGCACGGAAGTTGACACAATTCAGCGCCTGCACCGCGGAGCCATCGCTCTCGTTCCGGAACTGAAGAATGCGAAGATTCTTGAAGACTGGGCCGGACTGCGTCCTGGAACTCCTGACGCCCTGCCGATTCTCGGTGCAACCGCCACGCCCGGCTACTATGTGGCGACCGGCCATTTTCGCGACGGCATTCTTCTCGCCCCGATTACCGCGCGTGTGATGGCGCAAGTCATAGGCGGCAAGAGTCCCGACTACAATCTCGACGCGTTTTCACCGGCAAGATTTTCGCCCTGACATTTCGCCGATTGCGTTTGCCGCTCTCTAGACCAGTTCCTTACGGGTTATACTGAGACGTTTCCACAACCGAAACATTCCGCCCGTTGCGCTTCGAGACAGGAAAGGATTCGATCCATGGCTTCCCCCGCAATCGATTTTGCCCGCAATAATCAGCAGCGTTTTCTCAACGAACTAAAAGATCTTCTCCGCATCCCCAGCGTCAGTACGCTGGAAGAACACAAGCCTGATGTTCAAAGAGCCGCCCATTTCGTCGCCGATGAACTCAGTCGCATCGGATTGCAGAACGTCGAAATCATCCCCACGAAAGGTCATCCTCTCATTTACGCCGACTGGTTGCACGCTCCGGGCAAGCCCACCGTGCTCTGCTATGCGCATTACGATGTGCAACCGCCCGATCCGCTCCATGAATGGAAGACTCCACCCTTCGAGCCCACCGAGCGCGATAACAACATATACGCGCGCGGCGCAGTCGACGATAAAGGCCAGCTCTGGATGGAAGTAAAGGCGCTCGAATCGATGATGAAGTCCGGCAATGGCAAGCTGCCTATCAATGTAAAAGTCATTTTTGAAGGCGAAGAAGAAGTCGGCGGCGAATCGATCGCCGAATATGTTCGCAAGCAGAAAGCCAAACTGAAAGCCGATTTCGCCCTGGTCTGCGACACGGAACTTTTCGCGCCCAATCTTCCCACTCTTTGCGTCGGCCTGCGCGGCCTTGTGTATACCGAAATCGAAGCCACGGGCGCCATGATCGACCTGCATTCCGGCGTCTACGGCGGCGCCGCGCCGAATCCCTTCTTCGCGCTAATCGAAATTATCAGCAAGTTGAAGGATGCGAAGGGGCACGTGCTGATCCCCGGGTTTTACAAGAGCGTGAGGGCCCCAAGCAAAGACGAACTTAAAGCCTGGAAGCGGCTTCCGTTCAACGAAGAACACTATCGCAAAACTGAAGTCGGCTCAAAAGTTCTAACTGGCGAACCGGGATATTCGGTTCTGTATCGCACCTGGGCGCGGCCCACGCTTGAAGTTCACGGCATGCCCGGCGGATTTGTAGGCCAGGGAGCGAAGACTGTGATTCCGGCCAAAGCTGCGGCCAAGGTTTCTATGCGGCTGGTTCCTAACCAGGATCCCGACGACATCCTGAACCGCTACATCAACTTCGTGAAGAAGCTCACGCCCAAGGGCATTGAGACGAAGATTAAAGTCCTCAGCAAAGGGCCGGCGTCTGTGGTGGGCACCGACAATCCTTACATCAAGGCCGCTACCGAAGCGTTGCATGAGACCTTCAAAAAAGAAACCGTGTTTATCCGCAGCGGCGGTTCGATTCCCATCGTTAATGACTTTCAAGCCGCGCTGAAAATTCCCAGCGTAATGATGGGCTTCGGCCTCCCGGACGACAACCTGCACGCTCCCAACGAGAAGTTCCACATCCCGAATTTCCACCACGGGATCGAGACGATTTGCTTGTTCTTTGAGAAGCTGGGAGGAAAGTAAACATCACAATACTTGGGAGGATGTGCGCCCCGTCCCTCCCGACTTAGGAACAGTAGGGGGACGAGCGAGCACGTTGCGCCGACGCGCCCGCCCCACACTGTTCCTATTGTTTCGTACCCGTCTGTCCCTTAACCGCAGCGGCCATGGCCTCCCGCTGCGCCTTGAGGGCGGGAGCGTCGAGTAGGTTCTTCAAGGCGTCTACCGGTACTATCATCGAGATCCCACTGTTCGCCCTCCCTGTTCCCTTAAGGGTCGTTGTCACTTCGAGGTTGAACTCCTCGTCCTCGTAAAACATCCCGCTCACGACCCCCAAAAGGCGATACATTTCACCGCCCATGATTTTGCTCCCGTGAATGCCTCCCAGATTGAAGAAGACTGGAGCACCGCTGTTCCCACCGAAAACATGCACATCCCCGAGATAAACATTGCCGGGCTTTCCGGTCGTCGTAGGGAGCTTCTCATCGGGCATCATTGCGAGGATCCCTTCTCGCACTATGGGCTGGACCTTGGACACGCCAGGAAACTGATAAAAAAAGCGGGCAAAGAGGATCCTCTCTCCTTCTGCTACCCCCTCGGTCGCAAGGACATCCCTTGTGCCGAAAATGGACACCGGAATTGCCAGATAATCATAAGTATGCTGGTCTGGCGCCAGTCCGATCACGGCTAAGTCCTCTGATTCGTCTGAAGGCAGTGCCCACTGAATGTTTCCCTGCGTCGCGAGTGGAATTGTCCCGGAAGCGCCATCCTTGCGATTCAGGCGAATTGCAAGCGACCTCACCACGAGTGGGCGACCGTCCACGACGCACATGGCAACATGGCGGTTTGTGACCAGGTAGACGAATGCCTGATCCTTACCGATCCTGTCGTCGGGGTAAGCCACGAAGAAACCGGTCCCGCGTACGTCCAACAACTTTGCGCCGTCCTCACATTGAAGCTGAATGAAGGCGACTGTCTTCTTTATGTTCACGACCATGTTGGGGACTTGGGCCCAACACTGGCCTAAGGTTAGGCAGAGAATCGATAGCAAGTAGAGCCGTCGCATAAAGCTCCTTGATGATGAACGGTAGCACTCCGCGAGCTTGCGACCAAGGCTGTACGGAGTCGGCATTGCCTTGACCGTCATAGCTGAGGTATCGTCTTAGTGCTCTCGCGACTCTTCCCGCCTCGTCCTCCCTTCACCCATTTACTATCCAATTGCTGCAATGTGTGTGCAACCCAAAGCGCTAGTACGTAAGGCCATACAATATATAGTGTTATATTGCTTGACCCCGCCCCCATTTCGCCGTTACAGTTGCTTAAATTTGTGCCCGCCCACTCCAGCCAGGGACGGAACTGATCTAAGTATGTACGGTTCCGAGGACAGGGGTATCCATCTGGTAAACAGCTCGCGAAGGAACATAACTGGCAACCGGCCACCGACAACTGGCCACTGGTTTATCCGCCACTGGTTTACCCAAGGAGTCAACATTGCTTAAACTGAAGCGGCTTCAGATTCTCGGCTTCAAATCGTTCTGCGATCGCACCGACCTCAAGTTTCACGGGGATGGAATCGCTGCCATCATCGGCCCCAACGGTTGCGGCAAGTCAAATATTGCCGATGCTATTTCCTGGGTGCTCGGCGAGCAGTCCGCGAAGACATTGCGTGGCTCGCGCATGGAAGATGTAATCTTCGCCGGCACGCGCGACCGCAAGCCTACTGGCATGGCCGAAGTGTCGCTGACCCTGATCGATCCTGAGGAATACCCGGGCGCGGACGCGAATGCTCCTACGGAGATCGACATTCAGGATGAGCTGCCGAGCGCAGCGGAAGTCTTACGAAACGCCGCTGACGCTCCCGACCCGGAGCTGCCGGATTCCGATCTGCCAGATACTGATCTTCCGGATAAGGACTGGGATGAAGCCGCCATCCGCGCCCGCGCCGCCGAAGAGACCGAGCGCGCCGTGGAAGACGCTCGGCCGGGGAAGACCGAAGAAGTGGAAATACCGCGCTCGAAAATTGTGACCATCGCAGTCGCCTTCCCTGAAGATGAACCGGTATTTGCTCTTCCTGCCCATTCGCTCGCGACGGTGACGCCGATTTCTTCGGCCACTGTCATTGCGGCTCCGCAAGTCGTGCTTAAGATTCGCCGCCGTAAATTCAACCAGCAGCAATTTCACGCTGGCGAAATCGTGGTTACGCGTCGGCTGTTCCGCTCCGGCGACAGCGAGTATCTGCTGAATGGAAAACTCTGCCGCCTGCGGGACATTCAGGAACTTTTCATGGGCACCGGCCTCGGCCCTGAGACCTACGCGCTGATCGAACAAGGACGCATCGGGCAGATTCTCAGCAGCCGTCCCACGGACCGGCGCGCAATTCTCGAAGAAGCTGCGGGGATCACGAAGTTCAAAACCAAGAAGCGCCTCGCCGAAGCGCGACTCGAAGATGCCAAGCTCAACCTCGCCCGCATCAATGACATCTTCGACGAAGTCACTCGACAGATGAATTCGTTGAAGCGCCAGGCCTCCAAGGCTGAGCGTTACGCCAAGCTGCGCGATGAGATGCGAGCCCAGTTGCGCATCGTCCTCGCCAGTAAATTCACAGCGATCGAGCATGAGAGCGCAGAACTCGATGCTCAGGTCAACCTTCTCGCCGAGGACATGCGTCACCGCACCGAAGGCGTGCACCTGCTCGAAGCCGAGCATGTGGAAGGCACCGAGCGTGGCTACGCCATCGAGAGTGAGCTGCGCGAGAATCGCGATCGCTTGAGCCAACTGGCGATGGAAATCGATCGCGCGCACGCACGCCGTCGCCATAACGACGAACGCTGCGCCGAGTTGATGGTTCGTTCTGCCGGAGCCGACGCAGAGCTGGCGCAGGCCCGTCATCGCCTGACTTCGCTCGAAGCTGAGCGTGATTCCAATCGCCAAGTGCTAGAATCTGCCGCCGCCGACTTGGCTGCGGCCCAGCACGAACTAGCATTCTCTCAGCAGGACGCCGCAGCAGCAGCGACCGCGCTGACGGAAATCGAAAGCCAGCAGGAAGAATCTCGGGTCGCGATTTTTGATACGGTGTCGTCCGCGTCCCGGCTGCGCAACCAGCTCGCCCAGGCCGAAGAGCGCCTTGCGGGCGCGGATCGCGAAGCTCGCCGTCTCCAAACTGAAATCAGCAATGCCAGCATTCAAGTGGAGGCATTCGGCGGACAGCGCGGCCAACTAGCCCTCGAGTTCGAAACTGTGACCCAGCGCGTCGCAGGAATCACCGAAGAAATCGGCCAGCTTCGCGGCCTGATCGAGACCAAGCGCCACGATGAAGCGCAGGCGAAGTCTCATCTCGACCTGCTCCGTGCCGAATTCGCCACCGCTCTCGGGAAAAAAGGGTCTCTCGAATCCGTGATTGCTGAGCACGGATATTCTACCGAATCTGTGCGCCGGCTTTTTCAGTCCGGAGTGATGCAGAGCGGGCTCGCGCCTGTCGGGGTGCTCGCGGATTTTCTTGAAGTTGAGCCGCGCTTCGAGCGCGTCGTGGAAGACTTCCTGCGCGACGAACTGAATTACATTGTAGTCAAATCCTGGGACGCCGCGGACGAAGGCCTGCGCCTCTTACGTAGCGACGTCGATGGTCGCGCAACATTCCTGGTCCATCCCGAGGATTCCCAGGCGAAGTTTTCTTTCATCCTCGACGAAGCCGCGCACTGCGCGCCTCCCACAGCTTCGATCGTGCCGCTGAAAAGTACCATCCGCGTACTCGATGGCTTCGGAAAATCGCTGGAAGTGATTCTCCCGAAACTTCGCGATGGCTACATTGTTCCGGGATCGGACACGGCGCGCGGCCTGGCGCTCGAAAATCCCGACGCGTTCTTCCTCTCGCGGTCCGGAGAATGTTTCCACAATGTCACGGTTACTGGAGGTAAACAGCGCGCCGAGGGTCCACTTTCAATGAAACGCGAACTCCGCGAGGTTCTACGACAACTCGAAGACCTGGAACGGGCACTTCGTGATGAAGAGATGCGGGTCCTTACGCTCGCCAGAGAAATTAAAGACCTTAGTTCCCTGTTGGAACGTCTCGAGGGAGAAAAGCGAGAGGCTGAGCACCAGTCGATGACTTCACGCCATCTGCTGCAGCAGCTGGATTCGGAAATGGCGCGCGTCACCGACCGCATGGGAGTTTCGCGATCAGAGTTGCGACGCCTTTCGGCTGAACGAACGGAGCAGGAATCTACAATTGCGGCACGGCAGTCCGAGATCGCGGTCCTGGAACAGACCCGCGCCGAACTCGAGCAACGGATCGCTGCAGCCCAGGAATCTCTCACAGCGCTGCGTCAGCGTCGCGAGGAAGCGGCCCAGGCTAGCTCGCAGCGCGCGGCGCGGGTGGCCGCACTGGAAGAACGCCACCGCTCGGCCATCTCCGTGCTCGGACGAATCGACTCCCTGTTCGCCGAAATGACCGAACGGATTCACGCTCTCGCCTCGCAGATCGAAGCAGCCGCGGCTGAAAAGCTGCAACGCGAAGCCGAGAATCTCCAATTGGAACAGCAGGCCGCCGACTTCGAAGCCGAGCGCAACGCGGGTCAGGCTCGTGAGGGTCTGCTCCAATTCGAAAAAGACCAACTGCGTGCGCGTCTTTCTGAGATCGATGACCTTCTGGGCGACGCCCGTCAACTCCTCGATCAGGCGCGCGACCGGCGCGGTGAGCTTCAGGCCGCCGCTGCCAAGCTCCAGGCTGATGCGATGTACATGGCGGAAACCTGCCTGAACGAACTCGGAGTCGAGCGAGCCGCTTTGCTCGCCGACTCCACTATCAGCGTGGTCGCCGGCAACGAACTCGCAGCTTGCGATCAATCTTATCGCGACATGCGCACCAAACTGGAAGCCATGGGCCCCGTGAACATGATGGCACTCGAAGAATACCGCGAGACCACCGAGCGGCATACATTCCTCGACGCCCAGCGCAAAGACCTCATCTCTTCCATAGAGAACACGACCGCGACCATCCGTGAAATCGACGAAGTTTCGCGCCACAAATTCCAGGAGGCCTTTACCAAAATCAATGAGAACTTCCAGGCCACATTCAAGAAACTGTTCGGCGGCGGTCATGCCTTCATGAAACTGACCGATGAAGAAAACTCCGCCGAAAGCGGTATCGACGTGGTGGCTTCTCCGCCAGGCAAGCGTTTGCAAAGCGTACTGCTCCTCTCCGGTGGTGAGAAGGCGCTCACCGCGCTCGCGCTGCTTGTCGGCATTTTCCAGTACACCCCCAGCCCGTTCTGCATCCTCGACGAAGTCGACGCCCCACTCGACGAGGCCAACATCGGCCGCTTCACCGAGTTGGTGAAGGAGATGAGCATCCAGACCCAGTTCGTGCTTATCACGCACAGCAAGAAGACGATGAGCATCGCGCCCGTGCTTTATGGCGTGACCATGCAGGAGCCGGGAGTGTCGAAACTGGTGTCGGTCCGCTTCGGGGCGGCCTGAGTAAGGCTCGCGAAGAAGCAGGGTTGGACTAGATAGAGATTCTCCCCCTCCGCGCTATCGCGCTGCGGGGGACCGCAGCCCTAAAGCGACCATACTGCTTTTTGCGAACGGTCAAAGGCTCATGGTAGAAGAGCCTGATTCCGTGGCCTGACCACTTTATCCACGCTTATCCTCAGCTTTTCCACAGCCCTGTAGCAGAGGTTTCGCTTTCTCACGGTTCCCAGCCAGCTTCCAGCCGTCCAACGTTTCCCTACTCAATAGGATACGAACTTCGTCTCTCGCTCATGACTTCTGCCGTTGACAAAAATTTCTGGCGGTCTAAAATACGTCGCGCTGCTTACCTGTAAAATTCCAACATGACTTCTAACCTTCTTGATCCCGTAATCCTCCAAACAGACTTCCCAGATCTCCAACTTCATGCCAGCGGAAAGGTCCGCGACGTTTACCAGTTGGATAACGACCGGCTGCTCTTTGTCGCCACCGATCGAATTTCCGCCTTCGATTATGTGCTTGCCACCGGGATACCGAATAAAGGTCGGGTTCTGACCCAGATATCGCGGTTCTGGTTCGACTACCTTTCCGACATTGTTCCCAATCATGTGATTACCGCCGACGTGGAGCGTTATCCGCATGGCCTGCAGAAGTATGCCGATCAGTTGCGGGGCCGATCGATGCTAGTACAACGGGCAGAGATGTTTCCGGTCGAGTGCGTCGTGCGCGGATACATTTCCGGCTCTGCCTGGAAGGAATATCAGGCCACGGGAAAGGTTTGTGGCCTCGAGCTGCCGGCAGGCCTGCGCGAATCCGAGGCCTTCCCTGAGCCCATTTTCACTCCCGCAACCAAAGCGGTCAGCGGCCACGACGAAAACATTCCGTTCGCGCGCATGTGTGAAATCCTGGGCGCGGAAACGGCAAGCTATTTGCGAGATCTCACGCTGCGTATCTACAAGAAAGCTGCAGCGTACGCGCGACAACGCGGAATCATCATCGCCGATACCAAGTTCGAGTTCGGACGCACTGCTCACGGAATAACGCTGGCGGATGAAGTTCTGACACCGGATTCCTCCCGCTTCTGGCCCGCGGAAAAGTATGAGCCAGGGCGCTCTCAGGAATCCTTCGACAAGCAATACGTTCGCGATTACCTGGATGGAATTCGCTGGAACAAACAGCCGCCCGCGCCCGCTCTGCCGGCCGAGGTGGCAAACCGAACCAGCGAAAAGTATCTCGAGGCCTATTTCCAGCTCACAGGCCGCAAACTGGATGTCTAGGCGCGGAGCGATCCGCCGACCGCTTCGAACCGGTGGGTCCGAACAAGACCGGTCGGGCAGGAGAATAGCATGACCCCGGCGGACTGGCTGATCGTCGTGGTTGTGCTGCTGAACGTGGTGATAGCTGCCATGCATGGCTTCTTCGCGGAAGCTTTCAGCTTGGCAGGATTAGTGGTTGGATACATCGTCGCCGCCTGGCAGTACAAGAAGCTCGCCGGGTGGTTTATGTCGTTTTTAAAGTCAGAGCTGTTGGCCGAGATTTTCGGTTTCCTCATCATTTTTTTTGTGATCTTAATCCTGTTCAGCATTGCGGGCAGGATCGCGCGCAAATTGATGAAGGCGGCCGGACTGAGCGGCTTCGACCGTTTCCTGGGCGCGTTGTTGGGCCTCGTAAAGGGTGCCCTAATTGTGGCTGTGGTCCTGATGGGAATGACCGCCTTCACGCCCACATCGCAGATGCTGGAGCACTCGGAACTGGCGCCATACTTCCTGGTTGTCGGAAGAGCGGCGATTTGGGTGGCGCCCTCGGAATTGCGGGCTCGTTTTTATGAAGGACTGGATTTTTTGCATCGGGCTCCGAAGGATTTAACGGGCACTCCCGCTGCTCCTCGAAATAGATAGTGCTTGAACTGGGCTTTTCGCAACGGACGCTGTTCGAAATCAAGCTTTTCAGTCCAAGACGTCGAACGAGACATTGAAAGAGAGAGACTACGTGAAAGATCAACTGGAAGCGCTTGTTTTGCAGATGTACAAGAGCAACATCCTCTACTCCGAGGGTGTGCGCGAATTTAAGAAGCGGTTTATCCTAACTGTCCTTCAGGAAAACAAAGGCAATCAGTGCCGCTCTGCCCGCGAACTGGGAATGCATCGCAATACGCTGAGCCGGACCATCGACGAACTCAAAATCGACGTCCGACAGCTGCGCGATGGAGCAAAGCGGCCGCCACGGAGTGCACGTCCGATATCGTTGGACAAAAAAGCGGCGCGCTAGCTCAGCGGATTCTTTGGCTTTCGTCCGTAGAAGACTAAAACGCCCAAAAAACTAAGGCAGCCTTCGCAGGCCGCCTTTTTCAAATTCGCCCAAAACCTACTGAGCGGCTGGTTTGTGATGAACGGGAGCTTTGGCTGGCGGCGCTGCGGCCTTCAGCAACTTACCCTTCTCCATCGTCATCATGAACGGGCTTGGCGTATACGAAGCGGGCTCACCCTGAAAGTCCAAACTGGCGCCTGCTTTTGGAATCAGCTTCAGCGGAACCTTGTCTTCAAAAGTCAGAGTAATATCCGCCTTATTCGAGTCGATATCATCCGAACTGCCAGCGATATCGAACTCGGTTGCTGTAGCCTGGATTACCTTACCCTGCATCTGTACCGCTTTACCCTTGATCGCATTCCAAACCGTATCCTGGTCGTCCTTTGACCCATTCGTAAGCACAAACTCCCAAGTCGCGAAGTCCATTTTGTCGGGCGGCGTAGCCACTACCATGGCGTGAGCCTGCTCGGCCGGAGAAGGGGCCGGTTTAATAGCAAATCCAGCGGGCGGGAGCGGATTGGCCTTCGCTTGGGCCAGAACGTCCGCCCAACCATCGTCCCCGCCGTGGTACTTGATGTAGAGCCCCTTGGCGTACTTTTCGATTTGCTGCTGATACTGCGGAGTCGGAGCGACCACCGAGGCGCGAGCGGCAAACCAGATCGCGTTGATGGGGTCGGGAGGAGTCTTCGGATCTGCCGGCGTGGGGCCGGCATAAGCAAGGGCCAGAGGATAAACTACGCTGAAATCTTTCTGGAAATCAGGACTGCTTTCGACGGCAGCACGCAGATCCTTTCGCGCGGTATCGTAGTCCTTATCAGTGATGGCGGAGATTCCGATGGCCGCGTTGAAAACTCCAGTCATCTGATCTTTCATCTTCTGAAAATCGGCATCGGAGGTACCATCAGGCTTGGTGAATTTCGAGAGGCCGTCCAGTCCCATCTGCCCGTACTTCCTGGCATCCGCCAGATCCTGCTTGGCGTTGGGGTCGCCTCCTTGGGCCTTCAGACGATCAATGTAGGCCAGCAAGAAAATCGCCCGCTCATTGGTGGGATCGGCGGCCACCAGTTTCGTCGCCGTGTCGATCGTTTTCTGCTGATTATTAGTCTGCTGGTAATCCTGCATCAGAGTTTGCAGGGCAGCCACCTTCATCACGCTATTGGGATATTGCGTCAGGTAAGCCTCAAGGCCGCTGATCTGTGCGGTTGGGTCCTTCTGCTGGATCGCGCCCATATAGGCGTTGTACTCGGCGGGGTCCTTAATCACGGGCGCTTGCGCCGCTGCTGCCGGCGCTGGGGTCCCTGTCGCTGGTTGTCCTTGTGCTGCCTGCCCTTGTGGAGGCTGTGCAGGCTGGGCTGCGGTCTGGGCCGCTGCCGTTGCAGCAACCCCAAGCACAACCGTGACCAGAATCTTTTTCATCAGTATGGCTCCTTAGTTTCTTCGGGAATCGACAATTTCAGGAAATACAATTCCTTGACTTTGTGGCTGCATTCTACTCGGACCGATAATCGCGCTCCCAGTTGCGCATTGGAGCGCCGTCGCTTGCTGGCCGGGTCCGAGAAAAAGGACGACCTGTGAGACGTTAGGCGACTGACCCGTATACGGGGTTTGCCGGATTATAAGTACCTCTTGTTCCGAAGGCAAGCTACTTCCCCCTGACAAGCGTATTTAATTGTATAAGATGCAATTGCGCGGCTCCGCAGATGGCCTTCGTCGGGTCTTGGGGGGGTGAGATTGAAGGTGCCGCGACACTTTTTTTCCAATGGACACGTTCTATGAGCAAAGATCAAATGAGCAAAGATCGAGTGAGCAAAGATCGAGTGAGCAAAGATCAACCTCTCTCAGGGCAGGTAGCAGTTATCACGGGCGCCGGCCGGGGCATCGGCGCCGCCATTGCGCACAAGTTGTCGGATCTGGGCGCTGCTGCAGTGCTGTGTGGTCGCACTCGTTCTGCGCTCGAATCCACTGCGCGGGCTATTGTGAAATCTGGCGGGAAGGCCGATGTAGTGGTTTGTGATGTGACCGATCTCCAGTCTGTCGAGAACGCCGGCCGGCAGGTTGAGTCTTCCTTTGGTCGAGTGGATATTCTGGTGAATAATGCGGGGATCGGCGGATTCAGCGGCCCGTTGCATCAACTCCCTCCCGACTCCTGGGAGCAAGTCCTGAATACAAATCTTCGCAGTGTTTTCTACACGACTCGTGCTTTCGCGCCCATGATGATTCGTGCGCGCTCCGGACACATCATCAACATTTCTTCGCTTGCGGGGAAGAACGCGCTGCCGAACGGGGCCGCCTACGCAGCTTCGAAGTGGGGGCTGAACGGGTTGAGTTACTCGCTGGCCGAGGAACTCCGTGGCCACAACATCCGCGTGGCCGTGATATGTCCCGGTTCCACGAATACGGAACTGAGTCCCCACACCGGCAAGGATCCCGCGAAAATGCTGCAGCCTGAGGACGTGGCGCACACCGTTGCCATGCTGGTAACGCAAAGCCCGCAGTCATTTGTGAGCGAGATTATGCTGCGCCCGACGCAGAAGCCCTGAGCGTTAACCGGCGAGCAATGACTGGTGATCGATCAATCCCTTGCCACAGTAGCAACGGGCTGATATGTTTTCGCCACAGCTTTCGAGTTGCACACTGGCTCTTCCCGTGCCGACGAAGGCAATCCGGAGTGCGCGATTTTGCGTACTTCTTCAAGAAAGAGATCGAGCGTTTGTCGAGTCCGCAACCACAAGGTATTTCGGCGGATTTGGCCCTGGTGACGGGCCTTAAATCCGGCGATCAGGGAGCGATGGCGGTACTCTACGACCGCTACTCGTCCTTGCTGTATGCGGTTGCGTTGCGAGTTCTCGGCGACACGGGAGCGGCGGAAGATGTGCTGCAAGAAGTGTTCCTTCAGTTGTGGCGCAAGCCCACCGCTTTTGACGCGGCACGCGGAAGTCTCGGAAGCTGGCTGTCCGTGATTACACGAAACCGCGCCATTGACTCCCTCAGAAAACGCCGGCCGGAAACGGATATCGAGGACGTCATCTTGTCCGTATCCCCAGATTTAACCGGAAATGTAGAACGAGCAAGCGCCGCAGAGAAAGTGCGCGGCGTGATGGGAACCATGGCGCCGGCGCAGCGCACAGCTCTCGAGATGGCTTATTGGGAGGGCATGAGCCATTCCGAGATTGCAGATAAGACTGGCGAGCCGTTGGGAACCGTGAAGACGAGGATCCGGGCGGGGCTGATCGCGCTGCGGAGAGCGTTCCAGGGATGATTGAAAAGCGGAGCTGCGCTCCGCGGACAGCCGGGGGCGGCTGTCCCCACATGAAGGATATGGTGAGCTAGAACACGACCACATGAGCGCGCACGAACAATACGCTGACGATCTCGTCTTGTACGCATTGGACGCGTTGCGAGGAGAAGAGCGCGCACGTCTCGATGAGCACTTAGCGACCTGTCCCGCATGCCGCTTGGAGTTAGAACAACTGCGCGGCGATACTGCGTTGTTGGCGCTGTCCGCAACAGGACCCAGGCCTCCGCAGCGGGCACGCCAGCGCCTGTTGGACGCTGTGGCTCGGGAGCCCCGCCTTCCCAGCGTCGCAAAAGCTTCGCCGCGCCGTTCGTGGTGGGGCGCGCTGGGGTGGGCAGCGGCCGCCGCGGTGGCGATCTTTGCGCTGTCACTGTGGCGGGAGAATGCGGCGCTGAAGGCCGAACTTAGACAGGATCTTCTCGCCTGGAGGGCGAGCGCGTCGCAGCAGGAACTAGAACTAGGGCAGGCTCGTGACGTTGTCGCAACACTGACAGCATCCGACGCAATGCGCGTTACCCTAGTCTCCGCAAAAACTCCGCCGCAGCCTCAAGGCAAGGCTTTTTATCTGCGGAACCGCAGCAGCTTGGTTTTCCTGGCGAATAACATGCCTCCGCTGCCGCCACAGAAAGCTTACGAGTTGTGGCTGATTCCGACCACGGGAGCTCCGATTCCTGCAGGGCTCTTCAAGCCCGATGAGCGCGGCAGCGCGAGCGTAGTGAATCCTCCGCTGCCAGCGGGAGCCGAAGCCAAAGCTTTTGCGATTACAGTTGAGAACGAGGCGGGCTCCCCGGCACCGACAACGCCCATCCTGATGATGGGCACTGGCGAATAGATCCATCTGCTTAGGAAGAACGCACTGGAACACGATCTCCCGGGGTTCGCGAGAACCACGTGAGAGGACTCCCGAATCCGGGAGTGCGGGTTCGCCCGCAGGACAGCACAAGAAAAACCCAATCAAGGAACGAGGGCTAGCATGAGATCCTCGGCGCCCGCTTCCCTCTCAATTCGGGTCACTCACCGTGTGTCGGCGAACGGCGAGTTAGTCCTCGACGACTCTTGCCGCCTTGGGAGCGTTGGAGGCGGCGCGTTCTTTTCGATTATCTCTGGCAATGTCGCCTAGCGGTGTCTCATAAATAGGAGAAGCGAGATCCGCCAGCGGCACTTCGCCTTTGGCATAGCTGTAAGACCCGGAGCTGAGCAGGCTCGACTCTAGCGCCATCGGGTGTTCGGAGGCGTGCTCGACATGCCCATTTATCCGGACAGGCTGGACTTCATTGGTCAGAACACTCGCGGTTTGCGAGAACGCGACCGTCGTGGCGCAGAGAAAAAATAGAGTACAGGTTATGGTCTTCATAAGTGCTCCGGCGATATCACTTCAATCAAAAGAATTGGCGGAACGCCGCTTCTGATGCGGCTTCCAGGCATGTATTGGCAATCCATCCACCAAACTGCGATAGATGGCATTCGAGTTAAGCGCCACAGTGCCGGGGCATGAGCAAGACTTTGCACAAATAGGGAAGCCCCGGTTCTTAGGTAAGCCTCGCTCCTTGCGGCGGTTTCCTCGTCGCAGTCATCCTGAACGTAGCCGTTTTTTCGGGCGGAGTGAAGAGCTTGCCCTGAGCGGAGCCGAAGGGGTCTCGCCAGCAGGCTGTCGGGCGCGCCCGCAGAACTCTTCGCGAGATCCCGTACCCCAACTACACGGCTCCCGGCGACTCTACATGATCAGTCGTGCTTTGCCGGAGCGCCATACTCTTTAAAAACGGAGTCGCGGGAGATGACTCCCTCCAAGCGGCGCGAGTCGGCTCGATTGACCACGGGGACGAGCGGATAAGCGTTCACATAGCGCAGGGCCGAATCAAGAGGAAGATCAGGGTAGAGACTGGGCAGCGGCTGGGCCGGCAGAACAGAAGCAAGCGTAAGTTCTCCCTTGCCCTCCCGAAAAAGGCGCTGCAGTTGCTCCCGGCTAATGACGTTCCAACTGGTGGGATGCATTCGAACCAGAAAAACTGAATCTGTGGAATCTTGAACCCGGCGGGCACTGGCGTCCACATAATCTTGCCCATTCAGAATTGTCTTCGGCACCGGCAACATGGCATCTTCCACCCGAAGGATGGCTTCTTCGCGTTCTTCTTCGAGAGAGGGCAAGATGAGTCCATCCTGCCGCGTCAACAAGTCAAAAATCGGAATTGGCTGCAGGCTGCGCGAAACAACATAAGAAAATGTATTGGCAACGATGACCGGGACGATGATCTCGTAATTGCCGCTGACTTCCAGGACCATGAAAACCGAAGTCATGGGAACGCGAAGGAATCCCGCAAACAGAACGCCCATCCCAACCAGGACGTAAGTCCCAGTCGAGCCGGTGAGGTGTGGGAAAAAAATGCGCTCGACATCCCCGACCGCGCCTCCCAGCATGGCTCCGATAAACAGCGTAGGTGCGAACATACCGCCGGGAGTGCCGCTGACAAAAGAAGCGGTGGTCACCAGAATCTTAAGAACGGCAAGGATGGCGAGAAATTTCCACGCAAACTGGCCGTGCATGGCCTGGTCCATCGAGTCGTAGCCGGCACCCATGACTTGCGGAGCGCCGAGGAAGGCAACGAGTCCAATAAGAAGTCCAGCGATGGCTGGTTGAAAATACTGCGTCCAACGAGGCAAAGCTTTGAGTCGTGGCCGGAAATATCCAATCGATTTGGCGAATGCGACCGAGGCGACGCCACCGGCAATACCAAGGACGGCGTAAGCGATCAGTTCACTCGGACGCTTAAAGGTGGTAACCGGGATCCGGAACAGCGGTTCACTGCCGAGAAAGAAACGCACGATCACCACACTGGAAACGGCCGAGAGGACAACCGAGCCCAGGATGCCGGCGCTCCAGCGCCCGATGACCTCTTCGATGACGAAGAGGACAGCCGAAATGGGCGCGTTGAAAGCCGCGGCCAGACCGGCCGCAGCTCCCACCGGAGCCATAAGTCGAAGTTTTTCCCGCGAGATTTGCAATTGGCGGCCAAGTGCCGAAGCGATGCTGGCTCCGATCTGGAGAGAAGGATCTTCCGGACCAAGCGATTGACCCGCGCCGATGGCGATCCCGGCGCAGATAAACTTTCCAACCGCCGTGCGGAAAGGGATGAAGCCGTTAAATATATAGAGTGCAGCTTTGGTCTGATTAACGCCGCTGCCTCGTATGCCGGGAAAAATGTGCAGCACCAGAATGGCCACCAACAGACCCGCGAGCGACGGAACCGCGAAGAGGCGCCAACTGTGAGTTTGCGGCAACGGCCCAAGCAGGGCGAGGTGCGTCCAGTCGATCGCGAGGCGGAAGCAGACAACGGCGAGCCCGGAGAAGATTCCGATGAAGACGCAAAGAATGAGAAAAAATACTTCTTCGTTGAAAGCGCCTTCCAGAGTCGAAAACAAACGCTCGCGAATCTGCAAGCGTACTACCCGAGGTTGCAGCGAAGTTGCCGCGGTATTTGCCGACACCGGATCGGTCATTGGCTGACGGCCTCGCGTCTTTCAGAGATCAATAGCAGTGCCAGGTCGAGGCCCTGCGGTGGACCACAACTTGCGGCCGTCTGCCGTTCGATTTGGAAGACAACATCCATAATTGCGTCAGGGAGATCGGTTTCCGCGGGAGATCGCAGTTGTTTCAGATCCGGTTTGACTGCGCTCCAGTGCGATTGCAAGGTCGCAAGCGTTGAGCCGGCCGAAGAACTATTGGAGCTCAGGTCGACTTCCGTTTGACGAGCACACTCGGTGAGACGCTGTTCGGCCTGGTCGAAGGCCGCGGTGATACGGCGGTTTCGCTCGACGTCAGAGATGTGGCTTTGAAAGGGATTCGAGCCGAGCACCAAGTCCGTTGATGCCAGAAGCCGGCGAGAGCTCTCGTCTTCTGGATTAGCATTGACGGCAGCGCGCAAGTATCGCTGCGCGAGAGTGTAGTTTCCAGAGCGGTAAGCGGCGTCGCCGGCTCCGGCCATGGCCGCGGCGTTTGTAGGGTCGATGCGCAGAACCGCTTCATGCTGACTCAAAGCTCCAGCATAATCTTGTGCCTGCGTAAAAAGCTGCGCGGCCTGCAGATGTGCGGCGGGATTCGCCGGCAAGGAAGCGGCAAGGGCAATCAGTTCCGAGTCAGCCTGGGCGCGTGCGTTCTTGCCAAGCAGGAACTCGATGAGTTCAATGCGAGCTTTATTGCGGCTGGAATCGGCATCCGCGTTCCAAACTCCGTACATGGCATTGTGATAGTAACGGGTCGCGTCCTCCACGGAACCGCGGTGGGCAGCGACGCGCGCCAGCGCAAGATTTACGGCCGCATCCTGAGGCGTGCGTTGCCAGAGAGCGATCAGGTAGGACTCCGCCTCGTCAAGACGACGGGGGTCGCCGCTGTCGCGCAAGGCGCGGGCCAGGCTGAGCTGATACTGGGAGTTGGTGGGGTCGCAAGTCAGCGCAGCTCGGAAAGCATCGATCGCATCGTCATAGCGTGCTGCTTCGGCGGCAGTAATGCCCTTCGCATACAGCTTGCGGCCGCGAGCCTGCTGGTTGGCGTTGTAGCGGGTGACAAGATGCCTGACTCCGGCAAATCCGATGCTCGCGCCGAGGGTAAGAATTAAGAGAACGACGGGAGCGGACCGCGGAACGAGTTTGGGCAGCGTCCATGACATACCTCGTATCACGATAGCATTTTCGATGGCTCAAAATGGATTGCGGGTTGAGCCTCCGAAACAAAAATAGTCGGTGGAAAAATGGAACTCAATCACGTTTGGTTCAGGCTGCGGTTCGGGCGGCAGTTCAGGCAGCAGTTCAGGTAAGATACTCCGTCTGCAAGGAATCGTTCCGGGGGCGCAGCTTGTCCGACATATGAATCGCGAATATCACAAGGGATACAGCCAGGAATTGCACCGGGAGATGGAAGCGCTCGTCTTTGGCCATGCGGGAACGCCGCTGCTGGTGTTCCCCACTTCCATGGGAAGGTTCTTCGAGTACGAAGACCGCGGAATGATCGGCGTGCTCGCGTCGAAGATCGATCGCGGCGATCTGCAGGTGTTCTGTCCCGACGCCATCGATCTTGAGAGTTGGTACAACAAGGGCGTGCATCCCAAGGTGCGAGTGCTGAGGCACTTGCAATATGAGCGCTATATTCTGCATGAGTTTCTACCCTTTATCCGGTGGAAGAATCAAACTCCGCGGCTGGCATTGACGGGGTGCAGCTTTGGTGCGTATCACGCGATAAATTTTGCGCTGAAGCATCCCGATGTGGTGACACACTGCGTGAGCATGAGCGGGGCGTTCGATATCCACCAATTTCTGGATGGCTATTACGACGACGATTGCTACTTCAACTGTCCTCCGGATTATCTGCCGAACCAGAACGATGATTGGTTTTTGAGCCGCTACCGGCAGATGAAAATTGTGCTTGGATCAGCGGACTGGGATATCTGTCTGGACCAGAACGTGAAGTTTTCGGCGATTCTGAATGGCAAAGCGGTACCGCACTGGCTGGATATTTTTGGCGACAATTCGAGGCACGATTGGCCGTTGTGGTTAAGGATGGCGGACAAGTATTTCTAGGATAGTTTGAGAACGCCTTGATGCGATAGTCAAGTATTCTGTGAGGGTAGGGATCCTTCGACTGCGTGCCTGCTTAGCTTCGCGAGGCAATCACTTCGCTCAGGATGACAATTTGAGATGAACAGATTCGATTTGGAGATGAATTTGTGAAAAAGATTGGAATTTTGTTTGGGATGGAAAACACGTTTCCGCCGGCGCTGGTGGAGAAAATCAATTCGATGAAGGCTGATGATGTCACGGCGGAGTTTGTACAGATTGGCGGAATCCGGATGGATGAGCCGAACAAATATGCGGTGATCATCGACCGCATCTCGCAGGATATTCCGTTTTACCGGGCTTACCTAAAGAATGCGGCGCTCTACGGAACGATCGTGGTGAATAATCCGTTCTGGTGGACCGCGGATGACAAATTTTTTAACTATGCGCTGGCGCACAAGCTGGGCGTGGCGATTCCGCCTACGATTATTCTTCCGCACAACAAGCATCCCGAGGGAACCACGGACCGGTCGATGCGAAATCTGATTTTTCCGCTGAACTGGCAGGAATTATTCGACTACGTTGGCTTCCCTGCCTTCCTGAAGCCCTATTCCGGCGGTGGGTGGAAGCACGTGTATCACGTGCATTCGCCGGAAGAGTTTTTCGAGCACTATAACCAGACGGGCGATCTGTGCATGACGCTGCAGCACGGTGTGGTTTTTGAGGAGTATTACCGGTGCTACGTCGTGGGGCAGGAAAAAGTGCACATCATGAAGTACGATCCGCGGCTACCTCACCATGAACGTTATGTGAAGGGAAATCCTCCCCCTTCTTCAACAGCACTGAAACAGCGCATCGAGAAGGATGCGCTGACACTATGCCGTGTGCTCGGATATGACTTGAACACGGTCGAGTTTGCCGTAGAGGGAGGAGTGCCCTACGCGATTGATTTCCTGAACCCAGCGCCGGACGCGGAGATCACGTCAGTGGGGCAGGAGAATTTCGACTGGATTGTGAATGCCGTGGCTGAGATGGCGGTGAAGATGGCCCAGACCGGAGAAGATCCGGCGCGCGAATTGCGGTGGGCGAGTTTTCTGGCCGGAACGCCACCAAAAGAACAAAGAAAGGGCGAGCCTAAGTGGGTGGGAGAGCGGAAGCGGGGGAAGGCGGCGAAATAGACGCCCACGAGAATCAGGACCGGTGTTGGACGCAATGGAAATTATCGACGAGGTAAGAAAGAAGCGCCTTCTCTGGGGCGCCCTCCTGGTATGGACTCCATGGATTCCTATCCTGATTGGCCTCGCAAACGCTCTGAGAAGCATTTCCAGACAAAAAGCGACTGGACTGGGCGCAGTTGCCGGCGGTCTAGCTGAGCTATTCGTAGTGTGGGGTATCGGCGCGGTTCTCATCGGCCAGGTAACCGCCATCATCTTGTTGTCTCGGGCATTTTCTTCTGGTCACTGGATCCGCAATCTTTTTTCGCTTTTCTCCATCTGCTTGGGCGGATTAATGCTTCTTCTCGTCGGTCTCTTCCTGTGGCTGTCATGGTTTCAGGCTCATCACACCTTCTGATCGGCGTTTTTGGGCTGGTTGGTATACTGTTAACGGCTATTCTGGCTTATTTTGTGTAAGGGGAGCAGCGAATAAGGGGAGCAGCGAATAAGGTGGCAATGTTTAATTTCCCCGTAACGCAATGAAACCTACCTTCAGTATCGGGATCGAAGAGGAATATCAGACGATAGATCCGGAGACTCGGGATCTGAAGTCGCATATTCAGGTCGAACTGCTGGAGAAGGGCAAGATGATTCTCCAGGAGCGGGTGAAAGCGGAGATGCACCAGTCGGTGGTGGAAGTGGGGACTGGGGTTTGCAAGAACATCAAGGAAGCCAAGGCAGAGGTGATGTTGCTGCGGCGCAATATTATCAGGCTGGCCAAGGAGAATGGGCTGCGGCTGGCATCGGTGGCGACGCATCCGTTTGCAGACTGGAAAGTCCAGGAGATCCATCCCGACCCACGCTACAAAAACATTGTCGAGGACATGCAGTTGGTGGCGCGTGCCAACCTGATCTTCGGCCTGCACGTACATATCGGAATCGAAGATCGCGAGACGGCGATCCACATGATGAATCACGCGCGCTATTTCCTGCCTCACCTGCTCGCGCTATCGACCAATTCGCCATTCTGGCTAGGAATGAATACGGGACTGAAGTCGTACCGCTGCAAAGTGTTCGACAAATTTCCCAGAACCAATATTCCGGATTACTTTCCCAGCTGGGGGGAGTACGAAAACTTCATTAAGCTTCTGATCAAAACCAACTGCATCGATAACGCAAAAAAGATATGGTGGGATATCCGGCCGCATCCGTTCTTTAATACGATCGAGTTCCGGGTATGCGATATTCCGATGCGCGCCGATGAGACGATTGCGCTGGCGGCGCTGATTCAGGCCACGGTGGCGAAGCTGTACAAGCTGCATACCGCGAATCAGGGATTCCGGTTGTACCGCCGCGCGCTGATCATGGAGAACAAGTGGCGTGCGTCACGATACGGGATGAATGGCAAGCTGATCGATTTCGGCAAGCAGACAGAAGGCCCAGCGAAGGATTTGATTCGCGAGTACCTGGATTTTGTGGACGACGTAGCGGATGAACTGGATTCGCGCGAGGAGTTGAACTACATCCATACCATGCTGGAACGGGGCAGCGGCGCGGACCGGCAACTGCAGGTGTACCAGGAGACTGGTGATTTTAAGAAAGTTGTCGATTACATTATTGAAGAAACGCAGACGGGCCTGGCGGAAGTGGAGCCGGCTTCGGAACGAAAAGTAGGCTAATGAGCACTTCGGATAATGGCTTCAATACTCCTTCAGCAACCTCAGAGCAGGGTCTGTCGCACAAAACACGACAACGATGGGGCACTCGCAACCCAGTTCCTTTCGACCCGGAATACGCTCAGGGGGCACGTAATGCCGTAAACGTTTGCTTGCGCGTGCAGCCGGAAGAAAATGTTTGTGTCATCACCGATGAGGTCACGCTGGAGATTGCGTCGTCGATCGTCAATGAGTTAGACGTGCTGGGCGCGCCTTACAACGTTTGGATACTCGAGGATTTGGCTCAACGCCCTCTGACGGATTTGCCGCGGGAAGTTCTCGAAGACCTGGAGACGAGCCAGGTTTCGATTTTTGCGGTGCAGGCTCAGCCCAATGAGTTGCGTTCGCGCATGCAAATGACCGACGTCGTAAATCGACGGAAAATCCGGCACGCGCACATGGTGAATATCAACCGGCAGATCATGCTGGAAGGGATGCGAGCGGATTTTCAGAAAGTTGATCGGCTGAGCGCGAAAGTTGTAGCGATGGTTCGGCAGGCAAAACAAGTCCGGGCGAAAACCATTGCGGGAACGGACTTGACGGCGGAGTTAAACCCGAACTACCGCTGGTTGAAGACGAGTGGGATTATTAGTCCAGAAAAATGGGGGAACCTGCCGGGCGGGGAAATCTTCACCACTCCAGGCGAAGTGAATGGCACGTTTGTAGTTGACGGAGTAGTTGGGGATTACTTGTGCGCCAAGTTTGGCAGTTTGCGCGAGAACCCACTGACCATCCACATGAAGAAGAACCGTCTCACTGAAGCGCACTCGGATAACCGCGAACTCGAGGACGACTTCTGGAAATACACGCACACCGATGAGAACAGCGACCGTGTAGGCGAGTTCGCCATTGGAACGAACATCGATCTGAAAGATGTCATCGGGCAGATTCTGCAAGACGAAAAGTATCCTGGCGTGCACATTGCATTTGGAAACCCGTATGGCGCGCACACCGGCGCAGAATGGGATTCGTCGACCCACATCGATGTTGTCGGGCGCAAATTTAACATCTGGGTAGACGACCAACAAATCATGCGGGACGGAAAGTTTTTGGTCGAGGCGTGAGTCGTGTCGACAATAGAGCTAACGCTTGATGAGAGCATTTCGGGCGTTATCAGAGAAGCATATAGGGCCTTCAATGCCCGGGAACTAGATGCGGCCCTGGCTATGATGCAGCCCAACGTCGAATGGCCTAACGGAATGGAGGGTGGCACGGTTTACGGACATGCTGGCGTTCGGGATTACTGGACCCGGCAATGGAACGTAATCGATCCTCATGTCGATCCGGTGGCAATCGATGCGGATGGGTCTGGCCGGGTGGTTGTGAGTGTGCATCAGTTTGTGCGTGACCTTAATGGCAAGCTACTGCTGGACCGCATGGTCGAACACATTTATTCCTTCGAAGACAACCTCATTCGCAGTATGGAAATCCGCGAGTGAGGTGTTTGTTCGTCGCAGCTTCGTATGATTCCCTCCCTTCGAAATCAGTTCAATGCGGGGTTCACTCCGGAAAAATATCAGACATTCCTGCGGCGAATCGATGATGCTTGCGGAACTCATGTGGAGTTTCGGTTGTCAGAGACTCCGTGTTTCTTTCCCAGGCCCCTTCTCGAGCGAATGGCGGAGGATGGGAAGGAACTGATCCGGCAGCTGGTAGAAAGTGTGGATTACCGGGCGCGGTCGGATGCATCGATACCTGCGGAGTTTCGAGTTCCGAACGAGCCCCCGCACCCGATGTTTGTGCAAGTCGATTTCGGGCTGGTGCGCGACACCGCCGGCGAGTTGCAGCCAAAGTTAGTGGAGTTGCAGGCTTTCCCTTCTCTTTATGCATACCAACTGACGCTCGCGCAAAACTATATTGATGTCTTCGGGGTGAATCAATTCGAAGGCGGAGACCGGTTGCGGTTCCTTCTCAGCGGCTTCGACGAAAAATCCTATCGTGAATTGTTACGCAGGGCGATCGTTGGCACTCGTGATCCGGAGAATGTGATCCTGATGGAGATCCATCCTCAGGAACAGAAAACCTTGCCGGATTTTCTGCTGACCGAGAAGATGCTTGGGGTGAGGACGGTCGACATTCAGGCCGTCAAGAAACGGGGCTCACAGCTTTACTACGAACGGAACGGAGGCCGCGTTCCCATCCAGCGAATCTATAATCGTGCGATAGTGGACGAATTACAACGCAAGAACGTCAAGCTTCACTTTGATTGGCGCGATGACCTTGCGGTCGAGTGGGCGGGGCATCCCAACTGGTATTTCCGGATCAGCAAGTTTTCGATTCCTTATCTGCAGCATGAGTCCGTGCCGGAGACCTGGTTTCTGGACCAGCTAAGGGTGATTCCCGACGACTTACACAACTACGCCCTGAAGCCTTTGTATTCTTTCGCGGGATTGGGAGTGGTGATCGCGCCTAAGAAAAAAGATATCGACGCCATTCCCCTCGAGAGGCGCGGGGAATACATTCTGCAGGAGCGATTGCATTTTGAACCGGTGATTGAAACCCCGCTTGGAGCGTCCAAAGCAGAGATTCGAGTGATGTATGTCTGGCAAGAGGAGTTGCAGGCCGTGCTGACAATCATCCGCATGGGGCGTGGTTTGATGATGGGCGTGGATCACAACCGGAACATGGAATGGGTGGGAGCATCGGCTGGGCTATACGCAGCAGACTAGAGCAATCCCGCGCTGGATTGGCTTCCTGAACCCTCCTTCATCCGATTCTCTTAACAACGGTCGTCTGGAGTTCGCGGCCATTGCGCCGGCGCAGATAGAGTTTGTCCCCGGCGAGGCGAACGGAAACGGGGTCGCCGGGTTTCCATTCTCCGGGAGCGTAGCCGTCGGCGCAGGCAAATTCATATTCCCCGGTATAAACAACGCCGTTGAGGTTGATCACGACCGCGCGGCGAACCTGGTGAGTATCCGTTTCACGAAGGATCTCCGCTTCAGCTTGACACCAGTTTTCCAGGTCGTGCCCTTCGGCACGTCCCCCAAGTTGAAAAATTTCGGTGGCGCGTCGCCGGATAGCTTCTTGCTGCTGCGGGGGATGAGTTCGCTCCATACTAGAACTGCCTCGCTATTTCAGGGTTGCTAGCGTAATACTAGCGTGCGCCGGGCAACTTGGAGCCGCGATGGCGACTCAAAAGGTCACGCAGGTTTTCAGTTTGGGAATACAAGTCGCTCCACACAAGTCGCTCCACGGAGAGACGTAAGAGGCGTTGACCCATAGTTTGAATCGCATTGAAGGCGAAGAATGCGCGGAGGAATGAGTTGACCGAAACTGCCGGCGGGCCTAACATAACCGCGGTCGGGAGCTTTGTCCTTTCATGATCGGCCAGACAGTATCCCACTACCGCATCCTGGGAAAACTCGGAGGTGGTGGCATGGGTGTAGTGTACGAGGCAGAGGATCTTAAACTCGGCCGGCACGTTGCCCTGAAGTTTATTCCCGAAAATCTCGTTGGCGACCATAAATCGCTGGAACGCTTCGAGAGAGAGGCTAGGGCAGCCTCCTTGTTGAATCACCCTAACATCTGCATCATTCACGGCATCGAGGATAACAACGGCCATCCCTTCATCGTGATGGAGAAGCTCGAGGGCGAGAGCCTTAAGCAGGCTATCGGCGGTAAGCCGATGGACACGGACAAGCTGCTCGATATCAGCATCCAGGTTGCAGATGCGCTGGCGGCCTCCCACGCCAAAGGAATCGTGCATCGCGACATTAAGCCCGCAAATATTTTTTTAACCCCGACCGGGCAGGTCAAGGTGTTGGATTTCGGCCTGGCCAAACTGGTTCATAACGTCGGCACCGACTGCGACGGAGTGGCGGCGGACGATTCGCTGACTGCGGTAGGGGTGATCCCCGGCACTGCCGTTTACATGTCTCCGGAGCAGGCGCGGAGTGAGGAGATCGATTTCCGCAGTGACCTGTTTTCTTTTGGCGGCGTCATGTACGAAATGGCGACCGGAAAGAAACCCTTTACCGGCAAGAACTCGCTGATGACGCTCGATTCGGTGCTCCATGCCAAGCCGATTCCGCCCACGGAATTAAATCCCAAGGTGCCGGTGGAATTGGAAGGCATCATCGGCAAGGCGATGGAAAAGGACCGCAAGGAGCGGTACCAAAGCGCGACGCAGATGAAGGCCGACCTGCAGCAACTGAAGCGTGAAACTGAATCAGGGCAGGTAAAGAGTGCGTTTCACACGGCGCGGCTGCGGGTTTCCAGCAAAACCTTTGGCCATGCGGGCACCAACCCGTGGCTGTTCTGGCTGCTGGGTGGAACTGCGGCGTTGCTGGTTACAGTTCTGGCTGCGGTGGGGGCGTATTGGGTCAAACATCGGGAAGTGGCAAGCGCCGAGTTGAAAAATGCGATCGCGGTGCTACCCCTGCAAAACATGAACGGGGACTATTCAGTCGATTACCTGCGCTTCGCGCTGGCGGATGAATTGACTAGCGTTCTGACATATTCTCGTTCGCTGGATGTCCGTCCTTCGTCGGTCACGCGGAAGTATGTCGCGGCCGACTTTGATCCACGGAAGATCGGACAGGAACTGCACGTAGGTAGGCTGCTCACCGGGCACTTTTTGAAGCAAGGCGACCAGTTAACTGTGACCTTGGAAGCAGTGGATGTCGCGACTGACCGTCTGCTCTGGCAGGCAACGGTTACGGCTCCGGTGAATGATCTGATTTCGCTGCAAAATCAGTTGAGCACGCAGGTACAACAGGGCCTGTTGCCTGCTCTGGGTGCAGGTGGAGCTTATACTGCTGCATCCCGTCCCAAGAGCCAGGAGGCTTACGATCTTTATCTGCATAGCCTCGCCCTACCGCACGATCCCGGACCCAACAAAGATGCGATCTCCGTGCTAGAACATGTGGTGGGCGAGGATCCGAGTTACGCACCGGCGTGGGAAGCTCTGGGGCAGCGGTACTACTACGATTCGTATTACGGCGGCGGTGGAGAGGCAGAGTTCCAGCGCTCGAACACCGCTTATGAGCGGGCGATAGCGCTCGATCCCAACCGGGCCGCGGCGGCGAGCAATCTGATCACGAACCGGGTAGAACGCGGGGAACTGGGCCCTGCATACGACGCGGCTACGGATCTGGTACGGAGGCGTCCGCAGAGCGCGGACGCGCACTTTGCGCTCAGCTACGTTTTGCGATATGCCGGGATGCAGGAGCAGGCGACGCAGGAGTGTAACACAGCTCGATCACTCGATCCTGGTAACTACAATTTCCGTTCATGCGCGTGGGCGTTCCTGGAACTTGGGCAGACGGAGCGCGCAATGGACTTCGTGCACCTCGACGCCGGCTCGGAGTGGGCAGCGTGGGTGACACCCTATGTGTACCTAGCATCGGGAAATTTGGCGCAGGCGCGGGAGAGCGCGAAGAACGTAGCGAAATCGGCGCTCTACCACCGTGAGTTGATAATCGCATGCACGCAGACGCAGCGCCCGGCCGATTTGGACCGGATTGTACATGAGGCGGAAACGTCCGTAATGACAGAACTCGACCCGGAGGAGTGGTATCACGTCGGCGCGCTGATGGCATACTGCGGCCAGTCTGACGCGGCTCTGCGCTTGCTGAAAGCGGCGGTGCAGCAGAATTATTGTGCTTACTCGGCGCTGCTCGGGGATCCATTGCTAAAACAGTTACGCAAGCAGACCGCGTTCAACGAAGTATTGACCGCGGCGAGCGCATGTCAGGAGACGTTAAAGGAAGGACGCGGTCAATAGGTCGGTCTGAGTTGTACTACTCTCCGAGGCTTCCGATCGTATGCCAATTGTTAGGATGCAAGAGAAAAGAATTTGCGTCTGAGCGGGGTTAGGCCCCATCCTTGTAGGGTGAACGATCTGGGACGCAGAAACTTCGTGGGCCGCCTTGAGAGCCGCTTTGACCATTTTGACCAACCTTCACTTCTTCGAACCTTGCTCGTGTTTCTCTTGTTAGCGATTCCGCTTCTACTGGTGGCGGCGCCTCAACAGGGCAAGGTAAGCTCCGCAGGTTCACCGACGACATCGCAGCCCGCGCAACCATCCGGCGTCACGAACTTCCCGCAGCTTCCATATCAGGGATCTCCTCCCGAACTTCCGAAAGATGAAGGACAACTCGGCCTGCGGCAGATGTTGCGGCGGCTAAGCACGACTGCCCGGCTGATGCAGACGGTTGCGCATCCGGATGATGAAGATGGCGGTATGCTGACGCTCGAGTCGCGCGGACGCGGAGCAAGTGTGCTGTTGATGACACTGAATCGTGGCGAAGGCGGCCAGAACAAGGTTGGCAGCAATTTGTCGGACGTCCTGGGCGTCCTGCGAACCTTGGAGTTGTTGGCGGCGGACCAGTATTACGGCGTGCAGGAACGCTTTTCCCGCGTGGCCGACTTCGGTTTTTCGAAAAGCGCGGATGAGACTTTTACAAAGTGGGGCGGACACGATGTGGCGCTCGGGGACATGGTACGGGTGATTCGCACATTCCGTCCGGACGTTCTGGTGGCGCGTTTTTCCGGAACTGAGCGCGATGGGCACGGACATCACCAGGCTTCGAGCATCCTGACCAAAGAGGCGTTCCGCGCGGCAGCGGATCCTAAGCGCTTTCCGGATCAGATTGCCCAAGGCCTGCAGCCGTGGCAAGCCAGGAAGCTTTACATCGGCAACGTGTGCGGATTTGGCGCGATGACCTGTCCCGATGCGAACTGGACGGTGAGATTGAACACGGGTGAGTCGAGCGCGGATCTCGGCATGTCCTACATTCAATTTGCCATGCAGGGATTGCGCCATCAACTCTCCCAGGGGGCTGCGAATTGGAATGTCGATCCCGGAGACCGCTTTACTTTCTATAAGCTGGTGGATTCCATTGAATCCCCAAAGCTGGATAAAGACGGTCACGAGAAAGATTTCTTCCAGGGAATTGACACCACGCTGCCGGGCCTGGCGGCGCGACTGGGAGGGGAAGAAGCGAAGGTTCCGCAGTTGCGGCAACAATTGACCGAGATCGCGAACAAGATTTCGCGTGCCTCCGAAGCTGCAAAGGGGAGCGACTCCTCTGCATCGGCGGCGCCCCTGATGGAAGTTGTAGCTGCCCTGGAACGGCTACATGCGGAAGTCGACAAAACGACGCTCGGCGCCGCGACCAAGTCTGATCTGCTCGCGCGATTAGACGAAAAACGCGAACAGGCCGAGACCGCACTGAATCTGGCGCTGAATGTAACCCTATCGGCTACGGTAGTTCCTCGGGCCGAACCCAAGGGTGCGATTCAGAAAGAGGCGGAGGCATTAACCACAGTTTCTCCAGGCCAGGAGTTTCTGGTGGCGGTGAACTTCGACAACGGATCGAAAGAACGGCTGGTCCTCAATGCCTTGAAATTAGAGGTTCCGGATGGTTGGGCCACGATTTCCGATAAGACAAAACCCACGCCTATCAAGCCCGGGGACAATGAACGTGTGGTGTTTCGGCTCAGGGTGCCGAAAAATGCGGCATATACGCGCCCCTATTGGCATCGCGACGATCCGGAGACGGAGAGTTTGAATCACATCGACGACGAACAATACGTGACCCTGCCGTTCCCGCCCCCGCTGATGCGGGCACGCGTGGAATATTCGATCGCCGCGGCGGCCGGAGCGCGAGACCAGAACGCAGCCCGGAATCAAAAGAAGAGTGTAATTGGATCGATCGTCGTCACGCCTTTCATCGACGATGCGGGCGTAGAACGTGCCCGTCCATTGGCGGTGGTACCGGCATTTTCGGTTGCTCTGGAGCCCGGCACGCAGGTGATATCCACACACAACGGTTCCAGTTCGAGTGTGGCCGTGGGCGTTACCAGCAATTTGAGCCGCGCTTCTCGTGGAGTTTTGCGTTTGGAATTGCCCGCTGGCTGGCGGTCGGAACCCGCACAGCTTGCAGTTGAGTTCGCGCGCCGTGGACAGAAACAGGATTTCAACTTCAAAGTGTTCCCTGCCGGCTTGCAGGAGGGTCGAGCCAAAATTCGGGCCGTGTTGGAAACGGAGGGCGAGAGATTCAGCGAAGGTTACACGCTGGTGACGCGCGAAGACCTGGGTAGCTTTTACTATTACCAACCGACCGTGCAGCGCGTAAGCATCGTCGACGTACGAGTGCCGCACGAATTGAAAATTGGCTACATCATGGGCGCCGGGGATGACATTCCTACCGTGCTGCAGCAGGTGGGAATGAATGTGACGTTGATTCCTGCGGAGAAGCTAGCGAGCGAGCAACTCAGCGGGTACGCAACCATTGTGCTCGGGATTCGCGCCTACGATACGCAAAAAGATGTGGTTGCGAATAACAAGAAACTTCTCGATTTCGTTAGCTCCGGAGGAACTCTGGTGGTCCAATACAACACCGGTGTGGGGGATTTTAATAGCGGTCACTTCACGCCCTATCCTGCGGAACTGAGCCGGGCGCGGGTTTCGGTGGAGGAAGCTCCGGTCGACATTCTTGCCCCTGAGGACGAAGTCTTTCACCATCCGAATGCGATCACGGCTCGTGATTTTGACGGCTGGGTGCAGGAACGCGGACTCTATTTCATGGACAAATGGGACGAACATTTCAAGCCGCTGCTGGCCTGCCATGATCCAGGTGAGGACGCGCAGAAGGGTGGATTGCTGCAGGCGCAATACGGCAAGGGAACTTATATCTACACGGGATACGCGTTCTTCCGGCAGTTGCCAGCGGGAGTGCCGGGAGCGGTGCGGTTATATGTGGATCTGTTGAGCGCGGGGCATGAGAAGCACTAACTAGTTGCCAGTAGAATCTGTACGGTTCCAACCATGAAGCGACGCGAGCAATGGCAGCCTATCCTGGAGGCTGAGGTTAAGAAGTGGAGTGCAAAATCCTTGGTGGAGCTTGTCGCCGAATTGCCCAACGAACAAGCCTATGAAATCGAATTCGAGGGCAAGACATACCAAGTTGAACTTCAGCTTCTTGGGAACACCAAGAAATTCCTACATGTGGGGGTATCCGTTGACGATGGCAGCGTTCCTGCCTCATTCCGACCGTTGAGCTCGAGCTTTATACGAGAAAAGTAGCTTCGATCCCCCGCGCATGGGTTCTCCAACAAAACCGGATGCTTCACCGGGCCTGATCCGCGGTATGGGCCTGGGGAGCGCTACTGCACTCAACATGATTGACATGATCGGCGTGGGGCCGTTCATCACCATGCCGCTGGTTTTGAGTGCGATGGGCGGACCGCAGGCATTGCTGGGATGGGTGGTGGGCGCGCTGCTGGCAGTTTGCGACGGTTTGGTGTCGGCGGAATTGGGATCGGCATTTCCGGGATCTGGCGGATCGTATCGCTACTTGAGCGAGATTTATGGGCCGAAGAAATGGGGCCGTCTGATTTCATTTTTGTTCATCTGGCAACTTTCCTTTAGCGCTCCCCTTTCGATTGCCAGCGGATGCATTGGGTTGGCAGGCTACGCCGCCTACTACTGGCCCAGCCTAGAGACGGTGTACGCCGCGCACAGCGCCGCGTTGCATGTTCCCTGGGCGGGAGCCTTTCAAGTGAGCTGGATCGTGACTCCGGGAACCGCGCTCGCGATAGCCGTCTGCCTCGTTACGGTCTTGCTGCTCTACCGCCGGATCACGGCAATCGGGCGCCTTTCGAAAGGGTTGTGGCTGATCGTGATGGCAACGATTGGGTGGATCATCTTCGCGGGGCTCACGCATTTCAATGCCGCCCGCGCATTTGATTTTCCTCCCGGTGCGTTTACGCTCTCGCGGGGCTTCTTCACGGGCTTGGGGGGCGCCCTTCTAGTGGCGACTTATGACTACTGGGGTTACTACAATGTTTGTTATCTCGGCGATGAGATAAAAGACCCGACCCGGAATATTCCGCGGGCTCTATTGCTTTCTATTCTGGTGGTGGGCTGTCTATACCTACTGATGAACTTGTGCATTCTGGCCGTGGTTCCTTGGCGGGAGCTGCTGCAGGCGGGGAAGAACAACAGCGGATTGTATGTTGTGTCAGTGTTCATGCAGAGGATTTATGGCGCCTGGGCGGCGCGGTTGGTGACGGGACTGGTAATGGTGACGGCGTTTGCGTCGGTCTTTTCGCTGACTCTGGGGTATTCGCGAGTGCCTTATGCAGCGGCCTTGGACGGGAACTATTTCCGGGCATTTGCCAAAGTGCATCCGGTGTACCGCTTTCCGCATGTTTCGCTATTGGCCCTCGGTGTAGTAGCAGCGGCATTCTGCTTTCTGCGTCTCAGGGATGCGATCGCGGCGCTGGTGGTAATCCGCATCCTCCTGCAATTTCTGGTACAGGCGGTTGGGCTGATCGTGTTCCGGGTCACTCGGCCGGACGTGGTGCGTCCCTTTCGCATGTGGCTGTATCCTCTGCCGGCCTTGGTGGCGATTGCAGGTTTTCTTTATATCCTGTTCAATCGCGAGAATTGGCAGAAGGAAGTGCGCTACGCGCTCGTAATCTTGCTCGCAGGGCTTGTAATTTATATGATTCGAGCTTGGCGGAGCAGCGAGTGGCCGTTTCGCATGGGGGATTCTCCCAGTTAGCTTACGAGCTTATATAGCGTCCAGCTATTCTACGTATCGCAAGACGGAGGAATTATCGTGATAAGGAAACTTAGCGGGATTGTATTGTGCTTCACCGCGCTCCTGGCTCTGAGCACGGCTCAGGACATGAAGCCGAAGGATGATCGTCGCACCGTCACGATGGTGCTCGACCACACGGTGACGAATCTCGAGTACGAATTTGTTCCAGCGGCAGAAGCGATGCCGGAAGATAAATTTGGATTCGCCCCGACCAATGGCGAGTTCAAAGGTGTGCGGACTTTCGGCCAGCAGATAAAACACGTGGCAGCGGTGAACTACGAACTGGGAGCCGCGATTCTGGAAGAGAAGCCGCCCGTTGACATTGGCGACGAATCGGGGCCGGCCTCAGTCGCTACCAAAGCTGAGATTCTAAAGTACCTCCATGAGTCCTTTGTGTACGTCCACAAGGCAATACAAACCATCAACGAGAAAAATCTGGTGGAAACCGTGAAAAGTCCGTTCGGAGAAGGAAAGGTGAGTCGTCTTGGCCTGGCGACGGCAGTGTCGTCGCACGGCTACGACCATTACGGACAGATGGTCGTATACCTGCGGATGAACGGCATCATTCCACCAGCCAGCCGATAGACCCGGATGTTTCGCCCGGAACCTAGCTCTGCGAACGGCTCGCGCGGGTGTTGCGAGCCTTGACGAAAAAGCTGCTGAGGTATTGGTGAAAGCTTAGGTTGGGTTCCTCGGCGGCGCGGACGGGATAGGAATCTACCGCTTCGAGAAAGCTGTTGATCTCCATTTGAACGTGCTCCGCTTGAACCTGCTCCGCAGAATGGAGTTCCCCTGGCTGGATCTTTAGCTGCACCTTGGACTTCATCCCTTTTTCGAGATGAACCCAGGGGCGATCGGAAAGTTTCGCGATTCTTTCCGCTATTGATGCTGTAAGGTAATCGTTCCCGCGATCAGCCGCGAGCACGGCCTGTAATAGAAGTAAGAAGCAATTCAGCTTGAAGTCCGCTACGGGCAAGATGAGTTGCGACAGATTTGCGTGCCTTGTTCGCGTCCGCGCGGGGATCGAGAAACGCGATGACCGAAGGACCCGCTCCGCTGAGTGCGACGCCTAAGATGCCCTGTTTCCCCGTTAACTCGTGAATACTCGGAAGCAACGGGCATAATGGGGCGCGGTACGGCTGGTGAATGCGATCTTCGAGAGCGGAGGATAGCAAGTCGTGACGCCCTTGCGTGAAGGCAGCGAGCAGCAGCATGGAGTTCTGGATATTCACAACGCAGTCGGCTCGAGAGTATTGCGACGGAAGCACGCGCCTGGCTTCTTCTGTGCGCAAAGTCTGCTCCGGGATAGCCAGCAGCAGCGGCCACTTCCCTTTCGGGCGGATGCAAACCACATCTACAGCGGCCTCACCCGACATGCGAGCAACAGTGAGACCGCCCATCCAGCAGGCGGATACGTTATCAGGGTGCTGCTCACGCCGAGATGCCTCTGCAATGATTTGGGCGTCGGTCCAGAGCAAGCGCCCGAAGTGATTCGCGAGGGCAATGCCGGCGAGACGAGCTGCGGCTGAAGATCCGCAGCCTCTTCCGATCGGAATCTCGTTCTTAATGCGAAGAGACAGCGGAATCACTTTCTTGTCCGCCGATTCGAGAATCTCACGGTATGTACCGAGGATGAGATGATTCTCCATCGCCTGACAAATCTCTTGGTCGCGCCCCGTCGCCGTAACGGAGAAGTTGTTGGCTGGGCGGGCATGGATGGTGATGTGGAGATTCATCGCCAAAGCAGCGGCATCGAATGCGGGGCCGAGATTGGCCGAAGTGGCAGGCAGCGCCAGGTGCAGCGAAGCTGGGCCAGACCTCTCTGTCTTGTTCTTAACCATTCGAGTGGGTCGGATCGGATTTCTCTGCCCGCTCCAAAGTCTGGATCACGGCGTCTAGAACAGCATCCAGAACAACGGGAGGGTGGCGGAACGAATTCAAGCGTGCACTTTCATTTTCGTACGACGAGCCCTTGAAGAGATCGCCGCGATGGAATTCCATGGTGTAGTCGGGGTCTTTGAGCAGGTTTCCCGTAAGGACGAGAACGACGCTCTCCTCAGATTTCACGAAGCCCTGGCGCAATAATTTTTTCAAACCGGCTAGAGTAACGGCCGACGCGGGCTCACAGCCAATACCCTCAGCACCGATTTCAGCTTTGGCCTGGGCGATCTCGAGTTCGCTCACCTCTTCACAAGCCCCTCCTGTCGCCTGGAGAACTTTTACGGCCTTTTCCCACGAGGCCGGGTTACCGATGCGGATCGCCGTGGCACGAGTCTCCGGCTGCACGCTGACCAGGCGTTGTCCGCCAGCCTCGCGCAGAGTTCGCACCAGCGCATTGGCACCTTCTGCTTGAATCACAGATAGCTTCGGCAGGGTCGAGATTAGACCCACATCAAGCATCTCCGTCAGGGCCTTGCCTATTGCGGAACTATTGCCAAGGTTTCCGCCGGGAACAATGATGTGGTCGGGCGGCTGCCAGTCCAGTTGCTCAAGCAATTCAAGCGCGAGAGTTTTCTGCCCCTCGAGGCGAAACGGGTTGATCGAATTTAATTGATAGACCGGAGCGCTCCGCACCAGTTCCTGGAGCAAGTGGAGGCAGCCGTCGAAGTCAGTACGGAGTTGGCACGTCAGAGCGCCGTAATCGAGCGCTTGAGAGAGTTTGCTCCACGAGATTTTGCCTTCGGGCACGAGAACAAGACTGCGCATGCCACCGCGCGCAGCGTAAGCGGCCATGGATGCCGACGTGTTGCCGGTGGAAGCGCAGGCCACCCATCGATATCCAGCTTGGCGAGCGAAGGTAGCGGCGACGCTCATGCCAGTGTCCTTGAATGAACCGGTCGGATTCATGCCCTGGTGTTTGCCATACAGCCGAGGGACCCCGGTGATGCGCGAGGACTGGCGCAGTTCGTACAGGGGAGTATTGCCTTCGCGCAGGGTCACCACCTGCTGCTCAGATTGGGGCGTAGGGAGAAGTTCACGGAATCGCCACACGCCGCTAACGTCGAGCGATGCATTCGAGCTCCTGCGTTCCCGCCACTTCGATTTCAGCACGGCTGCGGAGAGGGACGATGATTTCCACGATGGATCGGTAATCTCAAGCAAGTTGCCGCATTGGGAGCAGCGGAAATCCCGCTCGGCAGCGGGCGTAATCGAACCACAACCGATGCAGCGGAAACGAAAGCTGGCCTGGGCCAAGCTCGGTTCGGAATCCGCTTTATCGGAGCCTCGATCAGAAGTGGCAGCAGGGCGCATGCGTCGGAGACTATCTCTGGCCTCGCAGGTATTGGTCGGTTCGATTGATCCAATCGACGCGCGGTGGACTGAAAACGTCGAGATCCACGGTGTCTTCGAGCGCCTCGGCCTTGTGCGGCATATTGGCCGGAATGCAGAGAACCTCTCCGGCGTGGACGACAATCTCTTGGCCGTCAATCCAGAACTTCAGCGCACCGTCGAGAATGTAAGTAAGTTGCTCGTTGTGGTGGCTGTGCTCGGGAACAATGCACCCCTTCTTAAGAAGCACTCGCGCCAACATAATTTCCTGACCGACTACGAACTGCCGCTGCAGCAGCGGGTTCAGATCTTCGAGCGGAATCGTGTGCCAGGGGATAAATTGAAGTTGCGTCTTGCTGGCAGCATGCTTGGTGACGGCGCGATGAGCACGGGAATGGGATTTCACGTTCTTGGTTTTTCTACCGGACGAAATCTTGGTCTTCAGTTTTTTTCTCATTGAGAGTCACTCTTGCTGAGGTCTGTTCGTTCGCGATAACGCTCAATGAACCCTGCCTTCGTAGAGTTTCACAGCGTTGTCGTGCAGATAACCGTGGGCTAGCTCCAGTGCTCGCGCTGCGGTGACCTCATTTTCCGAAATCATCTCGGCCAGAGCCGCGGCGAGGGCCATTCGCGACGATTCCGCTCCGAGCCAGTAGCTTTCCTCCGAACCTAAGACCTGATTGTACGGGAAACAATCCGTTCCGAAAGTGATCTTATCGGGAAAAGTTTCCAGCCACATTTTGAGCGTGTCTTTAAAAGCAGAGGGATACTGGGCGAGTTCGCCAAAAGACGAATCCAAGTAAACATTCTTCATGGCGGCAAGCCATACGGCTTCGCGCTCCAGAGGGTAGCCGCCGTGGATCATTACAAAGATTGTGCCGCGGTAACGCGGATCACGCAGCACGCTCTCCAAATTCATAATGTTGCTCTCCGAAAGATTGAAGTAGTCACCAATGCCAACCGCAGTATGAATGTGCACGGGCAGATGCAGCTTGCCACCCTGAATAACCAGGAACCGGAAGATGTAATCCTGAAAAGTTCGATAGTCTTTTTCGCTGGGGATGCCGCCCGAAACGTATCGCTGATAGATGTCTTCCGCCTGATCTCGGGTTGGATCTGAGAACGTTGTGGGACGGAAGTACGCTACCTCGAACTTCATGGCGATGCCGCCATTCTTGCTATTGTCTTCCAGCGTCCGCACGATGAACTTCAAATAGTCGTCGAATTGAGCGGGGAGTTTGCTGACCTTTTCCTGCTGCATCCAGCGGTGAAGCATTTTCTCCTGCAGAGGGATATAGACGCCCTGGTCAGAGTTACGAGCCGTTTCGCGCTCATTGTTAAAAGGCCACATGAAGGAGTCGGCAAAAAACACCCACGGAAAACGCTTCGGGTCGAGGTAGTCGGCCATCATCGCGCGGTTCGCGACAGAACTCTCGGTATTGATCTTGTCGAGAATCATGTTGAAATACCCGGGGCCGGGGTATTGCTTTTTCAGCTCCGCTTTCTTGGCGAGCAGCCATTTGGCGTGCTCCGGCGAAAGATCACTGTAGGGATATCCGAACAAAGCCCTGGCCGCTGCAATCAATTCGGGATTGTCGTCGCGCTGGCGCAAAGCTTCGCTGGCGCCGGGGGTCGCGGCCATAGCATCAACGTCGGGATCATCGGCAAATCCGGGGTGGGCGTGGTGATCGAAGGCGGGGATTTCGTCGATCTGCGGGAGTAGACGCTGGTAAATCTGCTGAACATCCGAGCCGGGAAGCGGCCGGGCCTGGGCGGCCGCGAAAGATGCAAAGCCGAGCAGAACACATGCTCCACGAAGAATCGGTTTCACGAACATAGTTCCTCACCAAACAATGGCAACTCAAAGAGGGTTTTACCTCTTATCTCTTATCTCTTATCTCTCCACCAGAGTTCCCTGCCATGCAATGGAGATCTTTGCGATGCGGGACGCGGCTTCGCGCAGATTCTCCACCGATGAAGCAAAGGAGAAGCGCACGAAGTCCTTGCCCCAGGGGCCAAACGCCGCTCCCGGGATGGCGGCCACGCCAGCTTCTTCCAGCAGAATTCGACAGACTTCCTCGGCGTCGATGCCGGTACCGCGAATATCGACCCAGGCATAGAAAGCGCCGTCGGGAGGTTCGCAACGCAATCCGGGTACGTCGTTTAGATCGTGGACGAACTGTTCCCGGCGGCGAGTAAACTCGGCAACCATCCGCAGCGTGTTGCCCTCGCGGTCGCGCAACGCCGCGATCGCGGCATACTGGGTAAACTCGGCGACGCAGGTGTAGCTGTTGACAGCAAGCAACGCCAGCGCAGCCGTGACTGCAGGTGGAGCAACGGTGTAGCCTAACCGCCACCCGGTCATCGCGAAGCTCTTCGAGAATCCGTCGATGATCAGAGTGCGCTCCGCCATTCCCGGATAGCGCAACATGGAAATGTACTCACCGCCATAAATGATGCGCGCGTAGATTTCGTCGGAGAGAACCCAAAGGTCGTGCTTCACGGCAAGTTTAGCCAACTCGCGCTGCACTGCGTCCGTGTAGACCGTTCCCGTTGGATTGCCGGGGGAATTCGTAATGATCATGCGCGTACGCCGCGTAATCTTGGCGGCGATTTCGGAAGGATCGGGTTGGAAATGGTTGCGTGATGATAGCTCGAAGGGCACCGGAACGGCGCCGAGCCCAAGCGTGATCGAAGCATATCCGGGAAAACCGGGATCGGGATAGAGGACCTCGTCGCCTGGTTCGAGCAGCGCCAGCATAGCGAGAAACAGCGCTATTTTGCAGCCGGGAGCCATCACTATGTTAGCGGGTAAAACATCGATGTTGCGGGTACGCTGCAAATAAACCGCAATCTCCTCGCGCAGGGCGAGGACCCCGGCCACGGCACAGTATCGGTCTTTGCCCTCGGCAAGAGCTTTCTTCGCAGATTCGACAACCGACGGCCCCGCGTGAAAATCAGGCTCGCCTAATTCGAGATGAATGATGGAGCGGCCCTGGCTCTCCAGTTCTTTGGCGCGGGCAAATACGGAAAGTGCGCCTTCGCCAGTCATAACCGACATTCGTGATGCCAGGGATCGCATGCAGTCTCCGAGAATCTATAAGCCTTTATACATGCCGCCATCGACCAGGACGGTTTGGCCCGTAACGTAAGAAGCGCGCTCGGACGCAAGCCAAACAATCGTTTCGGCGACTTCGCGAGGTTCACCCAAACGCTTGAGCGGAGCGTCGGCAGCCCAGCCATCGAAAATCTCCTGCTCGCTTTTTCCTGAGGATGAGGCGCGGGCCGTAGCCAACTCCTTCAGCCGGTCAGTTGCCGTGAAACCCGGACCCACGTTGTTGACTAAAATTCCATCTTTGCCGAACTCGTTAGCCAGACTCTTCACCAGGCCAACCACCGCCGCGCGCACGGCGTTTGAAAGCACAAGATCTGCGACTGGTTGTTTTGTGGTGATTGAAGTAAGCGTGATAATTCGCCCCCAGCGTTTCCGCTGCATGTAAGGGATGACCTCGCGCGCGAAGTAGACGGTGCTGAGAAAGTTCAGTTCCAGCGCGCGTTGCCATTCTTCAAGGCTGGCGGCCAGAAATCCCTTGGCGGGCGGGCCACCAGCGTTGGTAATGCAGATATCGACGCCGCCGAATTTCTCAGCGACTGCGGCAACGAAATGGCTGACCGCGGCGGCGTCAGTCACGTCAAAAGCCTCGGCTATAACCTCCATGCCGTACAGTTTCCTGATTTTCTCCGCCGCAGCCTCCAAGGTCTGCTGATTGCGCGCGCACATGGCAACGCGGCAGCCTTCGGCGGCAAAGGCTTCTGCCGTTGCCCGGCCAATTCCCTGACTCGAAGCCGCTACCAGGGCGACACGATCTTTCAGACCAAGATTCATGGAGCAAGAATTATAAATGGTGCGCGCCGCATCGTTTGCTTGCAGGCATACGCTTTGGCAATTAATCTGGAAAGAAGAGGCATTCATGAAACGACGGTCCCATCACTCTGAAACCAAAGCCGTACGCGGCGCGGCGGATCTGGAGAAGAAAAACGGCCCGATGGCCACCCCTATTTATCAGACTTCCACATTTGAAGTCGCCGATAACGAGGAGCAGTTGCGCGCTACCGACACAGACCACTTCTACACGCGCTACGGCAATCCAACCAACACCGTTGCCGAAAAGACGATTGCGGAGCTCGAAGGGGTGGATGGCGCGCTGACATTCGCCTCCGGCATGGGTGCAATCACGACTACGATTATGGCCCTGCTCAAAAGCGGCGACCACGTGGTGGCACAACGCGATATTTATGGCGGTGCGAGCAAATTCCTGACGCAGTGGCTGCCGAAGATGGGAATTGAGACGACGTTCGTTGACACCACACAATATGAGCAGCACGCGCGTGCGATTCGTCCCAACACGAAGCTACTCTATCTTGAGTCGCCGACGAATCCGACGTTGCGGGTAGTCGATTTCAAGAAGCTATCGGCTCTAGCCAGGCAACACAAGCTGCTTAGCATGATTGATTCGACTTTTGGCACGCCCCTCAACCAGCATCCGGCGGAATTCGGCATTGACTTAGTAATGCATTCCGGGACGAAATACCTGGCGGGCCATTCGGATTTGATTTGCGGCGTGGTGGCGGGGCGGCACGAATTGATGGAAAGAATCTGGGGGACCCGTACAACGCTTGGCAATTGCATGGATCCGCACGCGTCGTGGATGCTGGTTCGAGGACTGAAGACTCTGGCGCTACGTGTGCCTCGCCAAAATGACAACGCGCTGCGGGTAGCGGAGTTCTTGTCGGAGCACACCAAGGTGCGGACCGTGAATTATCCGTTTCTCAAGAGCCATCCAGAGTATTCGGTGGCCCGCGAGCAGATGAGCGGCGGCGGAGGAATGGTCAGCTTTGAGGTGGAAGGCACGGGCGAGGACGCGCGCCGCGTGAGCGAAGCGATGCGGCTGTTTACACTGGCGCCAAGCCTGGGCAGCGTAGAGTCGCTGGTGTCGATTCCGGTGCTTACCTCTCATGCCATGGTTCCTGCCGCAGAGCGCGCCAAGATGGGCGTGACTGAACAGATGATCCGGCTCTCGGTAGGAATCGAGAATGCTGGCGATCTGATTGCGGACCTCGAGCGGGCGCTCGAAGCCATTACGGCGCCGCAGCAGGTGCAGGTGGGGTAAGCCGGTTGGCTCGTGGATTCCGTCTTTGGCCTCGTCTGCTAGACAAAAAAATCCCGGCCCTTGAGGCCGGGATTTCTCTTGCAGCTTCAGACAAGGCTAAAAGATAAACTTCAGCGCTAGCTGGAGAATGCGCGCCTCGTGGGCGGACCCCGGGCGGAGAAGGCCAGGGGTTAGGCCAGTGCTCGACACGCAGCTAGGATCGCCCGCCGAGTTGTTGGCGCCTCCATAGCAGCCAATCGTGCTGTCGCTGTTACCCTGTCCGGAGTTGGAGCCAGCCGATCCCCCATCACCCCCCAGCCAGGCAAATTCCGTGTGATTGAAAACATTGAACGCCTCAGCCCGGAATTCAAAGTATTTGCTTTCCGTGATGGCAAAGTGCTTGATCAACGCCATATCGAAATTCGTCCGCCAGGGATTGTTCAAAATGTTTCTCCCGGCGTCGCCAAAAGTCAGACCTGTCGGCGCAACAAACACCGCAGGATTATAGAGCAGAGGCCCAAAACCCGGCGACCGAGTGTTCTGAACGCCTGCCCTAGGGTTACCGACAAGGTCAGGGTATGACCCGTCCGTCAGGCTGCCTAAATTGTCGATTTGAGAGTTGAGATTGCCCACGCCTGCGTTGTCGCCCGGCGCGATCGTGCCATTGCCCTTGTTGTATACGCTGAAAGGAGTACCGCTCTGAATGAGCGTGATGCCCGACCACTGCCAGCCTCCCAAGACTTTATGCGTCAGGCCACTTTTTTTGAAAAATGGCAAATCGTAAACATAGGCAAAAGTAATGGTGTGCCGTTGATCGAAGTTAGAGCTCGCACGAAAGGCATTGAGCGCATAGGTGTCTATCAACCCAGCGTCGTTGGCCGAGGAGGCATTGTCAATCGAGTGGCTGTACGTGTAAGCCAGGTTCAGCTGAAGTCCGCCGATAGTACGCCGCACCGAGCCTTCGAGCGCATTGTAGTTGGAGGAAGCTGTCTGGTCCTTCCGTCCAATACTGCCATACCCGGCAAACGGGCGGAATGCATTCGGGCTGTTGCCACAAGCCACCGACAAATTCACCGCAGCGCCCGAGGGCGGGCCCCCTTTGACACCCGGTGTATAGGGAACGGGCTTCCCATACGAGGTTACCGCGTTCGTCGGAACGCCGTATGCATCAACCGTCACCGTCGGCTGATCCGTTGGTGGGCTACCTGGAGCACTTGGTCCCCAGCTACAATCAAAGTTTGATGGTACAGAAAGAGTCGGACCATTCAGCGGCCCACCGTTGATAACCTGGCCTGGCTGGTAAGGATTCCCGCCCGGTTGCAGCGAAGCCGGCAGAATCTGGTTCAGCTCATAAGCACGGGTCAGGTGAACACCTGCGCTCCCGACATACGAAAGCGTGGCCACGGTGCCCTTCGCAATCTCGTGCTGAATATCGAAGTGCCATTCTTGCATGTAGGGCCAGTTGGCTTTGGTCGGAATCGACCCAACGATAATCGGCGGCGAGCCAGCGCCAAGCAGGCTGGGATTGAGTCTGGTATAGCCGGATAGATTGCCTGCGGAATTGTTAGTGACGGTCGTGGTCTGGGTTTTGTTGTCGTAGGGCTCCAGCAAGTCCGTATTGGACTCGTTGCCGTTCATGTGTTCGTAGAAGATGCCGTAGCCGCCGCGAATCGCCCACTTCCCATCGCCGAACGGATCGAACGCAAAACCAAGACGCGGCGCGGGGTTCCACCAGTGGTTGTTCATGCAGCCCTTGGGCACTCCAACCGTAACGCCGCACTGCACCCAGCCATTGTATGGATTAGTGGCGGACGGGTTAAAAAGCGGGTTGCCGGGAACTGCTCCGGTCCCATTGCCAGTGGTATCCACGCCGCTGTTTCCAGGCACGAAACGCGCGGGATCGAAATTGAAAGCCAGATTATTCAGCTCGCGGTAGGTACCATAGAAGCTGAAACGTAATCCCAGATTCAGCGTCAGGCGCCGGCTAACATGCCAGTCGTCCTGAACATACGGCTCGTAGATTCTGTAAAAGTTATGCATCTTGAGCTGCAGTTGCTGCTGGGTGAAACTGGTTATATTCCCCAGAAGCAAGTCGGCGTAGGCGTTGCCCGTGGAATTTTGCGCGCCGTTACTCCCGTTGTCGAAACCTAGTATGCCGTTCGCGCCTGTTGGTGGCTGCGGAAGTTCGTTCTTGTGGGCATCCACAAACGAAAAGCCGAACTGCAGGTTATGAGTGCCGACGATCTTGGTAACATTGTCCCGAAAACCGAATGTGGGATTCGAATTTATTGGGCCTTCCGGAACGTAGCCGGGGTCTTCGGCGAAGCTGTACAAGCTGTCGGTGACGCTGATGCCGGGAACCTCAGGGGCATTGAAACCAAAGCCATTGTTGTAGAGGCCGAGGCTGCCAAAGGCCGTGCCTCGCTGCCAGGGCCCGCTCAGGGTCGTCGAAATGTGGTCGGTGGTGTAGCTGGCGACAAACTCATTGAGCAGCGTAGGAGAAATCGTGGCCGTGAGCCGCGCCACCATGCTGACGCCGGGATTCTTGAAACCTGTCTGAATGGTGGGGAAGGTGACTCCGTCAGTCCACAACGGAACTGGATACTGCTGATCCCAGGAGTCGTGAATGTAGTGGAAGCTGGCACGAACTTTGTCGTTGATGTTGTGATCGATCCTGAACAGTTCCTGACGCCAGTGCGTGGGAAGCGTCGGAGCCGCGAACCATTGGTCGAGGGTGCCGCCAAGCGTTCCCGATGCCGAATTGGGCTGCGGGATCAACGCCGACAGCGCGGAAGCGATCGCGGTGTTTTGAATTGGCACCTGGTTACTCGGAAACGGCCGACCAGCATTCGCCTGGGCGACACCGTTAATAAACGCGGGAACGAGCGGGCACTCCGGATTGCCCGCAACCGAACATTGGTCTGAGAAGTTTCCAGAGCGATTCGCCGTGGTCGGGACCGGGGTTGTCGAAAAGAAATTCGCGGGAATCAAGTCACGGCGCCATTCCTCTGAGTAAAAAAAGAAGGTCTTCTGCCTGCTGCTGTTGTAGTGGCCAGGAATATAAACCGGCCCCCCGATGGTACCGCCGAAGTCGTTCTTCTTATACTCTGGGGGAGAACTCAAACCAAATTGAGTCGCGTTAAAATCGTCGTTGCGCACAAATTCGTATAAGTCGCCGTGGAACGAACTGGTACCGGACTTCACCTCGACTTCGACTGTGCCTGAGCCGTTCTTGCCATATTGCGCGCCGTAGTCGGAAGTCAGCACCTTGAACTCGGCGATCGCATCGATGCTGGGATAGACGTTGAGCGTGGTGTTACTCCCATTGTCCAGCATGTCGCCGCCGTCCAGTTCAAAGTTGTTGTACTCGGTGCGGCCACCGTTGACGCTGAAGGCCACCGTAGTCGCGCCCTCTCCGCCTTCGTCCTGGCCAGACTGATTAGTAACGCCTGGCGACAGCCCCACCAGCGAGGTAAAATCGCGACCGTTCAATTCGAGCTGCGAAATTTCCTTCCCGGTGATTGTGCCAGCCAGTTCAGAGGACTGGGTTTCGACTTGCGCTACTTCCGCGCCTTGCACCACCACCTCGGTACTGATGGACCCGACTTGCATCGCCACGTTCACGCGGGCCTTGTCCGCGACACGCAAGATGATTCCCTTGGCCTCGTACTTTTTGAAGCCGGTTGAAGAAACCGTTAAGTCGTAAGAACCGATGGGTAGCGATGCGAAAAGGAAATCGCCACTGCCGTTGCTTTCGGCTGTCCGGTTGATGCCGTGTGGCGCATCCGTAACCACGACTTGAGCGCCGGGGACCGCTGCTCCGCTGGAATCAGTCACCGTACCGGTGAGGGAGGCGGTATCCTGAGCGTGAACCACCGCGCAAAACGTCAGGCCAACCAACGCGATCGTCAACAACCTACGATTCGATTTCATGATCAAATCTTCTCCTGATCCGCAGCGGCGCCGCATTCTACAAATGATCCGCGCGCCCCTTAACCCAGATGGCACCAGTCAGCACCTGTTCGAGCAATCGCCCAAAACTCGCCGCCCTGAAGCAACCCACAGGGCCCTTATTAAAACGTATGAATAGTGCGTTTTTTAGGCATCTGATGTCAAGAAAAAAGCGTATTCAACGACTTGCTCGGACGTATTTGGCCAAGATTAGGTACCTTCCCTGGCTGGCGCGGCGAACGGTTTACAGCAAGCTCTGAGTGGAATCCCGGACGACCAATTTCGGTTCCATCTTGCGATGCTGCGCGGCTACCTCGCGTTTTTCGAGCACGGATTTGATGCCTTCGAGAACAATGCCCACGGCGCCTGCGCCCATCGCTTCCATCGGTTGCCGAATAGTAGTGAGAGCGGGCGTGTAAAGCGCTGAGGGCGCGACATCATCGAATCCGATCACCGAGCAGTGTTCTGGAACGCGGCGTCCGGCGTTGCCGAGGGCGCGGATGGCGCCGAAGGCGGTCATGTCATCGAAGGCCAGCAAGGCCGTAAACTGACGCTTCTCCTTCAGCAGATCCTGAGTGAGTTTTTCTCCCGCCTCGAAACTGGAAAGGGGATCGCGCGACTCCGGCAGGTCGACAATTAAGCGGGAATCAAGTTCGAGATCGCGAGCTTTGGCACAGTTGCGGATGCCTCGCCAGCGCGGCGAACTATCCGCCAGCGTCTTCGGTCCGCGAATAAAGGCGATTTTGCGATGGCCGAGCGAGTGCAAATGCTCGAGCGCGGCGTAGCCGCCAATTTCGTTGTCGACGATCACCGAGCTCATCGCGTCTCCTTTGAGTTCGCAAGCGATGAGAGCGGTCGGGATACTGCTTTTTTCCAGATCGGCGAGCACGTTGATATCGAGAAAGAGCCAGTTGGCCAGGACCACCAACCCTTCGATGCGGCGGTCGAGCAGCATTTCGAGATAGCGTTCGAAGCGGCTGCGCTCGTTGTGTACGTCAGTGAGAATCGGCAGGTAGGAAGCCTGATACAGCGTGTTTTCGATGCCGCGCAATACCAGTGTGCAGTATGGATCGGTCATGTCGAAGACCATGACGCCGACGGTATGGCTGCGTTTGCTGCGCAACGAACGAGCAAACTGATTCGGCCGATAGCCGAGCTTTTCCGCCGCGCGCTCAATCCGCTTCTTGGTAACCGGCGGGATATAACGCGCAAGCGGGGCATCGTTCAGGACGATCGAGACCGTGGTCGAAGAGAAACCGCTTTCCTTCGCCACATCGCGGATCGTTACCATCTGTACTTCCCCCTGGAGTGGCGAACTTGCGCAACTCCTCAATTCCCTTCCCGCACGCTTGAATTCAATGCGCTTGATTCAATGCGGAGGTTGGCGGACACTACAGCAGAGAGTGAGACGAGTGTCAAGGGCGCGATTCCTGTTAGAACTCGTGAGCTACCTGCTGCTGGCTCATATGGCGGCGGCAAACGCGCCTCAAACTTCATCCTCAACAGTCCCTGCCGGTCCGCCAAATGGTGTGCCCGGCGCCCCATCTCGAGCCACAGACCCGGAGCAACTTTTCCTGGCAGGACAAGATGCATTGAACCACGGCCGTCTGGAGGAAGCGGAGCGCCACTTCCAGCAAGTTCTGACGCTGAATCCAGGAGTGGGTGGAGCGTACGCGAATCTGGGCGTAGTTTATATGCGGCGTAAGCAGTGGGCCCCGGCGCTCACGGCGCTTCATAAGGCCGAGCATTTAATGCCGCAGGTGGCGGGTATCCGGCTGAACATCGGGCTCGCCTATTTCCGGCAGAATGAATTTCTTAAAGCTATTCCGCCCTTCGAATCGGTGGTCCGTGATGAGCCGGATGCGCTTCAACCCAGGCACCTCCTCGGACTCTGCTACTTTTTTGCGGAGCGTTGGGCCGACGCAGCCGGCACGCTGGAACCGCTTTGGGCGCAGGAGTCCACGCAACTGAGTTATCTGTATGTGCTTTCCATCGCCGCCCACCGCGCAGGCCGAAAGGAATTGGACGATAAGGCCACGGCGCAACTCGTAAAAGTCGGCGAAGGCTCACCTGAGTTCCATCTCTTCATGGGAAAAGCGCATCTGAATCTCGAGCAATACGACATGGCTCTGGCCGATTTTCAGGCTGCGGCGGAAGCGAATCCGAAGCTGACCTTTGTTCATTTCAACATGGGGCTCACCTATCTGAAGAAGCAGGACTACGAGCATGCGCGCGACGAGTTTCTGAAAGATGCCGCGGTCGAACCCGATCTGGCATTCAACTATGACGAACTGGGTGAAGTCTACTCGCTCATGCAACAAGACAGCGACGCGGAGAAAAGTTACCGCGAGGCCCTGCGTCGCGATCCGAGCCTGGTGAACTCCTATATAGGACTGGCCAAGGTTTGCCAGCGGGAGGGCAAGTACCAGCAGGCGCTGAGCGCAATTGATTCAGCAGTCAAGCTCGATTCCCGCCGCACTGACATTCACTACGTGAGAGGACAGGTGCTTCTGCATATGGGGCGAAAAGGAGAAGGTAAAACGGAACTGGAAACCGCGGTCCGCATCGACAACGAACGCCGAGCGGAGCGGGAGAAGCAGGTAGAGAGCGGCGTTTTGCCGTCGCCAGAGCTTCTGCAGCCCGATCTCCCACGTGCCGATTCCCCCCAGGATGAGCAACACTGATCCTCGACAGAAGCGGGCCAGCCTTACGGAGTCAGGCGAGCGCGCCGCCATTCATCGGCCTAAGGGCCAAAGGAACTCTGGTAACCTGTATCCGTCAGTAGCAAAATTGGTAAGTTGGAATCGTTTGACCGTGATACCAATGAAACTTGGACCGAGAGCTTTTTCCTGAACCGGAGTTTTAATGAACCAGAGTTTCGAAATGTATTGAATTAGGAGGATCACCTTGTCGAAAACAGCTGCCTCAAGAGGATGGACCGTTGCTTGTTGCATTGTTCCGATATTAGCCGTCATTTTCCTGGCTGTGACGCTTGTTGTCGCTCCCGCCAGCCATCGTGGCAATGCCGGCGCCCTCCCCGCAACCTCTTTCGAATCGCAGCCTGGTGCTGTGAAGCCTGCCGCCCGAGGCCGAATTCAGGCTACCTATGCCGCACTTCCACTGGCCTTCGAGCAGAATCAAGGCCAGACCAATAGCCAGGTCAAGTACATGGCGCGCGGCGACGGATACACCCTGTTTCTTACGGCGAACGATGCCGTTTTCTCGCTGCACTCTCCGTTAAATTCGCCTGATCGCTCCCCCGCCAGCCACAGTGCTCTGTCGAAGGCAAAGGTATCGTCTGGAAATGGAAAGCACAATACGCAAGACGACTCCAGCGCCGTGGTGCGCATGCAACTCAGCGGCGCGAATTCGTTGGCTAGAGTTGAAGCTAGCGACAAATTGTCCGGAAGCGCGAATTATTTCATTGGCAGCGATCCGAGCAAATGGCGCAAGAACGTCCCGCGCTACGCCCGCGTCTCCTACCAGAACGTTTATCCGGGCGTAAACATGGCCTTCCACGGGGCTCAGCGACAATTGGAGTTCGACTTCGTAGTTGCTCCAGGCGCGGATCCTCAGCCTATTGGTTTTCATTTCACCGGAGCACGAAGCATGAAGACGGACGACTCGGGCAACCTGGTCGTATCGTCGACAGCCGGTGACGTTCTGCTTCACAGGCCAGTGGCCTACCAGCAACAGAATGGGGCGCAGCAGACGGTAGATGCACGCTTCGTCCTGAAAGCCGACAACCGGGTTAGTTTCGAACTGGGCAAGTACGATCATAGCCGCGAGTTGGTGATTGATCCTTCCGTGAGCTACGCGTACTCGACGTATCTCGGCGGCTCGGCGGAGGACGATGGTTTGGGCATCGCCTTTGACAGTAGCGGCAACGCCTACGTTACCGGACAAACGATGTCGGCAAATTTCCCGACTGCCGGTGGCGTGCTACCCAACACCAGCACCGGCGGCACCTTTGACGTCTTCGTTAGCAAGATTGCCTCGGACGGTTCGAGCCTGACTTACTCGACCTACATTGCCGGCAGCGGCGCCGGCACCAAAGGCAACGACAGCGGCAATGCTATCGCGGTAGACTCCTCAGGCGATGCGTTTGTCGCGGGCGGAACCGAATCCACCAACTTCCCCACGACTGCCGGATCATTCCAGCCCGCAATTGTGTCTGGCGCGACCGGCAATGCTTTCGTGTTGGAGCTGAATCCAGCCGGTAACGGGCTGACGTACAGTACGTATCTCGGCGGCGAGGTCGATGACACAGCGTTTGGAGTAGCCGTTGACAGCTCGGGAAACATCTATGCTGCGGGACGGACTTCTTCTTCTAAGTTTCCCTCCAAGAATGCCCTTCAAACAACCCAGGCTGGCGGATTCCTCGCAAAATTAAAGCCTGCGGGCGGCGGCCCAACCGACCTTTTATTTTCCACGTTCGTTGGTGGTGGGCTTAACGATTCTGTCAGTGCCGTCGCCCTGGATTCGTCCGCCAACGCCTATGTAACCGGGCAAACTGAGAGTTCGACTTTGCATACAACGGCAGGCGTGCTCCAGAGCACGTTCGGCGGCGTCTCCGACGCATTCGTGACGGTCATCAAAACGGACGGAAGCGCTTACGTTTATTCCACCTATCTCGGAGGCTCCGATATTGACATCGGTTTAGCGATCGCCGTGGACTCTTCGGGCAACGCTTACGTAACAGGACAGACGGCGTCTTCAAATACATCGGCCAAGCCTTTCCCGACCACTACCGGTGCTTTCCAAACAACCTTCGGCGGCGGCGCTTACGACGCGTTCGTCAGCAAATTGAATTCAACCGGAACCGCTCTGGTGTATTCTTCTTATCTCGGCGGCCCGATGGCCGACTACGGCGTGGGCCTAGCGGTGGATGGTAGCGGCAACGCCTACTTGACCGGCCGAACCCTATCCTCTCCCGGCTTTCCGCTCAAGAATCCCACCCAGGCAACGTTTCAAGGGACGTCCGATGCATTCGTCAGCGAGGTAAATTCGCCGGGCTCCCAACTGCTCTTTTCGACTTACTTGGGTGGAAACGGAGATCAGGACACGACGACTAGCGGCGGGGTTGCCGTGGATAGCCTCGGTGCCAACATCTATGTGACGGGAAACACCACCGCCAGCACGAATTTTCCGGTCACTCCGAATCCCGGCGTCTTCCAGCCCACCTACGGTGGGGGCACCGATGCTTTTGTGGCCAAGTATGCACAGCAAACCTTCAGCATCGCAGCTACTACGCCAGCCGCTGTGTCTCCCGGAACCCCCGCAACATCAACTGTCACCTTGACAGCGCTCAACGGCTACAACTCGCCGGTCAACCTGAGCTGCACGGTAACCGGCAGTGGTTCCCCGCTGCCGGCCTGCAGCGTGGCGTCGAGCTTCTCTGTAAACCCGGTAACTCCCACTCCGACCGGCGCTGCGACGACGCTCACCATTACTACAAGCGGCGCGAGCGCATCAATTCTTCGTCCGCGAAAGATCTTCTATGCCATGTGGATGCCCATTGCTGGCTTATCACTCATTGGAATAGGATTCTCATGCTCGCGCTCGCACCGCAAGAAAGTTCTGGGCGTCCTTGTCGTCGGGATGGTCATGGTCGGAGTGTTATTCTTGCCGGCCTGCGGCGGCGGTAGCAGTGGCGGCGGAAAAAGTTGCCCGACCGCACCCAGCGCACCTACAGGACTCGCGGCCTCCTCCACAACCTCGACGGGCACAACCCTGAACTGGACGGCCGCTACGGTAGGAGCGAACTGCAGCGTAACAGGCTATACGGTCTATCAGAATGGCACTTCTATTGGTACACCGTCGGGCACCACCTTCGCCGTGACCGGACTAACGGCTTCGACGAAGTATAGCTTCACTGTGGCCGCGAGCGATTCTGCTGGCCTTTCCGCCCAAAGTACGCCTCTCTCTGTGACTACGGGCGGAGTCTCAACCCCTGCCGGAGCCTACACAGTCACGATTACAGGAACGGGTACCGATGCCGCCAAAACAACGCAAACTACCCAGTTCACTCTCACCGTGAATTAGTTCCTGGCTTCGCTTATAGGACGCCGCCTCCCGCAGCAGAGGCGGCTCATTTTTTCCAATCACTCGATCGCATTGGCACGATGCGCGACAGTAGTCTAAGATTCTGTGTGGCGTGTTCTGCCGGAACTCTGTCGTATCAAGTTATTCTTGCGGCTGCACTGTTTCCGGCACTTTCCCGCCGGTTCGGGCAGCTTTTGCGTCGCTGGAGGAATCGAAGGTAGTGAGTTCCTATCCACTCATGGTGAATTTTAGGGCCAAGCGCTCAGTAGTCTTCACGTTGGTGCTGTTACTGTTGCCGGCGGCCGCCGCTTACGGGCAGTCATTCACGCTTACTCCATCGCCGCTCCATCCGGCAGCGGTGGATCCGGGTGGTTCTGCAACAGCGACCGTCGAGCTGATGCCGACCATGGGCTTCGCCGGCGTGGTTGATCTCACTTGCACGGTTGCGTCAAATCAAGTGACCACGACTCCCCCGACGTGCATGGTGAGCCCGACTTCTGTAACCCCAGGCACCGACGGCGCTCAGCTTTCGCTGACCATTGCAACGTCGGCATCCACTCCTGCCGGTACTTATCAAATCACGCTCACTGGCACCAGTGGCTCCATCGCAGTAACCGCGACACTCTTTTTGAATGTTACGGATTTAACCGAGGACTATACGATTTCGGTTTTGCCAACTACAGCGGTTCCGAGCCCGGTCACTGCCGGAAACACGGCGAATACGACCGTGACCGTCGCGGCGCTCGGCAGCTATACCGGAACGGTCACGCTCTCGTGCTTGGCGGTTACTCCGGTAGTGACAGGAGCGCCGGTATGCGCGTTCAATCCCGCCTCCGTACATGTGATTAGCGGCACGCCACCAACTTCCATTCTGACCATCACCACCTTCGGAGCAATTGGGCTTCCCACGTCTACTTCGCATAATCGTTCCGCTCTGCGCCTGTTCTATGCCCTGTGGCTGGCGCTCCCCGCGCTGGCGATTATCGGAATAGGAGCAACTGGCAACGGTCGCGGGAAACTGATGGGCATATTTATGCTCCTGGCAGTTGCCAGCGGACTAATCTTCTTGCCAGCTTGCGGTTCCTCCCAAACAAACAAAGCCGTCAACCAGATCACGCCGACCGGCACTTATACCTTCACCCTAAGCGGCGCAGACCAACATGGCGCCGGCCCCAGCACCGCGACTCCGGCAACCGTCACACTGCAAGTCACCCCGGAAACATAGGACCTTTCATTCATGTGGCGGATGTGGCGACACCGTGACACGACGCAGCGCGGTCTCGGCATCATCTTCCTAAGCATCCTAAGCACGATCTTCCTGGGGACGGCTATCATTTCTTATTCGATAGTGTCTGACGCGGTTGTCTTTGGATCGAGCGTCGCATCGAGCGTCCCTCCACACGCGCCCACCGTGCGCTGGAGCGAGGACCGGCTGGGATGCACTTTCTCCCACGGCGACGATGGCAAATACAGTTACGGTCTTTGGTCGGGGGACATTGGCATCGTCCTTTCGGTGGACGCTCGCGAGGTGCAGATTATCCGCCATCGCGTCGAGCCCATCTTCGGCGTCTTATTGACCGTGCGCTACCGCGGAAACGACAGTCTGGATGAAAGCCCTGACGGAATTACTCTGCAGTTCATGAAGCACTTCAAGGTGGTGCAGACCGCACTCGACCCGGCCGATTACAGTCAGAAAATCCAGGCCGACGCCGATGCGCTTGATGATGAAACCAGGCGTGACATCGCGAAGCATCCCGATCAGAAAGAGGCGCGCCTGGCGCGCTTGGAGGAATATCAGAAATCGGTGAATGAATTGATCGAGTTTCTTGGCACAAAAAGTCTGCGCGCCGCACATCTGGACCGCGCCACTCCGGAAGTGAGGGGCTGGGTTTTCTTCAACACGGAAACAAAGTGGCTGGGAGGATGGAAGTCCCAGGAGGAATTCATCCTGCGCCTCCCGCTTGCCGGGAAGGTCTTCGAGTTTCCATTCAAACTGCCGCCTCAGCCGGGAGAACTCCTTTTGCAGAAACGGCCGTGAGCCTCGACTTCGGGCGTCAGACTTCGGGCGTCAGACTTCGACCCTCCGCTTTTTCAGCTCATCTCTTCCGAACCTGCGGCTTTCCCGATTCGCTTCAAAAAAACGTCAATCCCGAAGCCAAGGTCCGAAGCCCGACGCCGCCTCTATGATGCGGCACGCCGACTTTGTCGCTCCAGTTCAGCGGCTTGACGCATGACAATATCGCGAAGGGATACCAATCCCTTCAGTTCTTTGCCATCCACAATTGGCAGATGCCGGAAGCCGAACTCGTGCATGATGAAGAGACACTCCTCAATGCTTTCGTCCAGGTGAACTGCGCGTGGATTCGCGGTCATTACTTCGGAGACCGCAGTGTGCCCGGGCGTGCGGCCCGCGGCCACTACGCGGTTCATGATGTCGCGCTCGGAAAAAATGCCAGCCAATTCGCCATTGCGAAGCACGGGCAGCGCTCCGATGTTATGTTCCATCATAAAGCGCGCAGCCTCCAGCACAGTGCTGGAAGCATCGATGGAGTAAGTCTTTCGGTCTTTGACAAGGTCGCGGAGGGTGGACATAGCTGCTCCTTTCAGACTGTGGCGAGCCTAGGCACGCAGGCGGGAAGCCCCGCCTATTCGCGGGCCGCACTACTTTATCATAAAAGAATACTGCCTTTTCGCCGAAAGATTAAGGGCAGAAGTTTCAGGACGCTGCTCGGTGAATTCGAAATAGCCAAGCTTTACTGCAGGTGGTTCAGCCGCACCGGGCTTGAATCGGCAGAACTCTCGCCGCGCGCTGTCATCGACACCACAACGTACTCGCGCTCTTTGCCATCGAAATGGGGTGCCCGGAGCAGCATCTTATCTCGTTCCAGCCGGAATTGCGCCCATTCCCCGATCGGCAGAACCGCGGCGTGCTTCGCGTGTTTGGGGCGGATTCGATAGACCACCTGGTCAGCCTGAAGCAGATACTCGCCGCACGAGAGCTCTTGAGTTTTGCTATGCGAGTCGATTCCGCTTTCCTCGGCAAGACCTTTTTCGCCTTTGTCGTTGACTCCACACTGGGTCGAATCCATCTGCACTAACTTCCCAGACTGGTAGGCCTTCGGCTCTTTGGCATAGGCGAGCGCAGCCAACAAAATCGACGCCAGGACGAGTGATTTGAAACGCATGAAGTGAATTGTTGCCGACTTTGCACACACTGGTTAGATCACTTCGGTCACCGGACGGAAGTAACGTCACGACTGACGTGAGAACCGCACATCGGCGACTCACTGGCGCCTAGCGCTCGACTAACCCTTCCAACGTTAAGAAAAATGCCGGATAGGAGATCGCCGCGCACTCGCTGCCTCGAATCAGAGTTTCTCCGTGCGCCCGCAGGGCAGCGATGCTGAACGCCATTGCGATCCGATGATCGCTGAACGATTCAAGTTCCGCCCCCTGGAGCGTCTGCGCACCCGGAATTTTCAGCCCATCTTCGCGTTCCTCCACCCCCGCCGCCCCCATCGCGCGAAGATTGGTGGCGATGGCAGCAATGCGATCCGATTCTTTCACCCGCAATTCCTTCGCATCGCGTACTTCAATTCCTTGCTCTGTATAAGGAGCGATCGCCGCCAGTGCGGGAATCTCATCAATCAGCGCAGCCGTGTCGGCGCCGGCAATCATTGCGCCTTTCAGACGTCCGCCCTCGACCTGCAGAGTGCCCACCAGCTCGCCATGAATCTCTTCGAGCTGAGTTACAGAGATCTGCAACCCCATCTGCATCAGGATGTCGAGCAGGCGGGCGCGCGTGGGATTCATCAGCAAATTCGTGATGGTCAATTGCGACCCGGGAAAAAGAGCGGCAGCGCAAAGAAAAAAAGCAGCGCTGGAAAGATCGCCGGGCACTCGAGCTTCGATGCCCTTCAAACGCTGCCCGCCGCGAATTCGCACTTCGTTTCCCTTGCGCTCGACATTTGCCCCAAAGGCTCGCAGCGCCACTTCCCCGTGGTCGCGTGTCCGCACCGGCTCCTCAATGCGAGTCTCGCCATCGGCCTGCAGACCAGCAAACAGCAGACAAGTCTTTACCTGCGCACTGGCTACCGGCATCTGGTAGTGGATGCCTATGAGGTCGCCGCCGGTAATGCGCAGCGGAGGTCGGCCACTTTGCGATGCGATTCGCGCGCCCATCAGCGTGAGTGGCTTAATTACGCGCTCCATGGGGCGCCGCGAAAGTGATTCGTCTCCCGCCATTTCGCTGGAGAATCTTTGCCCCGCCAGAATTCCGCTTAACATACGTATAGTCGAACCGGAGTTTTCACAATCCAGCGGGTGGCTCGGAGCCGTCAGCGATAGTCCGCTTCCCTGCACTTCGATAACATTCCCGGTGTCGCGCTTGTGCTCCCAGTTCACTCCGAGCGAGCGCAAGCAGCCGAGCGTGCTGGCGCAGTCCGCCCCGGTCGAGAAGTTTTCGAGGCGCGATGGGCCATCGGCGAGCGCGGCCAGCATCGCGTAGCGATGAGAAATGGATTTATCGCCGGGAAGATCCACGCTGCCACGAACATTGCGCGCGGGACGCACGATCACCTGGGAGTTGCTTTTCATTCCGAGATCAATATTAACGGAGGAGCAAGGCTTACGCTGCCTGCGGGAAATCGGACCACTGATTGTTGATGGAAAACGCCAGGTAGGGTGCGTTATGGTTGACCTTTAAGCCGGATAAGCAGGAGATCCTTCGCTACGCCTGAAAAACGGCTACGCTCAGGATGAGGCCGTAACCATAACTAGACTAGAACCTTGACCTTCACCTCGGCACGGGCTTCTCGCAAAATCTCCGGCGGAATTTCCTTCAACCTCAAGCTGAACTCGAACATCGGGGTTTCGATACCGCGGCCCCAGCGGGCCACTTCCCAGTGCGCGCGCACGATCTTCGCATCCGGATGGGCTGTCAGGTCGAGCAGGAGCGGATACTCTCCGCAATAAAATTTCTGCGGAAACGCAACCACCGGTTTCGCGCCCCAAGTTGTGCCATCGGCTGAACCCAAAATGCTGACATCAAGCGACTCTTGCTCGATGATCTTCGTGATTTCGAGGGTTAGCAGGAACACGCGGCTGGCCGCGCCGCTCAAGTCCACGCCGGGGCTGTCTCCCTTGGCGCTAACTAAGGTCGCCTCTGCGACCAGGAACGTATCAATCATGGCGGAAAAATTGTAGCACGCGTTCCGCGGCATCGCGACATCGCATCATTCAAACACGGAAAACAGAAATCGTTTCGGGTGCACTACGGATTCGTCACACGCTGCACGCCCACCGGCGCCGCCAACATCAGCGGCTCTTCCGGCATCACGATCCACGCGATGGGATAGGAGATCAGGCCGATGCCCGTCATGAAAGATGCAATCAGCCAAACCAGCCGGACCGCCGTCACATCGATGTCAAAGTACTCGGCGAAGCCAAGGCAGACGCCTGCGATTTTGCGCCCCTTACGCGGTCGCACCAGCCGCTTGCGTGCCACCGACGCACCCACGCGAGTTCCGCAATAAGCGCAAACGCTGGCGTCGTCCTGAATTACTTTCCCGCAGTAGTTGCAGTACATATGCCTACCCTCGAAGATCCTCTCTACAAGACACTACGTAATTGTAGCGCGGAAAGTTCCGTGCAGGGCATCTCCGAAATTCGCGTAGTGGCCAGTTTGATAGGGAGGCGAGCCAAACGCGCGATTATTGCGTCGCAAGGAACGCGACCCTTCAGCAGGCTCAGGGCAGGCTGCAACGCGCGGCTCGACCAGATCCCCTTCGGCAAGCTCAGGGCAGGCTTTCGCTTGCGCAAAGAACGCCCCGCTCAGGATGAAATCAGACCAGCAGAACTTACTCTCGATAGGCTTCGCGAATGTGCTTGCGGGCGCGCTCGGCGGGAGGAGTGCTGCCGTTTTCCGCTAGGACCGTCTCATATTTCTTCATCGCCAAGTCCCGCTTCTGCAGCAAGTCGTACATTTCACCGGCGGCGAGGTTGGCCTTCTGTAGCGTCTCTGGGTCAGGATTCGGCGCTTCGCTCACCAGTTCATAGGCGTCCGCGGCTCCGGAATAATCCTTCTGACCGCGCAGCAATTCACCTAGACCCCACGCGGCGATTTCATAATGCAGGCCGTCGTATTTCCCCTCCCGCCCGTTCTGCCAAACTTTGCGATAGGCTGCAGCCGCCTCCGGCGCGTGGCCGCCGGAGCGCAGCAGATTGGCTTCCTCCAGAGGGAACAGATAGTTTCTTGGATAACGCACCGCAAGCTCGTGCATGAGTTCGCGCGCTTGGTCGTACCTGTGCTCGCGGCGCAGGAATAAGCTCAGCACTACCTTGCCGTCGACGCTGTTTTCCCCCCGGCTGTCGGCCACCTCGCGCAGGTATTCCATTCCCTTTTCCTTCGTCCCGCTCAACCCAACCAGCGCCCCGGCCACTTTCACGCTCCAAGGCAGGCTTCCCATCACATAGTTGTGGGTGCCAACTACCAGCTTCGCATCCACGTAGCCGGGATTCAGTTCCAACACGCGTTCGTGATCGCGACGCGCGCCCACGGCGTTGCGCAGAGCCGAGAACCACGCCCGCTCCACCAACGCGGTATACAGCGCGAACTGCGCCCGCGTTACACCGCGCGAGTAAAGCGCACCAACGTCGTTGGGATTAGCCTTCAGTTCCTGCTCTTCGAGATTCTCCGCGCGCTCTACCAACCGCTTGACCTGATCCTTCACCTTGGGATCGGCGGTTCGGTGGGCCTCGCCGATAAAGCTGTCGCTGGCATATTCGCCCGAGTTCATCGCACCCATCCGGTAGAGCTCACGCAGCAGCACCGTAGACAATAGATGATTCACCGCTGAAGGATCATTCGGAGACTTGTCGACTATCTTTTGGAACTCCTGGATCGCGCGGTCATACTCCATGTTGTAGAAGTGGTCGAACGCAACCTCGACCGGCGAATCGTGATCCGAAGAGGAAGAAGAGGAAATCGAGATGGCAGGAGCCGCGCTTGATCCAGCAGAGCGGGCTTGGCTGGAGGCCTGAGGCAGTGCCAGACAAAGAATGACAAGCGACGGCAACCAACTTCTGCGAACAAGCCAACTCGCGAATAGCAAACTCGGCCGCATCACCACGTGTGAATCTCTGAATCTTAGTGTAATTGAAATCTCCGGAGCACGGGACGAACCAAAGGTGTTATCTGTATGGTACTCAACAAGTTTGCGATGGAATCTCGCAGCACCCCCCGATAATCTGCGCAATAAACAGCCAAAACCAGAGTAACCGGAGCATCTTTACCCGACTCTCCGCGTAATAATTGCGCAGCCTTAGCGGAAATCATGGATGCAGAAAATTGCAAACATTTGAATTGAAAAGATCTTGAGATTCGAAAAGTTTGGCTGTTGGCTTGCCTTGTAGATCATAAGCGCCCTCCCCTTATCTTTAGATGCTATGGCTGAAGTAGTTCACGATGCGCAGCAGGAGTTTTGGCGGTCGCCTACGGTTCTCCCGGCGGCGGTCGAACTCATGCCACCGACTGCACCCTCGCAAGGCATGACCGACGCCTGTTCTAGTTGCCACAGCGAGTTCATGATTGGCGCCCGCTTTTGTCATACCTGCGGCCTGCGCCGCCCGGCGTTGACCCAGGCTGACGCTTCCGTTCGTGGTGCGGCTGGCCTCTGGGCCCGCAGTATTGCGTCAGTGCGACCGTGGGTAGACTCGGCCGCAGCCTACTGGCGCGAGATCTCATTTCCCGACTGGCTCCATTATTTGCATTTCCACGAGATCAAACGCTGGGTAGGTCTGCCGACAGGGGCCCTGATTGCATTCATGATAGGTCTGGGATGCGTTGCGGGGGCCATCGGGGTCAGTCTCTTCTACAGAGCCTCGAATCTCGCGGAATTTCAGGCGATCCAGATGTGGCGCATCGAATGGCTTCTGGCCGCCACGGCTTCGTTTGTAGCCGGAATTTTACTGAAGCGACCTTCCGATGGTGATAGCGACTAGGGTTTAGTCGGTCTTTCCGCAACCGCCTTACTCTCCACTTCCCGTTGCTGCGGCACGCCGCTGTTCATTCATCCGGTAGAGATGATGGATGGGAGCCGTACCGCGTCCCAGGGGATAGCCGGCAGCAATGGCTGCCATCACATAGATCTTGGCCAGCAAAGTGGCTTCGGCTAGCCCGCGATCGAGCGCTAGGTGGCAGGCGATAGCGGTCGCAAAGGCGCAACCGGTTCCATGGGTAGAATTTGAGCGCTGCCGCTCAGCCTTGAACACTTCCTGCTCAATGCCCCGCTTTGTAGAAAAACTTAACAGATCAGTGGCTTTCTCCAGATGGCCGCCGGTAATCACCATGGCGACGCTTCCCATCTCGTGGAGCTTCGCGGCCGCTGTCCTCATCTCATCGAGATCCGTCACCCTTAAGCCAGTCAGGACGGCAGCCTCGTCGACATTCGGCGTGATCGCGTCAGCGAGCGGGATCAGCTTTTCGATGAGCAGTTTAATTCCGGGAGTGTCCAAGAGATCCGCGCCGGAGGATGATTTGACGATTGGGTCCAGAACCACATTGGGCAGTTTGGCCTTGCCCGAGCGTCGATTCAGAAACTCCGCTACCGCCTTAACTATCTTCCCACTCCCAAGCATCCCGATATGGACGGCCGCGATGGGGATGTCGGCCGCGAGTTCCTCTAAAGTGTCGGTTAGCAGAACCGGATCGACCGCCTCCACACGCCGAACTCCAGCCGTCGACTGTACCGTCATGGCTGTGACGCAGGCCACGCAATAGCAGCTATGGGCGGCTATGGTTTTAACGTCCGCGGTTACGCCCGCCCCGCAGGAGGGATCGAAGCCTGCGATTGTCAGTATGACAGGAGGTTTTCCCGGCATGGTTTTCCTTGAGTCCAGAACGTGAGTCCAGAAGAGGATCAGTGCGAGGCAGCTCGCTTGGTGCTGCGTACGAGAGAAGTCCCCCGATTGATAGTGCATGAACTGTTCTCTAAAATGCTATGTCTTTCTGAGAAAAGCTGTTCAAATCTCGGCAACCTTTTTCCTAAAGCACTAACAGTAAATGACTTATACACATTTCGCGTCTAAGTTACTGAATCGAATGAAGATGAAAATTCTTCTCCAGGTACCCGCACCTGGGTATTTACTGATGTGTCAATAAGCAAACCCATTGTTTTGATAGATATGGTGCAGGTTGCCTATATTTAACAACAAGTTACGTAAGATATCGATTACTAGCAGATCACCTTTTCGGGGGTTGACAAGCCTCGCCAGCATCTCTACGATTAACAGACCGTTAACGAGAAAGCCTAGCTAGGGGACACTTTTGAGTATGCGAGGAGAACTGAATGCGAAGACGTATGGCTCATGGACTGATGATCGCTTTATTGATCGTCGGCCTGGGAGCGGCTCAGGGCCCAAACAACTCGGAGGCAAGCTCTACCCCAATTAACCCGACCAAGGTTAAGCCCAAAATCCGCAAACAGGCCAGCAAAAACCAGCCTTATCAGATTGGCACGGCGTCCTGGTATGGGGAGTACTTTGAAGGCAAGCCCACGGCCAGCGGCGAAGACTACGAAATGTACGACATGACCGCCGCCCACCCGAGTCTTCCTCTGGGGAGCTATGTACGGGTTACAAACCTGCGCAACGGGCGAGCTGTTGTGGTCAAGGTAAATGACCGCGGTCCGATTGTGCCCGGTCGGATTATCGACCTCTCCTACGGGGCCGCCCGGGTTCTGCAATTTGAAGAGCGCGGGTTACAAAAGGTACGGTTGGATTTCGTAAAGCCTCCGACCTCGCGCCAAACCTACCAGACGGTGGCTTATAACCATCCACTGGCGCAAGTCCATTAAACGTTCTACACTGCCAGGGATGCAGGCTGCTCTGCCCCACCTCATCCCCTCTGGCGACCCCCGAAAGACCGAGAAAACAGACCCCCGGGAAAAGCTCATCGTCGCCCTGGATGTTTCCACGGCGGCGGCCGCACAAAAAATCGTTGCGGCTGTCGGGGACTCGGCGCTGACTTACAAAGTAGGCATGCAGCTCTACACAGCCGAAGGCCCGCAAACGGTGCGGGATCTGGTGGCTTCGGGCCGGCGCGTTTTCCTCGACCTTAAGTATCACGACATTCCAAACACGGTGGCGTCGGCCGTACATGAAGCCGCCAAGTTGGGGGTAAGCATGCTAACTGTGCACGCCTCCGGCGGCGCACGAATGCTTCACGCCGCTGTGGATGCGGCCCGAGGCGGCAACCCGGCTCTGATTGTGCTCGGCGTAACGGTTCTCACCAGCCTGGATGAGAACGAACTCGAGAAGGTTGGATTTCGTGGAACGGTGCGCGACGAGGTTTTGCGTCTATCTGCGCTTGCGCTGGATAATGGGTGCCAGGGAATCGTCACCTCCGCTCGCGAGGCGGCCACGCTTCGTTCCGAACTCGGCGGCAATTTCGCCATCGTAACTCCCGGCGTCCGCCCGGCGGGTACCAGCCACGCAGATCAGGCACGCGTCGCCACCCCCGCCCAGGCGATCGCTGCGGGTGCAAGCCAAATCGTCGTTGGCCGCCCCATCACCGAGGCAGCGGATCCAGCAGCGGCAGCCCGAGCGATCCTGCAGCAGATCAGCTAATACGATCAGCGCAGCCGTTCTCGGCGAGTGGTTCTTCAAGCTGGACTACGACTCGCGGTAAAGACGGTCGTTCGCCCCGGGTGTCGTTCTCGAATGCCGCCTGATTTATTGGTTTCCTGGGCGCGGCCAGAATGAATTAAATTATGGCGGCTACCAACGGCGAGCGGGGGCGCCACCATCCACGTGGAGTATCTCTCCGCTTACATGGCCTGCCTTTGCCAGGTACAGAACTGCGTCGACAACGTCTTTTATGCTCGCGACGTTCCTCATTGGCTGCGCTGTCTGAGGTGAGTCCTTCGGATTATTCCTGTGCATTGGCGTGTCCGCTTCGCCGGGGGCTACCGCGTTGAAGCGGATACCTTCATTTGCATACTCGACTGCGAGATTCTGGATCGCTGAATTCAGGCCTCCCTTTGTAATCATCGAAACCGAGCCATTTACGCCTGCGATCGGTCGATCAGCAAGCGCCGCAGAGATGCTCACAACGCTCCCCGATTTCTGTTTCACCATCTGCTTCACAGTCAGCTGAGTCATGTAGAGGAATCCCAGCAAGTTGGTCGAGACCAAGGTATTAAAATCCTCGGTAGTGAAGTCCGTGAACGGCTTGGCGTAGAAGATTCCGGCGTTATTCACCAGGACATCAATGGTTCCGAAGTGCTTGATGGCAGCTTCAACAGTTCTGCAGGCGGTCTCCTGCTTGCCAATATCGCCATCGACGAGAACCAGGCTGGGTGATGCAGTTTTCGCCAGGTCGGACAAGGATCGAATGGTATTAAGAGACGTTCCGACCAAGTTATAACCTTCCTTCAGGAAGGCTTCGACCAAACCTGAACCAAATCCTCCTGATGCTCCTGTGACGATTGCTGTTTTCTTCTCTGACATGCTCCTACCGTTTCTAATCCTGTTCACCGAGGGTTTGAACATACGTCTTGCCGTACGGGTAGAAGATTTCCTTGCGGCCTTGCTGCCACGCTGCTTTGAGTTCAGGCTTTGTGATGTCCCAGTCGGGCCGGCATTTTTGGAGGACCGCGCGCAGGTCCTGGCGCAGATCTTCCAGAGTGGGCCGGCCGAAGAACCAGTAGCCGTTATAGATCTTGTAAATGACAAGACCAGGCTCGAGAACGATCACGTGGGGGATCATGGGATTGTTGACGGGATCAGTGTATTCGGCGATGTCGAGATCTTTTTGGACGACACGCCCCGCGTCGGAGAGGAAAGGCCAGTGCGCTCCGACTCCGCTGCGATACTCACTCGTCTGAGTGATGTTGTCGGTGCTGATCGTCACGAGCCGACAGTAGGCAACCTCAAGCTCGCGATGGAGTTGAACAAGCCCTTCCGCTTGCCGGCGGTCCTTGGGGCAGAACCCTCCGCGGCTGAGAACCACAACCATCGGATTCTGTCCTTGCAGCTCAGAAAGCCTCTGGCGTTTCGCAGTGTGGTCGGAAAGCTCATAGTCGGGAAAGACAGCTCCGAGAACGATGTCAGATCGCATAGGAAATCCTCAACCGTTGGATGCGCATCACCAAGTTACGTCTCAAAGGTTGATGACGGCGTGCTCAGGACGGCCCTCAGCCAGCGCGCCGAACCACGTCTTTTTGCGTCATTGACGAGGGCGTTTTTTCGCTTGCTCCGCGGGGATTGAATAGTCTCAAGCGCGCGTTGACGACTCCCCGCACAGAATCCACGACAGGCGCCAGAATCCTATACGGCACGACTTCATTCGGTCGTTTGGCCAGACTGTCTTCGAGAGATCGCCTCCATGCGACCCGTAATTCGGTGTTGATGTGGATGATGTTGATTCCAGCAGCGATTGCCTTACGGAGGTCTTCATCGTCGGTTCCCGACCCGCCGTGCAGGGTCAGAAAGACGGCAGCAGCCTTCTTGATTTGGGCGATTCTTTCAATATTCAGACGCTTCTTTCTTTTTCCCTCCACCATACTCGTGGCCATGCCGTGCCTGTTGCCTACCGCCGGAGCGAGGACATCGATTCCAGTCGCATGGACGAATTGTCTCGCTTCTTCAGGGGTGGTCAAAGTCCCGGACTCGTCCGCCGTTTCGTGGATTTCAGAGCCGGTTCCGATGTCACCTATTTCTCCCTCCACGAAGATGGCGGGGTTGATCCCCTTAAGGGCTTCAACCGCTTCCTTTGTGCGAGCCACATTCTGTTCGAAGGGCAATGCCGAGAAATCAATCCCCACCGAGTCAAATCCCGCGTGGCCCGCCTCCATTGCCTTCGCAAGTGAATGCGTATGGTCTGCGTTGAGAAAAACTGGAAAGTCGGATTCCTCGCGCAGGCTCTTTACCAGAGCGGCAAGCGGCCGCGCACCAAAGAACTCTCGCTCTCCTTCGGATGCGCCAACGAGTACGGGAACCCCGACTTCGTGGGCGGCTCTAATGACCGCCTTCAATAACTCCAGGTTGGCGACATTGAAGTGGCCGATGGCAGCGCCCTCTTCTTGCATGCGTGTCAAAACGTCTTGTAGTGAAGCCATAATTGTGTTCTCCGAAAGAGATTAGAGCCGCCGCTTTGCGCAGCCAGCCGTCAATTGCCCGTTGCCCCACGCGAAGTACCGATGAAGTTCCGGACCAACCCGGCGATCTCATCCGCAGCCGTGTCCAGTGCGAAGTGACCGCCGTCGAGAACGTGAACTTGAGCGTTCGGCACGTCCGCGCGGTAGCGTTCCGGCTCGCCGGGGTCGAACGAGAGGTCATACTTGCCCCAAATCACCAACAGGCGCGGCTGCTTCTCGCGCATCCATGCTTGCCACTTCGGGTAGGCGTCCACATTGGTTCGATAGTCGTAGAACAAATCGCTTTGAATTTCAGCCTGCGCCGGCTGACTCAAAAACGCGAATTCGTCCGTCCACAGATCCGGGTCGTAGCGATCCACGTTGGGATCGTTTCCCAGATGGCGGGTTCGCGTCGTTGCCAGCGACAGGAGATTTGTGCGCAACGCGCTTTCGTTGGCTGCGCGATCGGCCCAAAAGGCTCGCCGCGTCTTCCAATTTGCTCCCAGGCCCTCGTTGTGTGAGACCGCGTCCTGGACGATGAGAGCCTCTATGCGCTCCGGGTGCGCCAGTGCCATGCGAAAACCCACGGGCCCACCGTAATCCTGCATGTAGAGCGTGTAGCGCGAGAGCCCGAGCGCTTCTGAGAAGTAATTCATGATCTCCGCGTAGTGATCGAACGTATAGGCGAATTTCTTTGGGTCCGGCCAGTCACTGTGTCCGAAACCCGGGTAATCAGGCGCGACCAGGTGACAGCGATCGGAGAGCCGGGCGAAGAGCGGCTCAAACATTCGCGACGAAGATGGCAGGCCATGAAGGAGGAGGAGCGTCGGCGCGTCTTTCGGGCCGGCCTCTCTGTAAAAAATGGAGACCCCATCTATCTTTGTCGTGCGATAAAAGGTCGGATGTTCCACGGGAAGTTCCTTTCCTTGCTGCCGGCGAGCGGGATAACCGCGCCGGGCGACAAATGTCCGTTGGGTTTGTGCACAAGCTCTTCTTCCTTTCCAGCTCTGCTACGCAGGAACACTGCGCAACGGACCCTGTCATGTTCGTACTCCCTCATCAGTGATCAGCTTCACAACCGACAAGCAGAAACCGATTCTCGGGTAGACCGGTCTACTCGCGGCACGGACGGCGGAGTGAATTCGCCAACAAGGCCACCCAGCTCACGATGCGCGTGCCTCTCTCACCGCACTGTTCCGGGCTTCGATGGCCTTGACGGATTTTACAAACGCCTTTTCCAAAACGCTCTTGCCGATGGTCCCGACGACCAAGCCGAGCACCCACCCCTTGAGGTTCTTGCCCTCGCGCACGACGACCACGTCAATGTCGGTGGTGCCGTCGGGCTTACGCGTAAAGGTGTAGGTGTGGCCCGACGCGCCTCCCCACGTGTTGGAGTCGGTGGTCGTGAGGACGACGCGATTGGGATCGGACCAGTCGTAGTGCAGGCGCTCCCAGATGCCGGCCGAGCCTTCCGTGACGTCGGCCTCCGAGGGGCCGCGGCTATGAACCTTGAGGTACGCGTCGGCGCTGTTCCCAAAGAGTTTCGAGCGGCCGGGCCCGAAGTCGGTGAGCCCGGCGATGTACTGTTCTGGCGTCGAGGTAGTTGTCTGATGGAGGTGGATCGTGGGCATGTGTAGTGCTCCTTTCGCTAGGCGGCGACGAACTGTTGGCCTCCGTCGATGTCGTACGTTGCGCCCGTGAGGGCAGTGTTGGTCATAATATGTACAGCGAGCGCGGCGACGTCCTTCGGTCCGACGACGCGCCGGATGGGAAGCGTGGCGCGAAGCTGATTGCGCCGGTTTTCCAGTTCATCGCCGAGCAGCGAAGCCGATAACGGTGTGTCCACGAAGCCGGCGGCGATGAGGTTGACTCGGACGGGCGCGAGTTCGAGCGCCAAGCTGGCTGTGAGGGCGGGCAGTGCTGCGGTGACGGTCGGAACGATCCCGAGACCGATACCTGGGCGCCGGCCGCCGGTGCCGCCCATGAACAGTAGCGTGCCTCCCGGTCTTAGCTTGTGGGCGGCGTTGCGGGCGACCTCGAGCATCAGTAAGGGGTGCTCGTCGAGGGCCAGGCGCGCCTGCTCTAAGTCCATGTCGAGGAGTCGCCCGTAGTGCGGCCCGCCGGCCGTCACCATCACGTGGTCGATCGTGGCCGGCAGCTTGCGGAAGAATCGTTCGAGGGAAGCAGGGTCGGTGGCGTCGAAGGCCGCGGTGCTCAACGCTTCGAGTTCACTCGCTGCGCGCTGGAGCGGTTCGGGATTCCGGCCGGTGAGGATCACCTTGGCCCCCTCAGCGCGTGCTCGTCGAGCCGTTTCGAGCCCGATGCCGGCGCTACCCCCAATCACGACGACGGTTTGCCCGAGGAGTTCCGGTTCGCGCTGAATAAGAGGGGTGGTGGTCGCGGTGCTCATGATTCCTCCAATCAACACCCGGCATGCGCGGCTCCATCGACATCCCGAGCGCGCGCTGTTTCTCGATTGCGTTGCTGACCAGATTCACATCGTCAGAACGACGCGGAATTGTGCGTTGCCGCTCATCATTCGCGCATAGGCCTCAGCCGCTTTTTCGAGCGGATAGGTTTCAATCATGGGACGCACGCCACTGAGTTCCGCGAAGCGAAGTGTGTCCTCGGAATCGGCCGGTGTTCCCGCGGCCCAGCCTTGAATGGTTCGACTTCCATTAATGAGCTGTAGCGGTGTGACCTCAATGGGATCGAAAGTCGCGCCGATCACTACGAGCTTGCCGTTCGGGCCCAGACCGTCGATCAGCTCGGACATCGCCTTCGAACTCGGAGCTGTCGCCAGAATTACTTGTGCGCCGCCCAATTTTTGTAATTCCTCTGCCGCATTCGTCGATTTGCTGTCGATGTAGACACTAGCTCCGAGTTTCTTTGCCAGTGTTGCGTTTTCGGAGCCGCGTCCGATCGCCGCGACCTTATAACCAAACTTGTTCGCCCATTGAATTCCAAGATGACCCAGACCGCCGATACCCTGCACCGCAACCAGGTCGCCGGGGAAAGCACCGTTGTGCCGAAGGGCGTTGTAGGTAGTAATTCCGGCGCAAAGCAACGGCGCTGCTTCTGCATCTTCCAAACTTTCCGGTATTGCTGCCAGTGCTTCCACCGGAGCTACCATATATTGCTGGTAACCGCCGTCATAGCTGATGCCCGGAATTTTAAGATTCCGGCAATTGCGGAAATCTCCGCGACGGCACTCGCGACACGTATTGTCCTGGCCGCCGTGCCAGCCGACGCCGACGCGCTGTCCCTTCTTCCACGCCGAAACACCGTCCCCCACTTCATCGATGATGCCTGCCACTTCATGTCCTGGAACGCGCGGATACTCAATCCCAGGCCATGCGCCTTCTACGGTGAGCACGTCACTGTGGCAAACACCACAAGCCTGTACCTTGATCCGCACGTGTGCTGGGGCGGGTTCGGGAATCTCGCGCTCGACGATCTCGAAGCCTGATCCCGGTTTAGAAATCTGTGCGACCTTCATTCGCGCTACTGCGATTGGTGCTATTCTCCTCGTTGCCATAAAACCCTCCTATGAATTTTTCACTCATCTCGAAAAACACTAACAGGTACTGGCAAGGTGACTGAATTGCTCGCCCGCGCCTTGCTCGACCGAACACAGGGGTTGGTCGAGGCTTCGGGGAAGAGTGAGCAAGCCGCCTTCACAGTGGAACGACGGTTCTTAGGAGGCGGGACTGCGAAGGCGGCCCACGCTCTTGGCGAATTGCCATCTGCAGCTTTGATGCGATAGTTCAAGACTAAGTTTCGTTTTCACGATTGCGGACGTCTTGGCGAAGGGAAATCCTCGCCCGCCAGATCGAGCGGCGATCGTATAACGAATCAGCGCGAAATTGTACTACGAGCGAATCTGAGTGCCCGTTGAAAAAGCGCGCCGTACTGAGGTGAGCGTGACGGCCCGCAGGAGGCTCGGGGGGGCCGGTTATTCCGACTCGATCTGAAATCTATCATAGCGATCTTTGAGTAATGATTCGGACCGGTTAATGAACGGATCGACACATCTCACCAACCGATCAGCAGCCTCTTGTCCGGGTGATTTCTGAGGCGTATACTCCCCGCTCGACCGCGAAAAGGTATACGGGAAAGGGATCTCAAATACTCATGAACTGGAAAAGCAAACTCGTATTAGGAGTGCTTACCGCTCTGGCGATGATGGTTCTCACATATGCATTGCCGCGTGGCGGCTCGATGCGCGATGCAGCCTTAGTGCAGTTTCCGGTCACGGTTGGAGTGTGGGCGATCTTTGTTTTGCTGTTCGTGAAGCTGAAATAGGCGCGCTCCAAAATACATCCCAGTCTGGCCGCCTCAAGACTCTTGGATGAAATCGCCAACCGTGAATCCATCGTTGCCGACCCGTTTTCGCATTCTCCAAGCCGCTTAGAATTGCGATGGCCATGGCCTTATTTGCAATTTCGGACGGCGCGGGAGGGAAGTTCCAGAACTTTTCTTTTCGTCATCGGCCAACAAGGGAATTGCGAGGTTGAGTGCCTCGATCTCCTTCTTTAACTGTTTCATCTCTAACTGCTTTCGATGCACGCTTGCCAACAGAGCCTCCCGCGTACATAAGCGGCGCTCTAGTGTAGGGGACTTTGGCGCGCCGCTTCCGAGGGGGTTTCGCACCAAGGTCGACTGATTCAGCGCGCGATCACCCGGGTTCAGTTGGGGTAGGAACTCCACCCCGAAACAATCGTCCTTTCGATTGCGAACCACGCCTCTGACGCCTGAGGATTTGGAAATGGGAAACTCTACCTGCATCAGATCCCCCGGATTTAGAGCGAGAGCAGAATGAACGGCCATTCCGTTCCGGCTGATTTCGACGACGCGGCCGGGAACGGCGCTTGTCAAGAGCCCATTGAGGACGGAGATGCGAACCGGAAGATCAACGTGGTATCGCGCCCAACGGCGAGTGTTTAGAGGTGTGGATAGCACGTGAGTAACCTGTTTTTGGGATTTTAGTTCCGCGATGTGCGTCCCTTCCAATTACGAACGTCCGAGACCGTTCGGGCGATTCACAGAGTCGAGCCGCAGTAACGGACCTTGTAAGCCCGAAGGCTCTGCTTTTACGGGGTGATCGTGCCGTGTCAGTCTGCGCCGGCGTGTGCGGCCGAAGCGGCCGATACCTTTACCGTCGACTCCGCTTTGCCGGAATCCTTCAATGCTTTTTCAACAACCAGTCCTACTTGAGATCCCATAGCCTGCAAGACACTCAGATCATCCCGAGTAAATGCGTCAGCGGGCGCGCGATAGAGTGCCAGAACAGCGATCACGCCGGAAGTTCCTTCCAACGGCACCGCCAGTGCGGAGCGCAGCGTGCTGTATTTGTTGCGATCGTTCAGATATCCAGGCTCGACCGAAGGATTGCCGTTCAGGATCGGCTTGCTGTTCTGCGCAACCCAGCCCGATAAACCTTCTCCGAGAGGAATCCTCAGTGAGGAAAACAACCGAAAGTTATCACCGCTTACAAACGCCGGAGCGAGGATCTCGTTTCTTAGAACATAGACCGCCACGGCGTCGTTTGGCACCAAGCGTTTCACTCTGACTGCAAGCAAAGACAAAGTGTCCTCCAAGCTGAGTGCGGAACCTAACTGCAGACTGAACTCAGAGATAGCCTCAGCCGCCTGCCGGGCCGCTGCGATCCCGCTGAGGTGGTCCCCGTGCCTGCCAGCCTCCGACTGACGGGCGGGAGGTTTTTCAGACTCTGCGAAGCCCGCATCAGGAGCCAATCCGCGCTCTACTCTGATGTCCGTCGATAACTTCGGGGGTGCCTGCAAAGGCAGCTCGGTGGCGAGCTTCTCAAGTTCCACATAGCGCCGCTGGAGAATCTCGACTACCCTCGGATCGAAACTGATGCCCGCTTCGGAGGCAACCTTGGCCATGGCTTCGTGCAAGGGCAACGCTCTCCGATATTGGCGGTCCGAAGCGAGTGCGTCGAGGCAATCGACAGCCGCCAGAATGCGCGCACCGATTGGAATTGCTTCGCCTTGCAGACCGTAGGGATACCCGCTGCCATCCCATTTTTCGTGGTGTGCACGCACAATGGGAACCACCGGATACGGAAAGTCCACCTGCTCCAATATCTCCGCCCCCACAATGGGATGAATCTTCATCTTCTCAAATTCCTCTGGAGTGAGCTTTCCCGGCTTCGAAATAATATGTTCCGGGACGGCCAGTTTGCCGATGTCGTGCAGAACCGAAGCCGCCTGCAGCGCTTCTGTCTCGTCTTCGCTCAACTTCAGTTCCCGCGCCAGTTCCATGGCATACACGCGGACGCGTTGCAGGTGTTCTCCCGTAGTCTGATCCTTGGCTTCGATGGCCAAGGCGAGTGCTTCGATGGTTCGTAGATGAAGGTTGGAAAGCTTTTCCGCGTGCAGTTTCTCCGCTTCCAGTTTTCCCAGGTAAAGATGATACGACCGATACATGAGGTAGATCGGGGGCAAAACCAGCAGAGAAGCCTGCCATCCGATTTGGCTGTCCAGGAAGAAACTGACGAAGCCGGCGATGGCCGCTCCAACCATGTAGTAAGGAAATGTCCACAGGTAGATCTCGGTCCAAACATTCTTGATGGGCTTATCTTCCGTGAGGCCGATAATGACCGACATCGCAACGGTATTACATGCGAAGTGCGTAATCGCCGCCACCAGGAGCGCCAAAGGGCTGGGACCATGGAAAATGTGATCTGAAGACAGTTGGTAAGCGTAGTACGTTGCCGCGCTGCATAGTGTTACCTGAGACAGATTGAACACCAGCTGAACCGGTTTCGGCCGCCGTGCCGGCTTCCAATAGAACTGGGCAAAGGTCTTCACGACGCCGATGAGCAGCGTCTCCGGCAAACCCAGCTCCAGAATGCAGAGCAGGGTCAGCAGGAAATTCATTGACATCGTTCCTTCGATGCCGGGCAGGCTCACTTTCAGCGACGAAGCCAGCACCGCCGCGATCAGGTAGAAAAGGAATTTAGCCGGGTGAGTAAGGTGCCAATGAAGCATCGAGGGGACGAAGCAGCTCAGGGCCGCCAATGCCATCCCAGAGATGTACACACGTGCGCCAATTTGTCGCGCTAATGACATTGAGAGTTCTTTAGATTCTTGCCGAAGCCAAGGTTAATGTCCGCGCAAAACTCTCTTCCTCGGTTACCGTCGTGTTCTTCAACAGGGTCAATTATTTGGGTCTCCGTGGAAGCTGCGAGAAGTCGAAAAACTGCGTCCTGTCGGGCTGTTTGCGGAACTGAAGTAACCAACCGCGGCAAGATAGTTTCACTCGGGACAACCTGTCCCCTTTCTGTGCCTGGGGACAGAATGTCCCGCCCGCATCAGTATTTGATTCCCTAACGTGTTGAATCGTAAGGATAACTTCGGGTGCCGTTTGGAACTGCATCTGCACTTTACTGAGCAGGAATCGATATATGTCGCTATGGCGCTGATTTTTCGCGCCCTCGACGGGGGACTATGAAGAGGCTACTGATTCTATTGTTGATTGCCACCGTGACGGTGACAGCCGCCGCCCAGGGCAACAACTCCAAATTATCGCCCGAATTGCACGGCTATACCGGGACAAAGCAGGTACAAGTAATCGTGCAGTACGCGCCCGGAACGCAGCTGAATTGCAGCGGACTGCTTGGGTTCTTAGGTTGCGCGCTAAACGACGTTCTGAAACTTGCAGGCACCATTCTAGGCGAGTTGCCGCTGATCAATGGGGTAGTCGCCCTGCTCGATGGCAATGGCATCCAGAACCTCTCGAACCAGTCGAATGTCGTATATATCAGCACGGACCGGCCATTGACGCCATCGCTCAGCAATGCCGCACTTGCCGTGAACGCGCCCTTCGCGTGGCAGTCGAACCTTACCGGAGTAGGCATCGGTGTAGCGCTGATCGACAGCGGCGTGAGCAATCATCCGGATCTGTACACGGGAATTCTTCCGCTTTCGCGAGTTGTGTATCAACAGTCCTTCGTACCGGGAAATTCGAATGCCTCTGACCAGTTCGGGCACGGCACTCACGTCGCCGGACTGATCGCTGGAGACGGCCTTAGTTCGACTGGCCTTCCCTACAGCAAAACTTTCAAAGGCATCGCTCCAGGCGCGCACATCGTCAATCTGCGGGTACTCGATCAGAACGGCGCCGGTACCGATAGCCTGGTGATCGCTGCCATCAACCAGGCAATCTCTCTTAAATCCCAGTACAACATTCGCGTGATCAACCTTTCGCTGGGCCGCGCGATTTATGAATCCTATAAGCTCGACCCGCTGTGCCAGGCGGTCGAGCAGGCCTGGAAACATGGGATTGTGGTGGTCGTGGCCGCTGGCAATAATGGCCGTTACCAGCCCACCGATGGCTACGCCACGGTTACTTCACCCGGCAACGATCCGTATGTCATCACTGTGGGCGACATGAAGCCTATGGGCACGCCCACGCGAGTCGACGACCTCATTGCCAGCTACAGTTCGAAGGGGCCAACCGTGGTGGATGCGGTCGTAAAGCCCGACGTCGTTGCGCCCGGCAACCTGCTGGTGTCTCTTGAGGCCCCGGGTTCAACCCTTTACACGCAGTATCCCGAAGATCGAGTTCCGTATAGCTACTATGTTCACGGTGGCAGCAGCGCTTCTTCTCCCACTTACTTTCAGTTGAGTGGAACCAGCATGGCTACAGGCATCGTCAGCGGAGTCGTCGCTGATCTGCTGCAGAAGGCCCCGAGCCTCACTCCCGATCAGGTCAAGGCGCGGCTGATGCTGACGGCATACAAGACCTTCCCCGCGTCCAGCAGCACCACCGATCCAACTACAGGAATCACATATACCGATCAATACGACGTCTTCACCATCGGCGCTGGCTACGTGGATGTCGAAGCCGCTCTCACCAGCACCGCCGTGGCAAAAGGAACGGCGATGTCTCCGATCGCCACTTTTAATTCCAACACGAATCAGGTGTACCTGTCCGACGATCCCTCAGCGGTTTGGAACACCTCGACCACGTGGTCGAACGCGGCCGTGTGGGGCGCTACGCAGTTTGTGAAAGGCGCAGCGGCAACGTCGAGCGGGGCTACGGCATCGACCAATAGTTCAGTGGCGGGCAACGAGGCGCTGTGGGGCTCCGAGGCACTATGGGGGAGTGAAGCGTTGTGGGGCTCCGAAGCACTCTGGGGCAGTGAGGCTCTGTGGGGCTCCGAAGCACTCTGGGGCAGTGAGGCATTATGGGGGAGCAACGCAACCGGTGGAGAGAATTAAACACCACCGTTGCTCATCGGAGTTAGATAACCCACGATTAAGAGAAAATGGGCCGATTTTGGAATCGGCCCATTTCTATTGCGTCCTTGTTCGCTGCAATGTCTTTGGTTTCCGTTCCCGCTGTGCGGAGGTCTTAATCAGTTCACCTGCATGACGGGCGAAGCAGCCAAAACTCCAGCCGCGAGTTCCAGATCGTGCAAGTCTTCCCTGCTGAAATCCTGGGTAAAGCGTGGATCCAAGCCTTTGCGTGAGATCTGAATCACGCCAATCACCGTCGAATTCTGATCGAGAATTGGCACCGACATCAGCTTCTGGATCGGTGCGGGATGAGCCTGCAGCTCGGGATCGGCCTCAACTCCAATCGGCTTGATGGTCTCGAAGATGCTGGCGTGTTTAACCCGCGCAAAATTGTTGAAGATTTCCGCTTTCTTGCTCAACGCGGTGTGGGCAGCCACGGCCTTGCTGGAGATGGGAATCGCTCCGGTAGTCACCAGATGCTCGGGAAAAATGAACTTCAGCAGACCGCTGTCCAGCCGAAGCAAAGCAACTTCCGCATTTTGCACCTTGAATACTTTTGCCAACACCATGCTGACCTCGAGCGGAGTGATCCCTTCGCTCAGCACAGATCCGAGAGGGAGCAGATTTTCGGGAAGAATAATCTCTTCGATAGCTCCGTCTTCAGGCTTTTGGGTCATAGAGTGACTTCTCGAATTCAATTTATCAACCGTTTTCAGGTCTCGCACTTTAAACACCAGTCCCGCCCTGCAGTACCATCCTACAAGCCCTTTGATTTCAGCAAAGTAGCTAACGTCCATGACCTTTCGCGACGCGCTCGGAGAGGGAGCCAAGTCGGAAACCTGTCAACTGATTGACATTTTTTGTCGCACTCTGGCGGGATGTGTCGAGTTGGCGGGCGCCCAAGCTCCCCGTCGCCAGCGAGAATACAGATTTTCTAAGTGCGGCGACTTCCCTTCCTGCACTTAAAATCATTACACTTTCGTTCTATGATTACTCCTCCACAACCGAACGTAAAGCTGAACAACAGTCCCGACTATCGCGAAGACTATGCCAACAGCGTACAGATGCGGGTGAATGTCTGGGATTTCTTCATGGTCTTCGGAACCCTGCAACAGCAGACCGAAACTCAGGTAGAGATTCGCAACTTTCAAGGCATTTATATCAGTCCGCAACAGGCGAAGGCCCTCCTTGGACTTCTACAGCAAAACGTAGCGGGCTACGAAAGCGCATTCGGCGAAATCAAGCTTGACCCGCGCATGTCTCCAGCAGGACCGATACACTAGGAGCGTTTCTCGATTGCTTTTGCAGCCAGACTGCCACGGCCGCGGCTGATCTAAAACAAGAATTACTGCGCAAACAAGTATCTGTAAACTGCGGCTTCTACAATTGCATCGACCAAGAGGAAATTCTGAGAGATTACCGGTCTGACCGGCAGAGGCCGGCTCCGTGGTCAGGCAATTATCCGGCCCTGGTGTTCACGGTCATCTTTGTATTGATCTTTCTGCTGCATCTCCCTCTGTTGCAGTTGCCCTACTTCTGGGACGAAGCTGGCTATTATGTTCCGGCGGCACGCGATCTCCTGCTTACCGGGAGCCTCATTCCTCATTCCACGGTTTCGAACGCGCACCCTCCGCTGGTCCTGGCCTGGATTGCGCTCTGGTGGAAAATAGTTGGCTTCGCTCCACTCGTGACCAGAACGGCGATGCTCGTCGTCGCTGCCTTCTCGCTTCTGGGAGTTTTCCGTCTGGCCGCGCGTGTGGCCAACAACAAGGTGGCGATTGCATCCACTCTCTGTGTGGCACTTTATCCTGTCTTCTTCGCGCAAAGCTCTCTCGCGCAGCTCGACTTGGCAGCTGCGGGATTTACCATCTGGGCTCTTTCCGCCTATGTGGAAGGGCAAATATTCGCAACTGTGTGCTGGTTCACTGTCGCAGCTTTGGCCAAGGAAACTGCGATTCTCGCTCCTCTGGCGATCGCGGCGTGGGAGACTGTCGGCGTGTTTGCACACAAGGGTTCGCTGCGCAAGCTGTGGGGAGATCGGAATGGTCATGGCGGACACCTGGAATCGAAAATCGAATCCGCGTGGCACATGGCGACGCTGCTGATCCCGGTGCTGCCGCTGGTTCTTTGGTATGGCTATCACTTCGTGCGCACGGGGTACGTCTTCGGCAATCCCGAGTTTTTTCGCTACAACGTAGCTGCGACTCTCAACCCGATCCGATTTTTTCTTGCGCTTGCCCTGCGGCTTTGGCAAGTCATCGGATATCTCCACTTATGGTTTTTGACTTTGCCAACGGTGTTTGCCATATGGATGCTGCCGCCGCAGCGTGATTCCGGCGGCGAACGACCTCGAATCAGCATTCCCGCGCAAATGATTTTCTACGTCGTCGTCATCGCTTACGTGGTGGCGATGGCATTGATCGGTGGAGCCGTGCTGGCACGCTACATGCTCCCAACGGTCCCGCTGATTATTACTGTTTCGGTTTCCACTCTCTGGCGCAGGCTGGCTTATTGGCAAGGGGTAATCGCGTGTGTCGCTCTGGCATTTGTTGCAGGATGGTTCTGGAATCCTCCATATGGTTTCGCGCCGGAGGACAATCTCGCCTACCGGGATTACGTCATTCTGCATGAGGATGGCGAGCGCTTTCTGGAAGCTCGCTATCCGATGGCACGAGTGCTGACGGCCTGGCCTGCCTCTGACGAAATTACGCGTCCCTGGCTCGGTTACACTACCCGGCCGATGCGTGTGGTGCGCATTGAGGATTTCTCGCTGGATGAAATGCTTTCTGCCGCGGACTTTCGCTCGAACTATGACGTGGCTTTAGTTTTCTCGACGAAATACGAGCCGGCTCCAGCGCTGTGGGATCGCTGGCGAGGGTTTACAGAAAAACGGACAGAACTGAAGAGTCGTTTTTTCGGATTTCACCGCGATCTGCCGCCCGCGGCTGCAGCCCAGATTCTCGGCGGCCATGTTGTATTTTCAGAACAGCGCCAGGGACAGTGGATTGCCGTGATTGAAATGGAGCGAGTGATGGGGCCGATGGAAGAGGCGCGGAAACGTTTTCCGTTCGGCTTTAGCGACCCAATGCTTATAGGGTCGCACCAAGGCACGCATTCATACGGGCCCTGAACCCAGTCGAAGGATGGGACGTTTTTGTCGCACAACAGACCCCGCATGCACGCACGATTGAAAACACGCAACTTACTGAAAACACAGATGGCGAGAATAGTGAAAATGGCGACTATAGCAGGCTGACTGAAGCAAAACTGTAGCAAAAAAAATTGGAGGAGAGCGTTGTGCTCTCCTCCAAAAGTACAGAGGGGAAAAGCTCTTAATTTTTCTTCTGCGCAGGCCAAATCATCCTATTTGCTTACGCAGTCGGGAACAGTCTGCGGAATGGGGTCGGTTTCGCTCTCGACTAGCAGGTGGCCCTGCGCGTCAATCGCCCTCGGCCACACGTCCCACATGGGCGAAACTCCGTAGCTCCCCTTGTCAGTGAACTTGTTGCCGTAGACATCCACGTACGAGTCCTTGGACGCATACTGCAGGTTGATCTCCTTGATCCCGAGCTCGTCCAAGGTGTACAGCTCGCCCTTATCCACCTTCCCGTTTTGGTTGCTGTCCCGCCAGAACCTGAGCTCCTTCCACACGGCGTCCCCGGGATCGATCACGCCGTTTCCGTTCCCGCCGTTCTGTTTCAAATCGTAGATGGCGAGCGCCCGCCATCCGTTGAAGCATTTGTTCCCGCCGTCTGGGCACGGGGGCTGCGGCGCGGCGTTGCCGAACATCTGCCTGCCAGAGACAACATCCCCGTCCTCGGGCCTCACCAGCCAACTGTTGCCGTGCGACGGGTCGGTCCACGCCATCCTCAGGGGATGGCCGTTGCCGAAGAAGTCGAACTCCACGCCCTTTTCGACGTCGGTCATCGCGAAGCCCCTGTCCAGCAGATCGGCGACCAGTGGGCACGGCGGGACGGTGCATGCGCAGCAGATGGCCGGCATCTGCTGGAAGTTTTGCCCGAAGAAGTTGAGGGGGTTTGCTTTGACGCACGCGGCGCTCTTGATTTGGGCCGTGGCCCCGTAGCCCCGGACGTAGAATTGGAAAAAGTCCGAGTTGTTGTCGGGGTCCACAACTTCGACGACCTGGGTTTCCCAGATGCCGGGGCAGACCTGCGAAGGCCCGTCCGCGAAGATGATGTAGCACTGGCCATCCTGGCCCGGCGCTGTGTCGGGAACCATTGGCACCGTTTGGGGCATGGATCCGCTCCAGACGAGGGTGTGTGGGTTGGTGCCGTAGAACTGCCCCAAGTAAGTTGCCGTGCCGCCAGCGGGATAGAGGAAGTTAATCACGGCACCGGTGCCCGTGGGTGCCTGGCACTGCTCGGCTACCCCCTGAAGCGTCAGGGTTCCTGCGCTGCAAGTCTCCGTGCAGATTTGGGCCTGAGCGTGGGGCGCGGCCAGCGCCAGGCAGAAGAAGCAGAAGAAGCAGAAGATGACTGCGACGATCGTTTTCATCTCAGTTGCCTCCTACTGGCGATCGCTGCAGCCGCTGCTGCAGCTTGGCGGCGTAGCTCGCCATGTCTTCGCGGCTTTTGACCTTCTGGAGATCGGTGAGGACATCCTCCAGCGTCTTGTCGTCCGGGGGCACCGGGCGGCCAACCACGACGCGCTTCACCCCGGGAAAGGGGCTGGCTGTTGCCAGCCTGCTCTGCTTGAGCGCGTCCTCGATGGACATCTGAGGGCTGCTGCCGTCGGCGAGCGATTGCTGTACTGCCTTGAGCGCTATTTGAAGCGCCTTCGCCTGGGCGACGAACTGGTCCGCGAAGCGATGGTATGTCGCGGCGTCAACCGACTCATGGGTTTGGTCCGTGTAGAGGACCATGACCGGGGCGACGCGCACGTCGAGGCGATCCCCGTGCGCGGCCTGCGTTGTCTCGTAGGTGAAGTTGTAGAAGGCGCCCGGCTCGATGGGCTTTGCCTGGATGCTCTCCTCGTTGTGGAATGACTTGCCGTCGGCGTAGGTGGCGTCGATCCCCACCGTGAAGGCGGCCACTGGCTTTGACGATTGGTTGACGACCTGGACGGTTATCTGACTTCCCGTCTGCTTGACGATCTGGGCCGTGATGCTGTTCACCTGCGCGGTTGCGGCTCGCCCAAAAAGAGACGCCGCCATCATGCAAATTACAGCTAGGTATCGCATTGTTTTTCCCTTCTTATTTCGAATTTTTTTGTTGGACCCGATGCCCGATAGGTTGCCCTGACAAGGTTCGGCCCGAAGGATTCAGCCGATGTTCCCCGCCCCCGCCTGTAGGTTCGGAAGGTAAGAATCAGAGACTCGGTGAGGGGGCCCCTCGAGTCCCTGACTGCGCAAGCCCGGCAAGAATAGATCACAAAAAGGCGCTTGCCCCATCGCTTTTTGCCAAGGCTGACCGCACACTCTACTTTGCAGGTGAAGTGCCAGTCGGCGTGAGCTTTTCCACAAAGTTGAGGATCGCGCCAACTGGCTCCAGGGAAAGCCTTTGTCGCAGAATGTGAGTTGCAGCCACGGTCGGGCTTCTCCCTGGTGCCGAACACTGACGCTATCCGATTCGGATAGTGGCCTATCCTTTCGGATACTGGAACAATCCGCTGGGATACGTCTTGTCCAGCTCGGCTGTAATCCTTCGCGAGAACAAAAGTGCATTGTCAAGAGCGTGTAAAAAGAAGGTCATCTTTCATTGGCGATCGCGATTGGCTAGCGCGAGATGGCCTGGAGGCCCAGATTAGAGAGTCGCTATGCTGCGGGATCAGTTTGGGCTAGTTTCCATGCGGGCGTGGTAGCCCTTGCGAGCCCGGACCTGCAGATGCTTGCCGTTTTTCTCGGCGACGATGCTGATTGCGCGATAGCTCCCGTTCGGCTGGAAATCGGCCGGTTTATACGCAATGAAATAGCGGCTACGGATCAAATCGTGCAGTTTGTCGAAGGATTTATTTAGAGTAAACACATCCCCGGGAAACATGGCTTCTCCGCCACTGCTCTCCGCCAGCGCTTCCAGAATTCTGTCGGCGTCCGTCTTATCACCACGGTCTTCTCGCGTACTGATGGTGTAGATGGTCACGCCCGCCCTTTCCGAAGCCTGGATGCTCTGCTTCAAGGTGCTGTGGCTCGAATTATCTTCGCCGTCACTGAGTATCACTAAAACTCTGGCAACATGGGTGTTCTCGGGATACGCAGCCAGCTTGCCGCAAGCGAATGCCACCGCATCGAAGAGCGCCGTTCCGCCTCCGTTGGCGAGTTTCTCAATCCCGTTTCCCAGTTCAGCCGGTTGCGCACTGAAATCCTGAGTGACCGTGGGCTCAGTAGCAAAACCCTCCACGAATCCGAGGTCGGAGGTGCCGTTGAGGATTTTCTCGACAAACTGAGCGGCCGCGTGTTTCTCAAACGAAAAGCGGTCGTGCACCGAACCGCTCGTGTCCACCAGCAGAGCCAACCGCAGAGGCAGCTTTGCTTGCGGGATGAACTGCATTATCTTTTTCGGCGGCTTGTTGTCATCACGGATCTGGATATCAGACTGCTCTAGATCGTTGATCATATGACCGTGGCTGCTGACGGAAAAGAATACAGCCACATCGTCCACGCTCGTGCGTATGGTCCACACTCCCCTGGGACGACTTGCAGGAACCGGCGACAGATGCGAGGCGGGACTGCTGTTACCGGCGACAGCGCTGGTGTTCGCCTCAGCCAGAGCCACGCACTCAGCGTCGCAGGGCCCTCCATCGGATTCATTGCCCAACGCATTCAACTGCGCCTTCAATCGATCGCTGTTGGGAAAGGTGACCGACTGCGAAGCGACCAGGGTCGGCGCCGGCTGCGAACTATTGACTTGCTGCGCTCGAACGGCCTTGTTATGAGTGAGCGCAGCCAGGTTCTGGCGCGCTACTGGAGCAAACGCATTCGTGGGATCTTCGCTGAGAAGGAAGTTCAGTTGGCGCTCCATGGCATCGTAATCCTGGATGGCCATGGCGGCGGCGGCGGCCACGTAGTGCACGTTCGCCATCCCCTTATGATCGACGGCGTGTACTTTCTGGACGGTTTCCAAAACATTTCGGTACTGATGGGTTCCGTTTTGCGCGTACGCCAGCGTGGAGAGAATCTTGGGGTCCTTCGGGAGGATGGAAGCAGCTTTCTCGAGTTCGGATTGCGCAGTCGGAAAATCATTTAGCCATAATGCCAACCGACCGAGATTCAGGAACGATCCGGGGAACTTGGCGTCCAACTTGGCGGCCATCTCGAATTCGTCCTTGGCGCGGCCGGTATCTTCCTGATCGACATATGCCTGCCCAAGCGCCACGTAGGCGGCAACGAACTTAGGATAATCGTGGATCGCCTTTTGCAGGCATTTGATGGCTTCTTTGGAGTTCTGTCCCTTCATCAGGGTACTGGCACGGTTGTATTGCTCGACAGCGTTATTGGGAGCCTCCAGGTCGAGCGCTGAGACCACTCCGGAACCAATGCGTTCTTTGTCCTGCGCCTTCTGCTGCGCACTCTTCTTCGCGGCACGGTTTATCTGATCAAGGTACATTTGCGCGAAGTCGAGTTGTGCAAACCCATTCGGACCCGCGTTGAAGTTGGGTATCGGCCCGTTCTGAGCGTTGAAGTCAGGTAGGCTTTGCGCGGTTGCAGAGATACCTCCAAATGCTAAGAACAGCGCGAGTGCTGTCAGCAGGCACTGAGCAGGCGGGAATGATCGAAGCGAAGGCGCAGCGTGCACGAGTTACCCCAATTGACGCGAGCCTGGCGCCCGGTCAAGCAACGTGACGTGCAGAATTATACGTCAGCGCCGCATTAAATGACATGAGTAGGTTTTTATCACCAGCCAGACCTGGCGGCCCTGAGTAAGCTTTAAGGCGTCGCGGGCGGCGAGGGTGAGGTGGACGTCCATTTGGACCCCGCAATCCACCAGGGCGGAAATCATCATGTCGCGTCTCTCGAGGGATACTAAGAGCCCCGGAAGTATGTTGCGGGCACTGAGGCCTTTGGGCTTTTCGACCGCCAGGAGAATGTCGCCGGCACGAATTCCCACGCGCAGAAGCGAACCTTGCTCGGCGCGAATGAGGGGAGTCTCTAGTAGAACAAAGACTCCAGTCTTGTTTCCCGGTACTTTGCACATCATCGTGCCGCGATCTTCGTGAACCGATTCCACCGTGGCATCGAATATGTTCTCAAAGCCCGCAAGCTGGGCCACACTTTCCTGACGAGGCGCGCTCAAGACCTCATGCGGCGTTCCCTGCGCGATGATGCGGCCCTGCTCCATCACCAGCACGCGTTCCCCTAGAGCCAGCACTTCTTCGCGGCTGTGCGTGACATAGAGAATTGGGATGCGGTGCGCCTGATTCCAGCGCCGCAAATCGTCGAGGATTCGCGCCTTGGTAGGTGCGTCCAAAGCGGCCAGAGGTTCATCGAGCAGGAGCACGCAGGGATCGGTAACGAGTGCGCGCGCCAGAGCGACGCGCTGGCGCTCTCCGCCAGAAATTTCCTCTGGATGCTGCTGGAGTAAGTGGTCGATCCGGAACTCCTGCAGCACGTCTAAAACCCTCTGCCGACGCGTAGAACGCGGAAGGTGTGCTAGCCCATATCCGATATTCTGTTCGGCGGTCAGGTGCGGGAATAATGCCAGATCCTGCAACACGTATCCCACACTGCGCCGGGCGACAGGCACATCGACATGAGTGTTTGCGTCGAACAGAAGACGCTCATCCAGAGCAATTCGACCGGCGTCTGGAGTGGTAAGCCCGGCAACGCAGTCGAGCAAAGTGGTCTTTCCCGATCCTGATGGGCCGAATAATATGGTGAATCCGGCCGCCGCGCTGAACTCGACATCGAGAGAAAATCCAGCTGTCCTCGAAGAAAAAGCTTTGCGGAGAACAGCGTTCAGAGTCGGATTCGAGGGTCTTGGTTGCGCGAGCGTGGGCATCTGGTCTCGTCTATTTGACCGGACCCATCGTCCATAATTTTTGATTCAACGTTCTGCGGTTCAGCCCGTAAACCGCCGTCAGCACGATGAAGCAGAACAGCAGCAGCCATAAAGCCATGGTATTGGCTCCGTCATAGTTCGAGGCCTGCACTTGATCGTAAATACTGATCGAGAGCGTGCGCGTTATGCCCGGAATATTGCCTCCCACCATCAGCACCACTCCGAACTCGCCCATGGTATGAGCGAATGCCAGGACCACGCCAGTGGCCAACCCCGGCACAGAAAGAGGGAGAACCACGCGGAGAAAGGTACGCAACGGAGAAGCTCCTAGAGTGGCCGAGGCCGCCAACAGCTTGCGATCGACTGACGAAAAAGAAGCCGCGAACGGCTGCACCGCGAAAGGCAGACTATAAAGGATCGAGCCAATCACCAGTCCGGGGAACGTGAATGCGAGAGTGTGCCCGGTTAACCACTGCCACCATCGTCCCACGGGGCTTTGCGAGCCAAGAGCGACGAGAACGTAGAATCCGAGAACCGTCGGCGGCAAAACAATCGGCAGAGCGACTGTGGCTTCCACCAGAAACTTCCAGCGCCATCGGGTGAAGGCGATCCAGTAGCCGAGAGGCAGGCCCATCACAAAAAGGATGGCCGACACAATCACGGCGAGTTCTATTGTGAGCTTGAACGCTTGCCAATCAATCGACATTTCGTGCGGAGTTTCCTTTGCTTCAGCTCCGGCAGAAATTGTACAAGCATGAGGCTCCGTTGTGCCTGTCCCGATCAAATCGTGGCTGGTTTCTCTGAACATCCTCGAATGAACATCCTCGAACGCCCGGCAATCGGCGAGTTTGCCGAGTACTTCCTATTTCCCGAAACGGATTCTATAGCGCATTTGTCCGCTAATTGCTTTGACCGCGGCCACTCCCGCTCCCATACTCCTGACAGTTGAAGTCTATGACCTGTCCCGGGTTCGGCCGTGCGCTTCGTGCTTCGCTGCTCGCCGTGTTGCCATTTTCATTGCCAACGATTGCGCAAGCCCAAGGCGCAATGACAAAGACAACGAAAACTGAAACGCCCAGTGGCAAAGCCGATGCCGACCACGAGAAGGAGCGCGCGGAATGGTTCTTGCGCGGCCGCGTCGTGCCCGGAAAGTCGGCCGCCGAGTTGCGCCACCGAGCCTATCAAACCAAAATGCGGGCGCGCGCCAATCGAGTTTCTCGCAGTCTCGCCGCGCATCCTGATTCGCCGACGCCATCGTCCGCCGGTGGATGGGTACCGCTGGGCCCGGTGCCGCTGGCTTCCGATGCCACCGGTGACGGTTTTCAAAACTACAACCAAGTTTCAGGACGGGCGACGGCCGTGGCAATTGATCCCGCCGATCCCAGCGGCAACACGGTTTACATCGGCGGGGCGCAAGGCGGCGTGTGGAAGTCAGTCAATGCCGCGACCAGCGCTGCTAATAATGTTGCTTGGACGGCGATCGCGGACGACCAGGCTACGCTTTCGATCGGCTCGATTGCGATTCAGCCGGGAAATTCAGTTCCCGCAAGCAGCGTGATTCTTGTGGGCACCGGCGAACCTGATAACTCCGCGGACTCCTATTTCGGCCTCGGCATCCTACGTTCGACAAACGGTGGATCGACCTGGCAACCTTTAATCTCTACCGCGAATGCAGGCGCTCTCTCGTTCAGCGGCCTCGGCGCCGCGCGGATGGCCTTCAGTACTGCCAGCTCGCAGACCGACACCGTGGTCGCCGCCATGGCGGTGGCCTCGGAAGGCGTTGTCGACGGCTCTCTGACCACCAATACGGAGCCTGGTCTCTACACTTCCACCGATGCCGGTCAGACCTGGACCCATGATGCGCTCTCTTCCGGAGGAGCGGCACAGGCGACCTCGGCAACCTCGGTGGTTTACAACTCGACGGCGGGACTATTTTTTGCCGCGATTCGGTATAACGGCTTCTACTCTTCACCCGATGGATTGACCTGGACGCGCCTCACGAACCAGCCGGGCGCTTCCGGATTGCTGAGCACAACGGCGTGTCCTCAGAACTACAGCACGAGCTGTCCTATTTATCGCGGTGAAATTACCGTCGTCCCGGGACGCAATGAGATGTATGTGTGGTTTGTTTCGGCAGACTCGAACGGCAATCCGGTGGATCAGGGCATTTGGCTGAGTACAAACGGCGGCGCAACAAACGGCACGACCTGGACACAGATCAGCGACAGCGGCATCCTCAATTGCGGAGACGTCGATGGCTGCGGAGTCGAGCAGGGATTCTACAACCTCGATCTACTGGCCGTACCCAATTGCGCCAACGGTGTTCAGACCTGCGCTGGCAATCCGACCGACCTCTACGCCGGCGCCATCAATCTCTACAAATGCTCCATCAATTCCAGCAATCCCAGTTGTTCCACCACACCGTTCATGAATCTAACGCATGTTTACGGATGCGATCCGCTGAGCGCGCTCGCGCATGTTCACCCCGATCAACACGCGCTGGCCTTCGTGACTCCGACTGCAAGCTCGGCCCTGATGTATTTCGCCAATGATGGCGGCATCTATCGCGCGCTCAACGGATTCACCGGGCTTAACACCGGCTTATGCTCCGGCACGAATCAATTCGACGACCTCAATCAGAACCTCGGATCGATGACCCAGTTCGTCAGCTTCTCGCAAAGTGTGAGCGATCCCAATACGCTCTTAGGAGGCACGCAGGATAATGGTTCCCCTGCAACCGCATCCGCCACAACGAGTTCGACCTGGGGCAACGTTTTGAGCGGCGATGGTGGCTACAACGCCATCGATCCCAACACCGGCAACTGGTTCACTTCGAACCCCGATACCGGCTCGGGTACGCTGAATATTCAGGAGTGCTCCTCGGGAATAAACTGCGACGACAGCCTCTTTGATGTAGTTGTCAGTAGCAGCAACCTGGCTGGCGACGATGGAGGATTCTACTTTCCCTACGTTCTCGACCCGCAGTCACCTACGACACTGCTAGTAGGCACCTGCCGTGTTTGGAGCGGACCGCGATCTGGTGGCACATTTACCATATTGAGCCCCAATTTCGATACGCTGGGTATCGGAACCTGCTCCGGCACGGAAGTGAATGTGGTTCGCTCGCTGGCCGTCGACGACATCATCACCAGTGGCGCGCAAGTGATCTATGCAACTACCGACGGTCCCGGACCGAATAGCTTGACGTCGCCGGTCGGAGGAAATGTCTGGGTCACAACGAATGCAACCGCGGTTTCCGGGACTAATTCCACTTTCGCCAACGTCACGCTGAACGGACCTGCCGGCGCCAGCATCAATCCCGATCAGTTTCCGGTTTCCAGTGTCGCAATTGACACGTCTGACGCTACCGGCGACACCGCCTACGTCACCGTGATGGGCTTCACTGGCGGTCCGGGGCACGTTTGGCAGACTACGAACGCCGGTGCAAGTTGGATTGACTTCAGCGCCGCTGGTACGAGTTCACCCCTCCCCGATTCCCCGGTGAACGCTGTGGTCGTCGACTCCAGCGCCGCAACCCACATGGTCTACGTGGGAACGGACGTCGGGGTCTTCGGCAGCCCAACATCCTCCGCAGCGTGGACGGAAGTGGGAGCAATTGCTGGTTCGAACGAAGCTGGCTTCCTGCCCAACGTAGCCGTGACTGCCCTCGCGATCTTCAATTCTGGCGGCCAGAAATTGTTACGGGCATCAACTTACGGCCGCGGCGTGTGGCAGTTCAATCTGCTGGCGCCGCCAGATTTCCAGATCGGAGTATCGCCCGCATCGCTGACGCTCTTCCCCGGAAACAGCGCCACGTTCAATGGAACGATAACTGCCCTCAACGGTTACAACAATTCCATCGAGTTGAGTTGCGTGGGAACAATTCTACCCAGCCCATGCACTCCGAGCCCTGTCAGTCTGACTCCGACCTCTCTTGGCTCGGCTTTCTTAGTGACGGCAGGCACCAGCACAGTTGGCGACTACAGCTTCAATGTACAAGGCGCAGGCTCCGATCCCAACAATACGACCCACCTCGCTGCTGTCACACTGAACGTAATAAACATCGTCTTGGCCTCGCCCTTAACGCCCGTTAGCGACCCGCGCGGCGCGCCTTCCGCGCCAGCGAATTTTCAAGTCCAACTCATGGCCCAGGGCGCTTTCAGTGAGACCGCGACGCTGAGCTGCAGCTTCCCTTCGATTATCTCCGGGGCGAAGTGCGCCTTTACGCCCAGTGCGACTGTGACCCTCACATCAGCTTCCCAGGCGAGCATGACTGTAGCCGTAACCGTTCCGGCCAGCACGCCCGTAGACCTTTACCCTGTCACGCTGCAGGCCACGACCCCTGAGGGCACAGTATCCTTGAACCCGCCTTTCACGTTGAATGTTGTTCCTAACCCCACCTTCACACTCGCCGGCCCCGCCTCTTTCCCGAATGTAAAGGCAGGTAGCGCCAGTACTACCGGCGTCATCAGCATTGCATCCCAGGACGGATTCGCCGGTAACGTCGCCCTTACGTGTACGACCGGCTCCGGCAGTTGCAGTGTTTCGGGCCCTGTTACCTTGACCTCATCAGGATCGGGCGACACCACCACAGCCACCCTTAGCATCAACGCGAGTAACTCCTCCGCTGGCAGTTACCAAGTTGTCGTCATGGGCACGTCGGGTTCGCTCACAGGCTCTTCTCCACCCGTTCTCTTCAATGTTGGCGACTACGTGATTGCCGGTACGAAAGCTCTTACTTCAATTCCCGGCGGCACAGCCGTAGCGAATCTCGCTTTCACGTCCGAAGATTCTTACGTCGGCTCCGTCCTCACAACTTGCAATGTTATTGCGCCCGCGGGTGCGCCGCCTGTGTCGTGCACTTTCAATACCCCGGTCGGGGGCATCCCCGTCGGCAACGGGATCGTCGGAAGCTTAATTGCGAGCGTCGCCCTTCCACCGAACGCTGCGGTCGGTAGCTACGCCATCGACATAGGCACCCAGGATACAAGCGGCGAACCAAACCACGTCTGGACTACCGCGCTTACCGTGCAGGATTTCGCAATGGGCTCGGTCACTCCTTCTACTCAGAGCATTGGATCAGGACAAACAGCCAACTACAGCCTTAGCGTGACCCCGGTGGGCGCTTCTTTCGCTAATGCTGTAACTCTCTCCTGCAGCGGCGCGCCTACGAATTCGACATGCAGCTTCACGCCCAACCCTGTGGCCCCCGGAAGCAGTCCAGCTGCGGTGACGATGACCGTCGCTAGCGGCGTCTCGACTCCGCAGGGGAACTACAGCGTCCTGGTAACGGGAGTGTCAGGCCCAGTCTCGCATACGGCAACTGCCTCGCTCACGGTGGCCAATACTTTGCAACTTGCGGCCACCCAGCCCTTCCCGCAGGTCGCGGATGCGGGAACGCAGCAGTCCGCCAAAATATCACTGACGCCGAACTACAGCGGAACAGTAACGGCCGCTTGCAATATCCCTCTGTGCACGCTCATCAAGCAATCCCCCAGCGTCAGCGGCAACCCGATTTCGTTCTCCATCAGCGGCTCTCCGGTCGCGATAACCGCGCAAATCGACATCCTCAATAACGCGGTGCCCGGTCCTTACAGTATCGACGTCACCGTCAAGGATGCCACTGGCGGCGGTCCCACTACCGAGTTGAAACTGCCATATACCGTGGCCCAGGACTACGTCATTGCGAACCTCTCGGCGGCCAGCCAGACCATCACGGCTGGCCAGTCGATCACTTACAACTTAACCGTCGCGCCGGTGGGAGCCGCATACGGTAAGGCAGTCACTCTAAGTTGCAGTGCGCCACTCTTCACGGGCTCGTGTACATTTTCCCCGAACCCAACGAGCCCGCTGAGCAATTCCACTCCCGAAGCCGTCGTCATGACGGTTACGACGCCAAGTGCGACGGCGCAGCTATGGGCTCCCGGAGGGAAGCCAAGTCCATGGTCTTACGCAGCGTGGCTCGCCCTTGCGGCTGCCATAGTGTGGAGCACAGCGCGAGGGCGTCGCCGCAGTCCGGCAGTGCTCGTTGGACTGGCGTTTGCGCTTTTGTTCTTGTTGTCTTGTGGAGGAGGCAGCAATGGCGGCAGCACCCCTCCAGGCACTACTACACAAGGCATACCCATTACCTACACGATCACTGTGGTGGGTTCACCCACCAGCATCAGCCAGCCTTTCGGGTCCACGGTAACGCTGATCGTGAACCCGTGAGGGAGGAGGAGGGCAGCCTCACGAAAGAGTACGGGCTGTGCCACGGAGACTCTACGCTATCATGATCGGTCATGACCGACTCGCGCTACGATGTCGTCGTCATCGGCGGAGGCATCGTCGGCCTCGCGGTCGCGCTTGAAATCACGAAACGCTATCCCCGTCTTCGGCTGCTGTTGCTGGAGAAAGAAAACCGCGTCGCTCAGCATCAGAGCGGCCACAACAGCGGTGTCATTCATTCCGGAACCTACTACAAACCCGGCTCGCTGAAGGCTAAGCTGTGCGTCGAAGGTGCGCGGGCCATGGTCGAATTCTGCCGGGAGCACGGCATCCCTCACAACGTCTGCGGCAAGGTCATCGTCGCTACCCATGAAGAGGAGTTTCCCCGATTAGAAGAGCTGCGGCGGCGTGGAGAGGCGAACGGGCTTACCGGATTGCGACTCATCGGCTCCGAAGAGTTGCGTGCCATCGAACCGCACGGCCGCGGACTGCGGGCCCTCGTTGTGCCTTCCACCGGGATCACGGATTACGCCGCTGTCTGCTCGAAATATGCCGAGCTGATTGGTTTGCAGGGCGGAACCATTCTCACTTCGACCGAGGTGACTGGACTGCGAAGCTTCGAGAACGAAGTTGTGGTAGAAACCAACGCCTCGGCGTTCTCCACTGCGTATCTCATTAACTGCGCCGGATTGTTCAGCGACCGCATCAGCCGGATGGCGGGAGAAACGCCCAACGTCATGATAGTTCCCTTTCGCGGCGAGTACTACGACTTGATTCCTGAACGTTCTTCGCTCGTGCGGGCACTTATCTATCCCGTGCCCGATCCGCAGTTTCCTTTTCTCGGCGTTCATTTCACCCGACGGGTTAACGGCACGGTGGACGCGGGTCCGAATGCCGTCCTTGCCTTTCGTCGCGAAGGTTACGGGCGCACCGATTTTAGCCTGCACGATATGGCTTCATCCATTGCGTTCCCTGGATTCCGGCGCATGGCGGCGAGGCACTGGCGGAGTGGTATGGATGAATTTCGCCGGTCTTTCTCCAAACCGGCTTTCGTCCGCGCACTCCAACGTTTGCTGCCTGAGATTCGTGAAGATGATCTGGTTCCGGGAAGCTCCGGGGTTCGTGCGCAAGCGCTTAGGGGTGATGGCACTCTGGTTGACGATTTCTACTTTGTCGCAACGGAGAAGATGCTGCACGTTCTGAATGTGCCTTCCCCAGCAGCGACCGCTTCCCTTCCGATTGCGCGCACCGTTGTCGAGACAGCGAGCAAAAATCTGGGTTGGGCTCGGTAGTTGCTGTCTCCTGCGTCAACGCAAGCCTGCAGGAAACTTTGCCGAAGAAATCTCGAGTCTTATGGGAAGCATGTTCCCGGCGCAATTGGGGCGCGGCTCGTAGCGAATGTTACACTGAGCCAGTTTACTTACTTTTTAATGGAGGATGCGAGTGTCCACTGTGCTCGTCGTAGGAGGGGCAGGTTACATTGGGAGTCATGCTGCCCGCTCGCTTCGCAAACAGGGCTTCGAAGCTGTGATTTACGACAATCTTTCGACGGGGTACGCGGCGCTGGTCAAGGGTTTTGAGCTGGTGGAAGGTGATATTGCCGATGTCGACAAACTTGCGCGCGTTATGAAGCGAGTCACGTCCGTCATGCATTTTGCCGCGCATGCTTCAGTTGGCGAATCGGTCGTGAATCCCCGCAAATATTTCCGAAACAATGTAGAGGGAGGTCTCGCACTGCTGAACACCGCTATGGACGTGGGTGTTAAGAACTTTATATTCTCGTCGACGTGCGCGGTCTACGGCACACCGAACACGGTTCCGATTTCCGAAGGCACGCTGCGTCAACCAGTCAATCCATACGGAGTGTCGAAATTTTTTTTCGAGCAGGCGATGGAAGCGTACGGCCGCGCCCACGGGCTGCGGTTTGCCAGCCTAAGATATTTCAATGCCGCTGGTGCTGACGAGGATGGCGAGACCGGCGAATATCACAATCCCGAAACCCATCTGATTCCTTTGGCGCTACATGCCGCGGCGGGCACGGGAGCGCCACTTCAAATTTTTGGCGACGACTATCCGACCCCTGATGGTACTTGCGTGCGTGATTATATTCACGTCAACGATCTGGCGTCGGCCCACGTCAAAGCGTTGGAACATCTGATGGGGGGACGAGGCTCAGTCGCTTTAAATCTCGGCACTGGGAATGGTCATTCAGTGCGGGAAGTCATCACGATGGTTGAGGAGGTCGCGGGCAAGACGGTTCCGAGGCAGGTCAGTCCACGCCGGCCGGGAGATCCGCCGGCTCTGGTTGCTGATCCCAGCTGCGCGCAGAAGATACTGGATTGGAGAGCGACGCGCTCGTTGCGCGAGATTGTATCCACCGCCTGGAATTGGATGCAGCGTTCCAGGACTTTGCCTGGTCTTGGTTTCCCCTCCTAGACCTCCGCGCAAAAGGTCTTCATGCACAGAAAATTACATTTGAAGGTGTTCGTCTGGGAACGAAGGAGTTCCAATGGCAATCGATTTCACTAACAAGAGAGTGGCCATACTAGGCGCGGGAAAAATGGGAGGAATTCTGCTGGAGGCATTTCTCCGGAGTGGATTATTTGCGCGCGAATCTACTCACGCGACCGTCCAGCATCCAGAAAAAGCGGCGGTGCTGGCGAAAAAATTGAACGTAGAGGTAGATACAAACAATGTGGTTGCCGCACAGGATGCCGATATTATTTTGATTTGTGTCAAGCCTCAAGTGGTAGAGGACGTCGTACGTGAAATCAGGCCAGCCCTGACTCCCAGTCAGCTTGTGATTTCGGTAGCAGCTTCAGTGCCAACGGGCCTGATCGAAAAAACGATTGCAAAGAGCATTCCTGTAGTACGCGCTATGCCGAATACTCCGTGTGCGCTTGGAGTTGGGATGACTGCCTTGTGCAAAGGCAAGTTCGCCGGGAACGAACATCTGGAAACAGCGGCGGCGCTATTCAATCCCGTTGGCAGGACTGTGGTCGTGGATGAAAAACATATGGATGCAGTGACTGGTCTTTCCGCCAGTGGCCCCGCATACATTTACATCATTCTGGAATCTTTGGCCGAGGCGGGCGTGAAGGTTGGACTCCCGCGCGATATCGCGACACTGTTGGCAGCCCAAACCACCATGGGCGCTGCCAAGGTAGTTCTGGAAACTGGCGACCACCCGGCGCTACTGAAGGATGCGGTCACGACCCCCGCTGGCTGTACCGTGGATGGGCTGATGGAGTTGGAAGAGGGCGGGCTGCGTGTGACGTTGATAAAGGCGGTCGTAAAAGCCACGCAGCGCGCGAAAGAACTGGCCTTCGTTAGCTGAGTCTTCTATTCCACTCATCAGATCAATTCCCAGTGCCGAAAAGATCGAGAGTTTGCGGGCTATTCGTTGCGCTGTCGTTGAGAGTAACGAAAGCCGGAAGCGCTCCGCTCACCGTCGGAGCAAAGGTAACCGTAATGGTGCACGTCGCTCCCGGTGCCAGCGGACTACGACTGATGCAAGTATTGGTCTGCGTGTAGTATTTTGCCTTTGCTCCAGTGAGGGCAACCGTGCTAATCGTCACCGAAGTCTTTTCATTGTTGGTCACGGTTGTTGTCTTGGTGCTTCTTTTACCTACCGTTACGCTTCCAAAGCCCAGACTCGTGGGAGCAAAGCTAATGGGATACACCCCCGAACCTTTCAGAGAAATGGTCTGCGGGCTGCTGGTGGCGCTGTCGCTGATCGAAACAGTTCCGGCCTGGGTTCCGCTGGCAGTGGGCACGAAGGTGGCACTGATGCTGCAATGCGCCCCAGCAGCAAGGCCAGAACCGCAAGTATTGGTTTGAGTAAATGCGGCTGGGCCGCTGACGGAAACGTTGATGCCGGTCAACGCCACGGACATCTGGTTTGTCAGCGTGATGGCAGTTGCGGTTTTACTGCTTCCCGTCAGAACCGTACCGAATGTGATGCTGGTGGCAGAGAGCGTGACGGGCGCGATACCGACACCGGAAAGACTGATGCTCTGCGGGCTGCCATACGCATTACTCGTGAGCACAACTGCCCCGCTGAAATTTCCGCTCGCCGTTGGCGCAAAGCTCACATAAATGGTGCAGCTGCTGCCGACTGTCAAGCTTGAAGGACAGTTGTTCGACTCCGGAAAATACGAGCTATTGGTTCCAGTTACGGCGATACTGGAAAAAGTCACCGCGGAACCGCCCGTGTTCGTAACGGTGATGGCAACAGCGGCGCTGCCGGTGCCATAGGCCTGATTGCCGAAGTTAACGCTGGCAGGCGAAACAGCAAGCGTAGGTGAACTTGTCGCAGTGCCGCTGAGCGTTACAGTCTGTGGGCTGTTCCCTGCAGTATCGGTAATGTTCAAGGTGGCCGACAGCGAGCCCGAGACCACGGGCGTAAAAGATACATTGATTGTGCAGGTGCCTCCCGCCGCCAGGCTCGAGCCGCAGTCGTTGGTTTGGGAGAAGCTAAGCGGATTGCTGCCGCCAAAGGCAATGCTGCCGATGGTGAGTGCGACGCTTTGAGTGTTGTTAAGAATCACGGCCTGACTGGGGCTATTGGTTGTGACCGCTTGCGCCCCAAAAGTCAGGCTGGAGGGTGACACCGTCGCCATGCCGCAGGTGGGAATGCTGAAATTGGAAATGCGGGTTTGCCAAATCGCAGGCGGCCCGGTCTGATTGGTTGTGTAATATTCGTTGACATACCAGAAAGCACAGCCGTCGATGGGATCCACCGTCATGCTGGTATAGGTGCCCCAGTGGTAGGAGTTTTCTTCATCGGCAGAGCCGGTATAAAGCTGAATCTCGGTGGGAGACTCACCGCCGTTCAAGTTCCACCAGGAAGCGCTGATGCCGGGATGCGTAGACGCATCGGAGACGCTGTAGCCCACGGCGACATTAGCCCCTTGGTCTTGCGCGATGCTAGGCATGAAACGGTAAAGCGATTGATCCGGACTGATCGTCCCTGACTGATACAACGCTGGAGTTCCACTGCCGCGGAGTTCGTACCACCGGATTCCGGTTTGGCTGCGCTTGCCGGTCCCAACTTGCACGGTGTGGCTCATCAGGTAAGACTGATACTCTCCGAAATTCCGGTAAGCAAAACGGAACATAAACCGATCGCCGACGGAGTCGATGCTCTGGCCAGTCGTGGCCGTTGAAGGCTCGGGAACGCAAAGAGTGTTGCCCGCCGCGGTGGCCACGTAGCAACCTGGCGTATAAACCGGGACTGTGACCGACGATTGCGCAAATGTCGACGCCGCGGGATTGGACCAATTCACCTGGAACTCCCACAGGTTAAAACTGTCAGAGGTTGTGGTCATTCCGTCGTTCACCGGGTTTTCGATGCTGGCAAAGTATTCTGGACTTCCAGACGGTGGTGGAGTCGTACCATCCAGATCGGCAGGCTCCAAACTGTGAGCCAGATAAAGGCTGCCAGTGACGGGGCTGGGGTTTGTGAAACACTGCGGTGTATTCGGAGTCGCCCCAATGAGCATGTTAGTTCGATCCAGGGCGCACGCTACCACGCCGACTTCCTGAAAAGAGTTACTCGGATCTTCCAAGTCGATCCCGACATAGTAAGCATCGATCCATGTGCCGATCTTGACCCAGTCCGGGTAATAGGTGACTCCTCCTGAATTCGCTCCCAGGATCGAGTTCAAAGGAAACGCATACGTGTACCATTTCAGGCTCGTGGAAGCGAGATTGTCGGTGTTGGAGATCGCGACGCAATAATAGTAATTGGGCCCGGCCCCGTGAGCGGCGATCACCCATCGTGAGGCCATCCGGTCGAAGAGAATAACTCCGTCGCCGCCCCCGAAGTTGTTGCACTGAGTGAGCCCGTTGGCGGTGAACAGCGAAGTACCTGACTTCGGCGCCGACCACACCGGGGCAAAGGTCACCTTATCGTATGCCTGGTAGGAGGTGTTGACCCACTCCATGTACTGCTTGGTTCCGATCGCGCCGTTGGGATCGACGTTGAGTTCGGGACTCGCGAACTGCGATGCGTCGATGCCCTCAAACGTCGTCACGGTCTGAGCGTGCGCGCTGAGCAATGCGAATAAAAGAGCTAAAACGCATAAGAGACTTGAGGCGGAGTTCGCCATACGGAGAGTTTTCCTTAAAGGGGGACTTCCTATTTGGTGCTCTTCGGGCAAGGGAGAGGAACGGAAAAGGCCCGAAATTTGAGTGACTAACTTTACCGCTTTCCTAACTTTAGGTCAAGCCCTTTCGTAACCGTAAGCGACCTCCGACCGCACTCCTGAGCGGTCCATAACCCCTCTATTTCTTACCGTTTACGGGCGATGGGTGGGGCAGAGATAGCAGGCGCAGCTGCTCTCACTTTAATCATCGTCAGGATCGGTACGCGGCCTTTTGTCGTTCAGGAAATGAGCCGCATCCAATGGGGCTGCAATGGTCTGAAAGGTCAGCGGGGTCTGGGTGAAATCGAAACAGTCGGAGAGATCGTCCGCCGACGTGTCAGCATACGCGGACGGATCACTGGGATTGATCGTAGGCAGGTTGAAAGTGGTCTCGATGAACTTGAGAATACTGCCAAAATCATGCTGCACATGCGAGATGTAAGCAGCCTTGGCGTAGGGAGAGACGACGATGAGCGGCACACGAAATCCCATTTCGTAGGAATTCGTCGCACTGACCGGAGGAACCACGTGATCGTACCAGCCTCCCCAGTCATCCCATGTGATGATGATGGCGCTGTTCGCCCAATACTGGCTTTTGCCGATCGCATTCACGATCGATGCTACCCAGGAAGGTCCCTCACCGGTGTTGGCCAAGGCGTGATCAGATTCGTCTCCGTCCGGGATTACCCAGCTCACCGCGGGCAGCGCCCCGTTGGTGACGTCGGAGAGAATCTGGGTTTGATTCAAGACAACCTTATTAGCCCAGTCTGAACCGGTACAGGCGGTTGCGTTGGGCGGCGCTGCATTCGGACCGCACATGTGGCTGATGGCATTCGGTGCTGTCCAAATCGAGCCCGCGGAGGGCGCGTAGTATTTCCAACTAATACTTTTCTGGTTCAACAAATCGGTCAGCGTTGGATGATCGAAGCACGGATAGACTGCCTGGGTTTCATTGGTCGACGAATTCATGTTTGTCGTGTCAATTACTTTGACCAATTGCGTAGGGGGAGCGGTGCAACCTGTATCGTCGCCGGTGCCGGTCGGATTCTCCGCTACCCACAAATTGCTTGGCACGGTGAGCTGGGTTGACGCCATGGATGTTCCAGAAATAAGGAATTGATGAGCGGGAAAGCTCGGTCCCTGATTGGTCTGGAACATTCGGTCGCCGAAGGTATAGGTCTCGGCGAGAGTGTAATACGGCTGCACGTCAGAAGCCTGCACATATTGATACTCAACGTTGGGAGGAGCGGCCGGGGCGCAGGGAGACGGACAATCTACCGTGATGAGATTGGCTCCGTCCATGTTTCCGTTGTCGTACGTTTTGATGAATGCAGCATGAGCATGGCTGAGATCGTAGTTCGTAACCAGAGACGTGGGGGTTAGCGTCGTCGTGAGGGTGGGAGAATTCATATTCTTGCCGCTTTGCGCGATGTCGGCACCCGCCTTGATCAAAACTGGATCCTGGAAGAGATTGTCCGGAGTGCGGTTCTCCTGAACGATTACGATCACATGCTGAATCATCGCTGCCGGGGTGATTACGCTGGGGGTACTTCTGCTGCCGCCTCCACAGCCGTTTAAGTCCACCAGGACGAGCGCTGCGCAAACTACCAAACTCCAAACCAACACTATCTTGGTATGAAACACGTAGCTGGTCTCCGGAAAAAGAATTTACCCAAGGAAGCTTGTGCGGGCCCATAAAATTTCGGCGCGACCCGCGCGGACGGAGTGATGCACTTGCTCTAACCCACGGTTTTTCAATTCCACTCGCACCAAGAAAAATAAATAAGGGCGCGAGCTAATGCCCCATCGTACTCCACCTTTTTCGGTTGCTAAACGCTTTGGTTGCTAAAAGCAGTGCCTATGTTGCAAGCGAATGACACCCGAAGAACCACCGAGCGGTAGCGATCCGCGAGAAACTCTAAAAAAAACGGCGGTCATTGAGCTTGCCCAATGAAACTTCAAGGGCAAACTCAACGACCGCCGCTGAGGTACGCTGTGAACGAACTTACTGGATTACGCGAACCCGGTAGCTTTGATCGTCAGAGATATAGAGAACATTCGACGGCCCAAGGGCCACACCGATGGGACCACCCAGGTTAGTCTTTGTGGCCAGACGTCCATTGTTGTTGTATCCGGGAAGTCCGGTCCCGGCGTAGGTGCTGATGTTGCCGTTGGTATTGACGAGCCGAACTCGGAAATTGGAGTAGTCAGCGATGAAAATCCGGCCAATCGCATCTACTGCCACGCCAGAAGGTGAGCACAGTTCTGCCGCCGTAGCCGGGCCAGTGTCGCCGCTGAAGCCGCATGTTCCCGTGCCGGCAACCGTGGAGATGAGCCCTGTGCTGATGGTCACCTTGCGAACGCGATTGTTGCCGGCATCGCCGATGTAGATATTGCCCTCCGAGTCCAGGGCCACTCCATAGGGCTGGCTCAATTGAGCCGTGGTTGCGGAAATACCATCCGTGTTATAACCACAACCATTAAGAACTCCAGCCACGATTGTGCTTGAGCCTCCCGGAGTGATCTCTCGCACCACACATGCGCCGCTATCCGCCGAATATACATTGCCGGCAGAATCGGTGGTTAGGGACGCAAGGTTCTTGATGGTTGGGTCTTGATCAAACGTCGCAATGTTCTTGCTCGAATTGACCACGCGAATCACCTTGTTCCCATTGTCGGCGATGTAGACGTTCCCGGAAAGATCCGCAGCCACGCCCATTGGAGAATTTATCTTCGCTGCAGTCGCCGCCCCACTATCACCGGAGTACCCAGTCAGTCCGGTGCCAGCCAGGGTTGAGATGTTTGCTCCACTTACTTCGCGCACGCGGTTCCCGTTAGCTTCGACCACGTAGAAGTTGCCGGAAGCATCAAAAGCGACATTTTCCGGGCTGTTGAAGCAGGCATTTGTTGCCAGGCCCCCATCTCCGACGAAGCCTCCGACCGAGGTGCTGACCGTAGTTCCCGCCGCGTTGACTTTGCGAACTCGATCATTGCCCGTATCCACAATCAAAAGGTCACCCGTGGAATCGAGCCATAGGCCGCTGGGCGACACGAACATGGAACTGAGAGGCGGATTTCCGTCCCCGTCGTAACCGGCGGTAGAACCCGCAAACGTACTGATGATGTTCGACGTGAGACTCACTTCGCGGATTTGGCCTTGACCGGCCGTTGCGATGTACAGATTTCCGTTAGCGACCAGCACGCCCCGGGGCAATCCCACCGCAGCGCTGGTAGCCAAACCGCCGTTTCCGTTTTGGCCGGTGCCGCCGTTGCCGGCATACGTGTTAATGGTCACAGTGCCCGTACCCAGACCTGAAACGATGCGCACTCGGCTGTTGAGATCGTCGGCAATGTACAGATTTCCAGCGGTATCAAATGCCAGACCGTGTGGAGAGTCGAGACTCGCGCTGGTAGCGGCTCCGCCGTCGCCGGAAAATCCCGCGGTTCCGTTTCCGGCAATCGTGTGAATATTCCCAGAACCATCCACCATGCGAACCACGTTGTTCCCAGTGTCGGAGAAATACAAATCACCGCTGGCATCGAGCGCCAGCCCGTTGGGCTGATTGACTTGCGCGGACGTGGCCGGACCACCGTCTCCGGAGTATCCTGCAAAACCGTTACCGGCGACCGTGTTCACAAGGCCGGCAGAGTTCACCATGCGAACTCGATTGTTACCGGGATCGCTATACCAAAATTCGCCGGCAGCGTTCACTACCAATCCTCGAGGAAAACCCATCGCTGTAGTTGTCGCTTTGATGTTCTCGCCGTTGTAACCGTATTGTCCAACGCCCGCAACCGTGGTGATCTTGCCCGTCCCCTTACCGATGCGGCGAATCCTGTCACCGAAGGAGTCGGCGATATAGATATTCCCGGTGCCGTCGATTCCTCCGAACTGCGGAAATTCGATACAAGCCTGCGTAGCTAGGTTGTTGTCCCCGATGAAGCCGCCGGCCGCGGTACCCATAGTGGGCACTCGGATGGTTAGAGTAGTATTTTGACTCGATGTCTTATAAGTTCCCGTAATCGTGACACTCTGCTGGCTGCCGCTGGGGAATGTATTAATCGTAAAGTTGGCGCTAAGCGCGGTCGCTGGCACGGTCACTGTTGCGGGCATTTTCACCAGAGCAGGCCGGTTGCTTGAAAGCTTTACCACAACTCCGCCGGCCGGGGCCGCTGCAGCGAGCGTGACCGTGCCCGTTGTCGTGACGACGGCGGGAACACTGGCCGGGTTCAGGGTTACTGAAGAAACGGTCTGGGCGCTCGACAGGCTAATGAGCAGCATTGTAAGCAACGGTGCACAAGCCAATCGCACACCGCCGGAAAAGCTAAATCTCGAAATTTTCACGCTGAATCCTCCGCACGATTTCATCAAATATGTTCCGCTACAGGCAGGCCCTAACACGCAAGTCTTACGCTCAATTTTTTCCGTAGGTTTGGAGATACCAGCAATATCAGGGGTTAACAGCAGGGGAGTTTTCCGGGCATTTTTCGAAACGGCTCCCGGGCAATTTCGACTAGTCTGCGTTGAAGTCATGCCGAAGTCAAGATGAAAGAATCTGCGTAGAGGCGAGAGGCCAGAGTCTTATGACCCCAGCGAGAAACGCAGGAAAGGTAGGCGCAAAACACGGGAAACAAGACAGACAGAAGGAAGTTCCTCGGCAAATAACGCTACGGCTCAGGGAGTGTTGCCGTTCCGAGCAGTCTGGTAGCTACCTTGCACCACAGCCTCGGGACGCTCCGCGCTAGTCTTGCCGCACACCGCGACACCCAGCAGGCTCTTCCGCTTGGCGTGCTCGCGCAAAACAGACGAATAGACTGGATGTGCACTCCGCGACCATTCGTCGAAAGCTGAGTTTCCTTCGATATCGTCAGCCACAACGATCGCGTCAGAGCTCAAATGAGGCGCAACCAGTTCAAACTCGTAGCGCATATTGCGGTAGGTATGCAGGCTGTCATGGACGAACATATCGACAACACCGATGCTCTGGAGGATTCCAGACAGCAACTTCCGGCTGCTGCCGCGATTTAATTTCCAGTTGCGGCGGAGATCGGCAGGGATCAGCCGTCCGACGAAGGCATCGGCGTTTTCTCCCAACGGAGGCAGATCAATGCTGTAAAGGGAACCACGGCCGTTGACCTGCAGCGCCTTCAACATGAAGGATGAGGTAACCCCGTAACAAACACCAGTTTCAATGATCACACTCGGCCGCTTGATCCGCGTTAAGGCATAACACAAGCGCCCCAGACTGAAGTCGCCGTTGTGAAAGGACGCGAACGGAGCATCCTCCGGCATTGCCCCAATGCCCTCGCGGACTTGGTCCTCGATCTCGCGCAGGCTATCCTCCTGGAGATACTCCGCAAGGCATGCCCCCAAAGGTTCATCCAAGGCTTCTACAGCCGTCTCCCATTCGACGGTTTTGTATTGCGGCGTTTTTCGCAGGTAAGGTTCGAGATGGACATCGACCATGGCACAGACGCGATCATAGAACTCGCCCGGCCGCTGCGGCAGGATTGACATCAGCTTTAACATTTTCGAACTGTTGGTCGGCAAGTGTGTTTCTCCCCAAGCACCATTATGTAGTGGAAATAGTACTTCTTTTGTTAAAAAAAGGACTCCGAATAAATCACTAGGACACTTCTAGGGCAAAAGTCCGTAAACGTCCAATTGCGATTGCGCGCCAACGTAGGCTTTGCCATTGACCACCGTTGGAACTGCGAACTTTACGGCCGGACCGGCAGCATCACGGGAGGGATCCAGGTTGCTGTTGTAAAGTTCATTCGCCACGTTATTTGCATCGTAAACATGAAGAATGGCGGGCGTGCCCCTGGTGAAGCCATCGGTCTGCAACACCCAAAGCAGGCCGCTGGCGGAACCATTTGACGAAACACTCGGAGTGGCACCCGGATAGAAGTTGTAAGTGGGGCTTTTCGAGAATGGGAAGGTCGAGAGCAAACCGTTGGACAACTCGAACGCCTTCACCGCGTCTGCAACCCCAGCCGTATAGACATGACCATTCCAATAAGCAGGCAATCCGCGAATGCCCACTTGAGGGGCGGGCTCATTCAGTACATCTTCGAGTTCCTGAACGATGCTATCCGAGCCTGGTCCGTAGCCTCCCATACTATCGCGATCAATTAGGTAGATCGTAGCGGTCTTGCCGCCTCCAACCAGCAAATGGGTAACCGGCCCAGTCTGGTCGGGTAGTACCAGAGCGCCGCCGGATCCCAAGTCCAGATTCTCAGTGCTCATAATCCCTTGGTTGTACGGGGAGAAATAGTCAGCCAGCGCCAGCGCTCCACTTGTTGTGCTTAAGCGCAAGAAACTATCGCCGTAATCGAAGCCACCCAGGTTTGCGTCGTACGTGCCGTTGCTGGTTGTTACGAAGATGTTGCCGTTATTGTCCGCTGCCGGTCCCGCACCTCCCTGCCAGATTCCGCCCGCCGCCGCGTTCGGCGTGGCGTTAAAGACGGTCGTCCTCTGCAGGCTTGCTTCGTTGTAACCAATCACCCAACCGTGGTATGGAAGTTGGTCGTTGTGAGAACCCCATGCGACGTAAATCACACCATTTAACAGCAGCAGGGCTGGACGTTGATTCTCCAGGAGCGTGTTGAAAGCGACGTTGCCGCCGGACTGGCCGCTTCCCTTGCCCGGAACTGACGCCGCAATCACGGTCGGGCTGCCAGCCATGTCTGCCCCGGTTGTCATATTCAGAGCGTGCAGGCGCTGGAAGTACTGATAAGAGCCGGACACCAGTTCCTTCGTCGCCACAACGACGTAGAGAGCGTTGTTCGAGGGATCAATCACTGGTGTTCCCGTGATCCCGATCTCGGGAATGAGATCGCCGCCGGTAATATCGGTGGCGGGAACCGTCGTGATTGAGTTAGAGGGATCGACGAAAGTGGTGTGCCACAGCACGTTCGGGGTCGGACCATCCGCATCGAGAGCATAGACACTATCGTGCTCGGTCGCCACGAAGACGACATTGTGTGTCCCTTGGCCGGGAACACTTACGCCCTGAACGTAAAGTGGTTGGGCATAGACATATCCGTCCAAGGCGTAAGAAAACAGTTTTGCGAACTGGCTCGAGTTCACGTTAGAACTACTCAAAACCGTTTCGCCCAGATTCTGGCCGGTCCGCTCATTGTCGTTGTGAGATGTGAGTACACCGGAACTGCTGGTGACAAACACTGGAACAGAGGCGCTCTGCGTCGAGTTGGCAATAATGGTTGCCGTGACCGAGTGTTTGCCAGCTGTAGCGGCAGGGGTGTAGAGCCCGCTGGCTGAGATCGTTCCTACCGTACTGTTGCCGCCGACGATTCCATCCACCGACCAATTCACATTCGTGCTCGATACTCCACTGATCGTCGCCTGATACTGCGCCGTCTGCGTGGAAGTAAGCGAGACCTGTCTCGGGCTGATTGCAACCGTAGTGCTCGGCGACTGTCCAGTACCGGAGAGCGAGATCACTTCCAGCTCCGGCGGGTCGGTGTAGGTCACAACCAGCTTCCCGGACCGGCTTCCGCTCCATGTCGGAGTAAAAGTCACATTTATCTCGCAATTCGCTCCCAAATTGAGCAGGCCGTCGCAGTTATCGCTCTCCGTATAATCTCCGCTCACCGAGATACCACTGATAGCCGCTGCGGCGCTCCCAATGTTTGTCAGCGTAACGAACTGCGGTGTGCTGGCGCTGCCCACGATCTGGCTCGCGAAAGCCAAACTTTGCGCGGAAGAAGATACACTCCCTCCGCTGGATCCCATACCCGACAAAAACAACGGCGGAGCGATCACATTGCCGGTAACAATTATGGTTCCCATCCTCGCCCAGGCAACCTCCGGAGTGAAGGTCACGTTTATGGTGCAACTGCCATTCGGTGCGATGGGACTAATGCAATTATTGGTCTGGCTATAATCCCCGTTGGCCACTATGCTGCTGATGGTCAGATTTGCAGTGCCGGAATTGGTAAGCGTGACCGGTTGCGGCGAACTACTAAAGCCCGCCGTCTGCACACCGAAACTCAGGTTGGGAACCGAGAAACTCACCACCGCCGCCACTCCGGTTCCGGTCAACGCTATTTCCTGTGGACTGTTCGGGGCATTATCACTGACCTTGATCGTCGCCGACCTGGCACCGGCTGCCTGCGGCGTGAATTTGGCGGAAACAGTGCAGCTGTGCCCTGGCTTTAAACCTCCGCTGCAGGTGTTCGAGAGCGGAGCCCAATCCGCCGCTTCCATGCCGTAGACCCCGATGCCGCTGAATGTCAGAGTGGCGCTGCCGGTATTGGTCACAGTGACGGATTGGACCGTGCTGGTGGTCCCAAGTGCCTGATTTCCGAAGCTCAAAGTATTAGTCGAAAGACTCGCGGTCTGGCCCATCGTGGAAGTCGAGATAGCGAGTGCGAATAAAGTCTGGCAAGCCACCACTATTGCGGCGTGAGGGAGAAAACAGGCTCGCATCTCGAGAGTCCCCCTTTCAAAGGGGCCGTATTCAAATGTGGTTGACTGAGGCTTTAATTCGAGCCAAATTGGGGGGAAGGCTAATTCACGTCATTCTCTTCTATTCCGAGCCGGCAGGTCAACAGAAAAAACCCCTTTTTACCATGGACAACCCAGGTGGCATCCGAGGCAATACCACCGGATAGCGTCGGGCGATGCCTGAGAGTAAGAAAATGCCAGCGGCTTAACTACGTTTTTCACCTTAGTCGGGCAAATCGAGAGACTCGCTGAAAGATTGTGGCTCCTTGATCCGCGGTTTCTCAACCGAGAGCTGAAAAGCCGTGCTGTGCGCCGATTCGCAGACGGACGGTGTCCTCCTGCACGCCTTCGGAATGTACTACCGGCACCTTCCTAGCCTACAGTCTTCACTCTAGACTCTCCCAAGACTTGAAAGCGAGGTCTATTAAAAATTTCGAGGTGTTGCATACATGCCCTCCCCCAAGCCAGTATCATTGCCCTGCATTCTTGTTTTCGCCGCTCTTATCTGGGCACCTCTCAATCAAGCCATAGCGCAAGACGAATCAATCGCTACCGCTGACACTCAAATTCAAGCTGGAACCTACGTAGTTCCGAATAACTTTTTTGGGATGCACATCAACAACTACGGCATTCCCTGGCCGAGCCAGCCTTTCGCGACGCAAAGGCTGTTGGCCAGCAACGTAGGATGGGCTAATCTGGAACCCGCGCCTGGCGTCTATGACTGGACCTGGCTGGACAAGTGGATCGCGCAAGCGCAGGCGCACAATATCACACTCATTTATACGTTCAATGACGTTCCGCAATTTTATTCTTCCAAGCCAGGTGATTCCTCCTGCTCGTATGGCAACCTGGGTTTGGGCGCTTGCGATCCTCCGGAGGACCTCAATGCAGACGGTTCTGGAACCAACGCCCATTTCAAGAGCTTTGTAAATGCGCTGGTCAGCCACGTCGGCAACAAGATCCAATACTGGGAAGTCTGGAATGAACCCAATCAACCGGTCCAGTGGAATCCCACCGACCCCGTGAATCATCCCTACAACCAGCTCATGCGCTTAGAATCGGACCTGCGAACCATCGTCAAGGGTGCAAATTCATCGGCGCTGATCCTAACGCCGCCACCGGTGGGTGCTCCGAATGGCGCACCGAACTGGATGAAGGGCTACCTTGCTGCCGGAGGCGGGACCAACGCTGATGTCATCGGATTCCACAGCTACGTATGTCACCGCGTGTGGGGCCAGTACCCGGTCGCGGAAGACGTCGCGCCGCTCATCTCATCCATCAAGACCGCCATGACGGATTACGGCCAGCAGAGCAAGCCTCTCTGGATTACGGAGAGCGGATGGTGCAAAACTACGTACGACGATTTCACGAACGAAAGCCTGCAAACTGCGTTCACCGCCCGCTTTATACTGCTTGAGGCGTCAGGCGGTGCGGCCAAGGCTTACTGGTTTCAATGGGACGGTGGAAACGGTGCCGGCACTCTCTGGCAGGCACCGAATACTCTCCGCACTCCCGGTACGGCTTACGGGCAAGTCTACGGTTGGATCGGGGGAGCTACGCTGACCTCTCCCTGCGCGGCCAAAGGAACCGTGTGGACCTGTACCTACTCACGCTCCGGGGGCTATCAGGCCATGGCAGTTTGGAACACGGCGGGCAACTCCAGTTTTACTTTCCCCAGCCAATACACACAGTACAGAAGTCTGACGGGAACGGTTACGAAAACAAGTGGAGCTTCAGTCACGATCGGGACCTGGCCGATCCTGCTGGAAAACTAGCGCTGCAAATCTAGCCGACACTCGTTGTGCAATGGGCCGGACTCAAAAGTCCGGCCCATTTTTCTTGCCTCATTGCACGACTTGAGTGAGAACGGGGGAAATGCTCTCAGCGAAGTTCAGGCTGCCCACGAACACGGCGGTGACGGAGTGACTTCCGGCCCCCAGCAAGGGAGTGCTGTAGCTTGCAACTCCGCTCGCATTCAGCTGCACCACACCAAGCACCGTCTTGCCGTCTTTGAACTGGACGTTACCACTTGGAATCAGGCCTGTACTGGAGGTTACGTTCGCCGTGAAGGTTACTGGTTCACCGAAGGAGGATGGGTTGAGAGAGGAGGCAACGGTGGTTGAGGTGGAAGCGGCCGCAACCGTAATCGTGAACGGGGCTGAGTCTCCGGCTGTGTAGTAGACGTCGCCGCTGTACGATGCTGTAACGCTGTCTGAGCCCGTGGGAAGTTTCTTCGCACCCACGTTCAAGGTCGCATTGCCTGACGAATTCAGCTTTGCAGTACCGAGGGCCACTTTTCCAAACAAGAAACTCATCGTTCCAGTGGGCACCGGATCGCCGGAGAAAGGGGCCACGTTGGCTACGAAAGCAATCGACTGCCCGTACTCTGCTGGATTCGGAGTTGCCGAGGTAATCGTAACCGTGCTCGTTACCTCGACATACTGCGTGATTCCCGCAGAACTGGTTGCATAGGTTGCATTACCCTCGAAACGCGCAGTAATGGTATGTTTTCCCGCAGTTAAGGTTGATGTTTCGAATGTCGCTACGCCGGAGGAGTTAACGTTCTGCGAGCCAAGTAGATTAGGTCCATCGTGGAACGTAACTTTGCCAAAGGGAGTGCTGGCGCTCGAAGTTACGGTAGCAGTGAAGGTCACGGCCTGGCCAGGAACCGAGGGACTGAGGGAAGATGCTAGCAAGGTCTGCGTCGTGGCAAACGCGGTCCCCGAGAGGCTTATCGCCTGCGGACTGGTCGCAGCGTTGTCAGTAATGGTCACTGTACCAGTCTGCGATCCCAGCTTTGTAGGAGCGAAGGCAACCTTGACTGTGCACGATGCGGCTCCAGCCAGGGAAGCAGGGCAGTTGTTGGTCTGAGAAAAGCCGCTGCTGGCGACGATGCCGGCAATGCTGAGCGCCGTGCTTTGATTGTTCGTGACGGTCACGGCCTGGACGGCGCTGGTTGTGTTCACTGCCTGGCTCGGGAAGCTGAGGCTACCGGGTGTCAACGTGACCAGTGCAGCAACTCCCGTACCGAATAACTGCACAGTCTCGGGGCTGTCGCCGGCGTTGTCGGTAAGGGTAATCAATCCGGTCTTCGAACCCGCGGTGGTGGGCGTAAACGATACTTGGATTTTACAGGCCGCGCTAGCGGCGAGGGAGGATCCGCAGTTATTGGTCTGCGAGTATTCGGTGGTTGCCGTGATGCTCGTAATTTGCAATGTAGCATTTCCTGTGTTCGTGACAGTGAGGGTCTGCGCAGCGCTGCTGCTGTTGAGTACCTGATCGCCAAAGAAGAGTTTGTCGGGCGTTTCGCTGACGATCGGACCCGCAGGACACGTCCGCGCCTGAAGTACGAGCGGCGACAGTGGCTTCTGGGAAAAATCGAAGCTGTCGAGGGTATCGTTCGCTGCGACATCCCGGCCGTTCAGTGAGGGAAGACTAAAGCGTTCTTCGATCGTCTTCAAAACGGACGACAGCTCATACTGAGTGTGCGAGATATAGGCCGGCTTGGCATACGGTGAGATGATCAATAGAGGCACTCGCGGACCGAAGCCGTAATAATCGATATCCGGAGGCGGGACTGGATCATAGAAGCCACCAAAGTCATCCCACGTAAGAAAAAGCGCAGTGCTATCCCATTCGGGGCCCTTCATGAGCGCATTCAATTGTCCGACCGTGAAATTTTCTCCAGCGCAGGAGCTGGCGGGAGGATGCTCACTCAGGTCGCCGGGCTGCACCACCCAACTCACCGCCGGCAGGTTTCCCGCTGCTGCATCCGTCGCGAACTGGGTATAGGGAAGAACATGCTCGGTCCACAAGCTGCTGTTTCTGATCTGCGAATAGGAATCAAGGGTAGACCATATGTAACCCGACTCTCCCTGCGACGGGGCGTAATAGGCCCAGCTCACTCCTGCCGACTCCAACAAGTCCGCTAGCGTCGTCGAAGAGAAGCAGGGCGGTTCGTCTGTAACATCGCCGTTGGTGTTCATCACCTGGACGTAGGTACCAGCCGGAGCGTCGCATCCCCAGGATCCCGCCTCTTCTTCATTATTGGAAGGGTTGGAAATCACTCCATCCTCGTCGTCCGCCGTGACTGTGTAGAGGTGGTTGGGAAAGCTTGGGCCTTTTAACGACGAGAACATGTGATCGGCCAGAACGAAGGTCTTCGCATACGACCAATAATTGGGGATGTCCGACTCCTGCAGTTGCGAACACGTCAGGTAGTCGCCGTTGACATTGCCAAGTTTCACCAGGTCAAATTCGTCCATCTTGCCGCCGTCAATCGCCGTGACGGCATCGGTCCAGTTGTGACCCATATCGCGAACGCGATCCGGCGTATGTCCCAAAGCGATCGTCTTGCCGTTTGAGACCTTGCAGGAGGTCGCTCCAACAGCCCCCGGAAAGAGCCCGAAATAGTTGTTGAAGGATCGGTTCTCTTTGATGATGAACACGATGTGCTGAATGTTGCTGAATCCGCTCGGCAATGTCGCGGATGGCGAACCACCGGATTGCGCGCACAACGGCAGGGTTAATACGAAGACGAAACAAAGCATTCTGAAGAGGCGCATATTTGGGTTTCCTTGAAGGCGTCGCACTGGGGAATCAGCTAGGGGAAGGGAGTTTGGTAATACTAAGCTTTTCGTATCGGATTCGCAACAAGGTTTTTAGCGAGTCGTAGAGCTCAGAAAAGGAAAAAACGCGGAAACCCGAATCGGCTTAGTCCGGATTACCGTTTTCGAGCAGAATGGGCTTGCCGCCCACTGGGACAGTATTGTTTACAATCGGCGTAACCGCGCCTGCAAGATCTCTGTACTGTAGGTACTGAGGGTCGACGTTCACATTCAGCGTGGTGCAGGTGCCGTTCGCGCAACTTTGAGAGGTGTCCCAGATAGCCTCTGCCTGGTAGCCTCCTGAACGGCTGAAGCCGCAAGCCCACTGGGTCCCCGATGGAGCGCACCGGCTCGTTACGGCATTGACCGACCAGTTATAAATTTGCTGGTAGGCCACTCCCGCTGGAGTGATCTTTCCTGAGCTGGGATCATAGAAGCCGCCGGTATTGGTGTAGTCCCAGCCAAACCAATAAAACTTGTCAAAACCAGGAGACGCCGCCGTCCCCGCCAATTGGATGAGATAGAACCGTGCCGTGAACTCCACCTGCCGATCCGGATCGGTCATATTAGATGTCACACCCCAACTGCCTTCCGTGTCGAAAAGTGGCTTACCCTGCTGCCCGGCAGCGGCCATGACGGCCCGAGTGTTATCCAACACCGCTGCTACGTTCTCAGGCACGGGACAGGCACTGGGACAAACCGTAGTGGGGCTCGACACATAGCCATGAACGGCGACGATGTCGGCATACTGGCCTCCTCCAGCTTGAAAATAGCCCAGCAGCCAGTTTTTCGCGGCGAGATCAGCATTCACCACGGAGGGGCTCGTGATCAGCGCGTTCGGGTCAGCAGCTTTCAGAATAGCCTGTGCATCCTGAGCCAGACGGAGCATCTGAGCCTGGGTTCCGTTCCACTCGTTCGAAATGTTCCACTCGTTCCAGATTTCCCAATACTTAATCGTTCCCGGGCCCACGTGATTGATGAGGGCGGTAACGAAATCTTTCCAGTGCTGGTCGGTACCCGTTCCGTCCGCATTCAGATCATCGGGAGCGTCGCATACTCCTGGACCATTTACCGGCACGAAGGAACAACCGGTGTCGGGATTCGAAGAATTCACGCCTCGGGAAGAAGCCCATGAGGGCGTGCCGAACATCGTGTACAGGATGTCCTGACCGCCAGCCTGAGCTTTGGCTATCCATGGATCTAAGTGGGACCAATCGTATTTTCCGTCCGCTGTATTAATGTCTGCCCACAAAATATTTCCGCTGTTGAGGCTTCGGTAACTGGCAAACGGAACCGTCGGCCATGGAATGGACAGTTCATTAATGTGCAAGCCGAAAAAGCTGGCAGGAAGGCCTGGATTCACCGACCCTTGGCCCGACACGGTGATCGTTGCCTGGGCTGCCATCGTGTTGTCGGTTGCGGAAGTGGCCGTTACTGTATCAACCACTTGCGTCGTAGTATTTGGTGCAACGTACAATCCGGCCGCGTTGATGGTGCCGAGCCTCGCGCTCCAGGTTACAGCCGTGTTGCTGGTGCCACTTACACCATCCCAAAATTGCAGCGTTCCGCCCGAGGAGACGGTAGTAGACGATGGCGAGACAGTTACACTAACGCCGCCTCCCGCTGGACCGCTGCCGGTTGGAGTGACCATTATGCTGGCGCTCGCGGATGCCGTTTGATCCGCTTGGCTGGTCGCCGTTACCGCGACTTGAGTATTAGAAGTAATTCGCGCGGGCGCCGTGTAAAGTCCGGAAGCATTGATAGTCCCGACGGCAGGAACGCCATTCATTCTGGCCAGCGCCCAGACCACCGCCGTATTCGAGGTGCCCCTCACTGCTGCTGCGAACTGTGCCGTGCTACCAGCCGTAACTGAGACAGTTGCGGGACTCACCGAAACGGCCACCTGAGCCCCGTTCGAAGTCGATCCGGTATTGGATGCTGCAGGGCCGGTATTCGCGAGGTTGCACCCCATGCTGAATGTCAACAGGCTCAACCATGAAAAGATGCCCGCTCTGGCTATCCATGGTCTCTGTGACCCTCGCGGTACCATTCGCCCCCTCGCTGCGCAAGACCGGCATGGTTCTGCTGTCCGGTTCTCGACATCAGTCTAGGGGGCACTACGGGGACCTCAAAGATAACTTAAGGACGTGTACGGATTCACGATCACCTTTAAATTCTGTTGTTTACATGGATTTTATTGCCTAATTGTTCCGCGGTCTCGTAATCGTGAATGAGTGGAACAGTTCGAAGAGAGCCCAAACCAACCTTGGCTCGGGCTCTCCGTCTTAATTTGGGTTTTCGTTTTCGAGCAGGATGGGCCTGCCGCCGACCGGTACTGTGTTATTTATGATCGCCCTAACCTGACCTGTGAGATCCCGGTACTGTACGTACTTAGGATCGACGGTTACGTTCAGCGCGGTGCATGTTGCCTGCACGCAATTCTGAGAGGTATCCCAGATAGCCTCGGCCTCGTACCCTCCCGAACGGGTAAAACCACATGACCAGCGGGTTCCCGATGGGGCGCACCGGCTCATCACGGCGTCTTTCGACCAGTTATAGATTTGCTGGTACGCAACTCCCGCCGGAGTCATTTTTCGAGTGTAGGGATCATAGAACTCGCCCGTATTGCTGTAGTCCCAGCCAAACCAATAAAACTTATCAAAACCCCGGGATGCGGTTGTCCCCCCTAATTGAATGAGATAAAACCGGGCGGTGAATTCTGCCTGTTGTTCCCGATCGGTCATCCGGGACGAAACGCCCCAACTTCCTTCCGTGTCAAATAAGGGCTTGTCTTGCTGTCCGGTCGCGGCCATGACCTCCCGAATGCTATCCAGAATGGGTCCTACGTTCTCCGGCACGGGGCAGGATCCAGGACAGACGGTATGGGGATTCGACACATAGCCATGCACGGCAATAATGTCGGCATATTCGCCGCCTCCAGCCTGAAAATAGGGCAGCAACCAGTTCTTCGCAGCCAGTTGTGTATTGACCACTGGCGGACTGGTGATCAACGCATTGGGGTCAGCAGCCTTCAGAATTGTGTGTGCGTCCTGAGCCATGCGCAGCATCTGAGCCGGGGTTCCATTCCACTGGTTCGCGATGTTCCATTCGTTCCAAATCTCCCAATACTTCACGGTTCCCGGCCCCACGTGATTGATCATGGCGGACACATAATCTTTCCAATGCTGGTCGGTGCCTGTTCCGTCAGGATTAAGATCATCTGGCGCATCGCAGACTCCGGGACCGTTCCTGGCCGCCAAGGAGCAGTCGGTGTTTGGATTCACCGACTTCGCTCCGCGGGAGGAAGCCCATGATGGGGTCGCGAAAAGTGTGAACATAATGTCCTGCCCACCGGCGCGGGCTTTCGCGATCCACGGGTCTACGTGCCTCCAATTGTATATTCCCTCTTGTGGGTTAATATCCGCCCACATAATGTCTCCGCTGTCCAGGCTGCGGTAGCTGGCGAACGGAACAGTCGGCCAGGGGATGTTCAGTTCGTTGATATGCAGACCAAAAAAACTTGCTGGAATTGCCGGCGTCACCGACCCTTGAGACGATACGGTTATCGTCGCCGTGGCAGTCTTGCTGGCATCAGCGACGGCGACAACTGTAATCTTGTCGACCACCTGCGTTGTGCTCTGCGGTGCGATGTAGAAACCCTGCCCGCTGATCGTGCCGAGCGTGGCTTTCCATGTCACATTCTTGTTGTTAGCGCCGCTCACGGTGGCCCAAAACTGCTGTGTCGCTCCCGACGATATGGCGGCAGAAGCAGGCGAGACGGAAACACCCACCCCTGCTGGGGGGGAAACGATGGTCGGGGTGACACCCTCGACAGCGCCGCCGGATTCAATAGGATCCGCATTGGAGCCGCTGGTGCCAACCAGCGCCCAGGTGAGAGCGTTCGACCAGAAAAAGATACATACAAAGATTAACCACCATTTTGCGGACCATCGGGGGAGCATCGGCCACCTCACTGTGCAAGACCGGACCAATTTTGCCGTCCGGTTCTGACTTCAGTGTAGGCAGCATCTGGGTGCGGTAAAGGTAACCGAAGGTCTTGTCCCACGCTCAGAACTACATTTGGCCTCTTTAATTTGCGCGGATTTATTTGCCTGTTTGTTCAGGGCTTTCGTAGTCGTAGAAGGGCTTACGAAAAAGATACAAGAGCTTATGCAGTAAATCCGAAAGAGGAGAGTAGTAGGCGAGATAAGCCAGGGAAAACGAGTGAAAGGCGAATAGCCCGGGGTAGTCCGTCCACAGCCGTTTTAGATAAAACTTGTTTTTTACAAATTCGTTGTAGTCCCGGCTGAAACAAAAATCTCCGCTCCACCGGCGCGGCTCCTCTTTCTCGATATAACGCAGATAGTAGATGTCCCGGGGATTGATCTGCATCAGTTGACAGCAGGCGAAGTCCGCGGCATAGAGATCGTCCGCCACCATGAGCCAGTTCAGTTCCACGGCGTCGCCTTGCATTGGACCGCTTCGATTCAGGCCGTACTTGCCATCGATCACCGATAGCGTGTTGTGGTGCCGCTTGTTAATCTCATACAAGACCTTCTCGAGGACAGGATGCAGCTTCAGTCTGATGGAGGGCTCCGGAATGCAACCCCATTGGTTCTTGATCGACATGCTGACCCCGGTGTTCATGTGAATCTTGGGCACTGGAACCGTGATAAACAGATCGGTTTCGTCCAGCAGCAGAACCGGGAAAGGAACCTTGTAGTCCCGTCCTTTGTAGTCAAACTCCAGATCGCGGCGAGGCAGATGGCTGAGATTGACAATCCGGATCCCGTATTTTTTCTCCAGGGCGCGGATGCCGGTTTTTTCGAGCACAGCGTTGATGTCGAAGCGATTGTAGCCGCCGGAATCGGCTTCGCCGACGATGATGTTGCTGGTGTAATCCTTCAATACCCGAACGATCGCTTCGACGCAGGCGGGATTGGTCATTACGCCCTTGCGAAATACAGGGAAGGTGAGATTCGGCTTGATGAAAACCGTTCCGTTGGGCTTCAGCTTCGACTTCAGATCAATCCATTCAAAACCCTCGCGAAGCACTGCGTCATAATCATCGCCCAAATGTTGGAGAAAGATGCGTGGGGAAGAACAAAGAGAGGAAGAGGTCATCGAGCCGACAAGACCTGTGTGAAGATTTGCATAAGGTTATCATAGCTTTTTTGGGGACCATACTCTGTCTCTGCCAGTTGTCTTCCCCGGCGCCCCATGGCTTCGCCTTCAGAAGGGTTGGCGCGAAGCCTCCTGACCTTGTCGGCCAAATCGGCGGCGTTGCCTGCCTCGAACAACAAGCCGCTCTTCCCTTCCTCGACCACATAAGGAAGGCCACCAATCCTGGAGGCGATGACCGGCTTGGCGCCGGCAAAATATTCCAGCACTACGATGGGAAAATTCTCATACCACTCCGAGGACACTACTGCGAATTGACAATTGCGAATCAGCTTCCACTTCTCATCTCCGCTCTTGAAGCCGACGAGATCGATATTGCGGAGGTTCTTCTCGCGGACATACTTACGCAACTCTTCTTCGAGTGGTCCCGTTCCCACTATTTTGAGTTCGACCTCGGGAAGTTGTTCAAAAGCGCGGATCAGAGTCCACAACCCTTTCTCATTGGACAATCGGCCCAGGAAAAGCGCATAGCCCGCACCGTTGGGCGTCGTTTGCGGATCAGTGGTTCTAACATCCCTGGTAGGACAATCAAGCGGCGGAGCATCGATGAAATTGGGCCGGATAAAAATCTTCTTTTCCGGTATCCCCGCCTCCATGATTTTTTTCTTGAAGAATCCCGTCAGGCAAATGTAGGCATCGACCTTATCGAGCATCCCCGCCCAGCGATTGACACCTAACGCAGTCGAGTACAACGTGCTCAACGCGTAGCTGTCGCGGTAACAGCGCTTCACAATGCCGTGCAAGTGGTTACCCAACTTGCACCGTTCGCATATTTTGCCGTCTATGTAGAACCAGCCGTTGGAGCAAAAGGGTCGGAAGTCATGCAGCACCTGGACCAGCGGAACCCGCATCTTTTGCAAAGCGGAGTACAAGGACGGAGAAATCAGGGGGTAGATATTGTGGACGAAAGCGACATCCGGCTTGAACTCGCTAACGGTCTTCTCGATGTCGTTTACCGTACGGGAGGAGTATATCGTTTCCCGAAAGAAGTTGAGCTTCTGTAGAGGACCGTAGTTCTTAATCTCGTCGTTGTGGCGGCTCCAGAATAAAACGTCTTCGCCGCGCTCTTCCAAAAGACGCCGTTCTGCGATCGCAACAGAGTCTTCGCCGCCAAATTGCTGATAGAAATTGTGGATAAAGAGAATTCTCATTCGTCTTCAGGATCTGTTCCTACACCGACCTGACTTTCGATCGCCATGAGTGAGATCGCCGGTTCGCAACGACTGGATTTTAATCCACAAGCTAAACCGGACGAGCTTCGCAGCGTGAGAGAGAAATCAATCAGTCAGCGCGCCTTTTCTTTCTGTGGCCAGCTCCTGTGCAGGAGGCACCGAGCTGTAGCTGCGATTGGCCGCGATCAGGTGGAGGGCTGAAGACTTGGAGAGCAGGAAGTTGTCGATGACCAGGGCATCGAGACCCGAGGAGAAGTAGCTGCGCACTGCATCGCGCGGCGCAACCACCAGCGGTTCTCCAAAAAGATTGAATGAAGTATTCATCAGAATCGGCGCCGGCGCGTGTTCTGAAAAACGCTTCAGCAGCCGCCAGAACAGAGGATTTTGCTGCTTCCGCACTACATGCAGACGTACCCGGCCGTTGGCGAGAATGAATCTCTCGGGTAAAACGTTCGTGTTTTCGCGGACCCAGGCAACCGAGTTCATCGTCCCGCAGAGCGATGAACACTCGAAATAGCGGGCGCAGTCTTCCTCTGGAACTGCCAGGGCGAACGGCCGGAACCATTCCCGATGCTTAATGTAGTCGTTGACGTTCTCCATCACGTAAGGCGCCCACGGAGACGCGACGATGCTACGGTTGCCCAGGGCGCGGGAACCAAACTCAGCCGCACCCTGGAACCAGCCCACAATTTTTCCGGCCAGAAGCAGATCGACGGTTGCCTCGATTTTCTTGTCTTCTGTGATCTTCAATGCGTATCTTGCTTTGCAATTGTCCAGGATGTCTTTGACTGCAGAGCGCGTATACGCGGGGCCCCAATAGGCGCCCGTTGCGGCTTCAGTTCGAGGCTGCTTCATTTCCTGGTGCGCAACATATTTGGCAGCACCCACCGAGCAGCCTGCATTGCCGGGCGCGGGAGGTACAAACACCCGACCCAGCCCAAATCTTTTCTCAAGGTTGCCGACCAGTAAAGTATTGTTGAAAAGGCCACCCGCAAAACACACCGAGTCCAGCCCTTCGCGTTTCAATAAAAACTCGGTCAAGTCTCCCACAACCTGCACGCAGGCATCTTGCAGGCTCGCCGCCAACCCCCGCCGCACTTGGTCCGGGAGTTCGCTTCGGTAATCCTGCAGCCCAACCCGTTTAAAGAACTTATCCGAGAACACCGAATATTGTTGACCGCGAGTGAAATAGCTCAAGTTCAGGTGCGGCAACTTACTGCCGGGGCCGCGCAACATGTCGAGGAAAACGTTTTTAAAGCCAGGCTCGCCTTCCATGCTGAGCCACTGGGTCTTGTGCTCCTCGCGGCGCGGCACAAAGCCCAAAAGCGCTGTTGTTTGTAAATATAACCAGGCGGGAGAATGAGGATAGGCTAGCGGCTGCAAAACGCGGAGCTGATTGCCCTCGCCAATAGCCAGGAGCCCGGAGCTTCCATCCCCGCCCTCATCCATAACCACAACCAAAGCGCGGTCAAATGGAGACTGAAAAAAGGCGCTGGCCGCATGGCACAAATGATGGTCCACACTTGTGGTTCGTCGCGGCTTTCCTCGGTGAACCGGGGAAAGTTCCTGAAAAGTGTTTCCGGCCGAGCCGTTCAACCCGGCGCGGGGATTGGATAGTTGTTTGGCAATTCCTACACGATTGAAAGCGCGGCGCAACCAGGCGGTCGCAGCACGATTTGCAATCGCAAGGCAATCCAGTTCCGCCGCTCGAATCCCGCCTTCCTGCAGACAGAATGCAATCGCCGCGTCGGGCATTCCGCGCGCCCGCATGCGAGCCAGTTTGTCGTTCTCGATGGCCGCAACCACAACTCCGTCGCGCAGCAGCGCCGCCGACGAGTCGTCTTGCAGGGGTGAGACTCCGAGAATATTGCTTGCGTGGGCTTTCACGTTCGAGATTCCTCTCTGGCTTCTCCAACCTCGACCACTTGTGAAAATGGAGTAACCGTCGTGGTGTCATCTAGACTGCGGGAGTTAGATTCACCTCGACCCTCAGAGAGCGCAGAGAACTCCGCGCTTTCGCTTAAATCTGGCTGCCATCGACTTTTGAGCCGGCGATAGGCTGACAGCAAAAACACGGGTGCGAAACAATAAACCAGCGCTACGCACCGGTCCCAAGCTCGAAAAACGGCGAACGCCACGCAATCGCGCGTTCGCTCAAGAAATGCTGCCTCCGCCGAGCCCTCGGGCGCAAGTGGGTAAACCGGCCAGCTTCCTCCGAATCGCTTCTTCCAGTAAACCACATAGCGATCGATCTTCTTCTTCAACCGCGGCGCAAGCACTTCGCTGCGGCATGCGCCCGAGACAATCCGCTCGCCCTTGACCATGGCGTGGTGGCCTGCGGAAAAAATGGCCGAGCGGTCCGCGCCCTCGAGCGTCCCCATCCGCCGATCATAGGGAATCTTCAGAAACTTGCAGACCCCCGCCATAACCGAAGCCGGATCGCGAACCAGTTCTTCATAGTGCAACTGATGAACGCGGCACTCGCGCGCGAGCAGCAGGTCGCATCCCTTTTTCATTTCCAGATCGCCCAATAGGGCGCGTACCGACATTCCAGTCTTGCCGAACCAGGACGAACCCTGGCTAGCACGGACAATGCTGCGAAGAGTATCGGCGGGGTCACGCCAGATGATGATGAATCGCGCCTGCGGAAATAAGCGCGAGAGCTGGTCGAGCCGGTCGTAGTAGCTGGGCGACTTGCAGCCCCAAATTGCCGTGCCGGCATACTCGCGGCCCACGCTCTCCATCGCTGCCGCAAGATTCGCCGGATGATCGGGGATATGGCCGGCATCGAGGTGATGCCGCGACAATCCTGCGTTCCAGAAGTCCCAGCGCTGCTTCCAATCTGCCTTGCTGCGGCCACCCCAGAACATCGGGCCGAGCAAAAGCAAATCGCCTTCATACATCAGCGAAAGTTTGGGATTCTGATTCAGCAAAGCATACAGCAAGGAAGTCCCGGATCGCCAAATGCCAACCACAAAGACGGGTTGAGTCGATGAGTCTTTTTTCATGTCCATCATTGGCATCTGCAGAACATCTTTTTTCTTTTTCGTTCTTAGGCCGTCGCGACAACAATCCGAAGCCCGGACTCAGCCCGCTAAAGCATTCGTAGAGCGGAGTCCGGCCTCCGAAACAACGATGTGTTTCAATCCGCCATTACGAGAACGGTCTGAGACTCCTTTGGCTGCACCTGACTGGCAATCCAATGGTAGGTTGGCTGCAGACCTTTTTCCAGCCGGATGGAGGGCTCCCAGCCGAGCACGCGGTGCAACAGCGTGTTGTCGCTGTTTCTGCCGCGAACACCCTGCGGTCCGCTTAGATTGTGACGTTTCGAGATTCGCTTTCCGGCGATTTTGGAAATCATGTCCACCAGCTGGTTAATGGTGACCAGTTCATCGGTTCCAAGGTTCAATGGCTCGCGGTAGTCCGAAGCCATAATGCGGGTCAGCCCTTCGACGCAATCGTCGACAAACATGAACGATCGCGTCTGTTCGCCGTCTCCCCAGACTTCGATCTCGGCGTGGTCGCCAGCCAATGCAACCTTGCGCGAAATCGCCGCCGGCGCCTTTTCCTTGCCGCCCTGGTAGGTTCCGAGCGGACCATAGACATTGTGAAAGCGGACGATGCGGGTCTCAAAACCGAAATCCTTGTAGTAGTAGCGACAAAGCTCCTCGGCAAACAATTTTTCCCAGCCATAGCCCGGCTCTGGATCGGCCGGATACGCATCTTCTTCGCGCAACGCGGTGACGTTAGGATCCTTCTGCTTCGCTTGGTTGTAGACGCAGGCGGAAGAGGAGAATAGGAATCGCCGGACCCCGTTCTGGCGTGCAGCTTCGAGCATGTGCGCGTTGATGAGGATATTGTTGCGGCTGATGTCGGCGTGATTTGCGGTGATGTAGCCGATGCCGCCCATGTCGGCTGCGAGGTTATACACTTCGTCGATGCCCCCGCGCGTGGCCAGAAGACAGTTGTCGGCCTTGCGCAGATCGAGGACCTCGAATTCGTCCGCGGCGCTGGCCTCGTATTCAGGATTCTTGATATCCACGCCGCGCACCCAATTGCCGTCAGCCTTCAACCTCTTCACTAGATGATGCCCGATAAATCCACCTGCACCCGTAACCAGGATCCGTTTCGTATTTTTCATTTTTCCCGTGTCCTCTCCGTCTGTGATTGGAAATTCGCTCTGCAAATTATTCAATTTCAAGTCATTTCAGAATCAGGGGAAGTTTTAAACTTCTCTTTCGAGCTTCTCTTTTTCGAACGTCAGCAAAACTTGCGCAACCCAAGCAGTTCCAGGCCTACGCACCACGCAAACTTTGAACCTTGCACCAGGTATCGTTTCCAAAGCCTGCGAGGTTCAGCCAGCAGGCGGAAGAGCCACTCGAGACCGTTCTCCCGCATCCAGCGCGGCGCCTGCTTCAGGCGGCCCGTGTTGAGATCGAAGGCCGCACCGACGCCCAACAGCACCGGCACGTCGAGTCTGTCCTTGTATTCATCCATCCAGCGTTCCTGCTTTGGCGTGCTCAAGCCCACCCACAAGACGTCCGGTTTGGCTGCCTGAATTGTTGCCACGACGTCGGCTTGTTCCTTTTCTGTCAGCGCGCGAAATGGCGGACAATAGGTTCCCGCGATCCGGATGCCGTGCCGTTCCTGTTCTGTCCTGGCTAAGCCGTCAGCCACTCCGGGAGCTCCACCGTAGAAAAAATGACGGTACTTGGTTCCGGTCTTCGCGCAAAAGGTTTCCATCAGTTCGGGACCGTAGACGCGGCGCTTCAGTCCGTAACCGTGCAAGCGGCCGAGCCAGACCAGCGGCATTCCGTCGGGGACCACCAGATCTGCTTTTTCCAGAATCGCTTTGAAGCATGCATCCTCGTTTGATTCTGTCACTCCGTGCATGCCGGTGACCGCGATGTAGTGCGAGCGGTCGCCCTGGGCGATCCACTCCTCCATCAGCGCGATGACTTCGGGAATCTGAATCGCATTGACCCGAACTCCCAGCACTCGAAAACTGCGAACCGTCGCGGTTTGTGAAGGAGCCAAAACGTTGGATGACATTTTATTTTCTAGTTCTCCGCTTTCGCTTTCGTCGTACCGGGGGAAGGTTGAAAGTATTTCGCCTCTGCTCCCGCGGAACTACCGATACGCGGTTGCCAGAACTCCAAGGTCAGCCTCGACCGGCTCAATTGCGCGCGCAGCCTTTTGCTTGCGTCGCAGAAATTCGGCATAGCCCAGCACAGCCAGAAATGCCAATGGCGCCTGCCATACAATTTCGACGTTAAAGAAGGAGTGCAAGGTGATGACGCCGAGAACACCGATGGACTCATAGGCCAATTGACGCTCGAGGCTGGTCAGCGAACGGTCGCGCACAAAGCGTACCAGGAGCCACCAGGTGCCGATCAGCGCCGCCAGCAGCGGGATCAATCCGAACAGTCCCGTACCCACCATAGTTTCGATGTAGTCGCTGTGCAGCGATCCCATATCCAGTCCGAGTTTGCCAAGGATGGCGAATCGTCCCGCTGCGTACGCCCCCAGTCCCGTGAAGGGATGTTTCTGAAACTGGTCCCAGGCAAATGACCACCAGCCCATGCGGCCGGTCAGTGACGCGATTTCATTCTCGCTCTGCCCGCGCAATAAGTAGTCATAGATTTTAGAATTGACTCCCGCGAGCGCGAACACCGGGATCATGGCCGCCGCAAGCGCTGCGCCCAACCGCAATCGCCTGGAAGTCAAAATGATTAAGCCGAAGCCGAACAAAAAGGCCGCGAGATCGTTGCGCGTTTGAGATGCGAGCAGAGCGCTCATGCCTAAAATCAAAATCAGCAGATACCATGTGCGATCCGGTCGCCGCTCTTTATCCAGCGGCAGAAGCCGGCAGAGGGCGACAATCGCAACAAATGCGCCAATCTCCCCGACCACGTTGGCGGCTTCAATGGGAAATACGCCGGTAAGCCGTCCCCATTGATCCCAAGCCTCGGCAAAGATGAAGGTCTGCGTCCAGGTCCAGAGGAGGTCGAGGCACAAAAATGTCCACGTGAGATTGAAGAGCGAAGAATACTCCTCCGTGGATTGCACGGTGGCCAGCACCGTCGCCATGAACATCACATAGATCAAATATTCGCCAGACTTGAGCAGCGTCCACGGCGGATAGACCGACCAGAGCGCAGTGGTGAGGCAAGCCAGGGCGTAAAACGCCAACGCTCCCACGACTCCCCGGAAAAGCGATCCCAGCCAGTTCGGCCTACGAAGAGCCAGGCGCACCAGCAATACCGCCAGCACTACGACCTCCGGACCGACGCGAAGCATCGCGACCGAATCGATGGTTTCGGCGCGAGCGGCTTGCACGTCGCGGGCGAAACGAAAGACCATTCCGCTCAGATAAATCAGCAACCAGAGAAGATGCCACCAGGTGAGCTTCTTAGCTAAGGCCACCAGCTTGGTCTTGGTGTAAGGCAGCGCAATTACCAGGCCTACACCTGCAATCGGAAGCGTCAGCAAAACCAGCACCGGACCGAAACCCGAGGATGAGTACGCCAGATAAGCAATCAGGACGCCGAGCAGCAGGCCACCGGCGACGATTGCGAACGGGCCCCGAGTCCCACGCGAGAAGTGGAACCCCCGCCTCGGTTGCCCAACCTCGGTGCTGCTCGTTCTGCTGGAGTATGCCATGGTTTTCTTGGGTCGCTAAGTTAGACCATCACAGTTCCGACTTCTCAATCACGAAATTTTCGAGCACCAGCGTATCCATTTCGCTCTTCGAGAAAGTATTGAAGGCATTCGCCGGCGTATTCACCACCGGCTCTCCCTTCAGGTTAAAGGACGTATTCAGCACCACCGGAACCCCCGTTGCCTGGCCGAATCGCTCGATCAGCCCATAGTAGCGGGGACTCTGCTCCTTGAACACCGTCTGCAATCGGCCCGTGCCGTCTACGTGGGTGATTGCCGGAAGAGTATGCTGCTCCGCCGGTTTCACCGGAACTACATACAGCATGAAGCGCGCTGGACTATGCTTCGCGGCCTCGGGAAGATCGAAATATTTCTCCGCACATTCCGCGAGCACCGACGGAGCAAACGGCCGGTAGGGTTCACGGAACTTGATCTTCGAGTTCACAATGTCCTTCATCTCCTCGTTGCGGGGATCAGCCAGGATGCTGCGGCTGCCGAGCGCGCGCGGACCCCATTCGAAGCGTCCCTGCGACCATCCGATGACCTTGCCGCTGGTAAGGCGTTCCACTACCCGGTCATAGAGCTGGTCGTCGCTTCCCATGGTGTGGTGAGGAATATTGTTGGCGCGCAGGAAATCTCCGATCTCATTATCGGAATTCTGGCGCCCCCAGTAGGCATGGTTCATGGAGAAATTCCGCGGCTTGCCGAGCAGCGTGTTGTAAGCCCAGAGCGCCGCTCCGAGCGCGCCGCCGCCGTCGCCCGCGGCGGGCTGAATATAAAGTTCTTCGAAAGGTGTCTCACGAAGAATGCGTGAGTTGGCAACGCTGTTCAGTCCCACGCCGCCAGCAATGCACAACTTCGTGAGGCCAGTCTGCTGGTGAACATTGCGCGCCATCCCGATCAGCAACTCCTCGGTCACTTTCTGGATGCTGGCTGCAATGTCGGCGTAGTGCTGGTTTACGCCGCACAGCTCTTCGTAGTTCGAAGGCTTGTCCCCGAAATACTTTGGATAACCCGTTCCCTTGGTGAAGAAATTGAGCTTCGTATCGCGCGGGTCGCCGAACAGTTCGACGAACTTCCGGCTATAGGTCTGGTCGGTGGAATGATGGAAGCTGAAGTAATCCATGTCGAGGGCGAAAGAGCCGTCGCGGTTCTGCTGGACCAGCTTCCAGACCTTATCCACGTACCGAGGCTGGCCGTAAGGCGCCATGCCCATGACCTTGTATTCGCCTTCGTTCACTTCAAAGCCAAGAAACGCGGTGAAGGCGCTGTAGAGCAAGCCGACGGAGTGCGGGAATTCGATCTGCTTGTTCAGCTTGATCTGATTGCCTTTGCCGACCCCATAGGTCGCAGTGACCCACTCTCCCACACCGTCGACCGTAAGAATAGCGGCCTCCTCGAACGGCGAGCACAGGAAGGCGCTGGCCGCATGAGAAAGGTGGTGCTCGGAAAAGAGTACTTTACTTTTCGGCACATTCAACTCGGCCTGCAGCGTGGAGCCAACCCACAGCTTGTCCAACATCCACGTAATCATGGACTCGCGGAAAACCTTCCACGACTTCGGATAGGTCTGCAGCGTGGTCATGAGAATGCGATCGAGCTTTCGAAAGGGCTTTTCGAAAAACACGACGTAGTCTAGATCCGGACCTGTAATGCCGCCTTGCTCCAGGCAAAACTTGATCGCCTGTTTGGGAAAGCCGTAGTCGTGCTTGATGCGGGAAAAGCGCTCTTCCTCGGCGGCAGCGACCAAGTGCCCATCGCGCAGCAGAACCGCCGCGGCATCATGGTAATAACAAGAAATTCCTAGAATATCCACTGATTATTGCCCCCTGGCCCAGGTGATGTCGTTGGTTTCTTCAGGATGGGGGAGCCATTCAGTCGGACGTTTCTTTATGCGCAAGGGATCGGAAAACAAACGCGCGGCGATCCCAAACGGAAACATCAATACAGCATAAAAGATCGTCAGCAGGATGCGAGCCTGGAAGTTTCCAATCTTCTTGCCTAACCGTTTCCAAGCCTCCCATGCCTGTTTCAATGTTTTCATTTCGTCTCCCTAGAAAAGTGTGTAGATGAAAGGTGCGATCGCCGAACTCTGGGCCAGCAGAATGAACGCGCCCAGGAGGAACAACACGACCACCATCGGCAAAAGCCACCAGCGCTTATGAGCCGCAAAAAATGAAAGCAGTTCGCCGGCGATGCCGACGTTCCGCGTTGCTGTCTTTAAGAACTTCATCTCTCCTCCTCCAGAATGGCTAGAAAGCAAAATATTTGGGATTAAATCCCGACGGCGGGGGAAATACTGCCGCCTAATGAACAGCCCCCGCCGGGGGCAACAACTGATGTTGTTCCAACTTCTCAATAATCGCCTGGGCGCTGACGTCGTTTCCCAGCGGCGTATTATGAGGGTCACAAGTAAACGAAAAATACGGCCATTGCATGTGATGCGCGTCGCGATAAGTAATAAACTGCGGCGCCAGCAAGTCGAGGGTTACGCCCGCGTTGCTCGCGGCCGCGCGTAAGCGTTCCTCCGGTTTCAAGGGACTGAATTTCGCCGGCACAGCGCCGAACTCCTTGGTCATGCGCTCTCGCCACTCGGGATCAATATCGGTAAAGCTCGGCCACGCCTCGACAATGAGTTTCGCGCCGTCCTCGGTGACTGTATCCTTCATCCGCTGCATCACCTTCTCGGTTACGGTCCATGCTTGCTTCCATTCCGTATCGAGCGGATCGTCGGAGTAGGTGGCAAGGTAGATGGGCAAGCCTTCCCATTTGTAGTTGTATGCGGGCAAGTCCACGTGCAGCCACATGCGCTCAAGGTAATAAGTCAGCACCGAGTGCCATTCCAGGAAGCTTCGCAATCCGTTGAAGCTCCTCGGTTCCACGGGACGAAAAACAAGTTCGCCATTTGGGCCAAGATCGTAGTAGGGAGCAAACCAGTCGTGCATCCCATAGGATTTCGGCTGCAGCGTCGAGGAATTGTTCATGACGTCGTTCCAGGAAAACATCACGATCACCAAGTCGGGATGGAACTGCCGCACCCGCTGCTGATACATAATCAATTCCTGCGTCGTGCCGATGCCTTCGACCCCAAATCCTAGAACTTCAATGTTTTTGTAACCCAGCTGGCGAAGTTGCTGCTCCATCTGGATGTTCAATGTTTGTTCAGGCTTTACTTGAACGTCTTCTACGGCGGAGTCTCCAAGAACCGCGATGCGGTATTCGCCTGCCGGCTTTTCGAGAGTGCGATCACTGTCGCGCCAGCCCCATCGATTCGTTAGCACTTCTCCCTGAAAGCAACCACGGCGATGGATCGTATGTTGATTCGGTATCAGAGACAAGCCCAGTTGAGGATCATATTGGCGAAATGGAGCGCTTCGATAAGCTCCTAGCGGCAGAATGCGCAACAACACTTCTCCGCCCACCAGCAGCACGATTATCATAAACGCCGCGAAAATAATGCCGTAAACGACTTTCTTATACCAGGGAAGGAAAACCTCGTCGCTCCCCAAGGATTCCCGGGTAACGGTCACATCTGTTTGGGTCGCACTTGTCATTAAACGTTATCGTTAGGTCTGACGGGGAAAGAACTGAAGAGGGGGTGGTTCTCTGAAAATCTAGCAACTGCTGGAATCACTATCCTACGGGTAAGAATAGCAGGAAAATCGTCTTCTACCAAGTGAAAATATCGGCGACTTTTCCACCAATTTTGATGCGAATCCGACGCAGCAGTGACCGCTTCGGGCTTTCTGAGTGACGTTCGTTCGGTTTCCGGCGAGGGTTATTCTGCTGAGAAGCCGTTGATTGAGTTTTGCCGGTCATGTTATATCTGGCCTCCAAACTTGCCATTGTAACGCCAAACCACTTGGAATCTTAGGTTTATATCGCTTACTCGGAGTAAAACTTCGGTTACCGGCCCTCTTTCAGAGCCTGCAGCACGCCGAAGTAGGCCGGCTTCTTGCCGTAGTTCTCGTCAAACAGAAGAGGCGCTGTGTCGCTTAGGCCGCCCGCCGGGTGCCAGGCGTTCCTGTCGCCCACTCCCCAGACGCTGAACTCCTTACAATTCGAGTCCTGCAAGCAGGTTTTGGCGATGTTGTAGAAGATCTCTTTTTGCTTGGCGAACGCATCAGGAAAAGCTCCCGCAGGTCCCTGATAGACATCCATTTCGGTGACGTGGGCTTCCACTCCGGCCTTGCGCGCCGCCGAGAGGAAGTACTTGAATTGGTCCACATAATTCGGAGGAAGCTTCTGCGCCTCAAGGTGCATTTCAATTCCGGCAGCGTCGACAGGCACGCCTTGGCCCTTCAATTTTGTGATCAAATCAAAGAACTCGTCTACCTTCCCCTTGTCTACGCCGTCCCGCCCGAACGTCTCGTTCAGCAGCAAGACGCCTTGCGGGCTGGCTTCACGCGCGTAGCGGAAAGCATTCGCGATGACTTGTTCATTTCCCAGCACGCGGGACCAGCAGCCGTTGTTGCCCCGGTCGAGCGGCTCGTTGACCACTTCCCAGCCGTAGAAGGTGTCGCCGCCGTGCCGAACCACGGTCTCAATATGCTCTTTGAGAATTCCGTCGAGATCCCTCGCCGACCAGCCTCCACATTGTCCGGACTGGAATCGCAGCCAGTCGGGGGAGTTATCGTTGCGGTAGACCAGCGCCTGCCCGAACAATTTCATGTTGTGCGCCTTGGCGAACTCCCGGTCTCGATCCATGCCGGAGAAATTGAAGCGGCCGCGATCCGGCTGAGTTTGCCGCATGAGCACGATCGAGATGCCCAAGTTAAATTCCTTGCCCAGCACTGATCGGTACGGCGGATCCTGCTGGAAGAACTTTCCCTGAATGACCGACCCGACTAGGAATCCCATCTTGTCCGCGTAGTGGCGGAGTGAGTCGTTGTCCTTAGTTTCCTGCCCTAGGAACAGGGCGCAAAGGAAGGCGGGAATTGTGATAGCCCAGATGTATCGCATTTTACGAATTTTACCCGACGGAGAATCGAATTACAGGGTGCCAGCAGTGCATTCGCTCGTGATCAGCGCTCCTGCAGTTGCGCGGGCAATTCCTGGTCGCCAGCGTCCGCTATCTGGCTGCTTAAGGGATATCCGAGCCGCTGCATCGCATCGCCGGCATAGCGATCGATCAACTGAAGCTGCTCCGGAGTTAGTTTTTCGCGCCAGCCTCCGAGCGCACCCTTGCCGACGAAGCGTCCTTTTTTATGTCCGCGCAGCAAGGTTCCCTTCGTCAACTTCACATCTGGCTTTTTGACGCTGTCTTCCTTGGCGCGCATTCTCTCGAGCGTGTTATTGGCGATAGCGTTCCGCACTGCGGACGGATCGGCATCCACTTCGAGGAATTCGAGGATCTGCAACAGCGTCGCCTCCGTGTTCCGGCGCATTTCCTCGTAATGGACCAGCAGGAGGTTTCCCGAAGCTGCAGTTGGCGAGTCGAGAAAAGAATGGACATGCCCCTGCCAGGAGCGAAACCGCATCGTCCCGCCGTTGAGAAACGATTCCAGGTAGCCGTCAAAATCGCGCCCATGCGAGAAATAATCAGCCCAACCAAATTCTCGGTCACACGCTTCCACCGAAAACAACACATCGCGCACATCCCGCACCAGATAAATGGCACGCTTGTAATTGCGGCAATAAGGCTCGTGAGTCTTGATGAGCCTTCCTCCACTGGGAAGGATGGGCCGTGCTCGCCCATGCGTACCGATTTCAGGGATGGCAGAGTTGACGTTAAGAAAGCCCGCCGGTTCGCCGGTTAGTATTTCGACTAGTATGAAGCGTAACCAGGTGCTACCTGAGCGCGGAAACTCGGCCAGATAAACGTCGCTGGAATCCAGTCCCCTGTGCCGCAGCCACACAATGGGATCGCGCAGCCAGGTTCGCGTAGCACGGTAACGAAGCTTCTTCCACGGTGAGATCACTTCTGGTAGTCCTCCCAGTTATTTTTGATCGCAGATTTTTGAGCGCCCAGCGAATTCGGCGCTCGATTCAACCAGCCGTCAGACTCGCTAGGGGCACGATGGAAATTTGAAGGAAACGATGAACGTGGACCAATTGGAGTTCCCGGTTGCGGGCAAATACTGATTCGTGTACCAAAAAGTACAGTCGTCCGTCGGATCAACCGACATGCCCGAATAGTCGCCCCAGCGGTCGGTCACGGTTTGTACGCCATCGCCGATCACCACGTTGGTTTCTGTTTCCAGCGTGCCCAGCGCATCGGTGGACAACCGTCCTGCGTAACGAATCGATGGATTCACCGGGTTGCTCGAAACGTTGCTCGAAACGCTATAGCCCACAGCGATGTCGTTATTCTTGTCCATCGCAATGCTCGGCATCCAGCGAGATTGCTGATCCGGAGAAAATGTTCCCTGCTGATAGACAGTGGGTGTGCCGCCGGGACTGCGAATTTCATACCAGCGTATCGCCGAGGAGGAGTTCGTCGGCGGATTGACCGAGTGGGTTGCCACAATCGACTCATGGGTGCCGAAGTTGCGATACACCAGGCGGTGCATCAATCGGTCCCCCAGCGAGTCCAGCAAAGTGCCAGGCGGCGGCTGCGGAATGCACACGCCTCCTCCGCACGCTTCGGAGTATTTCGCCACTGCGATGGTGGTTGGACCGGTTAACTTCGAGTTGGATGGAGTCACCCAATCCACATGAAACTTCCAAAGCTCCAGCGCGTTTGCGCCCAGGTCGAGAAGATAATTCGGCGAACCCGCGGGTGGCGCAGTCGTGCCGTCCAGATCGGCCGGCAACAAACTCATGTGCTGCACGGTGGTGGTGAAGCATTGCGCGGTCGCCGATTTTCCCGCCAGCATATTTGCGCGGTTGAGGGCGCATACCAGCCCTCCCTCGGAGTCGAAGTTGTCGTTCTGATTCAGCAGGTTGATCGAGAGGTAGTAAGCGTCAGGCCAGCTTCCGATCTTGCCGTAATCCGTGAAGTAGCTCGTGGGCAAAGTAAAAGCATACTGGTTATAGCTTCCGGTGGCGTCCGTGGTGGTGGAGACTGCGACGCACTGCACGTACGGACCAAAACCCGCATAATGGCTTACCACCCAGCGCGACGCCAGTTTGTCGTAGAGGATGACTCCATCATTCGGAGTTGTATTCTCGCAGGGCCCGGTGAGACCTGACCAGAACTTGTTTCCCTTCCCGGTCAGCACCAGCTTGCCCGTTGCCTTCAAGTAAACGGCAAACTCGGAGTTCACCCACTGCATATATTGCGTCGCTCCCGCTGCGCCGTTCGTGTCGGGCACAAGTCTCCCGGAAGAGCCAAGACCCTGGATTCTCCTTATCTGCGTTAACCTTGAAGCGAGGATGCCGGTTTGCAGCGCGGGATCGTATGAGGGGATATGCGAAGCTTGCGCCTCATTCTTCGAAACCTTCTCTTCTGCTTCACCCCTGTCCATCTCTAATTCAACGACGGTTGGCGTGTCTTTTATACTGCGCAAGGGAGCAGAAACACCGTGACGGACATCCCGGATCACGATCGCTTCCGTCTCCTGCGAGCAGAGGTGAAGTGCAGGGAACAACAAGCTACCGCTTAACAGCACGATCTTCGAGGTCGTGCTCAATTTCGCTACCATAACCGCCTCCAGTCTGATTTCGAAGCATCTCAGTTCTCGTGCGAGAAACTTCAATCCGTCGTAACCAGTTCGGGCTCCGCTTCTTTATTTCCACCAACTTCAGAGTTCACTGCTGACTCGCCCAGCCTACGCTTGAAAAGCACAACCATCAGAATTAAGGAGGCTAAGTCCGAGAGGTTAACCCCAAGGATCGCACCCCAAAGTCCGTACGCCTTCGTTGCGGGAATCCCGATTACCAGGGAAAGCACAGTGGCAACCGCGTAAGCGAAAAAAACCAGGCGCGGTGCCTCCATCGCCCGAAGAACTACGGTCGGACCAAACGCCGCAGCCCACAAGATCGAACCCAGTGCGACGAACGGCAGATGGTGGGCAACGTCCAAATATCTGCCCGAATAAAGTAAATGAAAAACCGGCCCCTTGAACCAGAGAATTACTGCCCAGTAAGAGATCGCTCCAGCGAGAGTAATGACGGTGATCTTGCGATTCAGAGAAGCCGCGTTTTTTCCTGCACGCTCACCCTGCAACCGGGCCGCATAGGGAAGAAACAACATCCCCAAAGCGGCCTGGGTTTGCTGAAGCGGCGCGACCAGATTCATCAGCGCCTTCAGTTGCCCCGACGCTGCCAGCCCGGCAAACGTGCTGAGCAAAGGATAGAACAAATAAGCCGGAACCCAGGAAGCAACGTTGGCGACGAGCGCCCAGCGGCCGTAGGACCAATGTTTGCGACAGACCTCACCGAGGTGCAGATCGGCAGTCTTTGGTTGCAGGTTGGCAAGTAGATGCCGAAGCAACAGGCAACTGGTGGCCAGCGCAGCCAGTCCGATCGCAAGAAACGCCCAAAAAGGTGAGATCACGCCCCAGTATTTCGCGAGAAATATTCCTCCCATCGCGAAAGCGCAATACGTTAGCGCTCCAATGGCGGCGTGGCGGGGCGAAAGCTCCAAATAAAAAGTCCGCCGGGCCAGCCAGAACAAAAGCACCAAGGGGCTCGCGATGGTCACTCCGGCGAGCGCTGACGGCAATGCACTCGCGGGATCCATCCCCCGGGCCACCACAGCCCAACAGCCGAGTACGGCGCAAAGTACAGCACTGAGGGCAAGATGCGCCCACAGCAAAATCCTCAAATACTCGCGCAGATTCTCGCGATAGGTCGAACCGCCGAAAACCGCCATCGGCTCGAGCAGCAGGGATTGGTAAAGAACCGTAAGCAGGACGAAAATGCCGAAAGCAACCGCATAGGCTCCGTATTGATCGGCGGTAAGCCAGCGCGCCAGCAAAATGCTAATAACAAAATTCGATCCCGAAATCAGCGCCTGATCGGTTAGAGCGAAGCCACCCCTAGCCGCCCACGGCAAGATCCGTCCAAGCAGAGGACCAGGGCGGTTTGTTCGGTTATAGTTCCCGTTGCCGATGGGTTGTCTCGTCGATGTCATCGTTGAAGGCAATCTTCGTTGAAGGCAGGATCAGTTCGTCTGCAGGGAAACTTGTTCTGCCGTACGCTCGCCGCATGCCATCTCTGCCCGGCGGAGGCACTCGCTTATCTTTTCCGCGAGTATGGCAACGTTGGGTTCGAAGAACATGTTGTCGTGGCGACCCGAAATTTCATGGATTTCCACCCCGCCGGCACACCACTCGTTCCATCCGCCCATCGCGTCGTCGACGCTCCGCAGCGACTTTGTGCTCGGCCGGAAGACCGTGATTCGTCCCGTGTAGACTTTGGGGACGTAACGGCTCTCCGCCAAATAACAAGCCTGGCGGACTTTGAGCAAATCCGGAGGAAGCTGCCGGCTCAGCCTCCGTTGCAGGTAGGTAGCAAAGCGGCGAGCCCTCGCAATCGAGTAAGAAATCTTCTCCTTCACCGGCATGCGAAGCAGTTTGACCAGCAGTTCCGACGATGACATCGGGCGGCCTGGGAAGGTATCGAGCAGCGCCACGAGCGCCACTTCTTCACCCTGAGCGCGCAGTTGCTGCGCCATCTCGAGCGCCACCATGCCTCCGAACGAGTATCCGCCAAGAAAGTATGGCCCTTGCGGCTGAACCTGTTGGATGTCACGAATGTAGTCTGCCGCCATCTCCTCGACGGAGGAAGCACAGGCCTGCTTGCCGTCGAGTCCCTTTGCTTGCAAACCGTAAAGCGCCTGCTCGTCGCCCAGGTAACGCGCCAGATCGCGGAAGCGCAGCACAGTACCGCCGATGCCATGGACGCAAAAGAATGGCGGTCTCGTTCCCTGCGGCTGAATCGGGACCAGCGATGACCACGAAGGGGACCATCCTTCGCGTCGCATCAACTCCGCCAGGCCCGCAATCGTCGGCGCTTCGAGCAGCGTAGTGATGGGAATTTTCCGCTGCAACGCCTGCTCGATGCGATGCATCAACCGGACGGCAAGAATCGAGTGTCCGCCGAGATCGAAGAAATTCTGCTGTGTGCCGATGGATCTGATCCCAAGTACACTTTCCCAGATTCCAGTGAGTTGCAACTCTAGAGCGTCTTTCGGTTGCGCGCCGTGAGTTGCCGACTCGGTATACAACGGTTCGCTGCCGCTCGCCGAAGGATCGGGCAGTGCTTTCCTGTCCACCTTGCCGTTGGGCGTGAGCGGCATCGCCTGCAACATCACAAATGATGCGGGCACCATATATTCAGGCAGCTTGCCTTGCAGGAAGGAACGGAGCTCGCCCGGAACCGGCTGCTGACCGGCCTGCGGAACGAAGTAAGCCACCAAACGTTTGTCGCCTTCGCTCCACTCCCTGGCCACGACTGCAACGTCACGAATTGCCGGATGGCGCTCCAGCACCGCTTCAATCTCTCCGGGCTCTACGCGGAATCCGCGAATCTTGACTTGAAAGTCGCGGCGCCCGACAAATTCAATTTCGCCGGATGGCAGAAACTGCGCCATGTCCCCCGTCTTATAAAGGCGCGCCGCGGGATCGTCGCTGAACCGATCGGAAATAAACTTTTCCGCGGTGTTTTCTGGACGGTTCAGATAGCCGCGAGCCACGCCGACGCCGCCGATGTGTAGCTCTCCCGGGACTCCAACCGGCACGGGATTGAGCTGCTCATCGAGCAAATACACTTTGGTATTTGCAACCGGCCGGCCGATCGGCAGAGTCGTCAGTAGGGGAACGTCTTGCGAAGTTGGCGGCTCATAGGCGGTCGCGATCACGCTGGCTTCAGTCGGCCCGTAGGTATTGATCCAACGAACTCGATTGCCAACCGCTTTTCTCCAGGCTGAAAAAGCCTTCGCCGATGCCTTCTCGCCTCCGACAATCACCAGACGCAATGCCTGTGGTACGGGCTCTTTCAGTTCGGAGAGTTCGTGCACCAGCTCGTGCCAGTATGCGGTCGGTAAATCCAATACGGTAATGCCGTGCTGCCGCACCCAGCGCAGAAACTCGAGTACTTGCAAAGATAAATCTTCCGGCCGGAAAACCACTGTCGCGCCCGCCATCCAGGTCGGAAACATCTCTTCGATCGCGATATCAAAACTGATCGATGAGAATTGCAGGACCCGGTCAGCCGGCGTATGACCGAAGAGTTTCACCACCGCCGCACCGTGATTCACCAATCCACCGTGAGTGAGGAGAACTCCTTTCGGCGTCCCTGTAGAACCCGAGGTATAAATCAAATAGGCAATATCCGCGGGCTGAACTTCACACGCAATTCTCTTGTCGTCCTCTTGCGAAACCTGAGCCCACTCTTGTCGCAGGCCAACGATCTCCAGGCCGGAGCCCGCGAACTTTGCCGATGAGAATTTCTTCAACCAACTTTCATCGGTCAGCAAAACCGCAGGAGCAGCATCCTGGAGCATCAGTTCCAGCCGCTCCTCCGGATAATTCGGGTCGAGCGGGACGCAGGCTGCGCCAGCTTTCAGCACCGCCAGCAAAGCGACCGGCAATTCTAAAGACCGCTTCAGACAGACTGCGACTCTGCCTTCAACTTCCGCACCGCGCTTGCGTAAATAATGGGCAAGCTGATTTGCGCGGCGGTCCAACTCCGCATACGTGAGCGTTACGTTCTCATATTCGACCGCGACTAAATTCGGAGTCCGGTCGCTCTGCGCCTCGAACGCCTGGTGCAGGCACGCCTCGCTTGGATAATCCGCTCTGGTGTCATTCCATCGCACCAGAATCTGATTCCGCTCCGCTTCACTCATCTGCATTTGCATTTGCGAATCGCGAGCATCCATCGTGGCTGGTTCGCGCGTGGCTGGGTCGCGCACCATTTTGTCGTGCGTCGGTTGATTGTGCGCCTCGGTGATCACCCGGCCACCATCTCGGCACCGTCAGAATGCGGTTTCGAAATGCAATCCTGCGTGCCTTCCTCAAGATGCATTGTGAGTTTTTCCGCCACGATCTTGCAGTTCGGCTCCGTGAATATTTCCAGATGCGCTCCCGGCATTCTGTAAGTCTGAATACCGCCCAGCGCAAAGTTGCGCCAGCCCTGCTCGTAATCCCAATACGGCGCGTTGGGCCAGTCGGTTGATTGAAAGAGCACGATGCTTCCCGAGTAAGGCTTGGGGCGGTACTCCCACGCTGCCGGATGGACCACCGGATTCAGATCCTCCGGAACCCCGTTGCTGCCGGGCTTTCGAGAACCCTGAAAGAACCGCCACTTGAAAGCGTTCACACGCCGCTGCACTCCCTCCCACCTTTCGCTCACGTATGTGGGAACGTCATTGATTCGGACGCGCGTCAGCTTTTCCACATGAAATTTGGCCTTTTCGAAAAAATAACGGAGCCGGTAATCCTGGTAGTCCCAGTAGCAGACCGGATTTTGCGAGTCGAATAAGGCGAGCATCCCCACCCGTTCCCCTCGTTCCTCTAACTGTCTCGCCATTTCGTACGCGATCACGCCGTTCACGCAAAGACCAGCCAGACAGTAGGGTCCCTGCGGCTGCACAGCCTGCATGATTTGGATAAATGCGGCGGCTAGGTCTTCGATTCGGTAGGGCTTGGGCAGCTGATCGAGCACTTGTTGCGGCAAATCAAGTCCCAGGAAAGCCTGATCTGCGCGCAGACGGTTTGCCAGCGGTCGAAACGACGCGCCGCCCCGAACGCAGAACAGAGCTGGCCGCCCTTCGCTCTGCCGGATCGGCACTACTCCCATGAGATGTGCCGGCGGGTGTTCTTCCTGGACATGAAGCAGGCGCGCGAGTTGTTCGATGGTCGGCGCACGGAAAATATCTGCCAGCGATAGCCTTCGTTCAAAGGCGCGATTCACCCGCAGGAGCAACCGGCTCACCAGAAGCGAATGGAAGCCCAGATCGAAAAAGTCTTCATCGACCCCAACCGGACCGCGCCCCAAGACTGCGTGCACGATCTTGGAGATCTCTTCTTCCGTGTGGTTCCGCGGAGCCAGCAATTCGCCCCGGCCCGGTAGTCGCACGTCTTCGTTTGGTCTTGGCAATGCTCCGCGATTTACTTTGCCATTCGGCATAAGGGGCAGGCCAGGCAGAATTATGAACTGCAGCGGAACCATGTATTCGGGCAGACTTTGTTTGACGAAGGTGCGAAGTTCCTCCTCCGCGAATTTTTTGTCCGGTTTGGCGACGACATAGGCCACCAGCGTTTTATCTGCAGCCCCGTTCTCGTGAAGCACCACAACCGCCGCTTCCACCGCCTTGTGTTTCATGAGCGCGGATTCGATTTGCCCCAACTCCACGCGGAACCCGCGAATCTTCACTTGATGATCTACTCGTCCAAGGTATTCGATCACGCCATCCGGGCGGCGGCGCCCACGATCCCCGGTCCGGTAAAGCTTCCCGGGAAACTCCGGCAGTGGGCTGGAAATAAATCTCTCTGCCGTCAGTTGCGGCCGCCGATGATAGCCTCGCGCCAGGTTATCTCCACCCACGTAGATTTCGCCCACGACCCCGGGCGGAACCACCTGGAGGTGGGAATCCAGCACGTGAACCTGAGTGTTTGCGATGGGCTTTCCGATGGGCACGGTGTTTTCACGAATTTGACCGAGCTGATGATAAGTAACATCAGCGGCAACCTCAGACGAGCCATAGAGGTTGAGCAGCGTGCTCTCTGGGAAGACTTCCTCGAACTGCCGGTAAAGCGCAGGTTCCAGCGCCTCGCCGCTGCAGATCCAAAATTTGGGATGAGGACGGCGGCCTTTTTTCTGTCCACTCTCCTGCCTGCCGTAAGCATCGAGCAATACGTGCAACAGCGAGGGAACCAGCACGATCCGCGAAATTCGCTCGCTGCCCATGATCCGGACCAGCTCAAGCGGATCCTTCACCAGCTCGTCCGGAATGATTACGTTGGGAACGCCTTGCAGCAGAGGACCGAAAATCTCCCAGATCGAATCTACAAAATTCAAAGCCGTCTTCTGGCAACACACTTCTCCACTGGTGAACGGATACCGCTTCCACATCCAGGCAAAGCGGTTCACGGCGCCGCGATGCAGCCCGAGCACCCCCTTGGGGATGCCGGTCGAACCTGAGGTATAGATCACATAGGCGAGGTTATCGCTCGTGATCTCGGTGTCTGGATTGCTGTCTTTCTCGCGCGCAATCTCTGACCGGTCTCGATCCATGCAGACGACTGCGGTCTTCCTGGGCAGGCTCGAAAGTAAGTTTTTTTGAGTCACCACCACGCTGGCTTGCGAATCTTCAAGAATGAAGTCCAGCCAATCCTTGGGATAGGACGGATCGAGCGGAACCCATGCGCCCCCGGCCTTGAGGATTCCAAGGAGGGCAACCCCCATGTTCACCGAACGGTCGAGGAAGACTCCTACCAAAGATTCCCGGCCGACTCCCATGCTTTTCAGCTTCCACGCCAACTGGTTCGCGCGGCGGTTCAGTTCGCGATAGTTCAGACAATCGTTTCCGCAGATAATCGCGATTTTTTCGGGAGTACGCTCGGCTTGAGCCTCAAAGAGTTGATGGATACACCGATCGGATGGGTAGCTGGCGCCGGTATCGTTGAAGCCCACAACCATCTGCCGGCGTTCCTCTGCGGCGAGCAGGGGCAAAAGAGAAATCTTCTGATTGGGATCAAGGCATGCGCCTTCGAGCAGACGCTCGAAGTGCGAAAGCACTCGCTGGATTGTGGACGGTTCGAAGAGGCTGGAGTTGTATTCCACGTAGCCGCCAAGTTCGGGACTCTTTTCCTGCAAAACCATAAACAGGTCGAACTTGGAAGTGCCAGTATCTAACTCACGCGAAACCCACTTCTGGTCGCGCAGTTGGATCGTGGCAGTTGGCGCGTTCTGCAGAGTGAACATTACCTGAAAAACCGGGCTCCGGCTGAGATCACGCGCCGGCCTCAGGTCTTCGAGCAGCATCTCAAAAGGCAATTCGTAATTGCCATACGCTTCCAAAGCACCCTGGCGCACGCGCGCCAACAATTGGCGAAAGCTCGGGTCGCCACTGAGATCGATGCGGAGCGCTAGCGTATTCAGGAAGAAGCCAATCAATCCTTCCAGCTCGGGCCGGGGACGGTTCGCGACCGGCGTGCCGACCACGATGTCTTCCTGCCCCGTGTAGCGTTGCAGCAGGACTTCGAAGCCCGCCAGCAGTGTCATAAAGAGCGAAACATTTTCACGGCGGCTCAGCTCCCGCAGCCGGGTGGCTAACGCCGTCGGCAGTTGGAAGAAATGTCTGGCACCGCTGTAAGCTTGCACCGCAGGACGAGGAGAGTCGGTGGGCAATTCCAGATACGGTGGGGCTCCCTCCAGCTTCGTGCGCCAGTACGATAACTGCTTGCCGAGCGCATCGCGGGTAAAACCCTTGCGCTGCCAGACGGCGAAGTCGGCATATTGGATGGGGAGATCTGGGAGTTCAGGCTCGTCGCCGCGGCAAAAACTCTGATAAAGGGCGACCAACTCTTCATGGAGAACGGCCATCGATGGGCCGTCGGAGCAGATATGGTGCAGGTTCAGGACCAGCGTATGATCCTGCGCGGCGCAGCGGATGAGGCAGGGTTTCAGTAGCAGGTCGCGCTCGAGATCAAAAGGCTGTTTGCAGAAATCGGAAATCTCTCGATCCAGCCGGCGTTGCTTTTCCTCTTCCGGGAGCGAGCTCAGATCCGAACTCAAATCGACGACGTGAAGATCGACGCTCTTATCCGCCTGGATCGCTTGCGCAGGAGCGCTGTCGAGCGAGACAACAATTGTGCGCAGGGCTTCATGGCGCGCCACCAGAGCACGCAGCGCATTGCGAAGAGCAGGAATGTCGAGATCGCCGGTGATCCGCACCGCGATAGGTACGTTATAGACCGGGCTCCCCGCCGCGAACTGATGCAGGAACCAGATTCTCTCCTGGGCAAACGACAGAGGCCAGGGGCCTTCACCCTCACGCAGAGCGATCGGCTGATGCTGCGGCGGAATCGGATCGCCCGGGGCCGCGCCCAAAGGATTCTCCGACACTGATTCTATTCGCGATTGCACCAAGAAGCTCATTTTGGGGGATGAGGTGCTGAAAAAACAACTGCCTTCTTAACGTAGCGACTTCTTACGCCGTAGGCACAAAACTGACGGGCAGCGAGACCAGCCCGCGGAGACCAAGATTATGACGCCACTTTAGCGGTTTGGGCTCGAGAAATAAATTGGGCAAGCGTCGAAGCATCGTCGCAAAAGCGATCTGACCTTCGAGACGTGCCAGAGGCGCTCCAAAACAGAAGTGGGCAGCCCACCCGAATGCCAAATGCCGGTTATCCTTGCGCGTAATGTCCAGCCGGTCAGGATCTAGAAAACGTTCGGGATCGCGGTTTCCCGCTGCCATCACCGCTACCACGGCTTGTCGCTTGGCGATTTTCTTGCCGCCCATCTCGGTGTCTTCGGGCGCAAGGCGCGCGGTATGCTGGCTCGGGCTCTCGTAGCGCAGCAACTCCTCGACCGCCGATGGAATCAGCGAGAAATCGGACCGGAGCAACTCCAACTGACTTGGATTTCGCAGCAGGCTCAGCAGGCCGCTGCCGATCAGGTTCGTTGTGGTCTCTTGCCCGCCGACCATGGTCACGATCGTGTTGGCAATAATTTCTTCGTGGGTCAGTTTGTCACCGTCGATTTCCGCAGTCAGCAACGAATGGATCAGACCTTCCCGCGGCTGCGCCATCTGCTGGCGGATTGCATCACGGAAATAGTCAACCAGATTCTGCACCGTGCGCAGCATGTGCTCCACACGCTCCGGATTATGCTGGAAGTTCCCCAGCATTTCGGCAAAATCGGCGGACCACGTTTTGAGCTGACGCCAGTCGCTTGCTGGGACGCCCAACATTCCCGCAGTCACGATCGCGGGCAGCGGTTCGGCCAGCTCCGCGATCACGTCCATTCCGTTCCTGGACTCGACAGCGTCAATCAGATCGTCGACAATCTCCTGGATTTGCCCCCGCAAGACTTCAACCCGCGCCGGCGTGAAAGCATGGGCAGCTAGACCGCGGATGCGAGTATGCGCCGGCGGATCCATGAACAGCATCTGCTGCACCATCACTTTGGCGATCGGACCCATCGCGGCGAGTCCCATCTCCTGCAACTTCTCGGGAGTCGGTGTGCGCTCCGCCGAAAACTTCAGCAGCACCGTCATCACATCGTCGTAACGGGTAACCACCCAGGCGTGAAGAAAAGGATCCCAGTGCACCGGATCTTCGTTGCGTAACCGATGGTACAAAGGATAGGGGTTGGCCAAAACTTCGGGATCCAGCAATTGATAGAGGCTTAAGCTCTGATCCGGCGGCCTGGCAGCGAGAGTGCCTTCAGCATTCATGCGATGGGATGAACCAGCTCTTGATGAACCAATTCCTGATGAACCGGATTCTCAATGATTCAAGCGACTTTCACTGTTTGCAACTTTTCAATCTGCTGCGAGATACCGGCAACGGTAGGATGATCGAACAAAGCGAGCAGCGTCAAATCGACTCCGAACGTTGCACTCACCCGGTTGATCACCTGCGTGCCGAGAAGCGAGTTCCCGCCCAGCAGAAAGAAGTTGTCGTTGGCGCCAACCTTGTCGACGTGCAGAAGCCGCGCCAGGAGATCGGCCACTCGCTGCTCGGTTGCGGTTCGGGGTGCGACAAAAATTTCATCGTAAATAATGTTCACATCGTCGGGAGCCGGCAGGGCGCTTCGCTCCACTTTCCCGCTAGCTGACATGGGCAGCGACTCTACGGCGACGAAAACGCTGGGCAACATGTATTCCGGCAAAGACTGCCGCAGGAACTCCCGCAGGACGCTGCCTTTCAAAATCGCGCCGGGTGCCGGAACGATGTAGGCGATCAGGCGCTTCTCACTTTCGCCATCCTGCAGTGCGACTACAGTGCTGGCTTGCACAACCGGATGACGGTCCAGAATGCTGACCACCTCGCTCGGATCAATCCGGTAACCACGAATCTTCACCTGATCATCGACGCGGCCATGGAATGCGATTTGACCGTCGGGCTGGTAACAACCGAGGTCTCCCGTGCGATAGAGGCGCGCCCCCGGGGCTGTCGCCCACGGATCTTCGACAAAACGTTCCGCGGTTAAGTCAGGAAGATTCAGGTAGCCTCTCCCGACCAGAGCGCCGCCGACGTAAAGCTCGCCAATTTTTCCTCGCGCAACCGGTTTCATGTTCCCGTCGAGTATGCGGACTTCGCAGTTGGCGATTGGCCGGCCGATCGGGGGCAATCCATCTGTCAAGGCGCGAGCCGCAACCGGCGCCGAGGTCGCCACCACCGTACACTCGGTCGGTCCATAATTGTTCACCAGGGTGAAGGGCAGATTTGGCGATGGATAGTGATGCAAAGTATCCGCGCCGGTTAGCAGGAAACGCAAAGCGGTTTCCGCAGGCCAGGACAATTTGATCATCTGCTCCGCCACGGGAGTAGGGATGAAACTGACGGTGATCTCTTCGCGAACCAGCCAGTCGCGCAACTTTTCGGGCTGGGCGCGAACTTCGTCGCTCACAATATGAACGCTCGCTCCAGCTACCAGACTGGGCCAAATCTCCCACACCGCTGCGTCGAAGCCAGCTGACGCCAGCTGGCTGGTGCGGTCGGCCGCCGTCACTCCAAATGCTTCGCAATGCCAATTCACTAGATTGAGCAGGTTGTCATGGCCAATCAGAACGCCCTTCGGCACTCCGCTCGAACCGGAGGTATAAATCACATACGCCACATCTTCGAGCGTTGCCCCATCCGCGAGCGGAATCGCCGGAAGTTGAGATATCGCAGCAGCGTCGGCATCGAGAGCAACCACACGCCGCCCGGCCGCGAGAGACTCGGCCAAGCCGGAGTCTGTGATCAGCACCAGAGCCTTGGCATCCTCGAGCATCAGGGACAGCCGTTCCCTTGGAGCTCGCAAATCGAGCGGCAGATACACACCACGCGCTTTGAGGACGGCCAGAGAAGCGATCACGAGATCGAGCGAGCGTTCCAGGCACAAACCAACCACCGTCCCGGCCACCACGCCTAGAGTGCGCAAGTATTGCGCGAGCTGATCCGCTCGTTGGTTCAGGCTCTGGTAGGTGAGAGACTTCGAACCGCATCGCACGGCCAGCGATTCCGGGGCAAGCGCCGCCCGCTGTGCCACCTGATGCTGAACGCAGAGTGGCGCGTGCTTTCCATGCGGTCGCCCATTCGTCGGAGGAACAGATTCGTTTGGGTTGGATTGTATCGGTTGGCCAGAACTAGGACTATCGAGTGGGAAGGTACTGTTCATAAAGGGGCAGGTATTAATTAAATCGGGCGAACCGTCAGTGACGCTTTTAGCTTTGTTTCGGTTTCAATGAATTTACCCTCGAGTGACTTCCTCGGGATTATGCAGCGCCCGACCCGCGAAGTACCGCCGGAATCGTGCGCACTAAAATCTGGAAGTCAAGCCACAGGGACCAGCCGTCAATGTATTCCAGATCCAACTCCATCCACTTTTCAAACGGGATCGAGCTGCGGCCATTGATCTGCCACAGACATGTAATTCCTGGACGAACGCTGAACCGCCTCCGCTGCCAATCTTTGCTGAATCCCTCGTAATCCCGCACCGGCAAAGGGCGCGGACCTACCAGGCTCATATCTCCCTTGAGAACATTAAACAACTGTGGCAATTCGTCAATACTGGTTTTCCTGAGGAATCGCCCAAGAGGGGTAATCCGAGGGTCATTCCTGATCTTGAACACCGGACCGCTGACTTCGTTCAAATGCTGCAGCTGCGCCATCTCCTTCTCTGCGTCCACTACCATCGTCCGGAATTTACAGATTTTGAACCTTCTCTTATTGAGTCCGACGCGGTTCTGCAGAAAGAAAATGGGGCCGGGCGAAGTCAGCTTGATCGCCACGGCGGCGACCACCAACACTGGAGCCAGAAAAATCAGAACAACCGTAGAAATCACCAGGTCAAGAACTCGCTTGACCACAACCGACCAGCCCTCGGCAAAACCGGTAGCGTGCGTGATCACAGGATCGCCTGCCAAATGTTCAGCTTTGGGTTTCGCCAGCCTCAAATTGAAGATGTTCGAAAGCCACCGGACGGTAATCCCCTGTTCTTCGCACACAGTGGCAATCCGCGATGCCTCGGAGTACAGAGATTGCATCGGGAGCGCCAGCACGACCTCGTCCACCACGTTGTTGCGTAGAAAGTGGGTGAGACCGTTGAAATCACACACCACCGGGTGGCCTGCCTTTCGAAGGTTCTCCACTCCCGGCCATTCTTCATCCACAAAACCGATCACCCGGTAACCCAGATCGGATCGGGTCTCAATCTCGCGGTAGAAGTCCAGCACCCTCTCGTTGGAGCCCACAATCAGAATGTCGCGAAGATTGCGGCCGTGGCGGCGTACCCAGGCGAGCACCACGCGCAACAGCAGGCGGCTGCCCACCATCGTCACAGCGCTCACCAGCCAGAAAGACGCGAGAAACAGCGGCGTCACCATGCGAATGTGAAACGCGATGTGTCCAGCAAAAATCACCAGTGCGGCTACTGAGACCGCTTTGAATACATCCTTGAGCTCCCGATCGCGTGTGGAGAGACGCCGGGACCGATACAACCCAAAAAGATTGAAGATGAAATACCAGGAAAAAACCAGAAGTGCGAAGATCGCAAGATTCGCAATCTTGATCCGCATGGAGAAGAATTCAGCAAAAGAAACGCTCCGGTTTTCTTGAAGACCAGGCAGGGCGGCCACGATGAAGGCAAACGTCATCAGGCCCAGATCGAAGAGCTTGAAGATATTAAGGAGAATTTGTCGGCGGGCATTGCTCATTTTACGAAACGCTCCCTGGGTAAACTATTTGTTGTGAACAGCACTGCCGCGAATAATAGGGATAGGGATAAAAGAAGCTGGCTAGCTAGGGTGTTATAACGGAAACCAGATCACATTCCAGAGCACATTAAAGAGAGGCCACCGGCAACCCGATCCGGTCTGTTCGTTTCATTGGCTTAGAGTTTTTTATAGATTTTTTCAGGGATGGGAAATGTTCGATGGCTTAACACGGCGCCGAGAACCCGAACGCTGGCGTTTTCAAAATCCTTTACCGCTTTACGCGCGACCTCTCGTCGCGAAGAATTCGCCTTGAGCACGAGAACGACGCCCTCGGAGGCATGCCCCAAAGCCATTACGTCATTGCTCGGGTTTAACGCGGGCGCATCGATCAACACATAATCAAACTGCGCGCGCAACTCCGCCAGGCGGGCCCGCATCCGGTCAGATCCCAACTGCGACTGCCACTCCAGGGCCTCGCCTCCGCAGCTCAAGAACTTAAGGTTGCGCACGCCCGACGGCCTCAAGTAGCGCTGGATGGGATCGGAGTGCTGTAACGCATCGGACAGGCCATTCTCGCACGGGGTGTCGAATTGCAGGTGCAGGGACGGCTCCACTAAATTCGCATCCACTACGCAAACGGTTCCCGCCACCTGGGCCGCCAACATCTCGGCCGCGCGTGAGCAAATCCAGGATGACTCGTTTCCCGGCTCGAGAGCGCAGAACGTCACAACTCGCGATGCCCCGGATTCGGAACCCAGAAACACGCGCTGCACCAGTTTCGTTACTTCGTCGCGCTGTCTGGGATCCATGTCAAATCGAGGCGGTTTGGCGGGGGCCGTCTCAACCTCCTGGGGCTCGACGGCAGCCGCGATTTCCGTCTCCACCTCGGGTTCGAAGATATCGAGTTCTTTTCCCAGTTTCTGCAGCAGCTCAAAATTTCTGCTCATCGGTTTACTCCCGTCCCTTGGGTCTCAAACGGTGTTGCATTGGTGCGCGCCATGAAGCTCATTCGCTGCCGCCGCCTGCCATTGGCATGCGCAGGAGAGTTGCAACCTGTCGCATGTAATCTTGTGCCGTCGCAGGCGTCAAAGTCGACTTACTGTCTGTGGTGCCGCCGAACAGCACGGCGGCTCCGCCCATCTCCGGAACTTCATCCGGAGTGAGCCCGGCCAGGAGGCGCTTGATGTCCAGATCTTCGTCTACTTCTCGCACGATGCGCGCATCGATCACCCTTTGTCGCATGGCACAGCCCAGCGACAGCGCATTGAAACAATAATTATTGATCTTGCGCGGTATGCCTTCGCTTACCCGCGCAATCAAAACCTTGGCGTCGCGGGCAAAAGGCGATTGGCCTTTGCAACCGGCGACTCGCAGGCGGTGATCTATGAATTGGCTGGTCTCCTCGATCGAGAGCGGGTTCAGGGTGTTGACGATCGAAATCCGCTGCCGCAACTGGACTAGTTGAGGGCTGGCCAGTTTCTCTCCCAGCTCCGGTTGTCCCGCTAGAATGATTTGCACCAGCTTCGCCTGCGGTGTCTCGAAGTCGGAGAGCAAGCGAACCGTTTCCAGAACCGAAGAATCCAGATTTTGTGCTTCGTCAATCACGACGACGCAACGTCGGCCGGCTCTGGCTTCCTGCAGGAGGCACTTATTGAACTCCTCGTGCATGTGCACAAAGTCCTGATCCCGGCTATCCTGGCCGAACTCCGCCATCAGGAATCGCATGAATTCCCGGGAGCTGCACTGGGTTTGAAAAAGGAAGGCGGTGCGGGCCGTGGTCCGCATCTTTCCCAGCAACTGAAACAGCAGCGTGGTCTTGCCCATCCCAGGCTTAGCAATGAGCGCGAGGAATCCGCGGTTGGCTTCGATACCGCAGAACAGAGATGCCAGTGATTCCCTGTGCCCCGGACACAAATAGAGATAGCGCGGGTCTGGGGTCACGCCGAAGGGCTGATCTTTCAATCCGTAAAATTCACGAAACACTAGTTACCATCCTCGCGGCCAATTGTTTGGAAGTTTGGTTCGCGGACCGATTGCTTCCAGTGTCCGCCGCCATTTCCATTGCCATTCAGCCCGCTACTGCTTTCCTGCATCGGAACAGCCGCCAGCACCGGAATGTTCAGGTCCGCCATAACTTCCGACGGAGTGCGGAAAGACTGATCCATGTAATCGACCGAGAACGCCAATCCCAGGCTCACTACTCCAGCCAGCAATATCCCGATAAAGGCAAACTTCAAGCGGGAATTCGAGGGCAAAGCGGGAACACTGGGCTCCTGCGCCACTGCGACGTTCAGAATGCGGTTGCGATCCATCGCGTCGGCGATTCTTGCTTCCTCGCGCTTGCGCTGGTAGAGCAGATAGCTTTCCTCGTTGGCTTTTTCTGTCCGCAGCAAATCCTGCTGCACAATTCCCTTCTCTTCCAGTTGCTTGGCTTTCTCCATGAAAACGTTGACCACGGCCTGAGTAGCCGTTTCGCGAGCCCGTAAGCCGCTCAGGTCCGCCTCGGCCTTTGCCAGCTCTGAAGTGATCCACGAGAAGGTGGGATTCTGGTCGGTGGTCTCTTCGCGAATCGGGGAACTCTCTTCCGCGGCGATCGAGGCGCGAGTGTCAGCAATCTGCTTGTCTACTTCATCCACCAGCCGGTAGCCGGGCTGATATTTTGTCAGCAATTCCGTGCGCTTCAGCTCGAGAGTAAGCAGGGCCCCCTTCAACTGCTCGAGCACGGCTGGGTTATCTGCTTTTCGAGTCTGGGTGGTGACCCGGGCGGTTGTGTTCGCCGATTGCTTCTGCAAATCCTGCACCCGGGTTTCTATCGACGCGATCTCCGCGCGCGTCTGCTGCAAGCTGGCGTTGAATTCGTTCAGTTTTTGCAAAGTCATGTCGCGCTGCACTTGCGGCGCTACTCCGCCCTGCTCCACCGAAAAGTCCTTCAGCTTCTGCTCGGCGTCGGCCAAATTCTTGCCGTACTCTTCCGTTTCCTTCTCAAAGAATTCCATCTGGCCGGCGGGGTGATGCACCGCCAGATGCTTTTCCAGATAGTACTTGTTCAGATTCCTTAATACAGCGGCCGCCAGTTGAGGATCGGTCGAGCTGTAGGTGACGTCGATCAAATCGGTTTTCTTTACCGGCTCAACCACCAGTTCCCCCTGAAGGCGCTGAATCGCTTCAGCCGTCCGCTCCTGCGGCGTTCGGCGCGGGCGCAGGAAGTTAAGGAACCGCTTCCGGTTGTTGAGTCCCGTGGCTACAACCACGTCGCGCAAAACATCATCGCTCTCGATCAGCTCGACCTCAGAGTTGATTTCCTCTTCGCTGACCGTGTCGCGGAACATGATGGAGGCACTCTGTTCCGGCGTCACCACCGGGTCCTGGCGTTCGCGCTTCACCAGGAACCTCATCTCCGCCTTGTACTGCGGCGGAAGCACGATCATGGCGAGGACCACTCCCGCCGCGATGCCGGCGAATGAAAGGGTGAGAATTCGCTTTTGCCGGAAAACCACGGCCACGATGTCGCGCATGGTGAAGCCGAGGGAACCGGTACTATTCGATGTTGTTTGTGATTGGCGCATAATCAGACCTCGTGACTTTTCGCGTTACGGGCGGAGGTAGGTTCCCAGATTCGCAGTCGGCATGAACTGCTGGATCTTCGAGTACGTATTCTTGGGGACGTACAACATGTCGCCAGGATGGAGGTACACATCCTCGCTCAGGTTTCCATCCTTCATCATCTTCTTGTAATTCAAGATGCGAGCTTCTACCCACTGATCGGAAACATGCCGGAACAGCAGCACTTGAGAGTGCTTGGCGCTGCCGTTGACGCCGCCGGCAACAGCAAGGGCCTGTGTCACCGTAGTGTCGCCGCGGAGATCGTACTTGCCCGGTCGCCCAACTTGGCCGTCCACCGTGAAGTATGGTTTCTCAAAATCCTTGAGAAACACTGAGATAATCGGGTCATTCAGAATCTTTCCGTAGGACTTTTTCAAAGTCTCGGTCAGCTGCGGCACGGTTTGCCCCGCTACGTGGACATCGCCGACCCCACGCAGACTCACGTAGCCATCCGGCTGAACCGTTACACTCTGGTTGAATTCCGGGCTGAGATCGAACGAGAGATCAAAGGAGTCTCCAGCCTGCAGGACGTAGCGCGGATGCCGCTCTCCAAGCACCGGGCGGCTCGCGCTCGATTTGTCTGGAGCTGGAGTGGCGTCCGCCGGTGGTGGGGCTGCTGTGGCTTCCGCGGTTGGCGACGGAGCCGTACTCTCAGGCGCGCTCTGCTGGCCTAACGCCGTCACCACCCCGATCGCCAGAACTATCAGTACCCATGGGACACGCCTCAGTTGCATCATCGAAATTGTCCTCCTTCAGCAGCAAAACCCAACGAACCGCCGGACCGCACCGTCCGATCCTACTAAACAACCCTCGCCACTTAAAGCGCTATCTTAAGTTACTGGGGCTTGAGGTTGTGCCTGCGAATCTTGTACAGAAGGCCGCGATAGCTGATTTCCAGCAATCGGGCAGCCTGCTTCCGATTCCACTGGGTCCGTCTCAAGGCGTGCAGGATGGCAAAGATTTCCGTCTCTGTCCTTACTTCCTTCAGTGTAACCTCTTCGCCGGAGTTCAGGAATGCATTCAGTCCCTCTGCCAGGCTGGACCGCTCACGGGTCATATGAGTTTCCTGGGGGATTTCTGTAGTAGCGTTAGCATTCAGATTGTTCATAAGTGCACCTTAATTTCCTTCGCTCTCCTCTTATCAATTAACTTCTAACCTGCCACATGCGATGCCGGCCCCTCGTCCACGACTTCCACTTGGTATCCCTCGACCCGGATTGACAACGAGCGCTGTATCGGCTCGACCGTGATAACCAGGCTGCGATTGCCATTGTTGGCTGACAAAATGCCCTCGATGCCGTCTAACGATCCGCCGCGTATGCGCACAACCTGCCCTACTTTGAGGAAGGGGTGGTCTTGAAAGGGGGCGTTTTGGTCGAGGAGGATTCGGATGTCCTGAATTTGTTTGTCCGGAATCGGAGTCTCGTTCCAGCGGGGGCCAACAAATCCAACGACGCCGTGTGATCGAAGCACCCGGACTCGTTCGTCTGAGGCAGGAACGAAATGTACGAAAGCGTACCCGGGAAACAATGGGACTTCGACCTGTTTGGTCCGGTCGCTCCAATGATGCACTTGTGTGACTAGGGGCAGAAAGGTTTCAATTCCGTGACTCACCAGCTGCTTGGCGGCGGTTCTCTCGTGCCGTGACCGAGTGCGGATGGCGTACCACTGGGCCGCTCCATTGTTCGGTCTCAGGGGGCCGGAATTGCCATTACCTTCAATCATTAACAGCGTTTACAGCTCCGCCCTCTGAGTCACATTTCTGTGACTTCCGGGAGAAACAAAACAAAAATACAGGCCGCCACTGGCAACGGTGGCCAGTAGGTTTATTTGCGTTCGTCGTTGGGGGGGACAGCTCTACGAAGACATGATCCATCGGGGACCCAAGGTTCCCCGTAAATCTTAAGGCGATCTTAGCCATGTATGCCACAGTTTGCAAGAGCTAAAAGTGCTGAGAATAAAGTCCCTATCAGCCCTCCCTGCGCCCTCCAAATGGTATTACTCATGGCTAATGTTGATTTATGCAACATATCTTGTAAGGTAGACATTTCCAAATGGCAGTTCGAATAAACTAAAGTGTGGTTACGCAGGTTGACTGTTTCCTGCCCAGTGGTGCTATTTACTCGGAGTCGAATTTCCCCTAGGCTGAGAGTCTTGACTGCCGCACGTCCTTCACCGGACGCGGACGTCGGTTAAAATGTTTTTAAGAGTTGTGTTGCAATCGCTGTTACAGCCATTTCGTCAGCGGGCCGCCATTTCCGGGTCTCAACGGTTTGGCCATCAGGTAGGGTGCCGCTAGCTTCATCATTTATCCTATGGCCCACATAACTGCGCTTCCCAATCAAGACCGCGTTCGGGTGTTAGCTGCGGACAACACTTCCATGAGCACTCAGTTGCTGGTGGAAGCGCTGGGGCGAGAGGCACAGTTCCAGATGATCGAATCTCCCGCCAATGCGCCGGCTCTTGTCGCACTGGTGAAGCGCGAGAAGCCTCAAGTGGCTGTACTCAGTGCCAAACCTGGAGAAACCGGCGTCGGAGGATACGACTTGGTGCGCGAAATTCGCGCGGAGTCGCCCTCCACTCGAGTCGTGATGCTTCTCGATGCCTCCGAGCGTGCCTCGGTGATCGAGGCTTTTCGTGCGGGCGCGCGAGGCATTTTCTGCCGCACCGAACCCTTCCGCCTGCTGGGCAAGTGCATTCAATGCGTTCACCAGGGACAGGTGTGGGCCAGCAGCGGCGAATTGCACTACGTACTCGAAGCCCTGGCCAAACCCACTCTGGCGAACTTCCAGATCAACGGCAAATCCCTGCTCTCGGTACGTGAGCTGGATGTAGTTCGCTGTGTCGCAGAGGGTCTCACCAACCGCGAAATCGCGCAGCGGCTGAAGCTCACCGAGCACACCGTCAAGAATTATTTGTTCCGAATATTTGACAAGCTCGGAGTATCCAGCCGCGTGGAAGTGGTGCTTTACGCTTTGGGCAATAGCACTCCCAGTAATTCTGCTGCGCCGAATACTCGCAGGGAGTCACAATCAGCAGGCGCGCCCTTAAAACCTGGGACAGCGAAAACTGGTATGTCGAAAGCTGGAACACCGCTGCCGGTCATGATCCGCAAAAGCGCAACCTAGATTTCACCGCAAAGCATCCTCGAACATTTCGAAGCGGCCTTCTTTTCTATTCCGGCAATCTGAAGTTCAGGCTAACTCTGCTTTGCATTTCCACCGGACGACCATTGTTGGTGTGAGGCTTGAATCGCCACCGTTTTACGGCATCGGTGGAAGCCTTTATCAGGAGCGGCGGTCCGCTCACTGCCTGCACGTCCTGCACCGCGCCGTCTGCGCCCACGTGTACCTCAAGCACCACCACGCCCTGTATTTTCTGTTCGCGAGCCTGCTCTGGATATTCCGGCTCGACGCGATAAAGCAGAATGCCATCACTTTTCAGCAAAGCCAGCTCAGATGCTTTCTCCGGCACTATTGATGCACGCTGCGTCGCGCTTCCCTGTCCCATCGACGACGGCGCGACCTTGCTCTGCGCAGCCGGCATACGAAATACTTCCTTGCCGTTCTCGAAGACCTGCAAGCTTCCCGGTAGAACTGGGGTCTCGGCAGTTGCGTTTGTGAGGGGTACCTGTGCAGACGAGTTGAGGCCCTCATCTTGATGAGATGCGTCAAGACTAGGCGCACGGGCAACCGGAGGGCTGGCTTGCGCAGCCGATACGTTCTTTGGATAGGTGCGCATCATCGCTTTCTGCAATCCGAACGGTCGGCCTAGCAACACCCCAAGCCATATGGCGCACGCGACAACGGCGGCCGCGAAGGTCCACGTAACGAGATCGAACCGGCGTCGAGAGGAACCCTCGGACTCCTCTTGGGTAATTTCGCTGAGAGGTGTTGGCGCTGGCGAAGCCTCACTCGCGCTTTCGATCTGCTTGGGCTCGGATCGCTCCTTTTCGATCTGCCTATTTTCGAGTTGCTCAGGTTGGAGCCGCCTTTGTTCGAGCTGCTTGATCTGTTCGCTCGCACGATCGAGATTGCGCACTGTTCTCCTGGCCAGGGCCTCTAAAGTCCGTTCGTCGCGCTCCCCAAAAGCGTTGGGCCGGAAGGAAAACAGTTCAACCACTCCGACCATCTCGGCCCCGCGCAAAAGAGGCATCACAATCACCGACCGCACCCCTAGCCGCTTCGAAGCTTCGAGGTCGACCCTCGGATCCTCCACCACGTCGTCGCAGCGCTGAGTTTTGCGAGTCTTGACGCATTCTCCGGAAATTCCCGAGGCCCTGTCGAGCCGCGCGCCCAACTCCGGCGCAGTCGCTCCGCTGCTGGCGCGACACACCATTTCTCCGTCTCGCTGCAAGACGATCGCCGCGCCGGTTGCTCCAGTGGCCAGACATGCTTGTTCCACAATTTCGTTGAGCACGATTTCCAGAGCCAGGTCTGCACAAAGCTCCAGCGACAGAGTGCCGCCGCTCTGCGCCCCGAAGCGCGACGCGAGATTCGCAAAGTCCGTATCGAAGCTGACATCGTCCACTTGCCCGTGGAGTTCACTCTCGGTGGAAGGAATTGGCGGTGAGGGATCGGGCTCCGACTTGGCATGCCGCAGCATAACGAAGAGGCGCAGAACTGAAAACGCACGCTAAAAAATCAACGTCCCGCTGTAGCGGAGTTTCGCCTTAAACCCCAAGGTTGTCAATATGTCAGTGTGCTCCTTTACTTCCACTCCCGCGTCCGTTCCAAAACGGCTCAAAAAAGTCAACACTCACGAGTGCGAAGAGCCTTTTATCTCCTCCCATTGTTCGATCTTTACTGTTAGAATTCAATGATCTTGGGGACGAGATTCAAAGGTCACCTGAGCAGTTTGCTGGTCACCCCCGTAGTTAGCTTCTTCGCGGAGCATCCCAATTAAACCTGCTTCAAGATATTCGAACATGGGAGTGTGAAACATGCGAATCGCTGTGGTTGGTTCCGGATACGTCGGATTGGTCGCGGGTGCCTGCTTTGCCGATCTTGGCCACAATGTGATTCTCGTCGACAACGACGATCGCAAATTGACCGCCCTCAAGAACGGGGAGGTCCCCATCCACGAGAAATTCTTGCCCGAATTATTGGAGCGCCACCGCGGCAATCGTCTGCAATTCTCCGGCGATCTGCATGGGGCGGTTCGGGCCAGTTCGGCCATCTTCGTTGCCGTCGGCACGCCGCCCACCGATCGCGGTGACGCCGACCTCTCCTACGTTGAGTCCGTCGCGCGCGAGATCACCGGCGCCCTCGGGGAATACAAAATTATCGTTGAAAAGAGCACCGTGCCGGTTTACACCAGCGAGTGGGTGCGCAGAATTATTCTGCGCAACGGCGCCGATCCGGACTGCTTCGACGTCGCCTCGAACCCTGAGTTTCTGCGCGAAGGCACTGCCGTGACTGATTTTCTTTTTCCCGACCGCATCGTCATCGGTTGCGACACCCAGCGCGCCGCCCACCTTCTGCAGGAAATCTACGCGCCGCTCACCAGCGGCAGCTACTATGCGCGCACCGACGCCATCCCGCAACCGGACCGCGCTTCGATTCCCGCTCCTATCATTGTCACCAGCAGCAAGAGCGCGGAGCTGATCAAGCACGCTTCCAATGCATTTTTGGCGATGAAGATTTCCTTCATTAATGCGGTCGCCTCGGTTTGCGAATCGGTCGGCGCCAATGTGAACCAGGTTTGCCACGGCATCGGGACGGATTCTCGTATTGGCCCGCGCTTCCTGAATCCCGGAATCGGCTACGGTGGCTCCTGCTTTCCCAAGGACGTAATGGCATTTCGCGCTGTTGCCCGCGAATGTGGATACGACTTCCGCCTGCTCGACGAAGTCATGCGCATCAATGAAGATCAGCGCGACCGCTTCCTCCGCAAAGTGCGCAGCGCCCTGTGGACGCTCCGCGGTAAACAACTCGGCGTGCTCGGCCTCGCCTTCAAGGGTGGTACCGACGACATTCGCGAATCACCCGCTCTTTTCCTGGTGCAATCTCTGTTGCAGGAGGGATGCAAGATCACGGCCTACGATCCGGCCGCCATGGAGCGTACTCAGGAGTCGATGAACAGCGATCTCAAATATGCCAGCTCAGCTTACGAAGCGGCCAGCGGCGCCGACGCCCTGCTGATCCTCACCGAGTGGGAAGAGTTTGCCAACCTGGATCTCAATCGGCTCAGCCGCGAACTGAAGTATCCCATCGTGATCGACGGCCGCAACCTGTATGATCCCGACGTAATGGCGGCGCACGGTTTCACTTATTACAGCGTGGGACGCGCGGCCTGTCATCCCGACGGCGTTCCCGCCGGCGTTCTAAAAAACGGGATAATGAAAAACGGCCACAAAAAAGCATGAGCCCACAACGCGCGCTGGTGACCGGCGGCGCCGGTTTTTTAGGATCGCATCTCTGTGATGCCCTGCTTGGTGAAGGCTGGAGCGTGGTTGTAGTCGACAACCTCCTTACCGGCCGCCGCTCCAATCTTGACCACCTCCGAAATGATTCACGATTCGAGTTTGTAAACAAAGACATTTGCGAACCCTTCGACGTCGGCAAAGTAGATTACGTTTTCCACTTTGCCAGCCCCGCCAGCCCTGTGGATTACACCATCCACGGCATTCCCACGCTAAAAGTTGGATCGCTCGGAACTTTTCACGCGCTCGAAGTCGCGCTCAAATACGGGGCGAAGTATCTCGTCTCGTCCACATCGGAGTGCTACGGCGATCCGCTTGAGCATCCCCAGAAAGAAACTTATTGGGGTAACGTGAATTCCATCGGCCCGCGTTCCGTCTACGACGAAGCCAAGCGCTTCACCGAAGCGGTGACCATGGCCTATCACCGCTATCACAAAGTTGATACCCGCATCGTCCGCATCTTCAACACCTACGGGCCGCGCCTGCAATTGAACGACGGTCGCGTGATTTCGAACTTCATGAAACAAGCCCTGCGGGGTGAACCGCTCACCGTCTACGGCGACGGCAGCCAGACCCGCAGCTTTTGCTATGTCAGCGATGAAATCGACGGCTTCATCCGTCTAGCGAGGTCCTCCGAACATCTGCCGGTTAACATCGGCAACCCAAACGAGTTCACCATCCTCGAGTGCGCGCAGCATGTAATCAAGGTGACCGGATCGAAAAGCAAACTCCGCTACGAACCACTGCCCCAGGACGACCCCAAACAGCGGCAACCCGATATCACGAAAGCCCGTCAACTCCTCGGCTGGGAACCAAAGATCAACCTCGAAACCGGTCTGCAAATGTCGCTGGATTACTTCAAGAAAGCCGTAGCAGAAAAAGCCGCCACAGCAACGTAGCCACCACTGCCCATGCTGGAAGCAGCGGCCATGTGGGGACAGCCGCCCTCGGCTGTCCGGCGGCCCGGCTGTATCGGGCCGCAGCCCCGGCACGAACCTTATTACCCACGTGATAAATTAATCCTCGCAATCAAGAGGGAAAACAAATCCCTTAGGTTTCCACAACCGGAGAAACGATCGATGCATAGGTTCACATTGAGGATCATCCCATTCATCGTTGCAACCATCGCCCTATCGCTCCCAGTCGTTCTTGCACAGGCGAAAGACGAAAAATCAACCGTCAAAGTCGAAACCGCCAAGACCGAAACACCCAAGGCCGAAGAATTCAAAGCCGAACAACAAGAGAGCAAGGGATCGGTCACTATCGGCGGAAATGTAATCAATTATGATGCCTACGCAGGCACGGTCATCGTGCATCCGAAAGATTGGGACGATGTCCCGCAAAATGCCGATCCCGATCCCAAGAACAAAGCTGCAGAAGCCAGCATGTTCTACGTTGCCTACTTCAAGTCAGACACCAAAGGCGCGCCTCGCCCGGTTACATTTCTTTTCAACGGCGGTCCGGGTTCTTCAACTGTCTGGCTTCACATGGGAGCGTTTGGGCCGAAGCGCGTCGTCACTGCCGACGACTCCCACACTGCGGCCGCTCCCTACTCGGTCGTCAACAATGAATACAGCCTTCTGGACGTCAGTGATCTCGTGTTTGTCGATGCACCCGGAACCGGTTTTAGCCGGCTCAGTGGCAAAGACCGCGAAAAAGCGTTCTATGGTGTCGACCAGGATGCGTGGGCTTTCTCTGACTTCATCGTGCAGTTCCTGGCGAAGTATGGGCGCTGGAATTCACCGAAGTATTTGTTTGGCGAAAGCTACGGCACAACGCGATCCGCCGTGCTCTCGAACATTCTCGAAACCGAACGCGATGTCGACTTCAACGGCGTGATTCTTTTATCGCAAATCCTGAACTTCTCGCTTGATTCGGACTTTCCTGATTTCAATCCCGGCGTCGATTTAGCGTATCAACTCAACCTCCCCACCTATGCTGCATCCGCGTGGTATCACCACAAATTGCCCGAGCCACGTCCAGACCTTGCCCCACTGCTAACCGAGGTCGAGCACTTCGCCATGAACGAATACGCGCTCGCGCTCGAAGCCGGCTCGTCGTTGCCGTTGGATCAACGTCACGCCATCGCCGCCAAGCTTCATCAATACACCGGACTTCCCGTCGCGTATATCGAGAAAGCGGACCTGCGCATCAATGGCGGAGAATTCGAGAAAAATCTTCAGGACGAGAGCAACTTAACCACGGGCCGGCTGGACACCCGCTTTTCCGGGCCCACGTTCGATCCACTCAGCAAGGAGGCTGATTACGATCCGCAATCTGCCGCCATCTCTTCAGCCTATGTTTCCGCCTTCAATGACTATGTAAGGAAGGAGTTGAAGTTCGGCGAGAATCGCGAATACAAACCGGAAATTGAAGTCTTCAAATGGTGGAGTTTTACGCACAAGCCTCCTGGCGTCCCTTTCGCCTTGCCGGGAGCAACGAATGCCATGCTCGATCTCGCCACGGCCATGAAGTACAACCCGACTCTCAAAATCCTCTTGAACGCCGGTTATTTTGATCTTGCGACCCCATTCTACGAGGGCATTTACGAAATGCAACACCTCCCGATTCCGCCCGAATTGCAAAAAAACATCGAATATCAATTTTATGAATCGGGGCACATGGTCTACGCGCACGAGGCCTCACTGAAGGCGATCCACGACAACGTCGCGGCGTTTATCCTCAAGAGCTACAACTCGAAGGGCAAGTGAGACGAAGAAATGGATGACGTTTGGGCGGGTGTGAATCGTTTTTCGTTCCTGTTCACAACTGCGGGTGCCCGTCCTTCGGGTCTTTGCGAAGAGCCTGCCCTGAGCTTGTCGAAGGGGCAGGAACCACGCACCTCTACGATTGGGTTTCAAGCCGCGAGAGACCCACCCTTGCAAACAACGCACGGATGGGCACCGCAGCGTGTTGGTAACGGGGCGGGTTCCAGAAGGATGGGCCACCCGCCCAGGCTCCGCCGAAAACCGCCGGCGGATGGGGTAGCCGATGTCGTGGCGACGCAAAGGTGAGCCAGCCCCCCAAGGGGTTGGCGGGCCAGGGCAGGAATCACGGAGAGGTGATCACTTTCCAGTCGCCTTCGCAATGGAGAGACAGAGATGGCTGCTGCCCGATGGACATTCGAATCGAGCATGGTTCGCGATCTTTGCCAGCCTATCTGCCGAGACGCTTTCGTCGATGTGTCTCAACACAAAATCTCTAAAATTTCCGTTCCGATTTGCGAGCGCAAGCAGCCGATTGAAACTCTTCCAATCGTTCCCAAGTAACTTCGTGACCGAATCGCTGTACCCCTCCGCAATCGCACCATCGTCGCATTGCGAAAATTTCTGGAATGAGCGATAGACCTGGTCCCAATCGCTGAGCGAATCCGCTTCCTTTTCCGCCTGCGTTGCCTCCGCTTGTGTGCATTTTGCGGTTCTCGCGTCGTCGGCTACGGCATCGACCATCAAGGACAGAATGAGAATCAACGGGATCATTCGCATTTGGGACACTCTCCACGGCTCCCACTCCGAGAGCCTTCAGCCATTTATTGAATCGTGATTTCTCTCATGGGATCGTGCGACTGCCAATCCGTGATTGTTTTCATGCAGTCGTCCGTGGTTCGCACACAACCGAGGGTCGGATGGCTAGGCCCGCCGCTGTTCGCACGTCCGGAATGAGTGCCCATGCCCGTCCGCCCCGGGACATCAAAAACATCGATTCCATAAGAGCCGTATGGACCGTTCGGATCGGGCGGATGATTGTTGTGACTCGAGAAAGGGTACGTTCCATTCGGCCAAGGTCCATTGCTGCTTCTGGTCGTGTTGTTCGCCGCAGTACAATGCCGCTGTTGTAGTCCTCCACCTGAGTCAGCCTGCCCGCCGGATCGTAGGTGTAGAAAACGAATCCGGGATCTACTGGCGCGCTCTGTAGAAGAATCCTCGCCCCTTGGTCCAGTCAATCGCGAACAGCAACACCTCGTTGGTAGAGGCCGTTTCGGGAACAACCAACATTGAGAGTTCGAATCCCGCCTCGTGAATCTTCCCGGTGTCAAGGCCACCCACAAGCACGTCGGGCCACCAAGATTTGTCCGGGTTTGGCACACGCTTCACTGACGGAGCTGGTACATCGACATTCTTAAGGTTCTTTCGAAGCGCCTGGGAGTCAGCGGGAAGAAACTCAAAGGCGCACCATGTCGTCGAGGGCGACATGTCGTGAAGCTCGTGGATCGCATGGGAACTCTCAGGCAGAAAGTCCGGTAGCCAACCACGGTCAATCGCGCCGTCTCTCTTCGCGTCAACGAGAGCGGGATAGAATGATTCACGGCGGTCCCCGTGGCACGCAGCCAGGACGCAAATCAAGAAAGCACAGAGCACGAACGCAAGGAGATGCGCTTGACGGTCGAGCCCTCTGTTTTTGATGAGTGAACTTAACCCTCCCGATAATCGGGTGAACCGATAACGAAAACGCATGTTTACCATCCAGGGAAGGGCGGCTTTCCAGGCGATGACTTAGGAACAAACGGGGCACAAGTTGTGTTGCATTCGCCGCCTCGCTGGCCACACTTATTCGCTCGATCGTCGTCGCGCCAATCGTCCTCGGTTGCTCTTCCCAACACGTTTGTTCGGAAAAAGCTGATCACCGCGGCGGAGGTGGAACCACCGCAGGGCGTGTTAGCGGCCTGACAATTTCCCATACAGTGGTAGTACAGGTCGTCGCCCTTCCAGTTCCTCTGCTTCATTCTCTCGTAGTTGTCCCACATTGCGGCAGCGCCTCCAGCGATACCGTTGCACCCAACCATTGGCCGGAAGAATGGGAACGCCACCGCCTGGGAACAGTCCAAGCGGATCAACTAGATTGGTCGGCCTGTTCGCCACATACCAATAGAGACTCGGATTCTTCTCCTCAAATCTGATGAGATCTTCGGCTAGGAACCTGCCAAGGCTCGGGTCATAGTAGCGGTGTCTCGAAAATTGGAGGTTGGTTTCAATGTCAAATTCGCGGTCCGTGAACCGGAAAGGGTTGGTGAGCGTACCAGTGAAATTCGTGATGTTGCCGAAGGAGTCGTACGTATAAGTATTTGCAACCGCCCCGATGCCGTTGCTTAAAGACGTGATTGACCAGAGACCGTCGGATTCGTAGTAGCTGGCCGTCGAGGGGCGTAGCATGGCGAGCTGTTCGTCGATCCTTTGAGTTTGGGCGTACCTAGCCAGAGCGTTCCCGGCGACGTCCATTTCCTCCAGGAGGTTATCGCCGTCATAGAGGTAGTTGGTCGCTCCGTACTTTAAGCTCAGCGCGGCCTCAAGCAATTGGAGGACGCGGAAATTGTGCCATAAACGCTCCCATGATGATTCGCCATGCGCCCAAGAAGGAGATCAACCAAATAAACCCGAAAACACCAACCCAGACGCGTGAGTCGAGAGTGTAGAGGACACCTCCCTTCCAGAGTGTAAGGAGAAACAGCAGCGCTTCGATCAAAAGAGACATCCCAAGGTAGAGCAAACATGTAACAAGAGCCACTTTCGAAATTAGAAACATAGTCACATCCTTCGCGGTAGAGTGTCAGTGCTTCGTCGGATTCTCTTCGCAGCTTTCCACGCGAACGTCTATCTCTAGGTGTTGCCATTGTGGTCGTAGGTGTAGCTGCCCAGCCCCGTCGAGGTCAGCTCGTTCGACGAATTGTACTGATAGGTGCTCAAGCCGAGAGAACTCAGTCTATTGCCAACAATGTCGTACGTGTAGCTCTCAGTCGTACTCGTCCCCTGGGTTACCTGCAGCAGTTGATAAATTGCATCGTAGGCATAGTTCGAAGTGACGTTGGCGTAGAGATCGGTTTTCGACAGGCGGTTTCCCTGCTGCATCGTAGGCGTAGGTCGCACCGTCCAGCGTCGTGCTTCCGGAACCCTGCTGGTGGCTCAAACATCCTAGGATCGACTGTGGCGCCGGAGAAATCGATCACCTCCTGCTCCAGAACAACTGATGACTCGGAATTTTGATCTGAAGGTGCATATCTCGTTCTCTTCACCCTCGCAGCTAGGCCATTGGGCATAGGACCAGAGTGTTTGAACTCTGGGGTGGTTCCGTCAGGCGGCAACATCGGAGCACCGATCAAACTGGAGGGGTCATCTATCGCGCTTTGCGGCATGCAATTGGTCTGCGGTTGTTTAACATCGGTGAGATACCATCCGTCAATGACCTCCTCCACAACTGCGGGGGTTCGAGAACCGGAGTTTGACTGAGTGACTCTTGTGATCAAGTGACGAGCAGTATGCCCAAGCAATACTTGCGTTTTGCCGACCTCGTGGGTCTCGCTTTGCACGAAAGAAGAGGCCTTTTGCTGTAGGCCACTTGACGCCTCAGCGTGGTTGTTCTCGGCGGAATAGCTGTAGTATTCGCGACGGTCAAAATCGACGAAGTAGCTTATACCAGTGTCACAGTGCCTCATAATAGCGATATGCGAGCCAGAAGGGGCGAATGTGTCGTGTCGGAGACTGTTATCTTGTATATAATAGACCCCCTCGCTCTTCGATTCTGTCTTGCCGGCCCCGCCAATTAACCCAGCACGCCCTAGGGCGAAGGCTTTCTGCGCCTGATAGCACAACGCATTAGCTCGTCCAGAGCCCCTTCGTACTCAAAAATATGCTTGATGCCGTCCTCTGTTGGACTTTGAAAGCAGGCTTCCTCTGCGCCAGGTGACCCGTAGCGAATTCCTTGGCTATGTGACCCGATGTCTTGGAATCGCAGACGGTTGACACCGTCGGAGCCTATATATCGACCCACGAAAACCAATGTTTCCACAATTGGTACCAGCAGATTCTCGTCAGCGTACTGAACGGAGAAATAAACGTCGCCTTCCTTGAGCACTCTGCTGGAAACGGGTTCAGCGCACGTCGTCAGCTCCCGCCCCTCGAACCGCATTTCGTTTTTCAGCTCCTTACTTCTGAAATAAGTACTCGACTGCACACTCTCAAACAGGTGTCCATCACCGGTTGGTTCAATGCAGACCCTAAGATCGCCGCCACGGTGTACAACCGGGATCGAGAGCAATGTTCATCTCTCAAAACGCAGCCGCTGCTGCCAAGCCCTCCAAGATATCCTCGATGATCGGCAGGATTGGTATCAAGGGTGTGGTCTTGGGCTTCGCGTTCGGACAAGGTTGCCCGTCCGGTTCCTTGCAAGAGCAGCTGATGGGACCGTCGGCCCAAACTGGCCCGTCCTTCAAGCTGAGGATTCTGTATCGTTGGGAGACCCGACAGCTCTCGAACTCTGTGCCCTGGGCGGCGCAAGTACTCTTGCATTGCGACTCCTCTACGGGAGTGCAGTTCCGCCATCTGTACGGCGGCACAGGTCTGGGCGATAATCCGGGAGGGTCTATCAAATCGACAGGATCGTCGCTGACATAATCGTAGAAGTTCGGCCCACCCTTTATCCCGATAGGGTCTTCGCTAACGAATCGGCCTATGCTTTGGTCGTAATACCGGGCACGGTAGAAGTAGCCCCCGGTTTCCTGATCGAACTCACGGGCAGTATATTGGAAAGGATTGACGGTTGTTCCGGTTGAGGCAGTCAGCTTCCCGAAGGAGTCGTACGTATAAGTGTTCGCAAGAGCGCCTGCCGAATTGCTGAGAGAAGTGACAGAGCCCAGCCCGTCCTCTTCATAGTAGCTGGTCGTTCCTGACTGCAATTCGGACAGCAGTTCATCTACGTAGGCCCCTTGCGTGTACCTAACAAGGACGTTGCCACTGTTGTCGATATCTTGCAGTAGGTTCGGGCCATTGTAGAGGTAGTTGGTCGTTCCCAGCGGTCCCGACTTCTGAATGCGCCGTCCGAACGGATCGTATTTGAAGGTTGTCGTGCCGCCGTTCGTTCCAGGCATCACGGCCTGCGTCATGCGGTTCTCAAAGTCCCACGTGTAGCTGCGGCCCTGGGCGTCGGTGAGGGTGTTGCCGTTGTGGTCATACGTGTAGCTGCCCAGCGCCGTCGAGGTCAGCTCGTTCGACGAATTGTAGGCATAAGATGACATTCCCGGCGAACTCAGTCTATTGCCAACAATGTCGTACGTGTAGCTCTCGGTGGTACTTGTCCCCTGGGTTACTTGCAGAAGCTGATAGATCGCGTCGTAGGCATAGTTCGAGGTGACGCTGGCATAGAGATCGGTTTTTGACAGGCGGTTCCCTGCCACATCGTAGGTGTAGGTCGCGCCGTCCAGCGTCGTGCTTCCCGCCTGATGCAGCACGCTAAGCAGCCGCGACAGATTGTCGTAGGTGTAGTTCGTGTTCACGCCATTAGGACGCGTCAACTGCGTTCTGCGGCTCAGCGCGTCATAGCTGAAGCCGAACGCCCCAGCCCATGAATTTGACAGGCTCGTCAGCCGGTTTAGATTGTCGTATGCATAGCTGGTCTGCGTGCCCTGCGGATCAGTCATCGACACCCGATTCGACGCCGCATCGTACCCGTACTGCACCGTCAGCGCCCCGATCGATGTGAACTCATAATTCGTCGTCGTCGAGGTCAGCCGGTTCATGTTATCGTAAGCAAAATCATACTCAGCCCGGTTGCCGCTGTTGTAGTCCTCCACCTGCGTCAACCTGCCCGCCGGATCGTAGGTGTAGAAAACGAATCCGGGATCTTCCTTGTAATTGACGCGGTTCTGGTGATCATAGGAGTAGATAATGCTGTTGCTATTGCGATGAGTCTTATACGCGAGATTGTTGTTTCCGTCGAATTGGTATGTCTCGTACTGGCCGGACGGAAAAATCGCCTTGTAAAGGTACTTTCCCGGAAAGTACAAGAATTGGGTGTGATTGCCAGCCGCGTCCCAGATATCGGTTAGATCGTTTTCGGTGTCGAAGCCGTAACTGGTAACACCTGCAGTGGGCGTTTGCGCGTCCGTAACCGAAACCAGCCGGTCGGCGTCGTCATACGAATACTGCGTGGTGTTGCCCTTCTGGTCGGTCACTGAGGTTCGGCGTCCGCGCCAATCGTAGGCAAATTGGACGGTGCTGTTATCGGCATACGTAATTTTCGTGAGCCGGTTCATGGAGTCGTACTGGAACCCGGTCTGGTTCCCAACGGCATCGGTCACGCTGGTGCGATTGCCACGATTGTCATAGGCGTAGGTTGAGACGTTCCCCGAGGCATCTGTAATCTTGTTGATCAAGCCGGTCGAATAGTACGTGATCGTTGTGGTGTTCCCGAGCGGGTCTTGAACGTTTTTCAGAGTGCCGTTGCTGTTATAGGTGAAATTCGTCGTGCTTCCCGAGGTGCTGCCGTCGGGCGAAGGCGTGGTTGTGCTCAATAGATTGCCGTTCGCATCGTACGCGTTAACGGTGGTGTGATTGGGGTCCCCCGCAGCAGCGCCAAGGGGATCAGTGACAGTCAGCACTTCCCCAAAAGAATTGTAGGTATAGTTCCAAACGTCATACCCACCCGTATTCACATCAGGCAGGTACTTGCTGATCATGTTCCCGTTGTTGTCATAGGTGTAGTAAGTGTTCCATCCGTTTCCATCTGTGTAGGACGTTTTATTTCCGGATGCATCCACGGTCGCGGAAAAGCTGCCTGAAAATCCGCAGGTGTTGCAAGCATTATCCGCGCTGCCGAATGCCTGGGTGAGATAATGGCGCTGCGCGCGGTTGCTGACCTGAACAACGGTACAGTTCTCGCCGGTAGAGTCACACACGTAGTTTTGCCACGGGTTGGGATCGCCATATCGCACTTTCACGAAATTGACGGGATTTCCGCTGGCATCGTTCGCCTGCTGCGACGTTAGCCCGCGGCGGTTTGAATCGTAAGTATGGGCCTCGATCGTCCTGCCCTATGAATCAGTAACCAGCGAGATCAGGGTATTGCTGTTCGGGTCGTTATATTGAAAGTTGAATTGGGAACCGTCTGAGTACTGAACCTCGGTGAGCCTGCCGGACGAGTCATAGGTGTATGAGGAGATGCTCTCCTCAATACTGATCGTGTTACCCAACGCTGCTGAGGGCGGGATACACAGAGATATGGTGCCGGTCGTGAACTCGGACTCATCGCCTGAGATCACGTTTGGCGATAGAGAAACGCTGTACAGCACGGGTTGATCGCACTGTGCGTGAGCGAATCCGGCAAGGGAGATAGGTAAGATAACGAGGGAACTAAGGCGAGCGATTTTCATCTTCATATCTGCTCCAAGACGCGATTCACTACCCGTGTGCCCAGCAATGCGGACACAGTCCGGCCGATCGCGATAGCAGTGTGTTATAGGCTGTCCGCGCCCCCTCTGACACGTCCAACCTTTTTTCCTGACCACGGGGAAGCGACAAGTTAACACTCGGTAAAAACAGCGTCAAGAAAGAGTTTTCCACATTCTTATTAAGGGGCTCGCTCACCCTTCGCGATTTTCGAACGGTGAGAGCAATGGACCTGGACGATTCAAACTATGCGCAGGAAGATTTGAAGCGAACACCGATTTCCTGAGGAGAACGCGGATGAAACCGTTGATGAGGAGAAGGAAGCTCGCGCCTGGAGGACGTCAGGGAGTAGCAGGAGGCAACGTGAGTTGCCGCGAGTGGTCTCTACTGAGAATGGAAAAGTGAGAACTGCCTTTAGGTGGAACTCTCCGCTGCAGCCGCCACGAAATCGATCAACTGCTGCACACCTTGGCGCTCATCCTTGGTGTTCAGCTTGAATGAGATCCCCATCCCGTAGCCGGGATGCGACGCTCTCACTTGACCGTACAAGCGCAGTTTCATCTCGTGCGTGCGCACGATAATCTCAACTGACGATTCCGGCGCGAAGGCGAGCGGCATTTCAAGATAGCATCCGCCGGGACTCAGATCGCTCAGATGGCAATAGTTTCGCACCGAGCTTCCCTGCTGATAAACTTCAGCTCCCAGCCGGCAGGCATATCGAGTCTGTCCGCGACGATTGCTCGGTTCAGCGCGTAATCGAGCTACCGCCGCTCGCTCGCGAACCTTCGTCTCCTGTTTCTCCTCAGGTTTCTGCTCCGGCTTTTGCTCGGACCGGTTCGCCACCGTTTCGTGACCCGGCTTGATGGAGTGCTCCACTTCCACCGGCTCCGCGGCCAACTCCCGCGTTGTGGCATCGCTCAGGTTTCTCTGCAGCCAGTCGGACAGAATGCGCCGCGACGCTTGCGGCACATCCACAAACTGAATTCCCGCACGACCGTTCCAATCCTGCCACATCACCTGGCCGGAGAGGCGCACCACCGCGCTCTGCCCGGGCAATTGAAATTGAAAATAAACTTTGCAGGTCGGCGGCAGCCTCTTGCCAAAGTTCACCGCCATGCCGTCCTCAGCCAAATCCACCAGCGTCGCTTTGGCTTGTTCGACTCCTGCGTAATCGATCGTCGCATGCGTGTGCACTGGCGCCCTGGCCTTGCGACGTTTATCCCGGTACAGCACATTTTGCGCGGCGCGTAGAGTACTCAGCGCCCGTTCGTAGGACATCGGTTTGTACAACACAAAGTTCACCCCGAGTGAAAACATCTCACGGATACTCTCCTGCCCCGCCACGACAACCACTGCCAGCGTCGAGCCGCTCGCGCGCGAAGACCGGCTCTCGTTCAACAATGCGATCACTTCGTCCTGCGTTTCACAATCGAGGATCAGCAGATCAAAGCCTTCCTGCGCCAGCCTGACCGTTGCACGCACCGGGTCCGCACATATCTCCGCCTGAATGTTGAGTTCTTCCAGGACGCGGCGCAGCACCTGCACCGAAGCATCATCCGCGCAAACTAGGAGCGATGAGAGATTCATACCTCCATGCATCGTAGGATCACTCCAGTTCTCCCGACAAGTTACCGGAGTCATCTCCCTTTGGCTTCAAATTCCGCAGGCCTTCTGTTAACTCCAGCGGCGTCAACCGAGTGACCTGAGTCACCAGCGCCATTACAAAAGACCAATGCTCCAGCGTTGCACCGTGGTGCTTTGACGCTGTCACCCCTCCTCCCTACGATGAGAAATGCCGACACCGAAGAAGGTGTCTGCTGGCCGTGCTGCATGCTGGAGCATTGGCCCTTGGTCGCAATAGCTTTCAAATGGCGGCTTTACCGAACGATTCCCCCTTTACAAGGACCTATGGCATCGATGAAACAGCGCGGCTTCTCAATGCTGGAACTGATGATCACCGTCAGCATTTCCTTAATCATCGGCGGGATCACGTTCATGACCATGCAGCCACTTTTGTTGCAGAACCACGTCAACACGGCCTATGAAAAGACTTTGATGGTCCTGCGCAACACTCGAAACCAGGCGATCACTCAGGGTCACCAGTACTACGTTACTTTCTTTCCTACGGTTGGCAACCCTGCTGCTGGGGGCACCGCGGCCTATATCCAGATCCAATACCAACCTCCGGTGGTTGGAGGAATCGCGCAGCCGATTCAGCAGGTTCAGAACTACACACTGCCCCCGGACGTTAATTTTTCCCTGCAGACGGGAGCGGCCGCGCCCGACGTGACACCCGGCTACAACACCGGCGTCAATGCCATCGATTTTGAATCCCAGGCCGGCACCCCTTTGAATTATGTGGTGTTTATGCCGGACGGCTCGGCGCAAGACGCGCTGGGCAATCTTATTAATAGCGGAATCGTCTACATCGCTCGTCCCAGCGGCAACCAGTACGCCTCGAAGGCGATCACCGTAATGGGGTCGACGGGCAGAGTCCGGGGATGGTTTCTCGACCAACAGTCAGGTGGTCCCATTTGGGAGCAGCAATGACGCAAGCAAATAAACAAATCGGGAAGCATCGCACCCAGCGCGGTTTCGCCCTGATCGAAGTCTTGATCGCCATGGTAATTCTGTCGGTCGGCATGTGCGCGGTGCTGGCCAGTTTTGGCTTGGCAATCACAGCGACCGAGTCAGCGCAAGAGGATTTGATCGCCCGCCAGAAGGCGCTCGACGCTCTGGAGAGCATCTACACCGCCCGCAACAGTCAACAGATTCCCTTCGCAGCCATCCAAAACGTCGGCGCAGGTGGAATCTTTTTGGCAGGCCCGCAGCCACTGCTATGTGCTGGGCCCACGTACGGAATCGTCGGAGTTTCTGGCGACACAACTCCGTGTAAGACCGCGTCGGGAGCGGCCTGCCCCAACGGCGGCGTCGAATGCATGGTTCTGCCCGGCCCCGACGGCGTTCTTGGCAGCGGAACCGACCAAACCTTGAGTCTCAGCAATTTCACCCGCACCATCGCCTTCAATGTCGTGGACCTGCCCGCCGCGCAGGGCGGTGGGCCCAACACGAACCTCATCGGTGTCACCGTGACCGTTACTTACACCAAACCCAATTGGCCAGCCCGCAGTTACGTTGTAAGTGGGCTGATCTCCAACTACCACTGAGACCTGGCAAAAACATGAAAACACACACGGCAAAATCGCAATTCGGATTCTCACTTCTGGAACTGATGATTGCCTCGGTCATCGGGGTGGGCATGATGGTGGCGATGACCAGCGTATTCCGCCAGGCCAACACGGCCGCTTTTACGATTACTCAGCGCGCCGAAACCCAGCAGAACATGCGTACCGCCATTGAGTTAATGACCAAAGACATCAGCCTGGCCGGCGCGGGATTGCCGACCGGTGGCTTGCAGTTGGCGACCGCTGGCGGAAATACCAGGATCGCCTGCAACCAGACCGGCACTTGCTATGTTTCCGGTGCTGTTTACCCCAACGGCAATTACATGAGTGGCATCATCCCCGGCTTCGGCACGGGCGTAGAGGCCAGCAAAGTGATTACTAGCGCTCCGGCAGCCGTCAACGACAGCCTCACCTCCATTTATTGTGACTACAACTTTCCGCTCAGCAACTTTAATTTTACGTTCCCGACGCCCGGCTCGACCACGGCTAGCGTAGCCGTGGTGAACGCCGGCGTCCAACCGAATAACATCACCAGCCCTGGCGGCCTCCAGCTCGGGGACCTACTACTGTTCCAGGTGCAAAACGCAGGCGCCGGCACGACTTCGGCGAACGGCCAAGGTACCAGCGTCGCAACCACGGGCTCGGCCGTCGCTGAGATCACTGGCCTGCCGGCAGCAGGTAGCGGTGGCCCGTGGACCGTTACCTTTAATAGCCCCGATGCGCTCAACTTCAATCAGACAGGCGCTAACAGCCTCGCTAACGCTATTGCCACAGCCAACACCGACATTGCCACCCTTCCCGGCAGCACCACGATAAGCGTTTGCCGGCTTTACGCCGTCTCTTATTTTCTCGAGGTTCCCCCTGCGGGTGCGGGAGTCACGGTTCAAACTCCACGCCTGATGCGCCAGGTCAACGGTCTCCCCGCAGTCCCCGTGGCCGACAACATCATCAACCTGCAATTTAGTTACGACGTCATCAATGGCAATTCCAGCATTGATGCGAACCAGCCCAATCCCGTCGCCGCTGGGGACAACCTGGCTTTGATTCAGAAGGTCAACATGTGGGTCATGGGACAAAGTTTGAATATCGGAAACAACCGGGCTCAGAGCATGTATCTGACCACATCCGTTAGCACGGGCAACATGAGTTTTTGCAATTCCTTAAGCAACAGCACTACCGCTTGCCAGTGATTGGCACTGTTCTATGTCGGTCTTTTGCAGTCGAGGGGGAAATATGGGAAAGAAAACCGAAGATTCGCGAGGCTTCACGCTCATTGCAGCGCTGTTGTTGACGCTTTTGCTGTCAGCGATGGCAGTAGGACTGATTTATCTGGTCAGCAACGAGCAGCGCATGGGGAACAACGACCTGGAGGGTAACATTGCCTACTATGGCGCAGAGGCCGGCATTGAGAACTTAACCTCCCAACTCTCCCAGCTATACCAAACATCGCAATCCCCGAATGCCGCCGCCATTAACGCATTGTCGACTCCTGTGAACTGGCCAACCAATGTTACCGGCTCAAACGTCAGCGGAATGACTTTTCCTCAATATAACGTCACTTGGCCCTCAACCTATCCAGACGGGAAGACTCCCTGTCCGGGGACTCCTCCCAATCCGTGCGGTGGTTGGGATATCGTCGGCTCCGGTTCAGACCAGGGCATGGTCGCCTCGCTCATACCTTTTAATGTGACGGTGACAGCCCAGCGACTCTCGACCGCAAACCAGGTCGGTACAAACGCTTTGGCAGCCACTGGAGCCGAAGTCACCATCAGCCGAACCGTCGAAGTCGCTCTCCTTCCCGCCTTCGAGTTCGGAGTGTTTTGCGACGGCGACTGCGACTACTTCGCCGGTCCTAACTTTAATTTTGGCGGTCGAGTCCACACCAACGGCAATCTCTACCTCGCCTCGGGCTCGAGCTTAACTTTTACCGACAAGATTGCTGCCGTTGGCAACATAGTAACCGACCGGCTTGAGAACGGATGGTTGACCAACAACGGTTACCCCGGAACAGTTTGGGTGCCCGCCGCTTCGGGTGCTTGCCCTGGCGCCCCTGGAACCGGACCTGCGACGAATTGCGCTGCGCTAACCAGCGGCAGTTGGTCTGGCGGCATCCCCACCGAACCCCCCGGCCCGCCCACGGAGCCAGCAGGTACGGGCGCAGTGGTTGGTTCCTGGCCTCAAATTTCGCATAACAACCAAACGCAGTCCCCTACGGGCTTCAACAGCTTCATCGAGAATGGATTGACAGGCGCAACCAAGCTGCAACTCCCGTTCGTGAACGCTGGCAATGTTGGCGCCATCGAGATCATTCGCCGGCCGCAAGCGACTGATTCTCCGCTCCTGTCGAGTTCTCGCCTTTATAGCGAGGCTTCGATTCGGATATTGATTGCCGATACACTTATTGATCTCCATCCCGACCGCGGTGCTGGGGCGCTCGACGCTGACGACGTACAACTCGGCATTACCACGACCAATCCTGCCGCTGGCACCGGTACATCAGCACCTACTACGTCATCGCTGCTTAGTTATAGCGGTGTCGTCGGCAGCAATTACATGTCTTTTGGGGTCGCGACGGCAGGCACCAACGGATGGGTCGCGCCCATCAATCCCGCGACCGGAACCAATTACAAGTACAACTCCTGGCCGCTTCTCGGCCAGATCACCAGCCTCCCGCCTGACAACGGCGTTCTTGGCGCTGCGCCCAAGACCTACGGCAACAACATTCCCTATGTCTGGCTGAGAGTTGAGTACCTGAGCAATGTAACTAACAACTGGGTGGGCGTCACGCGCCAGTGGCTGGGATATGGTTTTGGCCGCCCTTACGATATGCCCCCGACCGCGCCGTGGGGTGGCACGGCTTGCACGCTCTACCCCACTTATCCAGCCGCTTTTCCAGCAGGTCAATGCTCGAACCCAATCAGTCCGGCCATCTTGATCCTTCAGCAACTACAACAGGGGGATGCGGCCACGACCGGCTATGACAGCGGTACCGGTTCAACTTCCGGCAACTGGATTCCTATTAACTTTTATGACGCGCGTGAAGGCGAGCCACGAGACAACGGAGCCTCTCGCACCACCAATACCACGGGTACTTCCGGCCAGACCGTTTACACTCCCTGCGGCACCAGCGGAGTGATGAATGCTGTCGAATTGGATGTGGGCAATCTCTGGCTCTGGCTGCAGAAAACTGGGCCCTACACTGGCGGCAGCGGACTTTCGGTGAATAATACGAACGAGAACGGCTACATCCTTTATTTCTCGGATCGCCGCGGCATGCTTCCCGATCCTAACAACGTGACCGCCGGCACACTTTATAACAAAATCACGGGCATGTCCGGGCTGGAGGATACGATCAATGCAAGCTCACAACAGGGCGTGCCAAATAACCTTCCGGAACCCGCATCCTACTATAACTACTCGCCTGAGGATGTAAACGGGGACAACGTTCTCGACACCTACGGAGAAAAGTACTTGGGTGCGGGGTTCGGCCTCACTGCACCGCCGTCCTCGGTGAACAACTACATGAACCAGCAGTATTCTCCCAATCCCGCCAATTCGCCCCTCACAAACCCATTCGCAGGCCAGCAGGTCAACTGCAATGCTTACAAAGATAACGCGGGAACCATCCAAACCTACCCGGCCGGCACCGGAGCTGCCCTCGCCACCGTCCCATCCGGACACCCGCAAAACAATATGGTGACTGGCCCGCGGCACACACTCAGGCTCGTGGATGGCGGAATGAGCGCGGGTGCAATCAGTTATTTGCCCCACCCCGCGGCCGGCAACACCGGCTTCGGTTTTACAATCGCTTCCGAAGAGCCGGTTTATGTGCTGGGGAACTACAACAGCGGGCCCACCGACCCACAATTTGCAAGCCCGCCCAACGGCACCACTCCGCACTCTGCGGCAGCCATCATCGCGGATTCAGTCACCCTGCTCTCGAACCCGCCCACTGGGGCGACCTCTGTCCCGCCCTCTCCACCAAATACGCCTACTCCGCCAACCGGCTGGACGGATGCCACTAGCTTTTTGTTCCCCGGCGACGTTAACAACCGTCCAGGCAACACCAGCTACTACCGAATGGCAATTGCCGCCGGCAAAAGTGTTCCGTTCCCCGAACCCGGCTGGGCCACCGCACTAGGGCTGAAGGACTTCGGCACCGATGGAGGTATGCACAACTTTCTGCGTTACCTCGAGAACCGGGGTGCGAACGGAGCCATCGTGCATTACGTCGGGTCGTTGATCAGCATGTACAACTCGCAGTACCACACTGGCATATTCAAATGCTGCAATGTGGTGTATGGGGCACCCACTCGAGATTATTTTTTCGACACGCAATTCCTGAACCCCAACAATCTGCCTCCCGGAACGCCCATGTTCCAGGACGTAGTGAGTTTGGGTTTCCACCAAAGCTTCACTTCACAATAACTCACACAATCGTCGTAACCAGCCCCGGTCCGCACTGCGGACCGGGGTTTTTCATTTTTTTACTGTTGCCTCTGCCACTGTGATCGAAGAAGCGCGGATCGAACAGATAACAACCGAGCAGACGATGATCGAATTGATAACGACTGGGCCCCACTCGACACCACCACTGCCGGCCAATGGAATTTTCAGCGCTGCCCCATCGCGAGGACCGGCGAAGGGAAAATGTCTCGACCGCATGGCCGCCCTGTAAGACTATTGGTTCGACTGGCGCAACTACCCTCCGGAGACCGGCGTCTACAAACGGTAGCCGGCACGTACTCACTCAAACAGTTTGAATCAGGGAAGGGACTTCGATCTCGTTACCGAGTTTCGGCAACCGTGTCACTGATGCGATAGGCTCATCACCTTAGGGTAGCTGCCGGCTGCCGAAATCATCAGCACTTGCGACGGGGAAACGACATAGAAAATGTTCGTCGTGCTGCCGCTCTGCGTCACTGTTCCTCTACCGTTTAACGAAGTGCTGTAGGTCCCGGAAACGGGGTTCCCGAACGGTGCTGCCACTAGCTGGCTGAAATCTTCGAAATACGACGCGCCCGTCAGGTTGCCCGATCCATCGGGGAAGAAATCATCCAGTTCAAGATTGACGTCCGGATTGGTGCAACATTGATACGATATGTATTCAGGCAGCATCGCGCCGAGATAATTCCCTGAGAAAGAAGCGGCGCTGAAGGGGCTTCCGGATTGCGGCAGTATTTGACCCACGCTACCGTCCGCGTCGACATTGATGACAAACCCCTGGTTCTGCCCTGTAAGGTAAATAATGGGCGTCGTTGATTGTCCGCTCGGGTTCAGAGTGACGCGCCCGTCTGAGGCAATGCTGTACGTTCCGGAATAGCTCGGCGAGTTCAGAGTGCCGTTGTTGTTTTCGTCGCCGGTCAGACTAAATCCACCCGAGCCGCTCCACGTGATCAGCCCGGTTTCTGCGACACCGGGGTCCGATTGCCATCCGAAAACGCTCACCCCACTCAAGGAGCTGTTGGTGTATGGGCCAGCGGCGCCCTGGACAATTGGCCCCGTCAAGATGAACGCTTGCTCAGAACCATCGTTTGGAGCGACGCTGTAGGCCAGCGCAAATAATTCGTGGGCATTGACGACGTAGAAGATGAACGTATCCAGTCCACCGGAAGATGAATTCAGTGTCACCATGCCACGGCCATCCTGCGAAGACGAAACAGCGAAATCATTTGCGCTGAAGGTGACATGGCCAGCGTTGCCGCAGCAGACCTCAGTATCGAGTTCGCCCGACAGGTTGCCCGCCCCATCACTCAGGAATGTGCCTGCCTGCGTTTCTGGGCCGTCTGGTTGGACAACGCCGCCGCCGGAGGGATCCGGCTCGAAACCGATTCCGGAGAGAAGGAAGGCGTAATTGCCGACAATCGAAGAGGCGCTGAAAGCAGTTGTGTCCTGGTGCACGATAGGTCCGAAAGAGGGCGCAGCACTGGACGCGAACATTGAACCCGATAGATCCATGATCATGTTGGCATTTCCCGATGAATCAACAGCAATGAGAAATGGTAACAAAGCGTTGGTGAAACTTAATGTTCCGATATTGTCTGAGCCGACACAATAGGTGCCAGTTACCCCTTGGGAGGAGGAAATCTCGCCGAAAGCGTAGGCACTGTCAATAAACCCTTGGGAGATGTTTCCCTTTCCGTCGGCGACAAAGCTGCCTACAGCCTGTCCAAAATTCAAAGCGTTAGAGTACTGAGGATCACCACCGCTCAGCATAAATGCGTAGTTGCCGTTGAAGTTGCCGTTGTTTGAGCAGCTGCCGTTGCTGCTGCCCGTAACGTTAACCGTCAGAGTTGTCGTCGCGGTTCCCTCCAATGAATCTTCCACGGTAACCGGAATGCTGATCGTACCGGAGGTTTGGGGAATTCCGCCGATCTGCCCGGATTGATTGATAAACAGTCCGTCGGAAAGCAGACCCGCAGTGAAGATGTAAGGTGGGAGGCCTCCGCTTGCCTGAACTGGCGGTGCCACATAAGGGAAATCGACCGTTCCGCCAGGCAAGCTTGTAGTGCTGACGCTGACGGCAGAGTAAACGGTGATGCTGTAGTTCGCGGTTGCGACCCGTGGTGGAACTTCATCGTCGCTGACCTGGAATGTGAAGTTGTAGGTTCCAGCGGTGGTTGGAGTTCCCACAATCCCTGGAGAGTTATTCAGCGAAAGCCCGGGGGGAAGAGCGCCCGCAGAGACGCTGAAGGTGTACGGAGGCAGCCCGCTGTAGACAACTACCTGCTCGTTATAGCCGAATCCGATCTCGGTGTTGGGCTCCGAGCCGGTAAGTATCGAGAGTGAAGTTGGATACCTGAACGAGATCGAAAGATTGCCTGTTTGCGCTGTATTTGGTGGTATTGCGGAATCGGTGGCCGTGAAGGAAACTGCACCGCCGTTATTGGGATAGTACGGCGTTCCGGAGATCACGCCGTTACTGTAAGTCAAACCCGTCGGCAACGTTCCGGTGATTGTGATCGTGTACGGAGGCACGCCGCCCCCTGCCGTGACGCCGCCCTGATACGCCTCGGAGTAAACTGCCGCCGGAAGATTTGTTGCAATCGAGAGCGGGCTTAATGCCGGGCCCTTTACCGAGATTTTCATCGACTCCGACTTCGCAGGATCGCTCACCGAAGTCGCCGTCACTGTCGCAGTAAAGGCGCCCGAGATTGTAGCCGGTGCGGTGTACTTCACCGTCGTCGCCGTTTGATCGGATAAAGAACCAGCTCCCGTCGCGGGCGCGAGAGTCCAAGTCACGCCTTTGGGATCGTTGGTCGCGGCAGTGAGAGTCGTGGTCTGACCCGCAGATACGCTCGTCGAGGTCGAAGAGACGCTTAGCGTGATTGTAGACTGCGGCGGCGGCGGGGGCGGAGTCGGCTGGGAAGAGGACGAACCGCAACCGTTAAAGGCCCACGCAGTCAGCAGCACGAGCAAGAGCTGCAGTGGCGGCGCAACGCTTTTCGCACTCACAGAACCTACTTTTGGGGGAGAACAGCAAGCAATCTCAGGGTGCCGTACGCTGTACTCGGAACGCGATCAGCGCGCCTGTATTATCCATCCTAAGGGGATACACGTCAACTTTCGCACTGGGGATCTTGTGTGCGGAGCACCATCGTTTTGCTCCCAGCCTGATCAGCGTATGCCTTTTCGAATGATGACGATATCCTGGTAGCTGAGGTGGCGCGTCCGCCCGCACCAGGAACCATATTGCACATTCTCAACGCCGAATCCGGTTTCAGCCAGCAGGGTGCGAACGTATTTTTCTTCGTATGCGACCGCGTCTTCGGGGACGCGAGGATTCTGTACTCGGCAATCATCCAGGGCAAAGCTAAAATCCCGCGAGCTCAGTCCATTGTTGATGAGTTCCTTCGCCTCGTCATTTAATAAAAAAAAAGTGACGAGACACTTTCCCCCGGGGCGCATTGTGCGAAAAATCTCCGACAAATAATGCTTCACACCCAGCGGCAGCATGTGGGTAAACACCGAAGTCAAGAAAACAAAGTCGAATTCTTGATCGCCGTAAGGGAATGTATATTCGGCCGCTTGAAAACGACCGTGAGGGTTGTACCAGCGGTTGTGAATATCGGCGACCTGAAAGCGGAAATTCGGATAGCGTTGCGAGTACGCCCGCTGGCACCAGCGAATCCCTGCCGGAACGATATCCAATCCTTCGTAGCTGCCTGTAGTCAGGTAGCTTGCAAGTGGACGCGCCATACGACCGATGCCACACCCCAGATCCAGCACGCGGTGCTTCGGTTCTAAACCGCCCAGTTCGACGAAGTACCGGTGAAATTCATCTCCTGTCGCCTCGAAATCACCATTCCCGACGAAATTCATATGTCGGGGAGGGACCAGAGGTCTTCTGTGCCCGAGAAGCAGATCGACGCAATCGAGGGAGTAGTTAATAACGTGTCGCAGTTGATGTTTCAGATGCTGGGGCAGCAAGCGCGATATGAAATTTCGAGTACGAGCGGGCAGTTTCCCAGCAATCTCCAGTTCGGCTTTCTGAACGGGTCCAGTCTTCGCGGCGTCGGTGGGGCTCATGCCTTGTCTCTCATGACTCCTGGCAAACAATTCTCATTGTGCCTTATGAATGCGCAAAGACCGTCTAGCGCGGGCTCCGTATCTAACGCATTGCAACTCATAATTGTTCACGGAACAACATATCCCAGAAGCTCTTCCGTCGTTTGCCCTTCACATTTGGGGTCTTTACTAATGAAATGATCTTGCGCGGTGCTGCAGCGGTACAGTGTTACCAAATTAAGCCCGGAAACCGGTTTCGCGTATCCGTAACCCTCCTTGCCGAGAATCCGCTGACCTTCGCAACCAATATCAAGCGACACAAAGTAATTTTCTTGTCCGCCTTTGCAGCCATAGAACGGCACCGTCGCTCCATGGAGCGGATTCGCATATAGATGGCCGAGGACCTCTTGCAAGTGAAATCCTCCATTCGGGCTAATCCAACCTGTAGTGACTTCATGCACTTTTCCATTGAAATACCGATTGAATGGAATCGCTGGGCTCACATTCGGAACCCACTCCATAGGCATCAAGATCCATGTTCCATCCATGGCCGAGGTCCCGGCTTCGGCCGGAGTTGCTTCCCAGCTCGGCCGCGGGTAAGAGATGGACGTATACATCTGGATTGTGGGATAGGATGCCACGTTGATCGTGCCGGACGAATCGCGCACGAAACCAGCAATGAAGTTTGATTCGAAGCCAGTGGCATTCGTGTCCATCGTAACCAGTTGTTGCCACGGAGAGGCTCCCGACAAAAGCGCGTCGTGCCCGATCTTGTAGAGTTCAATGCCGTACGGTCCGCGCTCCGGTACGCCTCCAGTACTCGACGCGAGCCGAAGCGGGCGATTGAAAACTGCGTACCATTCAGCCGCTTTCGAATCATAAGCCATGTCCCCCCATCCCGCGTTCGGATCGTCAGGATCCAAACCGTTGGCAGTTAGGGTCCCTAGCACCGTGAAGTGCAGCCCGTCGTTTGAAACCGCCGCGACATGATGGTCAGGGGGATTGGTATCCTCGTAGAACAAATGAATCGAAGATTTGCGATCGGCATTGTAAACAGCGGGCTGACCAACGCCGTATCCATTCTGGGAGGTTGAGGGGATGACCGGCTGCGAATACTTCTTCCACACGACGCCATCGTTGGAAAAGGCTACACCAATGCTATTATTGGTTCCGCTAATCGCTGCCGTACCCACGTAGTACATCGCATAGGTATAGGTTTGCCCATCGCCCAGAGGATTGTCGAAAACGCCGCCAATTACCTTTGGATTGCAAGTGTAAGCAGAATCCCATGCGCCGGGAGTCTCGGCCAGCACTAATGTCGGCCCCTGGGTTACATGTGTGGTCATATTGATCCGTTCGTAAAAGATCGCATCCGAAGTCTGCGATTTGTCGATTGGATTGACGCCGATACTGCACCACCAGAACTGCCGTTCATTTCCGGTCTCAATCACTGAGGGCGAATAGTTATATAGCCCGAGGTTTCCAACCGCACCCTTGGGGAGCGATGGCGACTGCGAACAACTGGTGGTGGCAAGAGTCGTGTCGAAGACAAGAAAAAAGATCATCGCCGCGAGAATGCGCTCCCTGAAACTAGTCATGTTTACTTCCTCCTCTGACTAAGAGTTCGCGCACGTCCGCTTGCGACATGACGAATGTTCACCTGGATGCGGCTGGTTCTTGTCAACACAGGAGTCGTCCTGCGGGTGAGCAAAAGTCCGGCAAGTTCCCGAGCGACAGAAGTGGCTTCGGGGACGTAGTCCTGCTCCAGTCGAGCGGTGCGAGCGCCACCCGCACTTCTACCTTGGTGATCGGCAACTTGGTGAGCGGTGATAATGTCCACGATATTTGTCAATCTTCAGATTGCGACGCCGGCGCGCCAAGTCGCCAGCTGGCACGCCAGCGACTGTTCGGACCGTAAGGTTTTGAACACTTTTTTACGTTGCTCGTCGAACCGGCGTCAAGCCCTTTCTTTGCATCGACCACCCTGTTCGAGATGAATGATTCTAGGGAGTCTTCGATCCTGACGCTTTTCGGGCGCTGGAGACTTATCCTAGCATTGGATCCCCTGAGGGGAGACCGGCAAGGGTGCCATCGAGATTCGTGGCAAATTCGCCATTGGTCAGATTTCCCAAACGGTCGGGGTAGGAAACACTCCTGTATAGTGGTCACAAGTTGCCCCGTGTCCTTACTAACGTGGATGGCGTCAGGAATAGCCTTGTCGGATTCTTCCGTATCAAATTAGACTCACATGACTATTACTCTTTGTGCTTTACATCGTTTCGGGTATTATTTCACGCAACGATCGTCGCCGGTGCGGGGTCGCAAATGGCTTTCGCAGGTTCTTCCCAGCGCTTGCGGGGGGATCCGCAAAAGCTTGTGCCGTGATTTCGTTCTGAACCTTCAAGCCCAGTGAGGACTAAATGAGAAAATTGTTTGGAGCAGAAGCCCTCCTTTTCATGGCGGTGTCAATCCTGTGTATTTCGATGGCTGGATGCGGAGCAGGATCCGATGTCGCCCCGGCGCCTATGGTGTCGGTGTCGAGTACACAGAATCCTTTGGTAGCACAATTCACAGTGGCGGCAGCATGTGCTGGGCAAGCCATGGTCGAGTTTGGTCCTGATACGTCCTACGGAAGAAGCACCGCGTGGTATCCGGTGCCAGGCCTTTATGAGAGAACCCCAATCCTGGTTGCTGGAATGAAGGCGTCCACAACCTACCATATGCGTTCGCAAACACAATGCGCCGGCAATACCGCGACCAGCGGGGACCTGACTTTCACGACAGGTCCATTGCCTTCGATCAGTTTTCCCACTTTCACAGTGACGCGACCCAATCCCTCCCTAACCTCGATGGAGAATCCGGGGATCGAATTGTTCGACGCGATCGACATAACGATCCCGCCAACCACCGACTTAGTTCAGGCTATGTTTCTCGACCGCGACGGCAGCCCCATTTGGTATTACGACGTGGGTCCTGGAGCTTACCCATACACCGTGAAGCCGCTCCCCAACGGCCATATCCTCTTTAGCATCACGCAGGTAAATGTTCCAACGATCTTGCGAGAAGTAGACTTGGCCGGCAATACCATCCGCGAAATGGATGCAAACTCTTTAGCGGCAAAGGTGCAGGCCGCCGGATTTGATTTTGTTCCCACTGAATATCACCATGATCTTTTGCCCCTTCCCAATGGACATGTGATCGTGCTCACGAACTTCACCAAGCCGTTCAACAATCTTCCGGGATTTTCCGGCACGACGAACGTTATCGGGGACGGCATAATCGACTTGGATGAGAATTGGAACCCCGTTTGGGCGTGGAACACCTTTGACTACCTTGATGTGAATCGCCATCCTTTTGGCCTCCCCGATTGGACGCATGGCAACGCACTTCTGTACTCACCCGGCGATGGCAACATCGTGTTCTCGATGCGCAATCAATCGTTGATTCTCAAAATCGATTACAACAATGGCGTTGGCAGCGGAAATATAGTGTGGCGCTTGGGCTATCAGGGCGACTTCGCTTTGACTGCCAGTGGTGTCCCGACAGATGATCCGACCATGTGGTTCTCGGCGCAGCATTTTCCCTCGCTCATAAGCCAAACCTTACCGCAGACAACACTGGCGGTATGGGACAACGGAGACAGCCGCGTCCTGGACACAAGTGGCGCAACGTGCGGGGCCGCGCCCACGTTTATCCCCTGCTATTCGCGAGCAACCGTATTTCAGATTGATGAAAGTTCGATGGTAGCCAATCTGGCCTGGGACGATCTACCAGGCGAGTATGGGTTATGGGGCGGCAGCATTAATCAGTTGGCAAACGGAAACATCGAATTCGATGGTAACGCCCTCACCCCTCCCCCAATTCCAACCGAAGCTTCCCAGGTACGAGAAGTGACACAAACGTCCTCTCCGCAGGTAATTTGGGAACTTCAGATTCCCATTCCGTTTTTTGCTTATCGCTGTTATCGGGTGCCAAGTCTCTATCCGGGAGTTACCTGGCAAAACTGACGCTCTCGCGTCATTATCCTTGTCAGAGCGGTGGCTACTCTATAGCGAAGGCGCTTCGAGACATCCCTATGCAAAGATACCCTCATCGGCGAAAAGCTCCGTTGGCGTCCGCCCGCGCATGCTCACTCAACTCATGATTCGAAACGGTGGCGAACTGCAGCGCCTGCCACGTTCTGCGGGCCGTTTCCTCCCAAGAAAATACTCTCGCCCGTAGCAAGCCTCTTTCCCGTAGTCTCGTGCGGAGCCGGGAGTCATGGACGAGGCGCTCGATTCCATCAGCGATCTCTTGGATGTCCAGTGGATCCACCAGAAGGGCAGCATCGCTCAAAACTTCGGGAAGTGAGCAAACGTTCGAGCTGAGGACTGGCACTCCGCACGCCATTGCTTCCAAAGGTGGCAAACCGAAACCTTCATAGAGCGATGGGAAAATAAACCCAACCGCGCCGCGATAAGCGGCGGACAACGGCCCGTCCGAGGACAGATTCTCGAAACCAACCTCGTCTTTTAAACCCAGACGATCTATTTCCCCAACCATCTGTCGGTCAGCTGCACCGGAAAAGATCAAACGAACATCCCGCCGCACTCCGGAGACGGAATATGCCCTGAGAAGACGCGAAAGGTTCTTGTGTGCCTTCCGACTGCCCACATAGAGCAAATATGGATATCCCGGATCATACTTCGGCCCTACCGGGGAAAAGGCTGAGCCAACGCCATTTCCTACATTGATGATTCTGTGATCCTCGAGTTCCGCCCAAGCCGCAATCTCCTGCTTCGAGTATTCAGAGACCGTGAGAACGCATTGCGCTCGGTGACATGCCGGCTTAATAACGTACCGGTAGTACGCGCGTTTCAGGGCAGTCGAATTTTCCGGCACGCGAAGATGATTCAAATCGTGCAGGGTAAAAATGAAATGGCCGGGCCAACCCACCGGCGGGTTATAGCCTGGACTGAAGAATAACCTCGGATTCATACGCCACAATGCGGCGCTCAAGAATACAGGATCCAGAGGATGAAAGGGGGGACGCCGCGCATGAAACGAAACCAGGCCAGGCAACTGTTTTTGCAATTCATCAGCGAAACGGCCAATCCCATGGTTGCCGATCCAGCGTGCGTCGTAAAGAATCTCGTTCGATGGTTCTCGCACTCTTTCTCCTAGGCGGTGCGTTCCGCAATCCACACGAGTCGGCCCGCATCACCCACTGGACCGCGCACGATCCTCAAGTTTAATTCCGAACACGGAATCACAACTGGAAGATCCGGCCCAATATCCCAGAAGGCCAAAATTCCTGCAGGTGATAACGGATCTAAATGATACTCCGGAGATTCAAGGTGCCTGACCTTGCCCTCCACGATCTCTGCGCGTTTCTTGGTTCTCATTCGTGGCGGCACCGTGAACAAGTGTGAGCCGCCCGGTCTCAAAACCCTGGCAGTCTCGCGCATCGCTTTGTCTAGTCTTGGCACGTGCTCAAACACTTCTGATGACACGATCAAGTCAAAGACGTTATCCCGGAAGCTAAGGGCAGTGATGTCCTCGCAAACGGCCCCGTGCCGCTGTTGCATGGCACACCCGTCCTCGTAAAAGGACCTCGTATAGGAGCGGGCTGACGAAAGCAATGCCCTCAAAGGCGAGTGCGAATCTAATTCCAGCACGTCCATTTCCCGGAGTCTATTGCCGTATCTGGTTCGAATTTCCACAGCGAGCAGTTCGTAGCGCTCATTTGCCGAACAGAACAGGCAGGAACGAGACTCGGCAGATCCGTTGCGCTGCGCTATGAAAATCGTCGAGCGTTCGCAGCACTGGCACCGTCGAAACTTCCAGTCCCAAATTCCGCCCAGATAAGCCGGCCCGACTGTAATCACTTTCCTCAGGGCATTTCGGAATCCATGCTGCCGTATCGTCCTCCAAACCTTCAACAAAGCCATGTTAGCTCCGCAATTGGCAGCAAATCAGTCTAAGGATAAACGACTGCGAAACAGCTCTCTCACGCATACTAGCAAAAACCTATGAGGGAGGCCCAAAGGCGCAAGCAAGCCGCTCCTTCTCCGTATCGATGCGCATATCCAGAACCCATCCCGCCGCGCTCGGCGTTCCGATCGCCGGCGCGTTGCTAAGAGTAAATAACAGCGCCAGCCCGGACAGCTTCACCGCTCCTTGACAGCCTGCGGCTACCTGCTAGACTCTAAATCCAAATTAACTAGGCAAGTAGCTATGCCCGATTACGTCGCCGAACTTTCCAGACTCTATCGCCTCCAGGCTGATATTAGCGACGATCGCTATCTTCAGTGTCATTCCCGGAACTCCGCCGTAATCCGACGGCAAGTCAGCATTTTTGAGCGCTGCCAGCACGCCCTCAAAGACGCGCAAACTATACTGGATTGGGGGCTGCCGCCAGGCTGCGGATGCGTGTATGGTTCGCATGCTTTTAGGAGACGGAATGGAGATCCACGGGTGCGATGTGGATCCTCTCGAGTATCGGTCTTTCTTCGATTTCAGCGGCTTGAAATACTCGCAGTTAACTCACCCTTATCGGCTACCCTATGAGGATGATTTCTTCGATGCTGTGATTGGAAGCGGCGTACTGGAGCACGTTCCAATCGATTCCGAGTCTTTAAAAGAGCTGTATCGGATTATCCGCCCCAGGGGACATTTCATCATGACTCATCTCCCGAATAAGTATTCTTATACGGAGTGGTTAAACCGAAGGCTCGGGAACCCGCACCACTTGAGGCTTTATTCTCTCTCCGAGGCTCTGCACGTTCTGATGCACCATGGTTTTCGACCGGTATTGTTCGGCTATCATCAGATGGTACCCACCTTGTCGAGCCCTGCTTCTGGCATATTTGATCTTCCGTTCGCAAATCACCTTGTAGAATCGCTGTTCGGGTTGAACCCTCTACTGGAAATGCTCTGGCCGATCAATCGACTGGCTACAAACATTTTTGTCGTCGGCAGGAAGGAACAGGCCTTTCACGGATAGACGCCCGCTTTGCGCGTTAAGAAAAATCCTCTCTGTCGTGACCTCGCCCCGAAAGGAAGGTCCCGCGAGGCGCTGTATTCCTCCAACCTATGAGGAGCCTGCGACAGCGGAGGCGCCAGCGGCGCGATGTCTTGCCACCGGCGCAAACAAGACAGCGATGCTCAGAATTACCAGCGCGTTGACCAATATTTTTGCCGGGATTATATATCCATCACGCATAACTCTGAGTAAGCAATCGCAGGTAAAGTAAACATAAATGACTGACCAAAAGGAGCTGTCCCTTGCGCGATTGAGCATCCAACTGGCCACACTTCCGAGGACGAAATACAGAACGGGAAATAGGACACCGAAGTAGAGCAGCCCCGCGGCATAACCAGAGAATGCGCCCAGAGGACTCAAATCCGAGTACTGTCCAAGGAATAGCAGCGTGTCCTTTTGCGGCAAGAGAAACCTGGGGGCTGAAAAGTAGAAAATATCCGAGAAGAATTTATGAGGAGAACCGAACCATTGCCACAGATGGGAATCGCGGACCACTCCAATCAGTGGGAGTTGAGAAAAGACGGTCTCATACATGACGGGACTAATGACTCCAGCAACCGAGATTGTTTCGCTACCGACCTCGGCATTCGATCGCGAGACATGGACCCCATATCCCGTCGCCATCAGCAAGAGCGCAGCAAGACTGGCGCGCCGAAAAGTGAGAGCCCCTCGCAAGTAGAAGTAAAGGCCCAGAGCAAACGATGCAGCGAAGAAGAAGATGCGTGTTCCGTGCAACAGATTGACAGCGTTGATGGCTGAAAGAAATAAAAACCATTTCACGTTGCGACGTTCCCGCGAAAACAACACAACGATTGACAAAAGCAATAACGTTTCCGAGCAGAACATCGAGAACGACCAAATTCCTCCCACCATGCTCTCGGTCTCGAAAGCATACTGCGAATACACCCCCAAGGGAACCAAAAGCACTTTCGAGAGAAAAAAGATTCCGATCGTGGCGTAGCACAACAGCCGGAAAGTCCCGTTCAGTTCAAACAAACTGAGCCGGGATTCTTGGCGTGGAGGCTCACTGTGAAAGAGTTTCAGTTTTGAACCGCACAGGAAGGCAAGTAGTCCTGCCACATAGACCCACGCGATCCTGGTTGCCGTCTCTGGGTCTAACGCAGCAGCAGCGGCCGTTCCTCCCACTGAATACTCAACGATCAGAAGCGCTGCGAGGGGCATGAAATACAAAAGATTGAGCGCCAAGAACAGAATTGAATGCGGAGCTAGCCTTCCGATCTTGAAGGGAAGAGTCCGGGGCATCGCGGCCCCGTCATTGGAAGGGCTTCTCGTCAATCCTTGCTCCTCGTTCCAAATCTGCGGTGCCGTCGTCTCTAACTGGGCGCAATGCGACCTTGCTTCATCCCGGCCCAAGTAGCACGTAGTTTTTCCCAATCTCCGCTGACAATTCTCTTTCCAAAACGCAGAAAGAACCCCACCCACACCGAAAATAACGGCACATGCGCATGTTTCCGGAAAAAGCGGGTAGCCGACGCGTTGAAATTCCTATACGAACTTGCCTTTCCTTTTCCAATCGAGGTGTACCCCTTGTGCCAGATCTTCGACTGACTGGCCACTGCGAGTCGCCATCCCGCACGTCGCAGGCGAAAGCAAAGATCCGAATCCTCCCAGTACATGAAGAAACCTTCGTCCAAGGCCCCGATTTCATCAATTGCGGCCCGTGAAAGAAGCAAGCTGCACCCGGTTATGAATTCCACCTTATCGTCCTGTACCTCCGAAAGGTAGTGTCCAGACTTCCCCAGCCAGAAATTAACGTATCCACCGCCCCAGCACTGCAGCTTCTTCGGCTCATCCATGAAATAAATCACGGAACCTACGGCTCCGATGCGGGGATCGGTCTGTGCCTTATCAACCAAGGCGCGCAACGCACCTGGATCGACTGTGGCGTCAGTGTTCAGGAGCCATATGAAATCGGCCCCCTGAGCCTGCGCATACCTAATCCCGGCGTTGCAACCGCCCGCAAATCCCAGGTTCTTATTATTCTCGATCAGTTGCGCCCATGGAAATGCCTGTCGAATGCGCGCTACAGAGTCGTCGGTCGACCCGTTATCAGCCACGACAACCTTGCAATTCGAGTAATCCAAATGCTGGAGGGAAGAAAGACATGTCGACGTGTCCCTCCACTCATTCCAATTCAGCAGAACCACGACCACGCTTGCGGACAATCGACCTCCTCACCGGCTTTGATCGTAGGGATAGTGTTCAAACTAAAGTTCAAGGGAACGGACTCCGAGCCTCCCCGCTATTCCATCCACGAATCCTCGATACATCATACGCAAGCATGTGCCCTTGCGCTTCCCGAATAGCATCAGGACAAACGCGTGCCGAGCCAGCCTGTAAAGGGTAAAGCTCTTGATTCTCCACGTCGGATAATACTGCCAGATAGTAAAAATCTCGTTCCTAGTCTTGTAATATTCCCGCCAGGGGGCATGATCCGTCCAGTATTTTGGACGACCCAGAAAGTTAAATTTAACGGGGTTACCGACCCTATGCTCCAGGTGGCTGTCGCGAACCACGGCAATCGCAAACCCCCGACGGCGCAGGCGAAGACAATGCTCGTAGTCGACGAAATCCATAAAGAAGTCGGCGCGCGGCAAGCCAACCGCCTCCACGGCTTCTCTTCTGATTAAAGAACCCGAGGAAATTACCGAATCAACCAAGGTGATCGGCTGGTCAGGATCTTCGGCAGTGGAACGCAGATTCCCGCGCCGCCACGACAGGCCAGGACAGGTCGCTTGAGTCTCCGCATCAATACATACCGGGGCTAAAATGGCGGTAGTCTGCGAGTTGCCGTTGAAATAACGAAGTCCTTGTAGGAGCAACCGCAGAGAGTCTTCGGCCGGAACGCTGTCCTGATCAAAGAGCCATATCCAGTCATATTTCCTGTTGAGTGCGGTATAAGCCAGTCCGGCGGCATACCCCCCTCCGACGCCACGATTCTCAGGCAGATTCAGAACCGTTACTTCCGGGAACTCCGCCGCCAGCAAACTCGCGGTGTTATCACTAGACGCATTATTCACGACGACAATTTCGTCGAGGCTACAGCTCTGGCGCTTTAGGCTCCCTAGATGCCGCCGTAAGACTCCGGCCGCGTTGTAAACTACAGTCACGCTGGCAATGGAGTATGCCGTTGTCGTTGACTGCGCAATGCTCCTGGCGAATTTATTTTCAGCGGACTGCATCACCCAAGTTTTCCCAAAAGCTCGATTAACCAACCTGAAACACAAACCCGCGACATTACCGCGGAGGCAACAAGAACATGTCCTTCCCAATACTCTTCCAACCGTCGGAATAATGCCAGTAATTGCGATTGGTCGCTTCCCGAAAGATAGCGGGCCAGCGATCGAGAAAAGAGGAAGGAAGGGTTGCCCTGAACCGTCCATGGTCTATTTTCTCTTCAAGTTTAAGGATTACCTCAGAAGATACAGGAAACCGGCCTGCGCGATCCACCAATCGCTGCTTCCATTGACTCAGCAAATCAGTTTCTGCGTGGTAAAACGCACGACCACGTGTGCATGCCTGAGTCAGTTTCTCGCGAATGGACTTTTTTCTGCCTGGTCCCAACTGCTGAGTATGATGTCTGCGGTATTGGATCAGCAACTCGGCAACCGGGCGAACCCTTCCACAAGCAACCAGGAGCAAAGAAATCCAGTAGTCGTGTATATGGCCAGATGGAATGGGAAGGATAAGATCACAATATTTCCGACGGAATGCCAGTGTTGCGCCAGTGACTACAGGGCGCTTAAGCAGCAAATCGAAGGCACCACCAGCCGCAAACGCCCTCTGCTCCGCCTGCCCAAATGAATGGGATTGCCACAAAGTAACCGGCAGAACCTCTGATGTATCACTCATCAACGTAGCATCGCTGAACATCGCTGCGAGATCGGGGGAAGCGGAGAATTGCTCGTCGATAGTCCTCAGCTTGTGCCGAAGCCAGATGTCATCCTGGTCTGCCAGCACGATAACGTCCCCTTGACTCAGCGAGATCGCTTTCTCAAAGTTCCTACTCGACCCAAGGTTCTTGTCGTTGATTATAAGACGCGTGGGGAACGGAGCGACGTGAGAAAATTGCCTGACGATCTCATCGCTACCGTCCGAAGAACCGTCGTCGCAAACCACGAGTTCGTTCGGCGCCCTATCCTGGACCACGATGCTCTCGAGCTGTGAGGGGAGAAACACCTTGCCATTGAAGGTGCACATCGCCACGGAAATGCTAAGACCCAAGGTCTTTCCCCTCCGGGACAATCGCCGTTAAAGTCGAACCTTTGTGCAACGGGATCTTGTTTCCCCACCTCAATATATCTATCTGCAAAGGAGCGGTTACCACAGTTTTTGGGCTCGCCGGCTAACCTTTTGTATCACCCGGGAAGAAGCGAATGCCGAGCCTTGCCGCTCGTCCATCCAGGAACCCACGGCACATCAACATAAGGCAATATAACCTACGCTCCCCAAACAGAAGTATATGCGCTCTTTCGCGCAGAAGGCGGCGAATGGTGTAACACTTTGTCCTCCAATCTGGGTAGTACTTCCAGATGGTGAAGACCTCATTTCTCGTCATGTAGTACTCTCGCCAAGGTGCATGCTCCGTCCACACTCTCCGAGATCCGAACAGTACCACTCCGCGAGGATCTCCGAGGGTGTGGCTCAGGAGGCTGCTCGCGACAACGCCAATCTTGAAACCGAGGCGGCGCAAGCGAAGACAGTATTCATGGTCAACGAAATCCATAAAAAAATCGGCGCGCGGCAGTCCAACCTTTTCGACCGCGTCCCGCCGGAGCAACGTACCCGAGGAAATCACCGAATCGACGAAAGATAATTCATCCTTGACGAGGTCTGCGTTGAGCGGACGCAAGCCGTTGCGCCACAAATGAGGCGGGTACACCAGTTGAGTTTCGTTATTCACACTGGTGGGCGCAAGAATGGCTGTGCTGGCAGCATCGCTGTCGAGGTGCTGAAGACCGGCTAGCAGAAGTTCAAGACAGTTTAGTGCCGGCACACTGTCTTGATCGAAGAGCCAGACCCAGTCATGCTTTCTTCTTAGGGCTGCATAGGCGATCCCTGCGGCGAATCCGCCCCCAACACCGCCGTTCTCCGACTGGTTAAGCACGGTCACTTCCGGGTACTTCGAGGCGAGCAGATTGACAGTTTCATCGCTCGACGCATTATTCACTACGATGATTTCATCGAGGCTGCGAGTTTGCCGCTTCAGCCCATCCAGATGGAGCGGCAGAACCCTTGCGCCGTTGTAGGCAACGGTTACACTCGCGATCGTGATCCTTCCCGTCGCCAGCTCAGGTTTTAGCCCCAAGTCCGTTCGCATTGCCTCCACTTGACCTTTCAGTTTGATCTCCAGCACGTCCTGGGTATTCCCTCACTGAATCTTTCATTAAGAAGGGCAGGACCGCTCTCGACGGCATAAAAACTCTATCTGTTAAACTAGCTCTTTTGGTTCCACCGAGCCTCTTGAGCCTTTCGATCCATCAGTATATTTCTCTGCAGCGAAAACCGTGCGGGTCCGCAGTCTCCCCTCCAGTCGGTCAATTGACGGCCCCAAGGACCAGATCCTTCGAACCAGTTTTTGTGCCTGCGCACTCAACCGGCTGTGAAAGTCGTCATCCATCATGACACGCTCAAGGGCCGCCGCCATGCTCTCCGGTTCCCGCTCGACGAGGATGCCATTCACGCCGTCCTGAATAGTTTCTCGGACACCCCCCTCGGCAACGGCAATAACTGGAGCTCCGCAGGCGTTCGCTTCTAGTGGGGCATAGCCAAAAGGTTCCAGGCGCGGAGCGTAGAGCATGACCCTGGCGCGATTGAGGAGATCCACAATTTCCGCATCGCTGACCCGATATTTAACTTCAATCTTCACTTCGCATTCCTCCGCTATATTGTTTATTCTATTCAGGTAGATTGGATCAATCGTATTCGCGATCAGGACTAGCCGAGGGCGCAAGGACGGCGACACTTTGCCGACCGACTCCACGAGAAAATCAACGTTCTTGGACGATATCAATGCGCCAAGAAAGACAACGAAGGATTCTCGCTTCTTATTTTCATTCACGAAATGATCCGTGTCCACGCCAAGGTAGCAAACTTTGGAGTCAATTCCGAAGGCGCGTAGGACACTTTCGCGGGAGAAGAACGAATTGACCAAAATCTCGTCAAAAGCCAGCGCGCTTCTGCGCTCTTCGCGCGCCACAACTCGGAACCCGGGAAGCCGCAACAGCCGCAGTAATGCCGGCCGCCAAAAGAGCCACGAAAACAACTCCTTTGTCGTCCACGTGGCCGCAGGCCATGGCAGTTCCGGCTGGGCTTCATAGAGCGGGCGGTTCGGTTCCTGCAAGTAAAGAACACTCGGCATGTTGACGAAGCGTCCGATCGGCGGGGTGTGATACAAAATGCAACTTGCGGCGAACAGTAGATCGAATTCCTTGGCATGCATCTGCCGCGCGCACTCTCGGGAGTGTCGCTCCATCGACCGCAGTTTGGCCCAGGTATTCCAGCGAAGCTCGTACAACCGTCTTCTGGCAGGTCCTGCGTGGTTATCGAATCCACGTAGGGGCACGACATGCTCGGGAACTATGTCACGCAGAGGCAAATACGAACGATCGGCTGTGGGCGGACACCATGCTTCTACTTCGTGCCCACGGGCAACCAAGCCGCGAACGTGGTCGTAAAGTGCGCGCTTACCGCCACCGCTTGGTAGATTGTGCCAAACCGCAATTCTCATTCGTTCCACTGGTTTGCGCCCCTTATTGTGGCAGCCGACTTTCCGCGCAAATGGGTACTTTGTCCCCGAGTGCACGTTTCACCTCAATCCACTGAGGCAGCAAAATACAAGTCGCATAGGCGGATATCGTGCCCATGACCGCCCCGGTTTGGCCGATCTTTCTCACCAGTAAAATCGTCAACACAATATTCACGATGGCAGCGCTCAGGGAGTAAATCATTTGTCCGCGCAATCTGCTGGAGCTGGCCAGTATCAGCGATTGCGAGCAGGTAGCCGCATAGATAACACTCCAGATTGCCATCCAAAGCAGGAGACCGGATGAAGGAACGGCCGCGCTACCTGCCCATTTTCGGATGATCCATTGTCCGTAAACGACAAGCGGCAATGCGAGTATCACGGTGGAGGCAACGGTAATTCTGAAATTGGTCCTAAAGCTTCGGCGCACCCAGGCCCGGTCCCCACGCGCAAAGGCTTCCGCATAGGCCGGCCAATACGAAGGACTCGCGAGAATCTGGAAAATCATGGTATACGTGAACAATCGCCAAGTCACGCTGTAAGGAGTGACAGCCGCTGCGCCCAGGTAATGAGCAATAATCAGGTTGTCTGTCTGGAAGAGCACGAGCGCCGCGATCTGAATTACAAAAAACATTCCGCCGAGGGATGTGAGTCTTTGAACGGCAGACCATGTTACTCGCCGCAACCGTGGGAGAAGCCAAGGTTTCGACCATCCGAACAAAAAAAACGCGCTAGTGACGTTAATGACTAGTACCGATCCGGATACGGCAACAACCAGGGACGCGAGGCCTCCCTTTAGTCGTGTCGCCGCGACAAGAGCAGCGAGACTGAGAATGTTGCCGACGGCCGCCCACCCATTTGCCAGCGCCACTTCCTGATAAGCACCGTAAATCTTGGCGACGAGGGAGAAGGGGAAATTCAACACGAATATCGCGAACGCGATCGCAACCGCCGGGCCTACCTCGGCGCGTGCCTGTGCCGACTGCACGTTGAAAACTCGGTCCCACGGTACGACCCGCCACAAAGAGAAAAACAAGACCGACAGCAGCGCTGCGACGGCAGCGAGTGACCAAAACGCCGCCGCGACATAGTCGCCAGCCAAGTCTTGATTCTCGCGGGCATATCCTTCGGAAACCGCATTGGTAAGGCTGCTGCTTAAGCCGAGGTCCGCAATCGCAATCCAAGCCATTACTGTGCTGATGGTAACCCACGCTCCGTAACGCTCCGCTCCGAGATAACGGACCGTGAGTGGGACGGTGAAGAAGCTGACAACCATCGCCACGCCCCGACCCGCCAGTCCGCTGAACATGCCGCGGACAATGCTTACGTTACGCCGCTGAGCGTCCCCTGCAACCTCACCCTTGCCGAGAGCCAGCCGGATGTAACGCGTGGTGGAGGGTAAGAGCGTATTCATCCTGAGATTCGGCAACCCGCTTTCCGCTCGATCAAAAGGAACCCGGCGAAAATAGCCAGAAGCCTCACGATTGTTGAGGGGGAGCTACCGCTGCCCCGGCGAGGTTGGTTTCGCTTTTTCGTATCGCGTCCATGTCGGCTTCCACCATCAGTTTGATCAGCTTCTCGAAGCCAATGCGGGGCTCCCATCCCAGTTTGTCGCGTGACTTTATTGCATTTCCGCATAGAGAATCCACCTCGGCGGGGCGAATCAGCTTGGGGTCGATCTCGACGTACTTCTGCCAATCGAGTCCTGCGGCCTCAAACGCTGCCTCCAGAAGGTCCCGGACGCTATGAGTCTTCCCGGTCGCCAGCACGAAGTCCTCCGGTTCGGATTGCTGCAAAATGAGCCACATGCCACGCACGTAATCGCCGGCGAATCCCCAATCGCGTTTCGAATCCAGATTGCCCATCAGCAGTTTCTTCGACAATCCGCATTTGATTCTCGCTACCTGATGTGTGACCTTGCGGGTGACGAACTCCAATCCGCGTCGCGGCGACTCGTGGTTAAACGCTATCGCGGAGCAGGCAAAAAGGTCATAGCTCTCGCGATAGTTAACTGTAATGTAGTGGCCAAAGACCTTCGCGACACCATAGGGGCTTCGTGGATAGAAGGGGGTCTTCTCCGTCTGCGGCGTCTCACGCACCTTGCCGAACATTTCTGAACTAGAGGCCTGCAGAAATTTTGCCTTCGGCTGGTGCTTGCGAATGGCCTCCAGCACCCGCATAACTCCCAGACCGGTGACATCGCCCGTGAGAACCGCCTGGTTCCAAGATGCCGGGACAAAGCTCTGGGCAGCCATGTTGTACACTTCGTCGGGCTGTACCTCGTGAATGACGCTGTCCAGAGATGATTGGTCGGTGAGGTCGCCTTCCACGATGTGAATGTCATCGATCAAAGATTCAATGCGCTCAAAATTTTTTGAACTGCTGCGCCGCACCAGCCCAAACACCTCATATCCTTTGGCCAGTAGCAACTCGGCCAGATATGAACCATCCTGTCCGGTAATCCCTGTGACTAATGCCCTCATTTTGGAAACCTCGGTTGACTTAAGACGACAATGTGTGCCCAAAGACGTCGTTTTACAACTTACCCGACTGACGTCCATAAAACACATGTTTACAAGAATGTGTGCTCCGGCAATTTGCTGGTTGTCAAAACATGAGGGAAGCTCGTGACGGCCCGTCGGCATTACATAAACGTAACGCCAGACGGCAAACGTACGCGCTCTCGGTCACGCAGGACTCTGCCCTCCATTGCGCCCAACTCGGTTGATGACAACCCTCACTCGCGCCCGAATAGTTTGAAAAATTTCCTGGGCCAGTCTCTTTCCCGGATCCGCTGAATCCACCTTCCGCCATTGCGCGGCGGCGAGCAACCAGACAGCACTAAAAACAAAGGCGAGCATGGTCCCAAACAGTACGATCACAGTTCTTGGCGGGTAGGATTTGTGTTCCGGCACGTCCGCCGGATCAAGCACCTTCACGCTGGGAGTTTCTCTGGCTTCTTCCACTTTTGCCAGTTCGTACTGTTTGGTTAACGTCTCAAAGATCGCTTCCTGCAACTTTGTTTGCCGGTAAAGATCGGCCCACTCAACCCCCAAAATCGGCAGCCGTCGAATCGACGGGTACAGATCTTCACTTGCGCCCGCCGTCGCTGATTGTTCGTCCTTGGAAGTTCCGGCTTCTGGGCTAGGCGGGACCTTGCCGCCCAGCTTCTGCAGCTGGTTGCGATATTCGTCGATGCGAGCTTGCAGCGAGCGGATGCGCACGTTGTTGGGTGTATATATCTGCCGCAGCCCTTCGAGTTGAGTTTCGGCGGCGATCAACTGCCCTTCCAACTCTGCCGCCGCACCGATCATGGCCCGACTCTGCTCCTTGACATCGATAGCCGTGTTCTGACTGGCAAATTTACCGAAATCCCTTTCCGCAGCTTCCAAGTCTTTCTGTACCTGCCCCAGGCGTTCTTCCAGGAAGACTCTTTCTTTATGCGCCGATGAAGTGTTGAGCGTGATGACGACGTTGTTCAGCGCTTCCACGTATTCGCGACCCATTGCCGCTGCCCGATTGCGATCTCTGTCGGTGATCTTGATGGTAAGTATGGCACTCTTGCGGTCGGTGGAAATATCGGTGTTGGCTTCCAACACCTTTCGCGCCTGCAGATAAAGCGGGACGCCGTACACCTTTCGCAAATCGAATTTGTCGATGACATCGTCTTCCACAGTGCGGCTGCGCAAGACTCCGACGAAGAGATCGCCGGAAGTCTTCAGCCCCAGCAGTTGCCCCCCGACGGCGCCGAGATCTCCACCTTTTCCCAAAGCTGACAGCATGGCGGAGATTCCTTGCCCCGCCTGATCAGGCGGCATAAGTCGCGTCGTGGAGGTGTAGCGCGAAGGAATCAGGATCGCAATGACAATCGACAGAACCCAACCTAGGACCGCGAAGCGAAACAGAAACCGTCTTTCTTCCCAGAGCAAAGCAAGCCTGGCAATGTTTCTCTCCCGGCCAGAACCAGACTCCTCCGCATCAACTCCCAGTTCCTGCTCGAGATCGGGATCGACGTATCTGGTTTTCTGCTTCGTGATTTCCTTCGTCGCCATAGGCTCAATAACTGCCAGAGCTCACCTTATCACTGCTGCGCGGCTACCTTCGACTTCGACCGGAACGACTTCGGCCAGAAACTAAACTGGATCGATGAAGTCACATTCGATTGTTGGGTCGGCGCAATAACCGGAAAATTCCACGCCTCGTATTGCACCGACGCGGAAATGCTGAAACTAGATCGCGGCCAGAACTCCGCGCGTACGCTCGCGTCTGTCACTGTGCCGCCGCTCGTAATGAACTGCTGGCTAACTTTCTGATGCCGATATCCAAATTGGAGTTTAGTCTGCGGATTGAACCAATACGTGCTCCAGGCCTGCGCGCCCTGCCCCTGGCGTCCCATCCAGCTACCCATCAAATGACCCGCATTCTGAAAGCCAGTGATCCATGTCCCATCCCAGTAAAAAGCGCCGTGGGCAACGTCGCCAGCGCTGTAAGGAGGATCGGTGTAACCTCCCTCGACGCGGAAATCAAGCTTTGGAATCCTGGGCAGTCTGGGAACGTAGATTCCCGCTAGCCACGAGGCCACATCGGGACCAAAGATCGGAGAAATTTCGTCATGCTCGGCAAGACCCTCGGCATAGAAGGTCGCTCCGTTCCTCATCCCGGGAATCCGGTAACTGAAATCCAGCCCGGATCGGCGTGATCCGGGTTTGTTCGCCAGGCCAGGATTCGTGTTGCTGACCGAGAACACACTCCTTAGAAATGTATGCACGGTCAACGGATAGCCGGGGCCTCCGTAGTCAGTAGTTCGCGAAAGCCCAATCTCGAGGTTGGCCGTGGGTTTGAAACTGATCCGCTCACCATGATCGATCGGTTGCGGATTCAGCGACTGACCGTACCCCCCTGCTAATCCCGAAGGAGTAAGCACGAACTGATATCCGGAGTATTGCCCGATGAACGCCTCGACTCGCATCGGTCCGAGAAGCCCCAGGAAACTCGGAAGCGTAAAAGGCGTGACGCGGTTGACACGAAACATCCGCAAAGGCGCTGCGTTGTCGCTAAACATCATCGGGCCACCCTGCGACGGTCCCCACCACAAGCTCTGATTTCCATAAGAGAGCTGCCAGTCGGAAAGATTCATGGCTACATACGTATCCAGGAAGCGGCCTTGATTAAAGGCAGGGGTTGGAGTGCCCGGCGGAACCGGCGCCACTGGAACAAAAGCAGGAACGAGTCCGCCGAAATCACCCGCAGATATTGCTTCGCGAGCCGTCAACGGCAATGCCGGCGCCGAAGGCGAATGCTGAAATTCGCCGCGAGCATAAACCGTGAAAGGACCATCCGCGGCCCATCCCGACAATCCCGAAACACTGTTGAAGCCCTGCTGCTCGGGCCGACCAAAGTCGTTGATGATTGTCTGTCCGAAGTGGTCGCCGTCCGTTAGCGGTTTGCCAGTGGTTTCTGTGCCTCGCGTATAAGCAGATTCCAGGCGAAACTCGGCGTTATTCCCCCCGCCCAGCAAGTTCACTTCCCCTACAAATTCCTTCTGCAGTGCCTGGAAAAGGTGCGTCGCTTCAGTCTCCTCCGTGTCGTCTTCCGCAATGCGATCGGTGGCCTCTTCCACCTGCCGCGCGCATTCCATGCGGGTCCATGGCCGCATATCGGCAAATCCGCTGTGAATGTAGCCGAGCGCGGTCAGACGCTCCAGCGCGGGATAGATCCAGCTATCCAGGGGCACGTACGGCGAGCCCATATTCTTTGCCTGCCAGTGCGACGGCCGGTCGGGCCGAAGCGCAGGTATTTCCCAACCCCCACCTCGCAATTCCTGACTGTGATGCTGGCGGTACACATACTCGCTGGTCAGATAGCCGATGGCCGCGCCCACTAAGACGTCTGAGGGAAAATGCTCCTTCGCCGTGATTCGCGAAACACTAATCAGAGTCGCCGCCCCGTAGGCCAGAAATTTCACGAATGGGCTGGGATACTCGTGCGCGATGGTTCCCGCAATCGACCAGGAAACGGCGGCATGTTCTGAGGGAAATGAAGTGCCTCCACTGCGGAAGGGGCCGGTGCCATTGCCCTGATAAGGACGTTGCCGTCCCGTGGCGTATTTCAAAGCTTCCACCACGATCAGGCTGTTGATAGCGGATTCTCCACTCAAAAAGCCACTTTCACGCTCGTGCTCATTTTGGGTGGCCACTCCTAGAAGGTAGAGGGCTCCAGCGCCGCCAACCATCGAGTATGCGCCGTAATCGGAAATATGTTTGTAGCGCAGCAGGGTGTTGGGGTCATTCGAAAGATGACGGCTGAAGTCGCTGTCGGTGGCGAACAGCGCCGCGGCGAATCCTCCCGTGGGAACCAGCCAGGTGGCGTCGGACAGCTTCAGCCTTCTTGGGCTCGTCCACATGCCGATTTGGTCGTGCAGCAACTGCCAAGGCAGGGTCCGAACCTTGTTTTCAGAAGGGTCGACGGGTTGAGGATTATCCGGAGCATCACTCGCATCGGCACCCTTGGTCTGATTGTTTGGCTTGTTTGACTGTGGTGCCGGAGCCACCGAGCCATTGTCGGACGCAGGCGCTGGCGAAGCGGCTGACTGCCCCAATGCAACCGCCGTAGTCGCCAGTAAAGCCATCATTCCCACCGACCTAACCACGAACCATCGAATCACGTACGGATCCTTAATAGTATGTCGCAATCAGAATCGCGCTGGTAGCGAGTGAGCTTAGGACCGTCGCATTCTGCAGCAGAGTCTTCCAGATAGGCGGACCACCGAGCGCTTTCTCGGGGGCGACCACCATATCGCCTGGTTGCAAGGCCACACCTAACGTGTCCCCAGTGAGCCAGAGCGAACTGTGACTGCCAATCACGGTTCCATCGGCGCGAACGACAAAGATGCCTTTTCGGTAGGCCATATTTGTGGTACCGCCCGCCTGCGTTATGTACCACCTCGCGCTCTTGCCCGGGCGATAGGCTACAGCCGTGGGACCGTAAACTTGTCCCTGCACCAGCACATAGCTTGGACGCTTTGGAACGATCAAGACATCCCCGGCTCTGACCGTGATGTCGCGAGAGGTATTCGCCCAGCTGCGTATATTCGATGAAACTTGAATGGTAACGCGTCCCGTCGGCGGAGCGCTTATCAGGTTGTCGATAGTGGTCTGCCATTGGGTTAGAGCGGATTCCGCTGAAAGTTTCTGATCAGGATCGCTCGTGCTCGTCGCCGTCAGCTTAAGAGTAGCCTGCTGGTCGCGCACTCGTTGTATCAATTCGGAATACGATCTCTCCTCGAGCCTCTGAACTTCCGGACGCATCAGCAGAGCTCCATAGGGGTAAGCCGCGGGTCCGAAACCTCCCGCGCGCTTCAGCACGGAGCTCAATCTCTCGCCCGGCCGTATTCCATAGCTTCCGGGATGCACCACTTCCCCACGCACCGTCATGGATGCGCCCAAGTCCTGCCAATTCGCCACTTGCCGAATCGTGAGCACGTCGCCATTGTTCAACGAAGGATCGTTCGACGGAGCGCCATTCGACGGCGCAGTAGTCATCGAAGCATTGTTCAGAATCCCATTGGTGGCTGAATCGCCCGCCGCCAAGGCACTCGCAAGAGAAATCTGCTCCTGTTCACCGGTAACTTGCTTTTCGTCCTTCCAAACGAAGTGAGTGAGGTCAGCAGTCTTGAGGTCGGCACTCTGCTTGAGTCCGCCGGCAGCGCGAATCAGGTCGGAAACTTTCATGTCCGCTGTGAGCGGGTACCGTCCCGGCCGGACTACTTCGCCCTTGATTGTCGCCGCAGCCAGATCGGCCGCTGCGGCGTTTTTGTGAATCAGAATGCGATCCCGCGAAGACAGCATGATGTTATCCGCCGGATTCCCCTCGAGCGCGCTGCTCAACTTCACATTCAAGATCTTCAGCGTGCTATCCGGCATGTAGCGGAAGACCTGGGCGTCGGAAGTTTGCGCATCGGGCAGTAGTCCGCCCGCGAGATGTACAGCATCGCTAAGATGAATATCCCCTGAGGTGCGGTAATTCCCCGGCGATCGCACGTCACCCAGCACCGAAACATTCGGCGGATTTTCAAAGTCATACCGTCCGAAAATTTGCACTGTGTCCAGTGGATTGAGCAACGGAGAGTTCTTCGGATCTGCCAGCGCCTCGGCCACGCTGAAGCTCTGAACCGTCGGACGGTAATCGGGCAGACTTAAACGGATGATCTCGCCATATTGCAACGCCGGCTCCGGGAGAAGATCTTTGTAGGAACCGATCAGGTCGGTGACTCGGATGCCATCGTGGAAGGAATATTTTCCGGGGCGGATGACGTGCCCTTCCAGGTACACTGCGTCCTGGTTGAAGGGAGCAATGGGGAAGATTCTGACCTTGTCCCCATCCTGAACGTGGAAGGATTCCAACTGCTTGGCGATCTGATCTGCGCTGTCGTCCTGCGGAATATCCAGACTCAACATGGTCTGTTTCTGATGCGCAACTACGCGCTGCACTTCGACGTGACCCAGGGTCGCGGTCGGCAGCAGGCCGCCGGCAAGGGCAAGAGCATCCGCCAGGGAGTTTTCGTCTTTCAGTTCGTAGATTGCAGGACGGCGAACCATGCCTTCGATGGTAATTTCGGGGCCAAGCGGCGGAGCGATCACAGTATCGCCATTCTCCAAGCGCTGGATGTTGCCTTTTACTCCATGCAGGAGTAAGTCGTAAACGTCTACGTCCTGCACGAGTCGGTCTCCGCGATACTGTTTAAGAATCCGCAATGATCCGCGACCCGTTGGACCTCCAGCCGCGAACAAGGCGTTCAGCGGCGTAGAAAGCGAGCCCACATCGTAAGCGCCCGGTTTCAGGACATCCCCGACGACGTATACACGAATGGTCCGCAGCCTCGACAGAGATACATCGGCGGAAACATCTTTAAACTGGGTGCGCAAAGTCTTCTGGACCAATTCTTGCACCTCAGCTAGCGACTTCCCTGCCACTGGTACCGGTCCCACCTCGGGCAAGCTGAGCCGACCTTCGCGATCGACCACACCAGGGAAACGTCGCGCCACCCCTCCCCATAAATTCACCGATACGGTGTCGCCTGGCCCCAGCACGTAGTCCGGTCCAACCGGAAGATCCATGGGGAGGTTTTGCAGGTCGCGCGTACCATTCTCAAAGACCTGCATGCCGAAACGCTCTACTGCGGGCGGCCGCGCCGACGCCTGCAGGTACATGTCATATAACGATGGAATCTGTTCGTAGGGATTCGGTCGTCGTACCAGCCGTTGATTCGGAGTGGTCGCCTCCCGCGCCCGCCGCATGTTCTCCCGCACGATGGCGTTATTGTTGCGTAGATCGTAGGGGCTGGCTCCCACTCCGACGCCATAAGAGCCGCTGTTATAAGGACCGTTGCTGTACGAGCCGTTGCCGTACGAGCCGTTGCCATACGAGCCGTCCGAATAGGAACGCGAACCGTAGCCCCCGGTGTTGGGGTACGTATTCGCGTACATTTGGCTGAAGGCCTCTCCCGCGAAGTCGGAACTCAATGACAAGTCCGCAAACTCATCCCCTCCCATTCCCTGATCTTGCATGTCCATTCCGCCGGACGAGCCACGTCTGGGACCGTATCCGCCTTGTCCTTCTTCAGAATCCTGGCCGTAAGGAGAGGCAGCGCCGGCCGCACTTCCGCCCTGCGCCTGCTGCGCGAATAACGAATCTCCTCCGCTTGTTCTAAGCAGATCGGTTACATCATTGCCCGGCGCAGGGCGCTGCTGAGGCGCGTTGTAGGGCGTGTTGTACGGAGCGGTGGGGGGCAGCGTCATCGGAGTTTCCATGCCGGGCACCTGCTGCGATGGGTACTGGTCTATGCCCGGCTGCGGCGGCGGCAGTTGCTGAATGTAGGGAGTCGTGGCGTTTTGCGCCGCACAATTAGGGTTGCGCGGATCGCAACCCTGGGTCTGCTGCAACTCTCTTTCTCGCTCCTGGCGCACCTTTTGCCGATCCGCTTCTTCTTCTTCCGTAATCCACTTCGCGCGCTCCTGCATTACGAGGTCTTGCTGCTTTGCCAGCGGCGAGTCTGGGTTGACCGTTGGCAGAAGGTATCCATATTTCTGCACCAGTGCGGTCACCACCGAGCGGAAAGTAACGTCGATCTCCAGACGATCGAAAATTGCTTCTTCGGCCAAGTCAGCCTCGGCGATGATTTGGCCATGCTCCGTCGCGTCTTTGGCGACCCAGCGCTTTACCTCAACCATCAGGCCGGGATCGCGGTGCAGGATCATAGCCAACTGCGCGGTGGACGCCGCCACGTGAGACATGTTTTGACGCGCGAGTTCTGAGGTGGAAACGGGCGTCTGTTGCCGCGTTTGGCCAACCACAGCGACACAACAGAAGATCAGGAAAAACCACGAGCGCAGAATCGTGCTCAGCACCGACCGACGAGCCATTTCGCCAGCGGGATTCAAAGAATTCATCAATTGTCGACTACCACCTTCGTAAGCGTGCGAATTGACTTGACGATAACTTTCTTTCTTGATTGGAAAACAGGGCTGCTCCTCGAGACACTTCGGGGAACACCTCATCTGGAGCATAACCCTTCAAGCCGGGAAATGTCTCACTCCGGACCTAATCAATCAACTGGTTTCCAGGATTCTTAACTGGTTTCCCAGGCAACATTCCCGCGCCCCACCCCAGGTGAGGGGGGAACCTCACTCCCGCAGAGCCTGTGTTTATTGTGCTTTGAGGCATTATAAACTAAAAGCTCTGGTGTTCGCGCAGGGAGCTATCTGTCGGTACTCCCTCCCCTCGCTGTTCATCGACTTGGAGAACGATATCGGGCGCTTCCGGCTTACATCCCTTCTGCACGTAATTCGCTTTCTAGGCGTAGATCGCGTGCTTCGATATACCTACACTTCCCGCGCCACGTCTCCCGCTCCCGTACGGCCACTGCTTCAGCATCCCGATCATGTCCGCCTCTGTGTTGGGGCTCTTTGGCATACCGGTTTCCCCTCCTTGCAGAGAAGGTACACGGCTTTGCTCTCAATCAGGGTATCAGTCCAGTAGGAACGGATATACTGAAAATGTGGGAAACCGACACCGATTCACAGCACTGCTGTTTTCTGCGGTGCTTCTCCCCGCGCTTCTTGCATATGCAGTGCTATGCAGAGAGGCCGTCCCTGTGCCATATCAGGACGACTATTCCGTGATCTTAGCTTTTGCAACCGATTATGTTCAATTGCCGAGTTTGAAGGCTAAGGTTCTGGACGTAGCGACAAGTCAGACCACTGATTACAAGCTCGTCTTTCCACATTTCATCATCGCCATGGAGATGGAGCTGACCGGCCATTTGAACTTTAAGTTCCTGGTTACCTTTGGCAATCTATTCCTACTGCTCATTGCTTATCTTCTCTGGCGGACTTACGAAACGGATGAGGGCGATTTGAATCAGCGTCTGATCGAATTCATCCCAATTAGCTTCCTTTTTTTCTCGCTCACTTATTGGGAGAGTCTCGACTGGGCAATGGCAGGACTACAAAACATATCTGTGATTTTTTTTGGTTTTCTTGCCATTTATCTTTTGATTCCCAAAGCAACGGTGTCCCGGCCGCCCTTTTTTTTCTTGGGCTGTCTTTCGGCGATGCTAGCGGCCTTTTCTTCTGCAAACGGCTTTTTGCTGGCTCCCGTGGGTCTCTTAATTGTTCTTCGTCGGCGTGCCATGGCTGATTCTGTGGCCTGGTGCGCCAGCTTTGCGCTACCCGTTGCTGCCTACCTTTACCACTACACTCCATATCATATTTCGCTTAACAAGTTGCACACGGCTTCCTATATTTCGAAGATGTTTTATCTCTTTGCGTTTTTGGGTTGCGCGATTCCACATCGTTGGCCAGCCGCTCTACTCGGCATTATGATCGCGGCCATGATTTTGCTTGCCGCATGCGCTCGCTTCGACCGGACCAACCCCGTTGCTTTCTACTTCACTGCTTGGATTTTGGGAACGGCACTCTTGGCTGCGTGGCTCCGTGGAGAGATCCCGTCACGGTATAGCATCTACTCCATTTTGTCACTGGTCTTCTGTTACTCGTTTCTTGCACAATATGTACGCGGCCGCTCAATCGTCTTGAATCAAAAACGTTTCTACGCAACTTCCCTTGTGCTGGGCGTTGCCTTTTGCCTTTTGAGCGACCTGAGCGCATACAAACATCTTTCAAAGCGGCGGGAGATGGTTCTCGCAGGGATCGATCACTACCGTGAGAGCCCCGAATTCAACTCGCCCAACATCGATCCAGCGATGGCCCGATATGACTCAACAGAAGCAGCTTTCGAAAGGGTTACGCTCAATAAAGCTATCCAACAGCATGTTTACACTCTGCCTCCGACGCGCTGATTGGGTAATCACGGAGAGCCGGCCGCGACTCCCTGCGTTTGTGCAGTTCACGAGGTACTGATGCTGGAGGAATCTCGGGAATCGTGTGGTAGGGCTTCAGCAACGCCTGCCGGTTTCACCTTACCTTCGACAATCGTGTTGCGCTTGCTACGCGATACGCGGACCAGCAGTTCTTCTTGGGTTCTACCGAAAGTGGTGCACTCAGAGTGCCCCCTGCTTGTAGTCTCCACGGCTCAAGTGCTTCTCCAGCCATAAGTAGAGGCAGATGAACAAGTAGCGGCTACCCATCTCCTGGATTTTCAGCTTGGCGACACCGGTTCGGCGATTTCGCCACGTAATCGGTATCGCTGTCCAAGAATAGCCGCGAATGATGGTCTTCAACGGAATTTCGACCGTAAGGTTGAAGTGGGCGGACAGCAACGGTTGGCAACCTTCGATGACTTTGCGACGATAAGCCTTGAATGCATTCGTGGTGTCATTCAGCGAAATGCCGAACAACACACGAATGAACAGGTTTGCCATGCGATTTATTCGCAGCTTTAGCCACGGATAATCGATAACCCCGCCACCCTTCATGAAACGCGATCCGAATACGGCGTCCCAACCTTCATTGAGAGTATTCCAATAACGGACTACGTCGCGGCAGTCATCCGACTCATCTGCCATCATGATGACGGCGGCGTCGCCGGCCATATTCTGCAGGCCGCTACTGATGGCGCGGCCAAAGCCGTGGGGCGGACCATTTCTGACCAATCGAGCTTCAGGTATGCGCTCACCGAGCGCCGTAACAATGGCAGCCGTCCGATCCGAGCTACCATCGTCAACCACGATGATCTCGTGCGGGATGCTATGGATCCGCAACTCCAGGTGTAGATGCTCCAGAGTTGATTGGATACAACCCTCTTCATCTCGAGCCGGTATGACAATCGACAGAAGCTTAAGGTCGGGCTCAGGCTGGGAACCACGATTCATAGACCGCACCGGGTGAGCCAATCGGGATTGGCGACGGCGTGCTGCGCGATCTCTTCGAGAATCTCTTCCAAAGTTATGCGGGGCTCCCAGGCAGTAGCAGTCTGGGCTCTGCCGGAATCCAGAATCAGCCAGGGAATATCGTAGGGGCGTTCGGAGCCGTCGGCAATTGGCTGATGCGGGCCAAACCGCTGATCGCACCATGTTGTCAATTGGGCCAGGGACATCGAGTTCGCTCTTCCGCCAGACACATTGAAGAGTTGGCCTGGACCGTTACCGCGCAACTGGAAATCGACCATCCGCGCCAAGTCGCGCGGGTGCAGGGCGTCTCGGACCTGAAATCCTTGACCTCCGAACCCGAGATATCTGAGCGTGCGCCTGGTTGAGTGTGCGTGCAGCCAATAAGAAAAGATACCCTGCTCCGCCGTACCAAATTGCCCGCCTCCGGCGAGCACACCGCAGCGGTTGATCCACACGGGAACCTGAAAACCAGCGGCGTACTCCTCTGCCAGCCGCTCCGAAGCCAGTTTCGTGGCACCATAGAGAGAGATCGGAGCCTGAGTACTAAAGGTTTCGTCAACGCCCGCGTTGCTAAGTCCAGGGGGCAATGGCTGCTCCGGTTCGAGCGTGAAGCCACAGGATTGGACTCGCAACGGTAATTGCGTCAAGGCCAGAATCGAGTACACACGGCTCGTGCTTAGAAGTACGAGGCCGGAACCTGCCTTGCGGCAATATTCCAGCAGATTGATCGTGCCGAGTAGGTTATGTTCTAACAACTGCCGGGTGCTTGTCTTGCCATCACGACCGGCTAAGACGCTCGGCTGCGCTGCCGCATCGATGACCCAATCGACGACGGGAAGAGCTTCCAAATCGCTCGCGAGACGAACGTCGCCATGATACAACTGGACGCCTTCGCCCTTGAGTGAAATTCGATTCGTCTCGCTTCCTGGTCGTGCCAGATTGTCAATTCCTGCGATGGAGATGCTTTCGGAAGACTCCATCAGATAACGTGCGATGTGGCTGCCGGCGAAACCGCAAACTCCTGAGATGAGGACCTTCATACTATTGCGCGTTCTCTAGTCGCGAGGACCACGAAGCAACAATCTCCGCGACGGTCTGCTTCAGACTCTTCGTAATGCCCCATTCCGGATAGTGCGCTTTCATCTTGGTCAAATCGCTGTAATAACAAATATGATCTCCCGTGCGGTTGGTCTCAACGTAGGCCCACACTTGATCACGCCCGGAAAACTCCGCAGTCAGGGAGAAGGCTTCTCGAATTGAGCAAGAATTCTCGAAACCGCCGCCCAAGTTGTAAACTTCGCCGCAACGGGGCTTCTGCGCAAACGCAAGCATAAATCTGGCCACGTCCACAGAGTGAATGTTGTCGCGGACCTGTTTGCCTTTGTAACCAAAGACCTTGTATTCCTTGCCGATGAGATTACACCGGATCAGGTAACTCAGGAATCCATGCAACTCCACACCTGCGTGATTGGGCCCGGTAAGACACCCACCACGCAAGGCACATGTGGGCATGCCGAAATAGCGCCCGTATTCCTGCACCATCACGTCTGCAGCTACCTTCGAAGCTCCAAATACAGAGTGCAGAGATTGGTCTATTGAAAAACTCTCGGAAATGCCCAGGCAGTACTGGGGGCCGGCATAGTCCCAGCGCGTCTCACTTTCCACGAGTGCCAGTTTGTTAGGCCCGTCGCCATAAACCTTATTCGTTGACATGTGAATGAAGGGTGACTCCGGCGCCCAGCGGCGCGCGGCTTCCAGAAGGTTCAGTGTTCCGACCGCATTCGTATCGAAATCGTCGAAGGCGATCTGGGCGGCACGGTCGTGCGATGGCTGTGCTGCGGTGTGCACGATCACCGCTGGCCTTGTGCTTTCTACCAAACGAAGAATGTTCTCGCGGTCTCGAATGTCAATGTCGTGATGCTGATAACCAGGGACTTCTCGCCGCAATCGCTGGAGCGACCATGAAGTATCTCCTTCTGGCCCGAAAAACACTGCCCGCTGATTGTTATCGACACCAAGTACCGAGTACCCGGCCTGGTGAAAATGAACGCAAACCTCAGAACCTATCAGTCCACAAGACCCTGTCACCAAAGCGCGATTGTTTCCCATTTACACCTAGAGTGCCATATTCCGTTAAAACTTACGATGTTTCAGCGCAATTTGTTGGTACATGGAAGCCGCCTTATGCGACGTTGTATACAGAGAACGCGCTCTTCTTATGGCTTCTTAAAAGGATTGGCGGACCGTTGCGAATAAACCTTGCAAGCCCTTCCCGCACACCAATGTGTTTGGAAGACGTGCTTCGGCGCGATGCGGGCAACAGAATTTCACTGTCGCACGTGCCCTGCCGTATAGTGAATCTTTTGCGTTTATCGTTAATCTGCCTTCGCGCGATGGCATGATGCAAATCTCGGATCCTTACTTCATCGGCGTGGACGTCGGCGGCACCAAAGTGGCCGCGGGTTTAGTGAACTCCGCTGGCAAAATAACTCATCAGACTCGCGCCCCGATGGTGGCAACGGACGCTATGGCAGGTCTCGCCGCCGTGATCTCCGCAATCGACTCAGTGCGCGCCGGCGCCAATCTCGATTCCAAGCCGCTCTCTCCAATCTCCGGCATTGGGATCTGCGCTCCCGGTCCATTGAATCCGCGTACCGGAGTTGTTGTTAATCCTCCAAATCTTCCTGGCTGGCGCAATTTCCCACTGGCGTCTGAAATAGCGAAGGCCTATGGTCTGCAGGTTCGCATCGACAACGACGGCAACGCAGCGGCGCTGGCGGAAGCTTTGTGGGGCGCCGGACGCGGCTATCGAAATGTTTTTTGCGTCACCATCGGCACAGGAATTGGAACCGGCATCGTCTTCGATCGCCGCATCTATCACGGCCGCACCGGCGCCGCCGGTGAGGGTGGGCACATGACGATTGACTATCGCGGCCCGCGCTGCGGATGCGGCAAGCTTGGTTGCATCGAAGCGTTGGCCTCCGGTCCGTCCATTGCGCGCCGCGCCTCGGAAAAAATTGCCGCTGGCCGCCAATCAGTGATCCTGGATTACGCCCAAGGCGATGTTCATCACATCACTGGTGAGATGGTGGGCCGGGCTTATCTGGCGGGCGACCCTTTTGCCAAAGAACTCTTGCTGGAAACCGCGGAGTTTCTCGCGGTCTGGCTGGGCAACATCATTGACCTGCTGGAGCCTGATGTCATGATCATCGGCGGCGGAGCAGCCACTATGCTGCAACCGTTCTTCGAGGAAATCCGCAAGCGGCTGCCCACTTGGTGTGTCAATTCGCGATGTCTGGAAATCCCACTCGTCACCGCGCACTATGGTGCGGACGCCGGCATCGCCGGAGGCGCCGCACTCTGCCGGGCAGAGACTGATGTGAATGACGTTTGATTTCGCTCTGCATGTTGAATAAGGACCTCTGCCTTTGCCCGTCCGTGGCTACTCTGCTATAAACCGGGCAGCCAGGAAATCATCCGTAGAAAGTAGCGCCGTGAATAGCACCGCTCCATATCCATTTCATTCGTCATCCCTGCTCGACGCCTTCGGCAATCAAGAAGAAATCTTCGCAGCTCCGTTCTCTATTCTGGAAGAAGCCATCGCCGAGCGTGCCTTCCCTGCCGCCTCAATCGCCGTCACGCACAAAAGCCGCGTTGCCGCACTCAAAACCTTGGGCCGCTTTACCTATGAACCTACGACACATCCACTTACCCCGGCTACGCTCTTCGATCTCGCTTCCCTTACCAAAGTAGTCGCTACCACCTCGATGGCCATGCTTCTCTACGAGCACGGACTGCTCGACCTCGACGCCCCCGTCGCTGCCATCGTCCCCGAATTTATTCTCGATGCCGAAAAAGATCCGCGCCGCAACGAGGTAAGCCTTCGCATGCTTTTGGCCCATTCGTCCGGCTTGCCCGCGTATGAAAAATTGTTTTTGAAAGTCAGCACCCGCGACGAACTCCTCCGCGCCGCCCTCAGCATGCCGCTCGCCGCAGGTCCCGGCACTCGCGTCGACTATAGCGACATCGGATTCATCATCCTCGGCATCGCTCTGGAACGCCTGGCCGGCGAATCCCTCGACCGCTTCTGCCAGAGCGAAATCTTCGGCCCACTCGGGATGAGCAACACAACTTTCAATCCTCCGATTGAAAACCGGAAACAGATTCCTCCTACCGCAGACGATCGCACTTTCCGACGAAGAATTATCCAGGGTGAGGTGCAGGACGAAAACGCGAGCGTCCTCGGCGGTGTAGCCCCTCACGCCGGACTCTTCTCCAGCGCCCGCGATCTCGCGCAATTTGCTCACGCCATGCTCAATCCCGGACGCCCAGTCTTCCGTACCGAAACCATCGCTGTGTTCACCCGTCGCCAATCGGCGCCCGAAGGGACAACGCGCGGCCTGGGCTGGGACACTCCCTCCGCCTCATCGCAATCGGGAAAATACTTCTCCGCGAACTCCTACGGTCACCTTGGATACACAGGAACTTCCCTTTGGATCGATCCCGAGCGCCACATCTCAATCACGCTGCTGACCAACCGCACCTGGCCCGACTGCTCGAATCACGCCATCAAACAAATTCGTCCGCGCTTCCACGATGCGGTGATCGAAGCGCTGAATGCGGGCTAAAGGAACAACAATCAGGCACTCGCTGGACTCCCGCCATTTCTCGGCGGGCACTTCTCGGGGACCTCCGCGATTGAAGCTCCAGCTGCAGATGAGAAGTCCAGTTAGAATGAACGGTCCATTCCAATCTCGAAAGGCTTCCAACTTGAAACGCAAAGCATCAACGCTGCGTCGTCTCCGCACCGAACAGTCGAATGACGCTGCTCATGACCTTGACCAAAAATCTTCCCTCGACATCGCCCGCCTGATCAACGCCGAAGACGCCACCGTGGCCCTCGCTGTAACCCGGGCCCTGCCGCAAATCGCGCACGCAATTGACCTCGTCGCCGCTGCCCTGCGCCACGGCGGACGCCTTATCTACGTCGGCGCGGGAACCAGCGGCCGCATCGCCGCACTCGACGCCGTAGAGTGCCCGCCCACTTTCAATACCGATCCCCGGACGGTTCAGTTCATCATCGCCGGAGGAGCTAAGGCTCTCGCATCAGCTTCGGAAATCAGCGAAGACGATTCCCGAGCCGGTCGTGAGGAAATGTCTCGCCGCAAGCCCACGAAAAAAGATGTCGTCCTTGGGATCGCGTCGAGCGGCCGCACTCCGTTCACTGTCGCCGCCCTCGCCGAAGCTCGCCGCCGGGGCGCGCGCGTTATTGCTTTAACGTGCAATCCGAATTCGCCGCTCGAACGCGCGGCTCACCTCGCCATCGTCACCCAAGTTGGTCCCGAAGTTCTCGCCGGGTCATCCCGCATGAAGGCAGGCACAGCTCACAAGATGGTTCTTAACCTGATATCAACCGCGGCGATGACCCGCCTGGGCTATGTCTACGGCAACCTCATGGTCAACGTCGCGCCGAAAAACGAAAAGCTGATGCAGCGCGCCATTGCAATTCTCGAAGCCGCTACCGGTGCTGACCGCGAATCTGCCCGCCGCACTCTGGCTGCCTCAGGCAATCGCACTCCGGTGGCGCTGGTGATGCTGGCTGCTGGCGTAACCCGTGTTCAAGCCGCTGCCGCGCTCAAGAAAACGAACGGTCACATGCGCCAGGCGATCGCGTTGGCGGGAAAGTAGCGCCGCCTTTTCTCCATCACTGCACCAATTGGCCGCGGGTTTGGCCAACTGCTTTTTCGATCTGCGCCATGTTTTTCGACTTTCGACGCAAGACCAGCCGCGCTGCTGTGCGCTCTTCCGTTCACTCTGCTATCATCCTCAACCGGAACCGGACCACTGCGCGTATTTCCATGATCTGGGAAATACGACCCACAGGATACGATCCAGGAGCCACCTCATGCCACCTCTCCAGCAATCTCAATCACACCGGATTCAAATCCTGCTTGCCGCGCTCGTCGTGACTCTGACCACAAGCGCAGTGTTCGCACCTACCTCGCTGAGCGCACAATCCGGACCGCCAGTGGCTGAGCGCCACGATGTGACCGAAACTTTCTTTGGACAAGTCGTCGTCGATCCCTACCGTTCGCTCGAAGACTGGCACGACGCGAAAGTCGCGCAGTGGCTGAAGGGACAGGATGAGTACACCCGCGCAACGCTGAACAATATTCCTGGGCGCGAAAAATTCCTGGCGCGCGTAAAGTCTCTCGACACTGCCAGCACCCGCGTTCGCGATGCGCAGGTCTGGGGCGGAAAAACCTTTTACCTCAAGGCCGATCCCGGAGCCGACAACGTCAAGCTCTATGTCATCGATCACGACGGTGCCCCAGAGCGTCTGCTCCTTGATCCTGAGTTGCTCACGAAAGATGGCGTCCACTCCTCCATCGATTATTTCCAGCCCTCGCTCGACGGCACGCTGGTCGGCTATGGAATTTCTCCCGGCGGCTCTGAAAATAGCGTGATTCACATTCTCGAAACTGCCACCGGAAAGCAACTCCCCGATTCTATTGACCGTTGCCGCTTCGGTTCCATCGCGTGGCTGCCGGGCAACCTGGCATTCCTCTATAACCGCCTCCAGAAGATGACTCCCGAAATGCCGCGCACCGCCTTCGAGCAGCGCAGTCGCGTCTACCTGCACAAACTAGGAGACGATCCTGAGCAGGATCGCTTCATCTTCGGCTATGGCTATTCGCCCGATCTGAAAATCGAAGACAACGACTTAAGCTTCGTCAACTACTCGCCCGCGTCACCCTATTTAATTGGCGTGGTGGCTCACGGAACCCAGAACGAAGCCACGGCCTACTACATTCCCTTCGGTGCGCTCATGACGTCGCCGATCGAGTGGAAGAAGCTCTTCGATGTCGATGACGCGGTGGTGCGCATGGATGTTCATAAAGACGATCTGTACCTGGTCACGCACAAAAATAAGCCGCGCTACGAAGTCACTCGCACCAGCCTCAGAAATCCCGATGTTGCTCATGCCACGGTCGTCGTCCCTGCAGCTGAAGTCGTCATACAGGAAGCTGATGTTGCCAGTGACGGACTCTACATCCGCGATCTCGATGGCGGCATCGGCCGCATGCGCCGCCTTTCTTTCGACGGCCACATCGAACCAATCGCCACAGGTGCCGGACAATCTGTACAGGCCATCGCTGTAACCCCGACCGAACCGGGTGCCCTCGCTCACGTCGTCGCCTGGACTACCGCCCCGCGCTGGCTGAAGTACAATCCGAAAACTAAGACCGCGGTGGATACCAAAATTCAACCGCCCTTGCCCATCGATACCTCAGCTTACGAATCAGTCGAGGTCAAAGCCAAGAGCGATGACGGCACGATGATTCCGCTTTCCATCATCCGCGCCAAAAACATTAAGCTTGATGGCAACCACCCGACGCATCTTATCGGCTACGGAGCTTATGGCATTTCCTATGACGCCTTCTTCGATCCCGTGTGGCTGGCATGGCTGGAGCGCGGCGGCGTGATCGCCTTCGCCCACGTGCGCGGCGGAGGAGAATACGGAGAAGAATGGTATCGTGCCGGTTACAAGCTCACGAAACAGCACACCATCGACGATTTCATCGCCGGAGCCCGCTACCTCATCGCCACGAAATACACCAGCCCGCAGCGCCTCTCGGGCGAAGGCACCAGCGCCGGAGGCATATTGATCGGCGGCGCCATTACGCAACGTCCCGATCTGTTTGCAGGAGCGTTAATCCGCGTCGGCTGCTCCAATGCCACGCGAATGGAATTCACTCCCAATGGTCCGCCAAACGTCGCCGAGTTCGGCACCGTCACAGATCCTGACGGCTTCAAAGGTCTCTTTGCCATGGACGCGTACCAGCATGTAAAAGAGGGGACGCCTTATCCCGGCGTTCTGCTGACGGCCGGCATCAACGATCCTCGCGTCGATCCCTCGCAGCCCGCCAAGATGACGGCCCGGCTGCAGGCCGCGACTTCGAGTGGGAAGCCGGTGCTCTTGCGCGTCGACTACGACGCGGGACACGGCATGGGATCTACTCGCGGGCAACACGATCTGGAATTTGCCGACGAGATGTCTTTCCTACTGTGGCAGGACGGCGACCCAGACTTTCAGCCTAGCCGAACTAGCGCGAAGAAGTAATAACTGATTCTTCGGAGGGGCCGCCGCAGATGCCTGGACACAGAGCCGATTGTAGTTAACATAACTACTTTGAGACGGTTTAATGGAAAAACCAATTTCCTGCTATTCCGGCATTCAACCTGCCCCTTACTGTCTCAGCGTCAACCCGGTCAGTACCGCTTGCTGTTTGGCGATCAGTATCTGCACTCCTTGCCGCGCGAATGCGATCATCTTCGCGAACTGCCCATCATCGAAGACCTGATGCTCCGCCGTCGCCTGCACTTCCACCATCTTGTGACCGGCTGTCATGACAAAATTCATGTCCACATCGGCGCGAGAATCTTCTTCATAGCAGAGATCGAGCAACACTTCTCCATCTACGATTCCTACGCTCACCGCGGCCACGAAATCTTTGAGCGGCACGGATGTTAAAGTGCCTGCCTCCACTAATTTTTCCAGAGCCAAACCAAGCGCGACAAACGCGCCCGTAATGGAAGCCGTGCGCGTCCCGCCATCCGCCTGAATCACATCGCAATCGATCCAGATGGTGCGCTCGCCTAGCCGCGCCAGATCGGTTACCGCGCGCAGCGAACGCCCAATCAGCCGCTGAATTTCATGCGTCCTTCCGCTCGGCCGGCCCTTTGCCACTTCCCGCGCAGTGCGCGTCAACGTCGCGCGGGGAATCATCGCGTACTCGCTCGAAATCCATCCCTTGCCCGAATTCCGCATAAACGGCGGCACCGTCTCTTCGATCGACGCGGTACAAATCACGCGTGTGTTTCCCACCTCAATCAGCACAGATCCTTCCGCCGTAGTAATGAAATCTGGAGTAATGGAAACCGGACGCAGTTGGTCGGTAACGCGATTATCCGAGCGATAGAACATAAGCGAGGATTGTAAATGATACGGCGAACGCAAACAGGAGCAGGGTTTCCCTCACTCTCAACCCGCGTTACACTCGTACGCGAAAGAATCAGCGCGAAAGAACAAACACGGAAGACCGAGACCCATGCCCACACTGATCGCCCAACCCACTCGCATTCAATCCGCCGGCAATAAGCCTAAGCTCATCGATGAATACATCGGACGGGTCAACTCCAAAACCGCGTCCGCCAGCGTCGCTCACATGCGCAGCCCTGCTGGATGGCTGGAGCCTGGCCAAACTCCCGCCTTTGACGAGTTCACCATCGTTCTCAAGGGCACGCTCCGTGTCGAACATAAGAACGGCTCGCTCGAGGTCGCCGCCGGACAAGCGGTCATCGCTCACTCCGGCGAATGGATTCGATACTCCACTCCCGACGAAGGCGGTGCCGAATATATCGCTGTCTGCCTGCCCGCTTTTTCCATGGAGACGGTACATAGGGACGAGTAGACGCCTCGTCGAGCCATCAACGCTTCTTCTTTGTCGTCTTCGATGTGGCTTTCGGCTTCAACGTCTTCGCATAGTCGTAGCTCACGGAAAGATATTTCTTCATCTCCGTCGTGTTGCGCAACAAAGACTCAGGCACGGCGACGTATTCCTTCATTACAGCTCCATAGGCTTCAAACAGCTTGGCCTTGTGCTTCTTCAAGAACTTTTCGCGCTCATCCTCGGGGAGACGCAGAGCCATGACTCCCGACGGACTAAGCATGGTAAACATGTTTCCGTTCAGCGAAGTGTAGGGATTCGCCGCTCCCTTGCGTTCAATCTCCGGATGCGTCGCGATCAGTTTGTCGTATAAAGCAATCGTCTCGGGCGATTGCATATTCTTATTGGCGCCCATAGTATTTCCATCCGCCTTTCACAAGCTCATCGATTCTGGAATCATGGAGCTGCCCCCGAATTTCTGCCTTCGGTCTCCATTTCCCAGACCGAATCAAAGGCCGAGAGATTTTACATCACAAAGATTAGGCGGTTTCCTCTATCGCTTATTTTCTGGACACCATCGGTCCGCTGCTAACAGCTACATCAGGCCCGCTTCAAGCTGTTGGGCACGGTCATGGGGAATTCCCTGTGACCTGTGCACGAATTTTCCTTTCGCAATTGCCCCTCTAAATTCTTTGCAGTAATCTGCCGTTAACCCCTAATGATGAATCGCTCGATTGTGGTCTTCGATCTCGGCGGCGTGCTGATCGACTGGAACCCGCGTTACCTCTACCGCAAGCTCTTCGCTGGAGACGATGCCGCCATGGAGCACTTCCTGGCGAACATCTGCACATCTTCCTGGAACGCGCAGCAAGATGCGGGAAGGAGTTTCGCGGAAGGCTCCGCTTCTTTGAAGTTGGAGCATCCCGGCCACGCCGAACTGATCGATGCCTGGTTTCAGCGTCACGAAGAAATGCTCGCCGGACCTATCTCTGGAACCGTCGAGGTTCTCGCGGAACTGCGCGCGCGGGGAGTTTCTTTGTTCGCCCTCAGTAACTGGTCCGCAGAGACCTTTCCTACGGCTTGGAAGCGATTCGAATTTCTGCAGTGGTTTCAAGGAATTTTGCTTTCTGGGAGAGTCCGGCTGATCAAACCCGATCCTCGAATCTTCAAGCTCTTCTTTGAAACTTTTTCGATCAACCCAGCCCACTCCGTTTACATTGACGACGTAGGGCGGAATGCAGAGGTTGCGACCAGGCTTGGGATGCATGGAATCGTCTTTAGCGATCCCACTGCACTTCGCACTGAACTTGTGAAGGTCGGGTTGCTGGAACCAGTTGGAAAAGATCCAGTTGAAAAAGATCCGGCTGGAAAAATTGATCATGCCGCCGCTTGGGTTGCCGATCTCGAGCGCGCCCGCGCCTTCTACGAGCGCTGGTTCAAGGCGACGCCCGGTCCGATCTACAAGAGTTCGACACGCGATTTTCAATCTTATTTTCTCTCGCTCGGTTCGGGGACGCGTCTTGAACTGATGGCATCCCCCGCCGAATCTCCCCGGCACGCGCATCTTTCCATTTCTCTTGGCTCGCGTGACGCCGTGGATCGTCTGGTGAAAGCCATGGAGGTAGCGGGAGTTCCTATCATTCGCGGTCCAAGGGTGACCGGAGACGGATATTACGAAGCCGTGATCGCCGACAGCGAAGGCAATCTCATCGAAATCACGGGGTAGGTTTCAGAACCGTCGAATCTATGCATTTCGCAGCCTAGGTTTCGCAGCCTGGATGACTTCCGTAATGATGTATCACGCCTGAAAGCGAGAGAAAATGCCGTTGTGATCCTTATCACAAGGGCCTGTGACGTCGCCGATAGCTGAGGACTGGTTCATCCCCACGATGCGCTTAGTGATTGGCCTTCGAGAGCTGCCGAAAGGACGGCAGCTTCGTAAGAAACCAGGCCCCTGGGACGTTTACATGTCAGACAATTCCGCTGCCACCGTCTTTCACAGCAACCGTTACACTGCTCAGTCCGCATGTGAGCACTGCCAAGGCATAATCCGCCACGAACGCTGGTGCATTACTGTCCACCGTGCGGTTTACTATGCCTACGAGATTGTCGCCGACCCCAGCAAATTAGCCATTGGCGACGCTATCATTCTTCATTCGCTCGGTGCCGCATGGGGAGAGAACAGGTGCCCTGCTCAATGCGGGCCGAACTAGAGGGAAGCCAAATTTCTAGTTTGCGGCTCTCCCGAGGGCCAAGAATATCTTTCGCAGGAACGTGCTCGCTTGCCGGTTCTTCATCGCACCACTATAGAGGGCGTCCCAACTCAGCGGGAGCCAAATTATTGGTCAAACCCCTTGCCCAGAGCCGATCAAGCGGAGCCAGGGGCTGTCCAGTGCTATACTTTTCACCTATTGAGATTTAAGCGAGGGAGGCTGCGACGGTTTATGAAGAGAATGCTCCGGCTTTGGATCGGCCTTCCCGCGGTGCTGTTGTTGATCGGCCTGGCCACAAGTTCCGCCCAGGACGTCACGATTACCGGATACATTTCTGATTCGATCTGCGCCGCTAAAGGTGCCACCTCTGGCCATTTCGACTGTATGGAAAAGTGTTTGGCCAAGGGCGGGCATGTCGTGATCGTCGTAGATGACGATCAGCGAATCGTCCCGATTGATAATCCCGATTCCGTAAGTGGACACCATGCGCACCGGGTCGCGCTCTTCGGTTACCTGAGCAACAACGGCTTCCACGTTGTAAGCGTTCGCATCCTTTAGCGATGCGGAGAAGCACAAACAGCGCCACACAACTCCGCGCACGCGAGCGGCTATACTTTTCGGCTCATGCGAAAGCTCGTCTCCCCGCACTTCTCTCTGCCACTTGTTTGTCTAACATTTCTGCCATCGAGCGCACATGCGCAAACCTTGCTGGTCGTTAATCAGGGTGACAGCACTCTGAGCATCGTCGATGCTGCGTCTGCGCGGCAGATTGCCGTCATCCCAGAGAAGACTCCCGGAGTCCATGGTCATGAAATCGCGGTCTCCGCGGATGGCCACACGGCCTTTATGCCCATCTATGGCAGCACCGGCGTTGGACACCCCGGCATCGATGGACACGTGATGCTTGTCATCGATCTGTCATCACGGTCGATCGTCGGTGACATTGATTTTCGGTCATAGCGTACGACCTAGGAGCGAACTTGCCCTCCACGATAAGGCACATGCTATAAGTGTTGGAGGTAAAGGTTTCGTTGCCGTTCTGAACAACCATATCAGCCTGGATCGAACACGTGCTGCTCGCGCCCGACGGGCAGGTGACTGTAAGCTGGCTGTCAACTGGAAAGTATTCAGCGGGAGAGACAAAGCTCCCGTTGTTGGTATCGAGGCCCGAGTTGATGTAAATCCCCCTCACGACGCGATTTGTGGCAGTCGAGGTGTCTGTTACGGCATCCTTCTCCTGGCCTTCCACGGTGTAGTGCCCAAACAAAGCAATCGCTAGGACTGCAAGAAAACCTACTTTGAGTATCCTGTTCATATGTTCTCCTTTTCCAATCGCCTCTAGATTGTCCATTCCACAAAGCGTTGCAATCGGCCAGGCGAGAAACCAAGCTGTTTACAGCAGTACGGTGGGAGGAACGGACATACATTTTCAACCTGTGCAATCACAAACTCCAGTTCCTCGATTGCGTACACCCTTTAGCCGCCATCTGATCCAAACTCGCCCTCGGGCGGAGTCTTTTTTCGCAGCCAGCCCAGGCTTTAGTACTCGACCTGGACGCTGGTGAAAATGACCCCGTCGTTGTCCGGCACTACGACCACGACGTAGTACTGGTTCACCGTGTTATTGATGGTTGCATTCGTAATTGCCGTGGTCTTAAAACACTGCGTCTTGTTGGAAGCGCCGGTGCTTTTAATGGTCGCCATGGGGACCGCTGAGGGGAAGCCGCTCGCCGCCACGAGAGGAATTCTGTCCAGCGTCGCTGTAATTGAGGAGCCATCCTCGTTGAAGTTGCCGCACAATTTGACGGCTGAAACCACTGCCCCTTGGGGAAGAACGACGTTGGCCGCCCATGTTCCCTGGGCGTTGTTCATGGCGCCTAGAGCAGTGTCGAATACCGCGTTGGGGCAGCCGCCTTGCGCAGCGCAAATGAACGCCGCTGGTGAGAGGGTCAGGTGAGGGCCGTTCGTCTGTGCAGAGGTCAGTTGAACCAATGACAGAACCAGCGAGAAAAATCCAACTACTATAGAACCGATGCGAAGCTTCATGGGAGTATCTCCTTCTCGAAAATTTGCGAAATTTGGTTTGGCCGCCATCTGATCCAAACTCGGCCTCTATCTAGTAACGCGAAGAAACCACGGAGAAAGGCCCACATTTTTTTGTAGGGCGGCGACGGCTCTGGTTTTCGGCGCCGGCAAGCTCCAAGTGCGCCAAAACAAAGGCGCAAACCCCGTTGGCTTAGCATCTCGCCTGGGTATATACTTCCGGGCCATAGAGATCGCGGAGCTTTTGCGGTGAATTGAGATATTCGCGACCTCAAAGTCGGGTCCTTCCTCGCTTTCATCTTTTTTCATAGTTTCCTGTCTTCGTGCGATTGCGACGAGCGGTGTCTGTTCACCGCCCCGGTGGTTTCAGGTCATCGGATTCGATCGAGGTTCTTATGGATGAGCCAACAGACGTAGCCACCCTCCTCGGTGGACTCGATATCGGCAATGACAAAGCCGTGGCCGAACTGGTCGTGTTGCTCTACTCGGAACTGCGGAGCCTGGCCTCTGGTTACTTGCGCCGGGAACGCAGCGATCACACCTTACAAACCACAGCCCTAGTGCATGAAGCCTACCTTCGTCTGGCCGATCAGAGAGACTTTCATTGGAAGAACCGGGAGCAGTTCCTGGGCGTAGCTGCACAACTGATGCGCCGTATCCTGGTTGACTACAGCCGTGGACATGGCGCCCAGAAACGCGGCAAAGGATTTGAGAAGGTTTTCCTGGAAGAGGCTGAAGTCGTCTCCAAAGACAAGGCGGCCGATGTCATCGCATTGGATGAAGCTCTCACCCGATTGGCCGGATTCGATCCACAGCAGGCCCGGCTGGTGGAGTTGCGTTTTTTCGGCGGTTTAAGCATTGAGGAGTCGGCCGCTGTTCTCGGAGTTTCCAGGACGACGCTTAAGCGTGACTGGAACCTGGCCAAGGCGTGGCTTGCGCGCGAGCTGCGCAAAGGCGACCAGAAAGATGCATGAGAAGTGGGATCAAGTAAAAGAATTGTTCGCGCTCGCTCTGGAGCGAGACCCCGGAGAGCGAAGTGGTTTTTTGCGCCAGGCCTGCGCTGGCGATGACTCCCTGCGCACCGAAATAGAATCCCTGCTGTCGAGCTTCGATGGCGCCACCACCTTTCTTGAGGATTGTCCCGCCGCAGACCTGTTGTCCGCGCAGTCGCTCGCGTTGGCGGGAAAAAGGATTGGGGCGTACCGCATCCTCCGCGAGATTGGGCAGGGCGGTATGGCGGTGGTCTATTTGGCGGAGCGTGCGGATGACCAGTACCGCAAGCGTGTAGCCATCAAAATGTTGAAGCCGGGGACCAAGAAGGATGAAATCCTCCGGCGTTTTCGCAACGAGCGACAAGCCCTGGCAGGTCTCGACCACCCCGGCATCGTACGGCTCCTCGACGGTGGAAGCACCGAAGAAGGCTTGCCATATCTAATCATGGAGTACGTCGAGGGCGTTCGTATCGACGAATATTGCGATACTCACAGACTGTCGATTACCCAACGCTTGCAGCTGTTCCGTGCCGTCTGCCTGGCAGTGCAATATGCCCATGAGAACCTCGTCATCCATCGTGATTTGAAGCCCAGCAATATGCTGATCAATAAGGAGGGCGTGGTCCGTCTTCTGGATTTTGGCATCGCCAAAGTGCTCAACCCGGAATGGTCCCCGGACACCACACTTACTCGAACCGATTGGCGTCCGATGACGCCCGAATACGCGAGCCCCGAACAGGTGCGCGGAGCACCAATCACAAAAAGTACTGATATCTACTCGCTTGGGGTATTGCTTTACGAGCTGTTAACAGGGCATCGACCGTATGGGGTTCATCACGATCCCGCTTTGGAGAGCGAGTGGCGCCGTTGCAACGAGGAACCGGAGAAGCCAAGTGCGGCAGTGGGTAGAATCGACGAAAAAGTTTCTCTCGATGGCGACGCGCGAACCGCAATCACCCCTCAATCGGTTGCCGAAGCCCGTGGTATTCGGCCCGAAGACCTGCCACGTTGTTTGCGAGGCGATCTCGACACCATCGTGATGAAGGCGATCAGGACCGAACCGGAACATCGTTATCCTTCCGCGGAAGAATTTTCAAAGGATATCGAGCGGCATCTTTTCGGCTTACCTATTCAAGCCCGCAAACCTACTCTTCTCTATCGCGGAGGGAAATTCGTCCGACGGCATACGGAATCGTTGGTAACCGCCACGCTGATACTCGCTGTCACCGCAGGGGTGGGGGGATGGGCGGCGCGCTGGTTGCGGAAACAGAAGAATACGGAGGCTCCGCCCAGCGCGGTTCACGTTCGAATACGTCCTTCGGTCGCTATTTTAGGTTTCAAGAATCTCTCCACCCGCCCAGATACCGTTTGGGTTTCGACCGCGCTGTCAGAGATGTTGGCTGCGGAGCTCGCAGCCGGCGAGCAGTTGCGCACCGTACCAGACGAGACCGTCGCGCGAACGAAGATCGACCTTGGTCTTTCTGATGTCGAGAGTCTGCCTCCCGACACATTGACTCAAGTCCGCAAGAACCTGGCAAGCGATTTCATCATTCTCGGCTCGTATCTCGACCTGGGAAAAGAAAAAGGAGGCCAAATTCGTCTCGATCTTCGCCTCGAAGACACTCTCAAAGGAGAATCTCTCGCCGCCGTTTCGGAAACGGGCACTGAGAAAAGCATAATCGACCTCGTTTCGCAGGTTGGAGCGCGTTTGCGCGAGCAGTTCGGGCTGGAGAAACTTTCCCGAATCGAATCCGATGGGGTTAGAGCAGAGCTACCGACGAATCCCGAAGCAATGCGTCCCTACTCCCAAGGACTCCTTAAGATCAGGGCCTTTGACGCCCTATCGGCACGCGAACTCCTCAGCCAGTCTGTCGCCGCCGATCCCTCGTTTCCTCTTGCTCATTCGGAGCTCGCAAGAACGTGGTCGTCCCTCGGCTATGACTCAAACGCGCAGCAGGAAGCAAAAAAAGCTTTGGATGGAGCGGGCAATCTTTCGCGTGAGAAGCACCTGCTGGTCGAGGCCCGGTTCTATGAGACGAGCAAGGATTGGGCTAAGGCCATTGAAGCCTATCAAACTCTCTTCAGCTTCTTCCCCGACAACCTCGACTTCGGCTTGCAACTGGCAAGTGCGGAGACTGCCGGCGGCCGGGGCAAAGACGCGCTTAAGAGTTTAGCCACTCTGGATGCTTTGGGGGTGCAGACAAAAAGTGACCCGCGAATCGATTTAGCCAGATCGGAGGCCGCTGCGTCACTCGGTGACAATCAACTCAGGCGAGACAAAGCAGAACTCGCAGCCCAAGAAGCCGGTAAACAGGGGGCCAAACTCCTGGTGGCTCGCGCGCGAGATTTAGAGTGCCGGGCTTTGGCGGATCTTGGCGAAAACGAAAAGGCCAAGAATGCCTGCGAAGAAGCGCGGCAGATCTATGAAGCCGCGGGAGACCGGAGCGGTTTGGAGCAGTCCTTGCATGACATGGCTGAAATTCCTATCAATCAAGGAGATTTCGCCACTGCGGAGAAGTTGTACCGTCAGGCACTTGTATTAGCGCAGAACATCGGCAATCAAAAGGGTCAAGCGAAAGAACTGCTGGATCTCGGTGTGATTTCTGTCAAGAAAGGAGACTTTACTGCCGCGCAACGAATCTACGACGAGGCATTTCGTATCTATCAGAAAGCGGGGGACAAGTATGGAATGGCGAGCGTGATGGGGGATACGGGCATCCTTTTGCGTATGCAGGGGAAGTTGCAAGATGCGCTCAACCACTTTCAGCAGACCTTCGAGTTGTCTAACCAAGTGGGACATCGGGGTTCAGCTGCGCAAGCCCTGTCGGCAATTGGAGACGTATTGTTAGAGGAGGGAGATCTGCCTGGAGCTTACAAAATGTACCAGCAGGCATTAACGATTGAGCGCGAGATTGGCGGAAAGAACATCTACGCCTCAACCCTTACCGAAATCGGGCGAGTGTTTCGGCAACAGGCGAAAGCGGACGAAGCTCGCCAGACTTATCGTGAATCCCTATCCCTGGAAGAGGAACTTGGAAACAAGAGCGACGCCGCTGAAACTCGCCTTGAGTTGGCCGAATTGGATTGCGATTCAGGCAAGGGAGCTGAGGCCGAACAACTCAGCCGTGCTGCGGTCGAAGCGTTTCGCGCGGATGCCTACGTTGATGAAGAGATCTTCGCACAATCCATGTTATCTAAAGCCCTTCTTCAACAAGGAAAGCTAGACGAGGCGCGCGTAGCCGTTGCCGAAGCAGTCCGACTTTCAGAAAAGAGCCAGGATGTACTCATCCGAATCCCCGTGATTCTTGATCATGCCTACGTCATGACAGCCGGGAAAAACCTGAGCGGAGCGGAGACTGCGGCTCAGGACGCTTTAAACCGAGCGCGGAATCTGGGTCTTTTTCGATTGCAACTGGAGGCCTCTCTCGCCCTTGGTCAGATTCAGGTGACAGGGCGAAGTCCCTCCGCTGGTCGCGCGCGGCTCCAGATTCTAGAGAAAACCGCCCGCGCGAAAGGCTTCGAATTGATCGCCGGAAAAGCGGCGAACGGCAATCGTGTCCGGTGAGCCAGTCAGCATCGGGCCAATTCAGACTATGAGAAGTCAAGCCGACGGGCTCTGCCACGCAAAACCATATTTTCGTTCAACAAACCGGATTAAGAAAATTGAAAGAGCGGAAGCGCTTGGGCAACGGAGAACCCCAAGCCCTGAGAATGCCATTGGCCCGCTGGCTGGTTCCGATCGGCTTCCTCGTTTTCTTCGTGGCTTTGCCTGATCCCCAACGGCGAAGCGCAAAACCGCCCATTTCCCATTTACCGTTAGGTTCGGTGCTAGGAAAATGGGTATCCCCTCTACCTAAGTGGGGATTCTCGAAGTCGACGCTGAAATTTCCGATAAGCGCCGGGACTTCGCTTCGGACCAGAAGTAATCTCAAGGTAAGAGTTGCCGATCACCCGGGAGTCATCACGCCTACGCTCGGGCTTGAACGCGCGTTGACTAGGGGGATGCCGTGTCCGTAAGATGAAGCGGCCCGAAAGCCAAGCATCTCAAGAATGATCGGCCAAACCATCTCGCACTACCGAATCCTCGAAAAGTTGGGCGGCGGCGGCATGGGCGTGGTTTACAAGGCCGAGGACACGCGCCTGCACCGTTTTGTCGCCCTGAAGTTTCTCCCAGACGAAGTCGCGCGCGATCCACAATCCCTGAGCCGCTTCCGTCGCGAGGCACAGGCCGCGTCGGCCCTGAATCATGCCCACATCTGCACCATCTACGACATCGGCGAGCAAGATGCGCAAGCATTTATAGCGATGGAGTTTCTGGACGGTCAGACACTCAAGCACAAGGTCGAGAAGCGGCCGCTCAAGATTGAAGAGTTTTTGGAGCTGAGCATTCAGATTGCGGAAGCACTCGATGCGGCCCACAACCACGGCATTGTGCATCGTGACATCAAGCCGGCCAATATTTTCGTCACCAGCCGCGGGCAGGCGAAGATTCTCGACTTCGGACTTGCCAAAGTTAACGCGAGCCGCAATCTTACAGCTTCGATGAACGGCTCGACGATAGCGGACATTAGGGACGAGCAACTCACAAGTCCAGGCAGCACCGTGGGCACGGCCGCCTATATGTCCCCCGAACAGGCTCGTGGGGAAGAACTCGATGTCCGCACGGATCTATTCTCCTTCGGTGCTGTCATGTACGAGATGTGCACGGGCGAAGTAGCATTTGGCGGCAGTACCTCCGCCGTCATCTTCGAGGCCATTCTTAATCGTGTTCCCACGCCGCCGCCCCAGCTCAACCCTAGCTTGCCGCCCGATGTCAACCGGATCATTGGCCGCGCCCTGGAAAAGGACCGCGAGCTGCGTTATCAGACGGCTTCTGAAATACGCGCCGAATTAAGGCGGTTGAAGCGCGACGCGGACTCAAACCGGAGTGCCGCGGCGCAAAGTGCGGTATCAGCGGCGCAGGTAGCCGGAGCTGTGAGACCCGCGGCCGCACGCAGAAAAGGTTATTCCATCCGATCGACCGGATTGATCGCCTGTGCCGCCCTCATGCTGGGCGCCGCTGCGGGCTGGCTTCTCCGCGCCGGTTGGATGCCGACGTCACAGCCGCTCTACCATCAGCTCACCTTCCGCCGAGGTACCATTCGGTCCGCGCATTTTACACCCAACGGGCAGTCGGTCGTTTACGGGGCTTCCTGGGAGGGATCTCCAACCGATCTCTTTATTACCAGCCCCGAAAGCCCGCAATCGCGGTCCCTCAACCTCGGTGGAGCTGCGCTTTTGGCTATCTCCTCTTCCGGCGAAATTGCGGTATCGATGGATAGCCGGCCCTCCGGAGTTTATGCCCAGGTGGGCACGCTGGCCAGAGTACCACTCAACGGTGGATCTCCACGCCCTGTACTGGAAAACGTGCAGTGGGCGGATTGGTCGCCGGATGGAAACAACCTGGCGATCGTGCGGGATGTGAATGGTCGAAACCGGCTCGAGTTTCCCATCGGGAAAGTGCTTTTCGAAACCTCAGGCTGGATCAGCCATCCAAGAGTTTCAAGAAAAGGCGATTCGGTGGCGTTCCTGGACCATCCGCTGCCCGGCGATGACGGCGGTTCTCTTCGCGTCGTAGACCTAAGAGGAAACGTCAAGACCTTGGCTACGGACCTCCAAACCATACAGGGACTGGCTTGGTCTGCTGATGGCCGGGAAATATGGTTCACGGCTGACCGGCTCGGCCTTAAACGGGCCGTCTACGGTGCCACGTTGAGCGGACACGATCGGCTCATTGCACGGGTTCCTGACACGCTGTCGCTACAGGATATTTGGCAGGATGGGCGCGTACTCCTTTCCCGCGATACCTGGCGGCGGGAACTCATTGGGCTCGCCGCCGGTGAAAGCAAGGAGCGTGATCTGTCGTGGTTCGACTACTCGTACCCATCGGACATCTCGCCCGATGGCAAGCTGTTGCTCTTCACCGAGGCGGGTGAAGGGGGAGGCCCAAACTACTCCGTTTATCAGCGAAAGATCGGTGAGACCTCGGCTGTCCGCCTGGGGGATGGCCTTGCTATCAGCGTTTCACCCGATGGCAAATGGGTTATCGCCAGTCCCCCTTCCACTCCCGCCCAACTTGTTCTTCTCCCGACGGGGCCGGGCGAGGCGAAGCCTCTCACTCACGACTCCATCAATCACAGCCGGGCAAGGTGGCTTCCAGATGGCCGCCGCTTCCTTTTCTCCGGCAAGGAACCAGGTCACGCTGCCCGTATTTACCTCCAGGATTCCTCCGAGGCAAAGCCGGCGCCCATTTCACCCGAAGGAATCGATCCTCTCGTTCTGGTCCTTTCTCCGGATGGTCAGCAGGTGGTTGGCGTTGGGCCGGATGAGAAAGCATATTTCTATCCAGTTGCAGGCGGAGAACCTAAGGCCGTCCCCGGCATTGAGGTGGGAGAGCAACCGATTCAATGGAGTGATGACGCAAAGGCAATCTACTTCTACAAGCCGGGGGATCTGCCCGCCAACGTCTATCGGCTAGACCTGTCGACGGGAAGCAAAACTCTGTGGAAGGCGCTCATGCCTTCCGATTCAGCAGGCGTAAGCCGCATTGGTCCCATCCTTATCACGCCGGACGGCAAGTCCTGCTTGTACGGCTATCACCGGATTCTGTCCGACCTCTATCTCGTGGAAGGCTTGAAGTAAGGGAACCCTTTTCATTAGTCTGCACGGCTCTTGCGGCGAGCAATCTTTTCCGGACCAAGCCAAAGGCGGCACACGAAGCTGCGGTGATTCCGATGCTCAAGCCTTGAAAGCATCTCGACACTTGGCCGTCCTATACAACCACACTGGCAGGTGAGGTTTCGTATCGGTCCGAGTCAGGGGCGACCCTTCCCTAATCTTGTAAGGTAAGGTGCCGACAAACGGGGAGTCAGGTTGGCTTGGAAGCGGGCGTTGGGAAAGGCTTGCTTGATGGAACTCAGCAGCTGGCCACTTTTGAAAGGTGTCAAGTGCCGCGGCAAGACTGAGCGACGTTGTCACTGTCACTTGACCAAGGGTGTCACGCCATCAATTGTCGAGAGGAAGACTTCGGACTGTAGCTGTCCCCGGAGTTTGCAGCGTCCCACGCCGGATGACCAACATGATGTCGAGCGAATAAGTAAGTTTGCGGCCGCAGCTGAGGCAAACCTTGTATGTATCCCCTGATATCGTGAAGGGCCGGCTTAGCCGGCCATGCCAGCAGCCGAACAGGAACTCCCAAATCTTTTGCACCCTTTCGAGCATGAGCATTCAGGCAGGCTTATCCATCTATACATGAGCAAGGCGATGACCAAAAATCGGTCTGTGCTGGCGATCCCTAGGAACACAGCGCAAGAGCCCAAAATCAACATCAGGAGCTCACAAGTTTGCCTTTGCTCCAAGCCGATTGAGGAGCCGGTGGCGTGGTACGGTCCGATCGTCATGAACACCCAGGAGGAGTTGCGACAGGCCGTGACAGAACTGCAAAGCGGCACGTTCATCAAGCACCCGTAACGCTTCTCTCCCGCGGCCAAACAGGTAAACATGTTGGGGAATGGGCGTGGCGCAGTTCATGAGCGAACTGCCCATATTATAGGCGGTGAGAGAGGGGTCTTTCGTCGGATCGTAAGTGCTTTGCAAATTCCAAGAACCAGCCCGAATTCCCTCATCGTCCCTATTCTTTGTCTAGGTATTCCTCGGGAACATCGTCCACTGGCACCTCATGCGTGGGCACTTCTCTCTCGTCCGCGTGGTCGGTATTCAACATCAGCTATCGCACCCTACGTGCGCAGATTGAAAACCTTGCGCACCATCTCGATAATCAGCGGAGACTGATTGGCTGCAGCAGCGTTCAACAACATTGCCACGGGCGCCTGGAGCACCTTTTCTATGATGCCACGACTAAGCGATTCCACAACGTCTTCCTGGTCAAGGCTCAGATTGCCCAGGCGTCCGCGCACGCGATGAACCTCACTGCTGCGCACTGCCTCAAAACGCATTCTTCTCTTCTTGCAAGTCGGAATCGGCATGCTGAATGTATTACTTCTTGCTCCCGTTCGGGTCCAGATCGCCCATCTATTCGTAGCCGATGCGCTCTGGATATTGCTTGTGCTTGCGTCGGGTCGCGCAGAGCCTCAATGATCTAGTCGAGTTTGTTCAGAATCCCAGTGAGGCACTAACCCAAAGCGGACATTTGGATTCCACCATCAACAATCTCGCGCAATCGATACCGGAAATGAACGGCGAGTCAGTTCCCTCGGCGACAGCGCGCCTGCAGGAGGCAAATTCCAGAATCGCGAGTAGTCACGCCGGCATCCTCGCGCTGGCGTCCGACGTCTCAGCGATGAACCGTAAGCTTCACGTGGTTGACGACAAGATACGCCTCACTAACAACTTGACTCTGTCCGCGGAGAATCAGCGGATCCCCCTGGCTGCTTTCATCGATCGGCTTATTCAGAGTGTAGCAATAGTCGACTTGCAGACCACCGACCTTCCATCGTTGCGCGAACAAAAATCGCGCCTCGATGCCCTTACGCTCGAACTCAAGGGACTATCTCCGGCCATCGTAGCGCTCGATAAGCAAAAAGTCTTGCTTGCCGAGTACAAATCAAACGTACTGCGCTTGCGAACGGAGGTAGCTGACCAGTACAACCAGGCGTGGAGAAGACTGGCGATCCGCCTGCTCGTTGTTGCGTTGATCATAGGTTCGCTATTTGGAATCGGCCACGTTTCGCGTCGGCTCGTACTGCGGCGTGTTCAAGATCCAAACCGGCAACGACTCATAGCTATGATTCACCAGTTTTCCACTCTATTCGCCATTGCAGTCGTCGTATTGTTCGTTCTTGCCTCTGACTTGAAGTCGGTGGCAACGTACTTGGGGCTTCTCAGCGCCGGCCTCCTGCTCGCGCTGCAAAACGTCATTCCCGCCAGTCTCGGCGCTCTCCTCCTAGTTGGGAAGCGCGGAATCAGAATTGGTGACCGAGTACAGGTCTCCGGCATTACCGGCGATGTCATTAATATGGGCCTGCTGCAATTCCAGTTGAGAGAATTCGATGTACAGAAGCAGGGCTATACAGGCCACGTGGCGACCTTTTCGAATTCCCTGGTCTTCCTGTCTCCCATTGGTCTGCTTAAGTTAAGTGCAGCTCTTGAGAATGCGTACAAGCCCACGGCAAACAAAGCGGGAACAGAGCCAGATTTGGAGGGGCGCGGATCTGCCGGGGGGATCACAGGACTAAGGATCAGCTCTTAAACACCGAACATCAGAAAACGCAAGCCCAGATCACTGAGTGTGCGTCATTCTGATGACTTCTGCTCTTCGTTTCAAGGTAATGACTCTCGGCAATGTTGAGTTTCGGTCGTAGCCGGTGGATGGCGCCTTATTGCCCAACGGGCTCGTTGTTCGCTCAAGGGGTTTCGTCCAGGCTTTGGGTACCAGCAGGCTGCAGAGCTCGATTCCTGTCTCGCCATGACATCAGATGCGGCAGGTTCGTTGATTTCGCCGCGCCTTCAGCCTGCACGATACGTCTTCGCCATGGGATTTCCGTGCCCTGTCACGCGGATTTTCGTACCGCCGTTGGAAACTCCAGCACCTTGCCGTGTTCGTTTGGCAGCAACCATTTTGAAACCTTGCGAAAACTTTGCGGAATATAGAATTCGATTATTTTTGCCATACATCCTCCGACGTACTCCTCTGCTTGTTGCAAACGGAGGAACAGCACGCCGGATTCCAAAGCGATTCTTACGAGAAGCCACCGAAGTCGCGCGGACATGTCACTTGAGGAGCATCATTGCCACCACTAATTCCGTTCTGTTTGCGCGTAGATGAGCGTGATGACGCGTTGATCTGTCTTTTGGCAGGTTACGTGCTTTTCGTTTCGTGGGACGAAAGAACATGCCGGAAGCAGCCTTACGGACAGAGCACGACGAAAGCGAAAAGACAACGCTGCGATGGGCATGAACGATGGCCACTACGAGATCGTCCACAAGAAGTCGGGCGTGAAATTCAGCGTGACTCACGAGACGAGCGAATGGCGGTTCGATAAAGTCTGTCAGCCCTGTGAACTTCGCATTCAGAAAGACGGAGACAACTTTGTGTTCAGGAAGCGGGAAAGGTCGTGCCGACCAAGCTCCAGAACTTTCATGTTTTGAGGGATGCATTTCACTCCGGCACCTGCCCTCTCTGTGGATCGCAGATGCAGCTAGACCTCAACTGAGCGCTGCTCACCTGTGCCACTTTCTTTGTGCCAGCTAGGGTAGCGCCAAGGTGGCAAAACATTTCCCGCCCGGAAGTGCTGGTGGCCCCGGCGTGAGTCGAACACGCGACCCTTCGTTTAGGAAACGAATGCTCTATCCATCTGAGCTACGGGGCCATAATTCCAACGTTAGCACGTTGGAATTCTTGTGCATAGTTTTGTGCATAAAACACGTCGGAAATCTTGCATATCAGCATAAATAGGCACAATCAACAACAGACTAAACTGTTGAAAACAAAAAACAGCAAATCACTACTTGCAATTTAGGAAACCGCTGCTCTATCCAACTGAGCTACGGGGCCATCGCGCCGCAACCTCATAATCCTAGACTAATTTACAACGTCTGACAGGGCGCCAGACTCCTGATTTAGTGTCCTGTCGCTGTCCCGCAAAGTACGAACAACGCTTTGGCCGCGTGCTTTCCGCAGGGTGGCAAGATCGCAGTCCGCCAAGATCTCCAATGACCCGGCGCCCTGCGGAAGCATTCGCGCAGCTTCTGTGTAAAAAAGCCAGCTGGTCGAAGGCGGCGAAGTGGCGCCCTTCTGTTAGCTCGCTTTCGCCTCTGCGTCGTGCCTTCGGGAAGCGGCTCCGTGAGGATCGGTGAGTATATCCACCCACTTCGGATTAGGCGAGGCCTCGGCGTCATAGTTGTCATGCCAGTTCCACCATTTGTACGGCGGGGTCTGGGGATAACCCTCTGGCGAGTCCTCCCAAGTCTCCTGCCGGCCGAGCGGGGTGATGTCGAGGTAGTTCCAGACGGTCCCCATCGCCTCGTCGCCGCGGTTATTGGTGAAGTATGTGCGGAACACCTGCTCGCCGTCGCGGAAGAACACATTGTGACCGTGCCATTCATCGACGCCGAAGTCTTTGTCGAAGCTGTCCGTGATGGTGTACCAGGGCATCTCCCAGCCCATGCGGGCCTTCAGGCGCGCGATGTCCGTCTGCGGCGCGCGTGAGGCGTACACGAGGGTTGTGCCGCGGGCGTTCAGATGGGCCAGATGGCCGACCTGATCGGCGCCCAGCGAGCAACCGCGGCAGGCGTGCTCAGGCCAGCCGAACACCCCAGGCTCGAAGAAGGCGCGATAGAGGATCAACTGAGGGCGTCCCTCGAACAAATCGAGCAGGCTAACCTTACCATTGGGTCCCTCGAACTCGTACTTCTTGTCCACAGCCATCCACGGCATCCGCCGGCGTTCGGCGGCCAGCGCGTCACGCGAGCGGGTAAAGGCCTTCTCCTTCACGAGGAGTTGCTGCCGCGCAGCCTCCCACTCCTGCTGCGACACGATCGGGGGTGTGTTCATTGCGAGATTCCCGTTCCCGAGTTCTTTGTCTCTCTCTTTGCTTGTTGCCATATTATTTCTCCTTATGTTTTCTGAAACAGACCGAGACGATTCGCTCTGACGACTTTTCTGAACCTGGCGATGCACACTGCCAAAATTCATTTCTTCCTGCTATTGCTATTCAAATTCGGGATGACGACTTCTGTTCCGTTCTTTTTGCGAGAAACCTCACGGCCAACGCCGCGAGACCGCCGGTAGAAACCGTCCCGGCGACAACTAACCCCACGGTTGCCAAACAGAATGGACACATTGTTCACCTCTTCGGTGGCCAACTTGACTGTTAAAGCCGCCTCTATAGGGATGACGGGTAGGTTGCGGTTATTTCGACACGGAGAAAATGAAAAAATGGGGCCCAGGCTTTGGAGCAGAAATCGTCTCACCGCCAGGTCCTCGGCTTGCCCAATTTTAGATTCGGTGCGCGTTTGTGGGAATTAGGACGAACTCGCGTAGCCTCGCTCAAGACACTTAGGAATCCTGCTCCATCCAGCCAAGTTCCGGCGGCTGCCAAGCAGCACTACCTGTCAATGTAGGAAGGCAATGGAGGAAGATAATGCAGGAAGACAACGGCGCGAATCTTGCATTACTTCGCGATGAAAGTTAGCGGCCTGAACCAGCATAGTAACCCTTGCCACGTGCTCCGTGTGATCAGATCGAATTCTCTTTACGGAGGAGAGAAATGGAATGGCTTCTTCGCCAGCCTGTTAAGGTCCAAAACCTCGAGCGCTGACAACACAATTCAAGATTCAGGTTGACAGCGCATTTGCGACTATGCTAAACCGTTGCGTCTGGAAATGGTCCGCTTATCAGACGTGTTCTCGTTCACAAAGAAGTTTTGTTTCGCGTTGCCGCTTTAGTGTCGGGCTGATGCAGGCTGAGGTGTGTTTACTGCGCACGCGCCGCGAGCCGGACTTGGTTGGAGTTACATGTCACTCCGAGAGGGGACAAGCATGCGTTCGCTAACAACTTCCTTCGCGCTGGTCATTCTCATCCTCATCGTGTCCGGTCTCACGGTCTCTGGTCCGCTCGCCCATGCCCAAGGCTCGCCGCCTGACGGCAAAGCTGCCGCTGCGCCTTCCAATGTGGCAAGCAAAGAGGAGGTCAACGAGTTGCGCGGCGAAGTTGCGGCGCAGCGCAAGACCATTGAGGAACTCAAGGCCTTGGTCGAGAAGTTGGTAAACGGAAAGACTCAGGCTGCCGTCGATGGCACACCTCAAGTTCACCCGGTCGCGGACGCACCTTCGGCTGCAATCGGCACACAGCCAGTTAGCGCTTCACGCGAGGGCGTCCGGCTGACAAACGCAGTTCTCGTTCAGCCCGATCCTGCGGCGATCGGCGCGGTGGTCGACCAAGCTGCGCCAGCCGCAGCTCCCAAAAAAGAGCCTCCCCTCACGGCTGGATGGAACGGAGAACACTTTTTCATCAGGAGTCCTGACGGGCAATTCAGTATCAGCCCCTACGGCTATGTAGATAACGACTACCGTGCCTACAAGGGCGACGGTGCGCCCTCAGACACGTTTATCTTGCGGCGCGCCCGCTTCGGCTTCCAGGGCAACTATGGTTCCCACTTTGATTTTGCGTTGCTCACGGACGCAGCCGCCACTACTGGTTCGGTAGTGCGCGACGTTTACCTGAACGTAAGAATCCGACCAGAGATTCAATTTCAGGGCGGCCAGTTTAAGGTTCCCTTTGCTCAGGAGGCAGGAACTGGCGCCACTAACCTCGACTTCGTAGAGCGCGGTTTCCAGGCGATGCTGTATCCGTCGGCGGCCTCGGCGTTTCGCAGCCCTGGCATCGCGCTGCACGGCGACATTGCCGGCGGCATCATGCAGTACTGGGTGGGAGCCTTTAACGGCAAGGGATATGCAATCGCCAACACCACCAATCAGCCGGAAGTCGTTGGCCGGCTTCGCTTCTACCCAGGGCGCAAGAGCAAGAGCGACTGGTTCAAGGGATTTGCCTTTGGCGGATCGATTGATCGGGCGCGCTCGCGAGGTCTCTCCGGGGATCAGAGCTTCAACGGTACGCTACCGGATGTGGCTTATGATTTCTTTCCGCAATTCGCCATTAATGGACCCATCCAGCGCTACAACGGCGAGTTTACCTATATTAAGTCCGCGCTCGCGCTTCGGGGCGAATACGATCAACTCAATATGTCCCGCAACAATGTCGGCTCCGAGCAGGTGGGTGGACTCGGCTTCCTGAGCCTTCCGTCAATCATCGCCAAGGCTTGGGATGTCAGCGCGACTTATTTGCTCACAGGCGAAAAGCAGCCGGAAAACGGCACACCACGCGTGAACCATCCGCTCTTTGGGCCCGACACTCCAGGCGGCAAAGGACGTGGGTTGGGAGCATGGGGAGTCGGCTTCCGATACACGGGGATTCAGGCTAACGAACCGGGGTCGAATCTCTTGACTTTCTTCACGCCAGGTTTTGTGCCTGCGTTTAACTACCACACCGATGAGTTTACTATCGGACTCACCTGGTTTCCCAATTATTGGGTCAAGTACTCGGTCAATCTGGGGATTGATCAGCTAAAGGAACCCAGCACGATAGGCGCTGTGCCGCAAAACTATTACGTAATTCTGCAACAGCTGCAGTTCAGGTTCTAGTCCGCTCGCGTGTAGATTGCGAATGGAATGGTTAACGGGTTGATAAACGCCGGGGCCGGTCGCAGGCTGGTCCCGAAGGGAAATCGCAGGAGGGAATTTCGATGAGGTCGAGAATTTTTCTTACTGTTCTTCTCGCCGCGTTGTTTGTGATCGTGAGCGGCTGCAGCACTACGAAAAATTGCCCCGTTTGCGGCACAACGACTAATGGCGCTTACGCTGTTATCAACATCATACCTGCGCCTGAACACAACTCCAGCGGCGAACCTGGAGGTCCGTTCAACTCTTTCGACATCAGCACGCTCGCGCCGAACCCTGCCGTCCCGGGCCACTTCTTGGATTACATTTCGGACCGGATTGGCTTGGCCATGATCGTGATCGACACGTCGCAAGACGTGGCCGTAAACGCCATTCAAGGATCCGGCTCAGTCACGGGTGCCGGCAACGGCGCCAGCCCCTGCTTCCAGATACCACAACCTGGGGTCACTCCCCCGGTCAATGTGGCTGTGATTCCGCCAATTATTGATGTGTTTGGCAACTTTACGAGGTTCGCCTGCAGATCGGATGTATCGTGGGAGGGAGGGCCAAAGTTCCATCTGAACTCGGGCTTTGGAGCAAATAATAACTTTGGCGGATTCCCCGGCGCTCAGTGCTGCGCCTCTAGAGGGAACGGCGTGAACCCGATGTCCGGACCAGATGGTAACACCAGCACCGCAGATGGCAAATTCCTCTTTGTCGGCAACGGCAGCTCCAATGTGGAAGTATTCGACATAACTACGATGAACTTGTCGGCGAATCCTCCCACCCCGCCAATACTCCTAGCCAGCATCCCTACCGGAGTCTCGGCCGACTATGACGGGCCCCTAGGAATTGCAGGATGCATCGCATCCTGGAACGGCGAAGCTGGCTCGGCGGCGGACTGCGGAGATGATCGCGCTGACGAGATGGCCTACGATGACACCCACAACGTCCTCGCGGTCATTAACGGCGACCCGGGGCTGCCGTTCATCACATTCATCGACATGTCTCACATTGTCGGCAAAACAGGGACTTTAGCTCAGCAACATTGCTTGCCGATTGACTCAACACTGGCCTACGGCCCCTATCCCCCAGGGTACGATGTAGCTACATCAACTTATCCTTTTCCGTCTGTTCCGGGCGGACCTTTTCCTTATCCCCTTCAAGGAACAGGAACTGGGCTTCCAGGGACCGGGACTTCAGGCGGGGGCACTCCATTACCGTCACCCGTGCTTGACCCGAGTGTCGGAGGTTCGTTTAATCCTCCCAGTTGCATTATTGGACAGATTTATTATGACGGCGCCGGGGGCTCAGCATCGGGAGGCGCTGGCCTAAACAAGGATATTCCCGTGGATACGGTTCCGAACGCGGGCGTGCCCACATTCCCCTGCCCGGACCCGTCCAATCCGCATGTCTTCAGTGGCGTATCGGGATCGGCGGCTGCTGACGGTCCGGCTGGCCTGCCCGGCATCGGCACAACTCCGAGCGGCACAGCCTATACGATTCCCTGCCATCACGGCCCAATACTCAACTACGGAAACGGTGCGTTCTGTAGTCAAACGGCTCCAACATCAGCGTGCTTTGGCGCGATTGCGCCCGCCGGACTGGGCGGCATGGCTTATGATCCCAACAGTAACAAATGGTTGCTGACGAATGAAAACTCCGTCGCTACCACCAACATTGGCAGCGTCGATGTAATCGATTTGCAGCTCGGAACCGGAAACGGGCCTGTGGTGGTCAATAGTTTTGTGATGCTTAATTGCATGCCCACCAGCATTACGCAAGGGCCAGGAGACAATTTCCTTGTCGGTTGCGCAGATCACGATGGCGAAGCGTTCCCACCCAATGAATACATAATCAACGGAACCTCCGGGGCAATCCTTGCCACCATCAACAACGTTGGTGGCGTGGACGAGACTTGGTACAACCCTGGAGACAATAAGTACTACCTTGCCGCCCGCGACATGCTCCCAAGTGCGGTCATGGGAGTCATTGATGCCGGAACAAACCAGTGGCTGGCCAACCTGCCGACCGGCTCCAATGCGCACAGCATCTCAGTCGACCCGAGCACGAACCACGTTTTTATGCCCTTTCAGGCTGGCACGATTTGTACCACGCAAAGCGCTAACGGCTGCATCGGCGTAATAGCGGAGCAGTAGGGAGAGCACGACCGGTGGTATAGTTGCCTGAGACGCGAAACGCAAGCAGTTTCGCGTCAGTTTTGGGAAGTGAGATGAAGTGATTTATGGAGATTTTCTCGAGGACCCTTCGAACTCTCACGCTCGTATTTTCGCTCTCTCTGTTGCAAGCCTTTGCGGCTACCGCGAGCGAGCAACCCACGTCCAAGCCCACCGACGTTCCTGCGACCGTAATCGCGCACCTGCCTTTGCCGCAAGCGACTGGAAGTCAGATGTTGCTGCAGAAGGAAAAGGGCAAAGTGTATTTGTATATTCAGCAAGCGGCGAAGCAAGGATTCATGATCGTGGACGTCAGCAAGCCGGAGCTGCCCACGCTGTTAAAGCGAACGGCTGAATCCAATCAAGCGACCTCCGGAAATCTGGAGATGGTAAGCCCAGAAATAGCGATCGCTGAGGCTCCAGAAAAAACACCGACAACTCTCACCAGCAACAGCCATCCCACCGAAACCGTTCGCGTCCTCGACTTGAGCGATCCCAAGAATCCAAAGACTCTGGAGACCTTCAACAAAGTCACCAGCTTGCTTCCAGACGGCGGTCACGGGTTGATCTACCTCACCAACAATGATGGCCTATACGTTCTTCGCTACAGTCACCCATCCCGATTCGAGCCAGCCAAGACCAAACCTCCTTGCACGTCTGAGTCAGAGATTCAGGCCATGCCCCCAGACTGCCAGTGAGTACCTGGTCAAACTGCAGCGAATCGAAAAGGTCTTTATATCTTTAATCTTTAAATCTTTAGCGTGAAACTGACTGCTCGGAACAATCCTTGTCGATGGTCCTAATCGAGGTGATGGTTAACGTCACCGGAGCGGCTGAACCAATCTTGTTCGTGGCGTCGGAACTGGAGCTCATAGTCGGCCCTTCTGTGCCGGTTACTTCAACCCGCTGTCCCAGATAGTGCTTGAGCCTGGTTTTGCCGGTCGCCTGCAGTTCGTAAGTGATCCCCGGATTCTCCTTCATCAGTGTGTAATCCCCATTGGATCGGCTTACACAACCTCGTATCGTGACCTGACCTTTGGAGTCTTTCGAACCCTGCTGGTCCGTGTTCGCGGAAGTGCTATCCCTTGCCGGGAGAAGGCTGCCCGAAAGCAGCAGCGTAACGAAGAGCAATTTTTTCATGAGATTTCTCCTCTCACAGAATGGGATGGCAGCATTCTTGCTGAGGTTGGCCAACATTCTTGGCTTGATCCGTGGCATCGCGGAGGCTACTTCACATGCGTTTCCTGGTAGTGCACTTCCTTCCATTCTCCTGCGCGCCTCATCCAAAGCTCGGTGATGTATACCCGTGAGTAGCGTACCTGCGCCTTCGGAGGGAACTGCATGGTGACTTCGTAGGTTAGGAAAGCTGCATCCGGCTCGATGGGGATCAACTTGAATCCCCACAACGTATAGTTGAAGACATTTTGGTCTACCAGTTCGTTTATAGCTTGGACCTTGGTTCGCTCGCCTTTGCCATCGACTTCTACTCCCTGATAGTCATCCGCCAGCAGGCCGGCATACGCTTTCTTGTCTTTGTTCTTAATCGCCTCCCACTCCGCTTTGATCTTTGATTCCCACATCTCCTTCGATTTCGGGTCGGTGGAGACGGGGCCAGACTGACTGCTCTCGCCGAACTGAGTCGGCATGGCAGGTTGTTGCGCCAGAGACAAAGCCGCCAAAGACACGACCGACAGCGCAGCGATACAAACGAAGATGAAGTAATGCCGCATGAGTCCTCCCGACTGAATCGCGAATCTTAGCAGGCGAGAGCCTCATCCCTCAAGGCTCCGCCAGATGTTTAAAGGCATCCCTCGGCAGCGCCGGTTTGCCTGATCTGCGGCAAATGATTTACTCTCAGCCGCAGTCAACCATGACTTCATTCAAATCCAACTCTGGCAATTTTTCGCATGCGATGCGCCGGGAAATCTATGAACAGCCCCAAGCCATCGCCAAAACTATCGAGCAGCATTTGCGCGATGACATTCTTTTTCCCGGCGAACTGCACGCGCTTGAAAGCGCCTTACTGAGCTTCGAAAAGCTGATCATCGCTGCCAGCGGATCGAGCCGGCACGCGGGACTGGCGGGCGAGATCATGATCGAGGACCTTTCGGGCGTCGCCGTGGATGTCGAATACGCCAGCGAATATTGTTACCGCTCGACGCACGCCGCGGTAGAGCCCATCGTGATGGTAATCACGCAATCTGGGGAGACCGCGGATACGGTCGCGGCACAACGTGAGGCGCTGACCCGCGGCGTAAAGACCATTGCGGTCTCCAATGTGACGGAAGCGACAATCCCTCGCGAGGCGAGCGCGGCGTTGATTACTGGAGCCGGCCCGGAACTCGCTGTGCCGGCGACCAAGAGTTTTACCACGCAGGTCACAGTTGTTTACTTGATGGCGTTATTTCTGGCGCGCAAGCGCGGCCGGATGACCTCAGAGGTTACTCGCTCTTATCTGCAGAGGCTGTTGCGGCTTCCCGATGTGATTGAAACCCATCTTCGCGTCTGGGACGAACTCGCGGAGCAATTCGCCGAAAAACACTTTAGGGCTGAAAAATTCCTATACCTCGGTCGCGGCGTACATTACGCGATCGCGCGCGAGGGAGCGCTCAAGCTCAAGGAAACTTCTTATGCGCACGCGGAAGGCTACCCTGCGGGAGAGCTGAAACATGGGCCGAACGCACTGGTCGATGAGAAACTCCCGGTCGTAGTGCTGGCCACGTACGACCAGCATGATCCGGATTCCGTGCTGCGCTACCAGCGCACCCTCGAAGTGATGAAAGAGGTGAAGTCACGGCGCGGCCAGGTAGTGACGGTGGCAACGGAGGGTGATCAAGAGGTCGAGGGTATTGCTGATGATGTGTTTTTTGTTCCGTCGGCACCTGAGCTTTTGTTACCAATCGTCGAAGTAATTCCCTTGCAGCTCTTCGCCTACCACGTGGCCACGAAAAAAGGATACAACGTGGATCATCCGCGAAACCTGGTGAAGGCGGTGGTCACCGAGTAGATTTCAGAGTTCCAACCTCGTGTACTTCAGTGACCTTCGTGGTCAATGCTTTGTGCCAATGTTTTGTGCCGATGATTTGTTCCCAACCATGCCCAACAGTTCTTCTCACGTCGATCTGCAAGCGGTGGCCAAAGACATCATGCATCAGCACGGTTTTGATCCTGACTTTCCACCCGCTGTTCAGCAGCAACTGGCGCAGCTGCGAGCTCATCCTCCGGCCATCGCCCCCGGAGCGAACGTGCGCGACTTGCGAAAACTATTGTGGTCGTCGATCGATAACGACACATCGCGAGATCTGGATCAGATCGAAGTTGCGGAGCAATTGCCGAACGGTGATGTAAAGATTTTCATCGGCATCACCGACGTGGATGCGTTTATTCCCAAGCAAAGCCCGATTGATCAGCATGCCGCAAGAGAAGCGACGACGGTGTATGCGGGAATCCGGAACTTCCCGATGCTGCCGGAAGAACTCTCCACTGGCAAGACTTCCCTGCTGGAAAATCAAGACCGGCTAAGCGTGGTGATTGAATTTGTGGTCGATGCCAACGGCCACGTTACTTCGAGCGACGTCTACCCGGCTGCAGTTCGCAACCAGGCCCAACTGCAATACAACTCAGTGGGAGCCTGGCTGGAGGGCACTGGAGCCGCGCCGGCAAAGGTATCGGCTTCCGCCGACCTGCAAGAGCAGTTGCGGATTCAGGACCAAGCGGCACATAAGCTGAGAAGTCGACGCTATGAAAACGGAGCGCTCAGCCTGCAAACCGAAGAACTGCTACCGCTGGTGCTGGATGACCAGGTGGTCGGTGTGGTGAAGCAACAGAAAAACCATGCCACCGAGTTGATTGAAGACTTCATGATTGCGGCGAACGGAGTGGTCGCGCGAATGCTGGAAAAAGTATCGTCGCTGCGCCGCATCGTGAAGCAGCCCGAGCGATGGGATCGCATCGTGCAACTGGCGCTGACCTATGGCGAGAAACTTCCAGCTGAGCCCGATTCCAAGGCGCTCAACGATTTTCTCATCAAGCGCAGGACCGCGGATCGCGATCACTTTGCCGACCTTTCCCTGGCCGTAATCAAGCTGATTGGGCCGGGAGAGTACGTTCTGGAACGACCCGGCGATCCGGCGCCGGGACACTTCGGCCTCGCCGTCCAGGATTACACACACTCCACAGCTCCCAATCGCCGCTTTCCTGACATCGTGACTCAAAGACTTATCAAGGCTGTGCTGGCGGGAAAGCCGAATCCCTATTCCGACGACGAACTCTCGGCCATTGCCGCCAACTGCACCGCGAAGGGAGATGCTGCGCGCAAAGTCGAGCGTGAAATGTCGAAGCGTCTGGCTGCGGTCGCGATGCAGAATCGAATCGGCGCCGTGTTCGACGCCGTCGTCACCGGCGTGACCCCGAATGGAACATTCGTTCGCGCATTACAGCCCCATGTCGAAGGACTGCTGGCTCAAGGGCAACAGGGAGTCGATGTGGGAGACAAGCTGCGCGTCAAACTGATTCGCACCGATGTGCAGCACGGATTTATCGACTTCGCGCGGGCGTAACCGTCGGCGGAATCCGAGTCCGCGTTGGGGACAAGAGACCGGTCATCATCCCAGTCAATAGCCGCTAAGTATTCCGCAAGCTATCCTTGCACAAGCAGTTTGTGCGGAGGGGTACGTCTGTTTGCCTGAATGGCGCAATCTCGTGTGCGGCGCGATGATCGTCATCTTGCCAGCGTCGTTCATGGGCCAGGACTCCACCCGGGGAATGCTCCGCAGCGATGGAGGGACATGGCTGAATGGCGTACAAGCGCCTACAGCGGCTGCGATTTTTCCCGACTCCCTTGTTCAAACACAGAGAGGTCACAGTTCGAGAATCGACGTTGCGGGCTCCAGCGTACTGATACTGCCTGAGACCGAGACGCAATTCCAGGGGGATGCGCTCGTCCTTACGCATGGGAGTTTGCAACTGGTGACAACGACCAAAATGCAGGTGTTGGTCGGCTGCGTCAGCGTCGCCCCCACGACCGCAGAACGAACCGAATACGATGTGAGCGATGTCGATGGAAAGGTGAAGATCGTCGTCTCCAAGAATGACGTCAGTGTTCACTCCCACAGCGCAGCCCTCGTGAGATCAAAACAAGCAGCGTCGTCCGATACGATCGTGCATGAAGGCGGGCAAGCCACACGTGAAGATCGCTGTGGGGCGCCATCTAAGCCGGAGAACGGCGTGGGCGCGAGCGGACCGTTTTTGGACTCGCCGCTGGCGATTGCCGCGGGATTCGTCGTGGTCGGCACTCTCGCATGCCTTGGTCTCTGTCATGGAGACGATCCGATCAGTCCTTCCAAACCTTAACGGTTCATCGCCTGACCCTCCTACTTTCCTCCTTGCAATCGATCAATGTCAGCGTTGGTATAAACGCGGGTCGCGGGACGGGATCGCGCTTTCATATGTGCAGCCGCTTCAGCCAGTGGGACTCCATAGCCACGGTCGCGCAGAGCCTGCGTTGTAGTCACCTCCTCAACTCCCGTGTCCAGAATGGTAGCGGAAAGGGTGGCGGCCAACGAGGGTTCGTTTGACTCACTGGGCGAGTTGATGTCGATGATGCGGCTCGGACGCTCGCCATAGTTGATGGGAAGCAAATCGAAGGGAGGCTCAGAAACCGCCTGAGGCGGTAAGACAGTTCGATCCTCCGCGCCGGGAATAAGCACTCCGGTCGCGTCGTCGGCGCCACTCTCGAGGGGTGGCGCCGTGAACGACAGCGTTGGCGTGGAAATCGGACGTGCGAACAAGGGCGAGCCAGAATTCGCCAAATACTGTGGCCCCATGGCAAAGTTCGTATCCTGGCCGATGGCCATCCCGAACGCGAAAATCACGAACAACGCAAACGAAAACGTGCAGAGAAAAGAAATGCGCATATGCCCTCCCGCGTAATTGACGCAGACAATTATGATGCAGAAAAAGAATTCGCGGCCAGAGTCCTAGGACCCCAGACGCCAGCCCTAGATGCCGCTTCCGCCGGGGCTCTTGGCCTCAGCCGAATGCGGTTGCCGACGCTGCCGTCGGCCTTCGCGCAGCAAGAAAAACATGTAGAGAACAATGCCAAGGTTCACCGCGAACACCAGCGAGCGAAGTATTGTCACGCCACGCAGAAGTGCCCGGATCTCAAAGGGGAACAGCAGCATGCCCGACCCAAATGCAAACCATTCCGCCCAGGTACGCTGATTCCAGAGGCCGTAGCCTTCCGCAAATCGCAACGCAGAATAGACGAATGCGAGCCTCGCGGCCGCCCAAAGCCGCGCATCGGTGAGGTCATCGGCAAAGTCGAGAAAAAGCTGCGCTGAGCGAGTATCCGTGCTGATGTGGAGCAAAGCCAACAAGCTCTCAGCGATGACCCAGGTATCTTTGTGGAGGAGAAGGATCGCTAATATCCCGACCACCAGTACGAAAATTCCCTTGGTAAATTCGACCGAGGCGACCGCTCGCAGCAGATTTTTCTGGGCGCTGTGCAGGTCGATTTTATGCGGGAGGGGCATACAACAGGTTAGCTCTTGCGCCCCCGAACCGCAGCCCGAAGCTCATTCACGATCTCGCGAGAAGCCTTGATCGCCGCCGCATGCTGGTTCACGTTGAATGAGATCGCTCCCACGCGAGCGTGTCCGCCGCCACCGTAACGTTCACAAATCTTAGCCAAATTGACCACTGGTTCCTGCGGAGCCCAGGGATTCGATCCCACCGAAACCTTCACGCGAAAACTGCTCTTGCTAAGTCCGACGCTATAAATGGATTCGGGATGGAGGTAGTAAGGGACGAACTTGTTGTAGCCCTCGAGATCCTGATCCGTGACGTCGAAGAAAATTGTTCCGTCCACGCATTCGGTTCGCTGCTTAAGGATTTCGATGGAGAGTTCATGCCGCCGAAGCAAAGGCGGCAGAAGCGGAGCCACGAACGGCTCTTCCAGAATGGCCGCGAGAGACTTGGTCGCGAGAAGGGGAATCAGGTTGGGGACGAAGCGTTGGTCTGGGGCGGATTCGATGACCATGGTTAATTTCATCGCCGGCGCCTTCATCTCGACCGCAGTCTTGGCGTCGGAGTAAAGCGCGCCATCGATAACGTCGGTCCAATGTACAAGGTCGGCTACCGGCGCGGGGTCAAAGCCGAAGCGCTGCTCTGCGATCATGGCAATGAAGCTTGTGCAGGACTTGAATGCCGGGTCGTAGAATTTTTGATTGCTCTGGTCACGCTCGAAGTGCGCGGCGTCCGCCGGCGACAGAAACGCACTCTCATGATGGTCGAACCACCAGGTTATCTTGGGTGAACTGGAGTACTTGAAGTCGACGATGGCATTCTCGTCGCCGTCGAAGTGGGATTCGTCAAACAGCGCGCCGGCGCGATGCAGGAGGCCGGAGAAGACGAAGTCGGCATCTTCGCGAATCCGCTCGCGATAAAAACGGGAAAAGAGCGCCGCTGAAGATGCTCCGTCGAAGCACTTGTCGTGGTAGAAGACTCTAACTCTCAAATGAACGCCCCAGTTAAACAGGAGTTAAGCTGACCGAAAACATCTTATACGGCGCTTGCGGTGAGCCTGGTAAAAGCTAATAGGTTTGACAGCTTAAACGAAGAAAGTCAAGGCCACGTAAACATCCTCCGTGAAAACGTCAAGACTAGACGATTGCAGTAACCCAGCTACCAATCGGAGTCCCTAGATCTGTTTCGCCTGCTTCTCCGCAAATTCACCAACCACCGGAAGTTTGAACATTTCGCCCAGCAAAGCTTTCACCACGAGCACGATCCAGGTCATGATGAAGGCGAGGATCACCAACATGGACAGCAGCCAGACTAGCAGGGGGCCAAGTCGCGGAATAACAATCAACACCACGCCCAAAATCCTGAGCACCGCTGCAGCCACCACAGCGGCCAGCCACACTCCGATGCATTGAAAAGAATGAAAACGCACAAAGCGATTCTTGCTATAAGGCTCCACAAGAAGAAACACGATCGCCGGCACAAGAAAGTAAGCCAGCGCGCCCGCCAAATTCTCCGGCAGGAAACCCACCGTCCCACGGGCGCGCTCGGAGGGAAGCATCGCGCGGCCGCAGCCTGGACAGAAAGCGGCGGTATCGGGCATTGGTGATGCGCAATCGGGACAGGTGATGGGCATGATTCTTTCAGACCGGCCGGGCGGCTAGGTTTTTCTTGCGGCAGTTTTCACAAACGCCGTAAATCTGAAAGGTGTGACGGGTGGTGGTGTAGTGATGCCTGCGCCCGATTTCCTGTTCCAGCTGGTCCACTTCGTGGGAAAAGAATTCCACCGAACTGCCGCACTCGGTGCAAACCATGTGATGATGGCTCCGCCGGTTGTACTGATGCTCGTAGCGGGCGATGCCGTCGTGGAAGGCAACTTCGCTGGCTAATCCGCACTCCGCCAGCAGCTTGAGGGTTCGGTATACGGTGGTATAGCCGATGCCCGCGTCCTTCTTCTGAACCAGGCGGTGCAATTCGTCGGTAGAAAGATGGTCGCGGGTTTCGAGAAACGAGCGCAGAATGGTGTCGCGCTGCGCCGTCTGCTTTAATCCCACACGCTTGAGATGACGGTGGAGTATCTCCTGGGCCTCGCGTACCATCTCGCGAGAGATGGAAGGCTGGTCATCGATGCGGCTCTGCAGCATGCCCAGTCAGGATAGCATCGGCAATCTTGAAAATGAAATTCGTTTTCAACGAAAACGGCTGTTGACGGTTCCCGGTGACCTCCAATTTACCGTTGGCTTCATGGTTCATTCGCATGCACAGGATTCATTCCGGGTTTGTGCGCCGCGCCGGTCTCCCCTAGAATCGAGTTGCTCATGAGCACTCTAACTGTAACTGGCATTCCTGCCCGTCGTTCGACGGGGACCCGCATTTCCCTCTGGCTTCTGCTGATTCTGGTTCTGCTGGCGGCGGGCGTTGTCGCGTACGCGTACTTTGTCGCCCGCGCTGCTCTGCCCCAACTTGATGGCAGCATCAAAGTGAATGGGATTTCGGCGGCGGTGAAAGTAACCCGCGACAACCACGGTGTCCCGACAATCGAGGCCACGACGCTCGAAGATTTGTTTTTTGCCCAGGGATACGTCACGGCGCAGGATCGGCTCTGGCAAATGGACATCACGCGGCGCTTCGACGGAGGAGAGCTATCGGAAGTTCTGGGGCGGGACACGCTGAAGATCGACCGCGAACAACGTGTTCTGGGACTGCGGGCAGCGGCCAGGAAATCCTTACAGATGGCTAATCCGCGCGATCGTTCCTATTTCGAGGCCTACGCCCGCGGTGTAAACGCATTTATCGAGTCTCATCAGAACAAGCTTCCGATTGAGTTTCGCATCTTGAAGTATCATCCAAAGCCCTGGCAGGCGGAGGATTCGATCGTCATCGCGAACGGGATGGTGAAGGAACTGAACTACTACACCTTCGGCGACGCGCTGGCGCGGGAGAAGATTTTGGCTAAGCTGGGGCCGGAGTTGACCGCCGATCTGTACGTGAATCGCTCGTGGCACGATCGCCCGCCCACCGTGATGCGAGGGGACCTCAACCAGCAGAATCAAGATGATTCCGAAGAGGAAGATGACGAAGACGACGGTCCCGACAATTCTGTTACCTGGCACCGAGGACCAGGGGCCGAACTTTGGGCACAGCGTACTCCAGAGGCGGTGTATGGATCGAACGATTGGGTGGTCTCGGGTGCTCATACCGTCACCGGCAAGCCGCTTCTCTCGAACGATATGCACTTGGGACACCAGATGCCGAACCTGTGGTACGAAGCACATCTTACTGTGAACACCGTGAACACCAAATCATCCAACTTCGATGTTGCAGGGGTGACGTTGCCCGGAATGCCGTACGTGATTGTCGGACACAATCAGCGAATCGCCTGGGGATTTACGAACGTAGGCCCGACGGTGACAGACGCATTCATCGAAAACTTTAACTCGCAAGGAGCCTACCAGACGGCAAAGGGCTGGCAGCAGCCCGAGCACCGCACTGAGGTGATCCACATCAAGGGCGCGCCGGATGTAACGGTCGATGTGCGAATCACTCGGCATGGTCCAATCATTACGGATATTTTGCCGGGCGAGACGCGACAGGTGGCGCTGCGTTGGACGCTCTACGACGGCCTGCGCACGCCGTTCTTCGATGTTGATGCAGCACAGAACTGGGAAGATTTCCGCAAAGCATTTTCGCAATTGGACGCGCCGGGACAAAACGTCGTTTATGCGGACGTAGACGGCAACGTTGGGTACCAGAGCACAGGACACATTCCGATTCGAGCAGCGGGTGACGGCAGCCTGCCAATCAGCGGCGCTGACGATGCCCACGAATGGACCGGCTACATTCCTTTCGACAAGATGCCCAGCATCTACAATCCGCCGTCAGGGGTAATTGCGACGGCGAATGGGCGCATCGCTCCGGACGGCTATCCCTATTCCATCAGCGTGGAGTGGGAGGCGCCGTGGCGCACGGAGCGCATCTATCACGTGCTTGAATCCGGGCGTAAGTTTGCGGCCACGGACATGGTGGCGCTCGAAAATGATATCCACTCCGAAAACGATTTGTTTGCCGCCGAGCGGTTTGTGTATTCCGTCGACCATGCTTCGAAGCCCTCAGCACGAGCTAAGCAGGCAGCCGATCTCATGCGCAACTGGGATGGGCATATGTCCGCGTCATCGGCGGCACCGACGCTTGCGGTACGCTCGGCACAAGAACTCACGCGCCTGCTGCTGGAGCCTCGTCTGGGCCCTGCGCCCGAGGATTTAGAAAAGCAGAAGAAAACTCTGAGCTGGAAGACTTATGGTTGGGAGATGCGAACGGTGTGGCTGCAGAATGTTTTGCTGCATCAACCCAAGCGCTGGCTGCCAGAGAAATATTCAAATTACGACGAACTGCTGGCTGCCGCCGTGGAGGCGGCCGTGAGCGAACCGCAGGCCCCGAAAGATCTGGCATCATGGCACTGGGGCAGCTTTAACGCGGTGGAAATTGATCATCCGGTGCTGGGGAAGATTCCGTTCATACGGAGTTGGGCCGCGCCGGGGGTGAGAGAGCAGTCGGGCAGCGGCTACACGGTTAAGGCCGTCACGCGCCATCACGGCCCCTCCGAGCGCTTCACGGCGAACCTAGCCGACCTCGATCAATCCACTCTAAACACGGTCACGGGCCAGGGCGGAAATTTTCTTAGCCCCTATTACATGGATCAATGGCAGGCCTGGTATGAAGGCTCGAGGTTCACCTTGCCATTCACAGCGCAAGCGGTGAATGCGGCTGCCGCTCATCGACTGGTATTGGAACCGGAGAAATAGTCTGTTCCGCCGGTTAAAAAAAGTCTACAGCCTTCACGTCGGTAATCTGCCCGGTGATCGTGATCGTTCCCGTTTCAATGAATTGGTCCAACAGAAGAGTATCAGTCAACGTGTTGTATACGCGCAGGTTTCCGCCCTCGGCTACGTACTCGACGCTACCGCTCCCCACATTCGTTTCAACCGGCCTGGATAGAGTTTGAAAGCCGGTTACATCGCCATTGTCCGGAGGGATAACCGCTGTGGTATTACCCGGCGTCGTCGTATTAAAAATGGAAAGGCAGCCTCGCACTTCTCCCGTAACGTTGTTGACATTGCCGATGTTTGTACAGGTTTGCGCACCAATAAAGAGCTGGCCGTCATTGCTGATATCGATGCGGTCGTGGTAGCCGTCGGTGATGACTACTCTGCCGGTCACGGTCATCGAACCGACGTTGACGATATCAAGGCGCCCGCACGTCGTGGCCGCGGTCGTTTGGCCGGTGCACGCATTGTTGGTCGCGGGAGTGCCTGCTACATATAGCGTGGAACCGCTCAGCAGGCCAATTGTGGCGGCATCGACCGGAACTGGAGTTCCCACTGCCAACGTTGCTACGGAGAGCGTTTGGACGCTGGCCTGCGTGCCTCCGCATTCGAGCCCGCAATTCAAGACGTATGCCGTGCTGCCGTCGTTGCTGAAGACGGCGTTGACCGGACGGTCGAAGCCAGGCACCGTCGTAGTAACTGGAGAGCTAGTATTCAAGAAAAGTGGCGATACAACAGTCACGGCATCCGAATCGTTGCTGAAGACTAAAAGTTCGGTTCCGCTGGGATTCGATACCACGGTTTGTGCGCTGGGCACACCAATGGAAGAGGTCACGGCATTAGCCTGAAGATCCATCACCTCGATGGCGCCGGGAGCAGAACCGATCAGCGGAGCCGCGGAAACAGCCGCATAACCCGTGCTATTGGTTACCGCAACCATGCTGGTTGTGGGTCCGGGTAGGGGTATGGTTCCGGCCAGAGTTTCGGTTTTGGTATTAACGACGTCGACGTTGTTGGTGGCTGAATCGAAAACCAGCACCGTGGCTCTTTGGGGAGAGATAGCCATGAGGCCGGGAGAAGTACCGGCGCCGATTACAGCTGCCCGCGCCAGCGTGTCAGTTTCTCCGTTGACGATGATCAGGCCGGGCGAAGCCGTCAGGCTGGCGATACTCTGCGAAGCAAAAACGCGGGTGGTCAATCCGCTAACGGGTTTGGTGGTACTCTTTGAGCTGCTCCCGCCGCCACAGCAGACAAGATCAAGACTGATGAGTACGAGCGCAACCAAGAGAGCGGATTTCTTCAAACGTCAGGCTCCTAACTACAGGAAAACCAGAGATTTAAGCGCGAAGTAGCAGATTATAACAGAGCCTCGGAACTCCGCCGCGCTTCGTCGAAAGCGGCTTGGAGAAGCGCTACTCGTCTTGTTCCTTGGATGCCAGAAAACACCCTCATCCTGTATTCTGATCCATATGGCAGGCGATTTTCTCACGCGGATCAAGCAAAATCCCGCTCTGTGCGACGGAGCCATGGGCACGCTGCTTTACGCCAGGGGCGTGTTCATAAACCGCTGTTATGACGAGTTGAATCTATCCCAGCCCGAATTGATCCGTGGGATTCATCACGACTACTTGCAGGCTGGTGCTGATGTCATCGAAACGAATACCTTCGGGGCGAACGCTTTCCGCCTTGGACGGCACAGTCTCGACGGCAAAGTACAGGAAATCAATCGCATGGGAGCCCGGCTAGCGCGTGAGGCCGCCAAAAGCTTCGATGTCTGGGTGGCGGGTTCGGTTGGCCCGCTGGGAACCAGAATCGAGCCTTTGGGGAAAACCTCGTTCGAGGAAGCCCGTCATGCATTCCGCGAGCAGATTACGGCTCTGGCTGAAGGTGGGGTCGATCTGCTGATGTTCGAGACCTTTGGATATCTCGAGGAACTTCATCAGGCGATGCTGGCGGCCAAGGACGTGGGAGTAACGTTGCCTTTGATCGTGCAGGTGACGATCGACGAAGACGGCAACTGCCTGGATGGCTCTGATCCCGAAACTTTTACGCCGCGGCTCGAGGAATGGGGCGCGGATGTGATCGGTTGCAACTGTAGTGTCGGTCCGGTGGCAATGCTGGACGCTATCGAACGAGTGCGCGCGGCCACTTCCCTGCCATTGTCGGCGCAGCCGAATGCAGGCATTCCACGCTCGGTGGAAGGCCGAAACATTTACTTGTGCTCGCCCGAATACATGGCTAGTTACGCGCGCAAATTCGTGGCCGCAGGTGCGCGCATCGTTGGAGGATGCTGCGGAACAACTCCCGATCACATTCGCGTCATGAAATCCGCGCTACGCGTTGGCGAGGCACGGGGCAAGGCAGCCTCGGCCCATATCACGGCTACAGCTGCGCCAGCGGCTTCTCCAGTCATGCCTTTGGAGCAACGATCGGTTCTGGGAGCGAAGCTGGTCCGAGGCGAATTCGTCACCATGGTGGAAATTGTTCCTCCGAAGGGAACCGACGTCGGCAAGGAGTTGGAGGGTTCGCGCTTTCTGAAGTCCGTGGGCGTGGACGCGGTCAATATTCCTGACAGTCCTCGGGCCTCGGCGCGTATGAGCAACCAGGCCCTTTCTCTGCTGGTTCAGCGGGAGGTGGGAATTAATGCCATCCTGCACTACACTTGCCGCGACCGCAATGTGCTGTGCATTCAGAGCGACCTTCTGGGGGCAGCGGCGGTAGGAATCAAGAACCTGATTTGCATTACGGGCGATCCGCCGAAGATGGGAAACTATCCGGATGCCACGGCCGTCTTTGATGTGGACGCCATCGGCCTGGTGAATATCGTCCACAACTTGAACCGGGGATTGGACATTGGGGGAAACCCGATTGGAGCCGGCACGGGGTTTGTGATCGGCGTGGGGGCGAATCCTGGGCTTACCGATCTAGATGAGGAGATCCGGCGCTTCGAATACAAAGTTGCGGCGGGAGCCGAGTACGCAGTGACGCAGCCGGTGTTCGACATTCGGCTGCTGGAGAATTTTCTGCGCAGGATCGAGCATTGCCGCATTCCCGTGGTGGCCGGGATCTGGCCGCTGGTCAGCGTGCGCAACGCCGAGTTCATGAAAAACGAGCTCCGGGTTTCTGTGCCGGACTCGATTCTCGAACGCATGGCACGCGCACAGACGCCGGAAGCTGCCAGGGCCGAAGGCGTAGCCATTGCCCGCGAGATGTTGCTCGCGGTTCGACACGCGGTGCAGGGAGCGCAAATCAGCGCGCCGCAGGGACGCTACAGCTCTGCGGTCGACGTGCTGGAGGTTCTGGGAAACAGCGGTTCCGCCACAGCATGAATTTCCCTTTTGCGGAGAGCGTCGTCCATGCAGTCAACTTTTCACAAAAAAATACTGGACACCTGGACCAGATCGTAGCATTACAATAGAGAAGGAGCGAAACCCGTTGGCTAAGTTTGAAGAATGCCTCCAGCGGCTGGAAAAAATAGTCCAGGAACTGGAAAAGGGAGATGTGCCTCTGGAAAAGAGTCTCACTCTCTTTGAAGAAGGTATGCATCTGTCATCCGCCTGCCGCAAGGAACTGGAGCAGGCCGAAGGCAAGGTGGAAATCCTGCTCAAGAAAAACGGGAAGCTCCAAGCCGAGCCCTTTGAGGCCCTGACAGAAAAAGCGCCTACCCTCAGGTAGGTCGCCCAAGTCGGGGTGCTCGTTAAGTAGGAATGTCTGTGGAGTAGTGGTGCCGAACCCTCCCCGCAGCCCTAGTCCGCCGTTTTTGACGGTAGTCGGTCAGGAGGATCTATGGGCTTCAATGTAGTGGTCATTGAAGGTGATGCCGGCGTAGCTAAAACGCTCTCCGGTGGGCTTTCTTCTCACTTCCGTTCTATACATTTGGCGCGCTCCGGTGAGGAACTCCGCGAGCGTGTCGCCAAGAACCGGCCGGAAGCCGTGATTCTTGATATGGAATATTCACGTCTGAGCGATGTTCGCAACTTACGCAACGATTTTCCTTCGCTGCCAATCGTATGTACTCATCGCATCCCGGATGATGAATTATGGGTCGCCGCCCTGGAGGCGGGAGCCAGCGACGTGTGTCGCACTGACGTGCAGAATGTTCTGAGTACTGTCTTGCGGAGCGTGGCAGTCGCAAAGTCCGCTGCGTAACTATATTTCAGTATCCAACGCAAAAGAGAAGAGGGTGCCGGACGGCGTTCTTTTCTCTTTTCCTTTTGCGTTGGAAGAGAATGGCCAATAATCAGTGATCAGATACCAGAACTAACGTCTCCCCACCGTCCCCAAACTCTATGACCGACCCCGACCACTAACCACTCGCTCCTTGCTATACTCACTCCTCAATGTTGCAAGAAACTCTCGAGCAAGGCCGGGCGCTGACCGATGCCGCGCTGGACCGACTGATTCCGCTGGAAACCCAGGATCCGGTGTCGATTCACAAGGCCATGCGGCACAGCGTATTTGCCGGCGGCAAACGCCTGCGGCCAGTCCTGTGCATGGAAGCCGGCCGCATGGTTGCGGGATCGTTGCCGAGGAAAATTGAAGAACTGGGCGCGGCGCTGGAGATGCTGCATACTTATTCGCTCATCCACGACGATCTTCCGGCGCTCGACAACGACGATCTGCGGCGCGGCCGTCCCACATGCCACATAGTTTTCGGGGAGGCTCTCGCGATTCTGGCGGGTGACGCGCTGCAGACACAGGCTTATGAAGTCCTCGCACGGCTCGATTGCCCGGCTGAGGCGCGGGTGCGGATCATCGCGGAGATCGCACATGGCACGGGCACGGTCGATGGCATGATTGGCGGACAAGTTGTGGATCTCGAAGCCGAGCATACCCAGCCCACAGCGGAAATGCTCGAATACATTCATCGCGCGAAGACGGCTGCATTGATGACGGCGAGCCTCGTAAGCGGTGGCCTTTACGCCGGAGCCAAGGACAACGAGGTTGCGAAGCTGCGTGCATTCGGTCGTTCAATCGGCCTGGCATTTCAGATTGTGGACGACGTGCTCGACGTAACCCAAACTTCCGAGCAACTTGGGAAGACTGCAGGCAAAGACACGGCCGCACAAAAAGCGACGTATCCAGCCCTGTTTGGGATTGACGAATCAGAGCGCAAAGCGGACTGCCTAGTGAGCGAGGCTTTTGAAGAGTTGAAGAGTTTCGGGGAACGGGCGGAGACGTTGAAGGAGCTGGCGCGGTATTTGGTGGAACGGAAAAAATAGGGGCGAAGTGTGACCGAGGAACATGATGCGAGAGTTTCCTTTGTCAACCTTTGCGCCTCTGTGGTTAAATAATTTCAGGGCGATGGAGTTCGCCATAACCGCCTCAATCGTGCAAGCGCTGCGGGCTGATGACTCCTACCAAATCTATGACTGATTTGTAGGGAGAGAACTCCATCGTGAAAAACTTCCTGGCTATCTCTGTCGCCGCTATCCTGGGCGCCAACCTGCGTTACCTGCTGAGCCGTTTTGCGGCTCGAGAGCTTGGTCCGGTCTTCCCTTACGGCACGCTTTTCATCAACATTGTCGGCAGCTTTATTGTCGGTCTCTTCCTCATCTGGACCACCGAGCGCGTCTTGATCGATCCGCATTGGCGCCTGCTTGTCGTCATTGGTTTCTGCGGGTCGTTTACCACGTTCTCAAGCTATGCGTTCGAAACCATGGCTTTTTTCGAGCACGGGCAGTGGGGGCTGATGCTTGTGAACATTCTCAGCAATAATCTGCTGTGTCTCGGCGCGGCATTAGCCGGGATGGCGCTGGCGCGGGTACTGTAGAATGGCGGACGCGATGGCTGTGCAAGTCACCATGTACCTGAATGAAGCCGACCAGTGGCGTCACCGGCCACTGCACATGGAGATTCTGAACTATTTGCGCCAGGAAAATGTCTACGCTGCCATTGCCTTTCACGCCGTAGCAGGCTTTCTAGGCCGCCAGCGTGTGAAGACCGCGCACATGGTCGAGGCGGGAGGCAAATTGCCCGTGGTTATTTTCTTCGTGGACACCGACGAGCATGTCAGCCGGGTCTTGCCCACGCTAAAGGAAATGGCGGCGCACCGGCTTATCGTCCGGGAGAATGTGGTTCTTGAGCAAGGCAATCTCGACTGAGCTTTCCTTCCCCGTTCAATCCTGCGTCCGCACGGGCCACTTCGTTTTTCGATAGGTAAAGTTCAGCAAGACAATCGCCACGGTGGTCACCAGGAACGTGAACCAGCTGGCCTCGGGCCCAAGCAATCCACCTGTCAACCTGATTGAGCCCGGGAACTCCGCATTCAGCAACCGGCCGACGGCGAACTCTCCACCATTCATTCCGGAAAAAATATAGATGAATGAGAAGTCAAAAGCAGCGTGCATGCCGATAGAAAACGCCAGGTTGCCGGTGCGCCGCAAGGCAAGGGTGATGAAGATGGTCAATAGCGACACGGCAACCCAATCTTCCCAGCGCTCGTTGGGCTTGGTGTAATAGTGCAGGGCACCAAAACCAAGCGATTCGATGATTGCTGCCGGCCAGAATCCGACGCCGTCCGCCAATGTGTACAGAAAATAGCCGCGAAATAGGATTTCTTCGCTGAGCCCGATCAGCAAGTTCGCAAAAAGCCAGAGGCCTGCGAATTTGAGCAGCTCGGCCCCCGCTACATTCAGTCCGTGCACTCGGTAACCACCACAGAGAAAAATCAGGACGATAATGGCGGAGGGCATGACCAGACCCCACACCGCTCCAATCCAGAATAATCGCCCAAAGAGCGCACGCATACTCGGAAGACCGTAAGCCGCAAAGCTGCGGTGCTCCAACCGCGCCATAATCGCCGTCGCAATGAGCGCGATGACCAGAAGAAACGCATCATCGACGATAAGACCCACCGGATGCAGACCGTGATATTCCGGCAACGGCAGCCGGTCTATTCCTAGTCTCGCGACGTAACCGATCGCAAATATCAAAGCGCAAAATAATGACAGCCGCCATCCAGCACGCAGTTCCCTGCCGTTGTGAAAGATCTTACGCAATGCCATGATGACCCTTGTCCCTGCCGGTTGCGGACTGCCACATCATACTAGTACTCTTCCAGATTCATGACCTCTCCGTCCCTCGACATCCTGGCAATTGCGGCCCACCGTGACGATGTAGAGCAGACCTGCGGTGGCGTACTGCTCAAGGCAGCACAGCGCGGGCAGCGGACGGGCATCCTCGACCTGACGCAAGGGGAAATGGGAACGCGCGGAACTGCCGAAGATCGCGCCCGCGAAGCGTCAGATGCGGCACGAATTCTTGGCGCATGCTGGCGGCGGGCGCTCGATATCCCCGACGGGCGCGTCGAAAATACCTGGGAGAATCGGCTTAAAGTTGCCAGCGTGATTCGGGAGACGCGGCCGCGCGTCGTGATTCTGCCTTACCGGAAAGGACGGCATCCGGATCACTACACGACTTCTGTGTTGGGCTATGAAGCGTGCTTCCTGGCGGGGCTGTCGAAGCTGGCTCTCAGCTCTCAGCTCTCAGCTCGCAGCCAAGACGATTCCGCGGCGGCAGCCAGCGCCGGGCTGGCCACGCATCGTCCGTTTAAGATCATCTACGCTACGCTCTATTACGATGTACGGCCGACCTTCGTAGTCGACATCACTGAACAGTTCGAGCAGAAGTTCGCTTCCATCCTGGCTTACAAATCGCAATTCAGCGATCAGGAAGCCGGCAAAGATCTTTTTCCCGCACACGATGAGATTCATGCGCGCGTGGAATCGATGGCGCGCTATTATGGCATGCTGGGCGGCGTGACCTATGCCGAACCATTTCTGCAGAAAGAAGTCGGGCTGGTAGGGGATCTGTTGGCAATCCCCGTGAAGTCGATTTGATCGATTGGCTTTACGTTACCTCTTCCAGGCGACCGCCAACCCGTCGCGAATGGGCAGAATTGTAGTGTAGAAATCTTTCGACTCGTAGAGCAGGCGGTTGAACTCGAGGATGGCTTTGGTGGTCGCATCCTTGGGATTCTTCTCCGCGACCCGCCCGCTCCATAAGACGTTGTCGGTGATGAACAGACCTCCCTTGCGCAGGCGGGAGGGAATCAGCCGCAGCACGCGCGGGTAATCCTCTTTGTCGACATCGTTGAAGATGACATCGAACTGCTGCTTCTGTTCGGATAGAACTTCGAGAGCGTCGCCGGTATGGAGCGTGACACGGCTCGTCACGCCGGCTCGATCGAAGTAGCCGCGAGCGCGCTCGGCATTCTTCTTGTCGCCATCCGTATAAATGACACGGCCATTTTCGCCCACGGCCTGAGCCCACCACACGGTTGAATATCCGATGGCTGAACCCAACTCAAAGACCGTCTCGGCATTGATCATCAGGGCGAGCTGCTGTAACACGCCGGCCACGGCGGGCCCGACAATGGGGATATCGTGCTTTGACGCGTAGTCCTCCATCTCGACCAGAACGGCATCGCGCTTGGGCAGCATGGAGTACAAATAATCGTCGACACGACCGTCAGTGGTGAGGTCATAGTGCCGCCAACTGGGTTTATCTTGCTTTCTCGGCTGGTGTGGGGCCATTAGCTTTCCTCAGTTAATAGTATTAACTGCTTTCAATTGCCGACGGTCACTCCCGGCTTCATGGCGACGATTTCGACTCCCTGCACCAGTTTCTGCAAATCGCTCGGACTTCCCGTCAACTCTGGAAACGTACCGAAGTGCATCGGGATCACTGTTTTCGGCATGAGCAAGTTGCACGCGTAAGCCGCCTCGCGCGGACCCATGGTGAAATGATCTCCGATCGGCAGCATTACGATTTCCGGTGCGTATAGCTCACGGATAATCGCCATGTCGCCGAAAACGTTGGTGTCTCCCGCGTGATAAATCTTCAGGCCGTTTTCGAATTCGACGACGTAACCACAGGCTTCACCGCCGTAAACCAGTTGGTCGCCATCCTGAATGCCGCAGGAGTGGTCGGCGTGCACCATGGTGACTTTGATATCGCCGACTTTCTGCGTGCCGCCCTTATTCATCATGGCTGTTTGCTTGGCCCCCTTTTTCTCGAGCCACCCGCATAATTCCGGCATACCGACAACCTGTGGGTTGTGCTGTTTGATGACCTCAACCGCGTCTCCAATGTGGTCGCCGTGACCATGTGTGCACAGCAGAACGTCAACGTGCTTGACTTTCTTTTCAGAAGGCGGACACGCCGGATTGTTCATAATCCAAGGATCAATAATGACGGTGCGGCCGCCAGGCGTCACAATGCGAAAAGTCGCGTGGCCCAGCCACGTAAGTTGCACACCTCTAAGATTCATCCCTGCTTTCTCCTCCGTTGGCTGGCCGTGTCTTCAATTTCGGAGCGAAATCAGTCATCGACATGACCCTGAAACCTAAGTTTAGTTTAATATGAAACGCCATGACAGAACTCAAGGTGCTGATTTCGCGCGAACAGATTGCGAAGCGCATCGCTGAACTGGGCGCCGAGATCACGCGCGACTTCTCGGGCCAGCCTGTGATCCTTGTCGGCGTGTTGAAAGGCTCGGCGATTTTTCTTGCTGACTTGGCTAGACAAGTGAAGCTTGACGCGACGTTCGACTTCATCGGCGTCTCCAGTTATGGAAACCGTCCCAGCCCCACACAGGAACTCAAGAGCGGCTGGGATTCGACCGGCGAAGTAAAGTTGACGAAGGACGTTGACCAGTCCATGAAGGATAAGAACGTAATCGTCGTCGAAGACATTCTCGATACTGGACTGACGCTCACCGTGTTGAAGAAGCTGCTGCTGGCACATCAGCCTCGCTCGCTGAAGATCGCGGCCCTGCTGGACAAACCGTCGCGCCGCAAATTGCCTTTGCAAGGCGATTACGTCGGCTTCACTATTCCGGATGAGTTCGTCGTGGGCTATGGCCTTGATTACGCCGAGCGCTACCGAAATCTCTGCGACGTCTGCATCGTCCCGCGGGAGTGAGTTTCAAGTACCGGTACCCCTACCGAGCATAGACCTCCGAGCACAGATCGCCACATGGGACTCGCCAAGCTACTCGGTATTAGATACTCCACACCAGACTGCTATCATAGACAACAAAAATGGGGTCAGCTCTGAACAAGCACGAAAAGCACTTGCATGTTGAGCCGCTGTTGCTAAAAGTGGCTGATGTGATGGGCACTTCTCTCGACTTGGATACGACTCTGCGCCGGGTCGCGGAGGTCGTCCGCGAAGTGATCGACTACCAAATCTTCGCCATTCTCCTTCTCAACGAAAAGACGCAAGAGTTGCGGTTTCGCTTCCAGATTGGATATCCGCCAGAGGTCGCGGAGCGCGCCCGGATCAAGGTGGGCGAAGGAGTCACCGGCTTGGCGGTGCAGGCACGGCAGGCGATTTTGATCGATGATGTCACACTCGACTCCAGATACATCGCCGCCTTGCCCAACGTGCGTTCAGAGTTGGCCGTGCCCCTGACCACAAAGAATCGCGTGATCGGGGTCATTGATCTGGAAGCGAAAGATCCAGGGTACTTCAATGAAGAGCACATGCGCCTGCTGACTCTGATTGCTTCGCGCATGGCGGCGGGCATCGAGAACGCGCAACTCTACACGCGCACCACACGGCAGGCAAGGATTCTGCTGCTGCTCAACGAGATCGCGCGTGAGTTGAGTTCGATCCTGAATCTGGACGAACTCCTGGGCCGTATCGCCGAACTGTTGCGGCGGCTCATTGACTATCAGATGTTCAGCATTTTATTGCTGGATCCTACGGGTGAAAAGTTGCAGCATCGCTTCTCTCTGCGCTTCAATGAAAATGTTCACATGAAGAACGACATTCCGCTAGGGCGCGGATTGGTTGGACATGCGGCGCAGACAAGGCAGGCGATCCTGGTGCCCGACGTGAGCAAAGATCCACGATACGTCGAGGGCAACCCGGAGACCCGATCAGAGTTGGCCGTGCCATTGATCTATAAAGACAAAGTTGTCGGAGTGCTCGATCTGGAGCACACGCGCCGAGGCTTCTTTACCGAAGACCACCGGCGCACCATGGGGACTCTCGCCGCACAGGTTGCGATTGCCATTGAAAACGCCCGCCTGTATGAGGAGATCGCACGACAGGAACGCCGGCTGGAGCGTGATTTGTCTCTGGCGCGGGAATTGCAGATGCGGCTGCTTCCGCAAACCCTGCCGAAGCTGCAGCATCTGGAATTGGCCGCGAAGTTTACGCCGGCCCGAGCCATCGGCGGAGATCTTTACGACTTCATCCCGTACTCGCTTTCGCGCCTCGGAATTGTAATCGGAGACGTTAGCGGAAAAGGTGCCCCCGCCGCCATCTATGCGGCTTTGGTGAGCGGGATTCTGCGCTCGCACGCGCCCATTGAGCCGGGCCCAGCTGAAATGCTGTCGGCGGTGAATCTTTCGCTGGCAGAGCGGCGCATTGAAGCGCAATTTGTTTCGATCATTTATGCGGTCTGGGACGATGAGCATCGCACGCTTCAAGTGGCAAATTCGGGATTACCGCGCCCTGTTTTAGTCCACGATGGAAAAAACACTGTGATCGAGGCGACGGGTTTGCCGCTAGGACTTTTCGATGATGTCAGCTACGACGAGTTCCGTTTCAAAATGAAGCCTGGAGACATGTTTGTTTGCTTCAGCGATGGCATCCTGGATGCGCGTAACCGCAGCGGCGAATTGTTCGGCCGAGGACGGGTGGAGACAATCATCGCGGAATGCGCGGGGAAATCGGCAGACTGCGTGGTTAACTCCCTGTTCAAAGCTGCGGCCGAGCATTCGGCGGGCGTCGAGACCTTCGATGACCAAACCGTGGTAGCAATCAAGGTGAAAGACGGCACTGCGAGCGGACCTTCGAAACGAAAATGACGCGGCGCGGAGCAGTTGCGGAGCCTCTTTACGTTAGCTCTGACCGGCCTCCCGGATTCTTTCTCCACCAGCAACGGAAAGGTTTATTTCACCGTAGCTTAAGTGTTGTGCTGCACTGCGATGATATTTCATTAGTAAAACTGGCGGAACGGTTCGGAACGCCTCTCTACGTCTACTCGGCAACAGCAATCCGCGAGCGCTTCGCAGTGTTTGACGATGCCTTCAGAAAGTTTCCGCACACGGTCTGCTACTCCGTGAAGGCAAACTCCAATTTGAGCATTCTGCGCCTGCTGGCACGGCAGGGGTCCGGCTTCGACGTCGTCTCAGGCGGAGAATTGGAGCGCGTGCTGGCCGCGGACCGTCACTCCGCCAGGAAGGTTGTATTTTCCGGCGTAGGGAAGACTCGCGAGGAAATGACCGCAGCATTGAAGGCTGGGATCCTCATTTTCAACGTGGAGAGCGAATCGGAGCTCTGGGCTTTAGCGGAGTGCGCGACGCGATTGCGAACCGTTGCGCGCCTGGCGCTCCGCGTGAATCCAGATGTGGCTGCGGATACGCATCCTTACATTTCCACTGGTCTGCACAAACACAAATTTGGAGTGCCCATCAAAGGTGCGCGTGAACTCTACGCCAAGGCTTCTGCTGCGCGGTATCTGAAGGTCGCGGGAGTCAGCGTTCATATTGGTTCACAAATCACTGAGGTTGCGCCCTTTGCACAGGCAGTGATGCGAGTCGCCGATCTGGTTCGCCAGTTGCGTGCCGATGGGCACAGTATCGAATACGTCGATACCGGGGGTGGGCTGGGCATTGCTTACCAAGCTCCTCAACCAGATTTCGCGGCTGTTGTTGCGAGCTATGCGCGTGCGGTGACCAATCCCCTGCGGGGTTTGCACGTCCATCTTCTGTTGGAGCCGGGGCGCGCGGTTATAGCGCCTGCGGGCGTCCTGGTGACCCGTGTGGTTTACAGAAAACAAAATGATGGCAAGCGATTTGTTGTGGTGGATGCAGCCATGAACGATCTGATCCGGCCTGCGCTCTATGGCGCTTACCATGAAATTGTTCCTGTCGTGCAATTCGCGAAATCATCGGCGAAGGCGCAGGAGATTGTCGATGTAGTGGGTCCGGTGTGCGAGTCGAGCGATTTCATCGCCCGCGATCGAAAGTTGCCTCGCGTGGAAGAGGGCGACTTGCTTGCGGTTCTTGACGCCGGAGCCTACGGGATGGCGCTCGCTTCAAATTACAATACGCGTCCGCGACCCGCGGAAGTGCTGGTGCACGGGAAGTCCGTCAAGGTCATTAGGCGGCGAGAAAAGGTGAGGGAATTGTATTCGGCCGAACTGTAACGTCGCAGTAGATCATCTCTCTCCCCACTTCAGCTTCGTGCGGAGCACGTGGAAGAAATCAGCATCAGTGCGAAACAGGCTAACTCTGTGCTCGGAGAGGCGGCAGCGGACTCGGTCACCATCGCGCAGATCAAGGCCGGGCTGACCGTCCAAACTGAGATATGCCACATGTTCATCGCTATGCAATAACAGTTCGATCGCTGCGGAATCCGGGACGACGAGTGGGCGGTGCGTAAGCGAATGCGGAGCCACCGGTGTAATCACAAAGGCCGCGACCGTCGGCATAAGCACGGGACCGCCTGCGGAAAGTGAATATGCGGTTGAACCAGTGGGCGTGGCGACGATCATTCCGTCGGATCGATAGCGGGAGACAAAGGCCTGATCCACGAACAGATCATAGTTGTTGAGGCGAGCGAGCGCCGTCTTGTTTACCACCACATCATTGAACGCCAGGTAACTTCCTCGAATCTCTTCACCTCGCAACAATTCGCAGCGCATCAGCGAGCGCCGCTCGATGGGCGCATTTCCCTGCGCGATCGCGTCGAGCATGGAGAAGAGCGATGAAAGCGGAACCTCCGTGAGGAAGCCGAGCGAGCCCAGATTCACGCCAAGCAGCGGAGCATCAGTAGCGGCAGTCTCACGGACCGCCGAAAGCAAAGTGCCGTCGCCGCCCAACACTACGATCAAATCCAGGTGCCGGGACGACAGTTGGGAGCGCAACACCGGCTCTTTGCCGTTGGTATATTTGGCCGTCTCCGGATCGACGATTACTTCATAGCTATGGGCCTGCAACCACGCCATTAATTCGGGAAGCGTGCGCGCAACCTCCGGCCGCGCCGGCCGCGAGACGATTGCCGCAACCTTTTGTTGAGAAGATGAGAGCGAGCTTGCCATGCTGGTCGAGGGAAAGAAAGATTGTACAGAATTCGAGCGAAAAGCTTTAGCCATAGGGGACGTGCTTTATTTCACTCGTCTCCGGAACGCCGACCACTAAAAAAGTCCCCTCAGAAGGAATTCTCGATTCCCTTCGCCGCCGAGGATTGGCGATTCGATGACATCGGTCTGAGTACATCCGAGGCCGAGCAAGCTTGTCTTCACTTTTTCGACTGCCGCTGACTGGGCAGCCTCGCTCCGAACAATGCCACCCTTGCCGACGAATTCCCTTCCCGCTTCGAATTGAGGTTTCACCAGGACGATCACTTCGCGCCCACGGCGCTGATCGATGGACGGTAGAAGGGCTGCTCTAGTCACAGCAGGGAGAACAAGCGTCGCGGAAATAAATGCCACATCGATTGCAATGAAATCTACTTTCTCGGCGAGAACGTCCTCCGTGATATACCGGGCATTGGTTTTTTCGAGAAGTCGAACTCGGGGATCCTGACGCAATTTGAAATCCATCTGTCCATAGCCGGTATCGATCGCGATCACGCGCGGCGCGCCGCGTTGCAGCAAGCAGTCGGTGAATCCACCGGTGGAGGCGCCCACATCCAGACATATTTTCCCCTCGACATTGATGTGCCAGTGCTCAAGCGCGCGCTCGAGCTTGAGTCCTCCGCGGCTGACATACTTCAAATCTTCGCCGAGCAAACGCACTGTCGCTTCTGCGGCGACCTGCGCGCCGGCTTTATCAAGCTTCTGATCGTTGACTAAAACTTTCCCGGCGAGGATCATGGCCTGCGCGCGCTCTCGCGAAGCAGCGAGTCCGCGATCAACCAGAAGTTTGTCGAGTCTGAGGTTCAATGTTGACTGGATATCGCAGAACAAGATGCGCTTCTTGGAGAAAGCACCACGAAAGTGCCAGCACTCGCCCCGGTGCAAAATGCTGAACCATCTCTCGCTGAATCACTTACAAAGATACTTTCTAGGTTTTCCACAGAATTTTGCACGGTTGTGTTGAAAACTTTTTGACGCGGACATCATTTAAGAACAAAAGCCGCAAAAACAAAAGCCGCCACACGGGCGGCTTCAAACAAATCTGCGGAGCAATTAGCCAGCCACTTCTTCCAGCAGTTTCTGATCGATGTCGAAATTCGAGTGGACATTCTGCACATCGTCCTGATCTTCGAGCGCCTCCATCAACCGAATCATCGTGTTCGCGGCTTGACCTTCGAGCTTGATGTAGTTCTGCGGAATCATCGCCACACTCGACGAGGCCGGCTCAATTCCCGCTTTCTTCACTGCTTCGAGCACAGCCTCGTAAGCGGAAGGTTCAGTCAGTATCTCCCAATTCTCGCCATCGTCGTTCAGATCCTCGCCGCCGGCTTCGAGAACGATGTTCATCAGGTCGTCTTCTTTTGCGGCGCTCTTAGGAATAATGATGTCACCCTTCTTGTGGAACATCCATGAGACCGCGCCGGCCTCAGCCATGTTGCCGCCGTTCTTCCCAAAGCAGTGGCGAATTTCACTGACGGTGCGGTTGCGATTATCCGTGTTGATGTCGAGAAGAACCGCGACGCCGCCAGGGCCGTAGCCCTCAAGGGAAAATTCCTCGTAGGTGGCTCCCGGCAGTTCACCGGTGCCGCGCTGAATGGCGCGCTTGATATTGTCGGCGGGCATGTTCTCCGCTTTGGCCGCGACAATGGCGCCGCGCAGCCGCGGGTTCGAATCGGGATCGCCGCCTCCGTTCTTTGCGGCGATGCTGATTTCCTTGATGAGCCGGGTAAAAATCTTCCCGCGCTTGGCGTCAAGCGCGCCCTTCTTGTGCTTGATTGTCGCCCATTTTGAATGGCCGGACATAGTTAGACCTCTGTTTAATAATCTCGTTTGAACGCGGGATTCGCCCGTAGAAACATCACAGGCTGCCTCGAAAAGGTGCAGGCGAACAAGGATTATATCACGCCACCCTCACACCCTCTGTCCGAAAAGCATGGACTTCGCCACCCGCTGTTTATCGATTAATTTATTGACTGCGGCAGACATGCACCCTAACATGCCTGCGGGGCAATTCCTGCGCATGACGGGCCGAGTCATAGGGCATTATCGAGTCCTGGAGAAAATTGGCTCTGGGGCCATGGGAGAGGTTTTTCGGGCACGCGACGAACGACTGGGACGCGATGTAGCTCTTAAGCTGATTCGCCCGGGCTCCGGCGATAGTGCCGACCATCTCCGCCGTTTCGAACTGGAAGCCCGCGCCGCAGCGGCCTTAAATCATCCCAACATCGTTGCCGTTTACGACGTGGGCCTCACCGAAGGATCGCCTTACATTGTTTGCGAATTACTGGAAGGCAAGACCCTGCGTAAACGGCTGGCGGAAGGAGCGTTGCCCGTTCGCCTGGCCGTCGACTACTCCCTGCAAATCGTACAGGGCCTGATCGCCGCGCACGATCGCCGCATCATTCATCGCGACCTGAAGCCGGAAAATTTGTTTGTCACCCTTGATGGCCGGGTCAAGATTCTCGACTTCGGTGTCGCAAAACTGCAATCCGCGCCGGGGGAATCCGAGCGCTCTGTGGAGGACCTAACCACCGTCACCAAGAGCGGCACGGTGATTGGGACAGTCGCCTATATGTCGCCGGAGCAACTGCGGGGCAAGGGGGTGGACCACCGCAGCGATATCTTCAGCGTGGGCGCGATCGTTTACGAGATGTTAACCGGACGCCGGGCTTTTCGCGGCGAAACGGAGGTTGACACAATTACGGCCGTACTCCGCGAAGAGCCCCCTGTAGCCAATTTGGAGCAATCCAACATCCCCGTCTCGTTCCAGCAAATCGTGCGTCACTGTCTGGAGAAGGAGCCGGAGAGTCGCTTCCAATCGGCACGCGATCTTGCGTTTGCCCTAGGGACGCTTTCAAACACTTCCGGAAACCAGCAGCTCAAGTTTGAGGCTCCCGATTCAAAACTAAAATATCTACTTGGCGCACTGGCTGGGGTTCTCGCGGTCGGGGCGGTTCTGTTTCTCTGGAATCCGTGGGGGCAGAAAACTCTGCCTCCGTCATACCAGCGTTTGACTTTCGAACAGGGTACCATCTACTCGGCACGATTCGCTCCCGATTTTAGAGCGATCGTTTATACGGCTGCATGGAACGGCAGACCATTACAAGTTTTCTCTACGGTCGGCGACTCCCTATTAACTCAGCCGTTGAATCTCAGCGATGCCAATTTGCTGGCAATATCCCACTCTGGCGAACTCGCCCTCGTACTCCATGGCGTTTACGGAGGGCATATGGAAGCAGAAGGAGGCGTGCTCGCCCGCGCACCCCTGGCCGGAGGTTCTCCGCGCGAAGTGCTGGAGAATGTCTCCTGGGCTGACTGGGATGCAAATGGCGAGCTTGCGGTCGTCCACCGCGCTGAGGGTCGAGAGCGGATCGAATATCCAATCGGCCACATTCTCTACCAGACCACCGGCTGGATAAGCCACATTCGTATTGCTCCACAAGGCGACAAGATCGCCTTCTTGAATCACCCCGCTCTGTGGGATGATCGCGGTACCGTTGGCTTGGTTGACCTCCAGGGAAATTTCAGTGAGCTTTCAACTGGATGGGAATCTGAAGACGGCCTGGCGTGGAGCTCCGATGCGAAAGAAATTTGGTTCACCGCAGTCGAGAGGGGCGGCAACCGTGCATTGCTTGCTGTAACGCCCTCCGCCCGAATTCGAAAAATTCTGGCTTTGCCAACCGGCATGACGTTAGAAGATGTAGCGCCGGATGGGCGCGCACTCGTCAGCATGGAAGCCGCACGAATGGCGATGGCGACCATGGCGCGAAACGGCAAGCCCACGGATCTTTCCTGGCACGACTGGAGTGTTCCCAAAGACATCTCCCCCGACGGTCAGTCGATCTTATTCGAAGATTCCAGTGAATCCGCTGGCAACCAGTATGCCCTCGCCATTCGCAAAATTGATGGCAGTTTGCCGGTGCGACTGGGCACGGGGAGCTCGGGAGGACTTTCCCCAGACGGCAAATGGGCAATTTCCATTGTCACGGGCGGCCCCGGACAAGTGACCCTCATTCCTATTGGGGCAGGTCAGCCTCGCGTGATCGCAACACCAGGCTTGGAAAATATTTACGCGGGCAACGCCCATTTCCTGGCCGACGGTAAACATATCACCGTCAACGCCAGCGAACGCGGGCACGGCGAGCGCTCTTATCTACTCGATTTAAATGGGGACAAACCGATACCGCTTACGCCTGAAGGAATTACAGGAGCATTGGTTTCTCCCGACCTGAAATACGTCATTCGCGCCGACGATGCCGGAGTCTTGGCGGTCTACCCCATCGCCGAGGGCAAGCCACACCCTATTCCGAGCATCGAGTCGGGATTTACTCCAGTGCAATGGTCGGACGACGACTCAAGCATCTACGGCTACCGTCCTGGTCCGCTTTCAACCAAGGTCTACAAGGTGAATTTAGCTACCGGGGAAGAAACCGTGGTCCAGGAATTGCAGCCTGAGACTCCCACGGGTGTGGTTTGCATTAGGCCCGTTGTAGTAACGCGTGACGGTTCGCGCTTCGCCTATGGCTGCTACGAGACCATCTCTGTCCTCTACATAATTTCGGGCTTGCGATAGTTCAGCTATTCCAGCGGCCCGGAAAAATCGGCCCTAACGTAGTGGAAAAAGATGGAAGTAGACGTATGCCCCTGGGCCAGCATGTTACGGTAATGGGGCACCCTGGTTCCGCGATAGAGTAGCCCGTCCCCCAAAGCCTGATAAACTGCCGCCCTGCCATCGGAAGTGTCCAGGAGTATCGGCCACGAGGTAGCCAATGCCGGTTCGGGAGAAAAGTCCAAGCATAAAGTGACGCTGAACTCGCACTGCTCGCGATCCGTGTGTTTCTTCAATTCAGCACCGCTCAAATAAGACGCAAAATAAACATAGGAGGGCTTGATGGTTTCTCCTACGATGGCCGCGACTGCGTTTGTAAGTTGGTGGTGGAAAAACCTTGCCACGCTTTCGTTGTGCGCGACGTAGCGGAGCGAACTCTGGTCGTCTCCCAGACGAATCGTTCCCCGCCGTATCGCATGCCGATAGTAGCGGCGCAACGCCGCAAGATTGAAAGGGTGGATCAGATTGCGGAGAGGTACGTATCCTTTCTCTCGGAATTGTTGCGCACCTTTTCTTACAGCTTCATACCACTGCGCGAGACGACGCTCGATCGCTTGCGGCTGCACTAAAATTCCGGCCCCAGCCAGCAATTGAAGCACATCTCGGGGATCAGAATCGGACAGGCGTTCCCCGGCACGACGATGCAAAACCGCGGCCATCCGAGGGCCCAGCCAGAATGGTTGCAGAGAACTGGTGGCCGGGTCGCGGACCCAGGCCACCGTTCCTCGCAAGTCAAAATTCTCCAGTAAATGCCGATCCGTTTCCAATTCCGACGGCACCGCACCTGCGGACATCAACGAACAGTGCGGATTCAGAAACAGCGGCTCATCGATAACGTTATGGCAATCCCCAAATTTGAACTGCCCTTGCGGAATCAAGTGCAAAGGCAGTTCATCGAGCAGGCAATGGAATTGACACGGGGACAGCCTCGCGGTCTGCGTCTGCCGCGAACCATCCCCCATCAGGTTTGCAACCCATTCCAGCCACGCCGCGTTGTTTACTTGTGAAGCCATCCGTTCAAGGTAAAGCGGCTGTCAGCGAAAGCCCGGGATGGGCACTTCACTGGCGTAATTTCGTGCAGCAACGAACACGAAAAAAACACGATCTGATTCTGCCGGGGCGTAATGCTTTGATATCCGCCAGTTTTGATCTGCTGCTCCGCCAGCCGGCGCGAATCGTAGAGCCGTAGTTCTCCGCCTTCAAACTGGGCAGGGTCGCGATGAAAAAAATAAACGAACGTGATACGGCGAGATGCGATCGTTTCCTGCGAGTCGTCGCTGTGTTCGGTAAAAAAATCACCGTCGTTGCTGGCCGTAATCTGAGCCTCGACGTGCCTCACGGGAAACCTCTCGACCCCGAGCTGGTCCAACACCCTTGGCAACACGCCGCGGATTCGCTCCACGATGATTTCCTGGTGGTGTCCCAAATCCATCAGCACGCGGGAACGACGATGGTTGTAATCGATCACTTCCGGGTTTCCGCTGGGTGAAATCACTTGGCTGTCCCGAAACCCCGTCTCATGGAGCAGGGCAAAGTTCATAAGTTCGTTGAGCTCTTGCGGCGCAAGAAATTCATCCAGAACAACGCATTGTGCCTGAACTTGCGGGGACGCCTCCAAAACCCCAACGCTGCCGAAGTTACCCTCGCTTGGTTGCGCCTCCTGCCGCACGGATAAGCTTTGCCCCAGCCTTTGTGATGTACCGGGGGGAATAGGCGATTTAGCTGGCTCGCTCGGAGGGACAGGAGATGGAGATGGAGCCCTCGGTGGAATAGGAGAACTCGCTGGTGCACTGGGGGGGGCAGGCGCTTTGGGCCCACTCAAGGGCACAGGAGAAGCTAACCCGGACGGATCGGCAGCCATGGCTTCCGCTGTTCCCACCGAGAGCCCGGAGCCAGCCACGATCTGTTCTACAATGCTGCTGCCTAACAACGCAAAGGCGCGTTGGGCTACGGTTTCGCCGACCGAGCGACTGATGGCAGCGGTCACGGCGGATTGAAGCTCCGGGTTGCCGCTGGAGACTGTCTTGGAGTTTTGCAGAATGCTGGTGAGCAATTCCCGCTCGCGCGGACTCAGAATGCGATCATCCTGCATCAACGTTTCAGAAAAGCCGTCAAGAAGCTGCTTCGCCGTCATCGGACACACTCCTCCCTTTATTTGTTGGAACGTTTCAGTTCCAGTTGGGCGAGTGGGGGTAGCAGCTTCGCGGGAACACTATCACCGTCACTGCAAACTATCAAACAGAATCTATTGGGAAACGGTGGAAAACTTGGTACTTATCGCGAAGACGTTGGCTGGCCAGCCATGACGCCTACCATAGAGTGGAAAACTTTCATTCCATCAGTGCCTCCCAGTTCGGGTTCGGAGGCCCTCTCAGGATGTGGCATCATGCCAAGAACGTTCCCTTCTGCACTGCAGATGCCGGCGATATTATCCACCGATCCATTGGGATTGGCTGACCGCGAAATCTCACCAGCCGACGTTGCATAGCGGAACAGTACACGCTCATCACGGTTCAATTCATCCAAAGTTGCCTGGTCACAAAAGTAATTTCCCTCCATGTGCCCAATCGGGATCGTCAATACCTCGCCCCGCGAACAGGCATTCGTGAAGGGAGTGGCAGAGTTCTCCACTCGCAATTGCACCGGTTTGCAGACGTATTTGAGGCCAGTATTACGCATGAGGGCGCCGGGTAAAAGTCCTGCTTCGCAAAGGATTTGAAAACCATTGCAGATTCCCAACACCAGCCCTCCGCCATTGGCGAAGCGGCGCACTGATTCCATCACCGGAGAAAACTTCGCAATCGCACCGGTCCGGAGGTAGTCGCCGAAAGCAAAGCCGCCGGGCACGATGATGGCGTCGCAATTCTCCAGGTCGTGCGATTCATGCCACAGAAAAGTTACAGGCTGCTTCGCCACTTGTTGAATGGTCCAGTAGGCATCATGATCGCAGTTCGAGCCGGGGAAGATGATGACTCCAAATTTCATCGCCTGTCCTTGGTGTTGGATTTAGGTTGAGTTTAGCATGCCAGAGTTTGCAGGGCTCATGTTCAACTGACATGTTGAATTGGACCCTTGCGGATGACGTTCTGGGATGCAGGCCCTGTCAGTGGGTCGCGATGTCTGGCTTCGGTGAAGACAGATTCGACGAAGAAGGATTCGCGGGCAACCGCGCTGTGCCACTGTCGTGGAGCGCGGGCCGAGGCTCACCGGCGGGCTGCGTTATCGTAACCGGCACAGTTGGAGGCGGAATTCCTTTTGCCTTCACGATGGCCCAATGCCATTCCTGATCAGGAAAAAGAGCAAAATTCAAAGACGTACGAAAAATTGCCGTCGCCGAGGGAGCGGCCGATCCCTTCACCCGTAACAGAAGTGTCACGTCAGGCTGCTTCTGAAAGGAGTCTTGCACTTGCTGCGAAGTGTCCGCAACGGCGGGAACAATCCTCGCCCGGCCATAGCGCGACGATGACGATGCGTTGCCCGCCTCTGGACGCCTTAGGATCGTCAGACCGATGACTACCTCGCGCAATTCCCACGACGTCCCGTTATGCATCGAAACCTGCAGTGAATCTCCGTCGAGGGTGGCAGGCCCGTCGAGCTTGGCCAGCTCAGAACTGGGCAACTCGTCCAGCAAAAGTGGATCGGCAACCAGCGAAGTCGTCTTCGCGCTGAACGATAAGCTGCAAGTCACGTCGGGAGACGAGACGTGAAAACTTTTGCCTCCGGCATCGAGCGAGAATACCGGGGAAGATCCGGCAGCTCGCCGGCTTTCAGCGTCGTCCACGACCTTCGATAAATTGTCGTTATCGACAACCGCCTCAGAAGAGACAGGCTTCCTGCGAAAACTGCGCGCCACATCTCCGAGTGGAGCATCGCCTGGATCGTCTTGAGCAGAAATGAACTGGGGCGGGCACAGCAGGGGCAGACACAGCACGACCGGTCCCCAGACCAGCAGGGACAACTTCACGCGGCTTGACTTGAGTGCTCGCACAAAACGCTCAGAGATTCGCGGAACCATGCTGCTACCAACGCTACCGCGTGCAGGGATGGCATTCAGACCGCAGAGACATGTTGTTTAACAGATTCGTTCAACAGGTTCGTTCAACGGGTTCGCGGCGGTCCTACCGTGATTGTAGTGAGAGCGAGCAGAGAAACAGAGATAACGTAGGCAAACCTAAGGGCTAGAACCTCGGAGCAGAGGGAAAGGCGGGGCGCGCGCTGACGAAATGAAGCGCAACGGGGCGCGCGCCCAAGCTTTCTACAGAAGACCAGACGACCGCATGCGCGAAACCGGATCGGCCACCGGCTGCCTTCGAAATACCCAGCGCGCCACCGCAAAACCAAGAGCTGCGTAACACAGATGCATGAGCCTCATAAACACCCCCAACCTCCGAATCGACCACGACCTCAGGGGAGGATCAGCATCACTATCGGCAGAGTACCAGCGGCTAGGAAGTCGGACAAGGCCCATCGGTGCCATTTGCGTGGCACGGAAGTAATAGGAGATTAGGAGATTGGCTTTGCCCAATAAGTCCCTTCCTAGCCGTACTTTTTGGGCAAGAACGGGAGTTTTTGGGCAGAGCAAAGCTACCAGTCAGCGTCTCTGATATGGAATGGATTGATACCGAGATACCACAGCAACCAATTCAGCGCGAGGCCGATGGCAAGAGCCAAGAGCATCGCAAGGATTGTTTTCAGGAATGTCCATTTACGCGGCTCGCGGCGACCGTAGCGCCGCACTAAATCCTCCATTAAGTCGGCCATATTTTAACGTGTTCAGACCTCGGCAATGTTTGCCTTAATCGTTCCAGATTTTCGAGCCACCTGTTGAACTGATGATAATTGGCTAGGACTTCGGGATGAACTCGTGGGTTCGGAAGATCAAACTGGACTCCCCTGATGGAAAAGAAATCATTCATCGCCTCTGCTCCCCACGTATCATTAAGCAAGGTCCCAACGTCATCGCTCCATCGCTGCATTAACTCGCTCCAGAAGCGGCAGAAGTCGCTCCCCGTCGCTCCTGGACTTGGAATATGTGAAGCGAGGTAATCTCCGCGCATCAGAAGAAGTCTAATCTTGTCGAGCGCTCTTGTTCGCAAGAGCTTAGTTGTTATCTCAGCAGGATCAGGGAGGGCGGCAACAGCTTGCGCCTTTACATGAGCCGCCTTGTAATTCAGGAACACGATGCCGAACAACACGAGTAGCGAGACAAGAGAAAATGCGAATTTGCTCCATTGGACGGTTTCATGTCGGAAGAAAACGTCCCACAAAAGGAAGCAGTTTTGTACAGCAATAATAACCTCAAGCGCCTCAGAAATCACCTTGCGATAGTTGAGTCTCACCTTTACGCTCCGCGTCGGCAGTCAGCGGAAGTATAGCTGCGGTGCGCGTATAATTGGCGGGAAAATCACTCCAAGACTAAAACGCCCTGACTGGAATCAGGGTGCTTTAGAACTATCGGATTTATGCGGGAGCCGCGCAATCCAGTGGTAACAGAGGAGTGTGTGCTATGGCCACGACAATCGCCAATACCCAGAACGCTTACATGGACGAATTATCAAGGCTGTTCTATTCCTTCCGTATGGCACATCTGAATCGTCGCTATTATTCCGAACGACTGGCGAAACTGAAAAGAGTCGATACGCGCTTTTCGTTTGTAGTCGTTCTTAGTACCGCCGCATCGTTTGCGCTGCTTGCATTTGCAAATTTCTCCAGCGTAAAGACTCTAGCAGCAGTTCTGGCGGTGGTTGCTTTTCTCGCCTCAGTAGCAGCGCCAGTTTTCCGACTTGAGCGCAAGATTGACGATGCATCTTCTCGGATTTGCGCCTTCCACTATGCAGGGCAGCAACTTGAGAGTGCGATTAGATTCGTAAAAAATTCGGACAACCAAGACGGCGAAGTTGCAGGTTGGGTGCATTCTGCGGAAGAGGCATATCATCAGGCGGCTGCATTGCCTGATACCGACGCTGAAGATAAAGACTTAGTAAAGAAGGTAGAAGATGAGATCAACCAATCGTTCCCGCCGAACTATGTCTGGACGGCGTTTTGAATCAAGAAAAGCAGAGAAGGTCGTAAATCCTACTCGCCCATTTCCGCCCATGGAGGAACGACCGCAGAGACCTGAACCAACTGTTCCTACGCGGGACTCAAATCCACAACCTCCTCGTCCTTCGCCACAACCCGAGAGGCGCGACGAATGATGTAGCACGTCACGCTCGACTCACGCACTCGCCGCAGTCCAAAACACCGGGTCAATTCCGAGTTCGTACATTTCGTGAATCAGCACAACGAGATTGTGACAGAGAATCTTGCACAGAGCTTCGTGGCCATTGTGAGCGTCTTCACTTAGTGAGCGTCCGCGTTTTCCGTATCCACGGTTCGACCCGCCGGTGGCACGACGACGGTCGAGAGACTGTTTTCGACAGTAAGCTTCCGAAAGTCTGCGAGATCGTGACTTTGCAAATCATCCCAGCGGCTGAGCAGTTCACCGCTTTGCCTCTTCAGTTTCTCGAACTCGAGCTGTTCAGCCGCGGTGGGAGCCGAGTCGGCGCTGCCAACATCAATCGCAAGGTACGCCAGCTTGGCGTCGATCTGCGGAGGATAGGCGAGCGAATCCTCGTTCGCACTGATGGTGAGGTTAATAAATTGATCGCGCACGGCGACCAGCTTCTTCTCGATATCGTCAGCCGAGGACGCAATCGTCTTCGCGCTCGCATTTTCCGGCAATCGCCGTTTCAGGCCGGCTACCTGCGATCGCACATCCTGGATCTGGTTGACGGCGTCATAAACGCGATTCAACTCCTCATGAATCTGCATCTCCATAACGAATTGCTGCGCGAGATCCGCCTGGCTGACGTTCACCCGGGGATCGAGTTTCACCTCGAACGGCGCTACCTGCGCCTCGCTGCCCACCGTCAGACGCACCTGATATTGGCCCGGCGGAACCACCGGTCCGCGAGCCCCGCCGCCATATTCCCAAAGGTAATAGCCCGGAACCCGATGCGCTTCTTCGCCGCGCAGATCCCACACAAAGCGATTTAAGCCAACCTCCGGCTTGATTTCTTTTTCAGGCTTCTTGTCGTCTGGGTCGGGCGGTTCGTCGAGCAACTGGGTTTCCCCGCTCGAATATTTTCGAATCAGCTTTCCCGAGGCGTCCAGAATCTCAAGCTTGGTTTCTGTACCATCCTTGGGCACAGCCTTCAGGTAGAAATAAATCACCGCACCCACCGGAGGATTCTGTCCCGTTCGCTTCGAGGGATGGTGCTCTCCCGCTTCACCGGCTTGAATGCGGTATGCGGGCGCGGGACCGTAGAGATAAACAGCCTTCTTCTCCACACCGTCGCTGAATTGGCGCAATGGGCTGATGTCATCCAGGATCCAAAACGCACGGCCATGAGTGGCGACGACGAGATCGTCGCCCTTCACCACTAAGTCGTGCACCGGAGTAGTCGGCAGATTCAGCTTGAGAGACCGCCAATCCGCGCCGTCGTTGAAAGAAACGTAAATGCCATTCTCCGTGCCCGCGTAGAGGAGCCCGCGCTTCTTCGGGTCTTCGCGGACGGCTCGCACGAAACTGCCGTCGGGTATGCCATTCGTCAGCTTCGTCCAGCTATGGCCGTAGTCGGTGGTTTTGTAGATGTAGGGCCGAAGGTCGTCGCTCTGATGGCGATCCACTGCCGCGTAGGCTGTGGCGGCATCGTGAGGCGAAGCTTCGACCTGGCTGATGCGGCTCCATTCCGGCAAATCCTTGGGAGTAATGTTGGTCCAACTTTTCCCTTCATCGCGCGTGATTTGAATCAACCCGTCATCCGTTCCGACCCAGATCAAGCCCTTCGTGATCGGAGATTCGGCCACGGCAAAGATGGTGTCGTAGTACTCGGTGCCAGAATCGTCGAGTGTGATTTCCCCACCCGAAACGTGCTGCTTGCTCTTATCGTTGCGCGTAAGGTCGGGGCTAATCGCCTGCCAGTGCACTCCGCCATCCGTGGTCTTAAACAAACGTTCGCCGGCATGATAAAGCGTATTAGGATCGTGCGGAGAGATGAGCACCGGCGAGGTCCATTGGAAGCGATGCTCCAGCTTTTCGGCGCCCCACGCGTCGGAGAGCTCAGGCTGCTCCGTAATCGCCTTTACCTGACCGATACGCTTGTCGAAGCGCGTGATGTTCCCCTGATAGTCGGCGGCATAAACAATATTCGGATCAGGCGGATAAGGGGCAATGTAGCCAGCTTCGCCACCGCCCACGTCATACCAGTCTGAACGATCAATGGCGCCATCGTCGCTGCGGCTGGCAATTGCGACTGTGCCGCTGTCCTGCTGCGCTCCGTAAACCCGGTACGGCGTGGCCGTATCGGTAGTGACATGGTAGAACTGCGCCGTCGGCTGATTATCCTCACGGGTCCAATTCTTGCCGCCATCTAGAGTTATCGTGACACCTCCGTCATTGGAGGCGATCATGCGGCGCGTATCGGTGGGATCGATCCACAGTCCGTGATTATCACCGTGCGGAATTTTTATCTTATTGAACAGGTGCCCGCCATCCGTGGACTTGTAGGCTTCTACATCCAGGATATAGACGACATTCTCGTCTTTCGGATCGGCGAAGATGTGCATGTAGTACCAGGGCCGCTGCCACAAGCTGTGACTAGGATTGACGAAATCCCAGGTTTCGCCGCCATCGTCGGAACGATACAGGCCGCCATCGGGATTGTGCGCTTCAATGAGTGCATAGACCCGCTCCGAGTTCGCCGCGACGGCAATTCCGATGCGTCCATAGGGGCCTTTAGGCAGGCCATGTTCCTCCAGCCGCTTCCAGGTTGTGCCACCGTCGCCTGAGCGATAAAGTCCGCTTCCCGAGCCGCCGCTGGCCAGACTCCACGAAGTGCGCCGCGCCTGCCAGAGAGCCGCAAACAGGACATTGGGATTGCGCGGATCAAAGGCAACGTCGATGCCGCCGGTGTTTTCATCCTTATAGAGAACCTTCTCCCAGTTCTTGCCGCCATCGACGGTACGAAATATGCCGCGCTCGGTATTCGGTCCGTAAGGGTGGCCAAGTGCGGCCACAAAAACAATGTCAGGATTATTCGGATTGATAATAACCTTGCCGATGGCGCGGCTGTCGCGCAGGCCAGTGTTCTTCCATGTCTTGCCACCATCGAGAGATTTGTAAACTCCGTCGCCGTGAGAGATGTTGCCGCGTATGCAGGCTTCGCCGGTTCCTACATAAATAGTGTTGTGATCAGAGGTAGCCACTGCCAGACTGCCAATCGCACCGCTTCCCTCTTTGTCAAAAACCGGCGACCAGGTCAAGGCGCCGTCGGTCGACTTCCACACTCCGCCGCCGGTCGCGCCGAAATAATAGGTCGTAGGATCGCCGGGAATTCCTGCCGCGGTCAGCGAGCGCCCGCCGCGGAAAGGACCGATCATCCTATACTTCATGCCTTTGAAAAGTTTGTCTTCCGGCTTGCCCGACTCGCCTTCGGTGGCGGACTTCTGATCAGCCGCCGTCGTTGACGACGCCGATGATTCACTGGGTTTCGCCGCTTTCGATTGACGCTCAGGCTTCGTCTGGGAATAAGCGGCGCCCTGCAGGCCGAGAGCAAACGTGATGAAAAGTAAAAATAATGACAGCCGGACTATTGAAGTCCTTTCAGATTTCTCCCTAGAAAACATGTTGCCCCCCTGTGTACGAAGTAGATCTTTACCCCTGTGAACGTCGCGCCCGCTGTCATTTCTTCAACGCTTTTGCGGCCTCTTGAATCTCTTTGCGTTTCGCCGCGTCGACTTTCGGATAGGCGAGGCCAAGCTCTTCCAGCGTCTCTACTACAACCCCCGCTACCACCAGATGGGTGAACCATTTATTGTCCGCGGGAACCACATACCACGGAGCCTGCTTCGTCGCTGTGTTGCGGATCATCTCTTCGTAAGCCTTCTGATAGTCGTCCCAATATGCACGTTCGTGAATGTCCGATGCGGAGAATTTCCAGTTCTTCTCCGGTTCTTCAAGTCTCGCCAGAAATCGCTTCTTCTGCTCTTTTTTCGACAGATGCAGGAAGAACTTCCGGATCACCGTGCCGCTCCGCGCCATGTGCCGCTCAAAGCCATGAATATCCTCGAAGCGCTCTTCCCAAATATCCTTGGTCACGAGCGAAGGCGGAAGCTTTTCGTTTTTAAGCGCCTCGGAATGCACGCGTACCACCAACACCTCTTCGTAGTAAGACCGGTTGAAGATCCCGATATGACCGCGCTCGGGCAGGTGCTGCGTCGTGCGCCACAAAAAATCGTGTTGTAATTCGGTATCGGATGGCACCTTGAACGAATACACCTGGCAGCCTTCGGGGTTCACCCCAGACATGACATGTTTGATCGTGCCATCTTTCCCAGCCGCATCCATGGCCTGAAAGATCAGTAACAGCGCCCACCGATCCTGGGCATAGAGTTTGTCTTGCAAATCCTCGAGGCGCGAAATGTCTTTCTGTAGCTGCTCCTTGGCTTCATCGGCCAAGTGCCAGTGCCCGGTGTCGGCCGGGTCGAAGTCCTTCAAACGAAAATTCTTGCCGTCATCAACGCGGTAAGATTTGGCTAGTTTGGCGGTTTTCATTCGCGCGTCGCTCGAGCTTGTTCCGACAATAAGAAAGTTTACACCGTGCCGCCCTGTCGAGAATGAGATACCGAATGTGACTCAGGATCACCGCAGCGTAAGCGCATTAGAAGCAAAAGCCACGCGGTCGCATCCCGTGACTCAGTCGCCGGTTCGAATCTTTTCTCCACGCTTCAACGTCCTTTCAAAGAACCAGGCAGTCGCGCCGTACGCCCGCACCCAGTCCTGCCACATCAGGAATCCGTGAATCTCATCGGGCAGGATCAATTGTTCGAAGGGCACGTGTTGCGCACGCAAGCGCTGAACCAAGTCCACGGTCTGACTGAAGGGGACGTTGCGGTCATCGTCGCCATGGATCAGCAGCACGGGCGCCTTCCAACTGTCTACGTAAGCGTCGGGCGAGGAATCCCATGCGAGCTTTACTGCCGCATCCGCGTCCGGCGGCCGGAGCGCCAGATTGCCGAAGTAGGGCCGCTCCGTAAGAAATACGCTCCAGTCGTGCACTCCGTGAAAGTCCACCCCGGCTTTGAACAGGTCTGAATTGCGCGCCAGCCCCATTGCGGTCAGAAATCCGCCGTACGAACCGCCCCACAAGCCGATTTTCGTTGCGTCAACTTCCGGAAGCGATTGCAAATACTTCCCTGCCGCCACAACATCTTTGTATTCCGCCGCGCCGCGCCAGACGGCATTGGGCGCCTCGCGAAACGCGCGTCCATACATAATTCCAAGGCGATAATTCACCGATAGGACAGCAAATCCGCGGCTGGCCAGATACTGATTCTCGGCATAAGCGTTATGGTAGTAATCCATGTAGTGAAAGCCCAGCACCATCTGGCGGACCGGACCGCCGTGCATAAAGACCAATCCCGGGACTTTTCCATTTGCGTCACGCGGTAGAAAAAGTTGTCCGTGGAGCGTAACTCCATCCTCGCTCTTGAAAATCACCTGCTTTGGGGTCACCAGTAAGCTCGAAGGAAAATCGCCCGGCAGCGCCTGGCTTGCGACCATTTCGCGCCCCTTCGTGGTCACTTCGTACGGCATGGCGGGTGATGTTGCGGTTGAGCCGAGGCAGAGAATACTCTTTCCGTCTCCGGTTTGAACCGGAGACCATTCGATAGTCTCCCCACTTGTGAGCGCTTCCGGTGGAGTACCACCCGCCACCGCAACCCGCCACAAGTGCCGCCGGTCGACATCGTCCTGATTTGAGGAGTAGATCACCCACGCCTTGTCAGCGCTGAGCGCGACATCCTCCACATCAAAGTCTCCGGGGGTGAGCAGGACAGCCGCGCTGCCTCTGGAAATCGAATATAAGTGATTGCGTCCATCTTGCTCCGAGACAAACACCACTCGTTGCTTCTCTCCAACGTAAAGCGAGCCATCCTCGGTGAGTGCGGGCAGAGAATCTTCTAACTTATCGCCGCTCCGCCAAAATGACTTCGCCGCACCGCTGGCAACGTCGGCAATCCATAGCGACCACGGTTCAGAGCGCACCGGAATCAGCGGCAGCTTCTGCTGATCTCCCGCGGTGCGCACAAATACAACCCACTTCCCATCCGGCGTCCAGCGCGGCAGAGAGTCTTTGTCGACGCTCGGCGACATGTAGTGGATCGAGTCCTTATCGAAGTCGTAAACCGCGATCAGGCTATGATCGTCCCGCGTGCTGACAAAAGCGATTCGTTTGCCATTGGGCGACCATTTGGGCTGGTCGGCCGCACCGCGCACCACTGTCAGCTCTTTGGCTGGTTGCTTTCCATCGGTGCCGGCGAGCCATAATTTTTTCTTTGCGGACCATACTGCCCATTGGCCATCGGGAGAAATCTGAATATCCTCACAGCCTTCCTCTGGACAACCCATGTCGCCCAACAGGCGCGGCGCCGCGTTTTTAGCGTCGACATCCAGGGCGAACACCTGCTGCTTGGCTCCTTTCGTCCAGTTCTTGGGATTTGCGCTCTCTTGCGCCGAGTTCAACTCGCTGCCCAGTGCGTACACCGCAGTCTTTCCATCGGCCGTTAGCCGCAGGCTTGCAATCGGCTGGCCGTCATCCGCGTTGTAGTGAGTCACCTGACGCGCGGAGTGAGCGAAGTCCGGGCCGTCCGCCACCCACACATTGCGGACTCCCTTAGCGTCAAAGACCCACGCCACGCGACTGCCATGCTCAGCAGCCACCAACTCGCTGGGAAAAGGTGAACTCAAAACCTGCTCCAGGGTGAACGGAGATTGCGCCGATGCGAATGTTACGACGCTCAACATCAAAACCAAGACGAAGTAGAAGCGACGGTTGGTAAGTGGCATAGACATAGACCGCTAGGGTAAGCGACGCACGCTCCATTTGCCAATGGCCGCTGCAGTAAGGAGTCAGGTCCCCTTGCCGGCTTCACATAACCCGCCAACAACGCTCTTTACTCTTTACAGTTGTGTATTTGTGGCTTCCGCATTTATTGTGTACAGCTTCGGAGGAACAACAACTTGCGATCCACCTTGGTCGGCCTTCTGGTTGCATCTCTTCTCACTTCCCTATCCGCGCAGAAACACACAGCGAAGCAAAATCCGGATTCCAGCCAGAAACAGACATCTCAGCAGCAGCAGTCGGATACCCGGGGAGCAACCGATGATTCGCAAAAGGATAAGGACGAAGGCGAAGATAAGGGACCGTGGAAAAACCTGCAGTATCGGCTGGTTGGCCCATTTCGCGGCGGCCGTGTGGTCGCCGTATCGGGAGTCGTCGGCCAGGAGAATGTCTATTATTTCGGATCGACCGCCGGGGGCGTGTGGAAGACCACAGACGGCGGGCTCAACTGGAAGCCCATCTTCGATAAAACAAAAGACGCATCGCCGGCGATCGGAGCGATCGCCGTTTCCGAGTCAGATCCGAATGTCATTTATGTCGGAACGGGAGAGGCCTGTATCCGCGGCAACATCGTCGGCGGCAACGGAGTTTACAAGTCGATCGACGCAGGTAAGACCTGGAAGTTCGTTGGGCTTGCCGACACACATGCCATCGGCCGCCTCGCTGTGAATCCCAGGAATCCTGATATCGCCTTCGTAGCCGCTCTCGGACATCCATTCGGCGACAACGAAGAGCGCGGAATCTTCCGCACACAAGATGGCGGCAAAACCTGGCAGAAGGTCCTCTATAAAGATGCCAAGTCGGGTGGCATCGACGTGGTCTTCGATCCCAGCAATGCGAACATTCTTTTTGCAGCTCTGTGGCAAGCCCGGCGCAGCCCGTGGAGTCTGGACAGCGGCGGTGCTGGCAGCGGCCTCTACCGTTCCATCGACGGTGGAACGACCTGGAAGGAACTCAAAGCGCACGGGCTGCCGGAGGGCATTCTTGGCCGCATCGGAGTAACGGTCTCTGGCGCCAATCCCAATCGCATATGGGCAGTGATCGAGGCAGAGAAAGGTGGAATTTATCGCTCCGACGACGGCGGCGATTCCTGGCACTTAATGACGGACGATCATCGTTTTCGCCAGCGCGCCTGGTATTACTCGCACATCTTCGCTGATCCCAAGTCAGCGGACACCGTATACATTTTGAACACGGCGGCGTATCGATCCAACGACGGAGGCAAAACTTTCAGCCGAATTCGCGCGCCGCACGGAGACAATCACGCGCTGTGGATCGATCCCACGAATCCCAAGCGTCTCATGAATGGCAACGATGGCGGCGCCACGATTTCGACCGACGGCGGCGACACCTGGACCTCCGTCTACAACCAGCCCACGGCGCAGTTTTACCACGTCACCACTGACAATCGATTTCCCTATTACCTCTATGGCGCCCAGCAGGACAACTCCACCGTGGGCATCGCAAGTGCCAGCGCCGAAGGAGCCATTGATCGCCCGGACTGGTATGCCGTGGGCGGCGGCGAAAGCGGCTACATCGCTCCTGACCCCACCGACCCGGAGATCGTCTATGCCGGTTCCTACGGTGGCGATATCAGCCGCTACGATCACCGAACCGGCGAAGAGCAAGCCATCAATCCGTGGCCAGTGAATCCGATTGGATGGGCCGCAGGCGACGTCAAGCATCGTTTCCAGTGGACTGAGCCCATCGTTTTTTCTCCGCACGACCCCAAGACGATGTACTTCGCGGGCGAAGTACTCTTTAAGACTATCGATGGCGGAATGAGTTGGTCGATCATCAGTCCCGATCTCACGCGCAACGACAAATCAAAACAAGCGTCCTCGGGCGGACCAATAACAAAGGACAACACCGGTGTCGAAGTTTACGACACGATTTTTTCGGTCGTGGAATCACCGGTGCAGAAGGATTTGATCTGGGCAGGCACCGATGACGGATTGGTTCAGCTTACTCGCGACGGCGGACAGCATTGGGAAAACATCACCCCGAAAGCCATGCCGGAGTGGAGCACGGTGAGCATGATCGAAGTTTCTTCGCGCGATGCCGGCACTGCTTACCTCGCAGTCGAACGACACAAGTCCGACGATTTTGCGCCCTATGTTTTCAAGACCACAGACTTCGGTAAGACTTGGACTAAACTGGTCACCGGCATTCCAGCCAACGATTACGTCCATGCCGTAAGAATCGATGCACGGCGTCCGAATTTGCTTTTCGCCGGAACCGAACAGGGTGTCTATATTTCCTACGATGACGGTGCACATTGGCAGCCCCTGCAACTGAATCTGCCTCCCGCTCCGGTCAACGATCTCGTTATCAAGAACAATGACCTGGTTGTGGCGACGCACGGACGCAGCTTCTGGGTGCTCGATGACATCACGCCGCTGGAGCAATACGAAGATTCGATTCCACAGCAGGAGGCTCACCTCTTCACTCCGGGCGCGGCGAATCACACCGTCTTTCGCGGTTCATTTTTCGCTCCCAGCGGCAACGTCGGAAAGAACCCGCCGGCGGGAGTTCCGATCGATTACTGGTTGAAAACCTCACTAAAGAAGCCCGACGACGCCAAACCCGAGGCGGCCGCTACCGACGCACCAACAAAGAATGAAGCAAACCCGGCGGCTTCCTCCGAAACGAAGAAAAAAGAGGATGCTGACGAACCGCCGAAGATCACAATCGAAATCCTTGACTCCTCGGGAAAAGTGATTCGCAAATATCCCAAGAAGGAAGAGCCGGGTGGGGACGACGAGGAGGACTTCTCCAGTCGAGACCACAATGCGGGCGCTCTGCCTGCCGATGCCGGCTTCAACCGCTTCGTGTGGGATCTCCGTTACGAGGGAGCGACGAAGATTCCTCACGCCCCGCTCTGGGGCGGAAACACAGACGGGCCCGAAGCTCTTCCCGGCGCGTATCAGGTAAAGTTAACTGTGCTGGGCAAGAGCTACACAGCTCCACTGGAGATTAAAGCTGACCCTCGCCTGAAGATCACGCAGGAGGATCTCTCAAAACAGTTTGATCTTCTGTTAAAGATCCGCGACAAGGTCACGGAAACCGACGATACCGTGATTCAGATTCGCGACATGCGCGATCAAATCAAAGCCATTGACACGCGTTTGAAAAACGATCCTCGCGCCAAGGTCATTGCCGATGCCGGCAAGTCGCTCGATAAGAGAATGACCGAGGTGGAGGAATCGCTCATCCAGACCAAAGCCAAGAGCGGTCAGGATGTGCTCAATTTTCCCGTTCGACTGAACAATCATCTGGTAGCGCTCGGTGGTGTAGTTGCCAGCGCCGACTCCGCTCCCACCAAGCAGTCCTACGAGGTATTCGACATGCTCAGTAAGGATCTCGACGAGCAGATGACGAAATGGAAGACGATCGTCTCCACCGACTTGGCGGCCTACAACGACCTGGTGAAAACACAGGAAGTCCCGGCCGTCATACTGAAACAACCTGAGGCAGGAAAATAAGAGAGATTTGACCGCGACGCGGCGTTCACTTTCACGTTGATCTGGGTCACGAGTAGCGGATCAGTGTGAAACTGTCGGTTTTTGTTTTCCGGCCTCAGCCGCCTCTAATGCCTCTGCTTCAGCAAGTAATGCATCGGCTTCCCGCAAGAGGGCGTCTGCTCTCCCCTTCAGGTTCGCCGCTCGGTCGCGCAGCCTTTCCGGCTCTGGCACATGCCGCTTCCGGATCTCCCCGGGTTTCCATCGCATTCGCCCAGTCTCAGGCACTGGCCGTGAAACGGCAAGCCAAAACGAAAGGCGCTTCGAATAGAGCTGGCAATACAAAGGCCCTGCGAATTGAAAATCGCCCGTTTACTTAAGTTGTTTCCTTCCAGCACTTTGCACCTGCCATCAAGAAAATGCTTGACAGATGATCTAGTGTTATAGTTAAGTATAACAGTAGACGGCAGGCAACGTACGAGAAAAATCGATAGCGCCGTCTTCAAGGAGACGAAAACCATGAAATTCAGGCACATTTTCACTCTCGGACTGGCGCTGGCCTTCTCGTTGTCAGTCGCGGCTCAATCAGTAACGCCCCAGTCTGACGCCCAAAAGTCCTTCGACAAACTGAAAACCTTGGCCGGATCCTGGGAAGGCCACGTGACAACAGTTCCTCCGCACGCCGACATGGAAGGCAAGGCGGTGCGGGCCACGCTCCGCGTGACTTCCATGGGTAACGCCATCGTGCACGAGATGACGGGAGATGGAAGACCCGACGATCCGATCACGATGCTGTACCTCGACGGAGACCGCCTGCTGCTGACTCACTATTGTGATGCGGGAAATCGGCCGCGTATGACGGGCACGAGTTCCTCAGACGGCAAGACCGTCGAATTCGCTTTTCTTGACGTCGCCGGCAGCACGCAGTACGGACATATGGACCATGCCGTGTTCACCGCCATCGACGCGAACCATCACACCGAAGACTGGACCTACATAGAACCTGGGGATAAGCCGGTGCACGCACACATTGACCTGCAGCGCAGCAAGTGACGCCGCTCGTGCCGCCTTAGATCGCGAAGAATCCGGGGAGGCGCAGCGGTCGATCAAAGATGATTGCTCGCGCCTGAGTACGCGAGGAAGAACTGACTGAACCGAAAGTAAGAAAGGAGAATAAAACATGAAATCCCATCGTTTTATGTTGTCGGTTGTTCTGCTGTCGCTCTCCGCCGTGGCTTTTGCGCAGTCCGATATGGAAAAGTCCGATACGCAAGAGTCCTCCGTGGCTCCTGTGCTGTCTGATGCGCAGAAGTCTTTCGCAACCTTGAAAAGCCTGGCGGGAGAGTGGGAAGGCCCCGCGACCGCCACGGAGATGCCAGAGATGTCAGGGGGCAAGCTCCACATCTCGTTGCGCGTGACCTCGAGGGGGAACGCCCTCGTGCACGAGCTTCAGGAAGCAGGAACGCCGTTGGATGCGACCAAGTATGACCATCCGGTCACGATGCTCTACGTGGACGGAGACCAGCTCACGCTGGTTCACTATTGCGACGCAGGGAACCGGCCGCGCATGACCGGCAAGATGTCGCCTGACGGCAAGACGGTCGAGTTCGAGCTCAAGGACATCAGCGGCAACCCGGAGATCCACATGCACCATGCCGTGTTTACCCTCATCGACGCCAACCATCACACCGAGGATTGGACGTTCATGATGAAAGACAAGCCGATCCACGCGCACTTCGACCTGCAGCGGAGGAATTGACGGGAGTGAATCCCAGCAAGGCTATCTTGGGAAAACATTATGGACCGTGAGTGGAACGACAGTCAGCCGATTTACCGCCAGCTTCGCGACCGTGTGGTCGCGATGATACTCGACGGCGTGCTCAAGGAAGGCGATCCGCTTCCCTCCGTGCGCAATGTCGCGGCTGAATATCGGGTCAATCCGCTCACGGTTCTGAAGGGCTATCAACAACTGGTCGACGAGCAGTTGGTTGAGACCAAGCGAGGTCGGGGCATGTTCATCAATGCCGGCGCGCGCAATCTGCTGCTGCAAGGCGAGCGCCAGAAGTTTCTTACGGAAGAATGGCCCAGGGTTTACGCCAACATTCAGCGGCTCGGCCTGAACCCAGAAGAACTGCTGAATGGTGCAAAGGAGAAGCCGAAGCCATGACAGTGATTGAAGCACGCGGTCTGCGCAAGGTCTTCGGCACGACGGTTGCGCTGGATGGAGTCGATTTGCGTGTCGAAGAAGGCAGCATCCTCGGACTCATCGGTCCTAACGGCGCAGGCAAGACCACGGCGCTCAACGCGATTCTCGGCCTCACCTCCTATGAGGGAGAACTGAAGGTGCTCGGGCGCGATCCCTGGACCGAGCGCGATCAGCTCATGCGCGATGTCTGCTTCATTGCCGATGTCGCCGTGCTACCGCGCTGGATGCGGGTTTCGCAGGCGCTCGACTACGTCGCCGGAGTGCATCCGCGATTCGATCGCGCGAAGGCCGAGGGTTTTCTCGCGAATACCGCTATCAAGCACGCCAGCAAGGTTCGGGAGTTGTCGAAGGGCATGGTGACGCAACTCCATCTCGCTCTGGTCATGGCCATTGACGCGAGATTGCTGGTGCTGGACGAGCCGACGCTTGGCCTCGACATCCTGTACCGCAAGCAGTTCTACGATTCGCTTCTCAACGACTATTTCGACCGCACCCGCACCATCGTGGTCACGACGCATCAGGTGGAAGACGTGCAGCACGTCCTCACCGATCTCATGTTCATCAACCGCGGGCACATCGTGCTCAATTGCAGCATGGAAGAATTCGAGACGCGCTATCTGGAAGTGGCGGTGCGTCCCGAGCAGGCCGCGGCAGCCCGGGCGCTCAAGCCGATTCACGAACGCCAGGTGCTCGGCCGCAGCATTTTGCTATTTGATCGTGGCGATCGTCGGCAACTCGCCGCGCTGGGGGAAGTGCGCACACCTGGCATCGCCGACTTGTTTGTCGCCGTGATGGGCGGTAAGGCGGGCGAGGCACAAGGAGCAGCTCAATGAATACGCCATCGAACACTGTCCCCGAGTTTCCTCTCGGTTCGCAGGCAATCACGCCCGCATCCATGCCAGAGACTCGGCTCTTCTATTGGTCAGTGCGCCGCGAACTTTGGGAGTTCCGTTCCATTTACCTGGCACCGCTTGCCCTTGCGGGAGTCTTTCTGCTCGGCTTCGTGTTCGTCCTGTTCCTCCTCCCGCACACTATGCGCACCCTGTCGTCTATCGACCCGGCGCAGCAGCGCAAAGCGCTTGCCCATCCCTATGACATCGCCGCGGGCCTGATCTTTATGGCGGCCTTCATCGTCAGCATCTTTTACTCTCTCGACGCCCTTTATGGCGAGCGCCGCGATCGCAGCATCCTGTTCTGGAAGTCGCTGCCGGTTTCCGATCTCACGACTGTGCTGGCGAAGGCGAGCGTTCCGCTCATCGTACTGCCGCTGCTCGCCTTCGCGATCACCGTTGTCACCCAGTCCATCATGCTGCTGCTAAGCAGCGTAGTCTTGCTGGCCAGCGGTCTGAGTGTCGCGACGCTGTGGACGCAGTTGCAGCTCTACCAGACATTGCTAGGGCTGCTCTACCACGTCGTGACCATTCATATGCTGTGGTATGCGCCCATCTATGCCTGGCTGCTGCTGGTCTCAGCCTGGGCGCGCCGCATGCCCTTTCTCTGGGCTGTGTTACCGCCGATTGCGATCGGCGTCTTCGAGAAAATCACTCTCCAGTCCTCGCACTTCGTGGCGCTGCTGGAATACCGCTGTTGCGGCGGGCCTGAGGCCGTCGACTCCATGCAGGGCAGCTTTCCCATGCGTCCGGGAATGCATCTCACGCCGGGCCACTTCCTGACCAGTCCAGGTGTGTGGATCGGGCTGCTGTTCGCGGCTGGATTCCTTTTTGCAGCGGCAAGGCTACGACGCTATCGGGAACCGATCTGATTCGGTCGCGATTAAGAGTGGCGATTAACAGAGGGTATTCAAAGCTTAACTCGATCTTCAGGAGGATCTATGGCAACCGTTATTAGTTTGAACTGCTCACTTCCCACTGAATGTAGTCCTCTCTCTCCTACTGTCCTGATCTGGCAAGACGTCCTGGCACAGGCGATGACCGGCGAACTAATTGCGGCGATGAACTACACGTCCCTGTCGGAGATATGTGACGATCCGGCAGAAGTAGCCGACGCATTAGAGCATGCGGAAGGCGAAAAGGGACATGCCGCTGCTTTCGCCGCCGAGGGCCGCAAGATCGGAGTCGATGTTCCTAATAATGTCGATGCAAAACATTGGAAACGGCTGCGCACCGCATTCATGAGCTGCATCGCAGAGCGCGACTTCATTGGCTGCCTGATCGTGCAGGAAATTATGCTTGAATCCTTCGCCGTTGCAAGCTACGCACGCGTCGGAAAGGTGGCGCCGGGGAGTCTTGGCACGACTTTTGCCGCCATCGCAGCAGAGGAGGCAGAGCACATTGATCACGCGATGGCAATTCTCAGGGCGGAGCGTATCTCGGACCCGCAGGGCTTCGACGAAAAGGTCCATCGCCTACATCTTGAAGTAATGACCACCCTTGCCAAGATGCTGGCGAAGGAATGCAAGGACGGACATTGCGAAGTGTGCCACAACACCTGCGTGAAGCCGGCGTTATTCGACATCCGGTTGAGTGCAGCCGAGTTGCGCGGAGCCTCGCTGCAACAGTACCTGAAAACGTTGGACAAGCTCGGGCTGCCGGGAGAGGTAACACTTGCATGGGTAAGTCAGTTGCCCGTGTAGCCGTGCGAGGCAGACCAGCAACCATGCTGGGGAAACACTCAAGACTCATGAACAGAGATGTTTTCGTACAACGAGAAGGGCACGAGTTCCCCAACAAAGACGTTTTCGCACAACCGGGAAGGGCACGAGTTCCACTCGTGCCGTAAGTCCAGACGCAATCAGCGCGGCTTTAGCCGCTGAGGTAAGCTCTTGCACCATGAAAGAACCATTCCCGAAGACGAAATCGATTTCGCCCTGATCGGCCATCAAGAAAGTTGGAGAGCAGCCGCGGACGTACTCGCCGTCCTGCGCGGACCTGAGCATCCTCCTCTGCCGGACGACGAGATCAAGGACATCCTTCCATGGATTCCGCCCAGAACAGTTTGCCGTGTTGAGGTCGGATCCGGCATTGATTCGAAAAGCGGTGGATCGAAAGTTGGAGCGAAGGCTCGCGGTCTCTACATCGATTCCTTCATTCCTCCTGACCATCTGCAAGATTCCCACCTGCGCGACAATCTCACGCGCGTTCGCGCCGCTGCGGCCTATGCGATCAAGGCGGGAGCGAAAATCGTGAGTCTCGGCGGCTTCAGTTCCATTCTGATCGAGGGCAACTTCGATCTGCTTCCCGAAAGACGCGATACGGTCTTCACGACCGGCAATACGCTGACGGTTGCATTCATCGTTCTGGGCATTAGGAAGATGTGCGGGTTTGAGGAAGTCAGTCGAGACCTCCGAAGGTCAACGCTGCTCATCGTCGGCGCGACGGGAGACGTGGGCTCCGGCTGCGCCCGTTGTTTAGCGCCTCTCGTGAGGCGCGTGCTACTCTGCGCACGCAATGTGGAGCGACTGCGCAAGCTCGCCGCGGAGTTGCAAGCTGATGGAGTTCGGGTGGAGATCGCGACCGATCCTCAGCAATTTTCCGCGAAGGCCGATGTTGTGATCTGTGCAGCAAGTCTGGCGTCGCCTTCGCTTCTGCTGGGCCGCATCGCGCCCGACGCAATCGTTTGCGACGCAGGCTACCCAAAGAACCTGTCTCCAAGCGCGGAGATGCCTGGCGCCAAAGTTTTCTTCGGAGGTCTGGGACAGGTCACTGGCGGATTAAGCTTCACACCGGATTTTCGCGGAATTTTGAACCGGCATCCCTTCCCCAATGTGGTCCATGGATGTTTGCTCGAAGGCATGGCCCTGGCTCTTGAGCGCCGCTACGAGCCCTTTTCTCAGGGAAGAGGGTTCATCACTCCAGCGCGGGTCGAGGAAATCGAGACAATTGCCGCACGGCATGGGATCTATCTCGCACCGCTTTACAATTCCGATGGACCCGTGGAGGCTGGCGTTCGTTGCCAGAGAGTTACAAAACCGTCGTTGCGCTCCCGAGGAGAGAATCCCGGTCGGCTCCGGTGGCCACCAATTATTTCTTCTCAAGCTAAGCGAGCGTGAATGCCAAGACCTTCGGCGGCTTTACGGAGCCGCTTATCTCTTGTCCAGAGCAGCGTGGACGAATCGATAAAGACAGAGGCTATCAGGTGTGCGTCGGTGAGACCGATGCCGAGGCTATACAAACGACGAGCCTCAATCATCAGGCGCACTTCGCCGAGCTGCGCCATTCGCACCTGTGGTAGGAGGTCCAGCAGTGCAAGCGTTTTGGTGCGCTCGTGCAAAGATCCCAGGGCAAGTTCCGCAATGATGAACGGATGGATCACAATGTTCCCTTGGTTGAGATACTTACGCATTTCTCTGTTTCCTGAACGCAGGTGGTCGATCCAAACAGACGTGTCCGCGAGAATCAATTCGCCCGCACCCTGCTCGGCCGTGCCTTGTTCGCTCGTACTTTGCGGCGTGGAATATTCTTCAATTCAGGCATTGTGCCCCCCAGGAACGCCAATCTCCGGGCGCTTTCCCGCTCGATGAGGGCCTTGAGAGCTTCGCGAATCAAAGCCGTTTTCTCGGCCACTCCGGTGAACTCCTGGGCGAGGCGTACCAGATCATCATCCAGCGCAAGCGTTGTTCTCATAGGAGTGTTCTCAAAGGAACTCTATGCACCGATTATAGCATCAAATAATGCCATTTTATGTGCCTCTGTAAAAGACGAGCTGGCGGATTATTCCGCTGTGAAGATGAAGGGCACGAGCAACTTGCGAATTCCCTGACCCTTCAATATCCGCACCCGCTCATTCGTCTACAACTCCAGAGGAAGGGTGCGGCGAGCTTGGAGCGGATGGCACTCGAACAGAACCAAATCGAACAAGCCCAAATCGAACGGGCCCAGCGGATGTCGGATGTGGTCACGCGGGAGCAGTCCCGGCTGCGCAACTTCATTCGTCGCCGCGTGCCCGACCCTCGCGACGCTGAGGACATTCTGCAGGACGTCTTCGCGGACAGGCGCGATGCACTGCTCCAACGGCATTGTCAAACAGGGCTTCCTCGTTATTGTACCGGGACGATATCGAATTCTATTTTGACTTCGTCTTTGACCTTGACGGTTCCACCGGCAATGCGTATGGGGGTTATGCCGAATGCGCTCTGCTTGATAGATGCTGAACCGCGATAGTGCCCCTCCTCCAAAGAGACCACCACGATAACGGGTTGATTCTTTCCATGCAGGTTTAGATTCCCACGCACCTCCCAATGAGCGTCCCCGGTTTGGGTTATCGCGGTAGAACGATATGAAATCTCTGGAAAATGCTCGACATCGAGAACCGCACTTCCTTCCATCGTGTGTTGGATTTCGGCACGCTTGTCGGCCGAGATCTGAGGGTCGAGCACAAGCATTTTGCGGGAGTCCACGCGCAGCTGAACGCTTGGACTGGCGGAAGAATCGACCTTACCCTCGTCAATCGGCGCTTGTATTTCGTGATCGTGTGCAAACGCGGAAAATGCACCGGATTTGAAGACTCGAATCTTCAAACTGGATTTGGTCACGTCGATCGCTTGCGGTTGGGCGTAGAGGTTGTTTGGTCCGATGCAGACAACGATTACCAGAATTCCCAAGGCCAGCCTGCACATCATAGAAATTCCGGACTTTCTTATCAAGAACATTTAGGTTTTCTCCCGTAAGACAACACCAGTTGACCACCGATAAGGTTGACCACCGATAAGTATGAGGAACCGTCATAGGTCGGTTGTCACAGCGCTGTCGAGTGATTGTCATTTGTCTGTTGTGGAGAGTGGCAGCCACATCGTTCTAAGGCACCCGCTACGGGGTAAACTTATAGCCAAGGCGAGGTACTGTTCGGAAGTGGGTGGGACAGCTCGGATCGTTCTCCAACTTTTGCCGGAGTTTCATAATATGATTGTCGATGCTACGGTTAGTGGCGTACTCGTCTTCACAGCCGCAAACTCTCTTCAACAGCTCGGCGCGAGCGATGATGCGATCGGGATTTTCAACGAAACACTGCAGCGTCTTGTACTCGTGTGCCGTCAACGCGACTGAAGTACCGTTGCGAGTCACCTCCATTTTCCTGAAATCCACGACGATGCTATCAAAAATGACTTGACTCACCGTAGCAGGCGGGTGGCTATGGCGCAAAGCAACCTTCAGCCGTGCCAGGAGCTCCCGCGGACTAAAAGGTTTGGTAATGTAGTCGTCGGCACCCATCTCCAATAGCGTGACTGTGTCATTAAGGTCACAGGAAGCGGTGAGAATAATGATGGGGATCGAGGAATCCGCGGCTTTCATCTCTTTGCAGAGATGTTTTCCAGATAACTCGGGTAGATGCAAATCTAGAATGGCCGCGGACGGTAGTTCTGCACGAAAACTGTCGAGACCCGATCGCCCGTCCATCTGTCCCTCGACGGCGAAGCCTTCAGCCTCAAAAAGCCGCTTTAGAATCTTTTGGACGGATGGATCGTCTTCGACCACCAGAATCCGGTTCGTCAGCTCCGCCGATTGACGCTGAGTTACGTTTTGTTCATCAGGCAGCTTAGACCCAAGACCCATTGTGGCCGCCTATCTGCACGACCGCAGAATTCGCACCCCATTAAACATTTGCGGGAGTGAACCTGTCTTATGAATCGTCTTCGCCGATAATCTTGAGCCAGCTTGTTTCCTGAATTGTCAGACAGTTGTCAATTGTTTGCACTTTATTAGCCAGGCAAGCGGAAGGCGGTAAAACAAATGAAAGTGCGCACCTGTAATGTGGAGTCTGAGCCGCTTTGTAGTGTGCGAATACGGCAAACTGAAACAGCTCCCGACATTCCTTGAGCGAATGCCATTCGCCTCCCGTCAGAGTTACCCAATCACCAAGCTCTACCAGGTGTCTTCAGGTGAAGAGAACCTGAATGCGTTCTTCTCTGCCGGAGACCAAGCCATCGGTAAGGCCTACGGACAGTTTGTGGCTAAATCCATCCAGAACGCGTGCGTGGCATTGGATTTAGCGTGCGGCCTCGGGAGACATGCCCTATGGCTGGCGAGTAGGAACTGGCGGGTCAGTGGAGTGGACCTTTCAGATGTGGCGATTGGAAAGCTCAGTCAGGCCTCTTTTGAACTCAATGTGAACCTCGACCTTTTTGTAGGAGACGCCGCCGAGTACAAATTTGAACCCACACGGTTTGATCTGATCGTCCTGTTCTATCACCTGGACCGAAGTCTTTTTCTCAAGATAGTGTCCGCGTTGAAACCGAGCGGGCTACTTATCTGTAAGATGAGCCTAGAATGGGATTCGGACGGACACTCTGCGACTGTCAGTCCCAATCCGTTGGACAGAAATGAACTGCCCTCACTTGTTCCAGAACTGCATGTTCTATATCAGGAGGAACGACCGGTACGGGGTCGGGGCGTCGTCGAGTTCGTAGGAAGAAAGTTAGGGGTGCCCTGAAGACTCGCAGTTCATGCACGTTTCCTTAGCGGAGTTCTGGCGACCGTTCTCCACCTAAAAACCAGAAGAATTAAAGGAGCCGTCACATTTGTAACGGTCCCGTCATTTAGACTGTTCCGACCTTTCCACATTTGCTCGCGGAGGTTGGATGCGCTTCTGGTCGTTTCTCCTTGCCGTAGTACGGTGGGTGGACTGCCCGGAGCGGTGCGCAACGGTCTTTAACGTATATGGGCGCGGCATTCACGACCTGGGCCTCGGGCAAGCGAATCTCGCGAGGGTGTTAATCGCAAGAACCACTATGCTGGTGCTCGTGGGTTTTCTGCTTGCATCCTCGCTCGCAAGCGCCCAAAACGGCTCCCCAGCGCCTAGACCAGAGGATGAATTTAGCTTCATGCAGCAGCTCGCGGACAAAGGCTTGCATGACATAGAGAACGAAAGCTGGAACGCGTATGGACAATTCACTTACATATCGAGCTGGAAGCCGTCGTTCTCTGCCCCTTATACCAACTTAAACGGCAGCATCAATTCCCTGCTTCCCGCTGCCGAGAGAAGTTTTACGGGGACTGCGACTCTTTACCTGGGCGTGCGGCTCTGGAAGGGCGCAGAAGGCTATCTGGTGCCCGAACTCATTTCCGAGCAGCCGCTCTCTCAGCTCAGAGGATTGGGCGGAGCCATCCAGAATTTCGAGCTGCAAAAGACCGGAGCGGAGACGCCCCAACTCTATCACTCCCGGATTTTCGTTAAACAGACGTTGGGACTCGGCGGCAAGAGCCTCGTGGAGGAGTCCGGTCCCTTGCAATTGGGAACCCATTACGACAGCAGGAGACTTGTCTTTGTTGCCGGTAACTTTAGCATTTTAGATTTTTTCGACACCAACGCTTTTGACGTCGACCCCCGCGATGGTTTTCTCGGTCTGGGATTCATGACATCCGCTGCCTATGACTTTGCATCCGACGCGCGCGGTTACTCATACGGTGGCGTCGCGCAACTGTTTTGGGATGACTGGGCGGTGCGCGTAGGCCGCATCACGCCGCCGAAGAACCCCAACCAACTCCCCGTGGATTTCAGACTGTTCAAATACTACGGAGACCAGATGGAAGCGGAGCACAAGCACACGATTCGCGGGCAGGAAGGCATGGTCCGCGTGCTGGCTTTCCGCAACCGCGAGAATATGGGACGCTTCCGTGACGCCATAGCAGCATTCGAAGCAAACCCCCATGAGAACGCTACCACCTGCACTGGATTCAACTACGGATCGCAGAACGCCGATGCCCCGGATCTTTGTTGGGCGCGGAAATCGAACGTGAAGAAAGGCTTTGGCGCATTCGCAGAGCAGTACATTGGACACGACATTGGAGTGTTCGGCCGCGCAATGTACGCGGACGGGCAAACCGAAGTGTACGCCTACACGTCAGACGATCGCTCTGCATCCGTGGGGGTTCTGGCGAAAGGTTCCGCCTGGTCGCGGCCAAAGGACGTCGCAGGCGTTGGTGGCAACTTTGGATGGATCTCGAATATACACGCGAAATACCTCGGGATGGGCGGCGTGGATGGATTTGTTGGTGACGGTGCCATCACGGCTGCCGCGGAAAAGTCTTTTGATCTCTTCTACAGTGCCCACTTCCGCGGAGTGTATTGGCTGACCGGCGATTACCAGCACGTCACAAATCCCGGCTTCAATGCCGCCCGTGGCCCCGTCAATATCTTCACCGTGAGAATCCATGGCCAGTTTTGAATCACATCGAAGCTGTGCATGCACGTTGCTTGCAGGGTTTGTTCTCTTAGTCTTCTGGCCCTGGCTCGCAGAAGCGCAGCAACAGGCAGCAGGTTTCGCAGTCGAGCGTCTCTATCAATCAGCTCCCGGCGCCGGTTGGTTTGTCATGGACGACCTCGACATCAGTGGCCGGCTTGGAGGAGCAATCTCACTCACCTCTGGCTACGCACGAAACCCGCTAGTCATTAAGGGCCCGGACGGCGAGCAGAAGCTCGCGGTTGTGTCCGAAGAGGCATTTGTCGATTTCGGCGCGGCGATTACTCATGATCGCCTTCGGGCTTACATCAACTTTCCCACACCCCTTCTGCTCAGCGGAACGAGCGGGACACTTGGTCAGTATCAGTTCACTGCTCCGTCAGTGAGCCTCGGAAACAATCCCGATACCGTGTCCGACCCTCGCATCGGGTTTGACATTCGCTTACTTGGTGAGCCGGCAGGCTTGTTTCGTTTAGGCGCGGGTGCGCAACTCATCTTTCCCAACGGAAACCGCACCGATTATGTGACCGACGGCAAGTACCGCGGGATGTTTCGATTTCTTGCTGCCGGCGATGCCGGCGCCTTCACATATGCGGGGCAGCTCGGTGTCCATGTTCGTTCGCTCAATGATGCGCAGGTACCCGGCGGTCCAAATGGGAGCGAATTCCTCTACGGTATCAGCGGAGGGCGCAGGTTCGCCGGGTCCAACGGTTGGGGAGTTGTTGCCGGGCCTGAGATCTTTGGTGAAACGGCTTTTCGCGCTTTCTTTAGCGGGAAGACGGGTACGGAGGCTCTTTTGACCGGGCGTTTCGAACACACCGGTACTGGAAGGAATCTGCGGATAAAGTTGGGCGTCGGCCACGCTCTTGTGCAAGACTTCGGCGCAGCACAATGGCGAATCGTTTTCGGCGTGGAGATGTTCGGTCACAAGTAGGATTGCATCGGCTCCCATCGAGCTGGAGGATAATCTCAACCATGCGCGTTTCCCGGTTCCGGTTGACAGTCTGTTTTGCGTTCTGGTGCGCCATGTTCTGCTGCACAATGTTCGTATCCGCGCTTTCCAGGCAGACGGCGCCCGCTAGTCAAATCAAACGACTTTACGTTGAGCCGTTCGCTACTCAGGCAGGTTCCGAGAAGTTTCGTGAGGACGTAATCAGCGAACTCCGCAAACTGAATTCGGTGTCGCTGGCTGCCGACGAATCGAGCGCAGATGCGATCCTGGGTGGCGGGGGGGAAGTCTGGATCAAAGGATACCGCAGTCATAATCCTCAATTGGGCAAGGTGCCGCCCAATGGGACGCCCATCTATACCGGATTCCTTTCGATTGAGTTGCGAGATAAGAATGGTCAGACGCTATGGTCATACCTGGCAACGCCGCCGGAGGCGTCGGAGAACATATCGAAAGATCTTTCGACGCTGATTGTCAAGAAACTGGTCGAAGCCCTGAAACAAGGCGAAGCGCCTTCGCAAACTGCCCCTCTTCCTCAGCCCACAATGATCTTGAAAGGAGCTGGCGCCACCTTCCCTTTTCCCGTTTATGCGAAATGGTTCACAAACTACCGGCGCGAAAATCCGGCTGTCCAGATAACATACGAACCCGTAGGGTCGGAGGCGGGCGCTCTCAAACTGCTTGCAAACAGCGTCGATTTCGCCGCCTCGGATAGCCCGGAAGTGGTTCACATTCTCGCTCCCTCAGACGAAGAAAGGTTTTTATTCCTTCCATCGGTAGTAGGCGCGGTAGTGCCTGTAGTTAACCTATCCGGATTGCCCAGCGACATCGCATTCACTCCGGACGCACTGGCCGGTATTTATCTGGGAAAGATCAAGAAATGGAATGACCCGATCTTAACTCGCGCCAATCGAGGTCTTCACCTTCCCGACCTTGACATTGCAGTCGTTCATCGCGCGGACGGCAGCGGAACCAGTTACGTCTGGACGGACTATCTCTCAAAGATCAGCCCCGAGTGGAAGGCCCAAGTCGGCACCAGCCTCGCTCCCAAGTGGCCAGTAGGACTGGAGGCAAATGGGAATGGCGGGGTCTCCAAAGTGGTGAAGGAGCGGGCCGGCTCAATTGGGTATGTTGAATTTATCTACGCCCTGCAGAATCACCTGACCTATGGCAGAGTTCGAAACCGGGATGGCAAATTCGTTTCAGCCAGCCTGGAAACCATCGCTGCGGCTGCGAGCCATTCCATGAAAATCAGTCAGGACTTCAAAGTATCGATCGTGGACGCCCCGGGTGCAGACGCCTATCCAATCAGTTCCTTCAGCTGGATTGTTGTTCCTGTGCGTAGTGCGAACGACGCCACACGGAATGCACTCGGTGGTTTTCTGCAATGGATGTTGGGCGCGGGCCAGCGGCAGGCCGCGGCATTGGGGTATCTTCCTCTTCCTAAGGATGTCGTGATTAAGGAAGAGGCTGCTATCGCCACGATTCACTAGCGAAAACGGTTCCGTACGCTCCGCAAGAGCGTGTCGCCAATATGGCGGCCGGTTCCTTACGCCGCGCGCTGTGCCTCCAGGCGATCCACATGCCGACCGCGATGATTGCTCTGGCAGGAATCACATAAATGCTGCCTTCCGGTCCGGTCTGGGCGCCACCGCATATCAGCCCGCCGGAAGGATGAGTCGCAAACAGATGTCCAGCTGAAACCTGAACGCTGTTCGATACACCGTAGAGATAGGACTGAGCCCAATCCCATCCGGAGTGCAGTCCGACCCAGTAAAGCGACTTGGTCAGCCATAGACTCAAGCAAAACACCAGCCCGATCCCCACCACAGAGAAAGTCTGGCCGATGGAAGTGCGTCGGCTCGGAAAACTCACGGCCGAGGATCACGCGGCGGGGCAATACGATCTCCATGATCGCGTGCAAGTGCTGGTCAACGGCAAGTGGATGGAGGGTGAGATCCGCGGGCAGAATCTCAATATGTACGACATAAAGGTGCCAGGGGTCGATACGGGCTTCGGCTCTGACATTGTGAACACCACCCCCGAGAATATCCGCATGTCGACCACACCGGCGCCGCCGCCTCCTGCCCAACGGGCGGCCGGGCAAGCTCCCAAGCCTGGACTCGCGAGCTGCGCCGGCAAGTATGAAGGCCGGTGGGAGCATGTCTCGGGTATGGGCGGCATGAAGGTTGTTTTCCGTTCCGGCAAGGCAACGATTACCGAAGGATTGGGCGGTGAGATGCGGTTCGATTGCTTCACAGGTGACGGCAAGGTCGTTTTTTACAAGGCCGGATCGTTCACCCCCTTTTCCTACGACTTCGATATCAACAACGACGGAACGCTGCAGACGCCGCTCGGAGCAATCAAGAAGATGGGCAACTGACAACCTAGCGCGGCACATGAGCTCCGAGCCAGTATGCCAAATTCGTGCGGCAGAGGAGTGCTTTGGTATGTGGCCCGAGAAAGTTCGACAAGACCGCCCGCCGGAAAGCTTCGGCGATCATTCATGCGAACAGAGGACTGCCCTCCGGTCATATTTCTCTCTTCTTCGGTCGCACCGTTGGAAGCAGTCGTCCTCTGGATATCCAGCAACAATGCTTGCAGCGTGGATGGCTCTGGAAAGGCGGTCTTTCTCGCCGGCTGACCTGCCGGACTTCATCGTTACCGTAAACAAGGGCATAGAACCTACTGATTGCTGAACATTTCAGAGGGTCAGATAGAGGAATTGGACATGGCCATCTCTTTAGTTTCTCCTCTCGTGCAAAATTGAATAGAGAGACTTAGGGCAGGAACTTGTACCCAGAGCTATGGACCGTATGAAAGTGCCTGGGATGGGCAGGCTCTGCTTCCAGTTTTTTGCGCAACTTCGAAATGTGGCTGTCGACAGTCCTTGTACAAGGATAGTTATCGTATCCCCACACTTCATTGAGTAGCTCGTCCCGTGAGATCACCCTCCCCGGGTTCTTGATCAGATACGCGAGAGTTTTGAATTCTTTACTTGTGAGAGTAACCGGCCGGCCGTTGCGATGAATTTCCATCGTGGACAAACATCCTTTTACTCCGCCAAACTCAAACGTGTCTGTGGCGTTGGAATTCGTCAGCCAGGCCTTCGCTGCATCCAGCGGTAAGCAGACATCGCTGGTGTCGGTGAGGCCAGTGACGGACCTATTGGGCTTTTTCTGGGTTGTCGTCTTATCATGAACAGCCGATTTCGGAACAAGCACGATCACCGGCAAGTAACGCGATAGCTTACGAAACTCTTCCAGGATGCCAGAAACTGGCACGGAAGCGAGCTTTTCATCAAGGAAGCGAATCGCGCTTGCGTTGGGCTCGGTCTCGGGCTGCACAAACGGAGAAATTGCGGACTTGATTGCTGCTGTCATAGAAATTCCTCGTTACTACTTGGCGTTGGCCCGAACGGACCTGCCGGCGCTCTTCAGCAGTGGCATTCGATGTAGGGCAGCTCTCGCGTGAAACATCCGCGCTTTTGCGGCTGAGGTCGAGATCCCTAAAATCTGTGCAGTTCCTCTGAGTGAGTGTTCCTGCAATCCGTAGAGCTCCACCACCCTGCGAACTCGTGGCCGTAGCCGCAAAATGGCTTTATTCAGAATTTGTCGCCGTTCACGAAGGCGGTAAGTCTCCTCTGGATCGGGAGCCTCATCTTGAATCTCCCTGTGCCTTCCGGGCTCGGAAGGCGGGGTTGGTTCATCCATGGCAATTTCTCGTTTCCAATGGTTCCTACGAAGCTTCGCCAGCGCGGCGTTGATGGCGATGCGTGTCAGCCAGGTAACAAACTGCGCTCTTTCATCAAAATCCTTGACATGGGCGAAGGCATTCAGAAGACAATCTTGCACTGCGTCTTCCGCGTCTTCGCGATTTCGCATCATCCGATGGACGACGCCGAAAACCTTTTTGCCATGGCGTTCGCAAAGTTCTCCGAAGGGGGCTCTTCTTCCAGTTTTAGCGGCTGCTATCAACTGGTGCTCGCTCCACTCTCGAAGATCGCTAACCTCTGAGATACCGTTTTGCGCCGACAAAAATGTACTCACCACCGCGATTAACTTCCTCTCTCAAACCGGAGCTATAGCATCGCCGCTTCATCGGCTCTCAATCTTTTTCTCTGTCGATCCACTCGCGGACGTAGGCCGGACAGTTCTCAAGCTTCATTCCATCGGCCTCGCAACCCCTTAAAAACCTCACTGCGTCGCGATCCGCCAACCTCAAGTCTCGCAAATCCAGAATCATGTCTCGGTAGTCGCGATCAAAAAGCCCCTTCAGCTCTGGGACCTGCTCGGCCTCCATGCGCCCGCTTAAGGTAAACACCGTAAATCCCTGCCGCAATGATCTCTCGATTCTCAAGGTCATCGGTTGTCGTCGCGATGCTCTGCAATGCCGCCATCCCGGCCAGTGACGCAAATGGAAGTGCAATGCACAGGCCGTATGAAACATATTGAAAACAGGCGGTTAGAAAAACACTGGAATGACGAGACTTCGGGAAATGACGAATTTTCGGGAATTGAAAAGGAGGGGCTTGCTACTAGTCCGAGACGAACTTGTGTTTCTTGATCTTCAGCTGCTTGATTTTCGAGTCGAGCGTGGATCGGGGAATACCGAGTTTTGCTGCCGCACCTTCGCGGCCAGCAACTTTTCCTTTGCTTTCAGCTAAGGCAGCTTCAATAATTTCTTTTTCCCGACTGTGGAGTGTATCTGGCAAAGGACCTGCTAATTCCTGCCGGGGTGGGCGCACGCGTGCCATCCAGGACTTTTCGATCCAAAAGGTGTCGCCGCCGCACAGGATCACCGATCTCTCAACGATGTTTTGCAGCTCACGGATATTTCCCGGCCACGGATACGATTGGCACAGCTCCAGCGTCTTGTTGTCGATTTTGCGAATTTGCTTGCCGGCTTTTTCCGCGTAGCGTTTTACGAAGTACTCCACCAACATCGGAATGTCCTCCCTCCGCTTGCGCAGAGGAGGTACCTCAATCGGGAAAACGTTCAGCCGGTAAAACAAGTCGGCTCGAAACGTTTCCGCGGCAATGGCCGCCGTTAGATCACGGTTGGTTGCGGCTATGACGCGAACGTCGGTGGTAATAGTTCGGTTACCTCCCACTCGTTCGAACTGCCGCTCCTGAAGTACTCGCAGCAACGCAATCTGGGTCTCTGCCGGGAGATCGCCCACCTCGTCAAGAAAAATCGTACCCGAGTGCGCCATTTCAAACCGGCCCTGGCGGCGCTGCACCGCGCCGGTGAAAGCGCCTTTCTCGTGGCCGAACAGCTCCGACGCGATCAACGAGGAAGGAATCGACGCACAGTTTACGCTGATGAACGCCTGGCCGGAACGTTGCGAGTGCTTGTGTATGGCGCGAGCAATCAATTCTTTTCCCGTGCCGGTTTCGCCGGTGATCAGCACCGTGGAATCGGTGGGCGCCACTCTCACAATGCTGGAGAGCACGATTTGCAGCGCCGGTGACGCACCCACAATTTCCTCAAACATGAATGCCTGATCGATTTGCTCCCTGAGAGCTAGATTCTCGTCATGAAGACGGTCTTTCAGGCGTTTAATCTCTTCAAAGGCTTTCTCCAATTCAATCCTGGCCTGCGCCTGTTCGGTGACATCTATTGCGGTCCCAACAAATTCCACGAGGTCGCCCGACTCGTTCAAGACAGGATGCCCGACAGCATGGAGGTGCTTGATGATTCCATCGGGAAGAACAATGCGATAGTCCGCGTCGTAGTCTGTTTTCTGGATCATGGATCTTTCAAAGAGTTCCTGAATGCGCTTCTGGTCCTCGGGATGATTTCTGCTTAGCCAAAATTCAACCGTTGACGCATCCTCATCAGGCTTGACGCCGAATATCCGAAATATTTGCGGCGAGACTGTGACTGTCCCTGATGAAACATCAAGTTTCCAGCTACCTGTTTGGCTTATTCTCTGCGCCTCAAGCAAATCTGCTTCACTGCGTCGCAGCTGCGCTTCCGCGTGCTTGCGCTCTGTCACGTCCATGTCGGTACCAACGCACTCGATAATGTTTCCGGTTTCATCGAGAACCAGGTGCCCGATCCCGTGGATGTGCTTTACCGTGCCATCAGGCAGCGCGATCCTGTAATCTTGCACAAGATCAGCTTTCGCGAGTAATGCCTTGTCGACTCGTTCGTTAAATCTGTCGCGATCTTCCGGGTGTACCAGTCGAAGGAACTCGTCCCGATCTGGGAGGTTTCTTTGAGGATCTAATCCAAAGATTTGCCGCATTTCCTCGGACCAGTAAATGCACTTCTCAGTTTTAGGGTCGACGGCCCAACTGCCCGTTTTGGCTAGTCTCTGCCCTTCCGCCAGATACGCCTCGCTTCGCCGAAGAGCTTCTTCGGCACGTTTGCGCTGTGTGATGTCCTCGGACAGCGCCATTATGAATCGCGGTACCCTCTCGGTGCCCGGCACAAGAGAAACGTTGTTGCTTACCCAAATCAAACTGCCGTCCTTACGCCGATACTTTTTCTCGATCTGAAACTGTCGTCGTTTCCCCTCCAGCAACTCGGTGATCAGCGCCCAGTTGGCTTGGCGGTAGTCCTCATGCGTTAAGTCCAGAAAATAAACGGCGCGCAGTTCCTCCTCCGTATAGCCCACCATTGTCTGGAAGACCTGATTGGTGGCTAGAAAGCGGCCGTTCAGGTCTGTCAACGCAACGCCGATAGCAGAATTCTCAAAGACCGATCTCCACCGCTCCTCGCTTTTCCGCAGGGCTTCGTCAGCGCGCTTCCGCTCCTCCAGATCGGTATTGGTTCCGTACCACTTCGCCACTTTCCCCGATCGGTCGCGCAGAGGACTACCGCGAAAGAGAAACCAGCGAAATTCGCCGTCGAAGCGGCGGAAGCGGCCCTCCACTTCGAACGGCTTTCCAGAATTCAAAGCTTCCCGCAATGTTTCCAGAATGCGTGACCGGTCGTCGGGATGAATGGCAACCTGCCATCCCGAGCCCAGAGCCTGCTTGGCGGATAGACCCGTATAGTCCAGCCAGCGCTGATTGCAAAACTCTGCCGAGCCGTCTGGACCAGCGGACCATGCCAACGTAGGGATGGTGTCGACGACAAGGCGAATATCCTGTTCGTCTCCAGGTTCCTCGAAGCCATGCCGCAAGGATGCCATGCGCGGATTATAGAGCCATATGGCGCACCAATCGGACCGAAATTGCGTCGTGGAAACAAGGGATCCTGGGCGACCTAGGCAGCGGGGACGAGGTTCAGAAGGGCACTGGATCGGGGGATACGCAAAATGAGGGGCGCATCTTAAATGCACCCCCGGCATCCAGGCGATCGAAAGGCTGACTCCGTGGACGCAGCAAAAGCGTGATTGTTTCGCTCCCGGCGGAAGTACGCGCTGACAAGCCTTCGCTCTCGAGCGCCCTCCTCGACTTGGTTGAGGAAAGGGCTCACGGGTCGGCGTAGTCAGCCGCCGAAGAGTGGGCGATGCCTTACTACGAGCATACATTCGAAGGATCGTCATCGGCCTGCGGTCACCGCTGGCCCTCGTGCTTCTCCGAACCAGCAGGTGGCGGACCAACCCCGAACGATTTTTTCCAGTAGTCCTGCGCACCCGGGGGTAGCGTTTGTATGCGGGCAAGAAATGCCGTGACTTTCCAAATGTCCTGGTCGCTCAGCGCTTTATTCCAGGCCGGCATGCCGGTGTAGCGGACTCCAGTGCGGACAGCATAATAGATATGCCATTCCGGGTCATCCAACGGATCGAGGATCAGCTGTGGCACGGGCGGATAGAACGACCTCTCCAGGGGACTAGGCTGGTTGTCGAGTGCCCCGTGACACATGGAACAATTCATGGTGTAGACCTTCATACCGTCGATTAAATTCTCATCGGTTGCCGGAATCGGGCTGCTTGCTCGCGGTGCATGGCGCTCCATAGACGCATCCAGCGCCCCGGCGGCCACGCGGCGTTCGAGCCGGGGCGGAGTCGCATCAGCCCTCGTCGGCATCACGCCCAAGGTCGCGAGAGCCAGCCCACCCAGACCGAGCACCAGCAACGTAGCAATGATTCCGAGAATGAATTTGCGCATTTCTCCTCCGCGCTCCTTCACGAGCCTCAAGTGAGTTTAGTTTTGCGGGATAGCGCCTTAACCAACCACGGGACACCGGTTGATTAAGGCACTACCTCCAGCGTAGAGATTCTGGCCTACCGGCCGGACGCTACGGCTGACGAACCAGCGTCGATGTTTGCAATCTTGAGCTGGTTGTTTTCGAGTGTACCGACTACACGCACCTCCAGGCCTGCAAACGCCGCTGCCTTTCCTTGGTCGTCGAGCTGGTAAACCGTCCCTTTGGACGTGTCGAGTAATACGTACTTGGCGCCCATCTGCGCGCACTTTTGCGTACACGTCTGTTTGTCGTGTCCCATGGTTTTATTTTCATTCATCATTTCTTCGTGCGACTTGTTCTTGGCACAAAACGTGTCGGTGACCTCCCCGGTAAACACCTGCTGACCACTTTGGTTGAGTTGTCCTGCCCAAAGCTGTAGAGCAACCAGCCCAGTGGAAAGAAGGAGTGAAACACGTACGAAACGGCATTTCATTATCTATGTCTCCAGGATTAAAGTTTGTTGCCTTCCTGAACAGCTTAAGAAACAAAGGAGCACGTTTTGTCACGTGGTGGTCAAAGGTTCGCATTGTTTTATATACGCGACTGGGGAGTCTGCGTAGAGCGCGGCAAAGAAGATTGAAAGAGATGCTATCGGTTTCGTAATGCGGGTCCAGATTCAGGAGATCCGTCGTACAGAACCAGAATTCTCTTAGACATTTCTGTCTCTACCCTATTGCTGCCACCCGCCTCCCAGCGCCTGGTAAAGCTGAACAAGCGCCAAACGCTCGTTGAGCTGGGCTTCGACCAAGTTGAGTTCCGCAGAGAAGTAATTGGTTTCGCTGGTCAGCACCTGGAGATAGCTCGCGCCGCCGTTCTTATAAAGCACCTCGGAAAATTGGTCGGTCTGCTGCGCTGCCTGCGTGAGCAACTCCTGCTGCTCGCGAAACTCACGATCTTTTTGAGAAGCAATGAGTGAATTGGAAACCTGTTCAAGAGCGTCCTGAACGGTTTGCTGGTACGAGAACACCGCTTCCTGCCAGTTGGCTCGGGCGAGTCTGAGTTGAGAGCGGAGCGCCCCGCCCTCGAAGACGGGCTGACTCACGTTGAGGGCCCCGTACCAGGTTTCCGAGGGCTGGGTGATGAAGTGGTGCAAGGCGTTGCTCTCTAGCCCTCCCGATCCCGTGAGAGACAGGCTGGGGAAGAATGAGGCTTTCGCAACCCCAATTTGTGCATTTGCGGCGACCATGTTCTCCTCTACTTGGCGGACGTCCGGCCGACGTTCCAGTAATTCCGATGGAAGGCCGGCCGGAACGTTCTGGGGGACGGGCTGTTCGGTAAGCGCGCGTCCGCGAGGAATGGATTGGGGATTTTCGCCGAGCAGGACGCTAAGCACGTTTTCCTGCTGTTGAATCTGCCGCTCGAGATCGGGAATCGTTTCCGAGGCGGTGTAGACAAGTTGCGCCGCTTGGCTCACGTCCAGACCCGAACCTCCGCCATGGCTCTCAAGCGTCTGAGTTAACTGGAGGGATTGTTGCCGTGACGCTAGTGTGCTCTTCGAGATATCGAGTTGACTGTCAAGGGCGCGAAGCTGGAAATAGGACGCCGCTACGTTAGCAACCAGTGACGAAATCACCGCGCGTTGTCCCCACTGGGTAGCGAGTAACTGGGCGCGAGCCGCCTCAGTCTGGCGGCGGTATTTTCCCCAGAAGTCCAGATTCCAGATCACCGACAGGTTCAGTTCGCCGCCATTGACCTGGTAAGCGGGAAATATCTTCGTGATCTTCGCATTTTGCTGGCTGAAAACATCGGCCCCAACGTTTGCGGAAGGCAGCTGGTTGGCGCGAGTGATGCCAACTTGCGCCTGGGCTTCGAGCACGCGAGCGGCGGCGATGCGCACATCATAATTTTGCGCAATGGCGGTGTGGATCAGCTGCGTGAGCACCGGATCCTGGTAGACCTGCCACCATTGCTCGTTGCCCAGCGACGCGGCTTGGGCGGCCTGTTCTGGAGCGGGTGCGCGGTACTCCTGCGGGACGTCCACAGTGGGCCGCTTATACTTCGGTCCCATCATGCAACCGGCCTCCAGAACCAGCACAGCAACAATTCCTAAGAGTGCAGTTTTCTTCATAAATTAGTCCCCCTGACTGGGCGCTTCGGCAGGCGTGAGTGGTAATGCTCTCCGTTGTTCAGCGCCTGAGATCTTCTCAACCACGTAGAAAATCGCGGGAACAAAGAATCTGCCGATAAAGGTCTCCGCAATCATTCCTCCGATCACCGCCGTGCCCATGATTTGGCGTGCTACAGAGCCTGCTCCGGACGCGGTCCAGAGCGGCACGCAGCCGAGAATAAAGGCGAGCGCGGTCATCATGAGGGGCCGGAAGCGAAGCCTCGCCGCGGAAAGTGCCGCATCCACCAGCGACATGCCGCGTTTTTCATAGTCTTCCTTGGCAAACGCGACGATCAGAATCGAGTTCTTGGCAGCCAGGCCGATGAGCATTACCAGGCCGATCTGGGCGTAGACATCGTTCTCGATCTGAACCATGTATTGAGGAAGGTAAAGGCCGATTATGAAGCGGCGCAGCCAGAGCGCAGCGAGAGCGCCGAAGACCGCGACCGGAGTGCTGAGCAGCACGCTGAAAGGTACTGTCCAGCTTTCATAGAGTGCCGCCAGAATCAGGAAAACGAACAGCAGCGAAAATCCGAAGATGACGGAAGACGGCACTCCTTCGCGCGCCTTTTGCTCCTGGTAGGACATGCCGATGTAGTCGAAGCCCATTTCGCTGGGCATTGTTTGCTTGAAAGCATCTTCCAGGGCTGCCGTTGCCTGATCGGAGCTGTAACCGGGCGCCGCGCTAACATTGATCTGCGCGGACCGGTACTCGTTGTAGCGCATGGTGAACTCAGGGCCGTAACGGGTCTCAAACTTTGCCAGCGCGGTGAGAGGCACGGTCTGGCCCTGGCCGTTGCGGACATAGAATTGTCCGAGATCGTCGGTCGTCGCACGGTAAGGCGCTTCGGCCTCTACATACACCTGCCAAGTACGGCCGAAATCGTTGTAGTAGTTGACGAACAAGCCGCCCATGTAGGCTTGAATCGTGTTGTAGACGTCGGTCAAATTCACGCCCTGCTTCAACACCTTGTCCTTGTCCACATTGATGAACTTTTGCGGCACGCTCGGGATAAACGTGGTGGAGATCAGGCCAATCTCAGGGCGTTTGCGGGCGGCCGCCATGAACGTGTTCAGGTTATCCGCAAGAAACTTGACATCCTTGCCGGCGCGGTCCTCCAAGGCGAACGTCACGCCGCCGGCAGTACCGACCCCGGGAATCGCGGGTGGTGAGAAACCGAAAACCGTGCCTTCTGGAAACTGCCTTAGTTCCTGATTCAAATGCGCTTTGATGGCCTGATATTGTTCGGCTTGGGTTTTGCGATCCTCCCAGGGATTTAGGGTTACAAAGAAGAATGCGTTATACGAAGTTCGGACGTAGCTGAGCAAACTGAAACCAATGACGCTTGTGGTGTACTGAACTCCCGGCGTCTTTGCGAGAACGTCCTCTACCTGTTTCGCAGCTGCGCTTGTCCGCTCCATGGACGCCGAATTGGGCAGTTGCATATTGATATACATGTAGCCTTGGTCTTCGTCGGGCAGAAAGCTGCTGGGCAGATGTTTGCTAAAGAACCACCCTGCCACGCCGGCGACTACAAGCAGCACCATCACCACCGCAGCCTTGCGAATCAGGTCTCCCGACCAGCGGACAAAGCTATCGGTGGAGCGGTCCCAGTAGGTGTTGAACCAGCCAAAGAATTTTCCAAGCGGTCCGCGGGTCTGCTTCTTGGGTTGGAGCAGCAGCGAGCCTAACGCAGGGCTCAGCGTGAGAGCGTTAAACGCGGAAAGCGTCACTGAGATCGCAATGGTGACGGCAAATTGCTGATACAGCCTGCCGGTGATTCCGGGAATGAAAGCAGTTGGGACAAATACCGAGGCCAAGACTAGAGCAATACCCACGACGGGGCCCGAAAGTTCCTCCATGGCTTTTCGAGCTGCATCCTTGGGAGCCAAACCTTCCTCGATGTGGTGTTGTATTCCCTCGACGACCACGATAGCGTCGTCGACCACCAGTCCTATAGCGAGCACCAAGCCGAACATCGAAAGCGTGTTGATCGAGAAACCGAACAGCGGAAACACGACGAATGTGCCGATCAGGGAGACAGGCACGGCCAGCATGGGAATCAGGGTGGCTCGCCAGTCTTGCAGGAAGAGGTAGACCACGAAGATGACCAGCACAATCGCAATCACGAGGGTCTCGAGGATCTCTTTCATCCCCTCTGTGACCGGTAGTGTTTGGTCGAGCGAAACGGTGTAATCCATGTCCTGCGGGAAGCGTTGCTTCATCTGAGCCATGAGCTTCCGGACGCCCTGCACGGTTTGGACAGCATTGGTTCCGGGCAACTGGTAGACAGCAATGATGCCGCTGGGCTTGCCATTCAGGCGACCGCTCAAGCTGTAGTCCTGGGTGCCCAGCTCGACTCGGGCCACGTCTTTGACTCGAACGGTTCCCCCATTCGGTGCTTCCCGCACGATCACGTCGCCGAACTGCTCCGGCGAAGTCAGGCGGCCTTGCGCCAGCACGGCATAGGTGAACTGTTGATTGCTCTGAGCCGGCTCGCCACCGACCTGACCAGCCGGATTCACAGTGTTCTGGGCCTGAAGCGCGTTTGCTATATCCGTGACCGTAATACCAAGCTTGGCCATTTGATCAGGCTTCACCCACAGCCTCATGGCGTATTGGCCCGAGCCGAAGATCTGGGTCTGGCCAACGCCGTATAACCGTGCGATCGGATCGTTGAGGTTGATGTAGGCGTAGTTGGCCAGATAGTTCGAATCGTGGGTGCCATGGGGCGAGTACATGGAAATCAGCATGAGCGGAGCAGTGGTCGACTTCTTCAGAGTGATTCCGTAATTGTTCACCTCCGGCGGCAACTGACCATTGGCCAACTGTTGACGCGACTGCGTGAGCAGCAGATCCGTGTTGGGATCAGTTTTGAGATCGAAGTCGACGAGCAATGTTGTTTGCTGGTTCGCGGTGGCATTCAACGAGTACATGTAGTTCATGTTGTCCACGCCGCTGACTTGCTGCTCGATAGGTGTGGCGACAGCTTGCTCGAGGGTCTGTGCATCCGCACCGGGATAGGTGGCCTGCAACCTGATCTCGGGTGGAGCGATGTTTGGGAACTGCGCTACCGGCAGGGTCGCGATGCTGATCGCACCGACGATGACAGTAAGAATCGCAATCACAATCGCGACGATCGGTCTTCGAATGAAAAAGTTCGCCATGGCTTAGCGATTCTCCGTTTCTTTGTATGGTGTGGGGTTCACTAGCCCACCTTCCTTGACTTTGTCCGCCCCAACAGCGACCACGCGTTCTCCGGGCTTCAGGCCCGAGGCGATCACCCAGAGGGTGCCCACTGTCGGTCCGACCTGTACCGCGCGGAGCTGCGCACGACTATCGGCGCCGATGACAGTCACCTGATAACCTCCTTGCTGCTGATTCACCGCCGCCTGCGGCACCAGCAGCGCTCCCGTGATGTTTCCGGTGGGCGCCTGAACGCGCGCGTACTGGCCGGGTCGCAACAGATTTTTGGAATTGGGGAACTCGCCCACGATCTGAATGGTTCCGGTCTGCGTGTTCACCTGCCGATCCGCGAAGATGATTTTGCCGGGATGCGGGTACGTACTTCCATCGGCCAGGGTCAACTGCAACGGGATTCGTGAAGCGTGCGTGATGAAGTCCACGCTACCCGGATGGCCGCCGTCCGCCATGCGCAGATATTCCTGTTCGCTGATGGGGAAATAAACCTTGATGGGACTTACCTGCGAAACCGCCGTGAGCGTGCTAGACGGTCCCACCAGGTTGCCTACCTGCACGGTGTTGATACCGGCGATGCCGTCGATGAGGGAAGTGACCCTGGTGTAGCCGAGGTTTATCGCGGCTTGTTCGACTGCCGCCTGGTCCGCCTCTACGGAGGCTTTTGCCGCGAGGAGCGCCTGAGTGTCTGTATCCAGTTGGCTCTGGGGAATGGCATGAGCTTGCGCTTCGGGAATATCCCGCTTTACGTTCAGCTCGGCGTTCGCCATCTGCGCCTCGGCTTGCGCCAATGTCCCTTTGGCTTGGTCAAGCACGGCTTGGAATGGACGCGGATCGATCTCAAAGAGGAGCTGATCTTTTTTGACAAGTCCCCCTTCACGATAATCCTGGCGAATCAGGTAGCCGCTCACCTGAGGCTGAATCTGCGCATTGACGTACCCTTCGAGAGTTCCTACCCACTCGCCCTGAACCGGCACATCTTTCTGAATGACCGGTGCTACCTCGACCACCGGTGGCGGAGGCGGGGCCGCAGCTCGCACCTTACCGTTGCTGCAGCCAAGCCCATTCAGCAGGAGCACCGCACTAACTAAACCTGTCGATATTTGCTTCATCATTATTCCCTCGATCGCGTTACTGAATTTCTGTTTCAGTCGCGTCACTGGCGCACCTGAATCGGGACGCTGCTCGGTTGAAGGGAAAGTGGCCCGAGAGTCGTCTAGTCGGTTCAGGCGCGTCAGTCACGCGACTGCACTTTCTACTTCAGAAGCTCTTTCTTCGCAGAACAGTGAGCTGGCTGACCGAGCTGCTTAACAGCCGCTATCTCACAAAATGCAAATCGCATACCACAACCGAACGATGCTAAGTAACGCCGAATCAAGGAGTCTTGTTAGATGGTTCAGCGCGGAACTGTCGAAAGCGTCAAAAATGTCAGAAAGAAAGCCGATTCTCGACAGCCGAACTGACCAGCAAAAATTGGGCGATGAAGACGTAATCGCTTTAGAAAGTGCACAGGGGACCGAATCCGGCTACCCCGTTTTTGGCAAATGTATTGCGTCAGCTCGATATGAGCGAACGACGTCGCGCAGGCAAACCGTCCCGGGTCGCCTTCGTTGCGACACCAAGCTGTTCGATCAAAAGGAATGTCCTATGGAATTTAAAGAGAGCGACTTTATTCGGAATCCCGTCGTCCAGAACCAGGTCTTCTTTCTCGAATCGAAATGTACAGTCTGCGGTTTATCGATTCTGATCCGCTCAATGGAGGAATTGATCGAACGCGAAAAATTGCACCGAACGCAATGTGGCCCGTCAAACGCCGCTGCATAAGAGAACTAGCGTGAGCATCAATTTGTTAAATCGCGGAATTTTGAAGGTACTCGCAGTGGTTATGGTGACCGTCCCCAGGTCTGCGCTGAGCGAAACTAACCTCGCGCATGTCTCAAGGCTGGCTGATCCGAGCATTCGTGAACTGGCGGACGAAGTCGATCCCGACGATAACGGGGACTGTCTTTCGCTGGGCGCTCTCGACATCGTCTTTCGTACGGACAACGATGGTCTACCCAACGTAGGCGTCGTGTTGACGGATCCTCGTGGCCGCCGGTTCGGGTTTGACCCGCTTACGAAGGGCGCGTGGGACGCATTACCGGTTGCGCAAGGTTACATCGATTGCGATGATCTGGATGGTCGAGGTGCTTGTCGAGGAGTGGTCCAGATATGTGGCCCGACCAGCGGGACATACAAGCTCGAAGTAATCGCCCGGCAAACGACACACTACAGTTTGAGTATCTCTGCTCGAAGTAAAGAAGTTCTTGATGGCAACGGCTTTCAATCCTGCCATTCGGAGGATGATTTGAACAACGTGGCAGTTCGAGCACGATCTCGAAGCACCGTCTTGCTGAACTATTCACGCGATCCCCAGCAGAACGTGACCGCCCAGTTGCAGCATAGGGGACACACGCTCTCCTTAGAGTCGCGTTCGCATCGGCATCCCTACCTTAAATCAAGTGAACATTCGGCTGCGGGTCAGTAAGAGTAATACAGGGGAAGCAAGAGCACAGATTTCCCGTGGTCGTGGCCGGCCTGGATATAGGATAATAAGGATGCGGGATCCGCTCGTGTTTGGTGACACCGTGTTTCATTTGGCCTTCGCTTCTGTGGTCCCCATCGTCGAAAGCAAGCCAAAATGGTCCATGGGCCAGTACGCGAAGGCTGCTCGGCCTTCAATCAACCGCCTGGCGACAGTGCCAAAAATTCTCGAATCATCTGAACTGCAGCGTCGATCGCCTAATACAAAATAGCTACCACTGGGAACCTGAATAGGGCCAAAGTCGCTCGGATCCTCATATTGTGATGGGACGTAAGGCTCAGGAACCCAATTCCCATTGACGTAGACCAAACCCTGCCGGATCTGAATGGTCTCGCCCGGCAAGCCGACAATGCGCTTGATGAAAGACTGCGTGGGGTCACGCGGATAACGGAAGACCACAACATCGCCGCGATGAACCGGCTCGAAATGATAGACAAGCCTGTTTATGACAATCGCTTCATGATCGGAGAGCAGCGGAGTCATACTATAGCCCTCAATTTTCACCGGCAGATAAATGAGAACTAGGCTGACCGCGACGATGCCAGCGGCAATCAGTACGCCTCCCCAAACGCGGGCTTTGTACCGGGAAGAATACTCCGTAAGCATGCCGCACTCCCCTGACCGTCGGTTGATGCATGGTAGCGATTGTCGCAACTCAATGAAGCGAACAGTATGCGCATTTCGCTGCAGAAGCGAGAGAGATTGAGAGTGAATCATAGCTGCAATCTTAATTTGACCTTTCCGTGCCATTACTCATAGAGAGAGCAAGGCTCATGCCAATGCCTCTTCGAATTAAGTGATTGAGTTTCATAGCTTGGTCCGAATCATGGATCAGGTGGGTGTCGAAGGTGTTGAAAGTCTTAAGAACGACGACAGGCGCATTTGAGGACACAATGAAGTCTGAGGCGGGCTCGCGATTCCACGCCAGAAACGCTATCGCCGCTGAGTTCGCATTCCTTCCGTCCCAGGATTCGCCAATGAAATCTGTGGTCAGGCTTTGCCAGAAATGCGTATCACCGGGAATTGAACCATAAGAATGACAAGCAAACTAGCACTGCAATATATAAACAGACGCAGATCACGACACCATTATCAAAATTCGGCGTTGTGGGGGTGTCGTCTTTCTGCTCATCTGCGCTGCTTGTGTCCGGCTCAAGATAGCGAATCGCGGCATAGATTTGTGCATCGGTTAGGTCTTCGATATTCCAATCGGGATCGTAATTTGCCAGCATAAGAAACTCTCAGCTTGTATCGGAACCTGGCTGGCCGCCGCCGCTGGGTTGTTGTGCCGCAAGCAGACGTGGCAGACCGTAGCAGAGCATCGTCGCGATCGCCAAGTGCCGGAATTAGTCAGGACTGATTGCGCAGAATGAGTCATTTCATTGTGTCTTTTGCATAATGAGGTTGGTTCTGCGAAACATCCCGTTTGCTCGAGTCCATCAGTTCCTTAACAGCGCGGGCCCGAGCCTCCTGAACTTCTCTAACCGAGCACCCGAGGAGAAGAACACAGTCGGGCTCCGAGTAGTGCTCCAAGACGGACATGACGAACACAAATCGCTCGAAATCTTCAAGGCGCAACGCGGCGTGCAATTCGACATGTCCGCTTGGACCATTCGGGAGTTGGCCAATATCGGGGAAGATAGCTCCAGACGGAGGAGAATTGGACTGATTGGGTCGGGGCTTCAATTCACGAATTGCATTCTGGATTATCGTTCGTTTGGCCCATGAACGCGCCCATTCACGAAAGACGCGGTTTCCCGAGACACAATCTTCAAGGCCACTTACAAGGCATCGCTCGGCCTTTTCGGGGTCGCGCGTGAGCAGAAACGAAAGCTGATAGAACTCCTTAAGATCCTCATTAAAGATTGTGCGGAAGTCCCCATGACTGGCGTATAGATCTGCTTCTCTTTCACGAATTTGATTGGCGGTCTCTTTAGTCATGTTTCGTCTCCAGACGCGCCGCTTTAGCTTGCCGCATTTGCGAAACGCAACAATCGATTTGACGGCCTGCGATATCGCAGCCCGAGGCTCCGCCGCATCAACAGCTTAAGTTTCTGACGCGCCCGCGCTGACTGAGCCTTTACAGTGCCGGTGGGTACTCCCAAGATTCGCGCAGTTTCGCGGATCGACAAACCTTCAACCACGCGCAGCTGAAACGTCCTGCGCAGAGTAGGCGAGAGCTGACGATGGAAATGACTCAACTGCGTACCTAGCTCACTGTTTCTACACTCTTCTTCAGGATTAGATCGTTGATCTGATATTCGCTCCGACACTGAAATCGTGTGGATTTCTCCGATTGACTCCTCGAGTGGAACATGGACGTGTCGTATCCGCTGGCGTAGCTGCAATCGAGCGCAGTTAAGCACGATGGTAGTCAGCCAAGTAGAGAGCTGTGACTGACCTCTGAACTGGTCTAGGTGGGTATAGGCAGCAAGAAGAGCATCCTGAACCGCGTCCTCAGCGTCCGCTGCATTGCCCAAGAGTCGGTATGCTTGCCCGTAGAATGACGTCAGCCCATTTGATAGGATCTGCTCCAACGCTTGAGTTCTTTCCTCCCCACGCGGAAGTTCAGGATTTTTGTCAGCTCTCACATATGAATCTGGCATTTGCATACTGTTGTCATTTTCGCGAACCTGAATGTGCATCCCTTGAGTCATCTCTTCACCTCGCCAAGATTCCTGCCGGCCCGGCGAGATAGTTCTTTCAGTACATGCTTTGCAAACACGCCGTCGCAGCGGAATTTAATTCCCTCATTTATAAATTCGAGAATTACGTTCTCGCCCTCCTGGCTGATCGTCGTGATATGCCTCATCTCGATAATGAGTTCGCGGCCCCGAAGGTCTGCTCTTGCCTTTTCGCAAGCGCTTTTTAGCTCGGCTGCCCAAGGCGCAATAAGCTTCCCTTCCACAATCACGCGACACCGCCTGGCGTTATCAAGGAGCGAGATCTTCAACATTAGCCTCTCCCAATCGCGATTAAGGCAAGGCGCAGGCCAAACCTGCCGAGCCGTAAGTCGCTGAATTTTAAGGAGAGAAACGCCGGGACCTCGAAATATTGAGGTCGAAGAAGTTGAAAAGGTCAAAACTGTCAAAACCTGCAGGAGTAGATTACGAGATGTAAGAGGAGGGCTGCAGATCAGGCATATTGCTTCGCATAGATCCCAAATTTCTTCATTCGAGCGAGGAACGTCGTGCGGTTCACTCCCAGGCGGGCGGCAGCACCATCCGCGCCACCGACGCGCCCCTTGCATGCGGTGAGAGCTCGAATAATCTCATCGCGCTGCCTTCTTTCGTACTCGTCAAGAACGCTGGTTCTGTCGCTTTGGGAATTTGTACTTTTTTCAGCGACTGGCTCGATTTTACGGTGGTCGGGGCGCGGTAACTCTACCGTATTCGACCTCCGGAGTTCTCCAAGAGGCGCATCCAGGGACCTGCCGCGCGTTACGATCACCGCCCGCTCAATGAAATTCTCCAGCTCACGGATATTGCCGGGCCAGTCCCAAGCCTTAAGTCCCTTCATGACAACCGGTGAAATTGAGTCAATTTTCTTTTGCATTTGCTTGGCAAACTTCTGGACAAAATAACTCACTAGTTGTGGAATGTCTTCCCTCCGTTCCCGCAGAGGTGGTATCCGGATGGGAAATACATGCAAGCGGTAGTACAGATCGCTTCGGAATTCGCGATCGGCAATCATCTTTTCCAGGTCGCGATTGGTTGCCGCTATTAGACGAACATTCACCTTCCGCGTATGCGTGCTGCCTAGTCGCTCGAACTCGCGCTCTTGTAATGCGCGTAACAGTTTCGGCTGGATCTCAATCGGAATGTCTCCCACCTCGTCCAAGAACAGCGTCCCTTGATCGGCCAGGTCCATTCGCCCGATCTTTTGAGTAATCGCACCGGTGAAAGCTCCTTTTTCATGTCCGAACAATTCGCTCTCCAGCAGACCTGTTGGAATGGCAGCGCAATTCAGCTTCACAAAGGTGCGATCTTTGCGCCGGCTGCGGTCGTGAGTGGCACGGGCAATCAACTCCTTTCCCGTTCCGGTCTCGCCCAACAGCAGGACGGTGGAATCGCTGGGAGCCACGGTTTCCACGAGTTCGAGAACATGCTTTAGCGCCGGGCTGTTCCCAATGATGTTCTCGAAGTTCATCTCGCTGCGGATTTCGTCTTCGAGGTACAACTTCTCCTGGGCGAGCTTGTCTTTCAGTTCCGAAATTTCGTGATATGCCGTCGCGTTTTCGATCGCGATAGCGATCTGCCCCGCAGCCTCAGCGAGGAATTCTACGTCCTCCGGCGCGAAGGTAGCCGCGGTGGTGCGCGCAAGCGACAGGTATCCCAATGCTCGACCCCTACTCACCAGAGGGATAACACAGGTGCTCTTTAAGCCTTCGCCGATTACTTTCTCGTAAATCTCGGGAGGAAGGTCGTCAGGTTCGATCCTCTCAACAATCACCGGTTTCAATGTCTCAAGAGCGCGTTTGGCGGCTCCGGATACGATATGCGCATCGTCTTCTCGAATGAATCCTTTGCCCTGCGGAAAATCCAGGGCGAATAGCCTGGACTTCCCCGACGCTGAATCCAACAGTAAAACGGCACCCGAATCACCGTGCATGACCTCGCGAATATTCGCTGCGATGGCGCGCAACAGATCCCGAATGTTCAGGTTCGATGTGATGCGACTGGTCAGATTTAGAAGCAACTTCAGCCGCTCATTCTGCTTTTGCGCAGATCTCAGATTCAAACCGTCATCCAGCGCGAACGCGACGACACGACCGATCAGCCGCAGGAAACATATTTCTTCATCGCTAAATGGATCCACCACGTCGCGAGTGAGGCCGAACACACCCAAATGGCGATGCGGGGTTGTCAGTGGTATGCGCACCCCCGAGCCGAGGCCCATTTTCTTCGCCCATGGCTTGAAGCGCGGATACCGTTCTTCCGTGTCCCAATTGGCAGTATGCAGCGGGTCACTACTACGCACAGCATCCCACAAGGGCAGCAACTCTTCTGTCGGAAGGTCGGGAAAAGGTAGTGGGCCCTTACCCCAAACCAGATATTCGATCTCCTGGGAGTTCTTCTTCACCACAACGAAGTAAAGGTGATCAAAATTCAGGAGTTTGCCGATTTCATCCGCGAGAGTGGTAGCCAACTCTTTCGGTTCACGGCAGGCAGCGATCGCCTCGCTGATCCGCACAATCGCCTCGTAGCGGTAGCTGTCGGTTTGAGACTCAACGATCGGCTCTGTACCCATAGTTTTATATTCAGGGCTGAAGCCTGGGCTTTAATTTGCCCCAGATCCTCACATAAGTGATGACTCACTCCCTCTAGAGGTCGCAAGAGAGTGCGCCAAGCGAAGCGATTTTGCAGGATTCCCGCGGCTTCAGGATGCGACTGAAGTCACCCAAATCTCGACCGAAAAAGGGGCACAATTTGACAGACAGACCCCGGGAAGAGCTTAGCCGCAAGACGCCTTGCTGAAGCGAACATCGGCGCTGGTCACAGAGCGGTCACAATAAAAGCTCTGTGTCGCAGCAAGTTCCAGTGGCTTGTCTGTATCAGAATCCAAAGACGCTGAGGGTGTTCAGGTATTGAAAGGAGTAGTTTCCCGGTTCGCAGGCACGCCGCGAGAGCGTGAGATCCAGAGATTCATTGATGATCCCAGCCGGGTACGCAAAGACTTTGCACCGGAGTTCTCCACCACGCTCCGTAGCGGTGAAAGAATCAATCTGGATGCGCTTAAGGGTAAGGTGGTTGTGCTGGACTTCTGGGGTACATGGTGCACGGCCTGCCGCGTGTCGTTGCCGCTATTGAGATCTTTGGCCGCCAGCGTCGACCCTGAAAAAGCAGTCATTATCAGTATCGATGAAGATGATCCGAAGGAGCAGTGGGAGCAGTTCGTCCAGCACAATGGAATGAATTGGAGCCAGGTCTACGACGGCGACCGCTCGATGCGTCGTGCGTTTGCCATAGATGGCTTCCCCCGGTACTTTGTGCTCAGCAAGGATGGAATCATCCTGGCGCAGTTTAAAGGATGGAATCACGATAGCGATGCTGTTATCAAGGCCGCCGTGGGCCAAGGGCTCGCGCAGTAGGTGGCGGTGACGGGAGAAACGAGGGAATTAGCGCAAATACTGGGATTGATTGGCTGCGCTCGATGAAGCGGCTTCCAGTTCCCAGCCTTCCCCGGGCACCCGAAGGCCGAGGCGGCTAACTGCTACAACCGTAGGACCGGACGATAATTCGTAATCGGCAGGTCAGCGGTTCAAGGCCGCTCGGCTCCATTCTTTCAGGCAGTTACCGCAGTTATCACCGGGCAACGCTCCTTTATGTAACGATCTGCTCCTGAAACGCACTACCAAGTGTGCCCTCGCGCAGCTTGGTCCTCCTCGTTGCGCCAGAAGGCCGGCCCAAACACAGGAGCGATTGACATGTTTGCGCGCAAGGTTACCGCCCAACTGAAACCGAATTCGCTTACCGAATTCACGAGTCTCATGGAGTGCGAGATCCTTCCTTGGCTGCGAAAGCAAGAGGGGTTCTTGGATTTAATTATGCTGGTTGCCCCAGGTGGCCGAGAGGTCACATCAATCAGCTTCTGGGATCGGCGAGGGAATGCTCAGAAATACCATTCAAGCGGCTATCCAGAAGTGTTGAGGACTTTAGAAAAGCTCCTGGACGGACCTCTGTACGTCAAGACATTCGAGGTGGTCAGCTCTACACTTCAAAAGCTTCACCCTCCAGGACCATCCGTTTCGGATGATTCTGTTGAACAGGTTGGTACGCCGCAACTCGATCATCCGGAATATGAGACGCACCCCTAGTTATATTTACTCCGATCAACGGCGGCCCTAACCCAATTTCATACGCTCGCGATCTTGTTCAAGTGGTGGAGCTCGTTCCACAGACCCCGGCCGTTTTGCCGTAACTCGCGTCTGCAGCCGGGTGGTCCTCGCCGCCTCTTATGCTTTCAACCGCCGCGTTTCCCGCGGAAGACCTTGTCCAGGGCCTGGCGCAGATCGGTAATCAGGTCTTCGCTGTCTTCGATTCCCACCGAGTAACGGATCAGGGCCTCGGGAATGCCGGCCGCCGCTCGTTCCTCTTTCGTAGACTCCACGTGGCTCGTAGTGGAGGGTGGACCCGCGACCGTCTCGACCGCGCCCAGATTCGCGGCCAAATGCGCATAGCGCAACTGAGGCAGAAATGATTTCACTGAACCGAAGCCTCCCTGGATAACAAAGCTGAGCACGCCGCCAAAACCGCTCATCTGCCGAGCGGCAATGTCGTGATCTGTATGCGACTCCAGGCCAGGATAGAAAACATTTACGACGTGCGGGTGCGATTCGAGGAATCGCGCAATCTTGAGGGCACTCTCATTCTGGCGCGCGATCCTAAGATGAAGAGTTTTCATTCCTCGAAGCAGGAGGTAGGCACCCATCGGATCGAGACAGGCCCCTGTAATCTCCCTAAAGTGATAAATCTCGGCCACGAGATCGGCGGAGCCGCAGACCACACCCCCCATCGCATCCGCATGCCCGCCCAGGAACTTGGTTGCGCTATGAATCACCAGGTCCGCACCGAGTTTCAGCGGCTGTTGATTGATTGGGGTAGCGAAAGTGTTATCAACAACCGCTATTGCGCCCTGACGATGGGCCGCTTTAATGAGCCGGGCGAGATCGACAACTTTGACCGTGGGATTTGTCGGACTCTCGAGGTACACAACCTTGCAGCCCTGGCCGATCGCCGCTTCAATAGCTCTATGGTCGCTCGTGTCGCAGAGCGACACTTTGATGCCGAAGCGAGGCAGGAATTCGACAAAGATTTTGTTTGTGCCCCCATAGGTGTCCTTGATTGAAACGACGCGATCGCCGGGGGAGAGCAATGTAAAGAGCGTGTTGCTGATCGCGCTCATGCCGCTGGAGAAACTGGTTGCGGATTCCCCACCCTCCAGAATCCTCACCTTTTCTTCGAACGCGGCAAGGGTTGGGTTTGTGTTCCGGCTATAGATGTGGCCGGACGCCTTTCCCTGAGCTACGGCCAGCCACTCGTTCACATCTTCATAGCCGAATGAGACGCTGAACGCCACCGGAATCTGGGTGGCGCGCTCCCACCTCTTGCCATCCTCTCCCGCCCACACCGCATGCGTTCCCAGTCCCGCATGATCTTTTTTTTCGCTCTTTTGGGTCTTTTTGCTCTTTTCTCTGCGAGGCAAGGCTGTCTCCATGTTTCGTTCGTTCCAGCTTTTGTTCGTCCACTAAAACCGACTGCACCCGTGATTCGTTGCGCTCAGTACAACGAAGCCTGCCCTGGAGGCCGAGTCTTCCAGCGGCGATGCACCCACAGCCACTGCTCCGGATACCTCCGCACGTAGCCTTCAATGATGGCCGTGAACTTCTGCGTGTTGGCTTGAATGTCCGCTTCCAAATCGCCGCTTCGCACCAGCTCCACCGCCGGATCAAACCGCAATCGATATTTTTTCAGTTGCGCGTCCCAGATCGTAAACGTCGGCACCAAAGCAGCATCTGTGCGCAGCGCAATCCGGGCCAGTCCGCTGGCGGTGCAGGCCGGAATGCCAAAAAAGTCCACGAAGATGCCCTGCGGCGGAGTCATGTTGGTGTCCATCAATATACCGACCACTTCACCCGCTTTCATCGCGGCCAGCAATCCGCGCACGAAGTCGTCTTTTTCCACGATCTGGTTGCCGTGCATCGTGCGATATCGCCGGATCAATCGGTCCAGATACACATTGTCCATGGCTCGGACCACGACGTGCATCCAGTGCCCGTGCAGCGAATGAGTGAATGCTGAAAGTTCCCATCCGCCAAAGTGCGCGGTGAGAAACAGCACTCCTTTGCCACGCGTATGGGCCCGCTCGTAATTCTCCAGTCCGTCATAGACCACGACCTCCTCAACGTTTTCCCGCGTGTACTTGGGAAAGTGGCAGACCTCGGCCAACTGCCGCCCCAGCGAAGCGAACTCGGCTCGCAGGATCCGCGCCCGGTCTGCCTCACTTTTTTCGTGAAACGCGAGGGCGAGATTGCGCATTCCGACCTGCCGCAACCGCTCATGCAGAAGATAAACCGCCCACGCCAAAGCTATGCCGGCGGCTCGTGCCAGAGGCCGCGGCAACATACCAAGAATTTTGATGAACGGCCAGGCTGCCGCGTACTCAAGTCGCTGCCGCATCGGAGAAGCGTGACGGTACCACCGTCAAAAACTAGTTGCAAACGAAGCAAAACCAAGATTCTTCACGGCGCAAAGAACGCTTGTTCGGAATGACAATCACGGTGAGCTACTCAGGAAAGCCGAAGCCGCGAGCCGACGCCCGAACGCCCTTACTTCGCCGCTTCCTGCGCCCAATTCGCCAGCGAAGTCAAGAATGCATTCGCCCCCGCGGGTGGATCGATCTCCCCAATCAGCGAGGTTCGGAAGGGCACCATGCGTCCGTAAAATTCGCGCGTGCTGTCCTTGTCCTGCTTGATAACCGCTCCATTGAGACTCACGCCAGCAAACAACCCACGAGCGCGCGAATACGTCAGCACCTCCGCTCGCATCTTCCAATCCGTGTTGCCCTCGGCGTGACGACCCACCGGCCCTGCCGCCACCGAGGCGTCCGCGCCCAGCGCGAACTGGCTCGTGAGCAGATGCTTCATGCCCTCTTTATTCATGATCAGCATGACCAGGTCCACTGCCTGTCCGCCGATCTGAAGACCAAAGCTGCCGCCGCTCACGACAAAAAACGCGGGAGCGCTCCATCCCTTCGGCGTGCGGCAACTCGCCAGCCCTCGGCCATATTTGGCGCCGACAATGAAACCGCCCTTCAGCATCGAAGGTACAACCGCCACGCACTCGGCCGAGCCCAACACTTCCTGAGGGATTCCCTTATCCGGCGCTCCCTGGATTTCATTCAGCACATCAGCCGCCGCTTGCGCGCGGTCCGCAGCTTTCGATTCTTTGGGCTGATCATCCGAGGCGAACGAGAAAGAACAGAGAGACACAAATAGGGTCAAGAGTAAGAACTTTTTCATGGTTCCTCATTCATCTGAAGTTGTCTGGGAGCAATGAGTGAATTGTAAATGATGATGCCGGGATTGTGTCGGCTACACAGGATAGCCGGGGCGCGAGCACAAACGAAATTGCCGATTGGCAATCGGAAATTCCCGGCTGGACGGAGATCCTGAGGACAAAAAAAATCGGGGCTGAAAGTGGTGACCCTAATCGCCACTCCCAACCCCGTCTCCCAGGTTCTGTGGTAGGTGACGCGAGTATGCGTCCGGCTGGCTTTGCCTACAAGATCACCGAGGTCACTGTCCTGAAGTAACTGAGGGAACGACTGTTCGCTATTCTTATTTTGCGGCCACCAGCGAATGCGTGATGGCATGCACCGATAGCGCGATCCGGTTTTGCACACCGACCTTGCGCATCAGTTTTGCCACGTGGGCTTTCACCGTGCGCTCTTCAATTCCCAACTGAGCGCCGATCTCTTTGTTGGAGCGCCCTGCCACCAGCATCTCCAGTACTTCCTTTTCACGATCGGTGAAGGTGACGCGGCCCGCGGGAAAGATGCGCCCCGGCGCCGACGATACCCGCTCGATAAACATCGAAAGCACCTTCCGCGGCGCCCACACCGACCCCTGGCTGACGATGCGAATCGCCTGCACAAATTCCGCCGGCGAAGCTGCCTCGTCCACATACCCCTTGGCCCCAGAGGCGATCGCCTTAAGGATGGTCTCTTCGTCCACGCCTGACCCGGTCACAATAATGCGCAGATCTGGCCGGGTTGCCTTCAGGCTCGCCATTACATCAAACAAATTTTGGCCGGAGCGGTTTCCCAGCAGGATCAGGTCCACGTCCTGCAAAGTGGAAATCTCGGGCAGGCTCGCGGAGATTAGTTCGAACTCAGGTTCCGTGTCGAACAATGCGCGGAATCCCACGAACCTCAGCGGGTCGCTCTCCACCACGGCAATTTTGATCGTCGGTTTTCTCGCTACAGCTGCTTTCATAGGTTTCCCCGTAGGGCATAGTTACGTAGCTAAGAGCATAGCGGCATTTGCCTCCTCTGCAAAGAGAACGTGACCGAAGTTAAATTACGGGAGTAACATGAAAAAGAAGGACGAAAAGCCCTTCAACAGCCGATGTTGGCGGCTAAATTCATGTCGCGCCACTCGCGGAGACGACTCAGCATGGGAAACAGTTTAGCTCGCGTTGTTATCATTCTCGTCACTATCGCACTCGCCGCTACTTCCCTGTTTGTGCCGGTTTCGGCCATCGCAGCGCAGACTTCTGCCGGTAGTTATCAGCCGAAATTTTCCGGCGATCCAGCCCGCTCCGACTCCGAAGCCGCCGCTCTCGCTTACATGCGGGTCGTGATCCGCGCCCAGCGCCGGTTCGAGAAACAATACGGACACTTCGCTACCTCTCTCGCCGAACTTGTCCACTCCGGCTCTTTCACCAAACGCATGGTCAACCCCGACCGCGGCGACTACATTGCCAGCTTCGAAGGCAAAAAAGACAGCTTCGTCCTCACCATGACGCCCAAGCAGCTCGACGCCCAGCATCGATCCTTTTACGCCGAAGACGATGGCAAAATCCACGCCGACGAAGAAAAGCCCGCCGATGCCAAGTCGCCCGTGGTGAAATGACTCTGTCATCCTGAGCATCGTCATCCTGAGCGAAGATTGTGCTTCGCCAAAGCGAAGCACAATCGCAGTCGAAGGATCCCTCCCCTTCACGTCACGAAAGGCTAGGCAAGGAGTTTCCATCGCGGACCGTTTTCCTCACACTGTCCAACTCGTTTATGATGAAACCAGAAATTATTCTAGGATTAAGGAAATAGGGAGGGAATCATGCCACCAACCATCGGCGCACCCGCGCCCGAATTCTCACTGAAAGATCAAGATCAGAAGGAAGTAAAGCTCAGCGACTACCGGGGCAAGAAGCCTGTGGTTTTAGTCTTCTACCCGCTCGACTGGAGCCCTGTGTGCACCAAAGAACACGTGTGTATGGTCGATGATAAGAAGCAATTCGAAGATCTCGACGCGCAAATCCTTGGCCTCAGCGTGGACAGCGTCTGGTCGCACAAGGCCTATGCCGATAAGATGGGAATCCATTACCCGCTGCTTGCTGACTTCCAACCGCGCGGCGCAGTCGCTGCCAAGTACGGCGTCTACCTCGAAGATAAAGGCATCACCGGCCGGGCGATCTTCATCATCGACCGCGACGGCAAGCTCGCCTGGCACAAAAACTACGACATCCCTGTTGTTCCTGATATCAAAGAAGTCTCGCAAGCCCTTGCCGGAGTGAAATAAAACTTGTTATCCTGAGCGAGGGTTGTCCTTCGCGCGTCAAGCGCGAAGGACAACCGCAGTGGAAGGATCCCTGCAACTCAACGCAGGCCAACCCCACTCGATTCCAGCATCACGTCCCCGGCTTAATCTCCGCCGCCTTCCCGCCACGATAAGTCACGACCAGCGGCTTCCCTCCGTTCGGATAGTGCACCGTCTTTTCGTCCGACGATGCGCCCGCATCGGGCACTCCCATTCCCACGGCGAAATCTGCCTGCAACTCGTTCATCCCCGGCTTAACTTCATGCTGCGCTACCGACTGCCATACCTCCGCAGGCCAGTGCTTGTACAAATCGTGCGGATCTTCCACATAAAACATCTCATCGGAATAAATCTTGTATTGCCCGTCGCTCTCGAACCCGATTGGAACCGCAAAGCTCTTCCCTTCTCTCTCAAACACCGCCATCAACTGCCGCCGGTTCCCTGCCCCTGGCCCCGCCTCAGCTACCACATCCTTGATCTCCAGCCGTTCAATTGGCAGCAGGAGCCCGGCCTCATGTGCGAAGTCGGTCCGCGTACGCGCCGCATCGTAAGGATAATAGGTATATCGATACCCTTCCTTCACCCACACCGACTGCTGCGTCAAAGTCTTTGCAGACTTCAAATCGAAAGGATAAAGTTTCTTCGGCGTGACGTAGTAATCGGCATTCGAATACCCAGTCTTCCTCGCCTCCTCCTGCTTCTGCGCCGCAAAGTAGTCCTCATGCCGCTGGTAAAGGATGTAGCCCGCGCGCACTCCCGCCACCACCAGGGCCAGCGCCAATGCAAGTTGAATCCTCTTCTTCGCCTCTTCGCTCATCATGGGGAAAAACTCTATCAGAGATCGCAGGCAGGAGTTCAGGACGTTCCGGCATCAGCGGCTGGTTTACACTAAATAGAGTATCGAACACCGGATCGCGACACGCGAAGCCGGAAGCCGAATGCCGCAAAGGAAACTCTTATGCCAACTGTCACGGAGCAAGATGTCTTGAGCGCACTGAGGAGTTGCTACGATCCCGAGATTCCAGTGAACATCGTCGATCTCGGTCTTATCTACACCGTAAATTTCGCTCCCGTCGAGTTACCGGAGCAAGACAAGCAAGACGTCACGGTGGATATGACCCTCACCTCGCAGGGCTGCCCCGAACATGTCAACATTAGCGCCCAGGTGAAGTCGCGGCTCGAACAGCTACCAGGGATCCGCAACGCCACAGTTCACGTTGTGTGGACTCCCGCCTGGACTCCGGAGCGGCTCAGCCCCGACGCCCGCAAGCAGCTCGGCATCGAGTGAACCTATCTTCTGTCATCCTGAACGAGCGCTTTTGCGAGTGAAGGACCTAGGCGAGCCGCGCGATGTGTCGCGCACTTTGCGACACATGGATCGCGCGTCTGGCTCGCATCCATATCGGTGAAGCCCGCCAGCCGACGTCCGCATTCACACACCGATGTCGCCCCAATCCAGCGAGCCCTGGTCAGAGATACGCCGGCCGGCGCGCTCGGCCATCTCGACCACTCGCATGCCGCGATCGAAATAATCGGGCAGCGACCTGCGCACCTTCTCAAACTTCTCCGGATACTCCGCCGCCAGCACCGCCAGCCCAATGCCCGAAGCCAGAACTCCGGCCGGATAGTTTTTCTTCAAGAACAAAACCGTCGCGACCCCGATCGATCCCGCCACCAGCGCCTTTTTCCACGCGTCCATGTTTCTCCTGCGAAATATCCTTTTCATGCGATTGTACTCCCGCTTGTTTAATTATCACGCACTCCATTCCGATGCTGGTTCCTACTCCTGCGTTGTCACTTCTTTGCGTCGTTCTTTTGGCAATTGCGGCATGCGCGCAGGATGCCACCTCGCATCACAGTGATCGTTATATACTTCTTCGTTCATGTGAAGGCCAATATTGACTCGCAACCTATCCAGAAGCCATCTCGTCGCAACGTATGCAGCAGTGGCCATAATGATCCTCTGCTGCGCATTCCTTGCATCAGCCCAAAGCAAACCCCGCGCCCGCGATCTCGGCGTCCCCTTCGACGGCACCCCCGGCCGCTACAACGCGATCACAGACGTCGCAGGTGTCGAGGTCGGCCACACCACACTCATCTCTGGCGGCGGCAAACTGCAAGTCGGCAAGGGCCCGGTGCGCACCGGCGTTACCGCCATTCATCCGCGTAGCAAAACTTCCACTGACGCGGTCTTCGCTGCCTGGTTCACTCTCAACGGCAACGGCGAAATGACCGGCACAACCTGGGTCGACGATTCTGGATTTCTCACCGGCCCGGTGATGATTACCAACACCCACAGCGTCGGAGTGGTTCGCGATGCCGTCATCGCCTGGAAGATCAATCACGGTGGCCCGGATATGGAAGGCTACTTCTGGTCGCTGCCCGTAGTCGCCGAAACCTGGGACGGCTGGCTCAACGACATCAACGGATTTCACGTTCATGCCGAAGACGCCTGGCACGCGCTCGACACTGCGCATTCAGGCGCAGTCGAAGAAGGCAGCGTCGGCGGCGGAACGGGAATGATCTGCAACGAATTCAAAGGCGGCATCGGCACTTCATCGCGGGTGCTCGACGCGAAATCCGGCGGCTACACCATCGGAGTCCTCGTGCAATGCAACTACGGACGCCGCGCCGAGCTCCGCATTGCCGGCGTTCCCGTCGGCAAAGAAATTCCTGAACATCCCGCCTACGAAGCGAGCAACGATCCGCGAGGCGCCGACAGGCGCATCAATGGCGACGTCGGCTCCATCATCGTCATCGTCGCCACCGACGCGCCCCTGATCCCCACACAACTCAAGCGCGTCGCGCGCCGCGTCGCGCTCGGCCTCGGCCGCGACGGCAGCTATTCCGGCGACGGTTCCGGAGACATCTTCCTCGCCTTCTCCACCGCCAATTCCGGCGCCGTTGGCAGCAAAGGCCTACACCAACTCACCATGATGCCCAACGACTCGCTTGATCCCATCTTCCTCGCCACCGTTCAAGCCACCGAAGAAGCCGTCGTCAACGCCATGGTCGCCGCCGAAACCATGAAAGGCATCGACGATCACGAAGTCATCGCCCTGCCGCACGACAAGCTGCGCGAAGTCCTGAAAAAATACAACCGCCTCGCCAAGTGAAGCACCGAAATTCTACTTTTGGAAACCGACCCCTAAGACCGTGCGCGAGAATTTGCAACCTGTTGCGCATGGAGCGTTTTAGAAAAAGCGCGACCCCAAGAATGTGTTGCGGCTCAACCCGAACATCGTCCGATTAGGCCACCGGGTAATAAAAGCAAAAAGGAGACCAAGCGGATGGGCCATCAGGCCCGTCCGCTTGATCTCCTCACCGATTGCGCCCGTTCGTAAAGAACACACCGGTCAGCCGGTTTCCGATCAGCCCTTCAGCGTCACAAGACCTCCCATAGCTGGATCCGAGAAGCTATCCCTTCCGGTTTCAACGTGACCCGCGAGCCGGTAATTGAACGTCGAGTCTCCGGCAACCGTCACGATCAGGTCATACCAGCCAAAGAATTGTTGCAGCGACAAGTCATCTTCAAACGTCTTCCCGGCTTGGAGAAGTCGCGTGACAGTGTTGCCCGTGTAGGCATTCAGCACGCTAACCTCGGCTGGACTGCCTGCGACATTCGTAATACTCACCCCAATTGAGCCTTGACCGAACGTATTGTATTTGGACGAAACACCGAGTGCCGCCGCGGCGGAGCTGACGCTGCCCTTGAAGTAACGCACGAATCCATTGGGGCCGTAAACCGAGAGGTCATAGTTCCCGGTTTCGTTCCACGTATCCGAGAGTTGCTTGCCCGGTTCCACCGTATACGTGCGCACCAGATCCGCAGGATTGCCAGAGCGCACCTGAAACACTACAGTCGCGGGGCCCACGTTGAAAAACTGCAGGAAGACGGTGTTTGTAAAAGCGTCGACCGTTGCGAAAACATTCATCTCATAGGGCACGGCGCGCGCGGGCCGGATACCTTGTTCTTGCTTCGGAACGCCAAGAGTTACAGTGCCCAGGGAGGGGATGAAAGTGTTGGCGTTTCCTCCGGCGAGTTCGTCCACAGGCGGCAGGAAGCCTCCAGTGCTCGGCAGATTGGATATTTGGCCATTTGGGTTGGCAAAGTTAAACATCGAGGTCAAGTCGCCCGCCACTGCCCGACGCCACGGCGAAATATTGGGCTCGAACACGCCGAAGCGCTTCTCGATGAACTGGATCACCGACGTGTGATCACATACCTGCGAATTGACGAATCCTCCCTTGCTCCACGGCGAGATCACCAGGAACGGAACGCGCTGACCGAGACCGATCGGATCGCTCTGGATGGGCTGAGGCTCACCGCTCCCCGTCGCAATCTCATTTTCGATGTTGACGGTAGAGGCGCCATAAGCAGGCCCGGCTGGCACGGTTGGCGGCAGGATGTGGTCGAAGCTGCCGTCGGCCTCGTCGTAGTTGATGATGAAGACGGTCTTGCTGAACACCTCAGGGTTCGACGCCAGGATGTCGAGGATTCGTGACGCGTACCATGCTCCGTAGTCGACCGGCCAATCCGCGTGTTCGGTGTAACCGGCAGGTCCGACGATCCAGGAAACCTGCGGAAGTTTTCCGCCCTGTACATCGCTGCGGAATTGATCGAACAGATGCTCAGCCCAGGCTAGCCACGCTGAGACGGGCGCTCCCGTGGCAGGGATGGTGTTAATGATTTCCGTTCCCGTGCAGGCTTTCTCGAACAGTGGCGACGTTGTCGCGGCATTCAGGTACTGATTGAAGTAAAGCACCGGATTGTCCGTGAAATTTCCGGCGAAGGAGTTCCCGGTACCGTCTCCGAAATCCGGCGCAAAGGTTGCCCCGGCGAGATCCTGATAGATCCTCCAGCTCACGCCCGCCTTCTGCAGCACTTCGGGGAAAGTCGGGAACGTCCAGTACGCATTGTTGAGGCTGAGTCCGTTGTAGGTCATCGGACCAGCACCGTGGCCGTCAGTGCCACCGGTGCCCAGGTTGCTCAAATTGCCGATACAGCCCGACCACAGGTAAGTGCGATTCGGGTTGGTCGGCCCCATGATCGAGCAATGATAGGCGTCGCCGACAGTGAAGGCATCCGCGAGCGCATAGTGGAAAGGAATGTCTTCGCGCGTTACATATGACATGGTCATCGGACCATTCGTGAGCGGCCACTGGTCATACTGGCCCTGGTTCCAGCAGGCGTGCGTGGCCCCCCAACTATGATCCGTTCCCGGAAGATAGGTGAGACCCGGATTGCCACCGTTGGGATTCACGCGGAACGGCGGGACTACTTCGACTCCATCCGACGGGCCACCCAGGTCGCCGGAGTCCGGGGGAACCGCGAATCCAGCCGCGACGTTGGCCGCGCCAGCCGGCTGTAACCATACCGGCACCGGAGTGCTGCCCGTGCCGCTCTGCAACGGGAGATTGATCTTGATCGCGCGTGGATCGTTGAAGCCTCGCACACCGCGAAGCGTGCCGAAATGATGGTCGAACGGGCGGTTCTCCTGCATCAGGATGACGACGTGCTCGACATCCTGAATCGTCCCGGTGCGGAAATTTGCCGAAATCGCGAGCGCCTTGGCGATGCTTGATTTCATCGTGGTCAGCGTCGATGCGGCGGTTAGACCCATTAACTGCATGAAAGTACGTCGATTGTGATTGCTCATGGGGGAAGCTCCTGTCGATCAAGATTGTGCGGATTGGAAATCGCCGTTGCGAGTGACCGTTGGCCCACGCACACGCGGCAGGCCGCCAGAGTAGTGACCGCAGATGACGCCACGATGAATTTGCGATGAAATTTTTTCCACTGCATTCACAAATGTCGAAGCTGTGCCGGCATTACAATCGAGTACTGTGCCAAGCGCGTCCGTGTCCCCGTCGATCGAATCCGAGGTGGGCCGCATCCGTGAGTTAAGTAGGAGCGGCCGCCACGACGAAGCGCTAGCCGCCGCAGAATTGCTGGCTGCTGAAGTGCCCCAGAACCGCGACGCCCTGTACCTGATCGCCGCCAACCAGCGCTGCCTGAACCGGATACCCGACGCGTTGGCAACGTTGCAGCGTCTGGAACAACAGCATCCCCGGTTCAGCCTCCTGTATCAGGAGCGCGGTCACTGCTACACGACCCTGCGGGACACGCCACGCGCGATCGATGCCTTCCTGCTAGCTGTGAATATCAACCCTGCGTTAGCGATGAGTTGGAGCATGCTCGAACGCCTATATCGCATGACAGGGCAAGTAGAGAATGCGGCTAAGGCGGCCGAGCAAGTCTCCTCCCTGAAATGCTTGCGGCCCGAGGTCGTGCAGGCGGGGAGTCTGTTCTCGAACGGCGACCTATCTGCGGCAGAGAACATTCTCCGGGCGTATCTGCTCAAGGCCGGCGACGACGTAGAAGCCATGCGGCTGCTGGCTAGAATCGAGCACCAACGCGACCGGCTCGAGGAAGCCGATCAGCTACTCGAAGTTGCTCTGAAGCTCGCACCGAATTACCGCGCCGCACGTCTGGACTACGTCCGCGTACTGATCGACCGGCAGAAATATTTGCAGGCACGCGAAGAAATCGACGCCGTGCTGAGGCTCGAATCCGACAACAGGGATTGTCTTCTGCTGCACGCAGCCGTGTGCGTGGGCCTCGGAGAGCACGATCATGCGATCGCGGTCTATCGCGAGCTGCTCGCCGCCTCGCCTGGTTCCGCCTCGCCTGGTTCCGCTGAACTCCAGGTGCTGCTCGGCCACTCCCTTAAGACCGTCGGACGGCAGAAAGAGGCCATCGAGTCCTACCGAACAGCGGCGGCCGTCAGGCCAAGTTTCGGCGATGCCTACTGGAGCCTAGCCAATCTGAAAACCTACCGCTTTTCGCAGGATGAGATCGCGCGCATGCGCATCGAAGAAGCAGCGCCCGACGCTCAGGCCGTCGATCGCTACCATTTGTGCTTCGCGCTCGGCAAGGCGTTCGAGGACTTGAACGATTACCCGGAATCCTGGCGATTCTACGAACGCGGCAACACACTCAAGCGCGCCGAAAGCCGCTACCATCCGGAGATCACTGAAACCAACACGCGAAAGCAGATCGAGGTGTGCACGGCGCAGTTCTTCGCCGCGCGGGTCGCTGTCGGCTTATCGGACCCTGATCCGATTTTCATTCTCGGCCTGCCCCGCTCCGGGTCGACGCTCGTCGAGCAGATCCTCGCCTCCCATTCCCAGATCGACGGCACGCAGGAACTTCCTGACCTCCCACGCATCGTTCGCATCATGGAGCGGGGCGGGATAGAGGAGCCGCAATCAGATCCTGACAATCCGCGCTATCCAGGCGTGCTGGCCGAACTTGCACTGGAAGATTTCCGCAGGCTCGGCGAGCGCTACATCGCCGCCACGCGCGCTTATCGCGGGGATAAGCCCTTCTTCATCGACAAAATGCCGAACAACTTCCGCCACATTGGGCTCATCGACCTCATCCTTCCGAACGCCAAAATCATCGATGTGCGGCGCGAGCCCATGGCCTGCTGCTTCAGCAATCTAAAGCAACTATTTGCAAAAGGGCAGGAGTTCACCTATAGCATCGAGGATATCGCTCGCTACTACCGGACCTATCTCGACCTGATGCGGCACTGGGACGCGGTGCTTCCCGGAAGGGTACTGAGAGTCTGGTACGAGGACGTCGTGGAGGATCTCGAGGAAAACGTGCGGCGCATCCTGGAATTCTGCGACCTGGAATTCGAACCGGCCTGTGTCGAGTTCTACAAGACAGAACGCGGTGTCCGCACCGCAAGCTCAGAGCAGGTGCGGCAGCCGATTTTCCGCGAGGGGCTTTTTCAATGGCGGAGCTACGAGCCCTGGCTTGGCCCTCTCAAGGACGCTTTGGGCGATGCACTGATCCGCTACCGTGAAGATCCGCTACTGTGAAGAGGCGTTACTGCAACCACTCAGCGGCTTCCCCAGCGGATGATTCGATTCACAAGCGAACGGACGGAGCGAGCATACTCTGCACTTAGCGCTTAGAAGGGTCTCAGCCTCTCAACATGCCCATTTTGGAACTCAGAGCCCAATCAAGAGCGTTACCTTCGCTCCCTCACCCCCGTGCCTTTCCCTTCCCCGCCAAAAGACTAGACTCGAAATTATGAAGCGCCTCTATACTATCGCTCGCGTCAAGGGAGGCATGAAGTTCACCTGCACTCACTGCGCCCACCACGTCAGCACCCTCGACTTCGACCCGCGCAACGGCAACCTCCGCACCCAGGCCGCCACCGAAATCAACCTGCATGCCACCAAAATCCACCACGAGCCCGTAATGTTCTCCTCCCTCGATAACCAGCAGCGCATCTGGCGCGGCTGATTCTCTTAAGCCTCCTCCATCAAACTTGTCATTCGAGCGCGCCCGAAGGCGGGCGAGGAACCTGCTGTTTGTATGCAGCGCCACCACTCATGTGGGGACAGCCGCCCTCGGCTGTCCGCGGAGCGAAGCAACGCCTTTAGCGGGTGTGGAACGGAAACTTTTGTCCGTTGCCTTTGACGTTGATGTTGGTTTTGACCCGGATCCCAACAGATATCGCACGCAGCAATGTGGAAGGGCGGCGCTTCAGCGCCGTGTAAGCATCCAAGAATAAGGCGGCTTCAGCCCGGGCGCATTGCGCACTCACAACCCTTGTCATTGCGAGTGCGCCGCGCAAGCGAACCGCAGGTTCCTCGCTCGCTTCGGCGCGCTCGGAATGGCAGCAGCAGTGGAGGGCTTCATCGCAGCGCTGAGGCGCTGCGCCACCCAAAGTCACAATCTAGTCGACCACGGCTTTATCCGTGATCTCCAGCCCGCGATCGATGATGGCAAACGCCTCGCGCATCTGCAGCTCATTGATGCAGAGAGGAGGATTGGTGAAGAAAGTGTTCCAGCGGACGAAGGTGTAGAGGCCTTGCTCGCGGAAGAAGCGCCCGAGCGCCGCCATCTCGTCGGAGGTGCCGTTGAAGGGAGCCATCGGCTGGCGCGTCTTGCGATTGCGAATCAGTTCGACGATGCCGAACAATCCGATCGAGCGCACGGCGCCTACCGAGGGATGCTTCGCCTGCAACTCCGATAACAACGCTTTCATGATCGCGCCGATTTTTTTCGAATTGTCGATCAGCCCATCTTCTTCGTAGACGCGAATCGTGGCCAGTGCTGCCGCACATCCCATCGGATGGCTGTTGTAAGTCAGCCCTCCGTAGAACACTTTGTCCTGAAAATGCTGCGCGATGTGGTGCCGCATGCCGACCGCGCCGAGGGGGAGATAGCTGGAAGTTAATCCCTTGGCCATGCAAAGCAGATCTGGAACAACCTTCCAGTGATCGACGGCAAACCAGGCGCCGGTTCGTCCGAAGCCAGACATCACTTCATCGGCAATCATCAATATGCCGTACTTATCGCAGATTTTGCGTACGCCTTCGAGATATCCGTCGGGAGGAATGAGAACACCGTTGGTTCCGGTCACCGGCTCGAGAATGAATGCCGCGATCGTGTTCGGGCCTTCGAGCTGAATGGTTTCTTCAATCATGGCCAGCGACGATTCGGCCGATTCCCATCCGCGCTCGATCCCGTGATAAGGATCGAGCACATGAATCACGCCCGGAATCCCAGGCTCCGCGGCCCATCTGCGGGGATCGCCGGTCAGGCTGATCGCGCCCGCAGTCGCGCCGTGATAGGAGCGATAGCGCGCGATGATCTTGTGGCGTCCGGTGAAGAAACGCGCGATCTTGATGGCGTTCTCGTTGGCCTCGGCGCCGCCGTTGGTGAAGAAGAAAGTATCGATGTCGCCGGGAGTAATTTCGGCGAGCTTTGCGCCGAGGCGCGCGCGGACTTCTGTAGCCATGAACGGGTTGGCATAACAGAGGGTCGCTGCTTGTTCGCTGATGGCCTGAATGACGCGCTCGTCGCCGTGTCCGATGTTGACGGACATCAACTGGCTGTTGAAATCGATGAAGCGCTTCCCTTCCGGCGTGTAAAAGTAAATCCCCTTGGCCCGAGCGACGGGGATGGGATCGACTTTCGACTGTGCGGACCACTCGTAAAGCGTGTGCTTGCGGGAGAGATCGACGATTTCAGGGCCAGTCATTGACGGACTTGCAACGATAGTAGTCATGAGTTCCCTCTTCACAAATCATTTACCACAGAGTCACAGAGGCACAGAGAAAACCTTTATAGAACTCTTCGAATGATTCCGCGCGTCAGTAATGGCACGTTGAAGTTGATCAGCAGGCCAATTGTCTTACCTGAAAGCTTCAGGTATGTAAGGAGTTGGGCTTCGTGGACTGGCAGGATTCTCTCGACGGACTTCAATTCGACCATCACCTCATCGTTCACAATCAAATCTATCTTGTATCCGCAATCGAGTTGCAATCCTTTATACGAGACCGGGAGCTCGACCTGACATTTGAAATTCACGCCGCGAAGATGCAGTTCGTGGCACAAGCACTGCTCGTATGCGGATTCGAGCAATCCAGGACCAAGTTGACGATGTACCTCGATCGCTGCGCCGATGATCACGGCGGTTCGAGGGTCTTGCTCGTTCTCGATTTCTCTGTGGCTCTGTGACTCTGTGGTGAGCAGTTTCATTGTCGCTTCTTAGCTGACGAGCGGGGAGCTAGAATTTGCGGCTATGCTCTTTAGCCCAGCGTTCTACGACAACTTTCTTGTCGGTGTAGAACTCGATGGCGTCGCGGCCCTGGCCGTGGAGATCGCCGAAGAAACTGTTCTTCCATCCGCTGAAGGGGAAATAGGCCATGGGCGCGGCCACGCCGATGTTGATGCCGATATTTCCCGCCGGCGCCTCGTAGCGGAAACGGCGCGCAGCCGACCCGCTCGAAGTGAACAGTGACGCCTGATTGCCGTAGGCGCTGCGTTCGAGGAAGGCGAGGGCGTCGTCCATGCTATCGGCGTGAACGAGGCTTAGCACGGGGCCGAAGATTTCGGTGTCAGCGAGATCGCTTGTCGCTGGAACGTCGTCGAGGATCGTCGGCTTCACGAAGTTTCCCGAGTCGTATTTCGGAATCTTTGAGTTGCGCCCATCGAGCAAAACCTTCGCTCCCTGCTTTTCGCCGAGGCCGATGAGCGACTCAACGCGCTCTTTACTCTGCGGCGTAATCACCGGGCCCATCTGCACGCCATCTTCGAGACCGTTACCTACTTTCAGTTTTGAAGCGGCATCGGCAATAGAGTCGCGAAATGTTGTTCGCGCTTCACCGATCGTGATGGCGACAGAGACGGCGAGACAACGCTGGCCGGCGCATCCAAAGGCACTGTCGCTGATGATCTGCGTGGCCATGGGCATGTCGGCATCAGGGAGAACGATAACGTGATTTTTAGCTCCGCCCTGGCACTGCGCCCGTTTGCCGTTCGCGGCAGCGCGAGAGTAAACGTATTTCGCTACCGGCGTCGAACCTACAAAACTGATGGCGCGAATTTTCGGATGGTCGAGCAGCGCGTCGACGGCAGCTTTACCGCCGTTGACCAGATTCACTACCCCTTTGGGCAATCCCGTTTTGTCGAGCAACTCGTAGACGTAACGCATGGTGAGCGGAACGCGCTCGGAAGGCTTGAGGATAAACGTGTTGCCCGTAGCAATTGCGTAGGGCAGATACCAGAACGCGATCATGCCCGGAAAGTTAAATGGCACGATAGCTGCTGTGACGCCGAGGGGCTGGCGGATCATCATCTCGTCGATGCCGCGGGCGACATCTTCCAGGTTGTAGCCCTGCATCATCATAGGAATACCGCAAGCGACCTCCACGTTTTCAATCGCCCGGCGCATTTCGGCTTTGGCCTCGGTGAAGGTCTTGCCATTTTCCTGCGTGATGATGCGGGCGATGTCGTCGATGTGGCCTTCGAGCAGCATCTTCAGCTTGAACAGCGGCTGGATGCGGTCTTCGGGGGGCGTGCGGCGCCACTCGGGGAAAGCGGCAGCGGCGGCTTCGATGGCTTCATTCGCTTCGGCGGCGTCGGCGAGCGGGACTTGAGCCAGCACTTCGCCGGTGGCGGGATTGATCACGTCTCGCCATTCGTTGGCCCGGGAGTCGGCCCACTGACCGTTGATGAAGTTGGTGAGTCGGAGTGTGGGTGGTGCGGCTACGGTGGTCATTGAATGCCTCTGCTTTCGCGAGGGTTTGGTAACAATATCTGCGAGTCCATACCTCTAATTTCTAAATGATACATCTCGCAGAAGCCTCGTCAGAATAAGAACCTAACTAGCGCGTGTGCACCCATCCCTCCGAGAAGTGCGACAGTGATCACCCATAAGATTGCTCCAATGTAGACTCTGCGAAAATTTCGTTCGTGCGACGAGTCCGGAAGTGATCTGATGTGTGCGAAAGCAATACGTCCTGCATTCCACATCATCCACGCGCAACCTAATCCCACTCCCAAACCGAAAGCAATCGCCACTGTGTAGCCACGGAGCCCGACGTTTAGCGCCTTTGCCGATCCCATTGAAGCCCCGACAGTGAGCGCAACGCACATGAGATGTAGGAACTGCCATAGCGACCGCATATTCCGCTCTCCGATGGCTTTTTAGACCAGCTGTGCTACCGCGCCTTTTTTGTCGTAGACCGCGGCCAGGGCAGATTCCAGCACGTCGAGGCCCTCGTCCATTTGCTCGTTGGTTGCTACCAGCGGGACCAAAACGCGGATCACATTCGAGTATGAACCTGCCGTGATGGTGATCAGGCCGTGCTCGTAGCAGTACTGCGTGATTTTTTTCGTTTCGTCGGTCGCGGGAGTTTTGTCCTCATTCGACTTCACCAGTTCAATGGCTTGCATGCCACCCAAGCCGCGCACGTCGCCGACGACGGGCCAGCGTCGTTGCCATTCCCGGGCACGGCGCTGGAAGCGATCGCCGAGCTCGTTGGCGCGAGTCAGCAGATTTGTTTTTTCAAACAGATCGAGCACAGCCAGTGCCGCGGCGCAGGAGAGTGGATTGCCGGCGAAAGTACCACCGAGTCCGCCTACAGCAGGTGCGTCCATAATTTCGGCACGGCCCGTGACAGCGGCTAATGGCAAACCGCCGCCGAGAGATTTCGCAGTCAAGATAATGTCCGGCTCGATGCCGTAGTGCTCGCTCGCGAACATTGCGCCGGTGCGGCCGAAGCCGGATTGAACTTCGTCGGCGATGAAGAGGATGCCGTATTTGTGACACAGATCGATGAGAACTTTGAAATAATCTGGCGGCGGTGCGATGAAGCCACCCTCGCCCATCACCGGCTCGGCGATAACCGCCGCGACTTCTTCATTAGCGACGACGCGCTTGAAAGTATCTTCAAGATGCCGCGCGCAGTACAGATCGCACGAGGGATATTTCAAGTTATAGGAACACCGGTAGCAGTAGGCGAACGGGATGCGGTAAACCTCGGCCGGAAATGGTGCGAAGCCGGCTTTATAAGGATGAGTCTTGCTGGTAAGCGCAAGCGTCATCATGGTGCGTCCGTGGAACGCATCTTCAAAAGCAATGATCGCGGGGCGCTTCGTGTAGGCGCGCGCGATCTTGACCGCATTCTCGACACCTTCAGCGCCGCTATTGACGAACAGAGTCTTCTTCGGAAACTTTCCGGGCGTGACTTCGTTCATGCGCTCGGCGAGGCGAATGTAACCTTCGTAGGGCGTAACCTGTACGCAGGTGTGCAGGAATTTGTCGAGCTGGCCGCGAACCGCGTCCACTACGGCTTCCTGGCGGTGACCAGCGTTAGCGCAGCCTATGCCACCGGCGAAATCGATGTAGCGGTTGCCGTCGACATCTTCGAGCCACGCGTCTTCGGCCTTGGCTACATAGATAGGCGTGCCGTGAGAAAGGCCGCGGGGCACGGCTCGAGCGCGACGCTCCGAGAGCGCTTTCGACTTTGGGCCGGGGATGGGCGTTTTGAGATGGATCGTGCTCATATTGATTCTCGTGAGAATTCCCTGCAGCGACATTTAGGACTGCACACCGGGCAGAGATCCTTCGACTGCGGCTGTTCTTCGTGCTTGGGCGCGAAGAACAATCCTCGCTCAGGATGACAATGTGTGAGAGATTCTTGCATCAGTACCAGGCTATCGGCTGTTCGTTCAGATTGATATATACCTGCTTGGTTTCGAGATATTCTTCGATGCCCCAGGGGCCGAGTTCGCGGCCGAAGCCGGATTGTTTGTAGCCGCCCCAGGGGGCTTCCACGTAAGTTGGTTGCATGTGGTTCACCCAGACGATGCCGGCGCGTAGAGCCTTCACGGCACGCATCGCCTTAAAGATGTCGCGGGTCCAGACTGCGGCGGCGAGGCCGTAGGGGGAATCGTTGGCGATTTTGAGCGCCTCTTTTTCATCTTCAAAAGGAATCACGGCAGCGACGGGGCCGAAGATCTCTTCGCGCGCAATGCGGGCGGAGTTCGTCACGTCGGAAAAAATCGTAGGCTGCACGTAATATCCTTTCCCGATTTTCTCGGGACGCCCACCGCCCGAAGCGAGTTTCGCCTCCTTCTTCCCGATCTCGATGTAGGAGTTAACGCGGTCGTACTGTTCTTTGCTGACGAGCGGGCCCATCTTAGTTTCGCGATCGAGCGGTGGGCCGAGCTTGATCCTCTTCGCTTTTTCCGTCATGGCTTCGACGAAGTTTTTGTAGATTGACTTCTGCACAAGGATGCGGCTACCGGCGGAGCAGACTTCCCCCTGATTGATGAAAACTCCGAAAAGTGCGCCATCGATGGCGGCTTCGAAATCGGCGTCGGCGAAGAAGATATTGGGCGATTTGCCGCCGAGTTCGAGGGTGACTCGCTTCACCGTGTCGGCAGCCTGTTTCACGATGATCTTCCCCACGGCGGCGCTGCCGGTGAAAGCGATCTTGTTGACGTCCGGGTGTTGAACCAGCGGCGCTCCGCAGGTTTCTCCAAAACCTGTAACGATGTTGACGACGCCCGGTGGAAGCCCACAGTCGCCGAAATATTTTGCGAGTTCGAGAGCGGTGAGCGGCGTCTGCTCGGCTGGCTTGAGGACGCAGGTACAGCCTGCGGCGATAGCTGGAGCGAGTTTCCAAGCGGCCATGAGCAGCGGATAGTTCCACGGAATAATTTGTCCAGCCACGCCGACCGGCTCTTTGAGCGAGAGAGACATCGCATTGTCCGGAACGGGATTAACGTACCCAACAACTTTGGTGGCGAGGCCGCCGTAGTACTCAAAGCAAGTTGAGGCATCGTTGATGTCGAATTCGGCTTCGACAATGGGCTTGCCGGTGTTGCGGCATTCGAGTTCGGCGAGCGCGGGAAGATTGCTGCGGATTTTTTCGGCGAGGCGGAAGAGCACGCGACCACGTTCCTGGGCGGTTGAGGTTGCCCATGGGCCTTCTTCAAAGGCGGCCTTCGCAGCTGCGACGGCGCGGTTGACGTCATCGGCTCCGGCGTCGGGGACCTGCGCAATGACTTCTTCCGTCGAGGGATCGTAAACGGGAAAAGTCTTCGCGGATTTGCTCGCGACCCATTCTCCGTTGATGAACATCTGATAGGTACGCACTTCGGTGGTGACTCCGCCCGGCATTTTGTTCACTCCTGTTACCTCAGGGCCTGAAGGCCCAATGCTTCTTTGCGTTCCAATGGCACGACTAAAGTCGTGCCATTCCCGATCTTACTAGTCACCTAACGGGAGGACTGACGTCGTGCCCTTCCCGATCTCTAAGCGCCGCGTCTTTAGGCGGCCGTAAACGAAGAAAAAGAAGGCGGCCATGCCGATGAAAAACAGCGCGCCGCCGAACATCCATCGTTCGTACTTCCACAGCGACGTGATCTGCTGGGTCGGGAAAAATACGAGCGCGATACCAAGAATCGTGGTGAGAAATCCACTAGTCCCAGCCACGAATAAAGTGGCACGGCCATAGTGGCCGCGGGGAACGGGCTCTGTCGCCGCGAATTTTACGAGGGCTCCAAACATGTAGGCGAAGGGAACGAGATTCAGCACGACAGCCAGCGACAGAAGGTAGGAAAAGGTTTCCTGGACACCGGCTCCGCCGGCGAAGTTCAGAATCACGAGCATTGCTGAAACAACGGCTTGAACGATTAATGCAGCGTAAGGGGTGCAGTAGCGCGGATGAATATTGCCGAGCCATGATGGCATGTACGAATCAAGGCCGGCGACAAACGGAATGCGCGCACAGCCACCGATCCAAGCCGATCCGATGCCTGCAATGGAAAGGCTCAGCACGATTGCGAACGGAATGGTGATGACCGAAAGCCCGACGCGTCCGGCCATGTGTGTCACGGCCTGGACAATGCCCTGCAGCACGCTGACGTTTTTCCCCACCGCAATGAGAAGAGTGAGAGTTGCTCCAATGTAGAGGAGACCGCTGAGAACGCCTCCCCAGGCGACCGCACCAGGAAGAGTGCGGCGAGGATCTTTTATTTCGTCGCCCATGACGGAGGCCAGTTCAAGACCGATGAGGCCAAAGCAAATGACGCCGAAAGAATTCAGGACGAAACGCGGATTGTCTGGGATTTTGAAGTCCGCAGCGGAGAGCGAAGCACCGAAGCGGAAATAGATGACGACACCCAGAACGATGAGTACGCCCGCGGCGAGGAAGGTTCCAATCGCGCCGAAATTATTGATCCATTTGCCGATGCCGAGGCCCAATATGTTGAAGAAGGTGAGAAGAGCGAGAAGAGCCAGCGAGACAATTAAAGCAAAGAGTTTGTTGTCGGCGAGAAAGTGGCGGCTGGGTCCAAGTATGTAAACGGAGACGCCGACGAAATACAGCATGATGGTCGGCACGTAAAGCATGTTGTTCGTCCAATAGCACCAGCCCGAAAGAAATCCGTGGAAGTCGCCGAAAACTTCTTTGGCCCACAGGTAAACGCCGCCTTCGCCCGAGTAACGGTGGGAGAGTTCGATGACGGCGATGCCTTGCGGAAAGAAGAAAAGGAGGAGGGAGATAATCCAGAGCCAGATTGTGACACCGCCGTTGGCGGCGATCGAAGGAACTACGTTCAGGTTGAAGACCGCAACCACGAAAAGGAGAACGAGATCGCGGCGTCCTAAGGCGCGGACCAGGTGCGGCTGGGCAGCGGGTTGGGTGGTGGTGGACAAAGTTGCTTTGCTAGCTGCAAAAAAGCAGGTTCCCTTCGACTGCGCTCAGGGCAAGCTCTCACCGGACTCTGGCCCGGTTCGGAATGACAAAGTCTTTTTAGCTGTCGGCAAGGGACAACCGAGAGCCTGGCCTGAGCTTGCCGAAGGCGCGGCCGTCCCCACATAAACCTTTTTGATCTATACGTCTAGTGTCCTGCCAATACGGGCTGGCCGGCACGCTCCTGTTGCGCTTTCGCGAGCGACGCCGCGATGTCGTCGAAAGCGGATAGATGCTTATCGATGTCGGCGTCGGTATGCTGGACGGAAATCGTCCACTGCTCATCCCACCAGTAGGGCTGAGGCATAACACCGCGATTGACCATGGCGAACCAGTAGTGCCGCCAGAGGTCGATGTCGACGGTGGTCCAGTCGCGGTAGTTGCGAATTTCCTTCGGATAAAGCATCAGCGCCCCGTTGGCCCCTGCTTGCGCGATGTAAGCTTGCAGGCCCACTTTCGCGATGGTTTTGCGGTACCCGTCAGCCAGCTTCTTACCGAGTTTATCGACGTGAGCGTAATTATCGCGCGTGAGGACTTCCCTAAATGTTGCCAGGCCCGCCGCCATCGAAACCGGGTTGGTGTTGTAGGTGCCGCCGTGGAAGACCTTGTGTTGAGAGATGAGATCCATCACTGACTTGCTAGCACCGAACGCGGCGAGCGGGAGGCCTCCCCCAATCGACTTTGCCAGGCAAATCATGTCGGGGTGGACGTTGAAATATTCGCTGGCGCCTCCCCAGCCGAGTTTAGCGCCAGTCTTTACTTCGTCGAAGATCAGGAGTGCGCCATTCTTCGTAGCGAGTTCGCGTAGACTGTGCAGAAAACCGGGTTCCGGAAGACAGAGTCCAACGTTCATCAGAATCGGTTCGAGAATGATCGCAGCGGCTTCGCCTGGGTTTTCGTTGAAGCGGCGCTCGACTGTGCCAAGGTCGTTGAAGGTGGCGACGACGACGTTAGCGATTGCAGATTTCGGCACTCCAAGACCGCCCGGCACAGAGACCGGGTTGTCGATATCGCCGAAGTCGGGAGCGTGAGGCTTCACGCTGACCAAGGCGGAATCATGCAGTCCGTGGTAGCCGCCTTCGAATTTTATGATCTTGTCGCGGCCGGTGGCGGCGCGAGCCAGACGGACCGCGTGCATCGTGGCTTCGGTTCCGCTGTTGCCGAAGCGGCACATCTCGATCGGAAAGCGTTTGCAGATTTCTTCGGCGAGTTCCCACTCCATGTCGTGAGGCATGCCAAACATCGTTCCCGTAGAGAGACGTTTTTCGACTGCCTTCATCACGGCAGGGTGGCAGTGTCCGGCCATGAGCGCGCCGAAAGTCAGGTTGTGATCGATGTATTCGTTGCCATCGAGGTCGCGGAACTTGCTGCCGCTGGCATCCCTCACGAAGATGGGCCAAGGCTCGTAATGGCGATAATTACTGGCGACACCGAGAGGAATACGTTTGAGATTCTTCTTGTGCGCTTCGGCGGATTTTGGCGTGCGGCGCTCGTATGTCGCGAGCTCTTTCTGCAGATCGGCGTACATCGGATTCTCCGGAAATCTCAAGCCGATTGAACGGCCATTAGAGTGTGCCGGGGCACGCTTGGTTGGCCCGGGCCGTCGTGCTAGAAAAAGAACTTTAGAGCGAATTGAACCAGGCGGGGATCGCGGGCCGACGTAATCCTCCCGAACAACGAACCATCGCCCAAATTGCCATCTGGATTGTTGAATTGCGTGTGATTGGCGATATTAAAAATCTCCGCGCGAAATTGGAAATACTTAGTCTCGGTAACATGTATCAGCTTGTGTACCGAGAAATCCGTATTGTTCAACCCCGGCCCGCAGCAGATCGTCCGTTGTGTACCGCTGTTGAATTGCCCCAGCGGTGGAGATGCAAAATCCGAGGGGCTGAACCAAAGGCCGCCGTTGGTTTTGGGGTTAAGAGTTTTGAACGGAGCGACTCGTTGCGGGGCTTCCGTGCCGACAAAGAAGAAGCTGTTGACCAATTCAGTGTCGCTGGCGGCATTGATTGAATCGTTTGCTAAGCGGATGGGAAATCCACTCTGAAATTCCGTAATCCCGGAGATTGCCCAATCGTCGGCGATCTTGCCAACCCAGCCAGAGTGTTTAGGGATGGGTAGATCCCAGAAATAGCTGACCACGAAGCGCTGAGCAGAATTGAACAGCGATAAGGCACGACTGGCTTTGAAGTTAAAGGGGTCAAGGGTCTCCTCGAAGCTGGACGCCTCATCGATGGATTTACTAAAGGTATAGGCCGCCTGGAATTGCAATCCTTTAGAAAATCGCTTTTCGAGCATTGCTTCGAACGCGTTGTAAGTGGAGGTAGCAATAGTATCTTCGGCGAAGATGTCGGTGAAAACCGGGATGCCGTCCGCTGGACAGTTGACGCCGCTGAACGGGTTACACGTGGGAGAGGAGTAAGGACGCAGTCCTACCAGCGTGAGACCACCGGGCGCTACAGATCCAATCGCAGCCCCGGCCGGAATTACAGTTGGACCTGCGGGTCCGTAGGGAACGTGAAAGCCCCCTGCTGGAGCCGTCGCCGAAGCCGGGATGAAGAACTCCGTGTCTTCCGCCGCCGGGCCACAGTTGATCTGGCTAGTGGCCGGGCTGGGTGGACCGGAGAGTACATTGGCGGGATTCGCATTCGCCAGCGCCATGATGTCCAAACAAGTCTGAGGATTGGACGGGTTAATGTCGTGCGAGGCCAGCAATCGATGACCCTGAGAGCCGACGTAGCCCACCTGCAGCATCAAGTCTCTCGCCAGTTCTCGCTGAATGTTGAGATTGTATTGAGCGCTGTATTGCGTCCGCATGTGGGGCTGGAATTCACCAAACAGCTCAATGGGCCGGAACCTTTGCCAATCTTGCGGTTGACCTGGAACTGGTTTCAGAATTCCGTCATAAGGATTCGGGTTAACGGTCCCAGCCTGGCTGACGAAGGGCGTATTGAAGAACGTGCCGGAGAGGAAGGTGCTACCGCCGAAAGGGGGCTCGGCACCGAACTGCTCCAGCACCAACTGCTCGATGGGATTATAAAAAAGCCCCCACCCCGTCCGAATGCTGGTCTTTCCGTTGTTTCCAAAAATCTTGCCGAGAAGACCTTTATCATAGTTGGGACTGTAGGCCAGTCCAATCCGGGGCGCAAAGGCTTTGTAATAGGTCTGCGTGAGGGCGGCGGGAACTCCTTTGTCGCCGGGAAAGACGAGTCCGGTTGGCTGGACCCCAGCACTCAGGCAGTTGGACTGCCCGAAACTTGCCTGTTCGGCTGGAGTCAACGTGCAGGGATAGACAGTCGAGTTCTGTCCCGGCCTGAAAGTCTGCACGTGATGGCTGATGTCAGTCAGCGGCGTATCGAGTTCCCAGCGCAAACCGTAGTTGAGCGTAATGTTGGGCTTGATCTTCCAGCTGTCTTCAGCGAATGGGTACACCGAGGTGCTGCGGATGGCTTCGCTTTGGGCCGCTCCCTGGGTATAGGAATCCACCAGACCTAGAAGATATCCCGCGTAGTTGTCGCCGTCGGCCGTAATCACGGCGTTCGGACTCGAACCACTGATGACGGGAGCACCGTTAACATTGAAAAACAAAGTCTGATCGAAACGCGCACGGCGCACATCGATGCCAAACTTCATGGTATGGCTACCCTTGACCCAGGTCAGGCTATCCGACCATTGAAAACTGTTACCCACCTGGGGCAACTGGCCCTCAAAGTTATTCCCGATGACGGCACCACCGGAGATAGTAATGAATGGCACTCCCTCGTGGCTGCCGCCTAACCCCGGAGTAATTCCGAAGGACGGATTTCCGGCCGCACTGCCCGCTAAAGCATTGATAGCCGACGAGTCAGAAAGGCCGGTGAAGCAGAACTTTTGCACGGCAGAGGAACACGATGCGGTTACGGCGTTCGTAGTCTGAGGAGCCTGAAAACCGCGCTGACCTTCGCGCATGTAGGTGAAACGCGCCTCGTTGACCAAGGCGTTGGTGATGGTCCAGGTATGGCTGAGGTTGATCTGCTGATAGCGTGAGTTATTATTGCTTCCAAAGCCTGGGATATTGGCGCCGGCGGCCTGAAAGAACGAAAACGGCTGAAAGTTCGCGTCGTCGGTGTAGTAGTAATAAGCAGTGAAACTCTGGTGATCGGTAATTTTGTGGTCGAAGCGAATGGTGAACTGATCTTGAAAGTCGCTTCCCACCGGTACAGCTTGAAAAATATTTGTGCCGCTTACGTTGGCTGTGGGAATAAACCGATTGAGCAAGTCGGCGGCTACCGGATCCTGACACTGCGCGGGAATGACGCCATTCGGGAAAACCGAGGCCCACGACGCTCCCGCCGCGGGTGCAACGGCACCAGGCGAGGAGAGAATTGCGCCCGTACAACCTGGCCGGCCATTTAGAACGCTGGCTACAAACGCATCATTGATACTCCCGCTGAACTGCTGGCCGGGAGCGGCAATGGCCGAAAAATTGCCAGTTCTCTCTGCCCCCGTTGGAACTGTAACCTGAGAACCGGATTGTCCCTGCCGGATGCGGCGACCCTCGTACGATAGAAAGAAGAAGGTCCGATCTTTCTTGATCGGACCGCCGAACGTGCCCCCAAACTGGTTCTGATTGAATTGTGGCTTGACGGTGTTGAAATAACCCTGGGCATTCAGAACCTTGTTGCGGAAATATTCGTAGACGTTGCCGTGAAAGTTGTTGCTGCCAGACTTCGTAATTACGTTAACGACTGCGCCGGAGTTACGGCCATATTCAGCGTCAAACGTGTTAGTAATGACACGGAACTCCTCGATGCTGTCCGGGGTGGGTTGGATGGTCGGCAGGTTGACGAACTGGTCGTTAGCATCTCCGCCGTTCACGCTGAAATTATTGGAACGCCCGCGGCCACCGTTGACCGAAACCGATCCCGCGGAATCCGAACCGTAAAAGAGGCTCCCACTGCTTCCCAATTGTGACTGCACGCCCGGTTGCAGTTGCAGGAACTGGTAGGTATCGCGGGTGTTCAGGGGCAGTTCGTTTACCGATCGGTCGTTAATTACAGCGCCAAGCTGAGTACTGGTAGTGTCGACCTGAGGCGCCTCCGAGGTCACTTCCACAGTTTCCTGGGATCCACCGATCTGAAGCGTGGAATTGAGGGTCACCACCTGATTCACATCCACGATCACATCTTTCTGAACATTCTTCTTAAAGCCGGCGAGTTCGAACTGAACCGTATAGGTGCCGGGAGCCACCTCGACAAAAGAATAGTCGCCGCTGTCGTTGGTAAGGGCATCGCGGCTGATGCCGGTTGCTTCGTTGGTCAAAGTGATTTTTACATGTGCGAGCACGGCTGCGCTGGGATCGGATACGCGTCCCAGGATGCGGCCACTGGCGCCCTGGGCCGGAAGTAAGGTGGGGACAAGTAGTGAAATGGCAGCGGCAAGACAAACGGCGGTCCAGCGGGCTCGCAGTGACGGCATGGAACCTCCAGCATCTTGGAAGCGGTTTTTCTTTTGAAAGCTATAGCTTGTGTGAAGCCGCAACCTTGCTATAATCCCGCAAGGTTAGAGAAGAGGTACGCGCACTGTCAAGAAGAAAAAAAGCGTTCTCTCTCATGGAAAATTTTTATCTTCGTCCCTTGAACGCTGTCCGGTGAACGATGAATCCTTCAAGCGCGAGAGCGTATTTAAAGATCGGAGACGTGGCGCGGCAAGTAGGAGTTTCACCGTCGGTGATCCGGTCGTGGGAAAACCTCGGTCTTACGCGTCCGCGGCGCACGGAAAGCAAGTACCGCCTATACAGTGCCGAGGATGTAAAGTTGCTGAAGCGCGCGCGATTTCTGCGAAAGGTGCGCGGGTTGAACGCGCCTGCGATCGTTGAACTGCTGCGTCGCGAAGGTCGAACGCGTCCTGCCGCCGATGGAAATGCCGGAGCGATTGGCACGCACCTGCGGCAGTTGCGGGTGAAGCAGCGGTTGTCGCTGGCGCAGGTCGCGCGGGCGGTGGGCATCTCGGTGGGATTCTTGAGCGCGCTGGAGCGATCCCAGATGAGCGGGTCGGTGGGAACGCTACGCAAGCTGGCGCGATTTTATAAGACCAACATCCTCGATTTCTTTGACGGCACCGGAGCGCGCAGCCGGCAGGTCCAGCCGCAACAGCGAAAAGTTCTGGAGGCGGGCCCCGGCGTCCGCATGGAGCTGCTGGCGTGGGGAAACACGGTGATGGAACCGCATTTGTTTCGGGTTGCGCCGGAAGCCAGCAGCGGCGAGTCTTACGCGCACGCGGGAGAAGAGTTCCTCTACGTTCTGCGCGGAGCCCTGACGATTGCGCTGCAGGATGAAGAATACCGCCTCAAAGCTGGGGACAGTTTTTATTTTGAGAGCGCGACACCGCATCACTGGAAAAACCCAGGGCGGGCGGAAACCCTGGTGCTGTGGGTAAACACGCCACCCACGTTTTGAAGCTGACATGCGCACTGGAGGCACGATGAAGGCGCGAAGATCGGTTTCGTTAACTCTCCTGACCTTGATTGTGTTCGCAACGTCGTGCACCAAGAAGACACCTACACTGAATTTACTCGTGTGGGAGGGGTACGCAGACCCCACGTTCGTCAAGGCTTTTGAGGAGCAGCATCACTGCAGGGTTTCGGCTTCCTATATGGGGTCGAGCGACGAGCTGGTGGCCAAGTTGCGGGGCGGCAGCGCGGGAAACTATGACGTGATCTCCCCCTCGAGCGACGTAGCAACCTCGATCGCATCGGCGGACCTAGCGGCGCCGCTGAATTTGTCGAAGATTCCGAGCTACGGACAACTCTCTCCCCAGCTCACTTCCCTGCCACTTGTGCGGATGAAAGGGCAGGTGTATGGCGTTCCGTTCATGTGGGGCCCGGATCCGCTACTCTACGACACCACGGCTTTCACGCAGCCTCCTGAAAGCTGGAATGTGCTTTGGGAGCCAAAGTACAAGGGGAAGATCTCGGTATGGGACGACCTGTCAACAGTTTACATGGCGGCGCAGGTTCTCGGCTATGACAATCCAGATGCATCACAGCTTTACAACCTGACGGATGAACAGCTTGAAGCTGTGAAGAAAAAGCTGCTGGAATTGAAACCGAATATCCGGAAGATGTGGTCGACCGGCGGAGAGCTGACAAATCTCTTTCAGAACCACGAAGTGGTGGCGGCCATGGGATGGCCGCTGATGACGAACCAGCTCCGCAAGATCAACTTCCCCGTGGGAGAAACGATCCCAAAAGAGAATACGACCGGCTGGATCGATCATCTGATGATTACGGCTGGCAGCGAGAACAAGGATCTGGCCTACGAATTTCTCGAATACATGGTCGAGGCGCAGACGGAGAAGAAGGTAACGGACGTGACCGGATATACTCCGGCGAACCCCCAGGCAGCGCATTTCATGACGTCACAAGAAGTGAAGAACCTGCATCTGGATGACGTCGACAACTACCAGAAGCGGCTTTATTTCTGGCAAAACGTCCCGCGCCGCGCCAAGTACAACGAGATCTGGAATGAAGTGAAAGCGGCGCAATAGGTTTTTGGGAAATTTGATCAGAACGCTTGATCCAATATGTCTTCAAGCTCAACCGCTTCGATGATCCCGGCGAAGGACGACAATTCGATTCCATCAGCTGCACTTCTTAGCATTCGCAATGTCGCCAAGAGCTTTGGCAAGAACGCAGTGTTGCGGGATATTTCTCTGGACGTGGCGGAAGGAGAATTTCTCACGATCCTCGGTGAGAGCGGGTCGGGCAAAACGACGCTGCTGCGAATCATCGCCGGCTTTGAGACCGCGAGCGCGGGCGAGGTGTGGATGGGTGAGGAGCGACTGGACCGGCAGCCACCCTACCGTCGCCGCGTAAACACAGTGTTTCAGCACTATGCGCTGTTCCCCCATCTCACAGTCGAACAGAATGTCGGCTACGGATTGCGGGTTGCGAAGAGACCTGCGACAGAAATCGCGCCTCGTGTGGCCGAAGCTCTGGAGAAAGTGAGGATGTCCGCGCACGCGAAATCCAAACCATCGAAAATCAGCGGCGGACAGCAGCAGCGCGTCGCTCTGGCAAGAGCGCTTGTGAATCGTCCCCGACTGCTGCTGCTGGATGAACCGCTTTCGGCACTGGATGCGAACTTGCGCCGGCAGATGCAGGTAGAGCTGAAATCTCTGCAGCGCGAGGTGGGAATTTCATTCATTTTCGTGACTCACGATCAGGAAGAGGCGATGGTGATGTCGGACCGGATCGCGCTGCTGCGATCTGGCGAACTGGAGCAGGTTGCGACACCTCGAGAAATTTATGGCCGCCCCGCAACTGCATACGTGGCGCAGTTTATCGGGCACACAAATTTGCTGAAGGGCGAAGTCCGAGCAGGTATGCTGCGCTCCGGTCCGCTGACATGGTCGGCGGCGCTTCCCGATGGGCCGGTTCTCCTCTCGCTGAGACCGGAAAATATCCGATTGGCGTCCGGAAGCATGGCTGTGCCTCGCAGGGTGCGGGTTCGAGGAACTGTGCTCTCACAGGATTTTCATGGTGCAACAGAGTTAATTCGCGTGGAATGCGCCGATGGTTTGGTGCTAGTGGTGCGAACACCAGGAAGTAGCGGAGCGCTCGGCGGTGTCGAACTGGAGTTTTCCTCTACGGATGCAGTTTTGGTGCGCCAGTCTCCGGAAAGAATCTGATGTTTTCACGAGCTTACAAAACGGCGGTCACGTTGCCTCCTTTGATGTGGGTAACAGTGTTCTTGCTGACGCCGTATGCGCTGATGTTTTGCTATAGCTTTTGGTCGGTATCAGCGGCGCAAACCATTGTGCATTCCCGGAGCCTCGACAATTACTTGCAACTGCTAAGGGTTGAGGTTTACTGGCAGACTCTCTTGCGCTCAATGTGGATCGCAGCGCGGGTAACGATTTTCTCGCTGCTCCTGGGGTATCCGCTCGCATATTTCCTTTCTTTTTATGCCGGCAAGAAAAAAGACTTGCTTTATCAACTCGTAATCATCCCCCTGTGGGTCAGCTACCTGGTTCGGGCTTATGCCTGGAAGACAATCCTGGGCTCGGATGGCGTACTCAACACTCTGCTGCAGTATGCGCACCTCACAAAACATCCGCTGGAATTCCTGCTATACAGCCCGTTTGCCGTGGTATTGACACTGACGCACATCTACACTCCGTTTGCCTTTCTGCCGATTTACGCAGCACTGGAGCATATTCCGCGCAATCTTGTGGAAGCGTCGCACGATTTGGGAGCTACTCCTGCGCAAACATTTTGGAAGGTAATTTTTCCGCTCTCGATTCCGGGAGTAGTGGCGGGAGCAACTTTTGCCTTTGTGCTTAGCCTAGGCGATTTTCTTGCGCCGCTGCTGCTCGGTGGTCCAAGTGGCATCATGATCTCGAATATCGTTGTGAGTTTGTTTGGCGCGGCGTACAACTGGCCGCTGGGCGCGGCGATCTCCTTCTGCATGCTGCTGCTGGTGGTAAGCCTGCTGGTTTTGTCGGAGCGGCTGGAAAAGAAATGGATCTTCTCGTGAGCCACACGAAACTGGTTTTGGGCTCACGCTGGTTGGTCTTCCACGCCGCGGCTGTGTTCGCGTTCCTGTATCTGCCGATTGTCGTTCTCATTTTTTATTCCTTCAACGGAGAGGGTGTAGGCGGATTTCCGCCGCATCATCTAACACTCGACTGGTATCGAACACTTTTTGCTGATGGTCCCATCTGGGATTCGGTGCTCAACAGCTTGCAGGTGGCAGTCGCCGCGATGGCGATCTCGCTGGCGCTCGGAGTTCCCGCGGCGTTGGCCTTGGAGCGGGCGCGGTTTCCGGGAAAGGCGCTGTTTCGGCGGTTGGTACTTTTGCCCTTGATTTTGCCGGGCATTATCACGGGACTCTCTCTGCTCATGCTATTCAACGTGATGGGAACGAAGCTCAGCTTGATGACGATTATCCTGGGACACGGAACCGCCCTAATTTCCGTGGCCACCACCGAAGTGTTCGCCGGCCTGCAGAAGCTCGATCGGGCGCAGGAAGAGGCCTCCCTTGACCTGGGAGCAAATTACTGGCAGACATTCTGGCGCATCACCGTTCCGAATCTAAAGTTGCCGATTATCGGCGCGGCGCTGCTCATCTTTACGCTTTCGATGGACGAGATTGCGGTGAGCTTTTTCCTGATCGGGCGCGACAACACGCTGCCGCTGGAAATCTGGGGACGGCTGCGCCGCGGCATTACACCCGAGATTAACGCGGTATCGACGATTATTTTCGTGTTTTCGCTGGTGACGATTGTCTTCTGGTATCGCTTGCGCGTGCGCGGTGAAGGACGAAGTGTAGCGGGCTCAGAGATCGTCGCGACGGTTGAGGGGAATGCACTATGAGCGCGAATCGCAGGGATTTCATCAAGTTTGTGGTGGCAGGAGCGGTGACAGCGGGGTGTCCGATCGATCTTTCTTTGGTTGCGGCGCAGGCGCCTGATGCACAGAAAGATCATCCTGCGGACGTCGATGGAGAAGATAATCGGATCTGCCATCAAGTGCGAGATGGCAAGGTGTTCACCCGGCCCCCGGCTTCGGCGCGACACGATGTCGTGATTGTCGGCGGCGGCGTTAGCGGTCTGGCAGCGGCTTATCGATTGCAGCATCGAGATTTTCTTTTGCTTGAAAAAGAACCCCACTGGGGCGGCAACGCGTATGCCATGGAGTATGAGGGCAGCATGTACGCAACCGGATCAGCGTTCCTGACCAAGGACGAACATGCTTATCCCTTCTCGAAAGAAATTGGGCTGGAGCCGTTGCCGGTCAACAGTCCGGACGGCAGCATTATTCGGGGTGAGTTTGTTGCGGATACCTGGGGCAACGGTCTGAACAAACTGCCCTACCCTGCCTCGGTTCGCGAAGGCTTTGAGAAGTTCAAAAAAGAGATGCTTGCGATTGATGTCGAGAAACGCAATAAAGAGCTATTCGCCAAACCGTTTTCCGATTTCATGAAGACGTATCCGCCAGAACTCAAGCAGTGGTGGGATAACTACGGGCCATCCAACTGGGGCGCGGCAAGCGAGGATACGGCCGCGGGTTTGGCCATTCTCTCGCTGCAGGAAATGGCCGAAGAGAGTGGAGTTGACAATCGCTACACCTGGCCCGGAGGCCTGGGCGCAGTCACCAAAAAGCTCGCGGAGATTCTCCAGCCAAAATACAAAGACCGCATGCAGACGGGGGCAACGACCGTGGCAGTCGTTTCCGAAAAGGAAAATGTGCAGGTCACCTACATGCTGGGCGGAGAATTGAAGACAGTTGCGGCGAAAGCTGTGATCATGGCCACACCCAAGTTCATCACTCGGCGCATCGTCGACGGACTGCCTGAGAAGCAAAGCGATGCCATGCATCAGATTCGCTACATTCCCTATCCCGTCGTAAATCTGATTTACGACCAGCCGGTCTTTAATCACAGTTACGACACCTGGTGCCCGGGCAACAGCTTCACTGATTTTATCGTCGCTGATTGGGTCGTCCAGAAGCGGCCAGGCTACAAACAGAAATTCAATATTGTCAGCTGTTACACGCCAATGAAAGAGGTAGACCGCCGCCAACTGTTAACTGACGATGGGGCTCGGAGGATCGCGGCCGACGTCCTGAGCGACTTTCAGAAGCTGATGCCGGGAATGAATGTTGACCCGGTCGAGGTTCACATTTACCGGCGCGGGCATCCTATGTATATGTCGAAGCCCGGCTTGTACACGCAGGTTCAGCCCCTCGTGCGGCATCCCATGGATCGTGTCTTCTTCGCTAATACGGATTCCGAGGGTCCGGAATCGACCACCAACACCGGAATCATTGCGGCGCAGCGCTCGGTCAAGCAAGTGGAAGCGCGGCTAGCGGGAAAGCCGATGCCGAAAGAGCACGCGCTTGCAGGCTAGGGTTACAATTTTCGGAGGAGATCGCTGTGAACCGGTTCTGCGCCTTCGTCGTCCTCCTGTCCGCAGCTTCCCTGACTCTGGCTTGCGGAAGCAGCAGCAGTAATCGGCAGCTACAATCCATCGCGATTAATTCAACCGTGAGCGGACAGCAAGTTCAGTTCACCGCGACCGGCACCTTTTCCGCGCCGCCGACCACGGTCAGTCCGCTCCCGGTCGGAAACTGGGGCATTGGACCTTTTGCGCCGCCGCCGGCGAATGTGCAATATACGTTGACGACCCAGCCGTTCGTATTCGACTGCTCCGGTCCGGGACCGTATTTGCCGGTGAGTGCTCTTGCGCCCGCGGATCCAACTGCCCCGACCACCGGCTCATTGCCGTGGGCGAAGGTGGTTACTGCAACGGCGGCTATTCCCTGCCCGTAAGAATGTAGGTACGTCCGGTTTAATAGCAGTCAGCCCGATTCTTGTTTATCGGTGGCTTGCACGGAAGTGCGATCTAATCTCCTGAGAAGCCTCCGTACATAGTAAAGTTATAGGTGGGGCTTCGCAGCCTTGGGCAGCGTTTCGCGCGCCCGTCAATCCGGTCAGCAAATAAAGGACAACCCATACTTTGAGTCTGAGCATTCGCAATATCGCTATCATCGCGCACGTAGACCACGGCAAGACCACACTGGTTGATGCCATGCTACAACAGAGCGGCACCTTTCGCTCCAACGAGCACCACGTCGAGCGCGTAATGGATTCGAATGAACTGGAGCGCGAGCGGGGCATCACCATCCTGGCCAAGAACACAGCCATCTTCTATCACGACGTGAAAATCAACATCGTGGATACGCCCGGCCACAGTGATTTTGGCGGCGAGGTAGAGCGCGCACTGAAGATGGTGGACGGAGTGATGCTGCTGGTGGACGCCAGCGAAGGTCCGCTGCCTCAGACGCGCTACGTGCTGAGCAAGGCGCTGGAAGCGAAGCTGCCGCCGATCGTGGTTATCAATAAGATTGACCGGCCGGATGCACGTCCGCAAGAAGTTCTAAACGAAATCTACGATCTGTTTATCGATCTCGATGCTAAAGAGGATCAACTGGATTTCCCTGTTCTCTACACGAATGCGAAGGCGGGAACTGCGTCGACGGATGTCAAGGTCGCTGGCGAGGATCTGCGGCCGCTGTTTGATGCGATTTTGAAAACGACTCCGCTGCCGCAGGGCGATCCGGCTGGTCCGTTGCAGATTTTGGTGGCGAACCTCGATTACAGCGATTATCTCGGGCGGCTCGCCATTGCGCGCGTCTTTAACGGAACGATGTACACGGGCGAAGACGTGGTCATCGCCAAGCGCGATGGATCGATGCAGAAAACGAAGATCACAAAACTGTTTTCTTTCTCCGGTTTGAAGCGCACCGACATTACTGAAACCGTGTTGGGGGACATTATCGCGGTGGCGGGCGTCGAAGGAATCACCATTGGCGAAACCATAACGGACGCGGAGAATCCCGCGCCATTGCCGCCCATCGTCATCGACGAACCGACCATCGCGATGACCTTCACGGTGAACACTTCGCCATTCGCGGGACGCGAAGGGACTTACGTTACATCGCGAAATCTCCGCGAGCGTCTTGAGAAAGAGTTGCTCACCAACGTTTCTTTGCGCGTGGAGGAAATGGGAACAACCGACTCGTTCAAAGTCCTGGGACGCGGTGAACTGCAGCTTTCGATCACCATCGAGATGATGCGGCGCGAAGGCTACGAGCTGATGGTGGGGAAGCCCGAGATCGTCACCAAGCGCATCGACGGCAAGCTGATGGAACCGGTAGAACACCTGACCGTGGATGTGCCCGAAGAGTTTGTTGGCGTGGTGATGGAGCAACTCGGCTCGCGCAAGGCTGAAGTGACAAACATGCACAACCACGGCTATGGACGAGTGCGCATCGAATTTCGCGTGCCCAGCCGCGGGCTTATCGGGCTACGCAGTCAATTGCTGACCGACACGCGCGGGACGATTGTGATGAATTCGCTGTTTGACGGATATACCGAGTGGCAAGGAGAAATCCCGCACCGGCTTACAGGAGCATTGATTGCGGACCGGGCCGGCGTTTCAACAGCCTATGCGCTGTGGGGATTGCAGGAACGCGGAGAGCTTTTTCTCGGCCCCGGCAATGAACTCTACGAAGGAATGATTATTGGCGAGAATGCGAAGGACGACGATCTGGACGTCAACGCGGTGCGCGAAAAGAAACTCACCAATATGCGTGCTTCGACGGCGGATGAGGCCATCCGGCTGGTGCCCTTCCGGCAGTTGAATCTGGAGCAGGCAATCGAATTCATCGCGGATGATGAATTCGTGGAAATCACTCCCAAATCGCTGCGGCTGCGAAAGAAGGTTCTGCAATCGAACAGGCGCAAGAAGAAGGCGATGGAAACGGTGGAGGAAGGTGAAGTCCGGCAGTAAATCCGAAAAGGTTTCCGTTGGCGCGCCGCTGCGTATGTTGCTGGTGCCGTGCAGTTGCGGGGCGACGTTTGCGGTTGAAGCGAGCTACGACCGGCAAGGCACCGCATGGAGCCGGTATTTGATCTGTCCCAACTGCGGCAAGCGGCACGATCCCAAGAATCGGCTGCTGCAAGTTGGATATCACCGCGAGGGCTATTGGAAGGTGGAAGAGTGCTAGCGCCGTTACTTCCGACCTTGTTTGCCGGAATTGCTCGGCCTTGCCTTCCGTCTCCCGCCCGCTAAACCCCTGCCCGCTAAACCATTGATACCGAAAACATCCAGACTCCGCCCCAGCTTGACAAACCTGCTATACTTCTGGCCGCATTTGAGTGTTCGCCAGCTTCGGTCTCGATTTTCAGGAAGGTATCCCCGACCTGCCAGTCCCGCCGCATCCAGCTTGCACTTCGACAGCTCAATGCAGAGGAAGACGCGTGAAGAATATTTTTGTAGGCAACTTGAGCTTCAACACCTCGGAAGACGAACTGCGGCAGATGTTTGAACCGTTCGGGCAAGTGGACAGAGTCAGCATCATGACGGACCGCGATACTGGACGCTCGCGCGGCTTCGGCTTTGTGGAAATGGCCGGTAATGAAGATGGGGACAAGGCCATCACCGCATTGAACGGGACGCAGGTGGGCGGACGCACCCTTAACGTGAACGAGGCGCGACCTAAAACCGAGCACGCCGGAGGCGGCGGGCGCGACCGCGGCGGACGAGGCGGAGATCGCGGCGGCGACCGTGGTGGCCGCGGCGGCGGCGGCGGTGGGCGCGGCCGCTGGTAGAGTTATCAAGTTCAAGCGGGTGAAGGCTAAGGCCCTTACAACTGCGGGCGGTGCTGTACCGCTTCGCGATGGAAAGGCCGCGTAACATTTCCAGAAGATGGTGCCGCCGAATGTTGCTGCCCCCACGGGGTTTACTCCAAGATCAGCGCTTCTGATTGATGCGCCTCAAGCGTCCAATGTAAACTGAAGCTACCGCGTGCGCCCGTAGCTCAGATGGATAGAGCGATTGCCTCCGGAGCAATAGGTCGGGAGTTCGAATCTCTCCGGGCGCACCAAATTCTTCCCCGATTCCTTCTCGGTTTAAGATCCTTCGCCAAAAACCTGGCTCAGGATTTCGGCTGCGGGCTCCCGCTTCGCTCACGCCCGCAAAACGCCTCAAGTTCGAATCTCTCCGGGCGCACCATTCTTCCCCGATTCCTTCTCGGTTTAAGATCCTTCGCCAAAAACCTGGCTCAGGATTTCGGCTGCGGGCTCCCGCTTCGCTCACGCCCGCAAAACGCCTCAAGTTCGAATCTCTCCGGGCGCACCA